>Ga0080064_1000012_pt1 | contig 761683 bp, 777 predicted proteins | sample Subgrocontami54m_FD_69260 | JGI IMG/M metagenome (GOLD analysis project Ga0080064, IMG submission 69260) | Subsurface groundwater microbial communities from S. Glens Falls, New York, USA - GMW46 contaminated, 5.4 m (SPADES assembly) (version 2) ... | reverse complement strand
CGGGGAATGGGGGGGTCATGGGAATGGGGGGGTCAGGGGAATGGGGGGGTCAGGCATTAAGTATCGTAAGTTTGCTTGACACCCTCGCGGTGATCCGCTGTGGTCGCAGATAAGTGGGAAGGCGGGGATGGTTCCAAGGGAAAAATGGGGTCAGGCAGTAAGTTTGATGAGTATGCTTAACACATTTACCTACGATCCGCTCTCGCAACTCACCCTCGTCCAAGCCCCGTCCGGCAAAGCAGGCTATACGTATGACCCCGTCGGCAACCGCCTCCGCAGCGACCAGGCCACCGGCCCCACGCCCTACACCCCCAACGCCCTCAACCAGTACACGCAGGTGGGCTCCTCAACGCTGCGCTATGATGCCAACGGCAACCTCACCAGCGACGGCACCACCACCTTCGCCTACGACAGTGAGCACCGGCTCCTGCGCGCCGAGTCGCCCACCCACCGCAGCCAGTACACCTACGATCCGTTCGGGCGGCGCTTGAGCAAAACGGTGAACGGCCAGACCACCACCTTCCTCTACGACGGCGATCAGCTCATCGGCGAACTCAAGAAGAATGCTCTCACGGCCAGCTACGTCTACGGCCCCGGGATTGATGAGCCGCTGCGCATGACCAAAGGCCGCGATCATTTCTACTACCACCCCGACGGCCTCGGCTCCATCGCCGCGCTCACCGATGCCACCGGGGCCGTGGTGGAGCGCTACGAATATGACGCCTTCGGCACCCCGCAGCTCATCTGGCCCACCCCGGCGAGTCTGACGCAACTGTCCTCCGTCGGCAACCGGTTCTTCTTCACGGGCAGGGAATATGACCAGGAGACGGGGCTCTACCACTACCGTGCTCGCACCTACTCTCCGAAGCTGGGCCGCTTCCTGCAACGGGATCCGTTGGGTTATCTACCCGATGTGAACCTGTATCGGTATGTCGGTAGTGTCGGAAAACCCCTCCCGTATTTTAAGTCCATCAACGAAACCAACGCCTACCTGTACGCGGGCAACAATCCCATCACGCGCATCGATCCGCTGGGGCTGTGGTATATCGATGTCAATGTTGGCGGTGGGTGGTGGGGTGCGCTAGCGACCGGAGGGGTCATCTTCAGTGATAAAGGCATTTATTATTACGTTGGCGGGGGAGGAGGAACTTCCGGTCCAGCCGCCGCGGTGACGTGGTCACCCTTTGATCCGACGCCAGGATGGAATTTTGGGCTACAGGCTGGAGGCGCCTATGGTATTTTCGGCGGACAAGGTGGAGCGGACATTCATGGCAATCTATTTTTGGAAGCCGGACTCGTCTCCCCGGGGTTCGCTGTGACCGCCTTTTATGTGCAGCCGATCTGGGAAGCGCCCCAACCACAGAAGAAAGGGTGCCAGCCGTGAGCGACGCCACGATGAAGATGTGGGCCTGGGTAGTGAGCATCATCATGGGCATATGTTTTATCGTGCGTCATAAACAACTGGCACTTCAGGCGAAAAAATTCCAACTCAAATGGTTCAACATTCACACCAATGAGAAATGGGATAGTGCCGGGTATCTTGTTGTAGGCCTGTTTTTCGTGATTTTTGGCCTGATCCAGCTGCTGAACGTTCTCAAGAAGTGACTCCCTCCTCGACGGTGAAAGGGGCTATAATAGTCGAACAAAGAACGGGGTCAGGTCTTGCAATCCCACATCATGACCGACGCGCTCCACAGGAGAGGAATGGAGAGGAATGGGGTCAGGCAGTAAGTATCGTAAGTGTGCTGTGAATGCGGGAGCACATGACTGACTGCGAGCGCGCGACACTCCTGAGCGGGTGAGGGCCAGTGTAACAACCATGGACACAACACGAATAACGAGCGTGGAGGAGCGGCTCGCCGCCAACGGGTTACCGGCGTTTCGGCGAGCGAACAGGAAAGAACGACACGGTCTTTCGGGAGTCGCTGAAGGTCACATCGAAATGGCTGAAGATGTCTTGACGGCCCAAGAGATTAAACCCAACGCCAAGTCCCGGTGAGAATCCGATGGCAGCGCGCAACTTGATCGAGCCAATCTGCACAGGAAGGCGATGAATATACACGGGAATCAGATTGCCATTTCCGACGGTGATCAGGGTTTTCTCCCCCTGTCGATAGTTGAGGTCGAGGCCGGCGGCTTCCTGGGGAGAGAAGATCGACACGAAAGCGCCGGAGTCGACGTACGCCTCAGCGCGAATCCATCCGCCGGGGCCTTTGAGGCCCATGCTGACAATCGGGCAGGGAATGCCGCGGTACGTTTTATAGGGGAAGGTTATAAGGCGCACACGAAGTCTCGCGGGCGGGGGATTGGCATCCCCGTGGGCACCACATCGGGATGCTTCTTTCGGGCCTTCGCGAACAGCGGTCCGGCGTTTTGTCCGACGAACAGCTCTCCAGCCGCAACGACGGCATATCGCCCAGGGTATTTATCCACCAGCTCCTCGAAGTGCCGATGGATCCACTCATCATCCGTCCGTTTGGCATCCGGCCGCATGGTATTTCGTCGTCGAGCGCGCATTCGTTCCTCCTTGGTACAACTATACGGTAGGCACGTCGATCTGTCAAGGCAAGCGAGCCATCCTGGCCACGGCACCACCGTCACCATGACATTTCCAATCGGATGAGTCGCATGGACAAACAACACATCATGCTCATCGGCCTCGTGCAGGGCGGGCAACGCATCATGACCGGCGTGGTGGCTGCTACACTGATGATGGCGCAGCTCACGCTGCCGCCACAGGTGGAGGCGGGTCCTCTCGGTTCCTCCAGCCCCGCCACCCTGCAGTTCTTCCACGGCGATCACCTCGGCTCCACGAACCTGGTCACCGACGCCTACGGCGCCGTGGTGGAGACGCGCCAGTACACGACCCTCAGCCCAGCGCCCGGAGCCCCGAGCCAGTTGACCTACGATGCGAATGGGAATCTTAGCACGCAGTCCATAGTCAATAGTCCACAGTCCATTGTGTATACCTACGACTCGGAAAATCGCCTGCTTCGCGCCACCGGCCCCTTCGGCACCGCCAGCTACACCTACGATCCGTTCGGGCGGCGCTTGTGAAGATGGGGTCAGGCAGTAAGTATCGTAAGTGTGTTCTGTGAATACGGGGGTAGATGACTGACTTCGAGGGCGCGACGCCTCTGAGCGGGTGGATGGTAGACGAAGGGTTAACTATTTAGGAGAGAGATGGACCGCATGAAAACCGAAAACAGTATCGACCAGGACGTGCGTAAGCTCATTGCCGACATCATTGAAATGGAGCCGGATCAAATTGCACCCGACGCCCATTTGGTCGAGGACTTGGGCATGGACTCTATGATGGCGCTGGAGATCCTCGCCTCCATCGAGAAAAAATTCCGCATCAAAATCCCCGAAGAGGATCTGCCAAAAATCACCACGCTCAACAAGGCCATCGACCTCGCCAAGAAGTACGTAAAATAGGCTCGGAACTCGCTCATTGACAGATGATTAAAATACCGCGTAAAATAACCACATGATTGTGCGACACATTTCACCGTGGCTGCAACGGTCAAAGCGCAGCGTGCTGCTCTTGGGACCGCGGCAGACTGGCAAATCCACGCTCATCCAGTCGCTGCGGCCCGACCTGACCATCAATCTCGCGCATGAGCCGACGTATCTCGCCTTTGCCAGCAATCCGGGCGAGCTTGAAGAGCGGCTGGCGGGGGCAAAGGCCCGCACGGTGTTCATTGATGAAGTCCAGCGGTTGCCGAGCCTGCTCAACACGATTCAAGCGCTGCTCGACTGCTCCGGTCAGGCCGTCAAGTGGTATTTGACCGGCTCCAGCGCGAGGAAACTCAAGCGGGGTGGGGCCAACCTGCTGCCGGGACGCATTCATACGTATGCGTTGGGGCCGCTGACGGTGTCGGAACTTGGCGAGCGGTTCCAGACGATGCAGGCCCTTGAGACCGGCACCTTACCGGGTATCTGGACCGAGCGCGATGCTCGCGAGCGGCGCAAGACCTTGAGCTCCTACGCGGCGACGTACCTGAAAGAGGAGATTCAAGCCGAAGCCTTGACGCGAAATATTGAGGGGTTTTCCCGTTTCCTCTTGGTCGTAGCGGCCGAAGCAGGCAAGTTCCTGGACGTGTCAAAGCTCTCCGCGACCGCCGGCATTCCGCGGCAGTCGGCCCTGCGATTCTTTGAGATCTTGGAAGATACGCTGGTGATCCGCCGCTGTGAGGCGTTTCGCAAGTCTGAGCGTCGCCGGCTGATCCAAAGCCCGCGGCCGTTTTTCTTCGACACCGGTGTCTTAAACGGACTGTTGAACAACTTCACGGCCTCGCGCGACCGCATCGGCATGCTGTTCGAGCATCTGGTATTCAATCAGCTCGTGCACGGGGCCTCGGCCAGGGATCGGGGGTTGCGCGTCTCCTCCTACCGCACGGAGCATGGGGCGGAGGTGGACTTTATCGTGGAGGAGGGACAGCGAACGCTGGCGATTGAAGTCAAAGCCTCCGCAACCGTCGGGCGCTCCGATCTCCGCGGGCTGCGCAGCTTTGCGGAGTACTATGGCAAGCGGCACCGCCCCGTGGTGGTGTACCTCGGGAACGTCCGTCGCGTCGTTGACGGCATCGACGTGCTGCCGTGGCGCTCGCTCCTTAAGGAGATGAACCTGTGAACACTGACACCAGGCCCAGACAACTCGATTTTGAGCAGATCAAGCAGATCATTCCCCAGCGCTACCCGATGTTCATGCTCGACCGCGTGGTGGAGCTGGAACCGGGCGTGCGGGTCGTGGGTCTGAAGAACCTCACGGGGAATGAATGGTTCTATCAAGGCCATTTCCCAAAGAAGGCCGTGACGCCAGGAGCGATGATTAGTGAGGCCATCGCCCAAACCGGCATTGTCTTTTTCCATTTCACGCAGCCTAAGCCGCGCGATGTCACCTATCTCATGGGCAGCCTCAAAATGCGCTTTCTCGAGCCGGTCTGGCCCGGCGATCAAATGCGCATTGAAATCACTCCGATCAAATTGACTTCAAAAGCCGCTCTCTTGAATGCGAAGGTCACGGTCAATGAACGGGTGGTCGCGAAAGGCGAATTTGGCTTAGCTGCGAAAGACAATAGCGCCCTTTAATGAAACGTCCACGCGTGGTCGTGACAGGTCTTGGCGTTGTCTCCTCCATCGGCATCGGCTGGAGAGCCTTCTGGGATGCGCTCCTTGCCGGCCGCTCCGGCATTCGTCCTATCCAGTATCTTGATACTTCGGACTATCCCACCCACTACGGCGGCGAAGTCGTTGGTTTTAACGCCGCTGACTTTATGCCCGCCGATACAGTAAAGTCTCTCGGCCGCGGCTCCCAATTCGCCATTGCCGCCACCAAGATGGCGCTTGAAGACGCGCAGTTCCCATCCGAGGCAATCGCCGGCATTCGAGCCGGTGTCTGTCTTGGTACCACGATGGCCGATATTCAGACGCTCGAAGAAATGAATGACACCTGGGTGAGCGCCAGCGACAACAAAGTGTCCGGCTCGTTAATTCCGCGCTATCCAAGCTGCACCATCAGCGCAAATGTTGCCAAGCAGTTCGGTTTCATTGGTCCTAATCTCATGATTCCCACTGCCTGCGCAGCAGGTAATTATGCCATCAGCTACGCCTGCGATCTTCTTCGCAGTGGAAAGGCTGATGTGATGATCGCAGGAGGCGTTGATCCATTCTCGCGCATTGCGTTTACCGGTTTTAATCGGATCTTTGCTGTAGCACCAGAGCGCTGCCAGCCGTTTGACAAAAACCGCCAAGGGACGCTCATCGGGGAAGGGACGGGGATTCTTCTGCTTGAACGGCTTGACGATGCCCAAGCCAGACGAGCGCCGTGCTATGCCGAAATTCTTGGCTACGGTCTCAGCTGCGATGGTTCCCACATGACCATTCCAAGTCTTGACGGCGTGGTCCGCGTGATGCAGCAAGCCTTGCAAGATGCTGAGATTGAACCGGGGGACGTGGATTATATCAGCGCACACGGAACCGGTACTCCAGCCAACGATCGCACCGAGTGCGCGGCTATTCGCACCGTCTTCGGCTCCCATACCGATCACATGCCCGTAAGTTCTATCAAATCCATGCTCGGCCACACCATGGGTGCCGCCAGCGCCCTGGAAGCGATTGCCTGCGTTCTCTCGCTTCATCACGGCTCCGTACCTCCAACGATTAACCTAGAGTCCCAAGATCCCGAGTGCGATATCGATTGCGTGCCGAACGTGAGCCGAAGGCATAAGGTGAACCTTGCTCTCAATAACTCCTTCGCGTTTGGTGGTAATAACGCCTGTGTGGCATTTGGTTACGGCAGGTGAGCCTATGAGGGACGATCAGTTCGATGTTATCGTTATCGGAGCGGGTCTCAGCGGCCTAGTGTGCGCTGGCTACCTAGTGAAATCTGGTCTTCGAGTGGCACTGCTCGAACAGCATTCACTTCCTGGTGGATGCTGCTCATCCTTTGAGCGAAATGGGTTTGTTTTTGATAGTGGGGCGCACTCGTTGGGGAGCTGCAGGTCTGGTGCGGAAATAGATCGAGTTATCCACGACTTGCAATTGAACGGGCGCGATAACTTTGCCCTCAGGCGAGCAATGCCTTCTGATGTGGTGATTACGCGTGACTTCATGCTACAGGTGTGGGGGGATACGGATCAGACGATTGATGAGTTCTCGGGGGTTTTCCCAAGAGAACGCCAAGCGCTCGAGAAATTCTTCAAGGAAGTGAGTTATTGCGACGTACGATCCAGCGAACATTTTGCTAATTTCGTTAGGAAATATCAGATGTGTACGTTTCGAGACCTGCTCGATGAATACTTTCAGGACGAACGGCTAAAACAAGTACTTAGTGCATTTCTTGGAAATGTTGGATTGCCATCAACCCGAGTGAGCGCCTTACGGGCCATTGTCATGCTGAAGGAGTTTATCCTTGATGGCGGCTACTATGTTACTGGTGGAATGCATCGTTTCGTGGATCGTCTTGCGAGAAATTTTGAGCACTGGGGAGGCATCCTGAAATATAGGACGAAGGCAACGAGAATCGAGACCGATGGTCTCGGAGTCACAGGCATTGTCACCGACAGGGAAAAGCGAATTGGGGCAAAAATAGTGGTGTCGAGTGGTAGTCCGAGGCAGACGTTTGTATCGATGTTGCAGACTGAATCGAAGCCCTGGTCTTCCCGTCTAGAAGAATTCTGTACGCGGATTGAACGACTCGAACCTTCGGTATCCGCGATGGTCCTCTACCTCGGAGTGAAACGGGAGACGAGCGACCAACTTCCTGGTCGAACAGTCTGGTATCTGCCGACCTATAAAGCCGATGAGGTGTACAACGAAGTGTTCATGGGAAATCCGGATATCGAAGCGAGGACACTCTTGGCGGCTTTTCCATCACGGTATGACAATTCGCTAGCTCCTGAACACTATGAGACCATCAATCTGTTTGCACTGGCACCGTTCGTAAGCGAGGCATTTTGGAAAAGCCACAAGGAATTGATTGCCGAAGCCCTGATCGCACGAGCTAATGAGTTTATTCCATTACTGAGGGAGCGAATTGTCTTCAAGGAAGTTGCTACGCCAGTGACTATCCGCAGGTACACCCTCAATGACCAGGGGGCAATGTATGGCCTCTCGTCAGTTCCACTGCAGATGAGCAGTCGGCTGATGCCACAAAAGACGATTGTCCCAGGACTCTATCTCGCCAGTCACTGGGCTACAGTGGGCACTGGTCAAGGTGGTACACCGATGGCCGCCTTTGCAGGACGCAATGCGGCCAGATTGATTCTCAAAAGTCTCAGAGTCGCAACAACAGTGGTAGCTAGCTCAGGGCATGGGTGAGCAGTACGACGTCATTATCATCGGGTCGGGTATTGGCGGCCTTACCGCAGGCGCGTATCTTGCAAAGTCTGGGCTACGCCTGCGAATTGTGGAACGGGCCGAGAAAGTAGGTGGATATTGCGGTACGTTCGTCCGAGATGACTATCGATTTGATGAAGCCGTCCACTATATCAACAATCTAGGCCCCGGTGGATTCCTGAGGCAGATCTGTGAAGAACTTGAATTAAACCGGCTGGTTTCATTCATCGCTATTGACCCCTCGGATGTACTGCTCATGCCAGGGTTGCAAATTTCGATCCAGCGTGATGTCGATGCAACTGTTGAGAACATATCAGCAGTCTTTCCAGAGGATGCAAAGAGTGTCCAGAATTTCTTCAGCCTCATCAAAGGATTTGATTTCGCGTTCCTATACGCAACTTGGAGTGGCAAAACATTCCAGGAGCTTCTGGATAGGCTATTCCATAATCAGCGACTCAAAACTGTTCTAGGACTCTTTGCTACCACTATGGGATTACCACCTACGAAGTTGTCGGCACTGTCAGCTCTCGCGTACTACAGAGGCTCAATCCTTGACGGCGGGTATCACCCAGTGGGAGGAGCGCAGTCCTTCTCAGACGCACTGAGTTCGCGATTCAAATCATATGGAGGACAGCTAACGCTGAAAAATGGAGCTAGAAGGATTTTGGTTGCTTCAGGGAAGGTGCAGGGGGTGGAACTAGAGAGTGGCGAGATCGTCTATGCGCGAACCGTGATCTCTAACTGCGATGCTACCCAGACGTTTGAACAATTGCTAGGCGAGGATCATGTGGGGCGAACGTTGCTTAAGCGTCTCCGAGGCCTCAAGCCTTCCCTGTCAACGCTTGTAGCGTACCTAGGTGTGGAACTCGAACTGAAGCAGTGCGTACCGGATTGTTGTAATCTGTGGTACTTTCCTTACAGCGATCTCCAGTCAGGTTCGATCGATATTGTTGAGGACTCCCGATTGGATGGCTACGTCCACATCGGATTTTCTTCACTGCACGATCGTACAATGGCGCCGAAGGGCTGTGAAAGCCTTGTGGTATTTTCCGGTGCATCCTACAGAACGCAAAAATTTTGGGCCGAGCACAAAGAGCAACTCGGGAATGTCTTAGTCGAACGAGTCTGTCGGATCATTCCCCAATTGTATGGGAAGATTCGTGTAAAGCTCTTTGCGTCTCCGGTCACGCTTTACCGGTACACCCTCAATCGAGAGGGAGCGTACCGTGGATGGGAAATCACCCCCGACCAAGCGGAGTGGGGTGTCGTTCCAGAAAAGAATAACATTGAAGGACTTTATCTTACCGGACACTGGGTCACAACTCCTATCGGTAACGGTGGCGTTTCCTCAGTGGCGCAGTTGGGTCGGAGCCTTGCAAAAAGAATCCTGCGTTCGAGTCGGTGTAAGCGTGTAGCTGCAGTTACGAACTAGGTTGCGTGAGAACGCTTATGACGCGCTTTGGATTTATCGGTCACTTCTTGAGCATGGAGCACCTCGCAGAGGTGCTGGGGCCTCTTGGAAGGCATCTGAGAGGGGCCATTTTGGCCACGAAGTCCTTCATTCCCCACCTGCCTCCATTCAAATACGTGAAGATCGGACCTATTTGCTCGAGGGCAGGGAACGAAACTGTCGGATTTGGAATCTTGTGCCCATTGTTGCCGGAACATTTCGCAACATTGGAGAAGAGGTTTGTGCAGCGTAAAGTGCTCTCAGCGATCCGATTGGGAGAGAGGCTAGGGGTGAGTATTGTTGGTCTCGGTGGATTCACTTCAATTTGTTGCGACGAAGGAGCAGCTTTCGTCGGTCAGGTTAATGCAATGGTCACAAGCGGCAATACCTACACTGCAGCTCTTGCGGTTCAAGGAGTGCTGGAGGCAGCAGTAAGAACTGAGTTACCACTGGAACAAGCGACTCTGGCGGTCATTGGGGCAACTGGGGATATCGGGAGTGGTGTGACAAGAGCGCTGGCCAGCCGCGTACGACGTGTGATCATAGCTGCACGGAATGACCAACGTCTTCGAGAATTTTCGGACGAGCTCGCTAGGTATGGCGCCAGATCAACTACAATCGTGAAGCATGTCCGAGAAGCTGTGAGTCAAGCTGAGGTGATCGTTAGCGCAACGAGTGCGGTAACTACGGTTGTCGAACCGAGTGATCTACAGCCAGGCACAATCTTATGCGATATTGCAATTCCTCACAGCATCAGCCGGGAGGTTAGACGACTACGAGATGATATACTGGTGTTCGACGGGGGCATGGCAAAGTTTCCACCGCTCGAGTTAATGAAGAGAAATCAACGGTGGAGCAACCTCTTTCCACAAACAACAGAAGTCTACGGGTGTCTGGCCGAGACGGTGATCTTAGCTCTGGATGGGCATGTTGGGAATTTTTCAGTTGGTAGGGGGTACATCACCCCAGAAAAGATAGCCACTATAACGACGATGGCAGAGAAACACGCTTTTTCGTTGGGGGAACTTCGATGTGGGGGGGCACCATACTCTTTGGATGAGATTGCAAAGATTAGAGAACACGTACGAAAACGTTTTCAAAGATTAGTGCATGTTTAGGTTTATTGTTAGTGTAGCCGAGAAGAGAAAGACTTAGCGTGTACACAATGCCAAGCGTGTATTCATTGCCTCCAACATTAGGGGCCATATTCGCGCTTGCACTAGGAATTTTTATCCTGTGGAATAATAATAGGTCGGAACCTAACAGGGCTTTCGCCGGTCTGTGTTTCTCCGTGGTCTTCTGGCTTGTGCCGTACGCGGTTGCTTACTCTACGAAAAGCCAACTCCTCGCAATCGTGTGTGCGAGAATTGCCTGCACCTCCGTTGCGTTTTTCTCCCTCTTTCTCTATCACTTCGTCGTTGCCTTTCTTCAGCTTGCGGGTGAACGGAAATGGCTTTGGTTAGCATATGCCGTGACCGGGGTACTATTCCTGGGCTTTGTCTTCACCAATCTCTTTCTTAGTGGAACACACCACTATTTCTGGGGTTTTTACTCAAAGGCAGGCCCGCTACACCCGTTATACCTAACCATCACATATGCAATCTGGCTTCGTTGTTTTTTTCTTCTCTACCGGTACCTTAGAAAAGAGACGTCCTCCATCAGACGGACACAGGTCAAGTACGCACTCCTGGCGTTCCTAGTTGCAATTCCTGCCACCATCGATTACGTACCGAAGTACGGGGTGGAATTCTACCCATTCGGATTCGTGTTTGCGCTTTTTTTTGTTGCCATTACAGCCTATGCAATTGTGCGGCATCAGTTGCTGGATATTGAAGTTGTTATTAAGCGAACCCTGGTGTTTGCGGGGTTGGCGGGGTCGGTGGTGGCGGTGGTGTCATTGATGGCGTTTGTGTCGCAGGATCTGCTAGCGAGATTTGTGACGATTCCGAAATGGCTGTCAAATGTGTTTGCCGCGATGATTATTGCGGGGGTGTATGGGCGGCTGCGGAGTTGGTTGGTAGAAGTAACGGAAAAATATCTGTTCCAGAAGAAGTACGACTATAAAGAGCTGCTGAAGAAGTTTACCGATGAGGTGATGGTGATCGTGGACCTGAAGCAGTTGGTGCAGATGACGGTGACCACCCTGACCGAGACGGTGAAGCTGGACAGTTGCAGCCTGCTGTTGCTCAACAAGGACACGCGGACGTATGAATTGGTAGCGGGCAAGGGGATCAACGGCCAGCAACTGGTGCTGAATGAGCAAGAGCCGTTTGTCACCTTCCTGAGGGAGACGCATGAGCCGATCGGCACCGATGGGCAGTTGGGCAAGGTGCGCTTCCCGCAGACGGTTACCGAGCGCCTGAAACAGCTCAATGCGCGGCTGGCATTGCCGCTGGCGTTGCATGACGATTTGATCGGTATCTTGTGCTTAGGTAAGAAAAAATCGGATGAAGAGTTTACGAAAGATGACTTGGACATTTTACTGCCGTTGGCTAGGACGCTGGGAATTTCGGTGAGCAACGCGCAACTATTTGATGAGCTGGCCAAGACCCAGGCGGAGGCGGCGCAGAGGGAGAAGCTGGCGGTGATTGGCACGCTCTCAGCCGGCATCAACCATGAAATCTGCAACCCGCTGGGAATTGTGAAGACCCAGTGCGAGGCGTTTTTACTCGATTTGGAAGATGGGCTGATGAAGGATAAGCCACCACAAGAAGTGATGGAGCGGGCGGCGACCATCATGAAAGGCTCGCTGAAGCAGATTGATCGGGCCACGGCGATTACGCAGAAGCTCTCCAACTTCGCCAAGCCGATCAAGGAGCCGACAAGCCAGCCGGTGTCGGTCTCGAATGAGGTGGAAGAGGTGCTGGCCCTGGTCGGCCACGACTTGAAGCTGGAGAAGATCGAAGTGCACAAAGAGATTCCCGAGGACCTGCCGCCGATTGTGGTAGATCGCCGACAACTGCAAGAAGTACTTTTTAACCTGGTGCGCAACGCCGGGCAGGCGATTGTGCCGCCGGGCACCGTGTGGGTGCGGGCGCGCCAGCTTGAGGGGAGCGTGCGCATTGAGATTGAAGATACCGGCTCCGGCATCCCGCCGGATAAGCTCGAGAAGATCTACGATCCGTTCTTCACGACGAAGGAGCCGGGCAAGGGGACGGGCTTGGGCTTGTTTATCGTGCGGCAGATTATTGAGCGCAACAAAGGCCGAATTTCGGTGGAGAGCACCGTCGGAAAAGGCACCACCTTCTTCCTCGATTTTCCTGCTGCCAGGCCTCAGCCTGTGGCAGCGTAGCCTTCTTCTTTTATGCTTTGGCCACCGCTCGATTATTATGCCTATGCGAGCTTGTTTAACTTTTTTACCACTGGGCTTTTTACGTTTTATGTGATCTCCAAGAAGCCCGAGTTAAAGCTTGCGAGGCTATTCTGTATCTTCTCTGCAGAAGTGGCAATCTGGAGTTTGTTTTACTTCCTTTTCTTAAAAGCACCAGAACGAGCCCTATCGGAATTCTTCCTAAGAACGTGCATGCTTCCAGTCGCTTTTCTGCCAAGTTCTTTCTTTCATTTCGTAACAGAGTTAACCCAGAAGAAGATTTCTCCATGGGTCCATGTGCTCAATTATATGCTCAGCACCGTTATTGCCCTGACTATTTATACAAATATATTTGCTATCGGTGGAGCTCCACGGTATTTGGTGTTTCCATATTGGCTAAAACCAGGACCAATATTTCCTATCCACGTGTTTCATTTTGTTGGCGTTATAGTTATTGCTCATGTGTTTTTGCTTAAAGCTATTCATGAAAGTTCGGGCTTACGGCGTGCACAAATTTTTATGGTTTTCTGGGGTATGCTCATTGCTTTTGTTTCCGGAACAATGAATTATCTGACGTGGTATAGGACGCTAGTCCCTCCAATTTTTACGCCTCTAGTTTCAATGCTAGTTTTTGCGATGGGCTATGCGATTGTGCGGTATCAGTTTTTGGATATTCGGCTGGCGATCCGAAAGAGTTTGGTGTATTCCGGGCTAGTTGCGTGCCTGACGGCGCTCTATTTGGTGATGGTGATGGTGATGGAGCGGTGGTTTCAGGGGTTTATGGGCTATCGGTCGATTGTGGCGACGGTGGTGGTGGCGTTTGTGATTGCCATCTTCTTCAACCCACTGCGGGATTGGATTCAGACGTTCGTCGATCGGGCGCTGTTTAAGGCGACAGCACCAGAGATGGCGGTGCAGCGGGAGCAGTTGTTGACCGAGCTGCGGAAAAGCGACCAGATGAAGGCGGTGGCGACGCTGGCAGCAGGCTTAGCCCATGAGATTAAGAACCCGCTCTCGGCGATTAAGACCTTTACCTCGTTTTTACCGGAGCGGCATACAGACCCAGCGTTTCTTGAGCAGTTCCACCGCATCGTCGGGCAGGAAGTCGAAAAAATTCATGCGACTGTCCAGAATCTACTCGCCTTCGCCAAGCCCCAGGCGATGAAGCGGGAACGGCTGGCTCTCGCCCCGCTGGTGCAGGATATGGTGACGTTACTTGCTGGCGATTGCCTCAAGCGGCAGGTGCAGGTGGAAGAGGCGGTGCCTGCCGAGCTGTGCGTCCTCGGCGATCGCACCCAGCTCAAACAAGTGCTGCTGAATCTCTGCCTCAACAGCTTAGAGGCGATGGACGGACAGGGTGGCCGGTTGCACATCGCCGCGACTCAGCAGGATGCCCAGGTCATCCTCACCATCCATGACACCGGGCCGGGCATCGCGCCGGAAGCACTCGCCAAAGTCTTCGACCTGTTCTTCACCACCAAGGCCACCGGCACCGGTTTGGGCCTCTCCGTGGTGCAGGGGATCGTGCAGGAGCATGGCGGGCGCATCGACATCACCAGCTCGCCCGGGCAGGGGACGACGGTGACGGTGCGGTGGCCCGCGGCGGAATAGAGGGTGACGTTGGCGAGTGTGTACTGATATGGTAAGATAGCACCAGAGATGAGCACCCTGGCGACTTCTGAGCGGATGATCGCACGCGTCGTGAAGCGATTACGCAACGACTATCGACCGAAGCAAGTGTTTCTCTTTGGGTCGTATGCTCGGGGATCTCCTCGGCGAGATAGCGATGTGGATCTGTTGATCGTGAAGAAGACGGCTAAACCGTTCTACCGGCGACTCTTTGAGGTGCGTCGGCTCGTGTCGCCTCTGCTGAAAGGACGCCCGTTTGATCCGATTGTCATGACTCCGCGGGAAGTGCAGCAACGTTTGGCCAAGGGAGATCAGTTTATTCGAGCCATTGTGACGAAGGGCAAGTTGGTGTATGGCGTCAGACACTGAATCGCCGTATCCTCAGGATTGGTTTCGCATCGCGGCAAAAGATTTCGGGCGGGTCGCGAAACGATTGGCGGAAGATGACAGCGAGGATGCGGCGTTTCGTCTTCAGCAGGCGCTTGAGAAATATTTGAAAGGGTATCTACTCTCAAAGGGCTGGACGTTGAAACGCGTCCACGATGTGGAATCGCTCTTGAGTGAAGCGCTTCATTATGAGCCTGATTTAGAGCGCTATCGGGTACTGTGTCAGCAGGTAGCAGGCTATTATCTGGTGGATCGCTACCCGATGTTTGAGGAAGGGCCGTCGCTCGCAGAAGTGCGTCGCGCGTATGTGCAAGCAAAAGAACTGATTCGACGGCTTCGCGCTAGTGGTTAAGCCGGTGTACCTGAACAACCTGCCTTGGCTCCTCGGCCATCATCCGACACGGCCAGTTGACCGTTGAAGTAGCGATGACCTTAAATGCCTTTCGGTTCATCACGCTGTTTGCCTCCCTCACGTTTATTCCGTTGGGCTATTTCGTCTACGCAAAACAGAGTGCCTCCCGATTGAACCAGCTCCTCTTTGCGTTTATGCTGACCTGTGCGCTGTGGAGTTTTGGATTTTTTCTCACGATGTTTCCGGAGATGCCCTATCGCGCCGCCCTCTGGTCCAGCCGCATCTCGCACAGTTTTGGCGGGTGGCCGGCCATCCTCTTCCTGGAATTCGTCGTGCAATTCTTGAAGCCTGAATATCAGCATCGGGTGCATCCGCTTCACCGGATTGTGGCAGCCGGCGCGGTGCTGTCGCCGCTGACGCCATGGATGATTCCAACCGTCGTGGCGAAGCGCTGTTTCCCGTACTATCCAGAGCCGGGAGCGCTGTATCCTTTTCTCTTAGCCACATATTTTGGAACGTTTTCGTACGCGTTTTGGTTGCTGGGGAAGGCGTATCTGAATCGGGCGTTGGGTTCGGTGCGAAGAAGACAAATCCTGCTCATGTTCCTGGGCGTGTTCTTGCCATGGATCAACGTGGCGACGCTGTTCTTGCTGATTTACAATGTGCAAGTCACACCGGTCATGATCTTTTTTCCAGTGATGGTACCATTCTTTTCTTTTTCAATCATTCGGTATCAGTTTCTTGATCTACGCATTGTCATTACGAAGAGTCTAGTCTACTCACTGCTGATTGCATGTATCACGGCGGCTTATCTCGTCATGGTGATGGTGATGGAGCGGTGGTTTCAGGGGTTTATGGGGTATCGGTCCATTGTGGCGACGGTGGTCGTAGCGTTTGTGATCGCGATGTGCTTCAACCCGCTGCGTGACTGGATTCAGACGTTCGTCGATCGGGCGCTGTTTAAGGCGACGGCGCCGGAGATGGCAGTCCAGCGCGAACAGTTGCTGACCGAATTGCGTAAGAGCGACCAGATGAAGGCGGTGGCGACATTAGCGGCCGGACTGGCGCATGAGATTAAGAATCCCCTGTCTGCGATTAAGACGTTTACCGAGTTCTTGCCGGAGCGGTATCAGGAGCCAGGGTTTTTAGAGAAGTTCCACCGCATCGTGGGGCAGGAAGTGGAGAAGATTCACGCCACGGTGCAGAATTTGCTCGCCTTTGCCAAGCCGCAAGCGATCAAGCGGGAACGGCTGGCTCTTGCCCCGCTGGTGCAGGACATGGTGACGTTACTCGCCGGCGATTGCCTCAAGCGCCAGGTGCAGGTGGAAGAGGCGGTGCCCGCTGAGCTATATGTCCTTGGCGATCGGACTCAGCTTAAACAAGTCCTGCTGAATCTCTGCCTCAACAGCTTAGAGGCGATGGACGGCTCCGGCGGCCTGTTGCGCATTGCTGCGACGCAGCAAGACGGGCAGGTGCTCTTGACCGTGCACGATACCGGGCCGGGCATTGCACCGGAGGCGCTCTCAAAAGTGTTCGATCCGTTCTTCACCACTAAAGCCACCGGCACCGGCCTGGGCCTCTCCGTGGTGCAGGGGATTATCCAGGAGCATGGCGGGCGGATCAGCCTGACCAGTCAGGTGGGGCAGGGGACGACGGTGACGGTGCGGTTGCCGGTTGCCGATGGGGAAGAGATCGGAAGGTGATGGGATGTTAGTGGTACTTGCCGTCCCATAACGCGTCGAGAAACTCGCGCCAGGGCAGGACGGTGACGACACCAAGATGGCGTGGGCGAGGCTCCAAGCTCACACAGAGATATCGCTTCAGGCGCTTCTCTTCAGCCAGGGCCACCAGCGATTTGAGGTCGTTCGTGGAGATGGTGTGTTTCGCTTTGACCTCTACGGCGGTGTGATCGCCCAAGATGAAGTCCACCTCAAACCCCGAGGTGGAGCGCCAGTAGGCCAGCGGCTCACCGCTGACATAGTCCCTGTAGCTGGTCAGTTCCTGGAAGAGATAGGTTTCAAACCCCTGGCCGAACTCTGGCGTGCCCGGGGCAAACGGCCGTCCTTGCAGTGCGCCGGCGACTCCCACATCGAAGAAGTAGTATTTGGAGGCGCTTAAGGGCTTGCGCTTGATGGAGCGCTTCCATGGCGGCAATTCATGTATGATCAAGGTATCCTTCAGAATATCGAAATACTCGTAGACGGTCGTGCGAGCCACTTGCGCGTCATTCGCCACGTTGGTGAAATTGACGATGGTGCCATGGCAACAGGCGGCCACCTTAAGAAAACGGCTAAAGGCTGGGACGCTGCGCGTCGCGCCCTCGGCGACCACTTCTTCCTGGAGATACGTGCCGACATAGGCCTGCAAATCGGCCTGCGGGTCGTCGGAGAAGTAGACCGACGGCAGCAGCCCCCATTGGATCGCACGAGGCAGGTGAAAGCGCGTGCCAAGTTCTCGCGCCGTGAACGGGTGGAGGTACACCATGCGAGCTCTTCCACCTAGCAGGTTTACTCCGCCCCGACGCAGTTTTCGGGCGCTTGAGCCCGTCAATAGCACGTGTACGCCTCGCTCCTCGATCAGCCGATGGACCTCATTGAGGAGGTCCGGCAAGCGTTGGATTTCGTCAATGACCACCACACGATCGCGTGCGGTGAGTTCCTGCGCCAGGCGACTCGGTTGTTGGCTCAGGGCCAAATAGGTGGTCGTATCCAGCAGATCGTAGACTTTTACCCCCGGTAAGGTATGCCGCAGCAATGAGCTTTTGCCCGTCTGGCGCGGCCCCAGCAGAAAGTGCGACTTGCGCTCCAGTAGCGCGTGCAGATCGAGCGCCCGTTCTACATATGTCTGTTTCATCGTCATTTAGTATGCCAAATGACGACAGTCTTGTCAAATTAAAAACCCATTCAGCCAGGCCCACAAGGGCTAGTGCTTCGTCAAGATTGTCCTGACTTGTGCAGCCTAACAATCTTGACGAAGCAGTCCATAGTCCATAGTCGATAGTCCATCGAAGTCAACGCATCAACTCAAAACTGACAGAACACTAGGGCACGACGGTGACGGTGCGGTTTCCGGTGACTGGATACATACTGTTGGGCTATGTTTTGCTTGAATAGCCTGGTCTGGGCAGTAACAGGAGTGGCGATGGCGAGGTGAGCGACAGGGGGTTTTTATGGCTCATATTTTGTAGATAATGAAAAAAAGTGTTGACTTTATAAGAAATGTCTTGTAGACTAGACACGCGATGACCTCGCGGCCCTCAAGGATACAGCGGGGGCTTGCTGGCATGACGGCATGCCGAGGGTGCGACGCCCCTGAGCGGGTGAGGGCTCGTGCGTGGTGGGCAGCGCACCCTGGCCGGATGGCAAGATGTTGAAGCAAGAAGTACTTGACATCGCTAACATTCCGTTATATGCTTATTAAGAGTTTGAAAAGTAGAAAGTTGATGGGCTCGTGATGTCGATAAAGGCAAACCCAGCGTGAGCTGGGGACGCAAAGTTCACGGCCCCATACCTGAAGGACTGGGTGTGGGGGGCCGAACTGCCGAAAGCAGTTCGGCTTTTTTCTTTGGGGCAGGGTTTCCACACAGAGGAGGGAGGCGGCAATGCACATCGTGAGATCCAGTTTGGGAATCGCGCTGGCGGTCATGGTCGGGCCGCTCGCGGCGTGGGCGGAGACGACGACTACTACGGCCACGGTGACCGCCACGGTGCCGTCACGGGCCAGCCTGGCCTTGGCGACCGATGACAATTCCATCGCGACGTCAGCGGCCACGGTCGCGTTTAACAAGTATGACGATGAGGATATCGCGGGTGGCAGCGCGTCGTTGATGTACGCTCCGTATCGCAGCAATAGGGGGAAGAACTGGCACATTCTGCGCCTCAGCGCCAACGGGTCCTCGATGACCCTGACGGCCAGCGCGAGCGGGCCAGTCGGCAGCAAGAACCTCGCGGAGCTGCTGAAGGTCTGGTTCGGAGGGTTCTGCAACGCGGATGGGGATTGTTCAGACGGCAAATCCAGCGACTGGGAGAAGCTCAGCACCTTGAGCCGGAGCAAAAGCGGCGCCTACAGCGGCGTTGTCCCGCTGAACTATCAACTGGATGTCTCTGGCGTGAGCGCGAACACCTATACGGGCAACATCACCTACACCTTGGTCTCCAATTAATTCATCGCGCGTATGGCCCATGCGAAGGGAGTTTGGACGCGGCCACGTGACGACGAGGCGGGGCGATGAGGAGGCCTCGCGCGGTCGCGTGGCTGGCACTGGTGATGGGTGGTGCGGTGGGTGTGGGGTCCGCCGAGGCGCTTGAAGAGCAGTTCAGCGATCTCTCCGCGTCCGTCGAGGTCGCGTCGGTATTTAGCCTCTCCCTAAACAACCCGTACCTGGCCTTTCCAGAGGTGGATTCCGGCCAGAGCGTCGTGTTGGGCGAGGGGCGTTCCTTCAACGAAATGATCTGCCGTTCAAACTCCGGCCGGGCGTGGTACCTCAAGGCGCAGCTCGTGTCGCTGAAAAATCTCGAGCGCAACTACACCCTTCCTGCCTCCCAGCTCAAATGGAAAGTGGTTGAGACGACCGGCTCCGCCGCGTTGACGCATGGGCGCTTCGACTTCGAGCCGTTCTCCGAGCAACCCATGCTCATCTACACCAGCCAGGGTGACGACAACCACGGCCGCGCCGTAGTCCTGCGGTTTCAGTACAGCCTGTCCGTTCCATCGGACGCGCCGGCGGGCACCTACGTCGGGCAACTCGTCTTCACGATGGTGGAGAGCCCGTGATGCGACGCCCAGCGCTCCTGCTCGGCCTCCTGGTTGCCGGGCTCGCCGCACCGGTCTGGGCGGGCCTGTCGCTCTCCACGGATAACCGTTCCTTGTTCTTCGGCGTGATGCAGCTAGGAGAGACGAAGGAGCTGGCGCAGTTTGGCTCGTCTCATAATTCCATCACCTGCTCCTCGACCAATAATCGCGCGTGGTATCTTAAGGTGCAGGTGTTACAGCCCCTCAGCGCCGGCGGCCGGATGATTCCTCTCGAGCAGTTCCAGTGGCAACTCGTGTCCACCACCGGGGTGGGGACGCTCGCCTGGCCCTATCAGTATGTGCCCTTGACGCCCAGCCCGATGCTCGTCTACACCAGCGGGGCCAACGAGGCGTCCGGCACCGCCGTGACGCTGCGCTTCAAGTACTCCCTGACGATTCCTGAGACGCAGGCAAGCGGGATCTACCAGACGACGATCCGCTTTACTTTGGCGGAGCTGCTATGACTCAACGCCTGCTGGTGTGGAGCCTGCTCATCGCGCTCGTGGCTGGCCTGCCGGTGCCGGCGTGGGCCTTCAGTTTCAGCGTCGAGCCGGCCAGGGTGCAACTCGCCGTGCCGGCCGGCAAACGGCGGGGAACGACCGTGACCGTCGATAACTCCAAGGCCGATCAGCCGGTGCACTTGCGCGTCTCTGTCCACGATGTCGTGTATTTGCCCGATGGCACCAACGACTTTCCCCCGCCGGGCAGCACCGCGTGGTCGTGCGCCACCTGGCTGCGTGTCACCCCGGAGGAGCTCGACATCCCGGCCGGAACCACCGCCGAAGTGCGGGTCAGCGCCGTGGCCCCTCCGGATGCCGCGGGCGGGTATTACGCGGTCATCTTCTTTGAAACCACTCCCTCGTATGCGGCGCAGGGCATCGGCATTAACTTCCGGTTGGGGGCGCTGACCGAAGTCGTCATTCCGAACACCGCGCGCGCTCAGGCGAAACTGGCGCGCCTCGCCTTCCAGCCGCCGCGGGAGATCCGTGTGGAGATTTTTAACGAGGGCAACGTCCTCGTTCGGCCCACAGGGAAGATCAAGATCTTCGATGCGCAGAACAAGTCCGTGGCGAAACTGGAGTTCAACCCGGATCGCCTCGGGGTGCTGCCGAAGACCCTGCGCGCCTTCGTCGCCACGCTGGAGCAGCCGCTGCCGAAAGGGACCTATCATCTTCGAACGGAACTGGATTACGGCACGAAGTACCTGTTGGCGGGAGAACTCCCCATCACGGTCGAATAGCTAAGCAGCGGTTCGTCACCGGCGGGCGGGGAGAGAGTTCCCGCCTTTTTTGGTCTGTCGCGGAGATGAGGACATGTCCATGAGTCGCAACCGTCTACGCGAACAACCGCACCGCCGAACGCCGCGGCGCGCCTGGCGCGGGGTGTTAAGCGCTGTGGCGCTCACCGGCATGTGCGCGGGGAGCCTATGGGTCTTCGCGGAGTCTCCACAGTCCTCTAACGCTGCGACACCCGATCGGGAGTCGGCGATCACCCACGCCGTCCAGCAGATCGCCCTCGAGGCCGCGATGCGCACCGCCGCCATGACGCACACGCTGGAGGCGCTCCAGGGAGTCAGGCGACTATCGGGCTCTTCGCTAGTCGGGCCATCCACCATGTTCGTCGTCAACGGAGCATCCGTCGCGCTCGAAGAGCCGATCATCGTGCGTGACCATCGGCCGTTGGTTCCGCTGCGGGAAGCCGCCGCAGCGCTCTACTACACCGTGATCGATCTTGGAGGCGGAACGTTTCGGCTGATTTCCCCAAAGGGGAAAATCGAAACGGTGCAGGTGACCGTCATCGAGCAGCGGCCGGTGGTGACGCTCGAGGAGTGGAAGAGCGTGTTTGCCGCTGAGGCGGTCTTCGATGAGTCGCGCAACCTCCTGACCGTATCCCTGCCAGGCGTGACGCCGGTTCAGACTTCGCTGATTGAAAAGCCTCAGGAGCAGCTGGCCCAGGAGCACGCGCTCGCTGCGCTGGCCAAGAGGGCCCAGGCGGATGAGACGGGCGGGCCGGTGCCTGAGGCGGCGCGTCCCACGCTCGATCTGCAGGGGCGGGTCTCCTACACCTACCTCACGCCGCACATCGGCACGCTCTCGCGCTCGGTCGTCACCTCGCTGTCCGGCAAAGCGTTTGACTTTGACGTGCGGGGGGAGACGGTCCGTCGGGACCTCGGCGGAGTCTTCAAGCACGATTACACGTATTTGAACTTCTCCAACTCGAAGAGCTTTCTCGGCTTGTTCGATCAGTCCGTGGACCTCTATCCGCTCAGGGGCCAGTCGCAGACCGTCACGGGCGCGAAGATGCGCACCTCGTGGGACCAGGGGAGGTACGCCACGACGTTCGCGGGGGGCACGACTGAACAGACGGTCTCCGGCACGACGGGCAGTGTGAAGTACCTCGGGCAGCTCTACGAGGCTCGAGGAGATATCCGGCCGGTGGACTGGCTCAAGCTGAAAGGCGGATTGTTCTACATCGAACAGGAACTCGACCTGCTGGAACAGGCCAGGACGAGTCACTTTCCGCGGGAGAACGTGGTGTCCTTTACCGGCGCAGAACTTACTCCGATTCAGCCCCTCTCGCTCTTTGCCGACGTGGCCCGCTCGGACTACCGACCTGACAACGAACCCGACGCCTTCGACGGCGACTGGAACTGGCGGACGGGCATGGCGTGGAACACGCCGCGCTCCCAACTGGGCGGGGCCTATGAATTCGTGGGGAACCGGTACGCCTCGTTGGGCAACCCCGCGTCCTATCAAGACTATCGCGGCTGGAACGTCTACGGGAACTACCGCCCGACCGACCGCTGGTCGCTCTCTAGCAACGCCGTGCTCTCCCGCAACAATGTGGACGATCTGGCCGACCGTGTCACCACGAGCAACCAGGGTGTGACCCTCTCCTCGAGCTACCGCCTGACGGATACCCAGATGCTCAATCTCAGCGCAAGCCGGTTCCTCACGAATCCCGACGGGCCCAACCCCGGCTCCAGCAGCCGTTCGAGGCTCTATCATGCGGACTACTTCGTGCCATTTTTCTTCGACAGCCGGCTCGTGGCGAACTACCAGTACTTTCGCAATGAGGCGACCACGGCATCCGACACCGTCTCGCATACGATCGGCACGTCGCTCTTTAAGTCCTACGCCAAGGGCTCCAGTTGGTACCTCAGCCAGACGCTGACCAAGGCGTTCCACGAGGCCGAAGGCGACAACCTCAACTGGACGACCGCGCTCAACCTGGACCAGCGGCTCACACGCGACACGAGCCTCTACGTCAATACCGCCTACACGCGGAATACGACCGATCAGACCAAAGGACTGCACACGCTCTCGGGCTCCACGGGCCTGCGATTCCGGATCTTCCGCGACACCGATTTCCGGGCCGAGTACTCCGTGAGTTCCTATGACATCAACACCGAGCGCTGGCGCTGGCCGCGCAACTGGTCGCTGCTCTGCTTCGTCTCGCAGGCATTTTCACTCGCGACCCCGCCGGCATTTGGCGAGATGACAGGGCGAGTGTTCGAAGACGTGAATGCCGACGGCGTGCGCGACTCCGAAGAACCGTGGGTCCCGGAGGCCACCCTTCGGTTGGCAGACGGGCGCGAGGCGGTGACGGATGCTCAGGGACGGTTTCTCTTTCGCCGCGTGGTGCCTGGTCGGCAGGACGTGAGCCTTGATCTGGCCAGCCTCGGCCCGGAATGGACGATCCGACGCCCGGCACAAACCGTTGAGGTGGAACGGAGGAAGACGGCTCAGATCGTCTTTCCGCTGGTGCAGGCCGCGTCCATCGGTGGAAGCGTCTTCATGGATGAGAATCGCGATGGGGTCTTGCAGAGTATCGAGGAGCCGGTGGAGCACGTGACGGTGCTCCTGCTTCCCGGGGAACAGTTTAGGCAGACGAATGCCGATGGGGAATTTCGCTTTGACAATCTCTTTCCGGGCCACTACACGCTGAAGGTCTACCAGCCCAATCTGCCGACAGGCTACGAGTTGCTCTCCGGCGCGGCGGTGGACGTCGAAGTCTCCCCCGGCCAGCAGGCCCAGGGGGTCAACTTCACGCTGCGGTTGGTCCCTGCGCCCGATACGCAGGAGTGAGCGTCCTGCGCGGGTTGCGCTTCGCGCGACTCGGTGGGCTGCGCGGCGTTGCCGTGGCGCTCTGGAATGGTGATCACCACCTGCGCCGAGCAGTTCGCCGTTTGCGCCTCGGCGACGGGCGCGATCGTCCCCAGCAGCCCTGCCGCCACCAACCCCAAGAGTGTGGTGTGGTGCATGGCACAAAAAAGCCTCCCCGTTGACGGAGAGGCCCCTCCCTGTGGTAACCCAGCTCCCCCGATGCGTCGCATGACGACACGCAGCGTCGGGGGCTGTGGCTTTGCCTCGGTCCAATCCCTGAACCGATGTCCTCGAACGGTCGTACCCGCGCGGGGACGCCCCTGCCTTACGACAGGTTTGCCCTTCTCAACGGAGTTCCCACTACCTCATTGTCAATGACAAGCACGGGATAAGTATACCACACAACTGCTCAAGAAATTCGGGGGACAGAAATTCGTGGGATAGGATCGGTGGTGCGAGGTAGAGAGCGTTGAACGCACGGCTGGATTGCGGGTTGATAAACGAGAGGAAATGTAGCATCATACTCTTATGGGGCAGGGCACGATTGTCGCGATTGATGATGAGGTGGAGTTTGTGAAGGCGATCGAGCAGTTTTTCGGCTCGCGCGGATTCGAGGTGCACGTGGCCCTCACGGGTCCTGCCGGCCTCGCCCTGGTGGAGGCGCACCAGCCGCAGGTGGTGCTGGTGGATTTGAAGCTGCCGGGGATGGATGGGGATGAGGTGTTGCAGCGCGTTCGCCAACGCTATCCGAAGACGCGCGTGATTGTGCTGACCGCCTACAACGACGGGGGCAAGACGCGCGACCGCCTGCGGGCCTTGGGCGCTTACGCCCACTTCGACAAACCCCTGTCCTCGCTGCGCGACCTCGCCGACACGATCAAGCGTGCCTTAAACGATCCTCCCACGGTTTCCCGGTGATGCCTTCTTTTCTCTATGGACTATCGACTATGGACTATGGACTGATCAGATGAATCTCTTCGCCTGGTCGGGGTTGCTCTCAGGCATCGCCTGCACCGTGATGGCGGGGCTGGTGTATTTTACCAACCGTCGGGCGCGGGTGAACCGCGTGTGGGCGCTGTTTTGTTTGGCGACGAGCGTGTGGGGCTTTGTGGGCTGCTTGATCGGGATCACGACGGACCCGGCGGTGTCGCTGGTGCTCTGGCGGACGGCCCATCTCGGGGTGATTCTGATTCCGGTGCTGTTTTACCACTTTGTGCTGGTCTTCACGGGCCGGCGCAAACCGCTCGCCCTGGGGCTGGTGTATGTGACGGGGCTGGCGTTTTTGGCGGCGAACATGACGCCGCTGCTGGTGGCGCACGTGCGGCTGGTGTTCGGGCAGTTCTACTATAATTCCCCGCCGGGTCCGCTCTACGCGGCGTTTCTGATTTTCTTCCTCGGGCTGATTGGGTTGAGCCATGCCGAACTGTGGACGGCGCGCGCCCAGGCCGCCGAGCGCACCCAGCGGATCCTTACCCAGTGGTTGCTGGTGGGCACGGTGGTGGGGTTCGTGGGCGGGGCGACCTGTTTTCTGCCGGTGTTCGGGGTGGATTGGTACCCGTATGGCAATTTCGCGGTGCCGCTCTTTCCCCTGGTGATGACGTATGCGTTTTTGCGCTATCGCCTGATGGATGTGAACCAGGCGCTGGTGCGCGGCCTCACGTTTCTCGTGCTGTATGCGGTGGTGGCGCTGGTGCCGTTTGTGGTCGGCTCTCGCTTTGCGCCGCTGTGGCAGGCGACGCTGGGGCAGTGGTGGTGGGTGGCGCCCATGGTGGTGATGGGCGTGGTGGCCTCGGCCAGCCCGGTGCTGTTTTTGATGGTGGTGCGGCGGCTGGAACAGCGGATGTGGAAATCGCAGCGGCGGTACCATCGCACGCTGATCGCCGCCTCCAACGGCATGACGCGCGTCAAAGAGCTGACGAAACTGTGCCGGCTGATTGTGTACGTGGTGAATCGCACCGTGGGGCTGACGAACACAGCACTGCTGCTGCAGCAGCCCAAGCAGGAGCGCTACCAATTGATGGCGGTGCGCTACAAGCATGCGCTGCCGCCGGATTTAGCCGTCGGCCGGGCGGAACCGTTGATCGAACTGTTGAAGCAAGAGAAGGGGCTGCTGCTGGTGGATGAGCTGAGCGACCTGCTGGCCTCCGGTCGGGCCGAGGAGGCCCAGCGCAGCACGCTGGAGGCGACGGTCGCGTGGATGCGCCGGCATGAGATGCGGCTGGTGGTGCCCAGCTTTTCGCAGGAAGAGCTGCTCGCCTGTTTGGTGCTGGGCCCGAAGCGCGGGGGCGAGCCGTACACGACGGATGACATCGCCATGTTCTCGGCGCTGGCCAACCAAGCCACACTGGCCATCGAAAATGCGCTCTTTTTCGAGGAACTCAAGAACAATGAAGCGTATATGGTGCAGTCGGAGAAGCTGGCCAGCCTGGGGCAGTTGGCCTCGGGCATGGCGCATGAAATCCACAATCCGCTGACGATCATCTCGGGCGAGGCGCAGCTCTACCTGGAACGATTTAAGACGAAAGACCCGCAGGTGGATGAGCTGCTCAACAGCATCATCGAGGAGTGCCACCGCGCCGCCGACATCACGCGGCGCATCTTGCGGTTCGCCAAACCCTCGCCCCAGGAATTCGGGGAAGTGAATCTGTCGACGACGCTGCAGGAGACGCTGACGCTGGCCGGCTACCAGGTGCACTTAGAGAAGGTGGAGCGCAAGGTGGAGGTGCCCAGCGATTTACCGTTGGTGCGCGGCAACCAGAACCAGTTGCAGGAAGTGTTTCTGAACCTCGTACTCAATGCCTGCCAGGCGATGGGCCAGCAAGGCGGCACGCTGGAGCTGGTGGCCAAGCGCGTGGAGCAGGAGGCGGAGATTACCTTCACCGACACCGGGCCGGGGATTCCGGCCTCGAAGCTCTTGAAGGTGTTTGATCCGTTTTACACGACCAAGTCGACCGGCACCGGGTTGGGGCTGTTTGTGAGCCAGCGGATTATTCGCTCACACGGGGGAACGTTGGAGGTGCAGTCGGTGGAAGGGCAGGGCACCACGTTTACGATTCGACTGCCGCTGTTGCAGACCGGGGCCGTGGCAGCGGCGACTCTTGCCAAGCTGGGGGCCATCAGGTAGGCTTGTAGGGTGGAGCACAATGGTTAAACTCTTAGTGGCTGACGACGAGCAGAAAATCTGCCGCTTGCTGGAGACTTTTTTCTCCGAGCGCGGCTTTGAGGTGCTCCTCGCCCACGATGGCGCCAGCGCCTTGGAGATCATCCAGCGCGAGCGGCCGCACCTGGTGTTTCTGGATCTGCGCATGCCGGGCCTGGGCGGCCTGGAGGTGCTGAAAGGAGCCCGGGCGGTGGATGAGACGATTAAGGTGATCATCATCACCGCCATTGAGGACGAAGAGACGATTCAGCAAGCCCGCGCCCTGGGGGCGACCGACTACGTCATCAAGCCCTTCAGCCTGGAATACCTGAAAGAAGAGGTGCTCTCGAAAGTGAGCACCTCGTTGTATGAGGATCTGCGCCGCGTGAATGAGGAGCTGAAAGGCTCGCTGGCGCGGATGAAAGACGTCGTACGGGGGATCGTGTCGGCGTTTTCCTCGGTGGTGTCCAAGATCGACCCGCATTACACCCACGAGCATGTGGTGCGCAGCATGGACTACGCCACCAAGATCATCCAGAAGCTGCATGAGCAGCAGGTGTCGCTGGGTGGCGTGCACGAGGAAATCCTGCTCGCCGGCGTGCTGCTGCATGACATCGGCAAGATCTTTACGCCCAAGGAAATCTTGTACAAGAACGGTCCGCTGAATGATGAGGAGTGGGCGATTATCCGCCGCCATCCGGTGGATGGGGCCGATGTGTTGGAGCAGATCGGCAGCTTGAAGGAGATGGCCGATAACGTGCGCTATCACCACGAATCGTACGACGGCAGCGGCTACCCCGAAGGGATTAAAGGCGAGCAGATCCCCATTGGGGCGCGGATCGCCTCGGTGGTGGATGCGTTCGATGCCATGATCAGCGACCGGCCCTACCGCAAGGCCATGCCCATCGAGAAGGCGATCGCCGAGCTCAAGCGCTGCCGCGGCAGCCAGTTTGACCCGGTGGTCGTGGATGCGATGGTGGCCCTGTATGACGAAGGCAACCTGAAGCCTTGCCACATTCCGCACCCCGGCGACGCGCACGCGATTCCTACGAACGGCACGCCCCTCGGCGCGCACCACTAAGTCGGGAAAGCCAGTAGAGCGGCACACCCAGGGCGAAGAAGCCAAACCCAAAGAGCGCATCCATCGGCTGCTCTGCGCACACATTGGCGATGAAGCCGATCATTGTGAGGATGAACGCAATCGGCGTGACCGGATACCCCCAGGTGCGGTACGGGCGGGGCAGGCCAGGCTGGCGCCGGCGCAGCAGGATCACACCGAAGACGACCATCGTGAAAAAGACCGAGATGACGACGGTGGAGTAGGTCATGATCTGGTCGAGCGTCTTGGTACAGACCAGGACCATGGCGATGGCCGCGTTGACCACTAAGGCCAGCGCCGGCGTGTGAAACCGCGGATGGAGCACGGCCAGCCGCGCAAAGACCGCGTGGTCCCGCCCCAGCGCGTACAAAATCCGCCCGCCGGTTAAAATGTAGCCGTTCAGCGCGCCGAAGGCGGAGCAGGCCACCATCCAGGTGACCAGGCGCGCGCCGGCTGCGCCGATGGCCTGCTGCATCGTGACGGCGGCGACCAGTGTGGTCAGCGGCATCTGCGCGATGGGGATGTAGGCGAGATACACCGCGTTGACCAGCAGATACAGCGCGGTCGTCAGCAGCAGCCCTCCGATCAGCGCGCGCGGCACGTTGCGCTCCGGCTGTTGAATCTCCTCAGCCACGTAGGCCGCTTCGGTCCATCCGCCGTAGGTCCACAGCACGAACACCAGCGCGACCCCGAGCGCTTGCCACACTGAGCCTGAGGCCAGGGCCGCCGGCATCGGTGCCACCAGCGAGCCCACACCGTGCCCGGCCCCCCACCCCACCACGACGATGCCGCCGAGTGCGGCGATCTTTAAACTGGTGAACAGATTTTGTACGATCGTGCCCCATCGGATGCCGAACATGTTGATGAGGGTCAGCAACGCCACGGCTCCGGCAGCCACCCACTTAGTCGTGGTCGGCCCGTAGCCCACCGCGCCGCCCAGGTATTCGGCGAATACGAATCCCAAAATGGCGATGGTGCCGGTGCGCTCCACGAACAGCTTCGTCCAGCCAAATAGAAATCCCCAACAGCGTCCGTAGATCTGGGTGGTGTAGACGTAATCCCCGCCCGTCTTGGGAAACATCGCCGCCAGCTCCGCGTAGCAGAGTGCTCCGCAGAGCGATAAGACGCCGCCGAAGAGCCACAGCCCCAGGATCAGCGGAGGGGATGGCACATGCGAGGCGATGACCCCGGCCGTTTTGAAGATGCCGACTCCGATGATGCAGCCGACCACCAGCAGCGTCGCATCACCCAACCCCAGCGACCGCACGAGTTTTAGCTCACGCATTGTAGTCCATAGTCCATAGTCAATAGTCGATAGCAAGAATTCGTAGATGTTTTCTCTGTTTTTTTGTCATGAACTATGGTCTATCGACTATGGACTATTGACTGGCTTTTCGAAATGCCAATGCCACGGCTCGTACGCGGTGTGAGCGGGGTTATCGCGCGGGTACGAGAGGTAAAATCCAAACGCCTTCGCATGCTCCGTCAGCCATTGGAATTCAGGCAGCGCTTCGAACTCTTCCGGATGATCCTCGCCGTTGATGCCCTGTGGGTTGATGAAATCAATCGCCTGCCGCGGCGGATACCCATGCTCGCTGTAGCCGGGCAGGGCCACAAAGCGGTTGGTCTCGCGAACCGAGTAGCCGTGCTTGGGCAGATAGAACAGAAACAGGTAGAGCTGATACGCCGGCGACCGGTAACCGGACTCCACCAGCAACCGTGTGTGCAGATCGCGCTCCATCGCCTGCATCATCGCCTCATAGGCTGCATGGACAGGTCGCGGCAGCACTTGCTGATCGACCGTCAGCGGTTTACCGTGCTGCGTGAGTTGCCACGGTCCCACCTGCACCACATCGATCGCGGTGCGGTCTTCGCCAAAGTAGCGGCTGGTCGATCCCAAGCGTTCGGCTTTCAGCGCGCGGAAGGCATGTAGGAAGGCGCGATCGTCATCTGGCAGCGGCTGGTACAGCTCGTCCCAGGTGAGCAGATTCGCCGTGCCCGCCTGCTTTCTCGCATCGATGAGCGGCTCCAAATGGCGCAGCGCGGCCTGCAGGCGTTGGGCGTCGGAGACGCTGAGATGCTCGACGTTCAGCTGGTGCCGGGGATGGCACGCCCACACTCCCAGCAGCAACAGCGCGCAGAGCAGGCGCCGCATCGGCGCGTTATCGATACCGCTCTTTGGGTGGGGCAGGCGTGGTTTCTTGCAGGAACACAAATTCGGGTTGGATCACCGGCTGATAATCGGGTGGGGCCGGGAAGGGAAAGGTGAAGACTTCATAGAGGCCCGCCGCCGTGCGCACGAAGCCGTGGCCGAAGCCGCGCAGCAGCCCCCACGTCCAGCCGGCCGCCGTCCCCGAGGACTGCGACGTTTCAATCACGCGCTTGGGAATTTCCACCCAGCCGGTGAAGACGTTGATCACGCCACGGCTCAGCTTGCTGACGGCCCCGCCCGGCTGCATGTCGGCGTGTGCCACCGCCGGCATCTGACACAGCATCACCGCTCCAAACAGCACCGCGCGTACCGTGCGTCCGTTTTGCATTCTCACCACCTCCTCCTTTATTCCATCACTCTAACATAATCTCCTTGGTGTTCGCAAGCCGCGTCCGGTAGAATACCCACACGGAGAACCGAGTGCATGAAGAGGAGGGGGATGATCCCCCCACCTCTTTGTGGCTGCCCCTTGCAAAGGGGCGTCCGCCCCGATAAAAGTCGGGGCAGACCTCCGCTGTGCACACAGCACAGCGGAGATTACAAAGAGGTGGTGGGATGAAGCGGTGGTGCGAGTGGGCCACGTCGGATCCGCTGATGCGCCGTTACCACGATGCGGAATGGGGCGTGCCTGTGCGCAATGACCGGAAGATGTTTGAGCTGCTCGTGCTGGAGGGGATGCAGGCGGGCCTGAGTTGGCTGATCGTGCTGCGCAAGCGCGAGGCATTCCGCCTGGCGTTTGACGGGTTTGATGCGCAGCGCATTGCGCGCTACGGCCGGGCCAAGGTGCGCGCGCTGCTGCAGGACGCAGGCATTATCCGCAACCGGCTCAAGATCGAAGCGGCGATCGCCAACGCGCAGGCGTTTCTGCGCGTGCAGGAGGAGCGCAGCAGCTTCTCCCGTTTCCTCTGGGACTTCGTAGGCGGCACGCCGGTCGTGAATCACTGGAAGCGGTTGAAGGACCTGCCTGCCACCTCCCCACAGTCCGATGCGATGAGCCAGGCGCTGAAGGCGCTGGGGTTCCGATTTGCGGGTTCAACCATCTGCTACGCGCACATGCAGTCCGCCGGCCTGGTGAACGATCACTTGGTGCATTGCTTCCGCCATCCGCCATTGGCGCGCAAGGGGTAATCACGTGGGCGCAAAGGCGTGGCTGAAGTTGCTCGGGTTTGCGGCAGTGATGCTCGCCTGCTTGTTCGGCTTGCGGGCGATCGGGGTCGATGTGTTCGCCATCCGGCCGGAACGGGTGCGCGTGTTCGTGCTCTCCTTTGGCGTCTGGGCGCCGCTGATCTATCTGCTCCTCTACAGCCAGCCGGTGGTGCCGCTGCCGGTGAGCATCCTCACGATTGCAGGCGGGTTGGCGTTTGGGCCGGTGTGGGGGACGGTGATGGCGGTTTCCGGGGCCACCGTGCGCGCCTGCGGGCAGTTTGGCATGGCGCGCGTCTTGGGCTACGAGATCGTGGCCAAGCTGCTCGGGGGCAGGCGGCTGACGGCGTTGAACAAGAAGATCCTCGCCAACAGCTTTCACGCCGTGCTGTGGATTCGGTTGATTCCGAATGTGCCGTTTGATCTGCAAAATTACGGGCTGGGGTTTTCCAAAGCGCGCTTCGGCCCCTACGCCCTGGCGACGTTTCTTGGCATCCTGCCGGGCTGTTTTGCGTTTGTGTATTTGGGCTATTCGCTGACCGATCCGAAACAGATGTGGAAATTCCTCGTCGCCATCCTCCTGGTGGCGAGCCTGCCGTGGCTCGTGACACGGTGGACGAAGCGGCACCCGCCGCGCGCCCTCTCCGCGTAACACGGCCGCAACTCTTTTTCTCAGCCCCCTTGACGCAAGTAGTTCATCTCAGCTAATATTTAGCATAGACAAACTAATTGGAGGAGACTCTGATGGTCACTCGTCAAGACGCCAGTCGTGCGGTCGCCCAGTTGATGCCGCGCATCATCCAGGGCATTCAGTTGGATTTCTTCATCAAGAAGGGCGTGACGCAAACGCAATTCCTGGTGCTGATGGCGCTGCACGGTTACCGCCGCGCCACCATGGGCCATCTGGCGGAGAACATGCGCGTGAGCATGCCCACGGCCAGCGGGATCATCAGCCGGCTGGCGAAGGCGGGGTATGTGCGGCGCGCGCCCTCGCCGAACGATCGCCGGCAGGTGGTGGTCGCCTTAACGGTGAAGGGCAACGAGTTCATTGCGGCGTTTCAGGCGGTGGTGCGGCGCCGGTGGGAAGAGGTGCTGCGCGCGCTGGAGCCGCATGAGCTGGCGATGTTTTACGAAGTCATCACGAAGCTGCGGATGCAACTCGAGTCCAGATGAGTCAGCGGAGAATCGGGTGGGTGATCCTGATGAGCCTGCTGCTCCTGCCATCTCTGGTAGGGGCGGATGAGGCGCTGCGCCTGAGTTTTCAGGAGGCGCTGCGCCGGGCCGGCCGGGAGCATGTGAGCGTCATCGTCGCGAATGAGCGGGTGCAGCAGGCGATGGCGCGGCTGTGGCAGGCGCGCTCGACGCTGTTGCCGCAGGTGGGCGGCACGGCGTCCGAGACGCGGCAGACCAGAAACTTGGAAGCGGTCGGCTTGAGCACGCCGGGCAAAGATCCGCTGATCGGCCCGTTCAATTCCTTTGATGCGAGGCTGACCGTGACCCAGAGGCTCTTTGACGCCGGGGCGCTGCAGCGGCTCTCCGCAGCAAAGGCGGGCCAAGTGCTCTCGCTTGCGGAGTCTCGCAAAGCTCTACAAGATGCGATGGCGCTGGTGGCCACCCTCTATCTCCACGCCCAGCGCGCCACCGAGGCGTTAGAGTTGGCGCATGCGGTGCTGGAGCGTGCGGAGATGCGGCTGCATATCGCCGGCACCCGGCAGCAGCTCGGGGTCGGCTCTCCGCTGGAGGCCAAGCAGGCTGAGGCGGAGCTGACGGCCAGCGTGCATCAGTGGCAGGCGGCCCTCAGGGAGGCGATGGAGCGGCGGCTGGATCTTGCGGCCGCCCTTGGGCTACCCAGCGATCAGCCAATGATTCTGACCGGAGATGAGCGGCTGGTTGAGGAGGCGGGGACATCGCTCCGCGAGGTGCTGGCGGCGGTGTCGGATCATCCCGAGGTGGAGGCGGCGCAGCGGGTTGTGCAAGAGCGCCAGGCTGAGCGCCGGGCGGAGCTGGCCGATGCGCTGCCGCGCGTGTCGGCGTCGGTGGACTACGGTGCCAGCGGATCGAAGGTCTCCGATGCGGAAGGCACGTACGACATTGGGGCGCACGTATCGGTGCCGATTTTCGAAGGCGGCTTGCGCGCCGCGCGGGTGCGCGAGGCCGGCAGCGCGGTCAGAGCCAGCGAGGCGCAGCTTGCCGATGCGCGGCGGCACGTCGAGGCGAACGCGCTGAGTGCGCTGCAATCGGTGCAGGAGGCGCGCGTGTTGATGGAAGCGAATCGGACCGCCCTCACGGTGGCTTCGAAGCAGTTGCAGCTTGCCCAGCATCGTCTGCGCGATGGCATCGGCAGCGCGTTGGAGGTGGTGGAAGCGCGCACGCAAGCGGCTGTGGCGGCGGATCAACAGCTCGAAGCCCAAGCCACGGCTCGGCTGGCGTCGGTGCATGTCGCGCATGCGATGGGACACATGGAACGCCTAGCGGCTGGGCCGGGGGGCTGGTGATGAAACGCTTGAGAGTGGCCGTGGCGGCGATCGTCGTGCTCGCGGTAATCGGCGGCTGTCAGCAGTGGCTGCACCGCGTGCACGCACGCTATTCCGGCACGCTCGAGCTGACCGAGCACGGTGTGGGCGCGCGCGTACCGGGCCGCATCACCACGCTGATGGTTGAGGAAGGCCATGCGGTGACGAAGGGTCAGCTCTTGGCCACGCTGGATCGCTTGGAGCAGGCGCAGCGGGATCATGCGCGCATTCAAGCTCTCTTCGAGCAGGGTGGTGCGACGCAGCAGGCGGTGGAACAAGCCGCGCTCACCCTGGACGATCAGCGCGTGGTGTCTCCGGTGGAGGGCGTGGTGCTGCTCAACGTGCATGAAGCGGGCGAGGTGGTGTCGGCCGGCTCGCCGATCGTGGTGATTGGCGATACGTCGCAGTGGTGGGTGAAGATTTTCGTGCCGGAAGGGGCCATTAACCGCGTGCAGGTGGATCAGCGAGCGCGGGTGCATTTTGACGGCATCGCGAGAACGTTTCAAGGGCATGTCAGCTCCATCGCGCCGCGCGCCGAATTTACGCCCCGAAACGTGCAAACACCCGAAGAGCGCGTGACGCAGACCTTCGCAGTGAAAGTGGCCCTCGATGAGCGGGACGCGTTCATCCGGCCGGGCGTGGCCGCCGATGTGGAATTGGAGCTGGCGCAACGCTGATGGACGGGATTGCGATTGACGCCAAAGAGCTGAGCCGCCGATTCGGCGACGTGGTCGCGGTGGATCGGATGAGCTTCACCATCCGCTACGGCGACATCTTCGGCTTCCTGGGGCCCAACGGGGCGGGCAAAAGCACGACGATCCGCATGCTCTGCGGCATTCTCGCGCCCACCGGCGGCAGCGCGCGCGTGGCCGGCTTCGATGTGAACGAAGAGCCTGAGCGGATTAAGGCCGCCATCGGCTACATGTCGCAGCGGTTCAGCCTCTACAACGATTTAACCGTCGACGAAAATTTAGAGTTTTACGGGCGGGTCTATCAGCTGGATGAACAGACTCTCCAGGCTCGCGCCGAGGACGTGATTCGACTCACGGGCTTAGGGCCCTGGCGCACGCGCCTGGCCGGGCAGCTCTCCGGCGGATGGAAGCAGCGGCTCGCGCTCGCCAGCGCCATCCTGCACCAGCCGCGGCTGCTGTTTTTGGATGAGCCCACCGCCGGCATCGATCCGCTCTCCCGGCGCGCCCTGTGGGAGCTGCTCTATCAGTTGGCGGAGGGTGGCGTGGCGCTGTTTGTGACGACGCACTATATGGAGGAAGCGGAACGCTGCAACCAGATCGCGGTGATCAGCCAGGGCCGGTTGCTCAGCCTGGGCCCGCCGGCTGCGCTGAAAGCAGAGATGGCCGGAAAAATTTTGGAAGTGGAATGCCGCCCGCTGATGAAGGTGTCACGCCTGGTGCAGCGCCTGCCAGGGGTCACGGGTGTGACGGCCTACGGCACGACGCTGCATGTCAGTGTGGATGACGTGGAACGTACCAGCCTCGCTGTGGCCGAGTTGGGCCGGATGCCGGGCATCGAGGTGGTGTCGGTGAAGCCCATCGCCGCCTCGCTGGAAGATGTGTTCGCCACCTTGACGGAGCACGCCGATGTTGCGCATTAACGCGATCATCCGTAAAGAGGTGCTGCATATTCGCCGCGACCGTCGCACGCTGTTTCTCATCGTGCTGATGCCGCTGATGCAGCTCATCATCTACGGCTATGCGATCAAAATGGATGTGAAACACCTGGCCACTGTGCTCTACGACGAGGATCGCACGCCGCTTAGCCGACGGTTGGTGGCGGCGTTTGAACAGTCGGCCTATTTCGATATCGTGCAAGATGTGGCGTCTTCCACGGCCTTGCGGCATGCGTTGGACAAGGGCACGGCCAAGACAGGGCTGCATATCCCTCCGGATTTTACCAAGGAGCTGTTGGCCGGCCGCAGCGCGCCGGTGCAATTACTGATTGACGGCACCGATTCGAACCCGGCGAACACGGCGCTGAACACCAGCCAGGCGATTGTGACGGCGTTCATGCAGCAGGAGGGGCTGCTGCCGGTGACGGTGCTGCCGATCGATTTGCGGGCGCGCCTGTGGTACAACCCGGATTTGAAAAGCGCGTTTTTCATGGTACCCGGGCTGGTGGGTCTGCTGCTGCAACTGCTCATCCCCATGATTACGGCCACAGCCATTGTGCGGGAAAAAGAGCGGGGCAACATCGAACAGTTGCTGGTGACACCGATCAAGCCGTACGAACTGATGATCGGCAAGCTGATTCCGTATGTGGCGATCGGAATTTTTATTGCGGTGTTGGTGCTGGGGGCGGCCCGATTGCTGTTCCACGTACCGCTGCGCGGCAGCCCGATCACGCTGTTCGTACTGACGCTGCTGTTTCTCACCGTCTGTTTAGGCTACGGGCTGTTTGTGTCCACCATCGCCGAGAACCAGCAGCAAGCCGCGCAACTGATCATGCTCTTCGCTGCGCCGTCGATTCTGCTGTCCGGCTTTATCTTCCCGCGGGAAGGGATGCCGCTGCCGATTTTTTACCTGGGTTACTGCATCCCGCTCACCTATTTTCTGAAGATCGTGCGCGGCGTGGTGCTCAAAGGGCTGGGGTATGCCGATCTGTGGGAGCAGATTCTTCCGTTGTCGGCGATGGCCGTGACGGTTGTGTTCTTTAGCATCCGAAAATTCCATAAGAGGCTCGCATGAAACCACTCCTGGCGGTTCTGGGGGCCGTCTTGGTATGGCCCGCGGCGTGCGGTTGGGCGGAGGAGGGTGCCTCCGCCGGCGCGCTGACGCTGGAAGAGGGCTACCGGCTGGCGCTGAAACGCAGCGAAGAGATCGCCATTCACCAGGAGCTGATCAACGAAACCGAGGGCCGGTTTATGCAGGCGCTGGGTACTGCGCTGCCGCGCGCGTCGTTCTCCCTATCGGAGAAGCGGCAGGACGGCTCCGGCGGCTCGTCGTTTACCTTAAAGGAAGTCCCCGAGCGGAAGTTTGTGTTCACGCAGCCGTTGTTTGCCGGATTCAAGGAGTTTGCGGCGATGGGGGCCTCGCGGGCCGAGCATCGGCAGCGGCAGTTTGAATACTCCAAGGCGGAATTGACGCTGATGGTGGATGTGTCGGACGCCTTTTACTTGCTCCTCGAGCAGCGCCAGGATCGGGAGGCGCTCGAGACGGTGCGCGAGGCGCTGCGCGCGCGGCTGAAGGAGCTGGAGGAGCGCGCGCGGCTGGGCCGCTCGCGGGCGAGCGAGCTGGCCAGCGCTGAAGCAAAACTACGGCGCGTGGAGGCGGATATCGAAGAGGCGAAGCGGGATGAAGCCACCGGCGAGCATCTGCTGGCGTTTCTGACGGGGCTGCCGCGGATCGGGGCGCTGCAGGACGCGCCGGATAACACGCTCATGTTGAGTCCGGAAGAAGCCTACCTGGCCAAAGTCGATCAGCGGCCGGACGTGCACGCGACCGAGCAAGCGTGGCGCGTGGCGGAGCAGCAAGTGACCATCGCCCGGGCGAAGTTTTTTCCGACGGTGGATGCGGAGGCCCACTACTACACCACACGCGTCGGCGCTGCCTCTGGAGTGGACTGGGATGCCATCCTCACCGTCGATGTGCCGATCTTTCAAGGTGGAGAGGCGCTCGGGGCCACGACGGAAGCCGCCGCGAAGGCGCGCGAGGCGAAATTGCGCTATGAAGAGGCACAGCGCGCAGCGTCGCTGGACATTCGCGATGCGTACGTCAAGGCGGCCACCGGGTTGCTGCGCGTGCAGATGCTCGAGCAGGCCCTGCAGGCCTCGGAAGAAAGCTACCGGCTGCAAACCGAAGACTATCGGATGAGCCTGGTCAGCAACTTGGACGTGTTGCAGGAGCTTGAAGCGTTGGAAGGCGTGCGGCGCGCTCGCATCGCCGCCTCTTACGAGGCCAAGCGGTTCTACTGGGTACTGCAAGCCGCTATCGGAGAGCGCCTATGACCCTCTCTGATATTTCCATCAAGAATCCGGTGTTTGCATGGATGCTCATGGCCGGGTTGATTCTGTTTGGCGGCATCAGTTTCCAGCGCATGGGCGTGTCCCAACTGCCGGACGTGGATTTTCCCGTTGTCTCAGCGCAACTGAGCTGGGAAGGGGCGGCACCCGAAGTGATGGAGACCGACGTGGTGGATGTGGTGGAGGAGGCTGTCACCAGCATCCAGGGCATTCGGGAGATCTCCTCGTCGATTCGCCAAGGCCGCGCGACGGTGAGCATCGAGTTTGACTTGGAGCGTGACATTGACATCGCGCTTCAAGAAGTGCAGACCAAGGTGGCTCAGGCTCGGCAGCAATTGCCGGATGACATTGATCCGCCCGTGGTCTCCAAGGATAATCCCCAGGATCAGCCGATCATGTGGTTGGGCGTGTCGGGCCAACTGCCACGGCGGGAGCTGATGGAATATGTGCAGGACCATCTGAAAGACCAGTTCCAGACGATCAGCGGGGTGGGGGAGATTTTCCTGGGCGGCTACATCGAACGCAATCTGCGGGTGTGGCTGGACGAGGAGAAGCTCACGGCGTATCAGTTGACGGTGCAGGACATTATTGACGCCATCCAGCGGGAGCATGCCGAGCTGCCCGCCGGGCGGCTGGAGACGGGCACAAAAGAGTTGAACGTCCGCATCATGGGCGAGGCGTACACGGTGGAGGAGTTTGAGCGGATCATCATCACCCGCCGGGCCGGGCAGCCGATCTACAAGCCCATTTATTTGAAAGACGTCGCCACCATCGAGGACGGCCTGGCGGATGAGCGGCGTATCTCGCGCATCATGGGTGAGACGGCTGTGGGGTTGGGCATCCGCAAGCAGCGCGGGTCGAATGAAGTGGCGGTGGCCCATCGCGTGAAAAAGAAACTGGAAGAGGTGAAGCAACAGCTGCCACCCGGCATCTCGATGGACATTAACTTCGATCGTACCAAGTTTACCGAGGATTCTGTCAACGAGCTGGTCTTCACGCTGCTGCTCTCAGCTCTCTTCACCTCGTTGGTCTGCTGGCTGTTTCTGGGCTCGTGGAGTGCGACGCTGAACATTCTGATGGCGATTCCCACCTCGATCATCGGATCGTTCATCTGCCTCTATTTTTTCCACTTTACCCTCAACACCTTCACGCTGCTGGGGCTCTCGCTGGCGATCGGCGTGGTGGTGGATGACGCGATCATGGTATTGGAAAACATCGTGCGCCATCGCGAGGAAGGGCTGGGCAAGGTGGCGGCCGCCCAAGCCGGGGCGCGGCAGATGACCTCAGCGGCGGTGGCCGCCACGCTGGCCGTCATCGCCATCTTTTTGCCGGTGGCATTCATGGCCGGCATGATGGGGAAATTCTTCTTCGAGTTCGGCGTGACGATTGCGGTGGCGGTGGGTTTGTCGCTGCTCGAGGCGTTGACGCTGGCTCCCATGCGCTGCGCGCAGTTTTTGGAAATAGGCGAGCGCCACACGCGGGTCGGGCAGGCGGTGGACCATGGGTTTGTGCGGTTGGCTGAGTGGTACCACGCAAGCCTGGCCTGGGCGTTAGCGCATCGGGGGCGTGTGCTGGCAGCCTCGCTGGTGTTGTTTGTCGCCTCGTTAGGATTTGCGATTCCGTTGCGCAAAGAGTTCGTGCCTCCTCAGGATCAGAGCATGTTCATGGTGCGCCTGCAAGTGCCGGAGGGTTCCTCCATTGAGGTGATGAACGATCGCTTCAAAAAAGTCGAAGCCTTTGCCATGAGCCGGCCGGAAATGCAACGCTACTTCGGAGCCATCGGCGGATTCGGGGGCGGGGAGGTCAACACCGGCGTGCTGTTTCTGACGTTCAAATCTCCGCGCCGGCGCCCGGTCGTCCCGCCGGCGACTCGTCCGCTCTCGCAGCAGGAGCTGATGGCGCTGTTTCGCAAGGAGCTCAACACCATTCCCGATCTCAGGGCTCGGGTACAGGATCTGTCGCTCTCCGGATTTTCGGCGCAGCGCGGTTTTCCGATCGAGCTGACGGTCCGCGGGCCTGAGTGGGACACACTGGCCGAGGTCGCGCAGGAGATGGAGCGGCGTATGGCCGCCTCTGCCTTGATGGTGGATGTGGACACCGACCAGCTCACCGGCGTGCCGGAGGTGCGTGTTCGGCCCAACCGGCAGGCGGCGGCCGAACGGGGCGTGAGCGTAGAGACGATCGGCCGCACGATCAACGCCATGATCGGCGGCGAGCGCGTGGCCAAATACACGCGCGGCGGGCGGCGCTACGATGTGCGGGTGCGCTTGGTGCCTGGTCAGCGCGCCCAGACGGAGGACATTGAGCGGCTGTGGGTGTGGAACAGCCGGGGGGAGATGGTGCAATTGCACGATGTGGTGACCATCGTGGAACAGCCCGCCCCGCTCTCCATCACCCGGCGTAATCGCGAGCGGGCCATTTCGGTTTTTGCCAACGTCGCCCCGGGCAAATCACAGGCCGATGCGCTGCAAGCAGTCAGTCGCATCGCCAAGGAGGTCATGCCGGAGCGCTACCACGCCGTCTTTTCCGGCAGCGCGGAGACGTTCCGCGAATCGTTCCAGAGCCTCATCTTTGTGCTGTGGCTGGGGGTGATCGTCGCCTACATGGTGCTCGGCTCCCAGTACAACAGCTACGTGCATCCGGTGACGGTGCTGCTGGCTCTGCCCTTCAGTTTTTCCGGAGCGCTGGCCGCGCTCTGGCTGGCGCGCCAGTCGCTTAACATGTACAGCTTCATCGGGCTGATCTTGCTGATGGGCCTCGTGAAGAAAAACTCGATTCTCTTGGTCGATTTCACCAATCAGGCGCGGGAGCAGGGGCGCTCCGCGCACGAGGCGCTGATGGAGGCCTGCCCCATGAGGCTGCGGCCGATCCTGATGACCTCGTTCTCAACGATCGCCGCGGCCATTCCGCCGGCCCTGGCGCTCGGGCCGGGGGCGGAGGCGCGCATGCCCATGGCGGTGGCCGTCATCGGTGGGATGCTGGTCTCCACCCTGCTGACGCTCTTCGTGGTCCCCTGCGCCTACAGCTTCTTCTCCCGCTTCGAGCACACGCGCGACACCCCCGCATAATCTGGTATAATAAACAAAAAAACAAGGAGGTCAGGCATGAACGGCACGTGGGTGGGCATCGTGGTGATGGGGATGGCGGTGATGGCGCCAGGGGTGCTGGCAGAGGAAGTCGCGAAGGAACCGGCGGTGGGAACAGTCGCGGCGTCTACGAGCACGCCGGCGCAATCCGTACCGCCTGTGTCAGAGGCTGTCGCTGAGCCGTCGGCGCAGCAGGTGAGCCAGGCGATTCGAGACTATGTCGCCATGATTGAGGAAGATGAAGGCTCCTTCACGCTGGAGGATGAGGGCACCGGAACACCCCGCACCCTCACGCTGGAGCGAGTGCATGCGCAGGTCAGCAAGACAGAGGATGGGTTATTTTCCTCCTCGACCGACATGCGGGACACCACCAGCGGGGCAACGCTCACCGTAGATTTTGACGTGGAGTCATACGACGGCGAGTTGGAAGTCGTCAACACGCGGATTCGCACAGTTGACGGTCAGGCACGCGCGTCTACCCCGGCCTCAAGCACGTCTGCACCGGTGATACAGTAAGTTTGAATGAAGCGCTATGCCGGCACAGGGAGAGTCACGCACGGCGATTCGGTATACGCTCGATGAGGTGAATCGGCTGGTGTTCCTCGATCCGGCCGATGTGCTGTGGCCGCGGCGCATCGTGGACGGCTCGGCATCGATCGATCGCAAGAATCGGTTGGTGTATGAGACCTCCTCGCCGGTGTTGGGGGATGCCGGTGTACGTCGGCTGGTGTTAGACGGCACCTGGTCGCTGACCCCCAGCCATGAGCTGGCGCTGACGCTGCATGAGACGCAGCGGCAGGCCGCGTCGGTGCTGTATCTGAAAGGCGTGCTGGTGCAGGCGAAGGCGCATGCGCTGGTGTTGACTCTCCGGCGCAGCGAGGATGAGCAGGCGCGCGCCGCGCAGCGGGTCTCGCTTGCGGGCCGCTGGCAGGCCGATGCGCGCAACCGGCTGACGTTTCTCGTTGAGCGTGCCGATGGGGAAGAGGATCGGCTCACGCTGCAAGGCGGGTGGGAAGTCGGCCCGCACCAGGAGCTGCTGTACCGCTACCGCCAGCGCCCCGACATCAGTCGGGGCCGGCCCGCGCAGGAGCAGACGCTGGTCTTCACGGGCGCGTGGGACGTGGCCGCAGCTCATCGCCTGGTGTATCGCCTGGAAGGCTCGACCGACTCGCGGTTTGAGTTGAAAGCCAGCCTGCAAAGCCCGTCGCTTGCGGCCGCGGAGAACCGCCTCGTCTATCAGGTGGGTGTGGGCGTGGCGGGCGGGCGCACGCAGCGCACGCGCGTCGCCCTCTACGGCGCGTGGAAGCTGAACAATGATCTTTCGGTGTCGTTCGAAGTGCCCTACGCGAAGGGCCGCGTGCAGGCCGATCCAATTCGCGGGCACGGCCAGGCTGGGCCCGCGCATGCAGGTGCGCGTGGCGCTGCGCAGCCGTCGGGGCGAGCCGCTCGGGGTGATCGTGACGTTCACGCGCGAGCTGGTGCCGGATGTGAACCTGTTCGTGCGCCTGCAGAAGGCGGCGGAGGAGTCCTCCGTCATCGGCGGCGTGCAGGTGCGGTTTTAGCCATGGCGATGTTTCCCGTGTCCCCTCAGAAGCAGCTGCAGCTTCAAGAGCTGATGGCTCGTGTGGGAGTGCGGGAAGAGGAGTTCGAGGAGCGCTTTATCCGCTCCGGCGGGCCGGGTGGGCAGCATGTGAATAAGGTGGCGACCTGCGTGGTGCTGCGGCACGCGCCCAGCGGGCTGGAGGTGCGCTGCCAGCAGGAGCGCTCGCAGGCGCTGAACCGCTATTTGGCGCGTCGGATTTTGCTGAAGCGGCTCGAGATGCAGCGGCTGGGCGCGTTCAGCGAAGAGGCGCAGCGCATCGCCAAAATCCGCCGCCAGAAGCGCCGGCGCTCGAAGCGCGCTAAAGACAAGCTGCTGGCGCTCAAGCATCGGCGCAGCGAGAAAAAATCCCTCCGCCGTATCTCCCCTCTCGAAATCAACGACTAAAAACAGAAACGGCCCCAGACGTTTTGCTTCGCAAAACGAAGCATCGGGGGCCGTTCTGGGATGATGCCTTGCGGCAGTTATTCGGACTTCATGACGTTCGTTGCTTGCGGGCCTTTCGGACCCTGCGACACCTCGAACTCGACCGATTGACCATCGCGGAGTGATCTGAACCCATCACCTTGGATCGCGGAGTGATGGACAAACACATCCTTTGAGCCATCCTCGGGGGTAATAAACCCGTACCCTTTTTGGTCGCTGAACCACTTCACGGTCCCCTTCATCCTGCCACTCACCTCCTCTAGACATACACGAAGGGCCGCTGGGCTCACTCAGCCCGACAGCCCTTCGCAGAGACTGCACAAGGCGCCATCGTACACGAATTTATGTGCGTCGTCAAGCGGAATGTTGCTACAATCACTCTACGATGGGTCGCGTGCTCGTGGTGTATAAGAAAAGCGCGTACCAACTCTACGTGCTGGAGCGGCAGGATGGACACTTGCGAGGATTGCTGCGCCGGCGCCAGCCCGATTTGCTGGACATGCAGCATGCGCACCGGGTGCACCAGCAGACGCTCGCCGCGGTGACGGCCGCGCTGCGCCGGCTGGGTGCTCCGGCTGACCTGGTCTACCGAGCCGATCTGAGGACGACCGCCCGCTACGATCTGGTGGTATCTGTCGGTGGAGATGGCACGGTGCTGCAAGCCTCGCACGTGGTGGCGGATACGCCGGTGCTGGGGGTGAACTCCGACCCGCGGCGCAGCGAGGCGGTCTTTTGCGCCGCTACCAAGGCGACCATCAGCGCCGTGCTGCGTCGCGCCCTGGAGGGCACGCTGCCCATTCGCCGGCTCTGGCGCCTGGCGATGACGCTGAACGGCCGCCGCATCGGGCCGCTGGCACTCAACGACGTGCTGATTGCGCATGACGATCCGGCGACGATGAGCCGCTATCGTGTGAAGATCGGCGCGCGCGCCGAGCCGCAGAAAAGCTCCGGCTTGTGGGTGGCGACGGCGGCCGGCTCCAGCAGCGCGATTTTGGCGGCGGGAGGCAAGCGCCTGCCATGGACGGCGCCGCAATTCCAATACAAGCCGCGCGAGCTCTACCGAGGGCGGCTGACCGATTGCCGCCTGACGGGCAGCGTGCTGGCACACGGGCGACGGGTCGAGGTGACGTGGCTGATGCGCGAGGGGTCTCTGTATGTCGACGGGCCGCATGTGCATCTGCCGCTGCACTTTTGCGATCGGCTGGTGATGACGCTCGATCGCGACCATCCGCTGCATTTGCTCGGTACTGTTGGTTAGTCCATAGTCCATAGTCAATAGTCCATAGTCCATAGATCACAAATGAAGAACAGTCGGATTCCCCCTCATTTTTTGCTATGGACTATCGTCTATGGACTGCTTGTCTATGGTCTATGGACTATGGTCTATGGACTGCCGGTCGCGGCAGCGGAAGAAACGCAGGCGACGGCGGCGCGGCAGGCGCACGTCGCCGGCGCGTTTTATCCGGCCGAGCCGGCCGTGCTGCGCCAGACCATCACGCGGTGGCTCGCACAGGCCTCCTCCGCTGAACATTTCTCGCCGCGCATCTTGATCTCCCCGCACGCCGGCTACGACTATTCCGGCCCGGTGGCGGCCTGGGCGTTTCGCCAGGTGCAGGGCCGCACGTATGACGGGGTGGTGGTGGTCGGGTTGACGCATCGCGACGATTTTGAAGGCACGTCGGTGGATGATCGGCCCGCGTACCACACGCCGCTGGGCACGATTCCGGTGGATCTGCAGGCGGTGGAGTTCTTGAAGACGCAGCCAGGCCTCACCCATGTGGAGCGCGCGCATGAGAGCCAGGAGCATTCGCTAGAGGTGATGCTGCCATTCTTGCAGGTCGCACTAGGCGACTTCAAACTGGTGCCGCTGCTGATGGGCCGGCAGGCCGCTGTGGATGCCGAAGCACTGGCCGAAGCGCTGGCCAAGCTCAGTCAACGAGGCCACTACCTCTATCTCTTCAGCACTGACCTATCCCACTACCATCCGTATGACGACGCCAGGCGGCGCGATCAACTCACGATTAATGTCGTGCTCGGCGAGACCCCAGAAGCCGCGGCCCGCTTGGCCCAGGCCGGTGTACTGGAGGCGTGCGGGCGCGGGCCAATCGTCACCAGCCTGTGGCTGGCGCGGGCGCTGGGCTACCTCCGACCGCAGTTGTTGCGCTATGCCAATTCCGGCGATACGACGGGAGAGAAAGATCGCGTGGTGGGGTACGCGGCGATCGGCTTTCCCGATGCCGGCAGCGCTGCCCCGGCAGGAACGCTCAGCCGCGAGGCAGGGCAGGCGCTGGTGAACGCGGCACGGCTGGTCCTGCAGCAGCACTTCAATCCGCCGAAGGAAACAGAACCGTCGACGCCGTTGGGCCTCGAGCGGGTTCCTGAGCTGGCACAGGCTCACGGGATGTTCGTGACGCTGAAGAAACACGGCCAGTTGCGCGGGTGCATCGGGCGGATCAACACTGATGAGCCGCTGGCCACCCTGCTGCCGATGGTGACACTCGATGCGGCGCTGCGCGACTCGCGCTTTAGCCCGCTGACCGCCGCTGAGCTGGAGGAGGTGACGGTGGAGGTCTCGGTGCTGAGTCATCCCAGCGCCGTGCACAGCCCATCGGAAATCGTGGCCGGCCGTGATGGCGTGGTGTTAGAGAAGGACGGTCATAGCGGCGTGTTGTTGCCGCAAGTCTGGAACGAAACCGGCTGGACCCGCGTGGAGTTTCTACGCGAACTCGCCTCCCAAAAAGCCAGCTTAGCCCCTGACGCCTGGCAAGACGCGCGCCTGTTCACGTTCCAGGATCAAGTGTTTGAAGAAGCGCACTGAAAAGAGCAACGGCCCCGTGAATCTTCACGGGGCCGTTGGCTCTCTTGCGGGACGTTGTTAAAGCTTCGCCGCGTCGGAGGTTTTCGTCACGTCAGAGGCTTGCGGACCTTTCGGACCCTGGGTGATTTGAAACTCCACCTGTTCGCCTTCGCGCAGGCTCTTGAAGCCGTCACCTTTGATGGACGAGTGATGGACGAACACATCCTTCGAGCCATCTTCCGGGGTGATGAAGCCATACCCCTTCTGATCGCTAAACCACTTCACGGTTCCCTTCGGCATCTCCCAACCCTCCTTCTGCCGTCAAATAAAAAAACCGCTGGCGGCGTATCCGTGCTCCCGCCTTGCGGTCTCCCTTGACGAGCCACTAGACATGACACACTTCACTGACCCACACTGTTGAAGTGTATCACACAAATCGGGTGGTTGTCAAGAGAAAACGGGCAGGGGAGCGAGGAGCAGCTTCGTGATGACCATCGAACAGCGGAGGGTGGCGGCATGCGCATCGGTGAGGCGCAGCGCCATCTGGGTCACTTTCAGCAACTGGGTGGAGCGCTGCAAGCCATCCAAGAGGTGAATGAGCTGGGCCGGAGTGGCCTCGAGTTCCAGGGTGACGCTGACGGTCGTATCGGTTGCGTGGGGGCCGCCGCTGAGGGGCTTGACGTTGAGCAGCGTGATGCCGGAGGCGCGCACCGCGGCTTCCACTTCGCTCTGGACTTGGCCTTGCGAGCGGACCGCATCCTCTGGGATGGGGGCGGTGGGCACGTAGCTGCGATACGCCTCAAAGGCGGTGCGAATGGTGGTGGCTTGGGTGTTGACGGACACGGCGCGCGAGAGGCGCTGTTCCGCCTCCTGGACCTGCTGGTGGAGTTGATGAAGATCCCGCCGCAGGGGGGCGAGGCCCACCCGATCGATGAGCCACACGCCCGCCAGCAGGCTAGCACCCATGGCCACGCGCCGCTGCATGACGGACAGCTTCTGCCACTGCTCGAGTCCCGTCATCCCGTTGGCGTGCAGAGCACTTCGAAGTCCGCGCCCTGCACATCGGCTCCTTTCGCTTTCGCGACCGAGGTGGACTGCACCGTCGCAAACGCCCCCGTGGCTTCCAGCCGCTTGAAGAATGCAAACGCCTCAGCGGTGGACTGCGCCCGGCCGCGCACGGTGACCGGCTTGCCCTCTTCGATGGCGACCTGCGTGATCACGATCTCCGCGTTGGTGCCTGCGGCGATGCTCGTGAGCAATGCCAGCGTGCTGCGCGATGGATCGAGCCATTGGCGCACGGCGCGCATCGCCTCTTGCATCTGATGCAGCTCCAGGCCTTGGCGTTCGACCTGTGAGAGCTCCTGGGTGAGCCGGCCCAGATAGCGGCGCAAGATCGTCACGCGCTGCAGATACAGCACGCCGATCAGCAGCAGCGCGATCGCCAGGCTGCCCACGAGCCGGGCGAATTGACGCGCGCGCGCTTGCAGGGCGTGCGTCGTGCGCGTCTCCTGGGGAATGAGATCAAGCTGCGGCGCGTGGTCATGCAGCAGAAAACCCAGTAACGCTGTCCACGACACGCCGGCTTCGGCAGACGGGGCGGCTGATGGCTCGCAGGTCACGTGACTGAGCGGTTCAGCGATGTCGACCGGCACGCCCCAGGGGCCGGCCAGTTGTTGGGCGAGTGCCTCGACATCAGTCGGGGCCGGCGCGCAGAGCACGCCGTGGCCGATCGTCCCCCGGATATCTTCGTGCAGCAGCACGCGCGGCAGGCGCGTGAACTCGCCGGCCCAGCGCGCCATGGCCGGCTCGCCGCTGCTAAGCTGCTCGCGGCCGATCGCCACGCTGTGGCTGAAGACCGCCGTGCCGCGCGAGAGCAGCGTGCAGTCGGTGGAGGCGCGGTCCACGTCGATGAGGGCGAGCAGCTTCTCCGGCTCGCTCGTCGTGCTCTGCGGCTGGCCGGCGTGGTGCCACCAATGCGCCAGCCCTTCGGAGCTGACGCCGATCCAGCGCGGGGAGAGGCCTTTGGCTTTGAGCACGTGGAGGATGGCGTCAATCACCGTCTTACGGGCGATGGCCAGCAGCACCGTGGTGTAGCCTTCGCGCAGGCTGCCGACGACGTGCGCGGCCGATCGGATGTCCGCGCGCGGGTAGGGGGTGAGCTTGCCCAGTTGGAGGTCCAACATCGAGGAAATTTCCTGCGCGTTGGTGGAGGGCAATTCCAGCGTCTGGAGGCTGAACATGTCGCGGCTGAGGACGACCCCCAGCGCTCGGCTGCCGACGGCGTGGGCGGAGAGCAGCGCGCGCAGGGCGGCGGTCGCATCCTCCTCTTGGCCTGGCGGCGGGGTGGCGCTGTGCAGTCGGCTGATGCGCGCGGGCGAGCGCGAGGAGGCCACGAGCAGCTTCGCCACGCCGGAGGAGACTTCCACGAGGGCGGTGTGGGTCGACGGGGCCGAGCGTTTGGGCATGCGGCGCTAGCGCGTAGACGGCAGAGGGTTCGTAAAGACGTGGAAGAGAATGAGCAAGGCCAGCACCGCAATGGCGACGGCGAAGATGAAGGCGAGCAGCATCGCCATCTGAATTTTAGGGGCGGCGACGGGATTGCGGGAGAGCGCTTTGATGGAGGAGGAGCCGACCATCGCAATCACCAGCGAGGGGCCCAGCGTGGCGAGAATGATAATGAGCGCAATCGTCCACCGCTGCATGAGTCAAGTCTAGCATGGAGCCGTGCGGAATTCAAAGTTTCCCTGATGAAAATGGGGACATGCTACTTTTTCTATGAGTAAAAAGTAGCATGTCCCCTTTACGGGGCAGCGGAGGCGGGCGGACTGGCGGCGTTCTGCTTGGCCAGTTGCGCCTTGAGCTGGCGTTGCCAGACGAGGAAGAAGGAGAGGCTGACGGCGGCCAGGAGCACGAGGGTGAAGAGGATGATGTGCCATGTGGTCTGGGTCGAGAGTGGGCTGGGGCCTGCCGCCGATGACGACTCGGCTGCGCCTAATTCCTTCACCAACTGCTCGGTGCCGGGCTTCAGGGCCGCCATCACCATCAGTTGGCGCAGCGACACCAGGTCGGCCTCCACCATCTGCAGGACCTGCAGGTGTTCGCGATAGCGGCTGATGTGCAATTCCGGATTCGTGGGGAAGGGCTCCTCCTGCGCGGCCTCCACGTCGCTGAGGCGCCGCTCTATCGCATCGGCCATCAGCAGCCCCCGCTCTTCGAACTCCGTGTGCTGCAGCGTGCGCATCAGCTCGGCCGCCTCGCGGCGCAGCGCGTCAAACCGCTCCTGCGGGACCATCCAGATATCCTCGAGGTGAATCGATTTTACGATCGATTGCTTCGGCTTGAGCGTGAGCGTGCCCTTGACCGTATACGCGCCGGCTTGCGGATCGTATTCCAGCTCCAGCCCGTCGGCATCCAGCACGTGTTCCGGCTTGATCTCGCGGGGCAGCAGGCTGTTGATGATGACCTCTTTGCTCTCCGTCTCCGACGGGTTCACCGCCATGATCTTGATGATGATCGAGCCGGCTTCGAACCACGTCTTCACCACCGGTTTTTCGTTGCGCTCCAGCAGGGCGCGCTGCACGTCCAGCATCGCCTTCAATTCTTGCACGCGATTCAGCGTGGACTTCACATCCCCCGGCGTCTCACCCATTTGATTCAAGACGCCGAAGTTGTAGCCCTTATCCGCGGCGAGCGCCTTCATTTGCGCGGCCACCTCGGCGATCTGGCGGCTGACTTTCTCCGTATCCAGCTCGCCAGGAATCACCGTGACGGAGGCGCCGGTGTGCTTCAATGAGTCTTGCAGTTGGCCCAGCAGCGGTATCACCATCGGGGCTGAAGCCCCTTGCCCCACCTTAGCCTGAATTTGCTGCAAGATGGTGACAGCTTCGCGCGCGGCGTTGAACGCATTTTGCGCAAACCCCACGGCTGCGCCGCTGCCCTGGGCCGACTCCACCATCTTTTGCAAGTCGGTGAGCTTGGTCAGCAGCGTGTCGCTCTGTGTTGAGCCGCTCTGCAGCGACGCCATGGTCTGCTGCACCGCGGCCATCTGCGTGAGGATGTTTTGCACGCCGGCACTCTGCGCGGGCGTGCCCAGGGCCGTGAGATCATGTTTGAGAGAGGTGATCTGCGCGGCGATGTCGGTGAGCCGCTGCGTCTGGTCGGTGACTTGCACCGCCGGCAGCGAGGTGATCAGTGTGGTGAGGGCGTCGAATTTGGTGTTCACCGTATCCATCGTCATGCCCTGCGTGCCCGAGAGTGTGGCCAGCGCGGTATCGAGCGCGCTCACTTGGTTCTGCACGGCGGTGAGGGCGTTGGCCTGCGCCGGCGTACCCACCGTGTTTTGCAGCGCCGTCATGCTGCCTTGCAGCGAGGTCAGTTGGGTCAGGGCATTTTGCACATCGACCGCTTGGGCCGGCGCACCCACTCGCGTCGAGAGATTTGTCAGACCAGTGTGAATCGTGCCAAGCTGCGTCAGCGCATTCTGCAGCTCAGCCGCTTGGGCCGGCGTGCCCACTTGCGTTGAGAGCGCAGAAAGATTGGTTTGCAACGTGGTCAGTTGGTTCAAGGCGCTTTGCATCTCCGCGGCCTGCGCTGGCGTGCCAACTTGAGTGGAAAGATTTGTGAGGTTCGTTTGCAGCGTGCCGAGCTGGGTGAGCGCATTCTGCATGGACGCTTCTTGGGCGGGCGTGCCCATCTGCGTGGCGAGGCTGTCCAGTTGCGCCTTCAGCGCCGGCGCGTCGAGCGTGCCCCACTTCGCGAGCAAGCTCTGCGTATCGAGGGCGAGCTGATCGGCGATCGTCTTGGTGCTGTTGACGGCGTTCTGGATGTTGGCAGCGGTTGCGACCAAGTTGGTGACGTTGGCATCGATGGAGCTGACCTGCGTCCCCAGCGTGGTGAGCTGGCCGGCCACGCCGGCCACATCGGCGGCGGTGGCGGTGGGCTTGCGCACGACGATCGTCATCCCGTCCACCGTGCCGTCCGACTCGGCCGAGGGCTGTTCGGTGACCACCACCCGGTACGCGCCCACCGATGGCAGGGTGACCGTCGCTTCATACAGGCCGTTGCCGCCCAACGCCATCGGCGGAATGGCCAGCACCGGATTGCCGTTCATGTCGTAGATCGTCAGGTTCGGCAGCAGGGCAGGATCCACCGGCCGATACTGGATGGTGGCCGACTCGCCTTCCTCAAGCTGCAGATCGCCGGTCACAATGCCGCCCTGCCGCAACGCTTTGACCTTCGTGTGCAGCACGTCCATCCGCTGGTTCACCAGGTTGCGCAGGCTCGGCAGCCCGGTGTTCACATCTTCCAGATACGCCCGCACGCCGGTAATGCCGGGAATGACTTGCGAGCTAATGGTGTCCGTCTCGGTCTTAATCGCATCGGCGGTCGCCTTCACGCCGGCCACATCGGTCCGAAGCTGATTCGCCGTCGCCTGCACCCCGCCCACCTGCGTGCCTACACCGGCGATGCCCGTCTGGATCGCCGTCTGCGCCGAGGAAATCTGGCCGGGCAGCGCGGTGGTGACGGCGGTATTGATGGGAGCCAGCTCCGTCTGTAGCTGATTCAACGTCACCCCGCCACCGCTGGACGTCGCCGGAATGGTGATGTTTACCGCCCCACCACTGGTGCGCGTGGTCCCCGGCGCAGGATTGGCCGGGAACACCACCGAGGCTTTCGCAAAGTAGACGTTGCCGGGCACCAGGCCGGTCGTGGACCACGTGAAATCGTACGAGCCGTTCGCATCCGGTGTCGCATCGGTCAGCGTCGTCAGCAGCGTCGTGCCATCATAAATGTTAATCGTGCTGGCTCCGAGGTTGGTCAGGTCAGCCACTTTGGTGCCCACCAGCAGCCCGCGTTTCTCCAACCAGCTTTTTAGTGTCAGCGTATCCGAACTGCCCGGAGTGTAGGCATACTCCACCCGCACCTGGTAGGGAATGGTATCGGCCAGCTCCGATTCCATGTAGACCGTGATCGTTTTGTCGGCATCCGTGGCCCACCCACCGGCAAAGCCGTTAAAGTAGCCGGTTTTGGACCATGTAGTGTCAAACGTGCCATAGGGATAATAGTGGAACAGGCCTGGACCCGACACCAAGCTCGAGTCGGTGACCGACCATCCTGGCCAGAACAGCGGGACATTCGCCGGGTCATCCACGTTGAGTCCAGAGAGCGGCTGGCTGTTGTCCGCGTTCAGGATTTGCCAGGTGATCTTGTACCATTTTGCCAGGAACTGCGGCGAGATGGCCGAGGCGGCCGGGTGGCTGGGGCCGTCCGCATCGGAGATGCGCAGCCGGACCGCTTGCGTCGGTGTCACCTGCGGGTCGGCCACCAGGTTGGGCACCGTCCAGTTGGAGGCGCCGGTTGCATTCGAGACCGTGCCGATCAGCGTGCCGGGTGTCGCAAAGTTGTCGGTGGAATATTCCAGCTTCACCTGGCCCACGGTGCCGGTCGTCGTCCATTGGATCGCGTGCGTCTCATTCACCGCCCACGGCGCGCTGCCATCCGGCTGGACGAACCCGAACGCGGCGCGGATGGAGAAGTTCGCATCAGAGGCATCAGCCGTGGCTGGATGACCCACGACCGCATCCACCACGCGCACGCGCGCTTGCGTGGTAATCGCATCCGGCACGGTCCAGGCGTAGGAGCCGGTGTTGGGCACGGTGGCGATGTCGTTCCACATCGAGCCACCATCCTTACTCAGTTGTAGGGTGACGGTGGGAATTGTGCCGGTGGTCGTCCACTTAATTTGGGGTGGCGGGTTCTGGCCCACATTAAAGATCTCTCCGCCATTTGGCTGGTCAAGATGCAAGGCGCCAGTCACGGTAAACGGCTGCGAGATGCCGATCAGCCCTGGCGAATCGGTGACGTTGACGCGGATCTTGACGGCGGTGCCGATCGCATCGGCCACGCTCGCCCAGTTGTAGGCGCTGCTGGAGCCGCCGTTGAGCTGGTTCGTGGCGATGACGCCGCAGTTCTGCGGCTGGGCGCACGCGAAATTATCGGTGGAGTAGTCGAGGGTGACGAGATTCGAACTGATGGCCGGCACCGTGGTCCAGGCGATCGTCTGCGGCGATCCCACCAGCCACGCGGCGGCGCTGGTTGGCGCCGTCACCTGGATGCCGGCGATGGTAAATACGGTATCGGAGATATCGTTCGTGGCGGCGTCTTGCGCGTCGCTGACGCGCAGCTTCATCGTGGCGCTGGTGACCGCTGGCGTCCAGACGTAGCAGCCGCTCTCCGGCGGGGTGACGGTGCAGCCGCCGTTGGGGCCGTTAGGCACCGAGGCGCCGAGCACGTTGATGTCGCTGACAAACCCATCGTTTGAATACTCCAGTTTCACATTCGCAATCGTCCCGACCGGGGTGTCCCAGCGGATCGTCTGCGACACGCCCACCGCCCAGTTGGGCAAGCCGCCGTTGTGCGCCGTCACATGCAGTTGGCCGTAGATGGTGAAGGCGTTGGACGTGGCCTCTGCTTCTTGCGCTTCGCCACTGACGTCGGCATCTTGCAGGCGCACCTTGACGGCGCCGTTTTTCACCGCATCAGGCACAGTCCAGGCGAACGTTCCGGTGGAGGCGGCGGTGGAGGCGATGACGGGAAACGGAAAGCTCGCGCCGTTGTCGGTGGAATAGTCCAGACGCACGTTCGTGAGGCCGGTCTGGGTCCAGGTGATGGGATGGGGGCTGCCGACTAGCCATCGCTTTCCGCCGGCGGGCGACTGCACCGACACCGTCGTGACGCTGAAGACCGGCGAACTCTTGGTGACGATAGCAGGTAAGAGCGCATCAGAGACGCGGATGACGGCGTTGGTGGTATCATCCGTGGCTGCCGGCGTCCAACTGTAGCTGCCGCCGGTGTAGGGCGCGCTGGTGGCTACATTCTGCAACAGCGTCCAGGGCCCGCTCGGGCCGGCTTTGGAAAATTCAACCAGGACATTTCGCACCTCGCCGCTGTTGGTCCACTGGATCGTGTGCAGTTTGCCGACCGCCCATTTCATCCCGGCGGTGGCCGGGCTGAGCAGCGTGATCTCACCCGCGACGGCAAAGACGGCCGAATAGCCTTCCGCGGTTGGATTCGGCATGGCCGGATCGTACAGCCACAGCTTGGCGGTGGAGGAGGCCGCATTGGTCGGCACGATCCACTCAAAACAGCCGCTGCCAGTGGCCGGTGCCACAACAGCCGGCGGCGTGCAACTGCCAGTCGCACTGTTGGTTAAGCCGCTGGTGAGCGTATTAAATAAAGTGCCATCTTTGCTGTAGGCCAAGGTCAACCCGCCAATCGGCGCGCCTTCCGAGGTCCATAGCACCGGCATGGTCGGCGATGAAATGCGCACGATCTCACCCGAGGCCGGCTTGGTGATCGTCAGCAGCGGCTTGGCGATGGTGAATCCAGGCGAGGTGCTGATAAACGCTCGTCCGGCAAGCGTGGTGGAGATCGTGATCGTGGAGGCGCGGGCGGCGGTCGACAGATAGTTCACATCCGCCGGAATCGTCCATGCGTAACTCTGTAGTGACGATGGAAAGAGGCCATTGACCGGATCGGCTGGATTCATGATTTGAGTGGTGGTGGCGCCATTGCTGTATTCCACTTTCAACGAGGCTACCGGCGGGGCGCTGCTCCATTGAATCGTGATCGTGCCGGCGCCGATGTGATGGAGCGGCTCGGTGGCATCCGGTTTATCGAGCGTCAGTTGAGCCACCGTAAAGCCGCGGCTGGACAGATCACTGACCGTGCCACCAAGAAACGCCTTGGAAATTCTGACCTGGCTCACGCCCACCGTCGGCGTGGAAATATAACTGACGTTGTTGATCGTCCACGGATACGAGGGCGGGTTAGCCGGCACGGTGGCCAGCGGCATCCACTCTGCGCCGTTGTTGTATTCAATCATCACACTATCCACCGCCGGACTGGCGGTCCAACTGATCGTCTGCATGGAGCCATAGGCCCAGACCTCGCCGCCATCCGGCGCAAGGAGGCTGACGCGAGCGACGGTAAAGCCGCCCGAGGTGGCGATGAGCGTGTTCGCGCCAAGATCCGCATCCGCGCCGGTGACGCGCAACTTGCCGGTGCCCACGCCGGATGAGTCGGTCGGCGCAGCCCACACGTAGCAGCCCTTTCCAGCCTGCACTGTGCAACTTCCAGATGTGCTCGTGTAGGTGAATGTCCCGTTTCCGTTATCTGTGCCGGTGTTTGTGGTCGAGGTGACGATGGTCAGGGTGTCAAACGGGGCAACATCTAATGGATCGAAGTCGCCATCCGGATCATATTCCAGTTTCACGGTCTGCATCCCGTGCGAAGTGCCGAGCTTATTCCACGTAATCGTCCGCGGCGTGCCGGTTTCCCACACGGCCCCGGTCTGGGAGGCGGGGAAACTGAAGCTGGAGTTGTCATAGCCAAGGACGAGGCTATCCAGCTCCACCGGTTGATCGCCGTCTGAATTCAAGAACGCTTTCCAGAACAGCGTGCCCGCGCCAATCTGGGTGGGGAATTTGGCCACATTGGCCGGAGTCAGAACCGAAGCCGAGCTGCGCTGTGCCGGGGTGACGGCATCGCCCGAGGTCCAGGTGCTGCCGGTGGTGTCGTAGTAATACCAGGGGCCGGTGGTGTTGTTGATCCGTGAGAGCTGATAGGTGATGGAGCCTTGGTTGCCGCCTCCCGGCGACTCGGAAAAACTGTTCAGTAGGGTAAAGGGGGTGCCGGTTTGGTTGGTGACGCTGGGGCTGCCCCCGGGATCGGTGGTCGCCGGATATTTCCAAGCGTCAACTGTGACGGAGGACAGTTGCGGACTGGCAGTCGCCTGGGTGCTGCGCAGATCCGCGCGGAACTGGGCGTAACGAGCAGGCGTGGGGAGAGAGTTCTTGAGGGTCGCGATCGGTGAGGCGGCAAACTCGCTGCCGGCTAACTCCGTCGTCGCCGGCACCGCCTGGCGGTAGATCGCCACCTCATCAAGCTGCCCAATGAAAGATTTTCCAAAGGTGACATCCCCGACGGCGCTCAGCGTCTCGAGACTGTCCGCGCTCGCCGCGAGCGCGCCATCCACGTAGAGCCGGATATGCCAGCCATCATAGGTGCCTCGCAGATGGTGCCATTCGTGTAGAGGAAACGCGCTCCCCGCCACGGTCGTCGTCCCCACAGTCCATCGAGGCTGTGCCAAACCGCCTCCGTTATCCACCAAGAAGAGCAGATACGTGGTCCCATTCTGCACCAGGAAGTTCTTGGAAAATAGGGCAAACAACGAGGTGGCCTTCACCCAACACTCCACGGACACCTCATTCGGCGGGCTGACCGGATCAAGCTCAAAGACACCCGGGTCGGTCACGGTGACCGTGTCGCCTCCGTCAAAGGACAGCGCCCCGAATCCATCGGCTGTGGCGTCAAACAGGCCGGGCACCCGCCTCGGCGCAGATGTTCCAGCGCCGAGGGTCCCACTGTCGTTGGTTTTGTTGAACGCGAACGTCGCGCTGGAGTCGTCAGTCGTGGTCGTCCCGCTGGGCTCATCGAAATGCCACAGCCCCACCAGCCCCAGCCGGTTGCCCGGCACAGGGGTGGCCAGCGGCATCCACGGCGTCCAGCTCCCATCCGGGGTGGCCGTGGGGCCGGAGCGCGCCTGAAACGTCAGATTCAGCGCCCCTTGCTGGTAGTGGGCTGCGATCTCCGCCGGCGTCAGCACTCGCGTATAGACGGCCGCCTCATCAACCATTCCCGCAAATGTGGAGCCAATTTGCAGCGATCCTGTCGGGGCATCGGGGGGAAAGGCCAGCGAAGCCGGACCAATCGAGAGAATCGGCTGGCCATTTTTATACACGCTCAAGATACCGGAGGGGGCATAGGTCACAGCCAGATGATTCCAGCTATTCAGATCCAGCGGGATGCCTGTCGATTGGAAGCCATTACCTCCGAAGGCATTGGCGACCCGAACGGAAATCACATTGATGTTGGTGCCATCGCCACGCCAGAGGCCGTAGCCGTTGGTGCCGGGCGTGCCGTTGTACACGACCATGGCGCCGTTGGCCCCGCCGCCGGTTCCTCGATAGAACACCCAGGCCTCCAACGTCCAGTTCGTTTGTTGGTTGGTGGGCACCGCTGAAACGCTGACCCGATCATCGACGCCGTCAAACTCCAGCGCGGTACCAACTTTGCCATGGATAGTCCACACCGGACCATTGGTGTTGGGGGCGAGAGGACCGCTCAACTGTCCGGGCGTGCCGCCAGTTTTACTGTTAACCGTGCTCTGGCCGGCACCCGCCACACTGAAATCGGCAGGGGGATCGTTGAAGCTCCCTAAACCGACAAGGTTTAAGGTGAGCGGGTCAACCGCTTCACCTAATTTCGTTAGCGGCCCTTCGGTCCAGGTGAGGTTGCGCCAGGTGATCGGTGCGCCGGCATCGAGGACCTGTGAGGTATAGGCGCCCAGATTCGACCCCGTGAAACTGAGGTTGATGGTGATGTCGTCCAGGGACGGTGTGAGCGTGTTGTCGGTGGTGGATAAGAGCGCTTGATACTGGAGATAGCGATAGCTGTCAAACGCCGTGCCGGTGTCGGCTCCGCTGGTGAGCGGCGTCATCGTCGTCCAGGACGTATCGAGAGGGGAGGTATTGCCGGCGCGCATTTGCATGGTGACCGAGGTGCCGGCGGGCGCCGTGGCCGTCCAAGAGACGGTGGTGACGTCTTGCTCGCTCCCGACCGGAATGACGCGCGAGGTAAAGGTGTTCACACCGGCGGGGTAGCCTTGCAGCAGGTAGCGCCAGAAGCTTGCCGTGTTTCCGGCGAAGGCGTAGAGGGAGTTCGCATCCGGGGAGACCAGCGCGCCTCCGCCTCCCACACCCGGGGCTGGCGTGCTCACCATGGGCGCCCAGGTATTTGTCGAGATCGTATAGCGCCAGAACTCAGTGGTGGGAATGTTGGAGAGGTTCGCTCCTCGGAACGCATAGATGAAATCGGTAGAGAGAGGAGAGGCCACCAGCGCCGCGCCCCAGCCAATAGACGCTGGGGCCAGTGCCCTGGCCACCCACGTGCCGGGGCCGGAGGGAGAAGGGTCGTAGCGAAGGAAGGTACGCGCAGCGCCTCCACAGAAGGCATAGAGAGAGTTTCCGGCGCCGGGATAGACCAGCGCGCCGCCAAAGTTGACCCCCGATGTTATGGTAGGGGCCATTGCTGCCCAGCTCTTGCCGGAGATCGAGTAGCGCCAGAAGGCGGAATTGCCGCCACCCTGCAAGGCGTAGATAGAATCGCCGGAGCCCGGATAGGCCAGCGCGCCGCCCGCCCCAATAGTATTGCCGGCGGGTAGGTCTGCCGGATCGGTCGCTACGGGCGTGTTCCACGTATTTGGGTTGGTGCCGGCAATGCTATATCGCCAGAAGTTCAGTGACCCATTTCCTCGGAGCGCGTAGATGGTGTTTGCATCCGTGGCGACCAACGCGCCACCGGCCCCGACCACCGCTCCTCCCGGGGTAATGGCCATCGCTGTCCAGCTCTTGCCGGAGATGGAGTAGCGCCAGAAGGCGGAGGTGCCGCCACCGCGCAAGGCGTAGATAAAATCGCCGGAGCCGGGATAGGCCAGCGCGCCGCCCTGCCCGACAGCCCCAGTGGGGTCGGTGGGATCGGTCGGGGCATTCCACGCACTGGCAGGCGCGAGGGCGATTTGCACGCTAGCCGCAGCACCACTGCCCACGACTTGGGTTCCGCTCTGCCTGCCTAGACTAAAATCGGCGTCGCTGGTGTCTGTGATGCTCTGGGTTACGGGGGGGGTGAGGATGAGCCCTGCGCCGTTCCACGACGTGTTGACCAGCGCGCCGTTGAAGCCCTCGGTGTTACCGCTCAGCGGCGTGCCGGGTGCGCCCTGTTGGGTTCGGGTAAACGCGAGTTTCTTCAGCCGCGCTACGCCGGGCTGAGCCGCAGGATTGACTTCGATCTTCGCGAGGTCGGAGACGCTGTACTCGCCTGGCACCGAAAAGTCCCACGTCTGGGTGGCCCAGTTCACGGCGAGGGCGGTAAGGCCGCCGACGAGCGAGAGGCCGATGGTGAGGGCGACAACAACACGAGGCGCCCGATGGCGCCTGGCACTCTGAGGGCTGTTTCGCATCATTCTCCTTCGGTAGCTCAACTACCCCACCGGCAGAGGCCCGGCAGGGCTTGAAGCTTTGCGTCCCCCGCTTACGCGGCACGCCACACGGCTTCGGCGCGTCCACCGTCGTTCTGATGGTGGAGGTTTGCTCTTCTCGGGAGCTTCTTACGTTAAGTATGCCTGATGTGGGGTAGAAGCGTCAACCCCACCTCACGCAGGAGCTTGCAAACAAGAAAGGGGACATGCTACTTTTTTTCATCTTTGATTGGGCGCCCACGCGGCCGCACGGACGACTCAAGGCCTAGGCGTGCGGCGGTCGTCTTTACCCACGTCTCGGAACCGAAGGGCGTACCTCGGTTGACGCTGCGACGCACGGCGTCGAGTCCCGTGTTGCTGATGGCCTGATTGACCGTCTGCGCCCAATTTGACGGCCGAGCCACCGGCCACTGGTACAGAACGTCACCCCCGCCTTGAGATGGTGGAGCCCCTAAACTTGACCAAGACCATTTTTCTGCCCGATCAACTAATCCCGCCCTCAACGGGTTCGCTTCGATATATCGAAGCACCATCAACAGGTGCGCATCCTGCTGAATCGGAAAGGCCTTAAACCGTCCTTGCCACACGTGGCCACTTGTGCCGTAGTGTCGATGATACCGCCGCACATGCGCCGTGAACAGCCACTGCATCCATCGGCTTAAGTCCTTGTCGCCGTGCGGCCACACTGCCAGATGTATGTGATTCGGCATGAGGCAGTAGCTCAGCACGCGCATCGGGATCCGGTCGCAGGCTTGAGCGAGGAGTTGTACGAACGCCCCATAATCGGTATCTTTGTGGAAGACTTTGGCTCGACCATTTCCTCGGTTGATCACGTGGTAGCAGACGCCTCCGACGGAGGCTCGGGCTGTGCGCGACATGTTGACCAATCTACTATCAGCCGAAGGCGGAGTCAATAAAAAGTAGAATGTCCCCTTTATTCGACGAGCCAGTCCCAGACCAGGGGCGCGTCGCGGCGGGGCAGGCCCCGTGAGGGAGACGGAGCCGCCATCTGACGGGGCTTGCCCTGCGCGAGGGCTGCGGCCTGGGTGATGGACGGCGCGCGGGCGAGCTGCTCTTCCAGCAGGTGGTCATGCGCGGAGGAGAGCTGCAGCAGCCACGCTTCGATTGTCTGCGCATGGGCTTCTTGCTTGGCGAGGTAGGCGGAGAGCTGGCGCAGCTCTTCCGGGGAAATGGTCGGCTGCTCCCGCAACGAGGCCAACTGGCGCGTGAGCGCGGACGTTTCGGTTTGGAGCGAGGCGCGCTGATCGTTCAGTTGCGCGAGGTCGTGTTCCAGCGTCTTGGCCTGCTGGCGGGTGGTCTCGAGTTGGGTGGTCAGTTCGTGGTTGGTCGTGTCGAGCGATTGCAGCTCGCGTGTCACCTGGGCGTAGCGGCCGTTGATGTCGCCCAGTTGTGCGGCGGTTGTTTTCCACTGGTCCTTGACCGAGTCGTACGAGTCGGTCAGCTCCTGGTGGGATGTTTCCAGCTCCTGCAGCGTGTGTTGCGTGCGGGTCAGCGTCTGCGCGGTGGAGGCCAGTTGCGCCTTGGTCTGCTGCACGCTCTGCCACAGCGTCCACCCGCCCCAGCCCGCTCCCCCCAACAGCGCGACGCCACCGATGACGCCGCCGACCATCATCCACCGTGATGACTTCACCTGCACCTCTGCATCTTTTTCTCACGCATCACTCATCACTCCTCACTGGTTGAGGGCCCGTCCGAGCGTGGTGGGCGCTGAAGGCGCCACGTATTCCTCGCCCGAGATCACCTTTGGGGTCACGAGAATGACCAGTTCCGTTTTCTGAATGCGGTCTGAGGTATTGCGGAAGAGCGCCCCCAGCAGCGGAATCTCGCCCAGCAGCGGCACCCGTTGCCTGGACTTCGTTGTTTCATCTTTCATCAGGCCGCCGATGACGAGGGTCACGCCATTTTTCACCATCACCTTGGTTTCCGCTTCAGAGGTTTCGACGATCGGGATGATGTTGCCGCTGGCCGTCTTCAGCGTGCTGGCGACCGAGCTGACCTCCGGGCGAATCTTCATCACGACATCGCCGGCCTCGTTGATGGTGGGGGTGACGTAGAGCTTCACGCCCACGTCGACAAACTGCACGGCCTCTGCGGTGGTGGCGGTGGACTGCGCCTGGGTGACGGTGCTGGTGATAAACGCCTCCCGCCGCCCGACGAGGATTTTGGCTTCTTCGTTGTTCATGACGGCGATGTGGGGGCTGGAGAGAATTTCCGTGTCGCCGAAGTTGTGCAGCGCCTTGATGGTGGCGGTGACGTCGTTTTCGGCGATGGTGCCGATGATCATTTTGATCGGGTTGCTGACATCCGAGGCGATGGGCAGCGCATTGACGATGTTGAGGTCGGGGAAGTCTGTCTGGCTGGTTTCGGAGAGCCACTGCCATTCGATGCCGGCATCGAACTGGTCTTTCAGCGTCACCTGCACGATGGTGGCCTCCAGGTACACCTGCCGGTGTCTGGAGTCAAAGGCCTTGATGAGCTGGGCGATGGGGTTCATCCTCATCGGCAGCTCGGTGACGATCAGCGCATTCGAGCGCTTGTCCAACCGCACCGTCCCGACCTCCGGCGTGAGCAGCGTGGCGACTTCGCCTTTGACCTGCTCCGCATCCGCGTAGGCCAGGGGGAAGACGCGCATGATGGTGGGGAGCTGGCGCTGGATGGTGGGCACATCCACGCGGGCGATGACGGCCTCCATCTGCGCTAAGGTCTCCGGCACATCCAGCAGGGCGAGGGTGGCCGTAGGCTCATCGACGACAATGCGCCCGACCGAGGACTTGAGGTTGCTCAGCAGCGTGGCGACTTGGCCGGGGTTGGCGTAGGTGAGCTGCAGGATGAGGCTGTGGCGCCGGTCGGCGTACAGGCGGCCGTTGAGCTGCTCGTAGGCGGCCTCGGGCATGATGTAGAGGATGGTGCCGCGCCGCTCCACCGCCAAGTTATTGCTGACGAGCAGAATCTCCATGGCATCGCGCACGGACACATCGGTGAGCATGAGATTCGCGCGGCCCTGCACATCCGGGCTGGTGACGATGTTGAGCGTGCCTTTTTTGGCGAGGAACTTCAGCACCTCGATCACGTCCATCCCGCGCAGATCCAGCGAGATTTTCTCCGTCAGGCCGGGGAAGACCGTTTCGTCCAGCGCGAGTTGGCCGGGGATCGGGTTGGCGGAGGAGGGCAGCGCGGAGGGCGCGGAGGCCCAGGCCCCTCCGGCGGCCAGGAGCAGCCAGGCGCACACGTAGCGAGACGGGCCCGTTCGCATCAAAAGAGCTCCAGGGTTTCCGACTCGACGCTGAGCATCACGCGATCGGGCCGAATCTCTTTGACCGTAAACGGCGGCAGCGGATCGCCCGTCTTGACCACGTAGGTGCGCTGCTGGCTAACTTGCTCGACCATCGCCACCGGTTCCGATCCCCAGGAGATGCCGACCAGGCGAAAATCTTGCTTTAAGAGCTCGGCATAGCTCGCGCCGGAGGGCGGGGCCTGGATGGCGACCGGGACCGGTTCCAGCACGTGAAACGGATTGTGCTCTTTAAAAATTTGGGCGTAGGTCTCGATGGGCTGGAGGCCGGCCAGCGGCGGATCGAAGGCGACGCTCTCCACCTGCTGCACCGCCTTGGCCCTGATCTGCTCCACACTCGGCCGCCACAGCACGAGAAGGAGTCCATTGGCCAGGACCAGCGCGCCGATGACGAAGAAGAGCGCGCGATTGAGCGCGAGCAGCTCGATCTGAGGATGCGTGAGGAAGCCGCGCGCCCGTTTCCAGAGCCGCGCGGGCGAGAAGGAAAACCGCCGGGCGGCGATGCTGCCGGAGCCGCTGCCGCCACGCTGGATGATGGCGAATAACTTTTCCTCTGGGGTCATTACGCCAGGGCGGGTACGACGTGCAACGCCCGCTCGCGGCCGGCCAGGTCGCGGATGAGCTCAGCCGACACGACGGAGCGCCCATCCATCACGAGGCGTTCCAGCGCGTCGTGGCACAGCAGCGCGATGCGGCGCGGATAGCCTTGCGTGGCGAGGAAGATGTCCTGGAAGGCCTCCTCGGCAAAGAGCGCGTCGCGCCCGGCATAGCCGGCCTGGCGCAGGCGAAACTGAATCATCGCGGTCATCTCGCGCTCATCCAGCGGGTTGAGCACGTACTTGAGGCTGACGCGATCCCACAGCGCCCGCTGCCCGCGGATGGCGGGGAGAAATTCCAGTTGCGCCATCAGGATGAGCTGCAGCAGTTTTTTGTCCGTCGTCTCGTAATTCAGCAGCGCGCGCAAAATTTCCAGGCTGGAGGGGCAGAGCTGCTGGGCCTCATCGATGAGCAGCACGACGATGCGGTCTTCGTCCACGCCTTTCTGAAACAGATAGCGTTCCAGGGTGGAGAGCAGCGTGCGCACCGGCGTGGTCTCGCGCGGCGGCTCGAGGTGAAACGCCTCCATCAAGGCGAGCAAGAACTGTTGCTCAGATTCGAAGTACGGGTTGAGCACGACGTGCAGATCAATGGGGCCGTCTTGCGGGAGCAGTTGGGCGAGGCGGCGGCTCAGCGTGGTTTTTCCGGTGCCCACATCGCCCAGCACCAGATGCAGCCCGCGTTGCAGGCGCACCGCGATGCGCAGGCGATAGAGGACGGCCCGGTGGGCGTCGGAGAGATAGAGAAACTCAGGATCAGGGCTGGTGGAAAACGGTTCGCGGGCAAGCCCGAGGAGTTTATAGTAGCTCATATATGCCTGCACATCCGCTCAGCCGTTGGTCTTGTCGGAGACCGTGGCTGACGGACAGGCTTTTCCCACAACCGATACTCTTATCGTAAGTTGCAGCGACGGCGCTGTCAAGCGCTTTCGTGGCTTACTCGTAGATGATGCCGGAGCGGTCGAGGAGGGCGCGGAGCCGAGCGGGTGTTCCCGCGGGCGGGAGGGTGGCGATGATCTGCGCTTCGAAATGCGTGGAGGAGACGCTACAGCAGCCGTCGGGCAGGCCTGGGGGGAGGGCCGCATACGGCTGCGATGCGCGCTGCTGCACGAGCGTGTCGATCTGTGTGGGAGTCAAGCCCGCCGCACGCAGGACGATGGGGTCGGCGGTGTTGATATTGATGGCGCCATTGCCGTAGATGGTGATGTAGGGGGCAAGCGCGTCGAAGAGGGCGGCGGTCATGCCGGGCACGAGGAGCAGCTCGTGGACGGTGTCGAGCGGGGCGTTGTGGCAGGCCGGGCTGCGGCCGTCGCAGATGCTGCCTTCTTGCGCATCACGCCAGTCGGCGATCGCCGCAGCGATCGCAGCGGCATCAAGCTGCGGATCCGGCTGGATCTGGGCGATGAGGCGCGTGAGCGCCTCCACTGAGGCGGTGTTGAGATGCAGCTTGCGCGATTCATCGACGAGGGTGGTGTGCGCATCGAGGGCGGTGGCCCACGGCTCTTGCAGGTGATCGACCGCCGAATCGTCTTCCTTCAGGAGGGCCATGGCCTGATACAAGGCGGCGTGGGCCGCGACGTGGCGTTGCAGTTGATCGGTGGCGAGCCGGCTCATGCGCAGCTCATGCGTCATGCGTTCGCTCACCGCCCCAACCGCCAACGCGACCAGCCCCATCGACCAGAGCACCATCATGAGCACCTGCCCGCGCGCGCGCACGAGTCGATAGTCCATAGTCCATAGTCGATAGTAAAAGGAATTTTTTGTGCTATGGACTATGGACTGTGGACTATGGACTGCTTTCATGGCGTTTTCTCTTCAGGAATCGTCCCGGCGAGGTTGCGGGCGATCCGCTCGAGCTGCATCGTGGAGTCGTTGGGGCCTGGCAGGGTCACCTGCACGCGCGTGAACTGCGGCATGGGGTGCTCCGGCGCTTCCGGCCAGGGGGTCTGCCACACGATCGCATGCGTGGCGGGATCGCGCCAGCCAAACTCGAACCGTGCCGACTCGACGATGGGCAGAAGGACGCGGCGCTCCAGCGGCTGCTCGCCGTCTTGGGTCAGCGTCATCGCGTCGCGAACGAGATGCCGGTCCTCCAGGCGATAGACGACGCGCACCCATTGGTGCGAGGCCGGGTCCACGCGCGCCAACGCTACCTGGTCCGCGGCGCCGACAAACGGCGCGCGATAGCAGCGGTGTGCGTCCTCCAGATCGCCGGTGATCTGTTCTAGGGCCAGCTCCTGCGTCTGCGTGAGGGTGGTGGCGGCATCGAGCTGTTGGGAGACCCGCAACCCTTGCTGCACCAGTCCGGTCACCGTCATCAGGATCGCAGACAAGAGGGTCATCACGAGCATGAGTTCCACGAGCGTCAGCCCTGCGATTGGTAATTGGTAATTGGTAATTGGTAATTGGTCGTCGTGCATCATCACTCGTTTCGTATGGGTCGAATGGTGACGGCATCCATGCTGTGGCCGGTGGGCGAGGTGACGGAGGCCGTCACCTTCGCCACTGACGGAAGGGTGCCGGCTGAGGCCGCCATCGCCCAGCGGTACGCCTCATACGGCGCCTCGCACGCCCCGCCGGCTTGCTCGCCGTCGGTGACCGTCTCCAGCAGCGCGAGGCGGTTGGAGAGGATCTGCCGCATGACGATCTGCTCGCGCGCAAGCGCTCGAGCGCGCGTGATCTGTGCTAAGCTCGCGAACAGCAGCACGCCGGCCGTCGCCACGACCACCGACGCCATCAGCAGCTCCAGCAATGAAAACCCCTTGCGACTCATCCGGCCAATTGGGTCATTTCGAAAATCGGCAGCACCATCGCCAGCACGCAAAAACCAACGACGACGCCCATGAGCAAGATCATCACCGGTTCAATCAGCGCGGTGCCGATGCGCAGGCTCTCATCGAGCGAACGCTCGTAGTAGCGCGCCAGCTCATCGAGCACGCTGGTCAAGTTCCCGCCGGTTTCCCCCACGCCGATCAGCCGCGTCACCAGCGTTGGGAAGCAGCCCACCTCTAGCAGGCTCTGGGAGATCGAGGTGCCTTGTTTGACTTTCTCGTGGACCTGTTTCATCTGCGCTTCCAAATGCCGGCTGCCCAGCGTCGGCCGCGCGACCTCCAGCGCTTGAAACACGGGCAGGCCGCTGTCGAGCAGCAGTTGGAGTGTCCGCGTGAACCGCCCGATCTGCCGCGCCAGGAGGATGGTGCCGAGCACTGGTGCTTGTTCGGCCAGGCGCTGCCGCGCAGCCGCCACCACCGGCCAACGGCTGATGATCCGGAGCAGCCATCCCCCCGCAAGCAGCGCCCCCAAGCTCCACGCCCAATAGCGCGCGAGCCAGCCGCTGGTTTCGAGCAGCAGCCGCGTCGGCCAGGGCAGCCGTCCGCCGAGTTGGGCAAACAGCGAAGCCATGCGCGGCACGACGAACCAAATGAAAAAGAGCACGCACGCGCCGCCCAGCAGGCCCAGCAGCAGCGGATACGTCAGCGCCGTTTTGAGGCGGCTCTCCAGCTCCTCTTGCTGATCGGCGAAGGACACCAGGCGTTCCAAGATTTCATCGAGCTTGCCGGCCGTTTCTCCCGCGTGAATGGCGGTGAGAAACAGGTCGTTGAAGACGCGGGGATGGCGGGCCAGCGCGTCGGAAAATGGATTGCCGTCGCGCATGTGCCGCTCCAGGTCTTCGAGCAGCGACGAGAGCGTCTTTGACGGGCTTTGCTCCCGCAAAATGGAAATGGCCGGCACCAACTCGACCTTCGCGCGGATCAGGCTGGTCAGTTGCCGGACAAACAGGCGCCGCTCTTTCACGGACAAAGGGAGGTTTTCCCGCCGGGCCGCGGCGATCGTCTGCCCATCCAGGGTGATCAGGATGTTCATCGGCACCAAGCCCGCCTTGAGCAACTGGGTGACGGCTTCATCCTGCGTGGCCGCTTGGATGGTGCCTTCGGTCACCTGCACGGGCCCCTGTTTCGCGTGATAGCTGTAGGTGGGCATCAATCCTCAATGGTCACGCGTAGGACCTCCTCCGGAGTGGTCAGGCCCAGCGCCACTTTTTTCCAGCCATCCTGCCGCATCGACCTGTAGCCCAGCTCCAGCGCCTTCTGCTTGATGGCCTCGGCCGGGGCTTTCGCCACGATCAATTTCCGAATCGGTTCGGTCACGGCCATGATTTCATAGATGCCGGTGCGGCCCTGGTAGCCGGTCATGCGGCACGCCTCGCAGCCCGTGCCTCGATAGACGGTAGACGGCATCCCCTGCGCGCCCTCGGGCATCGGGCGCTCATCGATGACCTTGCACTTTTCGCAGATCATCCGCACCAGGCGCTGGCCGACGAACGCCAGCACCGTCGAGGACACGAGATACGGCTCGATGCCCATGTCGATCAGCCGCGTGACGCTGCTGGGCGCATCGTTGGTATGCAGCGTCGAGAACACCAGATGGCCGGTGAGCGCCATGCGGATGGTAATCTGCGCCGACTCCTGATCGCGCACCTCGCCGACCATCATCACGTCCGGATCGTGCCGCAGCATGTGGCGCAACCCGTGCATGAACGTGAACCCGATCTTCGGCGCGACGGGGATTTGCGTCACTCCCGGCAGTTCGTACTCGATCGGGTTTTCAATCGTGATAATCTTACGATCCGGCGTGTTGAGGCGCGACAGGCACGCGTAGAGCAGGGTGGTCTTGCCGGACCCGGTCGGTCCGGTGACGAAGATCACCCCAAACGGTTTGGCCAGCAGCAGCTCCAGCGCGGTCAGATCTTCGGCGGAGACGCCGAGCTCCTCCATGCTGAACAGCATCTTGGTGGGCAGCAGCCGCAGCACCACGTTTTCGCCGTAGAGCGAGGGCATGATGGAGACGCGCAGCTCGATGTCGTTGGCGCCGACCGTGACTTTGATCCGCCCATCCTGCGGGAGGCGCTTTTCGACGATGTCCATGCCGGCCATGATCTTCACGCGCGAGATGATCGCTTGGTGGAAGCGCTTGATCTCCTCAGGCGTGGGCACTTCGTAGAGCACGCCATCCACGCGATAGCGGATGCGCAGCTCATTGCGAAACGGCTCGATGTGCACGTCGGAGGCGCGCGCTTTGTACGCCTCCAGCAAGAGTTGGTTCACCAGCCGCACCACCGACACATCTTCCGCCATCTGCTCGAGGTCGGTCACGTCGCCGTTTCCGCCAAACTGATTGGCGGATTCGCCTCCCCGGCCCGCCTGATTGCTCTCAGGCCGGGGCGGGCTGGCGGCGCTCGATGTCGCCGGCGTTCTGGGCGCCGCATCAAGGATTTGGCCGACGGTGTCCGCCCCCACGCCGTAGTGGCGCTGAATCGCGTCTTGAATTTCGCCTTCGGTGGCTAGCACCACATCGGCCTCGAGGCCGTAGTGGACTTTGAGGTCATCAAACGGCTTGACCTGCAGCGGATCGGAGGTGGCCAGCGTGACGGTTTTTCCGGAGAGGCGCACCGGCATGCACCGGTAGTGCCACGCAAATCGCACCGGAATGCGCTTGATCGCCTGTGGGTCAATCTCCATCTGTTTGAGGTTAATGAGCGGGAGCTGCAGATGCTCGGCCAGGCCTTCGAGCAGTTGCCGCTCGGTGAGATAGCCCAGCTGGATGAGCGTTTTGCCCAGCAGCTCGCCGGTGCGCTTCTGTTCTTGCAGCGCATGCTCCAATGCCGCGGGACTGATCAGGTGTTTTTCCACGAGAATCTCGCCGAGCCGCCGCATGCCCATCGCTCAGTCCCCCTTCCGCACGGGTTCCAGTTCGCCGATCATGTAGAGCGTCTCCTCCGGCCGTTGGTCGTAGTCGCCTGCGAGCACGCGCTCGCAGCCGCTCAAGGTCTGTTCCAGGCTGACGTAGCGGCCGGGCTTGCCGGTATAGAGTTGCGCGGTGAAAAACGGCTGCGTCAAAAAATTCTGCAGCCGTTTGGCCCGGTTGAAGAGCACCTGGTCTACGGCCGGCAGCTCCTCAATACCGATGACGGTGACGATGCGGCGCAACTGCTCATAGCGCTTGAACAGGGCGAGCGTCTGCTGTGCGATGCGATAGTGCCGCGGCCCGACGATGGTGTCGTCCATGTGCGCGGAGGACGATTGCAGCGGGTCGATGGCCGGATAGAGGCCCAACTGCACGCGCTCGCGCGAGAGCACCACCACCTGATCCAGGTAGCTGCTGATGCACACCACCGCGGGGTCGGTCAGATCATCGGAGGGCACATAGACCGCTTCAATCGCGGTGATGGACGACCCCAGCGAGGTCGTGATCCGTTCCTGTACGCCGGCGACTTCCGCCGCCATCGTGGGCTGATAGCCGGTTTCGGAGGGCGTGTACCCTAGCATCGCCGACACTTCCGCCCCGGCCTGCACGAACCGAAACACCGAGTCGATAAACAACAGCACGTCGTGGCCGTGCTCTAAAAACTCTTCCGCCAGGGTCACGCCGGCCAGCGCCGCATTCACCCGCGCGCCTGGCGATTCGTTCATTTGGCCGAACACCAAGGCCACGTTGCGCAGCAGGTTTTGTGCGGTGAGCGCGTGCACGAGTTCGTTGCCTTCGCGGATGCGCTCGCCCACGCCGGCGAACACGCACACCGCGCTGGATTTCACCACGATGTTGTGAATCAGCTCCAGCGTGAGGAGGCTCTTGCCCAGCGCCGCCCCGCCGAGGAGGCCCGTTTTGGACCCTTTGATCAGCGGAAAGAGCAGATCGATGAGTTTGATGCCCGTCTCGAGCACCTCCAGCCCCTCGCTGCCCTCCAGGCGGCCTTCGCCCACGCGCGCCGCACGGTGAATGGGACGATACTGTTCCACGCGCACCAAGCCGCGCTCATCGATCGGATCGCCCAGAGGATTGAGCACCCGGCCCAGCACGCCTTCACCAACGGGCAGCTCAATGGATCGGCCCACCGAAGAGACCAGGCCGTTGCGGGCCAGATCGACGGTCGAGGCGAGGGCCATCGCGCGCACGCGTCCCTCCGCCCGATGTTCCACGACTTCCAGGAACACGGGGCGCTGATCCACGGTGTGGGTCTTGAGCAGCTCCCCGATGGCGGGCACCGGGCCGCCGTCGAGGGGGAAGACGATGTCCGCCACCGGGCCTTTGAGGCTGACCAGTCGTCCGGTTACCGGCATGGATGGGCCGCTCCCATTTCGCGAGCCATCGTGTCGAGTCGTTGGTGCATCGCCTTACACAACTCGCGGCGCAGCGCGGTGCTCTGCGCCGTCAGATCGTCCCGGGCCTCTTCCAAGTGGAGCGCGCGCGCGGCCAGCTCTGCCAAGCGGTTTGTCCACCAGGCGTCTTCCAGCCGGATGCGCAGCCAGGTCCACACGAGTTGCTCGACGGCGCGTTCCAGGGAGGGCTCACTCACCACATCCTCCGGTGCTGCCGCCGAGCGGCTGGGCCAGGGCAGCAGCGGCTGCGCGGTGGCGATGTGCCGCGTCATGGAGTCGAATCGGCTGGAGACCAGCCACACCCGACTCACGGGCGTCTGCCGGATCTGCTGGATCAGTTGCGTGGCCAGGCGGCGCATCAGCGGCGGGACGTCCTCCTCCACCGGGGAGGGGATCGTCTGGTGCGGCACGTCCCGCTCCGTCAGCAGGGTGGAGCCGCGCACACCGAGGGCGATCCAGTGGCTGGGTTCGCAGGCCTGGGCGAGTGCCAGGCGAATCACCTCGTGATACAGCGGACCCACGAGGCCTTGGTCGCCGGTCATGAGGACAATCAGGCTGCCTTCCCCGACAGCCGTCGGGGCACGTAGGAGCGGATGCCTGAAGGCGGCCTCCGGCACCATGGGCAGGCACCACTGCTCGAGGATCGGGCCGACGGGGCGCTTCGACCGGTGCGCCTGCAGGATGCGGCCGAGTTGCGCCAGGGCGGTGTGCTGCATCGCCCCAAAGAGTGTCTGACACTCGTGGACAAACCCTAAGTCATCGCGTAGCTGCTTCAGGGAGGGCATCCGTGGTCTCCTCAAATACCGCATGCAGGGCGGCCGTGAGTGCGGCTTGCACGTTCGGGGTGAGCGGGTCGCCTCGATGAATCATCTCTTGGACCGCCTCGGGCAATTTGGCGAACAGCCCGTGGGTGCACCGGGCCAGGGCCGCGTCGCCCAGCGGCTCCAGCCATCCCTTGTGAAAGCTGTAGAACAGCACGATTTGCTCCTCGATGGGGATGAGTTCGTGCGCCCGCTGGGCGAGGAGGCGTTTCAACACGTCTCCTCGACGGAGGCGATCGGCCATGGCGGTGCTGCCGCGCGCCGCGACGGCCGCCACGCGTCTGAGCTCCCGATGCTGTAATGCCTCCAGTCGTAGGCCGGCGCTCACCTGGCGCAGGGCCGGTGATTGGACTTTATTGCCGATCCGCGAGACGGAGAGCCCCAGATCGATCGCCGGCTTGGTGCCTTCGTAAAACAGATCGCTGGAGAGATACAGTTGTCCGTCCGTCATCGCGATCAGGTTGGAGGGGATGTACCCCGTCACATCGCCTTGCTGTGTTTCGCAGATGGGCAAAAACGTCATGGATCCTCCGCCCAGCTCGGCGTTGAGCTGGCCCGCGCGCTCCATCAGTTGCGCATGAATGTAGAACATGTCGCCGGGATACGCCTCGCGTCCGGCCGGACGATTGAGCAAGAGCGAGAGCTGCCGATGCGCCCAGGCGTGCTTGGACAAATCGTCGAAGATCACCAGCACATCGCGCCCTTGCTGCATGAACCATTCGCCGATCGCGCAGGCCGTATACGGGGCGAGGAATTGGAGGCTGGCCGGGTGCGCGGCCGTGGCGGCGACGATGATCGTCTGATCGCGCAGGCGGCGCTCGGTGAGGAGCTGCGTCGCCGCACGCAATTTCTGATGCGATTGGCCGATGTGGCAGTAGATGCACACGGTCTGCGCGTCCTGTTGATTCAGCAGCGCATCCAGCGCCAACGTGGTTTTCCCGGTCATCCGGTCGCCGATGATCAGCTCGCGCTGTCCCTTGCCCAGCGGGATCATCGTGTCGATCGTCTTGATCCCGGTCAGCAGCGGCCGCTCAATGGGCGTGCGCTGCATGATGCCGGGGGCCTCGCGAAACACCGGCACGGCTGTCGCATGCACCGGCCGCGGCCGGCCATCGAGCGGCTCGCCCAGCGGCGAGAGCAGGCGCCCCAGCAGCGCCGGGCCGACACCCAAGCGCCACGGGCGCTGCTGCACGGTGATGCGCTGCCCGACCGCCAGCGTGGCATCCGATTCCAGCATGAGCGCCTCGACGTCCTCGTCAGTAAAGCCGATGACAAGGCCGCGGGCGCGGGACCCCAGCTCGATGAGCTGTCCCATCACGCACACCGGCAGGCCCGAGAGCTTTACGATGCCGCGCCGGATCTCGGTGATCGTGCCGCGTTGCTGCACGTCAATGAGGGGAAGCGTGGGGTGTGTCATGTGAGATGGGCGAGCCGGGTGAGATACTGTTTCAAGCTGCCATCCACCACCACATCGCCGAGCGACACCACGCCGCCGGCGATCAAGCCGGCATCGGTCATCTCATCGAGGGCGACCGGGTGGTTGAGTTTCGTGGAGAGGCAGCGCTGGAGCGCCTCGGTCTGTTCCGCGGCCAGCGGCTTGGCACTCCTGACGGGAATGCGCTCCAGCCCGCCGTTGACGTGTCCCAGCTCCACCTGCGCGCACGCCTGGGTCAGGTGGTGCAGGAGCCGCGCATGCAGGCTCTCTTGCTCGGGAGCCGTCAGGAGCGTCTGGATCGCGGTGCACGTCCACGCCACCGCCTGGTCATGGAGTTCACGTCGTAAGTCGCTGACCATCTGCTGCCTCGTCTGCTCCGATTCCATCACGAGCTGCCGCGCGCGATACTTCGCTTCCTCCACCGCTGCCGTGCGAATGTTGCTCGCTTGCTGCTTCGCTTCTTGCAGCATGCGCTCGGCCTCCGCCTGCGCGTGCTTTAATTTCAGGCGATGGTCCTGCTCCGTCTGTGCGAGCCGCTGTTCGAGCAGATCGGCGTTCGCCTGCAATTCTTCTTCGCGCTGGCGCACGCGGCCCAGGACGTGCGTGGTCTCGCGGGCAAAGAGGCCGCGCACAATCAGGAGCATGATGCCGACGATCAGCAGGAACGCGACCACGACGCCAACCAGTTCACGCATCAGGACCCCACCACGATGAGGTGATTCCGCCACACGCTGGCCAGGCCCCCCTCGATGAGAAACTGCCGGTCGTCGATGTGCACCGTGCCGGCACCCAGGGCGCACACCATGGGGGCATGGCAGTCGAACACGCTCAGTTCCCCCTCTTCGCCGGGCAGCACCACGTGCTCGGCGTGGCCGGTATAGAGCGCTTGTGTGCCCGCAAACAGGTCAACCTGCAGCATGGGGATCCTCAACGTTCGTGCGCGAGCGGATAAAGCCGTCCAAATCTTGCGGACGGATGAGCCACCCGCCGATTTTTGTGGCCCGCATTTTTTTCTGGCGGATGAGCTGGCGCACCCGTTCCTGGGTGAGCCCGATGCGCTGGGCGACGTCATCCACCGTCAGCCATTGCCAGCCGTTCTCAGCCATGCTGTGTTGCTTCTGCTGCATGATGCGGTATCCGTGTGTTTTTTTTCGTATTGCTGAACATAAAAAAAGCCCATCCTGTTAGATGGGCTGTATGCCGCCTTCCTCTCTAGACACCGGCAACCCCGCTACCCTTCCTCTTACGTCCAGAGGTGAGGGCCGGAAGCTTTGCGCCCGATCCTTTCAGATCGTTTGCCTTGATCGATGCGTTTCAAAGATCACGGGAAGTATACCATATCTTTATCTTCCGCCAAGCCAAGTGCTACCGCGCCGTGACCGTCACCAGGGCCGAGCTGCTCACATGGCCGGTGGTATCCGTGGCCCTCGCCTGGAGCTGGTAGCTCTGGCCGGCGCGCGCGGGCACCTTCCAGGCACAGCTGTAGGCACTCGTCGGATCGGTGCACTTGAGCGTGCCGTTGATGTAGAAGGCCACCTGGGTCACGCCCAGATCATCCGTGGCGGTGGCGGTGAGCGTGATGGTCGTTTTCTTGGCCACCGTCGCCCCATTCAGGGGGCTGGTGAGGCTGACGGTGGGTGGATTATCGGTCGGCGGGATCAGGCTAAAGCTGGCACTGATCGTGTGGTTCGCCTGCACGTTGGAGAAGGTGTAGGTGCCCAGCGCGCCCACCGAGACGCCATCGACGAGCACCGAAGCGATCTGGTAGCCGGTATTCGGCGTCATCGTGAAGGCCTGGCTCGCCCCGTAATTCACGGTGACCGCCCCTGTGGGGCTGATGGTGCCATTCGTGCCCGCGCTGGCGGTGAGGGTGTAGGTCTTCAGGACGAAGGAGGCACTCATCGTGTGACTGGCCTGCACGTTGGAGAACGTGTAGCTGCTCACCGCGCCGACCGAGACGCCATCCACCAGCACGTTCTGGATGTTGTAGCCCGTATTCGGCGTCATCGTAAAGAGCTGCGAGGCCCCCGCCGTCACCGACACACTGCCGCTGGGAGTCATGGTGCCGCCCATCCCCGCGGAAGCCGTGATCGTGTAGGTGGTGGGCGGAATCAGGCTAAAGCTGGCCGAGATGGTGTGATTCGCTTGCACGTTGGAGAAGGTGTAGGTCGCGAGGGCGCCCTGATTCACGCCATCGACGAGCACGTTCGCGATGGTGTAGCCGGCATTCGGGGTGGCCATAAAGCTCTGGGAGGCGCCGTAATTCACACTGACGGCTCCAGTCGGACTGATCGTCCCATTCGCCCCCGCACTGGCGGTCAGCGTGAAGGTCTTGAGCGTGAAGGTGGCACTGACACTCTTATTCGCATCTATCGTGAGCGTCGTGGGATTGACAGACCCACTCAGCGCCCCACCCCAGCTGCTAAAGAGCGAGCTTACCGCGGGGGTGGCGGTGAGCGTCACCACCGTGCCGGCGGCATAGCTCGCTGCGGCCGGTGAGGTGGTCAGCGTACCCGTGCCGGTGCCGCTGGTGGTGAGGGTCAGCGTGTACATCGTCGGTGGGATCAGACTAAAGCTCGCACTGATGGTGTGCGCGGCCTGCACGTTGGAGAAGGTGTAGGTCGCGAGCGCACCCTGGTTCACGCCATCCACCAAGACACTGGCGATGGTGTAGCCCGTATTCGGCGTCATCGTAAAGAGCTGCGAGGCCCCCGCCGTCACCGACACACTGCCGCTCGGGGCAATCGTCCCACCCGTGCCCGCGGTGGCGGTGATGGTATACGTGGTCGGCGAAACCAGGCTAAAGGTGGCGTTGATGCCGTGATTCGTAGTGACATTGGTAAAGGTGTAGCTGCTCACCGCGCCTGCGGAAATGCTATTATCAATGAGCACATTCTGGATCTTGTAGCCGATGTTTGGCGTGATGATGAGGGTCTGCGAGCCACCGGCCGGGACGGTGATGGTTCCGCTCGGGGTAATTGCTCCGCCTATCCCCGCGCTAGCGTTGATGATCGACGTGTTATAGACGGTCACCGCAATCGGCGATGAGCTCGTCACATTCCCCCCCGCATCATACGCTTTCGCCAGCAACGTGTGCGCCCCGTTGGCCACCGCGCGCGTGTTCCAGGACAAGGAGTACGCGAGGGATTTTAGGTACGGAGGCGTCGCCGTGTTCGTTCCGAGCAACACCCCATCTTGATAGAGTTCGAGCTTCATGATCCCGGTTTGATCGGAGACTGGGCCGACCCCATCGTAGGACGTGGCGCTGACGTTGACGGTATTGGACACCGTCGCCCCATTGGCCGGAAGGACGATGGACACCGTCGGTGGGGTCAGGTCTGGATTGCTCACCGTCACCGTCACCGCAGCAGAGGTGGTGGTGTTGCCGACGCCATCCTGCGCCGTCGCGGTGAAGGTATGCGAGCCGTTGGCGACGGTGCGGCTGTCCCAGGTCGCCGAATAAGGGTCCGTAGAATCATTCGCAATGGTCACACCATCCCGAATAAAGCTGACAAATAAGAGTTGGAGATTATCGCTGGCCGTGGCCGAGAGCGTGGCCGCGCTGCCGCTGAGCGTGACCCCGGCGGTCGGGGCGGTCAGTGCCACGGTCGGGGGTACGGTATCCAGGGTGAAGCTCGCAGGAGTGCTCCATGAACCCACCGCGCCAGCTTGATTGCTGGCCCGCACCTTCCAACCGTACACGTCCGCGGGCAAGGGGGTGGTAGGTGTCAACGTCATCCCGGTCAGCCCGCTGACATCCAGGACGACGACAGCAGCATTACTAGCCAAGGTTACTTGGAGCTGGAAGGTCAGCCCGGTGGCATCCCCCGGCCACGTCCACTGGAACGTGGGGGTCGAGGTCGTGGTGATGGCCGCCCAATTAATAGGAGAGACCAGTTGCGGCACGAGCGTGACGATGCTTCTCGTCGAACTCCAGGCGCTGAGATTGCCCACTCCGTCAATTGCGCGGACACGCCAGTACGCCGTGGGACCGGGAAAGGGCTCACTGCCTTGCATGTTAGGAAGTGTGAAGCCGGAGTCGGTCAGGGTATTGCGCGCTTCAACCGGCCCTGAAAATGCGCTGGTCGTGTCCACTTCAAAAGCGTACCGTACACCGCTGGGGTCGGTGACATCGGCCCAGTCCAGTGCGAGTCCCGGGACAATGCCGAGGACGCCCGCGCCATCAACCGGTGCCACCAGGGCCGGCAGCGGCGGCGGGGTCGCATCGCAGTCCAGCGGGAAAATATGCACGGCCCCGAACATGGCATTCGATGCAACGCCTGGAGCACCGCTGACCACAAACCGATCCGAGATGGCGACGGACGTGCCATCTCGGCTATCACCGATGGCTCCGGAGAACAACACCAATCTCTTCGCTTCAATCCATTGGCTGCCGTCAAACCGAAACACGTAGCTCACGCCCTCCCTCGAGCTACTCGCGAGGCTTGGATTCGAGACCAGCTCGCCACTATACCCGGCAAATGAAGCGCCGACGACGGCCACGTTGCCTTTGATCGCCACCGCCAGGCCGAACTTAGATTGGCCGAGACGATCAGAAGGGTAGAGGCTTTGTTCTTTCACCCATGCCGAGCCAGTTAACCGAAAGACAGACACCGGTCCACCGAGGGCCCAAGCACTGAAAATCGCCGCATCTCCAGACAGGGCCACCCCGGTGCCGAACAACTGGCCCGTCCCATTGGTGAGTTTTTGCATCTGGACCCATTGGGAGCCGTTGAAGGAATAAACAAAGGCCGCGCCGGTATTCGGGTTGCCCGATAGCGAAGAACGTTCCCCCATGATGGCCCGAGTGCCCTCGATCGCGAGACTGGTCCCCAGCTGAGACAAACTCGGATCGGCATCAGCCGGTCCGGCGAGTTTCTGGTCCTGCACCCACCGGGTGCCATCGAAGTGGAAGCTATACACGGCGCCTGCCTTCGCGCCGCCTTGGCCATCCCACGGATCGCTGACGAGAATCCGAGTGCCTGCAATGGCCACGGCCTGGCCAAAATAGTTCACATTGTTGGTGGGCACCGCGCCGGTGGGCGTGAGACGCTGTTCTTCCACCCAGGTGGCGCCATTAAACCGAAACACATAGGCGGCTCCGCCGGGCTGTTTGAGCGAGCCGATGACGGCGACATTGCCGGAGACGGCGATGGAAAATCCAAAAAAATCATCACTGCTCGTGATGTCCGACCCGAGCAGCTGCTGCTCTGTGACCCACGAGGAGCTGTTCCAGCGGAACACCGTCACCGGACCCGGCGAAGCAGGGCTCGAACTCACCAGATCACTCGCGATAACCACATCGCCATCCGCGGCCACCCGAGCGCCAAACTGATGCGCGTTGGTCAGCGGGCCAGGGACGACGGTTTGCGAGCTACAGGTCGCCTGGCTGAGCGCCGGAGCCAGGACCAGGAGGACGCCAACGACGACCGCAACCCGACTCGATCCGACGACGGTGCGCATGTTCATCGACGCTTCCTCCTTGGCCTCATCACGGTGAGAATGTCGCGTGTCAATTGAGCTAACCGTGTAAGTCTGCCTGATGGGGGGGGGTTGCGACAAGAGGTAGAACATTACGCGGGGTTACGCAGCATTACGCACGATTCAGCTCCAGGGACGATGGGCTCGGGTAGAGATTCAAGAGAGCATCGCTGCGTTGATGGCTTGCCTTTGCTATGGTACAATTACTCAAGAGAGGGCAATAGTGATGAAACTCAAGGTGGTGATTGAGCGCGACGAGACCGGCTACTACGTGGCCGAGGTCCCGGCCCTTCCAGGCTGCTTCAGCCAAGGACGAACGGTGGCTCAAGCTAAAGAGCACATTCGAGAAGCGATTGTGGGTTGGGTGGCTGTGATGAACGCGAAAGCGAAGAAGCGCCACGCGCAGACGCTTGAAGTCGCTGTGTAACCTACTCCTACCCCTGTATGCCCGCGAGTCACGTCTGAGAGATGAGTGTGCGCGTCAAGCTCTGCTCAGGCGCTGAAACGTTTAAAAAGTTGAAGAAAACGGGCTGGACAGTTGATCGCCAAGTTGGTTCCCACGTCCTGATGGTCAAGCCTGACTATCCGTACACGCTCTCCATCCCACAACATCGTGAACTAGGTATCGGTTTGTTGAAGAAATTGATCAAGCAAGCTCAGCTCGGCGTTGAGGAATTTAACGACCTGTGATGACGACTGAAGAATTAACTCAGATCAAGCAGCTCTATTCGGAACTCGCGCAGAAGCAGGCGCTGCTGCGCACGCGGCTGAAGCGGCCGCTCACGCTGACGGAGAAACTGCTGATCGCCCACGCGGTGGCACCGGCCGCCCAGGAGTTTGAGCGGGGGACGAGCTACCTCACGCTGCAGCCGGACCGCGTGATCATGCAAGATGCCACAGCGCAGATGGCGATCTTGCAATTCATGCTCGCCGGGCGCGACACGGTGGCGGTGCCCACGACGATTCACTGCGACCATCTCATCCAGGCGCGCGTGGGGGCTGCCGATGACATGAAAGCCGCCCTCGAGGCTAATCGCGAAGTGTACGACTTCTTGCGCTCCTGTGCCCAGCGCTACGGGATGGGATTCTGGGAGCCGGGGGCGGGGATCATCCACCAAGTATTTCTGGAGCAGTACGCGTTTCCCGGGGGCTTGATCCTCGGCACCGACTCGCACACGCCCAACGCCGGCGGCCTCGGGATGCTGGCCATCGGCGTGGGCGGGTCCGAGGCGGCCGATGCGATGGCCGGCCTGCCGTGGGAAGTGAAATGTCCGAAGCTGGTGGGCGTGCATCTGACCGGCGCGCTGAATGGCTGGACCTCTCCGAAAGACGTGATTTTGTATGTGTGCGGCAAGCTGACCACCAAGGGCGGCACCGACAAGATCATCGAATATTTCGGCCCGGGCACGCGCTCGATCAGTTGCACAGGCAAGGCCACCATCACCAACATGGGCGCGGAGCTGGGCGCGACGACGTCGATCTTTCCGTTTGATGAGCGCATGAGCGTCTATCTGCGCGCCACCGGCCGCGCCGAAGTGGCCGCGCTGGCCGAACGGCATCGCGACGCCCTCGTCGCCGATCCGGAGGCGGAGTGCGATCCGGCGCGCTGCTATGATGAGGTGATCGAGCTGGACCTCTCGCGCCTGGAGCCCTACATCGTCGGGCCGCGCTCGCCCGATACGGCCCGCCCTATTTCACGCATGGCCGAGGCGATGAAGCAGGGCGGCTGGCCCACGCGGATCAAGGCGGCGCTGATCGGCAGTTGCACGAACTCGTCGTACGAGGATATCGGGCGGGCCGCGGCGGTGGCGCGCCAAGCGCAGCAGGCCGGGCTGAAAGCGCGCTGCTATTTTCTCATCACGCCAGGCTCGGATCAGATTTACCACACGATTCAGCGCGACGGCCAACTGCAGGCGCTGGAGGCCATCGGCGGCACGGTGCTGGCGAATGCGTGCGGGCCGTGCATCGGGCAGTGGAAGCGGGATGACATCGCGCCGGGCGAGGTGAATTCGATTCTCACATCGTTTAACCGTAACTTTCCCCGCCGCAACGACGGCACCACCGAAACGCTCTCTTTTATGGGCAGCCCGGAGATCGTGACGGCGATGGCGCTGGCGGCCGATCTGACGTTTAATCCGCTGACCGATGCCATCACGACGGACGATGGGCGGAAGGTGACGCTGCAGCCGCCGAGCGCTCCGGAGTTGCCGGCGAACGGGTTTGCCGCCGGTGTATCCGGCTGCATGCCGCCGCTGCCCAAGGCGAAGCGGCAGCAGACCGTCGTGGCGGTATCACCGACGAGCGAGCGGCTGAGTCTGCTGGAGCCGTTCGCCGCGTGGGACGGCCGCAACATGGAGCGCTTACCCATCCTGATTAAAGTGAAGGGGCAGTGCACCACCGATCACATCTCGCCGGCGGGGACGTGGCTGAGGTATCGCGGCCATTTGGACAAGATCAGCGACAACATGTTCAGCGCGGCGGAGAATGTGTTCACCGGCAAGGCGGGCATGGCACTCGATCAGCTCAGCCAGCACGAAGGGCCGATTGCGCAGGTGGCGCGGCACTACAAGGCTGAGGGGCTGGGGTGGGCGGCCGTCGGCGATGACAATTACGGAGAAGGCTCCAGCCGCGAACATGCGGCGATGTCGCCGAGGTATCTGGGGTGCCGCGCGGTGGTCGCCAAGCGCTTTGCCCGGCTGCACGAAACCAATTTGAAAAAGCAAGGCATCCTCCCGCTGACGTTCGCGCAGCCGGCGGACTACGACACGCTCAGGGTCGATGATCGCATCAGCCTCAAGGGGCTGGCGCAGCTCGCACCGGCCAAACCCGTGACGGCCGCGGTGCACCATGCTGACGGCTCAACAGCGATGCTGACGCTGAACCATTCATTGACCGAGGAGCAAATCCGCTGGTTCAAAGCCGGCTCGGCGCTGAATCTGATTCGCCTGGGTCATGCGTCAACGTGACGGACGGCTCGCCTGGGCCGAAATCGCCCTTTCGGAGTGCGCGCCGATCGCCTTGCGCTATGTTGCCCACCCGCCCCGTGTCGAGCTGAAGGCTGACCGTTCACCCGTCACGATCGCTGATCGCCTCATCGAGGAGCGGCTGCGCCGGGCCCTGCAGCGCGCGTTTCCCGGAGAGGCGATCATCGGCGAAGAATTCGGCCCCTCCTCCGATGCGCATCCGCGCACGTTCTGGACCATCGATCCGATCGACGGCACGCGCGCCTTTTCGCGCGGATTGCCAAGCTGGGGCATGTTACTCAGCTATATAGAGGAAGGCGTGCCGGTGCTGGGGGCGTGTCTGTTTCCGGCGTGGCAGGTGTTTCTTGGCGTGGGGCCTGGCACGCCGGCCTTTGAGCGCCAGGGGCGGACGCGCCGGCTCTTGCCGCGCGCGCGCGCGAGGACATCGCTCTCGCGCGCCGTCATTTTTCACGGGGGCAGCGGCTGGTGGTTCCGCACGCCGTATGCGGCCGGATTCCGGCAGTTGGTGCAGTCGTGCTATCTCGAGCGCGCGTATGGCGATTGCGCCGGATACCTGTGGGCATTCCGTGGACACGTTGATGCCGTGATTGATTGCGGCGTGAAAATTTGGGACATCGCGCCGATGGCCGCGCTGGCCCGCGCGACCGGCCGCACCCTCACCGATTTCGACAACCGGATCAGCTTCACCGGGCCGTATTCGATCCTCGCCGCTCCCGCACTGGCTCGTGTCATTGCACGGACATTGTCTAAAAACAGTCCATAGTCCATAGTCGATGGTCGATAGAATATTGCTATGGACTATGGTCTATGGACTATTGACTATTGACTATTGACTATCGTCTATTGACTATTGACTATGGACTCGTCACTGGTGTTCCCGCAGGGTTTTTTATGGGGCGCGGCCACGTCGTCTCATCAAGTGGAAGGGAATAATACCCGCAACGACTGGTGGGCGTGGGAGCAGGCCGGCCGTGTGAACGAGTCGTCCGGTGCGGCCTGCGACCAGTATCGGCGCTTCGCCGGCGACTTCGACCTCGCCGCGCAGTTGGGCCACAACGCCCATCGCTTTTCAATTGAGTGGAGCCGCATCGAGCCGGAGGAGGGGGTGTTTGATGAGGCGGCTCTCGCCCACTATGCCGAGGTGGTGCGCGCCCTGCGGCAGCGCCGGCTCGAACCGATTGCCACCCTCCATCATTTCACCAACCCGCAGTGGCTGGCCGCCAAGGGCGGATGGACGAATCGCCTCGTCGTCGAGCGGTTTGCGCGGTATACCGAGCGCGTCGCCCGGGCGCTGGGCGATCAGGTGCGCTATTGGCTGACGGTCAACGAACCGATGGTGTATGTCAACATGCACTATCTGCAAGGCATCGGCCCGCCCGGGGCGCGCGATATGCGCCAGGCGCTGCGCGTGATCGAGCATCTGATTCGCGCGCACGGGCTCAGCGCCCGCGTGCTGCATGCGGCCGTGCCGTCGGCGCAGGTGAGCCAAGCCGTGCATCTGCCGGTGTTCGTGCCGTGCCGGCGGTGGTTTCCGCCGGATCGATGGGTGACCGCGTTGACGGATCGGATCTTCAACCAAGCGTATCTGGAGGCGATCACCGAGGGACGGTGGCGCGTGCCCGGAGTCGCCGCGTGGCGCATTCCGGAAGCGGCTCGGTCGATTGATTTTATCGGGATCAATTTTTATGCGCGCCAGTTCATACGGATGGGGTTGGCACCGCATCAATGGGCCGGCGTCGTGTGCGGGGTGGAGCATCATCCGCGCGAGGTGGTCGAGCGCAGCAGCTTCGAGTGGGATGTGTGCCCGGAAGCGTTTACCCAGACGCTGATGCGCGCCAGCCGCCTCAATCTGCCGCTGCTGGTCACCGAAAACGGCACATGGATGGAGGAGGATGCGCGGCGCTGGCAGTTTATCGCGCGCCACGTGGCGGCCATGGCGCAGGCCATGCAGCAGGGCGCGCGCTTGATGGGCTACCTCTATTGGTCGCTGCTCGATAATTTCGAATGGGCGCACGGCTTTACGCCGCGCTTCGGATTGATCGAGGTGGACTATGCGACCCAAGCGCGCCGCGTGCGCGAGAGCGGCCGGCGGTTTGCCGACCTGTGCCGCACGAATCGCCTGGTGGTATAATGGCCTTCATGTCGTTTGGATGGATGGAGTCCTGGCTGTCCGGCCAGCATGCCGGCGTGTGGGCGTTGGCCTTTTTCATCGGAGGGCTGGCGCTGAATCTGTCGCCATGCGTCTACCCGATGATTCCGGTCACCCTCGCATTTTTCAGCCAGCAGAGCAAGGGGCGCACGCGCTCCGTGGTCTTGCTGGGGTTGATGTACGTGCTGGGCTTGTCGATCAGCTATGCGCTGTTGGGGTTGCTGGCCGCGCAGACCGGCGCGCTGTTTGGTTCGTGGCTGCAGCAGCCGGCGGTGCTTGGCGGCATCGCCGCGTTGATCGTTGTGTTGGCGCTGAGCCTGTTTGGGCTGTATGAACTCCAGCCGCCCCAGTGGCTGTTGCGGCGATTCGGCCGCGCGACGACCGGGCGCTGGGGCGCGGTGGTGATGGGGATGGGGGTGGGCGTCATTGCGGCTCCATGCATCGGGCCTGTGGTGTTGGCGCTGCTGTTGCATGTGAGCCACCTCGCCAATCCGTTCCTGGGCTTTGTGCTCTTTTTCATCATGGGTCTGGGGATGGGCTTGCCGTATGTGGTGCTGGCCGTGCTGGCCCACCGCATCAGTCATTTGCCCAAGGCGGGGGCGTGGCTGGTGTGGACCAAACGCGCGCTTGGCGTGGTGCTGTTGGCACTCGCTCTCTACATGGTCAAGCCGCTGATGTTAGCCCGCGCGCTCGCACCCCACGCACAAGGGAGCGCCTGGCGGCCGTATACCGAGGCCGCACTCACACAGGCCGCGCACGAGGGACGAGTTGCCGTGGTGGATGTGTACGCCGACTGGTGCATTCCGTGCGTGGAGCTGGATCACGTCACCTTCCGCAATCCGGAGGTGACGCAGCGGTTGAGCGAGGTGGCGGCGTTGAGAATTGATGCGACCACGGAGGTGGAGCCGGCGGCCCAGCAGTTGCTGGAGCGCTACCACGTGTACGGCGTGCCGACGGTGCTGCTGTTTGACCGCCAGGGGCAGGAGCGGGCCGACGTGCGCGTGAACGGGTTTGTGTCGCCGAAAGAATTCTTGAAGCGGTTGGAGCAGCTTGAGTGAGGCGTACGGGGGAGTGGACGAGTAACCAGCGTGGAGGATGTGATGAAGAGCCTGAAGGGATTGGTGGTGATAGTCGGTGCGGTGTTGGCAGGGGGCTGTGCGGCCCAACGGCAAGCGTCAACGCTCAATCGAGTGCAGGCCGATATGCAGCTCCTGGATCAGCGCGTGAGCCAGCTCGAGCGCGGCAGCGTTGCCCAGGCGTCTTCAGCCGCATGGCCCGCAGAGGCCTCGGTGTCGAGCGTCGGAACGGGGACGCTGACCGCCTCCGCCGGGACGACCTCCATCGCCTCTGCCGCGATGAAGCCGACCACCAAAGAGATTCAGCAGGCCCTCAAGAATGCGGGGCTGTATCAGGGGGCGGTGGATGGCAAGCTTGGGCCGCACACCCGCGCCGCCATTCGAGATTTTCAGCGCGCCAACAGCGTCAACGTCGACGGGAAGGTCGGCAAGCAGACCTGGGGCAAGCTCTCTGCCTATGCGAGTGCCTCCTCGGGGACCGAGCTGAGTGCTGCTGAGCCGATCAAGTAAGATTGCCGTCGCGCTCGCGGCGGGAATGGGGGTGGGCGCGGCCTCGCCGGTGACGATCTTCGAGGAGCCGTTCGCGCAGTTCGACGCGGCGCGCTGGCGCGAGATCGAGGTGAAGGGTCGCACCGAGTACGCCGTCGAGATGCTTGAGGGCGTCTCTTGCTTGAGAGCGTACAGCCATTCGGGCGCATCGATTGTGCTCGCCCGCTCCCGCTTTCATCCGCGCGCGTATCCGTGGCTCAGTTGGAAGTGGCGGGTGGATCGGTTTGTGGATGGGGAAAATTTGGGGCGCAAGGACGGTTCCGACGCCTCCGCCCGGGTGTACGTCTATTTCGATACGCCGGGGCTGCCGTGGCAGAAGCGCAGCCTCGATTACGTCTGGTCCACCGCGCTGCCGGCTGGCACAATCTTGGAGAGCGCCTATTCCAAGGCCTCGAAGATCATCGTCGTGGAAAGCGGCGCGGCCTCCCAGGGGCAGTGGCGATGGGCCGTGCGCAATATCGAGGACGATTACCGGCGATGTTTCGGCCACAATCCGCCGGATGCGGTGTCGATCGGGCTGATGGTGGACACCGACAATACGCGCAGCGAAGCGCTGGCTTACTTCGATGACATCCGAGTCTCACGCGAACACCCGTAACGTGCTCCAGCGGCTCTGGGACAAAGACGCCAGCCTCTGGACGAGCGATCCGACGGCCCAGGCGGCCATTCGCAGCCGGCTTGGGTGGCTCTCCATCGCCTCGGTGATGGAGCCGCAGGTGCCGGTCATCCAAGCGTTCGCGCAGGACGTGAAGCAGGCCGGCTTCACCCATGCGCTGCTGCTGGGGATGGGCGGCAGCAGCCTCTTCGCCGAAGTGTGCCGGCACACCTTTGGGATCGCTCCGGGAGGGCTTGATCTCCTGGTGCTCGATACGACCGACCCCGCCGCGATTCAAGCGGCGATGGCGCGCGCGCCGCTGGAGCGCACGCTGTTCATCGTCTCCAGCAAATCGGGTGCCACGACCGAATCAAGCGCCTTGTGCGCCTATGCCTATGACCAGTGCCATCGTCGGATGGCAGATAAAGCGGGGCAGCAGTTTATTGCCATTACCGACGCGGGCACTCCGCTCGAAGCGCAGGCACAGCAGCTCCGGTTTCGTCGGGCGTTCGTGCACGGCCCGATGACCGGCCAGGACGTCGGCGGCCGCTTCTCCGCGCTGACCTATTTTGGACTGGTGCCGGCCGCGCTGATGGGTGTTGACATTCGTGCGCTGCTGTCCAGCGCGCAGGCGATGGGCACGCGCTGCCAACCGGCCGCCCCACTGGCCGATAATCCAGCGGCACAGCTTGGCGTGTTCTTGGGCGACGCCTACGCGGCCGGGCGGGATAAGATGACGCTGTTGACCAGCGCCTCGCTCTCGCGATTCGGCGTGTGGGTGGAGCAGCTTGTGGCCGAAAGCACGGGGAAAGCCGGCAAAGGGTTGGTGCCCGTCACCAGCGAGCCGCTGCGCGAGCCTGCTGCGTATGGGGCCGATCGGATGTTTGTGGAGTTACAGTTGGAGGCCGAGCGTGACGCCGCGCTGTCATCGCGCCTCGACGCGCTCGCGCAGGCGGGCCATCCGGTGATTCGGCTGCGCTGGCGCGATCGTACTGAGCTAGGCGGCGAGACGATCCGCTGGTTTCTGGCGACGGCGATCGCCGCCTCGTCCATGCAGCTCAATCCGTTTGATGAGCCCAACGTGCAGGAGAGCAAAGATCGGACGAAGGCGTTGCTGGATCAGTACGTCCGCGACGGCGTGCTGCCGACCGAGTCCCTCGTTGTGGGCTCGGGATTCGACCCTGAGCGAAAGCGAAGGGCCGAGCCGGCACCGTCCTCCGAGGATTCTCCATCAGCGGATGGAGCGCGCCTTCGCGAATTTCTGCGCACGGCGAAGCCCGGCGACTATCTCGCGATCCTCTCGTTTCTTCCCCGCACCCCGGAGCTGGATCAGGCGGTGGAATCGCTGTGGATGCGCCTGGCCGACACGTGCGGCGTGGTGACGACCCTGGGGTACGGCCCGCGCTACTTGCACTCGACCGGCCAGCTCCACAAAGGCGGGCCGGACACGGGACTCTTTGTGATGCTGACCTCCGATGATCCGGTGGATCTGCCCGTCCCCGGCATGCCGTATTCCTTCAGCGTCCTCAAGCAGGCGCAGGCCCTCGGCGATATCCAAGCCCTGCGCGATCGCAAGCGCCGCCTCCTCCACCTGCCGCTGGCCCGCTCGCCCCTCGAGGCGCTTCGCTCACTCGCACAGCCGGCGCGTTAGCTGCGCTCCAGCGCCTGCTCCATCAGGCGGCGGACGTCGTCGCGCAAGCGCTCGTCGTCCTCAGGTCCGTACGCGCTCACATCAATCGGCGAGAGGACCGTCAGACGAATGCGCCCCATCGGATTGACCACCCATCCCCGTCGAGGCAGCAGCCCGCGCGTGCCGTCGATGACGATGGGCACCAGCGGCACGCGCCGCTCCACGGCGAGTTTAAACGCGCCGTTCTTAAACGGCCCCAGCTCGCCCGTGTGGCTGCGGGTGCCCTCAGGAAAAAAGAGCACCGACATCCCCTTCGCCAACCAGCGCTTCGCCTCCTCATACGTCTCGCGGATGCTGCCATGCCGCCCCCGCGCGAGTTTGATGTAGCCGGCCAGGCCCATCGCCCACCCGAGAAATGGAATGGAAAACAGCTCCGCCTTCGCCACCCATTTAAATTGTCGGCGCAGGGCATAGAGGACGGCGATGTCGAGCAGGCTTTGGTGGTTGGCGACGAGAATGTAGGTGCGCGCGGGGTGGAGGTGGTGGCGGCCCAGGACCTCGAGGCGCCAGCCGGGGTGGCAGCGCATCAGCGCGCGCCCCCACATCGCGGCGATGGCATGCTGAGAGCGTTTTTGGGGATCGATCAGTCGGGCAGGGAGGGCCCACGCCACCATGAGCAGCGAATACAGCATCGTCAACACCGCGCTGGTGAGCCACACGAGCACCGCGTTCGCGAGGAGCACCCACCGAGGGTACCGCCTTGTATTTTTCATGCGCTGAGTGTACCATAGTCGCCTGCCCAAATGAATCCGGTCTACGCGCAATCGTACCTATTGATCGGCGTCCTGACCCTCGTGGCGATCGTGATGGGGGTGCTGCCGCTGGTTCTCGCGACGTTCGTCGCCCCCAAGAAACCGGGCCTATCCAAGCAGTCGGCCTATGAATGCGGGCTGGAGTCGCAGGGCGACCCGTGGGTGCAGTTCAAGGTGCAGTACTACATCTATGCGCTGCTGTTTGTGATTTTCGACGTGGAAGTCGTTTTCCTCTATCCATGGGCGCTGGTGTGGAAAGAGCTGGGCGTGATAGCCTTGATTGAGATGGCGGTGTTTTTGGGGATCCTCGCCGTGGGGCTGGCCTACGCGTGGAAGAAAGGCGTGCTGGAATGGGAGTAGACGAGGGGTTGCAGAGCGAGCTACACAAGCACGGCGTGTACGTGACGACGTGGGATCAGCTCGTCAACTGGGGCCGGTCCAACTCTATCTGGCCGCTGCAGTTCGGCCTGGCCTGCTGCGCGATTGAGATGATCTCCACCGCCGCGTCGCGCTATGACATCGCTCGATTCGGCTCGGAGATTTTCCGCGCCTCGCCCCGGCAGGCCGATCTGATGATTGTCGCCGGCACCGTCACCAAGAAAATGGCGCCGCAGGTGGTGCGGCTGTACAACCAGATGGCCGAGCCGAAATACGTCATCTCGATGGGCGCCTGCGCGACCTCCGGCGGGCCGTTTCACAAAGGCTACAACGTCCTGCGCGGGATTGACCGCTACATTCCGGTGGATGTGTACATCCCCGGCTGCCCGCCGACGCCGCAGGCGCTGCTCGAAGGCCTGATGAAACTGCAAGAGCGCATTAAGGCGCAGTCGTTCAAGCAGGCGACGGACGAAAAGCTGGGCGAGTATCCGGTGCCGGAGTTCGGGGACGCGGGCCTGGTGCCTCGGTACAATCCCGACGTGTGGAAGCCGCTTGAGCATCCCATCCAGAAATTTGCGAGCGTCAAGCCGACCTCGCCCATTCAAACCCCGCCTCCCCTGGCTCGTGCCTAATGCTGCCCGCTTGTGATGCCTTGCAGACCGCGCTGACTCAGCGCGTGCCCGGGGCGTCGCTCGGCGCGGACGGCTCGATTGTGCTGGTGCAGCCCAACGACCTGCTGCGCGTGTGCGAGGTGCTCAAGGCCGCGCCCTACTATTTGGACTACGTCGCGAACCTCACAGCCGTGGACTATCCGCCTGATCCCGCCGCCAGCGGGGCAGGTCGCATCGATATGATTTATCATCTCTATTCCATGATGCACAAGCACGGCCCGGTGAGCCTGCGGGTGAGTCTGCCGCGGGCGAACCCGGCGATCGCGTCGCTCACCCCGCTCTATCGCGGTGCGGAATTTCAGGAACGGGAAGTGTACGATCTGTTCGGCGTCGTTTTCGAGGGTCATCCGGACCTGCGCCGCATCCTCATGTGGGACGGCTTTGTCGGCCATCCCATGCGCAAAGACTACGTCCCCGAAGACCAAGACGCCCCCGCGTAGTGCGGAATTCGGAATGCGGAGTGCGGAGTTGAGAAAAAACGAACGTGATGATTGAGCAGACGGTCGAGACGCAGTTGCTGGAGTTGAACCTCGGGCCGCAGCATCCCTCCACCCACGGGGTGTTCCGCATGCAGGTGACGCTCGATGGCGAGACGATCGTGCGCCTGAAGCCGGTGATGGGCTATTTGCATCGTAATCACGAGCAGCTCGGCGAGCAGATGACCTACATCGCCTCCTTCCCATTCACGGATCGCCTCGACTATTTCTGCGCCATGACCAATAACCTCGGCCTGGCTCTGGCCATTGAGCAGCTAGCCGGGATTCAAGTGCCGGAACGCGCACAGTATATTCGCATCATTATGGCCGAGCTGACCCGCCTCATCAATCACACGGCCGTCACCGGTTTTTTGCTGAACGACATGGGCGCCTTCGGCACGCCGCTGCTCTATGCGTTTCGCGAGCGGGAAAAAATCCTCGATCTGTTTGAAATGGCCTCCGGCTCGCGGATGATGTGCAACTACGTCCGTCCGGGCGGCGTGCGCGAAGATCTGCCGGCGGGGTTTGTGGAGCGCGCCCGCGAGATCGTCGCCGACTATCCGCGCTTTCTCGATGAGTTCGAAAAGCTGCTGACCGATAATGAGATCATTCGCCAGCGCACGCAGCAGGTGGGGGTGTTGCCGAAGGCGCTGGCGATCAACGCCAGCATCACCGGCCCGATGCTGCGCGCCTCCGGTGTCGACTACGACATTCGAAAGGTGGATGGCTACTCAATCTATTCGCGCTTTCCGTTTAAGGTGCCGCTGGGCACCGTCGGCGACGTGTACGACCGTTACTATGTGCGCATTCTGGAAATGCGCGAGAGTCTGAAGATTCTCGACCAGGCCCTCAAGGAAATTCCCGCATCAGGCCCGTCGATGGATCCCAAAGGCGCGCAGGTGAGCAAGGCGCCCCGGACGTTCCGCCCGCCCAAAGGCGAGGCGTACGGCCGGATCGAGGCGCCGAAAGGGGAGCTGGGCTTCTACTTGGTGAGCGACGGCGGGATGAAGCCGTATCGGTATCACATCCGCGCGCCCAGCTTCGTGAATCTGACAGTGCTTGAGGAATTATGCCTGGGCCACAAAGTGGCCGACGTGGTCGTCATCCTCGGCTCGATTGACATTGTGCTGGGCGAGGTGGATCGATGATCGGCGGCGGGATTGTGCAGGGCATGCTGGTGACGCTGCGGCAGTTCATCGGCACCTATCCGGTGGGTCGGTGGCTGCTGAAGCGGCTGGGGTTGCCCGTCGGGGAGGGGCTGGTGACAGTGCAGTATCCGGATGAGAAGCAGCAGCACGCCGAGCGGTTCCGCTACTTCCCGTTTCTCGTCTACGATGGTACGCCGGAGAACCTGCGCTGTGTGGCCTGTAAGATTTGCGAGCAAGAATGCCCGCCGAAGTGCATTTTCATCGAGCCGGCGCGCGATGAGCAAGGCCGGCCGATGAAGGCGCATGATCGCACCTTTCCAAAAACGTTCGATATCGATGTCTCCGTGTGCATGTCGTGCCGTATTTGCGTCGATGTCTGCCCGTTCGAGGCGATTGAGATGGACAACCAATACGAGCTGTCCGACTATAACCGGGATGATGCGCTCTTATTTCGGAAGGAGACGCTCTTAAAGAGCGCCGACTATTTCCGCCAGATTAAGCCGACCGAATCTGCGACCGTGGATGCGCGCCTCGCCGCGAAAACAAAAAAGTCCATAGTCGATAGACCATAGTCGATAGTCAATAGTCAAAAATGAAAAACTCGTTCGTCCCTCTTTTTCGTCTCTTGACTATGGTCTATCGTCTATCGACTATGGACTATGGACTATGGACTATGGTCTATGGTCTATGGTCTATGGACTATGGTCTATTGACTATGGACTCGAAGAATGCTTGATCAGGCGTTCGTGTCGATGCATGATGCGGCGGTGCGACTCGCCGGAGAGCTGCTGCCAGCCTGGGCAGCACCCTGGGTGTCGATGCTGGTGAAGGTGAGCGCGATCGCCGCGGTCGCCCCGCTGATCATGATGTATTTCACCTGGCTGGAGCGCAAATGGATCGCCCGCATGCAAAACCGGTTCGGCCCCACGCGGGTGGGCATCTATGGCTTGGCGCAGCCGCTGGCCGATGGGCTGAAGATGCTGATTAAAGAGGATGTCGTGCCGCGAGGCGCCGACCATCTGCTGCACACCCTCGCCCCCATCGTGGCGGTGGTCCCGGCGATCCTGCTGTTTGCGGTGATTCCGTTCGGCAGGAACACGATCGCCGCCGATCTGAACGTGGGGCTGCTCTACGTGCTGGCTGTGTCCTCCGTCAGCTCCTACGCGATCTTCATGGGCGGGTGGGCGTCGCACAGCAAATTTTCGCTGCTGGGCGCGATGCGCTCGATCGCGCAGATCATCTCGTATGAGGTGCCCTCGGTGCTCTCCGTGGTGGTCGTCATCATGGCCACCGGCACCTTGTCGTTGATGGGGATCGTTGAGGCCCAAGCGGAGCGCTGGTTTGTGTTCACCCCGTGGGGGGTCGTCGCCGCGCTCATCTTTTTCATGAGCGGCATCGCCGAGGTCAACCGCACGCCGTTTGACATGCCCGAGGCCGAATCCGAAATCGTGGCGGGCTTCCACACCGAATACAGCGGCATGAAGTTCGCCCTCTGGTACATGGCGGAGTTTCTCGAGGCGTTCGCCGTGTGCGCCTTCACCGCGACGCTATTCCTCGGGGGCTGGCAGGCGCCGGCCGGCCTGGGGCCGATGCCGATCTGGCCGCTGTGCCTGACGCTGGCGCTGGTGGTGGCGTGTGCCCGGCGGCTGCCTCGCCTCCTGCAAGCCATCGGCGTGGTGGGATTGGCGGCTGCGGCGGTGGCGTGGGCGCATGAGCCGATCCCGTCGTGGCTCTGGTTTGTGACGAAGACGTACGCCTTGATGTTTGTGCTGGTGTGGCTGCGCGGCACGTTTCCCCGTCTGCGGGTGGATCAATTGATGGGCTTTGCGTGGAAATTCCTCCTGCCGCTCTCCCTCATCAACATTCTTGCGGCCGGGTTGTGCGTCGCGTTGCCGGGCTGGTCGGGGGCGTTGAGCGCGGCCGCGCTGCTGGGCGTCAGTTATTGGATATTGGTGCGTCTGAATGCGCCGGCGCGGCTGTCTCCGCGCACCTATCTCCTGGTTGAATAATGGTCGAGTGGGAACGCAAGTCCAAGACCATCGACGCGAACCTCAAGGACTACGAACAAACCTGCACGACCTTCCGCTGGGACACGGTCGAGCGCGAATTCGATTGGGCGAAGACCGGCAAGATCAACATCGTGCATGAGGCGATCGATCGCCACGCCGCCTCCTCCCGTAAGACCAAGGTTGCCCTCTTTTACACCGATTACGAGCGGCGCGATGAGCGCTATACGTTTGATGATTTGAGGCGGCTGACCAGTCAGTGCGGGCACGTGCTGAAGCGGCTCGGCGTCAAGCGAGGCGACCGCATCGCGATCTTCCTGCCGCGCACGCCGGAACTCTACATCAGCCTGCTGGGCGTCAATCGCATCGGGGCGATTCCGGTGCCGCTGTTTGAGGCGTTTATGGAGCAGGCGATTCAGGATCGCCTGGCTGACAGCGAAGCGGTGGTGTGCGTCACCACCCCCGCGCTGAAGGGCCGCATTCCTCGCCAGGCGCTGCCGGCGCTGAAGCATCTCGTGCTCGTTGGGGCTTCTACGCTGGCGGCGGATGAGATCGGCTACGAACAGGCCATGGCCACCGCGCCGGATTGGCTGGAGCCGGAGTGGCTCACCAAAGATGACGGGCTGATCATTCACTACACCTCCGGCTCGACGGGCAAGGCCAAAGGCGCGCTGCACCGCCAGTACGCGATGATCGGCCATTACCAGACGGCCAAGTGGGCGCTCGATCTGCGCGACGACGATATATATTGGTGCACGGCCGATCCGGGGTGGGTGACGGGCACGTCGTATGGCATCTATGGGCCGTGGACGCTGGGCGTGTCCAGCGTGGTGATCGGAGGGCGGTTCGATCCGGACCGGTGGTATCAAACGATTCAGAAATACCGGGTCACCATGTGGTACAGCGCGCCGACGGCGTATCGGATGCTGATGTCCGTGGGTGAAGCGATTCCGAAACAATACGATCTGTCCAGCCTGCGCCATATCTGCAGCGTCGGCGAGCCGCTGAATCCCGAGGCGCTGAAATGGATCAAGCAGATCACCGGCCTCGCCCCGCATGAGACGTGGTGGATGACCGAGACCGGCATGCAACTGATCTGCAACTACCGCTCCATGGATTTTAAGATCGGCTGCACCGGCAAACCGTTTCCGGGGACGTATGCGACGGTGGTCGATGAGCAGGGCAAGGAACTGCCGCCCGGCCAACTCGGCAACCTGGTGGTGAAGCCCGGCTGGCCCTCCATGATGAAAGACATTTGGAAGAATCCGGCCAAGTATCAGGAATACTTTCGAATTCCCGGCTGGTACGTGAGCGGCGATACGGCGTATAAAGATGAAGACGGGTTTCTCTGGTACCAGGGCCGGGCCGATGACGTGATTAAAACGGCGGGCGAGCGGGTGGGGCCGTTCGAGGTGGAAAGCGCGCTCGTGGCGCATCCGGCGGTGGCGGAGGCCGGGGTGATTGGCAAGCCGGATGAAATACGCGGGCAGATCATCAAGGCGTTTGTGGCGCTGCGCAAGGGCTATCAGCCCTCCGAGCCGCTGAAGAAAGAGATCGCCGACTTTGTCAAAACCAATCTCGCCGCCCACGCAGCCCCCCGCGAGATCGCGTTCGTCGAGAAGGTGCCGAAGACCCGCTCCGGCAAAATCATGCGCCGCGTCCTCCGCGCGTGGGACGCCGGCGAGCCAGTGGGTGATATCTCCACGATGGAAGAGTGATGCCAGATCGACTCCTCCTGCATGACATCGTCGCTGCATGCCGCGTGGGGGTGACGGAGCAGGAACGCCAGTCCCCGCAGCCGATTTGGGTGGACCTGGAGCTTCCCATTGACGCAAAACGGGCGGCGGCGCGTGACGACGTGAAAGACGCCGTTGATTATGCCGCGCTCGTCACGGCCGTGAAGGCACAGGCGGAAGGAAACACGTACCGGCTGCTCGAGACGATGGCGGAAGCGATGGCGGCGCTGATCCTAAAACAGTTCCGCGTGCCCGAGGTGCTGGTGAGGATCAAAAAGCGCGCGCTGCCCGGTGTGGACTACGCCGCCGTTGAGGTGGTGCGTCGCGCGGTGAAGCGCGCGGCCGGTTGATACGTCGCAAACGACTGCGGGGTCTCCCAGAGCCGTACGGCGCTGACCGGAAACCCCAAACGCTTGGTGACGTCGTAAATCAATTTGGCGATCGTTTCGGCGGTGGGGTTGTCGTCGGTGACGAAGAGCGGCTCGCCCAAGCGGCGCAGCGTGGGCAGCACCGGATCGCGCCGGCAGAGAATCATCTTATGATCCAGGTTTGCGTCGATCCAGCCGTGGACTTTCGCTTTAATCTCCCCGAAATCTTTCACCATCCCCAGCCGGTCCAGTGTCCGCGCGGCGAGCTCGATTTCCACCTTGCCGTTGTGCCCGTGCAGATAGCGGCACTTGCCGGCGTAGTTGAGCAGCCGATGCCCGTAGCAGAATTGGATGATCTTGGTGACGCGGTACATCGCTAGGCAATGAGCCGTCCGCCATCCACATAGAGGGTGGTGCCGGTCATGAAGTCGGTGCCTTCAATGAGGAAGCACACGGCCCGGGCGATGTCTTCCGGGGCGCCCCACCGTTTCAGCGGAACCTGCTTGATCACCCGCGCCCGCTCGCGCGCGCTCATACCAGGCGGCGGCAGCATCGGGCCTGGGGCGATTGCCAGCACCTGAATCTTCGGCGCAAGCTCTTTCGCCAGCGCTTTGGTCAGCGCGATCACGCCCGCTTTCGAGATGCAGTAGGGCAGGTAGTCGCGGTACGGCCGCTCGCTTGCCCAATCGGCGATGTTGATGATTTTCCCCGCTCCGTGCGCGCGCATGAGCCGGCTGGCGTGCAGGGCGCACAGAAATGGGCCCTTGAGATTGGCGTCCAGATGCGCGTCCCAGTCGCGCTCGGTGAGCGTGGCAAACGGGGTACGGACAAACACCGCGGCGTTGTTCACGAGCACATCCAGCCGGCCGAACTGCGCGGCGATGCGCCGCATCAGACGTCTCACGTCCGCGGCCTTCGACACGTCCGCGCGGATGGCCTCAGCCCGCACGCCGCATCGGCGCAAGAGGCTGACGGTGTCGCGGGCGGCCTGACCAGAGGAGCGGTAGGTGATGACGACGTCGGCCTGGCGCTGCGCGAGGGAGTGCGCGATGGCGCGCCCGAGGCGCTGCGCGCCTCCCGTGACTAAGACAACACGATCCGTGAGTTGCATCGAGACGTGCGGTAAAGAAAGCGAGGGGGTTAACGAGAAGCGCCGTAGCGCTGCTGGAGCGCCTCGGCCATCTTGTTGAGGGCGTCGGCCATGTCTTCCAGGGCATCACCCTTGCGCAAGGTGATGCGCTGCGAGAAATCACCGGTCCCGACGCCTTCCAGCATGCGGGCGATCCGCTTCAGGGGGCCCACGATGGTGTGGCTTTGCCGCAGGCCGAGGTAGTAGACGATGGGAATCGAGACGAGCAATTCGACCAGGAGGGCGACCGCCACGCCGATGCAGCCGGCGATCAAGTGGATTTGCTGCTCCAGCTCCGGCCGGTACATGTTCTTCATCAGGATGGCCATGGCAACGCCCGCGCTGATGACGGCCACCAGGAAGATGGCCACGAACATCCGGGTCATGAACCGGATTTGGTAATCCCGATCCACCCAGTACTGCGTCCGCTTATAGGTCGGTCTCTGCTGGTCCATGTTGTTAGGAAGTATACCATAAAACGTACGGAGTCAAGATAGATTTGCATAAAATTGCGTAACGTGGGATTATGGAGTTTCTTGATGGCACGCTCATCGAAGGTTGTGGCGCTGGTCAGCGGCGGGGTGGAGAGTCTCTCCCTTACGCATCGGCTGCTGCAGGAGACATGGAGAGTCTATCCAGTGTACGTGCGCTGCGGGTTGATGTGGGAACGCGCCGAGCTGCGCGCGGCCAGGCACTGGCTGGCGGCGCTCCGCTCACCGCGAGTGCGCCGGCTGCAGGTCATCGCCCTGCCGGTGCGCGCGCTCTACGGGGCCCACTGGAGCGTGACCGGCCGGCGGATGCCCGGAGCTGACAGCGCCGATGCGGCGGTCTATCTGCCCGGTCGGAATCTGCTGCTGGCGAGTGCGGCGGCGCTGTGCGCCGTGCGCGACGGCGTCTCTGCGATCGCCATCGGCACGTTGGCCGGCAACCCGTTTGGCGATGCGACGCCGGCGTTTTTCTCATCGCTGGCGCGCTGCCTGAGCCGCGCGTACTCGCGCTCACTGCGCATCATGACGCCGCTGCGCCGCCTGACGAAAGCGCAACTGATTGCACAGGATCCGATGCTGCCGTATGCGTTGACGATGTCGTGCCTGCGCCCACGGCGGGGTCGCCACTGCGGCCGCTGCAACAAATGCGCGGAGCGCCGCCGCGCCTTCCGCACCGCGCGCGTCCCCGACCCGACATGGTATGAGTGCCAATGAGCCAGTATCGCGGCGGCGTGGGGCAATGGTCATGGAGGCTGCACCGGGTCACCGGCGTGGGGGTGTTGATCTTTCTCTGCCTGCACATCCTCGATACCTCGCTGATGGTGCTGGGGCCTGAGCACTATAATAAAATAATCGCTCTGTATCGCCTGCCGCTCTTCCGGATTTCCGAGGTGGGCTTGTTTGCCGCGGTGCTGTTTCATGCGCTCAACGGCGTGCGCATCATCCTGATGGATGTGTGGGTGGACCTGACGCGATGTCATCGGCAACTATTTTGGATCGAGGTCGGATTATTCGTCGTCATCATGGTGCCGGTGGCGTATCTCATGATCCATCCCCTGCTGCGATGAGCGCATCCCTTTCGTCCTCGTACTCGCGTGCTCGCCCGACGGGCGGGCTGGAGCTGTGGTCGTGGGTGTTCATGCGCGTCTCCGGCGTGGCGCTGCTGTTTCTCGCGCTGGGCCATCTCGTGCTCATGCACCTCATCAACAACGTCGATGAGATCAACTATGCGTTCGTCGCCAACCGCTACGCGGGCTTCTTCTGGCGCGGCTATGATGCGCTGCTGCTGGTGCTGGCGATGATTCATGGCAGCAACGGCATGCGCGTGCTCATTGACGACTACGTGCACGCCCCGCGCTGGCGAGCCGTTGCGCTCACGGTGCTCTATCTCGTCTGCGGCAGCCTGACGCTGCTGGGCGCCTACGTCGCCTTCTTCTTTCAACCCATTCGATAATCATGGCGCTTCGACCTGTGGTGCGGCATCAGTACGATGCGGTGATTGTCGGCGCGGGCGGGGCCGGGCTGATGGCGGCCCTCGAAGCCTCAAAAGGCTGCTCGGTCGCGGTAGTCAGCAAGCTCTACCCGACTCGCTCGCATACCGGCACGGCGCAGGGCGGCATCGGGGCGGCCCTGGCCAACCAAGAGCCGGATTCGTGGGAATGGCACATGTTTGACACGATCAAAGGCGGCGACTACCTGCCTGACCAGGATGCGGTCGAGTTCATGTGCCAGGAGGCGATTCGGGTGGTCTATGAATTGGAGCACATGGGCCTGCCGTTTAACCGCACGCCCGATGGCAAGATCGACCAGCGCCGCTTCGGCGGCCACACCAAAGAGTTCGGCAAGGCGCCGGTGCGCCGCTCCTGCTATGCGGCCGATCGCACCGGCCACATGATTCTGCAAACGCTCTATCAGCAGTGCATCAAGCAGCGTGTCACATTCTTCGATGAGTTTCATCTGGTGGATCTGCTGATGCGCGATGGGCGCTGCTGCGGCGTGGTGGCGCTGTGCATCGCCACCGGCGAGCTGCACGTGTTCCACGCCAAGGCGGTGCTGCTGGCCACCGGCGGCTTCGGCCGCATGTACAAGGTCACCTCCAACGCCCACACGCTGACCGGCGACGGTTGCGCGGTGGCGTTTCGGCGGGGCGTGCCGCTGGAAGACATGGAATTTTTTCAGTTTCATCCCACCGGCATTTACAAGCTGGGGATTCTGATCACCGAGGCCGCGCGAGGGGAAGGCGGCGTCCTGCGCAACGGCTCCGGCGAGCGGTTCATGCAGCGCTACGCGCCGACGCTGATGGACCTCGCCCCGCGCGATATGGTGAGCCGGGCGGTGCATCTGGAAATTCGCGAGGGCCGCGGCGTGGACGGCAAGGACTACGTGCACCTAGATCTCACCCACTTGGACCGCGCCGTGATCGAGCAAAAGCTGCCCGACATCACCGATTTCGTGCAGACGTATCTGGGCATCGATCCGCGTCGCCAGCCCATTCCGATTCAGCCCACCGCGCACTATGCGATGGGCGGGGTGCCGACGAATCTGAACGCGCAGGTGCTAGCCGATGCGTCGGGCCGCGCGGTTGAGGGGTTGTATGCGGCGGGCGAGTGCGCCTGCGTGTCGGTGCACGGGGCGAACCGCTTGGGCACGAATTCGCTGGTGGATATCGTGGTGTTCGGCCGTCGCGGCGGGCAACAGGTCGCCGCGTGGGCCCCGACAGCGGACTGGCCGGTGCTGTCGGGGCATCCGGAAGATGCCGCGCAGGAACAGCTGGGCCGCTTGAGCGCGAACGTCGGCGGCGAGTCGGCTGCGCGCATTCGAGCTGAGTTGCAGCAGGTGATGATGGATCAGGTGTCGGTGTTCCGTACCGACGGCGGCTTGAAAGACGCGCTGGCGAAGATCGCCGAGCTGCGCGCCCGTTCCCGCGCGGTGGAGGTGCAGGATCGCAGCCTGCGGTTTAATACTGAGGTGGAGGAGGCGCTGGAGCTGGGCTGCGTGCTGGATCTTGCCTGGGCGACCACGGTGGCCGCCCTGGCCCGCACCGAATCGCGCGGCGCGCACAGCCGCGAAGATTATCCCAAGCGGGACGACGCCCATTGGCTGAAACACTCCTTCTCCACCCTGCGCGAGGAGACGATCGCGCTCTCCTCCAAGCCGGTCACCATCACGCGCTTCCAACCCCAAGAGCGGAAGTACTGATGCGCGTCCAGATGAGAATTCAGCGGTTTAATCCGGAGCAGGATGCGAAACCGCAGTGGAAGGACTACACCGTCGAGGTCGAGCCGACCGATCGGGTGCTCGATGCGCTCCATGCGGTGAAGTGGTACCACGACGGCAGCCTCGCCTTTCGCCGCTCCTGCGCGCACGGCATCTGCGGCTCCGATGTGATGCTGATCAACGGCAAAAACCGCCTGGCCTGCAAGCTGCTCGTCAAAGACGTCAAGCAGCCGATGACCATCGAGCCGATGCGCGGCTTTTCGGTGATCAAAGACCTGGTGGTGGACATGACCGGCTTCTTTGAAAAATATCGAGCGATCAAGCCGTATCTCATCGCCGAGGAACCGCCGCCGGAGAAGGAGCGTCTGCAGAGCCAGGCGCAGCGCGAGCGGTTTGAGGACACCAGCAAATGCATTCAGTGCGGCGCGTGCACCACATCCTGTCCCTCGTTCTGGGCCAATTCGGCGTACTTGGGTCCGGCGGCCATCGTGCAGGCGCATCGCTTTCTGCTGGATAGCCGCGATCAGGGCACCGATGAGCGCCTCGCGGTGCTGAATGAGGCCTCCGGCGTGTGGCGCTGCCGCACCATTTTCAACTGCACCGAGGCCTGCCCCCGCGGCATCAACGTCACCAAAGCGATCGGCCAAGTCAAGCAGTTGATTCTCAAGCGCTCCCGCCAGCCCGCCTCCAAGTAGCCCATGGGCAAGACAACAGGCAACGGCGCCAACCTGGGGTTTGAAGAAAAACTGTGGCAGGCGGCCGACAAGATGCGCGGCCACATGGACCCAGCCGAATACAAGCACGTGGCCCTGGGCCTCGTGTTCCTCAAGTACATTTCGGACGCTTTCGAGCAGCGCCAAACTGAGCTAGCTAAGGAAAAAGGGGCTGACCCCGAAGATCGGGACGAATACCTCGCCGAAAACGTCTTCTGGGTTCCCAAGCAGGCCCGCTGGAAGCATCTTCAGGCCAACGCCAAGCAGCCGACCATCGGCAAGCTCCTCGACGACGCCATGGTGGCCATTGAAAAAGAAAACCCTTCACTCAAAGGCGTGCTTCCGAAAGAGTACGCTCGGCCAACCTTGGACAAGTATCGCTTGGGCGAGCTGATTGACCTCATCGGCACGATTGGGCTGGGCGATCAAGACAGCCGTTCTAAAGATGTCCTCGGGCGTGTCTATGAGTATTTTCTGAGCAAGTTCGCCAGCGCCGAAGGGAGAAAGGGTGGGGAATTCTACACGCCCCGGTGTGTCGTGCGGTTGTTGGTGGAGATGATCGAACCGTTCAAAGGCCGCGTGTACGACCCGTGTTGTGGCTCGAGCGGGATGTTTGTCCAAAGCGAAGAGTTTATCCGAGCGCATGGCGGGCGGCTCGGGGATATCGCGATTTACGGGCAGGAGTCCAACCCCACCACCTGGCGGATGGCCAAGATGAATCTGGCGATCCGCAGCATCGAGGCGAATCTTGGGCTCCAAAACGCCGACACCTTCCATCACGACCTCCACAAAGACCTCAAAGCCAACTTCATCCTCGCCAATCCTCCGTTTAACGTGAGTGATTGGGGTGGGGAGCGGTTGCGCAGCGACGTGCGCTGGAAATATGGTTCTCCGCCGGTTGGCAATGCCAACTTTGCTTGGGTTCAGCACATAATCCATCATCTGGCTCCCAACGGCATCGCAGGTTTTGTTCTGGCCAACGGCTCCATGTCGTCCAACCAATCCGGGGAAGGGGAAATCCGCAAGGCCATGATTGAAGCGGATTTGGTGGACTGTATGATTGCGCTGCCCGGGCAGCTCTTCTACGGCGCGATGATTCCAGCTTGTCTCTGGTTCCTCACCCGCAACAAGAGGAGCGGCAGGTTTCGTGATCGAAGCGGCCAAACCCTCTTCATTGATGCTCGGAAGCTGGGGCACCTGGTGGATCGTACTCACCGAGACCTCTCAGACGAGGAGATCGCCCGAATCACCCGCGCCTATCACGCTTGGCGTGGCGAGAAAAACGCGGGTAAGTACGCCGATGTCGCCGGCTTCTGCAAGAATACCTCGCTTGAGGAAATGCGCAAGCATGGCCACGTGCTCACCCCGGGCCGCTACGTCGGCGCCGAGGCAGTCGTGGATGACGGTGAACCGTTCGAGGAGAAGATGAAACGGTTCACCTCTACGCTCCGTCAGCAGCAAGCGGAAGCCGCCAAGCTGGATGTCGTCATCAAGGCCAACATGAAGGAGCTTGGATATGGCGGGTAAGGGCAGGATGATCCGGAAGCCGAAAAACACGGCTGAACCGGTTGATTCGCTCCTGGCCGATATTCGCGGACTCATCCTCGCGGCGAGACGGGCGGCCGTTCGCAGCGTGGACACTCTGCAAGTCCTGACCAGCTTCGAAATCGGTCGCCGTATCGTGGAGCATACACAACGGGGCTCAGCGAGGGCCGAATATGGAAAACAGGTGCTCAGGGAATTAGCCGAGCGGCTGACCGCGGAGTTCGGAAGGGGATTCTCCAGGGCAAACCTTCAGAACATGCGAAGCTTCTTCCTGTTGTATCGAGACCGCCTGCCGCAGATTCGCCAGACGCCATCTGGCAAATCGACTACGCTCAAGCCGTTCGGGCAAGCGCCTCTTGCACAATCGAACCCGCCATTCCGACTCGGTTGGTCCCAATATGTGTTCCTGGTGGGCATCCGTGACCCTCAGGAGCGCGCCTTCTACGAAATCGAATCAGCAAAGAATGGCTGGGCCTTGCCGGAACTGAAGCGCCAGTTCAACTCCAGCCTCTACGAACGCCTAGCGCTGAGTCGCGACAAGACCGGCATCCGCCAATTGGCCCGGGAAGGACAGGTCGTCGCCAATCCACGAGACCTCCTGAAGGAACCTTATGTGCTGGAATTTCTCGGACTGGACGAACGGGTGAAGTATTCCGAGACCGACCTGGAATCCGCCATCATCGACAAGCTCGAGCATTTCCTCTTGGAGCTGGGCAAAGGATTCCTGTTCGAGGCCCGACAGCAACGATTCACGTTCGACGAGGACCACTTCTTTGTGGACCTGGTCTTCTACAACCGCCTGCTTCGCTGCCATGTGCTGATCGATCTCAAGATCGGCAAGCTGACGCACCAAGACCTCGGGCAAATGCAGATGTACGTCAATTATTACGACCGCCACGTGAAGACGGGGAATGAGCGTTCTACCATCGGCATCATCCTCTGCAGGAAGAAGCATGAGGCGCTGGTGGAGATCACCTTGCCTAAGGATGCTAATATCCACGCCAGGGAGTACCAGTTGTACTTGCCCTCCAAAGAGGAACTGCGCCGTAAGCTCGTCGAGTGGACCGAAGAGCAGGAGAAGCCATGAGCGACGCCATCGCCACGCGGCGACCGCAGCACGCGGCAACCGCCAATCTCAAGGAGCTCGAGTATGGCGGGTGAGTGGACCACGGCAACCATCGAAGAGGTTTCAGAAAAGGTCGCGATGGGACCTTTTGGCTCTTCAATCAAAGTCGAGACCTTTGTCCCAAACGGTATCCCGGTAATCAGCGGACAACATCTGCGCGGCCATCGGCTTGATGAAACGTCCGGGTTCAACTTCATCACACCGGAGCACGCGGAACGCCTTAGAAACGCCAATGTGCAAAGAGGCGATGTCATATTCACGCACGCGGGGAACATTGGGCAGGTTGCGTATATTCCAGAGGATTCGCGGCACGATAAATATATCATCTCGCAGCGCCAGTTCTATATGCGCCCTAACCGACGTCGCGTGATTCCTGAGATCGTCGCCTACTACTTCAAATCTCCAGAAGGAAGGCACAGGCTTCTGGCCAACGCATCGCAGGTGGGAGTGCCATCTCTTGCCCAACCGGTTACCTACCTTCGGACAATTGAGATTTCTGTTCCTCCGCTGGATGAACAACGCGCCATCGCCTACATCCTCGGCACGCTGGACGACAAGATCGAGCTGAACCGCCGAATGAACGAGACGCTTGAGGCCATCGCTCAGGCGATCTTCAAGTCCTGGTTTATAGACGCCAGCCAAGATGGACTTCCGAAGGGGTGGAAGAAAGGAACGGTTGGCGAAGATTTCGATATCACGATGGGGCAGTCACCACCCGGCGAAACCTACAACGAAATCGGTGAAGGTTTACCATTCTTTCAGGGTCGCACTGATTTCGGTTTTCGTTTTCCAGCACTTCGTGTTTACTGCACGGCTCCAACACGTATAGCTAATTCGGGTGATACGTTGGTATGCGTTCGTGCTCCCGTAGGCGACGTGAACATGGCCTCGCAACAGTGCTGCGTTGGTCGTGGTCTGGCGGCGGTGCGACACAGGACGGGTAGCCGCTCGTACACGTATTATGCGATGTATGCATTGCGGGAGGACTTTGATCGTTTTGAAGCCGAAGGTACGGTATTTGGCTCGATGAACAAGAAAGACTTTCACGCGATCAGCTACGTCGCGCCGCCAGAAGAAAAGGTGAAGGATTTTGAGGCGCTCGTGAGCCCGCTCGATCAATTGATCGAGAATAACGAAAACGAATCCCAGACCCTCGCCGCCCTGCGCGATATGCTCCTGCCAAAACTGCTGTCGGGTAAGATTCGAGTTAAGAAGCTGGAGGGACTTGAGGCAGAACTGAGAGGAGGAAATTAAATGGAGAAACAGGAAGCTACGCCTAAGACCTTGGGACAAGCCATTGATGCCATGATTCAGGCGTTGAGTGGGCTGGACGGTGTATCTCAAGGGACTGCCATTCGGTCGGTTTGTGAGCATCTGAAGATCCGTCTACCGGAAAGCGTGGAGACCAAACCTCCAGTACATGGCGGTGTCGGTAGCACGCCATCAAGATCTCCGGGTGTAGGTGTAGCGGATGTGAGGGCGTTGCGTGAGGAGAAGCATCCCTCGTCTGCGAATGAAATGGCAGCGATTGTTGCTTACTACCTTTCAGAACTAGCATTAGAGACTGAACGTAAGTCCGAGGTAGGCTTAGAGGAAATGATTAAGTATTTCAAGCAGGCGAATTTCCCGTTACCGAAGCAACCACGCATGTTGCTGGCGAACGCAAGGAACGCAGGATACTTCGATCCCGCTGGCAATGGGAAATATCGACTGAACCCAGTCGGCTACAACCTCGTGGCTCACAACTTACCTCGTGGTCAGGCAGGCGATTCTTCTGGAGCAGGGTCTCGTCGGCCAAAGAAGCGTCGGAGCGTTGTACGCAGCAAAAAGCGATAGTGCCCTTAATCTGGGTCTCTTCATGACCGACCAACTGCGCCAGCTTGAAGCAGAATTAGGGTTACTCGACCAAGCTGTGCGCAAAGTCAAAGCTCGGCACATCAACGTCAAAGGCATCAAAGAAAGTGTAAGGGCTACCATCTACCGTTATTTCGATGAGTCGCGGCTGGGTTTGGTTAATCCGGCGAGCGATAATAGCGCTCTCTCACGTCTCGATTCAGAAATGCAGGAGCTGCTTCGTTGCACCCAGCGGCGTACCCCGGTCAAGGATTATCGGGATCTACTGAAACGTGCGCATGGAGCGTTGTCGGAACTCGAGCTGTATCTTATCAGTCCAAGACCTCAAGCGTCAGCCCCACCTACTGATGGGCAACACCACGAAATCTTGGAAACACTCGAGAAGATATGTCCCTCTGCTGCTCGGTCATTCCAGCAGGGGCTAAGCGACCTTTTCGATCCAACCCGCAAGTCTTGGAGAGGAACAGCTGTCGAATTTCGGGAGGCGCTTCGAGAAGTTCTAGATCAATTAGCGCCCGATGATCAAGTAATGACGCAACCCGGTTACAAGCAAGAACCAGATACAGATGGTCCAACGATGAAGCAGAAAGCCATGTTCGTTTTGAAGTCAAGGCGTCCCAAGGATCCGCAGGTCAAAGCGTTCGCCGGGGCGATTGATGTTGTCGAAAACCTGATAGGGAAGTTCGTCCGCGCTGTTTATACCCGTTCCACGTTATCCGTACATACAGCTTCTTCTCGCGACGAGGTGGGGAGGATTAGAGATTACGTGAGCCTAGTCTTAGTTGAGCTTCTTGAGGTGAGTTTGTGATTACCGAATCCACCGTCGAAGACGCCGCGCTCGCCTGGTTGAGGGAGCTTGGCTACGCTGTGCTCTACGGGCCGGAGATTGAGCCGGAGGGGCCGCGCGAGGAGCGGGCGAATTTCGGCGAGGTCCTTTTGATGGATCGGCTGCGGTCTGCCCTGGCGCGGATGAACCCGGGCATTCCGGCCGATGCACGGGAAGACGCCGTCCGCAAGCTGGCGCGTGTCGAGCACCCGAGCTTGGTTGAAAACAACCGGCAATTTCACCGGTATCTGGTGGAAGGAGTACCGGTGGAATATCGGGCCGAAGGCCGGGTCGTCCATGACTTCGTGCGCCTGATTGATTTTGATCGGCCGGAGGCGAATGACTGGCTGGCCGTTAATCAGTTCACCGTGATGGAAGAGCGACACCACCGGCGGCCGGACGTTGTGGTGTTCGTGAACGGCCTTCCGCTGGCGGTGATCGAGCTGAAAGACCCCACCGATTCGCAAGCGACCATCCAGAAAGCCTTCCGGCAGATCCAGACGTATAAGCAGGAAATTCCATCGCTGTTCGTGTGCAACGGACTGGTGGCGATCTCCGACGGTGTCCGCGCCAGAGCCGGCACGCTGACAGCGGACTGGGAGCGGTTCATGCCCTGGCGGACGGTGGAGGGTGAAGACGTTGCCGCTAAAGAGCTCCCACAGTTGGAAGTGTTGCTGAAAGGTATCTTCGAGAAGCGTCGTTTCCTGGAACTGGTCCGGGACTTCGTAGTGTTCGAGACGTCGCGACAGGGGACGGCGAAGAAAATGGCCGGCTACCACCAGTTCCACGCGGTGCGCAAGGCGGTCGAGAGCACAGCCAGAGCTGCGGCAGGGGATCGGCGGGTTGGGGTGGTTTGGCACACCCAGGGCTCCGGCAAGAGCCTGACGATGGCCTTCTACGCCGGGAAGGTGATTCGGCATCCCGCGATGAAGAACCCGACGCTGGTTGTTTTGACCGACCGGAACGATTTAGATGACCAGCTTTTTCAAACATTTGCCGGGTGCAAGGATTTGCTTCGCCAAACGCCGGTTCAGGCCGAGTCCCGGGCGCAGTTGCAGGAGTTGCTGCGAGTGGCTGCGGGAGGGGTGGTCTTCACGACGATTCAGAAGTTTCTGCCGGAGGAGAGGGGGGATACATACCCCCGGCTTTCAGATCGGCGCAATATCGTCGTGATTGCGGACGAAGCCCATCGGAGCCAGTATGCGTTCATCTCGGGCTTTGCCGCCCATCTGCGCGATGCCTTGCCCAATGCGTCCTTCATCGGGTTCACCGCCACCCCAATTGAGCAGACGGATCGGAACACCCGGGCGGTCTTTGGCGAATACATTGACGTCTACGACATTCACCAGGCCATTGAAGATGAGGTGACGGTTCCCATCCAATACGAGCCACGGCTGGCGAAGCTGCAGTTGGACGAGGAGGAGCGGCCGAAGATTGACCCGGAGTTTGAGGAGGTGACGGAGGACCAGGAGGAATCCGCAAGACACAGACTTCGGTCCAGATGGGCGCGTCTTGAGGCGCTGGTGGGGGCGGAGAAACGGGTGCAGCAGATCGCTAAGGACATCGTGGAGCACTTCGAGGCGCGCCGTGGCGCCATGGAAGGCAAAGGGATGATTGTTTGCATGAGCCGCCGGATCTGTGTGGAGCTTTACAACGCGATCATCCGGCTGCGCCCCAAGTGGCATCACGCGGATGACGACCAGGGCTTCCTGAAGGTGGTGATGACGGGTTCGGTCTCCGACGGCCCTGAATGGCAGCAGCATAGCCGGAACAAGGAGCGACGGCGGGAGATTGGCGATGACTTTAGAGATCCAGACAGCCCGATCAGGCTGGTGATCGTGCGGGATATGTGGCTAACCGGTTTCGACGTGCCTTCGCTGCACACGATGTACCTGGATAAGCCGATGCGCGGGCATGGCTTGATGCAAGCCATCGCTCGGGTCAATCGGGTGTTCAAGGACAAGCCCGGGGGTCGGGTGGTGGACTATCTGGGAATCGCCCATGAGCTAAAGAAGGCGCTGGCGGAATATTCGGAGAAGGACCGGGAGGAAACAGGTGTTTCGCTGGATGAGGCGGTCGGGGTCCTGATGGAGAAGCATGAGATTCTCAGGGCGATGTTCCACCGGTTCGACTACTCCGCGTTCTTCAAGGGGTCACCGCAGGAACGGCTCCGGGCCATCCCCGCAGCCATGGAGCATGTCGTCGCGCAGGAGGATGGCAAGAAGCGATTCCTCAAGACGGTGGCCGAGCTTTCTACGGCCTTCGCGCTGTCGGTTCCCCACGAGCAGGCGCTGGCCATCCAGGATGAGGTGGGGTTCTTCCAGGCGCTGCGCGCGGCGATCGTCAAGAACACGGGGGTGAACGGTCCCGGCCCGAGTTCGGAAGACCTGGACACGGCCGTCCGGCAGATTGTCTCGAAGGTCGTCTGGTCGGACCAGGTGGTGGATATCTTTGAAGCCGCGGGGCTGAAGAAGCCGGACATCTCCATCCTGTCGGATGAGTTCCTGGAGGAAATCCGGGGAATGCCCTATAAGAATCTCGCCGCCGAAGCCCTCCAAAAACTGCTGAACGATGAGATCCGGGTGATGGAACGCAAATATCTCGTACAGTCCAGGTCGTTCGCCCAGATGCTGGAGGAGGCGGTCCGTAAATACCATAACCGCGCCATTGAGGCCGCCCAGGTGATCGAGGAGTTAATCCGGTTAGCCAAGATGATGCGCGAGGCGCACCGGCGCGGCGAGCAGCTTGGGCTTTCGGATGACGAGCTGGCGTTCTACGATGCCCTGGAGACTAACGACAGCGCGGTGAAGGTATTAGGAGACGATGCGCTCCGAGCCATTGCCAGGGAGCTGGTCGATGTGGTTCGACAAAATACCTCGATCGACTGGACGGTGAGAGAAAGCGTGCGAGCCAATCTGCGGAGGCTGATCAAGCGCGTCCTGCGGAAATACGGCTATCCACCCGACCAGCAAGAAAAGGCGACTGTGACGGTCCTTGAACAGGTCGAGCTGTCATGTGAGCAATGGCCGGAAGGTGAGGAGGTGCTTCCTATTTCGATCATCATTGTTCCGATTCAGCAAGCCAAGCCATTTGTGACCCATCTTCCCGTCTATAGTTTTGCGGCTGCTGCCGGCCGATTTGGGAAAGGACAGGGCGTCAGCGAGGAAGGGTGGGTGCAGGTGAACGGCCGACGGTTGGATGAGAAAATGTTTGTGGCCCGTGTGGTTGGCCGCTCGATGGAGCCGCGGATTCCTGATGGCAGCTATTGTGTGTTCCGTGCCAATCCGGTGGGCACTCGGCAAGGAAAAATTGTGTTGGTGCAGCATCGTGCCATTGAAGATCCTGAAACAGGCGGGCAATTCACCGTGAAGCGATATCAGAGCGACAAGTTATCGAACCCAGACGGTACGTGGCAGCACACGAAGATTACGCTTGAGCCACTTAATCCAGCGTACCAACCGATACCGATTGATTCTTCTGATGCCGAAGCTATGACAGTGTTGGCTGAGTTTTTGGAGGTGTTAGCATAGTCGCGTTGACAAGGCTGGCGCGCACCCGCTATTCTAAGCGGACATGACGCACGCAAAATCGTCGCAGATGCGAGTGGGCTTTCTTGGCCTGGGGACGATGGGGCAGGGGATGGCGGCGAACCTGGCCAAGGCCGGCTTTCCGCTCGTCGTCTGGAATCGCACGGCCACGAAGGTCGAGCCGCTGCTGCGCCTCGGCGCGAAGAGCGGGAAAAGCCCGGCGCATGTGGCTGCCGAGGTGGACGTCGTGATCACGATGGTCTCGCGCCCGCAGGATGTGGAGCAGGTCGTGCTCGGCCCTGACGGGGTGCGGGACGGCATTAAGGCCGGCTCCATCTTGGTCGATATGAGCACGGTGCTACCCGCGACTTCTCGTCAACTGGCGGGCGAAATGGCGGCGAAGCAAGCCGAGTTTTTGGATGCGCCCGTCGTCGGATCGAAAGGGCCGGCCATCGACGGCACCCTCGTGATTCTTGTGGGCGGATTGCCGCAGACGCTCACGCGCTGCCTACCCGTCTTAAAGGCGATGGGCACGCAGGTCGTCCACGCGGGGACGGTGGGGGCCGGCTCGGCGTTGAAGCTCGCGACGAACCTCATGCTCGCACATCTGATGGCCGGCTTTGCTGAGGCCGCGCTGCTGACCAAGCGTGCCGGGGTCGATCCCGTGAAATTACTCGAGGTGCTGGAGGGCAGCACCTTCCGCTCGCCGTGGTATCAGACCAAGGGTGCTGGGATGCTCAAGCGGGATTTCAGCCCGCACTTCGCCTTAACTCTCATGCGGAAAGATTTGGAGCTGATGAAGCAAGTGGCCGAAGACGTGCAGGTGGGTCTGCCGGTGACTGAGGCGGTGCGGCGGCTCTTTGCCGAGGCGGAAGCCGCCGGCAAGGGCGCGCTCGACTATTCGGCCATTTTTTCACACCTAACCGGCCCATCCGTCGATGCGCCCTAAGCTCTCCCATCAGCAGAAACTTCTTCCGCTGCGCCAAGACGTGCGGTTTCTTGGTGAGCTGCTCGGCCGCGTCCTGAAGCACCAGGAGGGGCTGCCGCTCTTCAACATCGAAGAGCAGATTCGCCGGCTGGCGATTGCCGTGCGCCGGCATGGAAAGGCTGCGCAGGAACGGCAGTTGCTCAAGTTGCTCAACGGGTTGGACCTGGCCACGGCCACCACCATCATCCGCGCGTTCTCGGTCTACTTCCAGCTCGTGAACATCGCCGAGGAAAACCATCGCCTGCGCCGCCGCCGCCATTATGAAAGCTTGCCGGGATTCCATCCGCAGCGCGGCTCAGTCGAGGATCTGGTGCATCGGCTGCATGCGGCGAAGATCTCCCCTGAGCAGTTGACCGCACGGCTGCAGGAGCTGGCCATTGTGCTGGTGCTGACGGCGCATCCCACGCAGGCGCTGCCGCCGACGGTGCTGACGAAGCATCGGCAGATTTGGGATGGGCTGCTGAACAAGGAGCTGCTGCATCCCACGCCGAAAGAGGCGAGTCGGCTCACCCAAGCGCTGTATGAAGAGATCATGAGCCTCTGGCAGACGGATGAGCTGCGCTCCACTTGTCCCACGCCCGAGGATGAAGTGGAGCATGGGTTGTACTATCTCTCCTCGGTGCTGTATGAGGCGCTGCCGCACACCCTGATGGCCTTCCAAGCCGAGGTGCGCCGCGTCTACGGGCAAGACCTGCCGCTCTCGCCCATGATTCGGCTCGGCACGTGGATCGGCGGCGATAAAGATGGCAATCCATCGGTGACCCATCAGACGCTGCGCTGGGCGCTGGGCCGCTACCGCCAGGCAATTCTGGTGAAATATTTAGAATCGCTCGAGCGGTTGCAGACGCAGCTCACGCAGTCCGATCAGCTCTGCCGCATCCATCCGTCGCTGCTGCGCTCGCTGGCCCAGGATCGGCGCGTCGTTCCGGCGCTGGCCGAATCGCTGGAGAGCCGCTTTCCCCATCAGCCGTATGCGCAGAAGCTGGCGATGATGGTTCATCGCCTGCGTCAGATGCTGCGGCCAGGCGAGGCGGAGGGCGGCTATGCGTCGTCGGAAGAGCTGCGCGAGGACCTGCGGCTGCTGGAGCACAGCCTGACCAGCCACCGGGCCGATCCGATCGCGCGCCATGCGGTGGGGACGCTGGCGCTGCAAGTGGAGCTGTTTCGCTGGTCGTTTGCCCGCGTGGATGTGCGCGATCACAGCCGCCGGCATCTCGACGCCTTTGCCGAATTGGCAAAGCGGCATGGCCTGAGCGACGCCGATCCGCGCGCCCTGCCCGAAGCGCAGCGGATGACGCTGCTCGAATCGCTGCTGGCCCAGCCGCGCTATGGCGAGCTGGTGCGGGGCGCGTCGTCCCAGACCCAGGAAATTGTGCGCACCTTCCAGGTGATGGCGCAGTATCTGCGCGATGTTGATCCGGAAGCGATCGACGGCTACATCATCAGCATGACCCACCAGCCCAGCGACGTGCTGATCGTGCTGTGGTTTTTTCAGCAGACCGACCTGTTCGGGCGCACCAGCCGCGGCTGGTTCAGCGCGGCCAACATTATTCCGCTCTTCGAGGGCATTGATGAGCTGCGCCGCGCGCACGAGGTGATGGAGGCGCTGTACCGCCAGCCCGCCTATCACCAGCAGGTGATCGCGCGCGGGCGGCTGCAGCAGATTCAGTTGGGCTATTCCGATTCCAATAAAGACGGCGGGTTTTTCACCGCCAATTGGGAGCTGTATCAGGCGCAGCGCCGGCTCTATGCGGTGACGGCGGCGCATCAGGTGAAGCTGCAGTTGTTTCACGGCCGCGGCGGCACCATCGGCCGCGGCGGCGGGCCGCTGCACCAGGCGATCCTCGCGCAGCCGCACGGCACCATCGAGGGCCGCATCAAGATCACCGAGCAGGGCGAAGTGGTCGCGGCGAAATACGCGAATCCGATGATGGCGATGCGCAATCTGGAACTGACCCTCTCTGCGGTGGTGGAAAGCACGCTGCTGGCGGCCCAGCCTCCGGCGAAGCTCCTGCAGATGGAAGCGGTGATGGAGGAGCTCTCGCACGAGGCGTATGCGCGCTACCGCCAGACGGTGTATGACGATCCGGCCTTCGTGCGCTACTTTGAGCAGGCCACCCCCATTGAGGCCGTCAGCGAGTTTCGCATCGGCTCGCGCCCGTCGCGGCGCACGGCCTCCCGCCGCATCGAAGACCTGCGCGCGATTCCCTGGGTGTTTAGCTGGATTCAAAGCCGGAACCTCTTGCCGAGCTGGTTTCCATTCGGCGCGGCGGTGGCACGCGTCACCGCGCGCCATCCGCACGGCTTGGCGCTGCTGCAGGAGTGCTATCAGCAGTTTCCGTGGTTCCACGTGATGGTCGAGTTTATCGAGATGAGTCTCGGCATGGCCGATCTGCGCATCGCCAAGGCATACGCCGGCCTGGTGCAGCCCGCGTCGGTGGGGCGGCGCATTTTCGCAACACTCGCCCAGGAGTACGCGGCCAGCCGTCACGCGGTGCTGGTCATCACCGGGCAGCGCGAACTGTTGGACCAGAACTACGTGCTGCAGAATGCGATCCGGCTGCGCAATCCGTACGTCGATCCGATCAGCCTGCTGCAAGTGCGGTTGTTGCGGGAACGGCACCGCCGGTCCCTCGCCAACGCTCGGGATCGCCGCCCTGGTTTTTCGCAGACGAGGCGGCGGCAAGCCGACCGGGCGCTCGCCTTTACGATCAACGGCATCGCCGCCGGCATGCGGCACACGGGATGACACGCGTCGGAGGGCGGCGTTACGCGGAAGGCGGCGGGGTGGGCTTGCCGATGTCGTGAATGCCGCACTCTGTTTTGTCGGTGCCGGCCCAGCGGCCGGAGCGCGGATCGTTCGGGTCGGTCGGTTTCTGCGTGTGCAGGGCGCAGCCAATCGACGTGTAGCCGTGCTGCCATAGCGGGTGGTACGGCAACTGATGCTGCTGCAGGTAGTCGCGGATCTGCGCGTGGCTCCACGCCGCGATCGGGGCGACCTTGATCACCCCGCTGGCAAGGCGTTCAATGATGGGGGTCTGGCGGCGCGTGGCCGCCTCCACGCGCATTAGGCCCGCAATCCAGCAGCGCACGCCGCGGAGGGCCTGTTCGGTCGCTTCTCGTTTGTACTCGCCGCAGCAATACCGCTCCTCAACCGGCGCCCCGCCGGCGTAGGACGCCTTCAGCCGCTCAAGCTCCGCCGCAGACAGGCGGGTGCGCAGGACCGTCAGATTCAGATTCCAGCGCCGGCGCAGGTCGTCGATAAACTGCAGCGTTTCGGGAAACAAAAAGCCGGTGTCGACCGTGCGGATGCTGATGCGCGGATCCACCTGAAGCGCCATGTGGATGAGGGCCGCGCTATCGGCTCCGAAGGAAGAGGTGAGCGCCACCTCGGGACCGCATGTGTCCACCGCCCACTGGATGATCTCCACCGGATGGGCGGATTCGAATCGGCGATTGAGCGTCGCCAGTTCAGCGTCAGTGGGACTGAAGGAAGGCATGGGCGAAACCCCTGGATGGAGGAAGATTTCCCCAACAGTTAGTGGCTGCAGCCGCACGCGGTCGGTGCGCCATGCGGCGCCGCCGCCTTCGGAATCCAGTGGTGCTGTTCGAGAAAGCTGAGAATCGCGGCCACGCTTTCCTCGACCGTCTGCTTCGCCGAATCGATGGTAATCTCGGGCTGCAGCGGCGCCTCGTACGGGTCGGAGATGCCCGTGAAGTTTTTGATCTCGCCGGCGAGCGCTTTCTTGTACAGCCCTTTGACGTCGCGGCGGGTCAGCTCTTCGATGGAGCAACTGACGTAAATTTCCACGAAGCGGCCGATCTGCTGGCGGTTGAAGTCGCGCACGTCGCGGTAGGGTGAAATGGCCGCGCTGATGGCGACCACGCCGTTGCGGGTAAGCAAATGGCACACATAGCCGATCCGCTTGATATTGGTGTCGCGGTCTTCTTTGCTGAAACCCAACCCCTTGCTGAGATTGGTGCGCACTTCATCGCCATCGAGGATTTCCACCCGCAGCCCTCGGCGGCGCAGCTCCTCCGCCACCAGATTCGCGAGTGTTGACTTGCCAGCTCCGGAAAGCCCGGTGAACCATAAGGTGACGCCTTCTCGCATCGCATTCTCCTCCCACAGTGTGTGACACGAACTTTTCATTATAGCACGAGCAGGCCTCCAATACACCGGTTGACACGGGGAGGGAAGCCTGTCATCTTGAGAGAGATCACACGAGCGATGACATCATTTCAAATCGTGCTGCTGTTGCTGACCGGGCTGGTGCTGGGCATGCGCCACGCCTTTGACCGCGATCACGTGGCCGCCGTGACCCATTTCATCTCGCTCGAGCCGGATCCGCTCAAGAGCGCATGGTTTGGCTTCCGCTGGGCGCTGGGCCATGCGCTCACGGTGCTGGGCCTTGGCTCGCTCATCCTCATCCTCCATTTGAAGTTCGACCCGGCCTTTGAGCGGTATGCCGAACTGGCGGTGGGCATTACCCTGATTGTGTTAGGCGTCTGGCGCTTGTGCTTGTTGTATGGAGAGCGGCGGCATGTCCATCCGCATGCCCATCGGCAGACGCGCCATGCCCATGCCCACTCGCATGAGCCGGGGCGAGAGCACGTGCATCGCTTCGCCCCCACGCTCGTGGGGATCATTCATGGCGCCTCGGGCACCGCCGAGGTGTTCGTGTTGCTGCCGATCACGCTCATCAGCACGACGTGGATGGCCTACCTCTATATCGGCTTGTTCAGCCTCGGCTGCGCGGCGACCATGAGCGCGTATGGATACGTCGTCGGCCGCTTTTACCGCCGGGCGAACCGGACCGGCCAGCGCATCTACCGGGCGCTGGTCATTCTCACCTCGCTCTCCGGCTTGGTGTTGGGAGTGCTTTGGATTGTGAGAAACGTGTAGTATAATCCCCTCATGTTTCCTGCAGGGCTGACCCACCGCTGCAAGACGTGGCTGATCGGCCTGAGCGCGCTCGCGCTGGTGGCGATCGCGCTGCCCCATCATCACGGCGCGTCTTCGCTGGCTCATCCGGACTCGGCGTGCCGGGCGTGTCGCATCCAAGAAGGATTTGCCGCCACGCCTGCTGCGCCGTCGGCCGTCGTGGCGCAGCCGAGGGTGATCGCCGCGTACCGGCCGCGTCCTGTGCAGGCTCCTCGCGTCACCGTGTTCTTTCGTCTTTCCCCGCCTCGCGCTCCTCCCGCGTCCTCCTGAGCGAAGGTTCTTGACGTTTCGTTCACACTCGTCCTCCGTCCGATAGGCGGATCGACGATCGCTTAAGGAGCGTTCCATGACATCATCGGTGTTCTTGCCTTCTGCTTTTTGCTTACTGCTTTCCGTGCCCTCTGCGTGGGCGGAACCTGCCGCTGAAGAGGTGTCCGCGCTGCGCCAGCAGGTGCAGCAACTGGTGACGCTGGTGCAGCAGCTTCACTCAACGGTGCAAGCCCAGCAGCAGCGTTTGGCGCAACTTGAGCAAGGAACTGTACCCATGCGCCAATCTGTGGCGCCTCCCGCAAGCTCGGCAGGGCTGGGGCGCATCGCCCAATCCGCCAATCCGGAAATTGGTGTGGTGGCGGACATGCTGGGTAAGCTCTCTGAAAGTTCCGCTGAGGGCGAGGGCAACGACAAGCTCAGCGTGCGAGAGATCGAATTGGTGTTCGGCAGCGCGATTGATCCGTACTCGCGCTTCGATTCCACGATCACGTTCTCCGATTTCGAGAATCCGGACATCGAAGAAGCGTACATCACCCACTGGGGCCTGCCGGGAGAGATCAAAGCGAAGCTGGGGCGAATGCGGCCGAAGATCGGCAAAGCCAGCGCCGTGCATGGGGACGTGCTCGATACCGTGGATGAGCCGCTGGTGGTGTCGGAATATCTGGGCAAAGAAGGGTTGTTCCGCACCGGGCTGGAACTGACCGGCTTTCTTCCGGCGCCCTGGGATGTGGTCACGCATGAGTTGACTGTTGGGACGATGGAAGGCGGGGTCGGGGAAGACGGCCAACTCTTCGGCGGAACCCGACGCCGTCCGTCGTTTTACACCCATCTGAAGAATTTCTGGGACCTCTCCGACACCACCAACGCGGAGCTCGGCGCGACGTATATGCTCGGTTCGAAAGATGCGGACCGCGCATACGAGGTCACTGCGTTGGGATTCGATGCGACGCTGGTCCATTTCGTGACGCCGTCGAACAAGCTGAAGTGGCAGAACGAGGCGTACTTGCAGGATCGCAAGGAGTCCTTCTTCGAGAAACACCCCTGGGGGTTCTATTCGCTGCTGGACTACCGGCTCAGCCCGCGGCTCGGTGTGGGCGGTCGCTTTGATTACGTCGAGCCGATTGATCTGGATCCCACGACGAAGGTGCGCAGCGCCGATACGGCGTGGTCGAGCTATGTGACGTTTTATCAGAGTGAGTTTTCCCGATGGCGGTTGCAGTTCCGGCACACGAACTTCGCAGCCGGCGGAGACGACAACACGCTCTTCGCGCAAGGCACGGTGGCGATCGGCGTGCATAAGCACCAGTTACAGTAAATGCACCAGCGTGTAGCGTATAGCGGATAGCGTGTAGGAGACTTCTAATGAACGATGTCATGAAACGATGGATGACGGTATGTTTAGTGGCTCTCGGTATATCGCCAAGCGTCTGCGGGGCGGAGGAACGGCTGCTGAAGGTGGTGGCGACGATGTCCACGTTTGCGGATCTCGCGAAGACGATTGGGGGCGAGCACGTCGAGGTGGCGTACGTCGCCTCGCCGAAGTTCAACCCGCATTTCATCGAGCCTAAGCCAAGCGATGTGGTGAGGGTCAAGCACGCGGACCTGTTTGTGCATGCCGGACTCGACCTGGAGACGTGGCGCGGCCCGCTGCTGGATGCCGCCGGCAATCGCGCGGTGATGCAAGGCGGCGAGCGCGAGCTGGACCTCTCGCGCGGCATCGCGCTGTTGGAAGTGCCCACGCACACCGTGAGTCGCGCCGAAGGCGACATCCATCTCTTCGGCAACCCGCATTACTGGGTCGATCCGGAGAACGGCCGGATCATGGCGCGGACGATTTGCGAGAAGCTCAGCGCCATGGATGCGGCGCATGCCGCAGACTACCAGGCGCATCTGCAGCAGTTCCTGGGGCGGCTGAATGAGCGGATGGCCGCCTGGCGTGCGCGCCTCGCGCCCGCTCAGGAGCAGGAGCTGATCGGCTACCATAACGAATGGCCGTACTTCATGCGATTTGCGGGGCTGCGCATGGAGCAGTTCTTGGAACCGAAACCGGGGATTCCTCCGACGCCGCAACAACTCGAGTTCATTCAACGCTACGTGAAGGACCACCGCGTGCGGGCGATCGTGCAATCCACCTATTTTCCGACGCAGGCGGCGGAGGTACTGGCCAAACGGACCGGCATGAAGATCGTCTTGCTCTGCCAGAATGTGGGCGAGGTGCCCGAAGCCTCCGACTACCTGGCGATGGTGGACTATAACGTGAACGCCCTTCTGAAAGGAGTGGGCGGATGAGCCAATTTCTGGAGTTGATGACGAAGCCGTTTCTGGCGTGCTTGATTCTCACTGGCATCCATGCGTATCTGGGACTGCACGTGATTGAGCGCGAGGTGATTTTTGTCGATCTGGCGTTGGCGCAGATCGCGGCGTTTGGCTCCACCCTCGGATTTTTGTGGGGCTTCGGCTTGCATTCGACCATGAACTACCTCACCGCCCTCGCGTTTACGTGTGTGGGGGCGGGGGTGTTCGCGGCGACGCGGTTGCGCAAGCCGATCGTGCCGCAAGAGTCGTTGATCGGCATTGTGTATGCGGTTTCGGCCGCCGCGTCGATCCTGGTGCTCAGCCGCGCCGCCGAGGGCGGGGAAGAGCTGAAGGCGTTGCTGGTGGGCCATCTGCTGTTCGTGGAGTGGCCGGAGATCGTAAAGGTGCTCGCGCTCTACAGCGTCATCGGCCTCATCCATTGGGTCGCCCGCCGCCAGTTCTTGGCGATTTCGCAGGATCCGGAGGGCGCGTTTGCGAGGGGGCTGCGCGTGCGCTGGTGGGACTTTCTGTTTTACGCCACGTTCGGCTTCGTGGTGACCAGCTCCGTGGAGATGGCGGGCGTGCTGTTGGTGTTTTCGTTTCTGATTGTCCCGGCCGTCTGCGGCGTGCTGCTGGCGCAGTCGATCGGCCGACGGTTGTGTATCGGTTGGATGGCGGGCGTGCTCACCAGCATGGCCGGCATGTGGGCCTCGTATGCGTGGGATTTGCCCACGGGGGCGACGGTGGTGTGCGCCTTCGGCGTGTGCCTGGTGATCTGCGCGCTGCTACGGTGCTTGACGTGCGGGCACGCGGCTGCTTAAATAACGGTGATGCGTACCACTCGCGGGGCCCTGGCGTGTCTGCTGCTGAGCGTCATCGGTATCGGACTGTGCGCGTATCTCACCTTCCTGCATCTCGCCCTCCTGCGCGGTGAATTGCTCGGCGGCGCCGTCTGTGGAGCCGCCGGGTCTATTTTTAACTGTCACGCCGTGACGTCCAGTCCGTTGGGCGCCCTTGCGGGACTGCCGTTGTCGCTGTGGGGACTGGTGGGCTACCTGGCCGTCGCCGCGCTGGCGCTGTGCGCCTGGCAATGTGCCGAGTGGACTCAACAGGCGCTGACGGCTCTGCTGGGCCTTGGCGTGGTGTTCGTCATCGTGGATGCGGCGTTGCTGACGGTGATGCTCACCCAGATTCACTATCTGTGCCCGCTGTGCCTGGCCAGCTACGGCGTGAATGTGTTGCTCGTCCTGATCGCAAAATGGACGCTGCAGGCCTCGTGGGCCACCGCGCTGCGACGCCTGCCGTCGACGCTGGGCGCCTGGGTGCCCCGTCCGCGTGCGGCGGTGGTATGGATGGTGTGGGCCGTGGTGCTCACCGGCCTCGCCGGGGCGGTAGCCGTGCACGCCTCGGCATTGTACATGCTCCAAGGAGCACCCGGGGCGCTGCGCAAACAACTGCTCCAGTTTGTGAGCCAGCAGCAGCGGGCCCAGGTGGATGTGACCGGCGATCCCATCAAAGGCGCGCCGAATCAAGTGTTCCAGGTGGTGGAATTCAGCGACTTGTTCTGCTCCTCGTGCCAGCGCGCCTCGACGCTGAACCCGATCTTTCTGGCGAACCATCGCCGCGACGTGACGTTTGTGTTTAAGCACTATCCGCTCGATCAGGCGTGCAACAGCACGATGAAGCGCACCGTGCATCCCAACGCGTGCCGTCTGGCTGCTGCCACCGAGTGCGCGCATGAGCAGGGCAAGTTCTGGGAGCTGCACGATCTGATTTTTGCGAAGGCCCCGCCGTATCCGATCGACCATCTCACCAGCGATGCGCAGCGTCTCGGGCTGAAGATGGAGCAGTTTCAGGGGTGCCTCGACAGCGGCCGAGGCTTGGAAGCGGTGCTCCGCGACGTGCAGGAGGGCAACCGGCTCAACGTCACCAGCACCCCGACCTACATCATTAACGGGCTGCCGGTGCCCGGCGTCTTGACACCGACGGTCTTGGAAGAGCTCCTGCGCACGCTGCGCGAGTCGGGCGTCGTGTCCACGAAACACGAGAAGCCTCATGCCGATCCTCCGCGAGCATCGTAAGCGTCCGCGCGGGCCGTTCCCCGGCCGGGTCCAAATCACGCTTCCATCGGCCGGATTGTTGGACACCAGCCCGGTCAATTTCAGCGAAGGGGGTCTGTGCCTGCGCCTGAAAGAGACGCTGGAAATCAGTGCCCAGGTGCGGCTGCGGCTCTTTGCCCAGGCGAAGCGGCAGCCGCTCACCTGCGACGGGCGCGTCGCATGGGTGGTGCAGCGGCTGGATTTGCGCCCCGCCCCCCCGTTCGTGTATGACGTCGGGGTGGAATTCGTGAAGCCGCCGTCTCGCCTGAAACAGTGGACGACGGACGTGAGCGAACCGCCCGTGGCGATGGGCCGCGCCAATGGGCGAGCGCGCCTGGAGCCGGCGGTGATTGCCCAGCGGCGCTATGTGCCCTCGCTGCAGCGGGAATTATCCTCCCGCGAGCCGTGGCATTTGATCGTGCGGGTGGACGGATCACCCTGTTTCGCGAAACGCTTTGCCTCGCAGCACGAGGCGGTTGGCGCGTGGGGCGCCTGGCAACGTCAACTGATGCGGAGGGAGGCGCGCTGATGGCGATGACCATTGAACGGCAGCTCTCGATCTTTTTGGATAATCGTCCCGGCACGCTGGCGCGCACGTGTCAGGCGCTCGCGAAGGAGGCGGTGAACATCCTCGCCCTCTCCATCTCCGATACCGTGGATCACGCCGTGATTCGTATGGTGGTGACCGATGTGAAGAAAGCGGCGCAGGTGCTGCAGGGGCTGCATGTGACGGTGCAGGAGCGCGAGGTCGTGTTCATGAATCTGTCCAACGCCCCGGGGCAGTTGGCGAGCATCGCGCAGAAGCTGGCGGAGGCGGGCATTAACATCGAGTACGCCTACTGCACCGCAACGCCCTCGCAGCCCACCGGCAACATGGTGTTGCGCACCAACGACATCGAAGCGACGATCAACATCCTCAGCTAAGAGAGCAGGGAACGTCGGGCGAGTCTTTCCTTCCATGCGCGCCATGCTGTTCAGGCAACACGGAGGGCCCGACGTCCTCGAAGACGCCCAGGTGCCTGACCCGGTACCCGCCGCCGGCGAACTCCTCGTCCGAGTGAAAGCGTGCGCCCTCAACCGCCTCGACCTGTGGATCCGTCAAGGCATTCCCGCGTATCACGTCGCGCTTCCTCACATCTCCGGCTGCGACGTGGCCGGCGTCGTCGAGCGGCTTGGCCCCGGCGTGACGCACCCCACAGTGGGCACGCGCGCCGAATTGGACGCGGTCACCCGGCTCATGGCCGCTGGCAGTCTGAAACCGGTGGTGGACACGGTGTTTCCGCTGCACGAAGCCCGCGCCGCTCAGGAGCGGATGCTCAGTCGCGAGGTGTTCGGCAAGTTAGTCCTCGTGCCTTAACCGTCTTATACGTCAAGGGATAACGCGCCCTTTGTTTTTCTCGCAGGATCAGGTATACTGATACGGTCACCGAAAAGACCCACACCCCGATCGAAGATCGGGGCGGGGCAGGGGGGCAAACTTCCGCCATCAGGACAACGGCGGACGCGCCGAAGCAGTGTGGCGTGCAGCGTAAGCTGAGGACGCAAAGCCGTGGATCCGACCGGCCCCGCCGAAAGGCGGGGTGCGAGGACCGCCAGGTTGCCGGAATGAGACGACAGCACGAGTCTTCAACTCGGACGGACGCGACTCCTCAGAGGAGGGGGCGTGTTTTTTTGTGTCAGCGCGGCGGATTTTTCATCGTGACGGCGATGGGGGTGGTGCTGCTGCTGACCATCCTCGGCTCGACCCTGCTCCTGCGCACGTTGCATGAAAACCAGCTCAGCACGCGTTCCTCGGCCCAGCAGGGCGCCATGAGTCTGGCCGAAGCCTCCATCGACCGCACGCTCTGTCAACTGCGCGTGGGACAGTTTACCGATCTGGCGACGACCTCCTTGGGAGGCGGGAATTATTCGGCGGAGGTCGCACCGGCCGGGCCGCCGCTGCGGTATCGGGTGACGGGCCATGGGCTTTCGGTGGCGGAGAAGCGGAATCTGGAGGCGTTGGTGCAATTGACGAAGCAGTCGGTATTTCAAGGGGCGCTGTTTGGAAATACCTCGTTGACTGTAAGCGGCACCGTGGTCACCAATAGCTACGATTCGCGAGTCGCCCCCTACAATGCGGCCACGGCGGGGAGCAACGGCGATGTGGGGACGAACTCCGGCTTGGCTGGGGCCGTGAACATTACCGGGAGTATCGCGATCAATGGGCAGGTGATGGTGGGTGCTGGCACCAGCGATCCGAATGCGGTGGTGACGATCGCCGGCGGGACCGCGATTATCACCGGCAGTCCCCCGGTGGCGCCGCTGCAGAATAACATCATCATGTCGCCGGTCAGCCCTCCGGCGGGCATGCCCTGTCCCGATCTGACGATCACCAATGCGGGCCAGGATCCGAACTTGGCACCCGGCGTCTACTGCTACCACAATGTGAGCGTCTCCGGAGGCGGCAGCTTGACGACCAACGACGCCGGCTCGGTGACAGTGTTCGTCACCGGGGCGTTCTCCGCCAGCGGCCATACCGTCGTCGGGGTGGAGGCGAATCCGACGCAATTTCTGATGGTGCTGACTGCCACCGCCGGTGAACTCATCCTGGAAGGGGATTTCACCGGCACCACCGAATTTTACGGCGGCATCTATGCGCCGACTGGCGAAATCAAGATCGCCGGCAGCGCCGCGGTGTTCGGCTCGGTGGTGGCGGATACCATTAACCTTACGGGCAATGCCCAAGTCCACTATGATAAAGCCATGGGCGCCCTGGAGGATCCCACGGGCGGCTATCAAACCGCTCTGCTCTCCTGGCAAGAGCTGTAACTCTCGTCACGGCCCAAGAGCGGCTACTGGGTCGTAACCTCTTCGGCAAGTTCGTGTTAGCGCCTGACTCCCCCATTCTTTTTGTTGCCTGGATCAGGTATACTGATACGGTCACCGAAAAGAGTGGCAAACCCGGAGTAATCCGGGGACGCCCCGCATGCTTTGCTTCGCAAAGCAAGCCTGCGGGGCCCCGCAAGTTTTGATTCGCGCAGCGAATCATGCGGGGCAAAGCCGTGGATCCGACCGGCCCCGTCGAAAGGCGGGGTGCGAGGACCGCCAGGTTGCCGGAATGAAGAGACACGCACACAGCGCGCAGCGCCAGTCCGCGACCATGAGCCCACGACCGAGGGTTCGTGTCCGCGGTTTTGCGTTCGTGGAGCTGCTCGTGGCGATGGCGCTGTTTATCGTCGCCTGTGTGGCGACGCTGGCCGCCTATCTCGGCGGCAATCTCCTGGTGGAGAACGCCCGCCAAGCCAACCTCGCCTGGAACCACCTCACCAGCGTGATGGAGGGCATCCACGCCACGCCGTTTACCGCCTTGCTCACCACGTTTCCTCATCAGGTCGCCGACGGCGGCGGCGCTAAACCGTACGCGTCGCTGGTGGGCGGCACCGCGGGGATCTATCCGTTACCGGGGGAGCAAATCACCGTCTGTTATCCGAATGCGCTCGGCTCCTGTGCCGCCGCGCCTCCGGTGGCGACGAAGTATGAAGTGCGCACGACGCTGACGTGGACCCAGCGCGGTCGCGCGCGCACGTTGAGTCTCTCCACCATGAAAGTCAGCAGCTAGCGATGAACCCACATGATCGGAACGGCACGCAGGCGTTTACGTTGGTGGAGGTGCTGGTCGTCGGGGGCCTGACCGTGCTCATCAGTGTGGCCACTCTGGAATGGCTGAGCCGGGAAACGGATGCGTGGGAGATGGCGACGACCCAGTTGGAGCTGCAGGATGCCGCCAAAGCCGCGCTGGGGACGATGAGTGCCGAGCTGCGCAATGCCACGCGCAAGGTCGGGGCGACTCCGCCGACACTGTCCATCCCGGGGGCTGCCCCCAATAATACGAGCATTCAATTCTATCTGCCCGCGGACAGCACCGCCGCGAATTTCACGACGATTCGAGTCGTGGACGCCATCACGGGTGCGGTATCCACCCCGGCCGCGGCCGATGCCATCACGAACACCTCGATCGTGGACGATAACGGCAACACCGAGTGGGATGCGGCCAATGCGATGCAGTATGTCTACAATGCAGCCGGCCGGCAGGTGTGGCGGCAGGTCAACGGGGTGACCACCCGGGTGCTCGCCAATGAGGTCACAGCGGCGACGTTTGATCATCAACTGACCGATCCCTCGTTATCGTCCACTGAAGTGCGCATGCGCCTGACGCTGCAACGAACCACACCCCATCGCCGTGTGGTGTCGGTCAGCACGAGTTCGATGGTGGCGCTGAGAAATTAACAGGAGAGAGCCCCCATGCACAGCCGAGATGGGCAGTCGCTGGTTCTCACATCGATGGTGGTGGCCATCCTCACGGTGCTCGGTGGAGCGCTCCTGGGCGAAGGGTTGACCGCCGCGAACCATCTCCGGATCACCCAACTGCAGACAGAGGCGTTCTACCTGGCGCAGGGCGCGGTGGAGGAGGCGACGGGACAATTTGTGGCTGCCCTCAGGAACTACCAGATTACCGCGACCGAGACGAAGTATCCGGCGGTGGGCACCCTGACCACGACCTTTGCCCCCTCGGCCCGCTTTCCCGTCGGGGCAACGGCCTCATCGGTGGTGACCGAGATCCAACCCGGCCAGACGACGGTGACCGCGCCGGATGGCGTACAGGAGCTCAGGAAGGTGTATGAGATCGTGACGACCGTCCAGCATCCCCTGAATGCCGGGGTGCAGGCGCGGTTGCATCAAATGATCACGCGCACGATCCGGTACACGTTTCAGCACGCCATTTTCTATGACCAGGATTTGGAGTGGTTGCCCGGGCCGAACATGACGCTGACAGGGCGCGTCCACAGCAATCGCGACATCTACCTGGGCGCGAACAGCACGTTGACGGCGGACACGACCTATCTCAAGGCTGCGGGTAACCTGTACAACCGGCGCAAAGACAACGGGGCGTCGATGCCTGGGACCGTGCAGATCAGAAAAACAGGCACCAGCGGGGCTTGCGATGCCACCACCTGCCCGGCTGTGGCCGGGTTAGATAGCAGCAGCTCCACGTGGGCGAACGATGCGACGACACGCTGGAACGGCACCGTGCAAACGAGCGCGCACGGGGTGACGGCGCTGGAGGCGCCCGAGGTGGGGTCGATCACGCCGGGGGGCTATTATGACGGCCAAGCCAGTCTGCATATCCTCAACGGGACCGTGACCGAAAACGGGACTCCCTTGACGGAGGGGCCGCCCGGGGTGGGAAACATGCCGGTGGGGACCGTTGCGACGACGACCAGTCTCTACAATAATCGCGAGGGTAAATGGGTGAAGATGACGGAGATTGACCTCAAGAAACTCGCGGGCTGGGCCGATTGCGACAGTAACCCCGGGACACCGGATACGCAGTGCTACACGAATCACTTGCCGTCCAATGGCCTGGTCTATGCCACGCGGGACGATGTGGCTGCCACCTACCAGCCTGGGGTACGATTAACGAACGGAACGGAGATTTATCGTGCCGGCGGTCTGACGCTCGTCACCAATTTGCCGATGTACATCAAGGGCGACTACAACACCGTCAACAAAAAACCGACCGCGGTGATGGCGGACGCCGTCAACCTGCTCTCGAACGGGTGGAACGACAGCAAGAGCAATCAGTCGCTGAGCAATCGCGTCGCCTCCAACACGACGGTCAACACGGCGTTCCTGGCCGGCATCGATCCGACCGCCGGCTCACAGTACAGCGGCGGGCTGGAGAATTATCCCAGACTCCACGAGACGTGGAGCGGCAAGACGATCACCATTCGCGGCTCGTTCGTGTCGCTGTGGAACAGCCAAATCGCCCTGGGCAACTGGGTGTACGGCGCGCCGCAGTATAACGCGCCCACCCGGAACTGGGACTACGATACGTCGTTTTCCACCGGCCAGTTGCCGCCGTTTACCCCGTGGGCGGTGGGGATCATCGACGGCGCCTGGTGGAAAGAATAAGCCCCGCCAACATACTTGACAGGCCTAGTCAAGTATTATAGACTACCCCGGTCATGAAGCTGTCCACACGATCCACCTATGGCATGCGCGCGCTGGTCGAGTTAGGGCTGTCTGCGGGCCGCGGGCCGGTGTCAGCCTCGCTGATTGCGAAGCAGCAGGACCTGTCGGTGGCGTACCTGGAACAACTGCTGCATCGGCTCAAGCTCCAGGGCATTGTGAGCAGCGTGCGCGGGCCCAAGGGCGGCTATTGCCTGGCGAAAGACCCGGAGCAAATCTCCGTCGGCGAGATCGTGCGCGTGTTGGATGGCGAAGCCGAGGCGCCCGGCCATCGCAACGGGAATGGCCATCGCACTCGAGGCATTCCGCATCATGCGCAGCATGGGCAGCGCATTGCGCACGCGGTGTATCGCGGGGTGCATGAGCGGCTGACGAAGTTGTTGGACGGTGTCAGCTTGGGGGATTTGTGTGACGACGTGCGCGCCCATGCGCAGGCCCCGTTGGAGCATCGCTATGTGTTTCATATATGACGAAGGCGGACATCAGGACACGGATATTACGGAAGCTCAAGGGTCAAGCAGAGGAGGAGCGACATCGGAAGAGCGAGGCGGTTCGACGCAAGCTCTCTCGGGTGACGGCGTTTCGGCGGGCCCGGATGGTGTGCTGTTACGTGGCCTTGCCGTATGAGGTGCAGACGTGGCAGTTGATTCAGCAGATGCTCGCAAGCGGCAAACGCGTGGTGGTGCCTGTGGTGGCTGGGCGGCAGCTCCGACTCTCGGAGCTGCGCGATCCCGCTGCGGAACTCTCCCCCGGAGCGTTCGGGGTGTGGGAACCGACCGCAGCCACCCGCCGGCTTGTTCGGCCGGAACGCGTGGATTTGGTGGTGGTGCCCGGCCTGGCCTTCGATCGGCAGGGCCATCGGCTGGGCCACGGCCACGGCTATTTCGACCGGCTGTGTGCCCGTTTTTCTCCCACGACCGCGCGCGTCGGCTTGTGTTTTGATTTTCAACTGCTGTCTCGCCTGCCTGTTGAGCCGCACGACCAACCCGTGCACCGAGTGCTGTCGGCCTAGAATCGCCTCGTCAACCCCGTGAGATAGGCGGGGCCGCCATCTCATGGGGTCAACCCCGCAAGGGAGTGCCACGAGGTGCCACCATGACAGGACCATTGATCGTACTCGCCCTGGGCGTGATCGGGGCGGTGATGTTTGCCGCAGGCTACGCCCTGCGGCTCTGGCACAGCCAGAGGCGGTTGGCTGGGGCCGAGCTGCGTTCGAAGCAGATCGTCGAAGAAGCCACGCGCGCGGCCGAAGAGGCCCGCACGCGCGCGCAGTTGGAAGCGAAGGAACTCCAGCATACCGTCCGTCAGGAGTTCGAAGAAAAGACCAAAGAACGCCGGGGGGAACTGTCGCAGCTCGACAAGCGCCTGCAGCAGCGTGAAGAGCTGCTGGACCGCAAGCTCGACGCGCTCGACCGTAAAGAGAAAGATGTGACGGAGCGCCTGCGGCAGTGCGCGACGAAGGAGCAAACGTTCACGGTCAAGGAAGCTCAGCTCGCGCAATTGGTCGCCGAAGAAAATGAGCGTCTCAAGACCGTCTCCGGCCTGACGACGGAGCAGGCCAAGGAGATGCTGCTTGCGCGCATCGAGCAGGAATGCCGCACCGAGGTGGGGGCCGTCGTGCAGCGCATCGAGGAAGAGACCAAGCGGGACGCCATGGCGCGCTCCAAAAAGGTGCTGCTGGATACGATGCAGCGCTGCGCGGCCGAATTTACCGTCGAGTCGACCACCATGTCGGTTCCGCTGCCCAATGAAGACATGAAGGGGCGCATCATCGGGCGGGAAGGGCGCAACATCAAGGCGTTTGAGCTGGCCACTGGCGTTGATCTGATCGTTGACGATACGCCCGATGTGGTCACGCTCTCCTCGTTTGATATGATGCGCCGCGCCGTGGCGAAAGCGTCGCTGGAGCGGCTCATGTCGGATGGGCGCATTCATCCCGCGCGCATTGAAGAGGTGGTGGAGCGGGTGAAGAAAGAGATCGAGCAGCTCACCACGCAAGACGGTGAAAAAGCGGTGCAAGAGATGGGGCTGCAGCGCGTGCATCCTGAGATGATCAAGCTCTTGGGGCGGCTGCGGTATCGCTCCAGCTACGGGCAAAACGTGCTGTTGCATCTGAAGGAATCGGCGCACTTAGCCGGCATGATTGCGGCCGAGCTGGGGCTGGATCAGCGGTTGGCCAAGCGCTGCGCGCTCTTTCACGACATCGGCAAGGCGGTCAGCCATGAAATGGAAGGCCCGCATGCGCTCATCGGAGCCGAGCTGGCCAAGCGCTACGGCGAGCCGCAGGATGTGGTGCATGCCATCGAGGCGCACCACGAGGATGTGGTGCCATCGACCTTCTACGCGGTGCTGACGATCGTCGGCGATGCCATCAGCGGCTCGCGCCCGGGCGCGCGCGGCGATTCGTTGGAAACGTATGTGAAGCGGTTGCAGGCGCTCGAGACGATCTGCGACTCGTTCAAAGGGGTGGAGAAGGCGTATGCCATTCAGGCCGGCCGCGAGGTGCGCATCATGGTGCAGCCGGATCACGTGACAGACTTGGAGGCCATCTCCTTGGCTCGCGAGATCAAGAAAAAAGTGGAAAGCTCGATTGAGTTTCCGGGCCAAATCAAAATCACCGTCATCCGCGAGACGCGTGCCATCGAATACGCGCGATGAAGGCGTTGCTCATCGGGGACGTGGTGGGGCGGCCGGGGCGCGCGGCGGTGGAGCGCTTCGTCGTCCCCCTGCGCGAGGAGTGTGACGTTGACGTGGTGATCATCAACTGCGAAAATGCTGCCGGAGGGGCCGGCGTCACTCCCGCCGTTGCGGAGGAGCTGTTTCTCGCCGGCGCGGATGCGCTGACCTCCGGAAACCATGTCTGGAAAAAGAAAGAGGCGTTTGACCTGCTCAGGCGCGACCATCGCGTGATCCGCCCGGCGAACTATCCCGAACGAGCCCCCGGCTTTGGCTCGTGCGTGGTGGAGACCCTCTCGGGTCTGAAGGTGGGGGTGTTGAATCTCATTGGGCGGGCGTTCATGGAGCCGGTGGATTGCCCCTTCCGCGCGGCGGAGCGGGAGCTCGCGCGCCTGCGACTGGTGACGCCGATCATTCTCGTCGACATGCACGGCGAGGCGACCAGCGAAAAAGTGGCGATGGGCTGGTTTTTGGATGGGCAGGTGTCGTGCCTGTTTGGCACACACACGCATATTCCCACTGCCGATGAGCGGATTTTGCCCAAGGGCACCGCGTACCTCACTGATGTCGGCATGACCGGCCCGTATGATTCCGTGCTCGGCCGCCGGACGGACCAGATCCTCGAGCGGTTTCTCTCCGGCGTGCCGATGAGGGCCGACGTGGCCGAGGGGAATGTGCAGCTCCATGCGTTGCTGGTGGAGATCGATGAGGCCACCGGCAAGGCGCTGACGGTGCAACGATTCAAGAAAGTGCTGGACGCTCCTGTCCGTGATGCCGCTCGCGACTGACCTGTGTGCTCCTGCCGCCCCTCCGAAGGCGCTGACCGTCGCGGCGGTCGTGTCGCAGATCCGCCGGCTGATCGAGCGGCAATTTCCCGCCCCGCTGTGGATCGAAGGAGAGTTATCGAACTGCAGTTACCCCGCCTCCGGCCACATCTATTTCAGCCTCGTCGATGACACCGTCACCGACCGGTTCGGCCAGCGCGTGGTGCTGCCGTGCGCCTTCTTCAAAGGCGCGAACCAGCATCTGAAATTCAAGCTCACCGACGGTCTCAAAGTGCTCTGCCTGGGGCAGATCACCACGTATGAAGGCCGTGGGCAGTATCAGCTCAAGGTGCTGCGCGTCGAGCCGAAAGGCATGGGCGCGCTGCAACTGGCGTTTGAACAGTTGAAGAAGCGCCTGGGCGCCGAAGGGCTGTTTGAGGAGGCGCGCAAACGGCTGATCCCGAGCTGGCCGGAGCGCGTCGGGGTGGTCACCTCGCCCAGCGGCTCCGCGATTCACGACATGGTGAGCAAATTGCGCGGACACTTCCACCTGGTCATCGTGCCGGTGAAGGTGCAGGGCGACGGGGCGGCCCAGGAGATCGTGGCGGCGCTGGAGACGGCCAATGCCATGCGCCTGGCCGATGTGCTGATCGTCGGGCGCGGCGGCGGCAGTGTGGAGGATTTGTGGGCGTTCAACGAAGAGCCGGTCGCGCGGGCGATCGCCCGCTCGCGCATTCCGGTGATCTCCGCCGTCGGCCACCAGGATGATTGGACCATCGCCGATTACGTCGCCGATTGGCGCGCCTCGACCCCCACCGACGCGGCGAAGATGCTGGTAAACGCCCAGCAGGCGCTGCGCGATCAGGCGCAGGAGCTCGTGCGGCAGTTGGTGGAGGGCACGCGTCTGCGCGTGGAGGAGGCGTTGGCCCATGTGGAGGGCGTCTGCGAACAGCTTCGGCTGCTGCATCCCATCCACCAGCTCACCGAGCATGCCCGGCGCGCGGCCACCTATGAAGAACGGCTGCTGCGTTCCATTCATCACGCGCTGGATCGCGAAGACCACCAGGTGCGCGCCTTGGCCGGCCGGCTGGAGGCGCTCAGCCCCCTGGCGGTGCTGGCCCGCGGCTACAGCATTACGTTTGCCATGCCGCATCATCAGGTGCTCATCGACGCTGAATCGGTGCAGCCGGGCGTGTCGCTGGAGACGCGGCTGGCTCGCGGCACGATTGTGAGTACCGTCACGCACGCACGCATGGAACAGGAGTAGCCCATGGCGCACGCAGCCCATCCCCCGGAACTGAAATACGAAGATGCGCTCAAGCGTTTGGAGCGGATTGTGACGGAACTCGACAGCGCCGATCTGGAGCTGGACGCGCGGCTGAAAAAGTTTGAAGAAGGCACGAAGCTCGCCCGGCTGCTGCTGAAAAAATTGGATCAGGCGAAGAAAAAGGTGCAGATGCTGGTCAAAACCAACGTGGGCGATGCCGCGCTGGTTGCGGTGGAGGACGATGCCCTCGAAGACGACGCCGCCACCGACGACCGCGCGGCTTAAGCGTCTCGCGCGGCTGATTGATCGCGCGCTGGAGCGGATGCTGCGTCCGGCCGATGGGGCGCCGCGCCGCCTCCATGAGGCCATGGCGTATTGCGTGGCCTCAGGCGGCAAGCGGTTTCGGCCGCTGCTGTGCCTGGGCGCGTGCGAGGCGGTCGGGGGCATCCGCCATGACGCGCTGACGGTCGCCTGTGCCATCGAGCTGATCCATACCTATTCGCTCGTGCACGATGATCTGCCCGCGATGGATGACGCCGATGTGCGGCGGGGCAAGCCGTCCTGCCACCGTCGATTTGGAGAGGGCGCGGCGATTCTCGTCGGGGACGCACTCCTCACGAGGGCGTTTGAGCTGCTCGGCGCCAACGGCACGCCGAATGTGCTGGAGATTTTACGCACGCTCGGACGCGCCTCAGGGACGGCGGGCCTGATCGGAGGCCAGATGCTCGACCTCGAGAAGGCAAAAGGCAAAAGGCAAAAGGCAAAACTGAACGACAAGACGTCAGTGCCGGGGGAGTGGGAAGAGATTGCGAGGCGCAAGACAGCCGCGCTGATCACCGCCAGCGTGGAGGCGGGAGCGCTCGCCGGACGGGCGTCCGTGTCATCGCGTGCGCGCCTGCGGCGGTTCGGGCAGGCCCTGGGCGTGGCGTTTCAGTTGAAAGACGATCTGCATGACCGCGATGGCATGGTCCGCGCGGTGGGGGGCGAGCGGGTCGCTCAGCGAGCGGCAGAGCTGCTGCAGCGCGCCCGGCGCACGCTGGAGCCATTGGGGGAGCGGGCCGGACTGTTGCGCGAACTGACGGACTGGCTGGAGCACAGCTAAGATGCGACTGCTGGAATCGATTGACAGTCCGACCGATTTGAAGCGGTTTGACGTCGCGCAACTGCCCCGCGTGGCCCAGGAAGTGCGCGAGGAGCTGCTGCGCGTGATCTCGATGCTGGGCGGCCATCTCGCCTCCAGCCTGGGAGCGGTGGAGCTGTGCCTGGCCCTGCACTATGTCTTTGAGGCGCCGGTGGATCAACTGGTGTGGGACATGGGCTATCAGGCCTACACCCATAAAATGATGACGGGCCGCCGCACGCAGATCCATACGCTCAAACAGCGCGGCGGGCTGACCGGCTTCAATAATAAAGACGAAAGCCCGTATGATCTGTTTACCACCGGCCACGGTGGGACGTGCCTCTCGACGGCGATGGGGCTGGCCTTAGCAAGGGATCAGCGGCAGGCACGCCATCACGTGGTGGCCATCATCGGCGATGCGAGTCTGGGCGAGGGCATGGCGCTGGAGGCGTTGAACCATATCGGCCATGTGAAGCCGAATCTGCTGGTGGTTCTGAACGACAATAAGATGTCGATCGCCAAGCCGGTCGGCGGCCTCAGCCGTTATCTCAACCGCCTCATCACCGACCCGCTGTACAATCGCTTGCGCGATGACGTGGAAGCGCGCCTCACACGCCTGCCCAAAGGCAAGCAGTTGGTGCGCATGGGCCAGAAGATGGAAGAGTCGCTCAAGGGGCTGCTGACCCCCGGCGTGTTGTTTGAGGAGCTGGGCTTTCGCTATGTCGGGCCGGTGGATGGGCACAACCTGCCGGAGCTGATCACCACCTTCAAGAATCTGAAACGGCTGATGGTGCGGCGGGGCGCGCTGGGTCGAGGGCCGATTCTGCTGCACGTGCACACGCTCAAAGGCAAGGGCTACGCGCCGGCCGAGCGCGATCCGGAGATGTTTCATAAGATTGAGCCGTTTGACCTGGCCACCGGACAAGTGACAGCTCAGGGCTCAGGGCTCTCCGCCAGAGGCGGATCCGCCTTCGGCGGAAGGGCCACCACTCCAGCCCCCAGCCCAGAGCCCCCAGCGACATTTACAGAAGCCTTCAGTCAAGAAATGGTGCGGCTAGGGCGCACGGAGGAACGGCTCATCGCGATTTCCGCGGCGATGCCGGAAGGCACCGGGCTCTCCTCATTTGCTCGGCAGTTTCCGGCGCGCTACTTCGACGTGGGCATGGCCGAGCAGCACGCCGTGGGCATGGCGGCGGGTTTGGCCCGCGCCGGGTTGAAGCCGGTGGTGGCGATCTATTCGACGTTCATGCAACGCGCCTACGATCAGATCATGCATGAACTGTCGCTCCAGCGGCTGCCGGTGATCTTGGCACTGGATCGCGCCGGCCTCGTCGGGGAAGACGGCCCCACGCATCATGGCGTGTTCGACCTCTCGTACCTGCGGGCTCTGCCGCACCTCGCGGTGCTCTCGCCGAAAGATCCGGATGAGCTGAAAGCGATGCTGCGCTGGGCCTTAGACGCCGACGGGCCGGTGGCCATTCGCTATGCGCGCGGCGGCATTCTGTGCGGAGAGCCGCTGACCGCATCTAAAAACATCGCGCTGGGTCAGGCGGAACTGTTGCGCGAGGGGAAAGATTTTTCGATCCTCGCGGTGGGCAGCCTGGTCTATCCGGCGCTTGAGGCGGCGACGCGTCTTCGGAGTGCCGGCATTGAAGCGGCGGTGGTGAATGCGCGCTTTGTGAAGCCGCTCGATCGCGCGCTGATCCGTGAGCTTGCGCTCCGCACCGGCGCGCTGGTGGCGATCGAGGAGGCGCAGCGAGCCGGCGGATTTGGGAGTGCTGTCTCAGAAGAATTGGACACTCTTGGTCTCTCGACGGTGCCGCTCCATCGTATCGCGCTGCCGGATCAGTTCATCGAGCATGGCACGCGCACGCAGTTGCTGGCGGCGTGCCGGTTGGATGCCGAGGGGTTGACCGCGCGGCTGGTGCGGTGGTGGAACGCTCTCAAGAAAGTGCCGCTCGAAGACCGCCCGCTCTTGTCCCCGACCGAATGAGCGTTCGTGTTCGTTTTGCTCCCAGTCCCACCGGGACGCTGCACGTCGGCTCGGCGCGCACGGCGCTGTTTAACTGGCTGTTTGCCCGGCACCAGGGCGGCACGCTGATCCTGCGCATCGAAGATACCGACCAGAAGCGCTCCGATCCGAAGTTTATGCAAGATATTCTGGAGAGCCTGGCCTACTTAGGGATCACCGCCGATGAGGGGCCGTACTTCCAGAGCCAGCGCCAGGCCGTATACCGCCGCGCGGCCGATCAACTGCTCGCGGCTGGCCGGGCGGTGATGCATGAGGGGGCGCTGGTCTTTCAGGTAAGCCCGCAGGCGGTGCGGTTTCACGATGTGATTCACGGCGATATCACCGTGGACACCTCGCTGTTTGAGAGCCTGGTGCTGATGAAGTCTGATGGCTCGCCGACGTATAATTTCGCTTGCGTGGTCGATGACGCCGACATGCAGATCACGCATGTGATCCGCGGCGACGATCACATCGCCAATACGCCGAAGCAGCTCGTGCTCTACGAGGCGCTGGGGTTGACCCCGCCGCAGTATGCGCACATCCCGCTGATCGTCGGGGCGGATCGCGCGCGCCTCTCCAAGCGCACGGGTGCCACCGCCGTGGCCGACTACCGGCAGGTGGGCTATCTGCCCGATGCGTTTGTGAACTATCTCGCTCTGCTGGGCTGGTCGCCGGGCGGCAATCGCGAGCTGATCAGCCGCGAGGAGCTGGTGGCGCTCTTCGACATCACGCGCGTGCGCAAGACGGCCGCGCAATTCGATCAGCAGAAACTGGACTGGCTCAACGGCCAGCATCTGAAGCGCATGCCGGTGGACGCCCTCACCGAGCTGATCGCCCAGCGGCTGATCGCAAAAGGATTGTTGCCGGTTTCCTATGATCGCGCGTGGCTGGCGCGGATTGCGGCGCTGCTGCGAGATCGGCTGAAGGTCTTGGAAGAGCTGGAAGAGGATCACGCCTTTTTCTTTCAGGAGCTGCCCGCGTATCAACCGGAGGCGGTGGAGCAGTTTCTGACCGGGGACGGAATCGCCGATTCGTTGCTCGCGCTGAAAGCGCGCTTGCAGCCGCTTCCCTCATTCGAGACGTCTGCGGTGGAGCACGCCACTCGCGCTTTCATCGCCGAGCGGGGTGTGCCGCCGAAAGCCTTGATTCATCCGATTCGGGTGGCGGTGACCGGCCGCGCAGTCAGCCCGCCGCTGTTTGAAACGCTCTCGATTCTCGGGAAGGACACAGTGCTCAGCCGTCTGGAGCACGCCGCCACGCACCTGGTGAAACATTAAAGAAAGGCCGAGCGCCCGCCGCGCTCGGCATTCCGCGGCTGCCTCGATGGCAGCCGCTTCAGAGTCAGAGAGGAGGAGGATTATCGTGATGCAAGAACGCCGCCAGCACGTCCGATTGAATAGTCCGGTCCTCATTGAATTTCCGAATCCCGCGACGTGGAAGACGGAGCAGAGCTTTACCCACGACATCAGCGAAACCGGCCTGCGGTTTCCCACGGCGGTGAAACTCCAAATCGGGCAGGAGCTGGCCCTCACGCTGGAACTTCCCTTTGAGCGCAGCACGTTCCATGCGACCGGAGAAGTGATCTGGATCCGAGAAATCGCCCGCCTGGGGGCCACCCAGTATGACGTGGGCGTGCGCTACAAGTGGATCGAGGATCCGGATCGCTCCCGCCTGGAGCGCCACCTGCGCACCCTCTTCTCGGCGAAGGTGTGATACAATTGCCGTCCTTGCCCCATCGGCTAATGGTAGGCCACGAGACTCTGGATCTCGGCGTCCTGGTTCGAATCCAGGTGGGGCAGTACTTCGACTCCCTCGCTTTGCTCGGTCGCTCAGTGCAGACTTGCCACCGGCTGTTACCGGCTTGACAACGGGTTCAGAGCCGCTATACTGAGAAGAAACGCACTGCTACCTGCGGGTCAGTGGTGCGTTCCTCTTGTATATATCGGAAGATGCGTGAAGCCACGGAGGAGGGGATAGGTCGATGAAGCACAGTCTTGTTCGATGGGTGATGGCAGTTGGGCTGGCCGCCGCCGTTGTGGTGCCGGCCGCAGTGGCAGCGGAAGATGCGCCGAGAGCGCTTCCCACTCTGCTCATCAAGGGAGAAGTCGTGTCGGTGGATACCAACGACCCGGCGGAGTCGCTCTTGAAGGTGAAAGATCGCTACGGCTTTGAGACGCCGATCTACCTGACCAACGACACCAAGATCGCGCAAGGCGATCAGACGATCACTCCCAGCCAACTGGGCGCGGGCGCGTCGGTGGAGGTCGAGTACAACTTCGACATCAACACAGCCAAGCGCCATGCGGTGCGTGTGGCCCTGAACCAGCCGGTCGTAGCCCAAGCCAGCGCTAGTGCGACCCCGGCGGCTCCGGCTGCGATCCCGGCCCCGGCGCCGATTGAGCCGAACGCCTCCATCACGCCGGCCGCTCCTGCCGCGACGGAACCGGCTGCGACTCCGAAGGCCTCCCCAACACCTGAAAAGCCGGTTGTTGAGTAAGGCGTAGCTCTTCGAGATGATTCTTCAGGCGGCGGCATCCGGATGGATGCCGCCGATTTTCTTTCTCTGATGGCTGCCCTCACGTCCCCCCCGGTGACGATTCAGTATCGCAAACCGATCCGCGGCTCGCTGGTCTGGTGGCTGCGCTTCTGCGGCGTGGTGTCGCTGCTGATCGTGCTGTTGGTGGCCCTGCCCAAATCGCAGGAGGTGCGGTTGGCGCGCATCGACCTGCGCTGGTTGGGGCTGTGCATGCTGCTGACCGTGCTGCAATTGCTCCTCGAGGCGTTTGTGTGGCAGTGGCTGCTGGCGATGCAGCGCATCCGTCATGCCTACCCGAAGACGCTCATGGCCTACTTGTCCAGCCAATATCTGGGATTGGTGACGCCCGGCCACGTGGGGGAATTGCTCGCCGCCGGGTACATCTCGATGGACACCGGGCTGACCTTCGGCTACGCGCTCTCGAGCGTGGTGATGAAGAAGGTGTTCACCTGGATCACCGTCGTGGGGTTTGGGATCTGGGGCTTGCCGCTGCTGGTCAACGTGCCTTTCCTGCATGGCGTCAAGCAGGTGGTGTGGATCAGCGCGGCCGTCGTGGCGATTTTGGCGGCGGGGATCGCGCTGTGGGTCGTGTCGCTGCGCAAGCTGGCGCGCAAGTGGGAGCGGCTCTCGCCGTGGCAAATCGACATGACCGAGTTCTGGGCCGGGATGCGCCAACTCGCTTCGCCGAAGCTGATCCCGCCCCTTGGCTTGGCCGCGGTGACGTTTGGCGTGCTGTTTCTTCAGATGGATGCGATTTTGCGCTCGATGGGCGTGCTGTTGCCGCTGGCGCTGGTGAGCAAAATCATGGGCTTAAGCCGCATCGCTGCGCGCATCGTGCCCATGTCGATGGTGGGGTTGGGGTCGAAAGACGCCGCCCTCATTCTCTTGCTCGCCCAGCAGGGGTTGGACCCGTCGGTCGGCGTGGCTGCGGCGCTGCTGTTCTACGTCTGTTCCTACCTGGTGACGCTGTTGCTCTCCGGCGTGTGCTGGTGGATCAAGCCGCTGATTGTCCGTCGCGTCCGAACCTCCAACTAGCCAGATAGCGGCTGGCCGGCACCTGCAACATCCACGGGTGATCCTCCGCTTGAAGCCACTGCTCGCGCACCTGCAGCCGCAGGCCCTGCGATGAAGCGGCAATCCGCACGATCTCCTCGACGAGTCCCACCAAATGGTAGGTGCACACATGGAGGAGACACTCTCCGTGCGGGGCGAGCAGCGCGAGGCCGTGCGTGACGAGATGATGCAGCGCTTGCCGTCCCTTCGTCAGGCCCGTCTTCGATTTAACCAGCGCGGGCGGATCCAGCATCACCCACGCATACTGCGCGCCGTGCTCGGCCTTCGCCTTCAGCCAATAAAACGCATCGCCCGCCACGTACTCGATGCGGTCTGACACGTTGTTCAGCGCGGCGTTCTCCTTCGCCAGCTCGATGAACGCTTCGTCCTGCTCCACGCAGACCACCGACGCCCCGGCTTTCGCCGCGGCGATCGCGCACGAGCCGGTGTAGCTGAACGCGTCCAGCACGCGCGCCTTCGGTTGGATGAGCTGCCGCAGCCGCCTTCGCGTGGTGCGCTGGTCCAGGTAAAACCCCGTCTTCAAGCCCCGGTACGGATCGATCCAAAACTTCAGATCATCCTCCTCAATCAAGAGGCGATCCGGCACCGCGCCGGCCAACACTTGGGTGACCGGCTCCAGCCCCTCCTCCTCTCGGAATTCCTTGTCGCTGCGCTCCAAGATGCCCGCCGGCTGGAGCTGCTCCTGCAACAGCTCGACGAGCAGCGAGCGCCACCGATCCATGCCGGCACTGCGCAATTGCACGACCAGGTGGCCGGCGTATTGATCCACGATTAGGCCGGGCAGTTCATCCGCCTCGCTGAAGACCAGGCGCTTGGCGTTGGTGCCGGCTAAGCCCGCGCGCGCGGCGATGGCGCGCGCGAGGCGCCGGGACAGCAGCGCGGTGTTGAAGGGCTGGCTCTGCTCGAGGCTGGTGATGCGCAGCGCAATATGCGAGACGGCGCTGTAGAAGGCCCACGCCACGAATCGTCCATGGCTGTCCACCACCTCCACGCTGTCGCCGGAGGCGATGGCGGGCTGGCGCACGTCCAACTCATCCCGGAAGACCCACGCGTCGAAATTCCGCACGCGTTTGACCGCCTGCGGGGCGATCATCACCTTCGAAGCCGGCATGCCGACATTGTAGCAGATGTTGACATCGGCGATGGATGGTCGTAGAGTAACGACGGTATGGCCACCCCATCGATTTACTTCAAACAGCTTGAGCTGGGCCCTATGCAGAATTTTATCTATCTGCTCGGCGACCCCGCCACGCGCGAGGCGGTGGTGGTCGATCCCGGCTGGGAGGTGCCCACGATCCTCAAGGCGGCCGAGCAAGACGGCTACCGCCTCACCAAAGCGATTGTGACGCATCATCATTTCGATCATACGCGGGGGCTAGACGAGCTGCTCAAGGCCGTGGATGTGCCGGTCTATGTGCACAAAGACGATGCGCCCCATCTGGAGCTGCCGCGCTCAAGCGTGAAGCTCGCCGGCGACGGCGAAACGGTGCACGTCGGACAGATTCCCATCACGCTCATCCACACGCCAGGCCATACGAAAGGCTCGCAGTGCCTGCTCATCAACGGCCGCCTGCTCTCGGGCGATACGCTGTTTATCAAGGCGTGCGGCCGGTGCGATTTACCGGATTCCGATCCGCGCAAGCTCTATGACAGCTTGGCCCATACGCTCCATCGTCTTGACGATGAGACCATCGTCTGTCCCGGGCACAATTACGCCGAGATCCCCCTCTCCACTATCCGGGAAGAGAAGCAACACAACCCGTTTCTGAGCATGCCGACCGTCGAAGATTTTCTCCATCTGGTAGGGGCCGGCTAATGTCTGCGCTGGCCGTTCCCGCCTCCTGCGTCGTTGCGCTGAAAGAATGGGCCACGGTGCTTGAGGCGATGGGAAAGGGCGAGCAGCTCGTGCTGATTCGCAAGGGCGGGCTGATCGAGCCGGGCAGCGGTTTTGAGTTGATCAGCCCCGCCTTCGTATTCTATCCGACATTCGAGCATCAGGCGGTGAACTATCTGCGGCCGCCGTTTCAGGGCTATTTTGAGGATGCGGCGAAGCGCCGCGCGCCGGAAGGGAGCGTGCGTGTTGAGCTGTTCGGCGTGGCGGTGGCTTCCCAGCAGGTGCGCGATGTCTCAGTCATCGAGCGGCTCTCTGCCGTACATATATATAATGACGCGTTCGTGAGCCAGCGGCTCAAGTGGCAGCCGGAGCAGCCGCTGGTGATCGTGCCCGTCCGCGCGTATCGACTGCCTGCGCCGCAGCTTGTACCCGTCGCTCCCCAGTACGCCGGCTGCAAATCGTGGGTGGAGCTGGAGCAACCGGTGTCGCTCGCGGGTGCCTCGCCCATCGTCGACGACGCCACCTTCGCCTCCCGCCTTGCGCAGATCCAGGCGCTCTGGTAGACTACAGGTCTTATGCCCGCCGCGGCTTCCCGTCGAGGGTTGGTGATTGTCTATACTGGAAACGGCAAGGGCAAAACCTCGGCGGCGCTGGGGGCGGCCCTGCGCGCGCTGGGGCATGGCTGGCGGGTACTGGTGATTCAGTTCTTCAAGGGCGACTGGCCGGTGGTGTTTGGGGAAGTGGAAATGGGCAAGCGTCTCGCCCCGCAGTTTGAAGTGCTGCAGCTTGGTAAAGGGTTTGTGCAGTACATGGGCGATAAGAAGCCGTTTGAGGAGCACCTGGCGGCGGCCCGGCAAGCCCTGCGCACGGCGAAAGAGCAGATCGCCTCCGGTGCGTACGATCTCATCATCTTAGACGAACTCATCTACGCCATCGACTACGCCGGGGTGACGCTGGTGAGTGTCGAGGAGGTGTGCGAGCTGTTGGATGCGCGCCCGCCGTCGCTGCATCTGATTCTCACGGGCCGCAACGCGCCGCAAGCGATTCTCGACCGGGCCGATTTGGTCACCGAAATGCGCGAGATCAAACATCCCTGGCAGCAAAAAATCCCCGCTCAAGAAGGAATTGATTACTGATGCGTCGTCATAGAATAATGTTAGACATATTGTCTAACATATGTTAGACTTTATAGGAAGGAGGGCATCCAGATGAGAGCGGTGAACATTCGTGAACTGACCCATCACTTCGCGAGCTATCTGAAAGTGGTGAAGCGAGGGGAGCGGGTGATCGTATTAGAGAGAAGCCTGCCCGTCGCGGATCTGATCCCTCATAATGATAATCTCTCTACACCGGCCTGGAAACGGCCTCTTCAAAAAATCCACGTCAAGGGGGAAACCTTTTCAGAGACGACCACCCGCCTACGAGCAGAAGAGTCATGAGAGCGTTTGTCGATACCTCCTCGTTGTTTAAGAAATACGTCAACGAAAGCGGTTCGCAAGTATTGGATGAGTTGCTTCAACAGGTATCGGAGATCGCTGTGTCGCCCGTCACATGGGTGGAGATGAACACGGTGGTCGCCAGGCGTCTACGCGAAAAAACATTGACCGCTCAGCAAGCGACATGGCTCCAGACTCAAATAGACAGGGATTTTCAGAGCTTTTATCGAGTGCTGTGGAACGACGCCCTGGAAAAAACGGCGACGGCACTTGCGTATCACCATCCGCTTTCGACGCTGGATGCGATTCAATTGGCGTCAGGGGTGCTCTCGAAGGCGGACGTGTTTGTGACGTCTGATCGCCGGCTGTTCGAGGAAGCCAAAAAGGAAGTCCGCCACGCCGTCTCTCTCTGATGCGCCACGTGTTCCTTCAACCACGAAATCAAACACCCCTGGCAGCAAAAAATCCCCGCTCAAGAGGGGATTGATTACTGATGCTGATCATCAGGGACACATTGGCGTTTGAGGACCTGAGACAGATGGCCGTTCGGATGTTTGGCGATCTGGTCAAGGCCGTGGTCGATGTTGACCGGGAGATCATGGCGGTTGATGCCGAGCTGCATGCTGATCTGGAAGCATTACTTCTCCAGGATGGCTCAGCGCAGCGCGGTCTCTGGGGAATCAACCTGTATCCGGAACTGCCTGGGGATCAATGGATTGAATTCGATTCGATGATCAACATGCGTCCGTCCCAGGGCAATAGAAGCCGTGGAGTGGAAGACGAAGCGCTGCGCAGCAGGGTGGTTGCCGTTGTTGAGAAGAGGCTGGCTCGATGACGTCTCAACACACAGACCTTGCCGCGGGACGCTGGAATCAGTTGACGTTTCTTGAGCAGATGGGCAACATCGGAAGCGAAGTGGAACGCGCGCTGAATTGGCGCTCCAAGAACAATCCTGCCTATTGTCAACGAGCGTTTGAGCGCGCCCTCGAGTTGATGGATTTGTCGCTGGGGAGTGCCAGCAGTCCCGCCCGCCTGAGAGAACTGGCCCGTGTGAGAGAGGCCCTGGTCGATTATTTTGCCGGGCGCAACGCGTCGGTCTCCACAGCAGACTCGTGGAAGAGGTACTTTTTGCCTTTCGCCTATGCGGCCCGAAAGACTCGTTAACAATGGCCGGGTTGGTTGGGGGTTGAATGAGTAAGATTGATCTGAGGAAACAGAGCCGGGTGCTGCTGGATGGGCCGGATCGGGCGCCGGCGCGGGCCATGCTCAAGGCGGTGGGCTTAACCGATGCGGATCTGGCGCGCCCGCTGATCGCCATCGCCAACACGTGGATCGAGGTGATGCCGTGCAACATTCATCTGCGCCGGCTGGCCGAGCACGTGAAAGCCGGCGTGCGGGCGGCCGGCGGCACGCCGATTGAGTTCAACACCATCGCCGTCTCCGACGGCATCTCGATGGGCACCGAGGGCATGAAGGCCTCGCTCATCAGCCGCGAGGTGATCGCCGATTCGATCGAGCTGGTGGTGCGCGGGCATCTGTTCGACGGCGTGGTCGCGCTCTCTGGCTGCGACAAAACGATTCCCGGCACGGTGATGGCGCTGATCCGGCTGGATCTGCCGTCGCTGATGCTCTACGGCGGCTCGATTGACCCGGGCACGTTCGACGGGCGCGATGTGACGATCCAAGACGTGTTCGAGGCGGTGGGCGCGTGCGCGTCGGGGAAGATGAGCCTGCGCGATTTGCATCGGCTGGAAGATCACGCCTGCCCGGGCGCTGGGGCCTGCGGCGGCCAATTTACCGCCAACACGATGGCGATGGCGATGGAGATGCTGGGCATCTCGCCCATGGGCAGCGCGAGCGTGCCGGCGACCGATCCGCGCAAAGAGCAGGTGGCGCGCGAGGCGGGCCGGCTCGTCATGGATCTGCTGCGCCGCGACTTGCGCCCCAGCCGCATCGTGACGCGCCAGGCGCTTGAGAACGCCATCTCGGCCGTTGCCGCGACCGGCGGCTCCACTAACAGCGTGCTCCATCTGCTGGCCCTTGCGCGCGAGGCGGGCGTGCCGCTGTCGATCAACGATTTTGACCGCATCAGCCGCCGCACGCCGCTGCTGGCCGATCTGAAACCGTGGGGCCGCTTTGTGGCGACCGACTTGTATCGCGCCGGCGGCATCCGCCTTGTGGCGCAGCGGCTGCTCGATGCCGGCCGCCTGCATCATGACGCGATGACGGTCACCGGCCATCCCATCGGCGAAGAGGCCAAGCGCGCCACGGAAACGGCCGGTCAGCAAGTGGTGCATCGGCTGGATGATCCCATCCAGCCGTCCGGCGGGCTCGTGATCCTGCGCGGGAATCTCGCCCCGGAAGGCTGCGTGGTGAAAATCACCGGGCATGAGCCGCTGCGCCATGAAGGGCCGGCGCGCGTATTTAATTCAGAGGAAGAGGCGTTTGCCGCCATTCAGAAGCGGCGCATCACAGCGGGCGATGTGGTGGTGGTGCGCTACGAAGGGCCCAAGGGGGGTCCTGGCATGCGCGAGATGCTGGCGGTGACGGCCGCACTCGTGGGGCAGGGGTTAGGCCAGGTGGTGACGCTGCTCACCGACGGACGATTTTCCGGGGCCACGCGCGGGCTGATGGCCGGCCATGTAGCACCCGAGGCGGCGGTGGGCGGGCCGATTGCGCTGTTGCGCAACGGCGATCGCATCCGCTTCGACGTGAAGGCGCGGCGGCTCGACGCGCAGCTCTCCGCCGCCGAGTGGAACAAGCGGCGCGCGGCGTGGCGCCCGCCGGCACCGCACTACACCTCCGGCGTGATGGCGAAATACGCCGCGTTGGTCTCTTCTGCTTCCGACGGCGCGATCACCGGCCCAGGACGCAGCCTGGGCAAGGCAAAAGTCAAAAGGCAAAAGTCAAAAGTGTTGCGTTGAATTTGGGGACGTGGCGGAACTGGCATACGCGTGGCGTTGAGAGCGCCATCCCGAAAGGGGTGGAGGTTCAAATCCTCTCGTCCCCATTTTTTCTGAGCAGGAGAGATGCTTGAGAAGACCAACGGGTGTCAACGCACAGTTCTTCACACGTTGGTTTTCTGACATGGCGTACGTGTTTGGTGTCATCTGCGCTGATGGTTGCTTGGTTGAACACGCCAACGGGTACCATTGTCTCAATATCACCAGCAAAGAGAAAGTAAGAACCAGCTCTGTTTTCCCTGCGCGCCGCGCACTTCGTGCACGGTCGCTCGCCCGGCCTCTACGATATGTCCCACGTCCTGAAAGCTGCCGTGACTCGCTAAATGTCTCTTGTCAAATGATAACAGATATGTTATCATCTCATCGAGGCTAGTCAGTGTTAGAAGTCCTGTACTACCCGGAAGGGAATGGTGGGCCGGTCAAAGATCATCTCACAAAGCTGGCGAGCGAGCGTCCGAAAGCGTTCGCCAGACTCGTGGTTGATCTGGAAGTATTAGGAGCCGAAGGATTGCGTTCACAGCAGATTATCGTTCGGCCGCTCGGCGATAAGCTCTGGGAATTGAAGCGGCTGTATGACGGCATTCAATATCGACTGTTCTTCGGCGTACGGAATAATGCGATATGGCTCTTACACAGCATCGAGAAGAAGAGCGCTAAGACGCCTCAGGACGATTTAGGACTGGCTCGAAAGAGATTGAGGGAGGTGATGGCTCGATGAGAGGTTTCGACAAGCATTTGCATGAGCTCTTGGAGGCGCACCCTGATGCGGCGCTGGAGCACGCCAAGCTGTTTGCCGAGCTGCCGCTTCCAACTCAGTTAGCGATCATGCGCCGCCGGAGGAAATTATCTCAGCGAGCTCTTGCCAAAAAACTGCACGTTCAACAACCTCATGTGGCACGAACCGAGAGCGTTCGTCATGACCCGCGCATTTCCTCCATCGTCCGGGCCGCCAAAGCCGTCCGCTGCCATGTCCTCCTCGTGCCGGATGAGGAACTCGGACGAATTGCCATCGCGTGAATTGTCAGAAGAAAAAATGAGAACCGGTACGGATTTTCCAGAACCGGTACGGATTTTCCCAGATTTTCCAGGGAATCGATGAGGAGGTGTGCTTGATGAGGATACGACATTCTTTTTTTGTCATCGGCCTTCCTGCTCTACTGTTGGGATTACACGTTTGCGGCATTGTAGTTGCTGATGAACAAGCAGTTTCAGGTGGTAAACAGCGGGAAGACGGGGGAAGCGATTGGCGATCTACCGCGTTCGCATTTTCGTCTATTCGTGCTCATCTCGACTTCATCGAAAGGGCGCACAAGGCGCAAAACTATCCCCTTCTTGAAGCTGTTTGTTCTCAGTTTCTTCAGCAGAGAGATGCCGCCATGTATCCCTATGCATGTTTCGAACTGGTACAAGCAGCGGCCCATCGTCGTGTCACAAAAGTGCGCAGGCTGCTTGAGAAGGGTGCTGATGTGCATGTAAAACGCGCTGACGGTGCGACTGCTTTATACATGGCAACTCGGCGTGGATACGGCGATATTGTAACGATGCTGCTGGATTACGGTGGTGATATCAATGAGAAGGGTCACAACGGCGCAACGCCCTTGATAAACGCGTCGGAAACAGGACACGAGCATATCGTGAAGATTCTGCTTGAGCGTGGTGCTGATATTAACGCAGTGAGCGACACGGGCGGGACGGCCCTGTTGATGGCTTGTGCCAAGCAGCATGTTGAGATCGCGCAGCTACTGCTGAAGCGCGGTGCTGATGTCAATACAAAGGGGTACATTGGGATCACGCCATTAATAATTGCATCTGAACTGGGGCAGGTGGACGTTGTGAGCGCACTGCTCGAACGCGGCGCCGCGATAAACGCGGCCGACAATGGTGGGATGACTGCACTCCATGCTGCTAGCTCCGCAGGTCAGGACGAGATCGTCGCGCTACTGCTCTGCTCAGGTGCCGATCCTAACACCAAAGAGTCCCAGCAGGGGAGGACACCGCTCATCTCGTCTGCTCAACGAGGGCACGACCGCGTGGTGTCGTTGCTGCTCGATGCTGAGGCAGAGGTTAACGCAACAGACCAGCATGGCATGACGGCGCTGATCTGGGCCTCGTAGAAGGGGCGCGGCAGTGTTGTTGCCACGCTGCTTAACGCTGGTGCCGCAGTCAACCTCACGGATGAACATGGTTCCACCGCGCTGATGTACGCTGCATATGGCGGCCACGAGGATATTGCTACATTGTTATTGGAGCATGGCGCCGATCTCAATGCGAGAAACGTCGTCGGCATCACGGCGCTCATCATGGCGGCACGTGAAGGGCGCGAAGGAATGGTAGCACTGCTAGTGGAACGAGGAGCGGATGTGCGCGTGAAGGATAATGAGGGGAAAACCGCATTGCAGCACGCCGAACAAAACAGGCACAAAGCCATAGTCAAGCTGCTTAAGCAAGCCGGCGCGAGCGAATAAGAACAGCTACCGTGTGGAATACACACTTAGTTCCAGCCCCTGCTCAATTTGAGGCTGTTCCGTGCTCAGGATTGTTAAAGGACGGTTCACCCACGGAGGGGGTTAGGGTTCAAATCCCTGCGTCCCCATTTTTTCTGAGCAGGAGAGGTGTGTGTTTGTCTCTGCCTTCTTCGCAAGCGAGCGCGGTTTGAAAAATTTCTCACTCACCGCGCTGACCGTTCAGAGAAAGAAAGGAGAAGAGTGGCAGATGAATGAGATGCTCAGCGCACGAAAACGAGGAATATTCTGGGGATTATTGAGCCTGATGATCGTTTACTGCTCCACTACATCCGCGAAGACGCTCGGAGAAGAAGAATATTTTGGGTTGATCTGTCCAACAAGAAAATGTCGGGAACCGGTGCAAGGAAATATAAAAACCCAAATCTCCCCCCGCTCTTCTGTGAACCCGGGTGAAGTAGTGCATATTGATGTGTTGCCGGATCGCGGCGCATCAACCCCTTCTGTGTTGTTAGTTGGTCCTGGGGTGCTTGAAATAGCTGATCACCCTCCCTATTCTTTTGAAGTGACGATTCCAAAAGAACAATATCCGGGGCTCATTCACCTCAAGGTGTTTGTTAAAGATCAGGACAACCTCATTGAAGATGAGGTTGTGTTAAGGGTGCTGGGAGACACGACGGCTCAGCCGCTTCGTGACCCCAATCCCTATGAACAGTTTTATTTTAATGTTGCGGTGGCAAATCGAGAACCTGTGCTGTGTGGAAAAATCGCCCCAAATGTTGGTGAAGGGTCAATTTTTAGCAGCGAAGGACGGCAAGCAACGTTGTTGCGTTCTGAGTGTTACTACTACATAGCCATCAGCATTCCAGATCCTGCACTGTGTGGCCACGTCAAACCCGTGAGTTCTCTTGGATTGCACGGAGGTGCTCTCAACCCACAAGCTTGCTTGGAGGAAATTAAAAAGACTTCACAACCAAGATGGTGGGGAGACTATGTTCGAGGTGGGATAGATATTACAGAGCTTAAGAAGATTCTCTTTTCGCTTGGATATACGGAGCAGGATACGCCACCAGATACCAGAGCGGATAAAACTACCGATGATGGTGGATATCGGTATCTAGAGCTTTTTAACCAAGAGCTTCGTAAGCCGTCTTTTGTCAGCAAAGTTAAAACCTTGCCGAGTTTTTCAAAATAAACAGCAGGGCGGGACGTGGTATACTTGCTCAATCTTACTGCTGCTTGAGCGCGGGGAGGTTGCATGAAGTCCAAAAAGAACATCTCGCTCATCATTGGGCTTGCGATCCCCGTCTTGATGATCGTCCTTGTTGCCGCCAGCATCTACCTACCCGGGTTATTCGCTCCACAGCCGAGGGTCAATTTCCTAGATGTGACGGGCGATAATGAGTACCAAGGCCCCGCGTATGTGGTCGAGCGTGGCACACTGGTGAAACGCGACGTCACATACTCAGCGCACAACACGCCAGAGGTACCACGATTCTTTGTCTATGATGTTTTAATCAATGAAAGCGCGGAAGTTTCCTTCGAGGACGCGCAGAAGCTGCGACTTGATCCCAATCTGGAATCCCCAGATGGCTATGCGGTCGCGTATGGCGGCATGACGCACGGCGTCTTCCCGTTTTATTTCTCAGAGGATCGAGACTATGACAGCTTATATCTTCAGGGGCACAATGCCAGCAAGAAATTGAAATTACAGCGGCCGATGGATGGACGCTACTCACACTACCGCAATCGCGCGCGGTTTCTTGGGTGGGTACGATAGATGCAGACGATCACCAAAGAAGCATTGTTGAAGCAGGTGCGACAGGTAGCTGCACAGCAGCTCCTTACCAGAGAGGAGCTTACCGCAGCCTTCGATGCGGGGATAAGCGGCGACTCAGATGTGGACGAGATCACGCCCCAGACAGGCATTTCCCAGATGCTCTATTACGTGGGCGGTGCCGTGGTGTTTCTTGGCATCGGGGTGCTGATCCAGCAGCATTGGTCAGCACTCGGCAATGCGACAAAAATCTTATCCACGTTAGGCGCGGGCGTGGCCGCATATGTGGCGGCAGCGTTCCTCATCCGCCATGAACGCTTGGAGCCAGCCAGCAGGGCGTTCTATTTCATCTCAGCCTTGGTGATGCCGTTAGGGCTGCACGTGACGTTTTACATTGCGGGACTGAAGACGGGCACGCACGGCGTGCAAAGCTTGGTAGCCGGCATTTTATTAATCACATTTTTACTCTCCTATGCCGTCCATCGCAAGACGGTGTTCACCCTCTTTAACATTATTTTTGGCACGTGGTTGTTTTTTAGCGGGACCAACTGGTTAGTCGGCGGCCGGCCACAGTTTGGATGGGAATTCTCGGCGTATCGCGTCTTGTGCACGGGGTTGGTCTATGCCCTGCTGGGCTATGCATTAACGCAGACGCCGCACCGCGCCTTGACAGGGGCGTTGTACGGATTTGGCGTATTGCTGTTTCTCGGAGCCGCGCTGGTGCTGGGCGAGTGGAAACCGAATCAGAACGTCTGGTGGGAACTGGCGTTTCCAGGCTTGGTGTTTGGCGTGATGTTCCTCAGTGTCTACCTAAAAAGCAAGGCGTTTCTGACGTTTGGGTCGATCTACCTGATGATCTACATTCTTAAAATCACAGCGGAGTATTTTGCCGATAGTTTGGGTTGGCCGCTTGCGCTGGTCCTGACGGGCCTTGGCTTAATTGCCATCGGTTACCTGCATTTTAATCTGAAGAAGAAATACCTCTCGTAGTGCGACACCTTTTACGTCTGAAGATGTTGTGATCTTGACAAGTCGGATAATCTTTGATAGCGTAAGTGTAAGAGCATGCGCCGCGGTCGGGTTGTAGCAACCATTCCCCCAACGATGAAATTGTCGTTGGGGGGTTTTTGTTGAGGAGCACATGTCAGCGCACGGGATACGCATTGCACTCATCGTGATCGGGACGGGGTTGGCGGGCGGGTGGGGCGCTGAATGGGCGGCGCATCAGACGGTGCAGCACCGTTTGGAGGCGGCCTTGCAGACCCAGCGGACTCTGGAGTTGGAATTGGGCGAGGTGCGGGGGGAGCACGAACGCGTGAGCGTCGCGCTGACGAAGGAACAACAGCGCACGGGCCAACTGACCCAGGCGATTTCCGAGAAAGACCAGGTCTTGCAGCAGACGCTGGAGCGGCTCGCGCAGGAAGAGCGCGTTGCGCAAGAGCTTCAGGGTCGGCTGCTGGCGATGGAGCGCCAATTTGACCAGGTGCAAGGGGCGCTCTCGGTGGCGCTCCAAACCCGCGCATCGGAGCCTAGCGAGGCAGAGGCCGGGATGGTGCAGTTGGAAAAAGTGGTGGTGACGCAGCCGGCACTGGCCGACTCGTCGGTGCAAGGGCATGTGGTGTCCGTCCATCCGGAGTGGAAGTTTGTGGTCATTGATTTGGGCTGGGATGCGGTGAGCATCGGCGAGGTGGTGTCGATTTTTCGCAACGAGGAGCTCCTGGGAAAAGCCCGCGTGGAGCGCGTGCAAGAAAAGGTGTCGGCGGCGACGTTGTTACCGGATTGGATGCAGACGGAGGTGCGTGTGAATGATCTCGTCCGCGTCCTCTGAACTTCGAGTCCATAGTCCACAGTCCATAGTCCATAGACGCATGGGTCGGTGGGCTTGGCTCTTGGTTCTCGTTGGAGGTGTGGTCAGCCTGGGAAGGTTGGGATGGGCGGCGGAGCGCTCCTCGCCCATCACCGAGCGAGCCACCACGCAGTTGGTGGTTCGGTTGGCGACTGAGGAAACCCTGGCGGTGCAGTCGCGCTTCCAAGACAGCCCGCCCACGCTCCACATTAAATTTCCTGAAGGACGAGTGACCGGCTCGCTGCCGGAGCGCACCGTCATCGGTCGAGGGGCGATTGACGATATTCGGATCGCGTATGGGGAGACGGTGGCCCCCGCCCGCGCTCGCTGGATCGAGGTGCTCAGCATTCGCCTGCGCGCGCCGTATCCGTATACGGTGCGCCCTGAGCCAGGCCGGGTGGTCATCATCATTGAGCATCCCGAGACCATCAGCAGCGACGCGATCGAGCTGGGCTTGCCCGGCGGAACGATTGCCTCCGGCCTCTTCATGCCGCCGGTGAGTGAACGGTTTCGCGCGATGCAGGACGCGCTCATGCGCGCCGGCCCGCAGCCGTGGGCGTTGATCAGCCGCCCCGAGATGCCGGTATCGGTGACTCGCGTGAGGCGCCGGCCATCCGCCAGCCAGGCAGCGCTGAACACGATCCCGTGGGTTCTTCAAGCCCCCCCTACGGCTCAGGGTTCTGGGCTCGGGGCTAGAGGTCAGAACCCGGTGGTTCGACGGAACGTCCAGCGTAGCCCAGAGCCCGAAGCCCTCCCCGGCCCGCCAAGGGCTCATGCAGCCGGGGCGGGCAGCCCAGAGCGACGTGAGGTTGTGAAACAGCTTGTAGGCTGGTGGCGGGCGAGTGGGTGGTGGACGCTCCTCGGTCTGGCCGGCATCGGTGTGCTCAGCGCCGTGTGGTGGGTCGGGCGGAGGCAAGGGTGGTGGGAGCCTCGCCGGCGGGCCGTGGCGCGCACGCCGCAGAGCTCCTCGGCCACTCGGATTCTCGACCACTTGGTCTGGCGCGCGTTTGAGCGGCAAGGCTATGCGCTCCTCCAGACGATTGAATCCAGCGAACCCATTGGCACGATCCGGGTGATGAATAAGGATGGCGCCAAGGCTGCCTTGCTCTGCGTGGGCGACGGCGCGTTCTTTGAGAAAACATTGGTCGAGCAGTTTGTGCGGGTGCTGCGAGGGTTGCAGCTTTCACAGGGCTATCTGATCGCTCCCGGGTCGTTTACCGTGCCGGCCCAGCGCTATGCGAAAGCCAACGGGGTCGCGCTGATGAGCCGCGAACATTTGATCGAGCTGCTCAGCGCCGGCGCCATCGGCGAGCATGCCACCACGCAGTTGCAGAAGATACAAGCACAGCTGGACGAAGCGAAAGAGACGCTCACCCAATACGCGCAACAACTGGATGTGATCCGCCGCCAGCGCAACGAGGCGAGCTGGTTCCTGGCGGAGGCGCGTATTAAAGCGGCGGCGTTTGAAACGGAGCTTGGGGATCTCAGGCAACGCCTCCGCCAGAGCGAGGAAGAGACGGTGCGCTGGCAGCAGGAAGCCGAGCAGCGCCGCAAACAATGGGAAGAGAGCCAGTGGTATCTCGGTGAGGCGCGCGCCTTTGCGCAGCACCAAGAGCAGCAGCTCAAGACGCTGCACGATGCCGCGACGCAGCTCCAGAGCGACATGGCGCAAGCCAAGGCCGCGCTGGAGGAGGGCGAGCGGCTCTGGCAAGACACGCAGCGTACCCTCGAGACCGAGCGAACCGTCCGCCAGAGCCTGGAAGCGGAGCGGGAAGCCCTGCGCCGGCACGGCGAGCGGAGAAAAGAGGCGCGCCTCTCGCGGTCCGATATTCAGGTGGAGGTGCGCGACGCTCAAGGCGGGATCATGTTCGAGGGGATTCCGCGCGATCTCAGCCGCCTCGGCATCGGGCTTGATTCGCCGCAGCTCAACGACCACCTGCCCGCCATTCAGATCCGCGTGCGGCTGCCTGGCTTGGAGCAGGCGATCGAGGCGACCGGGCGGATTGTGTGGCAGCAGCAAGATCTCTCCACGGGCCGCTCCCGCATCGGCTGCGAGTTTGATGCGCTGCCCTCCGATGCCGCCGGCGTGTTCGAGCAGACGCTGGCGCGCCTGAATTAAGCGGAGGGTTTGCGGCGTTCCTTCACGTAGACGCTTCGCTCCAGTTGTTTCGCATACGCCTTGAGTTCCGCGCCGATTTGTGCTACCTGCCCCAGGTGGGTGAGGCGATGCTCTTCGTTCGTCACCACCGCGATCGAAATCGTCAGAAACCCCAATTTCACCGGCTGTCCCTTGCGGTCGGCGTGCAAGACATAGCCGCGCTGCCGATCGGCGTCGTCGTAGAGCGACGGTGCGAGCGCATCAAACTGCGCGATGATCGCCTGACTCACCGCCTCGGCGTGCGAGGGCGCGGTGATGACGACGAAGTCGTCCCCCCCGATGTGCCCGATAAAGTCGGCCGGCCGGCCGTGATGCTTCACGGCTTCTAACAGAATTTGCGCCGTCTTGGTAATCACCAGGTCTCCCCGCTCAAAGCCGTAGTGATCGTTGAACGCTTTGAAATGGTCCAGATCGCAATAGCAGACGGCCAGCGGCAGCGAAGTGGCGAGGCGCTCTTCCATCTCCTGTTGAATGGACACATTCCCCGGCAGCTTCGTCAGCGGGTTGGCTTCCAGCTCTTGGGCGGTGCGCCGGAGAATCATCCGCACGCGCGCCAGCAGCTCTTGCGGCTCAAACGGTTTGACCACGTAATCGTCCGCGCCGGCGTTGAGCCCCTGCACTTTATCCTGCACCTCGCTGCGCCCGGTGAGCATGATGATGGGCACGTGCCGCAGCAAGAGGTCTTCCTTGAGGACTCGGCAGACCGACGGCCCATCCATCCGCGGCATCGAATAATCCAGGATCAGCAGATCGGGCGTGCAGCCTCGGATGGCGTCCAGCGCGGCCTGCCCGTTGGAGGCTTCCACAATGCGATGTCCGGCAGATTCGAGCGTGGCGCGCACGATCTCTCGAAGATCGGCATCGTCGTCGACGACCAAAATGGTGCTGGTGGGGCTCATCGTGTTGGGAGCAGCACGGTGAAGGTGCTGCCTGTGCCCAGGGCCGAGCTGACGGCGATCGCCCCGTGGTGCGCCTCGACGATACGCTTAGCCAGGGCGAGCCCCAATCCGGTTCCGCGCACCTGTTCATTGACGGGACTGGCCGATCGGTAGAACTCTTGAAACAGCTTCGGGATCTCCGCCGGCGCAATGCCGCAGCCGGTATCGCGGACCTCTAGCTGCACCTGCGCGCCGTGTTGGGACAGCGAGATGGTGACGGTGCCGCGCTCCGGCGTATACTTGGCCGCATTGGCGAGTAAATTCACCAGGACGCGCGGCAAGTGGGTCGGATCGCCCACCAGCTCCTGCACGCCGTCGAGCTGTGTCGCGATGGTGATGTGCTTCGCATCGAGCTGCGGCTTTACCGCTTCCACGGCGGTGGCGACGAACTCGCGCGCATCGAGGGGGCGCGGCTCCATGGTGACGCGTCCCGACTCAATGCGGGCGATATCCAGCAGATCGTTGATCAGATGCGTGAGCAAGTCGGCGTGTTTTTCTATTTTTGCCAGCCGCTCTTCTTGAGATGATGCGACGCTTCCAAATTGGCCGGCGCGCAGCAGCGACGCGTAGCCTTTAATCGCCGACAGCGGCGTGCGCAGCTCATGCGAGACGGCCGACACGAAGTCGCTCTTGGCTTTGTTCACCCGCAGCAGCTGGGCGTTGGCGGAGGCCAGCTCCTGGGTGCGCTCCAACACCTTGCGCTCCAACACCTGGCGGGCGTTCCACGCTTCTTCATAGAGCGCGGAGTTTTCAATGGCCGTCGTCAGTTGGGTGGCTAAAATCGCCACCAGCTCTTCATCGCCTCGCCGCTCCGTCATCCCCATGCCCTCGCGGGCCAAGAGCAGGCAGCCGGCCGGCCCCGCTTGAGGCGTCAGGCTGGCGACCACGATCGTCTGACTCTTGAAGTGCTCCAGCAGTGCCGCCATCGCGGGCTCAGGGCGCTGATGCGCGCTCCATTTTCTCGGCGCGGGATGGGCCAGGCAGTCGCGCAGGCCGCCGCCGTCGATGAGATGGCGGCGGATCTGCTCTGCCTCTTGCTCCGACAGGCCGATGACGGCCTGCCAGGCGACATCATCCGGCGTGGCGCAGAGGCCCATCAACCCTTTAGAAAATCCGCAGTGCTCCAGCAGGGGGGCGGTGAGCTGCGCGTAGATTTCCTGCGGGTGCAGGCTGATGCGCAGGCGCCGGCCCAGGTCTTGTAAGGCGACCAGGGACGACAGTTTACGATCCAGCTCATCTTGCGTGTTGTGCAGCTCCACGTCGGTGCGGATGATCAGCTTGGCTTGCGCGTCCAACTGGTCATAGGCCCGCTTGAGCTTGGCCAGCTCTTCGGCCACTTGCCGCTGATGCTCCACGCGCAGCGCCCAGTACGACACCGATCCCAGCAGCACCACCGAGGCGAGGAGAGCGATGGACCAGTGCAGGCCGATGGTCAGCATCGCCACCGTGACCACGCACGCAATCAGCAAGATCACGGTTTGGATCGTGGGTTTCATTGGCCCGCCGCCAGCACCAGCACGGCTCCGGTTTGCAACAACGACGCATGCTCGCCATGCGTGTAGCAGCCGATGATCGGCACGGAGGCGCCCACCACCTGGCGGATGCGTCCGATCGTCTCCGAAGCCTCATGCCCCAGCAACCGTTTCCGCACAACCGAGTCGTACACCAACACCCAGGACACCGTCGTCATCGATTTCACCGCTTCTTGGGCGGCGAGGGAGGCGGCCTCGAGGGCTTGCGCCCGGCTGCTGATCATCAGATGGGCGATGGCGCCTTCCGTGACGTCGCCGGTACAGGCGAGGCTGCCGTCCTGCCCGAACGCCATGATGTTGCGCAGGAGAAAGGGCCCGTCGACGCGCTCTTGCATGCCCAGCGGATAGCCCAACAACTGGCGGCTTAGGCCGTTGCCTCGGACGCGCTCGAGCAACTCCGTGCCAAAATAGTCTTCGTAGACGTTGGCCGCGGGTCGGCCGTCCAGCTCGCGCACGATGTGGTCCTCCGCCCGGGTGATGCGCCACGGCTTGCTGATCGGCGCAAACCCGTGCCGCATGCCCACGCCGAAGGTGACGGAGCCGCCAAATGCCAGCGCCACCACGGCATCGCTCAACACGTCCCCGCGCGCGTACTGGGAGTCGCCCATCAACGCGCCGACGATGGACGAGCCTGTGCCAAGCACTTCCTGCATGCCGCGCACCACATCGGCGTATGCGGTCGAGAGGCCATCGCCGAAAAACAGCACGCCGCGCCGGCCATGGCCATTCACCGAGCGCGCGGCTTCCTGCGCGGCGCGAAAACCCGCCAAACGGGGATCGCGTGTCACCTCAGGGCCGACGCCCACGCCGAGGGTGACGTCCTCATCGCCGAGCGCGAGCACCACACAGCTATGCGTCTGCGGGCCCTCGACAATGATCTCGCCGGCAGTGCTGCCCCCGGCCAGCGGCACGCTGCTGCCCAGCCCGCTGCGCACCCCGTCGAGCAATGCCCGCTGGTCAAACCAGGAGGAGCCCAGCACAAGAGCGCCCCGCGGCGGCCGATTCGAAAGCCGCCTGAGCGCCATCGTGGCGGCGGCCTGACCCGCCGCCATCGCATTGGTTTGCGCACTCCAGCCCACTGCCGCAAACATGGTCAGAGAGAATCCTCCTATCCTGCTATCCTGTAAGTATATCTGATCTGGAAGGTAGCGTTCAGCGTAGAGCGTGCAGCGTATAGTTTCCTATCCGCTATCCGCTAGGGAGAATGCCGTGCGGCAGATTCAGGCAGGTTGGAGGGGGGTGGGGCAAAGCGCTGCGCGCGGCGGGTGGCATACATGTCCATGTCCGCATCGTCCAGCACTTGCTGGGCGGATGTGTCGGGTTGGCTGCGGCTCACCCCCACGCTCAAGCGCACCGGGCCTAAGCGGCTCGTGGCGTCCCATGCGCCGTGCAGAGCCACCTGGCGCAATTTTTCGGCCACGGCGCGCGCTTGCTCGATGCTGGTTTCCGGGAGGGCCACGATGAACTCATCGCCGCCAAAGCGGGCGATCAGGTCCGACTGCCGTAGGTAGCGCTGGAGCTCTTTGGCGACGCGTTGGAGGACGAGGTCGCCTATGTGATGGCCCAGCAGGTCGTTGACCTGTTTGAACCGATTCACATCAATCATCAAACAAGCCAGCGGGCGCTGGTAGCGGAGGGCGCGCAGATGTTCCAACCGCCAGCGCTCCAGAAAAAATCGGCGGTTGTGCAACCCCGTCAGCTCGTCGTGGGTCGCGAGCTGCCGCAGCCGCTCGGTGGTGCGCCGCAGGGCGGCCGTGCGCCGGCTGACGATGTGCTGCAAGATGCGCGTGCGCATCGCCAGCAGCCAAATCATCAGCGTCAGCACCACGCCCACCAAGAGGCTGAGTGCGGTGATCAGCGCGTGAAACCACGACATCGCCTGCGCGGTGTGCGTGATGCCAGGCTGCATCTCCAGCGTCCAGCGGATCGTATCAAACCGGATCGGCCGTTGAATGATGACGGTCGGAGCTCGCCCCTCCTGTTTCGGCGCTTGCCAGCGGCTGGAGCGATACAGCACCGTGTCGTCCTCCCGCAGTTGCGCGGGAAACGGTTGTTGGAGACTCAAGTCGAAGAAGTCTACCAGTAGGGGCTTGAGATCGAAGACGCCCACGACCACCCGGCGGCGATTGGCAGCAGTGCGCAGCGGCTCGAGCATCACCACCAGGCTGCGATCGGTCTCGACCGTGATGGTGAACGTCGAGGGCACGCTCCACGCATTGCGCAACCGGCTGCGCTGCGTGATCGCCTGGGTGAGCTGACGGCGTCCTTGAGGGCTGGAGAGGATGGGGCGGTCCCACCATTCAAGTCCTTGCTCAGCTCCAGCCAACCCGATGCCCAGGAGATGCCGTGTGTGGGCGACGGAGCTTTTGGCGAGGGCTTGCCGTTCGGCGAGGGCGAGGGTAGGCGCTTTCTCGAGGGTCTCGCGCAGCAGCGTGAGCGTGCCCCGCCGGCTTTCAAACGCTCGGATGAGTTGTTGGCCGGCCTGGTTCAGGACGACGGTGGTATCGCCGTGCACCGCCCGGTCGGCGCGCCACCGCATGAAGGCGACGGTGCCCAGCAATGCCAGACTCAAGCCCACAGTGGCGATGCAGGCGATGAGCGTGCGCCGATACCGCCGCGAATTGAGCCGACCCATCCAGCTACGCCAATCGGGAAGCATCGTTCCTCGATTGTAGTCTTGCGACGTGAAAAAGACAATGCTCTCTGCGGCGCGGAGGGGAAATCAAAACCCGGGGACGGAGGTGCAGCCGGTGGGGGGCTTGGACATTTTGACTTTTTCCAGGAGCGCTTCGGCGTCCTTGAGGGCTTTGGCTTCGGTGTCTTGCTTGGTGGCCCCTTCGGACTTGACGACCCACGCGCCTGGATCGGTGTTATCGATGGTGGTGTGGTATGTTGCACCCAGCCGGTAGGTGACGATGGTGATGGGCCACCCGGCCAGCGTGGTCTTGCGTTCGCTATAGTCTTCGGCTTTTGGCATTACGGTTTTTCGATGGGCGCGGCGACCAGGTTGCCCCACTCGGTCCAACTGCCGTCGTAGTTCTTCACGTTCTTGTAGCCGAGCAAATATTTCAGCACGAACCACGTGTGGCTGGAGCGCTCTCCGATGCGGCAGTACGCGATCACCGGCTGCTCGCCGGTGATGCCGGCTGCGCCGTAGAGCTGTTTCAGTTCGTCCACGCTCTTGAAGGTGCCGTTGTCGTTGCACGCCTTGCCCCACGGGATGCTCTTGGCCCCGGGGATGTGGCCGCCGCGCTGGCATGTCTCCGGCAAGCCCGGCGGGGCCAGCAGCTCGCCGCTGTATTCCTGCGGGCTGCGCACATCGACCAACTGCGCCGCTCGCTGTGTGGAGGCGTCCATCACCTCCGGCAAAAAGGCGCGCAGGCTCACATCCGGCGCGCTGGCGCGGTAGGCGGTGTGGGCGACCTTCGGCGCGTCGGTGGCCAGCTCGCGGCCTTCCGCGATCCACTTCTTGCGGCCGCCGTCCATGAGCTGCACCCGTGTGTGGCCGTACATCGCAAGCTGCCAGAACGCCCAGGCGGCGAACCAGTTGTTGTTATCGCCGTAGAGGATGATGGTGGTATCGTTGGCAATGCCGGAAGCGCTCAAGAGCCGCTCCAGCTTGTCCTTGGGGATCACGTCGCGGCGCACCGTGTCGCACAATTGCGTGTCCCACGCCCAGCCGATCGCGCCGGGCACATGACCTTCAGTGTAGGCCTTAGTGTCCACGTCCACCTCCACCAGGCGGATGGCGGGGTCGGTCAGGTGTTGCGCCACCCAGTCGGTGGAGACGAGCACCTCTTGCTTCGTGGACGCTGCTGAGGATGTTTGTACAGGCATCTGTTCCTCCTTGGGGTTAGTTCGACTTGAACCCCTATTGTATGACCTGGGCCATACACCCGTCAAGGGTTTTTAGGCATTGTCTCGGCCAGCACCGCGGCTGTCTCATCCGCCACCGGCTGCTGATCCGCTAGGATCGTGATCCGCGTCCAGTCCGGGCTCACCTGCACCGTAGGCCGCTTGAAGATCGGGTCCGGTTCCTGCGACGGCTGGCGGAAACTCGCGCAGCGGTACAATAACGGGCTACGGTCAGATCAACCGGTCAGCTTCAGTCTGCTGCGGAAGGTCGTCCAGCAACTTCAGTTCGCCCACCAACACCCCACCACCGGCGCTGTAAAAATAACTCCCGCATCTCCCTGAGCACGACATCCCACCGACTTTCTCCCGTAATGGAATCAGGTGTTTTCTACGCCGCCTGGTCACTTCCTTTCTGCCCGCCTGAAGATTTCCCTTGACCTTCCAGTTGACTGGATAGTTTATACTTATGGGTGAGATGGCAACGGTCTATATCAGTGTGCTGGCACGACACGCGGGTGTCCCCATCAAGACGATCCGTTACTACGAGGATGTGGGGTTGCTCCCGAAGCCGAGCCGCACCGCCGCAGGGTATCGGCTGTATGCGCCAGCCACCGCCAAGCGCCTGCTGTTCATCAAGAAGGCGCAGCACTTGGGGCTGCGCCTGGATGAGATCAAGGAAATCTTGGAGTTGGCGGATCGGGGACGCTGCCCGTGCGGGCACGTCCAGACAGTGCTGAAGAAGCGGCTTGCGGAACTCCGGCAGAAGATCGCCGACTTGCGCCTGATTGAGCGGCGAGTCGGAAACGCAATCCGCCAGGGTTGTCCGCCCAACTTCAAACCCAGGGGCACTGCCATCTGCCCCACCATCCAGCGACAATCAGCGAAGAAAGGACGGTGATCCCATGAAGGCAGACACACTGGGCATCCTCTCGGCGCTGGTGGCCTCGGTCTGTTGCGTCACTCCGCTGATCGTGGTGCTCCTGGGCTTGGGTAGTCTGGGGATCGGCGCGGCGCTAGGACAGTTTCACTGGTGGTTTCTGTTTGCAGCCATCTGGCTGCTGACGTATGGGTGGCGAGCGTATGTTCAGGAGCAACGGCGCTGCCGCACCGCCCAATGTGAGATGCGACGCAGCAACACCACACGGACGATGCTCATTGGCGCTTCGGTGATCGTTGCTGCGTTTGTCGGGTTGAACCTGTAGACCTGGTCAGGAGGTAAACAATGAGACAGGGCTGCCCTCCGCCGCCGACACCTGAGCCAACTGGCGTGGAGTCGTGCTGCGACTTGCATCCGCCCACGAAGTGCAGCCCCACTCCGTGCCCGACGTGCGGCAACACGGGGAAGACGGTCGCCCGCCTGACGCTGGGAGCACTCCTGAAAGCCGAGCGCCGCCCTGCGATCCCAGCCCAGCAGGAGGAGTTCTGTTTCTGCCAGACCCCGACGTGCGAAGTTGTCTACTTCCTGCCAGACAGACCCTTGTTTCGGAAGGACGACCTGTCCGTGAACGTTGGATTGAAAGAACCAGAGGATCCCGCAGTGCCTGTTTGTTACTGCTTCGGTTGGACGCCCCAGAGGATTCAGGCAGAAGTTACAGCGATAGGTCACAGTACGGTCATCGACCAGATCAAAGCGCAGGTGAAAGGGGGCAACTGCTACTGTGAGGTGACGAATCCGCAGGGGTCGTGTTGTCTTGGAAATGTGGCGAAGGCGGTGCAGCAGGCAACGGCGTCTGTCACTTGAGGGTGTCGCTGTGTCCCGCGTGCGGCGCGTGTCCTGAAGTCGTGCTGGACGTTGAGCGGGATGAGGCGCGGATCGGGGAAGAAGGCAACCTGGTGCGGCTCAACAAAGAGGCGTGGAAGACGCTGGTGGAGAAAATCCGCTCAGGCGAGTTGACCGAGCTTTACTGATATCCCTTTCCCATCGGTCAACTCCTCCGTGGCATCCACATGATCACCGCGTCCCCCGCGACTAGCGCTTAACGGTGGACGCTACTTTAGAGAGTAGCGCTGACGGAGAAGGCGTGCCAGAGGGCGAGGAGGGTGAACATCTCCGAGAAGAGGAAGGGGCGGAAATACCAGCCGCCGAAGGCGAGCAGCAGCCCGTCGAAGGCGAGATACAGGTGAGCGGCGATCAGCCCGGCCAGGGCCAGGCGGATGGGTCGGGAGGGCAGCTTGCGCATGAGCAGCAGGCACAGCCCGACAAAGCCCGCTATAAACGTGCTCTGGACGATTGAGAGCAGCGAGGACCATTCGGGGCTGAGCTTCAACGTCCACCCGATGATGGGATCCGATGCGGGCGTGAACCGGCCCAGGCCGATGACGGCGGCATAGACCAGGAGAAACGGCGCAAACCACAGCAGGAGGCGCTTGGGCGTCATCGCCGGATGGCGCACGAGCTGGTCCACGGCGATCACGCTGGGCAGGGTGAGCCCGACGGACGTGGCCAGCCAGCAGTGGCGCAGCGCCCAGACATACCGGGGCGCCTGCAACTGGGTAAAGAGGGCCAGGGTGACGTAGCGGCTGATGACGAAGGCACCGCTGGCCATCAGCAGCCACTTCAGCCACACCGGTGAGACACGGCGGTACGCGGTGCTCGTCAGCACGGCGAGGCCGCTAGCCAGGCCGAGCAGAAACAGATAGGCGCTCGCGAGCGAAGTCATCGGATCTCGTTACACCGAGCGCGCCGGACTGCGCGTCCACCGCGCCGTCGTGATGAGGGCGTAGGCGCCAAACAGCGCGGTCGTCCAGACCACGTCGCCGAGCACGGTGGCGCGGACGAAGGGAATCGCCGCGATATAACAGGTCCACAGCCCCTCCAGCGTGCGCGGATACAGCCCGCCGACGAGCCACACGCCGAAATTGGTGAGGAGGAAGAACAGCGCCGAACCGGTGAGCGCGCCGGCTAGGATGCGCGTGGGTGTGGGCGCGCGGCGAATCCACCAGCCGAGCAGGCCGGTCAGCGCAAACGCGCCCCAGGTGAAGGGGATCGTCGCATGCAGCCCGAGGAACAGGTCGCTGAGTGCCATGATGGCCAGCGGCAGGATGAGGCTCCATCGTTTCGACAGCCAGGCGCCGCCAAAGAGCGCAATCGCCGCCACAGGGCTCGCATTCCACGGATGCGGCACCAGCCGCGCGATGACGCCTAAGAGGATCAAACCCCCGACGAGCGTTTGAGATATCTTCGATGTCCCGTTCATCCTTTCCCCCTTTGCTTAGTAATGAACCGCAGCCACGGCATCCAGATCAAATCCTGCGTTAGACGCGGTTCGTTCGCAGGCTCTCAAGAGCGGATCGTTGACATGGCGGACGAGGTCGCCATTGACATCGGTCAACCATTGGTCACCGGTATCGGTGATGCGCACATATTTCACCCATTTTAGCGGTGGACGATTGGGCAAGGTGGCGAGATCAAAGCTGTCGCCCCCGGAGACGCTCGGGTTGGTCGGATCCGGGCTGCCCAGATTGCTGAACACCGGGTTGATGCCGGCAAAGCCATAGCTGTACGAGAACGGATTTTTGAAATCGACTTGATTGCTGGGCGTAAAGTGCGGCACGTAATCAAATGGGAACCGGGAGAACGTCTGTCCGTCCTGGCTGACCTCGACGACGGCCGGTTCCATGAATCGTTTCTGCGGGTCTCCGCCTTGATAGAACGTGTTTTCAAACACGGTGAAGTCCACCCCCGACTCATCCACGATGATGTTATTGCTGAATTCGAGCGTGATGCTTCCGCCGTACGGAGCCGAACGGCCTTGGTCAGTGTTCACGCCGCAACCAAGCGACACCACATCCAGCGAGCCTTGCGCGGTGCCTCCGCCTTTGGGTAGGCCGAGCACAATGGCTGGCAGGCCGGTGCTGCCGAACGGATTCGGATGCAGCGGGGCAAACGAAGCCACCGCATCCGCATACGGATCACCTGCTTGCGGTGTGGCCTGCGCGCGCGAGTCTTCAGCGATCTGGCCGGCTCGTCCCCGCAGATCCACCCCAACGGCAAGGTAGTAATAGGTCGTGCCGTTGGTCAGTCCCGTATCGACGAACTGCGTGTCGGTGCCGGTGTACACAGTGGTACCGTCGTCCGGCCCTGCCGGCTCGCGATGTGCTCGCCTGACGAGTAGGGTATGATCGTAGCGCGGGGACGATGGATTACGCCAGGCCAACCCGACTTTGCCGTCGCTCGGCGCGGCGATACAGTGGGTGACCGGTGGAATCGGCGGATCCTCAGGCTCCGGTTCAACGACGGTGAGCGTGCCGTCCTGGCGCGCCTGCATCCACCCTTGATCGGTCACCTGGACGGTGACCCGCCACTGACCCGCTTCTGTTGGGATGCCTGAGAGCAGTCCCTGGTCAGTGAGCGTTATCCCAGAAGGCAGACGGCTGCCGTCGGCCAGGCCCCACCGATACGGCGGAATGCCTCCCACCGCGTGCAGCGTGGTGGAGCATGGCTCATCCACCGTGCAGGCCAGCCCGAACGGATCGGCGGTTAGCTGACCATCGGCGATGTTGAATCGGAACTCTGCCGTGTCAGAAATGTCGTCTTGGTCGCTGACCCTGATATGGACGAGAAAGACACCTGCCTTCGTGGGGACTCCGCTGATGCGTCCTCTCTCCTCAAGGATCAGCCCGTCGGGCAGCGTGCCGGCGACCAGGCTCCACGTGTAGGGAGGGTGTCCACCTTGCGCCATGAACACACACTCATAGGGGACGCCGACGTATCCGACGGGGCACGATCCGCTGACTAAGTAGAGCGGGCTAGTCGTGATACGCAAAGTGAAGCGAGTGGTGATGGTGGTGCCTTGCGTATCGCGCAGTTGCACCTGCAATTGAAAGAGGCCATCCTGCGTGGGTACACCGGCGATCACGCCAAGCCGACCGTCGAACGTTAACCCCTCAGGCAGCGCTCCGCCGACGAGGCTCCACCGATACGGCGGCACGCCGCCGCGCGCGCGCAGTTGCGCGAAATAGTCGCGGCCAATCACCCCATCCGGCAGTGCCGTTGTGAGTAGCTCAAGCGGCGGTAGTTGCGCCTCAGGCTGTGGGACAGGCAGATCAACTTCCAGCGCGGTGAGGACGAACTGGTGCACCGTCGAGTGGTCGGCGGCATCTCGCACCTGGATGGTGAAGGTTCTCCGTTGCGGCTTCAACGGGGTGCCGACGATCAGGCCGTGTGTCTCATCGAGCCGCAGCCCCTCCGGCAGCCAGCCCTCCTGCAGACTCCAGGAGTAGGGCAGCGTGCCGCCATGCGCGGCGAGGATGACCCGATACGGCGCGCCGACGACGGCCGGCTCAAGCCGTCGGGTGATGATGCGCAGGGTGGCTTGCGGCGTGGTCGAGGGTTGCTTCATCGACGACAAGCGGGGTTCTGCAGCCGCGGGTTGGTGACGCGGGGAAGACGCAGGCATCGACGGGTGCTCGGAGACTCGACTCGTGGTGGATCCTGAGGAGGGCAGCGCGATCTTCGCCGCAGCGGCGTGGAGAGCCGCCGGGTGCGCAGGGGAAAACAGATGCGGTGTCTGCCCGCTGGCGGCGAGTGCGGCGATTGCGGGGGAGGCTTGCGCGGTGTCATCACCGGTGCGGGCGGCGTGGTCGCCGTGCAGCGACCAGGCCAACAGCAGGCTGGCGCATCCGAGCGATGCGATGATAACGATGCGAGCGAGGCGCCTCATGGCCGGCTTCCGCCTTTTGTAGGCCGGCTTCCGCCTTTTGCAGGCCGCACCACGATGACTTGCCGGTGGCCTCCCAAATCGTCGATGAAGAAGGCCACTCGCGAGGGGCTGGCGTGGAAGGGTTGGAATGGTGCATCGGGCCGATAGAGCGCGGCATACAAAAAGAGCGCGAAGGAACCGCCGGTCGTCTGGGCGAAGGGGCTTACGTGGCTGTCTCGGGCGATGTGATCGAGGACGCCAAACAGATTCGTCACGAAGAAGTCGCCGAAGTTGTTGAGGACCAGATCAAACCCGGAATCCAATGCGGCCACCGTCTGGGCATCGGATTCTTGCAGGACGCGCAGGCCCTGAAGCGCCTCGGCGACGAGGGTGTGGTCGAATTTCAACAGCGCATGGCTGGCCGGCGGGGCGGGGAACTCGAATGTGCTGCGCACATAATAGAGGTTGCCGGCTGCATCCAGCGCGACCGGGCCGGACGGGCCGCTGACCTGCGCGACAGGGCGCAGCGCGCCGGTTGACAGGTCGTAGTGGTACAGGACGGTGCCCGTCCCTGTGGGACTGGCGCTGATGATCGCCTCGGTGTTCGAGAGAAAGGCGGCATCGAACGGCTGAAACAGCCTGACCGGCTTCTGCACAACGCCGGTCACAAGGTTCACCAGAAAGATCTGGCCGATGGAGCTTTCAGCCACCAGCAGGCTTTGGCCATCGGGTGTGGTCTTGACGAAGGCGCCGAAGAGGCCGGCCTTCGACAGTCGCGCAATGGTGCGCTCTTTCGCCGGGATGCCATCCCCATTGGCGTCGAAGGCATAGAGACGCGTCGCGCTGTCCATGCAGACCATGTCGCCGTCGGGGAGGAAGTCCATCCCCCCTGCGCAGTCATGCGGCAATGCCTGGGCGGTAAACCCTCGCTGGGTGAGTTCAATGAGGAGGGGGAAGTCACTGAGGCGTGATGGTGGCGTGAGGGATCGCGCTATCGCCCCCATCGTCGGAAACGGGATGGAGCGGCCGAACACCGCGCCATTCAGCAGAAGCAACCCGGCGGCGCCCGAGAGGAGCCACACACAAAAACGCCGCGCCGTTCGCCACGAACGCGCGGTCAGGCCACGAGCACTAGAGCGGATCATGATCCGTTCACCTCCACTTCGTCCACGAGGGGACAGGTGATCTCTCGCCGTAGGCAGGTCTTCTGGCTCCCCCGGCTCTTGCGCCTTCCCCTCCCGCACATCCGGTGCAGGAGAGTGGCTCTCAGCAAGAGCCTAATGCTGGGGTCACAGCGGCGGGTCCGCGCCCGATTTTCACGGGCTTCCCTTTTGTGCTCCGCCATTAGGCGAAGCACCCACGGCCTTCTCTTGTGCGGCTAGCTTAGGCGCGAGCCGCGGTTTTGTCAATGGCTTTTTTGAGCGGGCGTTTGCGGAGCCGGTGGGACCAGGGCGGTGCGGCAAATCGGACAGTCGGTCGCTATCGACTCGGGATGTTTTGTGGAGCGAGGCACCCAGAACGTGACCAGTTCGCCTACTCCTTGCGCGGTGCGCTTGAGCGCGTGGCTGACCCCTTTGCCCAAGCCCGTGATGAGGTTGCCGCTGTGCTCGACTTCAGACGCCGGCTGGACGAGCAACTCGGTCCACCCAAAGGCGGTATTGAGCGCCCCGCGCGCCAGCGTCGATGACGCGTGTTCGGCGTACGGGGCCGACTGATTATTGGCGTGACGGCAAATGGGACACGGCTTCGGAGCGTCTTCCGCCGCCGTTGGCGGGGCTGCGGCCGCCGCGAGCGCCGTGGCGGAGGCTTGCACGCAGGCGAAGGCTCCGACGAGCAACCAGGCGAGGCGCGTGTGTGTGTTCATGGACGAACGTCCATTGTATCGAACAACGCGCGTGGTGGCAAGAGTAGTGGGGTTGACAGGGTTCTCTCGCACATGCTAGCATTATCGGTGAAGGAGGACGTGATGAGCGAGGCCTCGCAGCCGACACCGTCGGCGAATGGGTTGGTGCAGATGGAAGTGAGCAAGATCCGCATCGATGAGCGACGCGGCGAGCAAGTCGTCGTGCTGAAGGAGCGCGAGGGTCATCGCCTGCTGCCCATCATCATCGGCATTTCGGAGGTGACGGCGATTAAGATGAAGGTCAGCGGCATCCAACCGCCGCGGCCGCTGACGCACGATTTGTTGCGCAACACCATCACGCAGCTCAAGGCGACGCTGTCCAAGGTGGTCATCAACCGGCTGGAGTTCAACACGTTTTTCGCCACGCTGGTGCTGGACACCAAGGACGGCACGATCGAAGAAGTGGATGCGCGTCCCTCCGATTCCATCGCGCTGGCCTTGCGGGCCGAGGCCCCCATCTTTGTCTCCGAGGACGTGCTCAATCAAGTCGCCTCGAGTTACGGCTTGTAACGTGCAGTGCTACCTCGTGCGTCATGCCCAAACGGCCTGGAACGGTGAGAACCGTCTCCAGGGCCATTCCGACCAGCCCTTAAACGCCCTTGGCCTGCAGCAAGCGCAGCGAGCCGGGGCCTATTTCGGCGCGGTGCATGCATCGGGGGCGCGTGTGGCCGCGCTCTACTCCAGCCCGTTGCAGCGCAGCCGCCAGACCGCCGAGGCGATTGTGCACGCCACGGGGTTGCCGGTGCAGATCGAGCCGGAGCTTGCCGAGATGTCGCTGGGCGTCTGGGAAGGCCTCACGCCGGAGGAGATTGACGCGCGTTTTGACGGCGGCTATCACCTCTGGCGAGTCAGTCCTTCGCGCGTGGTGATTCCCGAGGCGGAACCGGCCGCGGCATTTCATCAGCGGGTGACCAGGGTGTTTGCGCGCATCGCCTTGCGCCATCTCGATCAAGAGGTGGTGATCGTCACCCACGGCGGGGTGATTGCGTCGCTGCTGTCTCGATGGCTGGACGCGGACTACGATCGGCTCTTGCGCCGCATGACGCTGGATAACGCGGGGATCTCACGCGTGGATTGCCGGACCCATCCGCCGCTGGTGCAGTGGGTCAACGCCACGCACCATCTCAACGGCCGCACGGCCTAGCGTTTCGCGCGCGCGGCCTTCTTTGCGTGGCGAGGAGGGCTGCGGCGCGCCGGCCGCTTCGCCTTTTTCTTCTTTGCCGTGGCGTTCTTCTTCGGTGTGGACTTCGGCTTGGACTTGGAGGCCGCCGGCTGGGCCGCGAGAAACGCTCCCACCTTCGGCTTGACCGCGCGTTCGAAATCCCGGTAGCGCAGCTTAATCGTCTCGCTGTGCGTGCCGGCGTTGCACACGACGTCCACCGACTCGGCGAGGCTCTTGTCCACCACCACCGGCACGCTGTAGAGGTTGCCGAACATCGACATGGCCCCCACCTCCACCCCGGGAAAGGCGTGCTGAATGTCGGCTTCGCTGGCGAGGCTCAGCGAGGTGGCGTTCAGCAGTTTTCTGAGTTTCGTGAAGTCCACTCGATAGACCGCCGGCAGCACCGCCAGCCGCACCCCGTGATTCGTCTTGACGAGCACGCACTTGGCCAATTGCTTGCCGGGCACATGCTGGGCGGCGGCGATCTCCTGTGCGGTGTAGGCGACGGGATGTTTCATGGTGGTGCAGACGATGCGCTGTTGGTCGAGGAACGCTTTCAAGTTCGGGGACATCAGACCTCCTCTGTGAGCGATACTCTATGGTAGCGAAAACGTCCGCGCTGTGCAAGTCCCACCACCTGTGCGTTGGCCGTAGGCCGGCCTCACCATCGGTGAGGCGGCTGCAATGCAGCCTCGCACAAGTGGTGGGAAAGTCCGGCGAATTCAGGTAAAATAACACTAAGATGCTTCGATTCCTGCGCACCGTGGGAGGGCTGTTGGTCATGGCGGCGATCATCGCCGTCGCCATCGCCCTCACTAGCCGCTATGAAATCCGGGATCGGTTGCTGACCCTCTTCCTCACCCTCGATCCGAATGTCTTCGCGCGCCTGTCGTTTGAGAAGTTTCTCGTGGTGGTGGCGGTCATCTGCGTGGTGGTGACCGCCTTGGTGGCCGCCGCCGCCTTCGTGGCGCTGGCGTGGATGCGCGCGGCCGTGCAGCAGGTGCGCGCCAAGCACGCCGCCCAGGAGCGTGCGGTGCAGCATGCCATCGAGCGCCTCAAGACGCAGGTGCAGCAAGAATATGAGCGGTTGATGCATCTGAGCGCCTCGCTGACCCAGCGGCTGGACAAGCGGGCCTTGCTGCAGAATATCTTGCACGCGACCGCCGAAATCACCAGCCTGCCGCATGAGGACAGCATCGTCGGCCTCTGGACGATGCGCTTCGAGACGGAGCATCTCTGCTTTGAGACGGGCGTGCGATGCGACGAGCAGTTTTTTTCCAAGACGGAATTTGAGCTTGGCGAGCAACCCTTCACCCGACTGCTGGCCAGCAAGCAAGTCCAGCCTTATGAGCGCTGGCAAGACGGCTTTCCGTTTGTCGCACCCGAGAAGGCGAGCCAGCTTGGCTCGACCACGTCGCTCATTCTGATTCCGCTGGTGATTGAGCGGACCATTCCCGGCTGTTTGGTGGTGTTTTGCCATCCCGATTTTCTGAAGCAGTACGATCAGCAACCCACGTTTTTCCAGGCCGCATGGGGCCAGCTCGCGCTCGCCCTCTCCATCGCGATTCAGGGGGAGTTGGCCATTTTGGATCGCTTGACCGGCATGGTGAATCACACCTACTTCTTAAAGCGCTTGACGCAGGAGTTGGATCGGTCTAACCGCTACCAGATTCCGCTGGGGCTGCTGATGATCGATATCGATCATTTCAAAGCCGTCAACGACACGCTGGGCCATCCCCAGGGCGATGCGGTGCTCAAGATTGTCTCGCGGCTCATTCGCAAAGAGGTGCGGGCGATTGATCTGGTCGGCCGGTACGGGGGGGAAGAGTTCATCGTGATGATGCCGGAGACCGGCTTTACCGAAGAGCTGGGCACCTCCCCCGGCGCGATGATTGTGGCGGAGCGCATCCGCCAGGCTGTGGAGACGGAGTTTAAGGAGCTGCAGAAGCCGCTCTCGATTACGATCAGCATCGGGGTGGCGGTGCGCCGCCAGCCGCAGGATCGCAACACGGATGCGATGGATTTGGTGCGCCTGGCGGATGCGCAACTCTACAAAGCGAAGACCGGCGGCCGTAATCGTTGTTGTGTCCAGATGCCTGAAGACATGGAACTGCCCGCCCCTCAACCGGAGGGACTCAAGACGCAGGACTCAGGACCCAGTGAAAAAATCGAGCCCTCCGATTCATGAACTGTTCTTTCCCCTGTGTCTTGTGTCCTGAGTCCTGCGTCCCGTCTTCCGACGATGTCTAATCTTCCTTCCTACGATCTCGCCATCATCGGCAGCGGGCCGGGCGGCTATGCCGCGGCGGTGCGTGCTCGCCGCCTGGGGTGGCGGGTCGCGCTCATTGAGCGGGCCGAGCTGGGCGGGGTGTGCTTGAACGTCGGATGCATTCCGACAAAAGCGCTGATCACCGTCGGACACACGATGCGGCAGATTCGCCGGGCGCACGAGCTGGGCATTCACGTGGAGGGCGTGCGCCTGGACTATGCGGCCGCCATACAGCGGAATCAGCGCATCATCGCGACCCTGCGCCAGGGGCTGCTGAGCTTGCTCAAGGCGCATCAGGTGGAGCTGATCGTAGGCGAAGCCGCCTTTGACGATGCCCATACCCTGCGCATCAGCCATCACGGTCAGACACAATCGCTGACATGCGCGCGCGCCATCATTGCCACCGGCGCGCATCCCTCTCCAGGGCCGTGGTCGTTCGATGGTCAGCACATCCTCTCCTACCGCGAGTTGTTGAGCCTCACCTCACTGCCAAGTTCCTTGCTGATCATCGGCGGCGGCGTCATCGGTTGCGAGTTTGCGTCCTGCTTTTCGAGTCTGGGCGTGCCGGTGACGATCGTTGAACAAGAGGCCCAACTACTGCCGACGGAAGATGCGGAGGCGGTGCGGGTGTTGGCGCGCAGCCTGCAAGCGCGCGGCGTGATGATGCACACGCAGGCGTCGGTGCAGACCCTGACCGCGTCGGCGACAGGTGTGCGTGCGGTGCTCTCGACCGGGGTGGCCGTGGAGGCTCAGCGGTGTCTTATCGCCATTGGGCTGCGGCCCAACAGCGAGGCGCTGGGTCTTGAGGCGCTGGGCATTCGCACCGAGCACGGTGTGGAGGTCTGCGAGGGCTTGCTGACGGCGCAGCCGCACATCGCCGCCATCGGCGATTGCATTCATGGCGGGGGGTTGGCCCATCTGGCCAGCGCCGAGGGCATCCTTGCGGTGGAGAATGTAGCCGCGAGCACCTCGCGCGCGCTCGATTGCGCGCTTATTCCGCGCTGCGTCTACACCGATCCGGAAATTGCGCAGGTCGGTCTGCTCGAGGCGGCGTGCGACCGAGCCGGCACGATCCTTGCTGGCGAGGAAGTGCCGCGCACCGCGGGGGGCGCGGCCCAGCCTTCGGTGCGCGTGAGCCGGTTTTCGTTCGCGGCGCTGGGTAAGAGCCTCTGCGACGATGAGTCGGATGGCTTCGTGAAACTGCTGATTGATCCAGCCACGGATCGCGTGCTGGGGGCGACCATCGTCGGCGCGCAAGCCTCCACCCTCATTCATTTAGCCGTCGTGGCGATGGCGCACGGGCTGACAGCGCAGCAGCTCGCCCGCACCGTGACCGCGCATCCGACGCTGGCAGAAGGCCTCACCGAAGCCGCCGCCCAGTTCTACGGCGAAGCCCTGTACACCGCCGGCTCCGCCCGCCCCGCGCGATCTGCAGCGACTCGTCTGGGCGCGTCCTCTCACGTATGAGCCGCCTTGACAACGGGGCAGAGAGAATGTATACTATTGTAGTCAAAGGTATTACATGATTGTACTGGATACGTCGACTCTGATCTTGCTGGCGAAAAGCGATCTGTTGGCGTTGCTGGCTGAGAAGACGCCATTGGTCATTCCGCCGGAGGTGCGGCAAGAAGCGTTGGCAAAGCCGACGCTCTACGACGCCAAGATGATCGCCGCCATGTTACAAGCTGGGACGATTCGAGTGATGAGGGCCGGCGGGATGATCGGGAAGAAGCGGATGCAACGAGAGTTTGGTTTGGAAGCCGCAGAAGCCAGTGCGCTTGTGTTAGCCAAAGAGAGGGGAGTGCCGCTGGCCACCGATGATGGCCCAGCGATCAAAGCGGCTAAAATTGTAGGCGTGCCCTTTATTACGGCCATGTATGTGTTGAGGGAATTAGCTGTGAAAGGTCGTCTGAATCGAAAGACGGCCCTTGCAAAGCTTGAGATATTGCAGCGGGTTGGGCGCTACAACGTTCAGATTCTCGGGGAGGCTCGCCAGTGCATTGAGCAAGAAGGGAGGGAAGCGTGATGCCAGTGATGAGCGTCCGATTGAGTGATCACGAATTCAGCCTGTTAAGAACGCTGGCTTCCACGGAGCGGCAGGAACGCTCCTCAGTCGTGAGAGAATTGTTGATGGATGGCTTCAAATACAAGATGCTGCTTGGCTATCGTGAGGGCAAGGTCTCACTATCGAAGCTCAGCAAAACATTGGACCTGACAGTGAGTGAAGCATTAGAGCTCTTAGCGGAGTTCGGGTTGGAAGCCCCCATCAGCTACGACGAGTATCTCCAGGGGCTCTCCGCCGCCCGCAAGACGATCCATTAACATGCCACGCCCTGGTACGAGGCGGAGCGGGTCCATGATCGTTGGGCTATCAGACGCCGCACCAGCGCCGGGCTGGGGTTTAGGAGGACATGACATGAGGATGACACGTCGCCTGGCCTTCTTCATGGCCGTATGGGGCCTGTGCGTATGGGGTAGCCGGCCTGTCGCAGCACAACAAGCTCGGGACGATCCGTACGCTGGGGCGATCAACAAGATCCATGAGGCCTCTCTCCGCGGAGGCGCTGTGCAGACGAGTGAACCCGCGCCAATCCTTAAGGAGGGGCCACACACGCTGCAGCTGCATGTCGTCTCGGCGGCCACGGGCGAAGCACTACGGATGTTCCAGGTATCGCTGTATCCACGGGAGGCCACGCGGTCCGCCATGGGTCGCCTGAGTGGGGTCGTGTGGCCATCGTGGAAAACGTACCAGGATGTCGCGGGGGTGGTGTCACTCGAGGGTCTGTCAAAGGACCGTTGGTTCCTCATGGTCTCTAGCCCCGGCTATATCCGGCATGGACAAGTGGTCATGGTGCCGCATGAGAAGGTCCTAGAGATCGCGTTGGCTCCCAAGACGGCTCGACTCAGCGGTCGCGTCGTGGATGCCGTCACGCAAACTCCCTTACCTGGAGCGACGGTCACGATGGGCTATTTCATTGGTGCACGGGAAGGACTCGACGGTATCGAAGATCCGGACTTCCATCCCGTCACGACTGGTGCTGATGGGATCTTTCGGCTGGAGCCATTAGCCGGGGAAGGCTATGGGACGAGGGTGGAGATCTCGCACGACGGCTATTTCCCCGAGAACCGCAGACTGGCTGCGACAGCGCCCTGGAAGGAGGCCCTCGGAGACATCCTGCTCTATCCGCACGCGAGGATTGACGGCCAGGTCATCGATGCGACGGGCCAGCCAGTCGAAGACCAGCCGGTCTATGTCCTGGAGGAAGAGATTCCGTACCTGGATCCACAGGAGGTGGCTCGGTTCTTTTCTCCCAAGGACTTCGCCCGCCCTCAGTACGCGCAGATGCCAGAAGCAGCGCAGCGCTACATCACGAATGGTCAGGGCCGTTTCTCGAGCATCCCCATGCATGCCGCTCGGTACCGGGTCGTGTATGGCAGCCTTGACAAGCATGTCGAGCTGATCGAGCTTGAGTATGGGCAGAACAAGGCCTTGCGCCTGCAGAAACGTTAGGAGGGTTCCCTTATCCCAGGCCGAAAAACGTCCAGTGTAACGGGGTGCACCTCGTGATGTTGTCTTTGTCATGAGGGTGCAGCGACTGCGTCGAGTGCGGTGGGTGGCGGCGCCTGCGCTGCTGCTCTTACTCGGTGGCGTGGCGTGGGGGGCGCGGGAGCTGCGGTATGTGGATTGGCAACCGATCTCTGCGCCGCTGGCGCATGCGCCGTTGGTGATTCGGGAAGACGCCAAAGGTGATGGCCGGTTCGGCTCGTCCCGCAGCGGGGCTCGCCGCCATCAGGGCGTGGACATTGCGGGCACGCTGGGCGAGCCGGTGGCGGCTCTCTTCAGCGGGCGGGTGGTGCGGGCGGGCCGGCATCATGGCTATGGCTTGTTTGTGCAGGTGCAACATCGCGGCGGATGGCGCAGTCTCTATGCACATCTACAGACAATCGACGTGCGCGAAGGGGAACGGATTCGGCAGGGCCAGGCCATCGGCACCGTCGGCAAAACGGGCAACGCCCGCCATCGATGGATTACGCCCCACCTGCACCTGGAACTCGCCCGCAAGAACACGATCGTCGATCCCTCAACGATGGGGCTGGCGTTGATGGAGCCGGCGCATCACGAGGAGGACGGGAGACCGGATGCCCTCGGCGGCGAGTAAGCGGGGAGCCGTCCCCGCGCTGATCGCCTGGCACCCGGGGCTGTGGCGCTTGAGCGGCGGGGCGTTTGCCGACGTGGTGGCAGGGGTCGTGGATCGCACGGCGACGTTGGAGACACTGCGCGCGCGTGCCGAGTGCGCCGGCGGCCTGGTGCACGCAGAGCAAATCCATGGGGCCAGCATTGCTGCGCTTGAGATGCTGCCCTCGCCCGCGCAGCCCATCACCGGCTGCGACGCGCTGATGACCTCGCAGGCCCGATGCACGCTGATCATCCGCACCGCCGATTGCCTTCCTCTCTATCTATGGGATGCGGCCAAACGGGTGATCGGGTTGGCGCATGTGGGGTGGCGCGGGCTGGCCAAGCAGTTGCCAATGCGCCTGGCGAATGGTGTGCGCACGTGGTATCACAGCCGCATGGACGATATCTGGTGGGGCTTCGGGCCGGCGATTCGCGCGTGTTGCTACGAGGTGGGGCCGGAGTTTGAGCCGCGCTTCGGCCGGTTCGTCCGGATCTCGCGCAAGGGCCGCCGCACCTTCGATCTGGCCGGAGCGGCCATCGCGCAGTTGCGCCAGTGCGGCGTGCGCCCCGAGCGAGTGATTGACACCGGCGTGTGCACGGCATGTGAGGCTGACCGGTGGTTCTCGGTGCGTCGGGAAGGGGACGCCACCGGCCGGCTCTATTCATTCATTTCAAGGTAAAACGAAAAAGGCAAAAGGTAAAACGGGTACCCATTTTTTACTTTTACGTTTTACCTTGTACTTTTACCTTTTGACTTTTTCCTTTTAACTTAACTTGGGGGAGGTCTTATGATTCTTCCGTTTCTGACGTATCGGCCGAAGATTGATCGCGGCGCGTTTGTGGCGCCGGGGGCGGATGTGATCGGGCGGGTGACGCTGGCGAAAGATGCGAGCGTGTGGTTTGGCTGCGTGCTGCGCGGCGATGTGAATCGCATTATCATCGGCGAAGCGACGAACATTCAGGATGGCTCCATCCTGCATGTCGATACGCACGCGCCATGCCTCATCGCCGATCATGTGCATGTGGGCCATCATGTGAACCTGCACGGCTGCGTGGTGGAGCGCGGGGCGCTGATCGGCATCGGGGCGATTGTGCTCAGCGGCGCGCGCATCGGCGCCGGGGCCATCGTGGGGGCGGGCAGCGTGGTGCTCGAGGGGACGAAGATTCCGCCGCGCGTCTTGGTCGTCGGGGCGCCCGCGAGAGTCGTGCGCAAGGTGACGGCGAAGGACGCGGCGTATATTCAAGGGTGGGTCAAGAAGTACGTGCAGCTTGCGAAGGCCTACCGCGTGAACGGATAAGTTAAAAGGTAAAAGTCAAAACTACAAGGCAAAAGTTAAAAGTGGGTTAAGCGACGTTATGAACTTTTGAGTTTTGAATTGTGGTTTTGCGTTTTGACTTTTACGTTTTGACTTCATTCTCCGAGCAAGTGAATCAGGTAGGACCGGCTGCGCGGGCGGGTGTCGAAGTCGACCAGTACGATTTGCTGCCAGGTCCCCAACTGCAGTGTTCCCTCCGCAATCGGCACGCTCAGTGATGGGCCGATGAACGCCGCGCGCAAGTGGGAAAAGCCGTTGTCATCACCGCCCGTCTCATGGTGCGCGTAGCGCAAGCCTTCTGGAAATAAGCGCCGCAGCGCTTCGTTTAAATCTTTGACCAGTCCCGGCTCATATTCGATCGTCGTCACGCCCGCCGTTGAGCCGGTCACGAATATCGTCGCGAGTCCCTGCGTGATCTTCGCCTTTACGACGGCTGCCTGCACCGCCTCCGTGATGTCCACGCAGTCATTCTGCCCCTGTGTCTTCAGTTGTTCGGTATGCGTCGTGACGGTCATGGAAGGCGAATGATGGCCCGTTCTCTGACCCGTTTCGGTAACCAGGTCTTCAACATGAGACACCAGAAATTCAGAACAGGCTTCAGCCACAGCCCGCGCCTGGGGTGCGCGACGACGTGTTTGATGGTGCACTCGGAATACGTCCGATACAGCCATTGGAGGTCTTTCCAATCGCCGTAATTTAAGACCTGGGTAATGATGAGCGCTCGATCCTGGTGGACATTAAGGGAGGAAGCATCATAAGACCACACGCATCGGATGATGGAGGACGGCAGTGTCGCGGCTCTGGTCTTGTTCATCGGCGAGGGAGGTGCTGAGTCGTGTATCGCTGCACCGCGTCGAGCATGTCCCCCTTGATCCGATCCCATGCGACGGGCTCAAGCAGGCCCAACCGCCTTCGGCTACTCTCTTCCTCAGCATCTTCAAAATATGTAAGCGCTCGTAGACCGATATAGCGATTAAAGGCGGCATATTTTTTCTCAGTCATGCGGAGCAATGCATCGAGCGTGTGCCGTTTCAAGAGATAATAGACATCGACAAAATCCCTCCTCGTACCTCGTTGCACAATGGCAATGATTTTCATCGCGGCGATATCCTCGATCGATGCCAGATCGAGGGAGGCGGTCTTCACGAGGGGCTTCAGGAGGGGCGCGTCATAGCGGAAAAAGCTCATGGCGACATCCTGAACGGCGACCATCAGCGTTCCCTCAGCGACATGTGTGGGGGTCGTGGAACGTAGCCTCCGCGCCAATGCTCGATAGAGGCGTTGAGGATCGAAGTCTCGAGGGCTGTAAAAATCGAAATCGACGGATGTCCGATGCGCAATCTGCATCGCCAGCGCGGTGCCTCCAGCGAGATAAAAGCCATACTCGCGGCGCAAGAAGGCGAGCTTGGGGAGCATCGCACGCCGTCGTGGATCCAGGATCTCAAACGAGATGGTCGGCTTCCGCATCGTCCCCCGCCGTGGAACCGGTCACACACGCCGTCGCCAGTCCCTGCCTGATCTTCGCCCGTCCCACCGCCTGCTGCACCGTCTCGGTGATGTTAAGGCAATCGTTGTGTTCTTTGGTCCGAATCCGTTCTGTGTAATTGTGAACGGTCATATGTTCGCCTTTTGGTTCTACCAAGGGCGATTCGAAGGTAGTGCCGCGATCGTCTCGCAAGATCTCGCGGCCCCTCCGCGCATCCGATGAACTGTTTGATCGATTCATAAGGCGTCATAAAGTGTCGCGCTCTATACTACGTCCTCGGTCGTTTCAGTTCGTTTAGTCGTTCAAGTAGATGTTGTTTGATCGCTGTCTGTTCTTCCTGCATAATATCGTCCCCCATTTTTTTCAATGAGTCTTGCCACGCTTGCACATGTTTCGCGCCTTCTTCCAGCAAATGAGGGTAGTTCTCAGTAATCTTTTTCCCAACCGAAGACTTATAAAATTCTACAACTTTCCGCAACTCGTCCTCTGTGAATTGGTCATAGAAAGGAAGGTAGACACGCACCGTCACCTCTTCAGTCAAGGCGTCGAACTGTTCAATCTGCAGATCGAGGAGCCGTTTCGCCAGCCGCTGGCCGTGTTCAACGAAAATTTGTTCAAATTCCTCTCGAGGCAACTGTTGCAACTGAGGATCTCGTTCGTAAAGCTTTGTTGCGGTGCTCTGCAAGGCTGATTCGGAAGTGCTGAATATTTTGTCCAACCCCTGTTGATATTGGGCTCTCCCAAATTGTTTTTTTAGATCTACTATCGTAAGGAGTTCATGGATCAGTTGTTGTTTTTTCGGCGACGAAGTTTCTTGAGTCCGACCCGTCATGGCAAAAGCGAAGAACAGCACGAATGTTGTCAGCGTGGTAAACGGTTTTGCCATCACCATTGTTGGTTCTCCTTTCAAATCTCTTGCGCTCTACATTTCTTCATTGAAAGCGAAGAAACATGCGGAGGGGGGGAGTTGAACCCCCATGCCTTGCGGCGCGGGCTTCTGAGACCCGTGCGTATGCCAGTTCCGCCACCTCCGCAAAGAAGCGGTTCAGTATAGCGATCCGTGCTCCATTGTGTCAAACGTGCTGCTATAATAACCCCATGCGTATCGGCCTCACATTCGATCTGCAGACGGATCCGCACGATAGGCGGCAGGCGGAGTTCGACCCGCCGCGCACGATCCAAGCGGTGGAAACCGCCCTGCGCGAGCTGGGCCACGAGGTGCAGCGGCTGGGCAGCGCGCGCGATTTGGTGACGCTGCCGGAGCGGCTGCGGGCGGTGGAGCTGGTCTTCAACATCGCCGAAGGCTCGTGCGGGCGCTGTCGCGAGGCGTGGGTGCCCACGCTGCTGGAACTCGCCGGCGTGCCGTACGTCGGCTCCGGCCCGGCCGCCCTGGCCATGGGGCTGGATAAAGCCATGAGCAAGCGCCTGGCCTTAGCCTGCGGCGTGCCCACGCCGCCGTGGATCGTGGTGGACTATCCGCAGGCGCTGCCGCGGATCATTCGGGTGGAGTTTCCGGTGGTCGTCAAGCCCCGCTACGAAGGCTCCGGCATCGGGATTGATGAGGGCGCGGTGGTGCGCGACATGGACGCCCTGCGCCGGCGTCTGCAGTGGCTGTATGAGCGCTGGCAGCAGCCGATGCTCATCGAGCGTTTTATTCCGCACGGCGAGCTGACGATGCTGGTGATCGGCAACGACGACCCGATTGCGTATCCGGCCATTCAGCGGCCGCTCGATGCGGCCAGCCGGCTCTCCACGCACGTCGTCACGCGCCCCTCCGGGCGGTGGGACGCTCCGCTGGAGCTGACCGAGCCGCTCGATACCCATGTGCGTCGGATCGCGCTGGCGATGTTTCGCGCGATCGGCTGCCGCGACATGGCGCGCGTGGATGTGCGGGTGGATGAGCGCGGCCTGCCGTGGTTTTTGGAAATCAACCCGCTGCCCAGCCTTGACCCCGAAGGCACCGTCGGCCTCTTGGCCGAGTATCTCGGTGTGCGCTACAGCCATCTGGTGGGACGGATGCTGGACGCCGCCGCGCAGCGCCTCGGGCACCTCGCACGCCCCGCCACGGCGACGGCCGCGTGATGGCTGCTCTGAGCGTCTACCAATATCCGCGCTACTACGCCATCGGCTACCGGTGGAACACGAAGGGCGAGTGCGATTTCTTGCAGGAGTGCGTGGCTGCCTCTGCCACCGGCAGCGCCAAGACGGTGCTCGATATCGGCTGCGGGACCGGGCGGCACCTGATGGAGCTGGCTCGGCGCGGCTACACCGGCGCCGGCTTTGATCTGCGGCCGGAGATGGTGGCCTATGTCACCGATGAGGCGAAGAAGGCGAAGCTGCCCGTCATCGCCTTCGTGGACGATCTGGGCAGCATGGCCTCGGTGCAGGGCACGTTTGACCTGGCCATCTGCCTCATGGACACGTTTCGCTATCTCCTCACCAATCAACAGATCACGGCGCACCTGAACGCCGTGGCCGGCCATCTCAAGCCCGGCGGCCTCTACATCACCGATTTTTGGATTCCCACGAAATGGGATCAACTCGCCGGTGAAATGCATCAATGGGAGCAGCGCGAGGGCGACACCACCGTGCGCGTGTTCTACGTGCAGCATCCGGACACGGTCGATCCCATCCACCAGACGTTTGAAGATGAGCTGGTGTTTGCGGTGGAGGAACACGGCCAGTCGCAAGAAATCCGCGGCGAGCGCATCCGCACGCGCCTGATCATGCCGCAGGAGTTTCGCGCGCTGGTGGGAGTCTCCGGCGTCTTTGACGTCGCCGGCACCTTCGGAGAGTTCGATCGCGACAAGCCGCTGGAAGAGTTGACCTCCTCATGGCGCATGGTCACCGTGCTCACACGGCGCGCGTAAGCGCGCCTCGCCCGCTCATGCTCGCCTCGGCCAGCCCCCGCCGGCGCGCCTTGCTGAAGGCGCTGGGGCTTTCCTACCGCGTGTGTGTGCCGCGCGTGCGCGAGCGCTCCGCCGCGCGCCATGCGCATCCGCAGCAGCTCGTGCGTGAGAACGCGCGCCTGAAAGCCGCCGCAGCCGCTGGGCATCTGCGCCGTGGCGTGGTCCTCGCCGCCGATACGCTGGTCGTGCTGGGGACTCGCATCTTCGGCAAGCCGTCCACTCGCGCGGCCGCGCAGCGCATGTTGCAGCGCCTCAGCGGCCGCACGCATCGCGTCTACACCGCCGTGTGCATCGTGGATGTGGATCGCCGCCGCACCACGCTCGATGTGGCGGTCACGCGCGTGCACATGCGCCGCCTCTCGCGCACCGACATCGACGCCTACCTGCGCCGCGCCCAGCCCTGGGATAAAGCCGGCGCCTACGCCGTGCAAGACGCCGGGGAAATGCTCATTGACCGGCTCCACGGCTCGCTCTCCAACGTGGTCGGCCTGCCGCTGGACGTGGTGGAGCGTCGCCTGCGCCAGTGCGGGGTGCTCTGATGGCCGCCTCCGGCAAGAAAGACGAAGGGCTGTTCGCCACCAACCGCAAGGCGCGGCACGATTACACCATCCTCGAGACGTATGAGGTCGGCGTGGAGCTTAAGGGCACCGAAATCAAGTCGATCCGGCAGCACCTCGTCAGCCTCGACGACAGCTTTGCCCGCATTGATGAGGGCGAGCTGTTCCTGTATAATATGCATGTGAGCCCGTACCGGCAGGGCGGGATCTTCAATGAAGATCCCATCCGGGTGCGCAAGCTGCTCATGCACCGCCGGGAGCTGCAGCGGCTTACCGGGCTGCTCTCGCAAAAACAAGTGACGCTGATTCCCTTGCGCTTGTACCAGCGCCATGGGCGGGCCAAAATTGAGCTGGCCGTCGGCAAAGGCAAGCGCGCCTACGAAAAACGGGACCGGATTCGCGAACGCGAAACCGACCGCGAGCTGCAGCGGATGGTACGCACGCAGCAGAAGCGCCAGTAATCGTTCATTGAAATGATTGGGGGCGACTAGATTCGATTCGGATGCTTGAGTCGCGAGGGGCATGCCGAGGTGGTCAGGAGGCCTCGTAAAACACCTGGCATCAACACAAGTGCCAACTACAACGCGGTAGCAGAAGCGGAAGCAATTCTCGCTTCTGAGGCGCTCACCGTCGCAGCCTAATTTATTAGGTTGCGCCGCCATTCCGTCAGCCTGCGGGCGGAGTGACGCAAGGTAGGCAGGCTTGGCCTGGCATGGGGCGGCTGGGTGCCAGGCGAGAGGTTACAGCGGCTGTGCCCGTGATCTGCCCGCTCCGCAGGCGGGTCACGGCGAGATGGTCACTGCGGGGCTACGCATGTAGAGGGCTCACGCTCTCGATCCGAAGACGTGGGTGCGAATCCCACCGCCTCCACTTCTCTCCGCCTTCGGCGGAGAAAAGTATCCCGAGGAGCTTCAGCGACGAGGGACATCCGTAGAAATTTTGCTGCGCGAAATTTATGGGTCGGTAGGCTCATACACCACAAGAACATCGAGGAGGATCGCACATGAAAACGGCCAAAGACGAGGTGCGGAAACTGCTGGAGCGATTGCCCAACACATCCTCTTTCGAGGACATTCAATATCACATTTATGTGCGCGAAAAGATTGAACAGGGCTTAGCAGATGTGAAGAAGGGTCGCGTGCTGAGCCAGGCCGATGCGGAGCGACGAATGGCGAAATGGCTCGGCAGGTAATCTGGACGGAAGTCGCCTGGAACGATCTGGAAGCTGTGGCGGAGTATATCACCAGAGATTCAGCCTACTACGCGGCGGCGTTCGTCCATGAGGTGCGGGAAGCCGCGCGCTCTCTCGCACATCTGGCAGCGCGTGGCCGCGTCGTCCCTGAATTTCGCGATCCCCACATCCGTGAGTTATTCGTGAGAGATTATCGGTTGATCTATCATCTGGATCAGCGCGTGGTTCACGTGCTCGCCTTTATTCATGGAGCCAGGGATTTATGGATGCTGTGGGATCGAGAGAAGCGCCCTCGATGAATACGTGGATGATGCGTGGCGCTCTGAACCAGGTCAGCCAATGAAAAGCACGTTTACCAACGATCCCATAATGAGCGATCTCCATGCCATTTTCCTTTCCTCCTATGGCTATCGACTGGTTCCAACGAAGCGGGGCACGCGCAAGCTGGTCAGAAGTTCGAAATGAGTGAGACGAGGGGGATGAAGCCGAAACGCTCTCTGCTTAGATCGCTGGAGTTCTTTGCCATCAGTTTCTTCTCAGCCTGGGTTCTCATTTACTGGGTGCAGATAAATAGAGACGTTGCTATCGTGGGCGGGTTATGCGCTGGGGCGTTCTGGATTATTTGGAAAAAGGTCGAGGCTGCGCTCGATCCTGCCATCGGGCCACGGCTAAAAGCTGTGAAGTCAGAAGATATGCCCGAATCGCTGGGTAAGCCTGATGTCGCCCCACATGGGGCGGAGTCGCAGGTACCAGTTGGGCTCCCTGATTTAACCAGTATTTATGACAGCCTCGAATACGCTAGTTCTGACTCAACTAGTATTCATAGCGACCTCAGCACTATTCACGACCGTCTCGATACTATTGACGAACACCTAGAAATGCTATGGGAACTAATTCGCGAACCAGCTGAATTGAGGGAGATGTGGTACGACAGTGCCGCGGCGAAGATTCTAACCACGGGATTATTAGAGGGAGAGATTCATAAGGGCACGACTGCCAAGGAACTCTCCGAGCACCTCAAATACCTGAAACCTCCGCCTTCAGTAGGAGACCGCTTCGGCATCTTCCCCCCTGTTGTTCTCCTAGCTGCTCTCGCTGAAGGGGGGCACGATAAGCAGAAGTCGACCTACGGCGCCCTCTTCTGCGATCGTCTTTGGGCAAGCCCCACGCCAGCCAATCCTTCGGGATTCTTTACGCTCCGGCTCACTTTCCGCACTGCCGACCAAGCCTTACTCGAATGGAAGGTGGAATATAGTGGGACAAATCCCATCTTAGCCGAGCGTGCTCGTAACTTGATACAACTGTGCCACGAACAACCTGAGCCAGAACTGAAGGTAGCAGGTGAGAGTGCAAACCAAGCAAGCCCGAAATCGTGAATACTTAAGCGACAACGCATCAAGAGCACGCAAGCTCATTGTTCCCAATGCCCCCGCTGCTCTAGGCGGAACAGGATGAACGCAATTTTGGTATACGCTAAGTTTCTAGGAATTTGGTTTGGCGGAGCGCTCCTCGCTGGTTGGTGTGGTCATCTCTCAGCCGAAGTGGCAACCTTCGTAGGTTTCTCTTTTGCTCTGTTCTGGCGGATATGGGTTCGACTGAAAGCGGGAGAAGCGAGATTTCAGGAGCAACTTAGTTGGCTCCACTCTTGCATCGAAGACCCATCCTACCGCTCACGCATTAAGGAGGAGAATCTTAAAGCTTCCGCTGTCCATCAGGCCATTCTCAGCGAGTACGTGAAGAAGGGAATGACGCCTGACGAAATCAATGAGGCTCTCCGCAAATGGGGAGAGGAAAACGAACACCCGTGGATTCCAAGCATTAAGCCTAGCTCGGACCCAAAGCGGCTAGTGCCAGAGAGAGCTACAAGGAAGAAGTCTGCAATTGTTTATCAGCTATGGTGGTTCGACGACGGCATCTTTTCTCCAGAGTTATGGTTGGAGTTTCGCGACGATAAACTTACGGGATGGAAGATCAAGAACTGCGATGGCCTCCCAGGCGAGCTTATCGCTCCATATGCCAAACTGTATCAGGCTGCGAAGAAGGGCTAGGGAAATGAACAATCTTATGGGTAGGGTTGCCTTTTGGACGGCATAGCATTCGATAGGGTTGGCAATTAGCATGTTCATTCTGGTAATCGACAACGTTCTGTTATTTGTCGCCGATGCACCTGAGGTTTCGCCAGTCCAACGGGAGATCCTAACAGGGTTTTAGGAGCTGTTCCTATGAGCAGATGGTTTCCAGATCGTAAGTGGTTTCATGTGTACTCTGCATCGCCCTTGGGGACAAAACTGATTGTGTGGGCGATCGCACTACTTGGTGGTGTATGGGGTGTTAAGGAATTAGTTCTAACGCTAAAGCCCGTGAGGACCCCCTCAGATGCTCGAACTGCGCACGTAGTTGCGACTAATCAAGGATCTGGCACTGCAGTGACGATCGGCAACACCTCTGCGCCTGTCTTCGTCATTAATAAGCAAGGAGACAAACGTCAGACAGTTGAGGATCTGCTGGAAGCGCAACGGATGTCCAACGCCATGGGGCTTACCAACCCGGTCGATCAGCTTTCCAGACAAGCCTTCCATCGAGCAAAAGACGATGAGCAACCCTAGTCCAGCGGAAAAATCTGAACTGGCCCAAGTCATCCCGCCTAGCTGATCTGGGCCGGTACATTTGGAACGCCTCCGGGATGGGAACCAGGTAACTTATCTCTAACATGTCTGACAGCATTGTATATTTTCTTGGCGCTGGAGCCTCCAGGCACGTGCATCGCAATACGCCGCTCGTGAATGATTTTTTCGAAAAGTGCGCGAGCTATGTTGAGGAACCCACTGTTTGGGTTGCGCTGATGGTTCTTGAGTGGCACCGCGTATTTGAGAACAGAGTGCCTGAACTTGAAAATTTTTCAGCCGCAATTAGGCTGACAAAAGGAGAAGAACAGTCAAAGCTTGTAAAGCTTTACGCAGAGAAGTTTAGGCAAAGCGAGGAACGGAGACGGGAGAATCTCGAGTCTGTTTTTGTGAAAGCAGAACAACGAAAGGAAGCCGGGGAGGATGAACCTTTTCAACGGCTTGCTTTTCTGATTAATTTCATCTTTTCTCGTCTGGATCAGGAGATGCCACACGGCGAGGCATATGAGAAGCTGGCAAGCGTTCTTAAGGAGGATCTAGAAGCCAGCCCGAACTTAACCCACGTCGTTGTCTCATACAACTATGATCTGTGGCTTGAGAAGAGCCTCTTCAAGCACGGCATCTGGGGGCCGACGTGGGGTTATGGTGGTCCCGTCAAATGGTGCGTTAAGCCACTCGACTCGGACGAACATGCACCGATGGTGGAAATAGTAGAGCAGAGTCTCTCGGATTCACAAGTATTTGAAAATCGGGTGCTCGTGCTAAAACCGCACGGCAGCCTTTCATGGTGTGGTAGCAGGAAGGATCCTTCACGTCTTGCCTTGATGCTTGAAAATGCCACAGACAATAGCAATGTGAAGTACAACGAGAAGTATTGGTTTACCGCAATAAAAACAGGAGGCGAGATTACAAAGCCGACAACACTTGAACCTTTGATCGTGCCGCCAGTTCCTTCCAAGCGACGCAGTCATCCATTCTTCTGGGAAACAGACCAACGGCTTCAGCGTTGTCTCAATCAGGCCCGAGCTGTAGTTGTAATAGGTTGGAGTCTTCCGGAAGCGGATATTGAGCAAAGGGGCATGATCGAACATGAGATCCGACACCGTTACAATCAGGTTGAGGATCTGGTCGTTTGCGACTTGGATCAAAGTCAGAGGCACTATGCGAAATTTGAGACCCTATTCCGTCCCAAAAACGGTATAGACAGATGGAATGAAGGGTTTACCAGCGCTTTTGTCCAGCATTTCCGGGAGCGGTACTTGCATGGGGTGGCGGAGTCGGCCCAAGTAGTCCCGCCTAGCTGATCTGGGCTGGCATATTTGGAAATTTGGTACCGCCATTCCGAATGGTGAGGTAGGATAGTCTGAACCTGATGCCAACTCTGCGTTGTACTCAGAAGCTCCTGAACGCCATCGGCTACACGGCTCTGCCTGCGTGCGAGGGTGCAACGCCAACGCTGCTGGGTGACTGGTATGCCAACCTACTCGTTCTTGCCAGGCAGCGCGCGCTGCTGTTTACCAACGAGTCGACGCTGTACTCGTTTGCAGTGCTTGAGGTCAGGAAAGGGATGCTGACTCGTTTCGCAGAGGTCTTCATCGAGCAACTCACACGCAATCTCGCGCATGAGGATATTCCCCCCTATGTGATCGAGAGACTCGTGGCGGAGTATCGTCACATGGGCATTGCTGGCACCGCCAGCCGAAGTGTGCTGGGCTCGATGAATGATGTGGCTGATATGCTGACCTATTATGTGCAGGAGGCCGGAGGTCCAGCCGCGTCTCAAGTGTTAGCGATCAACCGGCAGTTGAATCGGTCACCGCATAAGCCCTTGGCTTACAAAGCTGCTATTGCGGTGCTGCAGGAGCGCCTGCTCGGCACGTTTGCCGTGCCCGGCCCTGAGCCTCACCGAGTGTTTCTCAACTGATGAGTCTTGCCGAAACACATGAACCGGTCGGACGTGAAAGAGCTCCACTACATTGCACCCATCGTCCCGCCTCGCTGATCTGGGCTGGCGATTTAAATTATACCCTTTAGAGCCTCTTTATCCTTCCAGCACATAAAAATATACCTGAAAAGGTATAGTATGTGTATAGTTATATCATTAAGGGTATAGTTAATAGATTATAAGCTTGAATATATACCTGATATGATATAATATTTCTAACATGGAAGCGTTCGGCAAGAAGATCAAAGAGTTGCGCAAGCGAGCCGGGCTGACTCAGGTCGAATGTGCCAGACGAGTCGGCGTTGGCTTGCGTTTTATTCGCGACCTGGAGCAGGGTAAACCAAGCGTCCGCCTCGATAAAGTGAACCACGTGCTGAAATTCTTCGGGCATCATGTGGAGATTGTGCCGAACCATGAGCCACGAACAGATGCGAAGAGCCAGGGTTAAGTATCAGGATCAGGTCGCGGGCTCCTTATCAGAGACGGCGACGGGGTATCAGTTCCAGTATGATCCCGCGTACCTTCGCACGGGGCAGCCCATCTCGATCTCGCTGCCATTGCGTGAGGCACCCTATGAATCCAGAGAGCTGTTCAGTTTTTTTCGAGGCCTCTTGCCCGAGGGATGGTATCTGGCGATCGTGAGTGCAACCGCCAAGGTCGATGCGCAGGACGCGTTCGGCATTCTCCTCGCGACGACGGCAGATACCATCGGCGCGGTGACCGTGCATAAGGTTGAGTGATGAAGAACATGTTCAACCTTGAGGCGGAGCCCACCATTCCGCTCTCCCTGACCGACATTCCCCTTCGTGCGCAAGCCATGGTGGGCAAGATGTCCATTTCCGGGGTCCAGCCGAAGTTGTCGCTCCATCTGAATAAGTCTCAGGCGGAGCTGGTGCCGGTGGCGGAGGGCGGGGAGTACATTTTGAAGCCGCAGATCCAGCAGTATCTCCATGTTCCGGAAAATGAGAACTGCTGCATGGATATCGCGATGGAGCTGGGGATCGAGGTGCCCCCGCACTGTCTCTTACCGTTGGAAGATGGCACCCTGGCCTATGTGGTGAAGCGTTTCGATCGGGTCGGGCAGGAAAAGATTCATCAGGAGAATTTTGCTCAGATTCTCGAGAAGAAGGATAAGTATGCCGGCTCCCTGGAAGAGATCGGCAGGAAGCTGAACGATATTTCTGCCGTGCCGGGATTAGACGTGCAGCTCTTGTTTGAACGCGTCGTCCTCAATTTTTTGATTGGCAATGGAGACGCGCATTTTCAAAACTATTCCATCACGTATACACGCGAAGGGGTGCGCCTCGCTCCGGCGTACGATCTGGTGTGCACCAAGCTGGTCATCCCAGGCGAGGAAGATTCCGCGCTGGCGCTGCAGGGGAAGCGGAACCGCCTCACGCGAAATGAGTTTGACGCGTTCGCGGACCACTTGGGCATTCCGGAAAAAGTCCGCTATCAAACATTCGTTGGCAAACTGAGTCGCATGACACAACTTATCAAGGCCAGCCGCCTGCCGGCTGATGTTCGAGGCACATTCGTTGAGATTGTCGAGTCACGATACCAGCGCCTCAAGGTTGACGCCTAGCCCACGTGCTCGTCCAGCGGGTGACGCTGAGTGGCCTTCGAGGTGGTTTTTTGGTATAAAAGAGTTGGTGCGTAGAGTCTGTCCCCTCGTTGTGAAGGAATTGTTTGACCGTGAATCGATTTGTGTTCTCCTGGGCCGGCGCGAGCGCGATCATCTTCATCGCAGGGTGCGCCGGACCGCAGATGGTTCAGCGGCCGCTGATCAGCCCGCTGCCGCGCATCAATCTCGGGCTCTCGCCGATTCAAACGATCGTGGTGGATGCCGGGCATGGAGGGAAAGACCCCGGCACGCATCACCATGGCCTGCGCGAGAAAGACCTCACCCTCGATATTGCCCGACGCTTGAAAAAGGCGCTGGAAGAGACGGGGTTTTCCGTCCTGCTCACCCGCGATCGCGATGAATTCCTCCCCCTCAGCCGCCGTCCGGCCATTGCCAATCGTCTGCCAGCCGATCTGTTCGTCAGCGTGCATGTGAACGCGAATCGCCGGCCCAGCATCTCCGGTGTGGAGGTGTACTATCCCCGGCAATCGGTGGTGAATACCGCCATGCTGCTGCCGCCTCAGGTGCGAGAGGAGGAGGTGGCCCTGCCCACCGACACGATTCGCCAGGTGCTCTGGGATGCGGCGTTATCGCGCGCGCGCGTGCAGTCTGCGAGCATCGCGTCGCACATCTGCAAGACGCTGCGCACGCGCCTGGGCGCGCCCTGCCGCGGGGTGAAGGGGGCGCGGTTTGTGGTGCTGCGGGAATCGTGGATGCCGTCGGTGCTGGTGGAAGTCGGGTATGTGAGCAACCGCGCCGAGGCCTCGCGGCTGGCCAGTGCCGCCTATCGGCAGGCGATCGCACAGGGCATCGCCGAGGGAGTGGTGTCTTATGTCCAGGCGTTGTAAGCGGGGGCAGGGGCCATGAGCGCCGGGCGGGCTCCCATCGGGGTGTTTGACTCCGGCATCGGGGGGCTGACGGTCGTCAAGGCGCTCATGGAGGAGCTGCCGGCGGAGTCGGTGATCTACTTCGGCGACACGGCGCGGGTGCCGTATGGCACCAAGTCGAAGTCGACCATCGTGAAGTTTTCGCTGGAAAACGTGGAATTTTTGCTGCGCTTCGGCGTGAAGTGCATCGTGATCGCGTGCAACACCTCCTCGTCATGGGCGCTGCCGACGCTGCGCAAATATTTCAAGGTGCCGATCGTCGGTGTGATCCGCCCCGGCTCGGTGGCGGCGGTCCGCCAAACCCGGAACAGGCGGATCGGGGTGCTGGGTACGCGGGCGACCATCGACAGCCACGCGTACGAGCAGACGATTCATCGGCTCGATCCGACGATCAGCGTCGTGTCGCAGAGCTGCCCCCTCTTTGTGCCGCTGGTGGAGGAGGGCTGGCTCGATGGGCCGGTCACCGGGGTCGTCGCGCAGCAGTATCTCGAGCCGTTGAAGCAGCACGACATTGACACGCTCGTCCTGGGCTGCACGCACTATCCGCTGCTCGCGCCCACGATCACGCGGGTGATGGGGGAGGGTGTCACGCTGGTTGATTCTGCGAAGCAGACGATCGCCGAAGTGCGTGGCGTCTTGCTCAGCGCCGATCAGCTTTGCGATGGGCGCCGGCCGCCGCGCTGCCGGTTTTTTGTGACGGATGAGCCGAGCCATTTTGTGAAAGTGGGCGAGCGGTTCTTGGAGCGTCCGATTCGCTCTGTGGAGCGGGTCAACCACCGCTGAGAAGACGGTGAAGGGTGGAGGGTCAATGGTGAAGGGCACAACAGGACGGCCGGATGGTCGTCGGGCGAATCAGTTGCGCCCCGTGAAATTCACGCGGGGCGTATTGCGGTTCGCAGAAGGCTCGTGCCTGGTCGAATGGGGCCAGACGAAGGTGGTCTGTTCCGCGTCGGTGGAAGAGAAGGTGCCGCCGTTTTTGAAAGGCTCCGGCACCGGATGGGTGACCGCCGAGTATGGCATGCTGCCGCGCTCCAGCCACCAGCGCATCCCGCGTGAATCGACGAAGGGCAAGGTGGGCGGGCGCACGCACGAGATCCAACGGCTCATCGGCCGCAGCCTGCGGGCGGTGACCGATCTGGCGCAACTGGGCGAGCGCACCATCTGGATCGATTGCGATGTGCTGCAGGCCGACGGCGGCACGCGCTGCGCGGCGATTACCGGCAGTTGTATCGCCCTGGCGGAGAGCCTGCGCGCGCTGCGCAAGGCCGGCACGCTCACCGCGCATCCCTTGAAAGATTTTGTGGCGGCCGCCAGTGTCGGCATGGTGAAGGGCGCGCCGGCGCTTGATCTGAATTACGCCGAAGATTCCACCGCCGAGGTGGACATGAATGTGGTGATGACCGGTGGCGGAGCGTTTGTGGAGCTGCAAGGCACGGCGGAGCGGCGGCCGTTCACTCAGCGCGAGCTGACGGCACTCCTGCGCCTTGCCGCCGCCTCCATTCAGGACTTGATCGCCCTCCAGCGCCGCGTGCTGCGCGCGCGCACCGTCGACGAGCTGTAGCCGCGCTGCCTCGCGTCCCCGTGCCGCCTCTTCCCGTCATCCTCGCGACCAAGAACGCGCATAAGTTTCGGGAACTTCGCATGCTGCTGCGCGTGCCCGGTATTCGGCTGGTCTCTTTGGCTGGGTATCAGCGGCTGCCCGCCGTGCGGGAAACCGGACGAACCTTTGAGGCCAACGCCGTCAAGAAAGCGCGCGCCATCGCTCGTGCCACAGGGTGTCTGGTGATCGCGGACGATTCCGGCATCGAGGTGGAGGCGCTAGGCGGAGCACCCGGCGTGCGCTCGGCGCGGTTTGCGGGGCGGCACGGCGACGATGCGGCCAACAATCGGACACTCCTTCGGCTGTTGCACGGCGCGCCGCTGTCGCAACGGCAGGCCCGGTATCGTTGCGCGCTCGCCTTGGCGAATCCCACGAAGCTGCTCGCGGTGGTGGAAGGCGCCTGGGCGGGGCGCATTGCGCGCGAGCCGGCCGGGCAGGGCGGCTTCGGCTACGATCCGATTTTTTGGTTGCCCTCGCGCCGCAAAACGGTCGCTCAACTGCCTGCCGCGGTCAAACACCGTCTGAGCCACCGTGCGCAGGCTGCCCGCCGCATGCGCGCGGTGTTACGCCGGCTCACTGCGACGGGCTGAAGAGCTGCTCGATGGCCGTGGGCAACGTTTGATTGAACAGTTGGTCCAGGCTGAATTCGAACTTGTATTCGGGTTTGTCGGTTGTGCCGCCCAGATGGTGACGCCCCACCAGGCGGCGGAGGCGTTCGAGGCCGCCGAGCGCTTGCAGAATCGTTCCGGAGATGGCAGAAGTCCGGGGGGCGTGTAAGATCAGTTGTTCGGACAGCTCCGGCTCCACCGTCAAGTCGAGCGTGTTATCCCATCCCACGGAGCCGCGCACATACAGGGCGACCGGCTCGGCGCCGGAGAAGCCGCCCAGTTTCAAATCGTCCGTCATCAGGCGCTCGTTCGTCAGTTGCCACTGACTCGAGAGGGTGGTGATCTGCGCCGTGCGCAGCATCGACAGGCCCAGCCGATCGGCCAAGGTGCCGAATACCCCCTGCAACAGGCGATCCAGCAGCGGCAGCTCCGCGAGATGCTCGCCGGTGGCATGCACCCACCCATCGCCTTGGAGGCTGGCGCGATCCGTCCAGCGGCCCGTCAGCACGGCATGCAGCGAGGCATCGCCCTGGATGCCGCGGTTTCTCCACGCCGGAATCGCCAGGGCCAATTGCGCCAAATCGGCGCGGGTGACATCCACGACCGCGCGAAACTGGGCCTGTGGCGGCTCGTAGGCGATCACGCATTCGCCGGCCAGCGGCCCCCCCGCCATCACGGCGCGGGTCAGATGCACGGTGAGCTGCCCGCGCGCGTGCTCCAATTCGACATGCACGTTCTGCAGCGGAATATCACGCACGCTCAGCGCTTCGGCACGCAGGGTGCCGCGCGCCGCGGTGCGCGGCCAATCAGTGAGCGGGCCTTGCACCTCTACCTGCACGTTGGTGTCGCCGTCGAGTTGCCAGGTCTCCACCCAGGGCAGCGGCTTCCACGGCAGATGCGCGAGATCGAGCAGATGGATGCGGCCGGTGGCCAGCAGCCGGCTGGGAGTGCCGGCCGCACGGCTGATAGAGCCCTGCACGTGCAGCGTGGATGCTCCGAGGATCACATCGGCCGTTTCCACCTCCATCGTCTGTGGCAGCCATGTGCTCGCGAGTGTCAGCGACCCGCGGCCTACGCGAGCCTCGGTGACGAGGTGCGGAGTCCCGCTCAGGTCGGTGAGGGTGGCGGTCAGATCGATCGGCTCGCCGGCGATGACCAACGTGAGATGAGTGGCGGACGCGGTGGTATTGGTCACCTGCACCGTGCCGCTGATATGTTCCAGCGGGGCGGGTAGGTCGCGCAGTTTCACCGTGGCATTCGAGAGCGCTCCGGTGGCGCGCCACTGCGGGGCGGAGAAGGGACCGTCGAGTTCGAGGGTGAGATGCGCCGGGCCGCTGAGCGAGTGCACCGGATGCTGCGGCGGCACAAGGGCCTGCAGCAGCGACAGATCGGCGTCGGTCTCGGCGTGCGCCGTCAGCGATGCCGGCGTCGTGAGCACGAGCGTCCCGTGTGCCGTCACGGGCGCGCCCTGCACCGTTGCCGTCACCTGTTCCATCACGAGCTGGTGTGAGAGATGATCGTACTGCAGCCGGCCGGTGAGTTGTTCGAACCGGTACGGCCCCCGGGGCATCGTCAACGATGCGCCATCCACGTGTGCGGTGGCCATCAGCTCGGCGGCGGGCCAGTCCTTGAATGTGCCCCGATAGACGATGCGCACCTGCGCGCTGCCGTGCGGCTGCCAGGCGCGGAGCGCTTCCCATCGCTGCGCCATCGTCTCCATGTTCACGGTGGCGCGAAGCAGCAGGTCGGCGTCCAGCGCGGGAGCCAAGCGCACGTTGCCCTCTACGACCCAGGGCGTCTCAAGCGAGACGCCTTCCAGGCGCTCGATGGTGAGGTGCTCATCTGTGAGGCGCAGCGTGCCGGAAAGTTGTTGCGCTTGCTCTAGCAGCGGCAGCCCCTGGGCGTCGCCGCGCGTCAGCACCACCTTCGCATTGAGCGACGCCGGCCGGCGGTCCTGCGGCGTGCGCACATACCTGCCATCGAGCACCACATCGCCCTGCACGCGCAGGCGATCGCGCCGCCACACCACCTGCGTGCCGATCACCTGGCCGGTGATCACCGTCTCCATCGGCGGCTGGTGAGTGATATGGAGCGTGACTCGTATCGTTCCGCCCTGCAGCTCAGGCGGCAGGCGCGCGGCGAGTGCCGGCATGATCGACTCGATGGCCGCCGGCGAGGTGTCCACATCCAGGGTGAGGGCGTGCGTGCGCAGATCGTAGCGGCCGGCCATCACGAGCTGCGTGGGGCAGGGCGCGGTCAGCTGGCTGTCGACTTGGAACACCGCGCGGTGTCGCAATAACCACAGCGGCTGCAGACGCACGCGCACCTGCGGGGCGTCGATCCACATGGTTGAGGTGGCGGGGTCGGTGGCGCGGAGCTGATCGATCAACACGCCCTGCCCGAACGCATAGCGCAGGGAGTCGAGGCGCACCTCCAGGCCCAGGGCGCGGCTGGCGCGCTCTTCCACAAACGCTTTACCGTGTGTCGGAATCCACATCGCCAGCCATAGGCTGGTGGCGGCGCTGAGCACAACCAGCAGCACGGCCAGGGGTGCGAGGGCGAACAGCACGCGTCGCGGCAGGGAACGCATGGCTTCCATTATATACTACCGACGTGGTTTCATTGACGCGACTTGGCACCCACTGTTACAATGGCGCCACATCACTCCGGGGCGTGGCTCAGCTTGGTAGAGCGTCTGGTTTGGGACCAGAAGGCCGGAGGTTCAAATCCTCCCGCCCCGATTCGTTTAGGCAAAATGCGCCCGTAGCTCAACTGGACAGAGCAGCGGGTTTCTAACCCGTGTGTTGGCCGTTCGAGTCGGCCCGGGCGCATTTTTTTAAGGCAAACGGGACAACAAGTCGTATGAGGCAGAAGTGGTCGACGAGAAAGCGAATCGCGATCGAGCTGGCGATCCTGCTGGCCGTGGGCTACGCCGCCTTCGTGGGATGGGCGCAAACGCGCATCAGCCGCGTCCTGTCCGAGGCAGTCGGCGACGTGCTCACCGTGGGCCAGGTGCGGATCGGCTTCCCGTTTTCCGTAGTGCTCTCTGATGTCCAGCTCAGGCATACCCCTGCCGAGGTGCTGGCCGTGATCAAGCGGGTGATCATCGTGCCGCAGTGGTGCTCCTGGCGCGCCAAAACAATCTGGCTAGCCAAGACCGAGTTCGAGGAACCTCATCTCAGTTTTCGTCGCACCAAGGATGGCGCATTGTATCATCCATTGGGGGTGATCACCGCCGCCGCTGGCGGGGCGACTGCCGCCGGCGCGACGGAGCGCGCATCCGATTCCGCCCCACGAGCGCTGCATCCGCCGGCGTGGAGCCAGGGGTGGCAGGTCGTCATCAAGACGATTCAAATGACCGGGGGGACAATCGGGTTCGTGGATGAACAACCCGCCGAAGCGTTTCATGGCGCGCTGGCTCAGCTGCTGATTGACGGCGGCCCGCTGACCATTCCGTTGAAAGCCGCGCCAGCCTCTCTCACCCTGCAAGGCCGCGTGGTGGGTGAGCAAGCGCGCACCGCACCCGTCTACTGCTCGGGCTGGATCGATGTGGAGGGGAAGAATGCGGAAGTGTCTTGTCGGCTGGATCCGTTTCCCTTAGCGGCGTTCGGCCCCTATTATCATGGGGCGTTGGAGCAACACGTGTTTGACGCGACGCTGCACGGCACTGGCCAAGTGACCGCCAAGGCCAATGGGCTGGAGGGGCATCTCAACGTCACCATCAGTCAGTTGAGCGAGGCCGATGTGGCGGTGTTTGGCCGCACCCTAGCTGATTTAAAAAACGTGCCTGAGGGACAGGAGCGCGCGCTCAGCGGCGACATTCACATCACCGGGTCGTTCGATCAGCCGAGCGCCTGGAAGATGGAGCTCGTGCCCGGCAACGACATCGTGCAGCGGCTGATGCGGCCGTTGCTGGAGCGCCGCATCGAGACGCTGCAGATCCAAGTCGGCACCCAAACCATCCCCGTGGGCTTGACCACCGCCAGCCAGGACGTGATGTCGAACATCCAAACGACCAGCCAGCAGGTGACGGATTCGCTGCAGGTGATCGCGCCGACAGAGCCGGCCGTTGAGCCCGCCGCCGTCCCGTCGACCGCCTCGCCTGAAGCCGTCTCGCCGTCACCGCCTCCGGCTGAACCTGCGCCACCATCGGAGGCGCCTCTCGAGACGCCGCCTTCGTCAACGCCTTCCTCCGCCCCGTCACCCTCCACGTCCACGCGCTAGCATTGCTGCTCGCGCCGGAATCCAGTACAATAGATAATTTACGGTGGGCGTAGCTCAATCGGTTAGAGCGCCTGGCTGTGGCCCAGGAGGTAGCGGGTTCGAATCCCGTCGCTCACCCCATTTTCTTGACCCCATTTTCTGCTATTTTCTGGACCTTATTTTCTGTGGATTTCCTCGAAGGCGCACCAGCGCTTAAAGTCGAGGAAAACCGCCTCGGCCATTGACAGTGCTGGTCGCTTTGTGCGACAATTTCAAGTAGTAAGAGCAGGGGGTATGGACAATGGCCTCGACAAGACCGCTTCCCAGCGATTTGACGGAGCTCCTCAAGCCCTACAAGGGTCAATGGGTCGCTTTGTCTCAGGACGAGAAACGGATACTCGGCCACGGACACAGCCTTGACGAAGCCCTCGCGGCTGCCAGAAAGGTCGAAGAGGGGCGTCCGCTTCTCATTAAGGTTCCTGACGAGAACGTCGGCTTTGTGCTCATCTAGTAGTGAACAACTTTGGCGACTCCTGATCCTTCCCAGATAGTCATTCCCTATACGACGACGCCGTGTCAGCCAACGCCTGCGTTCCCACAGCAGACAACGGTGTCTCGCCCGCAAGTTCACACCTTGCTCGAATATCAAGGCCGTAAGCTTGATTTCGTGTTTCCCAGTGTGATTGATTCGGGAGCAGACTACTGCATGTTTCCCGCGCAGTTCGGTGAAAGGATTGGCGTGCCCATCAGAGAAGGGAAGGCGCAGGCGACGGCTGGTATCGGAGATGACATTGGCTATTGACGCAATGCTTTTCTTAGTTGAAACTCCCCAGGGTTCTCCCGCCATGTTCAGTCAGCCTTGACCAGCTCGCTCTCTTCTGCCGCCGGGTGCTTCCCGATCCGTGTCGCCACGAGTGTCGACAGTTTATAGCGCAGGACCTTCAGGAACTGATGCCCTGAGATCCGATGCATCCGCGGCTCGAGGTCCAGGAGTCCCGTGGCGGTCCAGCGCAAGAGCTGGCCGCTGTAGTGCCACCGATCCACCTTGTCGGTATAGGCCCCAGCTGTGAGAACAAGGACTCGAGGCCATTCGTGGTGCTCAAGCTCCGGGCCAGCTCGACCGAGAGACCCAGCTCGTGGATGGTCAGCGTCTCCTCGAGCCCTTCGAGCAGGCTGCCGGCGGCCGAGAGATTGATCGGCTCCAAATCACGGTGCACCTGCTTGAGCGCGGCGACGGCCTCCTGGTAGGTCGTGTGGGCATAGGCGTCTTGCAGACGGCGGCGAAAGACGACCTGGTCCGCTTCGTTCAAGTACGACACGATATTCTCGCGCTTGTGCCAGCGACATCGCTGGACCAGGGCGTAGGGCCCGAACTTTTGTGCGATGGCCTTGCGGATGCCCTTGGACCCATCGACGATGAAGAGCACGCCCTGCTCGAACTGGAATCCCCGCGTGATGAGCCGGTCAAACCATTGGGTCAGCGCCTGCGAGCGTTCCGCGCTCATTTGTTCCACCCCAAGCACGATCTTCTTGCCCGCAAGCGTCACGCCTAAGCCCACCATGATCCCGTCCTTGGTGTAGCGCTTGGCGTCGATGAAGACCGCCACGAAATCTTCGCCGGCCAGGGAACGCTCTTGCAACTGCTTGAGCTGCTCCGCGGCACACCGCGTGAACCGCTTCGAGAGGGTCGACGCGCTGATCCCAAACGCCTCTGCGGCTAGTGAGGCGCTCTCGTGATACTTGTGCGTGCGCAGCCCATGCAACAGCCGCCGGAGCATGCCGGCCCCGTCGTCAAACGGCACCTGGAGCCGGCGGGAGGCCTCCACCGGCACCTCTTCGTTCATCCGGACATTGCGCACCCGCGGGACTCGCACCGCGAACTTCTGATCCCGCAGATAGACCGACCCGTTCTGCGACCCCCAGCGGGCGTTGTCCCCGTCGCGACGGTGCTTTTCTCCGGCCAGTCGCTTCACCTCGCCTTGCAGCTCCTCCGCCACCGCCTTCAATCCCAATGGGATCAGGTCCTGGATGACCGACATCCGCACGTCAAAATCCTCACTGTACCCGTCGACCAACCGCCTCATCGTGGCCTTCCGCTTCTCACTGATTTTCCTCTTGGCTTTCCCGCGCTTCTTTGCTACCGTGAATACGGGCATGGGTTCCTCCTCCTGGTTGTGCATAGAGACCCGAGACCTCTAGAGTAGGAGAACCCTGCCCTCTTTTTTCGCGAGTTTCAACTAACTTTAGCATGCCGTCGTGGAGGACGTGCTGTTGACCACACTTGTTGGACAACCGCTGGTGCCACTCCCTGAAGGTTCGCGCTACCTGGGGTTCATCTTTGCTCGGGCCAACACCCCTGAGCTTGTCGAGCAGGCGCTTCGAGCGGCTCATCACTGTTTGAAGTGCACGATCGAACCGCTGAGCCAGGAAGCCTCCCTTCCAGTGTCGCAGGACTGTCACTCATCTAGCCTATGAGAGAGACGCGACACCACGTGGTGATTGTTGGAGGTGGGTTTGGGGGCTTAAGCGCGGCACTGTCCCTGAAACGGGCACCTGTGCACGTGACCCTGCTCGACCGACGGAATTTTCACCTCTTCCAACCCCTCCTCTATCAGGTGGCCACAGGTGGACTGTCTCCTGCCAATATCGCTTCGCCGTTGCGCGAAGTGCTCAAACACCAGAAGAACACCCGGGTGCTGTTGGCAGAGGTGGTAGGCTTCGATGTCCCCACCCGCATGGTGAAACTCAGTAGCGGTGAGATTGCATATGATACGTTGATTGTCGCAACGGGCGCCAGTCATACCTACTTTGGGAATAGGCATTGGGAAGGGTTGGCCCCTGGGCTCAAGACCATCGAAGATGCCACCGAGATCCGACGGCGCATCTTACTGGCCTTTGAAACGGCTGAGCGCGCATCTGATCCAGACAAGGTGCAGGCCTTGTTGACGTTCGTGATCGTCGGCGCTGGCCCGACGGGTGTGGAGCTTGCCGGGGCCATCGCCGAGCTGGCCAGGGACACCCTCACACACGATTTCCGGTCCATCGATCCGGCTGATGCCCGCATTGTATTATTGGAGGGGACGGATCGCGTGCTGCCCTCCTATCCCGCCGGGCTCTCTGCCAGAGCCGCCGCTGCGTTAACTCGGCTGGGCGTCAGCGTTCGGACGGGAGCGATGGTGACCGACATTCAAGCAGGCCAGGTCACCTTCCAGTGCGGGGACAAGAGCGAGTCCATCGCTTCACGCACTGTCCTCTGGGCAGCCGGCGTACAGGCCTCTCCATTGGGGCGCATCTTGAGTGAGGGGACAGGCGCCGCCCTTGACCAAAGCGGTCGAATCATTGTGGAACCGGATCTGACGCTCCCCAGCCATCCGGAGATGTTCGTGATTGGGGATCTTGCCCATTGCAGTCACCAAGCTGGCCAATCACTTCCGCGCATGGCACCGGTCGCTATGCAGCAAGGGCGATATGTTGCCACGACTGTGCAGCGACGGCTGCGGAACCGGCGCGTCTCGCCATTCCGGTACAAAGACCGTGGGAGCATGGCCACGATTGGCCGGGCCCACGCGGTGGCTGATTTGGGCTTGGTGCATCTATCTGGCCTGCCTGCCTGGTTCGCGTGGCTGTTTATCCATCTGCTGGGTCTGGTGGCGTTCCAGAACCGGGTGCTGGTCTCGATCCAGTGGGCCTGGAACTACTTCACGTACAACCGTGCGGCGCGATTGATCACCGGGGAACAATTGGGAGCGAAGCCGTGAACCAAGTGAAGTGCGCCCATTGCTATTCAACCAACGTGACCATCATTTCATCCTATGAAACGAGGCAAGTGGTGGTCATTCAATGCCTCGACTGTGCGAAAACGTCAGAAATCGATACCGAGAATTTTGTCGTCGATACCGGTGACTTGCCCCAGGAATGAACCAGCGGCTTTTCTGGATCATCACCGAACCAACGAAAGGACTGAGTCATGAAAGTTGCCGATCTGTTCGTGAAGTGTCTTGAGAACGAAGGGGTCAGGTATGTGTTCGGAGTGCCTGGCGAGGAGATTGAAGACCTCTTGTTTTCCCTCGAGCCCTCCTCCATCACATTCATCCCCACCCGGCATGAACAGGGGGCAGCCTTCATGGCTGATGTCTGGGGGCGCTTAACCGGCAAGGCGGGCGTCTGCCTCTCCACGCTAGGACCGGGTGCGACTAACCTCATGACCGGCGTGGCGGATGCCAATCTCGATAAGAGTCCTGTGGTGGCCATTACCGGCCAGACGGGCTTAAGCCAAGTCCATAAAGAAAGCCACCAGTATCTAGATATCGTCAGCATGTTTCGCCCGATCACAAAATGGAATACGGCTATTTCCAGTCCTGATGCAGTCGCTGAGGCCATCCGCAAGGCGTTCAAGGTGGCGGAAAGCGAAAAACCCGGTGCGGCGCACATCGAGCTTCCGGAAGACGTCGCCAAGATGGAGACCAGTGGCAAGCCCATCGCGGTCCATCGCGTGCGCCGGCCGGATCCCGATCAGCAGGCGCTGCAGGAAGCGGTGTCGCTCCTCACCCATGCGAACAAACCGTTGGTCTTGGCCGGTAACGGCGCCGTCCGTAAGCCGGCCTCCGATCAGCTACGCGAGTTCGTCGGGCGGTGTCACGTCCCTATCGCGCACACGTTCATGGGACAAGGTGCGGTGTCCGATGACAGCCCCGAGTCCCTGCACACGATCGGCATGGGATTCCGTGATTTCGTGATGGATGCGGTTGATCAAGCGGACCTGATCGTCGCCATCGGCTATGATGTAGCCGAATATGCGCCGGATCAGTGGAACCCCACGATGGACAAACGCATCATCCATATCGATTTCACGCCGGCTGAAGTCTACACGCACTACCAGCCGGCGGTCGAAATCGTTGCAGATATTCCCGCGACCTTACGGGAGCTCAACGAGCGGCTGGCAGCGACCTCTTGCGCCTTCGATCCATCATGGTATGTGCCCATCCGTGATCGCATTCGGGCCGACATCAACAGCTATGATCTGGTGGAAGGCAAACCGTTCACTGTCCCAGGGGTATTGAATCTGTTGCGTGCGATCATGGGGGATGACGACTTGCTCATCAGCGATGTCGGGAGCCACAAGATGTGGATCGCACGAAATTTTCCGACGAGATGTCCGAACGGGTGTCTCATGTCGAATGGCCTAGCCAGCATGGGGGTTGCGCTGCCAGGCGGGATCGCTGCCGCGCTGCACAATCCCAAGCAGCGAATCGTTGCCGCCATGGGCGATGGGGGATTCCTGATGAATTCGCAGGAGCTGGAAACAGCGAAACGGCTAGGGGTCGCGTTTACCGTAATCGTCTTCAACGATAACGACTATGGGCTCATCAGTTGGAAGCAACAGATGACGCACGGCCGATCCACCGGCACGCGCCTGACCAATCCAGACTTTAAAAAATATGCAGAGAGTTTCGGTATTCGGGCCTTCCAGCCGCGCACTCTTCAGGAGCTGCGGGAGCAGTTGCCTGTGGCGGTTGGCTGCGGGGAGCTGTGTGTGATGGAAATCCAAACCGACCAGCGCGTGAATACCGAGTTGATCCAAAAACTCAAGACCGAAATGCGCACAGGCTGACCATGGCGATCGTCGCGTTGAACCCAGCCACCGGGACCACCATCAAGTCGTATCCGGAAACGTCCGCCAAAGAAATAGGCGAGATTATTGCGCAGGCTCACCAGGCGTTTGTTGCGTGGCGGCGCGTTGGTGTTGTCCACCGCGCCGCCACCATGAAGAAAGTGGGTGAGCTGTTGCGCAAGGACCAAGAATCCCATGCCCGGCTGATGGCCCAGGAGATGGGCAAGCCACTCGCGCAAGGCCGTTCGGAGATTGAAAAATGCGCGTGGGTCTGCGACTACTACGCCGAGCATGCCGAGCGCTTTCTGGCGCCTGAGCCTATCGCCAGTGACGCCTCAAAGAGTTTCGTGGTCTTTGAGCCTCTAGGGATTTTGTTGGCCGTCATGCCGTGGAATTTTCCATTTTGGCAGGTGTGTCGTGCCGCGGTTCCCGCCCTGATGGCAGGCAATGCAGTCTTATTGAAGCATGCGTCAAACGTGCCGGGGTGTGCGTTAGCCATTGAAGAGTGCTTCCAGCGAGCCGGACTGCCGCAAGGGCTGTTTCGAAGCGTGCTTGTGGAATCTGCGCGCGTGGCGGCACTCATCGAGCATCCGCTGGTGAAAGCGGTCACGTTAACCGGCAGCACTCCGGCCGGGAAGACGGTTGCAGCCACAGCCGGTGCCATGCTGAAGAAAACGGTGCTTGAGCTTGGCGGCAGCGACCCTTATATCATTCTGGAGGATGCGGATCTTGACGCCACGGCGCAGGCATGCGTCACGTCTCGATTGGTGAACGCCGGACAGAGCTGTATTGCCGCCAAGCGTTTTATCGTCGTGGAATCCGTTCTAAAACCGTTTGAAGCGCTTCTTGTTCAGAAGATGCAAGAGCACCGGATGGGAGATCCGCTTCAGGAAGACACCACGATCGGCCCGCTGGCCAGGCATGATTTGCGTGAGGCGCTGCATGATCAAGTCCAGCGCAGCATCACGAAGGGGGCTCGGCTGCTGCTCGGTGGTCACATCCCCGATCGCCCCGGAGCCTACTATCCTCCCACCGTGCTGACAGAGGTGGCAAAGGGCATGCCGGCCTATGATGAGGAAACGTTCGGTCCGGTCGCGGCCATCATTCCGGTCAAGGACGAGGCTGAGGCGATTCGTACCGCCAACGACAGCCCCTACGGACTCGGCGCAGCGGTGTTCACGCGTGATCTGGAGAGGGGCGAGCGTATCGCCACACATGACCTTGAAGTGGGAAGTTGCTTCGTGAACGCGTGTGTCAAGTCGGATCCCAGACTGCCGTTCGGCGGCATCAAACAATCCGGCTATGGCCGAGAGCTCTCCAGCTTCGGCATCCAGGAGTTTGTGAATATCAAGACGATCTATGTGCAGTAAGGTAGTATCACGTCTCTTGTCCTAAGAAGGCTTGAATGGTCAATCCCACCGGCGTCGCGCCCTATCTGATTGAGCACCCTGTCATTGTCTGCAGCGGATATCCCCTGGGGGCGGCGTTGAGAGTATGGAGGAGCAAGCGATTCATCCAGGATTGTCTCAAGTGATTCGCTGTCCGGGTTCCAAACGAGCGGGCCTTGTTGGAGGCCGAGTCTGGTAAGGGACCCCATTTTCTCCACTGTCAGCGGAGAACATTGGATCCCGAGGAGTGTCAGCGATGAGCGGAGGTGAATGACATGAGCCAGAAGGCATTTCTCACCGTGAGTGGAACACTGTTTGGGATTATCACACTCTTGCATGCGCTCCGCCTTCTGCTCGGCTGGCCGGCGCACATCGGGACGTTTGAGGTGCCGATGTGGCTCTCGTGGGCGTCGGTTGCCATCGCCGGCTTCCTGGCCGTCAGCGCGTTTCGTCTGCGCAGGTGACCGCGTTCCAACGGGCCCACTCGCCTTCGGTGGGTGCAGCCGTACAATTGTCGTTGACGGGACAGAGGGCTGGATTCACAATGGGATGTGCCACGGTGGAGCGTGACCTGCTGACGCATCGAGAGACTACCGCTAGATGATTGGATTACGCAAGGCGAGATTTTTGTTTGTGTATCCGTTGGCGGCGTGGCTGTTTCTGACGGCGCGCACGTCGGACGCCTCGCTGCGGGCGGGGATCGTGCTGGCGTTGCTCGGCGAAGCGCTGCGGCTGTGGGCCAACGGGTACGTGGGCCATCGCAAGGTGAACGACACGCGCGGACAGCCCAACGCGCCGAAAATCGGGCAGTTGATGACGGGCGGCCCGTATGCGTATGTGCGCCACCCCCTCTATGTGGGCAGTTTTCTGATCGGGCTGGGATTGTGCGTGGCGGTGCGCGCGGTGTGGGTCGCGCTGGGGGCCTTGGCCTGTTTTGCCGTGCTGTATGGACGGAAAACGCGCGAGGAAGAAGCGATGATGCGCGAGGAAGTGGGGGCGGAGTACGTCGCGTATGAGCAGGCGGTGGGCCGGTGGCTCCCATGGCGCGGGCGGTATGCGCACCGTCAGGGCACGTGGAGCTGGGACGGAATTCGCGCCAGCAGCGAGGTGAAGACGCTGGTGTGGGTGGTGGTGGCGCTGCTCGCGCTGTCTCTGCGCGCAGCGTGGGTGCAGGAGCGCGAGGTGTTCACCTCGCATGAGCGGGTGAAGCATCTGGTGCTCGGGGTGTGCCTGATCGGATTGGTGGCGACGGAAGGCGTGCTGGAAGTGCTCAAGAGAATAAGGCAAGCGAGCCGATGCGGCGCCTCTTGACCGTGTGGGTGGCGGGGGTGTGCAGCGGCCTGCTGGCGGCCGGGTGCGCTGCGGGGGGAGCCTCGGCCGGCACGAACGACCTGCCGGCATTTCGCCAAGTGGACGAGGGCTACTATCGGGGCGGACAGCCCTCGCCCGAGGGCATCCAACAATTGGCCCGCATGGGCGTTCGCACCATCATCAACTTACGGCATCACACGGCGCAGATGGACCAGGAGCGCCAGAGGGCCGAGCAGTTGGAGATGCAGTGGGTGAATCTTCCGCTGTGGTATTTTTGGCACCCCAGCGACCAACACATTCAGCAGTTCTTGGCCTTGGTCACCGATCCTGCGCATCGGCCGGTGTTTGTCCATTGCCGTCAGGGGCGGAATCGCGCCGGCATCATGACGGCGATCTACCGCGTGGCGTACCACGGCTGGACACCCAAGCGTGCCTATGCCGAGGGGCGCACCTATGGCTTGGTGCCCTGGAATGTGTTCACGCACTGGCTCCTGATTCGCCACGCCTCCGGCATTCTCGCCAGCGCGCCGGCTTCTTGATCGCGCATACCTGCGAGAGGCTTGCGCCACTTCTGCGCCTGCTGTAAGATGATGACAACTTCAGGAGGCGGCATGCCAAACGGCAAATGGCGGATTTTGCTCGTGGATGATGAGCCGAGCATCGTGAAGACGATCGGCAAGCGGCTGGAGATCAGCGGCTATGAGGTGGTCGTCGTCATGGATGGCGAGGCGGCGTTGGCGCAGGCAGCCGCGGTGCGCCCCGACCTCATTGTCCTGGATCTGATGCTCCCGAAGATGAGCGGGTTGAAGGTCTGCGCCGCCCTCAAGCAAGACCCGGTCTATCGGCACATTCCGATTATTATCTTTACCGGCAAGGATCAGGAAGTGGACCAAAAAGCGTGCTACGAATCCGGGGCGGATGCGTACGTGCCCAAGGCGCGCGGCACCGAAGCGCTCCTGGCTGAGATTAAGACCCAGCTCGCCAAGTCCTCCAGCCCTTCCCAAGCTCCCCGCGCTTGATACCGGGCGCCGAACGCGCTACGATAATCGTTTCGGGTCATCACATGCAACGCCTCGGGCTCTATCATCCTGCGTTTGAACACGACGCCTGTGGGGTGGGGTTTGTCGCCTCCATCGACGGCGCGGCGAGCCATCAGATTGTCCAATGGGCGGTGCAGTGCGTGTGCCACATGACGCATCGCGGGGCCCTCTCGGCCGATGCCAAGACCGGCGACGGGGCCGGAGTGACCACGCAGTTGCCCCAGGCGTTTTTTGCCAAGGTGCTCGATCAGCTGCATGCCTCGGCGGTGGCCCCCGGAGAGCTGGCGGTGGGCATGATCTTCCTGCCGCGGGAGGCCGTGCGGGCTGAGCAGGCGCAGCGGATTATTGAGGAAGAGATTCAGCGCGCGAAGATCGCGCTGATCGGCTGGCGGAACGTGCCGACGCGCCCCGAGGTGCTGGGGGAGCAGGCCGCCGCGAGTCTGCCGCGCATTCGCCAGGTGCTGGTGAGCCGCCCCTCCACCGTGTCGAAAGAGGCGTATGAGCGGTTGTTGTACGTGGTGCGGCGGCGCATCGAGCGGCGGCTGGAGCCCGCGGGTCTGGCGGACTGCTACATCCCGTCGTTTTCCTCGCGCATCCTCGTCTATAAAGGGTTGCTGGTGGCTCCGCAGCTGGAGCAGTTTTATCAGGACCTGTGCGATCCGGACTACGCCTCGGCGCTGGCGGTGTTTCATCAGCGGTATTCCACGAACACGTTCCCGAATTGGTTCTTGGCGCAGCCGTTTCGCTATCTGTCGCACAACGGCGAAATCAACACCCTGCAGGGCAACCGCAACTGGATGCGCGCCCGCGAGGCGGAGCTCTCCTCCGCGGTCTGGGGGCAGGACGTGCGCGAGCTCCTGCCGGTGATTCAGGCGGGCGGTTCCGATTCGATGAGTCTGGACAACGCCGTGGAGCTGCTGGTGATGTCCGGCCGTGATCTGCTGCAGGCGATGATGATGGTCGTCCCCGATGCCTGGCAACACATGCCGGAGATTGACCCGCAGGTGAAAGCGCTCTACCAATATTATGCGCTCCTCATGGAGCCGTGGGACGGGCCCGCGGCGCTGGCGTTTACCGATGGCACGGTGGTCGGGGCGTGTTTGGATCGCAACGGCCTGCGGCCCGCCCGCTATTGGGTGACGGATGAGCGCGTGGTCATCATGGCGTCCGAGGTGGGCGTGGTGGACGTGCCGCCTGCGCGCATCATTGAGAAGGGCCGGCTCGGCCCGGGCCAGCTGTTTGCCGTGGATACGGCCCGCCGGCAGATCCTGTCAAATGAGGCGATCAAGCACCGCTATGCCAAGGCCAAGCCGTATGCCGACTGGGTGGCCAAGAGCGTGGTGCCGATGGAGGCCTTGGTGAAGGGCAGCACGGCGGCGGATGATTTTGTGATCGATCCGGCTGCGCTGCTGCGCCGGCAGACGGCCTTCGGCTACACCGAGGAAGAGCTGCACATGATCATCGAGCCGATGGCCAAAGGCGGGAAGGAGGCCATCTGGTCGATGGGGGATGATGCGCCGTTGTCGGTGCTCTCCTCGAACCCGAAGCCGTTGTGTACCTATTTCAAGCAGCTCTTCGCGCAGGTGACCAACCCGCCGATCGATCCGATCCGCGAGGAGCTGGTGATGTCGCTCAACACGGTGCTTGGCGCGCGCCCGAATGTGCTGGAGGATGGGCCCGCAGCGTCGCGCATGGTCCGCACGGCCAGCCCGCTGCTGCTGCCGCACGAGCGCACCGCGCTCCAATTGCTTCATCAGCCGGACCTCAAGGCGGCGACGATTCCAATCGTCTTTGATGCCACGCGCGGCCCGCGCGACTTGCGGGCGGCCCTGCAGCGTATCTGCGAACAGGCGGTGCGGGCGGTCGATGAGGGCGCCACGGTGCTCCTGCTCAGCGATTGCGACGTGGATGAGGCCCAGGCGCCGATTCCCTCGCTGCTGGCCACGGCCGCGGTGCATCATCATCTGATCCGCGCCGGCCGCCGCATGAAAACTTCGCTCATCGTGGAGGCGGGCGATGTGCATGAGGTGCATCAGGTGGCGTGCCTGATCGGCTATGGCGCCTCGGCCATCTATCCGCATGTGGCGTACCAGACGATTCGCGCCCTCGTCACCGCCGGCCGTTTGGGCGACACGACATTTCTCCAGGCGCTGGCTCATTTCAAGAAGGCGGTGGATCAGGGGCTGCTGAAGATTATGTCGAAGATGGGCATCTCCACGGTGGGCAGCTATCGCGGCGCGCAAATCTTCGAAGCGTTAGGGATCGCCGAGGAGCTGATTCAGGACTGTTTTCCGGGCACGGTCTCGCGCATCGGAGGCATCGGCTACGAGCAGGTGGCGGAGGAAGTGCTGATCTGGCATCGCCAGGCGTATGGGGAGCCTGGTCCTCGCGCGCTGCCGGAGGGCAGCTTCTATAAATACCGGCGCGACGGCGAATACCACGCCTTCAATCCGGAGATGGTGCGCGCTCTGCAGCAGTCCATCAAAGTCGGCGATTACGACCAGTACAAGAAGTTCGCGGAGGTGGTGAACACGCGGCCGCCGACGGCGCTGCGCGATCTGCTGGACATCGCGCCGCTGGGCCCGTCGATTCCGGTGGACCAGGTGGAGTCGGTGGAGGCGATCTGCACGCGGTTCAACACGGCCAGCATCTCCTACGGCGCGCTCTCAAAAGAGGCGCACGAGACGCTGGCCATCGCCATGAACCGCCTGGGCGGCAAAAGCGGCTCCGGCGAGGGCGGGGAAGATCCGTCGCGCTACCACCCCACCGATCCGAAGATGAATAAGAACTCCGCGATCAAGCAGATCGCCTCTGGGCGGTTCGGCGTGACGCCTGAGTACGTGATGGCGGCGCGCGAGCTCGAAATTAAAATGGCGCAGGGCTCCAAGCCCGGAGAGGGCGGCCAACTGCCCGGCCACAAAGTGTCCGAAGACATCGCGCGCACGCGGCACACCATTCCCGGCATTTCGCTCATTTCGCCGCCGCCTCACCATGACATCTATTCGATCGAGGATCTCTCGCAGCTCATTTACGATTTGAAGATGGTGAATCCTAAGGCGAAGGTGAACGTCAAGCTCGTATCGGAAGCGGGGGTCGGCACCATTGCGGCGGGTGTCGCCAAGGCCCATGCGGATGTGATCCTGATTTCCGGCCACGACGGAGGCACCGGGGCCAGCCCGTTGAGCTCGATCAAGAACGCGGGACTGCCGTGGGAGCTGGGCCTAGCCGAGACCCAGCAGACGCTGCGGCTCAACGGCCTGCGCGAAAAAGTGATCCTGCGCGCCGATGGCGGCATGAAAACCGGCCGCGATATCGTGATGGCGGCTTTGTTAGGCGCAGAGCAGTATGGATTCGGCACGGCCGCGGTGGTGGCCACCGGCTGCGTGATGACGCGCCAGTGCCATCTCAATACCTGTCCGGTGGGCGTGGCGACGCAGGACCCGAAGTTGCGAGCGCGGTTTACCGGCACGCCGGAGATGGTGATGAACTACCTGATCTTCGTGGCGCAGGAGGTGCGCGAGCTCCTGGCGTCCAAGGGCGTGCGCCGGCTCGATGACATCATCGGGCGCACCGAGTTGCTGACCATGCGGCAGGGAATGGCGTTGCCGCCGAAGGCACAGACGGTGAACCTGAGCGATTTGCTGGAGCGGGTGGACGTGGGCCCGCGCTTCCATCAGCAGGAGCGCAACGACTGGGAAGGCGATCGTCCGCTGGATGAGCAGTTTCTCACGGACGCCCGGCCGGCGATTGAACAGAGCACTCCGGTGACATTGCGCTATGCCGTGCGCAACACCAACCGTACCCTCGGCGCGCGGCTGGCCGGGGCGATTGCGTTGCGCTACGGCGACAAGGGGCTGCCCCCCGGCACGATTGACATCACGATGGACGGCACGGCGGGACAGAGCTTCGGCGCGTTTTGCATCAACGGTATGCGCCTGCGCTTGATCGGCGAGGCGAATGACTATGTGGGCAAGGCGATGGCCGGTGGCGAGCTGATCATCCGTCCCTCCGATGAGGCGCCGTTTGTGTGGCATCGCAACGTGATCATGGGCAACACCTGTTTGTACGGGGCCACCGGAGGCTACCTGTATGCGGCCGGGCGCGCCGGCGAGCGGTGTGCCGTGCGCAACTCCGGGGCCATCGCGGTGGTCGAAGGCATGGGGGACCACGGCTGCGAGTACATGACCGGCGGCATCGTCGTCGTGCTGGGGGAGACGGGCCGCAACTTCGGCGCGGGGATGACCGGCGGCCGCGCCTATGTGCTGGATCAGGCGCGCGTGTTTGACAAGCGGGTCAACCTGGAGCTGGTCGAGCTGGAGCTGTTGGAGAGCGCGGAAGACGTAGAGATCGTGCGTACGCTGATCGAGCGCCACTTCGTCTCCACGCAAAGCAATCTCGCGGTGGATGTGCTCACGAATTGGGACGATTACCAGAAACTGTTCTGGATGGTCGTCCCGCGCGGAGCGGGTGCGAAGTTAGAGCAAGTGGTGAGCGCCAAGGAAGGCTGATGCACATCATTCCGATTGCCAGCGGCAAGGGCGGGGTGGGCAAATCCACCGTCACCGCGAACCTCGCGTTGGCACTCGCCAAGACGGGTGCGGCGGTGGGGATTGCGGATGTGGATGTATACGGCCCGACGATCCCGACGCTGTTGGGCATCACCGAGGAGCCGCAGGTGGATGCGCAGCGCCGCATCACGCCCATCACGCAGCATGGGGTGCGGGTCGTGTCGATGGGGTTCTTCATGAAGCCCGGCGAGGCCGTCATCTGGCGCGGCCCCATGTTGCACAAGACCGTCGAGCAGTTCTTGAAGGGCGCGCAGTGGGGCGAGTTGGACTATCTCCTCGTGGATACCCCGCCAGGCACCGGCGATGTGACGCTCTCGCTGTGCCAGATGATGCCGATTGCGGGTGCGGTGATCGTGTCCACCCCCCAAGATGTGGCGCTGAATGTGGCGCAGCGGGCGCTGGCGATGTTCAAGAAACTCAACGCGCCGATTCTGGGCATCATCGAGAACATGAGCGCCTACGTGTGCACGCAGTGCGGCCATCGGGAGGAGATTTTCGGCAGCGGCGGCGCGCGCCAGACGGCGGAGCGGCTTGGGGTGCCGTTTTTGGGAGACATTCCGCTGGTGACCGCGATTCGCCAACAGTCGGACGCCGGCCGTCCCATCGTGCTCGCTGAGCCGGATTCCGCAGCCGCGAAAGCGTTCCTCGCCATCGCCGAGCAGTTGGCCGCGCAGGTGCGTCTCCGCGCCGCCTCGCCAGCCGCCGCGCCGGTGAAAGTGAATTTCTGATGGTCAGCGCCGGAGTGCCGACGCCGGTGGAGATTGGCCGGGCGAATCAGCATGATGTGACGATCCGCTGGTCCGACGGCCACGAGAGCGTGTATCCCGCACGGATGCTGCGGCTGGCCTGCCCGTGCGCCGGCTGCGTGGATGAAATCACCGGCCAGCGCCGCCTCATCGCGCGCAGCGTGCCGGAGGATGTGCATCCGCTGAAGATCGAATCTATCGGCCGTTACGCGATCACCGTTCACTGGTCCGACGGCCACCGCACCGGCATCTACGCCTTCGATTTACTAAGAAATCTCTGCCCCTGTTGCACGCAAGTTCGCAGGGATATTGCTCGACGGCATGACGAGTATCTGTACGGAAATCCGCGTGATGAACATAATCAACCTTGACTGCGCCTCAGCGACTCCGCTATTGCCCGAGGTCAGGCAGGCGATGGCAGCCGCGCTGGAGGAGGGCGGGAATCCGTCGTCTCTGCATCAAGCCGGGCGGGCGGCGAAGCAGCGCCTGGAGCACGCGCGCGAGCAGGTGGCGGCGCTGATTGGCGCATCCGCGGAAGAGGTCTCGTTCACCTCCTGCGGCACCGAGTCGAACAACTGGGCGCTGCGCGGGCTGTTTGCGGCGAATCGCCGCAAGGGCAGTCATGTCATCCTCTCGGCGATTGAGCATCCGTCGGTGTCGCTGGCGGCTCGGCGCTTAGAGCGCGAGGGAGCCGAGGTGACCGTGCTGCCGGTGGATGGCGAGGGTGCGATCTCACCCGGCACGTTGAAAGCGCTGCTTCGGCCGGAGACGGTGGTGGTGTCGCTGATGCTGGCCAACGGCGAAGTGGGGACGATTGAGCCGATTGCGGCACTTGCGGCGGTAGCGCACGAGCACGGCGCCCTGGTGCACACCGATGCGATCGCCGCGGTCGGACACATCCCGGTGGATGTGAAGGGGCTGGGCATGGATGCCATGAGCCTGGCCGCCAGTCAGTTCTATGGGCCGGCGGGCGCTGCGGCGCTCTATATAAAGGAAGGCGTGCGCATCCTGCCGCTGCTCGAGGGCGGCGGGCAGGAGCACGGCGGGCGCTCAGGCACCGAGGCGCTGTCTGCGATTACGGGGATGGGCGCGGCGGCGGAGATCGCACGCCGGGATGGGGCGCAGCGGATGGAGCGCCTGAGCCGGCTGCGCAATCGGTTGCGCGAGGAGTTGGAGGCGCGCATCGAACGGCTGCGTGTCAATGGCTCATGGGCATCGCGGCTGCCGCACAATCTGCACGTCTGCATCGACGGGGTGTCCAGCGAATCGTTGGTGCTCGGTTTGGATCAGGCCGGCATCGCCGCAGGCCTCGGCTCGGCGTGTAATTCGAAGGCGATGCGCCCTTCGCATGTGCTCAAGGCGATGGGGCTGACCGATGAGCAGGCCACCGGGGCGCTGGTGCTGACGGTGGGCGAGGGCACCACTGATGAAGAGATCACCCGTGCCATAGAAGTGATCCCGCAAGTGGTCGAGAAACTACGACGTGTGACTGCGTTAACGAGCCGCGGATGAGCGTGATGAATAACCAAGCACCAAATCCCAAACACCAAATAAACACCAAGCACCAATACCCAAACACCAAACGTTTGGAGCTTGGTTATTGATGCTTGTTTGGAGTTTGGAATTTGGATATTGGTGATTCAACGTGATGAAATACATCGTGGTCTTACCCGACGGCGTCTCGGATGTGCCCGTCAAAGAGCTGGGCAACAAGACGCCGCTCGAAGTCGCCAAGCATCCGCACATAGACTGGATCGCCCGCGAGGGCCTCACCGGCTGGGCGCGCACCATCCCGCAGGGGTTTGCCCCCGGCTCGGATGTGGGCTGCATGAGCGTGTTCGGCTACGATCCCACACGCTATCACACCGGCCGCGCGCCCCTGGAAGCGGCCGCACAGGGCATTGTCTTACAGGAAGGCGATGTGGCCTTCCGGTGCAACACGGTGACGGTGGAGCAGAACGTGATGGCGGACTACTCCGCCGGCCACATTGACAACGCCGACTCACACGCGCTTATCCAGGCGTTAAATGAGCGGTTGGGCAAGGATGGTATTCGATTTTATCCAGGGGTGGGCTATCGGCATCTTATGATCGTGCGGAGTGCGGAGTGCGGAGTGCGGAGTGAAGACCTGGTAAAGACGACGTGCACGCCGCCGCATGATATTTCCGGCCAATCGACGACATCGCATCTGCCCAAAGGGGCAGGGTCGGAGCTGCTGTTAGAATTGATGTGCGAGTCCGCCGGAATTTTTAAGGACCATCCGGTCACCGCGCGGCGCGCCGGCCAGGGCAAGAGGACGGCCACCCAGGTGTGGTTTTGGGGGCAGGGCACGGCGGTGAGCTTCCCGCCATTTCAGCGGATCTATGGCAAGCGGGCGGCGTGTATCAGCGCGGTGGACATTGTGCGGGGCATCGGCCGCTTAGCCGGCATGGAGATTCTGAAGGTGCCCGGCATCACCGGCTATTTCGACACGAACTATCAAGGCAAGGCTGACTACGCCCTCAAGGCGTTGGATGAAGGATTCGACTTCGTGCTCATCCACATCGAATCGACCGATGAAGCGGGCCACATGGGCGATGCGCCGAAAAAGATTCAGGCCATTGAAGACGTCGACCGGATGGTCGTCGGTACGCTGCTGGACGGCTTGAAAACGCGCGGCGAGCCGTATGCGATCCTGGTGGTGCCCGATCATCCCACCAGCGTCGAGAAGCGCACGCACATCCCCGACCCCGTTCCGTTTGCGCTGTATGCAACGAACGGCCCTAAAGATTCGGTGACGGCCTACAATGAATCGGCGGTGAAATCTTCTTCGAAGCGTTTCGATCCCGGCTTCGAACTGATGTCATTTTTCTTGCAACAGGGTCAATCGTAGGGAGGTTGTATGCGTATTACCGTAAGAGTGGGACGGGTAGGGCGAGTGGGCGAAGGGGTGCAGGTGTTGGCGGCGACCGAGGGGGAGCGCACGTTCGAGCGGTTGCTGCCGCCGTCGGCCTCCAGCGATCGTGCGCTGAGCGCACTGGTGAAAGGCAGCGGGTTTCGCGGCGCGCTGAATGAAACCGTCTTCTTGCCGCACGGGAAACACTGGATGCTCATCGTCGGGTTGGGCAAAGTGAAGGAGCTCTCACTTGATCGCGCGCGGCAGTTTGCCGGCACCGCCGCCAAGGTGGTGCGCGCGCGCGGCTTCACGCGCCTGACGCTTCCGCTGCTGGAGGAGCGCCGCGTGCTCGGCCCCACTGAGGCGGTGGCCCAGGCGATCACCGAAGGGCTGTTGCTGGGGCTCTATCGGTACGATAAGCTCAAGCAGCTTCCGAAGCATGAGCAGGGCAAGCGCATCGACGCCGTCACGCTGGTGGCGGACAAGCCGCGCGAGCTGAGCCAGGCGCGCCGCGGGGTAGAAAAGGGCGAAGTGATCGTCGAGGCGGTGACGCTCGCGCGCGATCTGATCAACGGCCCCTCGAATGTGGTCACGCCCATGGTGCTGGCGAATGAAGCGCGCGCGATCGCGAAGCAGTATCGGCTCAAGTGCACCGTGCTGCCGTTTGCGCAACTCAAGCGCCAGGGCTTTGGCGGCATCGTCGGGGTGGCCCAGGGCAGCGCGCAGCCGGCGCAATTTATCGTGCTCGACTACCGCCCCGCGCGCGCCAAGGCGACATTTACGTTCTGCGGCAAGGGGATTACGTTTGACTCCGGCGGCATCAGCATCAAGCCCTCCGCCAAGATGGAACTGATGAAGTACGACATGTCGGGTGCGGCCGCCGTGTTGGGCATCGTGAAAGCCGTGGCTGAGCTGAAATTGCCCTATCGCGTCGTCGGCATTATCGCGGCGACGGACAACATGCCCTCCGGCACCGCGCAGAAGCCGGGCGATGTCATGAGGACGCTTTCCGGCAAAACGGTGGAGGTGATTAACACCGACGCCGAGGGGCGGCTCGTGCTGTCCGACTGCCTGCACTATGCCAAGCGGTATAAGCCCGACTGCGTGGTCGATCTGGCCACGCTGACAGGTGCCTGCGTTGTGGCGCTGGGCGCTGAGGCGATCGGGCTGATGACGAACGATGAGCGATTGGCCGCGCGGCTCAACCAAGCCGGCAAGGCCACGCACGAGCGCGTGTGGCGGCTGCCGCTGTGGGATGAATATAAGGAACAGTTGAAGTCCGACGTGGCCGATTTGAAGAACGTCACCGACACCGGCCAAGCCGGCGCCATCACCGCGGCGAAATTTTTGGAAGAGTTTGCCGAAGGGCTGCCCTGGGCGCATCTGGACATCGCCGGCACCGCCTGGGCCGACAAGGACAAGCCGTATGTGCCCAAAGGCGCCGTCGGCATCGGCATCCGCCTGCTCCTGAACCTGATGGAGAATTGGAATTAATGGGCGGTGGGGGCCCCCGCTCCGCGCCACCCGCTGCTTTGGGATCTAGCTAAAAATGGCCGATTCCCTACACAGTATCTATGTTAATAGTACGTGGACTCCCGAGATAGATGTGACGTTAACTATTCCTCGAGAGCTTATTGAACAGCGTGATGGCATGGATTCGTTACGCTGGCTATGGGGTCTATCTTTAATTGTTGCAGTAGGCCTTGCGTTTGCTGCTGATAGGGAAAATTTCTTTCAACTTGTGGGGCTTTTTGTCGTTTTTTGTCTTGTGATGATATTGGTAGTAAGTCCTGCGCGTCTGTCACAACGTAAGGAACATGCTAGACAGCGTCGAATTATAAAAACTGGAAAAATTGTAAAAGGTCTTGTTACGGGTGTCTTATCATATGGAGGGGATGCCGCTGTTCCTTGTGACCGTGCCAAAATTTATTATGAAATCGAGGGTGTCTCCTTTCATCGAACCAGCCATAGCGTTCCTCCTGGTACCTGCCGCAAAGGGGAGTTGATCACTTTGCTGATTGATTGCGAACGGCCTACGTCATCTGTCATCTACAAAGGCGCCCATTTCTCGGTCAAGCCGTCATAAGAAAATCTGGATGGAAGACTACAGATTCGCTGGTGAGGGATGGCGGATAAGATGAAGGCAATACGAGCGAAAAAGCGGAACGGATCGGAGTTGCCTCAGCGGTTTTGGGATAATTGGGAAGGATGAAGTTCTCCAGGCACGCGAGGAACAGCATGCGGCTCTATGGCATTACGGCCGCGGAGATCGAATTGACCATTGCAGCCCCGGATCGCCGCGATCACGAAAGCGGCTACGTGATTGCCTACCGGAGGTTTTATCGAAAATTTGGCGATCAACCGCTGAAGGTTATCTACGCGATTGAAGGAGAGCCGGTGATCGTTACGGTCTATCCGTTGCGAAAGACTCATTGGAGGTGACACAATGAAAGTGCGCTACGATGATGAAGTGGATGCCGCCTATATCCAACTGTCTTCCAAACGGCCCAAGGGAGCGATTGAGGTGAGGGAAGGCGTGGTGGTGCATGTGGCCAATAAGGAGGAAATCGTCGGCATTGAAATTCTTCACGCCAGCCACCGCTTTCCAATTCACAGCCTTCACACGTTGCAGTTTGTTCATGGCTAAGAGGTCGCCTATGCCAGAGACTGACAACGAATTAAACCGGTTACGGCAGGTGCTGGAGATTCCCACCGGCAAAGAATGGGAATACGCCGTGCGGCTGCTGCTGCGGCTGATGGGAGAGGATCCCGCCCGCCAGGGGCTGCGCCGCACGCCGCTGCGCGTCAAGCAATCGCTGCAATTTTTAACCTCCGGGTATACCCAAGATCCGGCGAAGATGCTGAGGCGCACCTTCAACGTGCGGCACGATGAAATGGTGCTGGTGAAGGACATCGATTTCTTTTCCATGTGCGAGCACCACCTCCTGCCTTTTTTTGGGACATGCCACGTCGCGTACGTGCCGGATAAAAAAATCATCGGCTTGAGCAAAATCCCGCGGCTGGTCGAGGCGTTCGCGCGGCGGCTGCAGGTGCAGGAGCGCTTGACCACCCAGATCGCTGAGGCGCTGAATACGCATCTTAAGCCGCGCGGCGTGGCGTGCGTGATGGAGGCGCAGCATCTGTGCATGATGATGCGCGGCGTGCAGAAGCAAAACACGCGCGCGATCACCAGCTCGATGCTGGGCGCGTTTCGCACCAGCGAAAAAACGCGCATGGAATTTCTCACCCTGATTCGCTCCTCGATCTCATGAACAAGGTGCGTTGGGTGCATGGCGTAGGGCGCAGGACAGGCCTATGGTTGGGGGTTCTTTCTCTTATGGTTTGTGGTGCACCCGTAACCCTTCACCCTTCACCGAGCACGGAGCGCGTGGGCGTGCTGGTGCTCGCACACGGAGGGGAGAACCGATGGAATGCCGCCGTGCATCGCGCGGTGCGCCAAGCCAAGCTCGACGCGCCCACCGAAGTGGCGTTTGGCATGGGCATGCACGACACAGAGCTGCGCGGGTTCCAGCAGGCGGTCAATCGCTTGGAGCGCAAGGGGATCAGCCGGATCATCGTGGTGCCGCTGCTCGTGTCGTCCTATTCGGAAGTGTATCGGCAATATGAATATGTGCTGGGCCTGCGGCCGCAGGCTGAATGGCCGGAGGCGGGCAAGCCGCTCTCGTTGGAAGTGCCGGTGACCCTCACGAGCGCCTTGGATGATGACGCGGTGGTCGCTGAGATTTTATTGGAGCGGGCGCAGCAGCTCAGCCGTCAGTCGGCCGAGGAGACGGTGGTGCTGGTGGCGCATGGGCCGGTGCAGGAGGCGGATCAGCAGGTGTGGGCGGCGCACATGGAGCAGATGGCGCGCTGGATTCAGCAGCAGGGAGGCTTTCGGTCGGTGGTGGCGCGCACGCTGCGAGACGATGCCCCTCAGGCGGTGAAGGCACAGGCCACGGCGGCTCTGCGCGAGGCCGTGGCTGAAGCGGCCCAGCACGGCAGAGCGTTGGTGGTGCCGCTGCTCTTAGCGCAGGGCGGGGTGGAGCATAAGATTCCGAAGCTGCTGACGGGTTTGACCTATCGGTACAACGGACACACGCTGCTGCCGCATGACAAGCTCGTCCAGTGGATTGCCAGGCAAGCGGCTTCGGAGCATGTCGCGGTAGCGCACGCGGAATCATTGTGATACAATACGGTTCCATAAGTCATTACCTCCTGCCGCCTACAGCATAAAGGGAGCACACAGAATGTCACAGAACGGATGCGCGCATACGCAGCTCGCCGCGGCACGGGCTAGCCTGGTGACCGAGGCGATGACACGCGTTGCCGAGCGCGAGGGATTGGAGCCGGAGCTGGTGCGCCAGGAAATCGCCCGGGGGCGGCTCATCATCCCGGCGAACGTCCACCATCTGGCGAAGGGCCTCGATCCGATGGGCGTCGGCACCGTCTGCTCGGTGAAGATCAACGCCAACATGGGCAACTCGGCGGTGACCTCCTCTGAGGAGGACGAGCTGAAGAAGCTGCACATGGCGGTGCACTACGGCGCCGACACGGTGATGGACTTGTCCACCGGCGGCCGCATTCCGGAGATTCGCCAGGTGATCATCGATCACAGCCCGGTGCCGGTGGGCACGGTGCCGATCTATGAGGCGGTGACGCGCGTCCGGCGCGTGGAGGATCTCACGCCCGAGCTGCTGCTGCAGGTGATTGAGGAGCAGGCGAAGCAGGGCGTGGACTACATGACCATTCACGCCGGGATTCTGCTGGAATATGTGCCGCTGGTGAAACACCGTATTACCGGCATCGTCAGCCGGGGCGGCAGCATCCTGGCGCAATGGATGGTGGCGCACCGGGCGCAGAACCCGCTCTACGAGCACTTTGACGCCATCAGCGATATTCTGCGCGCGCATGATGTGAGCTACAGTTTGGGGGACAGCTTGCGCCCCGGCTGTCTGGCCGATGCGTCGGATGAGGCGCAATTGGCCGAGCTGAAGACGCTCGGCGAGCTGACGCAGCGCGCGTGGGCGAAGGATGTGCAGGTGATGATTGAAGGCCCCGGCCATGTGCCGATGGATCAAGTGGAAATGAACGTCAAGCTGCAGCAGCGCTACTGCCACGAAGCGCCGTTCTATACGCTGGGGCCGCTGGTCACCGATGTCGCCCCCGGGTACGATCATATCACCTCGGCCATTGGTGCGGCGATGGTGGGCTGGTACGGGGCCAGCCTGCTCTGCTACGTGACGCCGAAGGAACATCTGGGGTTGCCCAATGAGGCAGATGTGCGCAACGGGGTGATCGCCTACAAGATTGCCGCCCACGCCGCGGATGTCGCCCGCGGGCGCCGCGGGTCGCGCTCGCGCGATGACGCCCTCTCCCATGCCCGCTTTACGTTCAATTGGCCCCAGCAGTTTGCCCTCTCGCTTGATCCGGACACCGCCCGCACCATGCACGATGAGACGCTGCCCGATGGCTTTTACAAGGATGCGAAATTCTGTTCGATGTGCGGCCCGAAATTTTGCTCGATGCGTATTTCGCAAACGGCCAACTTGGTGGACCCTCAGTTGGTCACCCCATGAAGATGAAGAAGGAGTGCGGCGACATGGATGTGCAGAAGCAGTTAGCCAAACAGTTGAAGCGGTTGAACGGCACGATTCAACGGTTGGTGGCGAAGTCCAAGGATTTCGGCCAGTTGCGCCATTTGCTGCGCAGCGGCCAGGTGCAATTGGCGATTTACGTGGTGCCGGTGATCGGCGGCAAGCCGATGGCCGTGGAGGAGTTTCGGCACGAGCTCACCGATGAGGATCGCGCCTTTTTGAAGGAAGCGGGCTTGACGTTTGAAGAGCGTCAATAACGGAAGAGGACGATGAAACGACCTGTGACCTTGGATGATCTGGATGTGTCGACCGGTAAAAAAACCCGGTTGTATCGGCTGCTGTACAAGTATGGGCCGGGCAACGGCCGGCTGATGATTTTGCCCATTGACCAGGGGCTGGAGCACGGTCCGCGCGACTTCTTCGTCAATCCGGAGAGCATCAATCCCGAGTTTCAATTGCGTCTCGCCCTCGAGGGCGGCTTCTCGGCCATCGCCTTCCAGGTCGGGCTGGCCGAAAAGTACTTGAAGGCCTTCGCCGGCAAGGTCCCGCTGGTGCTGAAGATCAACGGCAAAACAGAAATCCCACCGGATGATGACGCGTTCTCACCGTGCAACGCCTCGGTGGAGGATGCGGTGCGGCTCGGGGCGGATGCGGTTGGCTATACCTGCTACATCGGCTCCTCGCGCCAAGATGAGGATTTCATCCAATTCGGCCGGGTGCGCCGCGAGGCCGAGCGCGCGGGCATGCCGGTGATCGTGTGGGCGTACCCGCGGGGCAAACACATGGAGCAGAAGGGCGGGCGGGACAGCCTCTATGCGGTCGGCTACGCCGCGCGCGTGGCGCAGGAGTTGGGCGCGGATGTGGTGAAGGTGAACTACCCGAAAGTGGACGAGGAGAAGCGCCCGCTCTATCCGAAGGAGTATCGAGACTTGAAATGCTCGAAGAACGAGATGCTCGAGCACGTGGTCGCCTCAGCCGGCCGGACGCTGACGCTGATGTCCGGCGGCTCCAAGCGCAGCGACCAAGAGCTGTTGGACGACGTGCGCGTGGCGCTGGAAGCCGGGGTGACCGGGTTGATTTTCGGCCGCAACATGTGGCAGCGCCGGTTCGGCGAGGCGCTGGACGTGGCCGGCAAGATTACGAAGATGACGCAGGAGATCAGCCGTCCGGCAGCAGCACCCACAAGCGGTGCGGTGGTGTCTCGATGACGACCACGCTTCATGAGTTGACCGTCTGGATCGGCGGGGCCGCCGGGGATGGCATTGCCTCAGCCGGCGAGTCGTTTGCGAAGGCGTGTTCCCGCTCCGGCTATCACGTGTTCGCGCACAACAGCTATCAGTCGGTGATCCGCGGCGGGCATGTGTGCATGCACATTCGCATCGGCACGCAAAAGGTGTACACGCAGGGCGATGAGCTCGACTATCTTGTCGCGCTGAATCAGGACACGCTGCAGCGCTACGGCAAGAAGGTGATGCCGGGTGGCGCGGCATTCTACAACACCGACAAATTTACCGCCACGCCCGAGCAGGTGGGCAAGGACGTGCAATTGATCGGGCTGCCGGTGATGGCGCTGGTCGGGAACCAGTTGATGCAAAACACCGCGCTGATGGGGGCGCTGATGCAGGTCATCGGGTTGAACCCCGCGGCCATTCGCGAGCTGATTGAAGAGCGCTTCGCCAAGAAAGGCGAGGCGGTCGTCAAGACGAATCTCGACGCCTTCGATAAGAGCATGGCGCATGTCAAAGCCAAGCACCAGGAGGGCGGCATCCGTGTGGGCAAGGGCGACGGCACGCGCCGGCCTCTGGCGGGCGGGAATCCGATGATCGGCTTTGGCGCCTTGGCCGCCGGCTGCCGGTTTTACGCGGCGTATCCGATGACACCGGCCTCCTCGCTCTTGCACTGGCTGGTGAAATATGCGGCCAAGACCGGCTTACTCGTCAAGCAGTGTGAAGACGAAATTGCCTCGCTGAATATGGCCATCGGGGCCGGCCATGTGGGCGTGCGCGCGATGACCGGCACCTCCGGGGGCGGGTTTGCGCTGATGACCGAGGCGATCGGTGAAGCCGCGATGACCGAAACGCCCGTCGTCATCGCGGAAGCGCAGCGCGGCGGGCCCTCCACCGGGCTGCCCACGAAAAGCGAACAGGGCGACCTCTTTCAGCTCCTCGGCGCCTCGCAGGGCGATTTCCCGAAGGCGATCATCGCTCCGCGGACGCTGGAGGAATGCTATCGCCTGACGATTCACGCCTTTAACCTCGCCGAGAAGTACCAGTGCCCGGTGATGATCGCGACGGACCTCTACCTGGCTGAGCGGTTGGAAACATTTGACGGCGTGGACATCACGAACATTCCGATTGAGCGCGGCGAGCTGGTGACGGAGGCCAACGGCGTGCCGTATCGCCGCTTCTTGGATACGCCCAGCGGCGTGTCGCCCCGCGCGTTTCCCGGCACGCCCGGGACCATCTACACCTCGGCCACCGATGAGCACGATGAGACCGGGGTGGTGATCAGCGACGTGTTTACCAACCCCGCCATGCGCGTGAAGATGATGGAGAAGCGCATGCGCAAGATGGACTCGATGGCGAAAGAAATTCCCGCCCCGAAGCTGGACGGGCCGGCTTCCGCCGAACTGACGCTGGTGGGCTGGGGCTCCACCTACCAGGTGCTACTGGAGGCGATGGAGGCGTTGAATAAAGCAGGAGCGAAGGTCAACGTGTTCTGCCTCAACTACCTGTGGCCGTTTCCGGCGGAGGCGGTGCAGCGGGTGCTCTCCTCCTGCCAGATGACGATGTCGGTGGAGGTCAACTTCACCGGGCAGATCGTCAAGCTCATCCGCATGGAGACGGGCGTGTCGATTCAGCATCACCTGCGCAAGTACGATGGCGAGCCGTTTGAGCTGAAGCAGGTGGTGGACCAGGCGCGGAAGATTCTCGCCACCAAACCGAAGACCTCCGTGGTGGCCACCGTCGTCAGCGATGAGGGGCTGCCGCCGGACTTTTCTCCGATTGAGAACCCGTCGCTCGGCGCAGAAGTCGCCCGGCAACACTAACACGCAGCGTATAGCGGATCGCGTGTAGCGAATAGGAGAAGGAATTCATGGTGCAGGCGAAAGAGTTTATCGGGAAAGTGAAGCCGGACTGGTGTCCGGGCTGCGGCGATTTTGCGGTGCTCAACGCCCTGCAGCGCGCCTTGGCCGAGCTGGATATCGCGCCGCACACCGTGCAGGTGGTCTCGGGGATCGGGTGTTCCTCGAACCTGCCGGGTTTTCTCAACGCGTACGGATTCCACGGCCTGCACGGCCGCTCGCTCCCTGTGGCGACCGGGGCCAAGCTGGCCAACCACGGCCTGACCGTCATTGCCACCGGTGGGGACGGCGATGGCTACGGCATCGGCGTGGGCCATTTCGTCCATACGTGCCGCCGCAATGTGGACATGACGTATATCGTGATGGACAATCAGATTTACGGCCTCACCACCGGCCAAGCGTCTCCGACGACGGAGCAACACCTCCGCACCAAATCCACTCCGGAAGGGACGATTGAGATCGCGCTCAATCCCATCGCCTTGGCGTTGACGTGCGGGGCGACGTATGTGGCGCGCGGCTTCTCCGGCGATAACCTGCACCTGGCCCAGATGATGAAAGGGGCGATCGAGCACAAGGGGTTCGCCCTCGTGGATGTATTCTCGCCCTGCGTGACCTACAACAAGCACAACACGTATCCGTGGTTTCGCGAGCGGGTCTATCAATTGGAAGAAGAGCGCCACGACACCAACGATTTCCGCCTGGCGATGGAAAAGGCGTTCGAGTGGGGGGCGCGCATTCCGATCGGGCTGTTCTATAAAACGGAACGCCCCACCTACGAAGACGAAGAGCCCGCGCTGCGCAGCGGCACGCCGCTGGTGAAGCAGCCGCTGCAGAGGTCCGACTTGGCCGCCATCATGGAAGACTTTATCTGATGGAGTTCAGAGTTCAGAGTTACGAGTTTGAACTCACAACTCTCAACGCGTAACTCGTCACTCATCACTCAGGCATGATGAACCGCACGTGCGTGGCGCTGATTTCAGGCGGGCTCGACAGCGCCCTCGCCGCCAAGCTGATGCTGGAGCAGGGTCTCACCGTGCACGGCATCTTTTTGTCGATGAGCTGGGGCTGCTGCGACAAAGAAAAAGCGGTCTCCTCCGCCCGGCAGCTGGGCATTCCCCTGATGATCCTGTCCGTCGGCGATGCCTACCTCGATGTGATTCGCGCGCCCAAGTACGGCTACGGCACGGCGATGAATCCGTGCGTGGATTGCCGCATTTACATGTTTCGCATCGCCAAGCGCTACATGGAAGAAGTGGAGGCCGGGTTTGTGGTGACCGGCGAGGTGGTGGGGCAGCGGCCCATGTCTCAGATGCGGCGGCCGCTGGAGCTGATCGAGGCCGACAGCGGGTTGGAAGGGCTGCTGCTGCGGCCGCTCTCCGCGCATTTGCTGGAGCCGACGCTGCCGGAGCTGCTCGGCGTGGTGGATCGCACGCGCCTGCTGCGCATCGCCGGCCGCTCGCGCCAGGAACAAATGGCCCTGGCCGCGCACTACGAGATTCGCGGCTATTCCACCCCGGCCGGCGGCTGCCTGCTGACGGATGACACGTTCGCGAAGAAAGTGAAAGATCTGTTTGCGCACGAGGAGCGCCCGACGACGAAAGACATGGAGCTGCTCACGCTGGGGCGCCATTTTCGGATCGGGCCGACGACGAAAATCGTGCTGGGACGCAATGAGGTCGAGAATCTGATGCTGGAAGGGCATGCTCAGCCCGGGTACACCTGCGTGCGGCCGAAGTTCGCCGGGCCCGCCGCGCTGCTGGTCGGTGACGAGACGCCCGAGGGGCGCGCGACGGCGGTGGCCCTGATTCTGCAATACACGAAACCGGACAAGCGGCCTATCGGAACGGTGGAGTGCTGGGTGAATGGCGCGTCGTGGAGTGTGGAGCCGGCTGAGGCGCCTCTGAGCGCCGAGCCTCTCATGGAAGCGGTGCATGGCTGAGGTCGTGGATTACGTGTTTCGCGTCGGCGGCGAAGGCGGAGAAGGGGTCATCAGCACCGGGGAGATGCTGACGACCGCTCTGGCCCGCGCCGGGTTTGAAATTTATACGTTCCGCACCTATCCCGCGGAGATCAAAGGCGGCCACGCCAACTATCAGGTGCGGGCGGCGGGCAAGCTGCTGCTCTCGTACGGCGCGGCGGTGGATGTGCTGCTGGCTTTCAACGAAGAAGCGTATCAGCAGCATATCAAGGATGTGCGCCCGGATGGCGGCGTGGTGATCTACGACACGGACAGTTTCACGCCGCCTTCCGATGGCGCGCGCATCTTCTACGGCGTGCCCATGACCTCGCTGGCGACCGAGAAGGTTGGGGTGAAGCTGGCGAAAAACATCGTCTCGCTCGGGGTCCTGGCGCAACTGTTCGATTTGCCGGTGACGGTCTTTGAGTCGCTCTTGAAGGAGAAATTCACCCGCAAGGGCGAGGCGGTGGTCCAAAAAAACATCCTGGCGCTGCATGTCGGGGTGGACTATGCCAAGACGCAGACCAAGCGCGATCGCGTGCACCTGGGGGTCGGCCCGCGCAAGACCAAAGAACTGGTGCTCTCGGGCAATGAATCGCTGGCGTTGGGGGCGATTGCGTCCGGCTGCCGCATGTATGCGGGCTATCCCATTACCCCGGCAACGGACATCATGGAATTTTTGGCCAAGGAGCTGCCGAAGGTCGGCGGATTCGTCGTGCAGACCGAAGATGAGATTTCCGCCGTCGGGGCGGTGCTGGGCGCCTCGTATGCCGGCAAGAAGGCGATGACGGCCACCTCCGGCCCCGGCTTTTCGCTGATGACGGAGATGATCGGGCTGGCGGTGGCGGCCGAGCTGCCGGCGGTCATCGTGAATGTGCAGCGCGTCGGCCCCTCCACCGGAATGCCCACGAAAACGGAGCAGGGCGATCTCTACGCGGCCTGTTACGGCGGCCACGGCAGCTGCCCGCGCATCGTGATGGCGCTCACCAGCGTCGAGGACTGTTTCTACAGCATCATGCAGGCGTTTAACATCTCGGAACAGTTTCAGATGCCGGTGGTGGTGCTCTCCGACGCGTCGCTGGGCCATCGCAAGGCGACGGTGCCGGTGCCGGATCTCTCGCGCGTGCCGGTGATCGAGCGGCGCAAGCCGACGGCCGAGGAATTGGCGAACGGCTATCGGCGCTACCGCTACACAGCCGACTGGGTGTCGCCCATGTCCGTGCCCGGCATGGAGGGCGGGGGCTATGTGGCGGAAGGGTTGGAGCATGACGAGGGCGGCTATCCGGCGGCCTCGAACCACGAGAATCATTTGCACGCCACGCAGAAGCGCTACGGCAAGTTTCATCAGGTGGAGGCGATCGCCAACGAGCTGACGCGGCAGTACGGCGATCCGCACCCGGAGATCGGCGTGATCGGCTGGGGCTCCACCGAAGGGGTCATTCGAGAAGCGGTGCAGCTCGCGCAGGAGCAAGGCTACTCGGTGGGGGCGCTCCATCCGAAGATCGTGTATCCGCAGCCGCTGGCCAAGTTGAAAAACTTCATCGACGGCACGAAGGCCATCATCATTCCCGAGGTGAACTATACCGGGCAATTTGCCACCTTGCTGCGCAAGCGCTTTGCCTACGATTTCGCGCAGCTCAACAAGTGCATCGGGCTGCCGTTTACCCCGAAGGAAATTTTGGACAAAATCGAGGAGGTCGCGACGCATGTCCACGCCGGTCGCCGAGTACACGCCGCAGCTCTATAAGACGGACGAGCATCCGATTTGGTGCCCCGGCTGCGGGGATTTCGGGGTGCTGGATGCGCTGTACAAATCGCTGGCGGGGTTGAAGATCAACCCCAAAGATTTGGTCGTCGTCTCCGGCATCGGCTGTTCGGGCCGGACGCCGGGCTTTGTGAAATCGTACGGTTTTCACAGCGTGCATGGCCGCGTGCTGCCGGTGGCTCTCGGGGTGAAGGTCGCTAATCCGTCACTGACCGTGATCGGGGTCGGTGGAGATGGCGACGGGTTTGCGATTGGGGGCGGCCACATTCCGCATGCCGCCCGCCGCAACCCCGACGTGACCTACCTGATCATGGACAACTCGACCTACGGATTGACCAAGGGCCAGTATTCTCCGACCTCGCCGGTGGGGTTTCAGGCCGGCTCCACCCCGTATGGCAACATTGAGCAGCCGCTCAATCCGCTGGCCATGCTGATTGCTTATGGGGCCAGCTTTGTCGGGCAGGGCTATTCCGGCAAGCCAAGGGAATTGGCCGACCTCATTCAAAAAGCGATGCTCCATAAAGGGTTCGCGTTTCTGAATGTGATCAGCCCCTGCATTACCTTCTACAATACGTACAAAATCATTCCGCCCAGGCTGGCCGAGGTGCCGAAGGACCACGATGTGACCGATCGCGCCAAGGCGTTTGCGCTGGCCCTGCAGACCGAGCAGGTGATGCTGGGGACCTTCTACCAAGTGGCCCGTCCCACCTTCGAGGACGGCGTGGCGCAGGTGATCCACAAGGCGCAAGCCGCCAGCCCGCCTCGTCTGGACGAAATCTTCTCCGAATTCGCGTAGGGCTGGCATGATGAAGACGCGCACCGAGCGTGATTCTCTGGGCATCAAATCCGTCCCGTCGGCTGCGTACTACGGCATTCAAACCGCGCGGGCGATTGACAACTTTCCCATCAGCGGCCTGCGCCTGCCTCACGAGATGGTGCGGGCGTATGCCTACGTCAAACAGGCCGCCGCAACGGCCAACGCGTCCTTGAAGCTGTTGCCGCGGCGCAGCGCCTCCGCGATTTCGCACGCCTGCGAGGAGCTGCTCCGGGGCCGGTTTGACGATCAGTTTCTCGTCGATGTGTATCAGGCCGGGGCGGGGACCTCGTTCAATATGAACGTCAATGAGGTGCTCGCCAACCGCGCCAACGAACTGCTCGGCGGCCGCAAAGGCGCCTATCGCGTCATCCATCCCAATGATCATGTCAACATGGCGCAATCCACCAACGACACCTTTCCGACGGCGATGCGTCTGGCGTGCCTGATGGCGCTGCCGAAGCTGACGGAGGCGATGGCCCAGATGGAAGGGGCCCTGCGCACGAAGGCGCGCCAGTTCGAGGGCGTGGTGAAAGCCGGCCGCACCCATTTGCAGGATGCGGTGCCGGTGCGGCTGGGGCGGGAATTCGGCGCGTATGCGGTGGCCGTGCGCAAGGCGCGCGAGGCGATCGAGCAGTCGGCCAGAGCACTTGGCGAGCTCAATCTGGGCGGCACGGCGGTGGGCACGGGCATGAACGCGCATCCGCGGTATCGCCGCTTGGCCATTCGCGTGCTGCGTCAGCGGACGCGGCTGCCGCTTCGTCCCGCGGAGGATTTGCAGGAGCGCACCCAGAGCCAGGCCGATTTTGCGCGGTTCTCGGGCACCCTGCGCGCCTACGCGCTGGAGCTGATTCGGATCGCGAACGATCTGCGGCTGTTGAACTCCGGTCCCCACACGGGCTTCGGCGAAATCGAGCTGCCCGCCATTCAGCCCGGCTCCTCCATCATGCCGGGCAAAGTGAACCCGGGGATTCCGGAGATGGTGGACATGGTGGGCTTCCAGGTGTTGGGCCATGATGCGACGGTCGCCTATGCCGTGCAGGCGGGCCAACTGGAGCTGAACGTGATGATGCCGGTGCTGGCGTACAATGTGCTCCAACCGATGCGCTTGCTGACCCAGGCCAGCCGCGTCTTTGCCCTGCGGTGCATCGCCGGGATTACGGCGAATCGGGCGCGGTGCGAGGCGCTGGCCCACCGCAGCCTCGCCCTGGTGACCGCCTTAGCCCCGCACATCGGCTACCTCAACGCGGCCAAGCTGGCCAAAGAGTCGCTGGCCACGGGCAAGGCCTTCCACGAGCTGGTGGTCGAGCACGGGCTGCTCAGTCCGGCCTCCGCCAAGCGGCTGCTGGATCCGGTGCGGCTGAGCCGCAGCGTGGCGGCCTGACGGCGCTTGTCTGTGTTTTTCCGACGTGCTAAGATACCGGTTCGCGTCGAGTGACACCTCAGCGCCCGTAGCTCACTTGGATAGAGCGCTTGGCTTCGAACCAAGAGGCAGCAGGTTCGATCCCTGCCGGGCGCATGTTACCGAGGTCGAACCAAGAGGCCGCCCCGACGAAGTCGGGGCCGGGCGCATGTTTCAAACATGAACGATGCGAGAGGAGCCTAACCCAACTGTTATGGATTCTGTCGCGAGTCTTTCTCAGGAAACCGGTACGCGCACCGGCTTATCCTTGAAGCGCTGGGAGCAGAAAGAAGCAGTGCAGTTATTACGGCAGCAAGGGTTGAGCTATCGTGAGATTCTGTCGCGAGTGCCGTTTACGCTGGCTCGGAGTACCATCAGTAGTTGGTGTAAGGAGATCGAGCTCACGCCCGAGCAGCTTGACCGACTGGATACGTTATACCGTACCAGCAGCTATCGGAATCGACAGCTTGGGTCAAAGGCGACTCAACATCGTCGAGCTGCAGAAGTCGAAGCGATCAAGATCAAGGCCCGTGAAGAGGTGAGCCGATTGCGACAGAACGAACTTTGGCTTGCAGGTCTGATGCTCTATTGGGCGGAGGGGTGTAAGACACATCAGGTCGGGGTGTCAAATTCCGATCCCAGGCTCGTGACCTTCATGATGAAGTGGTTTCGAGAATGTTGTCGCGTTCCGGAGGCCAAGCTCAAAGCCTATTTGAATATCCATTCGGGCCAGGATGATATCTCGGTGAAGGAGTTCTGGAGTCGTGTGACGGGCTTGCCGCTTTCGCAATTTGGTAAGAGCTATGTGAAGAAAGAGGGAACCGGCCATCGAAAAAATCGACTGTATCGCGGAACAGTCAGAATCAGTATTTGTGACATGAACTTGTTATGGAGGATTCATGGTTGGATTCAGGGCTACTGCGACATGGTCCTTGGGCCGCTAGCTTAATGGCAAAGCTGCAGCCTCTTAAGCTGTAGATGAAGGTTCGATCCCTTCGCGGCCCACTTTTTGACGCAGCCGACCATTATGGGCGAGTGGCGAAATTGGCAAACGCAACGGCCTTAGGAGCCGTCGGGGCAACCCTTGGAGGTTCAACTCCTCTCTCGCCCATGGCAGGACGGACTGACGCTTTCGCGGGAGTAGCTCAGTGGTAGAGCGTCACGTTGCCAACGTGAAAGTCGCGGGTTCAAATCCCGTCTCCCGCTCGTGTTGTCTATCAACAGGATGGTGATGATGACGATCGCAGACTTTCTGGAAGAAGGCGCGGTGTGTTGTGCGTTGAAGGGGGAGAAGAAAGAGGACATCATCCGCGAGCTGGTCGGCCTGTTGGTGAAGGCCGGTTCGATCAAGGAGAAAGAGGTGCCCAAGCTGGTGCAAATTCTCCTGGATCGGGAAGCGCTCGGCTCCACAGGCATCGGCCATGGCGTGGCGATTCCGCACGGCAAGGCTCCCTTCGTGAGCCGGTTGATGGGGGCCGTGGGGGTGTCGAAATCGGGGATGAATTTTGATTCGTTGGATGGGGAGCCGGCGCAGATTTTCTTTTTGCTGGTGGCCCCGGAAGATTCCGCGGGGCCGCATCTCAAAGCCCTGGCTCGGATCTCGCGCCTGTTGAAAGAGAAATATTTTCGAGACAGTTTGCGCGCGGCCAAGGAGGAAAAAACGCTGTTGAAGATCATTCGAGACGAGGATCAGCGGCGCCACTAATGCGGCTGTTGAAGTGGCTCTATCCGGGGATGTACATCAAGCGGTGGCTCGTGTTAGCCACCGCCGGGGTGCTGGTGTTTGGCATGGGCTCCGCACTCCTGACCGCTCAGGCCAACTTCCTCGTGCGGGCCGCGAGCTTGGCGTTGTTGGTGTTTGGCATTGCCGCCGTGATTGCCGGCGTCGTGGGCACGGTGCGCTCGCTGCTGGATGCGGTCTCCCCGCAGCCGCAGCGGGAGTTGGTGGATGTGGTGTTTCAGCGGCGCCATCTCGACAAAGGGCCGAAGGTGGTCGTGGTCGGAGGGGGCACGGGACTCTCCACGCTGATCCACGGGTTGAAAGCCTACACCACCCGGATCACCGCAGTCGTCACCGTGGCGGATGACGGCGGCAGCTCCGGACGGCTGCGCGAGGAGTTCGGCATGCTGCCCCCCGGCGATATCCGCAACTGCCTCGTCGCCTTAGCCGATGCCGAGCCGTTGATGCAAGAGCTGTTTCAGTATCGGTTCGCCAAGGAGTCGGCGCTGCAGGGCCATAATTTTGGCAACCTCTTTTTGACCGCCATGACGCAAATTACCGGCGATTTTGAGCGGGCGATTCAGGCCTCCAGCCGCGTGCTCAACATCCGCGGTCGCGTGATTCCCTCCACGTGCACCACGGTGCGCCTCGTCGCCGAGCACGAGGATGGCAGCGTGACGGTGGGCGAGTCGCGCATCGCGCAAGCGCCCGTGCCGATTCGCCGCCTGTATCTTGAGCCGGCCAATCCGCCGGCGACTCCGGAGGCGCTGATCGCCATTCGGGAGGCGGATGCGCTGATCTTAGGCCCCGGCTCTCTCTACACCAGCATCATTCCCAATCTGCTGGTGGCCGGCGTCTCCGAAGCGATCGTGCAGTCGAAGGCGCTGAAGCTGTACGTGTGCAACGTCATGACGCAATTTCGCGAAACGACCAACTTTAAAGCCAGCGACCACGTGCGCACGCTGGTCGCCCACACCAATCCGGGCATTTTCCAGGTGTGCATCGTGAATACCAAGCCAGTACCCGCTGATCTGTTGGACAAGTATCGGAAGGAACAGGCCCATCCGGTCGAGGCCGATAGTGAGACGATCCGCCGATTAGGCTATCAGGTGATGACGGATGAGGTGATGAGCACCACCAACTACGTGCGGCATGATGCCGATCGGCTGGCCCGGCTCATCATCGATCTGACCACGGGAGCGCGGCGCGTGTCCACGGCCGTCCCCTCGTCCGCCGCTGGCACCCGGAAACCTCCGCAGCCCTTGCCGGCTGAGGCGGCTGTGGTGTAATGCCTCTGCTTAAACGGACCGTGAGTCTGGTGCATCCGCAAGGGCTGCACGCGCGCCCGGCGGCCCTCTTTGTGCGGCGGGCGTCTCACTTTAGCAGCAAGGTGACGCTCAAAAAAGGCCGGAAGAGCGTGGATGGAAAGTCGATCATGGGACTGTTGACCTTGGCGGCCCGGCAAGGGGCGAGAATTTCTCTCGTGGTGGATGGCGTGGATGCCAAAGAAGCGCTTGACCAGCTGAGCCAGATGTTAGAGGTGGGGGGATGATTGTGCTCCGAGGCATTCCGGCCGCACCCGGTGTGGCCATCGGCAAGGCGCTCCTCTTCGACAGTGAAGAGTTATTGGTGCCGCGGCGCCCCATTACCGAAGAGCAGATTCCCACCGAACTCTTGCGCTTGGAAGAAGCCCTCATCCAAACCCGGCATCAAATCCTGAACATTCAGCGCCGGCTCTCCGAGGAGATGGGGCAGGAGCATGCCCAAATCTTCGATGCGCACCTGCTGGTGCTGGAGGATCAGACCTTGCGGGAGGAGGTCATCGCGGGCCTGCGCGCGCAGCACTTGAACGTTGAGGCGATTTTTAACGACGTGCTCCGACGGCACCTGCGGGCGTTTGCCCGCACGGAGGACGAGTATCTCCGGGATCGCACGGCGGACATCGACGATGTGCGCAAGCGCATCTTACGCAACCTGCTCGGGCGCCATCCCGTCGTGCTCTCGCAGTTGGACCAGCCCGCCGTGATCGTCGCCCACGATCTGTCCCCGTCCGAAACCGCCCTGATGCACAAACGGCACGTGCTGGCGTTTATCACGGATATTGGGGGGCGCACCGGCCATACCGCGATCATGGCGAAGTCGCTGGCCATCCCGGCCGTGGTGGGGGTGGAGGGGGCGACCAAGCGCATCAAGAAAGATGAGTTGATGATCGTCGATGGGACCCACGGTGAGGTCGTGGTGAATCCGGATGCGGACACCATTCGCCGCTACGAAGTCGAGCAGCGCCGCATGCAGGAAATCGACCGGCAGCTGCTGCAGCTCAAAGACTTGCCGGCGGAGACGCTGGATGGGCATCGCGTGGTGCTCTCGGCGAATATCGAGGTGCCCGATGAGCTGCCGTCGGTGATAGCGCATGGGGCCGAGGGCATCGGCTTGTATCGGACGGAATTTTTTTATCTCAACCGCACCGATTTTCCGACGGAGGAGGAGCAGTTCCAGGCGTACAAGTGGGTGGCGGAACAGTTGACGCCCCAGCCGGTCATCATCCGGACGGTCGATCTCGGGGGCGACAAGTTTCTGTCCCCGTTGGAGCTGCCTACCGAGATGAATCCGTTCATGGGCTGGCGGGCCATCCGGTTTTGCCTGGCGCGCCCGGATGTGTTTCGGCTGCAATTGCGGGCCATTCTGCGGGCGAGCGCGTACGGCCATCTCAAGCTGATGTTCCCCATGATTTCCGGCATTGAAGAATTGCGCCGGGCGAATGAGCTGTTGAATGCCGCTCGTCTGGAGTTGGATCAGGAGGGCATTCCCTATGCCAAAGACATGGACATCGGGGCGATGATCGAGGTGCCCTCGGCCGCCCTGACGTGCGACGTGCTGGCGTCCGAAGTCCGGTTTTTTTCGATCGGGACCAACGATCTCATCCAATATCTGCTGGCGGTGGACCGCGTGAATGAGAAGATCGCGTACCTCTATGAACCGGCTCATCCGGCGGTGGTCCGGCTGGTGAAACAGATCATTGATGGGGGCCACCGCGCGGGCTTGTGGGTGGGGATGTGCGGAGAGATGGCCGGCGAGCCGTCGCTGGCGTTGTTGCTGCTTGGGCTGGGGCTGGATGAGTTTTCCGTGTCCCCCATCCAAGTGCCGTTGATCAAGAAAGTCATCCGGTCGGTGGAGTATCGCGCGGCCCAGGCGATTGCGCAGCAAGCACTGGCCTTTCGCACGAGCAAAGAGATTGGAGCGTTTTTGGTGTCGCATGTGCGGCAGTTGATCCCCGAGTTGATGGACTAGCGCGCGATGGCGAACCTTGGCGTCGTGTTGCTGGCGGGGGGTTACGGCACCCGCCTCTATCCGTTAACACTCCATCAGCCGAAAGCGCTGTTGCCCTTGGGGCAGGGCGTGCTGTTGGACGCGCTGATGGAGAAGGTGCGTGCGTTGCCCTCGTTGGCCAAGATCGTGCTAGTGACGAACCATCGCTTTGCGCTGGCCTTTGATGCCTGGCGGCGTCACACCGGCGCTCGGGTGACGCTGGTGGACAATGGCACCGCCACCCCCGCGCAGCGGCTGGGCGCCATGCGGGATTTGCAGCTGGGGTGGGAACGGGCTCCCGGGGGCGACGTATTGGTGATCGGCACCGACAATCTGTTTTCATGGTCGCTGGGGCCGTTTGTGCGGCGCGCCCAGCGCCACCGTCCGGCTGCCACGGTGGCCACCTGGCACGTGCCGTGCCTGCAAGACGCCAGCCTGTATGGCGTGGTGCAGGCGAATCGGCGGGGGCAGATTATGCGGTTTGAGGAAAAGCCGGCTCGCCCGTCCTCGCGCGCGATTGCGCTCTGCGTCTATTATTTTCCGGCGCCGATGCGGCCGCGTGTGGCGCAGTTTTTGAGCGAACGACGCGGCCAGGGGGATGCGCCCGGACGGTTTGTGGCCTGGCTGACCGAGCAAGAGCCGGTCTACGCCGCGCCGGCGCGCGGGCAGTGGTTTGATATCGGATCGCCAGACTCATATCGTCAGGTGCTCGCATGGACTGCGCGCGGGAGCGCGCGATCGCCGCGGGTGCGAGCCATCGGAGGGAGTGCACGCTGATGCGCAAGACGTTTTTTACCTCGGAATCGGTGACGGAAGGCCATCCGGATAAGATCGCCGATCAGATTTCTGATGCGGTGCTGGATGCGATCATGGCGAAGGACCCCAACGGCCGCGTGGCGTGCGAGACGCTGGTGACTACCGGCCTGGCGTTTGTGGCGGGGGAAATTACCACGTCCTGTTATATTGAAATTCCGCAGATTGTGCGCGAGACCATCCACAAGATCGGCTACGTGGAGCCGGAGCATGGCTTTGCTTACAAGACGTGCGGGGTGACGACGGCGATTCAGTCTCAATCGCCGGATATCGCGCTGGGGGTCGATAAGGGGGGCGCCGGGGACCAGGGGATGATGTTCGGCTACGCCACGCACGAGACGCCGGAATTCATGCCGCTGCCGATTGTGCTGGCGCATCGCCTGTCACAGCGTCTGGCCGAGGTGCGCCGGCAGCGGCTGGTGCCCTATCTGCGGCCGGATGGGAAGACCCAGGTGACGGTGGAGTATCATGACGGGCGCGGCGTGCGGCTGGATACCATCGTCGTCAGCGCCCACCATCAGGCGGGCGTGCCGCTTTCGCGCATTCGCGCCGACGTCAAGCATCTGGTTATTAATCCGACGGTGCCGAAGCATTGGGTGGATCGGCGCACCAAAATCTACGTCAACCCGACCGGACGGTTCGAGGTGGGCGGGCCCATGGGTGACACCGGCCTCACGGGGCGTAAAATCATCATGGATACCTACGGCGGGGTGGTCGGCCACGGCGGCGGGGCGTTCTCCGGCAAGGATCCCACCAAGGTGGATCGCTCGGCCGCGTACATGGCGCGCTACGTCGCGAAGAATCTGGTGGCCGCCGGCGTGGCGGAGAAGTGCGAAATCCAATTGGCGTATGCCATCGGCGTGGCCGAGCCGGTGTCGATCATGGTCAACACGCATGGGACGGGGAAGCTCTCCGAGTCCAGCGTGGTGACCATCATTCGCGAGCTGTTCGATCTGACCCCGCTGGGGATTATCCGGACGCTGAAGTTACGCCGGCCTATTTATCTTAAGACCGCCTCCTATGGCCATTTCGGGCGGGATGAGGATGGGTTTACCTGGGAAGAAATGGATCGCGTCAACGACATTAAGCGAGCCGCGAGGCATCACACATGAGCGCATCCACAACGATCGCCAGTGCACCAGCGACACAACGGACCAGTCACAACGGGAGGCTCCACGTGAAGACGCAGCGCGCGCATATCAAGGATCCAGCCCTCGCGAAAGCGGGGTGCTCAAAAATTGAGTGGGCCGAATCGCAGATGCCGGTGCTGCTCAACATTCGCGAGCGGTTTACCCGCACCAAGCCGTTGAAGGGCTGGCGGCTGGCCTGCTGCCTGCACGTGACGACCGAAACGGCGCACCTAATGCTCACCCTGAAAGCCGGCGGGGCGCAGATTGCGCTGTGCGCGTCCAACCCGCTCTCGACCCAAGATGATATCGCGGCCAGCCTGGTGCGCGATTTCGGCATCGCCGTCTATGCGATTCGCGGCGAAGATCGCGACACCTACTACGGGCACCTGCACACGGCGTTGGCGATTCAGCCGCATCTGACGATGGATGACGGGGCGGACTTGGTCTCGGCGATCCATCGCCAGCCGGAGCGCTTCGGCACGGCGATTGTCGGCGGGACGGAAGAAACAACCACCGGGGTGATCCGCCTGCGCAGCCTGGAGGCGCGCGGCCAGTTGCGCTATCCCGTGATCGCCGTCAACGATGCGCAGACGAAGCAGTTATTCGATAATCGCTACGGCACGGGCCAGTCCACCATCGATGGGATCCTTCGCGCGACGAATCGTCTGCTCGCCGGGTCGGTATTTGTCGTGTGCGGCTATGGCTGGTGCGGTAAGGGCCTCGCGCGGCGGGCGCAGGGCATGGGGGCGCGCGTCATCGTCACCGAGATCAATCCGGTGCGGGCGCTGGAAGCGGTGATGGACGGGTTTGCCGTGATGAGCTTGAATGACGCCGCGCGCACGGGCGATATCTTCGTCACCGTGACCGGTTGTTCCGGCGTGGTCAGCGAGCGCCATTTTACCCGGATGAAAGACGGCGCCATCGTCGCCAACTCCGGGCACTTCGACGTTGAAATCGACCTGGCGGCGCTGAAACGCTTGTCGCGCAGCCATCGCGTGATGCGCCAGGGGATCGATCAGTACGTGCTGCGCAGCGGACGGCGGATCAATGTGCTCGCTGAGGGACGGTTGGTCAACCTGGCCTGCGCCGAAGGCCATCCCCCCAGCGTGATGGATCTGTCCTTCGCCAATCAAGCGCTCTCGTGCGAGTATCTGAGCCGCGAGGGCCGTCGGCTCGCGCGCAAAGTCTACCCGGTGCCGGAGGAGATCGATCGGGAGATTGCCGCCCTCAAGCTCAAGGCGTTGGGGGTGTCGGTGGATACGCTCTCTGCCGCGCAGCAGCGCTACCTGGCGAGTTGGGAGGTTGGCACGTAAACGAATAGGGCTATGCGCAAGTCTGCCTTCCTCAATACCTACAGTTGGTCGTTGTTCCGAGAATATAGAACTTTCCGAGTCAGGCGGGGCAGGGGTGTCGGCGGACACCCTACTGGTCTTCCAGGCGCTGGCGCCTGTCCGCCTTCTTTTTGGCGGGGAGGGGTTGCAAGTGGCACTCGCGGAGGCGTAACCATCTATTCCACGGCAGGATGAGCGCAAGCCGTATGGGACGATTCCGAGAGCCGTTGATGTGCGGTCTACTGTCTATGCTGATCGTCGGCATAGTGGCTGCTGAGGCCGTGATTGACGCAGCGACGGTCTGGGATTTCGAGGACGGACAAGAAGGCAGGTCGCCGTCAGGGTTCTCTTTCACAGAGACAGGGGACGGATCACCTGGCCGATGGGTGATCCAGGCAGCGGTGGATGCGCCGAGTGGCAAGTATGTGCTGGCCCAAACGGACAACGACCCCGCCGATTTTCGATTTCCGATGGCAGTGGCGGATGAACCGTCGCTCACCGATCTGCGGCTGTCTGTGAGGTGCCGACCCGTCTCAGGGAAGGTTGATCAAGCGTGTGGACTGGTGCTCCGCTATCAGGATGAACAGAACTACTATATCACCCGCGCCAATGCGCTTGAGCAGAACGTCAGATTTTACAGAGTGGTCAATGGAAGCCGCCAGCAGTTGGCGAGTTGGAGTGGCGCTGTGACCAGGGGTGTGTGGCATGAGCTTCGAGTGGAAGCGCAGGGCGAGCACTTCGCCGTTTTCTGGGATGGGCAGCACATGATGGAAGTGGTTGACCAGACGTTCCGTGAACCAGGAAGGGTCGGGGTTTGGACGAAGGCCGATTCCGTGACCGCGTTCGATGATCTGACGGTCGAACCCCTCAATTCGTCACCGTGAACCCTTCCACGCAGCCTCAACAGCCCCATCCTGAGATCGTGCCCTGCACCTTCTACGAGTTCCTGAGTTACTTCCTATATCTCGGCACGTTCGGCTTCGGCGGGCCGATTGCGCTGGCAGGCTACATGCAGCGGGATTTGGTGGAGAAGCGCCGCTGGATTTCCAAGCAGGATTATCTGGACGGGCTGGCGCTGGCGCAGCTGGCTCCTGGGCCGCTCGCCGCCCAACTGGCGATGTATCTGGGCTACGTGCGGGCGGGTGTCTGGGGTGCCACGCTGGTGTCGCTCGCCTTCATCCTGCCGTCCTTCTTCATGGTGCTGGGCATCTCCTGGCTGTATGTCCGCTTCGGGGGCTTGGCCTGGATGCAGGCGTTGTTCTACGGGATCGGAGCCGCCGTCATCGGGATCATCGTCAGAGCTGCGCATAAGCTCATCAAGCTGACGTTGGAGAAGGACGTGGGATTGTGGGCGATCTTCCTGGTGCTGGCGGTCGTGACGGCGGTGACCCAATCCGAGATCGCCTGGCTGTTCATCGGATCGGGACTCATCTACATGCTGGTGAAGGCATCACCCTGGATGTGGACTCAGCGGTTGTCCGTGTTCTCCGTCGTGCCGATGATGGGCAGTCAAATTGGTGGGGTGATCGCGGAGCCAGTGCCTGCGACTGCACTGCGGCTGCTCGGCTTCTTCGGGAAGGCGGGCGCGATGGTGTTCGGGAGCGGCCTGGCGATCGTACCGTTCCTGTATGGCGGAGTGGTGAAGGAATACCACTGGCTGACCGAGCAGCAATTTATGGACGCGGTGGCGGTCGCCATGATTACGCCTGGGCCGGTCGTCATCACAGTGGCGTTCATCGGGTATCTCGTTCGTGGCCCCTGGGGAGCAACACTGGCGGCGATTGGCGTCTTCCTGCCTGTCTATTTATTCGTGGTGATCCCCAGCCCCTGGTTCAAGAAGCACGCCAAGAACCCCTCACTGAACGCCTTCGTGAAGGGCGTGACGGCGGCTGCCACAGGAGCAATTGCAGGTGCGTGTGTCGTATTGGCACGGCGAGCGATTGTTGACGTGCCAACCGCGTTGGTCGCGCTGGTAACGCTTGGCGTGCTACTGAAGACGAAGAAGGTACCCGAACCGCTCATCATCATGGCGGCGGGAGTAGTTGGTCTTCTACTGTTCAAGGGGGTGCGGTAGAACGTGGAGAAAACACTTGGTTTCGGCTCCCTGGTCAATTCGGGGCTGGTTCGTGTTTAGTCTTGAAGGACAGTTTTTGGCACCCCATTACATGGACGGGTGCGATATTTTCTACTTGATTTTACTCATCTAGTAGAGTAAAATTACTCATATATATGAGTAATAAAACCTCTGCCGAGTCGGGGCCGATGTATACTCGGGCGATCACGCGCGTCATCCGCAAGCGGCTGCAAGAGCCGCGGCGCTTCGTGCAGGTGATCACCGGCCCGCGCCAAGTGGGCAAGACCACGGCCATCCAACAAGTGTTGGCCACGCTGCGGATGCCCTCGCATTATGCGGCAGCCGATCTACCGGCGCCACCCGGCACCGAGTGGATTGCGCAACAATGGGAGCTGGCACGGCTGCGCTGCCAGGCCGGAGCGCCTGCGGTATTGGTGCTGGATGAAGTGCAGCGCATTTCCCACTGGCCGATTGAGGTGAAGCGGCTGTGGGATGAAGATGCGCGTCTGCGGCGTCGCCTGCATGTGGTGATTCTCGGCTCCTCGGCGTTGTTGGTTCAGCGCGGACTCGATGAGAGCCTGGCCGGGCGCTTCGAGGTGATCCGGTGCCTCCAGTGGTCGTGGACGGAGTGCCGCGATGCCTTTGGGTGGTCGCTGGATCAGTACGTCTACTTCGGCGGCTACCCGGGGGCCGCACCGCTGATTGGCGATGAACCGCGATGGCGCCAGTACGTGCGGGACGCGCTGATTGAGACGGCCATTTCGAAAGACATCCTCCTGCTCAACCGTGTGGATAAACCCGCCCTGCTGCGCCAGCTCTTTGTGCTCGCCTGCGAGTACGGCGGGCAGATTCTGTCGTATCAAAAAATCCTGGGCCAACTGGCTGATGCCGGGCACACCGAGACGCTCGCGTCATATCAGCGCCTCTTGGGATCGGCCTTCTTGCTGCGGGGCGTGCCCAAATGGTCGGGGTCGGCCCTCCGCCGCCGAGGCTCCAGCCCGAAATGGCTGCCGCTGAGCACGGGATTGATCACGGCGCTGAGCAATCAATCGTTCGCGGAATGGCGGGCCGATCCGCCGCGATGGGGGCGACTGGTCGAAGTGACCGTGGGCGCGCATCTGGTCAATCGCGGCGCTGCCGAGGGCGCCGACGTCTACTATTGGCGTGAGGGCAACGATGAAGTCGATTTCGTGGTGCGCAACGGCGCGCGTCTGACGGCGATTGAGGTCAAAAGCGGATCACGCCGGATGGCGCAGCCCGGGCTGACGGCCTTTACCACGCGCTACCCCAAGGCCAAGACGATGACGATCGGCAGAGCCGAGCTGAGCCTCCGAGAATTTCTTGAAGGGCCAACGCCCTAAGGGGGACTACGTCGCGCGGCGCAGGACGCGCACGCACGCCCACACGGCCACCGCGTGCGGCAGCCAGACGGCCACCAGGACGGGCAGGAACCCTGTCTTCCCAAGCCCGTGGCTGATCGCCACGCCGATATAATAGAGCAGAATTTTGGTGCCACAATACCATTTCGTAACGTCGAAGGCGGCCCACATCGTCCCGCCTCGCTGATCTGGGCTGGCACATTTGGAACGCCTCAGGCTTTTCTGAAATCAGTCACGGGTCCCCCCCCAGGATTCCAGAGTCATTGAACTTCCCTGGATGAGTCAGGTATACTTGAGTCGAAGCCGAAATAGGAGTTGACGCCGTTCCGGTTTTAGATCAAAATACGAGTGGTTGCATCCCTGCGAGACCTCGTGTTTCGCAGCCCCCGGGTCCCTGTGGATCCGGGTTTTTTATGCCCGGCCGGAGTATAATGAGCCGTCATGATCACGGGACGAGTTGCCTTCTTCATCGACGGGTTCAATGTGTACCACGCCCTCCATCACGCCCCGCCACCGCACGAACGGACACAATTTCGGAAGCACAAGTGGCTGGACCTCGCTAAACTCTGCACGATCCTGATTCCACGTAAGTGCCCTATAACCAAGATCTATTACTTCACGACCTATCCGACGTGGGATACTCAGAAGATCAACAGGCACCACACGTATGTGCGAGCGCTTCAGACCACCCCGATTGAAATTGTGCTGGGCAGGTTTAAAAGGAAAGACGTGACCTGTCCGTTGTGTAAGAAAATTTTCCAGACGCAAATCGAGAAGCAGACGGATGTGAACATCGCCATCAAGTTGGTTCGGGCCGGATTGGAAGACATCTTTGATACGGCCGTTATTATTTCAGGAGATACGGATCTCATCCCGGCCGTCCAGGAGGTGCAGCGTCTCTTTCCGACCAAACAGATCGGGTTCGTGTTTCCTATGGGGAGAGTCTCGAACGAAATCAGGCAGATCGCCAATTTCACCATACGATTGAGCGAGCGGCATGTCAGCACGTGCCAATTCCAAGATACGATCCAACTCAGCGGTGGCGTCACGCTTGAGAGGCCCGATCGCTGGCGTTAGCTGGCATGACGCCCCTTGATGTCCCACTGCGAACGGTCTTTACCCTTCTCAAGAAAACGCAGCCGGTCGATGATGCCAGCGATGTGACGTGGTGGGGACCGTATGTTCTCCCTCGCCGAGGACAGTGGTGTCCATCTCGTTTTACGCTGTATGCCGGCGTGCTGTACTGCCGACTGCTCATTCCTCCAGGATCCTACGGCCTATCATGGAACATCGGATCCCATGAGGTGATCTTTGAAAGAGACACCCTCACGGGAGACTACGACAATGGCAACGAGTTGTGGAACAAGGCGCTGACTCAAATCGCGCACCGATTGACGTCGGCGTTAAAGAACGGCTCCCGCTACAACCGATTTGTCGAACAGCGTCTGCCATTGACCTGTCGGTGGGGGAAAATTCGGCGAGCACTCACATGGCCTCGTCGAGCCACACGTCCTGTTTCGTTGCGGCAGCTCCAGCATCTTGAAAAAGCGCTGGGTGAGGCAACGAAGTGCCCGCGGCTTCGACGGATGACACTGGCTCAGTATTTGAACACCGCGGCCGTGGCGTACGATGCCGGCTTTCGAGAGCTTCGCGCGTTCTCTGCTCGACAGAAGTATCAAAAGAAAGCCGACGGGCGGCATGGCGGTTTGTTGGATCTCCCACGCCATGACGCGACAGCGTTTGATCAATGGTTTCATTCGCCGGCATGGGCGGGGTGTCATCCATGGGAGATTGTGTTCGGCCACCCGCACGGAATTATGCTTTCGCCTCGCTATCATCAAGAGCATCGTGCTTGGAGTTACTGGCTGTGGGTGGACGCTCTGGGATGGTATGTTACGGCTGCGCGGATGGCCGTCGCACTGAGAGCACACAGGATTCCGTTTGAGCTTCAGAACCACCGCGGTGTTTTGGATGCGCTCTATGGCCGGGACGACGTCGACGTCGGTCCCGAGCTATCGATGGTGAACTACAGCGAACTGAAACGACAACGACCAGCATCCCTTGCGTCTATCCGGTGGGATCCCATTCCCGAAATACGTCCGATTGCTCCGGATCAACTGACGCGGATCAAACATGCGGAGCGGCCCCGCTGACTCCCAACTCGGCACTCGGAACTCTGAACTTGGCACTTTGTTAGGTCGCGCGGCGCAGGACGCGCACGCACGCCCACACGGCCACCGCGTGCGGCAGCCAGACGGCCACCAGGACGGGCAGGAACCCTGTCTTCCCAAGCCCGTGGCTGATCGCCACGCCGATATAATAGAGCAGGCCCCAGCCGAGGCTCGTGCCGAGTCCGCGCAAGTTGTTCGTCCGGCCTTGGCGCCTGGTCGAGCCGACAAAGGCGATGAAGCACACCAGCAGATTGGTCAGCGGCAGCGTCACTTTGGCGGCCAGTTCCACGGCATACCGACGGACGTTTGTGATGCCGTGTGTCCTGAGCCGCTTGATCAATTCCCGCAATTCCCCGAACCGCAGCGTCTCCGGTTCCATGATCGGCTGTCGGAACGACTCAATCGTCACCGGATAGGGCATCAGCCGATCCACAAACGGCATCGGGTCACCCACCAGCGTGCCGCGCGGGCTGAGCGTGGAGATTCTACCTCCGAGCAGCAGCCATCCATGCCGCGTGAAGATAGCCCGCGGGGCGTAGACAGAACGGGTGGGGCGGTTCTGCGCATCGTGTTCCAACACGGTCAGATCCTCCAGCTCGTGGTGCGCCAGATCCAGCAGGCGGGCGTGGTAGAGCCGGTTGTCCCGGTCGAGGGTCGCCACGTTTTCCAGCACCTTGTTCTGAGATTCCCGGAAGGCTTCGATGCGCAACCGTTCGTACATCGCCGAGGTCTGCGGCACCACCCGCTCGTTCACCACGAACATTAGCGCGCTCACCAGCCACCCGACGAAGAGGAAGGGCACGCTGGCTCGCAGCAGGCTCATGCCCCCCACATGCATGGCCAGCAGTTCCTGATAGCGGACCAGCCGCGTGGTGATAAACGCCGTGCTCAACAGCAGCGCCAGGGGCGAGGCCTGCACAAACACCAAGGGCGCGAAGTTCAGATAGTAGAGCCAGATCGTCTGTGGCGGCAGGTGGTAGCGGAGGATTTCTTCCAAGTGCCCAAAGAGATCGATCAGGATCGTGACGGAGACAAAGATCAGGAGGCACCAGATCCACACCGGCACGAGTTGTCTGACGACGTAGCGATCGAGGATGCGCATCAGGAACGGACGTGCGGCCTCAGGCGCAGCACGGCAAAGGCGCCTCCGGCGAGATTCGGCACCCACACGGCCAGCCAGACCGGGATCCAGCCTTTCAGGGCGATGGCATCGACGCCGATGGACAGCAGATAATACCCGATCGCAAACCCCAACACCCAGACAAACATCACGAGCCGCTCATGATGGTGGGCGCCCAACCCCAGCGACAAGCCGAAGGTCGCGAAGACCAAGGTGGCAAAGGAGGAGGCAAACCGCTGATGGAGCTGGATCGTGATGGGCAGCGGATCGATCTGTTCGGCCACCAGCCGTTCGCGCTCTCGGCGCAGCTCGCGAAAGGTCATTTCTTTCAGTTTTTTTCCAAACCGCATGCTGCCCGCCCCGGTGGCAATGTGCAGGGAATATTTATCAAAGGACACCTTATAGAAGGACCCGGGATGCGCTGGATCCCACTGGTCCACCGTGCCGTCAAAGAGGTCCAGGCGCAGTGTGCGGTCATCTGTCAGCGGTTCGAATTCCCCCCGGTTCGCCACGATGGTGCGCGTCGGCCCGTCGGGCTGCGGCTCATAAATCCGCACGTTATAAAGGGTTTTCCCCTCCACGTGGTAGACGAACATGATGTAGGGCGAAAACTCCTTAATGAACGTGCCTTCCTCGATATAGGCGGTGGGGTGCTTGATGCCAATGGCTTTGAGCTGGCGCCGAAAGGCCAGGTGCGAGGCCGGCACCACGCGATCATTGAGCAGCACCATCGCCCCGCAAATCAGCGACGCGGTGATGAGCAAAGGAGCGATGAGGCGGGAGGGCGGAATGCCGGAGGCGCGCATGGCGATCAGTTCGTAGTCGGTGCTGAGGCGGCCAAACGCCATCACAATCGCCAGCAACGACGCAATGGGGACGGTAAAGCTCATCACAAACGGGATCAGGTCGAGCAGTAAGCGCACAATGTCCAGCAGGCTCACGCCCTTGGTGATGACCAGCTCGGCCAGTTTGATCACGTTGCCGATGAGCAGCACGGCCGTCAGCCCGGCCAGCGTGACGGCAAATGGGGCCAGATGTTCTTTGAGGACGTAGGTGCGAAGAATTTTCATCGGGCGGAAGAGGACGCGATGGCCGCGGTGAGCACCGATACCGATGAGGCCCCGGCTTCCCGCAAGGCGAGTGCGCAGGCGTGCGCGGTCGCGCCGGTGGTGAGCACGTCATCGATCAGGAGCACGTGCCGACCATGCACCGCGTTGGGGCGGGCGCGAAAGGCTCCGCGGACGTTGCGGGCGCGTTGCGTACGCGTCAGGCGTGTTTGCGTGGCGGTCCAGCGCGTGCGCCGCAGTGCGGTGCGCGTGCAGCGCTGCCGGACGCGTGCGCCGACGGCCTGGGCGAGCCCTTCGGCGGGGTTGAAGCCTTTCACGCGCTGTTTGAACCAGTGCATCGGCACCGGTACGATCAGATCATACGAGGCCATCCGAGCGGGCGGCTGGGCGAATTCGGCCATCGCGTCAGCCAGCCACAAGCCGAGCCGCCGATGCCCCTGGTATTTGAACGCATGGACCGCGTCTCGCACCGCCCCCGCATAGCGAAACGGCGCGCCGGCTTGATCAAACGCGGGCAACTGCCGCTGACACAGCCGGCAGAGCGCGAGCGCATCGTAGGCGCCCGGCAGCCCCTGGCCGCAGCGCTGGCACACCGGCGGGTGCGCGCGCGGCATCGCTCGTTCGCACGGGGCGCAGACGCACGCATCGTCAGTAGAAAGCCGCCGTTGGCACACCAGGCACGTGGGAGGATACACGAGATGGATGAGTGAGAGCCACTGCATGCAGCGTGCAGGATAACATGGGCTTGTGCAGCGCGTCAAGGCGCGCGACAGGAAAGGGAGCGCGCGCTTGATTCTCCGCACGCGTTGCGCTAGCATGGACGCATGCTTCCCATGGTGGGGTGGACGGCGTGGTGGATCGGCACGCCGGTTAAATTCGTCCTGTGGCTTGGCAACCGCCTGGTCACGGGGTTCGGGTTGGCTCTGGTGTGGCGGCGCTTTCGATCCAGCCGGTGGGTGTGGCCGACGCTAATCGTGGTGAACGTAGTCTCCCTTGGGGGGCTGGCCCTGGTGATCTATTGGATCAGTCACCGACGCTAGGACGCAGTAGTCTTCGGATTCTTGTGGTCGAGGATGATGAGAAGGTGCGCGATTCGATGACGCGGCTCCTCACGCTGAAGGGCTATGGCGTGACCGAGGCGCGGCACGGCCAGCAGGCGGTGGAGTTGGCGACGGCGCATCCCTTCGATTTGGTGCTGATGGATGTGAAGATGCCCACACTCGACGGAGTCTCCGCGTTTCGTCAGATTCGGGCGGCGTATCCGAACGTCAAGGTTATCTTCACCACGGGGTGTGCCATCACCGAGGAGCTCAAGCAGGCGCTCACGGAGGGGCGCGTGGACGTGCTGCACAAACCGTTCACGTACGATCAGTTGACCGTGGTCATAGAACGGCTGTTGGCGGGATGAGCGCGCGGCGCATCTTGGTCGTCGATGACAACGAGAAAATCTTATCCTACAGCCGCGAGTTGCTGGAACAGCATGGGTATGACGTCGAGGTGTGCGCCGACAGCTCCAAGGTGCTGGGGCGGATCAAAGCTCAGCCGTTTGACGCCGTCTTGATGGATATTCGCATGCCGGGGCTGGAAGGCACCGACTTGCTCCCGCTGATCAAACGCCTCAAGCCGGAGCTGCCGCTGATTCTCGTCTCGGCCTTCTACGATGAGTCCAATCTAGGCTACTACCATGCCCTGGGCGCCTCGGACATGATTCCGAAGCCCTTCAGCCACGAGCGGCTCCTGGGCGCGCTGGCCGGCGTCCTCGATCATCAAGAACGCATTCCGCTGACCCTCACCAGCCTGTCGCTGAAAGACGGCCGCGACGTGCTCTATCGCAAGTTGGTGCTGATGGCTCTGCAACAAACGGAGTGGAATCAGGTCAAGGCGGCCGCCCTCTTGGGGGTGAGCCGCTACTGGCTCATGCGCTGGGTGAAACGGCTGGGGATTTCCTCGGAGCGCTAAGGTTCTAAGACCAATTCTTCCTCGGGGGCCGTCCAGGTGGTCTCGTCGTCAAAGCGCGCCCCGGTCACGACGAAAAACATCTCAAACACGTCTTCGTGCGGCAGCGCCCCGAGCCAACTCAGGCGCGCGCGCTGTGCGGGGCCGAGCGGTTGCTGCAGGGTGTGCCGCTCCTCTCCCAGGCGCGTCCGAAACGCGTCGAAGTACACGGCCGTTACTTGCACCAATTTCACGCGCTTGGGCGTGGTGTTACTGATCTCCAGTTCGCCTTCCAGCTTATAGATGGGCACCTGTTGGGCCAACCGATTCAGATAGCGGACCCCGCCGCGCGTCGGTTTGGATTTTGGCACGCCCGGAAGGGCGCTGAAGGGCACCTGATTCGGCGGGGTAAAACTTTCCCGCAGTTTCACCCGCGCGCCTATGAGGATGATCGGGGTCTTGTCGTAGTTGGCAATTTGCGTGCGGATCAGTTTCGCGACACCCGCGGCCTGCGGGCTTGCGGCGCTGAGCGCGAGGAGGAGCCCTCCTCCGAGGACGAGCGCGCGTCGGGTGACGATGTTAGCGCGCATCAGGACGATCGGCGGGCGGAGTGCGCGCGCGCAGCCACGCGAATTTGCGCCGTTGTTCACTGCGTCGGAGCAGGCTGGCCTGCCGGGCCATGAGCGCCAAGGTGGCGCGATGAAGCTGCGCCCACCGCGCCAGCAGCCCCGCGACCAGCAGCACGATCACCAGCAGCACTCCGAAACAGGACGCGACCAGTTGATGAAACGGCGCGAGCATGGCGGCATCGGGCTGCTGGGCGATCACCCGCCAGCCGGAGGGTTCCAGCCGCACCACGGCGGCCGTCCACGCGCGTGAGGGCGTGCCGTGATCAAAACGAATCAGCCGTCCTTCCACGCTGGCCGCACCCGCCACCGGCGGCCAGGCCGCCACCTGCTTGGGCTTCCCGGGCAGCACGAGGAAGGGATAGGCCACCAACTGGTGCTGCTGGTCGACGACGTAGAGAAACCCCGCGGGTTCGATGCGGACTTTTTCCAACCACGCGCCGACCCGCTGGAGCCGATACTGCACCTGCAGCACGCCCAGGAGCTGTGTGTCCGCTTCCACCGGATAGGACAGGCTGACGAGTTTTTCCGCTCCGGGGGTGTCATCGCTGTAGGCACTGGAGACATTCGGCAGGCCCGCCAGGAGGGCCGACAGGGACGCCGAGGCCGTCGACGGATTCCTGCTGTCCACCCACACCGTGCCATCAGGATCGATGAGCCTCGCGCGATCAATGGAGGGAGTCACCTCCAACAGCTCGTCCAGGGCGGTGCGCACTCGCGCGTGATCGTGATGGCGCACGGCATCCACAAACGCCGGCCGCGTCGCCACGGCGCGCTCCATCGCCAGCGTGGTGTCGAGTTCTTCTTGCAGGATGTGGGACGCCAGGCGCGCGGCCAGCAGTAAATCGTGCCCTTCTTGCGTGCGCCACGTCTGCTCGGTGATGGTATAGAGCCAGGCGCAGAGGACGATCACCGGGATGAGGAGCGCATTGATGATGAACAGCCACGGGCGGCGATACGCCCCCAGCAACCAATCGGAAAAATCGCGCCAGAGCAGACCGTGGCGAGACGTCACGCGGGCACGGGCGGATGGCATGCGGGGCTCTTACCGCTCGGTGCCCAGGAGCACCTTGCCGAGGAGGACGGTTTCGAGATAGTCGAGATCAAACGGCTTCACCAAATAGTCATAGGCGCCCAGCGTGAGGGCTTCTTGCATGATCTCTTCCTCCTCCACTCCGGTAATCATGAGCACCGTGGTGTGGGGCTTGAGGGCTTTAATATGTTTGAGCGTGTCCACGCCGTTCATATCGGGCATTTTAATATCTAACAAGACGATGGACGCGTCAAACGTTTTCAGCGCCTCCAGGGCTTCGCGGCCGGATGCCGCCGTCATGGTTCGAAAGCCGTGCAACTGGAGGAAATTTTCCAGCAGCATCCGCAGCTTCGGTTCATCATCCACCACCAGGACGCTGGCCGGCCACTGCGCCTTGGGATGCGCAGGAGGCGTGGGAAGGCAGGAGGTGACCGCGGTGACAATGGTCTCCTCCGATGCGCTAGCGGGCAACAGATGTGTCTGCGCAGCGGCGGCTTCGGGATGTGGCCCGTTTGGCGAGCCGACCAGAATCACCGGCAATCGCTCGTGGTACGAGCGGATTCGCTGCACGAACATCATGCCCGTCATGTCGGGCAGAATCGCGTTGGAGAGAATGACGTCGGCCCAATCGTGCTTCATGGCCGCCAGCGCTTCTTCCGCGCAGGCGGAAGAAATCACCGCGCAGCCGTGAGTCCGCAAGAGATTCTCGAGCTGCGTGCGCCGGAGGGCATCCGGCTCAACAACGAACACCGTTCCACCAAGGGCTGAGGGCTTCATCGCATCACCTACCAATGGGAAGTGTAACACATTATGCGTGTTCTTGTCAAATGTAACATATTGTATCACAGTGAGTTACGTGCAGTTCTGCCACACCTGATGCGGGCATCTGTTGCAATATAGACACAGCGAAGGGCTTCCTCTACAATGGAACGATCATCATGAGGAGCCCACTCCACTGAGCGCCCAGAATCTGCTGACGCCGTTGATTGCCGCCCTGAAGCAGGCGATTCCGATGGAGGTGCGGGCCGCGCCTGCAACCGGTGAGTATCTGGAAGGCGTGCTGTCGCGCCCGGATCTGCCGCGGTGCTGCGATCTCTTAGTCCAGCATCTCGGCTCGTCCGTGAAAGAGTTCGCCCAGCCGGCGAAGTTTTCCAAAGAGATTCAGCGGCTCGTCAACGACCTCGGCGGGGTGCGCGTGGAGCAGAGCCTGTTCTTGAAGACGGTGGAAGGCTCGCAGACGATCTATGCGGCGCTGTGGCCCTGGGCATCGAACCCGCTGCGCATCACCCTCAAAGTCGGCCTGCACGGACAGCCATGAACACGCCATCGGCGCCGCAGAAGGGTGAGATGTTGAAGCTGGGGCCTCCGGCATCCGGCGAGGTCGTGGTAATCGTTGACCCCGCCCTCACCGGCGCGACGTGTTCCGCCGGCACCGAAACGCTCTTGCCCGGGGCGGAGATGCCGGTCCACAGACTGCTCGATCAGGATCGCGTCCTCTTCATTCACAAGGGGCAGGGGCGCGCGACGCTGAATGAGCAGACGATGATCGTGCTCCCCGGAGCCATGCTGCACGTGCCCCGCGGGGCGTGGCATGGCTTGCGCAACACCGGCACCGGGGCGCTGCGGATTGCGTGGGCGTCGGCTCCGCCCGGACTGGACGTGTGGCTGCGCGAGCTCTCACGCCTGGGTGCTGCGCCCTCAGCGCAGGCCCTGCAGGAGCTCGCCCAGCGCCATCGGGTCGAATTCCGCCAAGCCACCGAGGGACCAAAGCCCGCAGGCTCGCACCATCGCGGGCGGCGCGGCGGCCGTCGCCATCACGTGTCCGGGTCAGCTCGTGCGGCTTCTTCCGCGCCACAGGTCGCGCCATCTGCAGCGGCTGTCGGGCCTGCTGTTGCTCCGGCGGTTGCGCCGAGTGTCGGCGCCGCGCCTTCCCCGACTGCTGTTGGGGTCGGGGCGGCACGCGGACATCCCCGACATCGGTCAGGGCGGCACCGGCGAGGCGGCGGTCGGTCGCGATCGGCCTCGCCCGCGGTGGCCACTGCGCCGCAAGGACGCCCCGTGCCAGCCGGCGGTTCTGCTCCGGTGTCGGCACCCGCGACCAAGCCGGCCTCGTCACGCCCCGGCGGGGCCGAGCGTCCGCGTTCCCCTCGAGGCTATCGCTCACGGCGCCTCAAGGAAGTGTACATGGGCGGGCGCTGGGTACAGGTCGAGGGGGGGGCGCCGGTCATTGCCCCCGGCCGCGAGCGTCAGGGGCGCCGCGGTCCGAAGCGGGACGGGGACGACGACCCGCCCCACATCCGCCTCTCCGTTCCGCTCTAGATTTCTGCCAGTATGGGGAGTGCCCGCCTGGCCTGTCCCTCGTGCGGCCAGATCATCGACATCATCGTGGACCCGTCCATCAGCCGCCAGGACTATATCGAAGACTGCGAGGTCTGCTGCAAGCCCATCCGCTTGCGCATCGTCATGGATGCGGAAGGCGAGCCGACTATCGAGGCCCGCGGCGAAGGGGAGTAGGCGAATAATTGACAAGAGTAATACTTGAATATACTTATATCGTATGATATATTTTTAAGGGAGGTGAGCACGCATGAAGGCGATGAGCTTGAAGTTAGACGATCAGCAAGTCAAGTTGCTCGACCAGGCGTCGCGCTTGACCCATATTCCAAAGTCGGCGTTGGTGCGTCAGGGCATTGCGTTGATTTTACAGCAGGTGAAGGCGGACGTGCTCTCGACTGATTTCCGCCGTGAAGTCGACGCCCTCCTGGGCGAAGACCGTGAGCTTCTCAAGCGGCTGGCCAAAGCGTGACCTACCTCTATCCCAAACAAGTGCTCTATCTCTACCAGCGCATCATCGAGCAGAGCGGGGGGACGGTCGGCCTGCGCGATGAGGGGCTGCTGGAATCTGCGGTCTACCGCCCGCAAGCTTCTTTTGGCGGCCAGGACCTCTATCCTGATCTCTTCACGAAAGTCGCTGCGTTAGGCCACTCGCTGATTTCGAACCATCCGTTTGTGGATGGGAACAAGCGCATTGGGTTTGAAGCGATGCGACTGATGCTCAGGCTGAATGGGTACGATGTGCATGCGTCGCTTGAGGCCAAGTTTTCATTCGTGATGGAGATCGCGAAAGGGAAGTGCGCTGAACAGGGTATCGCCGAATGGCTCAAGCAACACAGTCGTCCCTTCCGGAATCAGTAATCCGTGATCGAAAGAATGAACATGGACACGCGCGCACCTGCCCGCCATATCAAGAAAGTGTGGAAGAGCATTCCGACAATCGAGGGCGCCGGGGTGCGGCTGAATCGCGTGTTCGGCTTCCACCAGGTGCCGCAGCTCGACCCGTTCCTGCTGCTTGATTGCTTCCAGTCCGATCACCGCGATGACTACGTGAAAGGCTTTCCCTGGCATCCGCACCGCGGCATCGAGACCATCACCTACGTCCTGGATGGCGATGTGGAGCACCAGGATAGCTTGGGCAACCGCGGCATCATTCGGCCAGGCGACGTGCAGTGGATGACGGCGGGCAGCGGGATTATCCACCAGGAAATGCCCAAGGGTAGCGCCAAGGGGCGGATGTGGGGATTTCAACTGTGGGCCAATCTTCCCCAGCGCCAGAAAATGATGGACCCTCGGTACCGCGAGGTGACCGCCACGCAGATTCCCGAGGTTAAGACGCCCGAGGGGGCCACCGTGCGGATTATTTGTGGCGAGGTCGGCGGCGTGCAGGGGCCGGTGCGGGAAATTGTGACCGATCCGGAATATCTTGACGTGTCGCTGCCGGCGGGCACATCGTTCACGCACTCGGTCAAGGCGGGATACACCGTGTTTGCCTACGTCGTGGAGGGCGAGGGGTACTATGATCGGAGACGCAGCGCCTTTGACCGCGAGGCTATCGGAGAAAACTATTTCGATCTGCAGCCGTCGTGCGGGTGTCGAGAGGGGACGATTGCGCTGTATGCACCAGCCGGGGATACGGTGCTCGTGACGGCCGATAAAGCACCCGTGCGCTTTCTCCTGGTGTCGGGCAAGCCGCTTAAGGAGCCGGTGGCGTGGTACGGCCCGATTGTGATGAACACTCAGGAGGAATTGCAGACGGCGTTCAAGGAATTCGAGGCGGGCACCTTCATCAAGCCGGGTGCGGCGGCGGGCAGGGGGTGAGCGGTGCGCGTGATGGTGCGGGTCATTCCGCGGGCGCGCTCGGCGTCGGTTGAGGCGCTCCCCGATGGAGGCTTGAAGGCGAGGGTCACGGAGCCGGCCGAAGGCGGGCGCGCCAACGCGGCGGTGACCACCCTCGTCGCGGACCATTTCGGCGTATCGAAGCGCTCGGTCCGCATCGTCCGAGGCGCGACCCGCCGCCAGAAGCTGGTGGACGTTGATACCTCGAGCACTGCATAGCCTGATGATGATTCTCACACATTCCTGTGGCACACGACACATGACGGGGAGCAACAATGCTGGAATTGAATAGACAGAGGACTCCACCCATGACGCCGGACCAGTTTGCCCTGAATGAATACAGGGATTACATCACCTATCTGGAATTGGCGAAAACCGAAACCGTGCCCGAGTTCAAAAAGATTCTTGGAGCGCTGGTTAAGCACGAGATCGAGGATTATCGTTTCTGGCTTCCCTATTGTACGAAGAAGGAACATCGCATCAGCGGGTTTGAAGTGTGGTGCCTCAAAGCGATGCGGATGCTGCTTGGCCTCACCTTTACGGTGAAGTTCTTGGAGGGCAATGAACGGCAGGCGGTTCGTAATTACACGGCGTTTCTGAACGATGCCGATGAGACCATGCGGGCGCAGGTCGAAGAGATTCTTCGCCATGAAAGGGCTCACGAAAAGGAGCTCATCGGTCAGATTCAAGAGGAACACGTCAGGTTCCTCAGCAGTATCGTGCTGGGGGTGAATGACGGCTTAATCGAACTGACGGGAGCGTTGGTGGGTTTTGCCTTTGCCTTGCGAAGCCATATGATGGTAGCACTGCTGGGGACTGTGACCGGGGTCGCGGCCAGTCTCTCAATGGCTGCGTCGGCCTACATGCAAGCCAGGCACGAAGAAGGAAAAGAGCCAAAGAAGGCGGGCCTCTACACAGGCGGGGCGTATCTGCTCGTGGTCGCCATGCTCGTACTGCCGTATTTTTTGGTCTCAAACGTCTATCTCGCCATTGGAGTCATGTTCGGGCTGAGTATGCTGCTGATCCTCGGTCTGTCGTTCTATTCGTCGGTGTTGTTCGAGCGCGATTTCAAGCGCCAAGCTGGTGAGATGTTGATGTTTAGCCTGGGTGTGGCGGGGTTGGCCTTTCTGCTTGGCTCACTCGTTCGGTCGATGATCGGAAATCTGGGAGTTCCGGCGGAGTTCCGGTGACACCTGACCATTTTTTATGAACGAGCGGGATGCCGAGGAGGTGCTCCCCGGCCCGACCCGGACTTTGGCCGGGGCGGGCGGGATGCTGGCGGCGCAGGGGAGTAGATAAAATATACCAAATATGGTATATTACGAATGACGCAAACGCGATGAAGCTGGTGCATTTTATCGGATCCTCCAGAGAGGATTTGAGAGAGTTTCCAGACGAAGTAAAGCAGGATATTGGTTATGCGCTCTTTGAAGCCCAGAAAGGTCAAAAATCAGAGGCCGCCAAACCCTTGAAAGGATTTGGCGGGGCTGGTATCTTGGAGATTATTGAGCGTTTTGACGGGGACACGTATCGGGCGGTGTATACGGTAAGGTTTTGTGAAGTCGTCTACGTATTGCACTGTTTTCAAAAGAAATCCAAGAGCGGGATCAAGACGCCACGGCAGGAGATCGAGTTGATCAAGCGGCGGCTCAGAGCGGCGGAAGAGGATTACAAGACGACGCACAAGTAAGGAGGTCACTCATGAGCACAAGAGAGAAAATCCACCGCAGTAGCGGCAATGTCTTTGCCGATATTGGCGTCGCTCATCCGGATCGGGTGCTGGCGCGGGCACAAATTATGTTCCGAATCGCGGAGATCCTCAAGGGGCTGGGCCTCACGCAGAAGAAGGCGTCGAAGCTCTTGGGCATCCCGCAATCCAAAGTATCGTGTTTGATGAACGGCAAGCTGAGCATGTTCTCGACGGATCATCTGTTCGAGCTGCTCAATACCTTAGATAGAGACGTGGAGATCATTATTAAACCCAAGACCAAAGAGGAAAAATTTGCCACCACGCAGGTGCTGCTCACCGCGTTCGCCTAAGAAGCGTCGCACCGAATCACGGCCTGCCGTGGTCGTTGCGAGATAAATATTGCGTCACCGGAATTGCATGGATCCAATCAACATGGAGGTGGCAGCATGGGAACTAAAGTGGTAATAGTCCTTGGAGTATTCTTGTTGATTTTGGCTGCTCGAGCCTCTGCAGTTGAGAGTACATATCAGCTTGTTCTTGCCGGAAAGTCCTGTACAGAGAATTCACCTATACAGCAGATCGACTGTGATTATAAAGTAGGTACGGGACTTCACATCTCAATACCTGGGATAGGCTCACCGGATGCAGGTGTGACATTTATGAAGTCTTCTTTTGATGGGGATTTTTATGCTTCGTACGGTTTACAGCATGGGTGTGTGGTGATCAAGCGGGGCTCAAAAGGAATCACATCTGACGCATTGGATGGACCAGGGAGTATTTTTGATTTTGCTTTCATATCTCCAAAGAATGGGAAGGTCTACAGCACGTGGCAAGAATGCCAGAGCGGTTTTTGACGTGCTCTGGACTATCCCTGGGATTCCCCCACACCTACAGCTGACCATAGTGGTGGAATGCCTGGACTTTCCGAGCCAGCCCGACAGGTCGCTGCTGCGGACCAACGCAGTGCTCCAAGCGCTGGCGGAGGGGTTCCAGGTGGCGCTCGTGACGAGCGAATAACCGATACACAGGAGAGAGCGTTCATCATGATTCGGAGACAGTTTTGGATGGCCGTATTGGGATAGAGCATCATCACGTTGGTGCTGGGCATGGTCTGGCATACGGGAGAAACGATTAATGGCGTATGACCTCGTGCTGGCGTCACGAGTGCGCGACCTTCTGCGACGAAAGAAAAGCGTTTCGCAACGAGAAATGTTTGGCGGGGTTTGTGTTATGCTTGGCGGCAAGATGTGTTGCGGCGTGGTTGACCGCAAGTTAGTTGTTCGGGTCATCCGGGAGGAATATGACACACTGCTTCGGAAGCCCCACGTGAAGCCGATGGATTTCACCGGAAAACCCTTGCGCGGTTTTGTCTACGTTCTGCCCGCAGGCTTGAGACGTCGGGAGTCGCTGAAGGCATGGGTGGAGAGGGGAGTAAGGTGTGTGAGGTCGCTTACCCCGACGTGAAGGTTCTATTGTCAGGACACTGTGGATCCAAACATTTGGCATGCGCCTGTGGGTTGCGGCGCGCGCTGAATCAGACAATAGCAACTCGAAATTAACAAAAGGAGAAGAACAGATGCCGTTGGTGAATGTGAAGCTGATCGAAGGCGTTTTCACGCAAGCACAAAAGCAGGAGATGATCCGCAAGCTCACTGATACGATGGTCTCGATCGAAGGCGAGAACATGCGCCCAGTGACGTGGGTTGTTATCGAAGAGGTCAAAAGCGGCGACTGGGGAGTTGGTGGAAATCCTCTCACCACTAACGATGTAAAGGCGCTGGCGGCCGGTAAGTCCAAAGGCTAACAAACCTCTACAGAAAGACATGTGCCAGGGACAGGCATTTCTAAGATGAAGAAACGTCTCGCGCTCATTACGTACGGCTGACCCTTGGTGGTACTCCTACACGATGCTGATGCCGTTGCTTGAACGATTGAGTGAGAACTAAGTCATGTGTCCCCTGAACTCCCAGGAACTCGAAGGATGATTGAATGATGAAGAGCGCTGTTGTTGTAGCAGGGGTGGCGTTGGTTGGGATGCTGGTGTGTGTCAGCGGAGCGCAGGCCGCGGGGATTAAAGAAGGCCAATGGTCGATGACCATGACCATCCAGGCGGATGGGATGGGGCAAGAGGCGGCCGCCGCCATGAAGGAAATGGACAATATGCCGCCGGAGCAGAAGGCCATGATGCAGCAGATGATGGGCAAGATGCACATGGGAGCCAGCGGCCAGGGCATGACAATCAGCGCCTCCCAGTGCATTACGAATGCGCACCCGGTGCCCCAGCGGGAGGAGCAGAAAGGCTGCCACGAAACCCATGCCATCAAGGGGAACACGGTGCACTTTGACGTGGTCTGCGCCGACAGCACGTCGAGCGGGAATGTCACCTATGACAACGATGCGATGAATGGCCGCATGACGTCCACGCACACCGAGCACGGCAGGCAGATGACGTCCACCATCGACGTCCGTGGTCACTATGAAGGTCCGTGCAATTAATAGGGGACGGTTCTTAATTTTGAAATGAAAAAGCAGGTTTATCTGCAAACCTACGGCTGTCAGATGAACGAGCGGGACTCGGAAGAGGTGCTCGGGATGCTGACGGCGCAGGGGTATGAGCTCACGCAGCAGCCGGAGCGGGCGGACGTGATTCTGCTCAACACCTGCTCGGTGCGGGAGCATGCGGAGGAGCGGGCGTTTGGCCGGATGAGCGAGCTCTCAGGCTTGAAGCGCGACAAGCCGGAGCTGATCCTCGGGGTGATCGGCTGCATGGCGAAGCTGCAGAAGGCGCTGATCTTCAAGCGCTTGCCCGCCGTCGATTTAGTGGCGGGGCCTGCCGAACTCTACGACCTGCCGTATTTGCTCGCCGAAATCCAAGAAAAAAGACAGTCCATAGACCATAGTCCACAGTCCATGGACTATCGACTATCGACTATGGACTCGAAGGTCATGGCGGTAAGGCGCGCGGTGCGTCCGCTCGATCGCAAGCCGGCGGGCGACTATCACCGGCCGGGGGTGACGGCGTTTGTGACGATCATGGAAGGCTGCGATAAGGCGTGCACTTATTGCATCGTGCCGATGACGCGGGGCCAGGAGATCTCACGGCCCGCCGAGGAAATCGTTGAGGAGATCACGCGGCTGGTCGAGGCCGGCTACCGAGAGGTCACGCTGCTGGGGCAGAACGTCAACTCCTACGGCAAGCGGTTTCCGGATGGCTCCGGCTATAAAGGCCCGCTGGGCCGCTTGCGCGTCTTAGAGGAAGAGCCGGACGCGTTGCTCGATTTTCCAAAGCTGCTGCGGAGGATTGATCAGTTTCTCCAACAGGGGGACAGTCCCCTTCGGGAACAGTCCCCTGCGGGGACAGTCCCCAGAATACGGTTTACGACGAGTCATCCGTTTGATGCGCATGAGCGGCTGTTCGAGGCGATGCGCGACTGTCCGTCGGTGTGCGAGTCGCTGCACCTGCCCGTTCAGTCCGGCTCGAACCGCATCTTGCGCGCGATGCGGCGCGGGTACACGCGCGAGGCGTATCTGCAGCACATCAAGCGGCTGCGCGCGCTGATTCCGGATATCAGCCTCTCGACCGACATCATCATCGGCTTTCCAGGCGAGACGGAGGAGGACTTTCAGCAGACGGTGCAGTTGATGCAAGAGGTCGAGTACGACAACGCCTACATTTTTAAATATTCCCCGCGGCCTGGCACCACCGCTGCCGCGCGCGAAGATGATGTGTTGCAACCGGCGAAAGAAGCGCGCAATCAGGAACTGCTCGCCCTGCAAGAAGCGATCGCATTCAAGCGGCTGCGGCGCTACGAAGGCCGGACGGTGGAGGTGCTGCTTGAAGGGCCGGGCCGGCACCCGGGCCAACTGTTTGGCCGCACCCGCGGCAACCACGGCGTGATCGTTGAAGGCTTACCATCGTTGGTGGGCGAGATGGTCGATGTGGTGATGACGAGAGCAATGGCTCATACACTCTTTGGACGTCTGGTGGAGCCTTCAACGATCAGTCCATGGTCCATAGTCCGCAGTCCATAGCTAAAGAGTTTGGCTACGGACTATTGACTATGGACTAAACCATTATGCTGACTATTGCGCTAGTTGGGCCGACGGCGGTAGGGAAGACCGATGTGGCGATCGAGCTGGCGAAACGGCTGGGGGCGGAGATTATTGGCTGCGATTCGATGCAGGTGTATCGCGGCATGGGCCGATTGACGGAGCAGCCCACGCCCGCACAGCGTGCCGAGGCGGTCCATCATCTGGTCGATTGCATCGAGCCGGAGGAGGCCTTCAACGTCGGCTTGTATCGGCGCTTGGCGGTGGAGGCGATTGCGCAGATTCAGCAGCGGGGACGCGCCGCGCTGATTGTCGGCGGAACCGGCTTGTATCTCAAAGCGCTCACCCATGGATTGTGCGACGCTCCGCCGGCTGATGCGCGCATCCGCGAGGCGCTGATGCGCCAGGCGGAGACAGACGGTTCCGATGCGTTGTACGCACGGCTGCGCACTGTCGATCCGGAGACGGCGGCGCGCGTCCATCCCAAGAACGCCCGTCGGGTCGTGCGCGCCCTGGAGGTGTATGAGCTGACGGGGCAGCCGCTGTCGCGCGGATGGACGTGGCGCAGCCCAGAGGCCTCGCCGGCGAAGCAGGGGGCGCTGGAGATAACGGTGATTGGGCTGCTGCGCGAGCGCGAGGTGTTGTGTGCGCGAATCAATCAGCGCGTGGAGCGGATGATCCGCGACGAGCGCGTGCTGGAAGAGGTGCGATGCATCTTGCCGCGCGCACTCAGCCGCACGGCTTGGCAGGTGCACGGCCTGGCGTTTCTCGAGGCGTATCTGCAGGGGCGCGCGACGATTGAGGACACCATCCCGCTGTGGCAGCAGCAGGTGCGCCGCTATGCCAAGCGGCAGCTCACGTGGTTTCGCGCGCAACCACAGATCCGCTGGGTGACCGTGCAGCCGTACGAGCCAGTTCCTGAGACCGTGGATCGTCTGCTGGCATCGCTAGGAGGGGGGATATGGAACGGACGCTCTTAGTTACTATAAAATTTGACAGCGAGCGCCACGGCGGGTGGACCATGGCGGATGAATTGCGCGAGCTGGGGGAGCTGGCGCGCTCCGCAGGCTGCGACGTGGTGGGCACGGTGCCGGTGAAACGGCATGAGCCGATATCCGGCACGCTGATCGGATCGGGCAAGCTGGAGGAGATTGCGCAGCAGGTCATCAACACGAAGGCGCAGGCGGTGATCTTCAATCAAGAGCTCTCCCCGGCCCAGCAGCGTAATATAGAGGAAGTGATGCGTGTCAAGACGATCGACCGCACCCAACTGATTCTCGATATCTTTGCGCAGCGAGCCAACTCACAAGAAGGCAAGATACAGGTGGAACTGGCCCAGCTGCGCTATCTGATGCCGCGGCTGATGGGCAAGGGCGTGGAATTGTCGCGCTTAGGTGGCGGTATCGGCACGCGAGGGCCCGGCGAGCAGAAGTTGGAGGTGGATCGTCGTCGGATTCGGCAGCGTATCAGCCGGATGCGCGATGAGTTGGACAAGCTCAGCCAGCGGCGCGCCGCGACACGGAAGCGCCGTCAAGACGCGGCGGTGCCGGTGCTCGCCCTCGTCGGCTACACCAACGCCGGTAAAACCACTTTGTTGAATTGCCTCACGCACGCGGGCGCTCGGGCGGAGAACCGGCTCTTCAGCACGCTCGACCCGTTGGCCAGGCGGTTGCACCTGCCTGGCGGCACGATGGCGATTCTCACCGATACGGTGGGATTTTTGCACCGGCTGCCGCACCACCTGATTGAGGCGTTTCAGGCGACCCTGGAAGAAACGCGCGATGCCGCCGTGCTCATCCACGTGCTCGATGCCAGCCACCCGCTGGCGGCCGAGCATGCCGAGGCGGTGCGCGAAGTCCTCACGATGCTGGCGTTGGATCGGAAGCCGATCGTGACGGCGCTGAATAAGATCGATCTCCCTGGGAGTGAAGATGCGGCACGCGTCTTGGCGCAGGCGCTGCCTCAGCCGATGCTCATTTCAGCCGTCACGGGAGCCGGCCTAGGGCAATTGCTCCAGCTGATTGAGGCACAACTCGTGAAACAGGATTGACAGCCCCTGAGTTTTTGGATACACTGGAAGTTAGCACTCTGTAAGTTAGAGTGCTAATATGAGCATGAGAAACGCAGAGTTGGAGCAGCGCAAGCAAAAAATTCTTGGGCTGGTGGTGGAGTCGTACGTCGGCAGCGCCACACCCGTCGGGTCGGAGCTGATCTGGAGAAAATTGCGCCAGAGTGTCAGCCCGGCGACGATTCGCCATGTGATGGCCGAACTCGACGACGAGGGATTGCTAGAGCAGCCGCACACCTCGGCCGGCCGGCGACCCACGAACCGCGGCTATCGGATCTATGTGGATACGGTGATGGATGTCCCGCATCTCGCGCCCGAACAGGTGCGCCAGATGATCCAGCACATCGAGCCGGATGAGATGGATGTGGAGGGACTCATGGAGCAGGCCAGCCATGTGCTGGCGGCCCTGACGCATCAGGCGGCATTTGTGTTGGCCCCGACGGTGAAGCACAGCACGGTGAAGCAGATTGAAGTGGTGCCGCTGGGTGTGCGCAGGATTTTGTGCGTGCTCATCGCCAATGAAGAAATTGTCGCCTCGCATGTAGTGGAAACGGACGTCCCCATGAGCCGTGACGAGGCGGCGGCTCTGGTGCGTTTTCTCAATACCGAGTTGGTGGGGCTGCCGTTCCAAGACTTGCTGGGATGGCTTAGGCGGCGGCTGCTGGGAGAGAGCGACTCGTTCTATTATCTGGTGAAGCGGTCCCTCGATCTGCTGGAGCATGCGTTGTCCACCGAGCCGATGGATCGGCTCTGCTTAGAGGGTGCTAGCTACGTGGTGGCCCAGCCGGAGTTTGCTCGCGATCCCCACATGGCGCATGAACTGCTGAGACACTTGGAGGCCGAGCAGGACCTGTTGATCTGTTTGCGCCAGGAGGGCGGTGGCAGTCGCGTGCGCGTGCGGATCGGTCCGGAAATGCAGTGGGGCGATTTTGACGCGTGCAGTGCGGTCAGCGGGTCGTTTGGCCTGGGGCGGGAGCCGCTGGGTATCGTGGGTGTGTTGGGCCCGAAGCGGATGGATTATCGCCAGGTGCACATGATGGTCAACGGCATGATGCAGGCGGTGACGCACGTGCTCACCCGATGGGCGTCGAAGGCATGACTGAGCCGGACGGATACGTCGTGCGGGATAAGCGGCGCGCGGCCGAGGAGCCCTCGGCGGCACCCGACGCGCCCCCGGCCGTGGATGCGGTCACGCTGCAGGACGCCTTGACCCAGGCGAAGCACCAGTACTTGAGCACGCTGGCCGAGGTCGAGAATACGAAGAAACGGCTGCAGCGGGAAAAAGACGAGTTCATGAAGTATGCGGTGGAGTCGGTCATCCGCGAGCTGCTGCCGATTCTCGACGGGTTTGATCAGGCGCTGGTGGCGGTGGACAAGCGTTCCGATGCCGAGGCGATTACGAAAGGGGTCCACCTGCTCTACCGGCAATTGCTGGGCGTCTTGGAGAAAGAAGGCGTGATGCGCATTGCCACCATCGGCGAGCGGTTTGATCCGCATCGCCACGAAGCGGTGGGGCATGTGCCGGCGGATGCGCGCCATGCGGATGGGATCGTTGCGGAAGAAGTGCACGTCGGCTACACCTTGCAGGGGAAGGTGATTCGCCCCGCGATGGTGAAAGTCGCTCAACAAGTCAACGCAGCACAGGAGGACTCGAATGGCTAAAGTCATCGGAATTGATCTGGGAACATCGAATTCGGCGTGCGCCGTGATGGAGCATGGCCGGCCGGCGATCATCCCCTCGGCGGAAGGGACGAGCATCGGGGGGAAGGCGTTTCCCTCATATGTCGCCTTCACCAAGGATGGCCAGTTGCTCGTCGGCGAACCGGCGCGACGGCAAGCCGCCACTAATCCAGAAGGCACGGTGCAGGCGGCCAAGCGCAAGATGGGCACCGACCATGTGTTTCGGATTCACGGCAAGGACTATACGCCGCAGCAAATCTCCGCGTTTATCTTGCAAAAGGTCAAGCGAGACGCCGAGGCGTACCTGGGCGAGCCGGTGAAGGAGGCCGTGATCACGGTGCCGGCCTACTTTAACGATAATCAGCGCCAGGCGACGAAGGATGCCGGGGCCATCGCGGGCTTGGAGGTGCTGCGGATTGTGAATGAGCCGACGGCGGCGTGTCTGGCCTACGGGTTGGATAAAACGGGTGCCGAACAGAAGATTCTGGTGTTCGACTTGGGCGGCGGCACGCTGGATGTGACGATCATGGACATGGCCCAGGGCGTGTTTGAGGTGAAAGCCACCAACGGCGATACGCAGTTAGGCGGCACCGACATGGATCTCGCCCTGGTGGATTACATCGCCACGGAATTCAAGAAAGAATCCGGCATCGACGTGCGCAACGACAAGATGGCGGCCCAGCGCATCCGCGAAGCGGCCGAGAAGGCGAAGATCGAGCTCTCCAACGTGCTGGAGACAGATTTGAACCTGCCCTTCATCACCGCCGATGCGAGCGGCCCGAAGCATTTGACGATGAAGCTCACCCGCACGACGCTGGAGCGGTTGATCGAGCCGATCGTCAATCGCTGCCGCGGCCCGGTGGAGCACGCGCTCGCCGATGCGAAACTGAAACCCTCGGACATCGCCCGCATCCTGCTTGTCGGCGGCCCCACGCGGATGCCGATCATCCAGCGTTTCGTCGAGGAGATGGTCGGGAAGAAGGTGGAGCACGGGGTCGATCCGATGGAATGCGTGGCCACCGGTGCGGCGATTCAGGCGGCGATCATCAAGGGCGAGGTGAAGGATGTGCTCCTGCTGGATGTGACGCCCTTGTCGCTGGGCATTGAAACGCTCGGCGGGGTGATGACCACGCTGATCGAGCGCAACACCACCGTGCCTGCGCGCAAGAGCCAGGTGTTCTCGACGGCCGCCGACAATCAGTCCGCGGTGACGATCCGCGTGCTGCAGGGTGAGCGGAAGATGGCGTCCGATAACACCGAGCTGGGCCGCTTCGATCTGATAGGGATTCCGCCGGCCCCCCGCGGCGTGCCGCAAGTCGAAGTGGCGTTTGACATCGATGCCAACGGCATCGTGCATGTGTCGGCGAAAGACTTGGGCACCGGCAAGGAGCAGTCGATCAAGATCACCGCGCCCGAGAAGCTCTCGAAGGATGAGATCGAGAAGATGGTCAAACAAGCCGAGCAGTTTGCCGACGCCGACAAGAAGCGCCAGGAACTGGTGGAGGCGAAGAACCAAGCCGACCAGCTGCTCTACTCGACGGAGAAAAGCCTCAAAGATCTGGGCGAGAAGGTCAGCACCTCAGACCGAGAGAAGATCGAGGCGGCGTCGAAGGCGCTGAAAGACACACTCAGCGGCGAGGATGCCGCGCAGATCAAGCAGGCGACGGACGCGTTGATGCAAGCCTCCCACAAACTGGCGGAAGAAGTGTATAAAAAGAGCCAGCAGCCAGCGGCTAGCGGCCAGCAGACAGAGAACGCCAAGGAGGAGACGGCGGGCAAGAGCGGCGGCAAGGACGACAACATCGTCGACGCCGACTTCAAAGTCGAAGACGACAAATAATAGCATATAGCGTATAGCGGATAGGAATGCATCAGGGAAGGGGGAGGGCGATGGCAACGCGTGTGGAAGCCATCTCAAAGTTGAAGCGGCGGTATCCGAAGGAGTGGATACTGCTGACGCATGTCGTCACCGATGAATTGACGCATCCGGTCAAAGGGAAGCTTGTCGCGCACAGCAAAAACCGCGATGAAATTTACGACCGGCTGTCGAAAATGCGAGGCAAGCTGGGAGTCCTCTACACTGGAGAGATTCCGAGAAATCTGGCCGTGTTGTTCATTGGCGTGAGCTAGCGGATGGGGCAACATCGTTTCGATCCGCGGCTCAACCTGATCGCATTGGATGTGCTGGCTGACGGTGTCAGTGAGCGGTCGGTGTCGCTGCGGATGGTGTTAGATACCGGCGCATCGTTCACTATTCTCTCGTGGAGCGCCGCCGAGGCGCTCGGATATCATCCAGAGAGAAGCGCTGATCGCGTGCAGTTTACAACCGGGAGTGGAAGAGAGGCAGCCCCTGTCTTTACCGTCAAATCGATTGAAGTCGTAGGGGTTCGATTGACGCGGGTGCCCGTGCTCTGCCATGATTTACCACAAGGCAGCCTAGTCGATGGGTTGCTGGGTTTGAGTTTCTTGCGTCATTGCCGCCTTGCCATCGACTTTCCTCGCGGCGTACTCGAGCTTCGCAAATGAAACTCAAACGATCAAGCATCTTTCCATCGAAGTAATCGTTTCATATATGACTGTGGACTATCGACTATGTCCGCCAACTTACTTGGCGGATCCGCCATGCGTTGTGGCGGAGACTGTGGACTAAATCGATGCCGGTGACCAAGCGCGATTACTACGAGATTCTGGGGGTCCAGAAGGGCGCGTCGGTGGAGGACATCAAGAAAGCCTACCGAGCGCTCGCGATGAAGCACCATCCGGATCGGGTGGAGGCGGCGCACAAGAAAGAGGCCGAAGAGAAATTCAAAGAAATCTCCGAGGCGTACGCCGTGCTCTCCGACCAGGAAAAGCGCACCGTCTACGACCAGTACGGCCACGCCGGGTTTGACCAGCGCTACTCCACCGAAGACATTTTCCGCGGGGCCGATTTCTCCTCGATCTTTGGAGATCTCGGGGGCGAGGGCTCGGTCTTTGAAGACTTGTTGGGCGGGCTGTTCGGCGGTGGAGGCGGCGGTGTGCGCCGGCGCGGGCGCGGGGCCGACCTGCAAGCGGAGATCGAGCTGCCCTTCGAAGATGCGGCCAGGGGCGTGACGAAGACCATCACCGTGCCGCGCCGCGAGCCGTGCGAAACGTGCCGGGGCGAAGGCGGCGAGCGCGCGCGCTGTGCGACGTGCCAGGGCGCTGGGCAGATTCGCCAGTCGGCCGGCTTCATGGTCCTCGCGCGGACGTGCCATCGCTGCGGCGGGCAGGGCAGCACCGTCAAAAAAGCGTGCGCCTCGTGCCGCGGCAGCGGGCTGATCGAGGTGGAGCGCAAGATTCAAGTGAAGATCCCCGCGGGGATCGAGGATGGAATGCGCCTGCGCGTCGGCGGAGAAGGCGAAGGGGGTGTGCGCGGCCGCGGCGATCTCTACGTGGTGTTGCGCGTGCAGCCGCATCCGGTGTTTCAGCGGGAAGGGGCGCACTTGCTGATGGACTATCCGGTGCACATCTCCCAAGCCGCCCTGGGTGCCGAGGTGGACATTCCCACGCTCAACGGCCGCGTGTCGATGAAAATTCCGCCGGGCACGCAGAGCGGGACGGTGTTCCGCGTGCGCCAGAAAGGGCTGCCCGATGTGCACGGCAGCGGACGCACCGGCGATTTGCTCGTGCGCGTGACGGTGGAGACGCCGACGGACTTGAACGCCACCCAGCGACGGGCCATGGAAGAGCTTGGCAAGACGCTGGGTGCGGAGTCGCATCCCTCCCAGCGCTCGTTTTTGGAGAAGATCAAACGCATCTTGAGGTAGCCCCCATGCCCACGTATGAATATCAGTGCCAGAAGTGCCGCAAGCGGCATGAGGTCTCTCAGTCCATCACGGCCAAGCCGCTCACCGCGTGCCCAACATGCCGCGGCCGCCTCAAGCGGTTGCTGAGCAGCGGCTCAGGCTTCCTTTTTAAAGGCAGCGGGTTTTATATCACCGACTATCGCAGCAAAAGCTACCAGGACGCCAAGAAAAAGGATCAGCCGCCTGCCCCCCCACCAACGAAGCCGGCGGGGGGACCTGCCAGTTCGCCCGCCTCTTCCAGTGCGAAACCCGCTGCGTCGTAAATCCCGAGGTGTGTGGTGGGGGGTGGCGGCGAGCTACGCCGCCGCGCTCTTCGTGGTATCGGTGATGCCCATCGCTGCCGGGCCATCGGTGCCCTACCTTGACAAGGTGGTGCATCTAGGCGAATATCTTCTGTTGGCCTGGTTGCTCGTGCAGGCGATGCGAGCGCCCGGAGGGCAGGGTGGGCGCGTGCTCGTGTGGGCGTGGCTGTATGCCGCCAGTTATGGCGCGTTGATGGAGTTGATTCAGGCGATGATCCCCTGGCGTTCGGCGGAGCTGATGGACGCGGTGGCGAATGCGATCGGGGCTGCGTGCGGCGTATGGCTGGGGAAGCGGCTGGCTGTGATGAGGCACTGATGCGACAACGATTCAGCGTGGTGGCGATGGAGCTGGCCCATCATCTGCCGTACACCGTTGTCAGTTCGTTGATCGCCATGGGGGCGGTGTGGTACTTTGGCATCACGCAATTGGCTCGGGATGCCGGCCATGCGTGGGTGCAAGAACTCGAGTGGTCGTTTCATGTACTCCATCCTTTGCACGTGTGCCTCAGCGCCATTACCACGACCGCCGTCTTTTGGCGGTGCGAGCGCCGGGTGAAGCGCACCCTGCTGTTTGGGATGGCGTCGGTGATTCCGTGCGCAATCTCCGACTATTTCGTGCCATTTGTCGGGGGGCGCATCTTGGGGCAATCGATGACGCTGCACATTTGCCTGATTGAGCACCCGATGCTGATTCTACCGTTTTTGTTCCTGGGCGTGGTCGGGGGGTTTCTCTTTGAAGGCAAAGTATCGGACCATTCGGTTTTTTCTCACGGAGCGCATGTGTTCGTCAGCAGCTCGGCCGCGCTGTTGTATTTGGCCAGTTTCGGCTTTACGGGTTGGATGACCGACTTCCATCTGGTCTTTCCGGTGTTGCTGGTCGTCGTGCTGGCGGTGTGGCTGCCCTGTTGCATCAGCGACATTGTCATTCCCGTCAGCGCCATTCAGGAAGAGTCGTATGGCCGCCATCGCGCCGTTCCGCGCCCTCCGGTATAACCTCGCACGGGTGGGCGACCTGAGTGCTGTGGTCGCCCCGCCCTATGATGTGATCTCGCCACAGCAGCAAGCGCAGCTCTATGCCGCCTCGCCGTATAACATCGTGCGGCTGATTTTGGGCCAACGCGCCCCCACCGACACCGACATGGACAACTGGTACACCCGCGCCAAGCGCGACTTTGATGCCTGGCAGCAGGCACAGGTGCTGGTGCGCGATGAGACGCCGGCGATCTATTTGTATGAGCATGCCTTCAGCGGACAGGGGCAGCCCCCCCACCTGCCCGGGTTCGCGGGACGCGAACCGCCGCGCAGCGGCTCGCCTTCGGCGAACGAGCAGGTGGGGGGGCAGCGGCTGCGGCGGCTGGGGTGCGTGGCGCGGCTCTCGCTGGATGACGCCTCCGTCACACAGGTGCTGTCGCATGAGTCGACGTTCGAGGGGCCGAAGGCCGACCGCGCCAAACTGCTGGATGTGGTGGAAGCGAATCTCAGCCCCATTTTTTGTCTCGCGCCGGATCCGCAGCAGCAGATGCTGGCGCTGATGAGGGGCTGGGCTCACACCCAGCCGCCGCTGGCTGGCGTGCAGCTGCCCAGTGATGAAACAGCGCGCATCTGGGCGGTCACCGAGGCTTCGGCCATCGAAGGGCTGCAGCGGTTGCTGGCCCCTGTCTCGCTGCTGATTGCGGATGGGCATCATCGGTTTGCGGTGGCGCGGTCGATGCGGGCGCGCTTTGGCACGGTGATGATCTACATCTCCACGCTGGAAGACCCCGCGGTGCGCGTGCGGCCCATCCACCGCGTGGTGCGCGTGCCGTCCATCGCCCCGTCCCAGTGGGCAACGCGACTGGGCGCTCTGTGCGAGGTGGCGCCGGCGGTCTCACCGGCCGCGCTGACGCGCTGGCTGGACGCGTCGGAGGACCAGGGACGGTTCGGGTGTTATGTGGACGGGCGCACGTACCAGGTGCGCCTGCGCGATGAGGTGCTGGCCGACGCCGTGCTACGGCCGACCCCGACTGCTGTCGGGGCAGCCGGACTGGATGTGACGCTGCTGCATCACGTACTCCTGCCGCACCTGCAGGCCCACCCACCAACGAGGTTGGTGGGTGGGCAGGGCGGCACGGCGACCCCGGTGGGCGCCCTGGAGTGCGTGTATACCCCCGATGTCTCGGAGGCGATGGCGATGGTGGATCGGCGGGAAGGGGACGGCGCGTGGTTGTTGCGGGGCATTCCGATGGCGCAGGTGATGGCGCTCGCTCGGCAGGGCATCATGCTGCCGCAGAAAACGACCTACTTTTATCCAAAGCTCCTGTCAGGCCTGTTCATCAACCCGTTGGAGTGATACAATACCCCTCTTCGCAACATGAAACTGTTTAGCCGATCGTCCCGCGGTGCCAGACGAGTATCCAAGCGCGATATTCCGGCCGGCCTGTGGACTAAATGCGAAGGCTGCGGCCAGCTCCTCTATAATAAGGCGTTAGAGGAGCAGGGTAAGATTTGTCCCAAATGCGACTACCATATTCCTCTGACCGCGTCGGAGCGGCTTGCGTCCTTGATCGATGCCGGCACGTTTGAGGAATGGGATGCCGATCTGACCCCCATCGATCCGTTGCGCTTTCAAGGCCCAAAGTCCTATGCCGAGAAAATCGTGGAAGATCAGCAGACCTGCGCCATGCGGGATGCGTGCCTCACCGGCACCGGGCAGCTGGACGGGCATTCGATTGTGTTCGGGGCGACCGATTCGCGGTTTATGATGGGCTCGATGGGCTCGGTGGTGGGGGAACGGCTCACCCGCGCGATTGAGCGGGCGATTGATGTGCGGCGTCCCGTGGTGATTGTCTCGGGGTCCGGCGGGGGCGCTCGCATGCACGAAGGGCTGTTCAGCCTCATGCAAATGGCCAAGACCGCAAGCGCCCTCATGCGGCTGGACGAAGCCGGCGGGCTGTTTCTGTCGGTGCTGACGCATCCGACGATGGCCGGGGTGCTGGCGAGTTTTGCAAGCCTCGGTGATGTGATCGTGGCCGAACCCAAGGCCCTCATCGGGTTTACCGGGCCGCGCGTGATCGAGCAGACGATTCGCCAGAAACTGCCCGAGGGTTTTCAGCGTTCCGAGTTCTTGCTGGAGCACGGCTTGCTGGATCTGATTGTGCACCGCCGAGACATGAAAGCGACCCTCGCGCGTCTTCTTTGTCAGTTGACGTAATGCTATCGACTATCGACTATCGACTATGGACTAATTAATGGCCCAAGTCAGCTTGCGACACGTCAGCAAAATCTACCCCGGCGGGGTGCCGGCGGTGAATGACATCAGCTTGGGTGTCGAGACGCGGGAGTTCCTCGTCATCGTGGGTCCGTCGGGCTGCGGCAAGTCCACCCTGCTGCGGATGATCGCCGGCCTGGAAGACGTGAGCGAGGGCGAGGTGTGGATTGGCGAGAAACTGGTCAACTACCTGCCGCCGAAAGACCGCGACATCGCGATGGTGTTTCAAAACTATGCGCTGTATCCCCATATGACGGTGTTTGATAATATGGCGTTCGGCTTGAAGCTGCGCGGCTACAGCAAGCCGGAGATCACCAGCCGGGTGCGCGATGCCGCCCAGATCCTTGGGATTGAGCCGTTGCTGCAGCGCCGGCCGCGGGAACTCTCGGGCGGGGAGCGGCAGCGGGTGGCCGTGGGCCGGGCCATCGTGCGGCGCCCGATCGTCTTCCTCTTTGATGAGCCGCTCTCCAACCTCGATGCGAAGCTGCGCGTGCAGATGCGCACCGAAATCCGCAAGCTGCACCTACGGCTCCAGACAACGATGATTTATGTCACGCATGATCAAACCGAAGCGATGACGATGGGAGATCGGATTGCCGTGCTGAACAAAGGCGTGTTGCAGCAATTGGCCGACCCGCTGACGATCTACGAGCACCCGGTCAATCGCTTCGTGGCCAGCTTTATCGGCGCCCCACCCATGAATTTTCTCACCGGCACGCTGCAGCGCGTGGACGGCTATCTCGTCTTCAACGAAGGCGCCTTCACGTTGCGGGTGGTGGAAGATATGCTCAAGCCGCTGCTGCCCTACGATGACAAAGAGGTGATCTTCGGCATGCGGCCGGAAGACTTGTACGACAAATTGTTTGTGACCGAGGCACCGGCCGACAGCACGGTGACGGCCTCCGTGGAAGTGGTGGAGCCGATGGGCTCCGAGACGTATCTGCATGTCAAAGCGGGGCGCCATGCGATGGTGGCCCGCGTGAATCCCCAGGCCAGGCCCGAAATCAATCAAGACGTGGACCTGGTATTTGATATGGGCAAAGCCCATTTCTTCGACCGCGATACCGAACAAGCCATTGCGTAAGAGGCTGGCATGGCCTTCCTGCACGCTCTCGGTCTGCTCTGCATTGCGCTCGCCGCGTACGGGTGGCAGCGGCAGCGCCATCTTCGGAGGCGCCATCGCCTGCAGCGCGTCGTGGACGATGTGCAAGAGCAGCTCACCCTCAAGACGCAGGCGGTGGAGGCGGCTCAGCAACAGCATGGCAGCTTGCAGCGCAAGCTGGGCCGCTACCAACAATTACACGCCATCGCGGAACAGCTCAGCCGTCTGGCAGACTTGGAGGCGGTGAGCCAGCTCGTGGTGGAGCGCACGTTTAAGCTGATCGGCAAATCGTCCGTCTGCTTGCTGTATCTCATCGACCCGGAGCGCCAGGAGTTGGCGTTGCGGGCGTCCCGCAAAGGTCCGGCGATCGAGCCGGTGCGGGCCAAGCAGGGAGACCAGTTCGACCGCTACGTCCTGCGGACGCATCGGCCGCTGCTGGTCAACGATGTGCGGCGAGATTTTCGTTTCAGCATCACCGGCCAAGAGGATCGGCCGATGGCGTCGGTGATGGCCTGTCCGGTGATGGTGGGTGCAAGTGCTGAAGGCGTCTTGCGGATGGATAGTCCGACCGCGGGCGTCTATACGCAGGACGATGTGCGCTTCTTGGACATTCTGCTGGATTTGGTGGACACCGCCATCACCAATGCCCGCCTGTTCGCTCAGACCCAGCAGTTGGCCCTCACCGACGGCCTGACGGGCCTGTATCGGCGCCAGCCGTTTCTGGAGCAGTTGGCGCGTGAGTTGGCGCGCGCGGGCCGGAGTCGAGAGCCGGTGACGGTGCTGATGCTCGACCTCGATAATTTTAAACAGTACAACGATACGTATGGGCATCCGGCGGGCGATGGCGTGCTCAAAGCCGTGGCGCAGATCTTGCGTGCCGCCGTGCCTCCCGAAGGTGTGTGCGCTCGCTACGGAGGCGAGGAGATGGCGATCGTGCTGCCCAAGACGGCTCGCGCACATGGCCAGGCCGTGGCGGAGCGCATCCGGCGGGCCGTTGAAACGGATGCGCAGACGGTTGGCGGCGTCTCGGCGAAGCCAGTGACGGTCTCGATCGGGTTCGCCGTTTTTCCGGAGGATGCGCAGTCGGATACCGAGCTGCTCCGCCGGGCGGATGAGCGGCTCTACCAGGCGAAGCGGGACGGAAAAAATCGAGTGGCAGGATGAGGTCCGCAATCCGCAATCCGCAATAATGACCGTTCTCTTGGGGGTGATCGCCCTGCTGGTGCTGTGGGCTGAGCATACGCGGTCTGCGCGACGCCTGACACAGTTGCAGCGCGCCGAAGCGTTGGCGATCACGCAGCGGCAGGAACAGCAGCGCCTCCTGACGGCTTGCGAGCAAGCCAATCAGCAGGTGGAAGCGATGGTCGGACAGATTACCGATCTCTACCACGTGACGAAGGATACCAGCCGCGCGCTCCATGTGCATGAGTTGTTCGCGTTTTCGTTGGACATTCTGCCAAAATTGCTGACCGTCACCGGCCTACGCCTGATTTACCGTGAACCGTCCAGCGAGTCGCCGACGGCGCTTCGGGCGCGGCGTGCGCCGGATGGCCGTCTGATTCCCGAGGCGCCTTCGGCGTGGTTGCCGTTGGAGCGGGCGATGCTGGAGCAGGCGTCAGCCTCGACGGAGTCGGCGATGGCCGCTGAGGCCGGCACGTTGGCGCGCGACTGGCCGCCGGAACTCAGTCGCGCGGCCTGGGCTCCGCTGTGGGCGGAGCAGCAGATCGTGGGCGTGGTGATCGCCGATGACCTGCCCCCCGATCAGTTGGCGACGCTCTCGGTGGTGGCGCATCAATTGGCGCTCCAGTTGGCGCGCGTGCGGTTGTACCAGACGGTGGAATCGCTGGCGGTCACCGATTCGCTCACCGGACTGTTCGTCCGGCGCTACTTCATGGAGTTCGCTGAAGAAGAGTTGGAGCGGTCTCGCCGCCACCATCTGCCGTGCAGCGTCGTGATGGCTGATTTGGACCATTTCAAATCCAAGAACGATACGTATGGGCACTTAGTGGGGGATGTGGTGTTGCACGACGTCGCCCAGCTGATGCGGCAGAACCTGCGCGGGATCGATCTCATCGCGCGCTACGGCGGCGAGGAGTTCATCGCGTTACTCGTCGAGACGGATGCGGAGGAGGCGATGGTGATTGCCCGTCGGCTTCGAGAGGCGGTCGAGCTCCATCCCATTCGTGCGTATGATGAAACCGTCCTCCAGACGGTGAGCCTCGGGGTGGCGACATATCCCGGAGACGGGCAGACGTTCTCCGAGTTGATTCAGCACAGCGATGAGGCGCTCTATGCGGCCAAGCGCGCCGGACGCAATCGTGTGGTAAGATGGGGTGGAGCGGCCGCCATGGAGAGCGCACGGGGATGAAAATTTTTTTGGATTCGGCGAACATCAAGGACATCAAAGAGGCGATGAGCTGGGGGGCGATTGACGGAGTGACGACCAACCCCAGCCTGGTGTCCAAAGAGGGCCGAGCCTTCTTTCCGCTGCTGAAAGAAATCTGCGAAACGGTTGACGGACCGGTGAGCATGGAAACGATCAGCCGCGAGGCGGCGGGCATGGTGGCGGAGGGGCGGACCTTCTCGACGATTCATCCCCATATCGTGGTGAAATGCCCGCTCACGAAAGAAGGGCTGAAGGCGACGCGCCAACTGACGGCCGAGCGGATTCGCGTGAATGTCACGCTGTGTTTTTCGGCCAGCCAGGCCTTGCTGGCCGCGAAGGCCGGGGCGTACTTCGTGTCGCCGTTTATCGGGCGGCTGGATGACCTCAGCCAGGATGGCATGAGCCTGATTCGGGACATGAAGACCATCTATACGAACTATCGGTTTTCGACGCAGATTTTGGCGGCGAGCATCCGCCATCCGCTGCATGTGGTGGATGCGGCAAAAGCCGGCGCGGATGTGGCGACGATTCCGCTCTCGGTGCTGGAGGCGCTGATCAAGCATCCGCTGACCGACAGCGGCCTGGAGCGGTTCTTAAAGGATTGGGAACAGCTACCCCCGGAAGCCAAGCAGCTCTCCCTGCCGCCTCAGAACGCCCCTCGTCCCACGCGGGAGCGCGTCCGCTCGTGAAGCTTCATCGCCTGACGGCTTTGTGTCTCGCCGGCGCGCTCGGCTGGCCACTGGTGATGCCAGTACCGCTGAGTCGGGCCGAATCATCCAAAACCGATTCGGCTCCCGCCGAAGCCTCCGCGCCGGACCGGCAAACCCCGCCTTTTCCCTCGGAAAAAGCGGGGCAAGCCTTCTGGCAGCGCGCGCAGCGTTTCCTTCAGGCGGGAGACTATGCGCAGGCCTTGCAGGCGCTTGAGGACATCCTTCGTCTTACTCCCGACGATTCGTTGGCGTCGGCCTATCGCGCGCTGTGCCGCACGCGTCTGAAGGAATCAGAACAGGTGGCGCGCTTTTCCGTGGACGACTTGAGCGCCTTGCAGGAGCGGTTGCGGCGGGAGAGTCAGGCGCAAACCGCGCAGGCCTCGCAGGCCAAGATGATGGAGCGCGAGATTGCCAAGGAGCAAGCGCGGTGGGACCAGGCGCTCAAGCAAGCCCAGCGCGAGGCGATTCGTACATCACGCGCCCAGCCGCGCCAGGCTGAGCGCCCGCAGCCGCCGGTCGCAGTGATGCCGGTTCCCGTCGCTCCTGTTATTGTCCCCACCGCTCCGGAGCCTGTGCCTGCGGTTTCTGCTCCCGTGATGCCGGCCCCAGCGGTTCCCCCCTCCATGATTGAGCTGGAGCCGGTGCCTGTTCCGCGTCCTCCCGTGCCCCCAGGAGCCGTGCAGATTCTCGCCGATCAGATGCGCGTCTCGCAGGAGCGGCGGCTCGCCGTAGCCGAGGGGAATGTGCACGTGCTGTTCGAAGACGGCGTGTTGACGTGCGATCACATGACGCTCTTTACCGACACGCACGATGTGTATGCCGAAGGCCGCGTGCGCATCGAGCGGGGTGCGGAGGTGTTTCGAGGGGAATTGGTCCACTATAACATCGATAATAAAAAAGGCCGCTTCTTTCAGGGCGATGTCGCCACGCCGCCCTGGTACACGCATGGGCTGGTGTCGGAGCATCTGGCCGAAGGCGTGATGCGCGTGAAGTCCGGCGGTCTGACGTCGTGCGACTTGGATCCGCCCCACTTCCGGTTCCAAAGCCGGACTGCGACCGTGTTTACGACTGATAAAATTGTGCGCGGTAAAAACGTCGTGCTCTTTATGGAAGATCTGCCCCTGATCTATTTGCCCTCGCTGATGGTGGCGGATCGTCAGACGCCGTTTTTCCTCATCCCGGGGAAAAATTCTCGCTGGGGGCAGTTCGTGCTCGGCGGCTATCGTTATGAGTGGCCGCAAGGCCAGCGCGGCACGGTGCACCTCGACTGGCGCCGGAATTTTCTGTGGGGCACCGGGCTGGATCACCAGTTTCAGTCGACGTCATGGGGCAAGGGTCTTTTCAAGGCGTACTACGGACAACGGTATCTGCGTGTCCAGGATCCCAAAGCCACCCTGCCCAAGGGGGCGGCGCACAAGCGGTACCGCATCCTGTTTCGCCATCAGTGGCAGATGTTGCCTGATACGACGGTCGTGACCAACTACCAAAAATACAGCGATGCGAATTTCCGCAAAGATTTCCTCTTTCGGGAGGAAGTTGTCAGTGAGAGCAACCCTGAAAGCTACGTGTCCATGATCACGAGCGATCCGCACTATACGTTGAGCCTGTTGGCGAGACGGCGGATCAATCGCTTTCAGACGGTGACGAACGCGCTCCCCCAAGCCACACTCGATGTGCGACCGCAGCCAATCGGGGAGACGGCGTTCTTTTCGAGTACTAAATTGGACGTCGCGAACCTGGACACCAAGAATGCCCACTCGGAGATCGATACGGATGTCATCCGACTTGATTGGTTTCAAAAACTCAGTTACGCCATGCACTGGTTCCGTCCGATTGAGGTGACGCCGAACGTCGGAGTCCGCCAGACGTTCTATACGAAGGATAAGCAAGGCGGGCCAGAGCGGCCTGACGGCCAGCGCAATCTGTTCAGCGGGCAATTCTCCGCGGGAGCGGATGCGAGCCTGAAATTGTTCCGGCTCTTTCCCATCGCGACCAACGTGCTGGGTTTGAATCTTCATCGCTTGCGGCACGTGGTGACGCCGACCATCTCGTACAGCTATGTCCATCGGCCGACGGTTCCCAACGAATTGTTCAGTTTTCCGTTGGCGGCGGGTACGACCAATGGGCTGACCTTTGGACTCGAAAACAAGCTCCAAACGAAACGGCCTATTTCCGGCGGCACCGGCAAGTCCGGCCAGCCAGAGAAGCTGGCCAATGTCGATTTGGCCCGGTTGCTGCTCTCTGTTCCGTATACGTTCCGGGGCGCCGGGAACAAGCAGGGCGGCCGGGTGGGGGACACGGCGGTGGATCTGGAACTGTATCCGTGGCCGTGGATGCGGCTGGAATCGGATTTTTCGTATCCCAGCCATTTCGTGAAAGGCTCGCGGGATGAGCGTGTCACGGCGTGGAATCTTGACCTCGTGATGGTGGGAGGGCACGGCGTGCCGCTAGCGCAACACGCCCCGAAGATTCAAGCGCCTACGCTGCGCGCGTTTCAGGTCGGCCCCCAGACCGGCCTTCCGCTTCTGCCCCAAGGCCAGTGGTACCTGGGGCTGAGCCATCGCTATTCCTATAATGATAAAACGGAAGATGTGCTGCAATTGAATTGGCGCCTCAGCGAGAAATGGCAGATCGGCACGTTTCATCGCTTCGACTGGAAGGAAGTGGCGGGGGGCCTGAAGCGGTTCAACAACATGCGAGAGTACCAATATACCCTCACCCGCGATCTGCATGATTGGGTGGGCGAGTTCGTGTATCGGGTGGATCGCGAGTTCGGGGAAGAGCTGTTCTTTACGCTGACCCTCAAAGCGTATCCCAATATGCCGATTGCGTTGTCGGAATCGTACCACGAACCCAAATTCGGTTCGCAAAGCAGTCCATTCTCACCCGTGCCGCGGGGACCGCAAGCAATACCCTAAGACCATCCGGAGGCTGAAGATGACACACTCTGCACAACGGTTTTGGCAAACAGCATGGGGTCTGAGCGCGCTGCTCTGCGGATGCGTGGGAGCTTCCCGGGTGTGGGCTGAGGCGGTGGGCAGTCCGGCCTCGGTCCTCAAAAAAGGCCAGTGGTCCATGAGCGCCTCAGGCGGTGCGCTTCAGGGCCGATCCTTGAGTGGTCAGGGAAAGGCGACGGTGTATCAGGGTGGACATGCCCGCGGCTACGGCCTCACCGATTGGCTCAGCCTCTATGGCAAGCTGGGTCTTGCGCGCATCACGGTGGATGATCCGACCATTCTCAAGACGAACGATTCCTCGTCGTCGAACAGTTTCGGCGCGAACCTGTTTGCAGCGGTGCAGCTCAAGAGCCGGTTGTGGCAGCATGTCCCCAGCCAGTTTGAGTGGGACGGCAGCCTTCAATATATTGACATGCGAGCCAGCCACAAGGGGAAGAACGAAGCCCGGTGGCATGAGTGGCAATTCGCCACCAGCGTGGCGAAACCGTTCGGGCGGGTGAAGCCGTACCTGGGCGCGAAGCTATCGTTCGTGAACATGTATTATCGGGTTCGCCAGCAAGGGGTGTTGCTGAAGGACGGCAACTATCATCAAGACAGTCCGTTCGGCGTGTTTGTCGGATCGGATTTCTCGCTGGGGGCTTCGGAGGATGTGGTGTTGAACGTGGAGACGTCCTATCAGGGCGGGTTGGAAACCAACCTGGCGATTCAGTATGTGTTTTGAAGATGAATATTAGCGTCATCGGGGCCGGGCATGTGGGGCTGGTGACCGGGGCCTGTTTTACCGACCTCGGCCACACGGTCGTGGTGGTCGATAATGACGCCAAACGCATCGCGAATCTCGCGCGCGGCGTCATGCCCTACTATGAGCCAGGCCTCGACGAGCTGGTGGCGCGCGGGGTTCGGGAGAAGCGGCTGTCGTTTACCACGTCATTGAAGGAGGGTGTGGCCGCCTCAACCATCATTTTTATTGCCGTGGGCACGCCGCAAAAAGCGACCGGGGAGGCGGATCTAGCCTATGTGGAAGCGGTGGCGCGATCGATCGCCCAGTGCCTGCCAGGGTATCGGCTGATTGTCGAGAAGTCGACGGTGCCCGTCCAAACCGGCCAATGGATCGCCCGCACCATTAAGACCTACCTCAAAAAGAAGCAGCCGTTTGACGTCGCCTCGAACCCTGAATTCTTGCGCGAAGGCACCGCGATTCAAGACTTCATGAAGCCGGACCGGATCGTGCTCGGAGTGGAGAGCAAGCGGGCCAAAGATCTGCTGTGCGCGTTGTACAAGCCGCTGGGCGCGCCGCTGGTGATCACCGATATGGCGAGCGCTGAGCTGATCAAGCATGCATCCAACTCGTTTCTCTCGATGAAGATTTCTTTTATCAACGCGATCGCGCAGGTGTGCGAGCGGTGCGGGGCGGACGTGGAGCAGGTGGCCGAGGGCATGGGCCTGGATCCTCGGATCGGCCGGGCGTTTCTGAATGCCGGGGCCGGTTTTGGAGGGTTCTGTTTTCCGAAAGACCTCGAAGCGTTCATTCAAATTTCCGAGCAACTCGGCTATGACTTTGAGCTGCTCAAAGCGGTGCGCGCGATCAACGAACAGCAGAAGCGTTGGTTCGTCGACAAGATCAAGCGCGCGCTCTGGGTGGTAAAAGGGAAGACCGTCGGGGTCTTGGGCTTGTCGTTTAAGCCCAACACCGATGATATCCGCTATGCCCCTGCGCTTGACGTGATAGAATACCTCCGCGGAGAAGGGGCCGCCATCAAGGCGTTTGATCCCCAGGCGATGCGGGAGGCCGCGCGGCTGCTGCCGAAGGTGCGCATGTGCCGCGATCCGTATGAGGCAGCCAAGGGCGTGGACTGCCTCGCAATTCTCACCGAATGGAATGAATTCAAAGAGTTGGATTTTGCCAGACTGAAGCGGCTCATGCGCCAGCCGTTGATTGTGGATGGGCGTAATATCTATGACCCGAAGCGCCTGCAGGCACTCGGCTTCCGGTATCTGAGTATCGGCAGAGGGCGAGATGAAACTCATTAAGGGCGTGCGCGTGAAAGCGCTGAAGGTGATTCCGGATGAGCGCGGCCGCTTGTTTGAGATGCTCCGACGGGATGATGCGTTCTTCATCAAGTTTGGGCAGGTCTATTGCACGATGGTTTCTCCCGGGGTCGTGAAGGGGTGGCATTATCACAAGAAACAGGTCGACAACTTTGTGTGCGTCAGCGGCATGATTAAACTCGTCTGTTATGACGGTCGATCCGGTTCACGCACGAAGGGTGTGGTGAATGAATTCTTCATGGGGACGCACCATCCGATGCTGGTGCAGATTCCCGCCAAGGTCCATCATGGATTCAAGGGTATCAGCGACCAGGAAGCGATCGTGATCAACATCTCGACTGAGCCCTATCATCATCAGCGCCCGGATGAATATCGCCTCGATCCGCATCAGAATGACATTCCGTATAGCTGGGATCGCCGAGATGGGTGATCTGAGTGCGGAGTGCGGAGTGCGGAGTGCGGAGTTCAACTGATGAAGGGTGTCGTGCTGGCGGGGGGGTTGGGCACGCGGCTGGGGGCGCTGACCCGCATTACCAACAAACATCTGCTGCCGATCTACGATCGGCCGATGATTTACTATCCCATCCAGACGCTGGTAGAAGCCGGCATTCGAGACATCATGCTCGTGACGGGAGGGAACAACGCCGGGGATTTTCTCCGCTTGCTGGGTAATGGGGAAGAGTTTGGGTTGAAGCGCTTGCATTACACGTACCAGCGGGGCGAAGGCGGTATTGCCGCAGCACTCAGTTTGGCCGAGCCGTTTGCGGATGGCGAGCGCATCGTGGTGATCCTCGGGGACAACATCGTGGAAGAGAGTATTAAGCCGTCTGTGGAACGTTTTGCGGCTCAGGCTCATGGGGCGAAGATTTTATTGAAAGAGGTGGAGGATCCTGGGCGGTTCGGTGTGGCTGAGCTTTCTGGTGATCGCATCATCGGGATCGAAGAAAAGCCGGCCGCGCCGAAATCGCCGTATGCCGTGACCGGTATATATATGTATGACGCGCACGTGTTTGAGATCGTGAAGACCTTGCATCCTTCCGGCCGCGGGGAGCTGGAAATTACCGATGTGAATAATGCCTACATCCGGCTCGGGCAGATGACGTATGACATGCTTGAGGGCTGGTGGACCGATGCCGGCCTGCCCGAGACGCTCTACCGGGCGACCACGCTAGTCAGGCAGCGGGCGGTGAGGCGTGGCGAGGTGCCTGAGCCGGAGGCCGTGCGCTCATGAGAATCTTGGTGACGGGGGGCGCAGGATTTATCGGCTCGCATGTTATTCGGCGATGGCTGCGACGTCATCCCACGGATGAGATCGTCAACCTGGATGCGCTCACGTATGCCGGGTCTCGCGAGCGCCTGGCGGATGTGGACGCGCAGTCTGGCTATCGGTTCCTGCACGGCGATATCTGTGATCCGCAGGCGGTGCAAGACGCCATGCGCGGGTGCCAGGCGGTTGTCCACATGGCGGCGGAAACGCATGTGGATCGCTCCATCACCGACGGCGCTCCATTTTTGAGGACGAATGTGGAAGGCACGCATGTCCTCCTGCAAGAGGCGCAGCGACAGGGTGTGGCGCGATTTCTCCATGTAAGCACGGATGAAGTGTACGGGCCGATCTTGGAGGGAGCGGCGGACGAGCAGGCTGCGTTGTCTCCTCGGAGTCCCTACGCAGCCAGCAAAGCCTCCGGCGATCTGCTGGCTCAGGCGTTTTTTCACACGCATGGTCTACCGGTGACAGTGGTGCGGCCGACGAACATCTTCGGGCCGGCGCAACTGCCGGAAAAATTCATTCCCCTATGCATCACCAGCGCTGTTGAAGGGCGCTCCATTCCGTTGTATGGGGACGGGCAGCAACGGCGGGCCTGGTTGTTTGTGGAGGATCTGGTGGAGGCGCTGTGTGTGCTCCTGGAGCGGGGCGAGGCGGGTCGCATCTATAATGTGGGCAGCGGGCAGGAACGCACCAATCTGGAGACCGCCCAGCAGATTCTCTTGCTCCTCGGATGCGCGCTGACGCTGATCCAGCGTGTGGCGGATCGCCCCGGTCATGATCGCCGCTATGCGATGCGGGATGATGCGATACATGCGCTGGGTTGGCAACCACGCACGTCGTTTGAGCAGGGCTTGGAGCAGACCGTCACCTGGTATCGAGCCCATCCTGAGTGGTGGGCTCCGTTGGCGCAGAAACTTCGTGAAGATTCTTATCACTGGCTCAACAGGGCTGCTGGGGCAAGCCCTCGTCAGGCACTTCGCGCCGCGGTATGACGTGGCGGGCGTCTCCCGCCACGCGGCTTCGCCCGTACCACGGGTCTCCCACATGGTGTGCGATTTCACCGATGCGCAGGCTACGATGAGGGCGATCCGAGCCGCGGGAGCGGACGTGGTCGTCCATACGCAGGCGCTCTCCGACGTGGATCGGTGCGAGCAAGCGCCGGAGGAGGCCGAGCGGCAGAATGTGCTGACCGTCCAGCATCTCTGTCAGGCGCTGGAGGGATTACCGACGTGGTTGGTCGGGATGAGCACCGACTACGTCTTTGACGGTTTGAAGGGTCAGCCCTATGATGAGCGTGATGTGCCAGCGCCGCTGAGCGTCTATGGGCGCAGCAAATTGGCGGCGGAACAGCAGGTTCAACGTTATCGGCAGGGCATCGTGGTGCGCGTCAGCACGTTGTTCGGTGCTGACCGGATGAATTTTTGCAACGCCATCGTGGAGCGGCTGCATCGAAGAGAACCGGTGCAGGCCTTTGTCGATCAAACCACCTCACCGACTTATACCGAGGACGTGGCAGACGGCATGGAGGCGCTCATTCGATACTTCATGGAAGCTCCCTCCACAGCGGCCATGCCGCGCGTGTATCATATGACGAATCGCGGCGGTTGTCGTCGCATTGAGTTTGCCACGGAAGTGGCGAGACTACTTGGCGAGGATGCGTCGCTCATCCATGGGATTCCCATACAGGCTCAGCATCGTCCAGCACCCAGGCCGGCCTATTCGGCCTTAACCAGTTGTCATCTGCAGGATGTGATCGGGAGGACGTTACGACCATGGCAGGACGCACTGCGCGTCTATCTCGCCAGTCAGCACTGGCTCAACTAGCCGAACGGATTCGCACGACCCAAGCCCGGATAGGAGTGATCGGGCTTGGGTATGTGGGATTGCCGTTGGCGGTGGAATTCGCCACAGAGGCATTCACCGTCACCGGTATTGACCTCGATCGGCAGCGGGTCAACAGCGTCAACGCCGGTCGCTCCTATATTCCCGATGTGACGTCGGAGACGATGGGGAAGCGCGTGCGCTCCAAACGGCTGTTGGCCACCAGCACCTACGAACACCTCGCCAGCCTGGATGCCATCATCATCTGCGTGCCGACTCCTTTGCGCAAGACGGGTGAGCCGGATGTGTCGTTTATCCTTTCCGCGGCCAAAGAAATCGCCGCCGCGCTTCGTCCCGGGCAATTAATCATTTTGGAGAGCACCACCTATCCTGGCACCACCGATGAAGCGCTGCTCCCGATGCTTGAAGCGGGCGGCTTGAAGGTGGGGAAAGATTTTAGTTTGGCGTTTTCGCCGGAGCGGATCGACCCTGGCAACGCGCGCTATTCCACGCGGAGCATTCCGAAGGTGGTGGGCGGGATGACGCCGACGTGCCGGCGACTGGCCATGGCGTTGTACGGCCGCGTCATTGAACGAGTCGTGCCTGTCTCCTCGACGAAAGTCGCCGAAATGGTGAAGCTTCTCGAGAATACATTCCGTGCGGTGAACATCGGTCTCGTCAATGAGATGGCGCTCATCTGTGATCGGCTGGGTGTCAATGTGTGGGAGGTCATCGACGCAGCCAAGACCAAGCCCTTCGGCTTCATGCCCTTTTATCCCGGGCCTGGTATCGGCGGGCATTGTATTCCAAGCGATCCCATGTACCTGGCGTGGAAAGCTCGGGTGCACGGTTTCGACGCGAAATTCATTCAACTGGCTGATCAAATCAATCGCTTCATGCCGCACTACGTCGTCGAGAAGATCACCAAGGCGCTGAATGCGTACCGGAAATCTCTCAACGGCTCGCGCATCCTCCTGATCGGCCTCGCCTATAAGAAAGATGTGAATGACACGCGAGACTCTCCTGCGTTTGAGATCGCGCAAGCGCTCGATGAGCGGGGCGCGGAGGTGGCCTACCACGACCCCTACGTGCCGACCGCCCAGCTCAACGGCCACACGAGTCGGTCCATCGCGCTGACGGCCGAGCGACTCAAGCGCACCGACTGCGTGGTTATCCTGACGGACCATTCCGGCGTGGACTACGAGCTGATTCTTCGAGCGGCCCCCTTGATCGTTGATACCCGCAACCATTATCGCGATCTCTCCCCTCGGCCAGCCCGCGTGATTCCTCTCTGATGGCGCGCTATTTAGTAACAGGGGGAGCAGGTTTTATCGGTTCTCATGTGGTGGAGCGGCTGGTGGCAGATGGCCACCAGGTTCGCGTGCTGGATGATCTGTCCACAGGGAAGTTGGACAATCTCGCAGCGGTGCGCGACCGCATTGAGTTCATCCGCGCCGACATCCGCGATCGCCAGGCGGTGGCTACCGCGTGCGAAGGGGTGGAGCGGATCATCCATGAAGCCGCCTGGCGCAGTGTACCCAAATCGATGGCCGATCCGGTTGGCTACACGGACGTCAACGTCCTGGGAACGGTCACTCTCCTTGAGGCGGCGGCCCACGCGAAGGTAAAGCGGGTGGTGTGCGTCTCCTCCAGCTCCGTCTATGGAGAGACAACACAGATGCCGCTGCAGGAAGATCAGCCCACTCGCCCCATCTCGCCGTATGCAGCGTCCAAATTAGCTGATGAGCTGTATTGCGGGTTGTTCTCGCGCGCGTATGGACTCGAAACGGTGGTGGTGCGTTATTTCAACGTCTTCGGCCCCCGCCAGAGTCTGGAAAATGAATACGCGGTCGTGGTTCCCAGGTTCATCACCTGTCTGCTGCGCGGGGAGTCACCGCCTATCTATGGAGATGGCCTACAATCCCGTGATTTTACATATGTGGACAATGTCGTGGACGGCACGCTGCGCTGCGCGCAGGTGCCGGGTATCAGCGGGGAAGTGTTTAATCTCGCCCTCGGGGAGGAGCACACCGTGCTCGATCTGCTCGACCAGCTGAACACGATCATGGGATTAAACATGGCGCCTGAATTCAAGCCGCAACGATCCGGCGATATGTATCGAACCTATGCCGATTGCTCCAAAGCCAAGCGGTTACTGGGATGGACGGGGGCCGTGAGCTTCGCTGAAGGCTTGCGTCGCACTGTCGCATGGTTCCGCTCCCGGTAATGCCCTCGATTCCTCTGATTGATGCACAGGCGCAGTATCGCGCCATCAAAGCCGAGGTGGACTGCGCGATTCAACGGGTCCTTGACAGCGGCCAGTATATCCTCGGCCCGGAAGTCGAGGCGTTCGAGCGGGAAATGGCTGCCTACTGCGGCACTCGTGAGGCGGTGGCGGTGGCCTCGGGGACCGATGCGCTGATCCTGTCGCTGCGCGCGCTTGGCATCGGCCTCGGCGATGAAGTGATCACCAGCGTCTACAGTTTTTTCGCCACGGCTGAGGCGATTGTCGCTGTGGGGGCCACGCCAGTTTTTGTTGACATCGACCCGCGCACGTACACGTTGGATCCTACGTTGCTTGAAGCGGTGCTGACAGCGAAGACGAAAGCGATTATCCCGGTTCATTTGTATGGACACCCCTGCGCGATGCGTGAGGTGATGGCTTTCGCCCGCTCCAATCGTTTGAAGGTCATCGAGGACTGCGCTCAAGCCCTGGGCGCGCAGCATCAAGGACAGCGGGTCAGCTCCTTCGGGGATGCCGGGGCGCTTAGTTTTTATCCCAGTAAGAATCTCGCCGCTTGCGGCGATGGAGGCATGGTGGTGACCAACGATGCGGCGGTGGCCGAGCAGCTTCGCCTGCTGCGCAATCATGGCAGCCGCGAGCGGTATCACCACACGGCGGTGGGCACCAACAGCCGGTTAGATGAATTGCAGGCGGCCATTCTGCGGGTGAAGTTGCGCCACCTTGAAGCGTGGAACGACGCCCGCCGTCGCCACGCGACCTCCTATCGCGACGCCTTTCGACGCCAGGGGCTGGAGCGAGTGGTGCAGGCGCCGGAGGAGCTACCGGAGAGTCAGTCTGTGTACTCGTTATATACGATTCGTGTGGAGCGTCGCGATGAGCTTCAACGCGCGCTCTCAACAGCCGGCATTGCAACCCAAGTGGCGTATCCATCCACCCTCGCTGAGCAACCTCCGCTGCAACCTTTCGTTCGATCAGGCCAATCGTTTCCGCAGGCGACCAAGGCGTCGCATCACGTCCTCTCTCTTCCGATGTACCCTGAATTGACGTCAGCGCTTATTGATCACGTCGTGCGCGCAATGAGTGATACACTGCTGTCGGCTTCGCCATGCGCGTCCTAATCACGGGCGGGGCAGGGTTCACCCCGTGAGATAGCCGCCTGCGCGGAAGATGAGCGGCGCCATCTCATGGGGTTCATCGGCCATGTGCTACACGTATGTGCTGCAGAGTGGAAAAGATGGAAAGTGGTACACCGGCTCAACGAATGATCTTGAGCGCCGACTCCATGAGCATAACCATGGAGAGGTTGAGGCCACTCGATACCGAAGACCGATGCGACTTCTGTATTATGAAGGGTGTCTCAACGAGCATGACGCTCGGTTGCGAGAGCGCTATCTCAAGTCAGCGTGGGGCAAGCGGTATCTTAAGAATCGGATGAAGACGTTTCTTGTAGGCACAACCAGATGAGGTATCTCGTCACAGGAGGAGCGGGGTTTCTGGGATCGCATTTGTGCGACCGCTTCATCGCCGACGGCCACCAGGTGCTCTGCGTGGACAATTTTATCACTGGCTCGGAAGCGAACGTGGCCCACCTCCTTGCCAACCCTGCATTTCAACTCCTTCGGCATGACATCACCAAGACCTTCGAGCCATCTAATCCGGTTCACTACGTCTTGCACTTTGCTTCTCCAGCCAGCCCCATCGATTACCTGAAGTTTCCCATTCAAATACTCAAAGTGGGTTCCCTTGGCACGCTCAATGCCTTGGGGATTGCCAAGGCCAAGGGCGCGAAATTTCTCCTAGCGTCTACTTCGGAAGTGTATGGAGATCCGCAGGTCCATCCGCAGCCGGAGAGCTACTGGGGGCATGTGAATCCGATTGGGCCGCGCGGCGTCTATGACGAGGCGAAGCGCTTCGCCGAAGCCGCTACGATGGCCTACCATCGCGAGCATGGGGTCGACACGCGCATCGTTCGCATTTTTAACACGTATGGGCCACGCATGAGGATGAACGATGGCCGTGTCGTGCCCACCTTCATCAGCCAGGCTTTGCGCGGGGAACCGCTCACGGTCTTTGGGGACGGGAAGCAGACTCGAAGTCTGTGCTATGTCTCTGATCTCGTGGAAGGCATTCGCCGACTCACGGACAGCGACCTGCATGAGCCGGTGAATCTCGGCAACCCCGATGAGCGAACTATGCTCGAACTTGCGCAGTACATTATTACGCTCTGCGGCAGCTCCGCCTCCCGCATCGAATTTCGTCCTTTACCGCAGGACGATCCCAAGCAGCGCCAGCCTGATCTGACACGCGCCAAAACACTGCTGCAGTGGCAGCCGCGCATGACCCTGGATGAAGGACTTGCCAAGACCATCGCATGGTTTCGTCAACACGCGTCAGCCTCAGCTCTTCCGTATTGAGATGGAAACGATTTCGATTGTGTTTCCCGTCTGGAATGAAGCGGAGAATCTCGACACGCTTTACCAACGCGTCGTGGAGGCGTGTCGGGAAGCCCGCGTCGAGCCTGAGCTGATCTTCGTCGATAACAGCAGCACGGATGAGTCGCTGACCGTCATCAAGCAGTTGCGAGTGCGCGATCGACGGGTTGGCTATGTGTCGCTGTCGAGGAACTTCGGGCATCAAAATGCCCTGTTCGCCGGCATGTCCTTTGCGAAGGGGCAAGCGGTGATTACCATGGACGCCGACTTGCAGCATCCGCCTGTCTTGATTCCCCAAATGGTGCAGCAGTGGCGACAGGGCGTAGAGGTCGTCTATACCACCAAGATAGATTCGGCGCTCCCATGGAGACGCCGCTGTTCAGCGCGACTGTTTTACTGGGTGATCTCAAAACTGTCCGGGTTGCAACTCACCTTTGGTCAAACCGATTTTCGGCTCCTGGATCGGAAGGTCTTGGAGGTCCTACTGCGCATTCCAGAATATCATAAGTTTCTGCGAGGCCAGATAAAGTGGGTGGGCTTTCGGCAAGAAGGGCTGTCGTATAATGTGGAGCCGCGCTTGAGTGGCACATCAAAATTTTCCTATCGGCATCTGCTAGCGTTTGCGCTTGATGGCATCGTGGCGTTTTCCCGCTACCCACTGCGCCTTGTTACCATCGCGGGCCTGATAACGTTTGCTTTTTCTGTGATCTATATTGGATATATTCTTCTCTTAGTCGGCTTGAAGCTGTTGCAGGTTTCGCACCTCGCACCGTTTCCACCCGGCTGGATGACACTGGCGACCGCCGTGTTGTGCCTTGGCAGTCTCCAGTTAGTCGCCCTCGGCGTGCTGGGGGAGTACATCGGCCGCATTTATGATCAGACCAAAGGTCGTCCCGTTTTCATTGTGCGTGAGCAGGCCGGAGCATCCTTCGCGTCATGACGGTGATTATTCTGTGCGGGGGACGAGGTTCGCGCCTGCAGCCAATAACTGCGGACGTTCCGAAAGCTCTGGTGCCGCTGCACGGCAAGCCCATTTTACAGCATAGTATCGAATTTTATCTGAGCAAGCAGGTGACGCGTTTCATCCTCTGTACGGGAGTTCACGCCGGTGCCATCGAACGGTTCCTGGCGTCGCACGGCTTTCCTGCGGAGATCCAGACTTCAAACGCCGGGGAAGAAGTTAGCATGCTTCAGCGCCTTTATGCCGTGCGGTATCTCATGGAGGAGAGCCGAGCCATTGTCACCTATGGCGATACCTTCATTGATCTTGATCCGCAGAAGATGCTGGCTGAACACCGGCGCAGCGGCGCGGCCGTCACCATGACCGTAGCAGAGATCCGCAGCCCATTTGGTCTGGTGACGTTAGGGACGGATCAGAGCGTCCTGGCATTTGAGGAGAAGCCGTTACTGCCCCACTATATTGGGCAGTTCATCATTGAGCGAAGCGTGTTTGATCAAATGGATGATGCGTGGCTGGCGTTGCCAGATGGGGAAGGGCTCGTGCGGCTCTTTCAGGATTTGATCGAGCAGAAACGGCTGCGAGCCTATCAGCACAGGGGGTTGCATTTAACGTTTAATACAATGGAAGAACGGCAGCGGGCGGAGGCAGCGATGGTGACATTCTTTACCGAGCAGGCGAGTTGAGATGTCGTGGTTTGCGAGAAAACGGGTGTTGGTGACAGGCGGCAGTGGCTTTATCGCATCCCATCTATGCCGACGGTTGGTCGCCGAGGGCGCTCGGCTGTTTGTGCTCACACGATACAACAGCATCATCGATAACGTGCGGTTGGCCGATTGTTGGGACCGCCTGACGCCTATCGAGGCTGACCTGCGGAATGTCGATTCACTGCGGCAGCTGACGCGCATTCGCCCGCAGACCATCTACCATTTCGCGGCCTATAACCATGTCGGAGATAGCTTCACGCATGTGGGAGAAGCCATTGATGTCAACGGACGGGGGACAGTCAACCTGCTTGAGGCGTATCAGGACTATGAGCGCTTTATCTACATTTCTTCCTCAGAAATTTATGGGCATCAATCGCGTGTGCCCTTCACGGAGAGTGCTCAGCCATTTCCGATCTCGCCGTACGCGGTAGGCAAGTACACCGGCGAGTTGTATGCCCGCATGACGTGGCACGTGCATCGCAAGCCGATCGTCGTGCTGAGGCCGTTTAATGCTTTTGGACCGTACCAAAGTCCGCGCGCCGTGGTGGCGGAACTCATCATGAAGTGTCTGGCGGGTGAGGACATTATCACGACAAAAGGCGTTCAGACGCGCGATCTGAATTTTGTGGGTAACCTCGTCGATGGATTTCTCCTCGCCGCGATGCGTTCGAAAGCCGTGGGAGAGATTATCAATCTCGGATCAGGCCGAGAGATTGCGGTGCGAGATTTGGTGAAGCAGATACATCGACTGACCGGATCGCGCGCTCGACTGCGCATCGGAGAGCTGCCCTATCGCCCGACAGAAATTTGGCGCATGGTCGCGGATCATCGCAAGGCCAAGCGCGTGTTGGGCTGGGCGCCGTCGGTTTCTCTTGAGCGCGGCCTTAAACACACGATTGCCTGGTACCGCGCGTTTCATAACGTGTTCCGCACGCCGCATGGCGGCGTGCAACAATTATGCCTGCCTCTCGAGTAAGGAGGCAGCGCATTTTGGTGACGGGCGGCAGTGGTTTTATCGGCCGGCGCCTGGTGGCCGCGCTTACATCAGATGCACGGCAAGTGGATGTCTACTCCGGAGATATCGGGCAGTTCAACACGCTGACCCAGCGTTACAGCGTGGTGTACCATCTCGCCGGCATCACGCGAACAGAAGCCTCACAGCCCATCACTGCACTCTTCACCACAAATGTGAGCGGCACGCGTTCCGTGTTGCAGTACTGCCGTCGCGTCGGGGCTCGCTGTATCATCACCTCCTCGGCAGCCGTGTATCGGCCATTACGAGTCGCGGGACGGCTTGATGAGAATGCTCCGCTTGATCCGCCATCGCTGTATGGGATCAGCAAGCTGTTGGCAGAGCAGCTCTGTGCCGATCACGCTGAGCAACAACAATTGCCCACGACAATTCTCAGGATCTTTAATCCTTATGGGCCGAGACAACCGGCTTCGTTTCTGATCCCGTACCTCATCGCTCAACTTGCGACCGGTCAGCCACTCATGCTGCAAACGCCTGGTGTCGTGAGAGATTTTGTTCACATCGCGGATGTTGTGAACGCCTTGCGGCTCTGCGGCGAGCGCGAGGAGCCTGGACTACGAATCTTCAACGTCGGGACCGGTGTTGGCATGTCAGTTCGTGAGGTGGCGGCACGGATTGCTCAGCAGATCGGTATTCGCCCGACGATTGAGGAGCGGGAGGCGGGTATCAACTATGTCGTGGCGGATATCCAAAAGATTCACGACCAGCTAGGATGGCAACCGCAATACGGCTTCGACGATGGAGTAGGCCTCCTCCTGCACGAGTTGCAACAGGCGTGACACGTACCGTACTGCTGTTGATTGCAGGCTTGCTGGCCTTGCCGTCTTATTTGCCGAGGCTTGGGTCTGGAGAGGAGGGAAGATTCGCATTCTTCTTTCCTTGGCCGGGGTAGAAAGCTTTTTGTTTCCCCCTCTTATCCTGGGTCAGCCGGTGGCGCACGACTCGTACCGCAGATCCGTGACTGTTCATGTTCCCCCTGGTCTGTGGCTATGGGGTATTAGTGTACAGCACGGTGTGTCTGCCGACACCTGTCATTGTGGCCGTTATGTTCCTGAGCAGTATTCTTCTGGTGTTCTACGGTACTTTGAACACTAGGGTCGGATGGTGCGACGTTCGATGCATTGGTGTGGTCGCTCCTGAGCAGGGAATCGCTGCCGCAGTGGATTCACTGGTGGGCGGCCTCTTTGAGCCGTACTTGATTTTGTTGGCTGCCATCAGTTGTGTGCGGCTGCTTTGTCTGAGCCGCCGTGCCGTTATTTCTTCACCAGCGTTAGTGGATCGCGAAGTGGTGCCGATTGAGCACAACAAACTCTTGACGTTCGTCTGAAAATGTTTAACAATAGAATGTCATCTTGTTCACTCATTGAACGCCCCCTAATGAAGTCCAGCACCTACCATGAAATGCACCTGCTCACCGAGGTGAGCCGGAGTCCTGACGCCAGCCAGCGCGAACTCTCCAAGCGGGTCGGCGTCGCGCTTGGATTGACCAATCTGATGCTGCGCCGGCTGGTCAAGAAGGGCTACATCAAGATCAGCGGGACCAAACGAAGCCGCATCCGCTATCTCATCACGCCGCAAGGCATTCTTGAGAAGTCTCGTCTCATGTACGAATTTGTGCAGTATTCCCTCCAACTCTACGGACGCGTCCGTCGCTCACTGCGTGAGCAGCTCACCGCCGTTGCCCGAGAAGGGCATCGGCGGATTTTGTTGTACGGCACTGGAGAGCTGGCCGAGATCGCGTTTTTGACCGTTCACGAAATGGGGTTGGAACTGGTCGGCGTCATCGAGGATCTCCCTACTCTGGAATCGTTTCTCGGACGCCAGGTTCAGGGTCTGGGCGCCATCGGAGTCAGTTCCTATGATCGGGTGATTGACGCGAAGAGTCGATGGGGTGCGATTGAGGGGAGCCGCCAGTTGATGGCGGCGGGTGTGCCGCCTGATCAGATCATTACACTTGCCCCCTCCACGCTTCGCGCGGATGAGCCGGCGTCAGCCGCCGCGGTCGTGTCCTAATGCGGCGATCGATTAGTCTTACGGATTGCGATGTGGTCATCCTCTGCGGAGGGCGGGGCACTCGGCTTGGAACGTTGACGGCGAAAACGCCAAAACCGCTGTTGCCGGTCGGAGGCGAACCATTCTTATTGCGCCGACTTCGTGCGCTTCGTGCGGAGGGATTTCGACGAATCCTCCTGGCGGTCTATTATCTGGCACCGCAGTTCCATGCGTTCGTCCGCACGCATGCGGGGGAATTCCCCGATTTGACAGTTGTGGAAGAGCCGATCCCGTTAGGGACGGGCGGGGCGTTGCGGCAGGCCGTACGGCAGGTTCGATCGTCGGTGTTTGTGGCCTTGAACGGAGATTCCTGTGGAGTGAAGGCGGTTATGCCGGTGCTTGAGGCGCATGCCAGACGAGGCGCTCGTTTCACGATGGTGGTGGTGCGCGCTGAGCACGTGGAAGGCAACGCCCATCACAAGGGGATGGTCACGCTTGGTCCCGAGGAAGAGATTCGAGGATTGACCACCGGTGACGCGAGTGGCCCACACTGGGTCAGTGCCGGAGTCTATGCGCTCGATCGCGACTTGGTGCAGGGGTGGCCGGAAGGATCCTATGATCTCGAGCAGCATTTCTTGTCTTTGGTGCCACGCGGCAGCGGGTGGGCGTGTGCTTCGGAAGCCGCACTCTTGGATATTGGCACGCCGGATTGTTACGAACTGGCGAGCCGGCATAGCGTCTCATGATGCACACGGCCGTGACCACTCCACCCGCCGGCGCTACTCATCGGATCACCTTCGGCCATATTGAAATCGGCGCCTCAGCCCGCCGGTGGCTCAACGAGGCGCTCGATCGCAATTGGGTTTCGGAAGGCCCGAATGTGCAGCGCTTCGAACGGGAGTTTGCCCGTGTATTCGGCTACCACGATGCCGTCGCGACCAGCTCGGGAACGGATGCTGGCATCGTGGCGATGAGCGCGCTGCTGGAGCAGGGGGCCTCGCGCGGCGATGAGGTGATTACACCCGCGCTCGCGTTTGTGGCCACAGCCAACTGCATTCTCGCTGCTGGCTTGGTGCCGAAGTTTGTCGATGTCGAGCTGGAGACGCTGAATCTCAATCCGGCCCTGATCGAAGCGGCGATTACGCCGCGCACGCGCGCGATTCAAGTGGTCCACACAATGGGCAAGCCCTGCCGGATGGCGGAGATTCTGGCCATCGCGAAGCGCCATCGCCTAGCGGTGATCGAAGATTGTTGCGAAGCGCACGGGGCCACGTTGCACGGCCGGGCGGTTGGCTCCTTCGGCCATATGGCGCTGTTTAGCTTTTACGCGGCGCACATGATCTGCAGCGGGGAAGGCGGGATGATCGCCACCAACGATGGCGTCTGGACTGCGCTGTGCCGTTCCATCCGCACGCATGGCCGGCGTGATGGGCAGCTCTACTTCCACTTTGACCGGGTGGGGTTCAACGCCAAGATGAACGATTTAGAAGCGGCCATTGGCCTCGAGGGGCTGGAGCGGTTTGAGCAGACCTTCGCCGTGCGCCGTCGGTATCTTACGCGGCTGTGGGAATTGCTGCGTCCCTTGGAAGACCGCCTGATTCTCTATCCCGATGGGCCTGGCGAGGTGACCTGTCCACACGCGTTTCCGTTGGTTCTGCGAGACGCGACGCGCTCTATGGAAGGACTCTACCAGCACCTGGAACGCCAGGGGATCCAATGCAAGACGCTGTTTGGCTCGTTGCCGACCCAGCATCGTGCGTTTGCGTTCTTGGGCTATCGGCCCGAGGACTTCCCGGTGGCGGAGCGGATCGGACAGACCGGCCTCCACTTCGGCGTGCACCAATACTTGACGGATGACGACATCACCTATGCAGCAGAACGTCTCACCGCCTACTTTGCGTGAGGCGCCCGCGGCGCGCCGCGTCTCCGCGAAGCATGCGGAGGCGTTGGCGCTGTACAGGAAATTGCTGCTCGTGCGTCGTGCGGAGGAGAAAATCCGCGAAGAATATTTCACCGACGAGATGAAGACGCCGGTGCACTTGGGCATCGGCGGAGAAGCCATCTCGGTCGGGGTGTGCCGTGCGATGCCGCCGGGCACCAAGGTGTTCGGTACCTATCGGAACCATGCGCTCTATCTAGCACTCACTGGCGATACCGACAGTTTTTTTGGGGAGCTGTATGGCAAAGCCACCGGGGCGGGGAAGGGTAAGGCGGGCTCGATGCATTTGGCGGCTCCTCAGCATGGGCTGATGGCGACCTCAGCCGTTGTCGGGACGACGATTCCGCTGGCCGTCGGCGCAGCGTTGGCCCACCAATACCGAAGCGAACCGCACTTGGCCGTGGCGTTTTTCGGAGATGGCGCGGTGGAAGAAGGCGTGTTTTGGGAAAGCCTCAACTTTGCGTGTCTGCGGCGGCTGCGCATGCTGTTTGTGTGTGAAGATAACGGGTTGGCGATTCACACCCCTACCAGCGAGCGGCAAGGGTTTCGCTCCATTCCGGAAGCGGTGCAAGGGTTTGCCTGTCATGTGCTCAGCGCAGATGGTAGTGACGTGCACGGTGTGATCGCCGCGACCCAACAGATGCTGGAGCAGATGGCGCGCGATCCGCGCCCAGGGCTGTTGCACCTGACCTACTTCCGGTTTCTCGAACATGTGGGCCCGCAAGAAGACTTCAACGCCGGCTACCGGCCCGCACCCAGCGCCGCGGAGTTGGCGCGGCTTGATCCGGTGTGGCGTCTGGAGCAGGCGCTGCTAGCGGATGGCATCGTGCGCGAGGAACTTGAGGCGGTGCGTAGCTCAGTCGATGCGCAGCTCACCCGCAGTATAGAGGCGGCTCGCCAGGCGCCGTATGCCTCGCCGTTGGAATTGTTCACGGACGTGTGGGTGTGAGATGATGCGCACGACGTATCGGGACGCGCTGGCCACGGCCCTGGCCGATGAGATGGAAGCGGATCCATCGGTCTTTGTGTTCGGGTTGGATGTGCCGGATCACAAGCGGATTTTTGGATCCACCGCAGGGTTGGTGGAGCGGTTTGGTCGGCAGCGCTGCTTTGGCACTCCGCTGTCAGAAGATGGGATGACCGGCGTGGCCCTCGGGGCTGCGCTCTCCGGGTTGCGGCCGGTCCATGTGCACATTCGCGTGGATTTTATGCTGCTGGCGATGAATCAGATCGGCAATATGCTCTCCACCTTGCGCTACATGAGCGGCGGGCAGGTGCGCCTGCCGTTGGTGATTCGCGCGGTGATAGGCCGAGGGTGGGGCCAGGCGGCTCAGCATAGCAAGTCGCTGCATGGTGTCTTCAGCCATTTTCCCGGTTTGAAAGTGGTGCTGCCGACGACACCGCAAGATGCGTATAGTCTCTTGCGGGCGGCGATCCGCGATGAGAACCCGGTCATCATGTTGGAGCATCGTTGGCTGTATGAAGTCGAAGGCGAGGTGGACACCACCCTGCGCCTGCCGTTGGGCGCTGCGGCCGTGCGACGCCCCGGAAAAGATTTGACCGTCATTGCGACTTCGTGGATGACGGTGGAAGCGATGAAAGCGGCCGAGGTGATGGCCGCGCGAGGCATTGAACTTGAGGTGGTGGATGTGCGCAGCGTGGTGCCGTTGGATGAGGCCACGTTAGTGGCCTCCGTGACCAAGACGCGCCACTGTCTCGTCGCCGATTATGATTGGGCCTTCTGCGGGTTTTCGGCGGAGGCGGCGGCGCTGATTAGCCACCGCTGTTTCGGAATCTTGCAGCAGCCGGTGGAGCGGCTGGGGTTTGCGCCGGTACCGTGTCCCACTACGCGGCCGTTGGAGAATCTGTTCTATCCTAATGCGGTGAGCATCATCCGCACGGTGGAACGGATGCTGAACTTCGAGCCGGTTGATCTCAGCGGAGAGTCGTTCTACAGCCATGAGCAGCGATTCAAAGGTCCCTTTTAGATGACCGCTGCGAGTTCGACGCCCCCGCTCACTCTTAGGCCTCAGTGTACGTACGAGCGCATGACAGCCGCCTCCCGCATGATCAGCATTGTCCTGGGGGGGGTCGGCCTCTGCGCCGTGTTATGGGCTGAGCTGTGGTATGGACGCGGGGGGTTCTTCCGCATTCCCATGCCCTTGGCGGGGGAGGAAGGGTTCCCATTGCCGCTGGTCTACTGGGCCGGTGTGGCCCTCTATGCCGCGTGGTATGGCTGGTGCTTTCATCTTTCGATATCTGTATGGTGGAAACGGGCCCTCGGGTTAGGAGTGGCCCTCCACATACTCGGGTTGTTCGCGAATCTCGCCTGGCATGTCGTGGGAGAGATGCGGGTGGTTCTGGCGCCGGCCTATCGAAGCTACTGGCATCTCGTCTGGGGCGTGATCCTTTCGGTCGGACTCTGCTGCATGGGCTGGTGGGTCGTACGTTGGCGCCAGGCGCGCGCCGTCGATCCGTGGCTGTTTTTCCTTCCCTTGATGGCCGGCTACCTCGCCGTGTGGTCAGGCTCGGCGGTTATGCCTCAGGCGGTGACCGTAGGCGCGGCCGTGGCGGGCCTCATGCTCCTCATCATGGTGAGAGTGGCGAGCGTCCGTGAGTGGAGCGCTCGTGTTCGGCAGGTCGTGGAGAATGAGCGCGCGTTTCTGCTGGTCATAGCTGTGATCGCGCTTGCCCTTCGATTGTTCTACACGGTGCGCGTGATGGGAGATCCCGGTTTCTTGGCCACTGGCTCCGATGGGGAAACGTTCGATGCGCTGGCGTGGGCGCTGGTCGATGGCAAGCCCGCGGAGTCGGTTCCGTGGTGGGCGCATCAATTTTTCTGCCCGGGCTATGTGCGGTTTGTCGCGCTGCTCTATTGGCTGGGCGGAAGAAACTACTTCCTCGTCTGCGCGGTGCAGTCCCTCTTGGGGACGATGGCCTGTCTATTGCTCTACGATGTGGCGAAACGGCTTGCCAGTTCAGCGGTCGCGCGGATTGCGGCCCTGTTCGGCGCAGTAAATTATACGATGGTGTTCTCGGCGGCGGCGCTCGGTCATCAGGCATTGGATCTTTTTTTAACGCTGCTCGTTGTCTGGGGGTTGGTGCGCTATGCGGAGCATCCTCTCCGGCGGGGGCGCTGGCTGATTGGGATTGGCCTGGTGCTGGGGTATGCGGCAGCGACGCGGGAAGGCAATGTGGTTGTCTGGCTGTTTCTCCTTGGCTGGTTGTTGGTTGGCGTGCGATACCGTGTGGGATGGCGCGCAGCCTTGCGGCATGCTGCGGCTCTGACGGGGGGATTCCTGGCGGCATTCTTGCCGTTTGTGCTGACCACCTCAACAACGGGAGGCCTCTTCGCTCGCTGCGCGCTGCAGTGGTTCTATGAGCCGTATACCACTCCCCATCTTAACGACTGGTTCAATCCCTGGCGCGACCCGGCTTCGGCATGGGTGTTGCTCTACGAACATCCATTCCGGGTCGTTGCGGAACTCGTGAAGGGCGTGGCGGCGAATTTCTCGAGCCTGTTTTTCAATCAGAGTTACGGCGCGTTTGATCCGGTGTTTCTGGTCCGGTTCAGCCCGTACTATTACGGCATGTGGGGCTATGCGTACTTCCTGACGGTTGTGGGCTTCGCGCTCGTTGTGCGGCAGGCCCTTCGCAGGCCGATCGAGCACTTAGCGTGGTGGCTCATCCTTGGGTTGCTCGCCTCGCGGACGCTCGTGCACCTATTCTTCCAGTCGACCTATCGGCACCGCACGCCCTTGGAGCCGTTCCTGATCCTCTTAGCAGCCTATGGGCTGACGCGGCTGCTCAGTGCGGCACGTCTCCCGGCCCACGACCGAGGAGCCGAGGCGGTGGAGACTACGCCGCTGGCCGTTGCGCCCAAGCTCGCGGAAATGGTCGGTTGATCTCATGCCGAAGCGGCGCAGTGTCCTGTCGACCATCGTGAAATGGTGTCACGATCCCGTGTATGGCTCGCGGCTGCGCGAGTTGGTTCGTTGTATGATCCCGCATGTTCGCGAGGGAGATCGCGTGCTTGATGTGGGATGTGGGCGCGGGGCGCTCAGACAGGCTCTGCTGAGCCACCCGCACTGCCCTCCGGGCGTTCATATCGATGGGTTAGAACGAAAAGAATGTGTGCATCGGCTTCGCGAGGAACAGCGTTATGCCGGTATGGCCTTTCCCCATGAGGACCGCACGTTCGATATTGTCATCCTGGCCGACGTGCTGCACCATGATGCTGAGCCAGAGCGGTTGTTACGGGAGTGCATCCGTATCTCGAAGCGGCTCGTGATTATCAAAGATCATCAGGTCGAAGGGCTCTTTGCGCAAGCACGCCTCGCGCTCCTTGACTGGGTGGCCAATCTGCCCTACGGGGTGCCGTGTCTATACAGATACCTGACCCCCTTGCAGTGGAAGCAGTTGTGGCAGCGTCACACCCTTGTCTTGGAGCACGAGATGACCTCCATGCGCCTGTACCCATCCGGCCTCAACCTAATCTTTGGCGGCCGGCTGCACTATTTTGCCGTCCTACGGGTGCCGTCCGAGAAGTCTGTGACGGCTGGGCTCGGTACACAGTCAGTATCCGCGAGCCACGGCAGTGACCGATGGTGACCGTTAGGAGATCGCTGATGGCCGAGCGACCTATGGATTCGATAGCGGTAAGTGCACCGTCAGAAGCCCCCGTCCGTTGCATGACAGAGATGGCTGTCTGGAAGGCTGCCATGTGGCGGGAGCTTCGGCCGGAGCAGTGGATGAAGAACCTGTTTGTGGCTGCCCCCGTGTTCTTTTCTCAGCGGCTGCTGGAGCCAGAGGCGGTGCTCATGACGCTGGCGGCGTTCGGATTGTTCTGCGCGATGAGTAGCTCGGTCTACCTGCTCAATGACCTGCAAGATTATGCCCAGGATCGTCTGCATCCACGCAAGCGTCTGCGGCCGTATGCCGCCGGGCAAATCAGCGCGCGAAGTCTCTGGATCGCGATGGTCGGGTTGTGGCTTATCGGGATGATCGGCGCGCTGGCGCTGAGCCCACTGGTTGCGACGATACTGCTGAGTTACTGGCTGCTCAATGTCGTGTACAGTTGGCGGCTCAAGCACGTGGTGATTGTCGATGTCTTTGCAGTCTCCGCCGGCTATCTCTTACGGATCATGGCCGGGGCGGCGTCCATCCACGGGGGTGTCAGCACCTGGCTGTTGATCTGCACGACGTTGCTCGCGCTCTTCATTGCGCTGTGCAAGCGTCGCCATGAGCTGGTCCTCCTCGAGGACGGCGCGTCAGGCCATCGGCACGTGCTGACCGATTATCCGATGCCATTTCTCGAAGCGATGATTGGAATTCTGACGGCCTCTGCGCTGGTGAGCTATATTCTCTATACGGTCAGCGAAGAGATCGTCGCTCGCTTTGGGTCGTCGGGTCTGCTGCTAACAGTGCCTTTTGTGCTGTATGGGTTCTTTCGGTACCTCTATCTGGTCTATCATAGAGAGGAAGGCGGCGATCCGACTCACAGCATCCTGACCGATCGGTCGATGATGGCGAATCTCCTCCTGTGGGTGGTGACGGTCGGCGTGATCCTCTATCGGAGTCGCTGATGGCGGCGCAGCGGGTGGTGCGCTATGTGGCAGGGCACACCGGCTTGGTGGGTTCGGCGCTGATGCGTCGATGGGCCGGGCAGCCGTTTGTGCAGTTGATGACGGCCACGCACGCGGAGCTGGAACTGACCGATCCCGTGGTGGTGCACGCCTGGCTGCAGGCGCATCGGCCACAGGAAATTATCCTGGCCGCCGGCAAGGTGGGGGGCATCGCCGCCAATGCGAGCGAACCGGTGGCGTTTCTGTATGAGAATCTGATGATGGAAACGAATGTCATTGTCGGCGCGTGGAAGGCCGGAGTGAAGCGACTGGTGAATTTCGGCTCGAGCTGCATGTATCCCAAGCAGTGCCCGCAGCCGATGCGTCCCGAGCAGTTGATGACCGGGCCGATGGAGCCCATCAGCGCGCCCTATGCGATGGCGAAGTGGGTTGGCCTCTCGCTGTGCCAGGCGTACAACCGCCAACATGGCACGCGGTTTCTCACGGCGATTCCATGTACGGTGTACGGACCCGGTGATCAGTTTGATCTGCACCAAGCGCATGTGCTCTCGGCGCTGATGCGCCGGTGCCATGAGGCCAAAGCGCAGGGGCAGCAGGCCATCACGCTGTGGGGGACTGGCACGGCACGACGCGAGTTTGTGTATGCAGATGATCTGGCCGAAGCGTGCGAAGTGGTGCTGGATCGTTACGATGCAGAGGCGCCAATCAACATCGGCTCCGGGCATGCGTGCACCATTCGCGAACTGGCCGAACTGGTGGCCGATGTGGTCGGGTTTCGAGGCGACCTGCGGTGGGATGCGTCACAGCCGGATGGCGCGCCGGAGAAGCGCTTGGACGCGTCGGCGATCCATCAACTGGGTTGGGCAGTTCGGACACCGCTGCGGCGCGGCCTTGAGCAGACGTATCAGTGGATGCTGGAACACAAGCCATTCGTTGGAGCGATTGCATGCGCATTCTCGTAACAGGGGGAGCGGGCTATCTCGGTTCGGTCATGGTGCCGATGCTGCTGCAGGAGGGGCACGCCGTCACCGTGCTGGATAATTTTCTGTACAACCAAACCTCACTGCTGGATTGCTGCCACCATCCAGCCCTCTCGGTAGTGCGGGGCGATGCGCGCCATCAGGCCCTCCTGGCACGGCTCTTGCAGGAGGTTGAGGTGGTGGTGCCGTTGGCATGCCTGACCGGGGCTCCGGCCTGCGAGCGCAACCCGCAGGAAGCGACGAGCGTCAACCTGGAGGCGATTCGGATGCTGATGGAGTTGCGCAGTCGCGAGCAATGGGTCATCTTTCCAACGACCAACAGCGGCTACGGGATCGGCCAGGAGGGGCTCGAGTGCACGGAAGAGACGCCCCTACGCCCGATCTCCACCTATGGGCGGCTCAAGGTGGACGCGGAACAGGTGGTGCTGGCCGCGCCCAACACCCTAACCGTTCGGCTGGCGACTGCGTTTGGCATCAGTCCGCGGATGCGGCTAGATTTGCTGGTGAATGACTTTGTGTACCGGGCATCGACCGATGGATTCTTGGTGGTGTTTCAGGGGCACTTCAAGCGCAACTTCATCCATGTGCGGGACATTGCGCGGGCGTTCCTCCATGCCATGGCGCACTTCGAGACGATGAAGGGCCAGCCCTATAACGTCGGCCTGAGCGATGCTAATCTTTCTAAGCTGGAGTTGTGCGATGAAATCAAGAAACAGCTGCCTAGTTTCTATTATGTCGAGGCGGCTATCGGCGAGGATCCGGACCAGCGCAACTACATCGTCAGCAACGCGAAGATCGAGCGCACCGGATTTCGGCCGAAGACGTCGCTGCAAGACGGGATTGCCGAGCTGATCAAAGGCTATCGAGTGGTGCGTCGTCGAGGCTACGCTAATGTCTAACGGAGCAGGCACATGAGCAGGCACACGCTGGATGTGGTGTTGGTGAATCCGGGCAGTCGCGCCCAGGTGTATCAAGTGTTGGGATCCGAGTTGGCGGCGATTGAGCCGCCGGTGTGGGCTGGCCTCATGGCGACGTACATGCGTCGACACGGCCACACGGTGGCCCTCATCGATGCGGAGGCGGAGGAGTTGACGCCGGCGCTGGTGGCCGATCGCATTGCGGCATTGACGCCGGCGCTGGTGGCCGTGGTCGTGTACGGCCATCAACCCTCGGCCTCAACGCAGAACATGACGGCCGCCGGGGCCATCTGCACGGCGATCAAGCAGCAGACGCCGACCCAGCCGGTGCTACTGGTGGGCGGTCATGTAGCGGCGCTGCCTGAGCGCACTCTGGAAGAAGAAGACGCGGATTTTGTGTGCAGCGGGGAAGGCCCAATCACGTTGTTGGAACTGACTCAGGCGTTGATCTCCGTGCAGCCGAATCTCTCCAAGGTGCGCGGGTTGTTGTATCGCGAGCATGATCAGGTGCACCGTACCCCATCGGCGCCCTTAGTGAAAGATCTCGACCAGGAGATGCCGGCCGTCGCCTGGGATCTGCTGCCCATGGAACGGTATCGCGCCCATAACTGGCATTGCTTCGATGGACTCCGGCGCCAGCCGTATGCGGCCATCTACACTACCCTGGGCTGTCCCTATCACTGTAGTTTCTGCTGCATTCAGGCGCCGTTTAAGAGCGGGGAAAAGGAACTGGGGCTCAAGGAGAGCGTGAACAGCTACCGGTTCTGGAGTATCGAGTCCGTGATGGCGCAATTGGACACCTTGGTCAATGAATACGGCGTCCGCAATCTGAAGATCGCTGATGAGATGTTCGTGCTCCACCCGAAGCATGTCCTTGGAATTTGTGAGGGCATCATCGCGCGGGGCTACGATCTGAATATCTGGGCCTATGCACGGGTCGATACGGTGCGCGAAGAGATGGTGGACAGCCTCAAGCGCGCCGGCGTTCACTGGCTGGCTTTCGGGATTGAAGCCGCGAGCGAGCGCGTCCGCACCGACGTGCAAAAAGGCTTTGGGCAGGACCTGATCTTCCGGACGATTCAGCGGGTACGCGCGGCCGGCATCCACGTGATCGGCAACTACATCTTTGGGCTGCCGGAGGATGACCTGCAGACCATGCAGGCGACCCTGGATTTGGCGCTGGAGCTCAACTGCGAGTTTGCGAATCTGTATTCCGCGATGGCGTATCCCGGCAGTCCGTTGTATGAGCTGGCGAGGCAGCAGGGATGGTCGCTGCCGACACGGTGGTCCGGGTATTCTCAGCATGCGGTGGACACCTTGCCGCTGCCGACCAACTATCTTTCTGGCGCGGACGTGCTGCGGTTCCGCGATCAGGCCTTCCAGACCTATTTTACGTCCCCGCGGTATCTGGAGTTGGTGCGCCAGAAGTTTGGGGACGACACGGTGGCGCATGTCCGCCAGATGGCGTCTCACACGCTTGAGCGAGCGTACGCGACCCGATGATCATCAGCCGTACGCCGTTTCGGATTTCTTTCTTCGGCGGAGGGACCGATTATCCGGTGTGGTTTCAGCGGTATGGTGGCGCGGTGTTGGCCACGACGATCGACAAGTATTGCTACATCACGTGTCGGCATCTGCCGCCATTTTTTGAGCACAAGAGCCGGATCGTCTGGTCCCGTATCGAGTCGGTCAAGGACGTGTCGGAGATCCAGCATCCGGCGGCGCGCGAGGTCCTGAAATTTTTGGAGATTCATGATGGGATCGAGTTGCACCACGATGGAGACTTGCCCGCGCGCACGGGCTTAGGCTCCAGCTCCTCATTTACTGTGGGGCTGCTCAACGCGCTCTATGGGATGAAAGGCCTCATGCCGAGCAAGCCGCAGCTGGCTCGCGACGCGATTCATGTCGAGCAGGAGCGGCTGAACGAGCACGTGGGATGCCAAGATCAGATCATTGCCGCGTATGGAGGGTTGAACCGCATCACGTTTCATCCCGACGGGTCGTTTGACGTCGTCCCGGTGATCATGAGCGAGGAGAGGCGCGCAGCGCTGCAGGATCGCTTGTTGCTGTTCTTTACCGGGATCGTCCGTAATGCTTCGGATATTGCGGCAGCGCAGGTGGCGGCCACCGTGCGCAAGCAGCAGGAGCTCACCCGCATCTGCGCGATGGTGGATGAGGCCATTACCATCCTGCAGGGAGTCGGCGGTCTGGCGGAGTTCGGAGAGTTGTTGCATGAGAGCTGGGAGCTGAAACGCAGCTTGACGGATAAAATTTCCACTCCACAGATCAATGCCATGTACGAGACGGCTCGCCGCGCCGGCGCTATCGGCGGCAAATTGCTGGGTGCCGGCGGTGGCGGGTTTCTCTTGCTGTTTGTGCCTCCGGAAACCCAGGAACAGGTGAAGGAATCGTTAAAGGGCGTGCTCCATGTCCCATTTCGATTTGAGACCGGTGGCAGCCGCATTATTTTCTATGAACCGCAAAACACCTCTGAGTCTTTGCACGAGAAACGTCTCGTGAGCCTGACGAGCGATCGATGAGCACGTTTGGACGCATCTTGATGAGGCGGCTGACGCGCCGACGGGCGGTGTCATCCAAGATGCTGCGATTCAATGACGTGGGAACGTTGGCATTTTACTGGCGCACCGCGATCACACCGTACCCGCGCCAGGTGCTGACCATCCTATTCTACGTGCTGGGCGGGGCCGTGATTGAAATGGCGACCGTGGCGATGACGGTGCCGCTACTGGACGTGCTGACGGCACCGGCGCAATCCACGCAGAGCCAGACGGTGGCGATCGCCACCCGCGCGCTGAAGATGCTGGGGGTAGCACCGAGTGTGAACGTCGTCATCTTCTTTCTCGTGGTGGTCGTCAGCCTGCTCTTTGTGCTGCGCAGCGCGTTGCTGCTCTTGATGAAATATGCGACGGCCAATGTGGCCGTCCGCCTACGGCGGAGTACCAAAGCCGCGCTGTTTGAGAAATTTCTCACGGCGCGCTATGAAGAGATGTCAACGCGGGCGCGGGGGACGGTCGTGAATGACATCAACGTGCCTGCCGAATCACTCACAGGGGCCATCACGCAATTGAGTTATTTCCTCAGCGGGATGATGACGGCGATACTGATGGCGGCATTGCTGCTGTATCTCTCCTGGCGGGCGACGATGGCGATCGGCCTGCTGGCGATCGGTTGTGTGCAGGGCTGGCGGTGGTATGCCGATGCCCGCGCTGCGGCACACGGACGCACGCTCTATGCGTTGCGTGGTGAGCAGAACAAGCTGCAGGTCGATGCGATTGACGGGTTGAAAATCGTCAAGGCGCACGGCTTGGAACGCCACATGGTGCGGCGGCAGGACGCGCTGCTGGCCGGCGAATGGACGCCGGAGTTGCGGTTGATCGTGTACGCGCACGGCCCGGGGGTCGTGAATGAAATCGTGGCGATTCTGATCGTGCTGGGGTTGGGCGCGGCAGTGTTTCTCATGCCGCAGGCGGGGATTCGTTTTTCCATGCTGGCTGCGTTTCTCTTCGCCATCCGACGCATCGCCCCATCCCTCGCCCAAATTAATAATGCGAGTGTTGAGCTGAATAAATATCGGCGCAATCTTGAAATTATCGATGAGGTGTTGCGGGTGATTCCGCAGGAGCCCAAAGGCGGGGCGGGGATTGGGCGCGTGGAGGAGGTCGCCTTGTCCGACGTGCAGTTCTGGTACACGGCTCGGCCAGACCGTCCGGTGCTCAGAGGTGTAACGATGCGGATGCGCCGCGGCAGCGTTACCGCCATCGTCGGGTCTACTGGGGCGGGCAAGAGCACCATCGCCAATCTGCTGCTGGGACTCTACGAGCCGCGCACCGGGACGATCACGGTGAACGGAGTGGATCTGCGGGCGTGCGACCGTGAGGTGTGGCGTCGGAATATCGGCTACGTGTCGCAGGATGTCTTCGTGTTTAACGCGACGATCCGCGAGAACATCGCGCTGGGCGATGAGCGGCTGAGCCAGTTCCAGATTGAGTGGGCGGCGCGCGTCGCACAGCTGCATGAGTTTATCGCGTCGCTGCCCGAGGGCTACGATACCCCGGTGGGCGACCGTGGCCTGCGGCTCTCCGGCGGCCAATGCCAGCGGTTGGCCATCTCGCGGGCAATTGTCCGCAAACCGCAGTTGCTAATCTTTGATGAGGCGACCAGCGCGCTGGACACTATCACGGAGCGTGCGGTGCACGAGGCGATTCGGACATTGCATGAGGAGGCCATCAGCCTCATCATCGCCCACCGCCTGAGCACGGTGAAAGAGGCGGATCAGATTCTGGTCTTGCGGGACGGGCAGATTGTGGAAGCGGGGACGCATGAGACGCTGATCCAGCAGAATGGCGCCTACGCCGGACTCTATCAGCATGATGAGGAACCTGCGGTGACTGCGGAGCGCTAAATGGCCCAGACGACACTAGTCTCTCCCTCGCTGAATGAGCGAGCGTTTCTTGAGCGCTATTTCGAGACCTTCCGGCGATTGGCCGGCGGTTCCGAGGAGCTGTATGAGCGGATGATTCGGGTGAAGCAGATGTTGGTGAGCGCGCATCGGGCTGGCCACAAGGCAGTGGTGATTGGCAACGGCGGCAGCGCGGCCATCGCCAGCCATGTGGCGGTGGACTTGACGAAGAACGCCGGCGTGCGGGCGGTCAATTTTAATGAAGCGGGTCTCATCACCTGCCTGGCTAACGATTACGGCTATGAGCAGTGGCTGGCGAAGGCGGTTGAATTATACGGCGAGCCCGGCGACGTCCTCATCGCCATTTCCTCAAGCGGAAAATCAAAAAATATTCTCCATGCATGCGAGACCGCGCGCCGCAAGTCGTTTGCCTCGGTGGTCACGTTATCCGGATTTATGGCGGACAACCCCTTGCGGCAATTGGGCGATGAAAACTTTTGGGTGGAGAGCCGAGCCTACAACCTGGTGGAGGCCACGCACCAAGTGTGGTTGCTGGCGGTGGTTGATCTCATCATTGGGAAGACGGAGTATCCCGCGCAATGAATCGGCCGACGCAGGCGGTGATCTTGGCCGGAGGACGGGGCACGCGCCTTCGTCCGCTGACGGAGACGCGGCCGAAGCCGATGATCGAGTTTCACGGTAAGCCGTTCTTGGAGTACCTCATTGAGCTGCTGCGCGAGCAAGGGTTTGAACGCGTGCTCGTGCTGTTGGGCTATCTGCCTGAGGCGATCCAGAACTATTTCGGCGACGGGCGCCGCTGGGGCCTGCGGATCGAGTATATGGTCTCTGCGGTTGAGGATGAGACGGGACAGCGACTGCGGCGTGCCAAGGCGCAGATCGATCCGCACTTCCTCTTTATGTACTGTGACAACTACTGGCCGCTTTCGCTGGACCGGCTGTGGAAGTGCTACCTGGACACCAGCGCGGAGGCGGTGCTCACGGTGTATGAGAATGCGGATCAGTATACGAAGGACAATGTCCGCATCGAGGATGACGGCGCCATTGCGGTCTACGACAAGGACCGCACGCAGCCAAACCTGCACGGCGTGGACATCGGTTTCGGTATCTTCCGGAGGGACGCGCTGGACCTGCTGCCGGAGGAGAACGTGTCGTTTGAGCGCGTCGTATATCCGCAACTGGTCGCCCGGCGCGGCTTGTATGCGCACATCACCGGCCACCGCTATTACAGCATCAGCTCGCATGAGCGGCTGGCGCTGACGGAGCGTTTTCTCGCCCGGCATCCGTCCGTGATCCTTGACCGGGATGGCGTGCTGAATGTCCGACTGCCGCGAGGGGAATATGTGACCTCCTGGAGCCAGTGGCGGTGGCTGCCCGGAGCTCTTGAGGCATTGCGGTTGCTGAAAGAAGCTGGCTCCCAGGTGATGGTGGTGTCGAATCAAGCGGGGGTGGCGCGCGGTGCGATGACCAAGGCAGACGTGGCGATGATTCACGAGCGGATGCGTGCCGAAGTGGCAGCGGCCGGTGGGCAGATTGATGCGGTGTACTACTGCCCGCACCATTGGGATGATGGCTGTGTCTGCCGTAAGCCGAAGCCCGGCATGCTCTTCGCGGCCCAGCGGGAGTTTCATCTGGATTTGAGCCGCACGGTGTTTGTCGGCGATGATGAGCGCGACGGCCAGGCCGCCGAAGCCGCCGGCTGCCCGTTCATCATGATTTTTGAGCAGCGCACGCTGCTGGAGGCTGTCAGGCAGCGACAAGGGGAAGCAGTCCATGTCTAAACGCGTCTTGATCACGGGCCATCAAGGCTATGTCGGATCGGTCATGACACCGCTGTTCATCGCAGCGGGACACGACGTCGTCGGGTTGGATACCGGCTACTACCTGGACTGCATGCTGGTGCCTGACCCGGTCACGGTGCCGACAATCCGAAAAGATCTGCGCGATCTGGAATCGCAGGACCTGGAAGGGTTCGATGCGGTCGTGCATCTTGCGGCGCTGAGCAACGATCCCATCGGCAATCTCAACGCCGAATGGACTGAGCAGATTAATTTCCTTGCCTCGGTTCGACTGGCGGAGCTGGCCAAGGCCGCTGGCGTGCGGCGATTCCTCTTTTCCTCCTCCTGTATCATGTACGGGATGTCGGAGGCGGCTGTTGTCACCGAAGAGTCTCCTCTTGACCCAAAGACCGAGTACGCGAGGTCCAAAGTCAAGGCCGAGCAGGCGATTACTCGCCTCGCGGATGACCAGTTCTCACCAGTTTTCTTGCGTAACGGCACGATTTACGGTCTCTCCCCGCGCATGCGATTTGACACCGTGCTCAACAATCTGGTGGGGTGCGCGGTTACCACCGGGAAGGTCACGCTGCACGGCGACGGCAAACCGTGGCGGCCGGTGGCGCATGTGGACGACATCTCGCGGGCATTCCTGCATGTGCTGCAAGCACCTCGTGAGCTCATCCACAATCAGGCGTTCAACAACGGCGAGGACCGGATGAATCATCAGATTATGGAATTGGCCGAGGCCACGGCGCGCACGGTACCCGGCTGTTCTATCGAATGCCTCGCACAGCCTGACGCAGATCAGCGCACCTACAAGACCGACTTTGGCAAGTTTGCGAGGACGTTTCCAGACTTCCGATTCCGCTGGACAATAGAAGAGGGCGCACAAGAGCTCTACGACGCGTTCACAGCCGCTGGGCTGACGCATCAGGAATTTGTGAACCGCCGCTTCACACGATTGAAATGGCTGCGCTATTTGATCGAGAGCGGCCGCGTAGATGGTACTCTACGATGGAATGCGATTGAAGGAGTGATGAGATGACCACGGCGGTTCAAGTGGCAACGCGGGGGACGATTCATGATGTGAAGGTCATCCCGCTGCGGCAGATCGCGGATGAGCGGGGAAAGATCATGCACATGCTTAAGGCCACCGATCCGCACTTCATGCGCTTCGGCGAAATTTATTTTTCCTGCGCATGGCCCGGGGCGATCAAGGCCTGGCACATCCACACATCCATGACGCTGCACAACGCGGTGATCTCCGGCCGCGCCAAGCTCGTGATGTACGACGGGCGCGATAGTTCTCCGACGCACGGTGTGATCCAGGAGCTGTTTTTCGGCGAAGATAATTATTGCCTGGTGCAAATTCCACCAGGCATTACCAACGGCTACAAGGCCTACGGCGACAAGCTCGTCATTTTGGCGAACTGCGCGACCGAGCCGCACGATCCGAAGGAGATCATTCACATCGATCCGTTCACCTCGGATATCCCGTATGACTGGGAGATGACGCATGGCTGAAGCCGCACTCACGTTTCCATCTGGACGTCAGCAGCCGATGGACGTTTCTGGGCCGATGACGCAGCGGCCTGAGTTGGTGGTGACGCGGACTCCGCTGCGCATCAGTTTTGCCGGCGGAGGCACAGACTTGCCGGCCTTTTTTCGTCAAGAGCCTGGAGCGGTGCTGAGCACCACCATCGATCAATATCTCTATGTGACCGTCAAACGGCACGGCGCGCTGTTCAACGAGCAGTTTCGCCTCAATTACTCGGAAGCTGAGCATGTCACCCTACTGGATGAGATCAAGAACAACATCGCCCGCGAATGTTTGCGTTTTTTGCAGATCGAGCCACCGATCTACATCAGCACAATTGCGGATTTGCCGGAGTTTTCAGGTCTTGGATCGTCAAGCAGTTTTGCCGTCGGGTTGTTGCAGGCGTTGCACGCGTTGCGGGGCGAGCGGATTGCCTCCGGGCAACTGGCCGAGGAGGCGGCGCACATCGAAATTGACGTGCTGAAGCGTCCCATTGGTAAGCAAGACCACTACGCCGCGGCCTTCGGCGGCCTAAATTTCTTTTGCTTCCAATCGGACGGCAGCGTGACTGTGGAATCCCAGCGGCTGCCCGATGGCGTGTTGATAAGCTTATTCAGCCATCTGCTCGTGTTTTGGACCGGCATCCGACGAGATGCCAGCAGTGTTCTGACCGAACAGCAGCGGCGGACCGAAGATAACCGAGAGCACTTGCAGCAGATGCGTGGGCATGCCCGGTACCTGCAGGACCTTATGCGCAACGGGTTTGACCCCCGGGTCTTTGGCGAGATCCTGGACCAATCCTGGCAACTTAAACGGCGACTGACGAGCAATATGACCAATGAGCGGATTGAAACCTGGTATGCCAGCGCCAAGCGGGCGGGCGCGGTCGGTGGCAAGATTTGCGGGGCTGGCGGCGGAGGTTTCCTCTTATTTGTTGTGGCACCTCAACACCAGGCACGGGTACGTCAGGCGCTTGATGACTTGACCGAGGTATCGATTCGCTATGAGGCGCACGGCTCCCGCGTGCTCATTCCATCGATGCTCTAGCCATGGCCATGACGATGAACGAGACGCGAGTGTTTGTCACCGGTGGTACGGGCATGATTGGGTCGCATCTTGTGCGGTCCCTTCGGAAAGAAGGCTATCTTGTGTGGGTTCTCACACGGCTGGGTTCCGGGCGTATTCGGCTGCGCGATATTGAGGATGTGCAATTCATCGAAACTGATCTGCTGGATCGTGAGGCACTCGATCAGGCATTCCAGCGCGTCCGTCCACATGTGGTCTTTCATCTGGCTAGTACATTATGGGCGCAGGGACCTCGGCTTGAGCCGATGGATCATTTACGCGCTAACGCCATGGGCACGATGACGTTGTTAGAAGTGTTGTGTGGGTATCCACATACCAAGGTGGTGGTTACAGGATCTTCCTCAGTGTACGGTTCGGGTTCGCACCTGCGCGAGGATCGGATGCTGGCACCCACCAGTGTTTATGGCGCAACCAAGGCCGCCGCCAGCCTGTTAATGCAGACGTATGCCAGAGCGTACGGCCTGCGTACAGTGGAGCTACGACTCTTTATGCCGTATGGGCCGGGGGAGTTGCCCATACGGTTGGTTCCACATACGATCCTCAGCGCGTTGGCCGGCCAGGATGTGCCGATGACGCTCGGGACACAGCAGCGGGATTTGATCTATATCGATGATGTCGTGGATGCGCTGATGTTGGCGGCGGCCACTGACCTCGCACCTGGGACGGTCATCAACATCGGCTCCGGCGCGGGCGTGCCAGTGCGTCAGGTCGTCGAGACGATCCTGGAGTTAATGGGACATCCGGTGAAGGCGCTGCTGGGTGCTGTGCCCATGCGGCCGGATGAGTTGATGGAATGCTCCGCCGATATCACCGCGGCCCGCCAGCAATTGGGTTGGCAGCCGCGCGTGTCGTTGCGGCAGGGGCTTGAGCGCACCATCGCCTGGCTCAAGGAACATCACGACATTGTCGGAGTGGCGGCATGAGTGTGTGCATTGTGTGCGGCGCATCACTCGTCAAACAATTTTTGGAGCTCGGTCGTACAGCCCTGGCCAACAAGTTTCTTGCGCCCGAGGAGCTGTCGGCGGCAGAGCCGACCTATCCCTTGCGCGTCGGGTTCTGTGAGTCATGCGCGCACGTGCAGCTCATGGAGCATGTGCCGCCACTGGCGATGTTTGAGGACTACCTCTATATCTCCTCGGCGTCTGACACGCTGAAGACGCATTTATTTGAGCTGAGCGATGTGGTCACGCGCCGCTGCCGGTTGGACTCCAAGAATCTGGTGATCGACATCGGCTGCAACGACGGGACATTGTTGCATGGGTTTCAACGCTACGGCGTCAGGACGCTGGGCGTTGATCCGGCAAAGAATCTTGCCGCGTTCACTGATGGCAGCGGCATTGAGCGGTTCGTCGGATTTTTCAACAGCCATACGGCCAAGGAGATTGTGCAACGGTGGGGTCGGGCTACGTGCATCACGGCGACCAATACTTTTCCGCATATCCCCGATCTGCGCGATTTCATGGAGGGCATCCAGATAGTGTTAGCGCCGGGGGGGGTGTTCGTCATTGAGGCACATTATCTCGTGGACCTTCTGGAGCAGGGAGCCTTCGATACCATCTACCATGAGCACGTCTCATACTGGGCCTTAGGTCCGATGAGGACGCTGTTTGAGCGCTGCGGCCTTGAGGTGGTGGATGTGGAGCGGCTGCCGATCCACCATGGTCAGCTGCGGGTCTTCGTGCAGCGCACAGGTGAGGGGGCAGTGCAACCCACGGTCTTGCGGGAGCTCGAGGAGGAACACCGGCGCGGGCTTGGCCGCATCGAGACGTTTGAGGTGTTTGCGAAGCAGGTGCAGCAGATCAAGCAGGAGCTCACTACGACCCTCGCCTCGCTACGCACGCAGGGCAAGCGTGTGGTCGGATATGGTGCACCGGCTAAGGGGAATACCCTCTTGGGGTTCCTGGAGCTGGGGCCGGAGGCCATTGACTACATCGTGGATAAAAGTCCATTGAAACAGGGTCGCTACACCCCTGGGACGCACATCCCCGTCGTGCCGCCGGAGCGGCTACTAGAGGATCAGCCGGATTATGTTGTGGTCTTTGCGTGGAACTTCATTGACGAAATTATCGCACAGCAGGCGGAGTATCTGCGGCGCGGGGGCACGTTTGTGTTGCCCGTGCCGGAGGTTCGCTTGATTACGGACGATACGGTGCTCTCATCTCAGGTTGCCATGAAGGAGGATAGATGACTCCGGAGCTCGACGTATTTGAAATTAAGCAAATTAACTTAGAGATGGCCGGAGGCTGCAACCTCAAGTGTCCGATGTGCCCCCAGTCGTTCGGACGCGAAAAGGATTTTCTCAAGCGGTTGCCGCTCGAAGAATTCCACAAGATCATTGATCAGGCGATTCCTCAAGGGCTACAGTACGTCAACCTCAGTGGTAGCGGCGAGCCGCTGCTGCATACCGGGCTGGAGGATGCGGTTCGGTATCTGGCTGAGCGCAAGATCACCAGCATGATCTATACAAACGGCACGCGCCTCACGCCCCAGCGATTTGAGAGTTTGTGCCAAGCCGGGCTGACTCTTTGCAAAGTGTCGTGTCAAGGATGGGATCGCGATAGCTACGCCAAGTGGATGTCGATGGATGCGTTCGACCAGGTGCGCGAACAGCTCACGATCTGCATGCAGATTCGAAAAGAGAAAGGGTATGCGACCTACCTGCAAACCAACCATCTGGTGCATGACTATGACCAGCGCGAGTTCCAGACGCAGCAGTACATCAAGAACTGGGTCGAATACCTGGGTTGCGAGGGGGAAATCTGGCTGGAGCATAACTGGTCCGGCCAATATAAGGAAGCGATTCCGCGCGATGGGATCTTCCGCGGGCGGGAGAAGCGTTCGTGCGGGCGGCCCATGGGCGGCGTGCTGGAGATCCGCGCCGGCGGGCTGGAAGGCAAGTATGGCGCTGTCGTGCCGTGTCCCTTTGTGCTCGGCCAGGATTCGAAAGCGGTGATGGGCCACACCTCCGAGCTGCCGCTGATGGAGATCGTCAACGGGGAGCCCATGAAGGCGCTGCGCAAGGCGCATGTTGAGGGCAATTTCGATGCCGTCGATTACTGCCGCAACTGCGACCAGTTGTTGGAAGTGAAAGAAGCGTTGGTGTGGACCAACATTCCCGGGCGCACGTACGGTCCCAGCCGGGTCTCTGGCATCAACTACCTGGATCATTCAACGCAACCGTCGGAAGCTGTGACGCCAGCATGACGCATACTATGCCTGCCGGCAGGCATGCAGGGGCGGGTGACCTGACGGTCATCGTGCCGACCTACAATCGCTATCAGCTGCTTGGACGGCTGCTGCACTATTACCGGGCCTGCCGCGCGCCGTATCCTATGCTGCTGCTTGATTCCAGCCGCGATGCCATGCCGGCCGAGGTGCAGGAATTATTGCGCACGCTGCCGAATGCATCGCACCTCCGCTACGAGCCGTCGATTCGGCCGACCGCAAAAATGGCCGATGGCGCGCACCAGGTCACCACGCCGTTCGCCGTGCTCTGGGCCGATGATGATCTGATGGTGCCACGGGCGATGGGCAAGGCGGTGGAGTTTCTGCAGCAGCATCAGGAGGCGAGTGTTGCACATGGCTATGCCGGGTTGTTCGAGCAGCGCCCAGCCCTGGAGAGGGCGGGGCAGGGCAAAACGCTCTCGGTGGGCCCTTATACGCAGAACTCCTATTTAGACGAAACCGCCACGCAACGGCTGGCGCACTATTTCCGGAGCGGCTCAACGATCTTTTATTCGGTGCATCGCGCGCCGAATTTGGCCGGCAACTTGGCCCGATGTCTGGAGTACGGGCTGGACAGCCAATCGGCCGATGGCCCGGTGGTGCTGCGTAGCGATTCATGGGTTGAGATCGCGCTCGCGTGCCTTTCGCTGATTCAGGGCCAGGCGCAGCGGCTTGAGCTGCTGTATATGCTGCGCGAGCGGCACGCCGGCATGAATTCTTGGGAAGTTGGGGCGGCCAGAGTGGATACTTTTGACTGGTTTACGAGCAATAGTTTTTCACAGGCGTATCCGGCGTTTCGCGAATGCCTGGCTCAGCCACTGTCCGAGCAGGATGGCCTTAGCCTGGATGAGGCGCGCCTGCATATTAAGCGCGTATTTTGGCGATATTTCGGCAACCGGTTAATCCGGTTCTGGACGCAGCGGTATGCCACGCAGCAGCCCGCCGCCCGACAACGATTGCGGCGGATGCTGACTCAGGTGCCTGGCGCACGGCAGGCCTGGAGAGCCATGCGCGACAGCCTGCCTGGCCGGCGGTTTTCGCTGCAGGCGCTGCGCCATCCCGCGTCGCCGTTTCACCGGGACTTTGCGCCGATCTATGAGGCGATTTATGTCGCGGCGCTGCCGGAGGCGAGGGGATGATCACGCTGTGCGTTCCCACCATGAACCGCTCGCCGTTTATTGCCAGGCTGCTGAGTTACTATGCGAAGATGCGATCGCTGCATTGGATCTTTCTCGGCGATGCCAGTAATGCGGAACATGCGCAGGCGAACCGCCGGTTGGTCGAGGCGTACCGCGGGACGCTCAATATTGTGTATCACCATGATCCGAGCGCCAGCGCCTGCGCCTGCCTTGAAGCCTTAAGCCATCGGGTTGAGACGTCATTTGTGGCCTTCCTCGGCGATGATGATTTCCTCACGGTGCGCAGCCTGCAGGCGTGCGAGGAGTTTTTGTCTGCCCAGCCGGCCTGCGGCGCCGTGCATGGCCAAGCCGTCATGTTTCAGACCGAAGACAATAGCCCGCATGGGCCGATCGGCAACGTGAAAGCGTACCCCCAAGCCATCTTAAACGAGGAGACGGGCGCCGGACGGCTGCGGGAATTTTTCGGCCGCAGCCTGTATACGCTGCTGTATTCGGTGCATCGGGTAGAGACATGGCGCGCAATGTTTACCGGGGTCAGCGAGATGCCCGGCATGCGAAACCGCAATATTTTCAAGGATGAGCTGATAGCCGTTAGCGTCTCGGCCATCCGCGGCAAGGTCGCGGCACTTCCGATACTCTCACTGGTCCACCAAACACATGACACCAGCTACCGATTCCCTCATGTCTTTGATTGGCTGACCAACCCTGCCTGGTCCGCATCGTACCAGCGATTCCAGAGCCGCCTGATTGAAGAGCTGGGCCGGCAAGATGACATGGCCCCTGGCGAGGCCGAAGCCGTTGTGCGGGACGTGTTCTGGCCCTTCATCGCAGGGCAGGTGACGCGGGCTTGGCGCGATGGGCTGCGGTCGCCACGCAAGAGATCATGGCTTCGGCAATGGGCCAAGCGCATTCCCGGCGCGCGAAGCGGCTGGCGCGCCATGCGCGCACAAGCGGACCGCCTGCGCGATGAGCTGTCGCTGCCCTCATTGCTGAGCGCGCCATCACCGTATTACGCGGATTTTCTTCCTGTGTATCAGATGGTCACGTCCCCACCGCAGCAGCAGGGGGCGGAACGTCTTGTCACTCCTGTACAGGATCAGGAGGTTGGGATGGTGTCAGAGGCGACGCAGGGCTGACATGGAGATGCGCCGGGTGCTCATTGTGGGCTGCGGTCAATTAGGGAGTCGCCATCTGCAGGCGGTGGCGACGTTGCCGCAGGTGAAGGAGATCGAGGTGGTGGATCCCCGTCCTGAGGCGCTTGAACTCGGCAAAACCAGGTTGTTGGAGGCGACGGATCGGCAACCATCGATCACTGTTCAATGGTACACCTCGCTGCACGACGCGACGCCAGGGGGAGCGCTGTGCATTGTGGCGACCCACGCCGATGTCAGGCCACAACTGGTTCGCGACGTCGCGGAATCCCTCGGCTATACTGCGTTTCTGGTGGAAAAGCTGGTGGCGCAATCGGTGCAGGAGTATGAACGACTCATGCAGGAGGCGACGGCGAAGCGGTGGGCGGTTTGGGTCAACTGCAAGACGCGGGCGCATCCTTCTCATCGGCGGGTGAAAGCGCGGTTGCGCCCCGAGGAGCCGATTTTCTTGAGCGTCATGGGAGGCAATCACGGCCTGGCCAACAATGGCATTCATGCGGCCGATTTATTCGTATTTTATGATGGGGCGTCTCAGATCGAGTGTGCCGGTTCGACCATCGACCCTATTGTCCATCAGACGAACCGTGGTCTGTTCGATCTCAGCGGTACGCTGCATGGCTCTAGCGCTCGGGGGAGTCGGTTCACGCTGTCATTTGCGCAACATCAGGGGCCAGTGCATTTCACCGTCGTCTCGCCAAGCTATCGAGCCATTGTGGATGACATGCTCCAATGGTTTTGGGAAAGCACGCCGCAGGATGGCTGGGCGTGGCGGCAGGTACCGTTTCAGGCGAATATGACCGTCAGTCACATGACCCGGCAATTTGCGTCTGAGATTCTCAGCCGTAGCCACTGTGAGCTACCGACACTGCAGGAGTGTTACCCGGCACACCGATTTATTTTGGAACAACTGCAGCCGCACTTTGCGCTCTTACTTGGAGTAGAGCAGGCATGTCCCGTCACCTGACACAGACAATGATGACCAAAACAATGACCCAGAGGATTCTACGTGTGCTCCGCCGCGATCAGCCGCGAAGGCTGAATGATGTGACGGCGATCATGAAACAGCTCGACGTCTGGGTTACCTCCCGAGGCAATGGCGCGTACGAGCGCGGCAACTGGGTGCCGATGGAAGACTTTATGATCCCGGATGATGCCGGCATCCAGCAGGATCGCCGCGAAATTCGGGAGTTCGTCGCAACCCTGCTGCGGCGCGGACGCCGCGCTACTGTTCTAGAAATCGGACTGGGCTACTACGGCAGCACGCACTTCCTCTGGCGCCTGCTTTTCGACCGTGTGATCACGGTCGAAAAATCGCATGAGCGCATCAGAACCTTCGGCACGAATATGAGAAATTTTTATGGCCGGTGGGTGCTCGGGGACCACCGCAGCGCGTTTCTCATCGGCATGAGTTACGAGCCTACGATGGTGCAGAAGACCTATCAGTGCGCCGCTGGCGGGGTGGATCTGCTGTTTATCGATGGGGATCATCAGTACAGCTCGGTGCTGACCGACTGGCTGCTGTACAGTCCGCTGGTGCGCCCCGGCGGCTTGGTTACCTTCCATGACGTGGGCTTGAGCGTGAAAGGCCAGTATGGCGTGCCGGAGTTTCTCCAGCGGTTGTCGCGCGGTGAGGTGGACGGACGGCGTAGGACGTTGCGTACGATCCAGCACACGCAGCATATGGGAATTGCATTTTATGAGCAATAGCCACGGATTGCTCGAATTCGGTGTCACCCGCGCGGCGACCGGTGCGCAGGTCGTGAAGGCGATCAGAGCGCAGTCCTGGTCATCGTGTGCCGTCACCGTGATTGGTTACGGAGTCATGGGGGCACACTATGTGAATGCGTTGCGCGCGCTGGGTGTGTCGCAGATCCGCGTCTGCTCGTTATCATCCCAGCCGTTGGAGGCGCTGCGTCGCAGCGGCAAGGTGCGTGTCATCTCCGGCGGGTTTGAAACATTTGAGGGCCGCTCGCAACCCGATGAGCTGGCGATTATCGCCACGCCGACTGATCGATTGGTCAAGGCAGCGGGGCATCTGGCCATGCTAGGATTCCGTCGTCTGCTTATTGAAAAGCCGGTGTCGCTGCGGTCGCGGGCCATTGAGGAGCTGGCGCAGCTGCTGCGGCAGCATGGGGTTGATGCGGCCTGCGCCTATAACCGGGTGGCCTACCCGTCTTTTAGAGAAGTGGTTGCGCGAGCGGCCGAAGAGGGCGGTATCCGCTCCTGTGTCTATACCTTTACTGAAATGGTCAAACTGGATTGGCCGCAGCGGTTTCCACCCGAGGAGCTTGCTCGCTGGGGGATTGCCAACAGCCTGCATGTGATCGGCATGGCGCATGGGCTGATCGGCCTGCCGCGGCACTGGAACGGCTACCGCACCGGAGGGCTGCCATGGCATCCAGCCGGCGGGATCTTCACCGGTGCCGGTATTTCGGAGTGTGATATCCCCTTTTCGTACCATGCGGATTGGCAATCCACGGGTCGTTGGTCTGTGGAGGTGCATACGGCTGGTGCGTCCTACCGCCTGTGTCCGCTAGAACAGCTGTTCCGTCGAACATCGGCGCTGGCCGATTGGGAACCGGTGCCGCTGGCAGCATGTGCGCCGCAAGTCAAAGCCGGCCTTGCCGAAGAAGTCGCTGCGATGCTGAGTCCTGAGATCAGATTATTGATCCCTCTCGTTTCCTTGGAGCAGGCCGCCGCCCTGACCCGTTATGCGGAAGTCCTCTTTGGCTATGAATAATCATACCGTCGTCATCAACGCCGATGATTTCGGCCTGCATCCGGCGGTCAATCGAGGCATTGTCCGTGCGTATCGCGAGGGCATCGTGACGAGCACATCCGTGATGGCCTGCGGCGATGCGTTTGAGGATGCGGTGCAGCGACTGCGCGGCTGCCCGGGTCTTGGCGTTGGGATTCACTTGACCCTCGTGGAGGAGCGTCCCGTCCTTGCGCCGTCGCGCATTCCCTCCCTGGTCGATGCCCAGGGACGCATGCCACGCTCCTATTATGGTTTTACCCAACGCTGGCTGAGCCGCCGCATCCGTCCTTCGGAGGTTCGATGCGAATTGGAGGCTCAGATCCAGCGGGTGCGTGAGGCTGGCATCCATCCGACGCATCTGGACAGCCACCAGCACGTGCATAGCTTGCCGGGGGTGTGGCCGATGGTTGTGGAATTGGCGCGCGCCTACCAGATTCCCTATGTGCGACTACCGCGCTTTGACACGATTTGGGGGATCAACCGCAGTATGCTGGAGCCGGCCCTGCGGTGCGGGATGAATTGGCTTGCGTATCTTCGGCTGCATCATCGTTGGCCGGCGGCCGTGCAGCGGGTCGATCGGGTGCTGGGGCTTAGCTGCAGCGGGCGTATCACGAGCGCAACGTTACAAGGGTTGCTCGGACGCAATCTGTCTTCCGGAGTGAATGAACTTCTCGTGCATCCCGGGGAACGGGATGAGGATTTGTACCGGCGGTACGCACATTGGAAGCGGTTCGATTGGAGCGCGGAACTGAGTGCCGTGATGGATCCACAGATCAAAGCGCTCTGTCACAACCGTGGCGTACGCTTGACTCATTTTGGAATGGCCTGATGGAAGCGGCGGTCTATCGCCAGTTTTACGAGTTGGAAGCGAATCATTGGTGGTTCGTCGGGATGCGCATAATCTGCCGCGGGCTATTGACTCCGCTCCCTGGGCTCAATGGCCATCGCGGCGACGCAGTGGCGTCAACGGTCTGTCTGGATATCGGCTGTGGGACGGGATTATGGACCAGGGAGCTTGAGATGTTTGGTCCGGTCGTCGGGCTTGATCTCTCACCCGAGGCGCTGGCCTTTTGCCAGACGCGAAGATTGCCCCGTCTGGTGCAGGCTTCCGCCGACCGGCTGCCGGTTTCGACCGGGAGCTGCCGCTTGATCACGGCACTCGGGCTGTTGGAGCACGTCGAGGATGATCGACAGTTGGTGATGGAACTTGCGCGAGCGACGGCGCCTGGCGGCTATGTGCTCGTGCTGACCTCGGCCTACCAGGCGCTGTGGAGCGAGCATGATGAGGCGGTGCATCATAAGCGGCGCTACACGCGGCCGCAACTTCGTCGCCTCCTTCAGGGCGAAGAATTTGAGATTATGCGCCTGACGTACGTCAATATATTATTGCTGGTTCCCGTGGTCGTCCTCCGCGTCGTGCGCCGTCTGACGCAGCGACGGAAGGCGTCGATTCGCGAAGGTACCCAGGATGTCTTCGCCGTGCCATCGTGGTTGAATGGGCTGTTGACCGGCCTGTTGCGGTTTGAGAGCTGGATGCTTCGCTCAATCGAATTGCCATGCGGCCTCGGGCTGCTGGCGGTCATGCGCCGCAGGTCCTCATGAGGCGCGCACTGGTCACCGGCGGCACGCGGGGGATCGGCGCGGCGATTGCCGCAGCGTTGGCTCAGGCGGGTGACGAGGTGGTGGTCACCGGAACCGCGACGCGGGGGCGCGCCCCGGCCGGCTGCGAGTACGCCGCCTGCGATTTTTCCCGTCCGGGGTCGTTGCGGACCTTTGCCCGTCAGGTGGCTGGGCAGCGCTTCGACGTGCTCGTCAACAACGCCGGCATCAACACCATCGGCGAAATCGAGGGGTATCGCGAAGATGATTTTGTGAGAATCCAACAGGTCAATGTGATCGCGCCATTTCTGCTCTGCCGGGCTGTGGTGCCGGGGATGCGACAACGTCGATTTGGACGTATCGTCAACATCACATCGATCTTTAGTGTGGTCAGCCGTATCGGCCGCGCGGCCTATTCAACGAGCAAGTTTGGGTTATTTGGCATGAGCCGAGCGCTCGCCCTAGAAGTGGCTAGGGAGGATGTATTAGTCAACTGTGTGGCTCCAGGTTTCGTGGAGACGGATCTGACGCGCAAGACGTTGGGAGCCCGCGGTCTGCGCGAGGTCGCACGACAGGTTCCGGTGGGGCGCCTGGCGCAACCGAGAGAAATTGCCCGCGTCGTACAGTTTCTCATCAGCGATGACAATACGTATCTCACCGGCCAAAACATTGTGGTGGATGGAGGGTATACCTGTGCTTGAGCCGTTGGCGATCCAATCGCATCGCGGACCTTACACTGTTCGATGGGATCGGGCATTTACAGGGCTCGAGGAGGGCGTGAAGGACTCCGAGCATCTCCTCATCGATGCGAGGGTGGCCGAGTTATATCGGGTGCCGCTTTCGAAGGCGTTGGCCGGGCGCTCGGTGTTACGGATTGAGGCAACCGAACCCAACAAATCGCTCGAGCGGGTGCCTGGCTATGCGCGGCATCTTATTGAGCGTGGGATTCGGCGGGACCATCTCTTGATTGCGGTCGGCGGCGGCATCATCCAAGACATCACGGCGTTTCTAGCAGCGACGCTGCTGCGCGGGCTGCCATGGCGGTTTTATCCAACGACGCTGCTGGCCCAGGCGGACAGCTGTATTGGCTCTAAATCGTCTATCAACATCGGCCCGTACAAGAACCAGATCGGCACCTTTACGCCGCCGAACGAGGTTGTCAATTCCTCCGAGGTCTTGCGCACGCTGGCCGAAGCGGATGTGCGCTCCGGCATCGGGGAGATGCTCAAGGTGCATGTTATCGCAGGATGGGAGGATACGCGCGCCATCGTGGCAGCGTACCCTCGGCTGCTGTGCGATGAGACATTGCTGGCGCGGTACATTCGCCGATCGCTGCAGATCAAGCAAGCCAAAGTCGAGGTGGATGAGTTTGATCGCGGCGAACGGTTAATCATGAATTACGGGCACAGCTTCGGCCACGCAATTGAAAGCGCAACCGACTATGTGATTCCGCACGGCATCGCCGTCACCATCGGGATGGATCTGGCCAATTATCTGTCGTGGCAGTTTGGGATCGCCCCGCAGGCGGTGTATCAGGAGCTCCATCCCGTCCTGGCGGCCAACTACGCCGGGTTTGAGCAGGTGCCGATTCCGGAGGAGCAATTTTTTGTCTCGCTGGGCCGGGACAAGAAGAATGTGGCGAGCGATGTGTCGCTGATTCTCTTGCGCGCACCCGGTGACGTCTTCTGCGGCCGGTATCCGAACGATGCGCGGCTGCGCAGCCTTTGCACGGAATTTTTGCGGCAGTTGCCGGAGGAAGCGGTATGTCAGCGCCGGTAGCCGCCGAGCGACGCGTGATCAGCATCGGCATCATCGGGTTCGGCAAGATGGGGCGCATTCGCGCCGAGACCATTGCCGACTACCCCGGTGGACGCGTGGTGGCGGTGGCGGAAACGCAGCCGGCTGAACCACTCGCCGGTATGCGCTGGGTGCGGGCGGCTGAGGAGGTCATCCACGATCCGACGGTTGAGGCGGTATTCATCTGCACGCCAAACCACTTAAACAAGCCGTTGACGATCGAAGCCCTGAAGGCTGGCAAGCACGTCTTCTGCGAAAAGCCGCCGGCGTTCACCGCGCGTGACGTGGAAGAGATCATTGCGGTGGAGCGCGCCTGTGGCAAAAAACTCATGTATGGCTTCAACCATCGTCACCACGACAGCATCAAAGAAGCAAAGGCCCGGGTGGATTCGGGTGTCTACGGCCGCATTTTGTGGATGCGGGGTCGGTACGGCAAAAGCGTGGATGAACGCTTTTACAGCTCCTGGCGGGCCAAGAAATCGCTGGCCGGCGGCGGCATTCTGTTGGATCAGGGCATCCATATGGTGGATTTGTTCCTCATGCTGGCCGGTGATTTCGATGACGTTCACGCGATGGTCTCCAATCTTTATTGGCGGCTGGATGTGGAGGATAACGTGTTCGCCATGTTTCGCAACCGGCAGACCGGGCTGGTGGCTTCACTGCATTCGACTATGACGCAGTGGCGCCACCTCTTTTCGCTGGAGATTTTTCTTGAGCGCGGCTATATCGTGCTCAACGGCCTGCTCACCCCTTCTGGCACGTACGGGGAGGAGGTCATGACGGTCGCCAAGAACCGTACGACGGCTCCTGCGGCCGCCTGGAGCGATGAGGAACATACCCGTTTTGAGGTCAACACCTCATGGCGCTCGGAAGTCGAGCATTTTCTAAACGCCATCCTGCACGATCGGCCGGTGACCGTCGGGACGTCCCAACAGGCGCTAAAACTGATGCAGGTGGTGGATCGTATGTATGAGAGCAGCGGATGAGCAGTGAGACCGCCGTGCTTCGAGCAACCGGCGTGCGGAGCGAGCAAGGGCTTGCAGCTGCCGTTGTCCGCGAGCCGTACCTCGCCCCGCTGGTGGCGTGTGTGGGAGGATTACCCGGCTGCGGCAAGACGTTGCTCAACCCGATTGTGGGCAGCCTGGCCAGGGTTGAAATCCAGAAGTACAATTACACGCTGGAGCACGTGTGCGTGTTACGGCTGTTGGGAAAACTCGATGACGACGCCGCGACGGTGATGATCCGTATGCTGACCGATCTTGATCTGTACAACTTAATGATGGCTCGCGAGACAAACGTCCGCTGGTCGGATCTTTCGTCGGTCTTTAGCAATTCCGGCGGCTGGCGCTATCTTCGCCGCCTCTTTCAGCCCGGCGATCGCGCCGTACCCGAACGGATTCAGCGCGAGCGGCCTATTCTGCATCTCATCACGCACAATGTGTTGGCGATCAGCCCGCCCCTGTTTCGAGCGCTGGGGGGGCGTTTCCGACTTGTTGAGCTGGTGCGGCATCCGTTGTACATGATCAAGCAGTGGTATCTCTATGTCGAGCAGTACGGTACCGATCCCAGAGATTTTACGATCTGGGTGGATCACCATGGGCAGGCGGTGCCGTTCTTTGCGCAGGGATGGGAGGCACGCTACCTGGGTGCCAACCTCATGGACCGGTCGATTTATGCCATTGAACACCTCACGGCGTTGGGCCACCGCGTTCTGGAGGGGCTCACGCCTGAGGAACGGGCGCGCGTGCTGATGATTCCCTTTGAACAATTTGTCTTTTCGCCGTGGCCGTTTCTACGCCAGATGGAGATGTTGCTCGACACGCACGTGACGCGGCTGACCGCTCGAGATTTGAGACGTCAAGGGGTGCCGCGTGTGAGAATCTCCGACGGCGTGCGACGCAAGGTCTACCTGGCCAACGGCTGGGAACCGTCGCGTCAGAAGCTGACCGAGGCCGAGGAGTTGCAGCATCGACGGCAATTTGCAGCGGAGCACGCCACGCCGCAGGCCATGGCGGTGCTGGATCAGCTCTGCCGATCCTATGAGCAGCGGTATCCATGTGTTGAGCGCGGGCGATGAAACACGTCGCCTTAATTCCAGCCCTGCTCGGCAGCACACGGATTCCGGATAAAAACCTGCTCCTCGTGGATGGAGAGCCCATGGCGTGGTACGTGGCTCGCGCCTGCCAGCAGGCCGGGGTGTTCGATGAGATCTATCTCAATTCGGAGCACGAGGTATTCGGCCGTATGGCGAAGATGCTGGGCGTGAAGTTCTATCAGCGGTCGTCATCGCGAGGCGGCTCAGCCTGCACGATGCGGAACATCTCCCGCCAGTGCGGGGGGGAACGTTGCCAAACCCATGACCATTTCCTCTTCGACTTCATGGAGCACGCGGGGCCGTGCCTGCTGGTGCTGGCGCATACCACGTCGCCGTTGATGCGTCCGCAGACTATCAAGGCGTTCGTGGAGACGATGGAGCGCGAAGGCTATGATTCGTTACTGTCGGTGGAGGAGCGTGCCACCGAAGCGTTGATGGGTGGTCAACCCCTGAATTTTTCGAGGTCGCAGAAAATCCCGACTCAGACGTTGACGCCGATCCAGCTCATCACGTGGGCGCTGTCCGGCTGGAAGAGTGAATCGTTCATGGCCAGCTACCGCCGCCATTCAGCGGAGGAGCCCGGCCCGACCTTTTGCGGCAACACCGGCGTGTTTCCCATGGACCGCATCCAAGCACTCGATGCCGACACGTGGGATGACCTCTACATGATCGAGGCGTGCTTACAGCATCGGCGCCAGCAAGAAGCGCTGGGGCAGCACCGGTTTACCGACAAGGTGCTCGGCATCGAGCGCTGCCTGCAGGAGCTGATCGGGCGCGATGGTGTCGCGACCTTTGAGGACAAGGGAGCCAATAGTCGGCACAGCAGTCTGCATGAGATTAAGCGGCGCATGGGGTCGCCGCCATGGATTTACCTGCTGATCTACAGCCAGACGGATCAGATTGGCCTCATCTGCCAGCGGCCGGGCGAAGGTGCGCGCAGGCATTGTCATGTCACGCATGCGGAATGGTGGATTGTGCTTGAGGGCATATTTGAGTGGCGGCTGGGCGACGGCAGCGTGATCACCGCCGGGCCGTTCGATGTGGTGTCGCTGCCTCGCGGGATGGTGCATGAAATCGTCTGCACGAGCGAAGAGCCCGGCATCCGGTTGGCGTGCGGCGCGCGGGATATGGAACATGTCTATATCGGATAAGCCAGACAAGATTGCGGTCGTGATCGGCGCCTCTGGCGGTATCGGCAAGGTGACCGCCGAGGTATTGCGGTCGCAGGGGCTGACGACGATCGGCCTGTCGCGGCGCCTGCCGGAGGCGGAACGGAGCCTGCCGTGCGATGTGCGTGATGAGCGTTCGGTGGCCGCGGCGTTTCGCCTGGTGCTGGAGCGTTTCGGCGCCGTTTCGGTGCTAGTGAACTGCGCCGGCATTGCTTCAACCGGGGATGCGGCGTCGCTGAGCTTGGAGGAATGGGATACCGTGCTGCGCACGAACGTCACCGGCATGTATTTGACGTGCAAGTATGCGTTGCCGTCCATGCGCCAGCAGCGGTATGGGAGGATTGTGAATGTGTCATCAATCGCCGGACGAGCCGTCAGCGCGAGCGGCTCCATCGCCTACACCGCTTCCAAGCATGCCGTCATCGGGTTGACGAAACAGCTCGCCGTGCAGGTGGCGAAGGACGGGATCACGGTCAATTGCGTCTGCCCGTCTGAGACGGAAACGGACATGTTGCAGCAGCATGTGCCGGCCGAGCGTAGGCAGGCCCTGGCGGCCAGCCACCCGATGGGACGGCTGGCGCGGCCCGAAGAAATCGCGCAGACGATTGCCTTCTTGGCTAGCGAGGTCGCCTCGTACCTGAATGGGGCGGTGATCGACGTCAACGGAGGGCGATGATGAGTGTGGTGAAGGCGGCGATATATCCCATCGCCGTCTTTGGTACCGGAACGATCGGCACGCGGCATCTGCAGATTTTTAGTGGGCTGGAGAGCGTGCAGACGGTGGCGATTCCTGTCCGTGCGCAGCGGCTCGTTTCGCTGAAGACTCAGGGCCAACAGGCCGTGGCTACGCTGGATGAGGCCGTGGCCGCAGGCGCGCGCGCTTGCGTCATCGCCACGGATACAGGGCGACATGCCGAGGATACGTGCGCAGCCGTGACCCGTGGGCTGGACGTGCTGGTCGAAAAACCATTGGCAGTGACAGCCGATGATGCCCGTCGCGTGGTGGCGTGTGCTCAGGCGTCGCAGCGTCGTCTGTTCGTGGCATGCGTGTTGCGGTTTTCAGAGTCGCTGAACTGCTTTCGCGCGTTGCTGCCGTCCATTGGCCCGGTGCATGCGGTGCGCATTGAGTGCCAGTCGTATCTGCCGGACTGGAGGCCGCAGCGGCCGTATCAGGACACCTACTCGGCACGTCCCGGCGAAGGGGGCGTGCTGTTGGATCTGATCCATGAGATTGATTACGCCGGTTGGCTCTTCGGCTGGCCGCAACGCGTGCAGGCCACTCTCAGCAATACCGGACGTTTGGGGATTGCGGCCGAGGACGCGGCGGATCTGTTCTGGGAGGCGCCGATGGCCGGCATGGTGTCCATCCGCGTAGATTATTTATCCCAGCCGTCGCGGCGGATGATTCGTGCGGACGGAACGCAAGGCACGTTGGAATGGGATGGCCTCGCCGGCATCGTCACCTGCGCCGCGAGAGACGCTGTTGCGCAGGTCGTGCGCTGTTCGCAAAGTCGAGAACAAATGTTTTTTGACCAAGCCAAAGCGTTCTTGACCGCCTGTGAGGCTTCGGCTGATGCTCGCCTGGCGACCGGGGAAGATGGCGTGAAGGCTCTTGCCGTCTGCGACGCTGCGCGCAGCGCAAGCCGCCGGCAGGCGATGGAGCCAGTGAGGTACTTATGAGCCCGACAACCATCGTTGAGATTTCCCGGGACGATCGTGTGGCGGCCATCCCGGTTACGGTCCGCCGGACATGGCGAGCACAGGCATGGCTGGCAACGCTGTTTCTGTTTGGGATCGTCCATTGGTTAGGCTTCATCTATATGACCGTGCCGCCGTCAGGCCAGGAACGGCAACTGGTCAGGCTGATGCGGGCCCCGCATGTGTTGTTTCAGCGGCCAACGTTCTCATGGCAGGAGGGATGGTTCATCAACGATAGTTGGTTCATCCAGCTCAATATCCTGCACGTGCTACAGGAGGCGGTGCGCACCAGAACGATGCCGTACCATGTCGACGGCTTGGCACGGTATCAGATGGTGCCGACCCACGAACCGCCGATCGGTAACCGGCTGCTGGGCATGCCGTCGCATCTGCCGTGGTCGCCGCAAGTGTTGTTGCTGTCGGTCCTCGAGGTGCCGGAGTATCTGGTGCTGAACTGGCTGTTGTGGTACGCCGTCGGTTTTTACGGCTGTCTGCTGATTCGTCGGCGCTACAGCCTGGGCCTGATCGCGTTCACGTTCCTGTTCCTGCTAGTTCATTTGAACGGATGGATCACGTCAGGGATGACGATTCGGATGGGGGAGAATCACGGCTATTTTCTGTTTCCGTATCTGGTGCTGCTGTTTTTACGGACCGGTGAGCTGCGCGCTGATGACCGTGGGCAGCATCTGCGCCTCGGCGTAGGAATCGGACTGACCTTAGGCGCGATGTTGCTGCAGGGCTCAGCACACCCCTTTATCCAATGGGTGACGTTTCTGTTGGTCTGGGGGATGTGCAACCCCCGGTTGTGGCGAGTCACGCTCCTCAGTGGTCTCATGGCCGGGCTTGCTTCGGCGGCATCGCTGCTGCCAGCAGTGGTGACGTGGGGGCTGACCCCGCGACATGCCGCATTCAACGCGTACATCCAGGGCTACTGGGCCCCGGATGATTATGTCAACGCGTTGGCCGTCGCGCACCGCTATGTGCCGAGCCAGGATTGGGGGTTGTATGATATGTACGTCGGCATCATCGGGCTCATCGCGCTGGTCTCCACGGGCCTCTGGGGCCCGTTCTTCCGCGCTTCATGGCTGCGTGTACGGCCTCGCCTCGCCACCATCGTTATCCCGTCCCTCATTCTCGTGGCGCTGTCTTTCCGTCGAATGCGGCACATGCTGCTGCCGGACTGGCTGCCGCTGTTCAACGCGGAAGTGTACACATCGCGCTATATCGTGATTCCGTTTGTCTTCTGGATTATTGTGGCGAGCATCAACTTCCAAGGCGTCGTAGAGCGGTACTGGTCGGAGAAAAAAAATCGTTGGGCCATCGTGGGTGGACTGATCGTGACGGCGCTGTCACTGCTCAATCATTCGCGCTTATGGCGGTTGTGGTATGCGGTTTCGGTTGCCCCGTCCTGGAGCCCTCAGGGGATTCCGCAGCCTCATCTGGCCAATGATCCCAGCGATGGATTGTATATCTTTTCATGCCGGGTTGGGTTGGCGATTTCTATCGTGGTGTGGCTGGTGGCTGCCGCGTGGTGGCTGCGTGGCATGATTCGCGCGGTGCACAAGCCGGCGGAAGGGGCGTTGACATGAGTGATGTCGGCCGGATGCTCGCGGTGATTCCGGCTCGGGGCGGTTCCAAAGGTCTGCCCGGAAAACACCTCAAGCCGTTCGCCGGCCTGCCGTTGATCGCACACTCGATTATGTTTGCCCGAATGTGTCCGCAGATCACGCGGTGCATTATCTCGACCGATTCACCCGAGATTGCCGAGGCGGCCAAGACGTGGGGGGCTGAGGTGCCGTTTCTGAGGCCAGCCTCGCTGGCGCAGGATGAGACGCCGCTGTGGCCGGTGCTGCGCCACGCGCTCAGCGTTATGGAAGAACGCGAGCCCGCGACGTATGACACGCTGCTGCTGCTGGATCCGACCTCGCCGGCGCGCGAGCCGTCGGATGTCATCGAGGCCTATCGCCGATTGGAGCGCGCTCCATCGGCGGACGGCGTGATCGGTGTCTCTCGTCCCGACTTTAACCCGGTGTGGCATTGCGTGATCGAGCAGGATGGGTGGATGGAGGACCTGGTCAGTGAGGGCGGTCGCTTCGACCGCCGCCAACACACACCGGTGATTTACCGTATCAATGGTTCGCTGTATTTATGGCGCGCAGCTTTTGTGCGTCGTGAGGCGGCGTCTTGGCGGCGCGGTGGACGGCATGTGCTCCATGAAATTCCCGAGCGGCGCGCCATGTCGATCGATACGCTGGATGAATTCGAGCGCGCCGACGCACTGGTGAAAAGCGGGGTGATTCATTTTCCATGGCTGACACAGCTAGGAATTGTGCCATGCGTTCCCTGAAAGAGCTGATGGATTTATCGGGACGGGCTGTGCTGCTGACCGGCGGAGCCGGGCATGTCGGCGATGCGATGGCCGAAGCCTTGATGGAACTCGGTGCCGCCGTGGCGGTGCTTGACCGAGGGGAGGAGGCCTGCCGCCTCAAGGCGGAAGCGCTGAATCGCCGCTCGCATCCTGGGCGCGCCATTCCGCTGCCGTGCGATCTTGGGGATGAGGCCGCAACCCGTGGTGCGGTTCAGCAGGCGATCCACGAGCTGAAAGGGTTAGACGTGCTTGTCCACTGCGCAGGATTTGTCGGCACGACCATGCTGGCCGGATGGAGCGTGCCATTTGAGCAGCAGACCGTGGATGCCTGGGATGCCGCAATGCGGGTCAATCTAACGTCAGCATTTGTCATGGTGCAGGAAGCGCGGCAGGCCTTGGCTGTTTCAGGCCGCGGCTCGGTGATCTTTGTCGCGTCGATCTACGGCGTGGTCGGCCCGGATGTCCGCTTATATGCTGATACGACCATGGCGAACCCTATCGGCTATGGAGCCTCCAAGGGCGGCTTGCTGCAGTTGATGCGGTATCTGTCGACGATCCTCGCGCCTCGCGTGCGCGTCAACGCCATTTCGCCCGGCGGCGTCTTTCGACATCAACCAGAGGTGTTTCATCAGCGGTACGTCAGCCGTACGCCGCTCGGACGCATGGCGAGCGAAGAAGATCTCAAGGGCGCTGTGGCCTATTTGGCCAGCGATCTCTCCGCCTATGTGACCGGCCACAACCTGGTTGTTGACGGAGGTTGGATCGTATGGTAGACACGAATATCGGCAGATTCCAGCGCGGCTTCCCGCAGATTGAGATTGCCGGGCGACGAATTGGTCGGGGGCATCCGTGTTTGATCATGGCGGAAGCCGGCGTGAACCACAACGGCGATCTTGCGCTGGCGCGCCTCTTGGTGGACGCGGCGAAAGCCGCCGGCGCGGATGCGGTGAAATTTCAGACCTTTGACGCCGACCGTCTGGCATCAGCCGCCGCGCCGAAAGCCGGCTATCAATTGGCAACGACCGATGCGCGGGAATCGCAGCGCGATATGCTACGGCGGCTGCAATTATCAACACAGGCCCATGAGGAGCTGATGGCGTACTGCCGGCAGCGCGAGATCCTGTTCCTGTCAACGCCGTTTGAGGAAGCCAGCGCCGATCTGCTGGAGCGGCTGGGCGTGGCGGCCTTTAAGCTGCCGTCCGGTGAGCTGACCAACCTGTCGTTGCTGGCCCATGTGGCGCGTAAAGGTAAGCCGATGATCGTCTCCACCGGGATGGCGACGATGGACGATGTCGAGCAGGCGGTGCGGACGATTCGTGCGACTGGCCACGATGCCTTCCTGCTGTTGCATTGCGTCAGCAATTATCCAGCGGATCCCGGCGAAGCCAATCTGCGGGCCATGCGCACGATGGAAGAAGCTTTTGGCGTTCCCGTTGGCTATTCGGATCACACGTCGGGCATCGAGGTTTCTCTGGCGGCGGTGGCGCTGGGAGCCTGCGTGATTGAAAAACATCTGACGCTGAATCGCGAGCTGCCAGGACCGGATCATGCCGCCTCGCTTGAGCCGGCGGAGTTTGCGGCCTGCGTGCGAGGTATTCGCGTGGTGGAACGCTCCTTAGGGGATGGACGCAAGCAACCCTCGCCCCGCGAAGTGGCCACCGCGGCCGCGGCGCGCAAAAGCCTGGTGGCCGCATGCGATATCCCCCGCGGCAGTCGACTAACCCGTCAGCATCTGGCGATTAAGCGTCCCGGAACGGGATTCGCTCCTTCAATGCTTGATCAAATTCTCGGCAGGACGGCGGCGGCGGATATTCCGGCGGATACGGTGCTCACACAGGAGATGTTGCAGTGATCTCTTCAGCGCGAACGATCGGCGTGGTGACGGTCAACCGCTCCGATTATGGGATCTATCTGCCGATTCTCCGCGGGATGAAGGCCGAGCCTTCGCTGCGGCTTCATCTGATGGTGACCGGGGCGCACCTGTCGCCGGAATTCGGCTCGACGGTGCGCTTGATCGAGGCGGATGGCTTCACGGTGCAGGAACGGATTGAAATGCTCCTGTCCTCTGACACGCCGGAGGGGACCGCCAAGTCAATGGGAGTTGCCGTCATGGGCTTTGCGCAAGCCTACGCCCGATGCCGCCCGGATTTGCTGCTGGTCCTCGGCGACCGATGCGAAATGTATGCGGCCGCGGTGGCGGCGGTGCCGTTCACCATTCCGATTGCGCACGTGCATGGCGGGGAACTCACCGAAGGAGCCATGGATGAGGGCTTTCGCCATTCGCTGACCAAGCTGAGTCATCTCCATTTTGTTTCGACCGACAGGTATCGACAACGCGTGCTGCAGCTTGGCGAAGAATCATGGCGAGTGGTCGTCTCCGGTGCTCCGGGCTTGGATCATCTGCGTGTCACACCGCGGTTGTCGCGCGAGCAGTTGCAGCAGCAGTTCGGCGTTGAGCTTGATCCGCCGCCGCTGCTGATCACCTATCATCCGGTCACGTTGGAGCCGGATCAGGCCGAGGTGCCGGTGCAGGAGCTGCTTGAGGCGCTGGCGTCGGTGGAACGTCCGTTGATTTTTACGCTGCCGAATCCTGATCCGCAGGGACGGCAGATCCGGCGGGCGATTGACGCGTTCGTGCGCCGGCATTCCCGCGCGCGCATGGTGGACAACTTCGGCTCCCAGGGGTATTTCAGCCTGATGGCGCAGGCCGCCGCGATGGTCGGCAATTCGTCCAGTGGGATTATTGAAGCCCCGTCCTTTGGCTTGCCGGTTGTCAATATCGGCAGTCGACAACAGGGTCGGGTTCGAGCCGCCAATGTGATTGATGTGGGCAACGACCGCGCGGAGATCCGACGCGGCCTCGAGCGAGCGCTGTCGCCGGAATTTCGCGCTTCGCTGCAAGGCATCGCGAATCCGTACGGCGACGGCCTGGCTGCGGAACGGATCATCCGGCATCTCAAAGAGGTCGAGTTGTCGCCTCGACTGCTCAAGAAACGTTTTATGGATCTGGAGCTACCGTCGCACACGCTCAGCCGTGAGGAGGCCGGCCTGTATGTCGGTTGAGACGCGCGTTCGGTGCCTCGTGCTGGGGGGTGGGGGCCATGCCCGCGTTGTGATCGACAGCCTCTTGGCGCAGGATGCGGCTTCAGTGGAAGGGGTGCTGGATGCCGACCACTCGCTGTGGGGCACATCGGTCCTGGGCGTGCCGGTCTTAGGCGACGAGGCGCTGCTGCCCGATATGGCGCGGCGCGGGATTACCCATTTTCTCGTTGGGCTTGGCGGGACCGCGGATAATCGAGCGCGATCGCGGTTATTTGAGATGGGTCGCGGGGCCGGCTTGACGGCGCTGAATGTTTGCCATCCTTCAGCGGTGTGCTCATCCTTTGCCCGGATCGGCGCAGGCAGCATGCTGCTGCCCTGCGCGATTGTCAACGCAGGCGCAGAGCTGGGTATGAATGTGATTGTGAACACCGGCGCGGTGGTGGAGCACGATTGTACGATCGGCGACCACGCGCATGTGGCGACCGGTGCCAGGCTTTCAGGCGGGGTGCAAGTTGGAAAACTCGCGCATGTCGGGGTCGGGGCCTGCGTACGCCAGGAGCTGACGATTGGAGAAGGCGCGATTATCGGCGCCGGTGCGGCCGTGGTGAAGGATGTCGCGCCTTGGACCGTCGTGGTGGGTGTGCCGGCGCGATTATTCAGACGCGTCAAACCAGGAGGGGACACATGCTCGAGCTGCACCACGAGTCCCAGCCTGTTCCGATAACGACGGATTGTGCTACCGCCTATGCACTGGCGGCGGCTGGCACTGATTTCTTCTACTACCAGGACCTCGGTGTCAATCGGTATGATGAACAGTATTGGAATCCGGATTGCGTGCTGCTGTTTCCGGCGACACAGCGGATGTATTGGTTCGACTTGGATCATGTGTCCGTCAGTGCGAGCCCGCAAGGGGTCCGGAGGTATGTCCCGTGGAATTTGTGGAGGAAAAAATTTGCGTTCCGCTCCGATGCTAATCGGTTAAGCCTGCTCACCCACTCCGTTGTGCATGTCTCGAGCGGTCCTATCGAAGCTATGCGCCCGCAGACGGCTGTGAAGGTCATGTACAGTCCTGGGGAGCGATATCGGCCGCTGTGCGAATGTCCGGCGGATGGGCGGATGAATCCCGAGGGAATGGCCGCCTTGAAAGCTGCCTGGCAGGCGCGCCACAAGATGAAAATTCGTCTAACGATGGAGCATGGCCAGATCTTCTGGCCTGTGCGGCTGGCGTTTTGTCAGCAGGGGGTCTATAGCTTTGCGTCCAAGACGGTGGTGGTGCCTGATGCCGCCGCGAGCGACTTTTCCTGGGAGACGTCAAGCCTTGGGAACCTCTGCGTCTCGAGCGATGGGTTCTGTTCCATCTTCCGCGTGCGCCGCACGCAAACACCGATTGCGTGGTTCTTCGCCGCTATCTGCCCTGGGATGCTGGCCCGTGTCCACCGACTCGAGGAACCGTCGGCACATCCAGGGAAGGAGCGTCTGCGGGTGCTGTTGCGTCGAGTACTGCATCCTGTTGTGCGACGGCTCACACCGTTTGAGCTGGATTATTCGAGACGCACGTTCACCGTGTTTGTGCGAGAGCCCTCCTGATGGTGCGAATCATTCCGCGCTTGGACATCAAGGGGCCGAATCTCGTCAAGGGCATTCATCTTGAGGGGTTGCGGGTGCTAGGCACGCCAGAGCCCTTCGCTCGGTATTACGCTGAGCAGGGCGCCGATGAGTTGCTGTTCATGGATGTGGTGGCAAGTCTCTACCAGCGCAATAGTCTGTTGGAGCTGGTATCGCGAATCTCGCGAGAGATCTTTATCCCGCTGACCGTCGGCGGCGGATTGCGCACGATTGAAGATATCCGGATGGTCTTGCGCGCCGGAGCGGATAAAGTATCGCTGAACACTGCGGCCATCCGGCGCCCTGAGCTTATTCGGAAGGCCGCGCAGCGATTCGGCAGCTCCACGATCGTCGTGTCGATCGAAGCCATCAAGAAGCCCGACGGCACCTATGAGGCGTACACCGACAATGGACGGGAGCGTACCGGTGTGGATGCGATGGACTGGGCGCTGCGCGCAGCCGAGCTCGGGGCCGGGGAGCTGCTGGTGACTTCGATTGACCGCGAAGGCACCGGCAAGGGGTTTGATCTTGAGTTGACGCGTCGGATTGCGGAGTCGGTGCCGATTCCGGTGATTGCGTGCGGGGGCGCAGGCCGACGATCCCATGTGGAGGAGGTCGTCGCGGCCGGGCGCGCGGATGCCGTCTGCCTCGCGTCTATGCTGCATTATGCCGATGTCGCTCCCCGAACCGCGGAGCAGGTGGCGGCCCAGGAAGGGAACACCGAGTATTTAAAGAGCCGCCGAGGATTTTCCAAGGTGCAGGGCGCGACGATTCCTCAGATCAAAGCGTGGTTGGCCACGCGCGACGTGTCGTGCCGAGCCAGTGGGGACGATTCTCTTTTTCACTGCTCGGAAAGGAGCGCTGTCCCACAGCCGAGCGTCGCGATCATCGACTATGAGATGGGCAATCTCTTCAGCGTCAAGCATGCCTGCGAGCATACCGGCCTTCAGGCGACGATCACGTCGTCACGCGACGCGATCCAGTCGGCCGATGCCGTCATCCTGCCGGGCGTGGGCGCCTTCGGCGATGCGATGGCGGCCCTCAGACGGCTTGATCTCATCAGTCTGCTGAAGGATTGCGCGGCCTCCGGCAAACCGTTGATGGGCGTGTGCCTTGGTATGCAGCTATTGATGGCGGAAAGCGAGGAGTTCGGGCGGCACCGCGGGCTGGGCATCATCGACGGCGACGTGGTCCGGCTCCATCCGGGCGCGGCGGACGGGCGGAGCCTGAAGGTGCCCCAGGTGGGATGGAATCGGATTGAGCCCGCAGGTCCGGAGCGATGGCGCCAGAGCCTGCTAGCCGGGATCCCGGCCGGGACATGGATGTATTTCGTCCACTCCTTTTATTCCAGGCCGACCGACGCCGAGGTGACGCTTTCGATGACGCGCTACGGCGCGATGGAGTTTTGCTCAAGCCTTGCGCGGCGCAACGTGTTTGCGTGCCAATTTCATCCCGAGCGCAGCGGCCCCGAAGGACTGCGCATCTATCGCCAGTTCGCCATGATGGCGAAACGCACGATAATGGAGGTTGTTCAGCATGTTTGAGATGACCCTATCCTCACCGGAGCAGCTCGAAGCCAAATATGGGTTGCCGCGCGAGGTCGCATTCTGCCGCCGCTGCGTGATGTCGAACCAGCGGCCGGCGTCCTCAGTCGAATTTAAGCGTGGCTCAGATCACCAGCATCGCACCCTGCATGTTGATGCGGCTGGGGTGTGCGATGCGTGCCGGGTGGCCGAGCAGAAGGAACAGATTAACTGGACAGCGCGCGAAGCGGAGTTGCTGGCTCTGCTGGAGCAACACCGACGCAGCGATGGTGGCTATGACTGCATTGTGCCGGGCAGCGGCGGCAAGGACAGCGCGTACGCCGCGCACGTGCTGAAGTACAAGTACGGCATGCATCCGCTGACCGTGACGTGGCCGCCGATCCTCTACACCGATATCGGCTGGAAAAATTTCCGCAACTGGATTGAAGTCGGCGGCTTCGACAATGTGACGTTCAAGCAGAATGGCCGCACCCATCGGCTCTTGACGCGATTGGCCATCGAAAACCTGCTCCATCCGTTTCAAACCTTCATTCTCGGGCAAAAGAACCTGGCCCCCAAGATGGCGCTGCAGTTCAACGTGCCCCTGATCTTCTTCGGCGAGAACGAAGCCGAGTACGGCAACCCGATGGCGGATAACGCCAAGTCGCTGCGCGATCGGTCGTACTTCGCGATGCAGCACCTCGGCGAGATTCGCCTCGGGGGCCTGTCGATCGATGAGCTGGTCGAGCGGCACGGGTTGTCGCTTAATGAGCTAATGGCGTACCTGCCGGCGGATGCGACGGCGCTTGAACGATCGAACATCGAAGTGCGCTACCTTGGCTATTACCTGAAATGGACGCCGCAGGAGAGCTACTACTATGCGGTGGAGCACACCGGGTTTGAAGCCAACCCGGTTCGCACCGAGGGGACCTACAGCAAGTACAACAGCCTCGATGATCGAATCGACGGCTTCCACTATTACACGACCTACATCAAGTTCGGCATCGGCCGCGCAACCTACGACGCCTCGCAGGAGATTCGCAACAAGCATCTGACCCGCGAGGAAGGGGTGGCACTCGTGCGCCGTTTCGACGGGGAGTTTCCGCAGAAATATTTCCACGAGGTTATGGAGTATATCGGTATGACACCGGAGCGGTTCCTTGAGCTGTGCGACCAGTACCGCTCGCCGCATTTGTGGCAGTGGGAGCATGGCCAATGGCGGCTGCGGCACCGAGTGCAGTGAGGTGACATGATGCATACCGACATCCATGCCATGTGCGTTCAGGGGGAGTGCAGCGTTCATGAGGCCGTTGCACAGATGGACCGCAGCAAGCTGGGTATTATCCTGGTCGTGGATCGCGAGCGGCGGCTGGTCGGCACCGTAACCGATGGGGACATCCGGCGCGCCGTGCTGGAGCGGATGCAGTTTGACACGCCGATCCTTCGACTGATTGAGCGGAAGAGCCACACGCCGTTCGCCACACCGATTACCGCCGCCCTGGACGCAGACCGGGCCACCTGGCTGGGCTTGTTGAAGGAGCACAATATTCTGCATCTGCCGCTGCTGGATCGTGATGGGCGGGTGGCCGGCCTGGCGACGATGGATGAGTTTTTACCAACGCCAGAGGAACCGCTGCACGCGGTGGTCATGGCCGGCGGTTTTGGTAAGCGGCTCTATCCTCTTACCGAAGAGCTGCCGAAGCCGATGTTGCCTGTGGGCGATCAGCCCCTTTTGGAGATTATCATTAAACAATTGCGCGACGTGGGTGTTAAGCACGTGAATGTGACCACTCATCATCAATCAGGAAAAATCATGGAGCATTTTGGCGATGGAAGCGATTTCGGCGTCTCGCTCTCGTACGTGGAGGAAAACCAGCCGCTCGGTACCGTGGGGGGGTTGGGGTTGCTGGAGATTCCGAAGGGGACGACCCTGGTGATCAACGGGGACATCCTCACGCAGGTGGATTTCCGGGCCATGCTTACCTATCACCGGCAGCATCAGGCGGATTTAACGGTGGCCGTGCGCCATTATGATGTCAAGGTCCCCTATGGCGTGGTGCAGTGCGAGGGGACGGTGGTGACGGGACTGTGTGAAAAGCCGGTCGTTGAGTTTTTTGTCAACGCGGGTATTTATCTTCTGGAGCCGGCCGTCTACCAGTGGATTCCGGCAGGGCGGCGGTTTGATATGACCGATCTGATTCATGGCTTGCTGCAGGAGCGCCGGCGGGTGATTGGATTCCCGATTCGGGAATATTGGTTGGATATCGGCGAGCGCGCTGAGTATGAACAAGCGCACCAGGATGTTCGGGAAGGGAAGGTTCGGGTATGAAGGTGCTGGTCACCGGTGGAGCCGGCTACATCGGTTCGGTCGTGACGCGGGCGTTGTTGTCGGTTGGGCACGAGGTGCGGGTGTTGGACACGCTACTCTATGGAGGTCACGGCGTATCGGGGTTGCTGTCGGAGGACCGGTTTCATTTCATGAAGGGCGACCTGCGTTCCGCACCTCTGGTGAGAGAGGCCTTGTTAGGAATCGAGGCGGTCGTGCACCTTGCCGCGATTGTGGGAGATCCGGCATGTTCGCGCCAGCCTCACTTGGCCCGTGAAGTCAATCACGACGCTTCTCAGCAGCTCTTCGAGCTGAGCCGACAGCAGGGGGTTCAGCGATTCATCTTTGCTTCTACTTGCAGTAATTACGGGAAGATGGCCGATGGCACGCACTACCTGACGGAAGCGTCGGAGCTTCGGCCCGTTTCGCTCTATGCGGAAACAAAAGTGGCTGTGGAACGCGCCCTGTTGGGAGCGGCTGCCATCGCCGGTGCCCCCCAGGTCACCATCCTGCGTTTCGCGACTATTTTCGGCATTTCCCCTCGCATGCGTTTTGATTTAACTGTCAACGAGTTCACTATGGCGCTCCTGGTCAAACGCAAAGTGACGATCTACGGCGAGCAATGTTGGCGCCCCTACCTTCATGTTCGTGATGCGGCACGCGCCGTCGCATTGGTGTTGGCGGCTCCTGCCGCGGCGGTGGCCGGCCGGCCGTTTAACATCGGTGACACGAGCCAAAATTACACCAAGGCGCAGCTGTTGGAGTTGATTTGCTCGCAGTTGCCGCAGTCAGTGGAGATTGATCGGGTGCAGAAAGCCGAGGATCCTCGCGATTACCGTGTCTCCTTTGAGCGTGTCGAGCGCGAGATCGGCTTTCGCATCACGCGGACGGTTGACGCCGGCGTCCGTGAGCTCATTCAGGCCGGTTCCCACGGCATGTTCGACGATTTTGAGAGCGTGCGCTACCGAAATTGATGGCGAACAACGGAACGATCTCGCCCATTCCTCTGAGTGTGCCGGAGCTGACCGGCAACGAGTGGACGTATGTGAAGGAATGCCTTGATACCGGCTGGGTGTCGTCGGTCGGCCCCTTTGTGGATCGTTTTGAGCGGGAGATCGCCGCGTATGCCGGATCCGCTCATGCCGTCGCTGTCGTCAATGGCACGGCCGCCCTGCATATCGCACTGCGGGTCGTCGGGGTGCAGCCGGAAGACGAGGTGCTGGTGTCCACGCTGAGTTTTATCGCTCCAGCCAATGCGATCCGCTATTGCCAGGCGCACCCGGTCTTCTTTGATGCCCATCCCCACACCTGGCAGATGGATGTGGAAAAAGTCCGGCAATTTTTGCAGGAGATGTGTGAGGTCCGCAGTGGTGCATGCATCAACCGTCGCACAGGCCGGGTGGTGCGCGCCATTCTTCCTGTGCATATTCTCGGCTTGGCGTGCGAGATGGACGCGATCACCGATATCGCCCGCCAGCACTGCCTGCGGATCGTTGAGGACGCGGCTGAAGCCGTGGGAGTGCGCTATCGCGGCCGCCATCCGGGAACCTTCGGGGATATCGGGGTATTGAGCTTTAACGGCAATAAAATTATCACCTGCGGCGGCGGCGGGATGCTGCTGACGAGTTCCGCCGACTATGCGAAGCAGGCCCGGTATCTGACGACGCAGGCCAAAGACGATGAAGCGGAGTACGTGCATCATGCGGTGGGGTACAATTACCGGCTGACGAATCTTCAGGCGGCGGTGGGGGTCGCCCAATTGGAGCAAATCGACGCGTTCGTGGCCAAGAAGCGGGCGATTGCCGCGACCTACGAGGCGGCGTTCAGCCGTCTGCCGGCCATTACGCTCATGCCGACGCCCCCCCATACCGAATCGAGTTACTGGCTCTACACAATCCTCTTGGACTCACAGACTACGCTGGCTGATCGCCAGCAGGTCATGCAGAGATTACAGGCGGCCGGCATCGGTGTGCGGCCGTTGTGGCATCCTCTGCACCGACTGCCGCCGTATCGGCAGTGCGAGACGGTGTCCATTGAGCACGCCGATCGTCTGTATGTGCGCGCGCTGAGTCTGCCGTGTAGCGTTGGCTTGCAGCCGAGCGAGCAGCAGCGGTGCATTGCTGCCGTGACCCACTGTGTGGCGAATGATGCTGTGCTTTGTTGAATCTCTCACGGTGAGGACGTGGTGGTTGTCCGTGCTGCCGCGATTGCTTCGAGCGCGCTGGCTGATGCGACGGCCGGTTGCCCGTTGCGATGTCTTTGAGGCGTCGGCCGTTGCGTTATTCATGGCGCGCGCCTGTCGGAGGGTGACCGGAACGGCCGTTGAGCCGTTACACTATCGCCTGATTGACGTGCGCGATGAGGACGGATTGCTGCTGCGTCTGCGGATTGCGTTTGATGATCTGGCCCGCGTTCAGGCCGAGGTGTTGGAGGACCCGGTTTTTCGCGCCGTGGCGGCTGAGGTTGCCGGTGAGGGGCCTCGGTGTTCCATCTATCTGGCCAAGGCCGTTGCCACGATCAGTTTTACCGAGCGCGGCACGCTTTGGCGAACCCTGCTGACCATTCAGATTTGTGCGTGGCATCGCCGACGGCTTCAACAATCGCAGGCCGAGGCGATCCTGTTTCTGCAACGCCAGCCGTGGCTGCGAGCCATCAGCCGGTATGCTGGTTCATGCCGTGTCACGCTCGTGCCTGTCGCAGCGCCCTGGCATCCGGCGCGATGGCTGCGTCGCCGCTTGCCGGCCGTCTGCGTGGCATGGCTGCGGCGACTTAATCATCAGTGGCACCTGACGCGGCTGCGTCGGTTACCGCGCGCAGCCGTGACACGTCAGATACTGCCGACCGGGACTCGACCGCGCATCGCTGTCGATTATTATGGCCAACTGAATCTTCGACATCCGGAGCGCTACTCGGATCTGTTTTTCTGGCAACAAGCTTCAGTGCCGGCGAAGGAGCTGCTAGTCACCTTCAAATTGGCCGCCGATCCTCTGGATGCGGCCAAGTGGGAGGAGCTTGCTCGCGAAGGCATGTCGGCCCTTGTGCTTCATCCGCGGGCCATGGCGGTTGCAGAGGCGCCGCTGTTCACGCCGACGCCGGCGTCAGGGGGAAAGAGAAGCGCAGACGCGCTTGCGGCAAGAGATCGGACCCCGGAGGCGCGTTGGCTGTGCGATCAGCTCGTCACTTATCGGTCTCTTCGCCATGCGTGGGCCGAAGTGGTCGCACAAACCGGCATCAAGATCTATGTGACCTGGTTTAAGTATGATGCCTGGCATTGCGCCATCGCCGATGCCATGCAACAGGCCGGCGGGCTGATCGTCATCTATCAACGGGCGCTCGACGTGCTTCCCTCAGCGGAAACCATGATCGCTGCGGACATTGCGTTCGGTTTTTCGCCAGCGATGGCCGAGCTTGAACGGCAGTCGCGGTCGCAGATTGCCTACCAGGTCACGACTGGCTACCTCGGCGATCATCGGGTACCCCTCTTGCGAACCCATGCGGCGCAGATCCGTGATAGCCTACAACAGCATGGCGCCACACGGATCATCGCGTTTACCGATGAGAATTCTCTCAATGATTCCCGATGGCACACCGGGCATGAGCTGCAGCGTCAGCACTACGCGTTTCTGCTTGAGCAGGTCTTGGCGAATCCATGGCTCGGAATCGTGGTCAAACCGAAAGTGCCGTCTAACCTTCGGCAGCGACTTGGCCCGGTGGCGAGGCTGCTGGCTCGCGCTGAGGCGACCGGGCGGTGCTATGTCTATGAAACCGGCGTGCTCCACGGCACCTATCCTCCTGTCGCGGCAGCTCTTGCCTCCGATGTGGCGATCCACGGGCATCTATGTGGGGCGACGGCGGGGTTGGAAGCCGCCCTCGCCGGCGTGCCAACCGTCATGATGGATCTGGAAGGCTGGTCGGTGAGTCCGTTGTATCGCTTAGGGGTTGGGCGCGTGGTGTTCACTGATTGGCCGTCGTTATGGAAAGGATGTCTTGAGCATTGGGCGCAGCCGGGCGGCGTGCCGGGCTTTGGCGATTGGCAGCCTTTGCTCAATGAACTTGATCCGTTTCGCGACGGGCGGGCAGCTGAGCGGATGGGGACCTATCTGCAGTGGCTGCTCGAGGGCTTTGATGCGGGTTTGCGGCGCGACACGGTGATGGCGGATGCAGCAGAACGCTATACGCAGCGGTGGGGAAAGGACAAGGTGACCCGCGTCGATCGCGAGGTTTCAATGGCGCTCGCGCTCGAGGAGGTTGTGGCCTAAATGGCAGCGGAGTTGTTGAGCCACGCGGTGTTTTTGGATCGCGACGGAACCATTTCCTGCTACGTCGAGTATTGTCGACGGATAGAAGATTTTGAGCTGCTGCCGGGTTCGGCCGAGGCGATCCGGTTGTTGAATGAGGCGGGGTTGAGGGTCATTGTGGTGACCAACCAATCAGGTGTGGCGCGCGGCTATTTCACCTCCGAGGTGCTGCAGGCGATTCATCGCAAGATGCAGCAGCAGCTGCAGCAGCAGGCCGGGGCGTGGGTAGATGCGATCTACGTTTGCCCGCATCATCCGGATGACGGCTGCGCGTGTCGCAAGCCCAGGCCAGCGATGCTGTTTCAAGCCTCGCGCGATTTAATGCTCTCGCTTGCAGAATCGTACGCGGTGGGCGATCGGCTCTTGGATGTTCGCTGCGGCCAAGCCGCCGGCACGCGAAGCGTGTTGGTGCGCTGCGGCCATCCGGTGGAACTCATGGAGGGCATGGCGCCTGATCATGAAGCTGAAACGCTGCTTGAGGCGGCGAAGTGGATTGTGGCGCAGGAGGCGCTGAGGCAACACCGCCGCGCAGCGTCGCGCAAGGTCACGGTGTCATGAGCCGCAACAGCGCTCGGTGGCTTGCGACCTACACGGAGCTCGCCCAGGTGATGGCGGACATCCGCCGTGATACGCCCTTCCGCGCCGCGCTTGGGATCTCAACGCTGAATCCACGACATCCGATTCCTCTGGATCAATTGGAGATCATGGCGCGCCTACTTCGTGAGCCCGCGGAGGAAGCCCGTCCACCCTCACGCACGGAGATGATATGGCGATGGCTGTGGGTACTGGCGTTTGCACTGCGCGATAGCCTTAGCCTGGTCCTTGTGCAGTGGCGCTTCCGCAAGGGTGTTGAAGATCAGTTGCAGGGGCCGGCAACCATCGTGCTGAACACGTGGGCGTTCGGGCCTGAGACCCTGCGTGGGGCGGCCGATTTTTACTACGGCACCCTGCCGCAGCAGCTTGCCGAGCGCGGTGTCTCATGCGTCATGGTGACGGTCGATAACCGAGGGGGGGTTGATCCGGCGTTTGTGCAGGCCGCCCTCTCCAGACGGGATGTGCGGTACGTTCCGGAAACGCTGCTCATGCCGGTGACCGCTCCGCTGCGGATTGCGCGGACACAATGGCGGACGGCACGCCACCTCCGACGCCTGGCTCGGGAGACGCATGATCCCCGGCGAGCGTTGGTGTGCGCGACCGCCGCTCGCGCTGCACTGAACCCAATCACGATGCGCAACGCCCTGCGGTATGACGTGGCGAGAAACGCCGTGGCGCGATGGAACGCGAAGGTGTTTGTGACGTTCTACGAAGGGCAACCGTGGGAAAAGCCAGCTTGGGAGGGTGCGAAGGCGGCGAACCCTGCGTGTGTTGTCGTCGGCTACCAGCATACGATTCTGCTGCCGTACTCGGTGGCGCTGCTTTCACCGAGTCGGCACTCCTGGGAGCTGGCCGCACCCCATGTGGTGCTGACGATTGGCGAGGTCACGCGCCGGATGATGGAGCCCGGCCACGCCACCCTTGGAACGAAGCTGATGAGCTTTGGCACCTTCCGCAAGCGTCCGGATGGTTCTGCGGATGCGCCGCCTCGGCCGCAACGCCGCACCGTGCTGGTGTTACCGGAAGGGAATCTACCGGAGTCAAAGCTCTTGTTTGGTTTTGCGCTGAAGGCGGCGGCTGTGCTGGCGGATCACCGGTTCATTTTCCGATGCCATCCGATGCTGCCATTTGAGCAGGTGCGGCCGCATCTGGCCGAGGCCCCAGAGGCGCATCCCAACATCGAAATCTCTCGGCGCGACATCGTGGAGGATTATGCGCGAGCCTCGATCGTGCTGTATCGCGGCTCCTCAGCGGTGCTGTATGCCATCGGGCGGGGACTCAAGCCGATCTACCTGCGCGTTGATGGCGTGCCTGAGATTGATCCGTTGTTTGAAGTGACGGAGTGGCGAGACGTGGTGGCGTCCGTTGATGACTTTGCGGCCGCAGCCTGCGTCTACGCTCGACTGAGCGAGCACGATGCCGATTCGTCGTGGCGTGGCGTGGCCGAGTATGTGCGCCGCTTCTCGGTGCCGGTGGATGGCGAAGCTATTGATCGGTTGCTTAACACGGTTGGTCTCGGCAGGCGGGGGTTGGTGGCATGCGCTGCGTGATCTTCGGTTATGGCTACATGGGCAACATTCGCTATCAAGCGCTGCGACGCCATCCGGCGGTGCGCCAGATCACGATCATTGATCCAGCGGTTTTATCGCTGCCGTCCGACGTATCAGCCACGTTGTTGCCTGCGGATGCGCCGATTCCATGGACCACGATGGATGCCGTGTTTATCTGTACGCCGAACGATGTAACCGCGGAGTTATGCGCCGAGGCGTTGCGACGCTGCGGCCATGTCTTTTGCGAAAAACCCCCGGGACGCCACTGGGACGATTTCTCCCGCATCGCGCAGGCCGCGCGAGAGGTGCCGAACGCGACACTGGTCTTCGGGTTTAACCACCGCTTGCACCCGTCGATCCAGGCGGCCAAGGCGCTCATCGGCCCCGGCGGGCTTGGGGACGTGCTGTACGTGAAGGGCACCTACGGCAAATCCGGCGGCGCTCGCTACCGTGAGAGCTGGCGCAATAACATCCGCAGGTCCGGCGGCGGCATCCTGCTGGACCAAGGCATTCATATGCTGGATTTGTTTCATCTCTTCACCGGCAAGCTCTCCGTCGTTGATGCCGTGCTGGCGGATGCCTTTTGGAATTGCGGCGTGGAAGATAACGCGTTTGTCTTGTTGCGGTCAGAGCAGGGAGCCCCGTTCTTCTTGCACTCGTCAGCCACGCTCTGGAAACATACGTTCCGGTTGGAGATTGGCTGTCGGGACGGCTATCTCGTGGCGAGCGGATTGCTTTCGAAGACCGGAAGCTACGGTCGGGAGCAGCTTGTGATCGGCAAGCGCCAGTTTGAAGATGAAGCGCTTGCGCTGGGCAACCCGCGCGAGGAGATTATTCATTTCGATCGCGATGAATCCTGGGACAAGGAGGTCCACGAGTTCCTGGCCGCGGTGCAGCAGCGGCGTCCCGCCACCCACGGCACATTAGAGGAGGCGCAGCGAGTCATGGAGCTGATCCGCGATGTCTACGTGCTCGCAGAGCGCCGTGTTGAGGAGCGAAGTCACCATGCGATCGATTGAAAGCAGCGTTGCCTTTCCGTTGTCAGCCGTCAAACCGCTTGATCGGCTGATCGGCTATCGGGCGCATTGTCTTGCGGCCACCCGCGCCATGCTTGCCCAAGGCCGGCAGGCGCGGCAGCACTCCCCCGCGACTGGCGCTCGCCTTACGCCGCATGGGGAGATCGAAGGGTTGCCGTATGCGAGAGATCCGGACAACGGCAGCCTCTTTCTGGCGGAAATGCCATCGCCGGCGGCATGGGCGACACTGCTGGCCGAGGTTAACAGCTACCGCCGATCTCCTGAAGCCTTCCATCAGGATTTGAGCCAGTCACGGACCGACCACGTCTATACCCCGAAACTGGAGTGGATCAAGGACGGCGTACGCCTAGCGGGTCTTGCGGCCCCGCGCGTGATGGAAGCGACGACGCCGCCCAGCGCTTTGACGCGCTTGCTGCAAGCGGACCGCGCCTTCTCCGCGGTCGTCACCGTCGATGAAACGCAGGTGGCGATGGGCCGACAGACGATCTTGGATGATGTGGCGGAATGCCAGGCGGCGGTGCTCTTGGAGTCGCTCGATCGCGTGCATGATCCCGAAGCGCTGCTGCGCGGTGTGGCGGCGCATCTGTCGCGCGGAGGATTGCTGTTTGTGACCGCGCTCGTGGCCTCAGGGTTTGATAGCTCGGTGCTTGGGCTGCGCACCCTGTACCTGTATCCGCCGGATCGGGCGAACTATTTTACGTTGCGCGGGCTTTCGGCGCTGGTGCGCCGCGCCGGCTTCGCGCTCGTGGAAGTCAGCACGCCCGGCGTGTTGGACGTTGAAGTGGTGCAGGCGCATGTGGCCCGCGACCCGTCCATACCGCTGTCCTCGTTTGAGCGACAGCTGCTGGCGGCTGACGTGGAAACCCGCCAAGCGTTTCAAGCGTTTCTTCAGCAGCAGAGGTTGAGCTCGTTTGCGCGTCTTGTGGCCAGAAAGGTGGAGTCGTCAGATGAGTGAGTTTCTTTGCGGCTATTTTAGCGAGGTGGCTGATGTGGCCCGTAAGATCGATGTGGCTACGCTCGATCGCATGGTGCAGCGGCTGCTGCGTCTGCGCGAGGAGGGCGGACGGCTCTTCTTCTGCGGCGTGGGCGGCAGTGCTGGCAATTGCAGTCATGCCGTGAACGATTTTAGAAAATTGGCCGGCATCGAGGCGTATACTCCGGTCGATAATGTGGCCGAGTTGACGGCTCGCACCAACGATGAAGGCTGGGAGACCGTGTTTGCCGCGTGGTTGCGGGGATCCCATGCCGCGCCGCGGGATGTCGTCTTCATTCTGTCGGTGGGCGGCGGTGATCGCGGACGCAACATCAGCGCGAACCTGGTGGCGGCCATCGACGAAGCCAAGGCGCGTGGCCTCGATGTCCTGGGCATTGTCGGCCGGGACGGCGGCTATACGAAACAGCGGGGCGATATTGTGCTCGTCGTCCCCACCGTGAATCCGGACCATGTCACCCCCCACACCGAAGCGTTTCAAGGGGTCGTGTGGCATGCGCTGGTCTGCGATCCGCGGTTGATGGTCCAGGGCAATAAGTGGGAAACCACGGTGACGGCCGATGCGGCAACAGCATAGCGATCAGTCTGTGTGGGGGGCGTTGGGAGCTGTCGGCTTCCGCGTCATAATGAGCATGGTCTTCTTCCTTGTCGTCACGCCGATCGGGTTGGCCTTGCGGATGGTAGGGTGGGATCCAATGCGCCGGGCGTTTCGGCGACCGACAACAACCTGGGCACCCTATCCAACGGATCATCGTGGGATGACGCACTACGAGCGGGGGTATTGACAGGGTCATGCCGACGACGATCTTGGGAATTTCCGCGTATTATCACGATGCCGCTGCGTGCTTGGTACGGGACGGCGACATCATCGCCGCGGCGCAAGAGGAGCGGTTCACACGTAAAAAGCATGACGCGAGTTTTCCGTCCTATGCCGTCGCGTATTGCCTGAAGGCCGGCGGGCTGCGGATCGAAGACGTAGACCATGTCGCCTTTTATGAGAAGCCGCTGATGAAGTTTGACCGCTTGCTGGAAACGTACCTGGCCTTTGCGCCCCGCGGCCTGTGCTCATTTCTGGCGGCCATGCCAGTATGGCTGCAAGACAAGCTGTGGTTAAAACGACGGATTCAGCAGGAGCTGGGCTGTGCCAAGCCGATTCTGTTTGGCGATCATCATGAGTCGCACGCGGCTTCGGCGTTTTATCCCTCGCCGTTTGAAGAGGCCGCCATTCTCACGATGGATGTCGTTGGCGAGTGGGCCACCTCCTCGTATGGATACGGAAAAGGCAATGAACTGACCCTTCTGAAGGAGATGCGGTTTCCGCACTCGGTCGGCATGCTGTATTCAGCGTTTACCTATTTCACTGGCTTTCAAGTGAACTCGGGCGAATATAAAATGAGGGGGCTCGCCCCCTATGGCGAGCCGAAGTATGCATCGCTCATCAAAGAACATCTCGTGCGGGTCTTTGAAGATGGTAGCGTGCAGCTCAACCTCGACTACTTCGATTACTGTACCGGTTTGACGATGACCAATCAAAAATTCGCCGAGCTGTTTGGTGGTCCGCCGCGCGCGCCGGAGAGCCCGATGACCCAACGGGAGATGGATCTAGCGCGCTCCATTCAAGAAGTGACGGAAGAGATCATGCTGACCATGGCGCGCCATGTCTATCACGAAACCGGTCTACCGTACCTGTGCCTGGCCGGCGGGGTGGCGCTCAATTGCGTGGGCAACGGCCGCATTCTCCGTGAAGGGCCGTTCCGCGATATCTGGGTGCAGCTGGCGGCCGGCGATGCGGGTGGAGCGCTTGGCGTCGCATTGGCGGTCTGGCACCGGCATCTGAGGCAGCCGCGCCGAAGCCTCGAGCGAGCGGGCAGGTGGGAAGCGGCTGGCCTTGCCGAGCATGCGCAGGAGCATGAGGGCGGCCGGCGATTCATCGGGGAATCGCCGGCCTTGGCTGCCGTGCTCGATCGCGGGGAAGAGCCGCCGCGCTACGGGGATCGGATGCAGGGCGCCTTGCTCGGCCCGCAGTTTTCCGATGAGGAGATTGCCGCGTGGCTCACGCCGCACGGCTATCCATTTATTCGGCACGCGCGCGAGACGCTGCCGAAGCGGATCGCTCAGGCGATCGCCGACGGGCAAGTGATCGGCTTGTTGCAAGGGCGGATGGAATTTGGGCCGCGTGCGCTGGGGGCGCGCTTGATCCTCGGCGATGTCCGCTCGCCGAAGATGCAATCGCTGATGAACGTGAAGATTAAGTTTCGCGAGTTTTTCCGACCCTTTGCTCCCTCAGTGTTGCGCGAGCGTGTGAGTGATTGGTTTGAGTTCAGCGCGGACAGCCCGTACATGTTGATGGTCGCGCGGGTGATCCCGTCCAAATGCCGCGCCATGACCAAGGAAGAGCAGGGGCTGTGGGGTATTGAGAAACTGAACGTGCCGCGTTCGGAGATTCCGGCGGTGACGCATGTGGATTATTCCGCGCGTATCCAGACGGTGCGTCGCGAGGCAAACCCGCTCTTTTATGATATCCTATCGGCCTTTTATGAGCTGACCGGCTGTCCGGTCATCGTCAACACATCGTTCAACGTCCGGGGGGAGCCGATCGTCTGCACGCCGGCGGATGCCTACCGCTGCTTCATGCGCACGGCGATGGATCTGCTGGTGCTCGAAACGTGCGTACTGGAGAAAGCCCGGCAGCCGGCGTGGCACGAGACGACGGATTGGCGAAGCAAATGCAAACTGGATTAGCAGAAGGAGGCAGGTCACTCATGCGCACCTTGACGGGGATTTTTCTCGACACCGGGTCGCTGGACGACGTACGGAAATATCATGCCCTCGGTGTGATCCGCGGGGTGACCACGAATCCGACCATCCTGGTCAAGGAGGGGGTGCGCGGCGGGTGGGAAGGCATTGAGCAGCGGTGCCGCACCATCGCCGAGCTGATCGAGCCGCTGCCGCTGTCGGTAGAGGTGACCACCAACGAGCCGGAGGAGATGCGGCAGCAGGCCAGGAAATTATCACGCTGGGCCAAGAACGTGAACGTCAAAATTCCGATTCACGGCCCGGAGGGCGGGACGGACAACCTGCGCCTGGTGCATGAGCTGGAGACCGAGGAGAACATCCGCGTGAATGTCACCGCCATGATGAGCGCGCAGCAATGCTTCCTAGCCGCGCAGGCGGGTGCGACGTACGTCTCGCTCTTCGGCGGCCGCGTCAACAACATGGGGTATGACGCCTGCGGGGAAATCCGCCGGTTGCGTGGGTTGCTCGATGGGTTCGGCAGCTCTTCCAAGATCATCGTCGGCTCCACCCGTGAGGTGTTGAATATTCTGCAATGGTTCGAAGCCGGCGCTGATATTGTGACGACGCTGCCATCTCTGATCGAAGGCATGTTGGTGCATCCGTACAGTAAGGAAACCGTCCGGCAGTTTCTGGAAGATGGAGCTAAGCTCCAGGGAGGTCTCATATCAACACGGTAGATGCAGGTCGCGACTGCCACGGCTGGAGGCGGCTGCGTGAGCTGCCGCAAACCATGTTGCAGACCGTGATCCGACGGCGCACGGTGAACGCTCGCGGGTTGCGCTTGAGCCTCCAATACGATAACCGAATTACTCGCTACCGTTGGCACAGTTGCAGCGTCAAAGAGCCTGAGACACTGGATTGGATTGACCAACAGATGGGGGCGCAGGACATTCTCTTTGACGTAGGGGCGAACATCGGGATTTTTTCCATCTACGCCGCCTTTCGACATCCTCGCCTGCGGGTTGTCGCGCTGGAGCCGGAGTACGCCAATCTCCACTTACTGAGAGATAATCTCATCGCCAATCGTCTGCATGATCGGGTGGAGGTGTATTCGGTGGCGTTGGGCAATCGCAACGGCATTAGCCAGTTGCACATTCAGGACTTTACGCCGGGAGCGGCGTTGCATACCGAGTCGCCTACGTCGTTACAGATCACGAAGACCAATCAACCGGTCATCGGTAAGGAAGGCATTTATGCGCTAACGCTGGACGCTTTTTGCGAACAGACCGGTCTCGTGCCGAATTGTTTGAAGATTGATGTGGACGGGACCGAAGCGGAGATTTTGGAAGGGGCGGCGTCCACGTTGCGCTCGTCTGCGCTGCGCTCGCTGCTCGTTGAGATGTTCGGGGGGCCGGAAGTACGGCGCTCCTGCGAACGGCTGCTCTCCGCGGCAGGGCTGAGCCGCCAGTGGGGCGACCCCAGTCTTGGGGCGAATGAGATTTGGGGACGCACCGCATGAGCGCACCGACGACTGTCGCGTCATCGCCATCCCAGGCGGCGAGCCCGTGGTATCGGTATTGGCAGAGCCAAGACCATCAGGCGCGGTTCGATGGGCGGTCGCGCCTGGATATCCGCAACTTAGCGCGCATGGTGGAATCGTTCAATGAGACGATGCTGCTGCGGCGATGCCTGCAGCCGCCGCGGCCGCTGCATCTGCTGGAGGTGGGCTGCGCCACCGGCGAGATGTTTCGTTACCTGCGCGCCCGCGCGCCCTGGGCGCGGTACGAAGGCATTGATGTTTCCGCCCCGGCCATTGCGCGGGCGCAGCAGAAGTATCCGGCGATTCGCTGCGGGCAAGTTGAGCCAGGCGTGCCGTTTTCCGAAAGCCTCGCCGCGCTTCGCTTCAGCCCGCATCCGGATGTTGTGTTTGCGCGGGATGTCTTGCAGCATCAGGTCAAGCCGCGGTCATTGCTTGCTGAGTTGATTAAGACGGCGGCGGAAGCCGTGATCCTGCGTTGCCGCACCCGGGATGCCGGAGCCACCGAGTGGGATCCGGAGCGGTCGTGCCAGTACCACTACGGCGGCTGGATGCCGTACATCGTCATCAATATCAATGAACTCATGGAAGCGATCCGAGCGCATGCACCCGAGGCTGAAGTGGTCATCATGCGGCACCATATGATTCTCGGGGGCCGGCACAACCGGTTTGTGCCTAAGAGCCTCTATGACGCGGAAGCCGGCGGGGCTGAAACCGCGGTGGGGATTTTTCAAGCGGCAGCAACGCCGGGGCGGATTCGGATTGAGGATCATGCCGACAGAACGTCGACGCTGACATGGGACTATCGCTTGCGCTCGGCGGCGGCGCAGCTCTGGCAGGCTGCGTTTTCGCGAAACAGACGAGGTGAGTTCCATGCCTAAGATATCCGTGCGAGATCCAGAGCCTCCTCTGGCGATTGCGCAGGCGTTGCGCCGCCGGTTTCAGCGTCGGCAGCGGCTGTTCGGCGCGTGGATGTCCATCGGGCATCCGGAGATCGCCGCGATTTTCGCCAGAGCCCGCCGCGATTTCATCGGCATTGACCTGGAGCATACGACGATTGATCTGCCGATCGCGCAGCAAATCATCCGTGTGTGCCATGAGTTTCGCAAGGCGTGCCTGCCGAGGATCTACGGCGGCAATTTCGAGCAGATGCGGCGGCTGCTGGATGCGGGCGCCGACGGAATCATCGTGCCGCAGGTCGCCTCGCGCCGTCAAGTGGAGCAGGTGTGCGAGGTGATGTGGTATCCGCCCAAGGGCAAGCGCGGCTTCGGGGTCGCCGCCGCCCACCGCTACGGCCGGGACTTCGACGCCTATGTGCAGGGGGCGAATGAGGCGCTGACGCTGATGGTGCAGATTGAGACCCTCGAGGGCGTGGAGCATATTGAGGACATCATCACCCATCCCGCGGTGGATGCGGTGATGGTCGGCCCGTACGACATTTCCGGCTCGGTCGGATTGCCCGGCCAGCTGCGCCATCCGCGAGTGGTGGAGGCCTGCCGCCGGGCGATTCGCGCGTGTGAGGCCCATCGAAAAAGCTGCGGCTATCAGCTGGTCTATCCGGCGGTCGAGGACATCCGCCGCGAAGTGACGGCCGGCTTCACCTTCCTGATCTTAGGCTCCGATATTTTTAACTTGTGGAGCCGCAGTGTTGATGAAGATGCGATGATCGCCGCCTGCAAGGAGGGACCGGCGTCATGAGCAGCAGCCTGCGTATTGTCGCCATCATCCCCGCGCGGATGAAATCTTCCCGCTTTCCTGGCAAAGCGTTGCTGAAGGTCCGCGGGCTGCCGATGATCGAGCATGTGCGGCGTCGCACGGTGCTCAGCGGCGTGTTCAGCGACGTGGCGGTGGCCACCTGCGATCAGGAGATCGCGGATACGGTCACGGCCTGCGGCGGCCGCGTGGTCATGACCTCGCCGGATCATCCGGGCGCGATGGATCGCGTGGCCGAGGCCATGCGGCGGTTTGAGTGCACGCATGTCGTTAACGTGCAGGGCGATGAGATTTTGGTGCTGCCGGATGATTTGCGCCGCATGGTAGAGGTGGTTCGGCAACACCCGGACGTTTCCGCTTGGAATGCCGCAGCGCAGTTGGAAGCGGCCTCAGAGCTGAGCGATCCGTCCATTGTCAAGTTGTGCCTCTCGCGCAGCGGTCGGGTGTTGTTTTGCGCGCGTACGTTTCCCGAAGCGATGTTCAACAGCCCCGCCCGAGAGGCGATCGTCAAGAGTATCGGCATCATGGCGTTTACTCCAGCATGTTTGGAACAGTTTATCCGCTGGCCGCGCACGCCGCATGAACAGGCCGGGGGCATGGATCAATTGCGGATTCTCGAACATGATGCACCGCTGCACACCGTCGTGTGGGAGCGCGGCTATCCCACCATCAACGAACCGCGCGAGGTGGCCCTGGTGCAAGAACACCTTGAGCAAGACGGCGTGCAGCAGCAGATCTTCAAGCAGGTGTTAACCGTATGAGAGCATTCCGAGCCTTGCAAACGACAGGACTTGGCATCATTGATGTGGGAGCGCGGGATGGCATCAGCCCCATGTTTCAACCGGTCGCTCCCTTGTGTCAGGTGGTGGGCTTTGAGCCGGATGGGCAGGAAGCCAAGCGATTACAAGACGCGGCGTCTGGCTCCTCGCGATTCAAATCGCTCACCTATCTTCCGTGGGCGCTTGGCGCGACCGATGGGGAACGTCTCCTCTACGTCTGCCGGTCACCGGCCGTGAGCTCGTTTTACCGGCCGAACCGGGTCTTCCTCGATCGATTTCCGGACCCCGAGCGCTTTGATATTCTGAAGACGACGCCTGTTCCAATGCGGTCGCTGGACAGTCTCATGAAGGATCCTGCCGTGCGGATGCCTGCGGCCATCGACTTCATCAAACTTGATACGCAGGGCAGCGAGCTGGATATCTTGCGCGGGGCGGAGCAGACCCTGCAGGAAGTTCTGGCGATCGAAGTCGAAGCGTTATTCGGGCCGCTCTACGATGGGCAGCCGTTTTTTCGAGATCTGGATTGTTTTCTGACGGAACGGGGGTTTAGGCTTCTGAAGCTGAAGCGCACGGAATGGGTGCGGCGTTCGTACGCTCAGCATCCTCAGTTAAGCGGGGGACAACTCGTGTTTGCGGACGCGTTCTACCTCAAAGATCCCGTGGAGTCTCCAGGGGACGGGGGGCTCAGCAATCCCCACCAGGCTGAAGCCTTGATTCTCATGGCCCTCCTGTATGATCTGCATGATGTGGCCCTGGAGTGTCTTTCCATCCCCCGGATGGCCGACATGCTCGATGCGGAAGCCCTTCGACGCTATATCGAGCGACGCAGTCGCCAGCTCGATTCTCCATGGAAGCGAATGCGAGAGGCGAGAGCGATGTATTTGACGAGCGATGGGCTGAGACCCTACCCCAAGCGCTGGGGGCGCGGGGATGCGAATTTTCATTCGGTTATTACATGAACACGCCCGACATGGGACGCCCCAGTATTTATATAACGCTCCAACAATTTTGTGACATTGATCCTCGACCACGCCAGTTGCTCGAAGAGGCAGGGTTTGAGCTTCGATGCAACCAGCTCGGCCGGCGGATGACGCGCGAGGATATGTTGCGGGAGCTTCCGGGCGTTGAGGCAGTGCTGGCCGGTGTTGAGCCGTATGATGCCGCCACGCTTGCGGCGCTGCCGAGCTTGCGCTGCATCAGCCGCTGCGGTATCGGCACCGATGCGATTGACGTTTCGGCGGCTCGCCGCCAGGGCATTACGGTGCTGACGACCGGCGATGAAGTGGTTGAGCCGGTGGCGCAGCTGACGGTTGCCATGATGCTTGCCCTGGCGCGCCAGGTCGCCCCGCACCTTGCCGATGCCCGTCGCGGCGAATGGAAGAAGCGCACCGGAGCGCTTCTGTCTGAGTGGACCATCGGGTTGATTGGCTTCGGGCGGATCGGACGCCAGGTGGAGCAGTATCTGCGGGTCTTTGGTCCGCGCCTCCTCGTCACCGATCCCCAGGTGCGAGCGGCCGATCTGCCAGCCGGTGTTGCCGGGGGTTTGCTTGAGGAGTTGCTGCGCGCGTCGGATTGCGTGTCGCTGCATGCGAGTCGTTCGCCGGCCGAAGGCCTGTTGATCGGCCGGCAGGAGCTTGCCCTGATGAAGCCTGGGAGTGTCCTGGTGAATACCGCGCGAGGGTACCTGGTTGACGAAGGAGCGCTCTATGAGGCGCTTCAGCAAGGGCGGCTTGCCGGGGCCGCATTGGATGTGTTCGCCTCCGAGCCGTACACCGGTCCGCTCGCGACGCTGCCCCAGGTCATCTGCACCCCGCACGTCGGCTCCCTGACCCGCGCCTCGCGCGCGGCCATGGAATGGCAGTGCGCCCGTAACGTCGTGGAATTCTTCTCACGTGGCTCAAGGCTGAAGGTTCTAGGCAACAACCTTCTTTAACGCGATGAGTACTCCGCAGGTGACGGTTCTGCTGACCGTCTACAACGGCCTGCCCTATCTGCGAGAGGCCATTGACAGCGTCCTCGCGCAGAACTTCGGAGATTTCGAGCTGTTGATCGTCGATGATGCCAGCACAGATCAATCAGCGGCGTGCATCGAGTCGTTTGACGATCCTCGCATTCGCTTCATCCGCAACCCCCGCAACTTCGGCCAGGTGCGGTCGCTCAACGAGGGGCTCGCCAACGCGCATGGGCGGTACCTCGCCAGGATGGATCAGGATGACGTGTGCCTTCCGAATCGGTTGCAGCAGCAGGTGGCGTGTCTTGACGCGCGATCAGAGGTGGCCGCCGTCGGCAGCTGGGTCTACCTCATCGGACCTGAGGGACGAGCGACCGAGATGGTCGGGACGCGGGTGGATGATTTCGGGACATTGCTCGGCATGGTGCTGACATTCGCCTCACCGATCGGCCATCCGACCCTGATGATTCGCCGCGAGGTGTTAGCCGCCCTTGGCGGATATGACGAATCGTTTGCCCCCTGCGAAGATTACGCGCTGTGGTGCCGGCTGGCCGAGCGGCGCCACGGGCTGGTCAGCCTCCCGCGGCCGCTGATAAAGCTTCGGCGGCATGCGCAGCAGCAAAGTTGCGTGCGGCTGGCCGCGCAGCAGGAGCAGGGCAGGCGGGCGCATGCGCGACTGATCTCGGCCTGGACAGATGCCGAGCATCTCGACCTCGTCAGTTCGCTGCTGCGCGGCGACGACGCCTTCTGGCAGGCGTGCCCAATGAAGCCTGATGTGCGTCGAGCGCTGGCGGCGTGGAATGAGATGTGCGCCGTGATGAGCGCCGCGCTGCAGCTCACCCCGCAGGAGTCGGCACGGCTGAGGCATCGCGTTCGGTGGTGGTTCGGCCACAATGCGGCGTTCGCCGCCCTGCAGGGCAGATGGCAGAGCCTTCCTCTCTATACGGCCTCCCTGGAGGGGGGCCTCTCGATGCTGCGGTATCCGGCGGTGGCATTGTATCCCGTGTTGCTGGCCGCCTCCCCGTTGTTCGGGGCAACGCTCAGGAAGATCTGCCGAGACGCGGTGATGGCGTTGGGCCGTCAGAAGTATGTCGTGCGGTTGGCATGGGCTCGACTTTTTACCCGCAAGGGCGGGGTTCATAGCGCCAACGCATGTTCCGAGAAGCGGGAAACCGAGGCGCTCTATATTTCCTATGATGGGATGTTGGAATCGTTGGGGGCTTCCCAAGTGGTGAGCTACCTGCTGCCCATGGCGATGCTGCACCACATCACCCTGCTCTCGTACGAGAAGCCGTCCGATCGCCGCGATGTCAGCCGTGTGGCGTCGATGCGCCAGCGTCTTGCTACTGCCGGCATCCGCTGGATTCCCCTGCAATATCACAAGCGCCCATCGCTGCTGGCCACCGCCTGGGATGTGGCGTGCGGCATCATTACGGGTTGGATTGTTTGCCGGCGACGCGGGATCCGTCTGGTGCATGCGCGGGGGTATGTCTCATCAGTCATCGCCCTGATACTCAAGCGTGTGACCGGTGCCCGGTTCATCTTTGACATGCGCGGCTTCTGGCCGGAGGAAAAGGTGGACGCCGGCCACTGGCGGCGCGACTCGCTGGTCTATCGCTTGACCAAAGGGTGGGAGCAGAAATTTTTTGAGCAGGCGGATGCCATCGTCTCGCTGACGCACGCCGGGATCAACGCCTTCGACAGGCTGGGTTATCAGATTCCGGCGACAACCCCTATTGAGGTCATTCCCACCTGCGCCGATACCTCACGGTTCACGCCGGAGGCAAAAAATCTGGATCTGCAAGTTCAGCTTGGCCTGCAGGGGAAAACCGTTATTGGCTGTGTCGGCACGTTGAGCAATTGGTATTTACGGACTTCGACACTCGGTTATCTGGCGTTCTTGCTCAGACACCTCGATCGTGCCGTCGTTCTCTGCGTGACGCAGGAACATCACGCCCTGTTGCGCCGCGATGCGCAAACCGCCGGCATCCCGCCGGAGCGCTTCCTTCTCGCGCGTGCGGCATTTGAACAAATGCCGGGCTATCTGTCCTTGATGCATCTCGGCGTGTTTTTCATCACGCCGACATTTTCGAAGACCGCTTCAGCAGCCACCAAGCTGGCAGAGTTCCTTGCCAGCGGCGTCCCGGTTGTGATCAACGACGGGATCGGGGATTCCGGAGATGTGGTTCGCGAGCATCGCGTGGGCGTGGTGCTGCAAGACGTCGCCGAGCGCGAATGGCTGGCGACCCTGCCTGATGTTCGTGGACTGCTCTCCGATCCGTCGTGCGCGCCACGGTGCCGCCGCACCGCTCTGGAGCTGTTTGATCTGAGCGATGGCGTGAAGAAATATCTTGCCCTCTATGACCGATTAACTGAGAATGTGGAGCCGTTGTTGGCCTCAGCGGCTCAACCTCTTGAAGTTGCGAAATCATGAAAATCCTTGTGACAGGCGCTGAGGGTATGGTCGGGAGCTCGCTGTGCCCTGAGCTGGCGGCCCGTCACCATGAGATGATCCCCACGGATCTAACACCCCTGACTCCTAGAACGCAAGCCCTTGATATTTGCGATTCGCTCGCCGTGAAAAACATGGTCCGTAAGCTCAAGCCTGACCTCGTGATTCATCTGGCGGCGGCGACGGACGTCGACCGATGCGAGCAGGAACCGTCCCTGGCCTATCGGGTCAATGCTGCCGGCACTGAGCATGTGGTTACCGCCTGCCGAGCAGAGAATATCCGCCTGTTGTACATGAGCACGGCCGGTGTGTTTGACGGTCAGAAATCGACCCCGTATGTGGAATCCGATGCGCCAAATCCCGTCAATGTGTATGGTCGCTCAAAACTCATCGGGGAATACGCGGTTCGGCAGTATGCGGGTCGCCATCAGATTGTTCGGGCCAGCTGGATGGTGGGCGGCTATGAGCGGGACAAAAAATTTGTGGCGAAAATTCTTCGATTGCTTAAGGAGCGGCGGGAGCTCACCGTGGTGACAGATAAAATTGGGAGCCTAACCTTTACGGATGATTTATCATCTGGCATTGCGGCCGTGATTGAAACGGGTCAGACGGGCCTGTTTCATATGGCCAACCACGGCGTGTGCTCTCGGTATGATGTGGCGTGTGAAATCGTCAAATGCCTGGGTCGAACGGATGTGACGGTTCGGCCCATTAGCTCAGAGGCCTTTCCCTTGCCAGCGCCACGAGCAGCCTCTGAGGCGCTAGACAACTCCCGCTTACGCGCCTTGGGCATCACCATGCCATCCTGGCAGACATCATTGCACCGATATGTTCAGCGCTACATGGCCACTGTGAAAGGATCCTCGTGCGCGTCCTCTTCTTAATTCCTCATCCGATCGAGGCGGCGAGCGGCCGCTACCGGGTATTCCAGTATTTGCCATGGCTGAGGCAGCAGGGTATCCAGTGCGAGGTGCGGCCGTTTATGACGCCGATGTTCTATCGGATGCTGTACCGGCCGGGACGGCTGCCGCAAAAAGTGGGTCTCAGCGCTGTGGCGCTCGTGAAACGACTCGCCGATGTGGTGCGCAGCGCACAGGCGGATGCCGTTGTGGTGCATCGCGAGGCGTTGCCTTTAGGGACTGCATTGTTGGAACGAGTGATCGCGCGAGTTTGCCCGGCCTTCGTCTTTGACTTTGATGATGCCATCTATTTGAACCACACCAGTCAGTCCAACGGTTGGGCGCGCTTGTTGAAGAGCGGCAAGAAAACCCAGACCATTATTGCGCTGAGCTCACAGGTGGTGGTTGGTAATCAAGGCTTGGAAGCCTACGCCATGCGCTACAACCCGCGGGTGACGGTGATTCCCACCTCGGTGGATACGGCGTCTTATCATCCACGATCCGAGAACGTGCGGTGTAATCAGCTTGTGATCGGTTGGATCGGCAGCCATACCACGGCGAATTACCTGCGCGGCATCGAGCCCGCGCTGGCGGCGATTACGCAGCGCTATCCGCATGTGCGCATTCGGGTGGTGGGTGGCGGAAGCGCAGGTCTGCGCCTTCCCGGTGTGGAATCGGTCGGGTGGACGCTGGACCGAGAGCTCAATGAGCTGCACCAGTTTGACATCGGGATCATGCCGATGCCGGATGACGAATGGGCCAGGGGCAAGTGCGGGTTTAAAGCGCTGCTGTACATGAGCGTCGGCATCCCGGTGGTAGCGTCTCCCGTCGGGGTGAATCGAGCGATCATCCGCGAGGGTGTTAACGGCTTTCTGGTTGCCGATGCCCCGGCATGGATTGCCCGGTTGTCATCATTGATCGAGGACGCGCCGCTGCGGGTGCGGTTAGGCCAAGGGGGGCGAGCAATCGTGGAAGCGGAGTATTCGCTCGCCGTGCACGCGCCGCGGTTTCACGACGTGCTTCGGCAAGCGGGGGGGATGGTCCGATGATAACCCCGTGGTGGCTTCCGCTCATCGGACTGCTTGGCGCTCTAGCGCTCGCATGGGCTGCCGGGTTGGCCACGAGCGACTCTCGGTTGCGGACATGGATCTTAGCCTCATATGCCCTGCGTCTCCTGATCGCCGTGATCTTCTTTGCCGCTTCGGCATGGCACTGGCCGGTCCTGGCCTCATTGCAGGTGCCATCCGAGCCAGGATTCTGGATGTTTGCCATCGACTCAAAAGTCTATCATTACTACGGCGTGCAGATTGCCGCGGCATGGGCGCATGGTTTTGAGCTCCCCAACCCTGATCTTGGATTTGAATATTTTGCGGTGGTCGCCGCCCTCTATCGTCTGTTGGGTCCGCATCCGCTCTATCCGATAGTGCTGAGTGCCTGGCTCGCCGCGTTGAACGGTGTGCTGGCCTATCGGATCGGCCTGCGGCTTGCTCATCGAAAAGCGGCTTTGCTCGGCGCGATGCTGGTGGTGTTTTGGCCGTCATCGTTGCTGTGGTCCGCCCTGTTGCTGAAAGATGCGTTGAGCTGGTTCTTGGTGTGGTTCTCGTTGTGGCTGGTCATGGAGATGCTTACCGCAACCGATCGTTCGCGCCGGGTTTCGGCGCTGCGACAACTTGGTTGCGCGATCGGGTTATTCTGCGCGGTGGGTCTCTTAACAGCCCTCCGTTTTTATATCGGGTCGGCGCTTGCCTTGGCAACGCTCATGGTTGTTGGCGTCGGCGGGATCACGGCATGCGTGCGCCGACACTGGGTCGTTGGGGCTCGCGCTCTGGTGTGCACCGCGCTCGTCATCAGCACCGTGCTGTTAAGCCGCACCGTCGATACGAAGAAACTACTTTCGCCGGCGAATCCCGAAGCGGCTCATTTTCAATGGGGAATGAAGGCGTGGAGGGGCGGTTTGTTGGAGGAGGCTGTTGAAGAGTTTCGCCGAGCATGTCAATTGCAGCCACGGTATTACGCGGCCTACCTTGGGGCGGGCGCAATTCAGATTCAGCAGCGTGCGTGGGATCCAGCGATCGATACATACCGACAGTATTTGGAGCAGCAGCCTCCTCCAGCACAACGTTTTTTCGTTGAGCGGCTTCTCGCTCGTTTGTATGTGGAGCGGGGCAATATGCTCATTCAGCAGGGCGGGGATGGCGAATTGAGAGCTCTGGAGGCGTACCAGCATGCCATTGAATTCGACCCCGCGTTTCCTGACGGCCATGCCAATCTAGGGATAGCAGTTGCTCGCTACCATCGCAATTTCACTCGAGCGTTTGAGCTCATCCATACGGCTTGGACATTAGCGCAGACCGATGAAGAATATGAACGCCTCAGACGGATGCTGGGTCACCTCTATACCATTCAAGGGGATTACGAGGTGTGGCTGAACCACCCGGTGGAGGCGGTTGCCGCCTACGAGCAGGCGATCCGGTGGAACCCAACTGACGGCTTCACCCACGCCAAACTTGCCTTCGGTCTGGTTGATCAACGGCTGGATATTCGTCGGGGCCTGACCATCGCGGAGCGGGCGGCAACTCTCGCCGTCGGAGATACGGCACTTGAGACAACGCGTCTTGCTGCACGCGTCTATACGATCACGGCGATTCGTGATATGCACGAAGGAAAAATTTCAGAGGCCCTGGCCGCCTATGGGCGTGCCGCGTCCCTAGATGACAGAAATTTGCCTGCGTTGATTGCGACGGCAAATGCGCTCGTCGCAAAAGGACATCTGGCGACAGCCTTCGACTTGGGAGAGCGTGCGTTGCAAGAACAGCTCCGAAAAGGCGACGAGGCGAAACGGCGTCAACTCTTGGCCAACGAACGATTGGTCAATCTGGCCGCCCAGGCCGTGTTTCACTCGCCTGCCGTACGGCCGCTGCAGGTTACGGAACCGTGGGAGACGGCGGCTGCCTTTACCGAGGTGCAGCAATCGATGAAGGCTTCCGCTGCGACCCCGGTGCTTTTCGGACACACCTCCGAAGAAATGGTTCATCTGGCGCTGGCGGTTTTTCCGGAAGACAAGAAAGAGGTCAGTCTCCATGCCGGTGCATTGACAGGACGGCATAGCGGTCTAACCTTGGCCCAATTCCGCGAAGAAGCGGTCTTAAGTTTTTCTGAGACCACGCCAGCGGCGCTTAATGAGCGCCGTCGAGGATTTATTGCCAGCGGAGGCTATTCACTGACCGATGCCTGGGTGAAAATCGCTACGCCGGGCGCTCTGCTGACCTATCTGCCTCGGGCGCTGGCGGTAGGGTTCCTTGCGCCGTTTCCATGGCAATGGGGGGATGCGAAGGGTAGCACCGGCGTCATGCGGTCCTTCGCCGGTATTGAAATGCTTCTCGTGTACCTCCTCTTGCCTGGCGTTGTGGGTGGCGCGGTTCGTCTTATCAGTCATCGGAAGATTGACGGACTCTTTCTTCTTGCCTTCATTCTGTCCATGGCGGTTCCTATTTCACTGGTGGTGGCGAATCTTGGAACACTCTTTCGGCTTCGGCTACTCTTCCTGTTACCGCTGCTGGTTGTGGCGGCTTGTGGAGATCCTCTGGGGTTCTATCAGCAGTGGTGGCGTCGCCTTCGAGGAGGGCTTGTCCCACCGGCGCCGAGTGATCGTGAGGACGGAACGCCGGATACTAGGGTACAACTGGAAGAAGCGTCAACGCGTTAGGAAGCGTATCGCATGTGCGGAATTACGGGAGTGATGCAACGCGACGGGCGTCCTATCGAATTGGCGACGCTTCAGCGCATGACCGCCGCCGTGGCTCATCGGGGGCCAGAAGGACAGGGCATGTGGAAGAGCCCGTCAGGAGCCACGAGCGTCGGGCTTGGTCATACCCGGTTAAAAATTATCGACCTCTCTGATGCGGCGAATCAACCAATGGCCAATGAGGACGGCTCAATCCACTTGGTCTTTAACGGTGAAATCTATAACTTCCAGGAGCTTCGCCAGCGCCTGGAGGCTGGCGGGACCCGGTTCCGCACCTCCTCGGATACGGAAGTGCTGTTGCGGCTGTACGAAGCTGATGGGGAGGATTGCGTCCGGCAGCTCGACGGGATGTTCGCCTTCGCCATTTGGGACAGCCGGCATCGGCAGCTGCTGCTAGCCAGAGATCGGGTAGGGAAGAAGCCGCTCTTCTACTGCGCGACCCCGACGATGATCGCGTTTGCCTCAGAGATCAAGGCGCTGTTTCAGCACCCGGACATCGCTCCTGAGGTAGACGTCGAAACACTCCCCGCCTTCTTCCTCTATGGATACGTCCCGACGCCTACGACCCTCTACCGAGGGATCCAGAAACTGCCGCCCGGGCATCTACTCGTCGGAGGCGACGGCCAAGTGCGCCTTCGGCAATACTGGGATGTGCCGCTGCCATCGGTGGCCAGCGGCCATGCGACATCCGAGGCTGAGGCGGTTTCGCGCGTGCGCGAGCTCCTCACGGCGGCGGTTGAGCGGCGGCTTATTAGCGATGTGCCGCTGGGGGCGTTCTTAAGCGGCGGCATCGATTCCTCGATTGTGGTGGGCATCATGAGTCGACTGATGGTTGAGCCGGTGCGGACGTTCAGCATCGGGTTTTCCGGCGATCCGGCGTTTGATGAAACCTCCTACGCGCGGATGGCGGCTAAGCGGTTTGGCACGCGCCATACGGAGTTCATCGTGGAGCCGAAAGCGATCGAGCTCATTGAGCGGCTCGTCTGGTTCCACGACGGCCCGTTTGCCGACTCCTCGGCGATTCCGACCTATCTCTTGTCTCAGATGACAAAGCAGCACGTCACCGTCGCCCTCACAGGCGATGGCGGCGATGAGCTGTTTGCCGGCTATCATCGTTTCGTCGCGATGCAGATGGCGAATCGTCTTCCCTCATGGTTGCGGCAGGCGGGGCATGGCCTGTCGAGCCGCCTGCCGGACTGGGGGCATCCCCGCAGCTTTTACCGCCGGGGCCGGCGATTTGCGCAAGGTGCGGTGCTGCCGTTTGAGCAGCGATTGAGCCGGTGGGTGTCGGTGTTTTACGATGACCTGACCCAGCTCATGCCTGCTCTGACGGATTCCGTCGCGGCGTACGCGCAAGAGGGTGTGGTGCCTTGGGCACGGCGCAGCGCCTACGCCTCGCGCCTGACGCAAGCGCTGTACGTCAATTTCAAGACGTATTTATTGGATGATCTCCTGGTTAAAATGGATCGGTGTTCGATGGCTCACGCGCTTGAGACTCGATCGCCATTTCTCGACCGCGAGCTTATCGAATACGTCTTTAGCCTTCCCGATGTCATGAAGCTCCGCGGGCGGGCGACAAAAGTGATCCTCAAGCGCGCCTTTGCCGATCTGCTGCCGCCGCAGATTCTCTCGCGAGGCAAGATGGGTTTCGGCGTGCCGCTGCACCAGTGGTTTCGCACCGACCTGCGCGAATTTCTTGGCGATCTATTGCTGTCGGCTGACGCTCGTCTGGGGCGCTACGTCGACCGGCGCTATGTGAACCAGTTGGTGACCGAGCATCTTATCGGAGTCTCGGACCATTCCCATCGGCTCTGGACGTTGCTCACCTTTGAAGTCTGGTTGCGGCAGCTAGGCCGCGGTGCATTCCACGCGCCCGTTCCTCAGACTAGCCTCGCGGCGCAATAATTCAGTTGCATATCAGGGACAGTTTTCTTACAATTGATGCAGTGTTCATATTCTGAACATTATCATGAACGTTGACGCCTATCGAGAGTTGCAGCTTCTCACAGAAATTTCCACCAGCGCTTCTGTGACGCAGCGCCATCTCGCGAAAAAACACGGGTTGGCGTTGGGACTGACGAATTTCCTGATCCACCGACTCATCAAGAAAGGCCATGTCAAGATCGTCAACTTGGAGCGCAAGCGCCTTCGCTATCTGATTACGCCGAAAGGCATCGCTGAAAAAGCCCGCCTCACCTACGAGTACGTTGAATACTCCCTCCATCTCTATCGGCAAATCCGCACCCTGGTGACGCGCACGATCTCAACGATGGCCGCCTCCGAGGGCACGGCCGTCGTGCTCTACGGCACGGGGGAGATCGCGGAGATTGCCTTTCTTCTGATCCAGCAGCGCGGCTTGAGCGTGGTTGGCGTCGTGGATGAATCGCGGAGCGATCAGAGTCTGTTCATGAGCCACGCCGTGACACCGCCTGAGGCGCTGGCGCGCCTGTCGTTTGATTGGGTGCTGATCGCCTCGTTTAAGAATCATGAACAGATTATCCAGCAGCTCTGCCGCTGGGGCGTGCCGGAGCAAAAAATCGTCCGGATTTCGGAAGAGCAGCAGGCGCCATCGCTACCGGAAACGATGGTGGAGGTGTCCTCATCATGACGGTGATGCGGCGGCGGATTTCGCGCACGCTGCTCGTGGCGGGTATCGGACTGGGCGCTCTATGGCTGCTGACGGCGCCGGTCGCGTCCACGCGGCAAGGCGTGAATTTCCAGGTCACGCAGCATCGTATCCCCTTCTATGTGAAAGCGATTGATTTTCTCCATCGGCACTACGCCTATGAGCGCTTGGCCCATGAGGTGATGAACGGCAAGACGACTGATGAGGCGCGGGCGCTTGCGGTGTTTGACTGGACTCGCCGCAACATCCGACCTACCCCTTCGAGTTGGCCCATCGTGGACGACCACATTCTTCACATCATCATCCGCGGCTACGGCATCGCTGATCAGATGGCGGATGTCTTCTGCACGCTGGCGACCTATGCCGGGGTCCCAGCCTTTTGGGAGTTGATCCGTGGAGTCCCTGACAGCCCGCCACTGGTTCTCTCATTCGCCAAGATTGATGGGGCCTGGCGCGTCTTTGATGTGGCTCATGGCGTCGTGTTTGCCGATGCCCAGGGCCGACTCCTCGATCTGAACTCGCTCTTGGCGGATCCCACGCTCGTGACCTCAGTGGCCCACTCGACCACCCAACCGATTCCCTATGCGAAGTACTTAGACAGTCTGCGGCCATTCACCCCGCCTGACCTTTTGCGGGCCGAACAGCAGATGCCCTGGCCCCGGCTGTGCCTTGAGGTGCAGCGGGCCCTTCACCTGGGGAGCGGTTCGCACGTCGAGCCGGACGCGACCCGATGACACTCGCTCCCACGCTGGATTCGCTGAGCCCACAGACCTTTCGGATCGGCTTTGATCCTCGCGACCGCGACCGCGTGTTAGAAGCCTGGCGGGAGATCCTCACGGGGCACCAGTGGGTCGAAGGGAAATTCACGAAGCTCTTTGAGGAGAAGTGGGCCGCTTGGAATGGCCTGCCGGTGGTGGCGACCTCGAGCTGGGCTGGCGCGGCCATGGCATGTTTAGAGTATTTCAAGCTGAAGGGCAAGCAGGTGCTCTGTCCGACCAATACGTTCATGGCAACGCCTCTCTCTATTGTCCAGGCGGGAGCGGAGGTCGTGTTTGCTGATTGCAACCGGACCGATCTCTGCCTCAGCTATGAGGCAGTTGTGTCGGCAGCGGCTCAACACGACCTGGCTGCGGTGTGGTTGGTCCATATCGGCGGATATATTGCGTTTGATACTCTCCGCATCGCAGAGTTCTGCCGCTCCCGAGGAATCATCCTTCTGGAAGACTGCGCACATGCCCACGGGGCTTCATGGAACGGCAAAAAACCAGGGACCTGGGGTGACGCCGGAGCGTATTCATTTTATGGCACCAAGACCATTTCGACCGGTGAGGGCGGGATGCTGGTGTCTCGCCATCCAGGGCTGATCGAGTTTGCGAAGCAATATCGGAATTACGGCAAGCCGGACTACCGCGTGCCGGGGCTGAACTACCGGATGTCAGAGTTCACCGCAGCCCTTGGGCTGGTCCAGGTGGATCGGATGGAAGAGATCATCGCTTGGAAGAACGAGGTGGCGGAGACCATCCTGCACCTCCGGTTCAGCAAACGGGTGCAACTTCCTGAAGGCATGGTCTCGGGATGGTACAAATATATCGTGTTTGAGCCAATTGAGCACTCAACAGGTAAGGTCTACGATCAGCCCTGTCATACGATCATGGGGTCTCGTGGTTCATTTCCCAATGCCGAGTGGGTCGCCACACACCACTGGTGCGTTCCGTTGTATTACCACCCCGTGGGTGATGACCAAGGAGGGAGGTCAGTGTGATGAAAGTGCTCGTGACAGGCGGTTCAGGATTTATTGGTTCTCATGTGGTAGATAAACTTCGGGATAAGGGCATTGAGGTGCGTGTATTCGACATGGTCGTGCCAAGTTTTCGTCAGGATATTGAATTCTACCATGGCAGCTTGCTGGATCTCGAGGCGCTGCGCATGGCGTTGAACGGTGTTGACGCGGTCTATCACCTGGCTGCGGTGGCCGACGTGAAAGACGTCTACAACGAGCCGTGTTATGCCGAGTCCATCAACGTCCGCGGCACGATCCATGTCCTCGAAGCGGTTCGACGCTCCACTGGCGTCAAGCGCGTGATCTACGGTAGCACCACGTGGGTCTACAGCGAGGTTATTGAGCCGGTCGTGGACGAGCACACCCCGCTACGCGCTCCCAGCCACCTCTACACCGCCACGAAGATTGCTTCCGAGTACTACTGCCAGTCCTACAGCAAGCTCTACGACATCCCGGTGACGATCTTGCGCTACGGTATTCCATACGGGCCGCGCGCCCGCGACGGCGCAGTCGTGCCGATCTTCGTGCGCAAAGCTCTCAAGGGCGAGCCGCTGACCATCGCCGGCGATGGCTCCCAGTTTCGGAAGTTCGTCTACGTCGAGGACCTCGCGGAGGGCAACATCCTGGCGCTGAAGCCAGCCGCCAAGAACAAGATCTACAATCTGGACGGAACCGAGCTGGTGACGATCAAGCAGATCGCCGAGGCCATCCAACGGCTTGTTGGTGGCGTGCAGATCGAATACGTGCCGGGTCGTCCAGGCGATTTCTCCGGCAAGGAGATCTCCAGTCGTCTCGCGAAAGAAGAGTTGGGCTGGGAGCCGGCCGTGCGGTTCGAAGAAGGGCTGCGCCGCTACATTGCATGGTACCGTGCCCAGACGGTCAGGGGCGAGGAGACGATGGCCTTGGTGGACGAGACGCTGAAGACCGACTTTCTGGCGGGCGCGGCCGTGGCGCGTGGGAGTGGGCGGTGAGCGCTTCAGCCGAGCAGCAGGTCGCCAACGCATATTATACGTACGGGATCCTTTACCTCTCGCCGAATTTTCACGCGTGGGAAGCCGAAAAGGGCCCGCGTTATCGGCAGTACCGGCTGGGGTGGGTGGAGCGTGCCGTTGAGCATGACCCGGGTGAGTTTCCGCTCAACCTCAACATGGAAGTGACCAGCCGCTGTAATCTTGCCTGTACGTTCTGCAGCCAGCCGTCGCTGACTACCGATCAGGTCGGCGACATGCCGTGGAAGCTCTACACCGACGTGATTGCGGAAGGCGAACGGTACGGTGTCCCGGCGACGAACCTGAACGGCTTGGGCGAGCCAATGCTGCTGCGCCGTCTGCCGGAGATGATCGCCTTCGCGAAGCAGCGCGGCTACATTGACGTCATGTTCCACACCAACGGGACGATCATGACCGAGTCGTTGGCACGGGCGTTGCTGGACTCCAATCTCGACCGGATCATCTTTTCGGTAGACTCGCCGGATAAGGCGACCTACGAGGCGATGCGGATTCGCTCGAACTGGGACAAGGTCGTCGCAAACGTGCGCTTCTTCGCTGAGCTGCGCCAGCGTTTGGGCCGGACCACGCCGCTCATCCGCACGACGATGGTCATGACGGACAAGACCGCCCACCAAGTGCAGGATTTCGTGAAGCTCTGGAAACCGTTAGCCGACCAGATCACCCTGCAGGATCTGACGTGGCGGGCCAAGGTCCTTGAGAGCGGCGAGTGGAAGAATAGCGAGCAGAGTGCGGTCCCGGCGGACATGGACGAGATCCGGTCCGAAGCGAGGAAGCGCAAGCTGTCCTTCGTTTGCCCCTACTTGTACCAGTCGGCCTACACCTTTTGGAACGGCGACGTCATTCCGTGCAGCAACCCCAATGCCAGGAAATACATGGTCATGGGCCAGCTCGACAAGCAGAGCTTCCACGAGATCTGGCACGGGAAGGCTTATCAGGAGCTGCGGATTCTGCATGAGAGCGGGCGGTGGGACGAGCACCCCATTTGCCGTAACTGCGAGATCCCGCTCATTGAGCTCTACAAGGCCTTGGAAAAAGACGGAGTGAAATTTGCTTCGGCACAACCGACCGATCCTGAGGCGCCGCTGTTGGTCGCGTCGGAGATGGCGCCCAAAGGACAGGAGGCGGTGGACCTCGTGACCCGGTTCCAGCAAGAGTTGTCGAAGCCGCTGACGGCGCCGCCGACCTCATCCTCGAAAGCCTCAAGCGGCGGTGGGTGCTGCGGCGGATCATGCAGTCGGTGAGGGATGCCCGGCAGCACCCGCGTCGTTGCCATCCATCAGCCTGAGATGCTGCCGTGGTTGGGGTTCCTGGACAAACTACGGCAATGCGACGTGTTCGTGTTGCTGGACCACGTGCAGTTCGAGAAACAGGACTTCCAGAACCGCAATCGGATTCGGACCGCGACACCACAGGGTTGGTCGTGGCTGACTGTGCCAGTACGGATGACCGGTCGATTCGGCCAGCCGATCTATGCGGTCGAAATCGGCAATGCCTCGAACTGGCGGCGCAAGCATCTCGCGGCGATTGAGTTGAACTATCACAAGGCCCCCGTGTTCCACCGGTACTGGCCCTCGCTGCAGGCGCAGTACGCCCAAGCGAGAGACCGATTGTCCGAGTTCAGCATCGCGCTTATCCGTTGGCTGGCGGAGGCCTTCGGCATTCAGACGCCCATCGTGCGAAGCTCGGAGCTGCGCGTGGACGGGGCCCGCTCCGAATTGTTGCGCTCGATTTGTCGGCAGGTCGGCGCGACCGAATATCTATCCGGTATTTCCGGGCGCGACTATCTCGATGTGGAGTCGTTTAAACAGGACGGGATCGCCGTGCGCTTTCAGAGGTTTTATCATCCGATTTACCGGCAATGTTACGAGCCGTTTGTCCCCGCGCTCTCGGCCCTCGACCTGCTCATGAATTACGGTGAAGCGTCGCGTGATGTATTGGAAGGGGCCGAGGTGCCTCGGCTCTCAACACTGTTCGCATGAACATCGCCATTCACTGCGTCGGGACGACCACGCTGGGCCTGGGCCATGTGACCGAGTGCGTGGCACTGGCGCGCAGCTTGGCTGAGCGGGCGCGCGGCCGCATTACATTTCTGGTGCAGCGCGACACGCCTGGTGCCGTCCTGGCGCGCGAAGCCGGGTTCGGCTGCGTGGAGCTGGAGCCGGCGACCGAGGAGGCTGAGCTGGCCGCGTGGCTCCGGGAGCACGTACCCGACATACTGATTGTGGATATCCCGAATAAGCCTGCTGTCTACTATCAGTGGCTTATGGCTGCCGTGTCACATCTGGTCGCGATCTTCGATGATGGGCACGACCACAGTGGCCTCGCGCATCAAGTGGTGGATTACGCAGTGGACCAGCGCTGGTCTGTGGTCGGCTCGGACGATACGGCGGAGTTGCGCGGTCCGCAGTTCGCGCTGCTTGATGAGACGCTTCGCGAGGAGGCGGCCCAGCCGCGCGACGTGCCGAAATTATGCCGCCGGCTGCTCGTGACGCAAGGCGGCAGTGATCCGTTCCGCCTTACGGTCAAGGTCCTTCAGGCATTGGCGCGCCTACCAGTGAGGCAGGACGTGGTGGCGGTGCTTGGGGCCGCGGCGGAGCCGGGACTGGTGCAGGAGGTGAAGTCGCTGATTCCGTTGCTACCGTTTTCCTGCCGTCTAGAGCTGGCCGTGGAGCCGGTGCGGTTCCGCGCGCTGATGCGGGAGGCCGACCTAGCGGTCACCGCGGCGGGCAATACGTTGTACGAGTTGTGCGCCCTCGGCGTGCCGGCGCTGGTGGTGGCCCATCACGCGCGCCATCAGGCGGTTGCGGAGGCGTTTGCGCGCCACGGCGCGGTCAGGTTCTGTGGGATCGGCACGGTGGTGTCGGTTGATCGGATCGTCGAGGACGTGCGGAGTGTGTTGGATCACACCCCGATTCGGCGGGACCTGAGTCATTGGGGACGGGTGCTGGTCGATGGGCTGGGCTGTGCGCGGGTGGCTTCTGTGTTGGTCGCTGAGGTGGAAGCGCGATGCGCGTCCTCGTAACCGGTGCCGGCGGCTATCTCGGCCGCGAGCTGGTCCGGCGGCTGGCCTCCGGTGGTCATGACGTAGTGACGTGTTCCCTGCGCGACCACGCATGGGAGCCAGCCCTCCAGGGGGTGGAGGTTGTCGCGCACCTGGCCGGCGTCAAAGAGCGTACGGCTGATCCAGCCAGCCTCAACGCGATGATCGAAGCGAATCTCTCCCTCACCCAGCGACTACTCGATGCGGCCCAGGCGGCCGGCATTGCGCGGGTCGTGTTCGCCTCCTCATACCGAGTGTACGGACGGCAGGCCGCGCACGAGCTGCCGTGCACCGAGGAATCGGAGGTACGACCCATTGATGCCTACGGGATGTCGAAATGGCTGGCCGAGGAGCTGGTTCGTTGCTCCGGACTCAGCCATGTGATTCTACGCCTGCCAAACATCTTTGGATTGGGCGAATCCGGCCTCGTGAGCCGGGACGTCGTGTGGGCCATGATCCATTCCGCGTTTCATGACGGCGTAATTCGGGTGCAAGGCCATGGGGAGCACACGCTGGATCTGATGCCGCTCGCCGATGCCGGCGCGCTGATACAATGCACCATTGAGCGCCTGACGATCGAGCGCCTCACGCTCAATATGGGAAGCGGTGTGGCGAGGACGGTCCAGGCGCTGGCGCACATGATCGCCGATATCTTTCAGGCACTGTACGGCAGCGAGATTGCGATCCGTCACGTGCCGGAGGATTCATCTGCCTGTTCCCGGGCGGTGGCCGTGGAGCGGATGCGGCAGTGGTTGGGGTCGGTGCCGCAGCAACGGCTGGCAGACGCGCTGCGGATGGACGTGACGGCGCATGAACGCGCGATGGCGGCTGTGCGATGACACGCATCCAGGCGGCCAGGCCGCTGTTTCACGACATTCCATCAATCCTCCGTGACATGGAGCACGTGCTGGCGTCTGGACGGCTGATGCTGGGCCCGTACCTGGATCGGTTCGAGGCGGCGTTTGCCGAGCGGGTGAAGACGCGCTATGCCATCGGCGTGAGCTCTTGCACCAGCGCGCTGGAGATTACCTTACGGGCCGTCGGTGTCGAAGGGCGCGAGGTCATCGTGCCCACCAACACGTTTCTGGCCACCGCTAATGCGGTGCGCTATGCCGGCGGCACGGCGGTGCTGACGGATATCAACCCGCACACGTTGTGCTTGGACGAGACGAACATCACCCGCGCCTTGAGCTCGCGCACCGCCGCAGTGATCCTGGTGCACTTAGCCGGGCTGATTTCACCCGCGGTCAAGGTGATCCGGTCGCTCTGCGCGGCCAAGGGTATCGCACTGATCGAGGACTGCGCGCACGCGCACGGCGCGTCGTTCGACGGGATCGCAGGGGGCGCGTTCGGCCTCGCCGGTTGTTTCTCGTTTTATCCAACCAAGGTGATCACAACCGGCAGCGGGGGCATGATTACGACCAATGATCCGGAGCTGGCCGAATTCGCCCGAAGCGTGAGGCTCCACGGTCGCGGCAACTGCGCGGGGACGGGTCTTGAGGTGATCGAGCGGTGGGGCAATGACTGGTTCCTTGATGAAGTGCGCAGTGTGCTGGGCCTGCATCAGCTCAGCCATCTCAACGAGATGCTCGCGGTGCGCCGGGCGGTGGCCGCGCACTACCTGGAGCGTTTAGATGGGATGCCGGGGGTGCTGCCCATCGTGCCGGATGTGCAATGTCGGCCGAGCTGGTACAAGTTCATGGTGCTCCTGGAGCCGCCGGCCTCGGTCGAGCACCTACAACGGGTTCTGCTGGAAACGTATGAGATTGAAACCGAGCGACTGTATTGGCCTCCGTGCCACTTACAGCCGGTGATGCGCCGGCTATGCGGTGGACGGGAAGGGATGTTCCCTGTGGCGGAAGAACGGCTTCGTCGGCAGCTCTGTCTTCCGCTGCACGCTGGGATGTCGGTGAACGACGCCGAGCGCGTGGTGGACTGCTTGGAGCGGGAGCTGCTGAGCTTCTGTGCGCGGGGCTGACATGGCGCGGACGATTGCCTTGGGCCATCGGTGGATTGGGCCGGGTTTTCCCACCTTTGTGATCGCCGAGGTGGGCTGCAACCACGAGAACGATTTTGTCCGCGCACGCGAGATGGTCATGCAGGCGGCAGAGGCCGGGGCGGATGCTGTCAAACTCCAGTCCTTCACGCCCGCGATGCTGGTCACCCGTGATGCACCGAAGTTCTGGGACATCCCAGGTCCTGGCCGTACTCAATACGAAGAATTTGTGGACGCTCAACCACGTTTCAGTTCCGAGCAATACCAGGAGCTCATGGCCCTGGCGGTTTCGCGTGACATCCTGCTATTCTCTACGCCCTCCGATGAAGTGTGGACTAATCGGCTCGACGAACTGGGCGTGCAACTCTTCAAAATTGCTTCAATGGATATCACGCATCTGGGGCTGCTGCGGCACGTGGCGCGGAAAGGCAAACCGGTCATCTTATCCACCGGAGCTTCCACGCTCGATGAGATTCGTGACGCGGTGGTCGCCATCGAGCGGGAAGGCAACCACAACATCGTGCTGTTGCACTGTATCTCGACCTATCCCACACCGCCATCCGGGGTGCACCTGCGTATGATGGTACACTTGGCGGCGGAGTTTCCGCACTGCCTCACCGGCTACTCCGACCACACGCGGCCTGAGGGCCCACTGCTGGTTCCCACGCTGGCGGTAGCGGCGGGAGCGTGCGTGATCGAGAAGCACGTTACCTTCGACCGCTTACGGCCTGGCTATGACCATGAGATTTCCGCCGACTATGCGGGATTGGCGCGGATGGTTTCGGAATTCCGCGAGGTGGAGCAGATCCTGGGCCAGTCGGTGAAGGCACCTACGGCGGCGGAGGACCGCACCCGGCGGCTCGGCCGTCGCAGTCTGGTGGCTGCCGTGACGATCCCGAAGGGCGCGCGCATCGCCTCGGCTATGCTGGCGGTCAAACGGCCCGGGACCGGCATTGAGCCAAAATTCTTGGATCAGGTCATCGGCAAGGTGGCTTGTCGCAACATCCCAGAGGACCACGTGCTGGCCTGGGATGCGCTGGAGGAATGCCGATGAATGTCCTGGTGATTGCGGCGCACATGGACGACGAGACGCTGGGGGCGGGGGCTACGATCGCCAAGCACGTGGCGGCGGGCGACCGCGTCGCCGTGTGCATCGTCTGCAAGCGCGCCTACCATCATCAATTTACTCCGCGCCTGGTTCGGGAAGAGAAGCAGGCGGCGAAGCGGGCCATGAATATTCTGGGCTACCATGCGCAGCGTTTCCTCGATCTGAGGGACGAGCGGTTGGATCAGCAACTGTTGGACATTATCGTGCCGTTGGAGGTGTATGTGCGCACGGTCAGGCCGGATGTGGTCTACACCCATCATCGCGGGGACGCGAATCAGGACCATCGTGCGGTCTTCCAGGCTTCCATGGTGGTCTGCCGCGCGATCGCCAGCTACCACGTGCCGAAGGTGCTGACCTACGAAGTCCCCTCGTCTACCGACCAGGCTCCCCCGTTTCCGGAGTATGCGTTCCAGCCAGTCTTGTACGTTAACGTGGAGCGGTTTCTGAACCGGAAGCTGAAGGCGATGCAGGCGTATACCAGAGAGCTGCGCGATTTTCCCCATCCCCGGTCGCTCAAGGGGCTGGAAGTGCTCGCGCAGAAGCGTGGGATGGAAATCGGCTGCCGTGCGGCGGAAGCGTTCGTCGTGATTCGGGACGAATGGGCGTGAGCCGATGGTGATGCAGAAGGCCGATCCCGTCCTGATCTACCTGGCGGACTTGACTCATACCGGACTTCAGGTGGCGACCGAGAGCACCCCGCTGAACATCGGCCTTGTCGGCTCGTACGCGAAGAAGTGTCTGGGAGACGCCATCGAGATACGGTTTTTCAAGTATCCCGAGAAGCTGACCAGCGCCTTGAAGGAACGCGTGCCGGATATCCTCGGCTGCAGCAATTACGTGTGGAACAGTAACCTGTCCGAATGGGCGCTGGGCTACGCGAAGCGCCTAAATCCCAGGGTCTTGACGGTTCAGGGCGGCACCAACTACCCGTTTGATCCCGAGGGCCAGTTTGAATTCTTGAGCCGCCATCCGAATACGGACTTCCATATCTTCTACGAGGGCGAGGTTTCATTTCTGCATCTGGTCAGGCGGTTCTTGGAGGTGGGGAGTTCGGACCGGATGAAAGATGAACCCATGGCAGGGATCCAATTCATTTCGCCGCAGGATGGCACGCTGGTGTCCGGCCCGATGGTTGAACGGCTCAAAGCGCTTGATGAGATCCCTTCGCCGTATGTGACGGGGTTGCTCGATGAATTTTTCGATGGACGGCTCACGCCAATGATGGAGACGACGCGCGGGTGTCCATTTACCTGCAACTTCTGCAATGCGGGCGATAAGTACTTCAACAGGGTGACCATGTTCTCACTGGAGTATATCAGGGAGGAACTCAACTACATTGCGCCGCGTATTGCCGCCGTCGGGGTGTCCCACCTGACCATTGCCGACAACAACTTCGGGATGTACCCTCGCGACGCCGAGATCTGCAGGCTGATTAAGGAAGCTCAAGACCGGTACGGCTGGCCCATGGGCTTGATCTCGACGACCGGGAAAAATAACAAAGAGCGCATCATTAAGGCGACCGAGATTCTCGGCCGCACGCTGCTCGTGAGCATGTCGGTGCAGTCGATGGATCAGGGGGTGCTGACCAATATCAAACGGCAAAATATCAGTTTGGACACCTATAAACAAATCAACCAGGCATTGGTCGCCCAAGGGCGTTCGGGCATGGCCGAGCTCATCTTTGCGCTGCCTGGTGAGACGTATGAATCCTTCATGCGAGGCATTCAGGCGGCGATCGAAGCGGGTGCGAGCAAGATCATGTCCTACACGCTGCAATTGTTGTACGGCACCGACTATAAGAATCCCGAGTATCGCCGCCAGCACGGCTACCGAGGCAAGTGGCGCGCAATTCCTCTCGACTTCGGGGAATACGAAGGCGAACGGATCTTTGACGTGGAGGAAGTGGCCGTGTCCTCAAAATACGCAAGCTTTGAAGATTATCTCCTCATTCGGGGTTTTGCCCTTCTCACAGAATGCCTCTACAACAACTATGTCTTTTGGGAGCTCCTTCGGTATCTGCAGGAGTATGGCATAACACCTTACACGTGGCTGAAAGCCGTCTGGGACCAGCGTGAACTGTTCCCGCCTGGGGTCGCGGGCATATTCGACAGCTTCATCGAGGAGACACAGCGCGAGCTCTTTGATACCGAAGCCGACCTCATCCGCTTCTATCGCGATCCGGATAACTATGCCCGGCTGGTCCGTGGTGAAGTGGGGGGAAATGTGATCTTCAGGCACAAGACGCGGCTCCTCACGCAACATCGGGATGTGTGGATGCGCTACATCACGCAAATTGCAAGTGAATTAGTGCTCTCGCAGCCCGAATGCGCCTCACAAGCGGAGCGCATCCAGCGGGAGCTGGAGGAGGTCTTACGGTATCTCACCCATAAATTCCATGGGATGCTGGATGCCGGCGCGAACGTGGAGCCGATCAACGGCCGTTTCCAGCATGACATTCTGACCTGGTCGCGTGACCAGACCGGCAAGCGTCTTACCGACTCGTTCCGCCAGGAAGGCTACGCGTATCGGTTCTATTTTGACGACCAACAGCAGATCGAACGCCGCGACAGTTTTCGGCGATACGGCACAGACCCCCACGGGCTGGCGAAGATCATGGCGAGAATTCCGTCACACGAACGACTGTTCCGACAGATCAGCCTCGTTGATCACGCGGCGGGGAATCGGCTGGTTGAGGTTGCGCAGCAATGATTCTTGGTGTGACCCCTGCGCGAGGCGGGAGCAAGGGCCTACCGCGCAAGAACATCCGCCCGCTGTGCGGCAAGCCGCTCCTCGCGTGGACGATTGAAGCGGCAAAGACGTCCACCCTGCTCGACCGTTACGTCGTATCCACAGAAGATGATGAAGTCGCGCAGGTGGCACGCCAATGGGAGGCTGAAGTCATCGAGCGGCCTTCTGAGCTGGCGACAGACGAGTCGACCACCTTGTCCGTGCTGCAGCATGTCCTCAGGGTCGTGCCCGCTAAGGTGCTGGTTCTCTTGCAGGCGACGTGCCCGATACGAGACGCAGGACTCATTGATCGGTGCATCAAACAGTTCCAGGAGTGCGGGGCGGATTCGCTCGCCACCGGGTTTATCTGCAAATACGTGGCCTACGGGACGAACGCGCAGGAGGCCAGGCGCCAGGACCTCCCGGGATTCTTCTATGACGACGGCAACGTGTATGTCATTCGGGCAGATCTGATCCGGATCGGGGAGCGCTACGGCGCCAAGCAGGAACGCATGCTCCTTGACCGGGAGCAGAATCTGGATATCGATAACGGATTTGATTTCTGGATGGCGGAACAGGTCTTGAGACGCCGCGTGGGGAGTCCATGTCCATCGTGACCGAGTCGATGTTTCTGGCCACCACAGCGCTCACGGAGTTTTGGGACACGAGAGAGGAGTTCTTGTGCTTGGGTCCCTGGTGTCTCCGGTATGATCAACGGCAACGATGGGAAGGGCTCACGTATCGCGTGCTGCCCAATCCGTGGGATGATCGCACGCGGTTCTCCGAGGCCATCGTCTATCTGGATGGATATGGCGAGCGGCTGCTGAGCCAGTTGACCGACTATCTCAATGCAGCGCACCGCGTCAGCTATGGAACGCGCTACTGGCGCATTCTGATCGGCCCATGGCTCATGCATTATCTCCACGCTGCCTATGACCGGTATGTCCGTTTGACCGAGGCGTTCAGCCGGGATCCATCCCTTCGTACGATCGTGCTCGATCCGTGCTCGTTCCAGGTACCCACAGATACCCTCGCCTTTATCACCGGTCTGGAAGATGATCTGTGCAATCTGCAGATGTTCTCTGAGCAGCTTTCACATATGGGCTATACGTTTCCTCAGCACGCGTGGGCCATCCACCAGCCAGCGATCAGGGATGTGTCGGAGGCGAACGGATGGCGGGGCGTACTGCGCGAGGCTCGGAGGCGTGGATTTCGTCTGACGGAGCGAACGATTGGCCGAATGTGCCGCAAGAGGCCCTATGCGGCTCTCTATGACATGTCGTGCGCTCGATCATGGCTCTGGGCTCTGGCCTGGCAGAGCCGTCTGCGAGCGATTCCTCAAGAGGTGAGGTGGGACAGGCTGTCTGTGATCGACGGTCCGGTGTTTGATGAACGCCGGAACGGTTTGATGAGGCTTTCGGCTTCCACGGAGTTTGAGCGAGTCGCCATCCGGTCCCTCCCGCAGCAGATGCCAACGCTTTATCTTGAACGGTATGCCAGGGCACGGGAAGCAACCGTGAGCGCGACGCGGCACGTGCCACCAGTCGTCGTGTCGGTTGCGGGTTGGCACTATCAGGAACCATTTAAGTTCCTCGCAGCGGAAGCCTCCACGCAGGGGAGTCGTCTTGTTGCTGTGCAGCACGGTGGCGGCTATGGTCTCTTTCGGTACTCGCCGAGTGAACAGCATGAGCGACGAGTGGCTGACACGTTCCTCGGATGGGGGTGGGCCGGTGACGCATCGGCCCATGGACTCGGCAATGTCCCCAGTCCACAGCTCTCTCGACTCTTCATGGCCCGAAAGGCACGGCGGGTTCCAGACACTTCAGAGACGGTCTTGTTCGTTTCGACGGCACATATGCGTTACCTATTGCGCTTTCATTCGTGTCCGGTCGGTCTGCACACACCGGCATATCTCCAATGGCAGTTACAGTTCCTGACGGCGATTCCGGATCGACTTCGCCGTGTCGTGCGCTTCCGGCCCTACCCGAAAGAGTTCGGCTATGCGGTGCGCGACCAAATCACCAGCCGTCTGGGGCCATTTGAATGGGATACGTCTGGACCCTTTGCCGAGACGCTGCGCGATGCGCGTCTGGTGGTGATTGATCACTCGGGCACCACGTTCCTTGAGGCGCTCTGCTATGGTGTGCCCACGGTGCTGTTTTGGGATCCCCAGCTTTCAGAAGTACGGCAGGAAGCCGAGCCCTATATGGAAGCACTACGCACCGCAGAAATTTTGCATGACTCGCCGGAGGCGGCGGCGGCGCACGTGACGGCAGTCTATGAGGCTCCTCACGAATGGTGGAGCCGCCCCTCCGTTCAAGACGCCCGGCAGCGTTTTATCGAGCGCTATGCCCTGGGCCGGCGCGATTGGCTGGTGTCTTGGACCAGGGTATTGGATAACGAGTTGGTGGCGCACACATGACGATTCGTCGCAGGCGTTTCGAGACGCTCAGGCGCGGCCTGAGGCCGGCCAATGATTGACGTGATGCGCGTAGCCGCCGCGTCCGATGTCTTGGAGGCCCATTTAAACATCCAGTGGCTGCGACCGGAGTCCGCGCTGTGGGACGCGATTGCCTCCTCGGTGCTGGCGCCACTCAACCTGCGAGGCCCGGCACTGGATCTCGGGTGCGGCAACGGCCTCTTCAGCTTCTTGACGGCCGGAGGTCGATTCTCGCCGGACTATGATGGGTACCGAAACGTGCGCGCGGACGCGGAGGAAGGGGAGGATCTGTACGATGCGTTCGTTGCCGGCCCGCTCTCAGAATGGATCGTCCAGCAGCCAGCCTACCGGTTTCACTGCGCGCTCGACGCGAAGCCTAACCTGCTGCGACAGGCCGCGGCGCTAGGTTTCTATGGCGAGACGGTGGTGGCCAATGCCAACCAGCGGCTGCCGTTTCCAGATGAGGCGTTCCACACGGTGTTTTCCAATATGCTCTATTGGTTGGATTCGCCGGAATCCGTGCTGCGCGACCTCTGGCGCATTCTGCGTCAGGGAGGGCGCGCGGTGCTGTGTGTGCCGGACCCGAGATTTCTTGAATCCTGTCCCAGCTACGCGTGGCGGGCGCGAGGCTCCGAGGCGCTGCGGCTGTTGAATCGCGGCCGGTTCGAGTCAGTGCGCTGGACGGCGTCCTCCGAAGATCTGGAGGCGCTGGCCGCGCGCGCGGGTTTTTCCGTGGCGTCCGACGTGACGTATCTTGCTCCGCTGACCTTAAAGACGTGGGACATCGGGCTGCGGCCGCTGGCCCCGGTGCTGCTGAAGATGGTGGGCAAGCTGGCAGACCCAGAGCGCCTGGCCATCAAAATGGAGTGGGTGGACGTGCTACGCCCATTCCTCCAGGAGCTGTATGAGATGGACCGGGACTACCGAGGGCCTGGCGGATTCCATTGCGTTCAGATGGAGAAACGGGCCTGATGCCATCAATTGCGGTCCGGTTCGGTGCGACATTCGCCGCGAATCTGTTGCGGGCCGCTTTCTCATTTGCGGGCGGGCTTATCGTGGCGCGCGGCTTGAAGGCCGCGCACTACGGCGATCTCTTTTTTCTGCTGGGCAGCTTCGCGGCCATCAGCCAGCTCTTCGACATGGGGACCTCGACCGCATTCTACACGTTGGTGGCCCGCCGGCGCCGGAGCCGGTGGTTCATCATCGGGTATCTGGGCTGGCTGGCCTGCCAGTTCGCCTTGATGCTGCTGGCGGTCGGTATACTACTTCCAGACGATCTGGTGGCGCATCTGTGGCTTGGCCATGACCGGGCCGTTGTGCTGCTGGCCTGCGCGGCCAGCTTCTTGACCACGCAAGCGTGGGGAGTGGTCGCGCAGTTGGGGGAGGCGGTCCGCAGAACCGTGGTGGTCCAGACGGTGTGGCTCGGGCAAGCGGTAGCCCATCTGCTCTTGGTGAGTGTCCTGTCGTTTCTCGGATGGCTGACAGTCCCCACGATGCTCTGGCTGCTGGTGGCGGAGTATATCGCGATGGCGGTGCTCGTGGGGCCTTGGCTGGCGCGCGAGAATGTGGCTGGCGCCTCGGATGCCTCGGCGGAGCCAGGGGCGGTCGTGCAGGAGCTGCTGGCGTATTGTAAGCCGCTGATCCTCTATGGGTGGGTGAGCTGCTTCTATACCTTTGCCGACCGGTGGCTGCTGCAGCGCTTCGGCGGCTCGCTGCAGCAGGGATTTTTCGCCATCGCCCAGCAGTTCGCCAACGTGACGCTGATCGCCACAACATCGTTGTTGAACATTTTTTGGAAGGAAGTGGCGGAAGCCGGTGAGCGGCACGATGCCCAGCGGCTTCGCGCGCTATACGCCACGGTGTCGCGCGGCCTGTATGCGTTCGGGGCCTGGTGCAGCTGCCTCGTGATCCCCTACAGCCGGGAGGTACTGCATTGGACGGTTGGCAGTGGCTACGAGGCGGCTTGGCCGTGCCTGGCGCTCATGCTATTCTATCCGATTCATCAGTCGCTCGGACAGATCAACGGCACGTACCTCTACGCGACCGGTGAGACGCGCCGCGCCAGCGCGATCGGCCTGGTGGTCATGGCGCTGAGCCTGCCGGTGACCTACCTCTTACTGGCGTCTCCGTCGAACCTCGTGCCGGGGTTCGGGCTTGGCGCCATCGGTCTGGCCGTGAAGATGGTGACCCTTCAACTGGTCGGCGTGAGCCTTCAAGGGTACATCATTGCCCGGGCCCACGGGTGGACATATGGCGCTCGGTCTCAGGCGCTCGTCCTGGCAGCGCTCTTGGTATTGGGCTGGGCATGCCGTGGGATCGGCTGGGCGCTGGCAGGGGCCATCGGGATGTCAGGTCATTCTATCGTACGGACGATCCTCGGAGGCCTGGCCTATGTCGGTGGCTCGTTCCTATTGGTCATCCGTGTGCCGGCCGTCATCGGCTTCACGCGCGAAGACCTCAGGCGCGCGCTGTACCCGTTGGCGAAATGGCTGCCGCAGCCCGCGATCGCGAAACTGAACCTCTGAAAGGGTGGAACGTATGGGTATGGTGAGTTCCCGTGTCCAGATGCTGGATTGCACCTTGCGCGACGGCGGGTATTACAATGAGTGGAACTTTTCCCGCCAGTTGGTTGACCGCTACCTCCAGGCGCTTTCCTCGGCCCGTGTCGATGCCGTTGAAATCGGGTTCCGATTGCTCCCTGAGGACCGCTTCTTGGGCCCCTATGCCTACTCCACCGATGCATTTCTCAAGACACTACCTCTTCCCAGCGAGGCGCTCCTGGGGGTGATGGTGAATGCGAAATCTCTCCTAGCCTATGAGGGCGGTTCGGAGGCGGCTCTCGCGTCGCTGTTTCAGGACGCCGATTGTTCCCCGGTCCAGCTGGTTCGCATCGCTGCGCACTTCGATGAAGTGGCGCGCTGTGAGGCGATCGCCCACTGGTTGAAGGCTAAGGGATACCTGGTAGCGATCAACCTTATGCAGGCCGCCGGTAAATCTGACGAGGAGTTGCAGCGGGCCGGGGCCACCATCCAACGCTGGGGTGTCATGCACGTGCTCTATTTCGCGGATTCACTGGGCAATATGAGGCCCTCAGACGTTGCCGCGATGCTCCGCGGGCTGCAGCAAGGCTGGCGTGGATCGCTGGGGATCCACACCCATGACAACATGGGGCAGGCCGCAGCCAATTGTCTCGCGGCTATCGACGGCGGAGTCAGTTGGGTCGACGGGACGATTCTGGGCATGGGGCGGGGAGCCGGCAACGTGCGCACGGAGCATCTACTTTTGGCGTTGAAAGATCGGACGCCGAATCGCTACGTTCCTGAAGCGCTCTTTCCTATCGTCATGGAAGAGTTTGAGCAGTTGCGACGCCGGTATGGGTGGGGCCCCAGTCTCCTCTATTACTTGTCCGCCGCGTATTCAATCCATCCGACGTTTGTCCAGGAGCTGATGGGCCGGGGACATGACACGCACCACATGCTCGAGGCGCTGGAGTTTCTCAGGCGATCGGGTGCGGCAATGTATACGGATGATATTCTACATCAGGCGTTGTCCAGCAATGGGGGCGTTGTCAAGGGCGGGTGGTCTGCGCAGGGCTGGGCGCAGGGCCAAACCGTTATGATCGTGGCCCGCGGGCCTGGGATGCATCAGCATCTCGATGCGCTCTGCCGCTTTGTGGAGAAGAAGTCTCCGGTGGTGATCGCGCTGAACGTGAACCCCGAGTTTCCCAGAGAGAAGGTGACGGTGTTTGCCGCGTGCCACAGGATGAGACTGCTGATGGATTTCAAGGATTACCAGCAGGGGGATCGGCCGCTGATCGCCCCGATCAGCATGATTCCCGATGAGGTGCGGGCGACGCTGGTTCAGTCTCCGTCGCTTCAGATTCTAGATTACGGACTACGCGTTCAGCCACGGACGTTCGAGGCGGGGCTGTCTGGTTGCGTCATTCCGGGCTATACGGTGGCCGCGTATGCGATGGCGGTCGCCGAAGCCGCGGGGGCGGCGCGCATCCTGCTGGTTGGCTTCGACGGTTATGGGCCGGCCGACCCTAGGAGTCTGGAGATGTCGCATATCTTTCGGCTCTACCAAGCGCGGCCGGAAGCGGTGCCGCTGCTGGCGGTGACCCCGACGACCTACGACGTGCCGAAAAGCTCCGTCTATTCGCCGGCGTTGTGATGATGACGGCGACGAGGGCCAAGGCGGCGCGGTGGTTAGACGGGATCCGGCACGTGTGCGTGGATAAAGATGGGACGCTGACCGACGTTCACGCGTACTGGGCGCACACCTCTCGGATTCGAGCCGAGCGGCTTCAAGTGCATTATGGGCTGCCGCCGTCCTCCCTGAATGGAATGCTGGATGCCATGGGGGTGGATCCTCAGACGGACAAGATCCGAGCCCAGGGCCCGGTCGGCTATGCGCCGCGCAGCATCGTGGTAGAGCACGTGGTACGGCAGTTGGCACAGGCAGGGATTACGACGACCGCGGATGAGATCCAGCACATCTTCCGCTCAGTGGATCTCTCTCAACAGGAGTCAGGAGATTACCACATTGCCGTCCTCCCTGGAGCGGCCGCATTTCTCCAATACTTGCACGACCGTGGTGTGGCCGTCTCCATCTACACGTCGGATCGGCGCGAGAATGTCCTGAAGATCTTGGAGCGCCTCGCCTTGCGTCCCTACGTAGCTGAAATTATCGGGGGAGATAGCGTCGATTCTCCGAAGCCCAACCCGGAGGGGTTCCTCCTCGCCTGTCAGCGAGTCGGGATTGTGCCAGCACAGTCTGCCTATATCGGCGATACGGTCGAAGATCTCAAGATGGCGCTGGCCGGGGGGGCCGGCCGGGTGATCGGTGTGGGAAGCGGCTTGGGAACGCTGGAAGAGCTGTCGGTCTACACGCCGCATGTGTGCACGCAGTTAACCGACTTGGTGGCCGATCAGGGGATTGCCAACGCCACCATCGAGGTGATCAAGTCGTCTGAGACCGAGCGGATCATCCGGGTGATTCCGGATGGACCAAAGCTCCGCTATCTGGCCGGCCAATATGGGAGCTTGGGGTTGGACTTAGAGCAGCGGCCAGGCACTGTGATCAAGCGACCCTATTCACTCTCCAGCTCAATCGTCGATCTGCAGACCGGGGCGCTGATCGATCATCACGATGCGCCGTATTATGAATTCTACTTCAATCGCGTCGCCCGTGTGGCGGAGGGGCGCGAGCCGTTGACCCCACAGCTGTTTCGCATCCGGAGCGGAGATCGCATTTTCTGCGGGCGAAAAATCGTGGGGTACTACACCGCAGAGCACGTCCCGCCGGGAACCGCTGGGGTGCTCTTGATCGGCTCCACCACGGGGGAATCGGCGAACAATTCGCTCGTCAACCATCTCCTGCGCGAGCGCCCGGACATCAGCCTTGGCCATGTGGCGGTGGGTCCGGAGGGATGGGAGTCACTCTATCGAGTCGAGCATCAGTTTCTGATGGACCGGTGGCCTGCCTACCGGTACCATGCGATCTGCGGTTCATCCTATCGGATCATCGAAGAGCGCCTGGCAAGTTGGCTGCGCACTCCTGCTGCGGCCTTGAAGGAGTTGGGATTTCTCTTAGACCCAAAGACCACGCATGTGTTTCTCTGTGGCGACCCAGAGATGATCGGGGCTCCGAAGAAGAAAGGCGGGTGGCAGTATGACACGCCACGCCACGGCTGTATCGCCCTGCTGCGGCAGGCGGGGTTTGCACTCTGTACGCGGTTTGCGCGAGGACAGGTGGATTATGAAACCTACTGGTGAGCACGTGCGAGAGCGTTATGAGCTCGAGAAAGCGCTGTTGCAGCAGGGCCGTTTTTTCAAGCTCATCTGCGGGGCAGGTAACGAAGATGCGGAGGAAGTCTATAAACTGTCGTTGGTCTACACGCTCGCCGGCGCCGCGAGCATTGACCTCTCGGCCAGGCCCGAGGTGGTGGCCGCAGCCCGACGGGCGGTGACTGAGGCGCAAGCTATGGCCCACGCCTTTCCCATTCGCACCGTGACGCCGCCGTTTTTGACGGTGTCCGTGGGCATGCCCGGCGACGCGCATGTGCGCAAAGCGCGGATTCTCTCGGATCGCTGTACCCAGTGCAACGCCTGCATCCCGGTGTGTCCGACGGACGCCATTCCAGATATGCTGGTGATCCTCGAAACACGCTGCATCGGCTGCGGGGCGTGCTCCGTGGCCTGCCAAGATGACGCAATCGGCTATGCCCATAAAGAGGTAGAGATGGAGCGCACGCTCATCGCATGCCTGGAGGCCGGCGCGGAGAATATCGAACTCCACGCATCGGTGCCGGACCATGAGCCCACGCTGAAAGAGTGGATGCTGATCACCCAGCTCTTGCCGGAAAGCTTCGTGAGCGTTTGTCTGGATCGCGGCTATCTCTCGAACCACGCGTTGCGCACGCGCATCGAGCGTATGCTCGAGCGAGCTCCGGGGCGCATGATGGTGCAGGCCGATGGCATCCCGATGAGTGGCGGGCGCGATGACTACAATACCACCCTGCAGGCGATTGCCACCGCCGATATCGTCGCGAAGACCAAACTGCCCGTGCACATCCTGCTCTCCGGAGGCACGAACGCAAAGACCATGGAGTTGGCTGCGGCCTGTGGCGTGCCATGTGCCGGGGTTTCGATTGGGACATTTGCCCGGCATATGATCTACGAATTTATCAACCACCCGGCCTTTCCTGGCGAAGGTCTCGTGGAGGCCGCTGTGGACGCTGCGAGCCAACTGGTCGCTACGTGCGCGCCGTTCGCGCATCGAGTGGACGCATGATGGAACGCAATCTGATCAAGGACAAGCTCGCCGCCGGTCGTCCGGTGCTCGGGACATGGAGCACCTTAGCTTCGCCGCTGGTCGTCGAGGTGCTGGCGCATGCCGGGCTTGATTTTGTCATCCTTGATTATGAGCATGGACCGTTTCAGTTAGGGACGGCGCACGAGTCGGTGGTGCGCTGTGAGCGGCACGGGTGTGCGGCGATTGTTCGCGTCCCCACGCATGAGCCGTGGATGATCCTGCAGGCGCTGGATCAGGGCGCTCAGGGGGTGATGGTGCCACACATGGACCAGGCCACGGATGTCCACGCGTTCGTCGAGGCGGCGAAGTATCCGCCGCTCGGACAGCGAGGCTTCTCGCCGTTTCCACGAGCCGGGGGGTTTACCAACCGCCAGGCGGCTCACTATCCTGAGCAAGCCAATCGCCTGACCCTGACCGCGATCATCGTGGAATCGTTCAAAGGGTTGGAGGAGCTGGAGCGCATCGTTGAAGTGCCGAACCTCGATGTGGTCTATTTCGGCGCGTATGATCTGTCCAAAGAAGCCGGTGTGCCCGGGGATCTCTTCCACCCTAAAGTGCTCACTCCCATTGTCGCCGGGGTGCACACGGTGATGCAGGCCGGAAAATTCGCCGGCGGAATGGTGGCGTCAAGCTCGGATGAGGTGCAGCGCTTGCTGGATCTGGGCATGCGATTCATTACGTATGATGTGGATAGCGCCGCATTGTTTCGACCGATGCAGGACATGGTGGCGTGGCTGGAGAAGACATGGAAGGCCTAACGCGCCTGCGCGTCATCGGCATGATCCCGGCGCGCCTGTCCTCGACTCGGCTGCCAGAGAAAGCGCTGGCAGACATCTGCGGGCTGCCCATGATCCTGCATGTCTACTATCGGTGCCTGTTGAGTCGTGCCCTTGAGGCGGTCTATGTGGCCACGGATAGCGAGCGGATTCGCGATGTGGTGACGGCGGCCTGCGGCCGAGTGGTGATGACCGGTTCCCATCACCGCACCGGCACCGACCGCATTGCTGAGGCGGCGGCCGATATCCCGTGCGACATCGTGGTGAATATCCAGGGCGATGAGGCGTTGGTGCGGCCTGAACATATTGAGGCGGGGGTGGCGGCACTGGTGGAGGATCCGACGTTGAATGCGTCTCTCCTCGTGAACCCCTTTCGGACGGCTCAGTCGCCGTCCGATATCAAAGTCGTTGTCAATGAAGCGATGGACGTCCTGTATTTGTCGCGCTCCGATATTCCCTCCGGGGCTCGGACGCCGGCTCCGGAGATGCTCAAGGCCTACCATGTGGTGTCGTTCCGCAAGCCGTTTCTCCTGGAGTATGCGCAGTGGCCGCCGGGCCGCTTGGAGCAGATCGAATATAACGAATACCTGCGCATCCTCGAGCGGGGGCATCGCCTTCGGGCCGTGCAAGTGGAGAGTGTCGCCGTGAGTGTTGATACGATGGACGATCTCCTCGCCGTCAGGACGCGCATGGCCGCCGATGATCTGCGGCCTCGGTATTACTCGGAGGCGCACGCATGAAGGTGTTGTTTCTCTATCCGAATTTACGCGGAATGAATATGTTGCCGCCGGCGGTGGCGATTCTCTCGCGGCTGCTCAAAGATCGCGGGATGGACGTGGAGTTGTTCGACACGACCTACTGGCGCATTCCTGGGGAAGAGGATTTTGACAGCGATAAGCTCAAAGAGAAAAATCTTCAGGTTCGGCCGTTTGATTTTGCGGAGAAGGTGACCTTGCACGAGACGGATGTCTTCGAGGATTTTGAACGGGCCGTCCAGTCGTGTTCCCCGGACCTCATTGCCGTCTCCGCGACGGAAGATCTCTTTCCGGTCGGCCTCAAGCTCCTGCAGCGGATCCGCAAGACCGGGATCCCTATCTTGCTCGGTGGCGTGTTTGCCACCTTTGCGCCCGAGCTTGCTCTCCGCTACGAAGACGTCGACATGGTGTGCGTGGGAGAAGGGGAAAAGTGCATCGTCGAGCTGTGCGAGCGGATGCGCAAGGGCCAGTCTTACGATGATGTCACCAATCTCTGGGTGAAGAAGCGCGACGGCACGGTTATCCGCAACGCGGTGACCGATCCGGTGGATCTGGCCGAGATGGTCCTGCCTGACATCGGCATCTTCGAGACGTCGCGGCTCTATCGTCCCATGGCGGGCAAGGTGTACCGCATGCTGCCGGTGGAGACGCACCGGGGCTGCCCGTTCACGTGCGCGTTCTGCAACTCGCCGTCCAAGGAGCGCTTCTACAAACAGGAGACCGGGAAACAGTTCCTCCGGTTAAAGCCGATCCCCAAGGTCCGCGAGGAGCTGCTGTACTACCGCGACGTATGGAAAGCGGAGTACTTCTACTTTTGGGCCGACACGTTTCTGGCCTTCTCGGAGCAGCAGTTCGAGGACTTTTGCGAGATGTACGCGGACATCCGGATGCCATTCTGGATTCAGACGCGCCCGGAAACCCTGACCACATACCGCATTCAACGGCTGAAAGAGATTGGCCTGCACCGCGTGGCGTGCGGGATTGAGCACGGCAACGAGACGTTCCGTCGGGAGGTAGTGGACCGGCGCATGACCAACGATGATCTCGTACGATGGCTGAACATTCTGAACGACCTTGAGGTCCCCTACAGCGTCAACAACATCGTCGGCTTTCCGACGGAAACGTATGCGCTGGCGCGGGACACCATGCTGCTCAATCGCCGGATCAGCGCGGATAACTACAACTGCTATTCGTTTTCTCCCTTTCATGGGACTCCGCTGCGCGCGTTGGCCGAGCGACTCGGGTACATCACGCCGGAGGTGATTACACGCTCCCTCACGAGAGATTCCGTGCTCGACATGCCGCAGTTTCCGCGCGCGCGGGTCGAGGGATTCCGGCGCTGCTTCGTCTTGTACGTGAAGTTTCCTGAATCGCGTTGGCCGGAGATTCAGCAAGCGGAGGAGCTTACGCCGGAAGGCGACGCCGTGTGGGAGGCGTTGCGCAAGGAATTTGTCGAGCAGTTCTTCACCCCCAACGAGGACGAGGTCGATGCCGATAAGGCGCTGGCGTGACATGACAACGATTCGGCTCATGGTGACCACGCCCGGGCAGGCCACGCGAGCGGCGCGAGCCATAGCCGATCGCGCATTCGAGTGGTGTTACTTCGGCACCGACTGCTCGCGGCGGGCCGCAGTGGCCGCAGCATTACCAGGAGCGCACTGGATGCACGTTGGGGAGGCGGTCACCCGCGTGGCGACGGAGATGAAACAGCCATTTCTTGACTGGATCGCCGACATGGGACGATCGCAAAAAGACCAGGTGAACTGGTGGGCCTCCTCCCTCGCGTCCAGCAGCCCATTAGCAAGTGACCTCTTCCTGTTGGTGTGCTACACCCGCCTGGTGCAGGAATGGCTTCACACTGATCGTGAAGGACCGCTGCGTTTGGTGATCGTGGAGGATCCGTGGTTGGCGCTGACCTTACGGCGTCAGTTCGCACGACATCCTCGCGTGCGGTGGTGCGGCGGCAGCGTGGCCGCCTGTCTCTCCGATGCGATTCGCTGGGTGGCGAAGATCCCTTGGGTGATGGGGGCGACCCTGCGATCGGCCATCCAATCCTTTCTCATCGTGAAGCGGGTGTTTCGCCATGTGGCCGATGGTGTTGAGGAGGCGCCCCAGGGGCTTACCCTGATCTATACCTGGATTGAGCCGCGTTCGTTTTCAACGCCCGGCACGCTCACCGATGGGTGGACTGGCCGATTGAAAGAACTCTTGGGCCGCGAAGGCGCGTGTGTCAAGCGGCTCACGCCCGCGAGCCTTCAGCCGTCGTTGCTGCCTCACTTGCGGCCTGTTGCTGACCAGTGCATCGTGACCCCTCGGTATTTGACGTTGTGGCAAATCGTGCGAGCGGTCTGCGGTTGGTGCCGCCTTCAGCGCCTGCCGCACGTCGCGCGGTATCAGGGATGGGACTATCGGTTTCTTCTCTATCGAGAACTCCTGCGTGAATGGGGTCAAGCCAATTTCGGATATTATCGGCTCGGCTATGCGGCCATGCATGCGCTGGCTCGACGCGAGGGGCCTCGCGTGCAGACCATCATCTACCCCTTTGAGAACCAGCCATGGGAGAAGCTGTTGTGCCTGGCCTGGCGTGCGGCCGCCCCGCATGTGAAGCTGATCGGCTATCAACATGCGTGGGTGCCGTCGCTCTTGCTGCCGTACTCCTTGGCGACGGGGCAGAGCGAGCACGCTCCGTTGCCGGACCTAATTGTCGCCAACAGCGCGTTTAACCTCGCGTGTCTGGCCGAAGGCGGATATCCGGCGTCAAGGCTGGTGAACGGGGGAGCGCTTCGGTACGAGTATCTGCATGCCGCCTCATGGCGCGCCACCCCCAATGGAGCCCGAACAGCTCCCTCAGGCGGAACCGGACGGACGGTGTTGGTGACGCTGCCTATTTCTCGGGCGCATGCGATGAGCTTGTGTGCTGCGCTCGTGTCAGAATTTCGCCGGCCGCTCCTGCTCGATGGGCAGCTGGTCCGCTTTCTCCTCAAATGCCATCCCGCGCTTCCGATGGCGCGGCTCTCTCCGGATCCGGTGACGCTTCCGCCATGGATGGTGTTGTCACAAGCGCCCCTGGGGCAGCTGCTGCCCAGTGTGGATCTGCTGCTCTATGTCGGCCCGACTTCGAGCTGGTGGGAAGCTCGATTGCATGGGGTTGCGGTGTTGAAATATCTAACCGACCTCATCGATATGGATGCGGGGGCTTCCGTCGATGGGATGCAGGTCTCTTCCTGTACTCACAAGACCCTCCGGACGTCCATCGACGCGCTGCTGCGTCAGCCCTCCATCACGAGACCGTCAGACGATCGTCTCGTGGAGCACATGTTCGGCCGGGTGAATGAGCCGGTGTGGACAACGCTCGTTAAAACGCCTCGCGAAGGTGCGACGCGCTGATGCGCATCGTGATGATGGGGCAGAAGCCGCGCGACGCTGATATTATAGGGGTGAGGAGAGGGCCATGCCCCGGGTGAGCATCAACCTCTGTTGCTATAACTCCGAACCGTTCATCGAGCGAACCTTACAGAGCATCTTTGCCCAGACGTACACGGACTGGGAACTTGTGATCGTCAATGACGGCTCGACCGACGCGACGGGCGCGATCATCCGACGGCACCTGTCCGAGGGATGGCCGATCATCTACCACGAGCAGCCGAATCAGGGTGTGGCGGAGGCCCACAACCAGGCATTCCGATTATCATCGGGGGAGCACATCGCCTTTATCGATCACGATGATCTCTGGCTTCCTCAGAAACTTGAGCGGCAGGTGCCGTTATTTGATGCGGACCCGGACGTGGGGCTGGTCTTCAGCGATTGTGTGAATGTGCTCGACGACGGGTATGCCTTTCGGCGATTTCAGAAGTGCGCTCCCTCTGCCGGTGACGTATTCCGGAAGCTGTTGGGCCAGTACTTCCTCACGACGACTACGATTGTGATTCGCCGAGCGGTCGTGACGGAAACGGGTGAGCGGTTCGATCCACAGTTCCGGGTGCTCCCTGACGCGGAGTTTTTTCTTCGTGTGGCTTTTCACTGGAAGCTCGCGTTCGTGAACGAATCACTCGCACGAGTGCACATGCACCGGCGCAGCACCAGTTATGTCGGACGAGATCGGATGCCTATTGAAATGCGGGCGATCCTCGAGAAGCAGCGGTCTCTCCATCCTCATTTTGATGACGACTATGCCCAGGAGATTCAACGCCTGCAGTTCGGGCTGGCACGGGGGGAAGCGCGTCTGGCGTGGGCCGCGGGCCAGCGCAGCCGAGCGCTCGAACTGGTCCGCCCGTACTCCCTCCGATCCCTCGGGGCGTTTAGGGACGTGTGTATGATGCGGTGTGTCTCGTACGCACGCTATGAGCGGTTGCGTTTGCTGGTGGCGCAGTTGACGGCGCAGGGCCGAATCTGAAACGAAACCGTGCGATGTCGCGGATCTTATTCGTCATCGACTCAGCGGCTCTTGGGGGCGCCGAGTCAGTTGTGCACATGCTCTTACGCGGCCTGTCGGCGCGGGGGGTGGTGTGCTACGTCGCGTGTCCGGCCACGGGACCGATGGTCGCGCACTATACTCGGTGCGCGGCTGGGGTGGTCACGTTCCCCTACCGGTTATGGCATCCGCTTGCCATCCTGCAACTCGTCCACCACATCAGACGTTGGCAAATTGACACGGTCCACACCTGCCTGTATTCCAGCGATGTGGCGGGAATCCTCTCAGCTCGGATGAGCCGCCGAGCGCGGGTTGTGGCGCATGTGGTCGGACATAATTTTTTGGTGATGGAAGAACGAGGAATCCGGCGGCTGCGCAAGCGGTGTCTTTCATTAATCTATCGGCTCATCTACCGATGGGCTGATGAGGTTATTGCCGTCTCTCAGGCAGTGAAGGACGATTTAGTCCTGCGTCGTGGTATCAGGGTGCTCCCAGCGAAGATCGTCGTGATCGTCCACAGCATTTGGGAACCGGACCTTGAAATTTCTGTGGAGCACGTCGCACAAGCCAGACAGCAACTGGCGATTCCTGAGAACGCCATGCTGTGTGTGACGGTCGGGAACTTGATTCCGATCAAAGGCCACCAGTACCTCCTCCAGGGCATCCAGCGGCTCGTTGGCTCCATACCTGCTCTCACATACGTGGTGATCGGAGATGGACCGCAGCGGCAGGTGTTGGAGCGAGAAGCCACCCGCTTAGGCCTCAATGGGCACGTGATCTTCGCTAGGGTGCTTGAAAGTCCATTGCGGAATGCCGTGCTTCACCTCAGCCGGGTGGTGGTTCTGCCATCGCTCTCAGAAGGACTGCCCGTGACGCTTCTGGAGGCGATGGCATTGGCCAAGCCGATCGTGACCACCGATGTGGGAGGCAATCGGGAGGCAGTGGCAGACGGCGTGAACGGTTTCCTGGTTCCTCCGCGCGATCCAGAAGCCCTGGCGTCCGCGATCCATCGTCTCATCTCTGACGAAGCCTTGGCTGCCCGTTTTGGACAGGCTGGTCGGCGGCGGTTCCAAGAACACTTTTCACTGATCCAGATGCTCCAACAGCTTGAAGGTGTCTACGCGGGTGGACCCCATGCCATCCCTTAGGGACGTGAGTAGTATTGGAATCGTGACGCCGACGATTCCTCAAGCGGGCGCTCATGCAAAGCACGGGACGCATAAGGCGCTCTTATTGATGCGTGAGACGCCGGCTCAAGTGTTCTGCGCGAATGCATTGTTTCACGATGGTGTGATTGATGGCGTCTACATCGAAGCAGGCTCAACGGGTGAGCCGGATAGATGGGCGATGGCGAGCCGACTGTGGCGCTATGGCCCCCGTGGTATCTGGCAGCGCGTGATCCGCGATCTGCGAGTGTTTGACCATCAGCCGACGAGAGTCCTGAAGTACTACCTGATGCGTCTGAGAACTCATGGGCTTGTGGGACGACAACGCTGGCACGAAGCCCGGCTTCTTGGACCATCCTGCCGATGTCTTGGTCCTGGATTGCGAATCGTGCGCGGACCATCGGTCAACGACGTTCAGTGCCGCCAACTCATCCAACACCACCACTATCGGCTGGTTTTTGTCTTTGGGACAGGACTGTTGCGGGAGGAACTGCTGCAGGGCGCTCAGGCGACGTTCATCAATCTTCATCATGGATGGTTGCCGCGCTTTCGAGGGGAGGGCGTCATCGCTGCGCTCGCGGAGGAAGGCCCCAACGGACTCGGCGTGACGGTTCATGTCGTCGATCGTGGTGTGGATACCGGACCAATTTTGTACCGAGAACGATTGGCGGTTGAACCGGGAGACAATGCCTATGCCCTGGCACTCAAAGCCACGCTTCGCGGCGTGTCGCTCTTCCGCCAGGTCTACCAAGATGCCCAACATGGTCCATTGCATGGCATGCCGCAGGAGCCAGGGGCAGGGCGTCTGTACACCGCGCAGATGCTTAAGCGGTCCTACCAGATGCGGCTGGCGGCCGCCAAATCCTTGCGAGCCGTTGATGCCCAAGGGACGCATCTCTCAGGGGCCAAACAACTGGCTGCTCAAGCGGCTGTGGCCAGCGGCCTGACCGTGCTGAGCCGGAAGCGGCACGGGCGCCGGTTGCGGATGCTGATGTACCATGGGGTGTTGCCGCAGGTCATCGGTCCAGCCACGTTTGGGAATCTCTTTCTGGATCTCGAGATATTTGCGCGGCACCTGCGATATCTGGCACGCCACTTTACCGTGCTCTCGTGTGAAGAGATCCTGGCCTGCCAGCGTGCCGGCCGTCCATTTCCAGAGCGCGCGCTGGCCATCACGTTTGATGATGGCTACCGCTCTTTGCTCACGCACGTCCTCCCACTGGCTCGTCAGTACCGACTGCCGATCACCGCTTTTGTGCTTGCCGGGGATATTGCTGACGGAGTAAGCTTATGGGTTGACGTGTTGCGGGTTCTCGTCGCCGATGCGAGCCGCACGCAACACACGATTCGCGTGGCTGAGGAGCTTGTGATCGATGGCCGTCTGATGCGTGATCCAGAAGCTACCTTCGTGGCCTTGAGTCGGCGGATCCTTGCGTTGCCTGCTGAGCGCGCAGAGCGCCTCATGGTCGGACTCCGAATAGCCGGTCAGACTGCGCACGTGCTGGAACGGTATCCAGAGTTTTGTCTCGCTGGCTGGGATGAGTGGCGCCAGGCGCTGGCCAGCGGTATGGTGTCGGTTGGCTCGCATGGGTTGACGCACCGGAATCTTACGCACTTGTCCAGAGAAGAACAGAGAAGTGAAGCCCAGGAGTCCAAGCTCCTCATTGAGCGGGAGCTCGGGGGTCTCTGTCGCGCCCTCGCGTATCCCTATGGGGCGTGGGATGAGACCGTGGCTGACGCGGTTCGCGCAGCCGGCTATCTGTGCGCGGTGACGACCGACGAAGGTTTGAATACGATCAAGCGCAACCCGTTTCAACTCCGCCGAACGATGATTGGTGACAAGGGGTACTTCGCGATGTTTTGCGCTCGCGTCTCAGGCGCATGGGATCGGGTTCGCTCACGCCGGGCATGAACGTCCAGGATCTTACCACTCGGCCCATTGCCTTCCATCGACCGTGGCTTGGCCCGGAAGAGGCTGAGGCCGTCCTGCAAGCCATCCGTGCCGGGCACCTGACGGGCAACGGCCCCATCTGCCGGGCGGTGGAAGCGGAGCTCCGCCGGCGGCTCGGTGTCCCGCATGTTCTGTTGACCTCCTCCTGCACGAGCGCGATGGAATTAGCCTATCTGGCGTTAGGGATCGGTCCCGGAGCGGACGTCTTATTACCCAGCTTCACGTTTGTGTCGTGCGCGACAGCGATTGTCCGAAGCGGAGCCAGGCCGGTCTTCGTTGATATCGACCCCCAGACCTTGATGTTGGATCTCGACAAGCTGCAACGCGCCCTCACGCCGCAGTCACGGGCCATTCTCGGCGTGCATTATGGCGGCTTTCCCTGCGAGATGGGGGGGCTCCTGTCGTTGGCCAAGCGCCATCAGGTGCGGCTGATCGAAGATGCCGCCCAGGCGTTCGGATCCTCGTGGCGATCCCAGCCGTTAGGGACCCTGGGGGATGTGGGGTGCCTGAGTTTTCATGGAACCAAGAATGTCATGTGTGGGGAAGGCGGGGCGCTGATCACTCGAGATGACGCCGTGGCAACACGCGCACGCCTGATTCGTGAAAAGGGCACCAATCGAGAAGCGTTTCTCCAGCAGCAGGTGGATCGGTACACCTGGGTTGACACCGGGGGAAGTTTTGTGTTGTCTGATCTGCTGGCGGCCGTGTTGCTCGCGCAGGTGCGTCGGCTGGAAGCGATGACTCACGCACGGCAGGCGGTTGCCCGTCGCTATCTCGACGCCTTGCGGCCGTTGAGTGAGTCGGGACGCCTGCGTTTACCGGTCGTGCAAGACTTCGGCTCGGTGAACTGGCATCTCTTTTACCTGCTGTTGCCGACCCGGGCGGAACGCGATGAGATCCTTCGAGGATTGCGAGAGGCTGGGATTGAAGCCTCCTTTCATTTTGTGCCCCTCCATTCTTCCCCCTACGCCCAGCGTCACTACGGCTACCGTCCCGCCGATCTGCCAGTGACCGAAGACATTGCTCAACGGCTGATTCGTTTGCCGATCTATCCGGGCCTCACGCCGGAGGAGCAAGAGCGAATCATCACAGTGTTACTAGAACTGATGCGCTAGCACATGAACGAGATTGATTTAAGCCTAGTCATTCCGTGCTACAACGAAGCGCCGATTCTCGCTGAGAGCCTGCGGGAACTCATCGCCGTGCTCCGCGGGACGCGCCTGGTGTACGAATTGATTCTGGTCGATGACGCCAGCCGCGACGGGACCGCCCAGCTCCTTGAGCAGTGTCGCCAGCAGTATGCCGATGTCCCCATCCAGGTGATTCGCCACGCGACGAACAGCGGTCGGGGACGGACCGTCACCGATGGCTGGCGCGCGGCACGGGGGCGGATTGTGGGCTACCTCGACATCGATCTCGAAGTGCATGCGCGGTATGTGCCGGCGATGGTGGATGCTATTGACCGGCAAGGCGCTGATGGGGCCGTCGCCTGGCGAATTTATAAAGTGATGTGGTCGGTCCTCTTCCGCGCGCTGTGCAGTAAGGGTTATCATTTCCTCGTCCGTGGGATGCTCCACCTCCCCTTTAAGGACACCGAAACCGGCTTCAAGTTCTTCAGGCGAGAGGCGGTGCTCCCCTTGCTCGAGACCGTGCAGGATCCTGGATGGTTTTGGGATACGGAACTGATGGCCCGCGCCTGGTTCCAAGGCTTACGCATCACGGAAATCCCCTGCCTGTTTCTCCGTCGTGCGGATAAGCGCTCCAGTGTCAGGGTGTTCCGGGACAGTTGGTACTACCTCGTGGCCCTGGTGCGATTTAAGCGGCAGTGGTTGCGATGCCCGTCGCAGACCAGCCTGCTGTATCGCATCCCCTGGCTGTACCATTGGGCCATGAGGCTCCTCCATGTGCGGCGGGAGCGTCGGCGTTTTGAAGCGATCGCCGCGCATATCCCCTCTGGGGTAAGTGTGATGGACGTGTGCAGCGGTGACTGCGCGCTGTATCGTTATGGCTTGCGCAATAAACAGACCGATCATCTCGGCGTTGATCTCAATCCTCGCTTGCTCTATCGGGGAGGTAGGACAGGGAGCCGCGTTCACCTGATGGATGTTCGGCATGGCGAGTTGCCGCGAGCCGAGGTGGTCGTGATGCAATCAAGCCTCTATCAGTTTATCCCGGATCACCACGCCATGATCCAGAAGCTCCTCCGGGCGGCCCAACGACGGGTGATCATCGTTGAGCCGGTCAATAATTGGGCGATGGCCCCTCATCGGTGGAGACGGCGTCTTAGTCATCGGTTGACTAATCCCGGGACCGGTCCTGTGCCTCATCGCTTTTCTCAAGTCGAGCTCCAAAAATTATTTCGCCACTATGGAGCCACGGAGATCACAGAGAGCGTGACAGGGCGGGAGCTCATCGGAATTTTCAACCTCGGTGACAATGGGAACACATAAGAGGGACGGGCAGTGGCCCCGACTGCTCTGGGTATTGTTCGGTATCGCGCTGCTGAGTCGCCTGACCATCCTGTGCGTGACAGGGCACCTCTTGACCCCTGAAACATGGGAATACGAAACGATAGCGACCAATCTCCTCAGCGGCCGTGGGTTCGTCTATGATCAGCTTGGCATTCCCTATGCGTCGTTTACCGGACCCATCTATCCTGGTTGGTGTGCCTTGGTGTATCGTCTCACAGGTCACAATCAATGCATCCTCGTGCTGGCCCAAGCGATACTCTCCTCATTCATTCCATTGGTCGTTGCCGCGATCGGACACACACTCTTTGACCAGCGCGCGGGGTTCTACGCAGGGCTGTTCACCGCGCTGCATCCCGGCCTGCTCATTTATACCACCAAACTGCATCCGCTCGTTATCGAGGCGCTGCTCTTTAGTCTCATCGGACTCGGCGCGCTTCGATTGCGTCAGCGCCCCTCTTGGCTTCATCGATGCTGGGTAGGCGCAGCACTCGGTTTGACGATTTTAAGTCGTCCCACAGCGCTCGTGTTGATCCCAGTATTAGCCGGGTGGCTTCTTTCTCATCGGCCACCCCAATGGAGGCAAGCACTTCGCACCATCACGGCGACGCTGCTGATCGCTGTGGGCGTTGTGTTGCCGTGGACGGTCAGGAATTATCTGATCCATCACAAGATTCTCCTGGTGCAATCCACCGCAGGACAATCCTTTTGGAAAGGGAATAACCCACGGACGATCAGTGGCAATCTCGACATGGACGGTCGTGATCTGTTCTCGACCATGCCCCGTGAATTGCGTGATCGCCTCAAGAGCACGAAGAGCGAACTCGAACACGATCGATTATTTTGGGAAGAATCGCGTCACTATGTGACTCAGCACCCGGGGGCATTCATGAGGCTGTTAGGCAAGAAACTAATGGCGTTCTGGTGGTTTTCACCTACAACAGGATCACAGTATTCGCGATGGTATCTCGTTGGGTATCAATGGTGGTATGCGGTATTCCTCGGTCTCGTGGTCTATGGGGGTTGGAACGGGTTCGGCCATTCGACCTGGGAAATTCGTCACGGCGTCTGGCTGCTCATCCTGATCTGTCTGACGATCAGTGTGGGACAAAGCCTCTTCTATGTGGAAGGACGGCATCGGTGGGCTGTTGAACCGTTACTCCTGGTGTTCGCAGGGGAAGGGCTGGCTGGATTGATTCGTCGATATTCACCTGTACACGTGGCGGATTCATGTTGACCGGACACGATATCCTTTGTGTCTCATCGATTGATTGGGATTTTATCTGGCAGGGCCATCAAGAAATCATGAGCACGCTTGCGGCCCACAACAATCGTGTCCTCTTTGTTGAGAATACTGGGGTCCGCGCCCCGACATTGCGTGATTTCCCGCGCCTCAAGCACCGCCTCGCGAACTGGTTGAAAGGGACCAAAGGATTTCGTCAAGTCCGTGAGAACCTGTTTGTGTATTCACCCCTCCTCCTTCCGTTTCCCTACAACCGAGTGGCGTGCTGGCTAAATCATAGGCTGTTGCTCAAGGCTTTGCGGCGCTGGATGGACGCTGTTGGATTTCGTCGTCCCATCTTCTGGACTTTTTTACCCACCCCGCTGGCTTATGAGGTGATCCGCACGCTTGAGCCGGAACTGACCGTGTATTACTGCATTGATGATCTCGCGTCCAGCTCCCCCCAGGCGAGACGGATCAGCCGAAGTGAGCAGCAGGTTTTTCAAGTTGCAGACCTCGTGTTTGTGACGTCGGAAAAACTCCGGCAACGAGCAAGCCAATTTAACACGCACGTGCATTTTTTTCCGTTCGGGGTTAGTTTTGAAGCGTTTGAGCAGGTACGACGCGGCCCCAATGAGGTGCCCGAAGATCTGCGTGCTCTGTCCTCGCAGTCTATCGTGGGGTATGTCGGGGGCGTGCATCAGTGGGTTGATCAGGAGCTACTGGTCCACCTGGCCACGGCCATGCCGCAGACGCACTTTGTCTTGGTCGGGCCGCTCCAGACCGACACCAGCCAGCTGGCCCAGTGCCCGAACATCCATCTGCTCGGCAGCCGCCCTCATACCGAGGTGCCGCGGTATATCAAAGGGTTTCGGGTTGGCATGATTCCCTATCGGCTCAGCGACTACACGGCCCACGTCTATCCGACCAAGTTGAACGAATACCTGGCCATGGGGATTCCAGTCGTGGCGACCAACCTGCCGGAAATCCGTCGGTTCAATGCTGAGCATGGGCCGGTGGTGGCGATTAGCCAGAACGCGGGGGAGTTTGTCCAGGCCATTGAACAGGGGCTGACACACACCGCGCCTGAGCTGATCGAACAGCGCATCGAGATCTCCCGGCAGAATAGTTGGGAGACGCGGGTTGAGCGTATGTCCGCCCTCATCGAACAGCAACTCGCGGTGCGCCGACAGGCGACATCTCAGTGGGAGGTCTCACTACGTCGGTTGTACCGGGTCGCCCGTCGCAAGGTCACTCGGTTGGCTCTGCCGCTGCTGGCCGGTTACCTGCTGCTCTTCCACAGTTCTTTTCCGTGGTGGGTGGCAGATCCTCTGCGGGTGGCGGAGCCCACGCACCAGGCTGATGCGATTGTGGTATTTGCGGGAGGGGTTGGGGAGTCAGGGAAAGCGAGAGGGGGCTATCAGGAACGCGTGAAACAAGCGGTTGATCTCTACCAGCAAGGGCTGGCTTCGCAGGTGATTTTTTCCTCCGGCTATGCCTTTGTGTTCCGGGAAGCCGAGGTGATGAAGGAACTCGCCGTGGCGCTCGGGGTCCCAGCCTCGGCTATTCTCGTGGAAACTCAGGCCGCTGACACCCATCAAAACGTGATCTATGTTGCGAAGATCCTCCAGCAGCATCAGTGGCAGTCGATCTTGCTGGTCAGTTCCCCGTATCACATGCGTCGAGCCCTGCTCACCTGGCGAAAATCGGCTCCAGAGATTCAGGTGATTGCCGTCCCTGTTTCTGTGAGTCAATTCTATGCCCACGGTCGAGGGGCAAACCTGGAACAACTTCGCGGCATTCTGCAAGAGTACCTCGCCATTCTTTTCTACTGGTTGCGCGGATGGATCTAAGGCGCATCTGTTGATGGCAGAATCTCTGCGAGGGAGGCGTTGTCCACGTAGACTGGAGCCATGGTCGCGAGTTCTGGCGTCTGGACCATCAGGACCACGCGCGTGGCTTCAGGGCTGATCAGGCGCTCAACGGTGAGGAGCTGCCACACTCCACTGGGGTTCTCCAGGCAGGCTTTGGACTCAGCTTGCTTATCCTCACGGATATGCAGGCAGGGAACCTGGGGGGCTGTCTCCGGATCGCACAATCTCAGTTTCTTTCTTGACCACGTCCCACGCGCTGACCGTCAGCGATGAGGACCAGGCGTGGAGTAGCGGATACTGCTGCCTTTCCCATTGTTCGAAGGAAGGATCGCCTACCAAGCCTGGGCTAGGATGGTAGCTAGGTGGGTTGTGTTGGAGAGGGGCGGGAAGTGTCAGGTGACGTTGTCCGAAGGCCATTCGGCTGAGTGTAGAGCGGGTGGGTTCATCTAATATATAGTGCAGCACGACGATGAGCAAAAGGCCTCCAGCGATTTTCTTGATGAGTCGTCCACTGGTCTTATTCATCATGTGGCCTCTCGGTAGCTCTACGCGTTGTGTATTGTAGCACATTCATTCCGGAACACGGTAGCAAGTCTGGATTTTGCGAGACGGGTTTGCTATGATGAAAGTGTGTTGGCCATGGCCCAGTACAAAATTCTTCGGATCTTAACACGGCTAAACATCGGCGGTCCGGCGATTCATGCTGCGCTCTTGACGACCCGGTTGGATCCCCGGCGTTTTGCCACGTGTCTGGCGGTAGGTGAGCCGGATCCCACCGAGGGAGATTTAAGCGGATTGCTGGATGCAGGACCAGCTCGGCTGATTCGCATCCACAGCCTGCGTCGCCCGATTCGTCCATGGGCCGATGGCGTCACGCTCTGTCGGTTGCTGAGGATCCTGTGGCAGGAGCGTCCCCACCTGATTCATACGCATATGGCCAAGGCCGGTGCGCTGGGTCGCCTGGCTGGGATGCTGTATAACGCCATCGGGCCGGGCCGTCGGCCGGGCACGCGCGCAGTGCTGGTGCATACCTTTCACGGCCATGTGCTAGACGGGTATTTTTCCCGCTGGCAGTCGCGAGTCTTCCTGGCCATCGAGTGCTGGCTGGCTCGGTGGACCGATGGCCTGATTGCGGTCAGCCGAACCATTCGAGAGCAATTGCTCGCCAAAGGTATTGGCCGGCCGGATCAGTGGCATATCATTCCGCTGGGATTAGATCTGACCGCGTTGAGCGCCCTGCCATTGCCGAATGGGTCATTGCCGGTTCGGTTTGGGATGATCGGCCGCTTGGTACCGGTGAAAAATCCCCGCTTGTTTCTTCAAGCCTTGGCACCCCTCATCCAGCAACAGTCTCCAGAGCGAGTGGCGGGCGTGGTCGTCGGTGATGGCCCGTTACGCCAGGTTGTTGAAGAGGATGTGCGTGCGCAGCAGTTGGAAGCCGCGGTGCGCGTGACGGGATGGCAGCGACGCATGGAGGCGGTCTATCGCGACGTGGACGTTGCCTGTTTAACCTCTTGGAATGAGGGCACACCGGTGTCGCTGATCGAAGCAATGGCGGCCGGTCGGGCCGTGATTGCTACGGATGTGGGCGGGGTGCGCGATCTGCTGGCTGAGCCCTCGGAGGTCCGAGAGGCCATTGCACGCGGCAGCTTCCAGATTGTTCAGCGAGGGGTGTTGGTGCAGCCGGGGGATCCTGAGGGACTGACGGCGGCCATGAGACGGCTGGCGCAGGATGTTGCCTTGCGGCAGCACGTCGGGGCGGCTGGGCGCCGGCACGTCGTGTCCGCGTTTGCGGCGGAACGGCTGCTGCACGATGTATCAATGGTGTACGAGCAGCTTCTCGGAGGAGCCGAATGCGGGCGTTGATTACCGGGGGGGCGGGGTTCATCGGGTCGCATCTCGCAGAACAACTGCTCCAAGGCGGTCATGAGGTCACGCTCCTCGATAACCTCTCCACGGGTCGGTATGAAAACATTGCGCACCTGGATGGCCATCCCGGCTTCCAGGTCGTCATCGGCACGATTCTGAATGAGACACTGGTGGATAAGTTGGTCGAGCGCTGTGATGTCGTGTTCCATCTCGCTGCGGCAGTCGGCGTTGAGCTTATTATCTCGAAACCGCTTGAGTCGATGATGACGAACATCAAGGGCAGCGAAATCGTGCTCGAGATGGCGCACCGCTATCGCCGAAAGGTGCTCATCGCCTCCACCTCGGAGATTTACGGTAAAAACATCAATGGCCCACTGCGGGAGGATACTGATCGGGTTCTTGGCTCGCCCCTGAAGAGTCGGTGGAGCTACTCGACTTCCAAGGCCGTGGATGAGATTCTCGCCTACGTGTACTGGAAGGAGAAGGGAGTGCCCACCATTATTGTCCGACTCTTTAACACGGTGGGGCCGCGCCAGAGCGGGGCGTATGGGATGGTGATCCCCCGGTTTGTCACCCAGGCGCTGGCGGGGCAACCGCTGTATGTGCACGGTGACGGGAAGCAATCCCGCTGTTTTGCTCATGTCAAGGATGTGGTGTGGGCCTTCCTTAAACTTATTGAACATCCTGGAGCGGTGGGCGAGGTCTTCAATGTGGGCAGCCAAGAGGAAGTGATGATCGAGGAGCTCGCCAAACGGGTCATCCGCATTACCGGCAGCTCCTCCACCATCGAGCACCTCCCGTACTCCCAGGCGTATGAGGAAGGATTTGAGGATATGCCGCGCCGCGTGCCCGACATCACGAAGATTCGCGCACTCATCGGGTTCGAACCGACGGTCAATCTGAACGAAATCATCCAGAGTGTGGTAGATAGTCTGCGCGCAATGCCGCATGACGTTCCAGCAAAGTGAGCTGATGGCAGTCGAGTGGTTCAATGGAGTGGGGAAGGCGATCTTGGCCTTCGGCACGGCCTTCCTCGTGACCTTCATCCTGACCCCGGTCGTTCGTTTGGCGGCGGTGCGGCTGGGGTGGGTGGCCAAGCCAGTCGAGGACCGGTGGGGCAGACGGGTGATTGCGCGGCTTGGCGGCGCAGGGATGTTTGCGGGTGTGATGGTTGCTGCACTGCTATGGCTGCCGCATGAGCGGACGGTGGTAGGATTGCTCCTCGGTGTGACCCTCGTGTTTGGCTTAGGGTTGCTGGATGATCTCCGTCGCATTCCGCCGTATACCAAGCTCGTCGGTCAACTCTTGATCGGCAGCGTCGTCGTGAGCAGTGGCATTCGGATCTCGCTCGTGCCATGGGAATGGATGGCCGTTCCCGTCTCCATCCTGTGGTTTGTGTTGGTGATGAACGCGTTCAATCTCCTGGATAATATGGACGGCTTGGCCGCGGGGATTGGCGCCATTGCTGCCGGCTTTTGCGCCGTGCATGCCGGGCTCGCCAACCAATGGACGATCGCCTCGCTGGCGGCGATGATAAGCGGCGTGTGTCTGGGCTTTCTTCGTTACAATTTTCCTCCGGCGAAAATTTTCATGGGGGATTCCGGCAGCCATCTGCTCGGTTTGAGCTTGGCCGCCCTGGCCTTGATGGGGAGTTGGCGCCACTCCACGCAACTGTTGAGCGTCTTGGCCGTGCCGATGCTGGTCCTGGCCGTGCCGATTTTTGACACCTGCTTTGTGACGATGCAACGACTGATCCATCGGCAGCATCCCTTTGTCGGCGGAAGAGACCATGTGTCCCATCGGCTCGTGGTGCTAGGCTTAAGCGTGCGCCAGACGGTGACCGTGCTCTATATCATCAGCGCCTGCTTGGGGCTCTTAAGCCTCGTCTCGGCGTCGCTCAAGCCGCTGTCGATGATAGCCATCTGGCTGTCCGTGATGACAGGGTTTGCGCTCCTGGGCCGGTATCTGACGAAAGTGAATGTGTATCGCCTTGAACCCCGCATCTTGAAGGACAGCGCGGTCCCTGTGCCACGAGCGTCCACACAGATCGAGACGATGCTGCTGCACAAGCGTCGGCTGCTGGAGATTCTGGCCGATTTTTGCGTCATCAGCAGCGCGTATGTGTTTGCCCATCTGCTGCGCTTTGAAGGCGCGCTGACTGGCGATCTCCAACAACTGATCATCAAATCTCTGCCGATTATCCTGGTGATAAAGCTGACCTGTTTCGCGATCTATCGGCTCTACCGCGGCGTGTGGCGGTACCTCGGATTGTCCGATCTGATCACGATATTTAAAGCGGTGACATTGAGTTCAATTCTTTCTTCCTTGGCGTTGTTATACTTCTGGCGTTTTGAGGGGTACTCACGGGCGGTGTTGATTATTGACTGGCTCCTGACGTTCATGGGAGTCGCAGGCTCTCGCGTCATCGAGCGCCTCTTCGATATCTGGATCTGTGACGCCGTCACCAAGGGCGTGCCCGCGCTCATTATTGGAGCGGGTGATACGGGAGCGCGTGTGCTGCGCGCGATCAAATACGAAAGTCGCGCCTCGCACCGAGTGGTAGGATTGCTGGATGATGATATGAGAAAGCTCGGGGACCGGATCTATGGCGCTCCAGTGTTAGGGACGCGGACTCAGCTTCCGGAACTCCTTGAACGGGAGGGCGTCAGGGAGGTGTTGGTGGCGATTGCCGATCCGCCCGGAGAGCTGCTGGAATATGTCCGGCGGTGCTGTGAGCCGAAAGGGGTCGCGTGGAAAGTGGTGACCGCCGGAGTGACGAGCGCGATATGAATCCTCTCGGGAAGGTCGTCCGAAGTATCCAAGAAGGCAGTCTGTATCTCCTGCTGGTGTTATTGCCGTTTTCAAAGGCGGCGGTGGAGGTGCTGTTTGGGGTGTTATTGTTGGGCTGGCTCATCGAGCGCGCGCGTCCCGAGACGCGCCGTCAAACGCTCTGGGTGCGCGCCGAGCAACGCAGGTTGGTGTGGGCGCTCGGCATGTTCCTGGCCGCCTGCGCACTTTCGGTGGTGGTGAGCGGACATCGTTGGCTGAGTCTCAACGGACTCATCAATAAGTGGCTCGAGTATCTCTTGTTTGTTGTCATTGTCGCGGATGTGGCGAGTCGGCCCGGTGTAGTCACCCGATGTCTTATGGCCTTAAGCGCTTCGGTTCTGTTGGTTGGTGTGGAAGGTTTGACGCAAGAATTCTCAGGTAGAGGACTCTTGCGCCATTTTCCTGCGCGATCGGTATTTGGACGGATGACAGGCCCTTACGAAAATCCCGGTGACCTTGCCACATTTCTGATGGTGGTCATCCCGCTGTTCATGACTGTGTGGATGACGGTGAGAGGCTGGAAGCGATTCTTGGTAACGGTCTTGCTCCTCACGTTAATGGGGTGCGTGGTAAGAACCGGGACCGTCGGCGCTTGGCTGGGATTGGGTGCTGGACTGGTATTAGTCGTGACGCTCAACAAGCGCTTGCGTCGGTTCGGAGTGTTGACGCTGGCGGTGCTCATGTTGGGAGCCGGGATCTGGTCGCACCGCGACGGAAGATTACACAACGTGCGGTCGCCAATGCAGGATATCGGTGTCGCCGATCGTCTCTATATGTGGAAAGCGGCCATGAGGATGATTCAGGATCGACCGCTCTTCGGTCATGGATTGAATACCTTTATGTCGAACTATCTTTCTTATTGGGTAGGCGGCGAGCGTCAACCGCGATATGCTCACAACTGCTACCTTCAGATGGCGGCAGAGACTGGCCTGGTGGGGCTCTTCTTCTTTGTTGGGTTGCTCGTCCTGCTGTTTGTCCACCTCATTCGAGCGGCTCGACGGCTTCAGGGGAATCGCCGGCTCATCTTGCTTGGGTTCGTCGGAGGATTGTTCGCGTTTGCCCTTCAAGCGGGCGTGGACACGAACTTTTACTCTTTGCGGCAAGCAGCCTTGTTTTGGACGCTGGCAGGCCTCGCTGTTGGCTTGAGTGCGCGTGCGGTTCCCGAGACGATGACGCGCTGATTGTGAGTCGCGACAGCGTGCTTATTGCTCCATTCCCCCATCGCGTTCTGTTCATTCGCACCGATCGCTTGGGGGAGACCATCCTTAATCTGCCTGCCGTTGAAGCCCTCAAGACTCAGTCTCCCGCGAGTTCGCTCACTATGTTGGTCCACCCGAATCTTGAACCGTTGATTGGTAGCGTGCCATGGGTTAACGAGTGGATCGTGCTTCCACCGCCTGGTCGGAGCTGGTGGGGCCGCGCGGTGTGTCTTGGGAACTTGTTGAAGTCTAAGCGGTTCGATGCAGCCATTGTGTCGAATCCGAGCAAAGAGTTGCATGTGGCGGTCTGGCTGGCGGGGATTCCGCAGCGGGTGGGCTATGATCGGAAGTGGGGAGGGCTGCTGACGGATCGTATTCCCGACGAGAAGGCGCTTGGCGTGCGGCATGAGGTGGAGTATAATTTTGAGTTACTCAAGCCCTTGGGAATTACCGTTCCTGCGAAGATTGTTCTAGACTTGCCGGTGTGTCAGCAGGCGAAGGATTACGTTGCCCAACTGCTTGGAGGATTAGGAGTTGCGCGGCAGCCGTTGGTGGCGGTTCATCCATGGACTTCTAACCCGAAGAAGCAGTGGCCGCTGGAGCGATTCAGAACAGTGGTGCAGGCGTTGGTTCAACGCGATGACAGTGTAGTAGCCGTGATTGGTGGACCGGAAGAGCAGGCGCAGGCTCACACCATCCTCGGGCCATCTGATTCGAGAGTGCTCAATCTCGTGGGGCGATTGAGTCTGCCTGAGCTGGCGGCGCTGTTGCAGCGCGCGCGGGTGTTGGTCACGAATGATTCGGGACCGATGCATGTGGCCGCCGCGGTGGGCACGCCGGTGGTGGCACTCTTTGGAACGGCAGACGCGGGTTCGCATCCTCGTCGATGGGGGCCATGGGGAAGCGGCCATACGGTGATTCATAAACCGCTAGAGCAGATCAACGTGGAGGAAGTGGTGCGCGCCGCGTCTGCCTACTTGACGTGAGTCTACTTCTATGAGAAAACGTAGCTATAAATGAGGTGAATCGGATGGGAGCGGTGGGGATTCGTGAGTTGAAAAACCGGCTGAGTTACTATCTCGGCCAAGTGAAAAATGGCCGGGCGATTCATGTGAGCGAGCGAGGCCATGAAATCGCCTTGATTCTCCCAGCCCCACAGGATCCTGAGGAAGAGGCGTTGTGGAGGCTTGTGCGTGAGGGCCGAGCGGCGTGGTCTGGAGGAACGCCGAAAGGCGCGCGGCGCCGTGTTCCGATCAAAGGACCGTCGGTCGCGCAGGCGGTGACTGAAGACCGGCGATGACCCTCTACCTTGACACCAGCGCGTTGGTGAAGCTCTATGATGAACGGCTGCTGGCTGCGGCCTCCAGCGAAGGGTTGACGGCTCAGCAGGTTCCCGCGTGACGTCCAGACGCGCGTTCACCCATCCTCGTGTCCTGATCGTGAATCCCTTTGGGATCGGCGATACGCTGTTTACGACCCCGTTGATTCGCGCTCTTCGCCAGGCGTTTCCAGACAGCTTTCTCGGGTATCTCTGTAACCGACGAGCCGCACCGGTCCTCAGAAACAATCCGCATCTGAATGAGCTGTACATCTACGAGAAGGATGAGGTCGTGCAGTTGTGGCGCACATCTGTCTGGGCCTGGGGGCGGCATGTGCTCGGGTTGTTGCGTCGTCTGCGCAAGGCGCGTTTTGATCTAGCGGTCGATGTGTCGCTCGGAGAACGCTACAGCACGATTCTGAAGTGGTTGGGCGTGCGGAATCGCGTGGGGTTTGATTATCGCCGGCGCGGGCGGTGTCTCACGGCATCGTTGCCCATCACGGGGTATCACGACGAGCACGTGGTGGACTATTATCGGCGGCTCCTGCGGTTTTTAGGCATCGTTATGCGCACGGGTGATCTCGAGCTCCACGTTGCCGAAACGGATACGCGTTGGGCTCAGGAGTGGCTGCAGGTACATGGGTATGACGCGGGGCGCTGCTTGGTGGGCATTATTCCTGCCGGGGGGGTGAGCTGGGGCGTGGATGCGCCATTCCGCCGATGGAGCTTGGAAGGATTTGCGAGGGTGGCCGATGCGCTCGTGGAGGCGCATGACGCGCGCATTGTGTTATTCGGGGAACGCGCCGATTCTGTGATGTGCCAAACGGTGGCTTCGCTGATGAAGCACCCGGCACTCGATGTCAGCGGGCAGACGTCATTGGGGCAGTTTGTGAGTCTGCTCGGCCGTTTGCATCTTGTTATCTGTAATGATGGCGGCCCGCTCCATCTGGCGGTGAGCCAGGGCGTCAAGACCGTCTCCATCTTCGGGCCGGTGGATCCGAAGGTGTACGGCCCGTATCCGCATGATGACGCCACGCACTGGGTCATCCGGAAAGAAGGGTTGCCGTGCCGGCCGTGTTATCATCGTTTCAAGTTGCCTCCGTGCCCGTATGAGCGAGCCTGTCTGACGACGATTGAGCCACAGGAAGTGTTTGACGCGTGTCGGCATATCCTGGGTGGATCGCTCACTGGCGTTGCGGTGACAGGATGATCGAAGCAGGTCGACGGGCTCTGGTTGTCTCGTTGGTAGAGCGAGGCTGGCAGGCCGCGCGTGAGCGCTCCCTGGAACTCCAGCGCGGCGGCGTGGAGATTGTGCACGTTATCAAGGGCTCCGTTCCATCGGATGTGCTGGGGATGATCGCACCCCTCCCAGCCATTCGGTTGGTGAGCGTGGCGCGGACGTGGTTTTGGCCTCTGGCGATTGGTTGGATCTCATGGGCGAGATGGCGCGGCATCTTGCGCGGCATACTGGTCGATAATGCGCGCACCCAGCAGCGGATGGTGCGCTGGTTGCACGGCACGGCGATTCCCGTGACGAGAGTCTAATGCGCCTCGCCTGCATTTTTAACACGACGCGCCCCGATACGACGGGGATCTATTTTGAACGGGCCTGTCGGACGATGGGTGTGGTGTATGAGCATTGGGAGCTTGGGCAGGCGGCGCAGATTCCACCTGTCTACGACGGCTATGTGCGGTTCGACCACGGAGACGACTATGAGGTGCGCTTGCCTTCGTGTTTGCGGCCAGTCGTGTTCTATGCGATTGACACGCATTTGCCGAAGAGCTGGCACAAGATTCGTCGTGCGGCACCGTGGTACGATCTGGTCTGTTGTGCGCAACGCGATGCGGCTAATCGTTTGCCGGGGGCGGAATGGCTGCCGCTCGTGTGCGATGAAGCGTGCCATGGAGCCAGGGAGGTCTCGCGTCGTTGGGATGTGGCCTGTGTGGGCCATGATGGGGGAGTGCCAAGGAAATTTTACCTCCAGGCCTTGCGTGAACGGTATCCCAACAGCTGCATTGGCCAGGCGGATTACACGCAACTTGGGCTGATCTATAGCCAGGCTCGTATCGGGTTTAATTACTCGATTGCTGATGATGTGAATATGCGGATCTTTGAAGTGCTGGCTGCCAAGACGCTGCTGCTCACCAACGCACTCACTCATGACGCCTTGGCCCGTTTGGGATTACGGGATCGGCACGAACTGGTCCTCTACCGCACGCCGCAGGAATTGTTTCAGTTGATGGACTACTATCTCGCGCACGCGGAGGAACGCGATTCCATCGCCGCTGCCGGTGCGGCCGTGGTGCGGGAACGGCATACGTATGCTCATCGAGTACAGCGACTCATGGAGTGGCTTCAGCAGCGGTTCAGCAGCACGGCGACGCACCAGGCTCCTCTGGAGCAGAAGGTCCCATGCGCATCCTCGTAACGGGTGGGGCGGGGTTTATTGGCTCGCATTTGGTGGATGCGCTGGTGCGAGACGGGCATCAGGTCCGGGTGCTGGATAATCTCGAACCGCAGGTGCATGGGACGGCGAAACCAGACTATTTGAATGCACAGGTGGAGTACCTGTGGGGCGATGTGCGCGACCGCACGTTCGTGCAAGGCGCTTTGCGAGATATTGACGTCGTGTTTCACGAAGCGGCGATGGTCGGCGTGGGCCAGTCGATGTATCAGATTGAGCGGTACGTCTCAGCCAATGTGCTGGGGACGGCGGTCCTACTCGATGTCATCGTCAACGACCATGTGCTGCTAAAGAAGCTGGTGGTAGCCAGCTCCATGAGCATCTACGGCGAAGGGCAGTATCGATGTTCCTCGTGCGGGCCGATTGCCCCACCCGTACGTCCTATTGAGCAATTAGCGCGGCATGACTGGGAGATGCGGTGCGCACGCTGTGGAGTCGTGGCGGTCCCCCAGCCGACGCCAGAGAGCAAACCGCTGATTCCCACCTCGGTCTATGCGGTGTCCAAGCGAGATCAAGAAGAGCTGTGCCTCTTGGTGGGACGCAGCTACGACATTCCCACGGTGGCCTTGCGCTATTTCAATGTCTACGGTTCTCGTCAGGCCCTCTCGAATCCGTACACGGGCGTGTGCGCTATTTTTTCGGCGCGGATCAAGAATCGGCATCGGCCGCTCGTCTTTGAAGACGGCGCCCAGACACGCGATTTCATCCACGTGCGAGATATTGTGCACGCGAATCTGCTGGTGATGCGCGAGGCGCGAGCAGACTATGAGATGTTCAATGTCGGCAGCGGCCAACCGGTTGCGGTGGCGACGATCGCGCGGACATTGGCGCAGCTCTACAAGGTATCGGTGGAGCCTGAAATGGTCCAGAAGTATCGTGCGGGAGATATTCGCCACTGCGTGGCAGACATTACCAAGCTGCGGGCCCTGGGCTTTTCACCTTCGGTGATTTTTGAGGAGGGGATGCGCGAACTGGTCGCCTGGGGACACACGGCCGCAGCCGATGATCGGGTCGAGGCGGCGGCGGCAGAGTTGGAAGCGAGAGGCTTGACGTGCGGCTGACAAATAGTCCGCAGTCCATAGTCGATAGTCCATAGTTAAAGAAAGAAAAAGTAGAAAAATTTGAAAACAATGGCATTCAAATTTGAACGACTCACGGTCTGGCAGAAGGCGCTGGACTTGACCGTGCAGGTCCACGAGGTCACCCGGAAATTTCCCCGAGAAGAACTGTATATCCTCAGCGCGCAGATGAAGCGCGCGGCGGATTCCGTTGCCTTGAACATCGCGGAGGGGTCGACCGGACAGACGAACGCCGAGTTTCAACAGTTCCTCGGGTACGCGATCCGGTCTGCGATTGAAGTGGTCGGTTGTCTGCACATCGGCAAGCGGCGTGGCCTGGTGACCGATCTGGCCTTTCAGCGCCTGTACGCAGAGACCGAAGAGGTGCTCAAGATGGCCCAAGCCTTGCGCAAGTCTCTTTTCTAAACTATGGACTATGGACTCATGAATATCGTTTGTGACCTGGTGCTGCTGAGCTGGAACCACTTGGAGCAGACGTAGCCATGCCTGGAGAGTTTGTTGGACACCACACGGGTGCCGTGTCGGCTCTTCGTCGTAGATAACGGCAGCGAGGCGGATGTGCGGGCGTTTTTGAAGGCGGTCAAGCCGCGCGGGGCCATCCAGGAGATCGTGGTGCTCCAGAACGAAACGAACGAGGGGTTCCCCAAGGGAATGAACCGAGGCATCAAGGCGTCTCAGGCGCCGTATGTGTGCCTGCTGAATAATGACTTGCGCTTTACGCGGGGCTGGCTCAAAGAGCTTATTGCGGTGGCGGAGGCGCATCCGTGCATCGGAGTGATCAATCCCAGTAGCAGCACGTTTGGGAACCATCCGTCCGCCGGTATTTCCCTCCAGGCCTATGCGGATGGTCTGCAGCGCAGGCAAGGGGAATACACTGAAGTCGGCATGTGTATTGGGTTCTGCATGCTCATCAAGCGAGAGGTGCTCGATAAAGTCGGCGGGTTGAGCGAGGAAGTCGAGCGCATTTTCTTTGAAGATGAGGATTTTTGCATGCGTGCCCAGCAGGCGGGCTATCAATCCGTGGTGGCGGATGCGGCCTATGTCTATCACGCTGAGCACCAGACGGTGCGCAAGATGCCTGAACGTGAGGCGCTGTTTACACGGAACCGCCGCTGGTGCGAGGAGAAATGGGGCCGGCGGATTCGAATCGCCTGGCCGCGGTTTGTGCCGATTGCTCCAGGGTCTGAGGAGTTGCGGCAGTGGTTGGAGCAGTTAGTGGGCTGGGCGAGGCGGCGGGCGCATGTCTACGTCTACTGTTCGGCGGCTTCGGTGGTGAATGTGCGCGCGCTCTTTCATTCGGTTGGACTCACCCCGCATGCGGATATTCATTGGCGCACACTCCCACTCGTGGCAGCACCGATTACGGCGATCGGACTGATTCTCCAGCGACAAAAAAAGCCGTTTGATATTATCGCCGCTCCAACCTCTCGTTGGGGGCGGCTGATGGAACGACTCTCATGGGTGCATCACGCCGAGGTGGTGCCAGCGGAAGACGTGACGGCCCTCTCACACGCATGGAAACAAAAATCCCACTCTCCGTTGTGATCCTCGCGAAAAACGAGGCGACCCGTATCCGCGACTGCATTCAGAGCGTGCAGTGGGCGGATGATATCCTGGTGGTGGATGATGAAAGCACCGATGACACGGTGCGGATTGCGGAACAGTTGGGCGCGCGCGTGGTGAAACGCAAGATGGACATCGAAGGGCGCCATCGGAACTGGGCCCATGCGCAGACCAAGCATGAATGGGTGCTGAGTCTGGATGCGGATGAGCGTGTCACGCCAGAGTTAGCGCAGGAGATTCAGGCGATCTTGGGCAACGGGGCGCCGTATGAAACCTACGCCATTCCTCGGCGCAATTACATTGGCGAGCGATGGATTCGCCATGGCGGTTGGTATCCCAGCGCCCAACTGAAGCTGTTTAAAAAATCGGTTTTTCGGTGGGAAGAAACAACCGTCCACCCTCGGGCATTCGCCGACTGCGCCTGCGGCACGTTGTGCCATGATCTCCTCCATTATTCGTACCGTGACCTTGAGGACTTTGCGAAGAAGCAGGACCGACAGACGACGCTCGAAGCGCACAAATGGGTCACCGATCAACGACGAATGAGTGTGGGAAAAGCGATGTGGCGCACGCTGGATCGGTTTATGAGAGCCGCAGTGCTGAAGCAGGGCTTTCGCGATGGGCGGCTCGGTTGGTATGCGGCCTGGATGGCTGGTCGCTATCAGTGGATGAGCTATGTGAAGTATCGCGCGTTGACGCTCCATGGCTCTCCGGTGTGACCTCATTCTCGTGACGTGGAATAAGCTGGCATACACCAAGCCGTGCGTGGAGAGCTTGCTCCAGCACACCAGCGACGACGATCGCTTGATCATCGTGGACAACGGCAGTGCCGAAGATACCATAACCTTTCTTGATGACTTGGCCCAACGCCATCCGAAGAAGGTCTTGGTCATCGAGCAGGCATCTAACCTGGGATGGTGCAAGGCGGTCAATGCGGGGGTGCGGCAGAGTGAGGCGTCCTATGTGTGTCTGTTGAATAACGACCTCGTAGTCACCGCAGGGTGGTTGGATCGCATGATCGCGGTGGCGGAGCGCGACCTGCGCATCGGCTTGGTCAACCCGACTTACAATCGCCGCGGAGAGTCATGGGCCGCGTTTGCGCAGCGAGCCCAGGGCCGTGCGCTCAATGGCGCAGCCTATCTGGAAGTGAATGAGTGCAATGGGGCCTGTCTGTTGATCCGACGCGAGGTGATTGAGCGTCTGGGCGGCTTGGACGAAGTGTACGGCTTAGGCGGGATGGATGATTCGGACTACAGCCGGTCAGTTCAAGTAGCTGGATTTCGCTGTGCGCGCGCCAAGGATGCATATGTGTTCCACTGGGAGAATGTCACCTACAATACGGTTCCGGACTATTGGACGACGCTCCGCCGTCGCAACGAGGAGATCTTTCAGGCGTGCTGGGGATCGCGAAAACAGATCGTGGTTGTTATGGATCCCAGCCCGGCGGGGCAGTGGCGGCGGCTCCTTGAGCAATGTCTGGCGTTGGCGCGTCTAGGTGTGAGGATTCACCTGGTGGGTTTAGTGCCAGCAGCCTCAGGACTGACGGACCAGCGCACGCGATGGGAGCAGGGAATGGTGGAGCATAATAATGTGAAGTGGCAGGTACACAGCGCTGGCGTCGTGGGCTGGCTGGATGACATGAGACTCGGCGGCATGATGCTGGGGGTGGCGATGAAAGCGCTCGGACGGCGCTCCAAGACCTCTTCCCATACGATCCAAGCGTTTATTGGTCCATCGCCGTCTGCTCGGCGGTGGCTCCGGATGCTTCAGGGCGTGCATGGGACGGCGGTGTATGCCTGTTTTGAGGACGCCCCATTCCTCCAGCAAGAGCTGAAGTGGGCGCGGGCCATTGATCAGGCTCCGTGGCAACACGGGGCAGCGGCCGTGTCATGATCGCGTGCATCGGTCGGCGTCTTGAGAAGCGCCTCCATAAGTTCCTGGTGACTTCGTGTCGGCCATGGGCAGGCACCCGTGATTTTGGCCTGATTGAGGCATTGGCGTATGGATCGGCGATCGACCATTGGATGCGCTACGCCCCTGTCGTGGAGCGGATTCGCGAGTATCTCCAGCAGCGGTACGCCAATGAGCGCGTGACCATATTAGATGTGGGCGGGGGGCCAGCAGGGCTTGCCTCCTTGCTCCGTGATCAACGCTGCGTGGTGATCGCGCTTGATCCCAATGCGACGGTCTTAAATGGCAATCAAGCCTTAAAAGTCATCGGAGACGGCTGTCGCTTGCCTGTGGAGGATCAGGGAGTGGATATCGCTGTCTCGGTCGACTCGTTAGAACATCTTCCTGCCGACCACCGCCTCAGCTTTCTGCGTGAACTACAGCGCGTGGCTCGCCATCGGGTCATCCTGCACTGCCCGATGGACAGCGGGGACGGTTGCTTACAAGGGACGCGCTACGATAAGCTCTTCCAACGTCTCCATCAGCGCTATTTCGCCAACAAAGAGGTAAATACGACGGAACATCTGCAATGGGGCCTCCCGACTCTTGAAGAGATTCGCTCGGTCTTTCCAGAGAGCTCGTGGACGGGGTGGCAGAACGGTCGGACGTGGGTGCACTATATGGTGGGGGCGAGACGACCCTGGTGGCGACTGGTGAATGGTTTGTGCTACGTGTGGAGAGGGAAGGCGCATGACGGCCAGCCGCCGTTTCATGGGGCGTATGTGGTGGTCGATCGTGGAGAGAGCGGGAAAGAAGCGGCCCGCCAGCGCACCATGCGCGCGAAGCTCTCAGTTGTCATCTTGACAAAGAATGAGGAGCCGCGCATTGCCCGTTGTCTTTCGCATGTTCAGTGGGCTGATGAGATTGTGGTGGTGGACGGCGGCAGCCAGGATCAGACGGTGGAATTGTGTCGCCAGGTGGGTGCGCGCGTCATCCAGCGTCCCTTCAGCGGGAGTTTTGCCCAAGAGCGCAATGCCGGTCTTGAAGCAGCCACAGGAGACTGGGTGCTTCAGTTGGATGCTGACGATGTGGTGACCTCCGAGATGCGGCAGGCTGTCGAGCAGGTGCTGAACCAGGACGACGGTGTCCATGAGGCCTACAAATTCAGGCGGAGGAGTATTTTTCTCGACCGCCTGCTGGAGCATGGGGGGTGGACCCATTATCTGCCGAATCTGGTCCGGCGCGAGCGTGTCCGCTATGTGGGTCTGGTGCACGAGCGTCCTGTGATTCAGGGACCGTTGGGCGTGATCGAGGCGGATGTGGACCACTATTTCTGCGAGCACTTTGCTGCATTGGTGGATAAGTTGAACCGGTATAGCAGCCTGAAAGCGCAGGAACTGTTGCAAGAGCAAGGCTGGCCCCGCCCCCGTGAGGTGCGCTCGCAGGTTGTGGTAAGACCGCTCAAGCTGTTCTGGAAGACCTATATGAAGAAGCAGGGGTGGCGCGATGGGATACCAGGCCTCATCATGAGCCTGTACAATAGTTGGAGTCATCTGGTGACCTTTGCGAAATACTGGGAAGCCGTGAGGGCACCGGCACGTCCACCGAGTGCGCGGGCGAATCCCACCCAACGACTGTCTGCTGGAGGAGTGCCGTTATCTGTGATTGTTATCACGCGGAACGAAGCCGCCAATATCCAACGATGCTTGGAGAGCGTGCGCGAAGCTGAGGAGATCATCGTGGTGGATGCGGAGAGCACAGATGAGACGGTGCAACTGGCCACGCAGTGCGGGGCCCGTGTGATCACGCGGGCCTGGGGGGGATTCGCTTCGCAAAAGGCCTTCGCGTTGGCGCACGCCACCCAGGACTGGGTGTTGAGTTTGGATGCCGATGAATCAATGACGCCGAATGGCTGGAAGGTGATCGTGCAGATCGTTGCGGAGAACCCCCCCACCCTCACAGGGTGCCGCATTCCAATCCGGACCTGGTATGTCGGGCGGTGGATCCACCATTGCGGATGGTGGCCTGACTACCACCTTCGGTTGTTTCGTCGGACGGGCGCCCAGATGCTGCAGCGAACCGTGCACGAAGGGTTTCAAATCAGTGGTCCCCACGCGGACTTGCGTGAACCGATCCTGCATTGGTCGTATCCAACCATCGCGCGTCATGTGGAGAAGATCAACCGGTATTCCAGCCTGGAAGCCCAGGACCTTTGGGATAGCGGCCTCCGACTTTCGGAGCGGGAGCTCCGGAAGCACCTGTGGCTGAAGCCGTTCAAGGTCTTCCGGAAGATGTACGTGCACCATCAGGGCTATCGGGACGGGTGGCAGGGATTTTTCTTGAGTGTCCTCTCGGCGTTTGGGAGCTTTGTCACGTATGTGAAGTTCTGGGAGTTGAGTCGGCTCGCATTGGCTCGGGGGGAAGCGCATCCCGCGGGTGATTGTGCCGGTTCGAAAATCGTTTGTGGATGACCGTGGGGAAATCCGAATCGAATAATCATCCATGGTAATTTTCGATTTGCTATGGACGGTGCCGATCTTGGCCTATCACCGGGTGGGGCGATGAAGTCATTGGACATTGATTTTTTGAGTCGACAGGCAATTCCCATCGAGATGGGCGGATTGCTTCAAAAGCTCGGCGAGTACAAAGGTAGGCAGGATCTCTTCCAGCATCAGACGCCTCAGGTATTGGCCACGCTGAAGCAGGCGGCCATCATCGAAAGCACGGAGTCATCGAACAGAATCGAAGGCATCACCGTGCCTTCAAAGCGTTTCAAAGCCTTGATGGCTCATCCGTCTCAGCCGAAAAACCGCTCAGAAGCGGAAATCCTCGGCTATCGTGAGGCGTTGTCAAAGATTCACGCCAAGCCCGAATCATTCCCTATTGAAGAAAAGACCATGTTAGACCTGCACCGGCAGATTTATTCACGCACAGATGTCCCGGCTGGTCAGTGGAAGAAGCGGGACAATTCTATTGAGGAGCGTCTTGCTGATGGACGCTGGATCACAAGATTTGTGCCGGTCTCGGCCCGTGAGACGCCCGGTTATATGAAAGAATTGTGTGTCAGGTTTAATCGCCTCATGGATAAACGCCAAACAAGCCCGCTCATTCTCATTCCGGCGTTTGTCTTTGATTTTTTGTGCACTCACCCATTTAGCGACGGCAATGGACGCGTGTCGAGGCTGTTGACGGTGTTGCTGCTTCACCAAGCCGATTATACGGTCGGCCGGTATATCAGTATCGAACGCCTCATCGAAGAATCAAAAGAGACGTATTATGAAGCACTCCAGTTGTCGTCTAAAGGCTGGCAAGAGGGTACACACAGTCTGAAGCCATGGTGGGAGTATTCGCTTGGCGTCTTGATCGGGGCGTATCAGGAATTTGAACGCCGTGTCGGCACGCTCACTAAGGCCCGGGGAGCGAAGACATCTCTCGTGGAAGAAACGATTAATAATCTACCGGCGACATTCAGTATTTCAGAGATTGAGAGATCATGCCCCTCGGTCAGCCGGGATATGATCAGGGTTATCTTGAACCGCCTCCGCAAGGAAGGCCACATCGTGAGTAAAGGCACCGGCCGTGGGGCCCTCTGGGAGAAACGTGGTAATAAGCCTATTAAACGTGGTAATAAACGTGGTAATAACTAGGGGAAGGGATGATTGAGATGCTGCGGTGGGCGGTGCCGATGGTGGGGTATCATCGGATAAATGCCGTTGACACGACACCCTAAATATACTACGTTAGAGAAAATACTTTCTACAGCCAAAAGCCCCTGTGCCATGTACCTATCACCCGGCAAAGAACGCATCCTCCACCTGTATTTCGAGGATCCCCTGTTGGAGCTCCATCAGTTGGCGATCTGCCGCAAGACCAACCTGGTGCCGGACAACGTCTATAAGTTCACCAAGGCCTTCGTCGAAGCCGGCTGGCTCCTCCGGCGGAAAACCGGCCAGATGACCTTCTTCAAGGCCAATCTTGACAATCCCGAGCTCAGCAAGATTTTTGAGGGCTTTGAAGTGAAGCGCCGGGAAGCCTTTCTCCAGCAACACAAGGCCATCGCCCGGTTGCTGGGCGAGCTGACCGATCAACTCCTTGAGGTCTCCCAGCGCGAGATCCAGCTCGTCGCCTTATTTGGCTCGGTGGCTCGGGGATCGTGGAAGCGGGGCAGCGACATTGATCTGTTGACCGTCACCTCCCGCGAGACGAAGGCGACCGCCAAGTGGTTTGATGCGGTCCGCCGCCACGTAGAGCCGCTGCTCGATCTGGCCCCAGTCAACACCACTGTTCAGCAGTTCACTGAGGGCCTCCGGAAACGCACGGCCTTCTACGACGAACTCTGGCGGGATCGGGTCGTGCTGTATAACGAGTTCCTGTTTTGGCAACTTACCCTGGAGGCTCTGACAGGCCATGGCTGAACGAATTGACCGGCTCCTTCATCAGTGCTTTCATCCAGCGCGGGGTAAACCTGGCGTGGTCCAGATCACTCCGGATGCGCAAGCCGCACGAGCTCACCTGGAGAAAGCCCGGGTCAACCTCCGCGCCATGCAGCTCATGTACCGGGAGGACCTGTTCGACTGGACGATCGTCTGCGGCTACTACGCGATGTACCACGCCGTATTGGGCGCGCTGGCGCACATCGGCCTGCGGGCGCTCTCGCATCCCTGCGCCCTGGCCGCCTTTCGCAAGTTCTACGTCGAGCGCAAGCGCGTCCCGCCGGAGTATGTCCAGTTCCTCAAGCAGGCCGAGCAGTTCAAGAAGCGCTACGCCGAGACCCTGGAAGCCGCCCGCGAGGACCGCATCGTCGTCCAGTACGGCATCGAAGAGGTCACCAACGACGACGCCGAATGGCTCCTGGAGGAGGCGAAGGCCTTCGTGCTCCGTATCGAAGAGGTCCTGGCATGAATCGGGATGGCCACTGCGTCGACGAGCTCCCTTTGGTTTTGAAGAGGTTCTGATGCCGCGGTCGTCGAATGACCTCATGGCTGAGCATGGTCGGGGGTTCTCTGCGCGTCATCTGCGCCTGATGCGGTTGTTCTACGTGGGCTGGGAGATTTGGTAGACACCGTCTGCCAAATGCGAGGCACGGGTGAAAAATCCGAATAGGGCACTATCTTCATGAATGGGGTAATGAATAGGGTAAGAGGGATGATTGAGATGCTGCGGTGGGCGGTGCCGATCTTGGCCTATCACCGGGTGGGGCAGGCCAACGGGGATCATGTGCCGACGGTGAGTGCGGAGGCATTTGCATGGCAGATGGCCTATCTGGCGCGCCACCGCTACACCGTGCTCGATTTTTCGGAGGTGGTGGAGCGACTGGCCCAACGGAAGCCGATCACCCGCAAAACCGTGGCGATCACATTCGATGACGGCTACGAAGGCACGGTCACGATCGCCGCCCCGATCCTCCATCGGTACGGATTTTGCGCCACAGTGTTTATCACCCCCTCCGAAGTGGCGACTCGTGGCTTCATGACGTGGGAGCAGATCGCGGCCATTGCCCAAAATGGTTTTACCATTGGCAGCCATACGATGCACCATACCTACTTGCCGATGGTTTCCTTGGAGAAGGCGCGGTATGAGCTGAGCGAATCCAAGCGCGTGTTGGAAGAGCGGTTGCATCGGCCGGTCGAGTGGCTCAGCTATCCCGTGGGCGGCTACACCACCGAGGTGCAAGCACTGGCTCGCGAGCTGGGGTATCGAGGGGCCTGCACCACCAACCGCGGCGTCTCTAAATCTACCCTTGATCTGTTTGGGTTGCGGCGGATCAAGATGACCGAAGCGGATCGGCGCCCGTGGCTGCTGCGCGTGAAGCTCTCAGGGTTTTACGATACGTTCCGAGCGCTCAAGGCTCCCGGGTAAGGACGGCGCGACTGACGCGTGACGGTACCGCCCCATGAGCCAAATTCTCGTGAGCTACGTGACGGCAGGCAGCGGCCATCGTCTGGCCTCCGAAGCGATCGCCGCAGCAATTCGCCGGATCGACCCGTCTGCTGACGTGCTCTGCGAAGATTTCCTCACCCATGTTCCGCCGTGGCTGCGCCGCTCCTACCCCTCGTGTTACGAATGGGCGGTGCGCTATGCGCCGTGGCTGTGGGGGGCAGTGTACCGGCTGTTCGATGCTCCCCTGGGCTACTGGCTGATCCAACCGTGGCGCCGGATGTGGAATGGCGTGATGGGGATGGCAGCGGTTCGAGCGGCGCAGCAGCAGCCGCCTGATGCGATTGTGACCACCCATTTTTTTCCTGCCGATGTGTATGCGCAAGCCAAGCGGGCAGGCGGTTTGAGGGCGCGTCTGATCATTGTGGTGACCGATTTATTTCCGCATCGGCTGTGGCTGGCTCCGGAAGCGGAGCAGTTTGCGATCGGGTCCGAGCGTACCGCGCAGGTGTGCCGGCAGCGCGGAGTTGGGGGCCATCGGCTGCGCGTGACGGGCATCCCCATCCACGCTGCGTTTCGGCGCCTTAAGCCTGTTGAGCAAGCAGCGCTGAAGCAGCGGTTCGGCCTTGAGGGGACGCGCCGCACGATGCTGATCGCCAGCGGGGGCATGGGGGTGGGGCCGATCGAGCAACTCACCACCCGGTTAGCGGCGTTGGAGGCGACACGGCCTGGCCGGCTGCAACTGTTGGTGGTGTGCGGCCATAATCAGGATCTTGAGCGTCGGCTGACCGCGCTCGCGCACAAGGTTGCCATGCCGATGCGGGTATTTGGATTTATTGAAACGATGCCCGAGTTGATGGCCGTGAGCGATCTGCTGGTGAGCAAGCCGGGGGGGCTGACGATGGCCGAGGCGATGGCGATGGGGCTGCCCATGGTGCTGTGCGGGACGATTCCCGGCCAGGAAGAATTGAATGCCGAAGAGCTGGTGCGGCACGGGGCCGGGGTGAAGGCGAACGATGTGGAGGAGGCGCTGGCGTGGATTGAGCGCCTGTGTGAGGATCCGCAGCGGCTGGCGGCGATGCGGGAACAGGCCCTCGCGTGGGGCCGGCCGCACGCGGCCGACGAGATCGCGAAACTCGTGTTGGATGTCTAACACATCCGTCGTTGCAAAGTCGCTGACACTTCGTCTCAAGGCGCTGCGGGCCGCTGGGGTGACGATGTTGCCGATTGCGCGGAATCCGAAGCCGACGCGCGATGGTTCGCGTGAGGACGCGCTGCAGGCGGTGGCGCGCGAGGTGGCGGTATGCACGTGCTGCCCGCTCTATCGCACGCGGACGCACCCGGTTGTTGGCGAGGGCAGCCCGCGCGCCTCGCTGGTGTTTGTGGGCGAGGCACCCGGCCGAGAAGAAGATCTGCAGGGGCGGCCCTTCGTGGGCAAGGCTGGGAAGCTGCTCACCAAGATGATTGAGGCGATGGGGCTGCGGCGAGAGGACGTCTACATCTGCAACGTGCTGAAAGACCGCCCGCCAGGGAACCGCGTCCCTGAACCGGAGGAGATGGCCGCGTGCCTGCCGTATCTTGCGCGGCAGCTGGCGATCATTCAACCGAAGGTGATTTGCGTCCTCGGGGCGACGGCGGCGAAAGCGCTCCTTGGGCCGCACGTGGCGATTACGAAAATTCGCGGGAGCGTGCTGGACTATCGCGGGATGCGGTTGGTGCCGACCTTTCATCCGGCCTACCTCTTGCGAAATCCCCCCGCCAAAAAATTTGTCTGGCAAGATTTGAAAAAAATCATGCGGCTGCTTGCCGAGGTGGGGGGATGATTGCTGAGCTGGTGTTCAATGTGCCGGTGGAGCGCGGGTTCCATTACGAGGTGCCCGCCGGCTGGCGAGTAGAGCTTGGCATGCGGGCCCTCGCGCCATTTGGGCCGCGGACACTAGTCGGCTTCATCACGCAACTGCCGCGCCGCAGCCAGGTGAAGCAGCCCAAGATGCTGCTGCGCCTGCTTGATGAGGCGCCGGTGCTCAGCGCCGAGAGCCTGCGTGTCGCCCGGTGGCTGGCGCATACATATATATGTAGCCTGGGAGAGGCGTGCGCGGCGATGGTGCCGACTGCTTTGCGGGTTAGACCTGGCTCACCTCGTGCCGAGTCCCTCGCCGTGGGCTCGGGATTCGACCCTGAGCGACAGCGAAGGGCCGAGCACGGCACTCGGTGCGAGGCAGGGCCACCATCGCTTCTCACACTCACTCCGGCGCAGCAGTGTGCGTATGAGGCGCTGCACACGGCGCTGAACGCTCGCCGCGCGCACACGTTTCTGATCCACGGCGTGACCGGTTCCGGGAAAACGGAGCTGTATCTGCGCCTGATTGCCGAGGCGCTGAGCCAAGGACGCAGCGCGATCTGTTTGGTGCCGGAGATTGCGCTCACGCCGCAGACGATTGACCGGTTTCAGCAGCGCTTTGGATCTGCCGTAGCACTCTGGCACAGCCGGCTCACCGCGCGCCAACGGGGGCAGGAGTGGTCGCGGATGCGCACGGGTCAGGCCCGCGTGGTGGTTGGCACGCGCTCGGCCGTGTTTGCCCCGATCGCCTCGATCGGGGCGATCATCCTCGATGAAGAGCAGGACGCCTCGTACAAACAAGAAGAGGTGCCGCGCTACCACGCGCGCGATGTCGCACTTGAGCGCGCGCGGCTGGCGAAGGCCGTCGTCATCTTGGGCAGTGCGACGCCATCGGTGGAGAGTTATTTTCATGCGCATGCGAGCCGGTATACGCTGCTGGAACTGCCCACCCGGATTCACGAGCGGCCCATGCCGCAGGTGGACATCGTCGACATGCGGCAAGACGCGGTGCGGGTGGCCCGCGGCTCCGCCTTGTCGCCTCGGCTGCAGCAAGCGCTCACGCAGGTGGTGGACCGCCACGAGCAGGCGATCTTGCTGCTCAACCGCCGGGGATTTGCGCGCAGCATGGCGTGTCCTGCGTGCGGGATCGTGATGCGGTGCCGCGACTGCGCGGTGCCGCTGATCTATCACGCGAGCCGGAAGGGCTTGCTGTGCCACTACTGCAATGCGCAGCAGGAGGCGCCGGAGAGCTGCCCGGCGTGCCGGCGGGGCGTGTTGCGCGTGCGCGGTGTGGGCACCGAGCGCATCGAGTCGGAATTGTATCGGTTGTTCCCCACGGTTGGCATCGGCCGCATGGATCGCGACACGACGCGCGGCCGCACCAGCCATCGCGAGATCTATGACGCCATGCACACCCAGGCGATTGATCTGCTCGTCGGGACGCAGATGGTGGCGAAAGGATGGGACATTCCGCAAGTCACACTGGTGGGCGTGGTGTCGGCCGACACGGCGCTGAACATCCCAGATTTTCGGGCCGGGGAGCTGACGTTTGCGTTGCTGACCCAAGTGGCCGGACGGGCCGGACGGGGCGAGCGGCCCGGCCGCGTCATCATTCAGACCGCGTGTCCGACGCACTACGCGATTGTAGCCGCCTCGCGGCACGATGCGGCGGGCTTCTACAAGGCGGAGTTAGCGATGCGCCGGCGCCTGGCGCTGCCGCCGTTTGTACGTTTGATTGAGTTGACCGTGCACAATCGTCGGCGCCCCGCGGTGCAGGCCGCTGCCGAAACGTTGGCTGAGGCGCTCAAGGCTGCTCGTGTGCGGTCGGTAACGATCTTAGGCCCGGCCCCCCATCGCGTGGCGGTGCTGCGCGGGCGGCATCGCTGGCGGGTGTTGCTCAAAACCCGATCGATCGAGCCGGCCCTCGCGCTGGTGCGTCAGACCATCGGGTCTGGCCGGCGTATTCACGGCTTGCCGGTGAGCGTTGATGTGGACCCGCGCTAGGCGGCAAAGCCCTTTTTGATCGTGCCCAGCGCGTCGAGATTGCGCAGGCCCTGTTGAGCTTCGAGATCGTTCGGCACCAGCGAGAGGAGTTGCTCAAAGCAGTGGCGGGCTTGGCTGTCTTGCCCGCGCTTCATCGCCAGGCGGGCCAGTTTGCGCAGGGCCGGCAAATAGCGCGGGTCCATACTGAGCAGCTCTTCGTAGGTGGCCAGCGCGGCATCGCTCAGTCCGGAGCGGCTGAGCGCGTTGGCCAGTTGCATCAGCAAGCCGCGCGAGCGAGGCTGTTGGCAGAGTAGTTGTTCGTACAGTTGAATCGCGCGGGTTGTCTGTCCCTGCAGGCGGCACAGCAGCGCCCAGCCGCGCAGGGGCATGCCAAGGAGCAGCGCGGCGAGTTGGCTCAACCATGAGGGCGGCTGCTGGGTGTACAGCTTTTGGATGGCCAAGCGCAGGTACCGGCGCGCTTCGGTGGCATCCGGGGCGTGCTTGATCACATAGGCGAGCACATCCGCGGCGTAGGCGTAACTGCCTTGCGTGTAGGCTTGCAAGCCTTTATCAAAATACGGCTGGAGCGTACTCGGCACTGGCGCGGCGGGCATGACTTCATTATAATAGGAGCTTCATGTCATGCGCATCCTTTTCTTCGGCACATCAGCGTTTGCAGTGCCCAGTCTTGAGCGACTGGTGGCGACGGGATTTCGGCCGCTGGTGTGCATGACGACATCGGATCGTCCGCAAGGACGAGGGCTGAAGCCGTTGCCCTCCCCGATCAAACGCGTGGCACTCCAGCACGGCCTTCTTGTGGAGGAACCCGACGACCTGCGTGCGGTGGCGGCGGCGTCTCAAGCGGCCCTTCCGGATGTCGGGGTGGTCATTGCCTACGGTCGGCTCCTTCCGGCTGACGTGCTGGGCTGCGCTCGCTACGGCATGCTCGGCGTGCACCCCTCGCTGTTGCCGGCGTATCGCGGGGCCAACCCCATCGCCTGGCCGCTGCTCGAAGGGGCGCGCGCGACCGGGGTGACGATCTTTCGGTTGAATGAGCGGATGGATGCCGGCGACATCGCTCTGCAGGAATCGGTGGCCATCGCCCCGCGCGATACGGCCGACACGCTCTCGGCCCGCCTCGCCCAGCGAGGGGCCGACTTGTTAGTGAAGGCCTTGCGCCTCCTCGAGCAGGGCACCTTAGCGTTTCACCCGCAGGAGGAGCGGGGCGCGACGTGTTCCGAAAAGTTTACGAAGGCGCACGGGCGCATCGACTGGCACGCCGAGGCGGTGGCGATTGATCGGCTCGTGCGCGCCGTCACGCCGTGGCCCGGCGCGTACACGACGTGGCAGCAGGCGGTACTGAAGATTTGGGATGCCGAACCGGCGCACGAAACAGATGCGTCGGGCCGTCCGGGGGAAGTGGTGCAGGCCTCGGCTGCCGGGATGGTCGTGGCGACCGGAAAAGGCTGCCTGGTCATTCGTGAGCTGCAACTCGCGGGGAAGCGGCGCATGACAGCGGCCGAATTTCTCGCCGGGCATCGTCTGCATAAAGGAGATCTGTTCGGAAATGCCTGAACTCAGGAAAGATCCGCTCATCGGCCGGTGGGTCATCATCGCCACCGAGCGCGCCAAGCGGCCGATGGATTTCGCGACCGCCCATGAAGCGGAAGAGCCGCAAGAGCCCTGTCCGTTCTGCGAAGGGCAGGAACAGAACACCCCGCAGGAGATTTGGGCCTTGCGCGCACACGGCTCCGCCCCGAATACGCCCGGCTGGAACGTGCGCGTCATTCCCAGCATCAAGCCGATTCTGCGCATCGAAGGCGAGCTCGGCCGCCATGCGAAAGGGATGTATGACGTCATGCGCGGCGTCGGGGCGCATGAGATCATCGTGGAGGGGCCTGGCCATATCGCCAATATGGCAGACTTGCCGTTGGAGCAGATTCACGAGTCGCTCAAAGCGGCCGTCCGGCGGATACAGGATTTGGAACAGGATCCGCGCTTTCGGTATGCGCTGTGGTTCAAGAACTACGGCGCGGCGGCCGGGGCCGGGCGGGTGCCGCACGGCCGCTCGCAGCTGATCGCCACGCCGGTGACCCCCAAGCGCGTGAAGGAGGAGCTGGTCGCCAGCCGCCGATATTTCGAGGATAAAGAGCGCTGCATGGTGTGCGATCTCATCACGCAGGAGCAGCAGATGAAAGACCGCATCGTGTTCGATCTCCCGCATATGCTGGTGCTCTGTCCTTTCGCCTCGCGCTTTCCCTTTGAACTCACGTTCATCCCCAAGCGCCATCAGTGCAATTTTACGAGCATGACGCCGGAGGAGCTGGCTGAGCTTTCCCAAGCGATGCAGCATGTGTTAGGCCGGCTGAAAACGGTGCTCGGCGATCCGCCCTACAACATGGTGCTTCACACCGCGCCGTTTTGGAAGCATCGGATGAAGACGGGCTACTGGAAAACGATCGAAGACGACTACCACTGGCACATCGAGCTGATGCCGCGCCTCACCCGTGTGGCCGGCTTTGAATGGGGCAGCGGCTTCTACATTAATCCCACCCCGCCGGAAGAAGCCGCCCGCTATCTCCGCGACGACCTCACCGCTCCAAGTCAGGTCCATGTCTGAATTTCGGCGCGATCCGATTACCGGCCGATGGAATATCATCGACACCGACGAGCCGATGGGCCCGGGAGATTTTCCGGTTGAACCCCACACACCCAGCGGGTACACGTGTCCCTTCTGCGCCGGCAATGAGCGGCTCACCCCGCCCGAGATCTACGCCGTGCGCCCACCCGGCAGCCCCGCCAATGGGGCCGGGTGGCAGATTCGGGTGGTGTCGAACAAGTTTCCCGCGCTGCGCATCGAAGGCGAGTTGGACCGTCGAGGGCTGGGCTTGTTTGATCTGTCCAACGGCATCGGGGCGCACGAGGTGATCATCGAAACGCCGGATCATCAGAAGCAGATGGCCGATTTATCGGTGGCGGAGCTCGAGCAAGTGCTCGCCACCTTCAAGCTCCGCTCGCTTGATCTGCGGGGCGACCGGCGGCTCAAATATGCGCTGATTTTCAAAAATTACGGGCTGCCCGCCGGCGCGTCGCTGGAACACGCGCACTCGCAGCTCATCGCGCTGCCCATCGTGCCCAAGCGGGTGGCGGAAGAGCTGAAAGGTGCTGCGCGCTATTTTGAGTTTCGAGGCCGGTGCCCCTTCTGCGACATGTTGCACCAGGAGCTGGAAGAGGACGAGCGGCTGATCGAGGAGAATAAAAGCTTCATCGCGTTCTGCCCGTACGTCTCCAGCTTTCCGTTTGAAATATGGATCCTGCCCAAGCAGCATAGCGCGGACTTTACCTCGATCACCCCGGAGCAGATCAGCGATTTCGCCCGGCTGCTGCGCAGCATCCTGGTGCGGCTGCGCGGATCGCTCTCCGATCCCTCCTACAACTTTATTCTGCATACCAGCCCGATTGAGACGCAGAACCGGGAAGAGTATCATTGGCACGTGGAACTGATCCCGAAACTCGTGAAAGTGGCCGGCTTTGAATGGGGCACCGGCTTCTACATTAATCCCACCCCGCCGGAACTGGCGGCGAAGGTGCTGCGCGAGATCGCCCTACCGGTGTAACAGAGGAGGACGTACCCATGACCGTACGCATTGGCATCAATGGATTCGGACGCATCGGGCGCAACGTGTTTCGCGCCGGCTTCAACCGGCCCGGCCTGGAGTTCGTGGCCGTGAATGACTTGCCCACGCCCACCGAGACGCTGGCGCATCTGCTGCATTACGACTCCATCTTGGGACGGTTCGAGGCGGAGGTCTCCGCGGCGCCGGACGCGATCGTGGTGTCCGCCAAAGGCGGATCCGCCTCTGGCGGAAATGGCAAGAGAGTCAAGGTGTATACCAGCAAAAGCCCGGCGGAGATTCCGTGGAACGAGCTGGGGGTGGACCTGGTGATCGAGTCCTCCGGAGTCTTTACCGACAAAGAGCAAGCGGCTGGGCATATGACTCACGGCGTCAAAAAAGTGATCATCACCTCGCCCGCCAAGCACGAAGACCTCACCATCGTGCTCGGGGTGAACGAGCGCGCCTACGATCCGGCGAAGCATCATATCATCTCCAACGCCTCCTGCACCACCAACTGCGTGGTGCCGATGGCCAAGCTCATTCATGAGCGCTTCACTATCGTCCGCGGGTTCATGACGACGATCCACTCCTACACCAACGATCAGCGGCTGCTCGACTTAGCCCATAAGGATCTGCGCCGGGCGCGGGCCGCGGGGCTCTCGATGATCCCGAGCACCACCGGGGCCGCGAAGACCATCGGCGTGGTATTTCCGGAGCTGAAAGGCCGCATCGATGGGTGCTCCATCCGCGTGCCCACGCCGAATGTGTCCCTCGTGGACTTCTCGTGCCAGGTGGAAAAAGCGACGACGGTGGAGGAAGTCAACGGCCTCTTCAAGGCGGCCGCCGGCGGCGCGATGCACACGATCATGGACTACTGCACCGAGCCGCTCGTGTCCAAAGATTTCAACGGTAATCCGCACTCGTGCATCTTCGACGCCACCATGACGGCCGTGGTCGATGGGCGCCTGGTGAAGGCGTTCGGGTGGTATGACAACGAGTGGGGCTATTCCAACCGCGTCGTGGATCTCGTTGAGTACATGGTGAAACAGGGATGGGGTTCTGGCGCGCCATCGGGTTCCAAGGTGGCCGTCGGCGCGTAGGTTCCGCTTGAGCGGCCATGACAACGCGACGCTCGCCGCTGGTGCTCATTTTTCTGATCGTGTTTGTGGATCTGGTGGGCTTCGGCATTGTGATTCCGGTGCTGCCGCTCTATGCGGAGCGGTTCGGCGCCTCGCCGCTGGTCATCGGATGGCTGCTGAGCATCTATTCGGTGATGCAGTGCGTCTGCGCGCCGCTGCTGGGCAAGCTCTCCGATCGCGTGGGCCGGCGTCCGGTGCTGTTGGTCAGCCTCCTCGGCACCGCCGCCGGGTTTGTGCTGATGGGCGTCGCCAACACGTTGGGGCTGCTGTTTCTCGCGCGGATCATTGATGGGGCCACCGGCGGCAACATTGCCACGGCTCAAGCGTATATTGCGGATGTCACGCCGCCCGAGCAGCGCTCGAAGGGGATGGGGCTGATCGGCGCGGCGTTTGGTTTGGGCTTTATTTTCGGCCCGGCGCTCGGCGGGGTGCTGGGTCATTTCTCCCTCGCGGCCCCGTTCCTGTTCGCCGGGGCGTTGGCCGGTGCGAACGCGCTGGCGGTCTTCTTCCTCCTCCCGGAGAGTTTGCCTGAGGCGGCGCGCGGCCGCGCCGGGCGGCAAGTGTCCATGCGTCAGGTTCTTCGCGAGGCCACGGGCCACTCCCTTGTCCTGGTGATGGCGATTTATTGTCTGACGACCATCGCGTTCTCGCTGCTGACCGCCACCTATCCGCTCTTCACCGAGCGGCGGTTCGGGTTTGGGGCGATGAACAACGGGTATGTGTTTGCGGTGATGGGGCTGATCGGCGCGATCATTCAAGGCGGGTTACTGGGCCTGCTGGTGAAGACGGTCGGCGATAAGCGGCTGGTGCTCACCGGGACCTTCGCGCTGGCGGTCAGTCTGTTTGTGTTGCCGCTGGGCGCCTCGATGGCGTGGCTCTTCGCGGCCACCGCAGGCCTGGCCATTGGGCACGGCTTGGTGGCCGCCCCCTTGAATGGCATGGCCTCGCGCAGCGTCGGGCCATCGTCCCAAGGGCGGGTGCTCGGGCTGATGCAGTCGATGTCCAGCCTGGCGAGAATCGTGGGGCCGGTGCTGGGCGGGTGGCTGTTGACTCATGACGCGGTGCAGATGACTGAGGCGTTTGGCCGGACCGCCTATTGGGCCGGCGGGGCCCTGATGCTGATCGCCGTGGTCCTGAGCGCGGGGTTGTAAAGACGCCAGCTTTTTGCCACAATAAAGGTTCATGATGAAACAAACTATTCGAGATATCGACGTGCGCGGCAAGCGGGTGCTGATCCGGGCCGATTTCAACGTGCCGCTGGACAAGGCGACGGGCCGGATTGCGGATGACACCCGCATTCGCGAAAGCTTGCCCACCATTCGCTACTGTCTGGAGCAGGGGGCCGCGGTCGTGCTGATGAGCCATTTGGGCCGGCCGGACGGCAAGCGGGTGCCGTCGCTCTCGATGGCTTCTGTGGCCCAGCGTCTGGGCGAGCTGCTCCAGCGGCCGGTGATCGCCCTAGCGGATTGCCTCGGCCCCGAGGTGGAGGCGCGCGTGAGCGGCCTGAAACCAGGCGAGGTCGCGTTGTTGGAAAATCTTCGCTTTTATCCCGAGGAAGAGCAGAACAACCCCGCGTTTGCGAAGGCGCTGGCGCGTTTGGGCGAGGTCTACGTCAACGATGCGTTCGGCACCGCGCACCGGGCGCACGCCTCAACCGAAGGGGTGGCCCACCATCTGCCCGCCGTTGCCGGCTTCCTGATGGAGAAGGAAATCAAATATTTGGATGAGGCGCTGGCCAAGCCGGCGCGGCCGTATGTGGCGATTCTCGGCGGGGCCAAAGTGTCCGATAAAATCGGCGTGATCACCCACTTGTTGGACCGCGTCGACACGCTGCTCATCGGCGGCGGAATGTCGTATACGTTTTTGAAGGCGCAGGGGCTGGCCGTCGGCGCCTCGCGCGTGGAGCCGGACAAGCTGAGTTTGGCGAAGGAGCTGTTGGCTAAAGCGGCCGTAGCCCCGCCAACGGCGGTGGCCTCCCGCAAGGTGGCCTTGCTCCTACCAGTGGACCATGTCATCACCACCTCGCTTGATGCCGGCAGTCCGGTGCAGATCGTGCCGGTGGGGCAGATTCCTGACGGCTGGGAGGGTGTGGACATCGGCCCCCAGACGCGCGCGCGGTTTGCGCAGGCGCTGCAGACTGCTAAGACGGTGGTGTGGAATGGCCCGTTGGGCGTGTTCGAGCAGCCGCGGTTTGCGGAGGGCAGTGCGGCGATCGCGCGCACGCTGGCCCAACTGCACGCGACCACTATCATCGGCGGGGGCGACAGTGCCGCGTGCGTGCAGCAGTTGGGATTGGCGGAGAAGATGAGCCACATCTCCACCGGCGGCGGCGCCTCGCTGGAGTTTTTGGAGGGCAAGGTGCTGCCGGGGATTGCGATCTTGAACGAGAAGAAGGCCAGCGCGCCCTGTGCGGCTCGCTAGCATGAGAACACCGTTGGTCGTCGGCAATTGGAAGATGCACCTCACACTCGCCGAGGCGCATGCCCTGGTCCGGCAGCTCTTGGGCGTGGGGGACGAGTCGGTCGAGGTGGTGGTATGTCCGCCGTTTACGGCGCTCGCCTCCATCACCCCGCTGGTGAAGGGGACGGCGATCGGGTTGGGCGCGCAGAATCTGTTTTGGGAAGCGCAGGGGGCGTATACCGGCGAAATCTCCCCGGCGATGCTCACTGATGCGGGCTGCCGCTACGTGATCATCGGCCACTCGGAACGGCGCACGCTCTTTGGCGAAACGGATGAGACGGTGCAGAAGAAATTGGCGGCCGCGTTAGCGCAGGGGCTGACGCCGATCGTGTGCATCGGCGAGACGCTGGCCGAGCGCGAAGGCAACCGGACGTTCGAGGTGCTCACGCGGCAGCTCGAGGGCGGACTGAAGGGATTTGGCGAGGCCGAGGTGAAGCCCCTGGTGATGGCGTATGAACCGGTGTGGGCGATCGGCACGGGACGCAACGCGACCCCTTCGCTTGCGCAAGAGGCGCATCGGTTCATCCGCCGGCAGCTCGCGAAGCGCTTCGGGGCGGCGACGGCGGAGGCGCTGCGCGTGCTCTATGGCGGCAGCGTGAATGCGGGCAATGCCGCCGGCCTGATGCGTCAAGCGGATGTGGATGGCGCACTGGTGGGCGGTGCGAGTCTGAACGCGGAAGCATTTGCGGCGATTGTGAAAGCGGCTGAAGCCGCGAAGGCGGCGGTGACATAATGGCCTATGGGCTGGTGATGGGAATTCATGTGTTGGCGTCGTTGGTGCTGATTGGCATCATCTTGGTGCAAGGAGGGCGTGGCGGGCTCTCCGATGCGATGGGCGGGGGCGCGGCCCAGTCGCTCTTTGGCGGGGGCGCGGCCACCGCGCTGACGCGCATCACCGCCGTCTGCGCGGCGGTCTTTGGGCTCACCTGCCTGTCGCTGGCGTATCTCTCGACCGTCCGCGGCCGCTCGGTGATCGAGCAGATGCCCACGAGCTTGCCGGGCGGATTGCCGCTGCCGGTTCCAACCGTGCCAGAGACATCGACGGCCACCACGCCATCCGAGGCTGCGATGCCTGCGCCTGCCTCCAGTGAACCGACGCCGGCTCCCTAACACGCTCTGCATCGCAGCAGCCGTATGGGGCTGCCTGACTGTTCTACTTCGTCCGTCCCAAGCGACGACTCCTCCCGTGCCGGTGACCGGGGATGCGCTGGTCGTCGGCTCCATCGGCGATGCGAGCCGCTTGCTTCCGCTGTTGGCGACCGACGCCTCCTCCGGCGACATCGTCGGCCTCGTGTTTAATGGGCTGCTGAAGTATGACGAGCATCTGTCCGTCGTCGGTGATCTGGCTCGGTCGTGGGACGTCTCGCCGGACGGGTTGACGATCACCTTTCACCTGCGCGAGGGGGTGCGCTGGCATGACGGCGCGCCCTTCACCTCCGAAGATGTGCGCTTTACCTACGAGCGGCTCATCGATCCGCTGGTGAAAACGCCGTATTCCAGCAGCTACGAGCTGATCGAGTCGGTGGACGTGCTTGATCCGCTGACGGTGCGCGTGCGCTATCGCGAGCCGTTTGCGCCGGCGCTTGAGAGCTGGATGATCGGCATCATCCCGAAGCATCTGCTGGCCGGGCAGGACCTGAACACCACCCCCTTGCTGCGTCATCCCATCGGCACCGGCCCGTATCGCTTCGCGCGGTGGAAGACGGGCGAGCTGATTGAGCTGCACGCCAATCCGGATTATTTCGAGCATCGGCCGTATGTGGACCGCTATCTCTACCGCGTGATTCCGGACCAAGCCACGCTGTTTCTTGAGTTGCTCACCGGCGGGGTGGATCTGAGCAGCCTCACGCCGCTGCAATACGCGCGCCAAACGCAGACGCCCTATTTTCAGCGCACCTACCAGCGGTTTCGCTATCCCTCGTTCGGGTTTACCTACATCGGCTACAATCTCGATGATCCGCGTTTTCGCGATGTGCGCGTGCGCCGCGCCATCAACCTGGCGGTGGACAAGCCGGCGATGATCGGCGGCATTCTCTTCGGGCTGGGGACGGTCGCCACCGGGCCGTATCCCAAGGAATCGTGGGCCTACAATCCCGCCGTGCAGGTGGAGCCGCGGAATGTGGAGCGCGCGAAGCAGCTCTTGCAGGAGGCCGGCTGGGCGGATCGCGATGGCGACGGCTGGCTCGAGAAAGACGGCGCGCCATTTCGCTTTACGCTGCTGACCAATCAGGGCAACGACGTGCGCCGCCGCGTAGCCGAGCTGGTGCAGCAGCAGCTGCAAGCCATTGGGATTGAGGTGCAACTGAAGGTGATTGAGTGGAGCACGTTCGTCCATGAGTTCATCGACAAGAGGCGCTTTGAAGCGGTGCTGCTGGGCTGGAACCTGTCGCGCGATCCGGATTTGTACGATCTGTTTCATTCTTCGAAGACGCGGGAAGGGGAGTACAATTTTGTGGGCTATCGCAGCGCGGAGGTGGATCAGTTGCTGGAGCTGGGCCGCCGCACCTTTGATCAGGAGCGCCGGCGGCTGATCTACCAGGCGGTGCATCGGCTGCTGTATGAGGACCAGCCGTACACGTTCCTGTATGTGGCCGACGCGCTGCCGGTGGTGCATCAGCGCTTTCGCCACGTGCGCTCCAGCCCCATCGGTATCGGCTACAATCAGATCGACTGGTCTGTGCCCGAGGCCGAGCAGCGCTACCATCGCCTGAGTCCATGAGCACCTATCTTCTCCGTCGGCTTCTGACTTTGGTGCCAGTGTTAATGTGGATTACGGTGCTGACGTTTGGTCTCATTCACCTCGCCCCCGGCAAACCCACCGACGCGGCCACGCAGTTTAATCCCCGGGTCTCGCTGCAGGCGCGCGAGCGGCTGGCGGCGCTGTACGGGCTGGACCAGCCGCTGCACGTCCAGTATCTCCGCTGGGTGAGCCGGATCGGGCGGCTGGATTTCGGGCGATCGTTTCTCGATGACCGCCCGATTACTGAGAAGATCATTGAGCGGTTGCCGGTGACCCTCACGATCAGCCTGCTGTCGCTGGGGCTGGTGCTGCTCATCGCCGTGCCGCTGGGCGTGCTGGCGGCGGTGCGGCCGCACTCGGTGTTTGATCGGGTGACGACGGTGGCGGTGTTTGCGGGCTATGCGACGCCGTCGTTCTGGTTGGCGCTGCTGTGCATGGCGTTCTTTGGCGTGCAGTTACGGTGGCTGCCGATCTCCGGGCTTCATAGCGTGGACTACGAATCGTTCGCCTGGTGGCATCAGTGGCTGGATATGGCCTGGCACCTGCTCCTGCCCGTCGGGGTGACGGCCTTCGTGAGCATGGCGGGGCTGTCTCGCTACGCGCGCTCGAGCATGATCGAGGTATTGAGACAGGATTACATCCGTACCGCCCGCGCGAAAGGCTTGACGGAGCGGGCGGTCTTGTTTCGGCATGGGTTGCGCAACGCGTTGTTGCCTATCGTGACCATCTTGGGCCTTTCGCTTCCGGATCTGATCGGCGGGAGCGTGATTGCGGAGACGATTTTTTCGGTGCCGGGGATGGGGCGGCTGTTTTATGAGGCGGTGATGGCGCGGGATTATCCGGTGGTGATGGCGCTGGTGACTGTGGGCGCGGTGCTGACGATGCTGGGCAACTGTCTGGCCGATGTGCTGTATGCCGTCGTCGATCCCCGTATTCGCCTTACATCAGTCCATAGTCGATAGACCATAGTCCATAGAGAAGCATGAGAATTTTTTCTGTTTTTCCTATGGACTATTGACTATGGACTATGGACAAAGACCGCACGAAATAAGTTGAGACGATGCATGAAAAGTAACAAGTTGATGCTTATTGGGGGGCTCGTTATCTGCGCCCTGATTCTGGTGGCGCTGCTCGCCCCGTGGATCGCGCCGTACGATCCGATGGCGGTCGATTTACCGTCGGCGTTGTGGCCGCCCTCGGCCGCCCATTGGCTGGGGACGGATCAACTGGGGCGCGATGTGCTCAGCCGCCTCATCTACGGCAGCCGTATTTCGCTGACGATTGGCGTGTTGGCGGTGGGGGTGTCGGTGAGCGTGGGTGTCGTGGTGGGTGCCTCGGCGGGCTTTCTCGGCGGCTGGGTGGATAGCCTGCTGATGCGCCTGGTCGATACGCTCTTGTCGATTCCGACGATCTTTTTGTTGCTCGCGCTGATTGCGGTGGATCCGGCGGAGCGGTTGCTGGCCCTCGCGCGCTGGCCGGTGGTGGGGCCGCTCGCCGGCGCGCTGTTTCACTGGGTGGATCCGCGCATCGTGATGCTGATGGCGGCGATCGGGCTGATGAGCTGGATGGGCGTGGCACGCCTGGTGCGCGCGGAGATCCTCAGCGTGAAAGAGCGGGAGTTTGTGCTGGCCGCGCGGTGCTTGGGGGCCTCGCCGTGGCGGGTGCTGACGAGGCATGTGCTGCCGAATGCGATGGCTCCGGTGCTGGTGACGGCCACCCTCGGCGTGGGCGGGGCGATTCTCACCGAATCGGTGCTGAGCTACTTGGGGTTGGGCGTGATGCCGCCGATTCCCAGTTGGGGGAATATTCTCAATGAGGGGCGGGAGGCGCTGGGTGTGGCGTGGTGGCTGACGCTGAGCCCGGGCGTGTGCATTCTGGTGACGGTGCTGGCGTTCAACATCATCGGCGAGGGGATTCGCGAGCGTGTATAACCCGACCCATGTCCCTCCTCTCCATTGAGCACGTTTCGGTGGCGTATCAGCATGACGGCGTGTCCGTTCAGGCGGTGGACGGCGTGAGCCTGTCGATGTCCGCCGGAGAAATCCTCGGCCTCGTCGGTGAATCGGGCTGCGGCAAGTCCAGCCTGGCCTTGGCGATTGCGCGGCTCATCACCTCGCCCGGAGCGGCGATCAGCGGCCGCGTGCTGTTTGAGCAGGAGGACCTGCTGACGATCCCGATGGCGCGTCTGCGAGCCATCCGGGGGCGCCGCATCAGTTACGTGTTTCAAGATCCGGCCACGTCGCTGAATCCCGTGCTCACCGTGGGCGAGCAGCTGCGCGAAGCCGTTGAGCTGCACACCAGCCACAGAGGCCGGGCCGCCCAGGCGCATGGGGTGGAGTGGCTCTCGCGCGTGGGGATGCCCTCGCCGCAGGAGCGTTGGCGCATGTATCCGCATGAGCTCTCCGGCGGGATGCGCCAGCGGGTGATGATCGCGATGGCCATGGTGTCGCAGCCGGCCCTGCTGATTGCCGATGAGCCGACGACGGCGCTGGATGTGACGGTGCAGGTGCAGATGCTGCAGCTGCTCCAGGCGCTGCAGCGGACGATGGGATTGGCCGTGCTGCTGATTTCCCACGACCTCACGGTGGTGGAGCGCCTCTGCCATCGGCTGGCGGTGATGTCGGCCGGTCGTCTGGTGGAAGTCGGCCCGACGCCGGAGGTGTTGACGCGCCCCACGCATCCCTACACGAAGCAGTTGCTCGCTTCGCGGTTGCCATGCCTGACACGCTTCTCGAAGCCCGCCAACTAACGAAGCGGTTTGCCGTGCGCGGCGGGTTGTGGCGCCGAGCCCTCGGCTCCATTCGCGCCGTCGATGGCGTCGATCTGCGGATTGAAGCCGGCAGCACGCTCGGGCTTGTGGGCGAATCAGGCTGCGGCAAATCCACGCTGGCCCGGCTGCTGCTTGGATTGGAGCCTCCCACCAATGGTGAGGTGCGCTATCGGGGCCGGCCCCTCGCACAGCTCAGCGCCGAGGGGCTGAACGCCTTTCGCCGATCCGTCCAGATGGTGTTTCAAGATCCGACGAACAGCCTCAATCCTCGTCTGCGCGTGCACGACATCGTGGCCGAGCCGCTGCTCATTCATCGCCTGGCCGCGGGACGCGCGCGCGAGCAGCGGGTCGATGCGCTGCTGGAAGACGTCGGGCTCTCGCCGGCGCTGCGCCGGCGCCGGCCCAAGGAACTCAGCGGGGGTGAGCGCCAGCGGGTGGGCATCGCGCGCGCCCTGGCCACCGAGCCCTCGGTGCTGATCTGCGATGAGCCGATCGCCTCGCTGGATGTGTCCATCGGCGCGCAGATTCTGGAGCTGCTGCGCGCGTGCATCCGCGCGCGTGGACTCACCCTCGTGCTGATTTCGCACGATCTGCAAGCGGTCGCATCGCTGTGCGATCGCATGGCGGTGATGTACCTGGGCCGGCTCGTGGAATTCGCACCCACGCGGCTGCTGCTTGAGCGCCCGTGGCATCCGTATACGGAATTGCTCCTGCGCTCGGCCGCCCTGGATCTTACGGCGGAAGTGGCCGGGGAGCGCCCGTCCGCCATGCAGAGGCCCTCTGGCTGCCGTTTTCGCACCCGCTGCCCGTTGGCCGAAGCCCGCTGCGAGCGCGAAGAGCCGGCGCTGATCGAGAAGGGGCCTTCCCGCGACGTGGCTTGTCATAAGCGTCCGTAACCCGCTATAATAAATCACTCAGGTCCATAGTCCATAGTCGATAGTCCATAGTGGCAACAGGGGTTTTGCTATGGTCTATGGACTATGGTCTATCGACTTCTCTTAAAAAAATGGCAGAACGTTTCTGGCTGGCGTTTCTCTTGCTGTTTGTCGCCTTTGACGCGGTGGGCGTCGTGCCGATCTATTGGACGCTGTCCCAGGGCGTGCCGGCTGCGCAGCGCCGGCAGGCGGTTCGCCGCGCGGTGTGCGCGGCATTTGTGGTCGCACTCGCCTTTCTGTGGCTGAGCGAGCAGGTGTTTCACGTCATGGGCATTGAAATGCCCGACGTGATGATCGCCGGCGGGGTGATTCTGTTTGTGCTGGCGTTGCGCAATCTGCTCGGCCCTGAAAAAATGGTGGCCGCGTCGGTGGAAGCGATCGGCGTCGTCCCGCTGGGGGTGCCGCTGCTGGTCGGGCCGGCGGTGTTGACCACGGCGCTGCTGGCGCGCCAGCGCTACGGGCTGTGGCCCACCGTCGGGAGCATCGGGCTGAATGTGCTGCTGAGTTGGGCCCTGCTGCTGATCGCCGATCAATTGATGGAGCGCGTCGGCCGCGACGGCGCGCAGGTGGTCTCCAAAGTGTTCAGCTTGGTGTTGGCGGCGTTTGCCGTGATGCTGGTGCGCCAGGGAATTACCGCACTGTTGCCATGAATATGCGTCAAGTGTTGACCTTTGTGATGGCCGGGGGCAAGGGGGAACGGCTCTTTCCGCTGACGAAAGACCGGGCCAAGCCGGCCGTGCCCTTCGGCGGCATCTATCGCATCGTGGATTTTACGCTCTCCAACTGCATCAACTCCGGCATCCGCAAGATCCACGTGTTGATTCAGTACAAGTCCGACTCGCTCCAGCGGCACCTGCGCATGGGCTGGTCCATCTTTCACACGGAGCTGGGCGAATACATCGACGTGATTCCGGCCCAGCAGCGCGTCGGCGAGCATTGGTATCTGGGCACCGCCGATGCGATCTACCAGAATATGAACGCGATCGAGCAGGAGCGCTCCGAGTACGTGCTCATTCTCGCGGGCGATCACATCTATAAGATGAACTATGCCCACATGCTCGAGGCGCATGCGGCCCACGGGGCCGATGTGACGGTCAGCGTGATCGAGATGGACGCGGAGCGCGCCAGGGGGTTTGGCATCGTCGAGGTCAACGAGCAGGGCTGGATGACCGGCTTTCAGGAAAAGCCCAAGGCGCCGAAACCGATCCCCGGCGATCCGCAGCGCTGCTATGTCTCGATGGGCATCTACCTGTTCAACCGGCTCGTGCTGGAAGAGGCGCTCACCGACGATGCGAAGCGGACCGACAGCAGCCACGACTTCGGGCGCGACGTGCTGCCCTCGCTGCTGAAGCGGTTTAAAGTCTATGCGTGCAATTTCAAGGATCAAAACAATCGAGCCGCCAAGTATTGGCGGGACATCGGCACGCTCGACGCCTACTACGAAGCGAACATGGATCTGGTGGCCGTCAGCCCGCAGTTTAATCTGTACGACCAGGCCTGGCCGGTGCGCACGTATCATGAGCAGTGGCCGCCGGCCAAAACGGTGTTTGCCGATGAAGCCGTCGGGCGCCTCGGGACGGTGATCGAGTCGCTCATCGCCAACGGCTGCGTGATCAGCGGTGGGCGTGTGCAGCGGGGCATTCTCTCGCCGAATGTGCGCATCAACAGTTTTGCGGAAATCACCGATTCAATTCTGATGGAAAGCGTGCAGGTCGGCCGCTACGCCAAAATCAAGCGCGCCATCATCGATAAAGACGTCGTGGTGCCGCGCTATGCCGAAATCGGGTATGACCTGGAAGCCGATCGCGCACGGTTCCACGTGACGGAGCAGGGGATTGTGGTGGTGGGCAAAGGCACGCTGGTGGATGAGCCGCGGCCGTCGGTGTCGTTGGTGGGAACATAAGAGTGGCGAGTGATGAGTGAAGTAAAAGGGACGAGTCCGTTGCGAATTGGAACGCTGGCGTTCACATCGAGGCTCATTCTGGGTACCGGCAAATATTCGAGCCTGGCGCTGATGCGCCAGGCTCTCGAGGCTTCCGGCGCGCAGATGGTCACGGTGGCCGTCCGGCGCTTGGATCTGAAGCAACAAGCTGGTGAGACTCTCTTGGACTGGATTGATCGCTCGCGCTACACGCTGCTGCCCAACACCGCCGGCTGCTACACCGCCGAGGAGGCGATCCGCATTGCCCGCCTCGGGCGGGAGGCCGGTCTCTCGAATCTGGTGAAGGTGGAAGTGATCGGCGATCAAAAAACGCTGTTGCCGGATACGATGGCGCTGTTGGAGGCGACGCGCGTCTTGGTGCGCGAAGGGTTTGTGGTGATGCCGTACACGAACGATGATCCGATCATGGCGAAAAAATTAGAAGACGCCGGGGCGGCCTGCGTGATGCCGTTGGCCGCGCCCATCGGTTCCGGGCAGGGGATGCTGAATCCGTTGGCCATCCGCTTATTGATGGAGGCGGTGTCGGTGCCGGTGATTGTCGACGCAGGCGTGGGCACCGCGTCGGATGCGGCGGCGGCGATGGAGCTGGGTGCTGATGGGGTGCTGATGAATACGGCAATTGCCGGTGCTCAGCATCCGGTGAAGATGGCGCGCGCCATGCGCCTGGCGGTGGAAGCCGGGCGATTGGCCTATGAGGCGGGTCGGATCCCGAAGAAAATGTATGCCTCAGCATCGAGTCCAACCGAAGGCATGGTGACAGAACCTGTGATGGTGAGATGACCGCAAAGACATATCAGGTGGCTGTGATTCCGGGTGACGGCACCGGCCCGGAGGTAATCCGCGAAGGCCAAAAAGTGTTGGAAGCGGCCGCGGCACAGGAAGGGTTTCGTCTGCAGTGGCATCCGTACGATGTCGGCGGCGCGCGGTATTTGCGCACGAAAGAAACCTTGCCCGCCTCCGCCATTGCGGAGCTGCGCAAGGCCGATGCGATCTATCTGGGCGCGATCGGCCATCCGGATGTGCCGCCCGGCGTGCTAGAGCAGGGCATTTTGCTGCGGCTGCGGTTTGAATTGGACCAGTACATCAACCTGCGGCCGGTGAAACTGTATCCCGGCGTGTGGACCCCTCTGAAAGACAAAGGGCCGGAGGAGATCGACTTTGTCGTCGTGCGCGAAAACACCGAAGGGCTGTATGCCGGCGTGGGCGGCTTTGTGCGTAAAGGCACCGCCGATGAAGTGGCGTTGCAGACCTCGGTCAACACCCGCAAAGGGGTGGAGCGGTGCATCCGCTATGCGTTTGAGTATACCCGCGCGCGGAACAAGAGGAAGAAGCTCACCTTCTGCGGTAAAACGAATGTGCTCACCTACGCGCACGATCTGTGGCAGCGGGTTTTCGCGGAGGTGGCGAAAGACTATTCCGACGTGCAGACCGACTACACGCACGTGGACGCGTGCTGCATGTGGATGGTGAAAAACCCCGAGACGTTCGATGTAATCGTCACCGACAACATGTTCGGCGACATCATCACCGATTTAGGCGCGATGATTCAAGGCGGCATGGGCATCGCCGCCGGCGGCAACATCAATCCGCAGGGCGTGTCGATGTTTGAGCCGATCGGCGGCTCCGCGCCCAAGTACACCGGCAAGAACGTCATCAATCCGCTGGCGGCCATTTGCGCCGGTGGCATGCTCTTAGAGCAGATCGGCGAAGCGCGCGCAGCACAGCGCATCGAGCAAGCGGTGATGCAAGTGACGACGAAGCTCAAGAGCCTCGCCGCCGGCCAGATGGGCTATTCAACGACTGAAGTCGGTGATTTGGTTGTGAAGCACCTCAAATGAAACGAGCCAAGCGAGTGAATGTGGCAGTCGTCGGGGCGACCGGGGCGGTGGGCACCGAGATGCTGCGGGTGTTACAAGAGCGTCGGTTCCCGGTGAAAGGGCTGCGTCTGTTGGCCTCCGAGCGTTCGGTCGGCCGGCGGATCGCCTTTAACGGCAGCACCTACCGCGTGGAGCCATTGACCAAGCACTCCTTCAAAGGCATCGACGTGGCTCTTTTCAGCGCGGGTGCTTCCCGCAGCCTGGAGTTCGGGCCGGAGGCGGTCAAATCCGGCGCGGTGGTGGTTGATAACTCCAGCGCGTTTCGCATGGACCCCCAAGTGCCGCTGGTCGTCCCCGAGGTGAATCCGCACGCGCTGCGCGGTCATCGAGGCTTAATCGCGAACCCCAACTGCTCGACCATCGTCATGTTGGTGCCGCTCAAGCCCTTGCACGATGCGGCGCGGATGACTCGCATCATCGTTTCCACGTATCAATCGGTCTCCGGGGCCGGCGCGAAGGCGATGGCGCAGCTTTACACCGAGACGAAGCAGGCGCTGCGTCAGTTCACGGTGGGCAAGGGGAAGTTTGCGGTGAAACCCAAGCTGGCACAAGGCCGTGCGCCCACGCCTCTGCCAGCACAAATCGCGTTTAATCTCATTCCGCAGGTGGACGTCTTTCTGCCCAACGGCTCCACCAAGGAAGAGATGAAGATGGTCAACGAGACGCGCAAGATTTTGGAAGAGCCGCAGTTACCGATGTCGGCCACCTGCGTGCGCGTGCCGGTGTTCGTGGCCCACTCCGAGGCGGTGTGGATCGAAACCGCGCGGCCGCTCTCTGTCGCACAGGCGCGTCGGCTCCTCTCCAAAGCACCCGGCGTGCGCGTGGTCGATGGCGCAGCCCCTGGCCGCTACCCCATGCCCATCGATGCGGCGTTCCGCGATGAGGTGCTGGTCGGGCGCATCCGGAAAGATGAGTCCGTTCCCCACGGCCTGGTGCTGTGGGTCAGCGGCGATAACCTCCGCAAGGGCGCCGCGACGAACGCGGTCCAAATCGCTGAATTGCTGGTGAAGTGAGGACTCTCAAACTCACGCTGGCCTACGACGGAACGTCGTTCTCCGGCTGGCAGGTGCAGCGCAACAGCCCCAAGCCGACCATCCAAGAAACGCTTGAACAGGCGGCGCATCGTGTGTTGGGCGAGCGTGTGCGGGTGGTGGGCAGCGGGCGCACCGATGCCGGCGTGCATGCGCTGGGGCAGGTGGCCCATATAAAAGTCCGCACATCGATGCCGCTCCGGCGCATCCGGCAAGCGCTCAATGGCACGCTGCCTCCGGCCATCACGATCACTCATCTGGAAGACGCCCCCACCAATTTTCACGCCCAGCATCAGGCGCGCTCCAAATGCTATCGGTATCAGATGGTTACCGGCGACTACGTGCTGCCCTTTGAGCGGCCCTACGTCCACCATGTGCGCGTGCCGCTGAATATCGCCCTCATGCGCCGCGAAGCGCAGGCGCTGCTGGGCCGGCATGCGTTTGCCCCGTTTCAAAAGCAGGGTGGTCATCCAGTGCATGATACCCGGCGCACAGTCACGGCTGTACGGTTGATCCGCGCCGGCCCCGGCTCAGGGGCCGGGGCAGGCCGGCGCCTCACCTTTGAGATCGAAGGCAATGGGTTTTTGTACGGCATGGTGCGGCGGATCGTCGGCACGCTATTAAATGTAGGCCGTGGCTATTCACCGCCCGGCACCATCGTCAGGATCCTAAGAAAAAGAAAAAGGGGACATTCTGGTTTTCCATCCAGGCTGGAGAAAAGTAGAATGTCCCCTTTATTGATTGCTGGCCCCAGTGCTCCGGCCCGCGGCCTCTGCCTTCTCAAGGTGGATTATGCAAATCCCTCAAATGTGATGAAAAAATATGCAGGAAGAAGCCACGATTGTCGAAATCGTCCTTGACCCGCTTTTGAGCATCGTGATACCATGACCTGCTCGTTCCTCTCATGCTGATTCAATGCTGATCCTTCCTCACCACACGCCGCGGCTGGTCAAGCGTACGCTGCTCCTGGGAGCCGCGGTCGTATGGCTCGGGTCCTTAATTCCCGCGCACGCCTTCGCGCGGAACACGGGTGGTGCGACCCTCGATGGCGGGCCCATCACGGTGCGGGTCGTTAAAGACATGACGCCTCCGCCGGCGCCGCTGCCGGATCCCAGCGGCATCGCGAATAACCGGTTCATCGGCCTGTCCGTTCCGACCACAGGACTCGTGGCGATCCAGGTGACCTTGACATCTTTGCACCATCCCAACCCGCCCTACACCGGAGGCCCAGCGCAGGATTTCTCCGCCTGGGAAGGCCAGATCCGCTGGGTCGGCCCACCGGCCGTTTTTCCAGAATCCTCCTCACCGCCGCAGACGTTCATGGGGGCGACCCTGCAGTCCACACCGTACTACCAACAGTGGAATGCGGTGGGCCTGCTTTTTGCGACCGGCTCGGAAGTCATCCCCAGCTCGATTTATGAGGTGCGGCTCTTTGCCGCAAGCTGCCAGGGGAATGAGGGAGGGTGCACGGCGGTGTCCGCCCCGCTCACGACCACCACGGCGCGGTGGGGAGATGTCATCGCCCCGTTTCAGAATCCGGCTGCGCCTTCCGCCTCGCAACCGAATTTCGGGGATATCGCGGCGATCGTGGCTAAGTACAAAAGCTCGCCGACAGCGATCCGCAAAGTGCAGGCGAAACTGCAACCAGCCGTGCCGATCATGGGAGCGAATGTTAACTTCGGGGACATTGCCTACGCGGTGAGTGCGTACCAGGGAAAGGGCTTTTCCTTAAGCATCGTCTGGCCCCCCAGCATCGTCTGGCCCCCCAATCCTCGGCCCGTACTCACTGTTCCGCCCGGCCCCCATGTGGCTTACATTGGCGATCTCATTCATTTTGATGCCTCGTGTACCGATCCGGATGGAGAAACTGTCACGCTGACCTGGCCGCCCGAGTCGTTTCCGGGAGGCTCCGTGCCGTCAAGCCCAGTCTCCGGCCCCGGCTTCGCCAGCGTTCATATCGATTGGCGGACCGATATTTCTAATTTCAACTATACCAGCATCATCGGCAAGCCGTTCAGCATTCCTTTTACCTGCATCGATGCGCATGGGGCTGCAATTGAAGAAAAGGCATGGTTTCTTCTTTTCGGGGAACAGGAGCCGAATCAGGGGGCGGATGTATTCGGCGAAGCGGATCGGGGGGATGACGTCTATCTGCATAATCTGGCGTTTGAGCTGCCCCTGACGCTGCTGGAGGTGCCCTCGCGCGGCATGAACTGGAGTTTCCAAGTCGTCTATAAAAGCCGCTTTCCGTTGACCGGGACCGCCCCGCTGGGCGAGAACTGGGATTTTAACTATAACATTAATCTGACACGCATCATCGCCGGCCCGACAGCCGGCGGGATTGTGGTCGCCAGTGGCCTGCGACGCGAGGATCGCTACGACCCTGATGGCGCCGGCGGCTACAAGACGCCGAAGGGATTCTACTCGAAGCTCACCGAAGACGGTGGTGGCTTTCTGCTGCGTGATCGCAATGGGATGAAATATCGCTTCAACGGATTTCTTGGCTTCCTCAGTGATGGCAAGGTGGCCACCATCACCGACCGCAACGAGAACGTCATCAGCTTTTCGTATGACGCCCAGGGGCTGTTATCCTCCATGACCGACACGTTGGGCCGCAGCTACACGTTTGGGTACGACGGCCAAAATCACCTCACCTCCGTGACCGATTTTGCGACTCGGTCGGTGACGTTTGGCTACGATCTCAATGGCGATCTCATCAGCATCACGACACCCGCGGTCACCGGCACGCCCAACGGGAACAACTTTGTCGATGGCAAGACGCTGAAGTTTACCTATATTTCCGGCCGCAACAATGAATTGGACCACAGCCTGCTCACCGTCACCAAACCGAACGAAGTCGCGCTGGAGCCGGACGGTCCGCCCGCGCTCCTCAACACCTACGATGAGGACCGCGGGACCTCGCCCGTGCATGCCACCTCCCCCGGCAACCCGGAATTCGGGCGGATCATTCGCCAGCAGTTCGGCGGCGGGACGTTCACTTATTTTTATCAGGTGTTCAACACCGTCACCGTCGATCCGAACGACCTTACGAGCGTGCACTCCCAGATCACGATGGTCGACCGCAATGGCAACATGGCGATCTATCAGCACAACGCGAACGGCAACCGCATCCGCTTCATCAAGCTCACCGGGCGGATTGATCCGACCCAGTCTCGAGCGCAAATGATGCAGTATCTTCCGGTCGTCCCGCCGGCGGCGCAGAATCCGCTGTTCCCGCAGTTGCCCAAACTGCGCTCCGAAGATCCCGCCTACTACGACACGACCTATGCCTACAACGAGCACGGCCAGATGGTGCGTGTGACGCATCCGGAAGGCAACGAAGAACGCATGGCCTATGACTCGGCCAACGCCGATCTGTTCCAGCAAGGCAACCTGCTTGAGGAGCGGCGCATTGCCGGGCCGCGTGGCGGCAACGGGCAGGGCAGCGCTATCAACGATCTGGTGACCACCTACGCCTACGAGCCGATCTACAACCAGATGCGCACGGCCTGCGATCCGCGCGGCAACGACTCTGGCTTTGTGCCGCCGGTTGATCCTGCGAGCACCGGCTGCAACCGCTATCGGTCGGTCTCCACGTTCGATTACCAAGAAGGCAGCGACACCACGACGCTGGCCGCCGGGCTTGGCGTGACACCCAGCCAAGTCGCGGCCCGCTTGGCTGCTGCCGGGGTCAGCCTGGGCTTGGGCGATGTCAACGGCGATGGGCTCACCACGCAAACGCATGGCAACGTGATTCGCTCTGAGGCTCCGACCGTGCACCTGCTGCCCGGCTCCCAGCAAGCCCAGCGCGAGGGCGACACGACGCAAGAAATTGTCAGCCTGATGGGCTACAACTCGCGCGGGCAGATGCTCTTCCGCGTCGATCCGGATGGTAGCCGCGATGAGCTGAAGTACTATCCGCAGTCCAATCCCCACGGGGCCGGTGGCATCTCGGCGGATGCGGACACCCCGTCAGAGTTGGGCGGCTATCTTGGTCGTACCATCGCCGATACGACCGCCACCGATAATGCGGACAATACGGCGCTCAACATCGCCACCGCATACCGCTACGATCCGGTGGGCAACGTCATCTCCACGCTGGATGGCCGTGGCATTCGCACCGACTTCTTTGTTAATCAACGCAACCAGATTATCCAAACCACGCGGGCCGCCGATGTCTCGGCCGGCACGGAATCCGGTCTGATCCCCTTTGCGTATACCACAACCAATTTCTACGACGCCAACGACAACGTGGTGCAGGTAGATGTCCAAAACAAAGACGGCGATACCGACGCCAACGCCCTTCTGACGACGACGATGGCCTACGACATCTTGGACGATGAGATCGAGATGGTCCAGGAAGTCAGCCCGATCAAGACGCTCACGACGCAGTACCGCTACGATGCCAACCAAAACCGCATCCGCGCCATCGAACCCCTCGGCAATTTCCACGATACCATCTATGACGAGCGCGACCTGGTCTTGACCGCCACCGCCGGCGCGAATGACTTAGCGGTGGCCTCTACCACCCGCGCCACCTACGACGGTAACAAGAATGTCATCGTGGCGCGCGATGCGGAGGACACCGATGGCGTCGGCGGCCCGGAAGAGCACCGGATGACCTACGACGGGTTTGACCGGCTCATCAAGACGCTCGATCCGGTGGGCAACGAAACACTGGTCACGTACGATTCGGCGAGCAATGGCCTCACCGCGACCGCGCGCGGCCGCATCGGCGGCCCCAGCCCCACCGACAACTCAACGGCGAGTAATGTCGATCTAGTGCGGGGCAGCGCGCAATACGATGAGCTGGGCCGCAAGATCCGCAGCGATGCGGAATGGTTCGTCTCAACCGGCGTCAGCCCCGTGCGCCCGCCGGCGGTGGTGGGCGATGGCTTCCGGACGACCCAGACCGAATACGACCGCAACAGCCGTGTCACGCGGGTGGTCAACGACAACAATCACGCTGCCACCATGGAATACGACGGGGTCGACCGCCTCGTGCGCGCGGTGGATGCGCTCCAAAACGAAGCGCAGTCTGTCTACGATGCCAACAACAACGTCATTCGCCTGACGACCATTGAGCGCCGCGGCGATACCCCGGCGGTGTCGCCGGAGACATTCGTCACCATCAACCGCTACGACGCGCTCAACCGCCTGCGCCTGAGCAGCGACAACCTCAAGCACACCCGCCGCCTGGCCTACGATAGCCGCAGCAACCTCACCCAAACCTGCGACGCCGAAGGCCCGGTGGATCTGAACGATCCGGAGCTGGGTCTCACCAACCGCTGCGGTAACACGACGCGGTTTTTCTATGATGGCCTTAATCGCAAGGTGAAAGTGATCAAAGACCTGCGCATTGGTGGGCAGGGCAACGGTGTGCCCGCGCTGGATGGCCCGGCCAATCCGAACACCGATCCGTCGAACCTCGACACCACGAACGCCGCCAACCCAGACGGCAAGATCACCGAACTCTCCGTGTGGGACGACAACTCGCGCCTGCAACTGGTGGCCGATGACAACAACAACGCCACCACGTATGAGTACGATGCGCTCAACCGCAAGACGCTCGCGACCTTCGCCGACGGGACTACCAACACGTACGTCTATGATCGCGACAGCAATCTGCGCCAGGTCACGGATGAAAACGGCTCGATCATTACCAACGCCTATGACGCGCTCAACCGCCTCATCACCAAATTGATCCAGCGCGCCGGCTACGAAGTTACCGCGCGCACGCCGGGGGTGGTGATCGGCGGCACCACCCTTCAGACCTTCCAGTACGACGGCCTCAGCCGGCAGACCCGCGCCATCGACAATAACGACCCAACGACCACCGCCGATGATTCGGTCGTGACGGCGCTCTACGACTCGTTGTCCCGCAAGCTCGAGGAAATCCAGAACGGCAAGATCATCACCACCGACTTCGACGGCCTGGGCAACCGCACGCGCCTGACCTATCCCAACAACAGGCAGCTTACCTATATATATGATGCCCTGGAGCGGCTCAAGACGATCCCCGGCGTGGTGGCCAGCTACAGCTTCCTCGGCCCCGGCCGCATCCTTGAGCGCACCTACGCCAATGGGGCGAAGCTCACCTATCTGGACAACGCCGGTACTGATGTCGGCTACGACGGCCTGCGTCGCCTCATCCGCCACCGCCATGAAACCGCAACCGACGGCACCATCGCCGACTTCACCTACGGCTACAACCGCGAGAACATGCGGCTCTTCGAACACCGGCTCCACCAACCCGCCGGCGCCGACGCCAAGGGCGAAGCCTACACCTACGACTCGCGCTATCGTCTGATGGACTTCAAGGTCGGCACGCAAACCGGCGGAGGCAGCATCGCCTCGCCCGACACGCAGACACTCTACAACCTGGACGGTGTGGGCAACCGCACCTTCACCACGAAAGACGCCATAACCACTCCCTACATCCCCAATCCGATGAACGAATACGACAGCGTAGGCGGTGTGCCTCAAGTGCAGGATGACAACGGCAATTTGAACGATGACGGCACGCGGCTGTTCACGCACGATGTGTTCAACCGGCTCCTGCAAGCCACGCGAAAGTCGGACAGCGCCCTCATCGCGACCTATGCCTACGATGCCGCGAACCGCCGCGTGTCAAAGATTGTGACCAACTCCGGCGCGTTGAATGGCACGACGCGATTTTTCTGGGACGGCTGGCAGGAGATTGAAGAGCGCGACGGCGCCGATGTGGTACAAGCGCAATACGTCTACGGCGCGGCGATGGATGAGCTGCTCGCGATGGATCGTGGCGGCCACACCTACTACTACCACAACGATTCGCTTGGCTCCATCGAGGCACTGACCGACTCAACACAGGCCATCGTCGAGCGCACCACCTACGACGCCTACGGCGCGCCGACCTTTCTCGATGCGAACAACAACCCTCTTTCCATTCCGCAATCCGCACTCCGCAATCCGCACTTGTTTACCGCCCAGCGCCTCGATCCTGAAACCGGCCTCTATTACTACCGCAACCGCTACTATGATCCCAAGACCGGCCGCTTCATCGAGCGCGACCCCATCGGCTATGCCGCCGGCAGCATGGGGCTGTATGAGTATGTGGGGAATAATGGAATTAACATGAAGGATCCATCAGGGTTTAAGGAGGGTGATGTTTTTTTGTTTGAGGCCGGTCCAGGTAATCTGGAGGGGGACCTGATTACTTTGGCAACAGGAGGGAAATATTCTCATACACTTATAGAAATTGGGAAAGATTCAAGGGGCAAACCGCTTTATCTAAATAACACTAGAGCAAACGACCGTCCGGGGCAACGAGGGGCACACATCATAACTGTCGAAGAACTGCAAAAAGATTACGGAGGCCGTAATGGAGTCGTAATCCGACCGCCTCCTAACTCCGTTAATGTCGCGGCGCTCAATGCCTACGCCGTCAATCGCGCCGGAAGCGGTTATGGAACTCAGATCTTGGGTGTAAACTTCGGGCTTTGGTTGGGATATGGTGGCCTCTTTGGTGGTGGCGGAGGGTGGAGTCCTAATGAGCCGCTCGTCTGTAGCGATTGTGTCGCAGAGGCATCGAGGGCTTCTGGGAACTATATACCGAAAGGAGGCTGCACCATCGCGTCCTTTATCGCCTATTGCACCCCCGGAGTACAAAGAACTCCGGAAGACGTTGCCAAGGCCCCAGGCTATACGGTCGTGGCTACCTTTGGTTTCTCTAACCAGGAGCAAGTTTTGGAAGAGGCTAAAGAACGTCGACGAAAGCACATTGAGGAAACTTCCCTGCGCGGGCTACCGAACCCATATTTCATTGACGACTTCGAGGAAGTCGCCAGACTCGAAGTCGACTTGGATCGGGCCAAAGCCCACACTCAAAGCGTCCCTTTCCTTGTTAATAAGCCGACTTATTCTGTCGGATCCGTTCAAAAACCAGCCGCAGGGAAAAAGCCTGGATACAAAGTAGGCGAATGGACGAAATCTCAACATCCTCCCTCTTCTTCTCAATCAGGCGGTGGAGGTGGCGGATTGGGGAAAGATGGGGTCAGGCAGTAAGTATCGTAAGTATGAGTATGCTTGACACCGCTGCGATGATTCGCTAGCCTATCGGCATGGCTCGTCCGCCGCGGATGAATCTGGTTGGAGGCCTGTATCATGTGATTCAGCGCGGCAACAACCGCCAGCCGATTTTTCTCACCGACAGGGATCGTCACGCCTTCCTCGAACGGCTCGCCCGCTTCCTCCCCCCGTTGGCCTGTCGGCTGCACGCCTACTGCCTGATGGATAACCACCTCCACTTGCTGCTGGAGACGCGGCAGGCCAACCTCTCCGCTTTTGGCCAACGGCTGTTTGCCTCCTACACGCTGTGGTTCAATCGGCACCATCGACGCGTAGGGCACGTGTTCCAAGGCCGCTTCAAATCTTTCTTGGTGGAACAAGACGCGTACCTGCTGCAGCTGTCGCGCTACATCCATCTGAACCCGGTTAAGGCCCGGCTCGTCGCCAAGCCAGAGCAGTATCGCTGGTCGAGCATGCGCACCTACCTCCCACGGGCCCGACCCGAACCCTGGGTCCATACCGCCGCCACCCTGGCCTACTTCCGGGGCAGCCGATCGCGGTATGTCGCGTATGTCTATGACGGCCTCGGGGAGCACTATGAGCCATGCCCGATTGCGCAGCGGTATCTTGGCTCAGAGACCTTTGCACAGGAGATGGAGGCCAAGCTCCAACGCGACACCGCAGCGCGCACCCCGCCGCAGGAACCGGACCACGCTCCAGCCACACTGGTGGCGCGCCTCAGTCGCGCCTTGGGCGTGTCGCCCGCCACCTTGCAGCGGAAATGTGTGAAGGCGAGGGAAGGGGCGGAGGCCAAAGCCCTCACGGCCTACATCCTGCGCCAGCGGACGCAGCTTACGTATCCGGCGATTGGACAGTTGCTCGGCGCCATCTCGGGACCCGCCGTCGCACAGGCCGTGCGGGTGGTGGAGCGGACCCGCCGGCTGAGAGCGCGGGCTGAGCAGTTCATCGATACTTACGATAATTAATGCCTGACCCCAATTCGATACTTACGATAATTAAGACCCCAATTCCAAATGCCTGACCCCAATTCCAGACCACAATTCCACACCGCACGACTCGTTGGAAAAGCCGTCCCGTGAATCCTGCCGTTGAGTAAGCGCGTTTTATCCGTGAAAATAATGTTGATGTTTTGTAGACCTTATTGTATACTTTATGTAGTACAGAAGAAGGAGGAGGGTGATGGAGTTTATTACGGTTCGTGAATTGCGGTTGAAGCCGGCGCAGGTGTGGAAGCGCCTGCGGACATCCGTCGAGTTGGTCATCACGACCAGGGGTAGGCCTGTGGCGCTGATGACATCGGTTCGGGCCGGACAGCTCGAGGAGACGCTGCTCGCGGCCAAGCAAGCCCGGGCGATTCAGGCGGTTGCGGCGATGCAGCGGCGTTCGGTTGAGCGAGGGCTGCACCGGCTGAGCGACCAGGACATTCAGGCGAGTATCCGCGCCGTCCATCGGAGCCGGAAGCGGTGAAGATTGTTCTGGATACGAATGTGGTTGTCTCCGGTCTGTTGAATCCATTCGGGACGCCCGCGAAGGCGCTTCATCTGGTGCTCAGTCGAGAGGTCGGCCTGTTGGTGGATCAGCGCATCCTGTTGGAGTACCGCGATGTCCTCACGCGGGGCGAGTTTCACTTTCCCAGACACGATGTGACCCACCTGCTGGATTTTTTTGACGCAATCGGAGAGCCTGTCATGACGGAGCCCCTCCGGACCTCGATGCCTGATCCTGATGATGCGCCGTTCCTGGAAGTCGCGCGCGCCGGAGCGGCCGATGCGCTCGTCACAGGCAACGCCAGGCATTATCCCGCGCACCTTTGTGGGTCGCTGCGCGTGCTCTCCCTTGCGGCGTTTGTGCGTCAGTGGCAACAGACCCCACCGCGTTCCTAGAAATCTGAAGATAATGGGGTCAGGCAGTAAGTATCGTAAGTGTGCTTGACAACTGGTGTCGTGTGGTGCTATTCTTACATGGGCTTAAAAGCGACCATGATGACCGTCAACACCGTTGAACTCAAAACGCAGGCGAACCGGCTGCTGCGGCAGGTGGCCAGGCACCAAGTCGTCGTCATCACCAAGCGCGGCCATCCCTGCGCGGCACTGATCCCTGTGTCAGACGAGAGCTTGGTCGATTTGCTGTGGGAATATTCTCCGCAGATCCAACGACGCCTGCGAACGGCGATGGAAGAGCTCCAGGCGGGTAAGGCCGAATCGCTGCACGACTTCGCCAAGCGGCATGGCCTTGCCTAGCGGCCTGCCGTCGAACATTTCCCTCGTTCCTTCCGCTTCCCGTGACCTCGCCAAAATTTTAAAGAAGAATCGGCGAGAGTTTCTTCGCCTCTGGGATGACCTCGTTCGGCTGGGCAGGGAAGAGTTACCGCCACAAGGCAAGAAAAAACTCAAGAGTGTAGACGCGTACCAGCTTGATTCTGGACGCTACCGGATCGTCTATACCCGCCGCGAAATCTCCTATGTCATCGTGGCCGTCTTTGCCAAGCCGGATCAGCGGGATTATTTGAAGCACCTCCGGTAACACCTTGAGCACGCACATTGACAGGCGATGAGGGCTGTGATAGAGTGTGTCGAATTCTGCACGGACTAACCAGGAGGGAGCGGAGCATGAGGATACGCCAGGGGCGGGTCAGCGTCATCGTGCTGGGCGGGTTGACGGTGCTGGCAATCGCCGGCATCGCCGTTGCGATAGTGGCGCAGCAGCAAGAGCGCACGATCCGCCTGGCGGCTGAGCGGCAGCTCTCGTTGGTGAAGGCGGATAACGAGCAGTTGCAGCGCCAGATCAATGAGACGCGCGCGGCCAAACTCGCCCTGGAAACGGAACTGACGCACGCGCAAACGGAGGCGGAAGAGATCGCCCGCCAACTGACGCAGGAGCGGGAGGCGAAAGAGACGCTGGCGAAATCGGTGGATGACCGCCAACGCGAGGTGGACCGCCTGGGCAAGGATGTGGAGCAGATGCGCGCGGAACGCCAAGACCTGTTGCAGCAGATCGCCCAGTTGAACCAGCAGCAAGAGACGTGGAAGACCCAACTGTCTGAGCTGGAAAGCGTGAAAGCGCAGTTGGAAACAAAGGTTCTCGAGCTCTCCGGGCAGCCGACGGTGGAGCTGGATAAAGTGGTCGTGAGCAGCGGGGAAAGCCCCTCGGCCGCCAAGGCCGTCACCCCCGCGTCAGGCCGGGAGGGTCAAGTGATCGTGGTGAATCGGGAGTACGATTTCATCGTGATGAATTTGGGCAAAAACAACGGCCTGGAAATCGGCCAGCAGTTTCAAATCGTGCGGGGCGAGGAAGTGCTGGGCTGGGTGAAGGTGGAAAAAGTATATGATGAGCTGTCCGCTGCGGCCATTTTGCCCCAATCGAAAAAAGAGCAAATTCGTGAAGGCGACGTGGTGAAGGCATTATAGAGAACGGCGTGTTTCGTTGACAGACACCATGATCCCCCCGGCTCGGGGGGATTTTTGTTTCTCCCCTTTTCTCATGGACACGATTATTCAAGGCCCGGCCGCCCTGCAGGGGCAGGTGAGGGTGCCGGCTGATAAAGCGATTGGCCACCGCGCGGCTCTGGTGAGCGCGCTCGGTACGGGTGCCACGCGCATCGGTCCGTGGCCCTCCGGCCAGGACTGCGCCGCCACACTCTGCGTGCTGGAAGGGCTGGGGGTGCCCATCACGAGGGTGGCTGATGGCATCGAGATTCACGGGCGGGGGCTGAGCGGTCTTCGCGCGCCCGCAGGCATACTTTCCTGCGGGGAATCGGGGACGACGATGCGGCTGGCGGCCGGGCTGTTGGCCGGGCAGCCGTTTACCAGCCGCCTGACGGCGGACCCGTCGTTGAGTCGGCGCCCGATGAGCCGCATTCTCGATCCGCTCTCCCGCATGGGCGCGCGGTGCGCGGGCCGGTCTGCGTCGATCTCTGAGGCGGCGGCAGCAGCCCCGCCAGCGGCGGCGGGTGAGGTCTATCCGCCGCTGGTGATCCAGGGGTGCCGTCCGCTGAAGGGGCTGACGCATCACCTCGCGGTGGCCAGCGCCCAGGTGAAATCAGCCCTGCTCTTGGCCGGACTCTATGCCGAGACACCCACCACGGTGATTGAACCGGTGCAGACGCGCGATCATACCGAGCGGATGCTGCGTGCCGTCGGGGTGGCGGTGCGCCAGGCGGATCGCGCGATCACCCTGGAGCCGCCGACGCAGCCCTTGACGGTGCCGCCTCGCCTGACGATCCCCGGGGATTTCTCGAGCGCGGCGTTTTTCATCGTGGCGGCCTCGGTGCTGCCGAAGTCGCGTCTGGTGATGACCGAGGTGAGCGTGAATCCGACGCGCCGCCACTTATTAGAGGTACTGCAGCGCATGGGGGCATCGATTCGGTGGACGGTGGACGATGACGCGTGGGAACCGCGCGGGACGATTACCGTTGAGGCGGCCCCGTTGCGGGGCATCGAGCTGGGGCCGAACGAGGCTGCGGCGATGATTGACGAGTTGCCGGTGTTGATGGTCGCCGCCTGCGCGGCGGAAGGCGCGACGACGATCACCGGCGTGCAGGAGCTGCGCGTGAAGGAGACGGATCGCCTGCGGTCGATGACGACCGGCTTGGCCCGCCTGGGGGCGCGCGTGGAATTGTGCGGTTCGGATCAGGTGCGCATCCACCCCGGCCCGCTGCGGGGCGCTGAGGTGGACAGCCTGGGGGATCATCGCACCGCGATGAGTTTGGCGGTGGCCGGCCTGATGGCCGAAGGGACCACGCGCATCCGCGGGGCGGAGTGCGTGGCGAAATCGTTTGAGAAGTTCTTTGACGTCCTTGCGTCGGTGAGTCAAACGAGGTCATGGGATTGACAAGGCGGCCACCCTTTGCTACGATGGCCTAAACATCCCACCATCCATGTTAAGACGGTTCTTCCAGCAAGCCATTGAGTTTCTAGGGCACAGCTTTAATTCGTTCCTCGGGCTATTTTCCAACGACCTGGCCATTGACCTCGGCACGGCAACGACCTTGGTCTATGTCAAAGGCAAGGGCATCGTGCTGTGTGAGCCGTCGGTGGTGGCGATTCAGCGCGGGACGATGCGGGTGCTGGCCGTGGGCGAGGAAGCCAAACGGATGATCGGCCGCACGCCGGGCAACATCTCCGCCATCCGTCCGATGAAAGACGGCGTCATCGCCGATTTTGAAGTGACCGAGGCGATGCTGCGCTATTTCATCAAAAAAGTCCAGCCGCGCAAGATCAACAAGCCGCTCGTGGTGATTGCGATTCCCTCCGGCATTACCGAAGTGGAAAAGCGCGCGGTGCGCGATTCAGCCTTGCGCGCCGGGGCCAGGGAAGTGTTTCTCGTTGAGGAGCCGAAAGCGGCGGCCATCGGGGTGGGCCTGCCGATTCAAGAGCCGGGCGGGAATATGATTATCGACATCGGGGGCGGGACGACCGAAATGGCGGTGATCTCCTTAGACGGCGTGGTGGTGTCCAAATCGATTCGCATCGCCGGTGATGAGCTGGATCAGGCCATCATCGAGCATCTGCGCAAGGCCTATAACTTGATGATCGGCGAGCGCACCGCCGAAGAAATTAAGATTCGCTTAGGGTCCGCCTATCCATTGGATGAAGAGATGACGATGGAGGTGCGCGGCCGCGATCTCGTCGCCGGCATGCCCAAGGCGGTCACCATCACGTCGGAGGAAATCCGCGAGGCGCTCTCCGAGCCGATCGGGTCGATTGTTGAAGCGGCCCGCGCCACCCTGGAGAAAACCCCGCCCGAACTCTCTGCCGATCTGATCGACCGCGGCATCGTCCTCGCAGGCGGTGGATCGCTGCTGCGGGGACTCGATAAGCTGATCGCAGAAGAAACGAGCCTCCCGGTGCATGTCGCCGAAAACCCGATGACAGCCGTGGCCCTGGGGGTGGGCAAGGGCCTGGAAGATATTCGCTATCTCCGGAACAAGATGGCGATCAGCAATCATCAGGAACTGTAGCGGCCCAGCCGCCATTCTCCGCTCGTGTGCCTCGTCCTCATCTGGTCTCGCTGAGTGTCGCCGTGCTCGTCGCGACGGCGTTGTCGGTTCATCCCCTCCGCGGTGTCGTCTTGGCCGTGCTGCGCGCTCCGCTGACGGTGGTGGAGTCAGCGGCGCAGGTCCTCGTGCTGTTGCCGCGCCTGCCGTCTCTCGCGCATGAGCTTGCCGCGCTGCGCGGACAACTCGCCGCGCAGCAGTTGGAGATGCGCCGCCTCCGTGAGACCCTTCGCTCCACCACGCACGTCGCGTCCCTCACACCGCCCACACCCTCCGGGCGCGGCATCTGGGCCTCGATTCTTCTGCCTCCGCTGTTGCCCACACAGCATCTGATTACCTTGGACCGCGGAGCGAAGGATGGCGTGGCGCTGGATGCGATTCTCCTTGGCGCGGAAGGATTGGTCGGGCGCGTGACGGAGGTCTATTCGACCACCAGCGTGGCGATGCTGCTGACGGATCCCAACAGTCGCATCGCGTGTCGTTTGGAGCGCTCGCGCGAAGTGGGCCTGCTCATCGGCTCCGGCGAGCCGCTGGCTCGCCTGGTCTATCTTGATGCGGAGGCCGACGTAGTCGTCGGCGATCAGGTGGTGACGGCCGGCGTGGGGGGCTCGGTGCCGAAGGGGTTGCCGGTGGGCACGGTGGTGACGGTGGTCGGCCATCCCCATGCCAGTCCGGAGGTCTGGGTGAGGCCCGCTGTGAAGCTCGGGCAAGTCGAAGAAGTGCTGTGCGTGCTTCCGTAATCCGTCATCAGGATGCATCAGAACACCGGACGTGTGGTGGCGGCTGGATTGATTCAACTAGCGATCGGTCTGATAGTCAGGCGGCCGTGGTGGATTCCTGATCTGTTGTTAGCCAGCCTGGTGGTGGCCTCGGTGATGTCACGACCATCCGCCGGCATGACGCTTGCCCTGTGGGCCGGCGCGCTGGCGATGGCCATGGCGGGACGCGAGCCGCTGGTGGCCGGCGGTGGGTATGCCGCGGCTGGCTGGCTGGTGTCTGCGGCATCGGCGCGGTGGGATCTGTCGGAGTGGCGCGCGCAAGTCGTGACGGTGGCCGTGCTCGAAGCGGGCCTGCTGGCGCTGTGGATGGCGGTGGATCACGTGGTGACGTTTCGCCTGCTGGCGTGGAGCGTGTGGAAGCTCGCGCTGACGGTGGCGTGCGTGCCCTGGGTTCGCCGCGCGATGGGAGTCTCCTCGTGGTCGACCGCATCCTCGTGATTCGTCGTTTCGCCCTCGTGGGCTGCGGGGTCTTGGCGCTGGGGCTGTGCCATCTGCAATTGCTGCGCGGAGCCTCCTACCGCCAACTGGCAGAGCGTAATCGCCTTCGTGTGATTCCCGAGACAGCCCCTCGAGGGCTGATCCTGGATCGCGCCGGCGCGGTGGTGGCGACGAACAGCGTCACGTTTCAAGTCGCCGTCATCCCGCAAGAGCTGCCCCGTCACCAGGCGGGGACGCCGTCGGCGGTGTTTGCGCGCCTCGCGACGTTGGTGGCCCGTTCCGCGCCGGAGCTTGAGCGCGCCTTCGAACGCAATCGCAGCGTGCCGTTTTTACCGGCCACCGTCGCCACCCGGCTGCCCAAGGCGACCGCGCTGCGCGTGGAAGAGGAGCGATGGAATCTCCCCGGCGTGGTGGTGGATACGCTGACCACTCGCCGCACGCCTTTTGGGCCGGCGACGGCGCATCTGCTGGGTTATGTGGGACAACCAAGTGCCGAGATGTTTCCGGCCCTGAAGCCGTATGGCGTGCGTTCCTCTGATCTGGTCGGTCGGGCCGGCCTCGAAGAAGAGCTGGATGCGTATCTTCGGGGACGCTCAGGGGGATCGGTGGTCGAGGTCGACCATCGAGCCAGGCAGGTTCGGGTGGTGGGCTATCGCAAGCCTGTGCCGGGTGTTGCGGCGGTGTTGACCATTGACGCCCCGCTCCAAGCCCTCATCGCGCAGGCGTTCGGAGAACAGGCGGGCGCGGCCGTCGTGGTGGATCCGCGCACGGGAGCGATCCTGGCCATGGTCAGCGCGCCGAGTTTTGATCCGGACTGGTTTGCCACCCAGCAAAACGCCGGCATCCAGTCGCTCTTGAGCGATCCGCGCGCTCCGTTGATGAATCGCGCGACGATGGGGACCTATCCGCCCGGCTCAACGGCCAAGCTCGTCACCGCGCTCACCGCGCTTGAAGACGGCGTCATCACGCCGGAGACGCGCATTCATTGCCCCGGCTACGCGCTCATCGGTGATCGGAAAATCCGCTGTTGGAATCGAGACGGGCACGGCACGCTGACGCTGCGCGAGGCGTTGCGGGAATCGTGCAACGTCTATTTCATGCAGGTGGGGCGTCGGGTGGGCTTGGCGCGGTTGCGCGCAGGCTTGGCGGCGGTGGGCTTCGGCAAGCGGACCGGGTGGCCGCTTGAGGAGCGCGCCGGCGCGCTGCCGAGCAATCGGCGATTCAGCGAAGGCGAAGTCGCCCTGCTGGCCATTGGACAAAGCGAACTCTCCGTGACGCCCTTGCAAGCGGCCCTCATGGTCGGCGCGATCGCCAATGGCGGGTGGCTGATGGAGCCGTGGGTCGTGCAGCAAGTCGGCCGGCAGCAGAGGGGGCCGGCTCACGGGGCATCCCTGGGCTGGTCGCGCGCGCATGTGGACGCGGTTCGTCAAGGGATGCTGGCGGTGGTGAATGATCCGCGGGGGACGGGCATCCAAGCGCACAGCGACCAGGTGCTGATTGCCGGTAAAACCGGCACCGCTCAAACGTTTGTCCCCGGCCAGGCCCATGGCTGGTTCGTGGGGTTCTGTCCGGCGCGCGATCCGATCGCGGCCATGGCGATCGTGGCGGAATTCGGAGGCTCCGGCGGGGGGCTGCCGGCGGCCATGGCGAAAATGATTTGCGACTCTCTCGCGTCGCGCCACGGGGCACCTCCTCAGACATGAGACGCGACCGGCACTCGGATCGCGCCTTGTGGCTCCTCGGGGCAGCACTCTCGCTCATCAGCCTGGTGGCGCTGCGCAGCGCTGCGGCGACGCTGAATCCGGCGCTCGCCATCCAGCAAGTGTTTTGGGTCGCGCTGGGCCTGAGCTGTTGTGCGGTGGTAGGAGCGATCCCTTACGCGCGATGGTTGGAATTCGTCATGGTGCTCCATGGGATTGTGGTGGCGCTGCTCGTGGCCGTCTTTGTCGCAGGGACGGTGAAGCTGGGAGCCGCCCGATGGATTCAAATCGGAGCCATCAGCCTGCAGCCCTCGGAACTGGCCAAGCTCACCACCGTCTGCGCCCTGGCCCGCTATCTCAGCAGCCAGCCCGTGCCGTTGCCCCTGAAAGCGGTGGTCCTCTCCGGCGTCTTGGCGGGCCTGCCGGCGGTGCTGACCTTTCTGCAGCCGGATCTGGGCACGAGCACCATCTTCGTGGCGATCTGGTGCGGGACGGTGTGGGTGGCCGGTCTCTCCAAACGGCATCTGACGGCGATGGGCCTGGCAGCCCTGGGCGTGTTGCCGCTGGGCTGGTATTGGCTCAAGGAGTATCAGCGCACTCGGCTGCTCGTATTTTTGAACCCGCAGATCGATCCCTTGGGAGCGGGCTACACCATCATCCAGTCGAAGATTGCCATTGGATCCGGCCAGTTGCTTGGGCGCGGCTGGATGGCTGGCACGCAGAACCAACTGAATTTTTTACCCGAGCGCCATGCCGATTTTCTGTTCTCGGTCATCGGAGAAGAGTGGGGCTGGGTGGGCGCGATAACGGTGGTCCTGCTCTTTGGGGCGCTGCTGTGGCGGGGCAGCGAGTTGGCCATGCGCTGCTCCGAACCGCAAGGCCGGCTCTTGGCGGTGGGGGTGGTGAGTTGGCTGGCGTATCAGGCGATTGTGAATATTGGCATGGTGATGGGGCTCTTGCCCGTCGTGGGAGTGCCGCTGCCGCTGGTGAGTTACGGGGGATCGGCGATGGTCACGGCGTGGCTCGCCCTCGGGGTACTGCAGAGCATTCATCGCTTTTGCACCTAGTGACCAATGACCAATGACGACGTATCGTTTTTTTTGGAAGGGGTCTTGATGCGTTGACGCTTTCTATGCTATAGTTCCTCCGTACTCGTTTGAAAAGTCCCGCCAATGGCGGGATCCGCCGATAAGTATGGCGGAAGCAAACCATTCGGAAGAATGGGACGCAAAGCCACCGGTCCATGAGGGATAGCGGGGTTGCCAAGCGATGCCGACATCCGCACATCACGAGTCCTCGAACGCCCGCGCTCACCGCGTGATCGCCTCGCTCAATCGCGAGCAAATCGATTTTCTCGATAAAATCGGCAAAGACGCCCTTTTTTCAGCCGGCGTCAAGCTCTCGCGCACCCACCTCCTGGCGGCGATGGTGAATGTCCTCAAGCGCGTGAATCTGGATGGCGAAGGCATTCGCACCGCCGAGCAATTTGAGCAACGCATTGTCGAGGCGATCATACAGTCACGAGGAGGTCCGCTGCATGGCTGAGAGGCTGCGCCACATCTTTTCTTGGGGGCAGGTGTTGCCGCGGGGCATCCGCACCCACCTCCTCTGGGCCTTTGTGCTGATGTCCGTCGTGCCGCTGGTCATGCTGTTTTGCGTGGCCGCCTGGTTTGCGTTTCCCTCGGTGCGGGAGTTCTACCAGTTGGCGCGGTGGTTTCCGCTGATTGCCAATCCAGACACGTCCACCTGGTGGCTGACGGGCTTGTTGGCGCTCACGGCGGTCATCGCCTTGCTCGGCGGCGCCTATGTGATGATGCAGTTGGTCGATCCCCTCATTCGCCTCACCCATGAGGCGAAGCTGCTCGCGCAGGGCGATGTCAGCCGCCCGCTCCCGGTGACGCAATCGAACGAGCTGGGGGATCTCACGGCCTCCTTGAACCAGTTGACGGCGCGCGTGCGCGACAACATGGTGGAACTGAAACAGTTCGGCGAGCGCACCACGTACATCAATCTGGAGATTCAGAAACGCGTGCTCGTCTTGTCCGGCCTCTTGCAAATCGGGGAGCTCATCAGCAGAGGGGTGGCGCTGGATGCGGTGCTGGATCTGATCGTCGAAAAACTCGCCGCCCTCGAGGCATCCGGATTCAGCTTCCTCTGCCTCCAGCCCATGGAGGATGTGCCGCTGACGCTGCGTCGGGCGCGCGGCCTCGCGGTCAGCCAGCTCAGCACGGTGGCCTGTCACTCCGCCCACGTGGTGATTGACACGGCCCATCCTCCCGCGGCGGCGATGCGGGAGATGTGGGAGCAGTTCGAGCGGCCGCATCTGATTGTGCAGCCCGTTCTGGTCCGCACTCGCTTGGTGGGAGTGCTCGGCGTGGGGATGCGCCAGGCCAGCTACTACTGGACGCCGGAGCAGATCGATCTGGTGACGATTTTTGTGAAGCAAGCGGCCATGGCGATCGAAAACGACATCTTGCTCAAAAAGACCAGAGCCCTGGCCGTGCATGATGAGCTGACCGGGTTGTACAACGAGCGCCACATCCGCCTGCGGTTGGACGAGGAGATTAAGCGGGCGGTGCGGTATCAGCGTCCGTGCGCCATTGCCATGTTTGCGGTGCAACATTACGCCCGCTACCGGCAACGGTATGGGGAGCCGGAAGCGGAGCGCGCCCTCAAGACGATTGCGAAGCTGGTCCAGGAATCGGTGACGGACATTGATCAGGTCGGGCGCTTCAATACCAACGAGCTCGTGGTGATGTTGCCGGAACGCAACAAGCGCGAGGCGACCGACATGGCCGAGCAGATTCGTCAACGCGTAGCGCGGGCGTTTCCAAGCATGCCGCATCTTCAAGACCAGCTCGTGCTGGTCAGTTCGGTGGCGGAGAATCCGGTGGATGGCGCCACCAGCGAAGTGTTGATTGACAAGGCAGCGTCGTTGATTCGCAGTCAGATCCCCAAGGAGGAGGCGGCGGCAACATGAGCGTGGTATCGAAACCGACGATGGAGCAGCTCCTGCAGATGGTGGTGGAGCGAGGCTCAACCGACTTGCATCTGACGGCCAACTTGCCGCCGCACCTGCGGATCGACGATCAGCTTAAAGCCACCGATCACGGAGTGCTCAGCGGCGATGAGGTGCGCGACCTCGCTTACAGCTTGCTCTCGCCGGAAAAGATCGAGCGGTTTGAACGATGGAAAGAGCTGGACTTTGCCTTCTCCATCGAAGGATTAGCGCGGTTCCGGGCGAACTACTTTGTGCAGCAGGGCTATATCGGGGTGGCCATCCGCATGCTGCCGTTTCGCATCCGCAGCTTCGGCGAGCTGGGGCTACCCTCTCCGGTGATGACGGAGCTGTGCAACAAGCCGAAGGGATTGGTGTTGGTCACCGGATCAACCGGGTCCGGCAAGACGACCACGCTGGCCTCCATGGTCGACTATCTCAACAGCACCAAGCCGTACCATATCCTCACGATTGAGGATCCCATTGAATACGTCCACACGAACAAGAAAGCGATCGTGGATCAGCGGGAGGTGGGCACCGACACCCAGTCATTTGCCCAGGCCCTGAAGCATGTGCTGCGGCAGGACCCGGACATCATCCTCATCGGCGAGATGCGGGATTTGGAAACCATCGAAACCGCCCTCGTGGTGGCGGAAACCGGGCACTTGGTGTTGGCCACACTGCACACCTCGGATGCGGTGCAGACGGTCAACCGGATTGTGGATGTGTTTCCGGCGCATCAGCAGAATCAGGTGCGGGTGCAGCTCTCGATGGAGTTGATCGCCGTGGTGTCCCAGCAGCTCGTGCCCAAGGCCAGCGGGCGGGATCGGGTGCTGGCGATGGAGCTGATGGTCGTGAACCACGCGGTGCGCTCGCTGATCCGGGAACAAAAGATTTACCAGCTCTACTCGGTGATTCAGACGAGCCAAAAGGAAGGCATGCGGACGATGAATCAGGCCTTGTATGAGCTCTACATCGGTCGGGTGATTTCCTTTGAGGAGGCGCTGGCGAAATCAACCGATCCGGAGGATCTCTTACGCTCAATGAAGAAGTAACGACCACCATGGCCAAACGGATTATCACGAAGCGCATTGGGGAAATCCTGCTCGAGCGGGGGCTGGTCACGTTCGTCCAGCTCGAGAAGGCGATGACCCACCAAAAAGAGCATGGCGGGCTGCTGGGCCAGATCCTGATTGAGCAGCACGCCATCACGGAAGAAGAGGTGGCGCTCGCGCTGACGGCCCAGTACGGCTTTCCCTATTTACCGTTGGAGAATTACGAGATTGACGACGGGGTCACGAAGCTCGTACCCGAGCACGTGGCGCGCCAATTTTGCGTGATTCCCATTGATCGGATCGGCAACGCCCTCACGGTGGCAATGGCCGATCCGTCGAATACGCAGGCGGTGGAGGACATTGAGCTCCTCACGCAGTGCATCGTACAAACGTTTGTGAGCACGCCGTCGGCGATCATGCAGGCGATTGCGCGGTATTACAAAAACGGACCGGATCATGTCTAGCCTGAAGGAACGCATTCTTGACGTGTTGGTGTCGAAAGGCTACCTCAAACCGGCGCAGCTGGATGAGGTGCTCGCGCTCCAACAGAAGACGGGGGGCAGCTTCCAGGCGATTCTCATGGAGCGGGGGCTGGTCAAGGAGGCGGACTTGCTGTCGGTCATCAGCCAGGGGCTGGGCATTCCTCCCATCAAACTCTCGCGCATGAAGCTGGACCCGAACCTGAAAACGCTGATTCCGCGCGATATCGCGAAGCAATATCTCTTGGTGCCGGTGGCGTGCATCGGCCAGACCCTCACGGTCGCCATGGCGGATCCGCTCAACGTGTTCGCCGGCGACACCGTGATGGCGATGACGGGGTTGGCCCTGAATCCGCTGCTTGCCACCGAAAAAGAAGTGTTGGAAGCGATTGACCTGTACTACGGCACCGGCGTCACAGAAACGTTGCAGGCCATTGCGAAAGAGGCGGAGGCCGAGTCGCTGGAGCTGCTGTCGGCCAAGGGCGACGAGGAAACCGACGCCGACCGCTTGCTGCGCTTAAGCCAAGAGCTGCCGGTGATCCGCCTCACCGACGCCTTGCTGACGAAGGCCGTGCACATGCGCGCTTCGGATTTGATGATTGAGCCGATGGAACACTCGCTGCGCATTCGGTATCGCGTGGATGGCGTGCTGCAAGAAGGCGAGGCGCCCGCGCGGCATTTTCAACAGGCGATTGTGTCGCGCATCAAAGTGATGGCGGATCTGAACATTGCGGAGCGGCGGCTCCCGCAAGATGGCCGGTTCAACTTCAAGCTGGATCAGCGCACCGTGGATTTTCGCGTGTCGGTGCTGCCGGCCAGCTTTGGAGAGAAGGCGGTGCTGCGGGTGCTGGATAAGAGCCAGGTGAAGCTCGACATCAACGACCTGGGCTTCGATCCGGGGGATTTGGAACGGCTGATGAAGTGCGCGAACCGTCCGCACGGCATGCTCTTGGCGACCGGCCCTACGGGCTCTGGCAAGACGACGTCGCTCTACGCGGTGTTGACGAGCATTGACAAGCCGGAGATTAACATCGTGACGGTGGAGGATCCGGTGGAATTTCAGTTGGACGGCATTAATCAAGTGACCGCCCGGCCGGACATCGGCCTGACCTTTGCGCGATCGCTGCGCTCCATCCTGCGGCAAGATCCCGATGTGATCATGGTGGGGGAAATCCGCGATGCCGAAACGGCCGACATGGCGGTCAAATCCGCCCTCACCGGCCATCTGGTGCTGACCACGCTGCACACCAATACGGCGGCTGGCTCAATCGTCCGGTTGATGAACATGGGGTTGGAGCCGTTTCTCATCAACTCGTGTTTGATGGTGGTCATCGGGCAGCGGCTCGTGCGGAGAGTGTGCCCGCGCTGCACGCAGATCGTTCCGACGCCGCCGGGCATCGCGAGCAAGCTGGGGCTGCTGGATGCCAACGGCCAGCCGATGGGGACGGCCAAGGGGACGGGCTGCCAGGCCTGTTGTCAATCCGGCTATCGAGGGCGGGAAGTGATCGGCGAGGTGTTGGTGCTGACCCCGGAGGTGCGCGAGCTGATTCTGCGCCGCGCGCAAGAGCGGGAGATTGAAGAGATGGCGCGCCAGGGGGGCATGCAGACCCTGCGCGAACATGGGATCAAGAAAGTGAAGGCGCACGTCACCTCGTTGGATGAGCTGTTTCGCACCACCATCGGGGAAACGGTGGAAGCATGAGCGGCTTTACCGCACGTATCTCGCGAGCGTTAGTGGAGAAAAAGCTGGTCACCCAGGAGCAGTTGACACTAATGCTCAAGGAAGCCGGCTCCGGCGGAAAAAATATCGCCCGCCTGCTCATTGCTCGGGGCCTCGTGAGCGAAGAGAAGCTCTTTGGAGTCCTGGCCGAGGATTTGGGGCTGCCGGTGATTTCGCTCTCAAAATATCATATTGATGCGGCGGTGGCCAATCTGATTCCGGAGCGCGTGGCTCGCCAGTACGCCCTAATCCCCATTTCTAAATTCGGCGAACGGCTCGTGGTGGCGATGGCCGACCCGATGAACATCTTTGCGCTGGATGATTTGAAAGTGCTCACGCAGTTTGCCATCGATCCCGTGTTGGCCCAGGAGATCGAAATCCAACGGGCGATTGAGCAAGCGTACGGCCATGCCACCATCGAAGCGGTGCTGCCGGGCGATGGGGAGCCGCAGGCCGCCGAGGTGGACAGCGGAGGTGTGAAGAGCGCCATGGAGCAGTTAGCGGCGGAGGGCGGCGGCGAGGAGAACACGGAGGATGAGGCGCTCATCGTCAAAGCCATTAACCTGATGATTGTGGAGGCGCTGCGCCGGCGCGCCTCGGATATTCATTTGGAGCCGATGGCCACGCTGCTGCGGGTGCGCTATCGGATCGACGGCCATCTGGTGGAAGCCCACCACTTTCCCAAAAAGATTCAAAGCCCGGTGCTGACCCGCCTGAAGATCATGTCCGGGTTGGATATCACCGAGTGGCGGCTGCCGCAGGACGGCCGGTTTAAGATCAAGCTCGACGCGAAGGAGATTGACTTCCGCGTCTCCATCCTGCCGATTACCAATGGCGGCAAGGTGGTGCTGCGGGTGCTGGATAAGGCCAACCTCTCCATCGGGTTGGATCATTTGGGTTTTTTGCCGGAGTCGATCGAAGCGTTCAAGGACGCGGTGACGCGGCCCTATGGGATGATTTTGGTGACCGGGCCGACCGGATCAGGCAAATCGACGACGCTGTATTGCGTGCTGAATCAATTGAATTCGCCCGGGCGCAATCTCGTCACCATTGAGGATCCTGTCGAGTATCAGTTGGACGGGGTGACACAGGTGCAGGCCAATGCCGACATCGGGTTGACGTTTGCCTTCGGCCTGCGGGCGATTTTACGGCAGAGCCCTGACATCGTGATGATTGGAGAAATTCGTGATTTTGAAACAGCCGACATCGCCATGAAGGCGAGTCTGACGGGACAGTTGGTGCTCTCGACACTGCATACCAACGATGCGCCCTCGGCCGTCACTCGGTTGGTGGATATGGGGGTTGAGCCGTTCCTCGTGGCGTCCAGCGTCACGCTGATTGAGGCGCAGCGGTTGGTGCGCAAACTTTGCACCAAGTGCCGGCAGTCGACGGAGCCCTCTGCTGAGCTGCTGAAAAAGCTCGGCTGCACACCGGAGAGCGGGGCCGCGTTCTACACCGCCACAGGCTGCCATCTCTGCAACCAGAGCGGGTATCGCGGCCGGATCGGCATCATCGAGGTGTTCGCGGTGGATGAGCCTGTGCGCGAGATGATCGTGTCAAAAGCGACCTCCTTTGAAATTAAGCGCTACGCGACCGACACCCTCCACATGACCACACTGCGCGAAGACGGCTTGCGGAAAGCGGCCTTAGGGATGACCACCTTGGAAGAAGTGTTGCGAGTCACGGCAGAAGAGTAATCCGACGGAGCGAGAGACGATGCCGACATTTGCGTACGTGGTGAAAGACAAAGCCGGACGGACGCACAACGGGGTGTTGGACATCGACACCAAGAACGCCCTGGTCGAGCGCCTCTGGAAGCAGGATTTTGTCGTCCTGTCCATCGAAGAGCGCCAAGCCAAAGGGGCCGTGCTGAAGATCGGCCAGCCGACCGTGAAAACCGAACAGTTGGTGGTGTTTTCCCGGCAGCTCGCCACCATGGTGGCCAGCGGCATTGCCATCGTGGGGGCCTTGGATGTGCTCGCCGAGCAGGTGACGGATCGGGTGTTTCGCCAGGTGCTGGCGCGCATCCGCGATGACGTGGAAGGCGGGTCCAGCTTTTCAGAAGCGCTGGGCAAGCATCCGCGCATTTTTTCCGAGCTGTTCGTGAACATGGTCAAAGCCGGTGAATCGTCCGGCCGCTTGGATGAAATTTTGGATCGATTGGCGAGCTATACTGAAAAAGTGGAAGGGTTGCGCCGCAAAGTGGCCGCGAGCCTGTTTTATCCGGCCGTCGTGTCCGTCTTGGCGATGTGCATCACGGCCTTCTTGGTGATTTTCGTGGTGCCGAAGTTCAAGGAGATCTTCACCTCCTTCGGCGGGAAGCTGCCCGGGCCCACGCAGATGCTGCTGAATTTGAGCGACTTCCTGCGCGCCTATTTCGTGATCGAGCTGATCTTCGTGTTCGGCGCCATCGCCGGGTTTCGCTTCTTCATCGGCACACCGCCCGGGCGTTTCTGGTTTGACCAGACCAAGCTCCATTTCCCATTGCTAGGGGTGTTGTTTCAAAAAATCGCCATCGCCCGCTTTGCGCGCACGCTCTCCACCCTGGTGCGCTCCGGTGTGCCAATTTTGGCGTCCCTTGAGATTGTGGCAAAAACCTCGGGGAATAAAGTGGTGGAGAAGGCGGTGCTGGTGGCGCGCTCCAGCATCAAGGAGGGGGAGAACATCTCCGATCCGCTGGCCGCCAGCAAGGTGTTTCCTCCCATGGTCACCCGCATGATCTCCGTGGGGGAGAAAACAGGTGAGCTGGAAAAGATGCTGGGCAAGATCGCCGACTTCTATGAGAGCGAAGTGGATGCCGCCGTCACCGGGCTGACCAGCCTGATTGAGCCGCTGATTATCGCCTCGCTGGGTCTGGTCATCGGGGCGATCGTGGTGGCGCTGTTCCTGCCCGTCTTCCAAATCTCCACCCTCGTGGGGAAGTAAGGGTCTTCCGCCGCTGGCTGCCAGCATGGCTTGACGCCCTGCGGATGCGTCGATATACTTGACGCATGCCGGTTACGGAATACACCACGCAAGAACTCAAGACCGAATGGCGCCGCTACCGGCGCGCATTTGAAGAGGAGATGCATCATGACGCATGACGACGTGGAGAAAAAAAACCTTGATCTCCATGCGGAGTGGATGCAGTATGTCTTCGCGCATCCCGAGGCACTCGACCGCATTCCTGCGGGCGCCTCGTTGATCATCATTCCGACCGATAACGCCGCCTTGGCGCATGCCAACGAGCAGACGCTCCATGCGCTGAGGGCGCAAGGGCTTCCGGTGGTGGTGGTGCGTATGAAAAGCCCCATCCCGCCGGTACCCACCATCGAAGTCGCCGCCTAATCCTGGAAGTCATCACCCCACAAATAGCCCTCAACCGGCGGGGCGTGTGAAAATACGGGCGCTTGACAAGGGAAATATATCCGGATAATATATCCTCATGAGGAAAATTATCCGGCGGCTGTTCGACCTTAAACTTCCCCCGAACCGCTCGGCCTTTCTATGGGGTCCGCGCAAAGTTGGCAAGAGTTTCTGGATTGCCCATCATCTGCCCAAGGCCACCGTTATTGATCTGCTCCAGACGGATGTGGTGGTGGAGTATGCGGCGCGTCCCGCGCTCCTGCGCGAGCGCTATCAGGCTCATCAAGGCCTGCTCGTCATCGATGAGATTCAGAAAGTGCCCGCGCTCTTAGACGAGGTGCATTGGCTCATCGAGCATCGCGGGCTCTCATTCCTCCTGACCGGCTCAAGCGCCAGAAAGCTTCGCCGTGGACATGCGAATCTGCTCGGCGGACGGGCCTGGCGCAAAATCATGGTCCCCCTCTCTTGTCTGGAGGTTGAGGGGTTTGATCTGGAGCAGATCATGGCCTCGGGGCTGTTGCCGCCGCACTATCTCTCCCCGAAGCCTGAGGAGGACCTGCGCGCCTATGTGGCGGATTATCTCAAAGAAGAGATTCTCGCCGAAGCGCTCGTCCAGCACCTGCCGTCGTTTACAGAATTCTTGCGGATCGCCGCGATCAGCAGCGGCGAGCTGATCAACTATACCAACATCGCCCGCGAAGCCGGTATCTCCCAGAAAATCGTCCGGACCTATTTTGATATTCTGGAGGAGACCTATCTGGGGTTCCGGGTGCCGCCGTGGAGGAGCTCCCGAAACCGGCGGATGATCATCACTGAAAAGTTCTACTTATTCGACGTGGGGGTGACTAACTATTTGGCGCGCCGTCGTCCCAAGCTGGGCAGCGCGGAATTCGGCAAGGCGTTTGAGCAGTATCTGCTCATGGAATTACGGGCCTACCAGGCGTATCGACAACCGGATCTGCCCATTCAGTTTTGGCGCACCAGCACGGGGCAGGAAGTCGATTTTATCCTTGGAGAGATGGACTTAGCACTTGAAATCAAAGGCTCCGCCCGCGTCCATGAAGGGGACATCCGCTCGCTCCTGGCCCTCAAGGAAGACCAACCGGTGAAACACTGCATCGTGGTCTGTTTGGAATCGATCCCCCGACGGCTCCGGCAGGGGATTGAGGTGCTACCCTGGCGGATATTCCTTGAGCGCCTCTGGAGCGGCGAGTGGTGCCGGTAGCAGAGGGCTTGACAACCACACAACTAGCCCTTGACCGGCGGCGCGCTATCTCGCCTGACCGTTTTCAGATCTTCCCCCTCGTCGGCAGTTAACAAAACGGCGCGACACGCCAGCTTGAAACATGGGGGGCCTTACAATATGATGGTATCGATTAGGGTGCTGTATGGTAGGAGGAAGTTACATGAAGCAGCGTATTCTCATTACGGGGCTCACAGGGTTTGTCGGCAGCCACTTAGCCGAGTTTCTCTTAGGCAAGTCCTCCTATGAAGTGTACGGGATCCTCCGCTGGCGGAGCAAACTTGAGAACATCGCTCATATCAAACGAGGGTTGCATTTACACGAATGCGACCTCCGAGATGCGGCGGCGGTCACCGAGGTCATCCGTGCGATTCGTCCCAGTGTAGTCTTCCATTTAGCAGCCCAATCCTTCGTCCATACGTCATGGCGTGCTCCATCAGAGACGTTGTCGACCAATATACTTGGGCAAGTCAACTTATTGGAGGCCATTCGGCTTCATGCACCAAAAGCAATTATACACATCGCGGGGTCAAGCGAAGAATACGGGCTGGTACTTCCGTCAGAACTTCCAATCAAGGAGACAAACCCTCTGCGTCCCTTAAGTCCCTATGCCGTGTCGAAAGTCACCCAAGATTTGCTCGGGTTCCAGTATTTTCGGAGCTATCACATGCGGATTATCCGAACCCGTTCTTTTAATACCACGGGTCCACGTCGAGGAGAAGTATTTGCAGAGAGCAATTTTGCCAAGCAGATTGTAGAGATTGACCGAGGCCTCAAGCCACCTGTGATTCGCGTGGGGAACTTAGAGGCCAAACGGGATTATACAGATGTCCGCGATATTGTGCGGGCCTACCATCTGGCCGTGACGAAGGGTGTGCCCGGCGAAGTGTATAACATCTGTTCCGGGCAGACGCACCGCATGTATGACGTTCTGCATCTCCTCCTCCGACTCTCACGCGTCAAAGCCAGGATTCGGCTAGATCCGAGTCGGATTCGGCCGAGCGATGTCGCCGTGCTCCGTGGGGACAATACCAAATTCACGCGCCTGACTGGATGGCGTCCCACCATCCCGTTCACGCAGACGTTGACTGATCTGTTAGAGTATTGGCGGCGGATGATTCCAATTCCCAAGCGGAGATGAGGACGAGATTCTATTCCTATCACGGGGTTTAAGCCTTCGACCCAAATCGGAGTGGGCGATTTGGAGCTCGGTCCACGGGAGCGAGAGTATCTCTGGCAGGTCATTCAGTCAAACCGCTTGTCTTACGGACCCTTCTCGGAGCGGTTCGAGCGGCTCTTTGCGTCGCTCCACGATTGCCGCCATGCGATTTTTTGTAGTAGTGGGACGGCGGCCCTGCACCTTGCGCTTGCCGCTCTGAAGGAGAAATACGGTTGGCAAGACGGCGATGAAGTCATCATTCCTGCCGTCACCTTCATCGCGACGAGCAATGTTGTCCTCCACAACCGTATGACGCCTGTGTTTGTTGACGTCGACGCGCGCACCTACACAATTGATCCCAACCTGATTGAGGATAAAATTACGAGCCGGACCCGCGCGATCATGCCCGTTCACCTGTTCGGGCTGACTTGCGACTTTGACCCCATTCGGCGGATCGCAGATAATCCTGGGGACCTATCAGGACAAAAGTATTGGTTCGGGCGAAGATTACTATTGTTATGAGTCGCTTCGCAGTGAATGTCATTGCCAGCATAGTTGGACAGGGTTGGTCCACTTTAATTTCTTTGGCTTTTGTCCCCTTGTATATTAAGTTTTTGGGCATAGAGGCCTACGGGTTAGTTGGCTTCTATATCATGCTACAAGGTCTGCTCCAGGCGTTAGATTTCGGCCTTAGTCCCACAATGAACCGCGAACTGGCACGCTACTCCGCTCTACCTGGAACATCTGGCGAGGCTCGTGATTTTGTCCGCACGCTAGAAGTTGGCTATTGGCTGCTTGGGTTTGCTATCGGATGGGTTGTTTGGGCTGCGGCGCCGTTTATTGCTACCCACTGGGTAAAGCCAAGTGCCATGCCTGTCCACGATGTCCAGCAAGCTGTGATGATGATGGGTGTGGTGGTGGCTCTCCAATGGCCATTGAGCTTTTACGGGAGTGGGCTGATGGGTCTGCAGCGGCAAGTTCTATTAAACAGCGTCACAATTGCCATGTCTACCTTGGGTAGTGCCGGCGCTATTCTTATTTTATGGAAGGTTTCTCCGACAATTACTGCTTTTTTTACATGGCAAGTAGGTATAAGTGCCGTTCAGGTTGCACTGATCACGTTTCTGCTCTGGCGGAGCTTGCCACACTCCAGCCGTCCACCAAAAATCGATTTAGGGCTTTTCAGGGAGCGCTGGCGTTTTGCCGCTGGAATGGGCGGTATTACAATCTCAGCAATAATCCTGACTCACCTAGATAAGCTGATTTTGAGCAAGATGCTCAATCTGGAAATGTTTGGGTACTACATGCTCGCCGGTGTCATTGGGCGAGGACTGTATGTGTTCATTACTCCGGTCTTTAATGCGATCTTTCCACGCTTCTCCGCTCTGGTAGCGGCAGGTGATACAAACGGACTGCGAGAGCTGTACCACCGAGCCTCGCAGTTGATGGCCGTCCTGATTCTACCTTTGGCGGCCGTGGTGGCGCTGTTTTCATATGACATTATGCTGTTATGGATAGCTAATCCTGAGGCGGCACGCACCGCTGCGCCAATTGTCACATTGTTAGTAATCGGTACTGCACTGAATGGACTCATGAATCTTCCGTATGCTCTGCAATTGGCGTACGGGTGGACGCGAATCGGTCTTTATATCACGACCTTGTTGATTTTCACTCTTGTGCCGGCCACTGTTTTTATGACCACCCACTTCGGTGCGGTAGGCGCCGCTGCGGTATGGGTATTACTCAATGTTATCTATGTGCTGATAGGCATTCCTCTCACCCACCGGCGCTTACTAAAAGGGGAAGCATGGCGATGGTGCCTCGAGGATATCGGCCTTCCGTTAACAGCGGCGCTAGTGCCAGTTGGGTTAGGAAGATGGCTGATTCATAGTCCTCTGTCGCCAATAGCAGCGCTTGCCTGCCTGTCAGCGGTGTTGCTCTCTTCTTTAGCAGCCACTTCGCTAGCAGCTTCCCGAATCAGATCATGGCTGCTGGTCATAGTTGCAAGGATGAGGCTGGCTCATGCTTAGGTGGCTCAAATCTTATCTCAAGCGGTATCCGACTATCGTCATCCTTTCCCGTAACCTCCGTTGTAAATTGACTAATGTGCGTAATGAGTTAAGAGACGCACATGATTCCTATATCATGAGATCGAGGAAAGCCCGGACAACCCCTTATGGGTTCAAGTTGCAAGGCAGCAATTCTATCCACCACCGTGCTATGCAAGCAGGAACCTTTGAGCCTGAAGAGACGGCGCTTATCCAGCAATACTTGCATGACGCAGAGGTCTTTGTGGACGTAGGTGCTAACATTGGCTTCTATACTTGTATTGCCCGTTCGAGCGGGAAGCAAGTGATTGCCGTTGAGCCATTGCGTCGAAATCTTGATTACCTCTATGCCAACCTTGCCGCAAATGGATGGAATGATGTTGAAGTGTACCCAGTTGGGTTAAGCGACCGCCCGGGTCTTGGCCTCTTATACGGCGCTTCGAGTACAGGCGCTTCCTTGATTAGAAGCTGGGCTGGGGCTTCACAGATCTTTCAGCGAGTGATTCCCCTCTCTACTCTGGATATATTACTGGGCGAGCGTTTTTCAGGAAAGAAACTGGTCATAAAAATAGACGTCGAGGGCGTAGAGCATCAAGTGTTGTTAGGTAGTCGGAAGATCATTTCTATGTCGCCGCGGCCTGCGTGGTTAATTGAAATCTGCCTGAATGAATATCATCCGGCTGGCCTCAATCCGAACTACGCTGCTACCTTTGAGATATTTTGGAAGCATGGCTATGAAGCACGCACGGCGGATCGGCGAAGCCAGGTGGTGTTGCCTGCGGACGTGCAGCGATGGGTTAACGCGGGACGCTGTAATTCGGGTGTCATTAATTATAACTTTGTCTCAGTGACCGAGGATTCCATCGAAAATATGGAACACCATCAATACTCGGTAGCACGCGTCGGAGAACGATCAAATGTGCGTTGAAGTCTTGCAGTTCAGATCTGAAATTGACCAAGCCAGGACTGAACTGAATCGTCTGGGATTATCTTGTGTTACCTCTAGTGCTTGGTGGCAACCCATGCTGTGCAGGTTGGGTTTAGCCAAAGAGATTCCTGTTGGCGATTACCTCAAGAGTTGGGATGTCTTGAGAACCGCAACCTTCATCAAAGAAAGAGTGTTGAGAGACGCTCCAATTCTCGATGTTGGTGCGTACGCTTCTGAGATTTTGTACGTGTTGCATCGCCTCGGGTATACAAATCTCACGGGGATAGATTTGGATCCCAAATTGAAATCGATGCCGTATGCTGATGGGATTCGCTATGAAGTTTCTGATTTTATGCACACACCGTTTAAGAGTGGGTTGTTTGAGGTCATTACGGCGATATCAGTGATAGAACATGGTCTTGATAGTCAGGCACTCCTTGCGGAGATGTCACGTTTGCTGCGTCCGGGTGGGCACTTTATTGCCTCCTTTGATTACTGGCCGGAGAAAGTGGAAGCGACAGATATCCGCTTCTTTGGAATGGACTGGAGAATATTTTCCGAGCAAGAGGTGCTGGCATTTATTGACGGTGCACGTGAATATCATTTAACCCCTAATGGGGACATCGCCCTCAAAGCGCATGACAAAACGGTTATGTATGCCGATAGGAACTACACGTTTGCGTGGATGGTTCTCAGAAAGGGTCTCGCTTGAACCTGAGGGCTAGCCGTTCCTTAATTGACACCCGATGAGAATATTGCTTGTCACCGGTTCTTTTCCACCTATGAAATGTGGGGTGGGCGACTATACGGCCTCACTCGCTGAGGCTTTAGGCAAACTCCGCGATATGCATGTCGGTGTTCTCACATGTACGGAAGCAGGTCCAGCTAGATCTGATCGTCATGTTGAAATATTCCCACTGATACATGGATGGAAAATTTCAGATTTTTCTCACATCATAAAGACCATTCGACGATGGGGTCCTGATATTGTGCATCTGCAGTATCCCACCCAGGGATATGGAGATCGATGGCTTCCTTGGCTGTTACCAAGCCTGCTGCGTTTGCTGGGCGTCAAGACCGTACAGACGTGGCATGAGCATTTCCCGATGAGGTCTCTTCGGTTCAGTTTGCCTCTTGCAATTACGCCAGGAGGCCTCATTGTCGTGAGACCAAATTATAAGTCCGTCATGTCGCCATGGCAGCGATGGCTAATTCGTCATAAACAGTTCCAGTTCATTCCAAACGCGTCGTCTATTCCAAGACTGAGGTTAAGTGAAACAGAACGATTTGCCATTCATCAGCAGTTTGCTTCTTTATCAGAATACTTGGTCGTCTACTTTGGTTTCATGTATGCCCATAAGGGTGTGGACCTCCTGTTTGAGATAGCGGATCCTGCCCGACATCATCTGGTGCTCATAGGAGAGTTTAATCGTGAGGAGGACCCGTATCATACGCTTCTGTTGCAACGCATACAGGATGGGCCATGGGCTGGGAAAGTAACGGTGACTGGCTTCTTGCCATCGGATCAGGCTGCCAAGATACTGGCGGCTGCCGACGCAGTAGTATTGCCGTTTCGTAACGGTGGCGGAATGTGGAACACGTCTTTGCATGGAGCAGTCATGCAGGGAGCATTCGTCTTAACAACTTCTTGTGAGCGCCATGGTTATGAACCGGATAAGAATATTTATTATGCCCAGCCAGGAGATGTGGAGGATATGCAGCAAGCGCTGCAGTTATACATCGGATGTAGGAGTCGTTCTTCCCTCACCGCTCAATACCCCGACTGGGAGTCGATTTCCGTAGCACACGCAAACTTTTATAAAACCTGTCTTGATCAAGCGTCGAAGTAGGCAATGGGAGACCCTTCTCTATCAATCTGTATGCCAACGCGCAACTTCGGCAAATTTGACCTTCCCCCCGTAAACTGGGCCAGTTGCATCGAGAGTCCCGAGGTGGTAGTACACTACCCCCTGTTTGTCGCCGCGTCCAGAGATAGATGAGCACAATTAGACTGTCCATATGCATGCCAACGCACGGGTTTGGGACGTTTATTGGAGAAACACTATCGAGTATCGTGACTCAGGCTCCAGAGGACGTGCAAATTATCGTGGTGGATGGAGGATCAACCGACAACACGGAATCAGTTGTTCGGCGTTTCCAAGCAACATTTCCGCGCTTGGTGTTTCATCGCCGCGAAAGGAATATGGGGTTAGACAGGGATCTAGCCTTAGCCGTTGAACTGGCGGAAGGAACGTATTGTTGGTTGATGTCAAGTGATGATGTGGTGAAACCACACGCAATCGACAGGATTCTTAAGGAAATCCAGCTTGGGCATGATGTCTATTTGTGTAACAGGACGGAATGTGACAAGAATCTTAACCCTATCAGGGACAGGCGGTGGGTTTCCAGGACATCGGCTGATCATGTATTCAGTTTTTCTAGCAAGCTTCATCTCATTGAGTATTTAGACAGAGCGCAGTCTTTGGGTGCTCTTTTTAGTTATATCAGTTCGATTATTGTACGTCGAACACAGTGGTTGGATACTAATTACGACGAAGCCATCACCGGGACTAATTATGCTCATGTGTACAGAATTTTTAGGATCTTACTTGCGAAAGGGACACTAAAATATATTATCGACCCTTTAGTTCTATGCCGTGGTTCTAATGACAGTTTTTTGCATAAGGGGCTTTTAAATCGGATGTTTATAGACATAAACGGATATGGATTATTGGCAAATAAGTTGTTTGTAGAGGAGGATGTTCGGCAGGCATTTAAGGCTGTGATGCGCCGTCAGAATGCATGGTTCCTATTGCCAGGCGTGAGGAGTCGCGTTCGGGACAAGGAAGGATGGAAGGAATTGGAGGCCAAGCTGCTTGCTTATGGGTATAACAGGGCACAGCTGTGGTTTATCGAAACCGTGGGTTCCTGGAAACTAATTGTGGCAGTAGCGCGCGTGTTAAGAAGAGGAACTGCAGGTCTGCAACGCATGATTCGTAGGCTAGGTAGACAAGCTTCTCTTCACCCAAGAAATTGTCTCAAGGGGGCCTAGGCGTGCATCTCGTACGTCGGAAAACCTGCCGTGTGTGTGGGTCGTCTGCTTTGACCAAAGTAATTGAGTTGGGCGAGCAGTATTTGCAAGGCTCGTTTGTTAAGCCTGGCAAGGAATTACCTCCCAGGAAGAAAATTCCGACTACGTTAGTGCGCTGCGATTGCACCAGAGACGAAAAGGCTTGTGGATTATTGCAGATGGCGGTTACTGTTCCACCCAGTATCCTGTACTCGTCCTACTGGTATCGATCTGGGACCAACCGAACAATGCGTGAACACCTCAGGGGAATTGCGATGGAAGCTGCCCATATGATCAGTAAGTCGCATGCGCGCGTTCTGGATATTGGTTGCAATGACGGTACTCTATTGAAGTGTTATCCAAAGGAGTTTACTAAAGTTGGCATTGATCCGTCGGATGTGGCCAGGGAAGTCGACGGCGATATTAAAGTCATACAAGACTTGTTTCCTTCGGAAGTGTTTGATCGTGAAATGAAGGAGGAGCCGTTCGACATTATTACGTCGATTGCGGTCTGCTATGACTTGGAGGATCCAGTTGCTCTTGTGAAGAGAATTAAGAAATACCTTTCCAAGGAAGGGATTTGGATTCTTGAGGTGGCCTATATGCCGGCAATGTTGAAGATGAATTCCTACGACACGATATGCCATGAGCATCTGGAATATTACAGCTTAGCTGTTCTCGAGAACATGCTGCAACGGGCTGATATGACAATCGTTAAGGCTGAGTTAAATGACAGTAACGGCGGTAGCATTCGGTGTTACGCGACTCATGTCGAGACATCCAGATTCAAAGCGGACGAATGTTTGCGGGCCATAACGACCTTGCGGCAGCGGGAATTCGATATGGAACTCGACACGGATAAGCCATACCGAGAGTTTCAGGAACGTATCAACGCTCATAGACAAGGCTTAATGGCACTACTAAAAAGATTGAAGAGCGAAGGAAAAATAATTCACATCTATGGTGCGTCTACGAAGGGAAACACCATCCTTCAGTGGTGTGGTATTGATCACTCCATGATAGACTACGCTGCTGACCGGAATCCCGAGAAGCATGGTGCTAGAACACTAGGAACTAATATCCCGATAATCAGCGAGGCTGAATCCAGGGCGATGAAACCGGATTACTACCTCGTGCTGCCGTGGCATTTCAAAAAGGAATTTCTCGAACGAGAGCAAGAATCGTTGGAGCAAGGTATTGGTATGATTTTCCCGTTACCTACGATTGAAGTTATCAAACGATAGTTCTCTGATGCGCATTGGTATTGAAGCAGATCGGATGTGGGCGAACCGATTCGGCATCGGGCGCTTCGTTCGGGAAACGGTTGTTGCTCTTCAACGAGAATTCCACCATCACACGTATCACCTCTTTCGTCTGACCACAACACCGGTTCCAGCGCGACGCGCCTATTCTCCTATCCGGCTCCTGCGAGGTGTTCGGCGAATGATCTGGTTGCAGACGGAGCTTCCGGCGCGGGTGACACGTGAACGTGTGGATGTGTTGTTTTGTCCCGACTACTTGGTTCCCTGGCGATCGTCGTGTCCCACGGTGGCGGTCGTGTATGATCTCCTCTCACTTCAGTACCCTCAATGGGGAGAGCGGATCGTGAACTGGCAATTGAAGCTGTGCTTGCCCCTGACGGTGCGGTGCGCTACGCGCCTCGTGACACCATCGGAAGCATCGCGTCGAGCCTTGCTTGAGGCATTTCCTGGCCATCCTGAGCGTGTGACGGTCATTCCGTGTGGAGTCGGTGAGCGGTTTCGTCAGGTGCCGCTGGATGAGCGCGAGGCGATTCTGGCACAGTATCAATTATCCGGCCAACCGTTTCTCCTAAGTGTGGGAATGTGGTCTCCGCGCAAGAATCTCGTGCGGCTTCTCGAAGCGTTTGCGCGGTTGCGGTCATGGTATCCAGGGGTGTTGGTCTTCGTGGGCGGAGGAGGGTGGTCGGCGCGCGCGATCCAGCAGGCGCTGGATGTGTGGGATTTGCGTGATCGCGTGCGGCTGATCGGGTTCGTTCCGGATGATCATTTGCCAGCTTTCTATAGTGCGGCTGACCTGTTCGTATTTCCCTCGCTGTACGAGGGATTCGGGTTGCCGGTGTTGGAGGCAATGGCGTGCGGATGTCCAGTGGTCGCATCAAATACCTCCTCCATTCCAGAGGTGGCCGGTGACGCGGCGGTGTTAGTGGATCCCCTCGATGAGGTGGCGTTAGCAACGGCCATGCGCGAGGTGATTCAAAGCGAATCCACGCGTGCTCGTTTGCGTCAGGCGGGGTTGCGCAGGGCGCGGGCGTTTACTTGGGCGCAAACGGCTCAGCGGCTTGAGGAAGTCTTTCAGGCGGTTGGCGCATGAGGCGAAACACGATGCGTCTGTTGGGCGTGCCGATTGATCGAGTGACGAGGCAGGAGGTCCTGACGCGGCTGGAGCACTGGATTGAGCAGGGACAGACGCGTCTGATATTCTACGCGAATGTGGACTGTATCAACCAAGCTGTGTTGGATCGCCGCTATGCCAAGATTCTTCACGAAGCGGACCTCGTGTGTGCGGATGGGATGGGGGTGGTGTGGGCTTCCCGACTGACTGGTGAATCGCTGCCTGAACGCGTGAACGTCGGCGATCTGATCGATCCCTTCTGTGCACTGGCTGAGCAGAATGGCTATCGCCTCTTTTTGTTGGGAGGGCGGCCTGGTGTGATGGAGCGGGCTGCCGAGCAATTGAGAAAACGCCATCCCGCTCTGCAGATTGTAGGAACACACCACGGCCATTTCGATGCCAGTCGGGACCAGGAGGTGGTGGAACGCATTCGGCAGGCGCGTCCGCATGTGGTATTGGTCGGGATGGGTGTACCGAAACAAGAAAAATGGATCTGGCAGTATCGAGGCAGCCTAGCGGTGTCCGTCTTGTGGGGCGTGGGAGCGGCCCTGGACTACTACGCGGGACTCTTTCCACGGGCACCGACATGGATGAGAGGAGTGGGGCTCGAATGGTGTTTTCGGCTCGCGCTGGAGCCGAAACGGCTCTGGCGGCGCTATCTCTTGGGCAACGCCTTCTTTTTCGTGCGGACGGTGGCCCTGCTGTTGATTGATGCCGTGCTGGTCACAGGCAGTTGGTTGGGGGCCTACTGGATTTGGCGAGGGTTGGATCAGCCGTTCGGTTTCACCCTGAATCCCATCGATTCCTATGTGAAGGCGCTGGGCCCACTCGTTGGCATGTGGCTGCTGACGTGCGCGAGTTTAGGGCTGTATCGCCGCTCGGCGGCGATGTCGGCGTTATCAGAACTGTCCCAGGTCATCCGGGCCACTGGCGTCGGCATGCTCAGCATGATGGCCGTGTCCTTTTTGTTGCGGGAGTTTAGCTTAGGGCGACCCGTTGTGTTGCTGTCGGGAGTGCTAATTTTTATTTCTCTGTCAAGTTCACGCTTGGTGACCCGCTGGCTTGAGGAACGATTGGCGAAGCGGGGGATTGGGTTGCGTCGTGCAGTGATCGTCGGAACCGGGGAACTTGCCGCTCGCGTCAAACAGGAAATTGAAGCGTGGCCTGTGGGTTATAATGTGGTGGGCTTTGTGCGGGATGGGGAACTCACCCATGCGATTCCCGAGGCTGAGATCGTGGGCTCCATAACAGGGTTGAGTCGTGTGATTCGGGATCAAGATATTCAGGATGTCTTTGTGGCCAGTCAGAGCCTGAGCCTTCACCAAGAACTGAATTTTCTTGCCACGCAAGAACCTTCATTGGCGAATGTCCATATCGTATCGGAGGAACTTGAAGTGTTTGCCCAGCGCGTGCCGCTGGGCCGTGTCGTGGAGTTACCCTTACTGAGTTTGCCTTCTACGGGAGCTGGTCGTTGGTACGAGGTCAGCAAGCGGCTGTGCGATCTGCTCCTGGCCAGCGCAGGACTGCTGGTGTCGGTGCCGCTGTGTGCCGTCGTCTTGGCCATGTTGATTAAAATGGAGTCTCCAGGACCTGTGCTGTTTGTGCAGGAGCGCGTGGGCAAAAAGGGGAAGCGGTTTCGCATGTATAAGTTCCGCACGATGTGTGCCGATGCGCCGGCCTACGACATTGCCCCGAACGACCTCACCGATCCTCGAGTCACGACACTGGGACGATTCTTGCGTCGCTGGAGTCTCGATGAGTTGCCCCAGTTGCTCAATGTGATTCGTGGGGAAATGAGTGTAGTTGGCCCTCGGCCTGAGATGTCGTTTCTGGTGGAGCAGTATCAACCGTGGCAGCAACAGCGGCTGACGGTTGCGCCTGGGCTGACTGGACTCTGGCAGGTCGTGGGTCGAAAGGAACTGCCCATGCAGAGCCACATCGAGTACGACCTCTACTACGTGCGCCATCGGGGCTGGCTGCTTGATCTGGCCATCCTCTTGCGCACCGTTCCCGCCGTGTTAGGCCGCCGAGGAGCGTTTTAGGGCGGCATGGCGCTTGCGAGCTTCGCAGTTATCCTGCTGGTGCTCTGGACGCTCCTCGCCTACGTGGCGATCCCGCTGCCGTTTCAAGATCCCTTCTTTGCGTGGGTGCGCCGTCAATGGTTGATGGAAGGTCTTGCGGTACTCACCGGTCTGGGGATAGTCAGTCTCGCGATCTCCGCATGGCGTCAGCCATCTCGCGGTGACCCACCCTGGTGGCGCGTGTGGGTGGTGTGGTTATGCTGGGCTGTCGTCGGCGCGCTCATCTCCATTGACCGTGGGACGACGGCGCGGGCCTGTGTGGCTTATGGTTCTTATGGCTTGTTGGCGTTTATAGTGTCTCGTCTCATTCGAGGGCCGAGCGATCTCAGTCTGTGGCTACGGTTTCTGGTGGGAGTGGGTGTGATTGTCTGTGGAGAGGGACTTGTCCAATATGTGCGGACATTTGATGTGACTTTACCACTGATGCGGCAGTTGCAAGCGTCGGGACAATTGGACCTGCGCGGGTGGGGAGGGGCGGTCATTCAAGATTTTCTCATTCGCAAGCGCATCTTTTCAGTCTTTGGTTGGCCAAATCTCTTTGCAGGATTTCTCTTGCTGATGTTCCCCATGGCGGTGGGATTAGCACGCGACGCCTCCGCACCGCGCGGGCGGATCGGCTGGGGTCTCGCCGGCGGTCTGCTGGGACTCTGCTTGCTGTTGACCCTGTCCATGGGGGCGTGGATCGCCGCCGTGCTCACGGCTGCCATTGTCTGGGGGCTCATGCGAGCAGTCCCGCGTTCTCACGTCAGCCAGCCCGTGGGCCGCGCCCATCATCCATGGGCGCGGGGGCTGGTCGTGGCTGCGCTGGCCGTTGGGCTGATTTGTGTGACGAGTTTCATTGTCGCTAAGCGCGCGCGTCCGCTCATCTTCGCCTCGACGCTCAGTCGGTTTGTGTATGTGCAGGGAGCGTGCCATGTGCTGCGCGCTCGTCCACTCACCGGAACCGGCCTCGGGACGTTTGGACTGGCCTATCAAGCGCTCAAACCGCATGAACCATTTGAAGGGCAGCATAATGCGCTCCATGCGCATAATACCGTGCTGGAGATGGGTGCTGACGTTGGAGGAATTGGGTTATTATTCTTCCTCATGTTTCTGTGGCGCGTCTGGCAGATGAGCACAACCCACATTCGTATGGCGACTCGCGAGTCAGGGGCCTGGCTGCGCTGGGGCGTGGCCGTCGGCCTCGTGGGATTTTTTGTGCATAGTCTTTTGGAGCAGACGTTTGTAGAAGCGATCACGGCGCCTTTTTGGTGGATCGCGCTGGGATTGTTGACAGGAGTGTCATCGTGGACGCCACCTCAGCGCCGCCGTGGTTTGTGGCCTCTACTCGCGAGCGGATGCGTGATTGTCTCGCTCAGTCTGTGGTGGGCGGTCGCCGATGGCTGGGCCGCGCGAGGCGCGTGGCTTGACTTAGCGGGTCGACCAGCAGAAGCTATGCAGTCTTTCGAGAAAGCCGCGCACTATGATGCGCTCGAAACCCGGTATCCCCTTGAACAAGGGGAGCGTCTCTTCAAACGTGCAACGACTCAACCACAGGAGCAGGAGACTGTATGGCTTGAGCGTGCGCAGCAACAATTCACGCGAACCGTCACCCTCAGTCCTTGGTTAGGCTATGCCTGGTTTCGACTCGGCCAAGTGCAGGCCCAACTCGGTCACGTTGATCAGGCGGTGGCGGCAATGCGTGAGGCGGTCAGACGAGATCCAAATTCACGTCAGGTGAGGCTGGAACTGATTCAACTTTTGGGTACGCTCGGACGGTTTGAAGAATCTCGACAGGTCGCGATCGCATATCAACGGCTTGAGCCTTCCGATCCGCGTGGCTGGTTCTGGGAGGCGGTGGCCTGGCAACATCTGCAACAACTCGACCAAGCTCAGGCAGCCTACGAGTATGTGTTGCAGCGGTTTCCCACCTACTATCCCGCCTTTTTCAATCTGGCAGAGCTCTCTCGGATGCGCGGCCGCTCCCCAGAGGCGATCCAGTACTACCGTGCCTTTCTCCAAGCGGCTCCCCCACAAGATCAGCAGGCACGTCAGGCGGCCTCCGCTGCCCTTGCGACGCTGCGCGCTAACTAGAAGAAGATCGCGGGTAGGGCGGTTGATACATTTCCAGCGCGGTGAGCAGCGCTTGCAAATTGCTCATGCCCGTTGGAACACTGATGCTCAGCAGCGTGACGAGAAGAGTAAGAGTGGCGAGCAGCATCATGAGGGGAGTGGCCTCTGGCGCGCGTTGGAGCCGTTGCCTCGTCATGACGCTTTACCGAAAATTCCGCACTAACGTCCAGATCGCAATAAACAAGTCTTTTGGGCGAATTTTTTTTCCTTCTTGGTATGTTCTGCCATGATAAGAAATCGGAAGTTCAAAAATTTTTATGCCGCTTTTTGCCAATTTCGCGGTAATTTCCGGCTCAAACTCAAAACGGTTCGCCCGAAGATGGAGCTGCGCGAACTGGTCGCGTCTAAGCACCTTGTAACAGGTTTCCATGTCCGTTAAGTGCGTGTTATAGAGACAGTTCGTGAGCCACGTGAGGAAGCGGTTCGCGATATAATTAGCCCACGCCATCCCAGGAGGACATCCTCGCTGTCGAAGGAAGCGGCTCCCATAAACCGCATCAGCTTCGCCGGCCAAGAGGGGCCGCACCAGTGAAGGAATTTCACTTGGATCGTATTCCAAATCCCCGTCCTGAACAATCACCAGATCCCCGCGTGCGTGTTTGATGCCCCGTCGGATGGATGCGCCTTTGCCTTTATTGACTCGATTGCGGACCACCTTCAGTCGATTCTTTCCCATGTCGTCTTGCAGCGCGCGCTCAATGGCGTACGTGTAATCCACGCTGTGGTCATCAACCAGGATGATTTCGTAGTCGCAGGGAAAGGATATTGCGAGCAGCCGGTCAACGACCGTCTGAATGGTGGCTTCCTCATTAAAGGTGGGAATAATAATGGAGAGTTTCAGGGCCGGACTCCGTTATCGGTTTCTAATGGCGGCACTAGTTTCCGCGAGGGCCTGCAAACGCTGATGCCAGACCTTGTCTTCAAGAGGAACGGTCGAGAAGGCCCATTGAAACAGCATGGCGGCCTGCCGATGTCGTCCTGCCCCGGCTGCGGCGAGGGCCAGATTATAGAGGCCGCGGTAGTCGGTAACTGTGGAAAAGGGGTTGATGACATGTTTGAGCAGGCCATACGCGCGTGCATATTGGTGGAGACTAGAATAGGCTAACCCCATCTGTAGATAGATTTCGGCCTTGCCCGCAGGGCTGGCTCGCTTGAGGCATTCCCGATAACTCGAGATGGCTTTGTCATAGAGCCCCAGCCCTTGCAGTGCGTCGCCCTTCAACCCGAACCCCGTGGCGATCTCGGGGAACGAGGCTATCATAACGTCGGTAAACGGAAGCATGTGGTCGAAGACTCCGTCCTGATAGTAGGCCATCGTCACGAGATGATTGAGCAGGAGACAATCTGGCGTTATCAGCAGGAGCCGACGGGCGATGTTCACGGCAACAGTCCGTTCTTTCGGTTCCCTAAAAAGCACTGATAACACTCCTTGGTTCTTGAGCACAAACGGATCAATGTGGGTCAGTTCGTGCCGAGCCGCCAACTCGGAATGATGTGCGTGATTAACGTACAGGACGGAGGCATCATCGAAGAACACCGGTACATACTGTGTCGAGACATCGACTAGGATGCTCGGAAAGCTCACTTCGTTGAAGGGTACGACCAGAAACGATGGGTCATATTGCTCAAGTACTCGACGCAAGATGCGGCGGTCCGCAAACATATGGGTCGCCACAAACATGTCATCGTCCGTGAACAAATGAGGGACTTCCATGTCCATAAAAATGGTACATTGTGGAAACAATTCCCACTGCAAATAGCCTCCCATGTTGGGATGATTCAAGATGGTCCCGCCCACATTGGCGGCTTTGAGGAATGTGACGACGCCGGCAGGGAGATGCTCGTAGGAAAGGGGAAACCGAGGACGGTTCGCGAACATCCTCCAAGAATTGAAGAAGATCACGGCAATTAGAAGCGCAGCGCCCACATGTTGCATGCGTGAGGGACGGCTGGTGGTGAGAGGTAAATGTGTTCGCAGAATCGGCAGCATGAGAAGCAGGCATTCATACCTCAGTCGTTCGCCCTTCAAGAGGAGGAAAAGGCCGGTCACACAGAGAAGCGCGTGACTCAGTCTTCCTTGTCGACGGATGTATGCGGTCAATGTTGCGACGCAGGCCAGAAGCGCCACAAGGTTAAAAATTGTTTGCGATAGTTGCTCAGCAGAAGCGAAGGGAGAAAAGTTGAAGACGAGAAAATCGTAGGGAGTCAATTGGCGAAATTCACTAATGTAGTGAGAAGCCTGTGCAGTGGAGATGAACGGCTGGCCTAAGAGGCCGGCGCCAGCAGGAGTGAGAAAGATACCGGCCAAACAGCCCCACACCCCTAACAAGAAGGGAGTGGTCGGTGGTCTTTTGGTAGCAGAACTCCGAAGATGCTCGATGAGCGATTCCGCAAAATACGCCACAACGACGACGAGAAGTACCGGGTACACAATCCCATGCATATTCATCCAAAGCACTGCCACGGGGACAAACCATAGGAGTCGTTGAGGCGCTGTTTCGCACAGCAGGAGCAGTAAGACAAGGCATAAATAGGTCACGAGGTGGGGTCGCACAACGAGACAGCGAGGAATGAGGAACAGCGCATAACAGGCGAGGAGAACAATCGCCGCCAGGTAGCCACGATTCCATGTCTGCGTTCTGCCCTTGAGTAGGAAGACTCCAATGAGCGACGCCGTGGCGACGTACGCCAGGGTTCGAAAGACAATCAGCCCCTTGTAGCCGAAGCCGGCATGTACGCCGTAAACGAGCAGTTGGAACAGCCAGTAATGATTAACGCGATGGCGCGGTGGCGAGAGGAACGAAAAGAAGCTGTCGAGGGCCGGCGCTCCATGTTGAACGATGTAGCGGCCTCCGCTGAGGTGATACCAGAGGTCGTTGTCAAGCGCTACGATGGGCCATCGAAACAACTGGAAGGAGAGGATGAGAGCCCAGGTTCCGAGACCGATGAGTGCTGCTGTGGCCTGAGCGCGGCCCTCTGAGCGAAAAGCGTGCATGTACGTGAGGGATATTGTGGCAAATGAGTCGAGTGGTTGTCAATGTTGAATGGGGTAGGGGAACAGCATAGCAGTTTTCTCTTGACGACACCGTAACAAATATGGCATAGTTACGGGGTAAGGTAAAGAGGACCTGGGCGAAAAGGCTACACTCGGAGCAATCCGAGGTCCCCGCCAAACGCGAAAGCGCAGGGCGGGTCCCCGCCAGAGAACGTTGGCGGGGAGGAAAGCCTCAGGCCCTGTGGGAGTGAAAGTAGGCTGAACGGCAAGAGGCAGCGCGCGGTTCTCCCGGATCAGGCGCTGCAAGCGTAAGGCTTGTCGAGAAGCAGGATACGTGAGTGTAGTGCCACAGGGTTGGTGAGGTTGCCGCCAAGGGCAATGAACGAGAAGAAAGCCATTGCTCACGCGGCAATGGCTTTTCTATTTGAGGCCAAAGCGAAAGGAGGGATGGAACATCTGTGCGGAGTGCGGAATTTGGAATGCGGAGTGAAAGGGAAAAGGGCTTTATTGATTCAGTATATTAGAGAAGTGAACCAGGAGGACGCACCAATGAAACGTTTCTCTCGTGCTTGCCCAGAGCCCAGAGCCCTGAGCCCTGAGCGCTCGTCAGGTTTCACCCTCATCGAACTGATGATCGTGGTCGCGATCATTGCGCTGCTGGCCGCCATCGCCATTCCGAATGTGTTGCGGGCTCGCACCAGCGCCAATGAGGCAGCCGCGATCGGTAACATCAGGGCCTTGGTCAGTTCGATGGAGATGTACCGGTCCGTCTACCAAAGCTATCCGTCTGCTGTTGGTAACTGGCAGGCGAACATGTATACCAATCCCAACCCAGACTTCGGCCCAGCGCCGTTTAATCTGGTGATGACCGGGACTAACACCAGCAAAGTCCAAGGGTTTGACTACGAATTTATAGGCTGTGGCACAGGACCATGTTCTACGTATACCATACGGGCGACTCCTGACACAACTTCCGATGGCTCGCGGACGTTCTGGGGAAATGATCAGGGCCAGACCAGCCACTGTTCAGGACTCAATGCGAACGACATCGTTCCCGCAACTGCTGTGACCATCGATCAGCAACCGGTCGCTTGCTGAAATAGGGGAAATACAAGAAATAGGGGGACACAATACGTATAGGCGGGATTGGGAGGTGTGAACTGCGCAGGAACGCGAGGAGGGTGAGCAGCAGTGTGTAAGTGCGAGGCTCGAGGCTCCAGGTGGTGTCTGCGCCTGGAGCCTCGTGTTTCGTCTCGTTTAGAGCGAAGCAGCCTCGAGATGGGGATTCAGCAGGCGGGACGTGAGGGGAGCGATGCCGTCGACGTGCACAATGATGATGGAAACGGAAGGATCTTGTGCGTGGCGTTCTTTCGCAATGGTCATGGCCTGGCGATTAAACTCCACATCTCCGGTAATCTGGAAGACAATGGCCGCCCCAAGGGGGATGCGCGCAGCCAACTGTTCATCTTGTGCCGTGAGTCTGCCAAATTCTGCGGAGAGATCCAACAAGCGATCCACATACTCATGGTCAGTCATCTTGCGGCGTCGCCTCCTCTACAAATCGCTCTCGGTACCAGGGCCAGTTTCCCTTCAAGTCATCCACCGCGATGGTCAGCGCTTCGTTCCAGTCTGCCAATCCCATCGGGGTTTTATCCACTCGTCCATCGGCATGGAGCACATCGCGATGGGCGAATCCATGACCGGTGTCGTAACGCGCAATCGGGCGCCACGTCTGATGCCACCACAGTTCCAGTTGAACCATAAACGCTCTCACCCGCCCACGCTCTTGGGTGTGTCGATGGCGCAAGCGGACATCGGATTCCGGGAACCAAAAGATATACTCGGTTGTCTGCACTCTGGTTATACTGTACCGGATCAGAAGCAACGCGTCAAGAGGGGGCAGGGGTTGTGACGAGCTATGAGACGAGAATTTGCAGGTGATCCCATGATGAGCGAGCTTCACAAAATCAGGGAGAAGCATTATCGGCAGAGCAAGTCTGCACGCGCAAAGAGACCTCTCCAGGACCGACGTTTTTTTGCCCAGCGGTTGCGAGCGGAGTCTCGTGTAGTCCATGTTGACTCGCACACGGTGCTGCGCGAATTTGAGCGTCTTCCGGAGTCTCTCTCGACTACACTGATTGATGGGAAAAAAAGATGAAAGTTTGGTATGACGCTGACGGGGATTATCTCGAGTTGGGCATGACGGGCCAAAAAGGCTCCTTCAAGGATGTGGGCCATGATATTTGGGAGCGAGTCGATACCAAAGGACGCGTCATCGGTGTCGCGATTGCTAATTTTTTGAAGCGGCAAACGCGCGCGCATGCGGAAGTGGACATTCCCCTCGAGATTGCTTTTCACCGATCATGAAACACGCTCAGAATCACGCTCAAGGCTCGAGGCTCAAGGCTCGAGGCTCGAGGCAAAAGATTTCAGCCTTCAGCCTTCAGCCTAGAGCCTTCAGCCATGCATTTACTCTCATCGAACTGCTCATCGGGGCGGCGACGCTGGCGATTGCCATTGTGGCGCTGCTGGGCGCGTTCTTCGGCCAGATCACCCTGAATGAGCACGCGCGCAACATGACCTGGGCCATCAACGATGCCAACCGCGTGATGGAGCGCCTCCGCCAAGTGAACAGTGGTTGCACTACACCGTCAACCGCAACCGATGCTACAGATGTCACGAAAGTCCCGGCAGCAGAATGTGGGGGAGTTGCCTGCACGAGTTGGGATAACTGGTTGGAGAATCAGCGGCCTACCGCGGGTGTGAGTGGAAAAAGCATCCAGCCGGATCCTGTCAACAACGAGTTGATCTTAGTGCGCACGAAGCCGGGAACCACCGATCCGTTGGAGATCACCGTAGCGGTGTGCTGGCGGCATCGTGGACGGATTTTGGGTGAATGCATTGCCAACGGTACAGCGTTGCAAGCGAGTGACACCGGGGTCAATGGCTTTACGGCCGGTGATGGTATTATCGGCTCGCCGGCGATGCTGACGACCCTCATGACATGCCGCAGCTAGCACCAGTCCATAGTCGACAGTCCACAGTCCATAGTAAAGAAGAACAGATGTGCCCTCAGCCCCCAGCCCAGAGCCCAGAGCCCAGAGCAGGATTTTCATTGATCGAGTTGCTGGTGGTGATGGCGATGATGGGGGTGGTGATGGGGGCGCTATTGACCAGCTTTCTGATCGGCCGCAAGTCGTACCTCTCCGCCGATGCCTACGTACAAGTCCAGCAAGAAGCCCGCCGCGCCTTCGATGTGATGGTGAAAGAGCTGCGCGAATCAGGATGGCGAGCCACTAGAGTTCAGCCGGCACCAGCGGCTCCTGTGATTGCAGGCGGGGTGACGGCAGGGCCGGGTGCGAGCCTCGATTTTCAAATTGCGCTGGGCTACGATGTAGGTACGACGATTACAGGCTGTCCTACTTCCGCGATTTGTTGGGGCGCTCAGAATGGAACAGGGACCCCTCGATACGATTGGAGCGTGCGCTATAGCGTCAATGGTACTCGGCAGCTCATCCGTGAGGTCTTCGATGCACCACCCCCCGCTGGCGGCAACGTAGTGCAGGGGACGGCGCGGGTCCTCGCGAACGACGTGCAGACATTCCAGGTCAGTTATACTAATAGCACAGTCAAGACAGTGGCAATTCAATTGGCGGTGCAGCAGACGTCTCAACAACTGGCAGGGGGCAGCATGAGTACCACGCCGGCTCCCTTGCAGACACGCGTGAGGTTACGGAACTGATGACATCAGCAATTGGTAAGTGCGGATTGCGGAGTTCGGAGTGCGGAGTTTCTTTCTTGGTATACCGCATTCCGCATTCCGCATTCCGCATTTCAAGAAGACAAGGCGTTTAAGCAGAGAACAATGCCCTCAGTTCCTTTTGCCGAGTTGACCAAGCCAGGCTGGCAGTTCCTCAAAAATTTCTCCAAGGTCAAACCCAAAGAGGCCAAGCTCACCGTTGGGGTGGACATCGGCTCTTCCTCTTTAAAGGTGGTCGCACTCGGGCCGAAGCGGCCGCTCGGCGGACGGCCTGTCGTGGGCCATCATCTGGTGGAGCTGGGCGACTCGCCGGAGTCCAGCGTCGTCTCAGCGCTGAAAGAGGCGATGAATGCCTTGCACCTCTCACTCAGGGACGTCAACCTGGCGGTGAGCGGCCAGTGGGTGATCATCCGCATCGTTGAAATGCCCGCCCTCAAGCCTGCAGAATTGATCCAGGCGCTGCCCTTTGAAGCGCAGCGCTATTTGCCCTTCAGCACCCAGGATGTGGTGCTCGATGGCGCGATGCTCGGGCCGGCCGAGGCGGGCAAAATCTGGGTGCTGATCGTGGCGGCGAAACGCGATTTGCTGGAGCGGCGCATTGCCTGGATCAAGCAAGCGGGATTGGAGCCGGCGGTGGTGGATGTGGATACGCTCGCCGCGGCGAACGCCTTTGTAGCATGCACCAGCAGCAAAGAGCTGATCGGCACCCATGCCCTGATTAATGTCGGGGCGCAACTGACCAACTTGGTGATTTTGAAGGACGAGGTGCCGTATCTGGTGCGGGATATTCCCTGGGGCAGGGTGAAGCTGTTGCGCAACGTGGCCGAGCAATTAGGCAGCGATGAGGCGCAGGTGCTGGCTCAGCTTAAGCCGGGTGCTGCGCCGGCGCAGCCGCTGCTGGATGCGATGAAAGTGACCACCGAGTCGCTGACCGTGGAGTTGCAGTTGTCGTTTGATTTTTTTGAGAGTCGGTTCGGGCCCCCGCCCGCGGAATTGATGGTCAGCGGAGGCGTGAGCCTTTGTCCAGGGTTTTTGGATGCGCTGAAAGCGCACGTGCCGCAAACGGTGAAGCCGTGGGCGCCCAGCGGGGATTTGTCCAGCCAATTCGCCGTGGCGTATGGCTTAGCACTCCGATCATGATTTCTATTAACTTACTTCCAGAATCGTACCGGCAGCCGGTCACCAGCCCGATGCAGCAGTTTCACCGCTCGCCGCTGGCGGTGATGGTCGGCGGGTTCCTGATCGGGGTGGCGGGGTTGTTGTTTGCCGGGGTGCAGATGCGCCAGGCCGCCCTGGGGACGGTGAATGCTCGCCTACAGCAGGTGGCGGGGAAGAAAACGACGGTGGATGAGTTGAATGCGCTCGTTCGGGATCTGCGTGATCAGCGCACCGTCTTTGAGCGCCTCAGCCGTGCGCGCAGCCGATGGGCGCATCATTTGAACGTGCTCTCGAATGTGACCCCGGAGGGCGTCTGGCTGACCGACTTCGCGCTCGACCCGGACAAAGGGTTGGTGATCCAAGGCTCCGCCCTGGCCCAGGGCGGGCAAGAAATGGTGCGGATTACCCGGCTCGTGGATGGCTTGAAATCCGAGGAGCAACTCGCCAAGGTGCTCCAGAATGTGCAAATTGAGTCGATCAAACGGATGAAGGAAGAGCAGTTGGATGTGGTCGAGTTTACGCTCACGGCCAAGCTCGCCACAGGAACGGGGGGATGAAACTTCCGGCCGCAAAACGCGAGCGCACCGTCCTGGTGGGCGTGGTGGTGTTTGGAGCGTTTATCCTTTACCTCTACTGCACCGCGCTCGTCATGCCGTTGTGGACACAGTTCCTTCGGTTAGGCCAGGACGTGCGCACGGCGCGCGTGAAGCTGCAAGACACGGAGCGGGTGGTGGCCCAGGAGCCCCAGTTGCGCCAGGAGCAGCAGGGCCTGTCTGAGACCATTGAAGAGTTGGGCCGCTCGCTGCCCTCCGAAGAGGCGCTGCCAAAGGTGATTGAAGTGCTGAGCAACGTGGCCAGCGAGGTGGGCGTGCGCATTCAGACGATTTTCCCGCAGCGCTCCTTTGAGAGCGCGGCCGACACCGCCAAGAAAGAAGGGTCCAAAGGAACGGCTGATCATCTCAAGGAATTGTACAAAGAGATTCCCATTCAAATCGACGCGCTGTCCGGGTTTCATCAACTGGGGATGTTTTTGAGCCGCGTGGAGTCGGATGCGCAAGCGATGGAAGTGAAGAGCCTGCGGATTAGCGGGAATCCCAAAGAGCCGCGTGCGCACGATGCCAAGCTGGTGTTGCGCGTCTACTTCGCCGGCACGAAGGCGAAACGATGAAGAGATGCTTCTGTTTGCTCTGGGCTCTGGGCTCTGGGCTCTGGATGATAGGGGCTGTCGCCGCAGAGGAAACGTGGCACTACGACGCCAAGGGGCGCTGCGATCCGTTTTTTCCGCTCGTGCAAGAAGGCAAGAGCGTCCCCTGCGAAACCAATCAGGCCGGGTCGGAGCTATCGACCGGGCTGTTGCAGTTGGGGGGGATCTTGTGGGATGCGGGCGGCAATTCCATTGCCCTCATCAACGGGACCGAGGTCAAGCGCGGCGACCGGGTGGAGGGATACGACGTGGCGGAGATTCGCAACGACGCCGTGGTGTTGATGCGCGACGGGCAGTCGCTGATACTGCAGATGACGTATGAGGATCAGAAGGAACCGGCGTCGACGCCTTCACGCGGCGCGCCAAGAGGAGGGAAGCATCCGTGAGCAGACTCAAGCAGTGGCTAGTCGGTGTGATGGTGTTCGCAGGCCTGGTCATCGCAGGGACTGCGCCTTCAGCGGCTAACACCACGGAGGAACAGACGCCCTCGAAAGAGACGGCGGCTCCGGCTGTGGAGCAAACCTCATCAGGCCAGGTGGCTCCTGATGTCGGGGCGGAGACCGCAGCGTCGCCAGTGCCGGCCGCGCCGGCCCCGACTGATGTCGGGGCGCCTGCGGCGTCTCCAGAGCCACAAGCGCCGGGGCTGATCAGCGTGGACTTCAAGGATGCGGACATCCGCCAGGTGCTGCGCATTATCTCCCTCAAGAGCGGAGTGGATGTTGTCGCCGGGCCGGATGTGGAAGGGCTGGTCACCATCAAGCTCACCAACGTGCCGTGGGAGCAGGCGCTGGATGTGATCCTGCGCACCTACAGTTTGGCGTATGAGCGCAAGGGCAACATCGTGCGGGTGCTGACGGCGGCGGCCGTTGAACAAGAGACACTCGCCACAGAAGTCTATCCGTTAAGTTATGCAAAGGCGAAAGATGTCGCCGATATGATGAAAGAGATGTTGACCGACCGCGGCAAGATCAAGTTCGATGAGCGCACCAACACCGTGATCGTCGTCGACTTGCCCTCAAACATCTTTCAAATAGGCCAGGTGATCAAGCGGTTGGATCAAATCACGCCGCAGGTGCGCATCGAGTCGAAAATTATCGAAACGACCCTAGCGACGAATGACCACATCGGCATTGACTGGTCTGATAGCCTCGCCGTGACGGCAGAGAAAACTAGCGTGCCGACCACCTTTCCGTTTTCAGGCGGTGGGAATCTTGGAAATTTAGGCACGACATTTATTCCTCGTGTCACAGGGTCTAATGAAGGACGAATACCCGAAGTGGGGGGAACCTTTACATTCGGCACCATTGCTGCGAGTGCTTTAACTATCACACTCAATGCCATCAGCAACAGAACCGACACGAATATTCTCTCCAATCCCAGCATTACCACGATGAATAACCTGGAAGCGACGGTGCAAGTCGGGGAGGATATTAATATTCCTAACTTTCAGATTGATCCCTCGACGGGCAAGGCGACAGTAAGCGGCTTTCAGACGCGCTCCACCGGCATCCTGCTAAAAGTGACCCCGCACGTGAATCAAGAACGGGAAATTGTGCTGGATCTGAAGCCGGAGATCACAGAAATTAAAGAGACCTTTGACAAATTTGCGGCGGGTATCGAATTTCCGCGCTTTACCGTGCAGAAGGCGAATACGCAGGTGCGGCTCAATAACGGCGAGACGCTGGTGATCGGCGGATTGGTCAAACGGAAGAAAACGGTCTCGCATGCCAAGGTGCCCTTCCTGGGAGATATTCCGGTGCTGGGTTATCTGTTCAGCGACCATAAGGTCGAAGAGCCGACGCACCAAGATTTGTTGATCTTTATCACGGTGAATCTGGTGGAAGATGAGCCGAAGGCGGAGAAGGCGCTCGCGGCCCAGCCCAGCGAGTAAAAACATGGCGCAAAGCGTAAGGCGTCAGGCGCAGGGAACGGCAAAAGGCACCGCGGTTCTTCTCCGCCAGGCTCTTTTTGTTATCTTCCTGGTTCTTGTTACCTCGCACCTCGCACCTCGCACCTCGCACCTCGTGGCGTGGGCGGCGCAGATTTATCCGAAGGCGGCGTCCAAGAAGCCGGAGCCGCTGACGGCGGAGAAGTTATTGATGCGGCTGGATCGGCTGGAGGACGCCGGCCAGCAACTAGCGCAGGCGATGAGCGACATCAAGAGTAAGTTAGCCATCATCCGAGTGCGCGCCTCCAGTAGAGCGGCCTGTCCATAAGATGGCTCAGGGCTCAGGGCTCAGGGCTCAGGGGAAAAGCGTAAGATTTCTTCTTCTTCTTAGTATTGGTTGGCTGTTGCCCACAGCCCAGAGCCCTCAGCCCTCAGCGTTCACGGAGGCGGCTCAGGATGAGGAGGGACTGCAGGGAAGGCCGTCTTCCCAGGAGCCAAAGAAAAACGAAATGATCTTGACCGAGGCGCAGCTTGCCGCAGTGCAGCGGCGGCTGGATCGCCTGGCCGAGCAGCACCAACAACTGGCCCAAGCGATTGCCGAGATCAAAGCCGAACTCGCCATCATCCAAGTCCGCGTCACGAATTGACGCCTCAGACGATGGTGTGGTACGCTAGCAATAGAGAAACATGAGGGACGCGATGAAGACGGAGATGACGATTCCAAAACAGTTGACGCATGGCGACGAGCTGGTCATCCTTCGACGGGTCGAATATGAGCGGCTGCAGCATCAGTTGGCTGAGGTTGAAGATGCGCTGGCCAAAATTCGCCGAGGCGAGCACGAATACCGCACCGGAAAAACTCGCGTCGTCCATTCGCTGATCGATCTCCGCCGCGTATGATTTGCCGTCCAATTCGGACGGTTCGGGTGACTTCAGATTTTAAAAAAGCCTTCCGCAAGCTTCCCGCTAACCTTCAAGCGCTCGCAGATCGAAAAGATCATTGGTTTCGAAACGACGCATTTGATCCTCGTTTGCGCACTCATCGACTCAAGGGATCGTTAGAGGGGTATTGGTCTTACTCAGTCAATTATCAGTTCCGCGTGCTATTTCGTTTTCTTGCCCAAGACGAAGCGATTTATTACGACATCGGGACGCACGAAATTTACCGTTAAGTTTCAACCAGATTCTTCGCACTTCTCTCCTGATTTCAGATAGCGCCGCCGGGCGGTTCTGTGGTATACTCCCTCGTCTGTTGTTTCAGCAGCGTGGAGGTGCGGCATCTGGCCGAATTGGGTCGATCTCTTCGTGATTCTAATTCCAGTGCTCCGAGCCTGTTACGTGGGCTTTAGCTCGGGATTGGTGTCCGGTCTGCTGAATCTGCTCGGCATCGTTGGCGTGACGGTGTTGGCGTGCAATGCTCGCGCCATTGTTGCGCAGTGGTTGGCCCCCTGGTGGCGGTTTGATCCGATGTGGGTCGACTATGTCTGTTTTGCGGTGCTGCTGCTGACGGGGATTCTGCTCGTGCACTGGCTGCTGCGCAAGCTCTCCACTATTCTGCAGTGGGAGCGGATGCACTGGTTCATTCAAGGGTTGGGATTGGTCGTCGGCGGGATGCGCGGTCTCTGGTGGGCGGGGTTGTACGTGCTCATCCTCCAGTCATTCGGGATTCCGTATTTGCAGGACAGCGTGCAGAAGCGTTCTCTGTTGGGGCCGCAACTCTCGCGGCTAGCCCAAGAGCGCATCGCGTGGGTGGCCGACTGGTTTCCCGGGCACGGCGCGCGGGGCGCGTCTCTGGTGCCGCAGGTGGTGATCAACATTCCGCAGTTGCCCAGTCTGTATGATACGCCTGGTGGTACGCCCGGGTCGTCGAAGAACAAGAGCAGGCGGTAATGCCGTTGGTGCCGGACACCGTGCTGGATGAGATTCAAGCGCGGGTGGACATCGCCGAGTTGATCGGCCGGTATGTGCCGCTCAAGCGCGCGGGGCGGCATTTCAAAGCGCGGTGCCCGTTTCACCAAGAGCGCACCCCCTCGTTTCACGTGAACACGGACAAGCAGATTTTTCACTGCTTTGGCTGCGGCGTCGGGGGCAACATCTTCGGCTTTCTGATGCAGCAGGACCGGCTGACGTTTCCCGAAGCGGTGCAGCAGTTGGCGGAGCAGGCCGGAGTGGAGGTGCCGGCGGCCTCGCGGGAGGCGCGCGATGACCAGCGCGACCACCTGCTGGCGGTGCTTGAAAAAGCGTGCCAGTATTACGAGCGCGTGCTCGCGCACCCGGAGGAAGGGCGTCTCGCCCGCGCCTATATTGTGACGCGCGGAGTGACCGAGGACACGCGCCGCGCGTTTCGCCTCGGAGCGGCCCCGATGGCCGGTTGGGACCGGCTCGTGGCCGCGGCGCAGAAAACAAAAAATTCGACCACGCTGTTGCAAGAGGCCGGGTTGATTCTGCAAGGGCAGCGAGGCTGGGTGGATCGGTTTCGCCAGCGGGTGTTGTTTCCGCTGCAGGATGTGCGGGGGCGGGTGGTGGGCTTCGGCGGGCGCAGCCTCGCGAACCAAGAGCCGAAATATCTCAACGGTCCGGAGACGGCCGTCTACAGCAAGGGCCGCCAGCTTTTTGGATGGCCCCAGGCGAAAGAGGCGATCCTCAAGCTGAAAGCGGCCGTGGTCGTCGAGGGCTATTTTGATTGCGTGGTGCTCTGGCAAGCGGGAATTCGCCATGTGGTGTCGCCGCTGGGGGTGGCCTTGACGGCGGAACAGGCGAAGCTGCTGGCCCGCTACGCCGAGCGCGTGGTGCTGGCCTTTGATGCCGATGCGGCCGGGGACGAAGCCGCCCTGCGCGGCATTGATGTGCTGGTGGAAGCGGGCTTGTCGGTGCAGGTGGCGCACCTGCCGCGTGGTGTTGATCCGGATGAGCAGGTGCGCGCCGTGGGGACCGCCGGCTTTCAGGAGCTGTTGGATCAGGCCGCTGGGGTGTGCGACTTCTTGCTGGCGTGCGCGGTGGCGCGCTACAATACGCGCGAGGCGACGGGCAAAGTGCGGGCCGCGCAGTTCGTGCTCCCCACCGTGGCGAAGGTGTCGAATGCGATGCTGCGCAGCGAGTATGTGCGGCTGATTGCCGAGCGGCTCCGGCTGGATGAGCGGGCGGTGATGGAGGAATTGCAGAAAGTCAAGCCCCGCACGTTCAACGCGCCGGCATCAGCGGCCATGCCGCCGGCTAAGACGCCGGCCGGGCAGGGGTCCCGACTGATGTCGGGGCAGGCGGAACGGCTGCTGGTGGCCTTGTTGCTGGATGAGCCGGTGCGATGGGCGGCGATTCGCGAGGCCACATGGGTGGGCGAGCTGGAGGATGAACGGTTGCAGCAGATCGTGTCCACCGTGCAGGCGATGCATGAGGCGCCTCAGCCTCAAGCCGGGGCGCCGACGGCCCGCCGCGGCCCGCTGACAGCGGCGCAGGTGATTTCTCGGGTGTCGACCGAGCCGGGTATGGCGACGCTGGTCGCCGAGTTGGTGCAGACGGCCCAGGCGATTCCCGCGAAAGAGGAGACGTTTCGCCAGTGCGTGGTGAAGCTGGAGACGCAGGCGCGCTCCCGCGAGCTGGCGGCGCTGCGCGAGGAGATGGCGCAGGCGCAGCAGCAAGGCCGCGAGGCTGAGGTGACGCGCCTGCTCGGGATGCATCAGCACCTGATGAAACAACGGGCGCACGGGAGGACACGGTAATGGCACTGGCAAGGCGCAAGGCTCTCAGCGAGCGATTGGCTCGGGCCGTGACCATCGGACGGGAAAAAGGCCACCTCACCTACGAGGAGCTGAATCATCTGCTGCCAGAGGATGTGGCCTCGCCGGAAGAGATCGATGAGTTGCTCACCCTGTTGGGCAAGGAGCACATCGAAATTGTGAACAAGCCCGTCAAACCTTCCGGGGCGACGCACGCCGAGGCGCGGGAAGACGCGGAGCCGGCCGCAGAGGAGCTGCCTGTGCTCAAACAGCTCGATGATCCGGTGAAGATGTATCTGCGGCAGATGGGCCAGATTCCGCTGTTGACCCGCGAGCAAGAGCTGACGCTGGCCAAGCAAATTGAGGCGGCCGAGCTGGCGTTTCGCGAGCATGTGTTGCGGCTGCCCTTTGTGCGGCGCGAGTTGCTCGCACTCACGGATCGCTTGATCGAGGGAGAGCTCAACCCGGAAGACTATGTGAAGGATGACCCCAACCTCAAGCGCGAAGAGCTGATCGCCCAGTTGGTGCTGTTGCGCAAGCGGCTGAAACACACCCAGGCGCGCGCGAAGGTGTGGCGGCTGCTGGAGGACTACCATCTCACCATCCGCGCCATTGAATGGATCGTGGGCCGGCTCGAGCAATTTTTGCGGGTGCGGGTCTCCCCGGTGCGCCGCACGGTGCTGCAACAGCGTCGAGCGCAGCGCCGGTTGCTGGGGGGCGCGCCCGAGGCGATGCGCGAGAGGCTTCGAACCATTCGCCAGGCGGAGGGGGACTACACGAAAGCGAAGAAAGCGCTGGTGGAGGCGAATCTCCGGCTGGTGGTGAGCATTGCCAAAAAATACACCAATCGCGGCCTGTCGTTCTTGGATCTGATTCAAGAGGGCAACATCGGGCTGATGAAGGCGGTGGAAAAATTCGAGTATCAGCGCGGCTATAAGTTTTCCACCTATGCGACGTGGTGGATCCGCCAGGCGATCACGCGCTCCATCGCCGATCAGGCGCGCACGATCCGCATTCCGGTGCACATGACCGAGACGATCAACAAGCTGATTCGCGTGTCGCTCGCGATTGTGCAGGAGACCGGGCGCGAACCGATGCCGGAAGAGGTCGCCAAGGCCACCGGCGTGCCTGTGGATAAGGTGCGCGGGATCTTGAAGATTGCGCAGGAGCCGATTTCATTACAGACACCCGTCGGGGAGGACGGCGATACGCATTTCGGCGATTTCATCGAGGACAAGCGCGCCGTGTCTCCGGCGAATGCGACAGCCTACAGCATGTTGAAGGAGCAGGTGGGGGAAGTGCTCACCAGCTTGTCAGAGCGGGAGCGGCAGGTGCTGCTGCTGCGCTTTGGATTGCAAGATGGCTCTCCGCGCACGCTGGAAGAGGTGGGGCAGATGTTTCATGTGACGCGGGAGCGCGTCCGGCAAATTGAGGCGAAGGCGCTGCGGAAACTCCGGCATCCGACCCGCAGCCGGCGGCTGCGCAACTTCCTCGAACTGACGTTCTCGTCGGAAAAGGGCTACGCGGCCTAAAAAAGGGGACACGAAAAAAGGGGACATTCATATTTTTCCAATCCTCCTGTGACCTAGAAAAATAAGAATGTCCCCTTTTTTTGTTTTTCGTGTCCCCTTTTTCGGGCCGGTAGCTCAGTGGTCAGAGCAGGTGGCTCATAACCACTTGGTCGGAGGTTCGATCCCTCCCCGGCCCACTTACATAAGGTAAAAATCAAAAGGTAAAAGGTAAAAGTGAGGTAAAAGTGTCCACAGAGTCTTCACCTTCTACTTTTACCTTTTTCGTTTTACCTTTTACCTTAGTTGTTGCCGGGCGATTAGCTCAGCTGGTTAGAGCGCATGCCTCACATGCATGAGGTCACAGGTTCAAGTCCTGTATCGCCCACGCTTTGGTTCTCGACAGAGAACCAAAGCATCCCGAGGCTTATGGCCGAGGGACGACCGATGAGCATGACATGGCAGCGATGCTGGACGTCTTAAAGCAACTGCAAGTGATTGACGCCGAACTGTATCTGCTGCGCCACGAGCAGCAGCGCAAGCCGCTGGAGCTGGAGCGGGCCAAGCAAGCTCTCGCCGAGGAGGAAGCGCGCGCCAAGACGAGCGAGGCGCAGATGCACGCCGTGCAGGTGCAGCAGAAAGAAAAGGAGATAGAGCTGGGGGCCAAAGAGGCGCAGGTGAAAAAGTTCCAGGGCCAGATCTTTCAAGTCAAGACGAATAAGGAATACTCCGCGATTCAGCAAGAGATCGAAGGGGCCAAGGCCGATATTTCGCTCACGGAGGAAGAAATTTTGAAGCTGATGGATGTGATCGAACAGGCCAGGCAGCAGCATCAGCAGCAGGCCGCGCAGGCGGCCGCGCAGCAGCAGCGGCTGCGAGAGGAAGAGACGCGCGTGCAGGAAGAACTCACGATCATGCGGCAGCGCGCGGAGACGCTCGAGTCTCAGCGGACGCGGCTCACGCCGCAGGTGGAGCGCGCCGCGCTGTCGCTCTACGAGCGCGTGCTGGCCGGGCGGGAGGGATTAGCGCTGGTGCCGCTGGTGAACGAATCGTGCGGGGGCTGCCACATGGTGCAGCCGCCTCAGGTGATCAGCGAAGTGCGCCTGAATGCCAAGTTGGTGACGTGCGACAGTTGCAACCGCATTCTGTATCAGGATCATGCGTGAGGCCGTGTCGGTGTTCATTGACGGGGCGAGTGTCGGCAATCCCGGCCCGGCGGGCATTGGCGTGGTGTTTCTAGACACCCACGGAACGACGCTGGCCCAGCTCTACAAATATATCGGCGACACCACCAATAACGTGGCCGAGTATTTAGCGCTCGTCTATGCGCTGCAGGAGGCGCTCGCGCGCGGCTGGACGGTGCTGACGGTGCGCACCGATAGCGAACTGCTGGCGAAACAGCTCAGCGGCGCGTACAAAGTGCGCGATCCGCTCTTGCGGCTGCTTCACGACGTGGCCGCGCATGCCAGAAGCAAGTTTGCGTCGTGCGCGATCGAGCACATCAGCCGAACGCTCAATACGCAGGCGGACCGGCTGGCGGCGGAAGCCGTGGCATCGCGCTTTGATACCACGCTTAAAACAGTGTGAAAACCGGGGGGTCGTCGGATGGTCGCTCTGCGCCCGTGTGGCGCAGGGAGGAAAGTCCGAGCTCCATAGGGCAGCGTACCCCGTTAAGCGCGGGGCCTCCGCCGAAAGGCGGGGAGGATTAGAGCCACAGAGACGAGTAGCCCCGCCTGTGGCGGGGTGAGGTGAAACGCGGCAATCTCTACGCGGTGCAAGACCAAACGTCTCGCGCGTCGGGTGGCCCGCCCGCGTCCCCGCCGAAAGGCGGGGCCACGAGAAGGTAGGTCGCAGGAGCCTCGTCGCAAGATGGGGCCCAGATGGATGACCGTCCTCGACAGAACTCGGCTTACAGGCGGCCCCTCGGTCTATTGTTGACGGATCATTCGCAAGCGGGTATACTCAACGATTCGACGAGCAAGACACCAGAGAGAGGACCATGGCCATTACCACACTCGAACGACGCACGGTGATCAAACAGTTTCAGACGCACGAGCAGGATACCGGCTCCCCTGCGGTGCAGGTGGCCCTGCTCACGCAGCGCATCAACGGCCTCAGCGGGCATTTCAAGGCGCATAAGAAGGATGTGCACTCAAGACAGGGGCTGTTGCGCATGGTGAGCGAGCGCCGGCGGCTGCTGGGCTATTTGAAACGGCACGATGAGACCGGCTACCGCAACGTGCTGGACACCCTGGGGCTTCGCAAGTAATGCTCGCCCGCGTGTCAACGCTGCTGGGGGCGAAGGAACTCTCCCTCGAGACGGGCAAAGTCGCCAAGCAGGCCGATGGCGCGGTGCTCGTGCAGCAAGGCGATACCGTGGTGCTGGTGACGGCGGTGTATGACCGCGCCGCCAGCGGGGAAGCGAGCGACATGGCGCCGCTGACCGTGGACTACCGGGAAAAGTCGTATGCCGCGGGGAAGATTCCCGGCGGTTTTTTCAAGCGCGAAGGACGTCCCACCGAAAAAGAAATTCTCACCTCCCGCCTGATTGATCGGCCGATCCGTCCGCTGATTCCGAACGGCTTCCAGCACGATATCCAAGTGATCGCGATGGTGCTCTCCTCGGACGGGGAGTACGATCCCGATGTGCTGGCCATCGTGGGGGCGTCGGCATCGCTGTGTCTCTCGTCGCTCCCGTTTCCATACCCGGTGGCGGCGGTGCGCGTGGGCCTGGTGAACGGGCAGTTCGTCGTGAATCCCACCTATCAGCAGCTTGAGCAGAGTCTCATGGACATGGTGGTGGAAGCCTCGCCCAAGGGCGTCTTGTCGGTGGAGGGCGGCTTCCGCGAGGTGCCGGAGGAGCGCGTGTTCGAGGCGATGACGTTTGGCTATGAGCAGGCGATGAAACTGGTGGCGCTGCAGGAGGCGCTGGTGGCCAAGGCGGGCCGTCCCAAGGCGACCACGCTGGCCACCTTCGAGGTGCCGGCCGCAGTGCTGAAGGCGGTGCGCGAGCGCGCCACGCCGGAGCTGAAGACGTTGTACGGGAAGCCATCCAAAGACGAGCGCGCCACGGCGATCGAGCAGTTGCGGGCGTCGCTCATCAAGCAGTTGGCTCCCGAGGGCGGGACGGTGCTCGCCGACCACGTCACCTGGGCGCTGAAGACGGTGGAGCGCGAGGAGGTGCGCCGGCTCATTCTCGAGAGCGGTGCGCGGGTGGATGGGCGCGGCTACACCGAGTTGCGGCCGATTACCTGTGAGATCGGCGTGCTGCCGCGCACGCACGGCTCTGGGTTGTTTACGCGAGGCGAAACCCAGAGCCTCTCCGTGACGACCTTAGGGACCAGCGATGATGAACAGCGCATCGAGTCGCTGGAGGGCAAATCGTTCAAGCGGTTCATGCTCCACTACAACTTTCCCTCGTTTAGCGTGGGGGAAGTGCGGCCGGTGCGTTCTCCCGGCCGCCGCGAGATCGGCCACGGAGCCTTGGCGGAGCGGGCGTTGGCGCCCATGCTTCCGGGCAAAGAGTCGTTTCCGTATACGATCCGCGTCGTGTCCGATATTTTGGAATCGAACGGCTCCTCCAGCATGGCCACGGTGTGCGCCGGGACGCTCTCGCTGATGGATGCCGGCGTGCCGATCAAAGCCCCGGTGGCCGGGGTGGCGATGGGGTTGGTGAAAGAGGGCGCCCGCGCGAAAATTTTGACCGACATTGCCGGCCTGGAAGATCACTTCGGCGACATGGACTTTAAGGTCGCCGGCACGCGGCAGGGTGTGACGGCCGTGCAGTCGGATGTGAAATTGGCGGAGGGCCTCTCGCTGGAGCTGATTCGCGAGATTCTGACGCAAGCCCATCCGGCGCGTATGACGGTGCTGGATCGCATGGCCGAAACGATCAGCCAGCCCAAGCCGTCGATTTCCACCTATGCGCCGCGCATTACGACGCTCAAAATCAATCCGGATCGCATCCGCGATTTGATCGGGCCGGGCGGACGGACCATTCGTCGAATCATTGAAGAGACCGGGGTGACCATCAACGTGGAAGATGACGGCAGTGTGGATGTGGCTTCCAATGATGCGCAGAAGTCGGACAAAGCTCTCGAGATCATCCGCGGGCTCACCGAGGATGTAGAAGTGGGCAGAATCTACGTGGCCAAGGTGAAGCGCATCATGAATTTCGGCGCGTTTTGTGAGATTCTGCCGGGCAAGGAAGGCCTCGTGCACGTGTCGGAGCTGGATGATAAGTACGTCAAAAAAGTGGAAGATGTGGTGAAGATCGGGGAAGAGATTCGCGTGCAAGTGATCGAGGTGGATGAGCAGGGCCGCGTGAACCTCTCCCGCAAGCGCCTGCTTGAGTCCGCGACGTCCGCGACGAAGAGCGAGGCACCGTCCAGTTAAACCCTATGATCTCACAGACGTTTCGCCGGCGTCTGGGAAGCGTGCTCGTTGGAGCTGGCGGATGTTTTACCTTCCTCGCCTTGGCGTGGTTTGATCCGGCCGATTTCTCCTTCCTCAGTTCCAGCCCTAACAGTCCGGTCCGTAACATCGGTGGCGTCGTCGGCGTCTGGGTGGCGTCGATTGCGCGCGAAGGCTTCGGCCTCGCCTCGTTCGTGATTCCGCTGGTGTGCGCGATGTGGTCGGTGCAGCTCTGGCGCGGCTCATGGACGGGGGCCCGGTGGACGACGCGGACCGCCGCGGCCGGCTGCTTGTTGGCATCGGGCGGGGCGCTGGCGGCGCTGACGTCGTTTGATCCGCTGCGCCAAGCGCACGCCGGGGGAGCGCTGGGGTATGCGCTGGTTTACTCGGGCCGCTACTATTTGGGCTCGGTAGGCACCGCACTCCTGGCGGGCTGCGTGGCGCTGTTGGCGTGGGTGCTGGTGATGGATGATGCGTCGCTGCCGCGCCGTGCCTTCGCCTGGTTGAAGCCGCTCGGCCGGATGCGCCGGCGGCCTGAGCCTGCCCCTCCCATCGGCGGGGTGCCCGCCCCAGCAGCCTCAGCCGCAGTACACAGCGCGGCCCAACAAGCCGGCGTGTCCGTTCGAGGAGCGGCCGAGCCTCGCATTCGATCGACGGTCACTCCCAAACCGAAAACGTTGCCCACGCTGCCGGTGCGCCTGCGTCAGACGCACAGCGGCTTTCAACTCCCCTCGCTGGAGTTGCTCACGCCGCCTCCGCCGGCGATGGCCCACCAGCGCGAGGCGGATCCCCTGATCAACGCTCGTCTTCTCGAGGAGGCGTTGCGGGAGTTTGGGATCGAGGCGCACGTGGTGAACATTGATCGCGGCCCAACGGTGACGCGGTACGAGTTGGCTCCGGCCCCCGGTGTTAAGCTGACGAAGATCGTCGCGTTGTCCGATGATCTGGCCCTGGCGCTCAAGGCGGTGAGCTGCCATATCGTGGCACCCATTCCTGGGAAAGGCTTGGTGGGCATCGATGTGCCGAATGCGACGGCGACCGTGGTGTCCGTGAAAGACATTCTGACCTCGCGCGAGTTCGCGCAGCTTCATTCGCCGCTGGCGTTGGCCATTGGCCAGGACGTGTCGGGCCATCCCATGGTGGTGGATCTGCGCGAGTGTCCTCATCTGCTGATCGCCGGTGCCACCGGCTCGGGCAAGACGGTCTGTTTGAACAGCCTCCTCACCGGGTTGCTCTACCACGCCACGCCGGATGAATTGAAATTTCTGATGATCGATCCCAAGAAAGTGGAGTTGGCGCTCTTTAACGACATCCCGAATCTGATCGCCCCCGTGGTGACCGATGCGAAGCAGGCGTCGGTGGCGCTGGGCTGGGCGGTGCAGGAAATGGAACGCCGGTACAAGCTCTTGGCAAAATACGGCGCGCGCAACATCGATCGCTACAATCAAAAGATCGCGTCGGCTGACCGTTTCCCTGTGACCAGAGGCTCGGGAAGCGATCTCGAGGCGAGGGCGAGGGAGGGAGACGACGCGCCCGATCCGGATGATGGCAAACGGTTGCCGTATCTGGTGATCGTGATTGACGAGTTGGCTGATTTGATGATGATTGCCTCGCAGGACATGGAGCATGCGATCACCCGCCTGTCGCAGCTCTCGCGGGCGGTGGGCTTGCATATGATCTTGGCGACGCAGCGGCCCTCGGTGGACGTGATCACCGGGGTGATTAAAGCGAACTTTCCGGCGCGCATCGCGTTTCAAGTCGCCTCGAAGGTGGACTCGCGCACCATTCTGGATGCCAACGGCGCCGACAAGCTGCTCGGCCGCGGCGACCTGCTGTTTTTACGGCCAGGCACGGCCAAGCCGGTTCGCGCTCAAGCCGCCTATGTCAGCGATCCGGAAATTGAGCGGCTCGTCGCGCACTTGAAGGCCCAACAGGCACCCGTCTATGATGAGCGGCTCGTGGCGCGGCAGCAGCAGCCGGAGGAGGCGTTCGGGGGCTTCGATGAGAAGGACGAGCTCTACGAGATCGCCAAACGCACTGTGCTGGAGGCGGGTCAGGCTTCGACATCGTTGTTGCAACGGCGCCTGCGTTTGGGGTATGCTAGGGCCGCGCGCATCCTGGATGTGATGGAGCAGGAAGGGATCGTGGGCCCGCCGCAAGGCAGTCGGCCCCGTGAGCTTTTGGTCGCTCAACACAAGGTGGAGTCAGCCTCATGACCTCAACCAGCGTCGGGGAACAGTTGAAACAGGCTCGCACGGCGTTGCAGCTCAGCGTGAAGCAGGTGTCGCAGACGACGAAGATTCAAGGCTGGGTGCTCGAAGCGCTCGAAGCGGATCAGCTGCACACGACGATGAGCGCTGTGTATGTGCGAGGCTTCGTCGCCACCTACGCGAAGCTGGTGCGCCTCGATCCGCAGCCCTTGTTTGCGCAGCTCTATCCGCCCGCTCTCGTTGCGGAGACGACAGAGAGCTCGTGGCAACGGCTTCACCCAGAGCCCAGAGCCCAGAGCCCAGAGCCAATCGTGAGGTTTACGCCCATCGAGTTGCCTTGGGCCGCTTTCCGTCGCCTGGCGATCGGCGCGATGGGTGTGGCGGCGCTGTGGGCGCTGGTGGTGGTCAATCCAATGAAGCATCTAAACCCCCATCTGGGGGTAAAGCTGCGGCTGCCCCATCGGGAGGCCAGTTTTGCCGTTCCCAAGGGGCCGGTGCGCGCGTCAGCAGCTTCCTCTGCGGTGGCCATCGAGCCTACGCAGGCGCTGGAGTTAACGATTCAGGCGCGGCACGACACCTGGGTGTCGGTGAGAGCGGATGGACGGCTCCTCACCCAGCAGCATGTGCAGGGCGGCTCGAAAGAAAGTTGGAAAGCTCGTCGACGGCTGGAGCTGGTGGTGGCCAATCCTGCCCAGGTGGAGGCTACCCTGAACGGCCGGTCGATCAGCCCGTTCGTGATGGCCCATCACGGGCGGTTGGTCATCACCCATCAACAGATCAAGCCGTTGGCCGAGCCAGCACCCCGGGTCAGCACGGCCCAAGCGCCCTCGGCTCAGTAAGTCCGTCACTCTCTCATGACACACACCACTTCTGTGGAATTGCCTCCACTGGCTGCCATCACCTCGCGGCGTGGGGCCGCGCGTTACGCAACGCGCGGCACTTCCTCGCCAGCAAGGATGGTGCCGGCTCGGTCGAAGGCACAGCCGACGGTGAGTCTCATCAGCTTAGGCTGTCCGCGGACGCTGGTGGACTCCGAGCGTTATCTGGGGCAGGTGAAGCAGGCGGGTTTCAGGATTGTTGAGACGGTGGAAGAGTCGGATGTGGTCGTTATCAACACCTGCGCGTTTATTCAGGAAGCCATTCAAGAATCGGTGGACACCATTCTCGATGCCGTGGCATTGAAGAAACAAGGGAAACTGAAAGCGGTGATTGTGGCGGGCTGCTTGGTGCAGCGGTTCAAGCAAGGGCTCATCAACGAGCTGCCCGAGGCGGATGGGTTTGTGGGGGTGGATGGGTTCGGCGACATCGATCAGGTGATTCAGCGCGTGCTCGAGGGCGAGCCGACGACGCGCCTGACCCCCCGGCCGATTCTGGAAGGGCCCGGCCCTCGCGCGCGCGTGGCCCTCACACCCAACCACTACGCCTATCTGAAAATCTCCGAAGGGTGTCTGAAAGGCTGCAGCTTCTGCATCATTCCCAAGATCAAAGGCCCCTTAGCCAGCCGCCCGATCGAGGATCTGGTGGAGGAGGCGCGGCGCCTCATCGAAGAGCGCGGGGTGAAGGAATTGATCGTCGTCGGACAGGACACGTCCGATTATGGGGTCGATCGGTATGGCCGGCCACGCGTCGCGGAGCTGCTGGAGCGGCTGGCCGGTCTCTCGGGCCTGCGCTGGATTCGCCTGCTCTATTGCCATCCGCGCGGCATCAGCCGCGAGCTGATCGAGGTGATCCGAGACTGCCCGACCATGTGCAAATATCTGGATACGGCCATCGAGCACGCCGATGATGGGATGCTGGCCCGGATGAACCGGCAGATCACCCAGGCGACGCTGCGCGACACCTTCGCCGCCTTGCGCGCCGAGATCCCAGGACTCGCACTGCGCACGTCGGTGATCGTCGGCTTTCCGGGCGAGACGGAGGAGGCGTTCGAAGGCCTGCTGCGCTTTGTGCAGGAGATCCGGTTTGAGCGGCTCGGCGCCTTTCGCTATTCGCAGGAGGAGGGCAGCGCCTCGTTTCGCTATGCCGGCCAGGTGCCGGAGGCGGTCGCGCAGGCGCGATATGACCGGTTGATGCGCCTGCAGCAGCAGCTCGCCACCGAGATGAACGAACAGTGGCTCGGCCGCACGTGCGAGGTGCTGATTGATGAGCCGGATCCCTCCACGTCCGGCGTGTTTCTCGGACGGACCAGCGCCGACTGCCCGGAGGTGGACGGGCTGGTGTATGTTCGCAGTCCCCGTCCGTTGGCGGCGGGGGAGATCGTTCCGGTCCGCATTGCAGAGACGTACGAGTACGACCTCGTCGGCGAATTGGTCACGTGAATTTACCCACCAAACTCACCGTCCTTCGCGTTGTCCTCACGTTCTTCATCATGGGGCTGCTGTTTGTGCCAGGCCCCCTCCCAAAGGCCCTGTGCGTGGGGCTGTTTGTGCTGGCAGCACTCACCGACTGGTGGGATGGGTGGCTGGCCCGCAAGACCGGCCAAATTTCTGCGCTGGGCGTGTTGCTCGATCCGATTGCGGACAAGGTGCTGGTGATCGGCCTGCTGCTGGCGTTTGTGCAGTTGGGGTTGGTGCGGGCGTGGATGGTGTTGGTGATCGCCGTGCGCGAGTTTCTGATTACCGGCATCCGGTTGTATGCCGCCAGGGGGCATGTGGTGATTGCGGCCGCCAGGGAAGGCAAGCATAAGACCGTGTCGCAGATGCTGACGATTTTCGTGATCTTGAGCCTGTTGCTGGCGCGGGAGCTGCTGCCGGGCGCCTCGGCGGAGCACTTTGCCCTCTGGATGCCGCGGGTGATCCTCTGGTGCATGGGGGTGACGGTGGCGTTGACGGTGTGGTCGGGGGCGATGTTTTTCTGGCGGAATCGCACGGTGCTGCGCGACGTAGTCAGCCGATGAAGTGGGCGCGGGCGATTGCGACGGCAGGAGGGGTGGGGTACTGCCCGTGGGCGCCAGGGACGGCGGGCAGCCTCGTCGGCTGGCTGTTCGGATACGCTGCGGCTACGCATCTCTCGTTCGCATGGCGGCTGATCACGTGGGTGCTTGCGGTCGTCATGAGCGTCATCGCCTCCACCGCGACGGAGCGCCAACTGAAGACGCACGATCCGTCGGTGGTGGTGATTGATGAAGTGGTCGGCTTGTGGATGGTGTTTGCGCTGCTTCCTCGCCTGGCCGACTCGTTCTGGCTGGGCCTGATGGGGTTCGTCCTCTTTCGCGCCTTCGACGTGATCAAGCCGCCGCCGCTACAATGGCTGGCTCGCGCGCCGGGCGGGTGGGGCATCGTGCTGGATGATCTGGGTGCTGCGCTCTACGCGACGGCCATTTTGGCATTCCTCACTCGCTCACTCCCTCACTTCCTCACTCCCTAACTCACGTTCTCATGCGAGCGTTCATCGCCATCGAATTGCCCCATCAGGTGCAAGCCGCGTTGCACACGCTGCAGCAGGAGCTTGCCCAGGCGACGACGGATGTGAAGTGGGTCGAGCAAGAGAACCTGCACGTGACGATGCGATTTCTGGGCGACATCACCGAGGAGCAGCAGCAGAAGCTTGAGTCGGCTCTGATGCGGGTGGCGGCGCAGACTCCCTCGATTCAGGCGCACGTATCGCGCCTGGGTACGTTCCCACCCAAACCAGCGCTACGAGTGATCTGGGCCGGGGTGGGGCAGGGCGCGACGGCGTTGGAACGGCTGGCGGAATCACTCGAACGCGAAGTGAGAGCGGTGGGGATTGCCGAAGAGCCAAAACCATTCGTCGCGCATGTGACGCTGGGACGGGTGCGGTTTCCGAAGCCCAGGCCCCAATTGCTTGAGCGCATTCAACAGGCCGTATGGACACCCCCGCCACCGTGCCTGCTCACGCATCTCACGCTCTTTCACAGCACCCTCTCCAGCGCCGGCCCTACGTATGCCGCGCTGGCGCGTATGCCGTTGCGCATCGCCTGATCCAGTCGAGGGCGAGCTGCGCCGTTTGGTGCTTGATGGCCAGGCGGTCCCCGTGAAATCGGCAGCGTTTTACTCGCGTCGTGCGCGCATCGGCCAGCGCGAGATACACCAGGCCCACCGGTTTGGTGGCGGTCGCTCCGGTCGGTCCGGCAATGCCGGTGATGGCCAGGCCGAGAGCGGCACCCGCGCGGGCGCGAATGCCCTGCGCCATCGCTCGGGCGACCTGAGCGCTGACCGCGCCGTATTGTTTGAGCAGCCGAGCGGGAACGTGCAGCACGTCGGCTTTGATGCGGTTGTGATACGCGACCACCCCCATCAGCAGATACCGCGAGCTGCCCGGCACATTGGTCAGGCGATCCGACACCAGCCCGCCGGTGCACGATTCCGCCACGGCCAGGGTCAGGCGGTGCTTCGCCAATGCCCGGCCGACCACCTCTTCCAGCGACTCATGCTCGCGGCCATAGACGGCAGCACCCAACCGCAGGCGCAACACGCGCTCCAGGCGGTCGAGCAGCCGCGTGGCCGCGGGCCGTGATCTGTCAACGGCCGTGAGGCGGACGTCGACCGTCATCAGGTGCGGATACAGGCCCAGTTGGATCTGAGGCGGAATCGACAGGCGTTTGAGAATGGCTTGAATCTGCAGCTCGACCAGCCCCACCGTACGCAGTGTTCGGCTGACGATGGCCGCGCCCTGCGTGAGGCGTCGGAGCCGAGGCACGACGGAGGCCTCAAGAATCGTTTCCATTTCCCGCGGCACGCCGGGCAGGGCCACCAGCAGGCGGCCCTCATGACGAAGCCACATGCCCGGTGCGGTGCCGATGGGATTGGGCAGCGCAACCGCTCCTTCCGGCAAGCACGCTTGCCGCAGTGCTGCGCGCGTGATGTGGCGATGGGACGCTCGGTAGAACCGGCGAATCTGCCGTGCAGCTTGGGGCATGTACCGCAGCGCGCGGCCGGTCGCCCGGGCGATGGCCTCCATCGTGAGATCGTCGAACGTGGGGCCTAACCCACCGGTGAGGAGCACCACCTCGCTGCGGGCCAGGGCGGTGCGGATGGTCTCGATCATCAGCGACGGCTCATCGGCAATCGCCGTCTGTCGCGGGCAGGGCAGGCCCGCCCCGTGCAGCCGGCGGGCGATCACGGCGGCATTGGTGTTGACGGTGTGCCCGCTGGTGAGCTCCGATCCAATCGCAATCAGTTCAGCTTGCATCGAGCCTTCATTATACCGTAGTATAGGGGCATGGCGAAGATGACTGTGTTGGTGGTGGATGACGAGAAGGCGATCGTCGAGGCGGTGAAATACAACCTCGAGAGAGACGGCTTTCGCACGCTGGTGGCGCACGATGGCGCGCGCGCGGTGGAGCTGGCCCGCCGCGAGCTGCCGGATCTGATCGTGCTGGATTGGATGTTGCCTGAACAGAACGGATTGGACGTCTGCCGGATCTTGAAACAGGAGCGGCCCACCCGGCACATTCCCATCATCATGCTGACGGTCAAGGGCGGCGAAACGGATAAGGTGCTCGGGCTTGAGATGGGCGCGGATGATTATATGACGAAGCCGTTCAGCCCTCGAGAGTTGTTGGCCCGCGTGAAAGCCGTGCTCAGGCGGCAGCGTTCGGCGGAGGCATCGCCGGAATTGTTCCAGCTCGGGGAGCTGCGGGTGGATTGGGGCACGTATGTGGTGAGCGTCAAGGGCAAGGCGGTGGCGCTCACGCCGAAAGAGTTCGAGCTGCTGCGCGCGCTGGTGCAGGCGAAGGGCCGGGTGCTCAGCCGCGAACAATTGCTGGAACGCGTCTGGGGCTACGAGCGGGCGGCGGAATTAGAAACCCGCACCGTGGATCTGCACGTGAGCCAATTGCGAAAAAAACTTGGCCGCCAAGCGAGTGCCTCCATTCTTACCGTCAAGCAAGCCGGCTATCGTTTTGCCCTGGAGGACTGATGCTGGTTGTGGTTTTCCTCATCGTATTGGTGGCGGGCGGGTGGTATGTCAGACGACAGCGCCGCGCCATCACCCGCGTGGCCCGTGCCGCGGAGCAGACGGCACGCGTCATGCAGCAGCAGATTGACCTCTTGATCGCCGAGCGGAATCAGGCCGGCGCCATCCTCGACAGCATGGCGGAAGGGGTCATCGCGTTAGACGGGCAGGGGTGCGTGCTGCAATTGAATCCGGCGGCGGCGCGACTCTTCAGTCTGGAGGCGGGGGTGGCGACCGGCAAGCCGCTCATGGAGGTGATCCGCCACCATGAGCTGAACGAGTTGGTGGCGCAGGTTCGAACTCGGCAACAGCCCGGCAGTCGAGAGCTCACGCTGCTTCATCCGGTGGCGCGCACGCTCATGGCGTGCGCGGTGTCCTGCGCGCGGACTGAGCCGGCCGGTCCCTCGGTGGTGGTGGTGATCCAAGATTTGACCGAGCTGCATCGGTACGAGCGGCTCCGCAGGGAGTTTGTGGCCAACGTGTCGCATGAGCTGAAAAGCCCCCTGACCGCCATCCGCAGTCTCACCGAAACGCTGCTCACCGGGGCGCTGGAGGATGCGGCCAACCGCCACCGCTTTGTGACACTCGTGGATGAAGAGGCCGCGCGGCTGGGGCGTCTCATCGAAGATCTGCTGCAGTTGTCTCAGATTGAATCCCAACCGGTCACGCCTCGAGTGCAGGCCGTTCCGCTGCGGCCGCTGGTGCAGGAGGTGTTCGCCACCTTGCAGCCGGAGCTGGCCAAGCGGCGCGTGCGCGTGTCGATGACCCTGAAGGAACAGTGGGTCGTCCAGGCGGATTCGGACCGGCTGCGCCAGGTGCTCATGAACTTGCTCGATAATGCAATCAAGTATAATCGCGAGGGCGGCTCCATCACGGTGACCGCTGAGCCGGAGGGCCAGCTCTTGCGCATCGGCGTGGCGGATACCGGCATCGGGATTCCTGCGGAGGATGCGCCGCGCATCTTCGAGCGATTTTACCGGGTCGATAAAGCTCGCTCCCGCGAGCTGGGCGGCACCGGCCTGGGGCTCTCCATCGTCAAGCACATCGTCGAATCCCACGGCGGTACGGTCACTGTCACCACCCGCCCTGGCGAGGGCTCTACCTTCAGCTTCACTCTTCCGCTCGCGTAAGGCCTTACCGATTTCTTACATCCCGCGCATACTGCGCTGACATCCTTCCTGTACGCTGTCCTCCGGTGGACTGTCAACAATAGGAGGAGGACAGATGACACGTTGGAGGCAGTGGGCGGCTGTGGCAGCGGTGGTCGTGGCGGGCGGTTTTTCCGGGGTGGCGCAGGCGGAAAGCGAAATGGATATTCTGCTGAACAAGCTGGTGGAGAAGGGGGTGTTGACCGGCGTCGAGGCCGGACTCATCCGGAAGGAAGTGTCCGAGACGAAGGAGACGCGCAATAAGCAGCTCGCCAAGGAGATCGTGCCCGATTCCGCGCGCAACTGGAAGTGGAAGGGGGATCTCCGCCTGCGGGATGAAGTGCTCAACGTTCTTGGCACCGGCAACGACCGACACCGACAGCGTATTCGGTTCCGCTACGGCGTGGAAGGGAAAGCGTCCGATCAGGTGCAGGTGAATTTCCGCATTGCGACCGGCAGCACCACCGACCCGATCTCAACCAACCAAAGCCTCAACACGTCGTTCAACAAGAAGACGATCGTGCTCGATCTGGCCAACCTGGTCTATGCGCCGGAGGTGCCGGGCCTGACCAAAACGCAACTGGTCGGCGGGATCATGGAAAATCCGCTGTGGACGGTAGACCCGATGGTGTGGGATGCTGACTTGAGCTGGGATGGCGCGGCGATGAAGTTGAGCAAAGACATCGGCTCGATGGGGTCGGTGTTTGCCAACGGCGGGGCGTTCTCGCTCGTGACCGATAAGACGGAAGCGGCTTTGCTGTGGGTTCTGCAGGGCGGCGCGGCCGTGACGCCTTTTAGCAGTTCTGAGGAGGAGTTCTTGAAGAACCTCAAGCTCACCGGCGCGCTCGCCTACCACGATTATGTGAATGTAACGATTCCCGGCAAGACCGGTACGACGCCGGCCAACGTGATTTCCAGCAACACCTCAACGGCGAAAGATTTCAATCAGGTCAATCCCAGCCTGGAATTGGCCTCGCAGGTGGCCGGTTATCCGGTGTCGCTCTTTGGCGACTGGGTGCACAACGCCGGCGGTTCTCGGAATATCAACGAGGGGTTTGCCATTGGGCTGAAGGCCGGGAAAGCGAAGAACCCCTTCCTGACGTTTAGCGATGGGCTGAATTTCAAAGATGGCTGGGAGGCCGGATACTTCTTTGAGCGACTGGAGCCGGATGCCGCGTACGATGAATTCGTGGACTCGGACTTTGCCGGAGGCGGCACCAACCGTCGGGGCAACGTGGCGTGGGTGACGTTGGCCACGCTGAAAAACTCAACGCTTGGCTGCAAGTATTTCTTTGGAAGTAGCGCAATCAAGGACTCTGTGTCGGTTCCGAAGTTTCGGCATGATCGCATTCAGTTTGATTGGGTGACGAAGTTCTAAAGCGGGAACCTTACGCAGACCTTACACAGACATGACCGATGGCTGACAAGCGTCACGTAGACTGACTAACAAGGGGAGGACTCATGCGACAGATCCTAGAATATGTGAGTGCGGGGGTGCTGGTGATTAGCGCCGTATTGCTTGCCGGCGCGGAAGCGGCGCCGATAGTGGATGCGCGGCCGGGAGGCGCTGCGGAGTTACACGGGTCCGTGCAGATCAAAGGTTCGGATACGATGGTGAACCTGTGTCAAGCCTGGGCCGAGGCCTTTATGAAGGCGCACCCGGATGTGTCCATTGCGGTGACCGGCGGAGGATCGGGCACTGGCATCGCCGCATTGATCGGCGGCACGTGTGACTTGGCCGCGGCGTCACGCACCATGAAGGCCAAAGAAATCGCCCTTGCCACGGGCAAGGGCGGGGCGCCGAAAGAATGGATCGTCGCGCGCGATGGCTTGGCCGTGGCCGTTCATCCGCGGAACCCCATCCAGCGGCTCACCATCAGCCAAGTGGCCGGCTTGTTTACCGGGTCGGTGTCGAATTGGCGTCAGCTCGGGGGGCCGGACATGAAGGTGGTGCTGCTCTCGCGGGAAGTGAATTCCGGCACGCATGTCTATTTTAAGGAGCACGTCCTTGCCTCCGCCGCCGAGGGGCAGCCACGGGAGTTTTCACCGGAGGCCTTGCTGTTGCCATCGTCGCAGGCGATCGCCGATGAGGTGGCATCGAATGCGGCCGCCATCGGCTATTACGGCATGGGCTATCGCAATGAACAGAACGCCGTGGTGGCGATTGCGAAGACGGCCGCCGATCCCTATGTCGCGCCCAGCGAAGACACGGTCCGGTCGGGGGCGTATCCCATTACCCGCCCGCTCATGTTGTATGTCAGCGCAACAGCCAGCCCCGCGGCGCACGCGTTTCTCCAATTCGTCCTCTCCCCCGAGGGGCAAGCGATTGTGCGGCAGGAAGAATTTGTGCCGGTGGGATCGGCTCAGCCCTAGCCCATGAGCGCACGCTGGAAAGAACGCGCCATTGAAGCGCTCATTCACGCGTGCGGGGTGTCGACCATTGTGATTGTGGTGCTGATTTTCTTCTTTTTACTGAAGGAAAGCGTGGGCTTATTTCGCACCGTGCCGGTGCGCGAATTCATCGGCGGCGTGCATTGGTATCCCATCTCGGAGCCTCCGAAATTCGGCATCCTCCCGCTGATCCTCGGCTCGTTCCTGGTCACCCTGGGGGCCATTGCGATCTCGGTGCCGATGGGCATCGCCAGCGCGCTGTGTGTGGCGGAGCTGGCCCGGGGGTGGGTGCGGGAAGCGCTCAAGACCGGGATTGAGCTGCTCGCCGCGATTCCGAGCGTGGTCCTCGGCTTTATCAGCCTGACGGTGCTGGCTCCTTTAGTGAAACAGACGTTTCATGTGTCCACCGGATTGACCGCCCTGACGGGGTCTGTGACCTTGGCGCTGATGGCGATCCCGACGATTGTGAGCGTGACAGAAGATGCCATCACCGCCCTCCCGCGCGGCTATCGGGAGGCGGCGCTCGCCTTAGGGGCGACGCGATGGCAGATGATGTGGCGGGTGCTTCTGCCGGCGGCTCGCTCAGGCATTTTGGCTGCGACGATGTTGGGGATCGGCCGCGTGATTGGGGAGACCATGGCCGTGATGATGGTGACCGGGAATGCGGCCGTGATTCCACACAGCTTCCTGCAGCCCGTCCGCACCATGACGGCGACCGTGGCCGCTGAAATGGGCGAAGCCGTTCGCGGATCGGAGCATTACGTCGCACTCTTTGCGATTGGGCTGGTCTTATTCGTGATTTCCTTCGTGATTAACATGGTGGCCGACCTGTTCTTGCACCAGGAGCGCACGTGAGCGGCCAGCCGTGGCGTCGGGCGCTGGCCGTCCAGCGCGTGGCGATGGTGGGCTTGGGCGCGGCCACCGCCCTGGTCCTACTGCCCGCGCTGCTGGTAATTGGATTGATCATCGTGCGGGGGATCGGGGCTTTGTCGTGGTCGTTCATCAGCACCATGCCGAGCCATGGCATGCGGGCGGGAGGCATTTTTCCAGCGCTGGTGGGCACCGTAGAGCTGGTGGGCCTGACGGTGGCGTTTGCCCTGCCGATGGGGATTTTGGCGGCCATCTATCTGACCGAATATGCCGCGGAGAATTGGCTCACGCGTCTCATTCGTTTGGCCATCGTGAATCTCTCCGGCGTGCCCTCGGTGGTCTATGGGCTTTTCGGGCTGGGGCTGTTTGTGATGTTCTGCCGGTTTGGGACCTCCTTGTTGGCAGGTTCGCTGACGCTCTCCCTGATGATCTTGCCCGTGGTCATCACGGCATCAGAGGAGGCCTTGCGCAGCGTGCCTAAAAGCTTTCGGGAAGTGAGCCTCTCCTTGGGCGCCAGCCGCTGGCAGACGATTCGCTACACGGTGCTGCCCTTCGCCATTCCCGGCATGATGACCGGGACCATTTTGGGCATCAGCCGGGCAGCCGGTGAAACGGCGCCGATTCTATTTACGGTGGCGGCCTTTTACTTGCCGCGGCTGCCGAAGTCGATCTTGGACCCGGCGATGGCCCTGCCGTACCATCTCTATGTGATCTCAACCCAGGTGCCGAATATTCCCGCCAGCCAACGCTATGGGACGGCGCTGGTCCTGCTGCTCTTGGTGCTGGCGCTGAATCTCATTGCGGTGATACTCCGCACGCATTTTCGACGCAAGCGACGATGGTAACACCCGCTTCGGATGTGTCGAGGATGACCCTGGCCGTGTCGGACTGGTCTGTGTGGTATGGCCGGCTGCAGGCGCTGAAATCGGTGTCGCTGACGATCGCCCGCGGGGAAATCCTCGGGGTGATTGGCCCGGCCAGTAGCGGGAAAACGTCGCTGCTGCGCAGTCTCAACCGGATGCATGACATCAATCCGACCTTCCGGTATACTGGCCGCATCACATTGGGCGGGAAGGATCTGTATACGGAATTAGACGGGCAATCGGTGCGTCGGCGGGTGGGCATCGTCTTCGCCTTGCCGCTGCCCTTACCGATGTCGATTCTTGAGAATGTGACCTATGGGCCTCGGCTGCGCGGGGACGCTCATCGTGGTCGGCTTGCAGCACTTGCCCAGCGGAGTCTCACCGCTGCCTCCTTGTGGGATGAAGTCAAAGATCGGCTCCACCAACCGGCCATGACGCTCAGCGGAGGCCAACAGCAGCGCCTCTGTATTGCGCGAACACTCGCCATGGAGCCGGAAGTGGTGCTCTTTGATGAGCCGTGTTCGGGGTTGGACCCGATCTCGACGGCCAAGGTGGAAGACACCATGGTGCAGCTCAAAGCGCGCTATACGATTGTGCTGGTGACCAATAACACCAAACAGGCGGCGCGCGTCAGCGACCGGGTCGCGTTCTTTTTGAGCGGGGAGCTGATCGAGTTGGATCGCACCGACGTGATGTTTACCACGCCGAAGGACCAGCGGACCAACGATTATCTCACGGGACGATTCGGGTGAGGCCCATGACGACGGCCTCGAGCCTCCCGGCGGTGGAGGCCAAGCTTGCCATCGAGGAGCTGCATCTCTATTACGGCGCCTTCCACGCCCTGAACGCCATTGACATGGCGATTCCTGCCTGTCGGGTGACGGCGATCATCGGGCCCTCAGGCTGCGGAAAATCGTCGCTGTTGCGATGTTTGAATCGCCTGAACGAGCTGGTGGAGGATGCCCGAGTGACCGGGCGGATCTTGCTGGACGGGCAGAACATTATGGAGCCATCGTTGCCGCTCATCACCTTGCGCAAACGCATCGGCATGGTCTTCCAGCGGCCCAACCCCTTTCCGTTTTCAGTGTTTGAGAATCTGGCCTTTGGGATGCGGATCCATGGGCTCGTCCGTGGAGCGGCTCTTAGCGAGGCGGTGGAGCGCAGCCTGCGCGCGGTCGCGCTGTTTGATGAGCTCAAGGATCGGCTGCACACATCGGCCATGCGCTTGTCCCTCGAGCAGCAGCAGCGGCTCTGTATTGCCAGGCTCCTTGCCGTGCAACCGGAAGTGTTGCTGATGGATGAGCCCTGCTCAGCGCTGGATCCGGTGGCGACCGCCCGGGTGGAGGAATTGATGCATGAGCTCAAGGCGCGTTATACCATTGTGGTCGTGACGCATAATATGCAACAGGCGGCCCGGGTGTCGGACTATACAGGTTTTCTCCTGATGGGGGAACTGGTAGAATATGGCCGGACGGACGCGGTGTTTACCACCCCCAAAGATCCCAGGACCGAAGCTTATATCACAGGGAGGTTCGGCTGATGGAACGACACGTGGATGAAGAGCTGCACGTGCTCAAAGAGCGGTTGTTGTCGATGGCAGGGTTGGCTGAAGCGGCCATCGGGCTGGCGGTGAAGGCGCTGGTGTCCCGCGACGCGGCGCTGGCCCGGCAGGTGATCGCCTCGGACCAGGCCATCAACATGGCCGAGGTGGGGATCGACGAGCTGTGCATGAAGCTGCTCGCGCTCTATCAGCCGGAAGCGACCGATTTGCGGTTTATTACCATGGCGTTCAAAATCAACAACGACTTGGAGCGCATGGGCGATCTCGCCGTCAACATCGCGGAGCGGACGCTGGACTTGCTGCAGGAACCGCTGCTCAAACCGCTGATCGACATCCCCCGCATGGCCGAGTTGGCGCAGGCGATGGTGACCGACAGCCTCGATGCGTTTGTCCGCCGGGACGCCGAGCTTGCCCGCAACGTCTGCCGGCGGGACGATCAGGTGGATCAGCTCAACGACCAGGTGTTCCGCGAGCTGCTCACCTACATGCTCCAAGACCCCAAGAGCATCGCCCGCGCGGTGGAGCTGATTCTCATCGGCCGGCACCTGGAGCGCATCGCCGACCACGCCACCAACGTGGCGGAAGACGTCATCTACCTCGTGCAGGGCCGCACCATCAAGCACCACCTCGCCGGCGAGTAATCTGTTATCATAATGAGCTCTATGTCTCGACGACAAACCCTGCCGGATCGCGCCGGCCGCTTTGGGCCCTTCGGGGGCAAGTTTGTCCCCGAGACGGTGATGGCCGCCCTCGAAGAGCTGGAGCGCGCCTGGCAGGCCGCCAAGCGCGATCCCGCATTCAAGCGAGAGCTGGCCGACTATCTCCATCGCTATGCCGGCCGCCCCACGCCCCTCTATCCTGCCGCGCGCCTGAGCAAACGGCTGGGCGGACGACGGGTCTACCTCAAGCGTGAGGATTTGCTGCACACGGGCGCGCACAAAATTAACAACAGCCTCGGCCAAGCGCTGCTGGCTCGGCGGATGGGCAAGCGCCGCCTCATCGCCGAAACCGGAGCCGGGCAGCACGGCGTGGCGACGGCCACAGTGGCCGCACTTTTTGGACTTGAGTGCGAAGTGTTCATGGGCGAGGAGGATATGCACCGTCAGTCGCTTAACGTGGTGCGCATGCGGCTGCTGGGTGCGACGGTGACTCCGGTGACCTCCGGCACGAAGACCTTGAAAGATGCGTGCAACGAAGCGATCCGCGACTGGGTGACGAACGTGCGTACGACCCATTATTGCATCGGCTCCGTCGTCGGGCCGCATCCGTACCCGATGTTGGTGCGCGAGTTCCAGCGGGTGATCGGCGATGAGGCCCGGCGGCAGATCCTCAAGGCGGAAGGCCGGTTGCCCGACTATTGCATCGCGTGCGTGGGCGGCGGGTCGAATGCGATGGGGCTGTTTGCGCCGTTTGCAGATGATCGCCGGGTGCGCTTGATCGGCGTGGAAGCCGGCGGCACGCAGCTCTCGCCGGGACACCATGCGGCCACGCTGGTCAAAGGCTCGCCCGGCGTGCTGCACGGCGCGCGCAGCATGCTCTTGCAAGATCGGTTCGGCCAAGTGCTGCCGACCCATTCGATTGCGGCCGGGCTTGATTATCCGGGCGTGGGACCTGAGCACGCCTATTACCAGCGCATCGGACGGGCGCGCTACGTGGCCGTGTCAGACCGTGAGGCGCTCAACGGCTGCGAGTTGCTGGCGCAGACCGAGGGGATCATCCCGGCGTTGGAGCCGGCCCATGCCATCGCCTATCTGGCCCGGTATGCCTCAACGCTCAAGCGGGGCAGCCTGATCATCCTTGGCCTGTCCGGCCGAGGCGATAAAGATGTCGAGACGATTGCGCGCGGACTCCATGGAACGCATTCGCGACGCGTTTAATCGGCTGCGGCGAAGCCGGCGCAAGGCGCTGATCCCCTTTGTGATGGGCGGCGATCCGGATGTCAGGACGACCGAGCGGTTGTTAGGCGCCCTGCAGGACGCCGGCGCCGATCTGATCGAAGTCGGGATTCCGTTCTCCGATCCGCTCGCGGATGGGCCGATCATCCAGCGCGCCTCCTCGCGGGCGCTGGCCCATGGGGTCACGCCGCCGGCCATTCTGCGGGCGATCGCGCGCGCCTCGCGGCGAGTGCGCGTGCCGGTGGTGCTGCTCTCCTATTGGAACCCGATTGCGCGTAATCCGCGCGCGTTTGTGCGCGCCGCCGCGCAGGCGGGCGTCTCCGGCATCGTCGTCCCCGATTTGCCGCCGGAAGAGGCGGGCCTCTTTCGACAGGCCGCCAAGCTGGCAGGGATCGCGCCTATTTTTCTGGCGGCGCCCACCAGTCCGGCCTCGCGGCTGCGCCGGATCGTGCGCGCCTCTGAGGGCTTCATCTATTATGTCTCGGTCACCGGCACCACGGGCGTTCGCGCCCATCTCTCGTCGGAGCTTGCGCATCACGTGCGCCAGTTGAAATTACTCACCACGAAGCCGATCTGCGTGGGGTTTGGGATTTCTACGCCAGCACAGGCCGGGGAGGTCGCGCGTCTGGCCGATGGGGTCATTGTGGGCAGCGCGCTGATTCGCGCGATGGAGCCGCATCTGAACTCTCGGGCGCAACTGATTCGGGCGGCGCAGACGGTGGTGCGGCGGCTGCGGAGGGCCGTATGAGTTCCTCCTCGGTGGCCGTCGTCGTGATGGCGGGTGGCAAAGGCGAGCGGCTGTGGCCGTTGGTTCGCGCGCATACGCCGAAGGTGTGCGTGTCGGTGGACGGGCGCGCCACGCTGCTGGGCACCACGCTCAGGCGCATGGCGCCGTTAGCCTCCGCCGCCAACATGTGGGTGGTCACCACCGCGTCGCAAGCCCACGCGGTGCGGTGCACACTGGCGGCCGCGCGGCTTCGTCCGCGCGTGGTCGTGGAGCCGCAGCCTCGCAACACCGCCGCGTGCATCACGCTGGCCGCCGCCCTCGTGGCGCACCGTCATCCGGATGCGGTGATGGTGGTCGTGCCGGCGGATCATTGGATCCAACCCGAGGCGGCGTTTCGGCGCGCGCTGCAGGCGGCCATCCAGGTGACCCGTACGTCCCGCGATCTTGCGGTGGTTGGTTTCCGTCCTCACCGGGTGCATCCCGGCCTGGGCCATGTGCGCGCGGGGGCTCCGCAGCCGTCTGCGCATGGCTGCCGCGTGTTCTCGTTGGCGCGCTACGTGGAAAAGCCGTCGCCGCGTCGAGCTAAGCGGCTCACCCATCAGGATGGCGCGTATTGGAGCGGGGGCATCTTCATCGGCCGCGCGACCACGTTCTTGGATCTCGCACGGCGATGGCTGCCCGCGCACGCGCGGTATTTGGTTCCCTTAGGCGCGCTCTCGGGTGCGGTGTGGGTGCGGCGCGCGCAAGCGGCCTATCAGCGGCTGCCCTGCGTCTCATTCGATGTGGGCGTGATGGCGCATCTGCGCCGCGGGTTTGTGGTTGAGGGGCGATGCGCGTGGGAAGATTTAGGCAGTTGGGATAGTTGGGTGCGGGTGAGTGCTCCGGCCGGGCCGGTGGTGACCATCGGCGGCCGGAACGTGCGGGTGGTCAACGCCAACGGCCATCTCATTGCCACGGTGGGCGTGGATGACGTGGTCATCGTGCGCACGCCGGATGCGACACTGATTTGCCGCACCGCTGACGCGCAAACCGTGAAAACGCTGACCGCGCGATTGGCGCGCGACACGCGCTTGGCGAAATGGCTGTGATGAGTGGCACCGGACGCGTGATCGGACTCGATGTGGGCGACCGGCGCATCGGCGTGAGCCTCAGCGATGCCCTGGGCCTGACTGCCCAGCGGCTCACGCTGATCGAGCGTCGAGACCTGACGGATGATCTGCACACGGTGGCCGCCCTCGTGCAGGAGCACGGCGTAAAAGCGGTGGTGGTGGGGCTGCCCATCACTATGCGAGGGGTGGTCGGCGACCAAGCGCAGCGAGTGATGGTGTTCGTGGAGGCGCTGCGCGGCGCGGTGTCGTGCCCGGTGGACGTGATCGATGAGCGGCTGACCACTGTGCAGGGCGAGCGCGCCTTGCTGGAAACGGACACGCCGCGCAAGAAGCGGAAACAACTGATTGACCAAGTGGCGGCACAGCTCATTCTCCAAGCCTACTTAGATGCCCACGCCACGCGCTAACGATTCCTGTCAGATTGAACGGCTGCGCAGCGGGATGACCGTAGCACTTCGTCCCATGCCGCAGGCCGCCTCCGCTGCGGTCGGGATCTGGCTGCGCGCCGGCGGCCGCTATGAAGCGCCGCCGCACGCCGGCGTCTCCCATTTTCTTGAACACCTGCTCTTTAAAGGCACGCGCAGCCGAAGCTGCGAGCAGCTCAAGCGCGCCATCGAAGGCGTGGGGGGGAGTCTGAACGGCTTCACCGCGGAAGAGTTTACGTGCTACATGGCCAAGGTGCCGGCGGCGTATGCGCGGCGGGCAATCGCCGTGCTGTCCGACATGGTGTTCCACCCCTCGCTGTCGGCTCGCGACATGGAGAAAGAACGCGAAGTGATCCTCGAGGAAATTCGCATGTACGACGATGCGCCCGGCCAAGCGGTCCATGATTTGTTCAACCAATTGCTGTGGCCGAATCATCCGTTGGGCAACTTGCTCTCCGGCACGATCGAGACGGTGAAGCGGTTGCGCCGCAGCGATGTGGTGGCCTATTGGAAGCGGATGTATCACCCGCGTCATGTCGTCGTCTCGTGCGCCGGGGCGTTTGAGCCGGGACGGGTGTTGGAGCAGTTACGCGGCGTCATCGGCCGGCGCGCGGGCGGGGCGCCGCAGCGCTTTCTGCGCGCACCTCGCCTGAAGCGCGGCCCGCAGGTGCGCCTTCTGAAGAAAACCACCGAGCAAACGCATCTGTGCTTAGGGGTGCCCGCGATTCCGCGCACCCATCCGCAGCGGTTTGCGTTGGAAGTGCTGCACGTGATCTTAGGCGGCAACATGTCCTCGCGGCTCTTTTACGAGGTGCGCGAAAAACGAGGCTTGGCGTATGAGATCGGCTCGACGATCAAGCGGTATCACGATACGGGGGCGTTTGTGGTGTATGCCGGCTGTGACGCGCCGAAGCTGCCCAGCACCATTCGCACCATCATCGCCGAGCTGCATCGCATGAAGCGGGAGCTGGTGCGGCCGGCGGAGCTGCAGCGCGCGAAAGAGTTTTACCGCGGACAATTGCTCATGGGGTTGGAAGATACGGGAGAGCACATGCTATGGATCGGCGAACACGTGATGACGGTAGGCCGCGTGTCCTCTGCGCACGATGTGGTGCAGGCGATTGACCGCGTCACCCCGCAACAGATTCGAGAGACCGCGCGTCGCCTGTTTGAGGCCGCGCGCACGTACGTGGCGGTGATGGGTCAAATCGACGAGCGGGAAGCCGGAGCCCTCCGGGCGCTGTGCGGTGCGCTATGAGTCAGCCGGTTCTGATTGCGCCCAGCCTTTTAGCGTGCGATTTCGGCCGCTTGCACGAAGAGATTCGCGCCGTCGAAGCGGCGGGGGCCGATTGGCTGCACCTGGATGTGATGGACGGCCATTTCGTGCCGAACATCAGCTTCGGCCCGGTGATCGTGGAGGCGGCCAAGCGCGCCGGCCATCGGCCGATCGACGTCCAACTGATGATCGAGCATCCGGAGCACTATGCCGAGGCGTTCATCAAGGCGGGAGCGAATCATCTCACCGTTCATGTGGAGGCCGAGGGCTTGCGTGATGCCGCCGTGCTGCGCGCGCTGCTGCGCGATTTGCGCCGGCAGGGCGTGAAGGCCGGCCTCTCGGTTAAACCGAAGACGCCGGTGGAGGCGCTGCGGCCGTATCTGGATGACCTGGATCTGATCCTGATCATGACGGTCGAGCCGGGCTTCGGCGGCCAAGCCTTTTTGCCGGAGACGCTGGAGAAGATTCGCGCGGTGCGCCAATGGTTCAACGGACTGATCGAAGTCGACGGCGGCATCAACGACAAGACGGCCGCACTCGCGCGCCAGGCGGGTGCGACGGCGCTGGTTGCCGGGACGTACATCTTCCGCCATCGCGACTATCGAGCGGCTATCAACGCGTTAAAAGGGGAGTCCCCGTCATGAAGATTGCGTTTGGCACCGAAGGGTGGCGCGCCATCATCGCGCAAGAGTTTACGATGGACAACGTGGCCCTCGTGACTCAGGCGATCGCCGATCATTTCCGAGCCTCCGGTCGCCGAGGGAGCGCGCCCACCGTCGCCGTCGGCTACGACACCCGGTTTCTATCCGATCGGTTCGCACAGGTGGTGGCCGAGGTGCTGGCGGGAAACGGCATTCGCGTGCGGCTGGCCGATCGGTTCGTGCCCACCTGCGCGGTGAGCCGCTATGTGGTGGCGCATCGCTTGACCTGCGGCGTGATGATCACCGCCAGCCACAACCCCGCGGCGTACAACGGCATCAAGATTAAAGAAGCGTTCGGCGGCTCAGCGACCACCGAAACGGTCGCTTCGGTCGAGCGGCACCTCGGCCGTCACCCGGCCAAGCGCGTAGCACTTGAGCAGGCGACGCGCCAGGGGCTGGTGGACTCCGTCAACATGCTGCCCGATTTTCTCAATGGGATCCGGCGTTTTATCAATCTCGCGGCGATTCGCCGCTCTGGATTGAGGGTGCTGGTCGATCCGATGCACGGGGCGGGGGGCCGGTTGATCGAGCAGCTCGTAGCCGGCGGCCCCGCCAATAGCAGGGCGGGCAAGCGCTGCACGGTGCGGACGCTCCACGCCAATCCGGATCCGCTCTTCGGCGGCCAAGCGCCGGAGCCGATCGCGTCGCACCTCACGGAGCTTTCTCGCGCGCTCGCGCGAGGCCGGTGGAGCCTCGGCCTGGCCACCGACGGGGATGCGGATCGGCTCGGCGTGCTCGGGCCCGATGGGGCGTTCATCCCCCCGGGACAAATTTTATGCGTGGTGCTCGACTATCTGCTAACGGTGCGCCACTGGAAGGGCGCCGTCGTCAAAACGATCTCCAACACGTCGATGATTAATCGGTTCGCCCACGATCGCGGGCTGATTCTCCACGAAGTGCCGGTGGGGTTCAAGCACATCGCCAAGCTGATGATCGAAGACCACGTGCTCATCGGCGGTGAAGAATCCGGCGGCATCGGCGTGCAGGGCTACTTGCCGGAGCGCGACGGCATTCTCATGGGGCTGCTGGTGCTGGAAGCGATGGCGGTGCAGGGGCAGGGCATGAAGCAGATGCTGCGCCGGCTGGAGCGCCGCTACGGCCGCTGGCATTACGGCCGGAACGATTTGCACGTGCCGATGGAGCGCGTGCAGCAGTTTTTTGACCGGGTCAGCGCCCGCCCGCCGTCTGCCATGGCCGGCATTGACGTGGCCGAGGTGAAGAGGCTGGATGGGATCAAGCTCATCGGCCGCGATGAGAGCTGGCTGCTGTTCCGCCGCTCCGGCACCGAGCCGATCGTGCGCGTGTATGCCGAGAGCTTGGCGGCCTCGCGGGTGGCCCGCCTGCTCGCCTTCGGCGAGACGCTGATCCAGACCGCCTAACCGCGCCGATGGAACGTTCCCACCTGCGAAATTTCTGCATCATCGCGCACATCGACCACGGGAAATCGACCCTGGCCGACCGCCTCATGCAAACCACCGGCACTATTACCCAGCGAGAATTTCGCGATCAACTGCTCGATGATATGGACCTCGAGCGCGAGCGGGGTATCACCATCAAAGCTTCCTGCGTGCGCCTGAGCTACACGGCGCTCAACGGCCAGGCCTACATCCTGAATCTGATCGACACGCCCGGCCATGTCGACTTTTCGTTCGAGGTGGCGAAAAGCTTGCAAGCGTGCGAAGGCACGATCCTGGTCGTGGACGCCACGCAAGGCGTCGAGGCGCAAACCGTCGCCAACTATCTGCTGGCCAAGGAGCAGGGGTTGACCGTCGTGCCGGTGCTCAACAAAATTGACCTGGGCCACGCGCAGGCGGAGCAGGTTGGCGAAGAGATCCGCCAGCTCCTTCAACAGCCTGAGGCGGAGATCACGCCCATCAGCGCGAAAGAGGGCGTGGGGGTCGATGCGCTGTTGGAGCGCATCGTCCGCGAGATGCCGCCTCCGACGGGCGATGCGGAGCAGCCGCTCTCGGCCTTGGTGTTCGATTCCGCCTACGACTCGTACAAAGGCGTGGTGGTATTTGTGCGGATTGTGGATGGCCGGCTGCGGCGCGGCATGGACATCATGTTTGTGGGCCGGAAGGCGCGGTTTGAAGTGCAGGAGGTTGGCGTCTTCTCGCCCAAACCGGTGCAAGTCGATGAGCTGGCGGCCGGCGAAGTGGGCTATGTGGCGGCCAACATCCGCGATCCCAAAGATGTGATCGCCGGCGACACCATTACGGACACGCACGCGCCCACGGCCAAGCCGTTGCCCGGCTTCCGCAAGCTCAAGCCGATGGTGTTTGCCGGCATCTATCCCGCCGATGCGCAGGAGCTGACCAGCCTCAAGACCGCGATGGAGAAATTTGCGCTGACCGACGCCGCCTTCCAGCACACCCCGGAGCAATCCGATGCGCTGGGCCAGGGGTTTCGCTGCGGCTTCCTCGGGTTGCTGCATATGGAGATCGTGCAAGAGCGGCTGGAACGGGAGTACGGCGTGGACTTGGTGCTGACTACGCCCAGCGTGGCGTATCAGGTCAAGCTCCACAACGGCTCGCTCGTCGAAATCGACAGTCCGAACAAGCTGCCCGCCGCCGGCTCCGTCGCGCAGATGCTGGAGCCGTACGTGCGCGCCGTCATCTTGGGCCCTCCGCAGCATCTGGGCGAGCTGATGGAATTGGTGAAGGAAAAACGCGGCACGCATCGTTCCACCGATTTTCTCGGCCCGACCCGCGTGAAGCTGATGGTGGAGCTGCCGCTGAGCGAGATCTTGGTCAGTTTTTATGACCGGCTGAAATCGCTGACGCATGGGTACGGGTCATTCGATTATGAGTTGGAAGGCTATCGGGCGGTGCAGTTGGTGCGGCTGGATATTCTGATCAACAACAAGCGGTGCGAGCCGCTCTCCTCGCTGGTCACGAAGGCACAGTCGTATGAGAAAGGCAAAGAGCTGGTGGCGCGCTTGAAAGAGGTGATTCCGCGCCAGCTCTTCGAGGTGGCCATTCAGGCGGCGGTGGGCGCGCACGTGATCGCCCGCGAATCGGTCCGCGCGCTGGCCAAGAACGTCACGGGCAAATGCTACGGCGGCGACATCACCCGCAAGCGCAAGCTGTGGGATAAGCAGCGGGAAGGGAAAAAACGCATGAAACAGTTCGGCCAAGTCGAAATCCCGCAGGAGGCGTTCCTTGCCGCGCTCAAACTCTAACATGGCGGCCGGATGATGTCAGGATTTTGGTGGGCACTGTTGACGGCATGCATCTGGGGGCTGGTGCCGCTGCTGGAAAAAATGGGCCTCGCGCACGCCAGCCCATCCACCGGCGTGTTTGCCCGAAGTGTAGGCGTCGCCGTGGGGGCGGTGCTGTGCGGGTTGATCTGGAAGCCCTGGCAGGCGGTTTTCGCGCTGAGCGCGCGATCATTTGCGCTGCTCGCCGCCGGCGGATTTCTCGCCAGCTTTGTCGGGCAGATGATGTTTTACCACGCCTTGAAGGCCGGCCGCGTGTCTCAAGTGACCCCGGTGGCCGGCGCCTACCCGCTCATCGCCGCGATACTGGGCTGGTGGCTGCTGCGCGAGCCGCTGAGTGCGACGCGGCTGCTTGGGGTCGTTTTCGTTGTCGCTGGCGTGCTCTTGCTGCGTCATTAAATGGGCGCGAAGCTCGGTCTGGTGGGATTGCCTAACGCGGGCAAGTCCACGCTCTTTAACGCCCTCACCGAAGGCTCGGCCCAGGTCGCCCCGTATCCCTTCACGACCACCGACCGCAACGTCGGCGTCGCCCAGGTGGACGACCCGCGCTTGACGACGCTGGCGCGCGTGGCGCCGCATGATCGGATCATTCCTACCAGCCTTGAATGCGTGGACATCGCCGGGCTGGTCAAAGGGGCGCATCAGGGCGAGGGCCTGGGCAACCAGTTTTTGAGCCATGTGTTTGCGGTGGATGCGCTGCTACATGTGGTGCGCTGTTTCGAGGATGGCAACGTCGCGCATGTGATGGGCTCGGTGGATCCGGCGCGCGATGTGGAGATCATCGCCACCGAGTTGTTGCTGAAGGACTTGGAGATCGTCGAGCGCCGCATGGAGAAGGAGCGCAAGCTCGCCAAAAGCGGCGACACGCAGGCGAAGGCATTGATGGAGCAGTTGAGCCGATGGAAAGATGCGCTGGGGCAGGGCCGGCCTATCCGCGCGCTGGGGCTTTCGCCGAAGGAGCACCCGAAGGCGTTTGGTGTTGAGCTGCTCAGCAGCAAGCCGGTGATCTATATAGGTAACGTGGATGAGGCCTCGTTGGCAACCCTGGGCCCTGTGGCGCAGCGGCTGCTCGACATGGCGAAGTCGGAAGGGGCGGCGTGCGTAGTGATCTGCGCGAAACTCGAGGCTGAGCTGGCCGAGTTGGACGCAGCGGATCGCGCCGCCATGATGCGCGAATTGGGCCTCGCCGAATCAGCCGTGCCGCAGATGGTGCGCGCCGGCTATGCCACGCTCGGGCTGATCACGTTTTTTACGACGGCCTCGCGCCTGATTCAAGCGTGGACGGTGCCGCGAGGCGCCACAGCTTCGCACGCCGCAGGAGTGATCCATTCCGATTTTGAGCGGAAATTCATCCGCGCTGAGGTGCTGTCGGTGGAGGAGTATGCCGCCTGCGGGGGCGAGGCCGCGGCCCGCGCCAAGGGCCTGCTGCGCACGGAAGGTAAAGACTACGTCGTGCGCGACGGCGATGTGATCCAGGTCAACATCGGGTAAGGGGCTTGCCCCGTGAGATAGGCGGAGCCGCCATCTCACTGGGCTTGCGTTTGGGGAGCGGGCGTGATAGAGTGAGTCGAATCGTACACAACAATCATGGGAGGTGTCGCATGACACGGCAGTGGATGGCAGTGGGAGCGGTGTGTGTCCTGGCGTTGGCCGGGTGCGAGAGCATGGGGACTGCGGCGCAGTCGAAGAGGAATCAAGGCGCGGTGATGGGAGGGTTGCTGGGTGCTGGGACAGGTGCGATCCTCGGCAATCAGACCGGCCACGCCGGCGCCGGCACGGCGATTGGGGCGGCCCTGGGGGCGCTCGGCGGCGGGTTGATGGGGAATGCGCTGGAGGAACAGGACCGCAAGATCGAGCAGCAGCAATACCCGTCGGCCGGCACCGCTCCGACGAGCGCCGCCGCCACTGCGTCCAGAACGAAGTTCTGCCCGGTGGGCGGGGAGACATATGGCGAGAACGTGAAGTATTGCCCGAACCACGGGGTGGAATTGAAATATAAGGAATAAGTTGCCTCAAGCGCACGCCATGGGCCTGGCGAACAAGGTGTCGCTCATGCGCATCTTGCTCGTGCCGGCCTTTGCGGCGTCCCTCGTGTACTACAGCCCCCTGCATGATGGGCTGCGCTACCTGAGCGTGGCGTTGTTTGTGATTGGCATGGCCACGGATGCGGTGGACGGCTACATCGCCCGCTCGCAGCACCAGCACACGGAATTGGGACGGGTGCTCGATCCCATTGCCGATAAGCTGCTGATTCTCACGGCGCTGATTGGCCTCTCCACCATTCGAGCCATTCCGCAGGAGATGCGTATTCCTGCCTGGTTTAATGTCATCGTCATCAGCCGGGATGTCGTGCTGGTCATTGGGACCATGCTCATCTTCGGGTTTACCGGCAAGTGGAGCGTCCGGCCGAGTTGGCTGGGCAAGGCCGCGGTGGCGGCGCAGATGCTGGTGGTGCTGGTGGTGCTGTTGCGCCTGCCCATCAAGCTGGAAGTGATGACGCTGGCGGCGGTCCTCTCGGTGGTCTCTGGCATCGGCTATGTGCGCATGGGTAGCCGCGTGTTGAGTTAATGCTTGCCCTCGCGTGGCTGATGAGTTATCTCGTCGGGTCATGTCCCAGCGCGTATCTGCTGGTGCGGCTGGTCAAAGGAACGGATATCCGCACCGTCGGCAGCGGGAATGTGGGCGCGACCAACGCGGCGCGCGCCGTGGGCCCCTGGGCCGGCCTCGTCGTCTTGGCGGCGGATGTGCTGAAAGGTGTTGCGGCATCCACCCTCGTGCCGCGTGTCTTCCTGCACGACGTCTCCCCGGCGATGGCACTCTCCTGCGGCTTGGCGGCGGTGATCGGCCATGACGCGCCCGTGTGGCTCCGCTTTCGCGGCGGCAAGGGCGTGGCGACGACCATCGGAGCGTTGGCGGCAGGGCAGCCGCTGGTGGCCGGCGTGATGGTGGGCGTGTGGGCTGTCGTGTTTGCGGGGTGGCGCTATGTGTCGGTGGCGTCGATGGCCGGCGCGCTGGCGATTCCGCTCGCACTCCTGGCGCGGCATCGTCCGTCCTCAGAGGTCCTGGCGGGGGCGGCGTTGGCGCTGTTGATCGTGGCGCAGCATCGCGCCAACGTCCAACGGCTGTTGGCGGGTGCCGAGCCTCGCGGATTTTCGCGCGTCGTGAAGCATTGACCGATGGGGGCCATTCGAGTACAATAAGAAACTCTGAGATGGAAACGGACGCACAACTTGAACTGTTTGATGTGCCTCGGCAGCGAGCGCCCTCTCGCAGCCGGATGACGGGGATCGGCCAGGTGCAGTTGCGCTACGATCATGCCATGCTGTGCGGGATGATCGCGCTGATCGGTGTCGCCGTGGTGTTTGGGCTGGGGGTGGAGCGCGGCAAGCTGCTCGTACGCTCGGAGCGGATGTTGATCGGTCCACAGCTCGGCTCGATGCCCGCGCCTGCCGCAGCGACGGCGATCGAGGCCGAGCGGAGTGCCGGACGCGGGGGGCGTCCGGCCGCAGTGCCGAATGCGCCGGCCGCTTCTTCCGCGCCGCGCGTCGCACCCAAGCCGCCTGTGAAGAGCGTAGCGGCGAACAGCACCTACGCCATTCAAGTGGTCACATACAGCAAGCCCAAGCTCGCGCGCCAGGAATTGAGCCAGCTCTTAGGCAAAGGGGAGCGGGCTTTTTTGATTGACCGCAATGACGGCCGCAGGGTGCTCTGCATCGGGCCGTTTCCTTCTCGGGAACATGCGTCGGTGAAGTTGTCCCGCGTGAAGCAGCGTTATCGAGACTGTTTTATTCGGAGTCTCTAGACATGTCGCTCCATCCCTCGCTTCGTCAAGCCACCGGCAAGGCCGGCGAGTTGCGCAATGTGCTCAAGCGGCACGAACGGCTTCGCGATTTGCTCGCGCAAGGCCGCTTCCTGGAAGGCGGCTCGGTCTATGGGCTGCCCAAGACAAAGCAGATTCGGGTGAAAGTCCGCAAGGCCGCAAAGGAAGCCGCGCCGAGCGCCGAAGCCCCCTCCGGGGGCAAGTCCCCATCCGGGGATAAACCGGCTCAAGGGGCCGCGGTGGCTCCCGCGGCGAAGGCCGCATCGCCTGCTAGCAAGCCCTCTGCTGGGGGCAAGTCCCCATCCGGGGATAAAGCTGCCGGAAAATAACATCCTCTCGCGTGTGTCTGCGCGAGGAGTCCTCATGACGATCCGCGTCGCGTTGGGTGAGCGCTCCTATCCGATTGTGATCACCGATTCCTACCAGTCGCTGCCGCGCCGGCTCGCCTCGCTGAAGCTTGGGCCGGAGGTGTGCGTCGTGTCGCATCGCACGGTCTTAGCGCGCGACGGCCGTCGGCTGCTTGGCCCGCTCATCCGGGCGGGGTTTGCCGTTGACACCGTGGTCGTGCCGGAATCAGAGCGCAGCAAGTCGTTGGCCATGGTCGAGCGCGTGCTGCGTCGGTTGGTGCGGCGCTCGAGCCTGCGCGTGCCGGTGTTGCTGGCGTTTGGCGGCGGGGTGATCGGGGATCTGACCGGTTTTGTGGCGGCGATTTTTCACCGGGGCGTGCCGTATGTGCACGTGCCCACCACGCTACTCGCGCAAGTGGACTCGGCCATCGGGGGGAAAACGGGCGTGGATCTTCCCGCGGCCAAAAATGGTGTCGGCGCGTTCTACCAGCCTCGCCTGGTGGTGAATCACCTCGGCGTGCTGCGGTCGCTTCCGCTGCGGCAGCGCCGCTCCGGGCTGTCGGAAGTGATTAAATATGCGGCGATCGCCGATGTGCCGCTGCTGGCGTTCATCGAGGCGCATCTGGCGGACTGTCTCCGGGGCGCGGCGCGCGTGGACCGGGTGCTGGTCGAGCGGTGCGCGCGCATCAAGGCGCGCATCGTCTCACGCGATGAGCGCGACACTTGCGGACTGCGCGCGCATCTGAATTTCGGCCACACGCTGGGTCACGCGCTTGAAGCGGCGACGCGCTACAAGCGCTTCACGCACGGCGAGGCGATTGCGATTGGCATGGCGTGCGCGGCGCGCCTGAGCGTGGCATGCGCCGGGTTGCCCGTTGACCAAGCGGAGCGGCTGGTGAGTCTCTTGCGCCGCGCGGGTTTACCCACATCGGTGCGGGGCGTACGTCTGGCTCAGGTGAGGCGCGCCCTGCGTCAGGACAAGAAATGCGCGCACGGCAAGGCGCGATGGGTGTTGCTCAAGCGCTTTGGCGAGGTGACGGTAAGCGAAGCCGTGCCGTCCTCAGTGATGTGGCGCGCGATCCGTGCGTGCGTCGCAGAGCAGTAATTATCCCACCACTATCGCTGACCCAGCAGGCCCTGTGCTTCGCACAGCGTCGCCTTTGGCGGCCGTGATAGGTGGTGGGATTATTTCGCCGTCCGCAAGACGAACGTTTTCCCCTTCCTACGCAAGGTTGCAGCTTCGGAATCCACGCGCAGCAGGGTGGCCTCATCGATTGTCTCGCCCAGGTGGACAATGGTCCCATTAATAATCGCAAACGGCTCGCCTACGCCCCCCACAACCCCGTTGAGCACAAAGACTGGTTCCGGAGGCTGGTCCGGTGCTGGTTCGGAGGGCAGCGCGGCGCTGGCGATCTCGGTTTTGTGAGGTGCAGGCGGCGCCGACACCACGAGCGGCCGCGAGCCGACGGTCACGTGGTAGGTCCAGAGCATCATCGCCACCACGCCGGTCCCGACGATACCCAGCCGCAGCCACCGCACGGCCGAGGCGTTCCAAGACGTCATCGCCGGCGCGACCGGCGCGGGTGAGGCCGGCTGCGTGGCTTCGCTAATGAGCGAGATCCCCGGCAGCGAGGGGGCGGTGGCAACCCCGCCAGCGGCGGCGATGGAAGGCTCCGCGGGTGTGGGATGTCGCTTCGGAGGCGGCGGGCGGTTGTGTTCCGCTCGTCGCAGCGCTTCTTCGATCAGGCTCATCCTCCCACCTCATCGACGGTGGCGAATTGTCCATTCAGTTCCTGATAACTGCGCCGCACCATGCCCGCATCCACTGTGGTGGACCGAAACACGTAACACGCCAACAACGCCCGGTCGCAAATGAGATTGATGAGGCGCGGAATACCTTTCGAAGATTGGAACACCTCATCGATCGCTTCGGGCTGCCACTGGAGGCTCCCATCGGAACCGGCCACGCGCAGCCGATGCTCAATGTACGTCTGCACTTCGTCGCGATCCAGCGACGTGATATGATAGCGCACGCCGATGCGCTGGTGCAACTGGCGCAAGGCCGGGGCATTCAATTTTTCCCGCAGCTGCGGCTGGCCCACCAGCACGATTTGAATCAGCTTGTTTTTGTCCGTTTCAATGTTCGAGAGCATCCGGATTTGTTCCAGCACGCGCAGGCTGAGGTTCTGCGCTTCATCAATCACCAGCACCAGGTTATTGCCCAGGATCGTTTGCTCGATGAGAAATCGGCTGAGGGTATTGAACACTTCCAACCGGTTGGCGCGCATCGGATTCAGGCCGAAGTCTTGCACGACCGCCTGCAGCAACTGCAGCTCGGAGAGGCCCGAGTGGAGAATGAGGGCTGTCTTGGTGGTCTGATCGAGCTGGCGCAGCAGCGCCTTGCACAGCGTCGTTTTTCCGGTGCCGATTTCCCCGGTGATTTCGATGAAGCCTTTGCGCTCGCGAATGCCATAGAGCATGTGCGACAGGGCTTCGCGATGGCGCTTGGAGAGATAGAGGAACGACGGATCGGCGGTGATCGAAAACGGTTTTTCGCGCAGCCCGAGGAACTCAAGGTACATGACGGTTTATCCTATCTGGTATAATGAGTCGGCGCAATGAAAAAAGCGTGGTGGGGCCTCGTCGGATTGTTGGTGGTGGCGCTCATCGGCGTCGCCATCTTCCTTGCGACATTCGATGCAAACCGGTATCGGCCGCTGGTGGTGGAGAAGCTGCAGGCGGCCATCGGCCGTCCGGTGCGGCTGGAGCATCTGCGTCTGGCGTGGCATGGCGGCGTGGCGGTGGAGTTGCAGCGCCTCGCGGTGGGGGAGCCCGATGCCGCGACCCTTGAGCCGCTGTTCGAGGCTGACACCGTCAGCGCCGTGGTCAAGCTGCTCCCGCTGTTGAAGAAACAGGTCGAGATCGACTCGCTGCAGATTCGCCATGGCTCCGTTCGCTGGAATGGCAGGCGAGTGGATCAGCTGTCGGCGGATGCCGTGGTGCGTCCGGATCGGCTGGAGGTCAGGCGTGTTCAGGCTGCGTTCGCCGGGGGCACGATTCACGGCGCCGGCACGGTGGAGCAGCTCACAACGATCCCCCAGCTGACCCTCAAGGTGTCGGCCGATTCGCTCAAGTTGGACGTCTTAGCGCCGCCGCGCGTACCAGGCGAACCATCCCTGGAAGGGCTGCTCTCCGCCACCTATCAGGTGACTGCGCAGGGGCGCGAGATGGCCACGTGGGAGCAGTCAGCTTCGGGCAGCGGGCGGCTCTCGATCACGCAATGGAAGGTGGCGAATCTGAATGTGCTGCGCGAGGTGTTTCAGCGATTGTCGATGCTGCCCGGATTGGTCGAGCGGCTGCAGAGCCAGTTGCCGGCGTCCTATGCTGAAAAGCTTAACGCACGCGACACCGTATTTGAGCCGCTGGAGGTGCCGATGACCTTTGAACGCGGTACGGTGCACCTGGGCGCCTTGCGCCTGGCCTCCGACAGTTTCGAGATGGAGGGCGCGGGGGACGTGGGCTTGAATGGCACGGTGGCCGTACAGTCGAGGCTGCGGATCGATCCGGACCTGTCGGCCGCGCTGATGCGCAGCGTGGAAGAATTGGGCGCGCTGGCCGATGCCAAGGGACGGCTGGAACTGCCGCTGATGATCCAGGGCACCCTGCCGCAGATCAGCGTGGTGCCGGATCTGCAGTATGTGGCCTCGCGCGTGTTGGTGACCAAAGCGCAAGAATGGCTGGGCAATGCGCTTCAACGGGCACTGGAGAAATCACAAGGGGAGCAGGCGCCATGATGAGCAGGGGATGGCCGGGGATGGGGAGCGTGGGCGTGCTGGTGGCGCTGGGCATCGGTGTGGCTGCGGCCGGCGAGATGAGCCCCGAGGCCCAGCCGTTCCTCAAACAATTGGACAGCAAGGATGCGTTTCTCAGGCAAGAAGCGTTTGTGCGCTTGGAGGCGCTGCGCGATCCGGCGACCGCCTCGGTGGTGCGGCCGTATCTGACCAGCCGCAACCTCGAGACGCGCACCTTCGCGGTGCGGGCGGTGGCGGCCATTGAAGGAGTGCAGGCGGTGCCGACGCTGGTCGCGCGATTCACACGGGAGCACCCGACGGTGCGCATCGCCATTTTGCTGGCGCTGGAGCCGTTGCAGGCGCAGGACCCGTCCATTGCGCCGGTGCTGCTCGCGGCACTGCGCGATCGCAAGCCGCAGGTGCGCATGGCCGCGGTGGATATCGTCAGCCGTCTGAAGCAGCCGCAAGCGCGCGAAGCCATCCTCACGCGATGGAAGCGCGAGCGCCACCGCGATGTGCGGCGGGTGCTCGAACTGGCGATGAAGCGCATCGGAGCGCTGTAGCGCATGGGCGATTTGACAGCGGAGGTGCGCGCGGTGCTCATCCGCGATCGTCTGCTCGCGCGGGGAAGCCGCGTGTTGATCGGCGCGTCGGGGGGAGCCGATTCGACGGCGCTGGCGCATCTGCTGGCCGGCTTTAAAGAGGAGCGGCGTCTGTGGCTGGGCCTCGTGCATGTCAACCACCGCTTGCGTCCGGATGCTTCCGCTGACGTCGCGTGCGTGCAGGCGCTCGGTGAGCGGCTGGGCGTGCCGGTGACGGTGTGCGAGCGCGATGTGGCCGCCGAAGCGAAGCGCGCCGGCTGGTCGCTGGAAGATGGCGCGCGGCGCATTCGCTACCGCGCATTTGAAGAGGCGGCGCGCGAGGCGCGTGCCACGCACGTGGCCCTGGCGCATACCGCGGATGATCAAGCGGAAACGGTGCTCATGCGGCTGCTGCGCGGTGCGGGACTGTTGGGGCTTAGCGCGATTCCCATCAGCCGTCCGCTGGGCGAGGTGCAGATTATTCGGCCGCTGTTGGGCGTGTGGCGGCGGGAGCTGATGGCCTATGTCGACGCGCAGGGGTTGTCCTTTCGCCATGATACGACCAATGATGATCCGCGCTTTGTGCGCAATCGCATTCGGCATGAGCTGCTGCCGCTGCTAGAGAGAGACTACAATCCCCAGATCAAAGGGTTGTTGGTCCAGGTGGCTGAGCAGTGTCGAACCGATGCGGCCTATTTGCAGGCCGCGGCCTCGCGCGTGTGGAAGCGCGTCGTGAAAGCGCGCGCCGGGGAAGCGGCCATTCACATCGAGGGGTTTCTGCGGCAACCGAAAGCGCTCCAACGTCAGCTCGTGCGGCTGGCGTTGCAGCGCCTGCAGGGTGATGTGGCGGGTTTTGAGTTTCGGCACTGGGTCGAAATCGAGCGTTTGTTTACGGAGCGCCCGGTGGGCACGATCGTGGACCTCGTCGGCGCGACCCGCGCGGAGCGCGGGACGGAACGCGTGATCATGCGCCACCTTGCTCCTGCGAAGGAATCTCGCTATACTACGGCTTCTGTCTCATGAGCACACTCCAACGACCCAATCGAAGATGGATGCTGACGATGGTGATCAGCGTCTTGCTGATCCTGTTGCTCCGCACGCTCTCGTTTTATGCGGAGCAGCGGCACACCCGGCTGATCTACAGCGAGTTCTATGCCATGCTGGAGGGGAATGCCGCGACGAAAGCGATCACCGAGGCGCGTCTCATCGAGGATCATGTGGAAGGGCGCCTGAGCAACGGCCACACATTTTCCGTCTATGTGCCGATCTCGAATGACGAGTTGCTGCGCCTGCTGCGGACCAACGTGCCGGCCTTCGACATCCAGCCGCCGCAAACCGGGCTGGGAGCGATCTTGATGGCGCTGTCTCCGTGGATCATTCTGTTTGGCATCATGTGGATGATTATGCGGTCCTCTCAAGGCGGCGGCCGGCTGCTGGCTTTTGGGAAGAGCCGGGCGCGTTTGGTCGCTCCCGATTCGTCCTCGCGCGTGACGTTCGATGACGTGGCCGGGATCGAGGAAGCCAAAGAAGAGTTGCGCGAAATTATCGAGTTCTTGAAAGACCCCAAACGGTTTCAGCGTCTCGGCGGGAAGATTCCGAAAGGGGTGCTGCTGATCGGCCCGCCCGGCACCGGCAAAACGCTGCTGGCCAAGGCGGTAGCCGGAGAAGCCAGCGTGCCGTTTTTTAACATCAGCGGATCTGACTTCGTCGAGATGTTTGTCGGAATCGGAGCCAGTCGAGTCCGTGATCTGTTCGATCAAGCCAGGCGGGCCGCGAAGCAAATCGGCCGCGGGGCGATCATCTTCATTGATGAGCTGGACGCGGTCGGCCGCCAGCGGTTTGCCGGCATCGGCGGAGGGCATGATGAGCGGGAGCAAACGCTCAACGCCTTGCTGGTCGAGATGGACGGCTTCGACACGCAACTGGGCATCATTCTGATGGCGGCCACGAACCGTCCGGATGTGCTGGATCCCGCGCTGCTGCGTCCGGGGCGGTTTGATCGGCAAGTCGTGGTCAGCCCTCCGGATTTGGTCGGCCGCGAGGCGATTCTGAAAGTGCACTCGCGCAAGGTCAAACTGGATCCCTTGGTCGACTTGACGCGCATCGCCCGCCAGACGCCGGGCCTGTCCGGAGCCGATCTGGCGAATTTGATCAACGAAGCCGCCCTATTGGCGGCCCGATTGAATAAAGAATCCGTGGGGATGGCGGAGCTGGAAGCGGCGATTGAGCGCGTGATCGCCGGGCCGGAACGCAAGAGCCGCGTTATCAACGACCGGGAAAAGCGCATCACCGCGTTTCACGAGGCGGGTCATGCGCTGATGGCCTTGTTCACCCCGCAGGCGGATCCGCTGCACAAAGTGTCGATCATCCCGCGCGGCGCCCAGGCGCTGGGCTACACCATGCAATTGCCCATCGAAGACCGCTATACGATCACCCGGCAGGAATTGCTGTCTCGGCTGACGGTGATGATGGGCGGTCGCGTCGCAGAAGAGTTGGTGTTTCAGGAAGTCACCACCGGCGCGCAGAATGACTTGGAACAGGCCACCGAGATCGCCCGCCGCATGGTCTGCGAGTTCGGGATGAGCGAGCGGATGGGCGCGCTGACGTACGGCAAGCGGGAGCGGCAGATGTTTTTGGGGCGGGATCTGTTCGAGGAGCGCAACTATAGCGAGCAGACGGCGATCCAGATTGATGAAGAGATTCGTCGGATCATCGATGCGTGTCATGCGAGCGCGAAGCAGACGCTCGTCGCCCATCGCTCGCAGCTCGACACGCTCGCGACCGTCTTGCTTGAAAAAGAAGTGCTCGATGGCGAGGAAGTGAGACAACTGTTGGGGCTCTCCGCCCCGTCATCCAACGACCATCCGGCATCGGCCTCGGCGTAACGCCGGCCGACTTGCTCCCATGCCCCAGGGTTTGCGCTGCGGCCGGTTCCGCTTGAAACCCATCGGACGTCCCTGGGTGATGGGCATTCTGAACATCACGCCCGATTCATTCAGCGATGGTGGACGTTTTCTCGCGCTCGGAGCCGCGCTGCGCCAGGCCGAACGGATGGCGCAGGAGGGGGCGGATCTGATTGACATCGGCGGCGAGTCCACGCGGCCGGGTGCGACCCCCGTCTCATGTGAGGAAGAGTTACGCCGCGTCTTGCCCATCATCCGGCGCGTATCCGGACGGTTGTCCGTTCCGCTCTCCATCGATACCGCCAAGGCGGAGGTGGCCCGGCAGGCGTTGGATGCTGGGGCTTCATTGGTCAACGATGTCACGGCGCTGCGCGGCGATCCGGCGATGGCCTCCGTTGTGGCTCGCGCGCGCGTGCCGGTGATTCTGATGCACATGCGCGGCACACCGCAGACGATGCAGCGACGGACTCGCTATCAGCACGTGGTGCATGATGTGCGGGCTGCGCTGTGCTTGGCGCTACAGCGCGCGCTCCGGGCGGGCATTGCGAAGGAGCGCCTCTTGATTGATCCGGGTCTCGGGTTTGGGAAGACGCCTGCGCAAAATCTGGATCTCCTACATCATCTGGATCGGTTCACGGCCCTGGCGCCGGTGGTCGTCGGCCCCTCGCGCAAGTCCTTCATCGGCCAGGTGCTGGATGCGCCGATGGAGGATCGGCTCGTCGGCACGCTGGCCTGCGTCGCTTACGCCGCGGCGCACGGGGCGGCGATGGTGCGCGTGCATGACGTGAAACCCGCGGTGCAGCTCTTGACGATGTGGAAGGCGCTCCAATGCGCTTAGGCGTCAACGTCGATCATGTGGCGACCCTGCGGCAGGCTCGACGAGGCGAGCATCCGGATCCGGTGGACGCCGCGCAGATCTGCGTGCGCGCCGGGGCGGATCGCATTGTCTGCCATCTGCGCGAAGACCGGCGCCATATCCATGATCGGGATGTGGCGCGCCTGCGCCGGGAACTGAAGGTGCCGCTGAACTTGGAGATGTCGTTCGCCCCGGAGATTGTGGCGGTGGCGCTGCGCCTCGCACCGGCGCAGGTGACGTTGGTGCCCGAGCGACGGCAGGAACTAACCACCGAAGGCGGGCTGGATGTGGTGCGTCATGCCGCTCGCCTGCGGCGGGTGCTGGCCGCCTTCCACGCGCGCACGATTGACGTGAGCCTGTTCATCGATCCGGTTGCCTCGCAGGTGTGCGCCGCAGCGTTAGTGGGCGCGCGGATCGTGGAGCTGCACACCGGCGGCTACGCCCAGGCCCGCACGGCCTCGCAGCGCCGGCGCGCGCTCACACAGGTGGCTCGTGCCGCGGCCCAAGCACGCCGACTCGATCTGGCAGTGGCCGCCGGCCATGGACTGGACTATGATAATGTACGCGCGGTCGCCAAGCTTCCTGAGATCGAAGAGCTGAATATCGGTTTTTCCATCATCAGCCGCGCGCTCTGGGTGGGGGTGGACAAGGCGGTGCGGCAGATGCGCGCGCTGCTCTAAGCAGATGGCGAAACTCACGTCGTATCGGATGGGCTGCGGGATCGACGTCGTCGAGCTCAAGCGGTTTCAACAAGCGATGCGGCGCGGCGGCGCTCGGTTTCTCAATCGGATCTTCACGGCGGCCGAACAGCGCTACGCCGCCACCCACGCCACCAAGGCCGAGCGGCTGGCCGCCAGGTTTGCGGTCAAAGAAGCGGTGATCAAGGCGCTGGCGCAAGTCGATCCCACGCGCGTGCTGGCGATGCAGCAGATCGAAGTGAAGAATGATGCCGCCGGCCGTCCCTCGGTGCGAGTGTCTGCCTGGCGCGGCCGCATGCCGCAGTTGCACATCAGCCTCTCCCATACGCCGCAGGTGGCGGTGGCGTGCGCGATTGCCATCCGCTCATGAGCCTTCCCGCCGGTCTGTTGCCGCTGCGCGCGCCGGGCACGCATAAAGGCGATGTCGGGCATGTGCTGGTCATCGCCGGCTCGGCGGGCTTGACCGGGGCCGCCGTGCTCTGTAGCCAGGCGGCGTTGCGCGCCGGTGCCGGGCTGGTGACGCTGGCGACACCGAAGAGTCTTCAAGATGTGATGGCGGTCAAGCTCACCGAAGTGATGACGACACCGCTGCCGGAAACGAAAGAGCGCAGCCTCAGCTTGGCCGCATTGCCGGTGCTGCTGGGTCTGATTGAGCGCGTGGATGTGGTGGTGATCGGCCCCGGTCTGTCGCAGCAGCCACACACGACACAGCTCGTACGGCACCTGCTGCCGAAGATCACCAAGCCGTGCGTGGTGGACGCCGACGCTCTCAACGCCATCGCCGAGAAGCCGCAATTATTGAAACGGCTGACGCGGCCGATCATTCTGACTCCGCATCCAGGCGAAATGGGACGCTTGATCGCGCAATCGGCCGAGCACGTGCAGCGTGATCGCGAGCGCATCGCCGCAGCGTTCGCCCTGCGCGCTCGCGCGGTGGTGGCGCTGAAAGGGCATCGCACCGTCGTGGCGAATGTGGATGGCGAGGTCTACGTCAATGACACCGGCCATCCCGGCATGGCCTCGGGCGGCATGGGGGATGTGCTGACCGGTGTGATCGCCGGATTGCTCGCCCAAGGGCTGCCGCTCTTCGATGCGGCTCGGCTCGGCGTGTATCTGCACGGCCTGGCGGCGGATCTCGTGGCGAAGGAGCAGGGCAGCGTTGGCTTGCTTGCCTCCGACGTGCTCGCTACAATACCTCGTGCGATTCATCAGTATCAAAGTTTGCCGGCGTAGCTCAGGGGCAGAGCAGCTGTTTTGTAAACAGCGGGTCGGGGGTTCAAATCCCTCCGTCGGCTTCCTGAAAGTGTGGAATTGGGAGTGCGGAGTGCGGAATGAAAAAATCAGTTTTGAGCTCGTCATATTCCGCAATCCGAATTCCCCATTCCGAAATATACCGTTGTCATAATAGGGGGCAGGTACCTGAGTGGCTAAAAGGACGTGGCTGTAAACCACGCGGGCGAAAGCCCTACCTAGGTTCGAATCCTAGCCTGCCCACCATTTTGCGGGCGTAGTTCAATGGTAGAACGGAAGTTTTCCAAACTTCTCACGGCGGTTCGATTCCGCTCGCCCGCTCTCTCCAATAAAATAATCTTGACAAGACGTAACTATTTGTCATAATAGACGTTTACTTGTCCTCCGATAACCCGCAGCGGGGCGGGGAGTGAAGGAGGACACCACGCCCTGCAGTAACCAGAAAGTTTACGAATCGGTATGTCTGTTCTTGTGTCGTCGGATCTCACAGCCAACCCGCACGGCGTCTATTTATGAAACTCCGTCGTATTATGTCAACGTGGTTGGACGAGTACGCGAAGACTTACGCCCATGTAGCTCAGTTGGTAGAGCACGTCATTGGTAATGACGAGGTCGCCGGTTCAATTCCGGCCGTGGGCTCTCATGGGAATCACCGTCATGGGTTTAGCCGGGAGGAGGGTGTAGTCAATGGCCAAAGAAAAATTTGACCGCACGAAGCCCCACGTCAACATCGGCACCATCGGCCACGTCGATCACGGCAAGACGACCCTGACTTCGGCCATCACCAAGGTCCTCGCCGCCCGCGGCCTGGCGCAAGCCAAAGCCTACGAGGAGATCGACAACGCCCCGGAGGAGCGCGAGCGCGGGGTGACCATCAATGTCCATCACGCCGAATATGAGACCCTTACGCGCCACTACGCCCATGTCGACTGTCCCGGCCATGCCGACTACATCAAGAATATGATCACCGGGGCGGCCCAGATGGACGGCGGCATTCTGGTGGTCTCGGCGGTGGATGGCCCCATGCCGCAAACCCGCGAGCACATCCTGCTGGGCCGCCAAGTCGGCTTGCCCGCCGTGGTCGTCTTCTTGAACAAGGTCGATGCGGTCGATGACACAGAGCTGCTGGATCTGGTGGAGTTGGAAGTCCGCGAGCTGCTCACCAAATACGGCTATCCCGGCGAGAAGACCCCCATCATCCGCGGCTCCGCCCTGCTGGCGTCCCAAGGCGATAAGGGCGAGCTGGGCGAGCAAGCCATCTTGAAGCTCATGGACGCGGTGGATACCGCCATCCCCATGCCCCACCGCGCCACCGACAAGCCCTTCCTGATGGCCGTGGAGGATGTGTTCTCCATCACCGGCCGCGGCACCGTGGGCACGGGCCGGGTGGAGCGCGGCACGGTGAAGGTCGGCGAAGAAGTCGAGCTCATCGGCCTGCAGGCCACCCGCAAGAGTGTCGTCACCGGCATCGAGATGTTCCGCAAGCTCCTGGAGGAAGGGGTCGCCGGCGATAACCTCGGCGTGCTGCTGCGCGGCATCGAAAAAGACGACCTCCAGCGCGGCATGGTGCTGGCGAAACCAGGCAGCATCACCCCGCATACCCGCTTCACGGCCGAGATCTACTGTCTGACGAAAGAAGAAGGCGGCCGGCACACCCCGTTCTTCAAGGGCTACCGCCCGCAGTTCTACTTCCGCACCACCGATGTGACCGGGACGGTCGAGCTGCCCGAGAAGACCGAGATGGTCATGCCCGGCGATAACATCAGCGTGACGATTGACTTGCTGCAGCCCGTGGCCATGGAAAAAGAGCAGCGCTTTGCCATTCGCGAAGGCGGCAAGACCGTCGGCGCGGGCGTGATTACTGAAATCGTCAAATAATGGCTCAAGACGCCATCACGCTTTCGTGCGCCGAGTGTCAGCGTCAAAACTACCACTCGACAAAAAATAAGAAGAACGTCACCGAGCGGCTGGAATTGAAAAAATACTGTCGGTGGTGCAAACGCCATACGCCGCACAAGGAAACCAAGTCGTGAGGAGTGATCCCCTGGTCTCCAGCTCACCCCTATGGGGAGCGTCGGTTAATGGTAAACCACTGGTCTCCAAAACCAGAACCGGAGGTTCGATTCCTCCCGCTCCCGGGCTAAGCCGGTCGACTACATATATATAGAGAGAGATAGATGGCTAAAGCGATCCAGCGCATGGGAATGTTTGTGCAGGAAGTCAGAGAAGAGCTGGGCCGGGTGTCCTGGCCCACGCGCGAAGAATTACTGGGGTCAGCCCTGGTCGTCTTTGTCGGCGTGAGTCTGCTGGGGTTGTACATTGCCGCCTGGGATCTGGTGCTCTCCGGAGCGGCGCAGTGGCTGTTACGGTCATGACCGAGCGCGTGGCCCTGGCGAAGCAGTGGTTCGTGATCCACACCCAAACCGGCCAAGAAATCAAAGTCAAAGGCAACCTGGAAAATAAAATCCGCCAGCGAAGCGGAGATGAATCGATCGCGCAAGTCCTGGTGCCGACCGAACGGGTGGCGGAAATCCGTGGCGGCAAAAAGCGGATTTCAGAGCGCAAGTTTTTCCCCGGCTATCTCTTGATTCAGATGGAGCTGACGGACGACAATTGGCATCTGGTGCGGACAACACCCGGCGTCACCGGGTTTATCGGGGCCGGCAATCGGCCCGTCGCGCTGTCGGATGACGAGGTCAACGAAATCTTGCGCCAGACCGAGGAGCGGAAGGACAAGCCCACCCCGCGCGTCTCGTTTACGAAGGGGGAAGGGGTGCGCGTGATCGAGGGGCCCTTTACGAATTTCAACGGCGCGATTGAAGAAGTGAACGCCCAGCGGGGCAAGCTGAAGGTGATGGTGTCCATCTTTGGGCGGCAAACGCCGGTGGAACTGGAGTTTTGGCAAGTGGAGCGGCTCTGACGCATGGCGAAAAAAATTAAGGCGCTCATCAAGCTGTACTGTCCTGCGGGGCAGGCCAACCCAGCACCCCCGGTGGGGCCGGCGCTCGGCCAGCACGGCGTGAACATCATGGAGTTTTGCAAGAAGTTCAACGAGGAAACCAAGGGCCGCGAAGGGCTCGTCCTGCCGGTGGTCATCACGGCGTTTGAGGACCGCAGCTTCACGTTTATCATTAAAAGCCCGCCCGTTTCAGTGCTGATCAAGCAAGCCTGCGGCATCGCGAAAGCGTCCGGGAACCCGCCGAGAGAAAAAGCCGGCCAGTTGCCGCGCGCGAAGGTGGAGGAAATTGCGCAGTTGAAACTGCCGGACCTCAACGCTACCGGGATGGCCGCGGCCATCTCGATGGTGGAAGGCACGGCGCGCAGCATGGGGATTGACGTCGTCTAATGCCGAGCAAACGGTATGTCCAAGCCGCGACGCTCGTCGAGCGGGAGAAAACCTATACGCTACAGGAGGCGGTCGCGGTGTTGAAGCAGTTTCCGCCCGCGAAGTTTGACGAGTCGGTGGAGCTGTCCATTTCCCTGGGAGTCGATCGAGAGAAAACCGACCAAGCCGTGCGCGGCACCGTCGTGCTCCCGCATGGCACCGGCACCATTCGCCGCGTGGCCGTGTTCTGCAAAGGGGAGAAGGAATTGGACGCCAAGCAAGCCGGCGCCGACTACATCGGTGCGGCCGATCTGATCAAAAAAATTCAGGAGGGGTGGATGGATTTTGACGTGGCGATTGCCACGCCCGAGATGATGAAAGACGTCTCGAAATTGGGGAAAGTGCTGGGACCGCGCGGGCTGATGCCCAGCCCCAGAGCCGGCACGGTGACCGAGGATATCGCCAAGGCGGTGACCGATGTCAAGAAGGGCAAGGTCGAGTTTAAGATGGACAAGCTTGCCAATCTGCACGTGAGGATCGGCAAGCGGTCCTTCCAGCCTGACCAGTTGGCGGAGAACGCCGCGGCCGTGCTGCAGGCCGTGCAGCGCGCGAAGCCGCCGGCGGTAAAAGGCCACTACATCAATCGAGCGAGCGTGGCCAGCACGATGAGCCCCGGGGTGCTGGTGAACGTTGAAGCCATTCTCGGCGCACAGGACGCGCAGGCGTAACGATGGCGCAAGCGGGCAAGCTGTTGAAAGAGTCCATGGCGCGCGAGCTGCGCGAGGAACTGAGCCGCCGGCAGCACTTCGTCGTCGCCTCGCTCGGCGCCCTCCATGCGACGGAAGCGGCGACGCTGCGCAAGCAGCTCTCCGCGGTGAAGGCGCGCCTGTTGATGGTGAAGCGCACCATCGGGGCGAGAGTGCTCGGCAGCTTAGACGGCAGCGGTGGGCCGGCGGCAGACGTCCATCGAACGGCCGAGCTGCTCACGGGATCGGTGGCGCTGATTTTGGCTGAGCAGGACGCCGGCCCGGCGGCGAACATCCTTGCGCAGTTTCTCAAGAGCCATGAGGGCACGCTCTCGATTCGAGGCGGATGGGTCGAAGGCCGCCTGCTGGATGCCGCCGGCATGAGGGAGCTGGCCGATCTTCCGTCGAAGCCGCAGTTGATTGCGCAACTGATTGGGACCTTGGAAGCGCCTGTGACTGATCTGATTATGACCATTGAAACCGTGTGTCGTGAATTGGTCTGGGTGCTGGACGAAGCAAGCAAAAAGAAGCAGGAGGGCAGCTAAATGCCGGAGACATTGACGAAGCGCGTGGAAGATGCCGTGAAGCTGACCGAGGAGATGACCGGCCTGGAGCTGTCCAGCTTCTCGAAAACGCTGCGCGAGAAGTTTGGCGTGACCGCGACCCCGATGATGGCCGCGGGAGCGGCGGCGGGCGCCGGAGGCGGGGGGGCGGGCGCCGCGGCGGTGGAGGAGCAAGATGCCTTTGACATTGTCCTCACGGCTGTCGGCGCGAACAAGATCCAGGTGATCAAAGAAATTCGCGCCATTACGAACCTCGGCTTGAAAGAAGCCAAGGATTTGGTGGAAAGCGCCCCGAAACTGGTCAAAGCTGGCGTGAAGAAAGCGGAAGCGGAAGAGATCAAGAAGAAACTGGTTGCGGTGGGAGCCACGGCTGAGTTGAAGTAAGTATGGCCAGCCTCCAGCGCATCAGCTTTGCAAAGCTCCAGGAAGCTCTGGAGTTTCCGGACCTCATTGAGGTCCAGAAGCATTCCTATGCGACGTTTCTCCAGTTGGATGTGCCCAAGAGCAAGCGGGAAAACATCGGCTTGCAAGCCGCTTTTCTGGAGACGTTTCCGATTCAGCACGCCGATGGGCGCTACCGGTTGGAGTTTGGCGGCTACAGTGTTGGCAAACCGAAATATCGCGTGGAGGAGTGTCTGCGCAACGGCCTGACCTATGCCGCACCGCTCAAGGTGAAGCTGCAGTTGGTCGGGTCGAAAGAAACCAGAGAGCAGGAAGCATACTTCGGCGAGCTGCCCCTGATGACCGATGCCGGCACGTTTATTATTAACGGTGATGAACGGGTGGTGGTGAGCCAGCTGCATCGCTCGCCCGGCGTCAACTTTGAAGTGACGGTGCATCCGACCGGCAAGCGGCTGTTTTCGGCGCGCATCATTCCGTATCACGGCGCCTGGGTGGATTTTGAATTTGACATGGCCGATGTGCTGCATGTCTCCGTGGATCGCCGGCGCAAACTGGTGGGGACCATTGTGCTGCGGGCCTTGGGGAAATCCACCGATGAGGAGATTTTAGAGCTGTTCTCGCCGACCGAGACGGTGGAGCTGACCGATCAAGCACAGTTGAAGGCGCTGGTGGGCGCGTGTCTGGGAGAGCGGATCACCAATCCAGCCAACGGCCAAATCGTGCTGCGGGCCGGCACCCGCATCAGCGAAGAGTGGTTGGACGCCATTTGGTCCAGCCTGCCCTCCGACAAGCGCCAGCTCACGCTGTTGCAAGACCCGCCGATTGAAATCATCAAGACCTTGGAAAAAGATCACACGACGACGCGCGAGGAAGCGCTGCTGGAAATTTTCCGCCGGTTACGGCCCGGCGACCTGGTCAATCTCCCCTCAGCCGAAGCGCTCATTCAGCGCGTGTTCTTTGATGCCCGCCGCTATGACTTGGGCCGCGTCGGGCGGTTTGTGATGAATCGAAAATTGAAGATGGCGCGATCGCTGGACGAACGCACCCTCTCGGCGGATACGGTGGTGGCGGTCATCAAATATTTACTGGGGTTGCGCCGCGGGGAGGGCGAGGTGGACGATATCGATCATCTCGGGAGTCGCCGCGTGCGGTCGGTGGGGGAGCTGGTCTACCATCAGTTTCGCATCGGGCTCGAGCGGCTGGAGCGCACCGTGCGGGATCGCATGGCCATTTATGATCTGGAAAAAGTGATGCCGCACGCGCTGGTCAATTTTAAGCTCGTCGCCTCGGTCGTGCGTGATTTCTTCGCGCGGTCGCAGCTGTCCCAGTTCATGGATCAGACCAACCCGTTGGCGGAGTTGACGCACAAACGGCGGCTCTCGGCCTTAGGGCCGGGCGGGTTGTCGCGCGAGCGGGCCGGGTTTGAAGTGCGCGATGTGCACCCGTCGCACTATGGCCGCATCTGCCCGATTGAAACACCGGAAGGGCCGAACATCGGCCTCATCTCCAGCCTCACGGTCTACGCGCGCATTAACGAGCATGGCTTCATCGAGACGCCGTACCGCAAGGTGAAGGACGGCGTAGTCACGCGCGAGATCGAGCATGTGACCGCCGATGTAGAAGATCTCCAGTACATCGCGCAGGCGAGCAGCCCGCTGACGAAGGCGAGCCGGTTCGTGGAGTCGCTCGTGAGCTGCCGCTACCAGGGGAACATCCTCCATGTGCCGCCGGAGCAGGTGCAGTTCATGGACGTGTCGCCGACGCAGAGTGTGAGTATCGCCGCGAGCCTCATTCCGTTTCTGGAGCACGATGACGCCAACCGCGCGCTCATGGGGTCGAACATGCAGCGCCAGGCGGTGCCGTTGATGCGCACCGACGCGCCGCTCGTGGGGACGGGCATCGAAGCCCGCGTGGCGCGCGACTCGCAAGCCTGCGTGATCGCCAAGGATGATGGGGTGGTCACGTATGTGGATGGCCAGCGCATCGTGTGCGGCCGCCACACGTATGTGCTGCGGAAATTCCAGCGCTCCAACGCCAACACCTGCCTGAATCAGCGGCCGCTGGTGACGATGGGTCAGCGCGTGAAGCAGGGCGAGGTGCTGGCAGACGGGGCGGCCACGCAGGGCGGAGAGCTGGCGTTGGGCAAGAACATCCTCGTGGCGTTCATGCCGTGGCGCGGCTATAACTTTGAAGATGCAATTTTGATCAATGAACGGCTCGTCAAAGGCGATGTGTTCACCTCGATTCATGTGGAAGAATTCGAGTCCGAGGCGCGCGAGACCCGGCTGGGCAATGAAGAAATCACCCGCGATATTCCGAATGTCGGGGAAGAGGCCTTAGGGAATCTCGATGAACAGGGCATTGTGTACATCGGGGCCGAAGTCGGCCCGCGCGATATTTTAGTGGGGAAGGTGACCCCGAAGAGCGAGACCGAGCTGACGCCGGAGGAAAAGCTGCTGAAAGCGATCTTTGGCGAGAAGGCGGAGGATGTGCGCGATACCAGCTTGCGCGTGCCGGCCGGGGTGGAGGGGATTATCCTTGACGTGAAGATCCTCATGCGCAAAGGCGCGCGCACCAAGACCAAGGAAGAGCAGCAGGAAGAGCATCGCGGGATTGAGGCGATTCGCAAAGCGTCCAACAGCCACATCGCGCAGTTGCGCGAGGAGCTGGCCGATCGCGTCGCCAGTGTCCTCGTGGACAAGAAGCTCGCCTCCTCCGTCACCGATGTGGAGACGGATCGCACCGTCTTCGACACAGGACATCGGATCAACGCGGCGGATAAAAAGAAGCTGCTGCGCTGCGATCTGAGCGAGATTCGCCTGGTGAATGATCCGCACACCGAAGCGGAGCTGCGCCGCATCGTCGAGTTCTTCGAGGATCAGATCCGCGAGCTGCGCTATACCGAAGAGATGGAGATCGACAAGATTAAGCGTGGCGATGAGCTGCCGCCCGGCGTGTTGAAGCGCGTGGTGGTGCAGGTGGCCTCCAAGCGCAAGCTCGCCGTCGGCGATAAGATGGCCGGTCGCCACGGCAATAAAGGGGTGATCGCCCGCATCGTGCCGGAAGAGGACATGCCGTTTTTGCCCGATGGCACGCCCATTGGGGTGGTGCTGAACCCCCTGGGCGTGCCCTCCCGTATGAACGTCGGCCAGATTCTGGAGCTTCACTTGGGCTGGGCGGCGAAGGTGCTCGGCTACCAGGTGGCCAGCCCCGTCTTCAACGGCGCGACGGAGGAAGAGATTCGGGAGCAGCTCAAGAAAGCCAAGCTGCCTGAGCATGGCAAGATTCAGTTGCGCGATGGACAATCCGGCGCGGCGTTTGATCAGGATGTGGCGGTCGGCTACCTCTATATGATCAAGCTAGTGCATCTGGTGGATGACAAGATTCACGCGCGCTCAATCGGTCCGTACTCGCTCGTGACTCAGCAGCCGCTGGGGGGCAAGGCCCAGTTCGGCGGCCAGCGCTTTGGAGAAATGGAAGTGTGGGCGTTGGAGGCGTATGGCGCTGCCTATACGCTGCAAGAGCTCTTGACGGTCAAGAGCGATGATGTGGTGGGCCGTACCCGGGTGTATGAAGCGATTGTCAAAGGCGAGCACTCCCTGCAGCCGTCGGTGCCGGAGTCGTTTAATGTGCTGGTGAAGGAGCTGCAAGGCCTGGGACTGGATGTGCGCCTGGAACGAAAAGAACAGGTGGTGACCAGCGAGGAGCTGTTTGAGAAGCTGGTGCGGCGCGAGTTGGAGCACGCTCCGGCGCTGGAAGAAGCGGTGGTGGCCGCGCCGAAACCGAAAGCCTCGAAGAAGAGCCCGAAGAGCACAAAATAGATGGCCAGCAAACCGTTTGTGGAAGCCGTGAACACCTTTGATGCGATCACGATTCAAATCGCCTCGCCCGAGGTGATCCGCAGTTGGTCCCGCGGCGAGGTGAAGAAGCCGGAGACGATCAACTATCGCACGCTCAAGCCGGAAAAAGACGGGCTGTTTTGCGAGCGGATCTTCGGCCCGACCAAAGATTTTGAATGCAACTGCGGGCGCTACAAGAAAATCAAGCACAAGGGGATTACCTGCGATCGGTGCGGCGTGGAAGTGACGCACTCGAAGGTTCGCCGGGAGCGCATGGGGCACATCGAGCTCTCGGCCCCGGTGTCCCATATCTGGTTTTTTAAGAGCGTGCCCTCGCGCATCGGGGCGTTGCTGAACCTGAGCGTTCGCGATCTCGAGCGCGTGCTCTACTACGAGGCGTTTATCGTCATCGATCCCGGCAACACGCCGCTCAAGCCCAAGGAAATTTTGCCGGAGGAGCGTTACCAAGAGGCGCTGAAGACCTACGGCAAGGGCTTTACGGCGAGGATGGGTGCGGAGGCGATCGCGGAGCTGCTCGTCGATCTCGATCTCGATCAGATGGCGCGGCAGTTCCACAAAGAGCTGGCCAACGCGAAAGTTGAGCAGAGCCAGAAGCGCATCGTCAGAAACCTGCGGGTGGTGGAGGCGTTTCGCAAAAGCAAGAATCGTCCTGAGTGGATGATCCTGCGGGTCGTGCCGGTGATTCCGCCGGATCTGCGGCCGCTGGTGCCCTTGGATGGCGGGCGGTTTGCCACGTCGGATTTGAACGATCTGTATCGCCGCGTCATCAATCGCAACAACCGGCTGCGGAAGCTGATGGATCTGAAGGCGCCGGAAATTATCATCCGCAATGAGAAGCGCATGCTGCAAGAGGCGGTGGATGCGCTCTTTGACAACGGCCGCCACGGCCGGCCCGTGCTGGGTCCGATGAATCGGCCGCTGAAGTCACTGGCCGATATGCTCAAGGGCAAGCAGGGGCGGTTCCGGCAGAACCTGCTGGGCAAGCGCGTGGACTATTCCGGGCGGTCGGTGATCGTCATTGGGCCGGAGTTGAAGCTCGACCAATGCGGATTGCCCAAGCGCATGGCGCTGGAGCTGTTCGAGCCGTTTATCATTCGCCGCTTCCGCGACCAGGGCTTTGCGCAGACGATCAAGACGGCCAAGCGCATGGTGGAAAAAGAACGCCCCGAGGTGTGGGACATTTTGGATGAGGTGATCAAAGACCATCCGGTGCTGCTCAACCGCGCGCCCACGCTGCACCGCCTGGGGATTCAGGCGTTTCAGCCGATTCTCATTGAAGGCAAAGCCATCCGCATTCATCCGCTCGTCTGCGCGGCGTTCAATGCCGACTTTGACGGGGATCAAATGGCGGTGCATGTGCCCCTCTCGATCGAAGCCCAGCTGGAAGCCCGCCTCTTGATGCTCGCCTCGCGCAATCTGTTCTCGCCCGCCAGCGGCCGCCCCATCGTCACGCCGACGCAAGATATCATCCTCGGCTGCTACTATCTCACCAAGGCGCGCGAGGGGATGAAGGGGCACGGCCTGGTGTGCGCGGACATGGCCGAGGCGATCTTGGCGTACCAGGACCAGCAGGCCCACGTGCACGCCAAAATCACCATGCGCTGGCAAGGCCAGATGATCGAGACCACCATCGGGCGCGTCTTGTTTAACGCGGTGTTGCCGCCCGAGGTCCATTTTGTGAACGAATTAATCAACAAAAGCCGGCTCAGCAATCTGATCAGCCGGGCGTATCGCATCTGCGGGCACGAGCGCACCGTGCAACTGTTGGATGATCTCAAGCGGTTAGGGTTCGAATGGGCCACGCGGGCCGGCATTTCAATCGCCGTGATGGACTTGGTGGTGCCGCCCAACAAGGGCAAGATTATCGGCAAGGCGCACAAAGAGGTGGAGCAGGTGGAAGGCCAATATCGCCGCGGGCTGATCACCGACGGGGAGCGCTACAATAAAATCATCGATATCTGGATGCGCACCACCGAAGACATTTCCACGCACGTGATGGAAAACTTCGAGCCGATGAACCCGTTGTTTATGATGACCGACTCCGGCGCGCGAGGGTCGGAACAGCAGGTGCGGCAGCTCTCCGGCATGCGCGGTCTGATGGCCAAGCCCTCCGGGGATATTATTGAAAGCCCGATTACGGCGAACTTCCGCGAGGGGCTGACGGTGCATGAATACTTCATCTCGACCCACGGCGCGCGCAAGGGGTTGGCCGACACCGCGCTCAAGACGGCCGATTCCGGATATCTGACCCGCCGGCTGGTCGATGTCGCCCAGGAAGTGATCATCTCGATGGTGGACTGCGGCACGCTCAACGGCATCCTCATGACGCCGATTCGCGAAGGGGATGAGGAAGTGGTGGGTCTGAAAGAGCGCATCATCGGCCGCGTGGCGCTGGACAATATCGTGGATGTGGTCAGCGATGAGGTGCTGGTGGAGGCGAACCACGAAATTACCGATGACGCCGCGGAACGCGTGGAGCACACGGGCATCGAGCGGATCCGCATTCGCAGCGTGTTGACCTGCGAAGCGCGTCGGGGCGCGTGCGCGCGCTGCTACGGCCGCAACCTCGCCACCGGCGCGATGATCGACTTGGGCGAGGCGGTCGGGGTCGTGGCCGCGCAGTCCATCGGCGAGCCGGGCACCCAGTTGACGATGCGGACCTTCCACATCGGCGGCACGGCGCATCGCGTGATCGAGCAATCCACCATTAAAGCGAAACATCAGGGCAAGGTGAAGTTCCATAATCTCAAGACGGTGAAGACCAAGCCCACCGAGCTGCTGGTGCTCAACCGCAACGGCGAGCTGGCCCTGGTGGATGACGAGGGCCGGGAATTGGAGCGCCATCGTATTGCGCAAGGGGCCATCATTACGAAAGAAGACGGGGAGGCTGTGGACAAGGATGAGCTGTTCATCCGATGGGATCCGTATACCACGCCGATTTTGACCGAGTTCTCCGGCATCGTCCGGCTGGAAGATGTGAAGCCCGGGGTGACGATGAGGGAAGAGCTGGATGAGGCGACCGGCCTGACCAACCGCATCATCGTGGAGCACAAGGGCGATTTCCACCCGCAGGTGGTGATCGAAACGGATAAAGGCGAGCTGCTGGCGGTCTACGGGCTGCCCATCGGGGCGCACATCTTGCTCAAAGAGGACCAGTCGGTCAAAACCGGCGACATGGTGGCCAAGACCGCCCGCAAGATCACGCAAACGAAGGATATCACCGGCGGTCTCCCGCGCATCGCGGAGCTGTTTGAGGCGCGTCGGCCCAAGGATCCGGCGATTATCGCGGAAATCGACGGAACGGTCGACTATGGGACCGCGAAGAAGGGCCAGCGGCGCATTCTCATCAAGAGCGCCTCGGGCATGCTCAAAGAATATCTCATCCCGCACGGGAAACATTTGAACGTCTACAAGGGCGACTACGTGCAGAGCGGCCAAGCGCTGACCGACGGCCCGATTGTGCCGCAGGATATTTTGCGGGTCTGCGGCGAGCGCCGGCTGCAGGAATATCTGTTGAATGAGATTCAAGAGGTGTACCGCTCCCAAGGGGTGAAGATTAACGACAAGCATATCGAGGTGATCGCTCGGCAAATGCTCCGCAAGGTGCGGATTGATGATCCAGGCGACACGGAGTTCCTCATCGGCATGCAGGCGGATAAGTGGCGGTTTGCCGAAGAGAATGAGCGGATCAAGAAAATGGGGAAAAAACCGGCCTCCGCCACGCCGATCTTGCTGGGCATTACGAAGGCGAGCCTGTCGACCGAGAGTTTTATCGCCGCCGCCAGCTTCCAAGAAACCACCCGCGTGCTGACCGAGGCGGCGTCCAGCGGACGGCGCGATCCGCTGATCGGCTTGAAAGAGAATGTGATTATGGGCCACCTGATTCCGGCCGGCACCGGGTTCCTGACCCATCGCATCGCGCAGCATCTCAAGAGCGCCCCGGAGCCCTTTTCCGTCGGGGAGGAGCTGCTGGAGGAAGACCGCGGAGTCGCAGGAGCGGTGTTGAGCGAGGCGGAGGGGGTGGCGGAGACCAACGGCAACGAGACAACAGAGGGCGCTGAGCCAGGGACCGATGCCGACCATTAGCCAACTCATTCGCAAGGGACGGCAGGCCCGTCGTAAGAAAAGCAAATCGCCGGCGTTGAAAGGCTCGCCGCAGCGGCGAGGCGTGTGCGTGCAGGTGCGAACCATGACCCCCAAGAAACCCAACTCGGCGTTGCGAAAAATCGCCCGTGTGCGCCTCACCAGCGGGATTGAAGTGACCTCGTATATTCCCGGCGAAGGGCACAACCTGCAGGAGCACTCGATCGTGCTGGTGCGCGGAGGACGCGTCAAAGATTTGCCGGGGGTGCGCTACCATATCGTGCGCGGGACGCTGGATGCCTCCGGCGTGAATCAACGGCGCAAGTCGCGCTCGAAATACGGCGCGAAGATGCCGCAAGGGGGCGGGGCGACACCCGCGGCGAAAGGGCAGTAAGCGATGAGACGAGGACGGATGACGACACGCGCGGCGATCCCGGATCCGCGCTACAACAATCATCTGGTGCAGAAGCTGATTAACATGACCATGGAGGATGGGAAAAAGTCCATCGCCGAACGCATTGTGTATGACGCGTTTGAGCAGCTCAAAACACAGGCGAACACGAGCGATGTCCTCTCCGTCTTTCACAAGGCGGTGGAGCATGTCCGCCCGCATGTGGAGCTGAAGCCCCGGCGGGTGGGTGGGGCCACGTATCAGATTCCGATTGAAGTCCGCCATGAGCGCAGCCTCTCGCTGGCGCTGCGCTGGATTCGCGTCGCCGCGCGCAGCCGTCGCGGCTCGCCCATGGCCAAGCGTCTGGCGGATGAGCTGCTCCTGGCCTACAAGGGCGAGGGACCTGCCGTAAAGAAGCGCGAAGAAGTGCACAAGATGGCCGAGGCCAATCGAGCGTTCGCCCACTATCGATGGTAATGGCAGAGACGGCACGTACGGCCAAGACGGACGGGACGGCCCAGGACGCGCACGAGCGGCTGCGGCTGACGCGCAACTTCGGCGTCATCGCGCACATCGATGCGGGGAAAACCACGACGTCGGAGCGCATTCTGTTCTACACGGGTCGCATCCACAAGATCGGGGAGATTGATGAAGGCACGACCACGCTCGATTGGATGGCGCAGGAACGGGAGCGCGGCATCACCATTACCTCCGCGACCACCACCTGTTTCTGGCACAACGTCCGGTTCAACCTGATTGACACCCCGGGCCATGTGGACTTTACGGCCGAGGTGGAGCGCAGCCTCAAGGTGCTCGATGGCTGCGTGGTGATCTTCTGCGCGGTGGGAGGGGTGGAGCCGCAGTCTGAAACGGTCTGGCGCCAGGCGGATAAGTACGGCGTGCCGCGCATCGCGTTTATCAATAAACTGGATCGCATCGGAGCGGATTTTTTCACCGTGCTCAAAGAAATCCGTGAGCGCTTAGGAGCCAAGGCGGTGCCCGTGCAGCTTCCCATCGGCCGCGAGGATCAGTTCCATGGCGTGGTGGATCTGGTGACGATGAAGAGCGTGACGTTTGATTCCGCCAAGCCCGCTGACGCGCCCCTCATCGGCGAGATTCCGGCCGAGCTGATGGCCGATGCCCTTCGGTACCGCCATGAGCTGATGGAGGCGGTGGCGGAATACGATGATGCGCTGATGGAGAAATACATCCACGATCAGCCCTTGACCGAGGCGGAGCTGCGAGCCGGCATCCGCGCGGCCGTCATTCGCACCTGTCGACTGGTGCAAGATCAAGAGAAGCATGATCCGCTCTTCGTGCCGGTGCTCTGCGGGGCGTCGTTCCGCAACATCGGGGTGCAGCCGCTGTTGGATGCGATCTGCGAGTATCTGCCCTCGCCGCTGGATGTGCCCATTCCGACGGCTCACAATACGGTGACCCAGGAGGTGGTGGCGCTGGAGCCGAATGAAGAGGCGGTGGCGGTGGGCCTGGCGTTTAAGATTGCGACTGATCCGTACGTCGGCAAACTGTTTTTCGTCCGCGTCTATTCCGGAACGCTGCGCGCCGGACAGAATCTGTATAACACGACCAAGCGCCGCAAAGAACGGATCAGCAAGCTGATGCGGATGCACGCCAATAAGCAAGAGCTGGTGGAGGAAATTAGGGCGGGGGATATCGGCGCTGCCGTGGGGCTGAAAGACACCACCACCGGAGACACGTTGTGTGACGAAGATCGGCCGCTGGTATTTGAGCGCATCCAATTTCCTGAACCGGTGGTGGCGATGTTCATCGAGCCCAAGAGTAAGGGCGAGCAGGATAAACTCGGCACCGCGCTGGGGCGTCTGCAAGATGAGGATCCGACGTTCCGCGTGCGCTACAACCAAGAAACCGGCCAAACCCTCATCGAGGGGATGGGCGAGCTGCACCTGGAAATTCTCGTGGATCGGATGAAGCGCGAGTTCAACATCGAACCGCTCACCGGCAAGCCGCAGGTGGCGTACAAGGAAACGATCACAGCGCTGGTTGAGAAAGCCGAGTGCAAGTATGTGAAGCAAACCGGCGGGCGCGGGCAGTATGGGCACGTGCTCTTGAAGCTAGAGCCCGCTCCGCCCAAGAGCGGTGTCACCTTTGTGAATAAGGTCGTCGGAGGGCGCATTCCGAAAGAGTTCATCTCCCCGGTGGAAGATGGCGTGATGGAAGCGGCTAAAACCGGCCCGCTGTCCGGCTATCCCGTGACGGATGTGACGGTCTCGCTGTATGACGGGTCGTACCATGATGTGGACTCCTCTGAAATTGCGTTTAAGATTGCGGGCATCGAAGCGTTTAAGACGGGGATCCTGAAAGGCCGCCCGGCGATCTTGGAACCGATCATGCAAGTCGAGGTGATCATGCCGGAAGAGTACATGGGCGAGATCATCGGGGACTTGCAATCCCGACGGGGTCGTGTAGAATCAATTACTCAGCGCGGATCAAGCCGCCTCATCCGTTCCTACGTGCCCATCGCGGAAATGTTCGGCTATGCGACGACGATTCGGTCGCTCTCGCAGGGACGCGCAGGATATTCCATGGAGCCGGCGTTCTATCAGCAGGTGCCGGCCAACCTCGTGGATAAGATTATCGGAAAGAAGGGATAGCGCGCAAGAGGAGGAGGGTGTAGTCAATGGCCAAAGAAAAATTTGACCGCACGAAGCCCCACGTCAACATCGGCACCATCGGCCACGTCGATCACGGCAAGACGACCCTGACCTCGGCCATCACCAAGGTCCTCGCCGCCCGCGGCCTGGCGCAAGCCAAAGCCTACGAGGAGATCGACAACGCCCCGGAGGAGCGCGAGCGCGGGGTGACCATCAATGTCCATCACGCCGAATATGAGACCCTTACGCGCCACTACGCCCATGTCGACTGTCCCGGCCATGCCGACTACATCAAGAATATGATCACCGGGGCGGCCCAGATGGACGGCGGCATTCTGGTGGTCTCGGCGGTGGATGGCCCCATGCCGCAAACCCGCGAGCACATCCTGCTGGGCCGCCAAGTCGGCTTGCCCGCCGTGGTCGTCTTCTTGAACAAGGTCGATGCGGTCGATGACACAGAGCTGCTGGATCTGGTGGAGTTGGAAGTCCGCGAGCTGCTCACCAAATACGGCTATCCCGGCGAGAAGACCCCCATCATCCGCGGCTCCGCCCTGCTGGCGTCCCAAGGCGATAAGGGCGAGCTGGGCGAGCAAGCCATCTTGAAGCTCATGGACGCGGTGGATACCGCCATCCCCATGCCCCACCGCGCCACCGACAAGCCCTTCCTGATGGCCGTGGAGGATGTGTTCTCCATCACCGGCCGCGGCACCGTGGGCACGGGCCGGGTGGAGCGCGGCACGGTGAAGGTCGGCGAAGAAGTCGAGCTCATCGGCCTGCAGGCCACCCGCAAGAGTGTCGTCACCGGCATCGAGATGTTCCGCAAGCTCCTGGAGGAAGGGGTCGCCGGCGATAACCTCGGCGTGCTGCTGCGCGGCATCGAAAAAGACGACCTCCAGCGCGGCATGGTGCTGGCGAAACCAGGCAGCATCACCCCGCATACCCGCTTCACGGCCGAGATCTACTGTCTGACGAAAGAAGAAGGCGGCCGGCACACCCCGTTCTTCAAGGGCTACCGCCCGCAGTTCTACTTCCGCACCACCGATGTGACCGGGACGGTCGAGCTGCCCGAGAAGACCGAGATGGTCATGCCCGGCGATAACATCAGCGTGACGATTGACTTGCTGCAGCCCGTGGCCATGGAAAAAGAGCAGCGCTTTGCCATTCGCGAAGGCGGCAAGACCGTCGGCGCGGGCGTGATTACCGAGATCATCAAATGACGTGCGGCGTGCGGCGTGCGGCGTGCGGAGTTGAAACACAACATTCCGCATTCCGCATTCTACATTCCACATTGGAATAATGGCAGCCACACCGAAAATTCGTGTCAAATTAAAGGGGTATGACCACCGGCTGCTCGATCAGTCGGTCGTGGAAATCGTGGCCACGGTCAAGCGCACCGGGGCCAAGATCTCCGGGCCGGTGCCGTTGCCGACGAAGCGCGAACTCTTTACCGTGCTGCGCTCCCCGGTGATTGACAAGAAATCGAGAGAACAGTTTCAGATTACGACGCATAAACGGCTGTTGGATATCATCGATCCCACCTCAAAAACGATTGAGGCGCTGCGCAAGCTGAACCTCCCGTCCGGTGTCTATGTCGAAGTGAAATAAATGGCCATTGGACTCTTAGCGAAAAAATTGGGGATGAGCCGCATGTTCAATCAGCACGGCCGGTCCGTTGCGGTGACCGTTTTGCAGGCGGGGCCGTGCGCCGTGACGCAGGTGAAAGAGGCGAAGACGGATGGCTACCGCGCCGTGCAGATCGGCTTCGAGCCCGTTCAGAAAGTCTCGCGCGTGACGAAGCCGCTGCAGGGCCATTTCCGCAAGGCCGGCACCGATACGTTTCGCTACGTGCGGGAGTTCCGTTTGGCGGATGCGGGCGAGGGAGACTATGTCGTGGGCCAGCAGTTGACGGTGGCGGTGTTTCAGGAGGGCGAGCTGGTGGATGTCACCGGCACCTCCATCGGTAAAGGCTTTCAGGGCGGCATGAAGCGCTGGCATTGGAAGGGCGGGAATGCGACGCACGGGTCGATGCAACATCGCGCTCCGGGCTCGATCGGGTCCACCACCACACCAGGCCGAGTGTTCAAAGGCCATCACTTGCCAGGCCATATGGGGAATGCCCGGGTGACGGTGCAGAATCTGCGCATCATCCAGATTGAGCCGCAGACCAACCTCGTGATTCTCGAAGGCGCGGTGCCCGGGCCAAAGCGGCGCCTGATCATGCTGCGCAAGTCCATGAAGCGGCCCGGCGTGGTGGTGGCGTCGAAAGGCTTGCAAGAGCTCGCGCTTGAGGCAGACGTCACAGAACAGTCGAAGAGCAAGGTGAAGAAGAAAGCGTGATGAATCTTCCCATCGTGGATCTGGCAGGACGCACGACCGAGACCCTCACGCTGGATGCGCGCGTGTGGGAGGGGCCGGTGAACCTGCGGCTGCTCTCCCAGGCGGTGGCGATGTATCGCGCGAACGCGCGGGCCGGCACCGCGTCCACCAAGACGCGAGGCGATGTGTCCGGCGGCGGGAAGAAGCCGTGGAAGCAGAAGCACACCGGCCGGGCGCGGGCGGGGTCCATCCGCTCGCCGCTGTGGCGGCATGGCGGCGTGGCGTTTGGTCCGCATCCGCGCGACTTCGGGTATGAGCTGCCGAAGGCGATCCGGCGCAAGGCGCTGCTGGAGAGCTTAAAAGGCAAATTGCAGGATGAGGAATTGGTGGTGGTGAGCGAGTTGGCCGCCGCGGAGCCGAAGACCAAGCCGTTTGCGAAGCTGGCGGAGACGTTCAAGGCGCCGCGCCGCTCGCTGATCGTGCTGGAGGCGTTTCATGAACCGGTGGTCAAGTCGCTGCGCAACCTGGCGGCATTCGAGTTGCGGCGCTGCGATGATCTGAATGCGTTCGATGTGCTCAATGCCCATAAGGTGCTGCTGACGAAAGCCGCCTTTGAGCGTATTCAAGCGCGCCTGCCCGCCGCGCCTTCTGGCGGGGGTCGAGCCCCATGAGTGACGTCATTCGCGGCGTTCGGCAGACCGAAAAAAGCACGCGCTTGAAGCCGAAGGGCCAATACATCTTTGATGTCGCCATCGTGGCGAACAAGGTGCAGATTCAGCAGGCGGTGGAGGCGCTGTACAAGGTCACCGTGACCAAGGTCAACACGCAAACGAATCTGGGCAAGTGGCATCGCCTCACCGGGCGGTGGGGAAAGCGGCCGGATTGGAAAAAAGCGATTGTCACCGTGGCCACAGGCCAGACCATTGAGTTCAAGTGATGGGCGTGAAATCCTATAAACCGACGACGTCGACGAGGCGCTTTCAGACCGTCTCTGACTTCAAAGAGCTGACGACGGATCATCCGGAGAAATCGCTGCTCGTCCCGCTGCGTCGCCGCAGCGGCCATGATAATTACGGTCATCTCACCAGTCGGTTCCGCGGCGGCGGGCACAAGCGGCTCTACCGCATCATTGATTTTTACCGTCGGGACAAGGCCGGCGTCACAGGCGTGGTGCAGACGGTGGAGTACGATCCGAACCGCTCCGCGCGCATCGCCTTGCTGCGGTATGAGGATGGGGAGAAGCGCTACATGCTCTGGCCCGAAGGGCTGAAAGTCGGCGATCGGGTGATGGCCGGGGATGCCGCCGAGATTACGATCGGCCATGCCTTGCCGCTGCGCCGTATTCCGCCCGGCACGATGATTCATAACGTGGAGCTGGTGAAAGGCCGCGGCGGGCAGATGGTGCGGTCGGCCGGCTCCGCCGCGATGATTCAAGCCAAGGAAGGGGAACAGGCACATCTCAAGTTGCCCTCAGGCGAAGTGCGCTTGGTGTCATTGGAGTGTTGGGCGACGATTGGGCAAGTCGGCAATCAGGATCATCAATCGATCGTGATCGGCAAGGCGGGCCGTTCCCGATGGATGGGACGCAAGCCGCATACGCGTGGGGTGGCGATGAACCCGATCGACCATCCGCACGGGGGCGGCGAGGGCAAGTCCGGGCAAGGCAATCCGCATCCGGTCTCGCCCTGGGGGTGGCATACCAAGGGGCGCAAGACCCGCCATCCGAAACGCTATTCGAACCGGCTGATTGTGAAGAGCCGTAGTGCGAGGGTCTGATGAGTCGTTCACTGCGCAAAGGGCCGTTTGTCGATACGCACGTGCTGGAAAAGGTGCAACGGGCTCGGCAGACCAATGATCACAAGCCGATCAAGACATGGTCTCGCCGCTCGACCATCACCCCAGATTTTGTGGGCCTGACGTTCTTGGTCCACAACGGGCGGACGTTCCTCTCGGTCCACATCACGGAAAATATGGTCGGCCATAAGCTGGGAGAGTTTTCACCCACTCGGACGTTCCGGAAGCATGGCGGCGTGAGGAAGGCGGGAGCGGATGCCAAGACCGCAGCTCCTGCGGCGGCGGCTAAGAGTCCCTAGCAAAGTCACCCAATGCTCAGTCAAGCGATTATCAAGTACGTGCGGATGTCGCCGCGCAAGGTGCGCTACGTGATCGATCCGTTGCGCAATAAAACGGTGGCCGAGGCGCTTGTGCTGCTGACGGCGATCAACCGCCGCGCGGCCAAGCCGGTGGCGAAAGCGATTGCGTCAGCGTTTGCCAACGCCAGGCACAAAGACGCGGCCGTCACCGAATCGCAACTGGTGATCAGCCACCTGACGGCCGACGGCGGCCCGACGTGGAAGCGGTTTCGGGCGGCGGCCTTTGGCCGGGCGGTATCGATTCACAAGCGGACCAGCCACATTATCGTGAGGCTGGATCGCGCGAATGGCCACTACCGGGCGACACCGCCGCCTCCGATGCCCGCGGCGCGCAAGGAGCCCCCGGTGAAGGCGCGGGGGAGCGCTGCGGCCGGTAAGAGTTCAACGAAATGAGGACGCATGGGACATAAAGTCAATCCGACGTGTTTGCGCTTGGGGTTGCGCCGGAACTGGACCTCGCGGTGGTTTGCGCCGAGCAAACAGCAGTTCACGGCGTATCTGAAAGAGGACATTGCCATTCGCGAGCTCCTGAAGAAAGAGCTTGAGGCGGCGGCGGTGTCGCACGTCAATATCGAGCGCTCGCCCGAGCGGCTGCGCATTGTCGTCCACACGGCGCGCCCCGGCGTGTTGATCGGCCGGCGGGGAGAGAATATTCAGCGGTTGCAGGAAGCTGTGCAGCGTATTGTGGGGACGCAGAAGCAACTCAAGCTCGACTATGTGGAGGTGCAAAACCCGAGTATCGATGCGCAGTTGATTGCCGAATCGATCTCGTTTCAGTTGCAAAAGCGGGTGGCGTATCGGCGGGCCATGAAGCGCGCGCTCCAGCAGGCGATGGAAGCCGGCGCGCAGGGCATCAAAATTGTGTGCAAAGGCCGCTTGGCCGGCTCTGAAATGACCCGGCGGGAATCGTATCGCGACGGCAGGGTGCCGCTGAGCACGTTTCGCGCCAACATCGAGTTTGGGACGGCGACGGCGCATACGACGGCCGGCTGCATCGGGATGAAGGTGTGGGTGTACAAGGGGGATATTGTGCAGCTGAAGCCTCCGGCAGAGGCCGAGCCCGACTATGTCGTGCGGTCCGTCTCGAGGCGCCACGAGTCTGAAGCGGTCGCTCCCACGGTGAACTGATGCCACTCCTGATGCCCAAGCGTGTGAAATATCGCAAGGCGCAACGAGGCAAGCGCCGCGGCCCCACGAAGGGGGGGGCGGCGCTCTCATTCGGCGAATTCGGCTTGAAGGTGCTGGAGAACGGCTGGATCAAGGCGACGCAGATTGAGTCCTCGCGCGTGGCGATCACCCGGGCCATGGGAGGCGGCAAACTATGGATTCGGATTTTCCCTGATAAGCCGGTCACCAGTCATGGGCAGGAAAAAACCATGGGGGCCGGCAAGGGGCTGGTCGATCACTGGGTGGCGGTCGTCAAGCGCGGGCGCGTCTTATTTGAGGTGGAAGGGGTGTCGGAGTTGCTGGCCAAGGATGCGCTGCGCATGGCAGCGTATAAGCTTCCATTGCGGACCAGATTTGTGAGTCGGAGAGAAGAGGCGGTGTCGGCGTGATGGCGGGGACCAAGATGAGCGAGTTGCGGAGCGTGCCGCCGGAGGAGCTGCGCCAACGGGCCGAGCAGCTGCAACGGGACATGGGGGCGATTCGTTTGAAGGGCGCGCAAGGCCACCTCGAGCAGCCGCATCGGATTCGGCTGATGCGGCGGGATGTCGCACGGATCTTCACCGTGCTGAGCGAGGTTCGCGCATGAGCCCCGCCGTCGAAGTGCCACGAGCCACGCGCAAGTGGCGCGAGGGCCTCGTGGTCAGCAATCGGATGCAAAAGACGATTGTCGTGCGCGTGGAGCGTTTGGTCCAGCACAGCCTCTATCAACGGACCCAGAGGTTCGCCACCAGTTTCAAGGTGCACGATGAGAAGAATGAGGCCCAGGTGGGCGATCGCGTGCGGATTATGGAGACGCGGCCCCTCTCGAAAGACAAGCGATGGCGCTTGGTCGGCATTCTCCATCGCAGTGGCGGACCGGTCGCCCATGAGCGGGCGGAGGAGTCGGTCGTGGGATGATTGCCATGCGCACCAAGCTCGTCGTGACCGATAACACGGGGGTCAAGCGCGTGCAGGCCATCGGCGTCATCGGCCGTTCCGGGAAACGGCTCGCCACGGTGGGCGATGTGATCACGTGCAATATCCGCGAGGCCGATCCGGATGCGATGATGAAAAAAGGCGAGGTCGTGCGCGGCGTCGTCGTGCGGATGAAAGCCCCTCTGCAGCGCCGCGATGGGACCTGGCTGCGGTTTGACTCGAATGCGATTGTGCTGATTGACCCGCAAGGCAACCCGAAGGGCACCCGGGTGTTTGGCCCGGTGGCGCGCGAGCTGCGCGAGCGGAAGTTTATGAAAATCATCTCGCTCGCTCCGGAAGTGGTCTGATGCGCATCAAAGTCGGTGATCAGGTGGCGGTGTTGGCCGGCAAAGACCGCGGCAAGCGGGGCAAAGTGCTGCGTATGTTCCCAAAGGACGACCGGGCGTTGGTGGAACGGCTCAATCTCGCCAAGCATTTTGATCGGCCCACGCAAACCAACCAAACCGGCGGTATCATTGAGCGCGAGGTGCCGTTGCCGCTCTCCAGATTAGCGGTGGTGTGCCCGCGGTGCAGCAAGCCCACGCGGGTGGGCATGCGCCTGAGCACCGGAACGGCCGGAGTGACGAAACAGCGCGTCTGCAAGCAGTGTCAGGAGACATTTTGATGGTCACCGTGGCGATGCCGCGCATGCTGGAGCGCTATCAGCAGCACATCGCGCCGGAGCTGATGAAGCGTTTTGGCCGCACCAACCGCTTGGCCGTGCCGCGCCTGGTCAAGATCGTGCTGAATGTGGGCTGCGGCGAAGCGGCGCACGATGTGAAGGCCCTCGAGGAAGCGCAGCGGGATCTCGGCTTGCTGGCGGGGCAGCGCCCGGTCGTGACCCGGTCTAAAAAAGCGGTGTCAAATTTCAAGATCAAGGAAGGGGACCCGGTGGGCTGCAAGGTGACGCTGCGCCGGCACCGCATGTATGAGTTTCTGGATCGTCTGGTGAGCGTGGCCCTGCCTCGTATTCGGGATTTCCGCGGCCTGTCTCCGAAGGGCTTTGACCAGGCGGGGAACTACAGTTTCGGCATTCAGGAGCAGTCGATCTTTCCAGAGCTGCGGTTGGATGATATCCGCTACAATTTTGGGATGGATGTCGTGATGGTGATGACCGCCACGACGCAGGAGGAAGCGAAAATACTCTTGGACGGATTCGGGTTCCCGTTTGAGAAGGACACCAAGGTAGTATAACGTATGGCGAAAACATCCTGGATCAATAAAGCTAAGCTCGCGCCGAAATTTTCGAGCCGAACGGTGCATCGGTGCGTGCGCTGCGGCCGCCGGCGCGGCTTTCTGCGCCGGTTTGCGTTGTGCCGAATATGCTTCCGAGAATTGGCCTGGCGGGGGGAAATCCCCGGCGTGACGAAAGCGAGCTGGTAATGGCCAACATCGATCTGGTTGCCAATGTGATCACGAAGATTCGCAACGCCTCGCGCGCACGACATGCGGTGGTAGAGGTGCCCTCCTCCAAACTGACCAACCAGGTGCTGGAGATTTTCAAGCGGGAGGGGTTTATCCGGAATCTCAAGTTGGTGGGGCAGCCGCCGAAACAGCAGGTGCGCATCTATTTGAAATATGGCGCCGAGCGCAAGCCGGCGATTGTTCACGTGGTGCGCGTCTCCAGACAGGGCCAGCGGATTTATCGCGGGGTGGGGGAGCTGCCGCGCGTGATGGGCGGTCACGGACGCAGCATCCTGACGACGTCCAAAGGATTGATGACCGATCAAGAAGCGCGCAAGCAGCGCGTTGGTGGAGAAATCTTATGTCATATTTGGTAAGACGGTGAGCCCATGTCACGCATCGGACGGCTGCCGATCGCCATTCCCTCCAGTGTGAAGGTTCGGCAGGAGGGGGCCCTGTTATGGGTGGAAGGGCCGAAGGGGACGCTCTCGACGGCTGTGCCGTCAACGCTGAACGCGCGGCTGACGGATCACCGCGTGACCATCGAGCGCACGCAGGAGGAAAAATCTGTGAAGGCGCTGCACGGGCTCACCCGTGCGCTGGTCGCGAACATGGTGCAGGGTGTCACCGAGGGCTATGTCAAGGAGCTTGAGGTGCTCGGAGTGGGCTACCGCGCCCAGGTGCAAGGTGCACAGCTCCTCCTCACGGTGGGGCTGTCGCATCAGGTGCGGGTGGACATTCCTGAGGGCCTGTCGATTGAAACGCCCAAACCGACGACGGTGGTCGTGAAGGGGATTGATAAGCAGCGGGTGGGGCAGCTGGCGGCCGATATTCGCCGCATTGCCCCGCCGGAACCGTACAAAGGCAAAGGCATTCGCTACGCCGGAGAAGTGATTCGTCGCAAGGCCGGCAAGGCCGCCACCGGCGCAAAAACCGCCAAGGCTGGGTAATCCGATGCCGACACGAGCCATCGCACGGCTGAAGCGGCACCGGCGCATTCGCAAGCGCGTCGTCGGCTTGGATGAACGGCCGCGGCTGTGCGTCTTTCGCAGCCACAAGCATTTGAACGTGCAGCTCATCAACGACCGCTTGCAGAAAACGCTGCTGGGCGGTTCGACGAACCACCCGGAGTTGCGCACGCAGTGTCCTCGGGGAGGCACGGTGGCGGCTGCGGAGCAGCTCGGCCGGTGGGTCGCCGCCGAGGCACGGAAGATCGGGATTGAGCGCGTGGTGTTTGATCGCGGGGGGTATCAGTATCATGGGCGCGTGAAGGCGCTGGCTGAGGCTGCCCGGGCAGGAGGGTTGCAATTTTAATGGCGTTCCAACGAGGGGATTCGCAACAACGACAGGCGGTGGAGAAGCTGATCAGCATCAACCGCGTGGCGAAAGTGCATAAAGGGGGCAAGCGCCTCTCATTCGACGCCCTGGGTGTCGTCGGTGATGGAAAAGGCAGGGTCGGCATGGCCCTGGGTAAAGCGCGTGAAGCGGCCGAGGCGATCCGCAAGGCCTTTCAGATTGCCCAGCGAAACATGGTCACGATTCCGGTAAAAAACGGCACCATTCCTCATGAGACGATCGGTCGAGCCGATGCGTCGAAGGTGCTGCTCAAGCCCGCCAGCCCCGGAACGGGGATTATCGCCGGCGGCCCGGTGCGCGCGGTATGCGAGGCGTGCGGGATTCGGGATATTTTGACGAAAAGTTTAGGCTCGCCAAACGGGCTGAATCTGGTCAAAGCGACCTTGAATGGGCTGCTCTCCTTGCATACGGCTGAAGAGTTTGAGGAACGTCGGAGAATCGTGGTGGAATGAACGTCGCCTCGCTGCCGGCAGTTCCCGGAGCGCATCAGCGCCGCAAGCGGCTGGGCCGCGGCGTGGGCTCGGGCCATGGGAAAACCTCGACCCGAGGCCAAAAAGGCCAACGCGCCAGAACCGGCGAAGGCAAGCGCCCGGGGTTTGAAGGAGGGCGCACGCCGTTGATTCGCAAAATCCCAAAGCGGGGATTTCGCGTGAAAGCCACCGGCCATGAGAGGCGACGGGCGATCATTAATGTGGAGCAGCTGAATCGCTTTGAGGATGGCGCGCGGGTGGCACCCGAGCAGTTGCGCGATGCCGGCTTAGTGAAGCACGCCGACAGCGTGATCAAGCTCTTAGGAGAAGGCGCGCTGACGAAGCGGCTGACGGTGGCGGTCCATCACGCGAGCGGATCGGCCAAGACGAAAATCACCGCCGCCGGCGGCGTGTTAGAGCTTATTACAACCGTAACTGGTAACCGGTAACTGGTAATTTAATTACCAATCACCAGTTACCAATGACAGTGAGAACAGGACCACATGTTTAGATTACTGCGGGCCTTAGCCAACGCCTGGAATATTCCCGAGCTGCGCCGCCGGCTGCTGTTTACGCTGGGGATGCTGGCGATCTACGAGGTGGGTATTTTTATTCCCACGCCGGGCATCGACGGCAAAGAGCTGGGCCGCATCTTTGAGCAGATCGCCCAGGCCAGCGGCGGCGGCTTGCTGAATCTCTTGGATATGTTTACGGGAGGGGCGCTCTCGCATGCGACGATTTTTGCGCTGGGGATCATGCCCTATATCAGCGCGACGATTATCGTCGAGACGCTGCTGGCGACGGCGATTCCCGCCCTGGAGCGGTTGCGCAAAGAAGGGGCGAGCGGCTATCGGAAATTGCACCAGTACTCTCGTTATGCCACGATTGCCTTGGCGGTGATCAACTCCATGATGTATGCGCTGCTGTTGGAGAAGGCGATTCCCGCCCAATTCAAAACACAGATCGTGCTGTTTCCCGGGTGGAGTTTTCGCTTGCTGACCGTGCTGACGATGACGGCCGGTATGGCGACGGTCATGTGGCTGGCCGAGCAGATCACGGAGCGCGGCATCGGGAATGGCATGAGCTTGCTCATGACCGCCTCCATCGTGGGGCGTATCCCCTTGGCCATCAAAGATGTGGGCGTGCGGCTTGGGCCGCAGGGCTTCAGCGACAATCCGCTGGCCCCCTTGGCCCTGGTGCTGATGGCCGGCATTTTAGTGACGGCGGTGTTTGCGGTGATTTTTGTCGAGCAGGGTCAGCGGCGAATTCCCGTGCAATATGCCCGCCGGGTGGTCGGCGGCAAAGTGTTTACGGGACAGAGCACCTACTTGCCGCTGAAGGTCAACGCCGGCGGGGTGCTGCCGATTATTTTTGCGGTCTCGCTGCTCTATTTTCCGATTCAGATTGCGGGTTTTGTGCCGCAGCTGCGCGGCATGACCGAGTGGTTCAGCCGCACCTCAATAGGGTTCAATCTGCTCTATGCGGTGCTGATTGTGTTCTTCACCTATTTCTGCACGGCGATTACCGCCCATCAATTTTTGGACGCCGCCGAGCAGATGAAAAAAGTCGGCGCCTTTATTCCCGGCATTCGGCCCGGCCAGTCGACGGTGGACTACTTGGATAAGATTCTGACCCGGGTCACGTTCGTGGCCGCGTTTTATCTGATGGCGGTGGCGATTGTGCCGGACCTCTTGATGGCGTGGTTGCGGATTCCGTCGCGCGTGGCGAGCTTTTTCGGCGGCACGAGCTTGCTGATCGTGGTGGGGGTGACGCTGGATACGATGAAGCAGATCGAATCCCATCTGCTGATGCGCCATTACGAAGGGTTCATGCGGCGCGGCTCGCTTCGCGGGCGCCGGTAGCCCAATGGGGAATTCGGAGTTCGGAGTTCGGAGTGGGAAAGAGAGCATTCCGCATTCCGCATTCCGCATTCCGCGCTGATACGTGGGCGTCCGACTGGTGTTGTTGGGGCCTCCGGGCAGCGGGAAGGGGACGCTGGCCCAGGAGATGGGCGCACGCATGAAGATTCGGCACCTCTCCACCGGCGAGTTGTTCCGCCAAGCGATTACGCAGCGGACCGCGCTGGGAAAAGCGGTCAGCCGTTACGTGACGTCCGGACGGCTGGTGCCGGATTCGTTGGTAGTGAGCGTGATGACTGCGCACCTGACGCGCGGGTTGCTCGCGCGGGGGGTGGTCATCGATGGCTTCCCGCGCACCGTGGGTCAGGCGAAAGGGTTGGCGGCGTATGTGGCGTCGGCGGGGCGTCCTCTCGATGGGGCGATCTATTTGGACTGTCCGCAGCGGGTGCTGGTGGACCGGCTCGGCGGACGGGTGGTGTGCAGCCGGTGCGGACGAAATTATCATGTGCGCACCATGCGACCCAAGTGCTCCGGCGTGTGCGACGCGTGCGGGGCGGCCCTGGTGACGCGTAAAGACGACCAGGTGGCGACGATCACGAAGCGGCTGCAGATTGACCGGGTGCAGGCCAAGCCGCTCCTGGCGTACTATCAGCTCCAGGGGCTGCTCTATCGGGTGGATGGCACCGGCCGCAGCACAGCGGTGTGTGCGCGCGTTGTGCGTCTGCTGCGCACCATGGGATGATCGAATTGAAAACAGCCGACGAGTTGTCGCGCATGCGGCGGGCCGGCAAGGTGCTGAGTCAGCTCCTGGCGTTTATCAACACGCGGATCGTGCCCGGCATCACCACCCAAGCGCTGGATCGCGATGCGCAGGCGTGGATCAAGACGGCAGGGGCCGAGCCGGCGTTTTTAGGCTATCGAGGTTTTCCCGCCTCGATCTGCGTATCGGTGAATGATGAAGTGGTGCATGGCATTCCCGGGGCGCGCGTCATTTGCGCCGGTGATGTGGTGAGCGTGGACGCCGGGGTGAAAGTGGACGGCTACAACGCCGATGCGGCCATCACGGTGGCGGTGGGGCCGGTGTCCAAGCCGGTGGCGCGCTTGGTGGCGGTCACCAAGGAAGCGCTGCACGAAGGGATCGCGATGGCGACGACGGAGCATCGGCTGTCCGATATTTCACATCGGATTCAAGAGACGGTCGAGCGCGCCGGCTTTGGCGTGGTGAGAGATTTTGTCGGCCACGGGATCGGCCGGGCGATTCATGAAGATCCGCCGATTCCGAACTATGGTCCGCCGAATCGAGGACCGCGGTTGCGGGCGGGCATGGTGCTGGCCATTGAACCGATGGTGACGATGGGCGACTGGCAGGTGCAGGTGCTCGCGGATGGATGGACGGCGGTGACGAAAGACCATTCCCTCGCCGCCCATTTTGAGCACACGATTGCCGTGACCGAGCACGGCCCTGAGGTGTTCACGAGTTAGATGCCGAAAGAAGATGCCGTTGAAGTCGAGGGCGCGGTGGTGGAAGCGCTCCCGAATACGATGTTTCGCGTGGAGATTCGAGCCGGGCATGTGGTGTTGGCCCATTTGGGCGGCAAGCTGCGCAAGCACTACATTCGCATTCTGCCGGGCGACCGCGTGAAAGTGGAGCTTTCTCCCTACGATCTGACGCGGGGGCGGATTACGTTTCGGTTGTAACCACGGAGCGGTGCGGACGGCCATGAAAGTACGAGCCTCAGTGAAGCGGATTTGTCATAAGTGCAAGGTCATTCGCCGGCGCGGCATCGTGCGCGTGATCTGCACGAGCCCCAAGCATAAACAACGGCAAGGCTAGGAGCGAGGAATTCTATGCCACGAATCGTCGGGGTGGATCTTCCGCCCAATAAACGTACGGATGTCTCGTTGACCTATCTCTATGGGATCGGGCCGGCTTTATCGGCGCGCCTGGTGCAGCAGACCGGCATTGATCCGGGAAAGCGGGCCAAGGAGCTGACCGATGAGGAAGTGGCCAAGCTCACGCACGCCATTCAGCAGTCGTCCTACAAAATTGAAGGGGATTTGCGCCGCGAGGTGTCCTCGAACATTCGGCGCCTGATCGAAATCGGGTCGTATCGCGGATCGCGTCATAAACGGGGTTTGCCGGTGAGAGGTCAGCGCACGAAGACCAACGCCCGTACGCGCAAGGGCCCGCGGCCGCGCGTGGGGGTGCGCAAGCGCGCACGGCCCGTCACTGCCGCCGGAGCGGCGAAAGCCCCGGCCCGCTAACCACGAGTGATGAGTATGGAAGGGAGTAGACATGGCTGCTGAAGCCGCACCGACACCACCGCCGGGGCCCGCGCCGGCGGCATCAACGCCCGCGCCGACCCCGACAGCCGTCGGGGCGCCGGCTCCGCGGAAATCGAAGGCGAAAAAGCGCCTGGTGAGTTCGCATGGCATCGCGCATATTTTGGCGACGTTTAACAACACCGTGGTGACGATCACTGATCGCCAGGGCAATGCGGTGGCGTGGAGCACCTCAGGGGCGAGCGGGTTTCACGGCTCCCGCAAGTCCACCCCGTACGCGGCCCAGGTGGCGGCGATGAATGCGGCCAAGAAAGCGCTCGATGCGGGGCTGAAAGAGGTGGAAGTCTGGGTGAAGGGTCCCGGGCAGGGCCGGGAATCGGCCATTCGGGCGATTCAACAGGCGGGCCTCTCGATTACCGCGATTAAGGACGTCACCCCGATTCCGCACAACGGGTGTCGGCCTCCGAAACGACGGAGAGTGTAATGGCGCGCTATTCCGGCCCCTCGTGCCGCTTGTGCCGTCGAGAAGGGCTCAAGCTCTTCCTCAAGGGCCAGAAATGCTACACGCAAAAATGCCCGATTGAAAAGCGGGCGTATCCGCCCGGCCAGCACGGACAGGGGCGGGTGAAGCTGTCCAACTACGGCCTGCAGCTGCGGGAGAAACAAAAAGCGAAGCGCATCTACGGGATCTTGGAGCGGCAGTTTCGGCGCTATTTCACCGTGGCCCAGAAAGCCACTGGGGTGACCGGCCAGGTGCTGCTGCAGCAGTTGGAGCGCCGGCTGGATAATGTGCTATTCCGTATGGGGTTTGCCACCTCGCGGGCCGAGGGGCGCCACCTCGTGCGGCATCGGGCGGTGCTGGTCAACGGCAAACGGGTGGACATTCCGTCGTATCCGGTGGGTGTGGGCGATGTGATTCAGATTGCCGAGCAGGCCGCGGGGTGGACGGCGCGCGTGAAACAACAGGTGGGGGTGACGAACGGTCGTCCCATCCCGGCGTGGATCCAAGTGGATGCGGCGCATCTGAAAGGGGTGATCGTGCGGTTGCCTCAAAAAGATGATGCGGGTTTGCCGATTCAGGAACAATTGATTGTTGAACTGTACTCCAAGTAAGGGAGGCGTCGATGGGAACACTCTGGCGTGATTTTTCGGTACCGAAAAAGTTGGTCTGCGATGAATCGACGCTGACTGACGGCTATGGCAAGTTTGTGGCTGAGCCGTTTGAGCGGGGGTTTGGCATGACGGTCGCGAATGGGCTGCGCCGCGTGCTGATTTCTTCCTTGGAAGGGGCGGCGGTGACGTCCATCAAAATCGACGGGGCGTTGCACGAGTTCGCGACGCTGCCGGGGATGTTGGAAGATGTCACGCAGCTGGTGCTGAACGTGAAGCAGCTCGTGCTGCGCTCCCACACCCGTCAGCCGAAAACGCTGGTGCTGGAGAAGGACAAAAAAGGCCCGGTGACGGCGGGGGAGATCACCACCGATGAAACGGTGGAGGTCATTAATCCTGATCTGGTGCTGTGTACCCTCACGAAATCGGTGCCGTTTCGCATGGAGCTTGTGGTGGAACGCGGCCGCGGCTACATGACGGCCGAGAAGCATCGCAAGGAAGGCCAGCCGCTGGGCGTGGTGCCGGTGGACGCGCTCTTTTCGCCGGTGAAGCGCGTGAATTTTCTCGTGGAGGATACGCGCGTGGGGCAGGTGACCGACTACGATCGTTTGACGCTTGAGGTCTGGACCAACGGCGCGATGGGCCCGAAGGATGCCCTGCTCTACGCCTCGAACATTCTTCAGCGGCATCTGGATCTGTTTGTGAACTTCGGCACGCTGCCGGATGAACCGGAAGAGGAAACGGCATCGCCGGTCAATGAGGAGCTGCTCGAAAAATTGCGCACGCCAATCGGCGAGTTGGAGCTATCGGTGCGCTCCGCCAACTGCCTGCGCGAGGCGAAAATCGCCACCATCGGTGACTTGGTCAAGCAAAAGCCGCCGGAGCTGCTCAAGTTCCGTAACTTCGGCAAGAAATCACTGGCCGAAATTGAAGAGCTGCTCCAGGGCATGGGGCTGGCGCTTGGGAGCGACATGCCGACCGACGCACTGAAAGCGGATACGTCGTAATGCGTCACGCAAGAAAAACGATTCGGCTCTCTCGCACCTCCTCGCATCAGCGTGCCGCGATGTCGAATATGGCCCGCAACATGGTGCAGCACGGCCGGGTGCGCACCACCACCGCGAAGGCGAAGCACGCCAGCCGATTGGTGGACCGCCTGATTACGTGGGGCAAAGAGGGCAGCGTGCATGCCCGCCGGCAGGCCTATACGATCTTGAAAGATCGTGATATGGTCAAGCGGCTCTTTGCCGTGGTGGCCCCGGAGTTCGGGGCGGTGCACGGTGGGTATACCCGGGTGATCAAGCTGGGCCCCCGCAACGGCGACGGCGCCTCGCTGGCCCTGCTGGAGTTGACGCATCGTCTTGCTGAAACGCCCATTGCGCCTCCGGCGGCGAAAGCGCTCCGCCCCGACGCGTCTGTGACACGCGCCGAGGAGGTGAAAAAGAAACCCAAGCGGTTTTTTGAGGGGCTGCGTACGCTCTTTGGACGTCCTGAATCCCCGTGACCACGAAATCGGTTCTTGCCGATCGGCTTCGAGGAGTCGAAAGCTCCCCGACGCTGGCATTGGCGGCGAAGGCCAAAGCGCTGCAACGCGCAGGCTCGCCGGTGCTGGATCTCACCGCCGGCGAGCCTGATTTTCCCACCCCAGACTCGGTGAAGCGCGCGGGCATCGCGGCCATCGAGCGCAATGAGACACGCTATACCCCAGCCGCCGGTACGCCGGAATTACGCAGTGCCCTCGCCTCGCATCTCTCGCAGCGCCTTGGGATCGCCTACACGCCCGCGCAGATCGTCGTCTCGTGCGGGGCGAAACACGCGCTCTATAATCTCGTGCAAGTGCTCTGCCAGCCGGGGGACGAGGTGATGATCTTCTCGCCGTACTGGGTCAGTTACGTCCCCATGGTGCGGCTCGCCGGTGCGACACCGGTGCTGGTGCCCTTGGGAGAAGCAAACCGGTTCCAGCCGGACATGGCCGTGGTGCGGGCTGCAGTCACTGAGCGCACCAAGGCGATGATCCTCAACAGCCCATCGAATCCCACCGGCATGCTGATCGAGCGCGCGCGCCTCATGGAGCTGGCCACGCTGGCTCTGGAGCGCGATCTGATCATTATCAGCGATGAGATTTATGACCAGCTCGTCTATCCGCCGCATCAGGCGTGCTCGATTGTACAGGCCCAGCCGCGCGTGGCGGACCGCACGGTGCTGGTCAACGGGGTCTCGAAGACGTACAGCATGACCGGCTGGCGCATCGGCTACTCGGCGGGGCCGCAGCCGATCACCGAGGCCCTGATCGCCTTGCAGAGCCACTCCACCTCCAATCCGACATCGATCAGCCAGCATGCCGCCCTCGAGGCGATTACCGGGGATCAAGCCCCGGTGGCGCGCATGGCCGAGGCATTTCACCAACGGCGGGATCGGTTGGTCAACGGCCTCAACCGATTGCCGGGCCTGTCATGCGTGATGCCGCACGGCGCGTTTTACGCGTGGTGCCATATCGGCTGCTTGGGCCAGCGTGCAGAGGTGATCGCGAGCCGATGGCTGGAGGAGGCGCTGGTGGCGGTCGTTCCGGGCGAGGGGTTCGGCTCCGCGCAGCATGTGCGCTTCAGCTTTGCCGCGCCGGCGCAGATCATCGACGAGGCGCTCAGTCGCCTTCAACGCTGGCTTGAACAGGAAGTGAAGACTCGTAACTCGTAACTCTGAACTTAATCATGGCATACGACGTGACGTTTATTCCCGGCGACGGCATCGGCCCCGAGGTGGCGTGGGCGGCTCGACGCTGTGTCGAGGCGACCGGGGTGGCGTTTCAGTGGCATGAGGCGATCGCCGGCGAAGCGGCCATCGCGCAGCATGGCACGCCCTTGCCGGAGGAGACGCTGCAATCTATCAGGCAGACGCGCGTGGCGATCAAGGGGCCGATTACCACGCCCATCGGCACCGGGTTTCGCTCGGTGAATGTGGCGCTGCGCACACAGCTCGATCTGTATGCGTGCGTGCGGCCGTGCCGATCGTTTGCGGGGGTCCGCGCGCCGTTTACGAATGTGGATCTGGTGCTGGTGCGGGAAAATACCGAAGATCTCTACGCGGGCATCGAATTTCAGGCCGGGTCCGCCGAGGCGAAGCAGCTGATCGCCCTGGCCCAGCAGTTCACCGCGCAGCGGATCAACGAGCAGGCGGCCTTGAGCTTGAAACCGATCTCGGAGGCGGCTTCGGAGCGGATCGTGCGCTTTGCGTTCGAGTATGCGGTGGCGTGCCATCGCAAAAAGGTGACGGCCGTGCACAAGGCGAACATCATGAAATGCACCGACGGACTGTTCATGGAGACGGCGCGGCGGGTGGCCAAGGACTATGCCGGACGCATCGCCTTCGAGGATCGCCTGGTGGATGCGACCTGCATGCAGCTGGTGCTGCGGCCGCACGAGTTTGATGTGCTGGTGCTGCCGAATTTGTACGGCGATATCCTCTCGGATTTGTGCGCGGGATTGGTGGGCGGCTTAGGGGTGGCCCCCGGGGCGAACATCGGCACGCAGCGGGCGCTCTTTGAAGCGGTGCATGGCAGCGCGCCGAAGTACAGAGGACAGAACAAGGTCAATCCTGCGGCGATGATTCTCTCCGGCGTGATGATGCTGGAGTATCTCGGGGAATGGGACGCCGCCCGCCGGCTGAACGCTGCGGTGCGCGCCGTGATTCAGGAGGGGCGCGCCGTGACGTACGATCTGAAGCCGACCCGCGAGGATGCGACCGCGGTGGGCACCAAGGAAATGACCGACGCCATCATCGCTGAACTCATCACATGAAAGCGTATTCATAAGATGCGACGCTACCCGGCATGGTTGAAGAAAGATTTTTCACCGGACGGCACGGCGCGCGCGGTTCGGGCGCTCGTCGGTGATTTGAACCTGCACACCGTGTGCGAAAGCGCGGTGTGCCCGAATCTGCGCGAATGCTACAGCCAGCGACAGTTGACATTTATGGTGCTGGGCAACCGCTGCACGCGGAGCTGCCGGTTTTGCGCCGTGGAGGCGGGACGTCCGGATTCGCTTGAGCCGGATGAGCCCGCCCGGGTCGCCGAGGCGGTGGAACGGCTGGGGCTGCGGCATGTGGTCATTACATCGGTGGCGCGCGATGACCTGCGCGATGAAGGGGCGGGCCACGTGGTGCAGGTGATCGAGGCGGTGCGGGCGAGGAATCCCGGGGTGACGGTGGAAGTGCTGGTCCCGGATTTTCATGCGCGCCCCGAGCTGATTGCGCAGGTAATGGCGGCCGAGCCGGAGGTGTTCGCGCATAATGTGGAAACGGTGGAGCGGCTCTCGCCGCTGCTGCGCCCGCAGGCGAGCTATCGCCGGTCGCTGCAGGTGTTGCGGTGCGCGCGCGAGCTGGGGGGTGCCGGCGCGCGCATCAAATCGAGCCTGATGGTGGGGTGTGGCGAGCGGGGCGAAGAAGTGCGCCGCACCTGTGACGAATTGGTGGCACACGGCTGTACGCACCTGACGCTGGGACAATACATGCGGCCCACACCCTTTGATCTGCCGGTGCTCGAATATATCAGTCCGGAGCGGTTTGCCGAGTATGCGCGCTTTGCCGAGGAGGCGGGGATGGTGTGGGTGAAGGCCGGGCCCTTTGTCCGCAGCTCGTATCATGCCATTGACGCGCTGCAGCCCCTCGCTGCGCTCGGGATTCCGCCCCGAGGGGCTTCACCCGCGCTCGCGTGAGATGAAGACGCGAGCCAAGGCATGCGCGTTTCACGAGGCGGACCGCGTGAAGCGTCTGCCGTTGTACCTGTTTACGATCTTGGATAATCTGAAGCTGCAGGCGAAGCAGCGGGGAGTGGATGTGATTGATCTGGGGATGGGGAATCCGGATTTACCGCCTCCCCGCCACGTGGTCGAAGAGATGGCCGCGCGCATGAAGGATCCCAAGAACCATGGCTACTCGCGTCCGGACGGCGAATCGGAACGGCGCTTGCGCGAAGCCATCGCCCGCTGGTATGGGCGCAAATTCAGCGTTGAGCTTGACCCTCGGCGCGAAACCCTGCCGCTCCTCGGCTCGAAAGAAGGCATCGCGCATCTGACCCTGGCGTTTTTGAACCCGGATGACATCGCCCTCGTCCCGAACCCCACGTATCCCGTCCATTTTAACGGCGTGGTGCTGGCCGGAGGGAGGCTGCACACACTTGCGACGGATGCCGAGCATGGCTATCGGCCGGATCTCGCGTCGATCAGTCGCGCGACGCTCAAGAAGTCCAAGATGCTTTTCTTGAGCTACCCGCATAACCCGACCACGGCGGTGGCTGATCTGCGGTTTTTTCAGGAGGTGATTGGGTGGGCCAAGGCGCATCGCATCATGGTGGTGCACGATTTTGCGTATTCCGATTTTATCTTTGATGGGGCCCAAGCCCCCAGTATGCTGCAGGTGAAGGGCGCGAAAGAGATCGCGGTGGAGTTTCACACCTTATCGAAATCGTACAACATGCCGGGCTCCCGTTTAGGATTCGCGGTGGGCCATCGGGAGGTGCTGGCCTCCTTGGCGAAGACGAAGAGCTATATCGATTTTGGTATTTTCCGGGTGGTGCAGTGGGGGGCCATTGCGGCTCTCACCGGCCCGCAGGCATGCGTGCGGCAGACCGTGCGCACCTACGAGACCCGTCGGAATCTCTTTGTGGAAGGGATGAATCGGATTGGCTGGGAGCTCTCGCCTCCGAAGGGCACCTTTTATGTGTGGGCGAGGATGCCGCTCAAGTTTCGTGCGCTGACTTCTTTAGCGTTCGCCACGCTGCTCGTGCAGCACGCGGGAGTGGTGGTCGCTCCCGGCAGCGGTTTTGGCGAGTGTGGCGAGGGGTTCATGCGGTTTGCGTTGGTGGAACCTGAAGCCAGACTCAAGGAAGCGGTCGTGCGCATTGAGAGGGTCCTCCAGATGGATGACTAAGAGCCGAGTGCAGAGTTCCTGATGGCAGGCCGTCGGTTCCTCCTCATGCATGTGACGACCAGTTCCGGCCATCATCATGCCGCCCACGCCATCGCGCAGGCCTTGCGGCGCCTGAATCCGCAGCACCAGGTCGTCAACGTGGACGCGTTTGATTACACCAGCCGCGTCGTGCGCGTGGCGATCATGCGCTCCTACTTCTCCCTCATCCGCCGTCACCCCAACGTATGGGAATACCTGTACGACAACCCAGCCGTGCACCAGCGCACCCGGCATCTTCGGCAGCTGCTGCATCGCTATCATGCCACCAAGCTGCAGCAGCTGCTGGAAACTGTCCAACCGCACGCCATCGCCTGCACGCAGGCGTTTCCCTGCGGGATGGTCGCCGATTTTCAGCGGCAGCATCATCTGCGCATTCCGTTGATCGGGGTGCTGACCGACTATGCGCCTCATCTGTACTGGCTGCATGAGCAGGTGCGCGCGTATGTCGTGCCGGATGAGGAACTGAAAGATCGCTTTATCTCGTACGGGATCGCCGGCGAGCGGATTCATGTGTATGGCATCCCGGTGGGGCCGGCATTTTTGGATCCGATTGATCGCGTCACCGCCGCCGAGCAAGCCGGCCTCGATCCCGGCCAGCCGGTCATGTTAATCATGGGAGGCGGGGGAGGGTTGGGGCCGTTGCGAGAGCTCCTGTTGAGCCTGGATCGGATCCCGCAGCCCTGTCAATTCGTGTTGCTGGCGGGCACCAATCATGCGTTGCTGGCCTGGGCGCGCGCCCAGACGTTTCAACACCGGCTGCTGGCCACCGGGTACGTGGAGACGGTGCCGCAGCTCATGAGCTTAGCCACAGCCATCATCACCAAACCCGGGGGCTTGACGACGGCTGAGAGCTTGGCCAAGGGCGTCCCGCTGGTGATGCTCAGCCCCATTCCCGGGCAGGAAATGTGCAACGCCCGTTATCTCCTCTCGCATGGGGCGGCGATTCAGCTCGATTCCCCGGAGGCCGCCGGGGCGGTCGTGCGCGAGCTCTTGGAACAGCCGCGCCGGCTGGAGGAGCTGCGGCGGCGCGTGCAGTCCATCGCCCATCCGACATCGGCCTTTGACATTGCCACGCTCTTGACCAACGCGGCATCATGTTGAACTATCGGCTGATGCAAGGGCTGTGTGCGAGCCTCCCGGCGCGCTGGTGCGAAGCGCTGGCGGTGTGGGCCGCCGATCGACGCTATCACGGGGCTCCAGATGATCGGGCGGCGGTCCGCGCGAATATGGCCCTGGCGTTGGAGCCGCGCGGGCCGGTGTCCGAGGAGATGGTGCACGAGGTGTTTCGAAATTTCGGGCGGTATCTCTACGAATTTTTCAGCGCGCATCAGGCGCAGCACCTGTGGGTGGCGCTGCACCATCCTGAGCGCGTGCAGCACGCCGCGAACGCGGGACGAGGCGTCATCATCTTGAGCGCGCACGTGGGGAATTGGGAATTGGGCGGCATCGTCTTGGGCCGCTTAGGGTATGCGATGAGCGCCGTCGCGCTGCCCCATGTACAGGGAGGCATCGATCGGCTCTTTAACGCGCAGCGACGGCGCTGCGGGGTGCAGGTGATTCCCTTGGGGCCGCGCGCGGCGCGCACGGCGATGAAGCATCTGCGGCAGGGCGGACTGCTGGCGGTGTTGGGCGATCGGGAATTCGGCGACAACGGCCTGCAAGCACGCCTGTTTCGCCAGCCGGTGATCGTGCCGCGCGGGCCGGCGCTTCTGAGCGTGCGGACGGGCGCGCCGATTGTCCCGAGCTTTTTACTGCGGGAAGGGTTTCGACGCTTTCGCTTCCTCTTCGATGAGGCGCTCTGGCCTTCGCCCACCGCGCCGGCCCGGGCCGAGGTGGAGCGGTTGGCCCTCGCCTCAACACAGGCCATTGAGCGTGTGATTCGGCACGCGCCGGCCCAGTGGCTGATGATGCAACCCGTCGCGGTGACGCGCCCATGACGATGCAGCGCGCGTGCGTGCTCATTCCCGGCTACAACACCGCCCAGACCGTCGGCCCGCTGATCCGTCAGATCAAAGCGATGGGGCTGGATGTGGTGATGATCGATGACGGGTCGACCGACCAGACGGCGAAGACGGCCACCGAGGCCGGCGCGCGCGTGATCAGCCATGTGCACAACCAGGGCAAGGGCAGCGCCCTGCGCGCGGGATTTTCGTACGCCCTGCAGGCCGGCTATGACATGGTGGTCACGCTCGATAGCGATGGACAGCACGATCCGCAGGACATTCCGCGGCTGCTCGAGGCGGCCCAGCGGCCGCAGGCCGGCCTGCCTGCACCCCCGCCTGCCCAGGAGATTTCATGGCGGGCAGGGAGCCGCGCGAGGCTGGTCATCGGGAATCGGCTGGATGGCCGGGCCCACGCGATGCCGCCGGTGAGGCGGTGGACGAATTGCGTGATGTCGTGGCTGGTCTCTCGTATCACGCGCCAGCGTATTCCGGATTCGCAGTCCGGCTTCCGGGTGATTCCAAAAGCGCTGCTCTCCTCCATCACGCTCTCCACCCGCCACTTTGAAATCGAAACGGAGCTGCTGTTGGCCGCCGCACGAGCCGGCTGGACGGTGACCTCGGTGCCGATTCGCGCGATCTATGCACAGCAGCGCAGCCATATTCATCCTGTGGTGGACGGCCTGCGATTTTTCCGGCTGATCGTTCGGTATGCGTGGTGGCCTCCTGCGCGCCATGGCCTGTGAAGCCGCTCGTGTGCGGATGGTCGAAGAGCAGCTGAAAGCCAGAGGGATTACGGATCCGCGCGTCTTGCAGGCATGCGTGACGGTGCCGCGGCATCTGTTTGTGCCGCACCGGATGGAGGACCAGGCGTACGACGACCATCCGATTCCCATCGGCCACGGGCAAACGGTGAGCCAGCCCTACATCGTCGCCTTGATGACGCAACTGCTCCGCCTGCAGGGACACGAACGGGTGCTGGAAATTGGCACCGGGTCCGGCTATCAATCGGCCATCTTATCGGAGGTCGCGCTGGAGGTCTATTCGGTGGAGCGCCATCCCGAGTTGGGCGAGGCGGCCGCTGGTCGGCTTAAGCGGTTGGGCTATCTGAACGTGCAGGTGACCTCCGGCGACGGCTCGCTCGGCTGGCTCGCGCATGCGCCGTATGACGGCGTGCTCGTGACGGCCGGCGCATCGCGCCTGCCGCCGGCGTTGGTGGAGCAGTTGGCCGAAGAGGGGCGATTGGTGATGCCCATCGGTTCGCCGCAGGCGCAGATGTTGACGCTCGTGGAGCGGCATCGCGGGACGCTGCGCACGCAGGCCATCGCTTCGTGCGTGTTTGTGCCGTTGATCGACCATGAGTGATCGCCTCCAGGCCGCGGATCGGCCGTTTGTCATCGCGCTGACGGTGTCGCTGGCGTGCCATCTCCTCGTGTTGGCCGTGCAGCTGCTGCGCGGACGCGACGGCGCGCGAGGCCCCATGCCCACGGCACTCGAAGTGATTTACGACACGCCTCCGGCCCCGACGGCGCAGCGTATCCGCGAGGCGCTCGGAGAACCGCGGACGCTTTCGCGGGCGCTGGCTCCTGCCGCGGGCGCCGGCCTGCCCGGCCTGCGGATTCGTGTACCCGACCGAGCCATGGCCGTGGCTTCGGGGTCCCTCGGGGTCGGCTCGCCGATGGGCCTGGCCCCTGCCTCCTCGTCGGAGGAGCCAACGCGCTCCGCCGTGGTGGATTTGGGCAACATGGTGGATGCCGCGCAAGGCGATCCGGTGCTCTTGAGTTATTTCATGGCCATTCGCGACCAGATTCAGCGCACCGCGAATCGCCAGACGTGGCCGGCAGACGGCGCTGGAGAAGGCCTGGTGTACGTCAGCTTTGTCCTCTCCCAAGCTGGCATGATCCAATCGGCGGGGAACGTGCGGGGTCGGTCCATCGCGTCGCCTGCGCTGCAAGAGATGGCGGTGAAGATTGTCCAGCATGCCGGGCCGTTTGCCCCGTTTCCCCCGTCGGTGCCCGGCGGAATGAAAACGATCGTCATTCCGCTTGAATTTTTATTGAGTCGGTAGTACAATCTTCTGTCATGCCACGAGTCGAAATTCGCGAGCACGAGCCGTTGGAGAAGGCGTTGCGGCGCTTTAAGCGCCTGCTGGAGCGGGAAGGGATTCTCAAGACCTTGAAGGCCAAGAAGCATTACGAGAAGCCGAGCGAGCGGAAACGGCGCGAGATGCGGCAGGCCATCAGTCGTCGAGCCCGCTCGGTGTGACGGGTCCTGCTGACGCACGTCCGGCCGCCACCATCCTTCAGCACGTTCGGGATGCCATCCTCACAAGTGCGGCGGTCTCGTGTCCTCGTGTGTGTCCTTGCCCTGATGGCAGCCTCAACCGTCTCTAGGCCTGCGCGTGCCGCTGAATCGCCTTCGGCGGTCCGTCAGCTCACGCTTGAGAACGGCCTCACCGTGCTCTGGGAAGAGGATCATCGCCAGCCGCTGGTCGCCATCGAGGTCCGAATTCTCGGCGGCCTGCGGGGCGAGGGCGCCTATCTGGGCACCGGCATCACCCACGCGATTGAGCATATGCTCTTCAAAGGCACCACCTCTCGCGCGCCGGGCATGATCGACCAAGAAGTCCGCCGCTATGGCGGCACCATCAACGCCTTTACCGCGCACGACGCCACCGGCATCAACTTATTCGTCGCATCCGCCTTCTTGCCCGACGCGCTGGGGATGGTGGCCGATGTGCTCTGGCATGCCACGTTTCCCGATGAGGAGTTCGCCAAAGAGCGCGAGGTGATCATCTCCGAGATTCAGATGAATCTCGATGATCCTGACCGGCGCCTCTCGCACCTGTTTTGGAATCGCCATTTCTTGGTGCATCCGTATCGCCATCCGATTCTGGGCTATCTCCCGCTGCTCAAACGCCTGACGGCGGAGGACCTGCGCACGCTCTACCGCGCACAGTACGTGCCCAACAACGTGGTGGTCGCGTGCGTCGGCGATCTGGATGGCGCCGCCTTCCCACACCTGGTGACGCGCGCCTTCAGCGGGTGGCCGCGCGGTGCGCCCTATCAAATCACCGTGCCGACTGAGCCGCCGGCCATGAGCCCGCGCACCGATGCGGAAGAGCTGCCGGTGCAAGCCGCGTACGTCCTGCTTGGCTTTCCTTCGGTGCGCGTGGCCGATCCGGATTTGTACGCGCTGGATGTGCTGGCGACGATCGTGGGGCAGGGCCGCAGCAGCCGGCTCTATGAGGCGCTGGTGCGCCAGCAGCAGCTCGTGCAGACGGTGGGCGCGTCCAACTACACGCCGCAAGATCCCGGCGTGTTCATGATCTCGATGCGCACCGCGCCGGCTCAGGCCGATGCCGCCGTGGCGGCGGCGCAAGCGATCCTGGATGCCGTCGCCCAACACGGGGTGACGGGTCAGGAGTTGAAGAAAGCGCAGCAGCAGGTGATCGCCGGCTATGTGTTCGGCCACGAAACGATTGAAGCCATTGCGGATGACCTCGCCGATTCCTACGCGACGACGGGCGATCCGGAATTTTCCGCGCGGTATGTGGAGGGCGTGCAGCGCGTCACGTTGGAGCAGCTCCAGCGAGTAGCGCGCCGCTACTTCGAGGCCCGCTCCCGCACGGTGGTGATGATCCGCCCGCCTGCGCAGGCGGGTGCGCCGGCCGCGCCCCGACAGCCGTCGGGGCCGGCGGGCATGACCAAAACTGTGCTGCCCAACGGATTGACGGTGTTGGTGGGCGTGGATCGCCACCTGCCCATGGCCGTGATCACGCTGGTGGGGCGCGGAGGCGTGCGGGCGGAAACGGAACAGACCCAGGGCGTGTCGAATCTCGTCGCGCAATTATTGACGAAGGGGACCAGCCACAAGAGCGCGTCGCAGATCGCGGAATGGGTGGAGTCGCGTGGCGGGCGCCTTGAAGCCTTCAGCGGGCGCGACGGGTTCGGCCTCATCCTGCAGGTGTTGGCCTCGGATGCGGCCGAGGGGCTGGATCTGGTGCACGAGTTCGTGACCGACGCCGTCTTTCCCGAGGCGGAGCTTGACCTGCAGCGGCAGCTCGCGCTCAAAGAGCTGACGGCCCGCGAGGATGACATCTTTGATGTGGGCAGCCGGCTGCTGCGGCAGACGCTGTTTGCCTCGCATCCGTATCGGTTTGATCCGCTCGGCACGGCGGAGACGGTGTCCCGCGTGACGCGCCGCGACTGTCAGGCGTTTGCCGCGCAGTGGCTGGCGCCCGGCAATCTGGTGCTGGCCATCTCCGGCGATGTGCAGCCTGGGGCGATGCTCGAGCAGGTGCGCCGTCGGTTTGCGCCGTTGCCGAAGACGCCCAGCCCCTGGCCGCAGACGCTGCCGGCCGAGCCGCTCGATCGCGTGCGCGAAGCCTCCCGCACGGTGTCGAAAGAGCAGTGCGTGATCTTCATCGGATTCCGCGGCACGCAGGTGACGGCGAAAGATCGCGATGCGCTCGATGTGCTCACCGCCGTGCTCTCTGGCATGAGCGGGCGGCTCTTTCAGGCGGTGCGCGAAGCACAGGGCCTTGCGTACACCCTGGGTGCGCTGAACGTGCCGGGGTGGGATCGCGGGTATCTGGCCGTGTATGCGGCGACCAGGCCCGTGGAGCGGGCGAAGGTGCTGCGCACGATCGAGACGCAGTTGCAGGCCGTCATCGACACCGGCGTGACGGCCGACGAAGTGGAGCAGGCCAAGCGCTATCTGATCGGCGCGCATCGCATGGATCTGCAGCAACTTGCCGGCGTGGCCAGGCAGTGCGCGCTGGATGAACTCTACGGGCTGGGGTATGAGGCGTGGCGTTCGTATGAGCCGCGCCTCAACGCCATCACGCCCCAGATGGTGCAGGCGGCGGCGAAGCGCTACCTTACGCTGTCGCAGCGGGCCGAGGTGGTGGTGGGGCCGCTCGTTGACGACCCGGTGCTCGCGCAGCCCTGATGCTCGCGACGATCACACGTGTGCGGCGGCCGCTGGTGGCCGGTTACTACTATCCGAAGGACGCCGACGCGTTGCGCGTCGAATTGGAGATGCTCACTCTTGCCCGGAGCCCCCAGCCCTCAGCCCAGAGCTATCGTGGTGCGGTCGTCCCGCACGGCAGCTATGCGTTCTCCGGCGCGATGGCCGGTGCGGTGTATCGGCGGCTTCGGATTCCGGCCCGCTGCATCGTGCTGGCCCCCAATCACACGGGGGCCGGCGCGCGGTGGAGCGTGATGGCGCACGGCGCCTACGCCACGCCGCTGGGCGAGTTGCCCATCGATGAGACGCTCGCGGAGCAGTTGTGCCGCGCGATGCCGTTCTTGGAAGCCGATGACGTGGCGCAGCGGGCCGAGCATGCGATCGAAGTGCAGGCGCCGTTTCTGCAATGGTGCGGGCCGATGGAGTTGTCGTTCGTGCCCATCGTCATCAACAGCGAGCAGCCGGAGGAATGGCGCGTGTGCGCCGAGGCGCTCGCGCAGGTGCTGGCTCAGGCCGACGACGTGCTCGTGCTGGCCAGCTCGGATTTGAGCCACTATACGTCCCAGGAAACGGCCCTCGAACAGGATCGGCGGCTTCTGCAGGCGATGACGCGATTGGATGCGGAGGAGCTGATTGAGCAGGTGCGTACGCACGCCATCGCCATGTGCGGTCTGGCCCCGGTCGCATGCCTGCTGATGGCCCTCCGGCAGCATGGGGCGCGCGAGGCGGAGGTGGTGCAGTATGGCACGAGTGCTGAGGCGGGCGGCGATCCGTATTCGGTGACCGGCTATGCCGGCGTGGTGTTCAAGTAACACAGGCGTCTCTTCGAACATGGACGAACTTCCCCAAAAAAGAGTGGATGAGTCGTGGAAAGAACAGGTCGAGCGGGACAAGCATTCGCCGCCGCCGGCGAAAGCCGGGCCCGGGCCTGCCGCCGCCGCTGGCGGGGCTGCCGCCGCCGCTCCATTGCCATCATCACCTGCCGAAGGCAGCGCGGCGAAAGACGCCGAGGGGCTACCCGAGGCGCGGTTTGATCTGTTTGTCTCCGGGCTGGCGATGGAGGCGCTCATCGCCCTCGGCGATGCGCCGCATCCGGTGACGCACAAGCAGAGCATGAATCAGCAGCAGGCCCGGTACCTCATCGATGTGCTCGGTATCCTGGAAGAAAAAACGCGCGGCAACCTCAGCGTGGATGAGGAGCGGCTGGTGAAGGACGTGCTCTACCAGCTGCGCACCCGGTATCTGAACAGATTCGGCAGCTAACGCAGGATGCTCCTATTGGCGGCGCTTGGCATCATCGGCATCTTCGGTCTGGTGCTCTATCTGGTGACCACCGCGGTCCGCCTGAAGGCCACTACGGAATCGCTGCACGTGCTCATCGGCGAGAAACTCAACGCCATGGAGAAGCTGACGAGCCAGCAACTGGCCGCGCGCGAGCAGCTGATTGCACAGCTCGCGACCGAGCGCCTGGCGCAAGAGCGGAAGGCCGCCACCGCGGTCAATCAGTTTAAGGAAGATCTCGGGATGGTGAAAAGCCAGCTCATCGGCTTGGAACAACTCCAAGGGAAGGTGGGCGAGCTGAACGATCTGCTCAAGCCCCAGCAGTTGCGGGGAGAGTTGGGCGAGGTGATCGTGCGGACGCTGCTGGCCGATAAGCTGCCGCACGGGCAGTATGAGGAAAACTACACATTCGCGAACGGCAAACAGGTGGAATTTGTGATCCGGCTCAACGACAAGCTCATCCCCATCGATTCAAAACTGCAATTGGAAGATTACAAGCGTCTGCGCGAGGCTCCGGAGGAGCGTCGGGCCTCGCTGCGCGCCGAATTTAAGCGCAAGATCAAGCAGAAGATCGATGAAGTCAAAGAGTACATTCGCCCGACGGAGGGCACCTACAATTTTGCCCTCATGGTGATCCCCTCGGAGGCGGTCTATTATGACGTGGTGGCCAATAAAGATTTTGTGGAGCCTGATGGATTGTATGGCTATGCGCGCGCTCAGAACGTGTTCCTCGTCTCCCCGCTGACCTTCTGGGCCTACGTGGCCGCGTTAGCGCACGGGCTGCACGGCCTGGAGATCGAGCGGCACGCCGAAGAAATTTTGGCGCGTCTGAATACGCTGGTGGATGGGCTGGTGTCGTGGTACGAAGATGAGTTTAAGGTGTTGGGCGGCCATCTGAGAAACGCCGCCAATAAATATACGGACGCCAAAGAGCGTTTGGAGACGCTCCAAGGGGAACTGCAGGTCTTGAAACGGTTGGATGCGAATCAGCCGATGGAGCGGGAGGTCGCCACGCCATGATCGATCAACAGTTGCTGGATATTCTCGCGTGTCCGCTGTGTAAAACGGCGGTGAAGCTGGAGGCAGACCGTCTGGTGTGCGTGCAGTGCGGGCGGCGGTATCCCATTCGCGAGGGGATTCCGGTCATGCTCATTGAGGAAGCCGAGTTGCCGAAGATGCCTGCATGACGAAGATTCTCGTAATGCACGGACCGAACTTGCAGTTATTGGGCACGCGCAAGCCCGCTATCTACGGTACGGTCGATTTACGCGCCATCAATCGCAGCCTGCAGCGCTTCGCCCGCGCGCACCAGGTGGCGCTGGAGATCATCCAATCGAACCATGAAGGCGAGCTGGTGGATGCGATCGGGAAGGCGAAGGGCCGCGCGGCGGCCATCGTCATCAATCCGGCGGCGTACACGCACACCAGTGTCGCCATTCGCGATGCGATTGAGGCGTGCGGCGTGCCGACGGTAGAGGTGCACCTGTCGAACATCTACGCGCGGGAGCCGTTTCGCCGGCACTCGCTCATTGCGCCGGTGTGCGCGGGCCAGATCAGCGGGTTCGGCCCGGGCAGTTACCGTCTGGGGTTGGAAGCCGCGCTCGAATTGGCGAAGAGAAAGACGGGATGATTTCCACGAACGAATTTAAGAACGGCATGGCCATCAAAATTGACGGGGAATTGTTTGTGATTGCCGACTATCAGCACGTCAAGCCCGGCAAGGGCGGAGCTTTTGTCCGCACCAAGCTGCGCCGCCTGAAGGGGAATTCCGTGATGGAGCGCACCTTCCGCGTGGGTGAAAAGTTCGAGGATGCGTTCATCGAACAGCGCACGCTGCAGTTCCAGTATCGTTCCGGCGACACGTTTCACTTCATGGACCTCGAATCGTACGAGGGCGTGGAAATTCCCGACTCGGTGCTGGGCAAATCCGCCGGCTTTCTGAAAGAGGGCATGGACATCGCAGGCAGTTTCCATGCGCAGGAGATCATCAGCTTAGAGCTGCCCATTTTTGTAGATTTACGCATCGCAGAGACCGAGCCGGGCATCCGGGGCGATACCTCCAAAGGCGGCAACAAGCCCGCGACACTGGAAACGGGCCTCGTGATTCAGGTGCCGCTGTTTTTGGATGCCGGCGAGACTATTCGGGTGGACACCCGAACGGGCCAGTACGTGTCGCGAGCGTGAGCGTGCCTCACAGAGGGAGACGATGGAAAAACGAGCGCGATCCTCAGAGCGGGAAGCATTAAAGCTGATCGAAGAAATGCTGCAGCTGATGGAAAGCCGGGGGCTGGTGGAATTGGAGTTGGAGCACCAGGGCATTCGCATTCGCCTCAAGAAAACCTCCTCGGCCGGGGCGCAGCTGGTGGAGTATGTGTCCGGCACGCCCCAGCCGGCTGCACCTACCTCGGCCGCCCCGACAGATGTCGGGGGGCGGCGGGTCGTGATCAAATCGCCGATGGTGGGCACGTTTTACCGCGCGCCGGCGCCCGATGCGCCGCCGTTTGTGGAAGTCGGGCAGGAGGTCGAGGTGGGGCAGGTGCTGTGCATCCTTGAAGCGATGAAGCTGATGAATGAAATTAAATCGGAGGCCTCCGGACGGGTGGTGGAGATTCTCGTGGAAGGCGGCGATCCGGTCGAATACGGCCAACCCTTGTTCGCCCTCGAGCCTCACTTGTCCTAATGGTAATACCCCTTCTTGGCTCAGGGCTCTGGGTTCTGGGCTCCGGGCAATTACCCTGAGCCCTCAGCCCAGAGCGAACGAATATGTTTTCAAAAATCTTAATTGCCAATCGCGGCGAGATTGCCGTGCGGGTGATTCGAGCCTGCAAAGAGCTTGGCATTCGGACCGTGGCCGTCTATTCGGAAGCCGATCGCGCCAGCCTGCATGTGCGGCTGGCGGATGAGGCGATCTGCGTGGGCGGCCCCAAGTCGGAGCAGAGCTACCTCAATATTCCGGCGATCATCAGCGCGGCCGAAATCACCGATGTGGACGGCATCCACCCCGGCTATGGGTTTCTCTCGGAGAATGCCCACTTTGCCGAAATTTGCGAGTCGTGCAAGATCACCTTCATCGGCCCGAGTGCTGCGACGATCCGCCTGCTCGGCGACAAAATCGCCGCGAAAGACACGGTGCGCAAGGCCGGAGTGCCGATCATTCCCGGCAGCGTGACGGCCGTGAAAAATAAGGACGATGCGCTCAACACCGCGCGCCGCGTGCAGTATCCGGTGATCATTAAGGCGGCCGCCGGCGGGGGCGGGCGGGGGATGCGGGTGTGCCACAACGACGTGCGGCTCCTCAGCGCCCTGATGACCTGCCAAACTGAGGCGAAGGCGGCGTTTGGCAATGCGGACGTGTTCATCGAGAAATATATCAGCCGGCCGCGGCATATCGAATTTCAAATCTTGGCGGATCAGTCGGGCCGCACGGTGCATTTGGGGGAGCGCGACTGCACGATCCAGCGCCGGCACCAAAAACTGATCGAGGAATCGCCCTCCCCGGCCGTCGATCCGAGATTGCGCCGGAAGATGGGCGAGATGGCGGTGCGGGCGGCGAAGGCCGCCGACTACGCCACCTGCGGCACCATCGAATTTCTCCTGGACCCAGACGGCAACTTTTACTTCATCGAGGTCAATACCCGCATCCAGGTGGAGCATCCGGTGACGGAAATGGTGACCGGCATTGATCTCGTCAAGGAACAAATTCGTTTGGCCGCCGGCGAACCGCTAAGCTTCAAGCAGGACGACGTGCATCTGAACGGCTGGGCCATCGAATGCCGCATCAACGCGGCCGACCCGAGCAACGGCTTTACCCCCAGCCCCGGCCGCATTCAGGCGTATCACGAGCCGGGCGGGCCCGGTGTGCGCGTGGACACCCACGTGTTTGCGGGCTATGACGTCCCCCCGTTTTATGATTCGCTCTTGTCCAAGCTGATTGTGCACGGCCGGACGCGGCATGATGCGATTCGAGTGATGCAGCGGGCCCTCGATGAGTATCTGATTGAGCCGCTGCGCACCACGATCCCGCTGCACAAACAGATTTTTAGCGATCCGACGTTTTGGCGCGGCCAAATTTCGACCGACTACATTGAGCGTCTGCTGGGAGAGAAGGAGAACAACTGAGATGGCGAAGACACTCGGCGTGTTAACCGGTGGCGGAGACTGCCCGGGCCTCAACCCGGCCATTCGTGCGGTGACGCGCCGCGTGCTGATGGGCGGGCTGACGGTGCTGGGGATCAAAAACGGCTGGCGCGGCCTGGTCGAGAATGATACAACCCCCCTGACCTTTGACGCTATTTCCGGCATTGTGCATCGCGGCGGCACCATTCTGGGCACCTCGCGCACGAACCCCTATCAGCAACCCGAAGAGCTCAAGAAACTGCTGGAGACGTACCGCACGCTGAAGCTGGACGCCCTGGTGGCCATCGGCGGGGAAGATACCCTGGGGGTGGCGGCAAAGCTGGTGAAGGAAGGGCTGCACGTCGTCGGGATTCCGAAGACCATCGACAACGATCTGTCCATGACGGATGTGACGTTCGGGTTCGACACCGCCGTCAATATTGCGATGGAAGCGATCGACCGCCTGCACACCACGGCCGAAAGCCACCACCGCATCATGGTGGTGGAGGTGATGGGCCGCCACGCGGGCTGGATCGCCGTCCATGCCGGCATCGCCGGCGGGGCCGACTTCATCCTCATTCCCGAAGTGGAGATCGACTTGCAACAGGTGTGCGAGTCCATCAAAAAACGCCACGCCCGCGGCAAGAGCTTTAGCATCATCGTGGTGGCCGAAGGGGCCAAGTTCAACGATGGCACGATGGTCGCCAAGGCAGGCAAGCTGGATGCGTTTGGACATGTGCGTCTGGGCGGGGTGGGGCAGGTGCTGGCCGATCGCATCGAGGAAGACACCGGCTTTGAAACGCGTGTCACGGTGCTAGGCCATATTCAGCGAGGGGGCAGCCCGACCGCCTTTGACCGGGTGCTGAGCACGCGTTTTGGCATCAAGGCGGCGGAGCTGGTCCTCGCCGGTCATTTCGGCAAGATGGTCAGCCTGCAAGGCAACCACATCGTGGCGGTGCCGCTGGATGAGCAGGCGGTGACGATGCGCACCGTGGATCCCGAGTTCTACAACCTGGCGAAAATCTTTTTCGGATGAGAGCACCTCACGAAAAACCCATGCGCGCCACCGTGGCCCGGCTCTTGAACGATACGGCTCAGCTACATCGCCGGCTCAGCCTGGGGCGCGCGCACCAGGCGGCGATCGTCCGGGCGGCCGAGGCGATCATAGCCGCGCTGCAAGCCGGCCGCAAGACCATCTGGTTTGGCAACGGCGGCTCGGCGACGCAGAGCCAGCATATGGCGGCCGAATTCGTCGGGCGGTTCTGCAAAGAGCGCCGCTCGCTGCCATCGATCTCGCTCACGGAGAACATGGCCAGCGTCACGGCCATCGGCAACGACTACCACTACAACGTTATTTTCACGCGCCAGCTCGAGGGGCTGGGCCAGCCCGGCGATGTGGCGATCGGCCTGTCCACCTCGGGCACATCGGCCAATGTGCTGGCGGCGCTCACGCGCGCGAAGGAGCTGGGGCTGGCCACCATCGGCCTCACCCGCGCCCACGCCCCGCAGATGCAAGCCGCCTGCGAGATCTGCATCGGCGTGCCCTCCACCGTCACCGCCCGCATTCAAGAAGCGCATTTGACGATCGGGCATATCCTCTGCGCCCTCGTCGAAGACGCCCTCGTCTGATGGCGCGGATTCAGCGCTCGCACGCCTCGCTGGCTCGGTGCATTCAGCGGCTCAAGCGCAGCGGCAAACGCGTCGTCTTCACCAACGGCTGCTACGATCTCCTGCATGTGGGCCATGTCACGCTGCTTAAGCGCGCCAAGCGGTTGGGCGACGTGCTGGTGGTGGCGATCAACAGCGACCGGTCCGTGCAGCAACTCAAAGGCCCGCATCGCCCCCTTGTTCCTGAACAGGAGCGCGCGCAGGTGCTGGCCGCGCTGGCAAGCGTGGACCTGGTCACGGTCTTTGATGAGCCTACGCCGGCTCGCCTCATCACGCTGTTGAAGCCCGACGTGCTGGTGAAGGGAGCCGATTGGGCCGCCGGCCGGATCGTCGGCGAGGATGTGGTGCGCCGTCACGGGGGCCGTGTGGTGCGCGTGCCATTAGTCGGAGGCCGCTCCACCAGCGGGCTGATTCAGCGGCTCAAGCAGTTGGGATGAGTGCTGCGCTTCAACGGCGGGTGCTGGCACGGATGCTGGACGCCAACATCAATCGGGCGTTCGAAGGCTTGCGGGTGTGCGAAGATCTGCTGCGGTTTGGCGCGGTGCACGGAGCGCCGTACGGAACAGTGAGAGCGCTACGCCATGCACTCAGCACCCAGGTTGCGCATCTGCCGATGGGCGCACGCGAGCGGGTGGCGGCGCGGAACAGCCGGCAGGATCCCGGCCGCGCGGCTCGCCCCTCCAAAGGCGGGGCGCGATCACTCGAGCATCTGCTGTTGATCAACCTGCAACGGGCTAAAGAAGCGTTGCGGGTGCTGGAAGAGGCCAGCCGTCTGTTCGCCCCCCGCCGTGTCGCCGGATTTCAACGTCTGCGGTTTCGCCTCTACAATGTCGAACGCGAACTCTTGGCGACTGTACGTCATCGTTGACGCTGCGGCCTGCGGGACGCGCGATCCGGCCGAGGTCGCCGAGCAGGCCATCCGCGGCGGGGCGGATGTGATCCAGTTGCGCGATAAGCGAGCCTCCACGAAGGCGCTGCTGGAGCACGCCCGGCGTCTGCTCCCCATCACGCAGGCGGCGCGCATTCCGCTCATCATCAACGACCGCGTGGACGTCGCCATCTCCTCCGGCGCTGATGGGGTGCATCTTGGCCAGGACGATCTGTCCATCAACGAAGCGCGCACGCGATTAGGGCCAGGTCGGCTCATCGGCCAGTCCACCCATGAGCTGGCCCAAGCGATCCGCGCCGATCTCAACGGCGCAGACTATCTCGCCCTGGGGCCGATCTACGCGACACCCACGAAGCCCGATGCTAAATCGGTGGGGCTTAAGCTGATCAACGAAGTGAAGCGGCGCGTCAGCATTCCCATCGTCTGCATCGGCGGCATCGATCAGGCCACCGCGCCTGAGGTGGTGCGCGCCGGTGCTGCGTGTGTGGCGGTCGTCCGCGCCGTCTGCGCCGCCCCAGACCCGGCCGCCGCCTCCCGCGCCCTTAGATCCTTCCTCTCCCATCGCACATCGTAAGTGGCGAGCCGCATCTTCCCGCTTAAAATTGCGTCATTCCTGTGTATAATGGGACTTTCCCATCAGACATGAAGAGTTGCGGGTATCGCACAATGGTAGTGCACCAGCTTCCCAAGCTGGCCATGCGGGTTCGATTCCCGCTACCCGCTCCACAGGTTGCAGGGCAACATGTGGAATCCCGAGTTCCAAAAGGAACGAGGGACTTCCTCTGTTTCCTGCTCATGGCGCTTCCCGGCTGCGCCACCGCGCCGGTGGCCGGCCATCTCCCTCCCACCCAGGCGCTCCCGCAAGTGCGCGGCTCGTACTACGTGGTCCAACGCGGCGACAGTCTCTGGGGCATTGCCCATGATTTTGGCGTCAACGTCAACACGCTTGCGCACAGCAACCGCCTGCCGAGTGTCAACACGGTCCACGTCGGCCAGCGCATTTTTATTCCAGCCCCGCCGCGCACGGATCGCTTTCTCTGGCCGGCGAGACAGCCCTCGGGCCGCGGCCGCAACATCGGCAGCGCCGCAGAGCCGACGCTTGAAATCCGCGCGCCGCAAGGCAGTGTTATTCGCGCGTCTCGCGCCGGCCGAGTGGCGGTGGCTGCGCGGCAGCTCTCCGGCTGGGGCCAAACCGTCGTGGTCGATCATGGCGATGGCTACCTCACGCTCTACGGTGGGCTCAATCAACTGCTGGTGAGCCCCGGCGCGCTCGTGGAGCAGGGCAGCGTGCTCGGACGTATCGGGCAGCAGCCCCTGTCGTTCGAAATTCGCCAAGGTCTTCAGCGGCGCGATCCGTTGCGGCTTCTCCCATGATTGAACTCCGGCCGACGCAAACCCAATATATCCGGCAGCGCGTGCAGGCGTTTCACGACGGCTTCCGCCACAACCTGGCGCTGCTCGGCCCTCCGGGTGTGGGGAAAACCACGGTGGTGCACGCCGCCGTGCACGGGCCGGCCAGGCGCCTGCCCATGATCGAGTGCCAGCTGCAGCGGGAACCGCTGCGGGATTTTGCGCGGCGCATCGCCCTGGCGGTGTTGCGTGCCGCCGTGGAGCCCCGCATACCGCACGGGACCGCCTGGTCGCTGGAGGAACTGTGCGAGCACGCCTCGACCGTCGCGCCCGCCACCGTGGCCGCCGTCGTGCAAGTGGAGGGGTTGACGAAACAGCATGCCTCGGCCGAGCTGTTTTGCCGCGCGCTGGATCTGATCGCCGTCTTTCAGCAGGAACGGGGGCAGCCGTGCGTGCTCCTGCTGGATGAGTTCCTCCACGTGGATGAATTCGGCCTCACGCACGCCTTCCATGAACTCGGCAAACGGGTGATGACGTGGTCCTCCACGCTGTTTATTCTGACCAGCTCCTCGCCCTTCCGCGCCCGCCAGATGCTTCAGGAGCGCCTGCAATTGCTGTTCGGCCAATTCGAAGTGATGACGCTCGGTCCGGTGGAAACTGCGCCGACCGTCGCGTGGATGCAGCGCGAGCTCTCCAGTGCGAAGCGCTATGCCGTGCTGACGCGGTTTCTGCTGCACTGGATCGGGGCCTCGCCCTGGCATCTCCATGTGTTCTTGGACCGTATGAAAGAGCTGCGCGTGCTGGGAAACATGCCGCGGGCCGACGCGCCCTCGGTCTTGCTCCAGACGGCCTGGGACGTCCTCGGACGGCCGGAAGGTGTCTTGCATCAATGGTGCGCCGGGCACATGGCACGGGTGCTGGATCAGCCGGATGGCCCGCTGGCGCGCGATGTGCTGATCGCTGTGGCGCAGGGCCTGCGGACGACTCAGGCCATTGCCCAGCGGTGCGGTACGCGCCGGCGGCTCACCGAAGTGCTGCAGGCCCTTGTGGAGCAGGACCTCATCGAACGCAAAGGCGCATGCTGGGTGATGCCGGATCAACTCTTGGCGTGTTGGCTCACCGCGGTGCTGGCGCCCCGGCTGCGGCAGCAGGGGCAGGACCGTGCGACCGTCGAAGCACAGTTGGAAGCCGCGCTCACGCAGCGATGGACGCGCTGGGTCGTCGCGTCGGAACAGCCGTTTGAGCAGCGAATTCGCCACCTCATGAAACAGTTTCGAAACGAAACGGTGTCGCTCGACAGCAAGACGGGGCGCATGCCGGTGTTTCATGCCTTGGAGCTGACCCCCTCGCTCGAGCCGCGCATGACGTATGTGGTCGCCGACGGGGAAGAGCGCCGCTGGTGCTGCCTCGTCCATGAGGGCATGCTTGAAGAGCATCATGTGGCGGAGTTCGAGCGGTTTTGCCGCACGCAGGCGCCGAAGCCGTCCCGCAAAGTCGTCGTCGCAAAAGAGGGGCTGGAGCTCAACGCCAAACTGTTGGCGAAGAACGCGAACATGTGGGTGTGGGAGCCAACCGATCTGAACATGCTGTGTTTGCTCTATGGCCAATCGCCGTTCTGAAACACAGGCCGTGGCGCCTGTGCTGACCACCCGTCAAGAGCTGGAGGCGCGAGAGGCGCACTGGCTGGCTCCCTATGCGATGAAGAGCCAGGAGACCCGAGGCCGCCAGCATGCGGAGCCGGAGGACCCCACCCGCACCGTGTACCGGCGGGACCACGATCGCATCATTCATTCCACGGCGTTCCGGCGCCTGGAATACAAAACGCAGGTGTTCGTGAATCATGAGGGCGACTACTATCGCACGCGGCTGACGCATACATTAGAAGTGGCGCAGATTGCCGTCTCCATCGCCCGGGCGCTGCGGCTCAACGAAGACCTGGTCGAAACCATCGCCCTCGCGCATGACCTGGGCCATCCGCCTTTCGGCCATGCGGGAGAGGATGCCCTGCGCGAGCTCATGAAGGATCAGGGCGGCTTCGAGCATAACATCCAGGGCCTGCGCATCGTGGATCTGCTGGAAGAGCGCTACCCCGGGTTTCCCGGCCTGAATCTCACCTGGGAGGTGCGCGAAAGCATTAACAAGCATCGCGCGCCGTATGAAGAGGTGGGGATTCCCATCGCCCTGGATCCGAGTGCTGCGCCGCTGCTGGAAAGCCAGGTGGCCGATCTCGCCGATGAGATTGCGTATGACAACCATGATCTGGACGACGGGCTCACCTCCGGCCTCCTCAAGGAAGAGGACCTGCGCGAGATCGCGTTGTGGCAGGAAGCCCAGCAGACGGCCGAAGCCAACGCGCCGCTGCACAATCCCGAGATTCGCAAGTACCAGATCATTCGCGCGCTCATCGATCGGCAAATCACCGATCTGACTCAGGCCTCCAGCCAGTGCGTGGCGCAGCAGGGGATTCATTCGGTGGCGGATGTGCGCGCCTGCTCTGAGCGCCTCCTCGTTTTCAGCGAGCCGATGCACGCGCTCCGCGCGCCCTTGAAGGCGTTCCTGCGCACGCACCTGTATCAGCATTATCGCGTGGTGCGCATGGCCGATAAGGCCAAACGGTTTCTGAGCGAGCTGTTTCTGGTCTATCTCAAGAAACCGGGCCAACTGCCCAACACCACCCGGCTGCGGATTGAGCGCGGCGATAATCCCCATCGCGTGGTGTGCGATTACATCGCCGGCATGACCGACCGCTATTGTTTGGAAGAATACAAAAAATTGTTCGACCCGTTTGAACGAGTGTAACCGAAGGAGGGATAAGGATGCCTATCCGAATGTGGGGTCTTCTGCTGGCGGCTTGCTGCTTGCCGCTTGCTTCGATGGGGTGCGGGCGGAAAAGTTCACTGCTCTTGCAGCGCCAAGCGCGCGGTCCTCTGGTGGAGGAATCGACCGTCGCCCATACGGTGCGCTGGTCCCTGGAAGCCGGCCACCAGACCAAAACGGTCGGCGAGGTGGACATCGTCGTCATGCACCAGCCGCCGGAGATGCTCGATCAATTCTTCAATAACAAACGGATCTTTGGAGAATATGCCGGCATGAATCCGTACTTTCCCGAGCAGCTCGTCTTTTATGTGAAGATCACCAATCGCAGCGGCAAGAAGCTGCGGATTGAGCCCAACGACTTCGTGTTGTTGGATGATCGCGGGAATCAATATGGGCCGCTGGGCATCGACTACACCACGGCGCTGGAAGAAGCGAAATCTCCTACCGCCACCGTCACGCGCGGGGTGATCGAGGATGTGCGACCCGGCTATTTCGGGGTGGGGCTGCCGGTCGGCAAGTTCCTGGGCGCCAAGCCCCAGCGTCGGTACGCCCTCTTAACAATGGCCGGCCTCCAGGGAGGCGTGATTCATGACGGCGTAACGTATGACGGGTTGATCGCCTTTTGGGCGCCCAATCAGCAAGCCAAACAGTTGAAGCTGCTCCTGACCAACATCAAAACCGACTTCAACGCGAATGACTGGCCCCAAACCTCTCTTGAAGTCCCCTTCGACTTCACCGCCACCGTGTCGCGTTGATGACGAAGGCTCGCTGATCGATGATCTCACGGCCTCGCAACGCGAGGCCGTGACCCACGAACGCGGGCCCCTGCTCATCATCGCCGGGGCGGGCACGGGAAAGACCACCGTCATTGCTCGCCGCATTGCGTGGCTGCTGACGACCGGCCACGCCGCCCCTCAAGAAATCCTCGCCCTCACCTTTACCGAAAAAGCCGCCGCGGAGATGGAGGAGCGGGTCGACCGCTTGCTGCCCTACGGCATGACGGACGTCCGCATCCTCACCTTCCATGCCTTCGGCGATGCGCTCCTGCGCGAGCACGCGCTCAGCGCCGGCCTGGCGATGTCAGCCCGCGTGCTCTCGAAGGTGGAGCAGGCGGTCTTTCTGCGGGAGCATCTGTTTGAGCTGCCCTTGGGGCGTTTTCGTCCCGCGCACGATCCTGCGCGGTACGTCGAAGCGCTCGCCACCGTCTTTTCGCGCGCAAAGGACGAGGCGGTGACGCCGGAAGCGTTTCTCGCCTATGCCGCCGCCGCGCCGACTGACGCCACCGCCGCCGACGGGGCGACTGCCGCCATCGTCCAAGAGCTGGCAAGCACCTATGCGGCCTATCAGCAACTGCTCGCTCGGGAACGGACCATGGACTTCGGCGATCAGATCCTCTCGGCGATCACGCTCTTCGAGCGCGAGCCGGAATTGCTGGCTCAGTATCGGCGGCAGATGCGCTACCTCCTCGTCGATGAATTCCAAGACACGAATTTCGCCCAATTTCGCCTCCTGCAATTGCTGGCTCCGCCTGCCGCGAACGTCACCGTCGTCGCCGACGATGACCAGAGCATTTATAAATGGCGCGGAGCCGCCATCAGCAATGTGTTGAAGTTTTTGGACCATTACCAGGACGTGCGGCGGCTTGTGCTGACCGAAAATTTCCGCTCCACCCAAGCCATTTTAGACAGCGCCTACCGGCTGATCCGCCACAACGATCCGGATCGGCTCGAGGTGAGGGAACAGATCGATAAGCGGTTGGTGGCGAAGGCGCAACCGCAGGGCGAGGAGCCGGCGCTGCGCGTGTTTGAGACGGCCTCTCAAGAAGCCGACTGGGTCGCGCAGGAAATTCAGGCGGCGGTGGCCGCCGGCACGCGCGCGCCGGGAGACTTCGCGATTTTAGTCCGCACCAACCGCGCGGCCGATCTGTTCTTGCGCGCCCTCAATGTGTGCGGCGTCCCGTGGTCGTTCAGCGGCTCTTCCGGTTTGTTTGCCCGCGACGAGATTAAAATGCTGCTCTCCTGCCTGCGCACGCTGGCCGATCCATCGGATAGCCTGAGCTTGTATCACGTGCTCAGCTCGGCGCTGTACGCCTGCCCCATGGCCGATCTGGTGGCGTGCCTCTCAGTCGCGAATCGCACCCATGCCAGCCTGCGCGCCGTATGCGAGTCGAGGGACGACACGCTCGCGCTCAGCGATGAGGGTCGGGCGCGCATCGCGCGATGCCTGGAGGATGTCACGCGCTTCGTGGAATTGTCACGGCGCGCGTCGCCCGGCCAACTGCTCTACCGCTGGCTCTCGGATACCGGCTGGCTCAAGCGCCATGCCAACCCTGAACAGGGGGAAGAACTCGCCGCGCTGCAGACGGTGGCGAGATTTTTTGACCGCCTCCGCCGGTTTGAAGATCTCATCGGCAACCGCCTGCCCGAGTTCATGCGCGCCCTCGACCTGTTTCAGGCCTTCGGCGACACCGTGCAGGATGATGCCGGACCGCTGGATGATGATCGCGTGCACGTGCTGACCCTCCACAAAGCGAAGGGATTGGAATTTCCCGTCGTGTTTTTAGTCGGGCTGGTGCAGGGGCGGTTTCCCACGCCGCTTCGGCGCGATCCGATTGAGCTGCCCGAGCCGCTGATCCAAGACATCTTGCCCTCCGGCGACTACCATCTCCAGGAGGAGCGCCGGCTCTGCTACGTGGGCATGACGCGCGCCCAGGAGACGCTGCATCTGACGACCGCCTACCACTATGGAGGACGATCCGTCCGGAAGGTGAGTCAGTTTGCGCGGGAAGCGTTGCCCTCGGTGCCGGCCGCGCCATCACCCATCGCCCTCACCGCGTTAGAGCGCATCCACCAGCCGATTCCGTCGGCCCCGTCAGCGGCGGTGGCGGCCTCCACCACGCCTCGGCTCCCGGAGCCGTTGCGCCTCAGCCCCTACGGGGTGGATGACTATGTGACCTGTCCGCTGAAATTTCAGTACAGCCATCTCTTGCGCGTGCCCATCATGCGCCATCACCTCATCGTCTATGGGGCCGCGCTCCATGCGGCGGTGGAGCAATTTTTCAAGCGGGTATTAGTAAATCAGCCGATGACGCTGGAGGAGCTGTGGGCCGTCTTTGAGCAGGCCTGGATCTCCGAAGGGTTCTTTAGTCTCGAGCACGAGCAGCAGCGGCTCGCCCAGGGCAAGGACGCGCTACGCCGGTTTTATGAGGCGCAGCAGCGCGCTCCGGAGCGCCCGACGTTCATTGAGAAAAAGTTCAGCGTGCCGGTGGACGATTTCCTCGTGGTGGGCCGATGGGATCGGGTGGATTACGACGGCGAGGAAGCGGTCATCATCGATTACAAGTCGTCCGACGTGCACGAACAAGCGCAGGCCGACCGGCGCGTGCGCGACTCGCTGCAAATGGGCGTCTACGCGCTGGCCTGGCAGCGGCTGCACGGCCGGCTGCCGGCGCGCCTGGAGTTGCGTTTTCTGGAAACCGGCTTCGTGGGACAGCGCGTGCCCACCGATGACGATCTCATAGAGGTTGAGGCCCGTCTCAGGGAAGCAGCCCGCGGCATCCGAGCCGGCGCTTTTCAGGCTCAACCGCAACAGTTTTCCTGCCGCTGGTGCGCCTATCAGACGATTTGCCCCTTTGCCATCTCCACGCCGGTATAAAATAGTCTCCGCGCCTTGACACTCTCTAGAAAATATGGTTAATTTTAGATAGAAAGTAAAAACATATATAAAATATTTATGTATAGGGAGCGGACAATGGAACCCACGATCACAAGAGATGAGCTGGCGGATGCCAGGTTTAAGCGGTTCATGCGGGAGATGGCCGTGTACGAACGTAAGCTCACGTTCGATGAGACGCTCAACGCGTTTTTGGATCTCTACTCCTCGTGGATCAAAACCCACCAGTCGGATCTGAAGATGCGCGTCGTGATGCTGGCCTTTGAGCTGCACCGGCTCGATCCGGCGTTCGAGTGCACCCTGTCGTTTGCGGAGTAATCCCGAATGCTCAGCCCTCAGGCGGTGCGCGAAATTTCAGTCCGAAGCCTGACCTCGTCCAACCGTCTCAACCGCGATTGTCTGGTCACCGAGCGCCTGCGCCAGGGCGATCTGATGACCAAGGTCACACGACGCTGCACCTACCGCATTGACGGCCGGATCACGCTGCCCTCGCTGGCCGATGCCATTCAGTGGGCCAAGGCGCTCGATCCGCACACCCCTCGGCAGGTGTACGTCACCAAGGAACTAGACCCGAACGACGGCAACGAGCAGGTCACCTATAAGGTGCTCGGCTGCTTTTATGTGGTGCAGGAGCGCGAGGTCGTGTGCGTCAGCTACCGGCACGTGCTTTCGATGGCCGTCGAAGCCCAGGAGGAGCCCTTGTATTAAAGGTAGGGAGTAAGGCCCGGTCGTGGACCCCCGCCAGTTTTCCAACTGGCGGGTTTTTTTATTGACAAACTTTTCAAATCAATCATAATACTAGCACTCTTTGCACAGGGAGGCGTAAGGTCATGGGAAAAAGGCTCATCAGCCTGTTGCTGGCGCAAGCCATGCTCTGCGCCAACCTCAGCCTGCCGGCATTTGCCTCGCCCCAACCTGATACGCTGCGTCCGCTGGACGCAACGCATTCTGTCGTTTCCAGCCATCTCAGACACGATCTCTCCAGCCTTGAAGCCACGCGCGCATGGTCCCGCGCGGAGCCGGCCCTCCAAGATGACGCCTTCATCGAACGGCTCGCGGGCTGGATGGAGGATGCCGCGCATCCCCACACCATTCTCGTAGAGGGCGGCACCATCGCCGCCCAGGCGCCTGGATTTTTTATCGCCTGGCAGTTAGCGTTGGAACGGTTCCAGCAGCGGCGCAAATTAGCAGACTTGCAGGCGGCGGCTCAGGCCGGCGCGGCCCGCGTGCTGATCTATTTTCAGACCAGCGCTGATCAGACGCTGGCGCATCGCCTTAGCCGCCTCCTGCGCGACGTCAACGAGGCCGGCGCCGCCACCGATCTTGAGCCAAGCTGGTTCCGGCCAATCACTGAGCCGCCATCTGTCCCCATCGACCTCGCCATCGGTTCCCACGTGTGGTTGGCCACCGTAGGTTCAGCCGCCTCGGTCAAAGTCGCCCTGGACGCAGCGGAACAACAGGCGCAAGGTGCAGGGCTCAAGGCGCAAGGTCCCGCCACCAGCCTCCTGGGCCTCGCCCCGGAGATCGGACGGACGCAGCCGGTGCTGACGGGGCCTCCGGTGCCCGAGGCCCATCTGGACGCGCTGCGCCAGCGGCTCCAGCAACTCGATCCCGTGCTGGCCGCCTGGCTGCCTGATCTGCCCCATCGCTACTATGCCGACGGGCTGCCCAGCAGTGCGGCGATTGATGTGGAACCCACCACCCAAGCGCCCATCTTCCTCCTCGAAGAGCGCCTGCAGACGCCGGTCAGTCCCGATCTCGCCGACACGCAGCAGCTCCTCGAGGCCTTCCTCCTCACTCATGAAGGCTGGCAGTACCACCTGCGCAAGGCCGCCACCGACTCGGCCGATCTGACCGAAGAGCTGGCCCTCCTCGCCGAGGTGGATCGCCGGCTCTGGCTCGTCCTCTCGCCGACGCAACGCCAGCAGCTCCTCACGTTCGCCCAACTGCTCGATCGCCAGGAACCTGACCGGCCTGATCGCTTAGCCCCCTCGCTGGAGCGCCTCGCCCGGGCCAGCGATGCCCCCGATGAGCTCTCGACGTGGCAGCGGCTCGCGCAGGAATTCTCCTCCTTCGCCTGGTTCGCGGGCCAGAGCTTCGATGCGAAGCGGTTCAACGAGTTACGGACCCGCCTGCGCGCGGAACTTGCCCGCCTTGAAGCGCAGCAAGCCGCGGCGCCAACACCGCCCACCGGGCCCGCGCAGCCGCCTGCAGAGGCGTTCTCGCTGGAGAAGCTTGCAAGGGTCGACGTCAACGCAGAATTGGCGCAGTGGCGCTGGAGAGTAAAAGATGTGTCTGGGATGGCAACAGGAAAGGGACTGCACAATCCGGCTGGAACGCGGATTGCATTCAGCGACTATCCGCAGGACATGTTAACTGTTTTTGATCAGGCGCAGTATGACCGGTATCAAGCTCTTCAATTGTTTAGTAGCTTGCTGACAGTCAACCCTTCCAAGAGGAGCTTCTCTCTCACGGAGGAGGATGCTAAGAAGGTAAGGCAATGGCTGGAGGCTCGACCAGTGCTGAGCAAGAAGGAGCAGGAGAACATCATCGCAAACCTCGAGAGACTCGTGGTCGAGATCTACGCAGCCACGTTTCCTAACGTCAAACGAATCCTCAAGGACTGCCTCAAGATATTACTGAATGGCGAACCGCCGCCCGCCCAGCCGGCGGACACGCTGCAGATGGCGACGAAGTTTTTGGAGTCGATCCGTTATAAGGTTAAGGATACCGGAGAAACGATTAATGTTGACTTCAGTGTTGATGTCAGTAAGCGACGACGGTCTAGCCCCTTCGAAAAGGGAAGTTACTTGGACGAAGTGGGTATGTTCTGGACTTGGGAGATTACCATTAGTCCTGAGCAAGTTTCTGGCTGGGCGCTTTTAGACTTTGTGCTGGCAGCGGTTGAACTACCTCAAAACGTTCAAAGAAAAATTAAAGCCAAACGCGACGAGCTCGCCCGCCTCGAAGCGCAAGCGGCCGCTTCGGCGCCTCAGCAGATCGTCACGCTCCAAAAGGCGGTGGATGAATATTTGAGCCGCCAGCGGCGCTCGCATCGGTTTCCGAGGGTCATCAAGGGGCAGGAGAGCTGGCCGGTGTTCGAGCGGCATCTGCGCGAGGCGGGGATCACGGATGAGGCGGCGCTACGAGAAGTGCGCGAGCGCGCGTTCGTGACGGATCGGGCAACCGGCGCCATCGCGCAACCGAGCGAGGCGGCGCAGCAGGCGATGGCTGCGGCACTCACCGAGCTGCTGGGACGAACCGTGACGGTGGAGCAGTTGCAACGCGTGATCCTCGGCAGCGAAGAAGCGATTCATGCGCACCTGAGCGAGCAGGAAGTGGTGCGCATTCGGGATCAACTGGCAGAGACACTCGGCCCAGCCGCCTACCAGGCAACACTGGAAGGCCTGCGCCGCATGTACGACTATCCCGCCGACACCTCAGAGCTTGAACTGGTCGAAGAATTGATCGCCAAATCCCACCTCGAACGGCTGCTTGGCAATCCCATGCGCCTGCTTGATACGCAGGATCGCGTCTTCGAGTTGGACTCGCGCGCGGCCGCGCTCATCCGGCGCGCGGGCTTGGCACCGCTGGTTGAGACGCTAAGCGCCTACTACGACGCGAAGCGTCGGCTGCGCGAGGCGGTCGCCTCCCGCGACGCGGTGGCGTATGGAGAGGCATGGGCCGCGATGGAAGATGAGGCGAAGGCGATGGCCTCGTACCAACCACCGCCAGTGCTACTGGAGCTGGCTCAGGCGGTGGTGCGGGAAGAACGCGCGGTGGCTCCGGAGCTCATCGGCGAAGCGCAGGAAATCGTCCGCGCCGCAGGGCCGCCGCTGACCGACGCGGAGCAGGCGATCATCCGCGAGGTCGCTGGCGACGTGGCCGCGGCGCTGGCGCACGGCGAGGCAGCCGCGCAACTGGCGCGCGATTTGGTCGCGCGCACGCGGGCGATGCGCCTGGGCGACTACCTGCCGGAGACGCTCGAGCGCTTCGAGCAAGTCGTCTCATCCGATCGGGATCCTTTGGACATGTTGAGCCGCGCGGATGCCTCCAGCTTCTGGGGCATGACGGCGCTGTCGTATGAGCCGGGGCAGCCCACCGAGATCGCGATGCGGCCGCTGGAAGACCCTGTGGCGTTTCGCGTCGCCTATCTGCACGAGCTGATCCACGACCTCTCGCACCAGGGACTGTTGCCCATCGTGCCGCAGCATGAGCTGATCACCCACGCGGCCACGGCCGTGGAGCTGGTGCGCGCGCGCGGCGAGGCGGGCCTGCGCGCCTTCGCGCATGAGGACGGCGAACTCTATTGGCGATTGTTTGCGCGCGGCGAGCAACTCTTCCGCGAGGGAGGGTCGGTGGAGGATGTGGACGAGCTGCTGAACCTCACCCAGCAGCTCGGCCGGGCGTATCTCGAGGAGAAGCGAGCACAGGCCCCTGCGGAGGTGCTAGCACCGTCGGCGGAGGAGAAGCTTGAGCCAACGCCTGCGCAGCAACTGGAGCGGCTGTTCGAATTCGAGCGCTTCGCCGGCACGCTCCTGGGCGGCTATGCCTGGGCGCGCGAGCGCGACACCACGCAGCCGTCGCTGGCCTACCTCTTCCGCTACGCGGCCAATGTGCTTACGCGCGTGGACGTGGCCCTGGCCGAGCTGCGCGATACCCCCGCTCACCGCGCCCGCGCCGCCGCACTGCGCCAGACGCTGCTGGACGTCGCGCGGATGCTCACGCGCGACCGGCAACTGGAGTTTGTCGAGTGGGACAAGACCTGGACCGGCAGCGACGTGCCGGAGGTCCGCTACCTGCCGGAGCTGCACAAGATCGCGGTGCCGGCGCTGGTGTGGTGGCTCGATGAAACGGTGGCCAAGGGGCTGATCGCGCAGGAGATTTTCCGCGCGCTGCACGCCCGGCCCGACCTCATCACGGGGGCTCTGGCGAAGGACACCCTCTTCACCGAGTTGATGCATGTGACGGACACCCCGCGGGTGATCGAGGCCGCCACGCGCGAGTTTCCAGGTGCTCGGGGCTGGGTGGACCGGCTCTACGACTACCGCCACACCATTCCGAACTTACCGGTCGCACAGGCGCGCATGGGGGAGCTGCCGCTGCCGTTCCAGTACCTCGCCGGCGTCTTGTGGCGATGGCATCAGGGCAAAGAGGATCCGCGGATCACCGATGCGCGGGTGCGCAAGGCGCTGGGGAAGACCGCGAAGGCGCTGCGGGACGCCTTCCGCGCCAGCCCGGAGCGTCACGAGCGGATGACCCGCGAGGTGCTTTGGCCGGTGGTTCGGCGCCTCAAGCAACAAGCGATCAACGAGGGCGTGTCGCAAGCGCAGATGGACCAGCACGCGCAGCAGTACGCGCAGCAGTTCGGCGCGCAAGGGCTGGGCGGACTGATGGTGCTAGTCCTCATCGACGACTCGCGCACGCCGCCAACCGAAGGCCAGCCCACGGCCGGCGAAGATCGACTGTTTCAAGGCATGTCCCCCGCGCAGCCAGGCGGGGTAAGCCAACCGGCTCCGACGTCCATCCAGAACTTGGCCGCTGCGTTGTCATCGCTGGTGCGCGAAGCGGGTACGTTGGAGCAGCTCGCCGGCCAGGCAGAGCGCACTGCGCAGCAACTTCGCGAAGCTGCCAAGCAACTGCGCAATGATGAAGCGCGCCAGCGCCTGGTCGAGCAGGCCGAGCAGCTCGATGCGCTGGCCCGGCAGCTCCACCAGGAAGCCCAACGGCTCCATCAGCATGCCGGCACATTCCAGCAGCAGGCCGGGCACACCGCGCAACAGGCTGCGCCTCAGCAATCTGCCGGGGAGGCAGGTGAGCTGGCGCAACAGGCAGCGCAGTTTGCCGAAAAAACTCAGCGGCTTCAGGACGCGACCGGCCATTTCCAGCAGCAGACCGACACGCTGCGCCAGCGCGCGCAGGATGAGCCGGAAACGATTGTGCCCGCGCTGACCGAGGCGCTCCACGACAATGCGCAGCAACTCAAGGACAACACCGCCAAGATTCACGAACACGCCGGCCGGCTCGAAACTCTCGCGCAGGCGGTGGCGCGCGCGCTTCAACAGCCGTCGGCGCCGCTGCAACCGCTCGATTTTTCTCCAATTCCGCCACGGCCGCCTCAACCGCCGACTGCAGGAGCGACAGGTCAAACGGGCGGAAGCGAAGGCTACGGTCCCGGGCTGACCGAGGCCATGCCGCCTGCCCCGGCGGCCGGCGCATCCCCAAGGCCGGGGCCTGAGTCGCCCAGCCAACCGACGCAAACGCCAAGCCGCCCGCCACAGGAGTTGGCGCAATCCGGCACGCCAGTGTCCGCCGAGGAGCGTGCGCGCGCCGCCGAGATTCTGGAAAAAATCCCGCCGCCCTCCGGCACCCGCCGGCCCTCCGCGCTGAAACCAGCAGCTTCCGAGGCCGTGACGGCGTACCGCGCGGTGAAGCAGCGCTATGCCGCCTCGATTGCGACCCTTCGCCGTGAGCTGATCGCGTCACTCCAGCAGACGGAAATGGGCGGCACACTCGGCGGCCTGGTCGAAGGCGACTATCTGGATGGCGAGTCGCTCGCACAGATCAAGGCCATGCCGCCGGCGGTGATGGCGGTGGACATCCTGCCCGGTGAGTTCAACTATCGCATTTCGTATCTGGTGGATGTGAGCGGCTCGATGGAAGGCGCTAAGCTTCAGCGTGCCGCCGAAGGCGCGGTGGTGTTTCTGGAGGCGACGAAGGACCTGCCCGGTGTCGAGACGGAAGTGTATGCCTTCTCAGACAACGCCGCGCTCAAGCTCAAAGACTACGGCGAGCATCGCCAGAAGCTCAGCGAAGAGCACGCCGCGGCGATCTACCAACAACTCTTTTCGGTCGGAGGAGGCGGCACCGCCGATGTGGCCGCGATCAAGCGCGCCATCACGCGCATCCGCGCGGGCCGGGAGGCGCATCCAGGGCTGCGTCTCTTCGGCATCGGCATCGGCTCCGGCACCGAGAAGGTCACAGAGGCCTATGCTCCGCACGGCTATCAACTCGAACATCCCAAAGATATTCCGGTCTTGATCCGCCGCATCCTCAAGAAACAGCTTACCGGAAAAACTCGCGCGCACAACCTCATCATCGTGCTCACCGACGGCAACCCGGGTGCGGAGAACGCCGCCGCGATCCAGAAATTGGCCGCCGACAACACAGACCGCTGGAGCCTGGCGCGCACGCTCGCTGCCGTCGTGCTCTTCGTGCTGGGTGGGGCGGCGCTGTGGTACTTCGCGGACCATCATGCGCAGGCGCTTGCGTCAGTGGTTGCGGCGGCGATTCCGGTGGCGATGGGCGGCCGGCCGCCTGCGCCGAGCGGCGCGGCTCTTCCGTTCCGCTACAGCGAGCTGGCCGTCGACGGGCGCACGGTCCCGGTCCTGGTCATCAACGGCCAGGCGCTTGAGCTGGGCCCTGGCGGCGCGCTCGCCCCACAGGTGGACATCCTCAAGGTCGCCGATCTTGGCTTGCCCGCTCCGAAGGGCATCGCCGACAGTTTCCCCACCACACACGTCGCGCGAGTGATGGTGGACGAGGGCGGCCGCAAGCAGCAAGTGCTTGTGCCGCTGGACTCCTTCACCATGCAGAAGCTCTCCGAGATGATCGCGATTCTCTCCTCGAGAGAAAAGCCCAACCTCGCGCTGCGCGGGCCGGCGGCCGGCGGTAAGAACACCTTCCTCTATTTACTGGCGGGGCTGGCGAAGTGGCCGGTCCATCTGATGTCGCTCAACCATGACACGACCCAGCGGCAACTGGTCGCCCTGCAAACCGTCGGCGAATCAGGAACGGAGGAGACTGGCTACCGGCCCTCGCCGATGGTGCAGGCCGCCGAATCCGGCGCCTGGGGTGTGGCGGATGAGGTCAACAAGCCGGCCAACGCCGGGGTGTTGGCGGCGTGGTATTCGCTGCTGGAGCATCGCTTCATCACGTTGCCCGACGGCCAGGTGGTGATTGCCAAGCCGGGCTTTCGCGCCATCGCAATGCTCAACCCGGATCGGCCGCCGTATTTGGTCAGCGAAGTGCCGGTGGACTTCGAGCGGCGGTTCCAGTTTGTGGAGATGGACTACCTCCATGCGCCCAAGCGCGCCCATGAAACGCCGGAGCAGGCGCAGGCCCGCTTAAAGGCGTTGGCATTTATCCTGCGGCTGCAAGCGCCACAGCTCTACGCCACCAACTCCGCGTTCTTCGCCAGCCTGGCCGCGCTCGGCCAAGACATGGTCGAAGGATTTGAGCAGGGCACGCTCCCGCGGCCCATGACGCTGCGCGGGCTGATCCGCATCGTCCGGCACCTCGAAGCGTTCCCCGATGATCTGACGCGCTTTATGGAAGTGTTCGGCAGCGCCTATCAGCTTCGGCGATTGGATGAGACCCAGCGCCGGGCGCTGGAGACGGCGATTGAGGCGCGGCTGCCTGGGCTGCTCTCGGCTGCGCCCCCCGCGCGCACGCTCACATCGCGCACGGTGATGAAACGCAGCGGGCAGGTGGAAGAAGCCTACTATCAAATCACGGATCAACACGGCACGGTGCTGGCGGAGCAGCCCCTGCCGGCCGACAAGGCCGGCGCGATGGCGTTTCGTCCGGTGGAAGAGAGCCAAACTGTGCTGCGAGCCAAATTGGCGCTGATGAAGGCGATGGTGCTGGGCGAGCATGTGCTGATGATCGGCCACACCGGCGTAGGCAAGACCAGCATCGCGCTCGATGTGCTGGCCAACAACCTGCGGCGACGGCCCTATCAGATGCAGCTCAACGCCAACACCACCGTGCGAGATCTCTGGGGCCAGCAGGCGGTGCGCAACGGTGCGACGCGGTGGGAAGACTCGCCGCTGTTGTTGGGAATGAAAGAGGGGCATCCGGTGGTGGTGGACGATATCGGCAAGCCTCGGCACCAAGCGGTCAACTCGGCGTTGAACAACATCCTGCAGTTCAGCCAGATCACGACGCCCTACGGCCTGGTAAAAGCGCAGCCCGGCTTCACGGTCATCGCCACCACGACACCGGAGGAGAGCCGCTACGCCGCGCATGAGCTTTCCGGCGAAGTGGAAGATCGGTTCTTCCTCCTGGACGTCGAGTGGATGGCGGCAGATGAGGAAACGGCGGTGCTGCACGCGCGCCATCCGCAAGTGGATCCCAGGCTCATCACGCGCTTCGTCGAAGCCGCCGGCGAGCTGCGCGTCAAGGAAGCGCAGCAGGGCGAGCTGATCCGGCCGGTCTCCTTGCAGGATCTCAGCGTGACGCTGGAGCGGTTCCAGCGGGAGAATCGCACGCTGTTTGACGTGTTCCTCAGCGCGTATGGCATCGAGCCAACAAGCGACTATGTCGCGGGCATCAAGAAGGTCTTTCAAGATCATGCGCTGCTCGATGAGCGCTTCAGCGCCTACCAGCCGCCGCCAACGATTCAGGAGATTGCGGCGGCACCAGATGCGACCAGCCGGCTGGAGCTGTTGGCACGGCTCCTGCGCACTTTCCGTGGCCCGTCCGGGGCGGCGCGGTTTGAGGTGATCCTCAACGCCGGTGGCGCCTTTAGCGTCGCCACGACCGGTACCCGGAACGTCCGCCATGTCGTGTCGGTGCCATCCGGCATGGGACCGATCGGCCTGTTCCGATCGCTGCGCGCGGATCAGGCGTTCGCCCGCGCTGTGGCGCCATCGGAACAAGAAATGCTCGCGCGCCTTCTCGCGGCGCTGACCACGCTGCCGGTTGCGCCGCAAACCGGCGACGCCTTCCTGGATCGCGGGCTGCGCTATCTGTCGAGCGCGCTCGAAGACACGGTCGCTGGTCGGCGAAACGCCACCGCCGTCATGGCGCGTCTGGAATCTCTCGCCCGAGCCGGCACCATCCTCGCCTCCTTCACCCCGGCGCAGCGGGACAACGCGCGCGCGGTACTCACTTGGCTGCGCGACTTCGAGCTCACGCATCCTGACCTGCGGACAGTCATCGAGCAGATGCTGGCCGTGGTGACTCAGCCGACAGCAACCGCGGCGCCCGCAGGTGGCCAGGCAGCGACCAGCCTCCTGGGCTTAGCCCCGGAGATCGGACGGAGCCAGCAGGTCTTATGGGGCGCCCCGATACCAGAGGCACGGCTGGAGGCGCTGCGCCAACAACTCCACGCGCTGGATCCGACGCTGGCCGCCGGCCTGCCTGATCTGCCCCATCGCTACTACGCCGCCGATCTGCCCAGCAGTGCGGCCATTGATGTGGAACCCGACACCAAGCAGCCGGTCTTCCTCCTCGAAGAGCGTTTGCAGACGCCGCTCAGCCCCGAACTGGCCGAGATCCAGCAGCTTCTCGAAACCCTCCTCCTCGCGCATGAAGGCTGGCAGTACCATCTCCGTCACGCGGCGACCGACTCCGCGGATCTCACGGAAGAACTGGCCCTGCTGGCCGAGATCGATCGCCGGCTCTGGCTCGTCCTCTCGCCGACGCAACGCCAGCAGCTCCTCACGCTCGCCCAACTGCTCGATCGCCAGGAACCCGACCGGCCGGATCGCTTAGCACCCTCGCTGGAGCGCCTCGCCCGGGCCAGCGATGCCCCCGATGCGCTCTCTACCTGGCAGACCCTCGCCACCGAACTTTCGAGCTTCGTCTGGTTCGCGAATCAAGCCTTCGACTCTACGCGGTTCCAGCAGATTCGGGACACCCTGCATACCGAACTCGCACGCATCGAAGCCGAACCGCCGCCACCTGTTCCTTCGGGATCCGGTACCGATACAACCGCCGAACAATCCGATGTCCTCGCAGTGGACACGCTGCAGATGGCGAAGGAGTTTTTGAGCGCGTTAGCAACAACGGTATCCATGAAAACAAGATCCGGATATGTAAGCATTGCACCTGGCATAGCTCCTGTGCAACAGACAGGATCCGCTCTTTTGGGTGCGGTGTTGGCACGTCCGCTGGTGGGGGGAATCCCCGGACGACTTGCGGATGAGGTGGTGCGTCAAATCGAAGCCAAACGCGACGAGCTCGCCCGGCTCGAGGCACAGCCTCGCCAAACGCGTGAGTTTGACGTGATCGCGACACTGGCTCGCTTGAGCCCGCCTTTCCGTGCAATCCCGTTCCTCGATTCCTGGGGCGTGGCGTTCACCGCGACGTGGGGAGAAGAAACGGTCAAGGTCGCGGCCGCTCGAGACGGCCAATCCTGGGGGTTCTGGGTGCAAGCGCCTCGGGGGGAGCTTGTGCGCTTGGCGTGGTTCCTTGTCAACTTCCCCGAAAAAACCGGCCCCCACCTGTTTGCCATATCCGATCAGCATCTCACACAACAGGTGAAAATCCCGCTGAGTGATGATCCGCTTTCAGGTCTTGGGCTTCACGCCGGGAGCAATCGTCTGCTCATCGTTCTGAGGGATGAGGCGACTGAGGAGATGCGCAAGCAAGGTTTTCAGGATTGGGAAGGCAATAGCTGGCGCATCGTTTCCGAATCCGCCTGGCGCGCGGAACAAGCCGCACGAACTTCGCCGCCCGCGACCCCGCCCGCCCCTGACCAGCGGCCGACGCCACAACCACCCCCTGCGTTTGGTCAGCCGGCCTATTTCAGTGGAGGAGCGCAAGTGGTGTGGGGACCGGGTAGATGGTTTCCGAGCGCGGACGGGAGCACGCGAACGATCTTACTAGATGAACCGGAAATACGGCAAACCGCCGATTGGAACCCAACGATCGAGCGCACCGATGGAGGAAACGGCGCATACGTCATCAACGGCGGCGTTCCCGTGTTTACGCCCGAGGCAGAGACGAACCACGCCCAGGCGTTCCGCTCGGCCTCGCGCTACGCACTCGGCACTCCCGTCGTCGACCCCGCCTGGCGGCGGGGTGCCCCGACTCGGTCGCCGGCGGCGGCGCTGGCGGCCGGCGTGGCCGCGGTGGACGCCGGCTCGCGCAAGCCGCCCGCCGAGGTGCTGCGAAAGCTCGGTGCCAGCTTCGATGAGGCGCGTCAGGTGATCGTGATCCCGCCGCTGCGGGCTGCCCCGGACGTGGAGCAGCGCCTGCGCGCCTACCAGCGCCGCCTCGCCTCCGCCTAAGTACCGATAGCTGTTCGGGGAAACGCCGCACTTCATATACAAGTCAAATTCATTAAACAGCTTGACAATTTCAATTATTGCATGTAGCCTTGCTAAGGGAGGTGAGCGATGGAATCCACGATTACCGAACGGGGACAGACGGCGGTGCCGGCGGCGTTGCGGCGCAAATACGGCCTGAAGCCGCACATGAAGCTGGTGTGGGTAGATACAGGAGCAGGGATTCGTATTGTACCAGTGCCACGGGATCCGATCAAAGCCTTGCGAGGAATGTTCAAAGGCTTGCGGTTAACCGAGAGCCTGCTTCGTGATCGTCAACAAGAGGCTGCGCGTGAGCACCGCAAAACCTAACGGCAATCGGCCGTGCTATGTGCTAGATACCTCTGCACTGCTGGCGTTGGCCGGCGATGAGCCTGGCGCGAAAACGGTGGCTAGCCTCTTGACAAAGGGGCGCCGTGGTCAGGTACGGCTGTATCTTTCGTTTATCAGCGTGATGGAGGCCGGCTACAAAGCCTACCAGGTGCAAGGTGAGGACGGATTGGCGAACATGCTGGCCTATCTACAGCATCTGCCTCTTGTGCGCATTGATGTGAACGACGAGCTGATTGCGCTGGCCGCTCGGATGAAGGGAACCTACCGCATGTCGGTGACCGATGCGTGGGTGCTAGCCACGGCTAAGCAGCTCGGCGCCACCTTGGTGCACAAAGACCCTGAATTTGAGCCTGCTCGCGCCGAAGCCCGCCTCCAGTGTCTTTCATAATATGGCAGGACGCGCGCGCATCACAGTGCTCGGGATCGCCCCATACTGGAGCTGGCAGCGAGGGCGGTGAGGCTAGGTTACGCCGTCGGCCCCACATCTGCGGGGCCGGTTTTTTATTGCACTAAGAAATCCAACCTGGTAGAGTAATTTCACTGCTATCGTCTATCACCCATGTTGTTAGCCACCTCGCACGTTCATTTCTCGTGAAGCAACCGGTCTTGGAGAAGGAGGTTCGCATGCGACATCAGACGCAGAGCAGGGTTGTCCTCATGCTAGTACTCGGGGGCATGGTAAGCTGGAGTGGAGAGGCCGCAGCCCAGCCGCCGAAACCGACTCAGCAGCAGTCTCCTGAGGCCACGGTGGTTGAGCCAGCCGCAATCACGACGCATCCGCTCGTGGGTTCTTCCGTCGCCTCTGTGTCTCAGACGATTCGTTATCAGGGTGTGCTCACCGATCGGCAAAGCCAACCGCAGCCACTCACCGGCACCTTTTCCCTCACGTTTCGCATCTACACTGCGGTCACAGGCGGCACACCGCTGTGGAGTGAGACTCAACCCACGATTGCTGTTGATAAGGGGTTGTTCAGCGTCATGCTAGGAAGCGTCACGCCTCTGGGATTACCCTTTAATGTGCCGTACTGGCTCTCCGTTGAGGTGGGGACGGATGGCGAAATGACGCCTCGCCAGGCGCTGGCTTCTGTGCCCACGGCGTTGCGTGCCCAGACGGCTGAAGCGGTGGTCGGCACGGTACAGGCGACCGGATTTCAGATGCCCACCGGTGCGGCCAGCGGCGCGGTGTTGACGTCGGATGCGAATGGCGTCGGCACGTGGCGGGCGGTGGGCTCGAGCGGCGTCCCCGGTGAAGTGGCCGGCACCCTCCAATGGGAAGTCGGAAAGGTGATTGGGATGACGGGGTCTGCGACGGTCACCTTCACCACTCCGTTTAAGCAGCCTCCCATCGTGGTCGCAGGGATCGGCAATACGACGACTCAGGTCGATGTCTCGACGTTTTACGCGAACACGAACGCCGTGTCGTTTACCAAGCAACCTTCCGGCTCTCCCACCGACATCTGCTGGTTGGCCATTGACCGTGCCGCCTTTACGATCACCAACACGCCAGGCCCCAACGTCCGCCTTGAATCCTTTCGCGGATGGATGACCGGAGACATGGTCTTTGCGTTCCATCCGTTACGAAATATCGAACCAGCCATTGCGCTTCTCCTGGCAGATTCTGAGTCTCAAGAATACGGAGCGCATCTCTTAGTCAGCGGGGGAAGCGGGGGGCCTCGCCCAGGCCGGGGGTTCGCCTATCGTCAGAATGCCACCGCGCCATGGGGAGCGTTTGCCATGGCGCTGTTAGTGGAATCCGGAAGCGGGCAATTTGGGCCCGGCGCCCCCTATGAAGCCGGCTACGTGGCGTCAGCAGGGCCGGGCGCCCCGCGGCACATCACGTTCGCGAATACGTATACGAATCCGATTCTTTTGCTCACGCCGGCGCTGCGCGTGCAGTTTTCCACGACGACATCGGCCAGTGCTTGGTATGCCAGTCTCACCCCCACCGGGGTGGATGTCTATACCAATGTCAACACCAACCACCAGATCTTTTATATGGTGATCGAACGGCAGTCAGGGACGAAAGTCACCAACGGGTTCCATCACTTGCGCGTCGGAGAGTAGCCGTGCTGAGCCATCTCGTGTGGTAATGCGTAGTCGAGCGCGTCTCTGTGTCATCGGATTGGCCCTTGGCATGTGCGGAGGGCTGCTGCCTGTGGCTGCGCAGGCCGATGACGCACAGAGTACCCACTACGCGCTCAAGACCTCTGCCGTCAGCACGAGTGGAGATTCCTCGAGCACGGCTCAGACGGCCATTGCCTGGGGCACCACGGGAGAGCCTGCCGGACAGGCAGCGACCAGCCTCACCTATCAGCTCTTCGGCGCTTTTCCGGCACAGGTGCGCCAATGGTTGTTTCCAGGGCCGAATCCCTTCAACGATACGATTCCTCCAACGATTTCCCATCAGATCCCCCAAAAAAAGTCGTTCGTCAACACGCGTACTCCCGTGATCGGCGCGGACTATGCGGATGAACCAGGCGGCAGTGGTATTGATGTCGCCTCGGTGCGGGTGTGGCTCGACGGAGTGGACGCGACCAGCCAGGCGATGGTGTTTGGGGCCCACGTGGCCTATACTCCGTTCCCGCCCCTCTCAGGGGATCTTCACGCTGTGCAAGTGAGCGTCTCGGATCGCGCCGGAAACCACAAGCAGAGCGAATGGCTCTTTTCCGTGGATGTCATGCCGCCGAGCATTTTCAATGTGCATCCTCTTGATGTGGTGGGGGCGGCCCGTCCGAGCATCTCTGCGGAGTTCAAAGACTATACGGTGAATCCCAATGTGCCTCCGGGTGATGTCCCAGATTCAGCCACCAGTGGTATCGACACCGCAGGCATACGGCTCGCTCTCGATGGATTGGACGTGACCGGCCAAACCTCCATTAAATTCTCTCCCATGTCATACACCCCAGCGACCAATCTCACAGAAGGCCCGCATGCAATCACACTCATCGTTCCCGATCACGCCGGGAATGTCCAACGACAGACGTGGGGCTTTGAAGTCGACCTCACACCCCCGATCGTCTATCTGACCACCCCGGTCGATCAGCAGGCGGTCCATGTCACCACACTGGAGGCCTCCGGCGTCGCGGATGATCTTCATCTAGCAGGAGTCACCGTCAATGGGGCCGCGGCAGTGCTGACTCAGAAGACCTTTACTGCCACACTCAATCTAGTGGAAGGCTCCAACACGATTCAGGTCGTGGCGACCGATCGCGGTGGCAACCAACGCACGCAGACCATCACGGTGATACGCGATACCGTCCCTCCCGTGGTGACGATCACCTCTCCGTCTGATCAGGCGGTGATGAATCAGACGTCGGTCTCTGTCCAAGGCACCATTGATGATCCCACCGCCACGGTGTTTCTCAGCGGGTTGCTTCCCGCCATCCGCCTGACCCCGACCACATGGCGGGCGCTCGGCGTCTCGCTGGCCCTGGGGGCCAACCAGCTTGAAGCCAAGGCGTTTGATCCGGCCGGCAACGAAGCCGCCGCCTCGGTAACCGTGAATGTCACGACCCAAACCGAGGCCATCAGTCTCAGCGCAAGCCCCCAAAGCGGCATCCCGCCCCTGAGCGTCACGTTCACGCCTACCACCCCCCTGGCGAGCATCACAGCTTTCCAGTACGACTGGGAAGGCAATGGCACAGTGGATGCCACCAGCGCGACGGCCGCTCCTGTGAACCACGTCTATTCGGCGGTAGAGCTGTATCAGCCCTCGGTGACGGTCCAGACCAGCTCCGGCGAGCTGTTTTCCGCCTCCACGACCGTCACCGTCCATGAGCCGGCAACCAGCGAGGGCAGCGTCGCCGTGACCGATCCGGTCGACGTCGAAGTCGATGCGGCCGGCCTGATCTACGTGTTATTGCGTTCGCCATCACAGATTCAGGTGTTCCGTTTCGATAAACCAACGATGAGCTTCGTCTTGCAGAAGACGATTCCAGGCGCCTGGGCCTCGCCCGAGGGGTTTGCGTTGACGAGCAGCCTGGCGTTGTTCATCGCCGACACCAGTAACCACCGTATCCAAAAATTGATCCCGGATGCCCAGGGCACTTATGCCCTTGATCCCAGCTTCGGGGCTGGCGGCATCATGGGCTCCTTCGGCGCCGGGCCGGGCCAATTCAACCGCCCGGTCGATGTGGCGGTCGATGAGGACGATGCCCTCTGGGTCAGCGATCAGCTCAACCACCGCCTTCAGAAATTCAGCGGCCAGGGTAATCTCTTAGGGACATTCGGGACCATGGGCTCAAGCGTGGGAGAGCTTAACACGCCTGCCGGTATCACGTATAGCCCACTCACGCGGCGCATCCTGGTCGCCGATGCCGGGAATCATCGTGTGCAGTTTATCGATCGGGATGGCGTCTTTGAGCAGGCGGTGGGGACATTGGGGGTCAGTCAAGGACAACTAAACGCTCCCGCCGGTGTGTCGGCCGATCAGGTGTTTGATCAGCTCGCCGTGGCCGACACCGGCAACAACCGCGTGCAGTTGTGGAGCCCAAGCGGTGTGTTTGCGCAGGAGCTGACTGGTCTGGGTCTCTCCGGTCCTCGAGCGGTGGCACCACCGCCTCTGCCGGCCAACCAGATGATCCCAGAGCGTCTGCTCTACATTGCCGACACCGGCAACAACCGAGTGCTCCGGGTCATCATCCCCCAAGGCGCAAGCGCCGATGACCCCCTGGCACCCTACTACGCCCTGATCGCCGCGCTGCAAGCCAACAACGTCGAAGCCGCCACCGCGACCTACGTGACCGAGAAACAACACGATCGCCGAGCCTTCTTTGACATGTTACGCGTGAACCATACGAATGGGCTGGTGCCGCTTGGCCAAGAGATGGCCCAATCTCCCACTCCGGTCTTGGTGCAACGGATGGGGGACGAAGCGCTCTACGTCGCCATGCGCGAGGAGGACGGGAAGACGGTGGAATATGACCTCTTTATTCATCGGGAGCAGGGACAATGGAAACTCCTACAATTTTGAAGCCGCGAGCCCTGCGTAACGCTGCGTGGGGGCTGGCGTGGCTGCTGCTCCTGTTCACCCCGCGATCAGTCTGTGGCTATACGGTTCCGACGCATGAGGATATTGGCGAGACGGTTGCTGAGGTGATTCTCAATCTAGATCCTCCCAAGGAGGAACACTCATCCCCCGCGTTCGATCAACGATGGCTGGAATTCAAGCGGCGGCTTGGCATCGATCTGAAGCAACCCGTTTATCTATCTACTACGGCGTTCTTCCCCCGCCCACGAACGCCTGCGGCGTGGATCGCGTTTGGCAACGGAGCCGAAGATGCGGGGAGCGCATTAAGCGCGGCGGCTGGGACCGCGCGGTATCTCAACCACCTCTACAACCCGGTGTGGGATGCGCCAGAGTATGGTGACCATACGGACGAAACCTCGGCGGGGCAGGGTGGCATGAGGGATCACGATCAGCCATGGAATACGGGCAAGTCGGCGATGAAATGGGCGTTCAATCATCCCGATAATTCACTGAACGCGTGCGCGTTAAACCAACTGAACGACCCCCTAGAAGATCGATATAGCTGGACGGCCGCCCGGTGTTATTTCTACAAAGCGTTGGCGGAACGCGAACCAGACAGGCGAGACGTTTCCGTGGGCAGGACCTTTCGATCGCTTGGACACCTCATCCACCTCCTGCAAGACATGGGGCAGCCGGCCCATACGCGCAACGATGCCCATGCAAGCGACTCAATTCGCTCGTCCTTGGGATGGCATGATCGCATCGAATCATGGACAGGAGAAAACATAAAGAAAAACCCCACTATGCGGCTCTGGGCTGAACAAGTCAAACAAAACTTCTTTAGCGACCCCGCTCTCCCGTTTCATAAGCGGCTTCTGGCTAGCGGACAACCGACGATCGAAGATTTTTTTGACGTCAGGCGACAGCTTGAGCCGGTCGATAGTCAGCAGAACAACCTCTCGTTTGGCTTTGATCGCATTGGCAGCCTCAGCAAGGGAATGGCGGAATTTACCAGCCACAATTTCTTTAGTGAAGACACCTTGAAACGAACAGACAACTGGCATTCGTTTCTATTTCCTGAGGTGGATCAACGCACGTGCGGGACCCCGGCAGCGCTGTTGGTCCCCTTGCTCGATCCAGCGCATAAGCGACGGGGGTGTTTAGCTACCGAATTCATCGACCCGCTTCCACTCAATCCCCCGCTGCCCCCGCCCGTCGTCGTGGCGGAAGAATGGCTAACTAAACAAGCTGGGCCGCTTCATTGGTGGGAGTTCGGTATTTGGGACGGCCACGGAGAGGTGTTTCATCAAAACGTGATACGACTCCTTCCAAAAGTGATGGCCTACAGCGCGGGGGCGATTGATTTCTTTTTTCGCGGTAAATTTGACGTCAAGATTACCTTTCAGGGAGGTGTCATTAATGGCGGCACCTACTTTTTGAACGTCACCAACATGAGCGGAGAACCGCTCGGGCCTGGCAAGCTTTCGATTTATTACGAGAATGCCGCGCATAAGCGCTCCCGAGTACCCGGCTATGAAGAGATTATGGTCAGCGGGCCAGTGCCGGATGGCGGGGTGGTGCCGGAGCTGACCACCTTCGAGTTGCCGCCAGGCCTCGACGCCTCCAATGGCTTTATGCTGGTTTATCGCGGGCAGCTTGGGGCCGAGGTGGCGAATGAGGCCAAGGGGAATGTGGGCGCGGTGATCGGCCAGCGATTTAACTTGCTGCGCACCAACATTGTTTGGGAGCCGAATTCCGATCAGGACTTGTACTTCCGCGGACCTGACGGAAGCATCATTTCGTACTACCGTCGAAACACCTCGTTTGGCCAGCTCGATTTCGACAATATCGGTGGGAAAAACCCCACCCCGGAGAACATTACGCTCAAAGATCTCTCAGCACCCGGGGACTACGCGTTTCTCATCAACTACTACCGCGACTGGTGGAAGGAGCGCCAGTCTGAGTATGATCCGAATACCGGGCAGTGGCTGCGATGTGTCAGCGCAGTGACCGGGGAGCCAATGCCAAGCTGTCCGCTAGAGGACCCGGTTCCTCCGGGGCAAAACACGCCGGATGATTTTGATCCCTGCCCCTGCACTACTAAAATTCATAACACCGTTCGGACGTACTTCAACTCAGTTACACCTGTTCGCATCCAAGAGGATCCAGTGGTCGCGCCTTCGGCTCCAAACGGTTCACAGGCGAGCTATACTCAACAGCATACCGATTTACGCATTCCCACCTACAACGGCAGCGATGGCGCCGCACTCAACGGGAATGGGGAGGGAAAAGTGGATGACTCCTGGTGGGTGGTCCAAGCGGTGTGCGTGCAAGATGACGGCCAGATCTTTATCGGCGGCGTGAACGGTGTGCCCACGACCATTCGCTATAATGCCACGACAAAGAAGTGCGCGCCAAGCAGCACGACCACAGAGCGCTCGACCCTGCTACGGCATCTGAAGCAGACTCCTCACCTTCCTTCCATACCAGCTCGTCCTCCCAAAGGTGTGGATCCGAAGAAGCTTTGGAGGCCTGGTCGCGTGCGGCCATGAAGCGATCCGCACAGCGCATCACCATACTCGGCGATGGGGGGTGGGGGACCACCTTGGCCCTTCATGCTCATCGGTTGGGGCATCGGGTCAGCTTGTGGGGCGCCTTTCCCGACGATGTGCGGCAGCTTGATCGCCGACGGGAAAACGTCAAGTTTCTACCGGGCGTGCGCCTTCCCAAGGCGCTGCGCATCACCGCCTCGCTGGCTAAGGCGCTCGCGCAGCCTCACGTCGTCATCCTCGCGATCCCCTCGCAGCATCTGCGTTCGGTGGTGCGCCGCGTCGCGCCGATGGCGCCGTCCACAGCCATCTTCGTCAGCGTGGCCAAGGGACTTGAGCAGGGAACGCTCAAGCGGATGTCCCAGGTCGTTCGCGAGGAATTGGGGTCGGTGAAACTGGTGGTATTATCCGGCCCCAATATCGCAAAGGAGATTGCGCAGGGCCATCCGGCGAGTTCGGTGGTCGCCTCCACGTCGCCTGCGGTGGCGCGCGCCGTCCAGCAGGCGCTGATGAGCGAACAGTTTAGGCTTTACACGTCGCGCGATGTCATCGGCGTGGAGCTGGGCGGGGCGCTCAAGAATCCGCTCGCCATTGCCGCGGGTATTTCCGATGGGCTGGGCTTCGGCGCCAACGCGAAGGCCGCCCTGGTGACGCGTGGCGTGGTGGAGATGGCTCGGCTCGGCGCCGCACTGGGCGCACGCGCCGAAACGTTCTGGGGCCTCAGCGGTTTGGGCGATCTGATCACCACATGCCTGGGTGGGCGCAATCACTGGTTGGGTGAGCAACTGGGCCAGGGCAAGCGTTTGGCGTCGGTGCTTGCCGGTACCCCGATGGTCATCGAGGGGGTCGAGACGTCCAAGGCCGCCCTGGCGCTGGCTCGCCGGCATCACGTGGAATTACCCCTCATTGAACAAGTGGTAGGGGTGTTGTTTCGCGGCAAGAGTCCTCGCTCCGCACTCAAGAGCTTGATGACAAGGGTAGGCAAGCCCGAAGATCGTTGATACAATGCTGCAGTTGGGGAAAGTGGTCGGGGCGGGAGGATTTGAACCTCCGACCCCCTGAACCCCATTCAGGTGCTCTACCAAGCTGAGCCACGCCCCGAAAGCAACGATTATATCAGATTCATCATGAGCAACGAAATTAAGGTTGGTTTGATTGGACTCGGCACGGTGGGCACGGGCGTGGCCCGGGCCTTGCTGGAAAAGCGCCATTTGTTCGAGCGGCAGGTGGGTCGGCGACTGCGGCTGACTCGCCTGTGCGATCGGAACATCCGGCGCAAGCGGCCGTTTCAGGCTCCTGCGGGGAGTTTGACGACCGATGCCGACGCCATCCTGCGCGATCCGTCCATCCAGATCGTCATCGAGCTGATCGGCGGCCTCCAACCCGCCAAGCGCTTCATTCTCGAAGCGATGCGGCGCGGCAAGCATGTGGTGACGGCGAATAAAGCGCTCCTCGCGACAGAAGGCAAGGAGCTGTTTGCCGCCGCGGATCGGTATGGCGTCGATCTCTATTTCGAGGCGTCGGTTGGCGGCGGCATTCCGATCATCAAGGCGCTGCGCGAGGGGCTGGTGGCGAACGATCTCAACGCCATCCTGGGGATCGTCAACGGTACCTCGAACTATATCCTCACGCAGATGTGCGATGAGCAACGGAGCTTCCACGACGCGCTGACGGAGGCCAAGCGCCACGGCTATGCCGAGCGCAATCCCTCGCTGGACGTGGACGGGCATGATGCGGCGCACAAGCTGGCGATCTTGGCGTGGCTGGGGTTTGGGGCCCGCGTGCCGCTGAATAAGATCTACACCGAGGGGATCGCCCGCGTCTCGCTGGCCGACATCCAATATGCGGATGAGCTGGGCTATTGCATCAAGCCGCTGGCGATTGCCAAACAAGTGGGGCAGGAGCTGGAGATGCGGGTGCACCCGACGCTGCTGGCGAAATCCCATTTGCTGGCGAGCGTGCACGGCGTCTACAACGCGATCTACATCCACGGCGACTTGGTCGGGGCGCAGCTCTTTTACGGCCGAGGGGCGGGGCAGAACCCGGCCGCCAGCGCGGTGCTCTCCGACGTGGTCGATGTGGCGCGCAACATCGCGCAGGGCATGGCCAAGCGCATTCGTCCCGTGCGCTTAAGCCCGCGCTCGCTGCGCCTGCGCCGGATGGGTGACGTGGCCACGCGATATTATCTCCGATGCATGGCGATCGATAAGCCCGGGGTGCTGGCGCGCATCGCCCAGATCCTCGGCCGCCACCACATCTCGATTGCCAGCGTGCACCAAAAGGAACGTAAAACCGCCCGCATCGTGCCGGTGGTGATGATGACCCACGAAGCCCAGGAGGCCCATGTGCGCGCTGCCGTCGAGACCATCGACCGTTTGTCCATGATCAAATCGCCCACCGTGGCGATTCGAACCGAAGAGCCCCGTGGAAAATAGTCCCACCCCCTCAAGTCGGCCCGCCCTCTGGCGAGGTGTGATCGAAACGTATCGCACCTTCCTGCCGGTGTCGTCGCGCACGCCTATTGTCACGCTGCTCGAAGGCAACACACCGTTGCTCTACAGCCGCGTGCTCAGCGAACGACTCAAGTCACCGTTTCAGGTGTATCTTAAATACGACGGGGCCAATCCCACCGGATCGTTCAAAGATCGCGGTATGACGATGGCCATCTCCAAAGCGGTGGAGGCGCAGTCGCAGGCGGTGCTGTGCGCCTCGACCGGCAACACTTCCGCCTCAGCCAGCGCGTATGCGGCGAAAGCCGGCCTGCGCTCCATTGTGCTGATTCCCCAGGGTGCCATCGCGCTGGGCAAGCTCTCGCAAGCGCTCATTCACGGCGCGCGCATCGCCGCCGTCAACGCGAACTTCGACGTGTGCTTGCAACTGGTGAAAGCGATGGCGCAGCAGTATCCCGTCACGCTGGTAAACTCGGTGAACCCGTTTCGCATCGAGGGCCAAAAAACGGGCGCCTTTGAAATCTGTGATGCGCTGGGACGCGCGCCTGATTTTCATTGCATTCCGGTGGGCAACGCGGGCAACATCACCGCGTACTGGAAAGGCTACCAGGAATACCGCAAGCATGGACGCACCGCGTCGCTGCCGGTGATGCTGGGGTTTCAAGCCAAAGGCGCCTCGCCCTTGGTGCTTGGCAAGCCGGTCAAAGCGCCGAAGACGATTGCCACGGCCATCCGCATCGGCAATCCGGCCAGTTGGCATGCCGCGATTGCGGCGCGCGATGCTTCGGGCGGCCGCATCGAGGCGGTGACCGATCGGCACATCTTGGACGCCTACATGCTCCTGGCCCGGGAGGAGGGCGTGTTCGTCGAGCCGGCCTCTGCCGCTTCGGTTGCCGGGCTGCTGCTGCTGGCCAAGCGCCGCTATTTCCGAGCCGCCGTGCGCCGGCGAGGGCGAAACCGTTCGGAACCGATTGTGGTGGTGTGCGTCCTCACCGGCCATGGCTTGAAGGATCCGGAGCGGGCCATCAGCAGTGTCCGTATGCCCAAGCCGCTGCCCCCGAATCTTGAGGTGATCAGCGCATCCGTGGGCTTGCGGTAATTCGTCTATAATACATGTCATGTCCAAAACGCTGATCGTCCAAAAATTCGGGGGCAGCTCGGTCGCGAATCCCGAGCGGATCAAGCGCGTCGCGCAGCGCGTGGTCGACACCAAACGCAAGGGGCACGACGTGGTGGTGGTCGTCTCCGCGCTGGGCGATACCACCGATGAGCTGTTGCAGTTGGCCGCGCAGATCAGCCAACATCCGCCGGAGCGCGAGCTCGATATGCTGATGGCGACGGGCGAGCAGGTCTCGGTGGCCCTGCTGGCCATGGCGATTGAAGAGCTGGGGGAGTCGGCCATCTCGTTTACCGGCGCGCAGGTTGGCATTCTGACCGACGGCACGCACACGAAGGCGCGCCTCATCGACATCAACGCCACGCGGATTCATCAGGAGCTGGTGAAGGGGCGCGTCGTCATCGTCGCCGGGTTCCAGGGCGTGTCGATGACGCATGACATCACGACCTTAGGACGGGGCGGCTCGGATCTGACGGCGGTCGCCTTAGCCAAGGCGCTCAAGGCGTCCTTGTGCGAGATCTTCACCGATGTCGAGGGGGTGTTCACCGCCGATCCGCGCATCGTGCCGAATGCCCGCAAGCTCTCGCGCGTCAGCTACGACGAAATGCTGGAAATGGCCTCGTTGGGCGCGCAAGTGATGCAGGCGCGCTCCATCTTCGTGGCCAAGCGGTTTGATGTGCCGATTCACGTGCGATCCAGTTTCTCATCGAAGGAGGGAACGATGATCACCAAAGCGGCGAGTGCGATGGAAGACATTGTCGTCAGCGGGGTGACCCTGCAGCGCGACGAAGCGAAGGTCACGGTCCGCGACGTGCCGGACAAGCCCGGCATGGCCGCGTTCCTCTTTCGGGAATTGTCCCAGACGGACGTGAATGTGGATGTGATCGTGCAGAACGTCAGCCGAGAAGGCGCAACGGACGTGTCCTTTACCGTGATCAAAAGCGACCTGCCCAAGACGCTGCGGATCGCGCGCGCCGTAGCCCAGCGCATCGGCGCGGGGGCGGTGACCACCGATGAGGGGGTGGCGAAGGTGTCTGTCGTCGGAATTGGCATGCGCAGCCACTCCGGCGTGGCGGCGAAGATGTTCGAGGCGATGGCCCGCGAGCGGATCAACATCGAAATGATCTCCACATCGGAAATCAAGCTCTCCTGCGTCATCCGCAAGACGCAAGCGGAGCGGGCCGTCCGCGCCATTCACAAAGCCTTTGGACTCCAGAAGCGACACTAAGGAAGTTCCGAATTCGGCACTCGAAACTCTGAATATGACTGATATCCAGCTGTACGATACCACGCTCCGCGACGGTGCCCAGGCCGAAGGTATCTCCTACTCGGTGCAGGATAAGCTGCGCATCACCGAGCGGCTGGATGCTCTCGGGGTGCATTTTATTGAGGGCGGCTGGCCGGGCTCGAACCCGAAAGATGCGGAATTTTTCCGCGCCGCGCGCCGCCTGCGCCTGACATCGGCGAAGCTGGTCGCCTTCGGCAGCACCCGGCGCGCTTGCGCCACTGCCGCACGCGATACGAACCTGCAGGCGCTGCTGCGCGCCGAGACGAGCGTCATCACCATCTTCGGCAAGACGTGGGACTTGCACGTGCGCGAGGTGCTCAATATTTCGCTCGATGAGAACCTGCGCGTGATCGAGGACTCGATCCGCTTCTTGAAGAAGCGGGGCCGCACCGTCATCTACGATGCGGAGCACTATTTCGACGGGGTGCGCGCCCATGCCGCGTATGCCCTGAAGACGCTGCAGGTGGCCCAAGCCGCCGGGGCGGATGCCATCGCCCTGTGCGACACCAACGGAGGCAGCCTGCCCAACCAGATCGACGAGCTGACCCGGCAGGTGAGGCAGCGCGTGCGCCTGCCGCTGGGCATTCACGCGCACAACGACAGCGATTTGGCCGTCGCCAATTCCGTGGCGGCGGTGCAGGCGGGCTGCGCGCATGTGCAGGGCACGATGAACGGCTACGGCGAGCGCTGCGGCAATGCCGATCTGGTGAGCCTGATCGCCGTGCTGACCGTAAAAATAGGTTCGCGCTGCCTGCCGCAGGACAAATTGAAAGAGCTGACGGAGGTCTCGCGTTTTATCGCGGAAGTGAGCAACATGGGACAGCGGCCGAACCAGCCGTTTGTCGGCTCCTCGGCGTTTGCGCACAAAGGCGGCGTGCACGTGAACGCCGTGATGAAAAACCCGGCCACCTACGAGCACCTCGACCCGCACACCGTCGGGAACCAGCGCAAGATTTTGGTCTCCGAGCTGTCCGGCCGTTCTTCGCTTGTGATGAAAGCGAAGAGCCTGGCGCTGGATCTCTCCAAAGAAACTCCGCAAGCCAAGCAGCTCCTCGCGCTGCTGCAGCGATTGGAACATCAGGGCTACCATTTCGAGGCGGCCGAGGGGTCGTTCGAGCTGCTGCTGCAGCGCCATTTGAAGCATCTCAAGCCGTTCTTCAAGCTGGAAGGCTTTCGCGTCATTGTCGAGAAGAAAGGCAACCGCTTGGTCTCTGAGGCCACCATTAAGGTGCGCGTGGACGGCGCTGTTGCGCACACCGCAGCCGAAGGCGACGGGCCGGTCAACGCCATCGATAATGCGATCCGCAAGGCGCTGAAGCAGTTTTATCCCACGCTGGCGGGCATGCATCTGACCGACTTCAAAGTGCGCGTGCTCGATGAAAAAGCCGGCACCGCCGCCAAGGTCCGCGTGCTCATCCAGTCGCAGGATGCGCACGACTCCTGGGGCACCATCGGCGTGTCGGAAAACGTGATCGAGGCCAGTTGGAACGCCCTCAGCGACTCGATCGAATACAAGCTCCTCAAAGATCATGGCCGAGCTTCCTCCCGCCTACAGTCCCAAAGACGTTGAAGAGCGGCTCTACCGGCAGTGGGAATCGCAAGGTCTTTTCCACGCGGAGCCTGACGCCGCGCGCACGCCGTACACAATCGTCATCCCCCCACCCAATGTGACGGGCATCCTGCACATGGGCCATGCGCTCAACAGCACCATCCAGGATATCCTCATCCGGTTCACGCGCATGCAAGGCGCAAACGCCTTGTGGGTGCCGGGCACCGACCACGCCGGCATCGCCACGCAAAACGTCGTGGAAAAATCACTCGTCAAGGAAGGGAAACGCCGCCAGGATCTTGGGCGGGATGCCTTCGTGCAGCGCGTGTGGCAATGGAAGGAGCAATACGGCTCGACCATCATCACCCAGCTCAAGCGGCTGGGCGCCTCCTGCGATTGGTCCCGCACCCGATTTACGATGGACGAAGGGCTGTCCGAGGCGGTAGCCGAAGTGTTTGTGCGCCTTTACGAGAAGGGCCTGATCTACCGCGGCCACTACATCATCAACTGGTGCCCCCGCTGCCAAACTGCGCTCGCCGATGAAGAAGCGCCTCGCAAGGAAACCCACGGCAAGCTGTATTACATCAAATACCCGCTTGCTCAAGCACCCTACACCCCATACCCTACACCATTATTTCTTATTGTGGCCACCACGCGGCCGGAGACGATGCTCGGCGATACGGCTGTGGCCGTGCACCCAAAAGACAAACGCTACAAAGCGCTCATCGGGGCCACGGCGTTGCTGCCAATCGTCAACCGCGAGCTGCCGATCATCGCGGATGAATCGGTCGATCCAACCTTCGGCACCGGTGCGGTGAAGGTGACCCCGGCACACGATCCGGCGGACTTTGCGATGGGCAAGAAGCACACGTTGGAATTCCTCAACGTGATGACCGATGACGCGCGCATGACCGGCGTGCCGCCCTCGTATGACGGGCTGGATCGGTTCGAGTGCCGCCGCAAGCTCATTGAGGACCTGCAAGCGCAGGGCGTACTCGAAAAGATTGAAGACCATCTGCACAACGTGGGCCACTGCTATCGCTGCGACACGGTGGTCGAGCCGCGCCTGAGCCTTCAATGGTTCGTGAAGATGAAGCCGCTGGCCAAGCCGGCCCTGGAGGCGGTGAAGAAGAAAACGATTACCTTCACGCCCGCCCGCTGGACCAAGGTGTACCTGAACTGGATGGAGAACATTCAGGATTGGTGCATCTCGCGGCAGATCTGGTGGGGCCACCGCTTGCCCGTGTATTACTGTGAACAGTGCGTCACACGGGCAAGAGTCCATAGTCCACAGTCCATGGTCCATAGTCAAAAATCTATCGACTATCGACTATCGACTATGGACTGCACGGGAGTAATCGTGTCCAAAACCCGCCCGGAGCGGTGCCCGGCATGCAGGTCTACAGACTTGAAACAGGATGAGGATGTGCTCGACACCTGGTTCTCCTCATGGCTGTGGCCGTTCTCCACCTTGGGCTGGCCGGCGAAGACAAAAGAGCTGGCCTATTTTTATCCCACCAACACGCTCGTGACGGCCCCCGAGATTATTTTTTTCTGGGTGGCGCGCATGATCATGGCCGGCTACTTTTGCATGGGCAAACCGCCGTTTACGCAGGTCTACATCCACGGCACCGTGCGCGACTTAACCGGTAAGAAAATGTCCAAGTCGCTGGGCAACATCGTCGACCCGCTGGAGATCATTGAGAAATACGGCACCGACGCGCTGCGCTATACCCTGATCGCCGCCACGTCGGTGGGGCAGGACGTGTTTCTCTCCGAGGAGAAATTCGTCATCGGGCGCAACTTCGCCAATAAACTGTGGAACGTCTCGCGCTTTCTCCTGAGCCTGGATGCGACCGCTCCCCACCGGCCGCTGCCGGCGCCCAAGGAGCTGACCGCGCTCGAAGACCGCTGGATCCTCAGCCGGCTGCAGCACACCACGGCACAGGTCACCAAGTCGCTGAAGGAGTTCCGCTTCAGCGAAGCAGCCCAGGCAGCGCATGAGTTTGTCTGGCACGATCTGTGCGACTGGTATGTGGAGCTGATCAAGCCGCCGACCGGGCAGCGCGGTGAACCCGCGCAGTTGGCGATACTGGCGCACGTGCTCGAGACGAGCCTGCGGCTGCTGCATCCGTTCATGCCGTTTATCACGGAAGAGCTGTGGCAGCACTTCAGGGGACAGGGGACAGGGGACAGGGGACAGACTGGCTCGATCATGCGCGCGTCCTGGCCGAAGTTGGAGAAACCGTTTGTCAACGCGGCCGCCGAGTCGCAGATGGCGCTGTTCCAATCGATCGTGAAGGCGGTGCGCGATCTGCGGCATGAATATCTAATTCCTTCGGGCAAGACGCTCAACATCGCTGTGAATGCGCGCACGCGCCAAGAGGCCGAGCTGATTCAGACCGGATTGCCGCGCTTCCAACGATTGGCCGAGATGACTGTGGAGGCGGTGGGCGTGCGCCTGGCTCGCCCGGAACGCTCCATCCCTATTCCGATCAACGCCTCTGAAATCTACGTGCGCGTGGGAGAGGCGATCGACCTGGCCAAGGAGCAGCAGCGGCTCACGCAGCAGGTGGCGCAATCGACGCAGCAGCTCAACGGCGTGACGACGCGGCTGAGCAACAAGGCGTTTTGCGCCAAAGCGCCCGCAGACGTGATCGAGCGCGAGCGAGAAAAGCAGGCCCAACTGCGCGCCACCATCCAACGTCTCAATGACCACCTCGCCGCACTGACGTCATAGGCCCGCCTCATGAACTCCAGGCCGCCCCTCACTTCACTGATTCGATCTGCCCTTCAAGAAGATAGTGCGCATGCGGACATCACCACGCGCGCGCTGATTGCCCCGCACGTGCGCGTTCGCGCGCAGATCATTGCCAAAACGCCCGGGGTCATCGCAGGGGCGGGCATCGCGCGGCAAGTGTTCCGCGCGATGGATCGACGGATTCGCTGCACGCTCAAGCGGCGCGACGGGCAGCGGGTACGGCGCGGCGATGTGATTCTGGCACTCGAAGGGCCCGCACGCACCATCCTGGCGGCTGAGCGCACCGCGCTGAATTTCCTCGGCCATCTCTCCGGCATCGCCACGCTGACTCGCGCGTTCGTGGATCGGGTGCGCCCTTATCGTGTGGCGATTCTTGACACGCGTAAAACGCTGCCTGGCCTGCGCGCCCTGGAAAAATATGCGGTGCGCATGGGGGGAGGGCAGAGCCACCGTGCCGACTTGTCCGAAGCTGTGCTCATTAAAACCAACCATCTTCGAATCAATTGCGGATTGCGGAATGCGGATTGCGGAATGGTTATTCAGGACGCGATCGCCACAGCAAAACAACTCCAACCAAGAAAGCGTGTAGAAATTGAGGTGACGAATCTTACGGAATTGAGGGCTGCGTTTCACGCGCGCCCCCATGTCATTTTATTGGATAACTGGACACTCTCAGGAATCCGGAAAGCTGTCCTGTTGAAAAATTCCACACTCCGCACTCCGAACTCCGCATTGCCGTTGGAGGTGTCCGGCGGGGTCACGCTGCGCAACGTGCGCGCCCTCGCGGCCACCGGCGTGGAGCGCATCTCCATCGGCCGCCTCACCCATTCCGCTCCCGCGCTTGATGTGTCACTTCAGGTTCAATAAAGCCATGTGAGAGAGAAGATGTTGAACTTGAACAAATTCGTCATTACACAAAGATGGCTTGCGGTTGGTCGCAAGTACCTTGTGTGTGATGAAATGGGAGCGTGCTTGTTCTACATCGAACAGACGGCCCTTATTCAAATGCAACCAACTTTTGTGGCGTATCAAGATACGCTGAAACAACGCAAGCTCTTTTCGTTTCAGCAAAAGAGGGGGTTTGCGGATGATTACAGCATAACGGATGAGAACAATACACCTATCGGTACCATCAACCGAGCAAAGATCTATGATGTCTCAGGGCATGAACTAGCTTCTATCCGTAGGAGAGGAGGCGGTGAAATAACCAGGAAGGGGTTCGTGATTTTCCGGCTTCTTGATCCGACTGGGCTGCAGATCGGTCACTTGATCACACCCTGGACGATTATTAGGCGGCGAGCAATACTGGAACTCTCGGTTGGCCTGAGCAGGCAGCTCGATAGACGACTCGCAATCAGCGCTGGAATCATTTGCTTGCTTGAATAATTATCCTACCTAAGTTATACTTTAGTAGGATATTAATACTACTTTTACAGGGAGGGACAGATGGAAACGACGGTGAAAGTGGCAATTAGCTTGCCCAAGGAAGAGTTTCGGCTGGTGGAGCGCCGACGGAGACAACTCAAACTCAGCCGCAGCGCAGCGGTGGCGCGAGCAATTACTGAGTGGCTCCACGCCTCTCAAGAAGATCAGCAAGTCTGCCAGTATGTGGAAGGTTATCGGCGCCATCCCGAATCGACCAAGGGGTGGAAGGCGCTAGAGCGTGTCCAAGCGGAGGGCATTGCGAAGGAGCTTGGCCATGAGACGTGGTGATGTGTGGTGGGCTCAGTTGCCTGCGCCCATCGGTGCCCGCCCGGTCGTCCTTCTCTCACGAGATGAGGCCTATCACGTCAGGAACCTGGTGACCATCGCGCCCATTACCACCACTGTCCGACATCTTCCTGTCGAAGTCCCGCTTGGACCATCTGAAGGCCTTTCCAAACCGTGCGTAGCCAATCTCGATACGATCATGACGATCCGAAAGGCTCAGTTAACCCGCTCGCTCTCCTCCTTACCGGCAGACAAAATGCATGAGATCAATCAGGCCTTGAAGTTCGCTCTCGCCATTCCGTAACCTCCGTTGTCATGGGGCAGTTCCAACTCGTCAGTGACATGACGCCCAAGGGCGATCAGCCCCAGGCGATCGAGGCGCTCGCCAACGGCGTGCTCGAGGGCAAGAAGTTTCAAACCCTCCTCGGCGTCACCGGTTCCGGTAAAACGTTCACCATGGCGCAGGTGATCGCCAAGGTGAACAAACCCACGCTGGTCATCTCGCATAACAAGACGCTGGCCGCGCAAGTGTATGGCGAGCTGAAGTCCTTTTTCCCGCATAATGCCGTCGAATATTTCGTGAGTTACTACGATTACTACCAGCCGGAAGCCTACGTGCCCTCCACCGATACTTACATCGAAAAAGATTCCGCCATCAACGAAGAGCTGGACCGGCTGCGCCTCTCGGCCACCAGCTCGCTGATGAGCCGCAACGACGTCATCATCGTCGCCAGCGTCTCGTGCATCTACAACCTGGGCGATCCTGGGGATTATAAAAACCTGATGGTGTGGCTATCGGTCGGGCAGGAGGCACGCCGAGATGAGCTGTTATCCTGGCTGGTGGGCATCCAATACACGCGCAACGACGTCGCCTTTTCGCGCGGCACCTTCCGCGCGCGGGGTGATGTGGTCGACATCTTTCCCGCCTACCGGAAGACCGCCTATCGGATGGAGCTGTCCGGCGGGCGCATCGCGCGCCTGCGCGAGATTCATCCGCTGACCGCCGATACGATCGCGGAGCTGGAACAGGCGGCCATCTATCCCGCCAAGCATTTTGTGACGTCGAAAGACCGCGTCACCGCGGCGCTGGAGGCGATTCACCGGGAGATGATCGAATGCGTGCGCAATTTGCAGGCCACCGGCAAGCTGCTGGAAGCGCAGCGGCTGGAATCGCGCACGCGCTACGACATGGAGATGCTCAAAGAATTGGGGTTCTGCCACGGCGTCGAGAACTATTCGCGCCATCTCTCCGGCCGGCCGCCTGGGTCGCGCCCCTCGTGCCTGATCGACTACTTTCCAAAGGAGTTTTTGACAATCATCGATGAATCGCACGTCAGCATCCCGCAAATCCGCGGCATGTACGAGGGCGACCGCGCCCGCAAAGAGGTGCTGGTGGAGTACGGCTTCCGGCTGCCCTCGGCGCTGGAGAATCGCCCGCAGACGTTTGCGGAGTTTGAGCGTCTCGTGCAGCAAGTGATCTTCGCCTCCGCCACACCGGGGCCGTATGAGCTGACACAGTCCAACGGCCAGGTGGTAGAGCAGGTGATTCGCCCCACCGGCTTGGTCGACCCGCCGGTGACCATCAAGCCCACCCAGGGCCAGGTGGACGATTTGATCGAACAGGTGCGCGGCCGGGCCGAGCGCAAAGAACGCGTGCTGGTCACCACGCTGACGAAGCGGCTCGCCGAGGATCTCACGCGTTATCTCACCGACGCCGGCTTGCGCGTAAAATATTTGCACTCGGACATCGACGCTATCGAGCGGGTGAAAATTCTGCGAGATTTGCGCACCGGCGAGTTTGACTGCCTGGTGGGCATCAATCTGCTGCGCGAAGGGCTGGATTTGCCTGAAGTGTCTCTCGTGGCCGTGCTGGATGCGGACAAGGAAGGCTTCTTGCGCTCCACCACGTCGCTGATCCAGGTGGCGGGGCGGGCGGCACGCAATGTCAACGGCGAAGTGCTGCTCTACGGTGACCAGGTGACCGGGTCGATGCGCGAGGCGATGGCCGAAATGCAGCGCCGCCGTCTGAAGCAGCTCGACTACAACCAGCGCCATGGCATTACCCCCACCACGATTGTCAAAGCCATTCGCGACGGCATCGAAGCGGTGCGCGAAGCCGAGGAGCTGGCCGTGGAGCAAACCGGCCAAACGGTGGAGCAGCATGCGGTGTGGGAGACGCTCTCCGAGCTGGAAGACGAGATGATCGTTTGCGCCAAGCATCTGCAGTTTGAGCGGGCCGCTAGTCTGCGCGATGAAATTCGCTCACTGAGAGACAAATATAAACTCGATGAGCCGCCTCCTCGACGAGCTCGCACGCGATCCCGTGCTTGAAGCGCGCCTGGCCCAACACTATCCGGGGACGATCTACGCCTTTTCGCGCGTCCCATCAACGATGGACGTGGCCCATCAGGTAGCCGCCGATGGCGCGACGGAAGGCACGTTGATCTTTGCGGCTCGGCAAGAGCAGGGCAGAGGCCGACTCGGCCGACGCTGGGAGTCGCCAGCCGGTGGCGCCTATTGCTCGCTGATTCTGCGCCCCACGCGTCCACCGGCGGAGATTCCCCAACTCTCACTGGTAGCCGGCCTGGGTGTGGCCGAGGCGATTCGACAAGTGGCAGACTTGTCTCCCACGATCCGCTGGCCCAACGACGTCCTGGTCGAAGGCCGAAAACTCGCCGGCATTCTCATAGAAGCCAGCGTTCAGCGTCTAGCGGATAGCGTACAGAACTACGTCGTCATCGGTGTGGGAATCAACGTTTCGACACATGCACGAGAACTGCCGGAGAGCGCGACTTCGCTTTTGGAGGCGTTACGCTCTTCCTCTACGCTGAACGCTGTACGCTATCCGCTCGATCCCGTAGCATTGACCGGCCGCTTGTGCCGTCGCATTCGCGCATGGTACGATGTGTGGAGCGCGCAAGGCTTCAGCCCGATCCGCGACGCCGTGCGACCGTTTATCAGTCTGTTCGGCCAGATGGTCCGCATGACCACGAACCAGCGTGGAGCGGATAGCGTACAGCGTATAGAGACGACCACAATCGAGGGCCAAGCGATTGACATCGATGAGGCAGGTCGCCTCGTCGTGCGCCTCGACTCCGGCCTCCTTCGCGCTTTCACCATGGGCGAAGTGACTCTACTCAGATAACCAGCGTACAGCGTCTAGCGGATAGCGTATAGAAAACCAGTAGTGAGTATGAAGTTCAAGAAAAAGCTGTTCTGGTGTCTAATCCTACTTGCCATCCTCTTCGCGGGAGGGCGCTTAGATTTAAGATCCGTATTGCAGGACTTAAGCCATGGTGGGGTTTCATTTCCTGCTCAGGTAGGAATGGGAAGTTGCTACGCATATGAATATGGCTACGACGTCCCCGTAGTAATGAATTACACATCCTACATGGAGAAGACCCCATTCCGGATGAAGCTACAAGAAGAAAAACCGCTCTGGTTGGCGGTGCACAGTAACGAGCCATCAAGAAGCCTTGAAGAAGGGTCATTCCATGTGACATTTCCTCCAAGTGTTCGAGTAAGATTCGATAAGCCATGGGTTTGTCTGGGAACTAACAGTAATGCCTGCTACATAGAATTTAACCGTTCGCTTAACCCTGATGGTTCAATTTGCCTTGAGCCGATTTTTGTAACGCCAATGATGAAGGAAACTGTTGTGCTTAGCTATAACGTTTCCACTAAGGATCATCGTTCCACACCAGGCCATTTGAAACTAGCTGTGCGGTGAGGTTATAAGATAGAAAATCGGGGACCGTTCTGATGGCTAACAACGATAAGGAGTGAGAATGAAAAAATGCGCGTTCCTAATGATGGGCTTCCTCTTTGTCTTATTTGCCGCGTTGACGGTAGCCGCCGAAGATGTGTTCGAAGCCAAGGGCACAATAACAGATTCGACTTTCTATAGAAGTGGAAAAATAGAAAAAGATAAACCGGGGGGAGAAGTTGTCTATCAAGTCAATGTTCCCAAGAGAATCGTAACAAGAATTGCAGTTTATAACACAACGCTTCCTCAAGATCAGGGTGGCGGTTTGCAATCAGACAATACGGTTTATAACATTGCGCATGATTTTGTTGACGTGGTATCTGGCCAGCGCCTTATTAAAGCTGTTGGTCAGACAGGAATCATGGATGGGTACGAGACGATTGTCATTGGCGAGGATTTTATAACCACATCGAGATCATCTAGTGATTATTTTGTTTTATACTCTTACAAACGGACCGATTCGTTAGCAGAACGATATCGTCTAGAAAAAACGAGACGGCAGTAGGACAAACCATGGCCGAGAGGGTGGGCTACGATCCGAAAGCGGATGCGCTGTACATCAGACTGCGCAAGGCCGCAATCGATGAGAGCGATGAGATTAGTCGCGGTATCATTGTGGACTACGACCGAAAGAGTAGGGCGATCGGCGTAGAAATACTCGATGCGTCCCGACTGCTCAGCAGCCGCAAAAGAACCAATTCATAGAATTAGCAAAATAGCTAAAAGCGTGAATTGAATGAGCGAGCAGAAAATAAGAGATCGGGCTGTTGTGTTCATTGACGGGAACAATCTCTACAAAGGGTTGCGGAATTGTTATGGAATCGAACGGCTGGACTTAGAACCGTTTTGTCGACATCTCACGCAACAGCATGACCTGCGCGCGATTTATTACGCTGATGCCAATTTTTTGCAGGAACGCGGGCAAGAAAACTACAATCGTCAGCAGTCTTACTTTTCTCATATTCGCCGAGTCAAGGGATTAATTTTTAGACGCGGCTACTACGGAAAGTGGACAATGCCTCCGGTGGAAAAACGTTCCGATGTGTACCTGGCCGTTGACATGGTGGATCTATGCCATCGCGATGAATTCGACGTCGCATATCTGGTGTCTGGTGATTCCGATCTGGCGCCAGCAGTCGATGTGGTGGTGCGGGAGGGAAAGCGGGTGATTAACGTTTACTTCGACAAGTCACAACGAAATTCGTATGCGCTGCGTGGGCACTGCCAGGGACACTTCCTTGAAATCACACAGTCCTTGGCGGAGCAATTCAAATGGACACCGAAGAACGTGCGGAAATAAAAAGCGCCAGCACCTTTCGGCGCTGGCGACCCTAGATCGAAGTGATCCAGGGCGGGTTGAATCGCACTAGTAAGTATATGTCAGAACCTGCCAAATAACAAGCGAAAACACTACTACACGCTGAACGCTAGACGCTAACTGCTATGATATTGGCGATTGATATTGGGAACACGAATACAAGCTTCGGCCTCTTCAGACGGGAGCGGCTGGTGCGGACATTCACGGTGCCGACACGGGAGTGCCGATCTCGTGCGAGGCTGTCACGCCGGCTGACACGGTTGCCGAAGCTCCAACAAGCCATCGTGTGCAGCGTGGTGCCGCGGGTAACCCCTCTGGTCAGCAGGGCGGTACGATCCCTGGGCTGCCCAGTGGTCAACGTCGTGGGCCGGGACGTTCACGTGCCGCTCAAGAACCGCTACCGCTACCCGGAGCAAGTGGGGCAGGACCGGCTGGTGGGGGCGTACGCGGCCTGGTGCGCCTACGGAGCCCCGCGGGGGCGTCCAGCGGGGTGGAGCCCCGAGCGAGCCCATGAGGGTAAGTCGAGGGGTGCGGCCGGACGTCACGTTATCGTGGCCGACTTCGGCACCGCCATTACTATAGATGTAGTCACCAAGCGGGGGGAGTATCTGGGCGGGGTGATCGCCCCCGGCCTGGACATCTCCCTGGAAGCACTCGCCACCCGTACCGCCTTACTGCCTAAAATCGAGCTGCGGGAGCCTCCGGATCTGCTGGGCCGGGACACCGCCAACAGCATGCGCGCCGGCCTGATATACGGCGCTGCCGCCCTGTGCGACGGCCTGGTAGCCCAGATCAAGGCCGCATATGCCCCTGGGGCTGCTGTGGTCGCCACCGGGGGCGCCAGCCCACGTATCGCCAAACATGCCCGCTCCATCGCCTACCTGAGGCCCCACCTCGTACTTGAAGGCCTGGCTATACTAGCCTATAGTTTAAAATAGTGCTGTAGAGCTAGTAAAAAGCTATAATTAATAGATTAGCTCATAATAAGTGACTAAAAATAGCTGTTTTTAGACTTGAAAAATAGCAGATATGGCCTATACTGGATCAACATTTGGCAGTAAGTATGGTCGATTGCTAACAGGAGGGACGGCAGGGATGGCGTTGAAACCACTGGGTGATCGCATCGTGATCAAGCAGGTTGAAGCCCAAGACAAGACCAAAAGCGGCCTGGTGCTGCCGGATAGCGCCAAAGAGAAGCCACAAGAGGGCAAGGTGCTGGCGGTGGGCAGTGGGAAGCTGCTCGATGATGGCGGGATCAAATCGCTGGAAGTCAAGACCGGCGACAAAGTGTTGTATGGGAAGTATTCCGGCACCGAAGTGCGCATTCAGGATGAGGATTACGTGATCCTGCGCGAAGACGACGTGCTGGCGATTGTGCAGTAACGAGAAACGATATAGGAGGTAGATCGAATGGCGAAGCAGCTCTTATTTCAGGAAAACGCACGGCGCAAGATGCTCGAGGGGGTCTCGAAGCTCGCCGCTGCCGTGAAAGTGACGCTGGGCCCGCGCGGCCGCAACGTCGTGCTCGAGAAGAAATTTGGCTCCCCCACCATCACCAAGGATGGGGTGACGGTCGCCAAGGAAATTGATCTCGAGGATCCGTATGAGAACATGGGGGCCCAGCTTGTGAAGGAAGTGGCGGAGAAGACCTCGGACATCGCCGGGGATGGCACCACCACCGCCACGGTGCTCGCCGAGGCGATCTTCCGCGAGGGGCTGCGCAACGTGACCGCGGGTGCGAACCCGATGGCCCTCAAGCGCGGCATCGATCGAGCCGTGGAGGAAATTACCGAATATTTGAAGAACAAGCTGTCCAAACCCGTGAAGGAAAAGCGGGAGATCGCACAAGTCGCCACCATCGCCGCCAACTACGACTCGACCATCGGCGAGCTGATCGCCGATGCGATGGAGAAGGTCGGCAAAGATGGCGTGATCACGGTGGAGGAAGGCAAGTCCGCTCAAACCACCCTGGACCTGGTCGAAGGCATGCAGTTTGACCAAGGCCACCTGTCCCCGTACTTTGTGACGGATGCCGAGCGGATGGAAGTGGTGCTCGATGATCCGTACATCCTCATCAACGAGAAAAAAATCTCCTCGATGAAAGACCTGCTGCCCGTGCTGGAGAAAATCGCCAAGGCCGGGCGGCCGATCGTGATCCTCGCTGAAGATGTCGAGGGTGAGGCGCTGGCCACCTTGGTGGTCAACAAGCTGCGCGGCACGCTGCAGTGCTGCGCCGTGAAAGCCCCGGGCTATGGCGACCGCCGCAAGGCGATGCTCGAGGATATCGCCATCTTGACCGGCGGCCGTGCGCTGACCGAGGACCTGGGTGTCAAGCTCGAGAACGTGCAGTTGGAGGACTTAGGCCGTGCCAAGCGGGTGAAGGTGGATAAAGAGAACACCACCATCATCGAAGGGGCTGGCAAGACTTCGGCGATCAACGGGCGCATCGCCCAGATCAAGAAGCAGATCGAGGACAGCGACTCGGACTACGACAAGGAGAAGCTGCAGGAGCGGCTGGCGAAGCTCTCCGGTGGTGTCGCGCAGATCAACGTGGGTGCGGCCACCGAGACCGAGATGAAAGAGAAGAAGGCGCGCGTCGAGGATGCGCTGCATGCCACCAAAGCCGCCCGCGAGGAAGGCATTGTGCCGGGCGGTGGGGTGGCGCTGCTGCGCGCGCTCTCCTCGCTGGACAAGTTGAAGCTATCCACCGATGAGCAGATCGGGATCGACATCATCCGGCGCGCGCTCGAGGAGCCGGCTCGTCAGATCGCCCAGAACGCCGGCCAAGAAGGGTCGGTCATCGTGCAGCGGATCAAGGAAGAGAAGACCAACGTGGGCTACAACGCCGACAAGCTGGCCTTCATGGACATGATCGAGGCCGGTATCGTCGATCCGACCAAGGTGGTGCGCACCGCGCTCCAGAATGCGGCCAGCATCGCCGGATTACTGATCACCACCGAAGCCGTGGTGACCGAGCTGCCGGAGAAAGACAAAGACAGGATGCCGCCCGGCGGTCCAGGCGGCCACGGCGGCGGCGGAGACATGTATTAAATCAAGGAGCATCCATGGCAACCGCAACTGCAACGGCCCCGCACACAACGCTGAAGCTCAAGCCGATCGGCGACAAGGTGATCGTCCAGCGCCTCGGCTCGGTGGAGCGTTCCAAAAGCGGGTTATACTTTCCGGATGCGGCGCAAGAGAAGCCGCAAGAAGGGAAGGTGATCGCGGTCGGGTCCGGCCGAACGCTGAAAAACGGCAAAGTGGTGCCGATTTCAGTCAAGACGGGCGATCGGATTATCTTCGGTAAGTATTCCGGCTCGGAGATCAAGGTGGATGAGAAGGAGTACGTCTTCCTGAGCGAAGACGATATCCTCGCCATCGTGACCGGCTAATCCGAGTCTGAGGTGTTTCCACAGCCCCGTTCGGCGCTCTCGCCGGACGGGGTTTGTGTTTTAGACTTGTTCGCGGGGCGGTCTGATTTTAGTTTTCTGTCCTCTCCATGCGTGGTAGACTGACGGTAGAGGCATGAGTCCGACTGTGCTGCGGTACAAGAAATATCGGTCTTCAAAGGCTGAAGTGGTGAATGTTTCACCGCATGGCATTTGGCTCTCCGTGCGTGGCAAGGAATATTTTCTTCCGCACGGAGAATTTCCCTGGTTTCAGGATGCCCGCTTGTCTGAGATCCGCCGCGTCCAATTAATCCACGGGCGCTTCCTGCGCTGGGAAGACCTTGATGTTGAGTTGACCCTCGCGTCCCTCGAGCACCCCGATCGTTACCCGCTGAAGTATCAATGAGCTAGAAGGCGTACCTGACTGTAACCGGCACGCTCTTTATGTGGACGGGCGCTCGAAGCGGGTCGGCAAGCGCTTTGCCAAACGAAAGTCCAGCAAGGCCTCTCGTCGAGCGTTGAAGTCCTGAGTTCGCTCTTGACAACCGCAGGAATATTGTATATATTAGTAATATACAACTTGAGGCTGAAGTGACCAGCGTAGGGCAGTGGAGCGGGTTTGATTGGGACGCGGGCAACCGAGGCAAGAATGCCAGGCACCGCGTGTCAGATGATGAGTGCGAGGAAGCTTTTTTCAATCTCCCGTTACTGTTGGAGTTTGACGAAGCGCACTCACAACAGGAAGATCGGCATCATGTGCTGGGGCAGACGAACGCTGGCCGGCGGCTGTTTATCGCGTTCACAATACGAGGTACCCGGATTCGAGTGATCTCGGCACGGGATATGACGAGAAAGGAGCGACGGGCGTACGATGAAGCCGAAAAAGCGGATTCCTAAGTTCCGGTCGGAAGCAGAGGAGCGGCGGTTCTGGGCCACGCACGATTCAACCGACTATCTGGACTGGAGCCTGGCCAAGCGGGTGTTGTTTCCCAACCTCAAGCCATCGGTTAAGACGATTTCAATCCGCCTGCCTGAATCGCTCCTCGATGCGCTAAAAACGCTTGCCAATCAACGCGATGTTCCTTACCAATCGTTCGTCAAGATTATTCTCGCTGAACGGATCGAACAAGAATTGCATATGGCGAAAAGCTAAGCGTGGAACGCAGCAGAGAGATTTTCCGCTAAAATTCTACACCCCGTCCGGCGAGACCGCTGGACGGGGCTGTGTATTTCCAGAAGCGCCGTCGGCGCTTATGCAGCATGCTTCGATTTCTTCTTGCAGATGAAGCGATTGTCAGGCATAATTGCTTCATAAAATGAAGCGATTAAGGCCGAGCGCCCATCGCGCTCGGCATTCCGCGGCTGCCCTGATGGCAGCTGCTTCAGAGGCGATGATGAGCTACGTCTGGCAACAGGCCCAGTGGCCCAAGCTGAGCTGGCGAACGGAGCCGTTGCTGCCGTTAATCAGCCGGGCGCGCTTGGCGCAGGGAACATTCCTCACGCAGGTGGCTAGCCTAGGCCTGAAGCTGGGCCAGGAGGCTCGCGCCGAGATTTTAATCGAAGAAGCGGTTCAAACGTCTGCCATCGAGGGGGAACGACTCAACCGGGAATCGGTCAGATCCTCGGTGGCCAGGCGGCTGGGACTGTCAACGGCTGGATTGCCGCCCGCCACTCGTGCCGTGGATGGGTTGGTGGACGTGCTGCTGGAGGCCACGCAGCGGTATGACGCACCCCTGACTGCGGCACGGCTCAAGCGCTGGCAGGCGGCGCTGTTTCCAACCGGTTATTCAGGGCTGACGCGGATTCGAGTGGGGCAGTGGAGGGGCGCACAGCCCATGCAGGTGGTCTCGGGAGCCGTGGGTCGAGCCACCGTCTATTTCGAGGCGCCGCCGAGGGAGCGTGTGGAGCGCGAGATGCGGCAATTTCTGGCCTGGTGGAAGACGCGCACGAATCACGAGGAAGGCTTGTTGCGCGCGGGGTTAGCGCATTTTTATTTTGTGACCATTCATCCCTTTGAAGATGGCAATGGCCGCATAGCCCGCGTGTTGACCGAAATGGCCTTAGCGCAGGATGAACAGTTGTCGACGCGTTATTACAGTCTCTCCTCTCAGATTATGCGCGAACGAGATGATTATTACGATGCCTTGGAAGCGTGCCAGAAAGGCCGCGGGGATGTCACCGAATGGCTAATGTGGTTTTTGGGGTGCCATCTCCGCGCGGTGGAGGGGGCTGGGGCATTGATTGCGGATGTGCTCGCCAAAGCCGAGTTTTGGCAGCGTCATGGCCACCAAGAACTGAATGCACGGCAGCGGAAGGTCGTCAATCGGCTCCTGGATGCCGGAAAGAGGGGCTTCCAAGGAGGGTTGACGACTCGCAAGTATGTCTCCTTGGCCAAGGTGAGCCGGGTGACCGCGTATCGTGAAATCACGGAGCTCGTGCAGAGGGGCCTCCTCCGCCACAATCCCGCGAAGGGCCGCAGCGTAAGCTATGATCTCACGTGGCGCTCAGCCGGCATGGGTGAGCGTAGTCATGGAACATAACACACCGGCGCTGCCGGAGTGGCAGACGATGGAGGCCGAGGCGTTTGCCGCGCGCGTAAAAGACGGCGTAGAGCTGCTGGAGGCGGTGGCGGCGGATCGCGGGCTGTTGGCGAAACTGCCGGTCGCAATGCAGACGCACTTGCTCACCGCCGCGGGGCGCGCCTCAAAGCCCGACCACACCGGCCAGCGCGTGCTGTGGAGGGCGCTGCGGCACAAGCGGCAAGCGCGCGAGCGGGTGCTGCGCGCAGCCGATGAGCGCCTGCTCGATACGACCGGTATTCGGCGGCAGCGTCGGCACGCCGTGTTTCCCACGCCGATGCCGGGATCCAGCGCAGAACCGATGCCGTCTCCACACGGCACCCCCGCGCTCGAGGTGCGCGAAGCGCGGCCCTGCTACATCTGCAAAGCCCCGTATCGCCAGGTGCATCACTTCTACGACTCGCTCTGCCCCTCGTGCGCGGAGATCAATTGGCGCAAGCGCCACCAGACGGCCGATCTCTCCGGGCGCGTGGCGCTGGTGACGGGCGCGCGCGTGAAGATCGGCTACCAAGCGGTCATCATGCTGTTGCGGGCGGGCGCGCAGGTGATTGCGCTGACCCGTTTTCCGAAAGATGCCGTGGCGCGGTATGCGAAGGAGCCGGATTTCCCGCAGTGGGGGAGCCGGCTCGCGGTGTATGGCCTGGATCTGCGCCACACGCCCAGTGTCGAAGCGTTTGCCGCGCATGCGCAGCAGACGTATCCCCGGCTTGATTTCCTGCTGAATAACGCCTGCCAGACGGTGCGCCGCCCGCCGGGCTTCTATCAGCATCTCATGGACGGGGAGACCCGCCCGCTCGACGCGCTGCCGCTAGCCGCCCACGCATTGATTGCTCAGGACGGGCTGCAGCGCTCGGCCGCCTTGTCGCAGATTCCCTTGCTCGATGGCGACTTGGAGCGGGGTAACCAATTGTTTCCGGCCGGCCAGCTCGATGCGGATTTGCAGCAAGTGGATTTGCGCACGCGCAATAGCTGGCGCTTACCGCTAGCCGAGGTGTCGGCCATGGAGCTGCTGGAAGTGCACCTGGTGAATGCGGTGGCGCCGTTTATCCTCAACGCGCGCTTGAAACCGTTGATGCTGCGCCATCCCTCGAAGGACAAGCACATCGTGAATGTCTCGGCGATGGAGGGGCAGTTTTATCGCGCGGCGAAGACCGATAAGCACCCGCACACGAACATGGCGAAGGCGTCGTTGAATATGATGACGCGGACCTCCGCCGCGGATTACATCGCCGACGGCATTCATATGAACAGCGTGGATACGGGATGGATCACCGATGAAGACCCCGTGGCATTAGCCCAGCGCAAGCGGGAGGCGCACGGGTTCCATCCGCCCTTGGATGTGGTGGATGCGGCGGCCAGGATTTGCGATCCGATCTTTTCGGGGTTCTTGACGGGGGAGCATGTGTGGGGCCAGTTCTTGAAAGATTACCGCCCCACCCGTTGGTAGCCCGCCTCGAAGTCGTTGCAAACCCCCACGGAGCGTGTAAGATAGAACAATCCTATGAACAGGGTTGAGGTGAACACGGTGCAGCAGGTGGCGCGGTTGGCCCGCGTGCAGTTGGATGCCGCGCAGGAGGCGCGCTTTGCCGCGCAACTGGGCGAGATCCTCCAGTACGTGCAGCAGTTGCAATCGGTGCAAACCGACGGGGTGGAACCGACCAGCCACGTGGTGCCGCTGTCGAACGTGATGCGGCCTGACCAGCTCGCCCCCTCCACCGCGCCTGACGCGGTGGTGGCCCTGGCCCCCGCCCGGCACGGCCAGCTCTACAAAGTGCCCAAAATCATTGAATGAGCGAGGGCCTCACGCTCCACGAAGCGCGCCGCCGTCTCGACGCGGGCGAGCTGGATCCGCACACGCTGGTGGAGGAACTACTCTTACGCATCGCACGGCTCAACCCCACGCTGCACGCCTATGCCGCCGTCGACCCGGACCGGCTGCGCGCGCAGGCGGCCTCGCGCCTTCGCTCCGCCCCCCGCGGGCGGCTGTTCGGCCTGCCGATTGCCATTAAAGATAACCTCTGCATTCAGGATGAAGAGACGACGTGCGGCTCGCGCATCCTGAAAGGCTTCCGCCCGCCTTATTCGGCGACGGTGATCGAGCGCTTGGCGCAGGCCGGGGCGGTGCTCGTGCCGCGCGCGAACATGGACGAATTTGCGTTCGGCTCCTCCACGGAAACGTCCTGCTACGGCCCCACCAAAAATCCGTGGGATGTCACGCGGGTGCCGGGCGGCTCCAGCGGCGGCTCGGCCAGCGCGGTGGCGTCGGACTTGGCGATGGCCGCGCTCGGCAGCGACACCGGCGGTTCCATCAGGCAGCCGGCGGCGTTTTGCGGCGTGGTGGGCTTGAAACCGACGTATGGCCGGGTGTCCCGGTATGGGTTGATTGCGTTTGCCTCCTCGCTTGATCAGATCGGGCCGATCACGAAAGATGTGACCGACTGCGCGTGGCTGCTGTCGGTGCTGGCCGGGCATGATCCGCGCGACTCCACGTCAGCCCCGGTGGCGGTGCCGGATTACGTGGCGGCTCTCGGACAGCCGGTGACGGGGCTGCGCTTCGGCCTGCCGAAAGAATACGACGTGGAAGGCGGGTTGGATTCGGAAGTCAGGCGCGCGCTTGATGAGGCTGCGAAGGTCCTCGAGCGGCTGGGCATGCGGCGGGTGTCCATCAGCCTGCCGCACACGCGCTATGCGGTGGCAACCTACTACATTGTGGCCACCGCCGAGGCCAGCTCGAACCTGGCCCGCTACGACGGCGTGCAGTACGGCCATCGCGCCGCAACAAATGGCTCAAGCGAGAATGCATTGCTCACCATGTACCTGCGCACGAGGGAAGAAGGCTTTGGCGCCGAGGCGAAGCGGCGCGTGATTTTGGGGACGTACGTCCTCTCGCACGGCTACTACGACGCCTACTATCTCAAGGGGTTGAAGGTGCGCACGCTGATCCGGCGCGATTTTGAGCAGGCGTTTGCGCAGTGCGACGTGATCCTCACGCCCACCACGCCCACGGCGGCATTTCGCATCGGCGAAAAGCTGGACGACCCGCTGCAGATGTATCTCTCCGACATTTTCACCATCTCGGCGAACTTAGCCGGCGTGCCGGCGCTCTCCATGCCGTGCGGCTTCACCGTGGCGCGCTTGCCGATTGGGATGCAGGTGCTCGCGCCGCCGTTTGAAGAGACGCGCCTGCTCCAAGTGGCCCATGCCTATGAGCAGGCCACGGAATGGCACCGTCAGAAACCGGCCCTGCACTAACCCATGACGTACGAACCGGTGATAGGGTTGGAAGTGCACGTGCAGCTGGCGACGGCGTCGAAGCTGTTTTGCGGCTGCTCGGCGGCCTTCGGCGCGCCGCCGAATGCGCAGGTGTGCCCCGTGTGTCTGGGGCTGCCCGGCGTGCTGCCGGTGCTCAATTCAAAAGCGTTTGAATGGGGGATGAAAGTCGCGTGCGCCTTCGGCTGCTCGTTCACGCGCGTGATGAAATTCGACCGCAAGCAATATTTCTACCCGGATCTGCCCAAGGGGTATCAGATTTCCCAATACGATCAGCCGTTGGCGCAGCAGGGTCATTTGGACATTGCCATCGGCGGCGCGGCGAAGCGGATCCGCATCCAGCGCATCCACATGGAAGAAGATGCCGGCAAGCTGCTCCATGATGCGCGCGCGCCCGTCAGCTATGTGGACTTTAACCGCGCCGGCGTGCCGCTGCTGGAGATCGTGACTGAGCCGGACCTGCGCAGCCCGGACGAAGCGTACCAATATTTGCTGGAGCTCAAGGCCGTGCTTGAATATCTGGATGTGTCCACCTGCAACATGGAAGAGGGCAGCCTGCGCTGCGACGCCAACGTGTCGCTGCGCCCCGCGGGCCAAGACGCGTTGGGATCTAAAGTGGAGATCAAGAATCTGAACTCGTTCAAAGCGGTGAAAGCCGCCTTGGAGCACGAGATCGTGCGCCACACGGCGGTGCTGCAGCAGGGCGAGCGCATCCCGCAGGAGACGCGGCTGTGGAACGCGAAGACGCTGGTGACCGAAGTGATGCGCAGCAAAGAAGGCGCCTCCGACTACCGCTATTTTCCTGAGCCGGATTTGGTGCCCTTTGTCATCGAGCCGGCGATGGTCGAGCAGGCGCGGGCCTCGCTGCCGGAGCTGCCGGCCCAGCGGCGCGCGCGGCTGCAGCAGGCCTTCAGCCTCTCGGTCTATGATGCCCAGGTGCTGACGCAAGAGCGGACGCTGGCCGCCTTGTTTGAACAGACCGCCGCCCAGACCACCGACCCGAAACCCGTCGCCAACTGGATCATGGGGGATGTGCTCGGCTACGCCAACGCGCACGGCAAGACGGTGCAGGAGCTGGGGGTGCAGCCGGTGTGGCTGGTGCATTTGCTGGAGGCCATTGCGCAGGGCACGATTTCAGGCAAGATGGCCAAGGAACTGTTTGCGGAGTCGCTCGAGCAGCGCACAGATCCGCAGGCGATCATTCAGGAACGGGGCCTGCGGCAAATCGTGGATGTCGGACAGTTGGAGCAGCTCGCCGATGACGTGCTGGCGCAGCACGCGCCCTCGGTGGAGTCGTATCGCAAGGGGAAGTCCAACGCGTTGATGTTTTTGGTGGGGCAGTGCATGCGGCGTTCGCAGGGCAAGGCGAACCCACAGCAGATGACGGAGATTTTGAAACGCAAGCTGGATCGACTGAAGGAGGCTGTTTCATAAATGAAGAAACCGTGGATGGCAACCGCGTGGGGGGTGGGGGTATGCGCCGTCGTGCTGGTGGTGGCCATGCGCCCGAGCACGCTGCAGGCCAAGCGGTCTGAAGGCAACGACGCCTACTACAAGGAGTTGGACCTCTTCGGCGATGCGGTCAAGATCGTGCAGGAAGATTACGTCGAGGAAGCCGACGCCAAGCCGCTGATGTACGGCGCCTTGAAAGGGATGCTGGCCACGCTCGATCCCTACAGCCAATTCATGGACCCGGACAGCTACAACGAGTTGAAAGTGGAGACCGAAGGGCAATTCGGCGGGCTGGGCATCGAAATCACCATCAAGGACGAGTTGCTCACCGTCATCTCGCCCATTGATGACAGCCCCGCCGCCCACGTCGGGATGAAATCGGGCGACCGGATTATAAAAATTGACGGCGTGATCACCCGGGGCATCACGCTGCTTGATGCGGTGAAGAAACTGCGCGGAAAGCCGGGCACGCAGGTTAAGCTGACCGTGCTGCGGGAGGGGGAGAACGCGCTCAAAGAGGTGCTCCTCACGCGCGACAGCATCAAGATTCAAAGCATTCGAGACGTGCAGATGCTGGGGGAGACCATCGGCTACATCCGCCTCTCCGATTTTAGGGAAAACACCCCGAAAGATTTGGAAAAGGCGCTGGCCGATCTCAGGGCGCGGGGGATGGACAGCCTGGTGCTTGATTTGCGCAACGATCCGGGCGGGCTGCTGGACGTGGCGGTGACCACCGCCGAGGTCTTTTTGGATCGCCACCAGTTGATTGTGAGCACCAAGGGGCGGTTGAAGAATCAAAATATGGAATTTCGCAGCCGGCAGAAAGGGGAAGCCAGCGACCTCCCCCTGGTGGTGCTCATTAACGAAGGCTCGGCCTCGGCGTCTGAGATCGTGGCGGGGGCGATTCAAGATCATCACCGCGGGGTGATCATGGGCACGAAGAGCCATGGCAAGGCCTCGGTGCAGACGATCTTTCCGCTGAAAGATGGCAGCGCGCTGCGCCTGACAACCAGCAAATATTTTACGCCGGATGGCCGCTCGATCCATGGCCAGGGCATTCAACCGGATGTGCTCGTGCCGTTCCAGGAGCCGCCGGCCAAGAAGCCGGAGGAGGCGGAGCAGAAGGGACTCAACGCGGATGAGGTATTCGACGACGCGGAGCACAAGGAGCCTCGGGCCCCGACGAACAAGCTCGCCACGGACAATCAATTGGCGCGGGCGGTTGATTTATTGAAGGGGTTGAAAGTCTACCGACAGGCGAAGCCGGCGACACCATAGCTCGCGGATCGCGTGGAGCGGATAGCGGATAGGGAAACATGGTACGCGTGTTAGGGATTGAAACCTCATGCGATGAGACGGGCATCGGGCTTGTCGAGGACGGACGGCGCATCCGCTCGAACGTGGTGGCCTCCAGTCAGCAGTTCCACAGCCGCTACGGCGGCGTGGTGCCGGAGATTGCCGCGCGCGTGCACGTGGAAGTGATTTGGCAGGTGCTGGAGGATGCGCTCGAGCAGGCCGGCTGCACGCTCAACGAGGTGGATGCGATCGCGGTGACCCAGGGGCCTGGGCTGCCCGGGGCGTTGCTGATCGGGGTGGCGTTTGCGAAGGGATTGGCGCTGGCGCTGGATCGTCCGCTGGTCGGCGTGGAGCATCTGGCCGCGCATTTGCATGCCGGGCAGATGGTGGAGGAGACGCTGGAGCCGCCCTATGTTGGACTGGTGGTGTCCGGCGGGCATACGCTGCTGTGCGTGGTCCATCCGGATCAGCGGTTCGAGCTGATGGGTGAGACGAAGGATGACGCGGTGGGCGAGGCGTTTGATAAGGTGGCCAAGCTCTTAGGCCTGGGCTATCCCGGCGGGCCGCTCATCGATCGGCTCTCCGACGAGGGGCAGCGCGCGGCAGTGGCTTTTCCACGGGGCGGGGCCAAGGATGGATTTGATTTTAGTTTTAGCGGATTGAAAACGGCCGTGTACCAGTACATCAAAAAACAGTCGATAGTCGATAGTCGACAGTCGATAGAACGAGCGGAGATTGCGAATATTGCGGCCAGTTTTCAGGAGGCGGCGGTGGAGATGGTCGTGACCAAGGCCGTTCGAGCCTGCCAGCGAACCGGCTTGAAGACCTTGGTGCTTGGGGGGGGTGTGGCGGCGAATCGCCGGCTGCGTGAGCGCGCAGCACAGGAGGGGCACGCCCGCGGGCTGCAGGTGATTGTGCCGCCGCCGCATCTGTGCGTGGATAACGGAGCGATGATCGCCGGGTTGGCGTTTGAGTATCTGCGCCGGGGCCGCCGGTCGTTGCTGTCGATGAATGCGGATCAGAGCCTGCCATTGGGCGGAGGAGTGCATTAGCCATGTCGAACTGGGTGGTGATTCATCGGCTCATCGTCACGGCGCTGTTAGCCGGCTGGATTGGGTATGAGCGGGAGCGGCAGGGACGGGCGGCCGGCTTGCGCACGCATATTCTCGTGGCCCTGGGATCGTGCTTAGTGATGCTGACGGCGCTTGATCTGATGGAAGCGTTGGCCGGCCGGGTGACGATCGACCCCACTCGCATGGCGGGCCAGGTGGTCAGCGGTATCGGATTTTTGGGCGCTGGAACGATCTTGCGTTCCTCTGCCTCAATCCTCGGCTTGACGACTGCGGCCAGTTTATGGGTGGCCGCCGGCATTGGGTTGGCGGTAGGCAGCGGCTTCGTGGTGGGCGCGGCCATGACGACGGTCTTAGTGCTGGTGGTGTTGGTGGGGCTCTCACGGTGGGAGCGGCGTTTTTCCAAGGGGGATGTGGCGAACCAACAAGGAGGCGAACATGGCACTACGACGAACTCCTGAAGAAGAGAAGCAGACTCGGCTACTGGAAGTCGATGCCGCCATGACCGGCACGCTCAGCTTTAAGGATCCGGTCAATCTCCAAATTAACGGGCAATTCGAGGGCGCGTTGGAAACGAAAGGCACCCTCTCCATCGGCGAGCGGGCACAGGTGAAAGCCACCATCAAGGGCGAGGATATTCACATTGCCGGCACGGTGGAAGGGCCGGTGACGGCGACGCGGCGGATTGAATTGCAGCCGACCGCTCGGGTCACGGGGAAATTGTCGACGCCGCGCCTGTCGATCCAAGAAGGGGCGGTGTTTCAAGGCACGTGCGACATGTCAGCACTTCCAGGCGGGGAGGGGGCCTCGATGGCGATGGAGGAGCTCGCGCTCTATTTGGAAGTGGACACCGCCACCATTGTGGAGTGGGCCACGTCGGGCCGCTTGCCGGCCCAACAGGTGAACGGGCAATGGCATTTTGACCGACGACGCATTGAAGAGTGGCTCGCCAAGGAGAAGGCTCGGTAACAGCGGACGATGGAAAAGTTGTGGACGACGACCGAGGTGGCGGAGTGCCTTCGGATTGCCGAAGGGGATGTGGAGCAGCTGGTGCGGCAGGGCCGATTAACCGCCTATCGCTTGGGTGGAAAGTTCTTGCGGTTCCGTCCTGATGAGGTGAAAGCCCTGCACGGCGTCATCCCTCCGAGAGACTCGGACTTTCCGGCCGCACCGGCGACTCATCGTCGTCCCTGGCAACAACGCCTGCACGATACGCTCTACTTTTATGATTTCTACATCTTCTCCTCCGCGCTGCTGGTCTGTCTGGTCCTGTATCTGATCTCGTCCAGTTGAACGCGAGATGGTCAGCGAAGAGCGCCTTCGTCGATGGTTGCGCGAAGTGCGTCAGGGCCGCCGGTCCGTCACGACGGTGGTCAATCAGCTCAAAACGCTCCCCTACGAGTCGTTGGGCTTTGCGCGATTCGACACCCACCGACGCCTTCGGCGCGGCCTGCCGGAAGTCGTGTTGTGCGAAGGCAAAACGTCCGCGCAGCTTCTGCAGCTCTGCCGGCGGCTGATGCGCCATCGCGAATTGCTCCTGCTCACCCGCCTGTCGCATGAGGCCGCCGCCGTGCTGCAGCGCGCCGTGCCGGGCGTGCGGTATGAGCCGCTCGCGCGCCTGGGCTATTGGGCGCCTGTGCGGCGGCGCCACGCGCTCCGCGGCTTGGTGATCGTCGCCAGCGGCGGCACCGCCGATCTGCCGGTGGCCGAGGAAGCGGCGCGCACGCTCGAGCTGCTGGGCAGCCGCACGGTGCGGTTGTATGATGTCGGCGTGGCGGGCATTCACCGGCTGCTGGAGGCGTTTGACACGCTGCAGCGCGCGCGGGCAATCGTGGCGGTGGCGGGCATGGAAGGGGCGCTCGCCAGCGTGGTGGCCGGGCTGGTGCGCTGTCCGGTGGTGGCGGTTCCGACGAGTGTCGGCTACGGCGCGCACTTTGCCGGCGTAGCCCCGCTGTTGACGATGCTGAATAGCTGCGTGCCGGGCATTGGCCTCGTGAATATTGATAACGGGTTTGGGGCGGGCTATCTGGCGCATGTGATCAATTACACCAGATGAGCACTTCTATTCGTTGTCGGTCTTACCTGCGGCCGGGAACCGTCGTGCCATCCGCGGCCTGCCGTTTGAAGGGCCGCTCGATGCGACTCGAGCCGGGTGAAGGAGTGGACTGGCACACCACCGGCGCTCGCGAAGAGGTGCTGATCCTCCTTGTCGGGGCGATTCGCGTAGAACTCATGCCACACCGCCGGCCTCGCACGAGCCTGACACTGTCCGCGGGTCGCTGCGCGTTCCTGCCGCGCCGCGTGCGTCACCGCGTGGTGAATCGCTCGCGCCGTGTGGCACGATATCTGTATATCACAGGCTAGATGGACGCACTCCACCAGCGTCGTGACAGTGTGCTCGCGCGCGTGAAGGCGATGGGGGTGGCGAGCGCGCAGCAGGTCGAACAGGCCCAGCAGGAACAAGCCAACACGCAGGAGCGCATGGGCGCAGTGCTGGTGCGCCTGGGCCTGCTGCGCGATCCTGACAGCGGGAAACGCCTCATCCCTCAGTTGGGCTGGATGCCCAAGCCCGTGGACCCCGCTGACGTGCAGGAGGCCGCCCTGCAGCGGCTGCCCAGCAGCGTGTGCCGCGCGCATCGGGTGGCGCCGATCCGCGAAGAGCCGTCCGGCCGTGTGGTGTTGGCGACGGATGATCCGCTCACGATCCTCGCAGAGGCGTGGCTGCAGCGACAGTGCCAGGCGGACGTGGAGATTGTGCTGGTGGCGGAACGCGATCTGGAGCGGCTGCTCGCACGGCTCGACCAGCAGCCGTTTCCCATCGCCGCGCCTTCGGGACCCCGCCAGGCCGACGATCCCACCACCTCCCGCGCATTCGTAGATACTGCGCGTCGCGCAGAGCCGCCTGTGGCGGCTGCGGGAGGCGGTGTGGACGAGCCGATTATTCAACTGGTGGATTCACTGCTCAACGAAGCGGTGACCAGCCGGGCGAGCGACGTGCACATCGAGCCGTTGGCCGATCGGGTCAAGGTGCGGTATCGCATCGACGGGGTGCTGCATGATGTGAACACGCCGCCCAAGGCGCTGCAAGGGCCGATAATCAGCCGCATCAAAATTATGGCGGGGTTGGATATTGCCGAAAAACGGATGCCCCAAGACGGCCGGCTGCAATTGAACGCCGCGCACAGTCCGCTGGATGTGCGCGTGTCCACCTTGCCCGCACTGCATGGCGAGTCAATCGTCATGCGGTTGCTGGATCGCAGCCATGCTGTGCAGGGGCTGGAGGAACTCGGCCTGGCCGCACAGGACCAGCAGCAGTGGGAACAGCTGGTGCGCCGGCCGTATGGCATGGTGCTGGTGACCGGCCCCACCGGCTCCGGCAAAACCACGACGCTGTATGCGACCCTGGTGATGCTGAACCAACCGAGCCGGAAGCTGATTACCGTGGAGGACCCGGTGGAATATCGGCTCTCCGGAGTCAACCAAGTGCAGGTAAAATCTTCCATCGGGCTGACCTTTGCGGCAGGCTTGCGCGCGATGCTGCGCCAAGCCCCGGATGTGATCATGGTGGGGGAGATCCGCGATCAGGAGACGGCGCAAATCGCGGTGCAGGCGGCCCTCACCGGCCATCTGGTGTTCTCGACGCTGCACACCAACGACGCCCCGACGGCGATCACCCGGCTGATCGACATGGGCATCGCGCCATTTTTGGTCGCCTCCACCATTCAAGGCGTGATGGCGCAGCGGCTCGTGCGGCGCATCTGTCCGGCATGCCGGATCACCCGTGCGCCTACGCCGGAGGAGCAGATGTTTCTGGGCGAGCCCTTCGCAACCGACGTCGCGGAAGGGCGCGGCTGCGAGGCGTGCCGCCAGACCGGCTACGCCGGGCGGGTCGGCATTTATGAACTGCTCGTCCTGAGCGATCCGCTGCGCCACCTGGTGATGAGCAAGAGCCAGGCCTCGCGGCTGCGCAAGCAGGCGGCCCAGGAGGGCATGCGGACGTTGCGCGACGACGGCCGCCGAAAGATGCGCGAAAGACAAACGACGATGAGCGAAGTGTTGCGTGCCACGCCGGATGTCAGTTAAACGATGAGCGAACCCATATTGAACGTGCCGTCGCTCCAAGAGGCGTTCGCCGCCGTGCAGGGGGTGAGTGCGGAAGCCGCCAAAGACAGCGCAAAGCTGCGGGAGTTGGCCAGCCAAGCGCCGGTGATCCGATTGGTGGATCAGATGCTGGCCGAAGCGGTCAACCGTCGCGCCTCCGATATTCATGTGGAGGGGCTGGAGGAGTCCGTCAACATCCGCTATCGCGTGGACGGCATCTGCTATCAAGTCGCCCAGCCGCCGAAATCCCTGGCGCTGGCCATCGCCTCGCGCCTGAAGATCCTCGCGAACCTCGATGTGGCTGAATCGCGCCTGCCGCAAGACGGCCGCGTGCTGATCACCCATGAGCAGCGGCAGATCGACTTGCGCGTGTCGACCTTACCGACAATTTGCGGCGAAAGCATCGTGTTGCGCGTGCTGGACAAAGGCACGCTGAATAAAACGCTCGATCAGCTCGGCATGGAGGCGTCGACCCAGCGCCTGTTGGACGGTTTGATCCGTCGGCCGCACGGCCTGGTGCTGGTGACCGGCCCGACAGGCTCCGGCAAAACCACGACGCTGTATGCGTGTTTGACGCGCTTGAATAGGCCGGAGGTGAAAATCGTCACCACCGAAGATCCGGTGGAGTACGACATTCCCGGGTTGGTGCAGGTGGCGATTAACCAAAAAATTTCGCTCGATTTTCCAACCTGCCTGCGCTCGATCCTCCGGCATGATCCCGACATCATCATGGTCGGGGAGATTCGCGATATGGAAACCGCCCAGGTGGCGGTGCAGGCGGCCCTCACCGGCCATCTGGTGTTCTCAACACTGCATACCAACGACGCCCCTGGTGCGGTGACGCGGTTGCTGGACATGGGGGTGGAGCCGTTCTTGATCACCTCAACAGTGACCGGCGTGCTGGCCCAGCGGCTGGTGCGGATGCTCTGTCCTGCGTGCCGCGTGCCGCGCGAGCCATCCACGCTGCCGCCGAATGCCTCCACCCTTGTGATGGCGGAGGCGAATGAAGCGGCACCTCGACTGATGGAGGCCAAAGGCTGTGACGCGTGTGGGGGCTTAGGGTTCCGGGGGCGGGCCGGTTTGTACGAGCTGCTCGTGCTGGATGAAACGATTCGGCCGCTGGTGCTGGAGCGCGCCAGCCTCAGCACGCTGCGCGAGGCCGCGCGCAAGGCCCCGGCCCCGGGGCAGGCGGGCATGCGCACGCTGCGCGAAGGAGGGCTCGCGAAGGTGCGGGCAGGGGAGACGACGCTGGAAGAGGTGCTCAGGGAGACGCAGGACTATGATTAATCATAATTCCGCATTCCGCATTTCAAAAAAGGGGTTTACGCTCGTGGAGCTGCTGGTGGTGATTGCGATTTTGGGCATCCTGATGAGCTTGGTGACGGCAGGCGCGCAGGCCGCGCGCCGCAAAGCCGCAGTCACCAAGTCGAAGGCGATGATCGCCGGGTTGGAGACGGCGATTGCCATGTATCAAGCGGATATGGGCGCGTATCCGCCCTCCGGGAATCAGCCGCTGGTGCAATCGCTCTCGACCGATCCGAACGACCCCGACTGGACGGGGCCGTATCAGGAATTCAAACAAGACGAGCTGGTGAATGGAAAGTTGATCGATTCCTGGGGCAAGCCGTATGTCTATGTGTCCACCACCGGCGGCTCGCCCAAGCATCGGACGAATTCGTACGATCTCTATTCGCTCGGCCCCAACGGCCAGGACGACGACGGCACGCAGGATGACATCTTCAACTGGTAAATGGGGAGCGCGGCGTTCGGAGTGCGGAGTTCGTTCTTTTAAATTCCGCATTCCGCATTCCGCATTCCGCATTTCAAGAAGGGGATTCACTCTTATCGAGCTGCTGGTCGTGATGGCCATCATGGGCATGCTCGTGGCCACGAGCATGCCGGCCCTGTCGCGCTACGCCGGCCAGGTGCGCTTGAAGGCGGCCGCGCGCGAGACGGTCGGCTTGCTCTCGCTGGCGCGCAGCCTGGCCATCGGCTCGCGCCAACCGCGCACCGTCGTCATCAATGCTGCGCAGCACACGCTCTTCATTCAGGAAACCGCGCAGACGCAGCCGCGCCTCGTGCGGCTGGCCTCCTCGGTGACGGTAGAGGCGACCGCGCGCGGTGAGCCGATCCAGTCATTAGTGTTCAAGCCCACGGGTGCCTTAGACGCCGCGGGCGCGGTGACGATCGTCCTGTCCAGCGGTCCCCGCAGCCAGACCGTCACCATCGCCTCCACCACCGGCTCCCTCTCCGTGCAATAACTACCGGAGAGCTCGAAGGGCGCGCGCTTGTTTGGGTTTAGGAACGACTCGCAGGAGGAACAACTGTTCGCCCATACGCCGGTAGAACACGCGGAAGGTTCCAGAGCTGAGTTGCCACAGGCTAGGGGAGAAACCGTGCAGTCTTTTGAGTTGGCCGAGCGGGATGTGTCCCTTTGCTAAACGGAGCACGTCCTCTTTGACGCGTTGTCTTGCGTCGTGCTGAATATTGAGAAGATCGCGTTCGGCGTGCCGAGTGAGGACCAGCTCAAGCGGCGTGGGCGCGTCGCTCATGCTCAAGGAATTCGCGCCACGTCACCACCCGCCCCGCCCGAATATCCGCTTCTGCTTCGGCAATCATCCGCCGAAACGCCCGACTATACTCCATGTCCAATTCCTCCATGCCATTCTCATCCATAGGGATGAGGGCCGCGGTTGGCTTGCCATGACGCGTCACCACGATAGGGTGTCCGTTGTGCACTTGCCGCAGCAACTGATTGGCATGATTCTTAAGTTCCACCGTGTTCACCGTTTTCATCTTGTCCCTCCTTATTAGATAGCTCTTTTTATGGCTATTTCAAGCATAGCCGATTTCATTCATCCTGTCAACCTTGACGCCTCTTCGCCCCATCAGGCATACTTCCTTGGAGTACATTTACGCAACCTTAAGCGAAGGAAGCAGTTCCTTTCATGCCCTCAGCCAGGAATCGACGCCCGATGGCGCGCGCCCCCATGGCCACCTGGGCCCTCGTCTGGGCCCTGAGCGCCGGCTTCCTGCTCGCGTTAATCCCCCTCCAGCGCGGCGCCGCCGCGCTCTTGAAGGAAGACACCGCCGCTCAACCCGCGCAGCCGGATACGTCTGCTGAGCTATCGGAGCGCGGACCGGACGATCCACAGACGCCGCCCCGTCCAAAGAAGGCCGCCTACGCGGCTGACCGACTCATCGTCAAATACAAAGACTCGGTGGAGGAATGCGTTCACTGTCTCCTGAAAGCCCGCGGGCAGTTCAAGGCCGCCACGACTGATCGCTCCGACTCCCTTGATGCGCTCCATGCGCGATTCAAGGTCAAAGCCGCCAAGCCGGTGTTTCGCACGGAAGACGAGGAAGCGCACCTGCCCAAAGGCCGCGGTAACGGCGTTGCATTCGCCGCTCTGAAGCAGCACGACCAAGATCGCGTCGAAGTCGTCAAGCGCAAGTTTCCTCAGCGCAACCGGCGCGCGCCGAAGAACGCGACCATCCCAGACCTGCACCACGTCTATGTCCTCGAGCTTGAACCCGGAGCGAACATCGACGAAGCGGTGGCCGCCTTCTCTGCCGATCCGCATGTCGAATACGCCCAGCCGGACTACTTGGTCGAAGCCAACTGGGTCCCGAATGATCCGTACTATTCCTCCAGCAACTCCTGGGGCCAAGGCTATGACGACCTCTGGGGCCTCAAGAAAATCCACGCCGAAGAGGCCTGGGATCTTACGAAAGGCGAAGGTGTTGTGGTGGCGGTGGTGGATACCGGCGTAGATTATACCCATCCGGACCTGGCCGCCAACATCTGGACCAATCCCGATGAAATCCCCAACAACGGTATCGATGATGATCATAACGGCTATGTGGATGATGTGCGGGGGTGGGATTTCATCAGTTGCGTAACGTTTGATATTGATGGAAATTGTATCGAACCTAGAGAACCTGATAACGACCCAATAGATAGATTTGGCCATGGGACGCATGTCTCCGGAACGATTTCCGCCGTTGGTAATAATGCCACGGGCATTATTGGCGTGGCGCCCCAGGCGACGATCATGCCTTTGAAGGGACTCAATGACCAAGGGTCTGGTGTGACCGAGGAATTGGCAAAGGCTCTTGTCTATGCCGCCATGAACGGTGCGGATATTCTCAGTAATAGCTGGGGATGTTACACTCGATGTCCTTCAGATCCCGCCGTAGAAGAGGCCGTCGACATGGCATACGCGCTTGGAGTCGTGGTCGTTTTTGCGGCTGGCAATTCCAGTGACGATGCGGCCTACTATAGTCCACAGAATATGGCGCAGGTCATCACTGTAGGAGCCACTGATTCTAATGATCAACAGGCAGGATTCTCTAACTGGGGTACCGGCGTGGATGTATCGGCCCCAGGGGTTGACGTCCTTTCTCTCAAAGCCCCAGGCACCACGTTTGGAATTCCGGTAGGGGACTCGTATCTCGTAGCGAACGGGACTTCAATGGCCTGCCCACACGTCGCAGGATTAGCGGCACTTGTCGTATCCGCCTATCCAACGATACCGAATTACGAGGTGGAAGCTAGAATCGTGAGTGGGACCGATTCCATTACGACTTCCGAGCCGTTGGGTAGTGGAAGGATCCATGCCTCTCGAACGTTATCGCAACCGGCTGAGCCTCATCTGATCTTTGCTGACGTTACCATAGATGATAGCTCGGGTAACCACAACGGACAGCTCGATCCCGGAGAGAAGATTCGATTGGCTGTCACATTGAAAAATACCTGGCGTGATGCCCTTGGCGTCCAAGCGACGTTAGAAACGAACGACCCCTATGCAACCATCAGTCAAGCGACCGCATTCTTCGGAGATATCAGGTCTGGAGAAAAGGCAGCTAACCTCACCACGCCTTTTGTTTTTTCAGTTGGCCAGAATGCGCCTGTAGGTCATCAACTTCATTTCACGCTGAATGTTGTCGCCAACGATGCTCAATATCACGCCTTGCTTGAAATTGTAGAGACGCTGCCCATCCCCTATAAAGCTGGCTGGCCATTCGTGGCTGAATTTGAGGCAGCGGCTGAACTCCAACAAGGAATCCGCAGCATGACATCTTCTCCTGTAGTCGGCCAGCTTGATGGAGATAGGGAGCTTGAGGTGGTCATAGGGGCAGAGCAGGATTCGGGAGGAAAACTGTATGTCTTGAACCATGATGGAACGGTCGTGCCAGGCTGGCCCAAAGTTTTTGGGACAGACTTCACTTCGTCCATCGATTCGTCACCGGCCTTAGGCGATCTTGATGGGGATGGCAATGTCGAAGTGGTGGTAGCATCACGTCATGGCCTCTTGTATGCTTTTCATCGAGACGGCACCTTGGTCGCGGGTCGGTGGCCCGTTGCAATGAACGGTTACTCGAGTTCTTCTCCCGCCTTGGCCGATGTTAACCATGATGGAACACTGGAGGTCTTTATTGGAGCGGGTGGCTTCGTGTATGGTTTCAGCCATGATGGGTCTCCTCTGGCCGGTTGGCCACAGACTATCACAGGCTCCATCTCCGGTTCGCCAGCTATCGCTGATCTAGGTGGAGATGGAGAATTGGAGATTGTGATTGGTGCAACGCAGGAAAGAAAAATCTATGCATGGCATGACGATGGTTCATTGGTTGCTGGTTGGCCTGTCAATTTATTGAACTACGTTGCGCCTGGATCGGCCGAAGGTTACTATTCGATGATTCCTTCTTCCCCAGCAATCGGCGATATAGATCACGACGGTCATCTGGAAGTTGTTATTGCGGCCCGAGAGGATGCTAAGTTACAAGATCATGTTTTTGTATTTCGCGATGATGGGACTCTCTATCCTGGATGGCCACACAGTACAACCCTTCAAGGTGTGGGACCGTTTTCATCGCCGGTTCTTGGCGATGTTGATGGGAATGGGAATCTAGAAATCGCTATTGCCAGTGGATGGTTTGTGCAGGGTCAAAGCATCATGACCAACATCTGGCTCTGGCATCACGATGGCCGCCCTGTCGATCATTGGCCGAGAGTCGTTCGCGGAATGGTGTTTGCCTCTCCCATCATTGCGGATATCGATGGCGATGGAACCCCGGAGATCATGGTCAATACATTCAGCCGCACAATCGGTCCGGATGGTGCTGAGAATGACGGAGAGGGCAGTATCTATGCATGGCACGGTGATGGTTCATTGGCTGGCGGATTTCCCATCGATCTTCATGAATGGATGGACTCAACACCGGCCGTGGCAGATGTGGATGGGGATGGGAACCTCGAACTCATTGCTGAGTCGTATCACAAACTTAATGTTTGGGGTTTGTCTGGCCAGCTCAACGCATCTGTTTTGCCATGGCCCATGTTCGGCCACGATCCGCAACATACCGGATATTATGTGTTACCCAACCACCCTCCACACTTTACCTCGATAGGAAACAAGACCGTTCAGGAAGGCCAGCTCCTCAACTTCACAGTTTCCGCTGTCGATCCGGATGGTCATCCATTGACCTACAACGCGACTGGATTGCCGGAAGGGGCGACATTCATCGGACAAACGTTCAGTTGGACGCCGGCGTATTGGCAGGCGGGGGAGTACTTGGTGACGTTTACGGCCAGCGATGGGCAGGGCGGGGAAGATACCGAGACGATCACGATCACCGTGCAGGATGTCCCGTTGCAAGTAATGAGCCTCACGGATGCGCCGGATCCGTTCAGCCCGAATGGGGATGGCACGAAGGACACGGTGACGATCAATGGGGCCTTCGACCGCCCGGTGGACTGGCGGCTGGTCACGGTGGTGATCAACCAGGGCCCCAGCCGAGTCTTTAGCTTTCCCGCCGGGCCGGCCACCGCGGTGAGTGCGCTGTGGGATGGCAAAGACCAGGCCGGTGTCCTTCAGCCAACGGGTGTCTATCCCTATTACCTCGCGGGCGGCGTGACCAGTACCGGGGAACAAGCGCAGCAGAGCGGCACCGTGACTCTCGACACCACGGCCCCCACCATCACCAACGTTTTTCCTCCATTGGGCACCGCAAGCACTCCCTACACCACCACGAATCGCTACGTGGGTTTCAGCGCCTCGCTGGCCGATAATGCCGCCTTGAAAGAAGCCAAGCTATTCCTCGACGGCGTGCTGGTCAAAACCCAGCCGCTGACCGGCCAGACGGCCACCGTCTTCTACACCCCAGCAACCGCCCTGAGCTACACCACCCACACCTACCGCCTGGAGGTGCGGGACTTCAGTAATAACCTTACGACTATCTCCCGCAGCTTCATCGTCAAGAGTTCCATCCCCAAGCCACCCCCGCCGCCGCCTCGGTAGATTCTCCTGCAGCAGAACAACGGCTCGTTGGTGAAGTTCATCTCACAACCCTTGCAGGAAGTGGGCTTGCGTGCTAGACTCTAGGCAGTGAGGAAGCCATGCTGAAGCGGACGACCATCAAAGCAAACATTCCGGTGATCTACCTCAAGGAAGGCGAGGCGTTCATGTGCTACTCGCCGGCCTTCGATTTGGTCAGCCACGGCGATTCATTTGAAGATGCCCAGCGATCGTTTACGCAGACCCTGAAGCTCTTCATGGAGCACGTCAGCAAAAAGGCTACATGGGAAGCTGTGCTGAAAGAGCACGGGTGGGAGAAGGTCAAGCACGAGTGGAACCCGCCCCGCGTCATTGGTCAAGATAGCAAAGCTATCGAGATTCCAGCGTTTGCGTAATCAGTGGCCGCTCTTCGTCCTCTTCATTACAAAAAATTTGAGCAGTTCCTTATCCACATCGGTTGTCATCTTGTTCGTCAGGAAGGCGATCACCGCGTGTGGGACCGAGCTGATCTGCTTCGGCCTGTGATCGTTCGGACGAAGAAAGACTTGCCGATTTTCGAAATCAAGAGCAACTTACGGACCCTGCGGATCAGTACGCAGGAATACCTCAATCTATTGGAGCAGCTCTGATGTTGGTTGGGTTAGCTTTGTAGGGGATGCTTCCGGTGATTCTGATTGACGAGGGGAGGGAGGGCGTGGTAGACTCAGCGCGAATGGACAGCAGGGTGTACTGCAGACTTGCTGTGGCGACGATCGCCTGCCTGAGTGCCTTCCACGTTGACGCCTTTGCCACCGGGCTTCGTGACGAGGCCGTGACGTATCGCGAAGCAGGCTACGAGCGCCAGCAGCAAGGAGACCTCGACGGGGCGCTCGCCGCCTATCAGAAAGCTGCCGAGCTTGATCCCTCGTATCCGGTGCCGCACAACGACGTCGGTATCATGTATGAGCAGCGGGGCGATGTGGAGCGGGCCAAGCAAGCGTATGAGCGCGCCCTGGCGATTGACCCGAACTATCTGGACGCGCACGCCAACGCCGCCTTGTTGGCTGAACAGTTGGGCGACAAGACGGCCGCCATCTCCCATTGGTTGAAACGCTATCAGCTCGGCACAACCGATGATGTTGGGACCGCGCGCGCCGGGGAGCATTTAGCGGCCCTGGGTGTTGCGATGGATTCCAGCCTCAAAGGCCAGATGGCTAGTCAGCGCCATGTGGAAGAGCAAGAGTTCCAGGCCCACGAACAGACCTTGAAAGACTATGAGGCGGTAACCAAGAGGTGGCGCAACCCCTAAGCGTTTAGGCTGGTTTCACCCGCACGTTCTACGGCACGAGCATTCCTTCTTACCGCACACTCATCTAAGCGCATGGCCCCACGGGCCTTTCTGATTGATGGCACCGCCTGCTGCTATCGTGCGTTCCATGCGATTCGGTCGCTCTCGACCTCGGATGGACGCGCCACCAACGCGGTCTACGGCGTGGCGACGATGCTGCAGGCCTTGCTCCAGAAAGAGCATCCGGACTATTTCGCGGTCGCCTTTGATGTGGGCAAGCCCACGTTCCGGCACAAGCAATTTGAGGCGTATAAAATCCAGCGCAAGCCGATGCCGGACGGCTTGATCGGCCAACTGCCGACGATCAAAACGCTGCTGGCGGCGTATCGGATTCCGATGTTCGAGCGCGAAGGCTATGAAGCCGAGGATGTGCTGGCCACCATCGCCAAGCAGTTGGTGGCCGAAGGCATTAAGGTGTTTCTCGTGACGGGCGATAAGGATCTGTTGCAACTGGTGACCAATGATGTGGCCGTCTATGACCCCATGCGTGATCACGGCACCGTGCTCGATGCGGCCGCCGTCACAGCGCGCTATGGCGTCGCCCCGGAGCAGGTGGTGGAGGTCATGGCGCTGATGGGCGACGAGATCGACAACATCCCCGGCGTGCGCGGCATCGGGCAAAAGACCGCCTCGCAGTTGATTCAGCGCTTCGGGAGCGTCGCACAGCTCTACGCCCGCCTGGATGAGGTGCACAGCCCGGCCCAGCGAAGCCGTTTGGAAGACTCTCGAGAGCAAGTGCAGCTCGCGCGCGCACTCGCCCGTATTGATGCGGCCGTGCCGATGACCGTGCGCGCGGAGGAGCTGAAGGTGCGCGAGCCGGATTGGCCCGCCCTGCGCGCGCTGTTGCGCGAGCTGGAATTTAAAAAAATGCTGCATGCGGTGGATGAACACGCCCCGGCTCCCGCCGGCCCAGATAAGACGGTGCACGTCGTGAAGACCGAACGCCAGATGGACGCGTTGCAGGCGCTCCTTCGCGGCGCCGACCGAGCCGGCACCATCCTCGCTGGCGAGGAAGTGCCGCGCGCTGCGGAGCGCGCGGCCGACGCGACGGCCATCATGTGCTGGCCGACTTGCGCCGAGCATGGCGAGGCGGCGCAAGAGTCTGCGGATGCCGTCGTGCTCGCGCTGGCGGTTGACGGCCAGGAAGCCTGGGTGCTGCGGCTGGATCGCCGCGCGGCTGAACAAACGCCGTGGCGCGGGCTGGTGAAGTGGCTGGCTGATCCTTCCGCCCGCAAAATCGGGCACGATCTGAAAACGGCGACGCGGCGGCTGGCTCGCCTGGGGCTGTCGCTGGAAGGCCTCAGCGGCGATACGATGATTGCGGCGTACCTGCTCAACCCGGCGCGGACCGAACAGCGCTTGACCGATCTGACCGATGAATACCTGAGCCTGCAGTTGCGCGAGCCGTTTCAGGCCGTGACCCCTCGGGCCCACGGCGCTCAAATAGAATGTCCGGCGGAACTCTCCGGCGATGCTGCGCAGGCGTGCGGCCGCGCGGTGTGCGTGGTGCCGGCACTCCATGCGACGTTATGGGAACGGCTGCAGGCCGCCCAGATGACGTCGCTCTACACCGACTTGGAACTGCCGCTGGTCACCGTGCTGGCGCGCATGGAACAGACGGGCATCGCGGTCGATGTGCCGTATCTGGCGAGCCTGCACGCCTCGATGCGCGCGACCCTGGAGCGCCTCACACAGGACCTGTATCGGCTGGCCGGCGCCGAGTTTAATTTGAACTCGCCGAAGCAACTGGCCCAGGTGCTGTTTGAGCGGTTGAAGCTGCCGGTGATCAAGCGCACCAAGACCGGCCCCTCCACCGACAGCGAGGTGCTCGGCCGCTTGGCCGCCCAGCATCCGCTGCCGAAGCTGTTGATGGACTACCGCGAGCTGTCCAAGCTCGTCTCCACCTATGTCGAGGCGCTTCCGAAGCTGGTCAACCCGCAGACGGGCCGGATTCACACCTCCTTGAATCAAACGGCCACCGCCACCGGGCGGTTGTCCTCCAGCGAGCCGAATCTCCAGAATATTCCGATTAAAACCGAGCTGGGCCGGCAAATCCGCAAGGCGTTCATCCCAGGCGAAGCCGGCTGGGTGCTGGTGGCGGCCGACTATTCGCAGATTGAATTGCGCATCCTCGCGCACCTGTGCGGCGATGAGCGGCTGCGGGAAGCGTTTGCCGCCGGGCAGGACATTCATCGGCGCACCGCGTCGCTGATCTATCGTATTCCGGAAGCCGAGGTCACGCCGGAGATGCGCAGCGCGACAAAGGTGACCAACTTCGGCATCATCTACGGCATGAGCGCGCACGGCCTCTCGCGCGAGCTCGGCATTCCGCACGAAGAAGCGACGGCGTTCATGGACGCCTACTTTCAGCACTATCCGAAGGTGCGCGCGTTTTTCGACACGCAGATGGCGCAGGCGCAGCGCGATGGCTACGTGCACACGCTGCTGGGCCGCCGCCGGTATCTGCCGGAGGTCAACAGTCCGGATCCGATGATCCGGCAGCTCGGCCAGCGCCTGGCGGTCAACACGCCGATTCAGGGCACGGCGGCCGATTTGATCAAGCGCGCGATGGTACAGCTCGATGCGCAGTTGTCTGCGCAGCACCTGCGCAGCCGCATGCTGCTCCCCGTGCATGATGAACTGATCTTCGAAGCGCCGGCTGAGGAAGTAGAGCGCGTCGTGCGCCTGGTGCGGCAGGTGATGGAGGGCGCGATTCAGCTCATCGTGCCGCTGACGGTGACGGTGAAGACCGGCCCGAACTGGCTGGACCTGACATGAGTAGAGGCAGGCCCTTCCTGGTCGTTGGCGTCACCGGCGGGCCGGGCACGGGGAAAAGCACCGTGGCCCAACTGCTGACGGAGTTCAAAGCGGTGGTGGTGGATGCCGACCACATCGCCCACGAGATGATCCAGCCCAAGAAGCTCGGCTGGCGGAAGGTGCTGCAGCTCTTCGGCGATGAGATCGCCAACTCGGATGGCACGATCCATCGCAAGAAACTGGCGGCGCGGATCTTTGGCGATGAGGCGGCGCGTCGGCAACTGGAGGCGATCGTCCATCCGCGCGTGCTGCGGCGCATCAATGAGCGCCTGGAACGGCTGAGGAAAAATAAGCGCGTGCACGTGGTGGTGCTGGATGTGCCGTTGCTGATTGAAGCGCGGATGAACACGATGGTGGATGCGCTGGTCGTGGTCACGGCGCGCCCGCAGGTGCAGCGCCAACGCCTGCGAGCGCGGGGATGGTCAGAGGAGGAAATGACGCAGCGCATGGCGGCGCAATGGGATCTGTCGGCTAAGGCGGCCTTGGCCGATTATGTCATCGACACGTCGGATGGACTCGCGGCGACGACAACACAGGTAGGAGCATTATGGCTGAAGCTGTTGGAACACCCACGCAAGCGGCGCGGTTAGACCTTGCGGCCCTGAAAGACAAGAAGATTACCGAGTTGGCCAAAATGGCCCGGGAGCTCGGGATGAACGGCCTCTCCGGGCTGAAGAAGCAAGATCTGATTTTCAAGATCCTGCAGGCCCAGACCGAGCGGGAAGGCCTCATTTTTTCAGCCGGGGTGCTGGAAATTTTGCCGGACGGGTTCGGGTTTTTGCGCTCGCCCCACTACAACTATCTGCCCTGTCCAGATGACATCTACGTCTCCCCCTCGCAGATCCGCAAGTTCGACCTGCGCACGGGCGATACGGTGAGCGGCCAGGTGCGCCCGCCCAAGGAAGGGGAGCGGTATTTTGCGCTCCTCAAGGTGGAGGCGGTGAATTTTGAGAACCCCGACGACATCAAAGACAAGGTGCTGTTCGACAACCTCACCCCGATCTACCCCAACCAGCGGTTCGTGCTGGAAACGACGTCGAAAGAAGTGTCGACCCGCATCATGGATTTGCTGACCCCCATCGGCAAGGGTCAGCGCGGGCTGATCGTGGCCCCGCCCTACAGCGGCAAGACGGTGCTGCTGCAAAAAATCGCCAATGCCATTACCACCAACAATCCCGAGGCGGTGCTCATTGTGCTGCTGATCGATGAGCGCCCGGAAGAGGTGACCGACATGCAGCGCTCGGTGAAGGGCGAGGTGATTTCCTCGACGTTTGATGAGCCGGCCGAACGGCACGTGCAGGTGGCCGAGGTGGTGCTGGAAAAGGCGAAGCGGCTCGTCGAACATAAGAAAGACGTGGTGGTGCTGCTGGACAGCATCACGCGGTTGGCGCGCGCGTATAATACGGTGGAGCCGCACAGCGGCCGCGTGCTCACCGGTGGGATTGATGCCAACGCGCTCCACAAGCCCAAGCGCTTTTTCGGGTCGGCGCGCGGGGTGGAAGAGGGCGGCAGCCTCACCATCATCGGCACGTGTCTGGTGGACACCGGCTCGCGGATGGACGAGGTGATCTTCGAAGAGTTCAAGGGCACGGGCAACATGGAGCTGTCGCTGGATCGTAATCTGTTTCAGCGGCGGATCTATCCGGCGATCGACGTGCGCCGCTCCAACACCCGGCGCGAAGAGCTGCTGATTCCCGCCGACGAGCTGCAGTTGATTTGGGTGCTGCGCAAGGTGTTGAACGAGATGGATCAGGTGCAGGCGATGGAGTTGTTGATTGACCGGCTGTCCAAAGCAAAATCCAATAAAGAGTTCCTCGCCACCATGGCGAAGAAAGCATGAAAAAAGGAGACAGCGAATGAAGGACAAGATTCATCCCGAGTACGTGGCGTGCACCATCACCTGCTCGTGCGGGGCGATGTACCACACGCGATCCACGCGGCCGCAGATTCACGTGGAGATTTGCGCCGGCTGCCATCCGTTTTTCACCGGCCAGCAGCGGTTTGTGGATACCGCGGGACGGATCGAGCGGTTCCGCCGCAAGTATGAAAAAGGTCCGAAGGCCGCAGCCTAACGCGTCGTCCTGATCTCGTCTGCCATGCCGCTTCCGCGTGAACAGTTTCTCGCCCAGTTGGAGCAGCGCGCGCGCCGCGTGACCGAGATCGAACACGAGCTGGTGGCCCGCGCGACCGAGCCGGACTCCAAAGACTATCAAGCGCTCTCGCGGGAATTGGCGCAGCTGCGCGAGATGGTGACGCTGTTTCGCACCTGCCAGCGCATCGAACGCGAGGTGCAGGAAGCGGAACAGATGCTGCATGCGCAGGGAGACCTCGACGTGCGGGAGATGGCTCGCGAGGAAGCGGTGTTGCTGCGCCAGCAGCAGGCCGACTTGTGGGCGCAGCTCGAGCAGTTATGGAAGGATGAGCATCAGACGCCGGATCGGCCGATCATCGTCGAAATCCGCGCGGCCACCGGTGGCTTGGAGTCGAGCCTGTTCGTCGGCGATCTGTACCGCATGTACACCAAATATGCGGCCCTGGGCGGGCTGAAGGTTGAGCTGCTGGAGAGCCAGCCCACCGAGGCGGGAGGGCTGAAAGAACTGGTCTGTTCGGTGAAAGGCCCGGAGGCGTGGCAGCGGTTTCAATATGAGAGCGGCGTCCATCGCGTGCAGCGGGTGCCGGCGACCGAATCGCAGGGGCGCATCCATACCTCTACGGTGACGGTGGCGGTGCTGATGGAGCCGGCCGAGGTGGAGCTGCCGCCGATTCCCTCGAAAGATTTGCAGATTGACGTCTTCCGCTCCTCCGGCCCGGGGGGCCAATCGGTGAATACCACGGACTCGGCGGTGCGCATCCGGCATCTGCCCACGGGGTTGATGGTGACGTGCCAGGATGAGCGCAGCCAATTGCGCAATAAAGAAAAAGGGATGCGGGTCTTGCGCGCCAGGCTGCTGGATCAGTTGCAGCGGTCCCAGCATGAGGCGGTGGCTTCCAACCGGCGCGAGCAGGTGAAACGCGGCGATCGGAGCGAAAAGATCCGCACCTATAATTTTCCAGACCGCCGCGTCACCGACCACCGCGTCGGCCTGACGCTGCATAAACTGGACATGATTCTGGAGGGCCACCTGCAGGAGCTGATTGAGGCGTTGCAGGCCGCCGATCGCGACAAGGCGCTCAGCGCATGACGCTGACGTCTCAAACTTTCGTCCGCGAGGCGCTCCCGCAGATGGAGCAGCGGTTGCGTGCCGCTGGGAGGGCGAGCGCGCGGGTCGAGGCGGAATGGCTGCTGGCGGAAGCGCTGGGGGTTGAACGCCCCGCGCTCTACCTGGAGCCGCAACCGCTCTCACCCGAGCAGAGCGCGCAAGTCGAGGCGTGGCTGCGGCGGCGGGTTGAGGGGGAGCCGCTGCAGTATATCATCGGCTTCACGGAGTTTTGCGGGCATCGCCTGGCCGTCTCGCCGGCGGTGTTGATTCCGCGCCCGGAGACCGAGGGGCTGGTGGAAGAGGCGCTTCAATGGATGCGGCAGCGCAGAATGCGCGCCCCCGCGATCATCGAGGTCGGCACCGGCAGCGGGAACATCGCCGTGAGTCTGGCGGCGGCGCTTCCCACTTGTGTGATCGTCGGGATTGAGCTATCATGGACAGCTCTGCGCCTGGCTCAGATGAACGCGCAGCGCTGCGGCGTGGCCGATCGGATTCGATGGGTGCAGGCCGATTGGACGTGCGGTGTCAGCGGGCCGTTTGATCTGGTGATCTCCAATCCGCCGTATGTGCCGACGGATGAGGTGCGTCGGTTGCAGGCGCAGACCGAGCTGGGCTATGAGCCGTGGGTGAGCCTCGACGGTGGGGCAGACGGCATGGTTTTCCATCGGCGGCTGTTGGCGGAAGCGCCGCGTTTGCTGAGCGACGGGGGCGCGCTCGGCATGGAATGCGCGGAGTCGCAGGCCGAGCCGTTGGCTGAGGCCGCACAACAGGCTGGGTGGGCGCGGCAGATTCGCATCTTGCACGATGTAGCCGGCCGTCCACGCGGCGTGTGGATTGACACGTGGACACCTTGATCCTTGAAAAAAGCGGGCCGCTCGCGGGGGTGATCGAGGCAGGCGGCTCCAAAAATTCGTCGCTGCCGATCATGGCGGCGTGCCTCCTGACCGAAGAGGAATCGGTGCTCGAGGGGGTGCCGCAGGTGACGGATGTGCTGACGATGGCCGACATCTTGCGCACGCTGGGCGTGCAGGTGGCGTGGGAAGGGCGTCAGCTGAGGATTCGGCCGGGCCACTACGCCGGGTGGACCGCGCCGTATGAGTTGGTCAGCCGGATGCGCGCGTCCATTTGCGTGCTGGGGCCGCTGCTGGCTAAGCAAGGCCGAGCCACGGTGTCGATGCCGGGGGGCTGCGTGATCGGGCCGCGTCCGATCGACCTGCATCTGAAAGGGTTGGAGAGGCTCGGGGCGCGGATGGTGATGGAACATGGCTACATCCTGGCCCAGGCCGAGCAATTGCGCGGCGCAACGGTGCATGTCGCCGGGGCGTGTGGCTCTTCCGTGTTGGCGACGGGCAATGTGATGATGGCCGCGACGCTGGCCGAAGGAGACACCAGCATCCAACATGCCGCCTGCGAGCCTGAAGTGGTCGATCTCGCCGATTGTTTGATTGCGATGGGAGCAAAGATTTCAGGGCATGGCACGCCGCTCATTCATATTGAAGGGGTCACCGCCTTGCACGGCGCGCGGCATACCGTGATTTCGGATCGCATCGAAACCGGCACGCTGATGCTCGCGACGGCGATTCTCGGCGGAGCGGTGACGATTCGCGGCGCGCAGCCGGCGCATCTGTCGGCGGTGATGGAAAAATTGATCGAGGCCGGCGTGGAAGTGGAGACCCGCCAGGGCGGGGTGCACGTGCGCGCAACGCAGCGGCTCAACGCCATTGACATCGCCACGCTGCCGTTTCCGGGGTTTCCCACCGATCTCCAAGCGCTGGCGATGGTGATGATGACGCTCAGCCGTGGGGTGAGCGTGGTGACGGAGAATATTTATCCGGAACGGTTCATGCATGTGCCGGAGCTCAAGCGCATGGGCGCGCAGATTACGCGCGAAGGCCATAGCGCGATCGTGAAAGGCGCGGAGCGGCTCAGCGGCGCTCAGGTGGCCGCCACCGATTTACGGGCCGCGGCCGCGCTGGTGCTGGCGGGGCTCGCCGCGGAGGATCGCACGGAGGTGCGCGGGATCGAGCATTTGGATCGAGGCTACGAGCAGTTGGAGCAGAAACTCGTGAGTGTAGGCGCCCGGATGACCCGGCGCCGCGCGGCGAGCGCATAAGGCCGAGCGCCCGCCGCGCTCGGCATTCCGCGGCTGCCACGATGGCAGCCGCTGCAGAGGATCAGAGGAGGAGATTGAGCCATGGTGGTCATTCGGTTTCAGCGGCGCGGCACGAAGAAAACCCCGCATCACCGCATCGTGGTGACGGATCAGCGGCGCGCGCAGTCCAGCCGCGTGCTGGAGGTGATCGGCTATTACGATCCGTCGCGCACACCGGCCTGGTGCTCGGTGGATGAGGCGCGCCTGCAGCATTGGGTGGGCGTGGGGGCGCAAGCCTCCGAGGCGGTGGCGCGCGTGCTGCGTTATGATAAGAAGCGTGCGGCGGCCGCGGCGAAATAAGCCGGCCGTGTCGCGCCGGGCCGCGATGCGCATTGATGTCCTCACCATCTTTCCGGAGATGTACCCGGGCATCTTGGGGATCTCGATCCTCAAACGGGCCCAAGAAGCCGGCGTGGTCCGCATCGCCGTAAAGAACTTGCGCGACTACACGCACGACAAGCGGCGGACGGTGGATGATCGCCCCTTCGGAGGCGGGCCGGGCATGGTGATGAAGCCGGAGCCGATCTTTGCCGCGGTGGAAGATGCGGAAGCGGCGCGGCACACCGCATCGCGCCGACGCTGCCGCGTCGTCGCGATGGCCCCGGGCGGCGCACCGCTGACGCAGGCGCTGGCGCAGGAACTCTCGGCGCTCTCGCATCTGGTGATCGTGTGCGGCCATTATGAAGGCATGGATGCGCGCATCCGCGAGGGGTTGATTGAACAGGAGATTTCGATCGGCGATTATGTGGTCACCGGCGGAGAGCTGCCCTCGATGGTGCTGATTGATTGCGTGGTGCGGCTGCTGCCCGGCGCGCTGGGGCACGAGCAGGCGACGGTGGAGGAATCGTTCAGCCAGGGCCTGCTTGAATATCCGCAGTACACCCGCCCGATGACGTTTCGCGGGATGGACGTGCCGGCGGTGCTGCGCTCCGGTCACCACACGCAGATTGCGCAGTGGCGTCGGCGCAAGGCGTTGGAACAGACCGCTACCCACCGTCCCGATTTATTGAGGAAGCCACACAAGGAGCCGTGATGACCGCATTCGATCAATTTGTGAAGCGCCAGTTGAAGAACCAGGACATGGCATTCGGGCCTGGCGATCAGGTGCGCGTCTGGTATCAGATTCAGGAAAAAGACCGCGTGCGCCTCGCGCCGTTTGAGGGGTTGGTGATTCGCCGCAAAGGCTCCGGTATTTCGGAGACGTTTACCGTCAGACGCATGACGCATGGCGAAGGGGTGGAGCGAGGGTTTCCCATTCACGCGCCCATGTTGGATCGCGTGGAAGTGCTGCGGCGCGGGAAGGTCAAGCACGCCCGCCTCTATTACTTGAGAACGAAGATCGGCAAGACGCGTATCAGCGCCGCCACAGCAAAAGCTGAAGGCATCCCGGAGACCGAGGCTGCTTCCCCCCAGCCCGCAGGCATTCCTCCTTCAGGCCCAAGCGGCGACCAACCGACGGCCTGAGCAGGGTCGTGCGCATCATCCCTCGCTAGCGCTCGGGATCCCTCGGTCGGGACCTCAAGACCATTGGCCGAGGGGCCGGCATGTTTTTTCCCGTATTGCTGGTGTGGACGAAGCGGGGCGCGGCCCGTGGGCCGGACCGGTTGTTGCGGCTGCTGTCATCTTTCAACGCCGGCGCCTGTCTGTCCGCATCGACGACTCCAAACAACTCACCGCCCTCCAGCGCGCCCGCGCGTTCGAGCAGATCGTGTCCCATGCCGAGGTAGGCGTGGGCATCGTCTCCGCCGAAGACATCGACCGCCACTCCATTGTCGCCGCGACGCTGGCGGCGATGCAGCAGGCCATTCGCGAGCTGATGCCCCAGCCGGACCTGGTGCTGGTGGATGGGCTGACCGCTCCGCCGCTGTCCATGCCGGCGTGGCCCATTGTGCACGGCGATGCGCGCAGCTATCCGATCGCCTGCGCCTCCATCATCGCCAAAGTGGTGCGCGACTCCCTCATGGTGTTCTACCATCGGCTCTTGCCCGCGTATCAATTTCAGCAGCATAAAGGCTATGGCACCGCGGTGCACGCCCGTGTATTGAGCGAGTGGGGGCCGTCGCTGCTCCATCGCGTAAGCTTTCAACCCGTCGCGAGGGTGGTGGAACACCACACCCATGCTCTTTAAGAAACGGCCGACGGAGAGGCAGCGCAAGGGCCGAGACAGCGAGCGGCTGGCAGTGGCGTATCTGCAGCGGCACGGCTATGACATCCGCGCCAACAATGTGCGCTATCCCGTGGGTGAAATCGACATCCTCGCGCAGGACGGTCCCGCGTTATGCTTCGTTGAGGTGCGCGCCCGCCACTCGACGGGCTTTGGCCCGGCGGCCGATTCGATTACCGCGCGCAAGCGGCAGCGTCTGATCCGCGCGGCGCGATGGTATCTGAACCGTCTGCGCGAGCAGCCGGCGTTGGTGCGCTTCGATGTGGTCGCCATCGACTGGCAGGCCGACGGCTCACCTGCGATTCAGCTCATCCGCAGCGCCTTTGACGCAAGTCCATGAACGTCCTCGCCAAGCCGCACCCCCGTATTCGCTTGGGCGCGTGCGCGCCGCTGCTGATTCTGCTGGTGGGGATCGCGGCATACGCGAATAGCTTTCAAGGGGCGATGGTGTTGGATGATGAGTCGTCCATCGTGCTGAACCCGCGCATCCATCATCTCTGGCCCGTGTGGCATGTGCTCACCGACACCACGCGGCCGCTCGTGCAGCTCTCCATCGCCTTAAACTATGCGCTGGGCGGCTTGAACGTCTTCGGCTATCACGTCGTGAATCTGACGATTCATCTGTGTGCCGCGCTGGTCCTGTATGGCTTGGTACGCCGCACCGCGCACTCGACTGGCCTCGCGCTCAGCGCAGCCCTCCTCTGGGTGGTGCATCCGCTCCAAACCCAAAGCGTCACCTACATCGCGCAGCGGGCCGAATCGCTGACCGGGCTGTGGTATCTGCTGACGCTCTATGCGTTGGCGAGGGGATGGTATGCGGTCTCAGTGCTGGCCTGTTTCGCCGGCATGGCCACCAAGCCGGTGATGGCAACCGCGCCGCTGATGGCGTGGCTGTATGACCGTGTGTTCTTAGCCGGCTCGTGGCGCACGGCGTGGCGGGTGCGCCGCGGCTACTATCTCGGATTAGCCGGCTCGCTGGCGGTCTTGGTCTTCTTGCTCATCACCGCCTCGCGAGAATATTCGTGGGCGGCAGGGTTTTCGCTGCAGGAGCGCTCCCTCAGCGACTATGCGCTCACGCAGCCAGGTGTCATCCTCCAGTATCTGCGGTTGGCGGTCTGGCCGCATCCGCTGGTGCTCGACTACGCGTGGCCGGTCGCCGCAACGTGGGTCGACGTGCTGCCGCCGCTTGCGGTGTTGGCCGTCATGGGCTGGCTGGTGTGGCGGGCCTGGCGCATGCATCCGGCGATCGGGTTTCTTGGGGTTGCCGCCGCGCTGCTGCTGGCTCCCACCTCCAGCGTCATCCCCATTACCGACCTCGCCCAGGAGCATCGCATGTATCTGCCGCTGGTTCCGCTGCTGCTGCTGGCGGTGCTGGCCGGTGCGCGGGGGCTTCAATTGATCTGGCCGACACATCTGCGGAGGCAGCGCGTCGTCGCCGGCCTACTCGTCAGCGCCCTGGTGCTGACCTTTGGCGTGATGACGCAGCACCGCAACCAGGACTATCGCAGTGAGCTGGCGATCTGGCAAGACACGGTGCGCAAGCGCCCGATGAATCCGCGCGCGCATAATAATCTTGGGGTGGCTCTGGCCCAGCAAGGGAGTCTGGATGAGGCGTTCGCCCACTTCTCCGAAGCCCTGCGCCTGAACCCCTCCGACCCCGACGCCTTCCATAACTTCACCCGTCTCCTCGCCCGCCAGGACCACCCCAAATAACCGCGCGTTTGCACCTTGTCGGTTGACGTAACCATTAGGTATACTTCAAGTAGTCCCGACAAAGGTGCTCCTCCCTTGTAGGGAGGGGTGCAACGCCAGATGACCGGCTGCCGAAGGAGATCACGGCACCCGGTCTTTTTATTTCCAACGCATGCAGAACCGTCAAACGTCCACCTCATCTTTAACGCTTTTGCAATGGCGCAGGTGGGCAGCGCTCGCCACCGCGCTGGCGCTGGTGCTCACCAGCCTGCCGTTGCCATCTGTGTGGGCTGCCCCCGTCACACCGGCCACACGCGTCCAACCGACTGCGGCTCAACGTGATCTCTCCTCGCTGACGGTGCCGGAGTCGCTGGGCTTTGTCATCGAGACGTGGCAACCGGACGATCGCCCATCGCGCGGCTTCGTGATCCATCTGCAAGACCTGCGGGCGGCGTATGACCGCAACGACGGTGTCACATTGCACGCCTACCTCACCGAGCTGATGCAGTAAGCCACCGCCGTTGGCGGGGCTTCGGCCACCGCCCTGAAGCTTGACCTCACCGCCTATCCGATGGTCGCGCTCGCCTTGCGCACAGATGAAACCGCTCGCGCTTCTCTGCGGCCTGCTGCGTTGCTTGAGGAGATGGATGCGCTCGCCCGCGCCGTCGAAGACGCTGCGCTGACCACCGATACGCAGCGCACCCTGGCGCGTCTGCTGCGCCAGGTGGCACTCCTCGATGGTCTTGTCCATGCCCGGCTGTCTCCCACGGAATATCAGGACTATCAGCGCCTTCGTTCCTCTCTGACTGCCGACTCCCTCTGGCAATCGCTCAGTTCAATTACCAGTTACCAATTACCAGTTACCAAGCGCGGGCTAGAGCAGCTCATAGCGTCATTGCCCGCGCACGAGCACTTCTACGCACTCGCGCACCAGCGCGATGCCGCCCTCGTCCGCAACACGCTTGCACTCTTGGCTCAGAATCTTGGCCCCGAGACCAGAGCCCCCAGCCCCGAGCCGCGCGTGGCGGTTCTCATCGCCGGCGGTTTTCATACGCCGGGCATCACCGTCGCCTTAAAGGCGCAGCACATCGCCTACGCCGTCATCACCCCGCGCGTGGAGCAAGCCCGCGACTCGTCGCGCTATGACGCCGGCCTCGCCAACACGCTCCCGCCGCTGTCAGAGGTGCTCGCGCAGGTGCAGCGCGCCTCGCTCCAGATTCCGCTGGCCATTAATCCCAAGTCTCCACCTACGACGGTAGTGCTCAAAACTTCGCAACCTCCCACCGGTTCCGCCCAGGATCAAACGGTTACCTTCCCCACTAAACGCGCTGCCGTCTTCTTCTATTGGGCCATCGCGCAGTTCACCGCGCTCACAGGCTGGGGACAGCGGCTGCTGAGTTGGTTCGCCGACTATCTGGCAAAGCATCCCGAGACCATCGTCTACGGCCTCGCCCTCACCTACGTCGGCGGCAAGCTGGTCCTCTCCGCCATGGGCCGCGACGTGACCATCGATGACTCCACCGCCCCCCTCCTCGCGATGGCGGTGATGCCACCGATTGGGCCATCCTCAGATACACCATTCGCATCGGATGACCAGAACGTGAAACAGTTAGGGAATCAGCTCTTCGACGCCTATCTTCAAGACCAGACGCCCGAAGCGGCGCAGCGGCTGGCGCAGGCCTACCATGCGCATGGCGAGAGCGTTCTTATGGGAATGCGGGATGGAATGCTACGCGCAGCTTCCCACCACGTTCCCGCTATACAATCACTGCGGTCATATTATCCAGACGAATGAGCCGGTGATCTTCCAGGCCCTGAGATTGGCCATCCCAGGATTTCTGAGTGAAATCGGCTACTCCCCGCAAGCCACCCGCTTAGTCTTGCGGTTATTTCCTGATGATCCCTTCCTGATGCGGCAGCTACTTCGGAATATTCTGCTGGGCCTTGAATTCACGATGCCGCCGGATGCGTCGCCGACCACAACCGCGGAATTCGTAGCCAGGCATCTAGAAGAATTTGTCTACCGAGACGATGTGGGAGAGTGCTATGTAACCGTCAGTAGTCTCGCAAAGCGTCACTCAATCTTCATTGAACCAGCGGGTAATGTGCCGGTTGGTTCTGAACCACACACTGATCCTATGCCGGAAAGTGACCTACCACCAACTGAAAGTTTCCTACCACCGACTTCTTTTGATCCCACGATTGACATAGAGCCACCTCCACCTATTAAGGGAAAGAAGCCTGAACACGCATTGGCGCTGCCGGCCGGCTCACATGCGCCCACGCTGTTACCTAGGCTCATGAAACATTTTCAAGGGTATACGTCCATCGCGTGTGCGGACCTGGACACCGGTACGGGCGAATTCGTGCCGGCATTTACCGCACTCTTGCGACAAACGTTCCGTCATGTCAGAGGAGTGGGCGTCGAGATGTTAGGGGAGCTCGCGCAGCAGACTCGGCGGCGTGGGATTAAGGTCCTGCATGCGACACCTGAGGTGCCAGGTGACTACAAACGTGCTGGACTCCATGACCGCACGCAGGATATCGTCACCATCAATAACATTGAATCGCGGCCGTCGTACCTCATTGACCAGGCCGATCGTTTGTTGAAGCCGGGCGGATTGGTGGTGGTGACCTTTGAGCGAGGCGATATGCAAGAGGGTAACAAGATCGATGAGATCGTTGAGGAGGCGCTGAAGCGCAAGGGCTATCAGACTGAGCGCATCGGGTTTCCGAGTGATTATCCCCATTCGGTGACGTACCGCGAAGCAGACTTCGTACTGCTCGGGTGGAAACCTCCTCAAGGTTCCGGTGTTGGTCCCGGTCGCACCGGTGTCCGCAAGAAGGGGGTGCAGGTGATACCGACCAAACGGCTCATGGCAGTTGCACTACCGTGGGCGGAGATGGTGGGCGGTGCCGACCAGGCCGAGCGGTTGATAAGCTTGGATGATGAGGCGCAGGATCAGCGGCTCAGGGACACGTCACAACCCATCGTGATGTTAGTGAAACTGACGCAACTGACCGAGGATCCGCTGCTGTCGCTGCTGCTGGAGGCGATGCGGCAGCGAAACTATTTCGCCACACAGGGCGGGGCAGTGTCTCTGGTGTTTGTGGATGCGCAGGCGCGTGATGAAGCCGAAGCCATCACGCGCACCGAGCAGACACTCACCGGCGTGAATACCGCGCATCATGGAGCGACGCAACTCTCACGAGCACTTGCCAGCGCGGTGCTGGCGGGAGAGGCCACCGCAGAAGCGCTCGCACGGATCGCGCAACGCTTCGATGGTACACCGGTGCCGGTCGTCCGCGTTGGCTCCAGGCCGTCAGAGCCCGCAGTGGCTGAGGGACATGCCGTCGTCTTCGCACCAGCGTTGCGTGCGGCGCTGGACATTGCCAGCGCCGCACCGCAGGAACGCGCCGGAGTGGCGGCGACGATGCAGACGCACTACGGTGTCACGGTGGCCCGTGGGCCGAGTGCGCTGGTGCCCTACCTGCCGCTACCCACCGTCGTCCCCGTGCCAGTCCAGATGGAGCAGCAGCTCCGCACTTTCCGCCGTACGGCCTCCAGTGGCTAGAGGTTAGGCCGGTCCTTATAGTTGACCTGAGGGGCCGAGCCGGGCCGCAAGCTGTGTCAGCCAGACTTCCAACAGAGTGGCATATTGTGGCAAACGTTGGTAAATCTGTTCGGCGAGAGGTTCGTTGTAGGTGTGCACCGTCAAATTCCGATCATCGATCATTTCAAGGGCGAGGACGGTCTGTGCCTCGCTCAAGAGTCCGACTTCTCGACAGAACCGAATGGCCGCCTTCGGGGAGCCCGCGCTCAGACCTTCACGCACATCGAGATACCGTTGCGCAGCTCGCCAACTCGCCTCGACGGTATACTCAAATCGCTGAATCGCCGCATCACGCTCAATGGGGGTGATGTCAGCGCTGCGTAACAACGCCTGCAGTGAGGCGAGGGCTTCTCTGCCTACCGCCAGCCGTTGCTTCAGACGTTCCATCGAACTCCGTGCGAGAGCACATGGTCACGCAAGCTGGCAGAGGCGGTCATGAGATCCACCACATCCACGCGGTAGGGAATATGACTCTCCTCGAATCGCTCGCGCAACGTCGCCAGGAGGCCAGGGGGAAGCGGTACGCGTGCGTCGATAGCCAGATCGATATCCGAGGTCTGCCGTGGTCGGCCCACCGCCCACGAGCCGAACAGGTAACACTCGACTGCGTACGGACCTAAGGTCTCATGAGCGAGTTGTTGCACGTCCCGTAAGATGTGTGGCTCGGCTGTTCCGGGCATCGCGTTGACTCTCCTCTCGCTGATAGCAAGTATACCGCGAAATGGGCAAAGATGGAACAGGCGGTTGTTGTTGCAGGGAATGGAACTGCGCCTGCGCGCCTTCCGCGCCACCACCCGCAGCAACTTAGTAGACCCTCCAGCGTGAGTGAATCGTTGAATGTGTGAAAAAATTCACATATAATAAACGTTTCTCTCATCCGCATGTCTATTCAGGAGTTATTAGAGGAAGTCGCCCGCCGCGGGTCGTGGTTTGGCGGGGGCAGCGTGGCGGCACTGGGCGCGGCGGCCTCAGCCGCCCTGTTAGAAAAACTGGTCGGGCCTGGGGCGGTGAGACGGCAGTTGCGGCGCGCGAGGCAGCAGGCGGTTCGGACGATTGAGAAGGATGCCCGCGTGTTTGCCCGGGTGATTGCGGCGACCCGTCGTGTGAACGCGTCGGCGTTTCGGTCTGCCTTAAAACGCGCCACGGCGCTGCAAGTCGGCGTGTTGGAGGTCGCACGGAACGTGCAGAAGCAAGGGCGCGCAGTGCGACGGAGTATTCCACCGAAATTTCAGTCCGATGTGCGCTGCGCGCTGGCCTTAGCGCGCGCGGCCGAAACATCAGCTCAAGGGTTGATTCGCGCGAATCAGGCATGGCTGCAACGCACTCGATGACCGCGCAGGTGCTGGACGGCAAGGCGATTGCCGCGCGGCTGAAGCAGCAGTTGCAGCATGAGCTTGCCCGCCTCTCCCGGAGGCCGCGGCTGGCGATTGTGTCGTTTCAAACGCCGGCTTCCGTGTTGTACCGCAAGGCGCAGGAAGCGTTGGCGCGCGAGGTGGGCATCGACGTGCAGGTGCAGGACTACCCCACCGGCGTGTCGCACGCCGAGGTGGAACGGCTCATTGCGCAGTGGAACGAGGATGCGTCCGTGCATGGCATCTTTCTTCACCAGCCGATGCCCACGCACATCGACGCGCAGCGGCTCTCGGCGGCCATCGACCCGCGCAAAGATGTGGAAGGTATCCATCCGCAGAATTCGGCCCGGCGGTTTTTTGCGAAATCGCGCATCGGCTCTTGCACCGCGCTGGCCGTGATGGAGTTAATCGACGCCACCGGGGTGAGCCTGGCGGGCAAAGACGCCGTGGTGGTCGGCCACAGCGAAATCGTCGGCCGGCCGGTGAGCATGCTCTTGCTGGATAAGCTGGCCACAACGACGATTTGCCATGCAGGCACCGATCAGGCCGGACGGCTGGAAGCGCATGTGCGGCGGGCCGAGGTGCTGGTGGTGGCGATCGGCCGTCCGCACTATATCAAGGGCGCCTGGATTCAGCCCGGGGCGATCGTCATCGATGTGGGGATTAACGTGGTCGAAGGGCGCGTGGTGGGCGATGTGGAGTTCGAGGCAGCCAGGCAGCGCGCGGCGTTTATCTCACCGGTGCCAGGCGGCGTGGGTCCGGTCACGGTCGGGATGGTGATGAAGAATACGGTGGAAGCGTTGAAACTTCAGTCCTGAACAGCATGGCCACGCTGGAGCGGTTTAAAGAACAGCTGGGGAAGAAACGGTTCCTCGTGACGATGGAGGTCAACCCGCCGAAAGGCACGGACCTCTCTGAACTCCTCAGCGCGGTGGAGCGCGTGCGCGAGCGGGTGGACGCGGTCAATGTGACGGATGGCTCCGGGGCGATCATGCGCGCGTGCTCGTTGGCGGTGGCGAAGGCGGTGCTGGATGCCGGCGCGGACCCGATCCTGCAAATGACCTGCCGCGACCGCAACCGGCTGGCCCTCCAAGCGGATCTGTTGGGCGCGGCCATCCTGGGCATTCGCAATGTGCTGCTGCTCACCGGCGATGACCCGAAAGCCGGCGATCATCCGGACGCCAAGCCGGTATTTGACATCAACTCCGCAGCCTTGATGCACGTGGCGAAGGGGCTCGTGGAGGGCAAAGACATGGCGGGCAAGCCGCTCTCCGGCGCGCCGCAATTCTGCATCGGCGCGGCGGCCGATCCTGGCGCCAAAGACCTGGACGTGGAAATGCAAAAATTCCAAGCGAAAATCGACGGCGGCGCCCAGTTTTTCCAAACCCAGGCAGTGTTTGATGCGGCAGGTTTTAGCCGATTCATGGCCCGAGCCACGGCATGCGGGAAACCGGTGCTGGCCGGCATCCTGCTCGTGAAATCGGCGAAAATGGCGCGATACATGAACGAGCATGTGTGGGGCATTCTGGTGCCGGAGGAGATCATCGCGCGGTTTGAGCGCGCGCGCGATGCGAAGGCGGAGTGCGTCGCCGTAACGGCGGAATTGATCAAGGCGGTGCGCGATCGCGCCACCGGCATTCACCTCTATGCGCTGGGATGGGAAGAGCTGGTGCCAGATATTTTGCGGGAGGCGGGTGTCCCATGAGCGTGACCGTGGCCCTGCAGAAGACGGCGCTCCATACCGACCATGTGCAGCGGGGCGCGAAAATGACCGACTTCCACGGCTGGGACATGCCCCTCTACTACACCAGTATTCTCGAAGAGCATCAGGCCGTGCGCACGACGGCAGGTCTGTTCGATATTTCCCACATGGGCCAAGTGTTCGTGTGCGGGCCGGGCGCCTTAGAGACGCTGAATGAGCTGGTGGTGAGTGATGTGAGCCAGCTCGGGCTGCACCGGGCGTGTTACACGATGTTCGTCAACGCGCAGGGCAAGATGTTGGATGACCTCATCATCTACGCGCTGGAGCCGCAGGCCTATGTCGTGATCGTTAACTGCGCGAATCGCGAGAAGGATACGCAGTGGATGCTGCAGCATGCGCGCGGCCAGGTGGAGATTCACGATCGCAGCGAAGGCCGCGCGATCATCGCGATTCAGGGGCCCGCCTCGGCCCGAGCGCTGGAGCAGGTGCTGCAGGTGTCCGTCGGCGGGCTCGGCCGGTTTGAATTAGCACCGCTGCGATGGGGTGAGCCGGCCTGGGTGGCGCGCACCGGCTATACCGGCAGCGACGGCTTCGAGCTGTTTCTGCCCGATGAGGACGCGAGGCGCGTGTGGCCGAAGCTCTTGGAGCAGGGCGCCTCGCTGGGCGTGCGTCCGGTGGGGCTGGGCGCGCGCGATACGCTGCGCTTGGAAGCGGGCCTGCGGCTCTACGGAGTGGACATGGATGAGACGACCAGCCCCTACGAGGCTGACTTGGGCTGGACCGTCGCCATCAATAAACCGTCGTTTCTCGGCAAGGCGGTCCTCGCGCAGGAAAAAAGCGGCGGGGTGGCCCGGAAGCTGGTCGGGTTTCAGTTGGGCCAGGGCCCGCTCCCGCGCCACGGCTGCCCGATTCTCGCGGAAGAGCGCGCGGTGGGCCAGGTGACCAGCGGCACGTTCAGCCCCATGCTGACTGCGTGCATCGGCATGGGCTTTGTGGAGGCGTCCTTCGCGAAGCCCGGCACGGCGCTGTCGGTGTCGATTCGACAGAAAGCGTATCCGGCGACGGTGGTGAAGATGCCGTTTTGGCAAAGCGTGGAGCGTCGCGGGCTTGGAAAAGAAGTCCATAGTCGATAGTCCATAGTCCATAGTAAGAGTTCAGAGTTTAGAGTTGCGAGTTCAACTCGGTACTCGTAACTCTCAACTCGGTCATGTCAGCCAGATGAGGGTATGCGGATGAACATTCCGGAAGCGCTTCGTTACACGAAATCGCACGAGTGGGCCAAGTCGAACGCGGGCGAGGTGGTGATGGGCGTGACGGCCCACGCGCAGGAAGAGCTGCGCGACGTGGTCTACGTGGAATTGCCCGCCGTCGGGCGGGTCGTGAAGCAGGGCGAGGCCATCGCCGTCGTCGAATCGGTGAAAGCGGCGTTTGATATTTATGCGCCGGTCTCCGGTACGATTGCGCGCGTGAACACGGCCCTGGCGGGCTCGCCGCAGCTGGTCAACAGCGACTGCTACGGGCAGGGGTGGTTTGCGGCGATCGCCCCCTCGCAGACCGATGAGGTGCAGGCGCTGCTCTCGGCCGCGGACTACACCGCACTGCTCGCCGTCGGAAGTCATTAATGGACTACATCTCAAACACCGACGAGCAGCTCGCGCAGATGCTCCAGACGATGGGCCTGGGCTCGTTTGAAGAGCTGGTGGCGGATATTCCGCCCTCGATCCGGTGCAAGGCGCTGGAGCTGCCTGCCGGCCTGACCGAGCCCGAAGTGCTGGGCGCGTTCGAGCAGTTGCTGGCCCCGAATCGTTCGCTGCAGGAGCTCACCAGTTTCTTGGGCTTTGGCGCGTACCGCCACCTGATTCCCACCGCCGTGGATGCGCTGGCGGCTCGCGGCGAATGGCTGACCCCGTATACCCCCTATCAAGCCGAAGCCAGCCAGGGCACCTTGCAGATGATCTACGAATTTCAGACGCTCATCTGCCAGCTCATGCAGATGGAGGTGGCGAATGCCTCGCTCTATGACGGCGCCTCCGCGCTGAGCGAGGCCGCGCTCCTGGCTCTGCGCGCGACCGGGCGCACGCGCCTGCTCGTCTCCGAGGCGGTGCACCCGCACTACCGGCAGACGCTGGCAACCTATCTGCAGGGCGCCTCGTGCACGCTCCAAACCATTCCGCACACCAACGGCGTCACCGATGTCGAGGCGCTGGCGGCCGCGCTGAACCACGATGTGGCGGCGGTGCTGATGCAGCAGCCCAATGTGTTCGGCTGCGTGGAGCCGATGGAACAGGCCAGCGGTTTGGCACATCGAGCCGGCGCGTTGTTTGTGGCGACTGTGTATCCGATCAGTCTGGGCATCCTCAAGCCGCCGGGCGCCTATGGCGCCGACATTGCCGTCGCTGAAGGACGGTGCCTGGGCAGCCCGTTGGCGTATGGCGGGCCGGGCCTGGGATTGTTTGCGACCACGCAAGCACTCCTGCGCCGCGTGCCGGGGCGCTTGGTCGGCAGCACGGTGGATCGCTCCGGCCGCCGCGGGTTCACGCTGACGCTGCAAACGCGCGAGCAGCAGATCCGCCGCGAGAAAGCCACCTCCAACATCTGCACCAACGAAGGCTGGCTGTGCGTGCGGGCGACGATCTGGCTCAGCTTGCTGGGCCCGCAGGGGCTGCGCGAACTGGCGGAGCTGAATCTGCAGAAGGCGCATGCGCTGGCCGATGGCCTGCGCGCCGTGCCGGGCCTGGAGCTGGCGTTTGATCAGCCGTTTTTCAACGAGTTCACGCTGCGCATCAGCGACGGGCGGCGCGCCGACGCGCTCGCGCGCGCGCTGAGCAAGGCCGGCATCATCGCCGGCGTGCCGCTGGCCTCGTGGTACCCGGAGTTGGCGAACCATGCGGTGTGGTGCGCGACGGAGACGATCTCCCGCGCCGACATCGATCGCGTGCTTGAGGTGGTGACGCATGGCTGACGCGCTGATCTTTGAACGATCGATTCCGGGGCGGCGGGCCTATCGGCTGCCACCGTGCGATGTAGCGCCCCGTCCGGTGGACGCCCTGCTGCCGCAGGAGCAGCTCAGGCAGCAGCCGCTGGGGCTGCCGGAAGTGTCCGAGCTGGACGTGGTGCGCCATTTTACCCGGCTCTCGCAATTGAATTTTTCCGTGGATACGCACTTTTATCCGCTGGGATCGTGCACCATGAAGTACAACCCGAAGCTGAACGAGCGCATCGCCGCGTGGTCCAAGGTCGCGCAGGTGCATCCGCTGCAGCCCGAAGAAACGGTGCAAGGGCTGCTGCGTCTGTTGTATGAATTGGAGGAGGCGCTCTGCCGCATCACCGGCATGGTCGCGTGCACGTTGCAGCCGGCCGCCGGCGCACAGGGAGAGCTGACCGGCTTGAAAATGATTCGGGCGTTTCACCGAGCCCAGGGCCGGGCGCGTTCCACCATTTTGATTCCGGATTCGGCGCATGGCACCAATCCGGCGTCGGCCGCCTTGTCCGGCTTTCGCGTGGTGGAGCTGAAGTCCGGGCCGGACGGCCTGATGGATTTGCGCGAGTTACGGGCGAAGCTCTCCGACGATGTGGCCGCGCTCATGCTGACCAATCCGAATACGCTGGGGCTGTTTGAACGAGAGATCGTGGAGATCGCCCGACTCTGCCACGCGCAGGGTGCCTTAGTCTACATGGACGGCGCGAACATGAATGCGCTGCTGGGCATTGTGCGCCCCGGCGACATGGGAGTGGATCTGCTCCAACTGAATCTGCATAAAACCTTCTCCACCCCGCACGGCGGCGGCGGGCCAGGGGCCGGGCCGGTAGGGGTGACGCAGGCGTTGGCGGAATTCCTGCCCATGCCGCGGGTGGTCAAGCACGGCGAGATCTTTGCGTGGCAGCACGAGAGCCGCCAGTCCATCGGCCGGGTGCATGGGTTTTACGGCAACGTGGGCGTGCTGGTGCGCGCCTACATCTATATCCGAACGCTGGGGAAGGAAGGGCTTGTGCGCACCGGCCGCACCGCGCTGATCAACGCGAACTATCTCAAGCACCTGCTCTCTAGCGTGCTGACGGTGCCGTTTGGCCGATCGTGCATGCATGAGTGTGTGGCCTCGCTGAAATCGGTGAAGGCGCACGGCGTGACGGCCTGGGATGTGGCCAAGCGGCTGCTCGATTACGGCTTTTATGCGCCGACGGTGTACTTTCCAGGGTTGGTGGAGGAGGCGTTCATGATCGAGCCCACCGAAACGGAATCGAAGGAAACGATGGAGGCGTTTGCGCAAGCGCTGATCCGGATTCTCGAGGAAGCCGCCTCGACGCCGGAGCGGCTGACGCATGCACCCCAGCGGCTCTGCGTGAACCGCCTGGATGAAGTGAAAGCCGCGCGAGAACCCAATCTCCGATGGACTCCTCCCACGTCGAACACGTCCACGCCCAGCGCACGGCTGACCTGCCAGGCCAGCTAGGAGCCGGGTGGACGATGCACTGGCTCGACGGCGAGACCGCCGCCGAGCAGATGGCCATTGATGAGCGCTTGGCGGCCGCCGCGCAGCCGGCAGTTCGCTTGTTTCGCTGGAACCGACCGGCCATTTCGCTAGGACTCAAGCAGGCGCCGCCGCCGTGGGTGAATGTGTCTGCGCTCTCGGCGCGTGGCATCGATGTCGTGCGGCGGCCCACCGGCGGGGGGATCGCGCTGCATGGCAGCGACCTGTCGTGTTCGGTGGTGGCACCCTTGGTGCCGGGCCGGCGCATCGGCGTGTTGATGGACGGCGTCGCGTCATCGCTGTGTCGGGGGTTGCGCACGCTCGGCGTGCGGGCGGCGTGGGAGCGCGAGGCGACGTCAGCCGCGCGCATCACCTACTGTCTGACGGAACGCAGCCCGTACGCCCTGATGGTGGATGGGCGCAAGCTGGGCGGCCTGGCGATTCGCCGAACGCCGGTGAGCTGGTTGATTCAGGGCTCGCTGTTGGTGCGGGCGCTACCGCCGGTGTTTCGGCTCGTCATGCCGGAATCGGTGCGCCGGGCGTTTGAGGCCCGCGCGATCAGTGTGGAGGATGCGCGTGGGGATACGATTGAGGATGCTACGCTGGACGATGCGGTAGTGAACGCGTTTCGTTTCTCAGTTTTGCCTTTTGCCTTTTGACTTTTGCCTTCACATCATGCGGTGTGATACCTGCAAAAAAGACAGCCCGATGGTGATGCGGGTCATCGTGGATAAAGATTACAACCGGGCGCTGGCCCGTGCGTTCTACAATTGTCCGGCCTGTTTTGAACAGAAGGAAGAGGAGAAGCAGCAGAGGAAGACAGCAACGCGAGGAGCGGCATGATTACCACGGCGGTCGGGAATTTTCCCAAGGTGGCCGAGCACGGCTTCGGCACCGAGGTGATCGGGGCGATCAATCGATGGCAGAAAAAGGAGCTCAGCGATGAGCAGCTCGAGCACGCCTTCCAGCGCACGACCCGCGCGGTGATCAAGGAGCAAGAGCGGGCCGGCCTGGACGTGCTCACCGATGGGCAGATTCGCTGGGAAGATCTGGTGACGGCCGTCGCCAAGCGGGTCGACGGGTTCGAGATCAACGGCCTCGAACGGTGGTTTGATAACAACGTGTACTACCGCAAGCCCATTCTGCATCGCGCGCCGATGCGGAAACAGCCGATTGTCGTGCAGGATTTTGTGTTCGCGAAGCGCTGCACGGCCAAGCCGCTCAAGGCGGTGCTGCCCGGCCCCTACACGATGGTGGCCCTGAGCGAGGATCGCCATTACAAGAACCCGGCGCCGTTTCTGCGCCGCATGGCCGAGATTCTGAATGAGGAAGCGCACGCGCTCGCCGCAGCCGGGGCGCAGTGGATTCAATTCGATGAGCCGGCCCTGAGTTTTGGAACCCCGCCAATCAAATCGGTGATCGAGGCGATCAACATCGCGACGAAGGGCGTGACATCCAAGACGGCGCTCTACACCTACTTCGGATCCTTGAATGGAACGCTGGCCGCCTTGCAGCACTGTCGCGTCGATCTGATCGGGGTGGATGTGGTGTCCGACCCCAAGGCGATTGGGGCGGTGAAGCGCCAGAAATGGACCACCGAGGTGGCGCTGGGATGCGTGGATGCGCGCAACACCAAGCTGGAGTCGGTCCCCGAACTGCATGCGTTGTTTGACGTGATCGGGCGCGTGCTCCCGCTGGATCGGCTGACGGTCAATCCTAATTGCGGGCTGGAGTTTTTGCCCTACGAACAAGCGACGGCGAAGCTGCGACGGCTCGTGGAGGCCGTGCGATCGTATACACCGCGCTCGCAGAGGAAGGAAAGGGGAGCATGACCATGTTATTGACGACATCTGTCGGAAGCTTTCCAAAACCTGCCTATCTGATGAAGGCGCGCAGCCAGGCGCGCAAAGGAGCACTCTCCGCCAAGGAGCTGCACGCATTGGAAGAGCGGGCGACCCGTGACTGGATCACCACCCAAGACGAGCTGGGGGTGGACATACTCGTCGATGGCGAGCAGTACCGCGGCGACATGGTGGCCTACTTTGCCGAGCAGCTTGCGGGCTTTAAGACCAGCACGCTGGTGCGCTCGTATGGCAACCGCTATTACCGCAAGCCGATCATCGTCAGCGAGGTGAAACGGAAGAAGCCGATGACCGTGGACTGGTGGAACTTCGCGCAGCGCTTGACCACCCGGCCGGTGAAGGGCATGTTGACCGGCCCGTACACCATCATGGACTGGTCGTTCAACGAGTACTATCCGTCGCGGCGAGCCACCGCGCTGGCGATTGCGCGCGTGGTGCGCGAAGAAGCGCTCGATTTGGAGCGTGCCGGCGCGCAATACATTCAGATCGATGAGCCGGCAATCTCCACGCGGCTGGATGAGATTGATCTGGCCATTGAAGCGCTGGGCATCGTCACCAAGGGCCTCAAGGCCAAAACGATCACGCACATCTGTTACGGCAATTTCAAGGCGCTGGCCCCTAAGCTGATGAAGCTGCCGGTAGACCAGATCGACCTGGAATTTGCCAACCGGGATTTTGAGCTGCTGGACACCTTTAAGCGGATGCGGTTTACCAAAGAGGTGGGGCTGGGCGTGGTCGATGTGCACGACTATCGGATCGAGACAATCGATGAGGTGATTGCCAATCTCAAGAAGTCGCTCAAGGTCTTTAAACCGGAGCAAATCTACGTCGATCCGGACTGCGGCCTCAAGACGCGCAGCCCCGAGGAAGCGATTCAGAAGCTGAAAGTGGTCGTCGAAGCCACCAAAGCCGTCCGCGAGGAGCTGCTGAACTGAACAAGGTCGCCATGTTAGCATTGCGTGAGCAGAAGGCGCGTGGCGAGAAAATCACCATGCTGACCGCCTACGATTATCCCGTGGCCAAGCTGGTGGATGAGGCCGGAGTGGATCTCGTGCTCGTGGGCGATTCGCTGGGCATGGTGGTGCTGGGCTATGAGACGACCGCGCCGGTAACGATGGACGAGATGATCCACCATGCCAAGGCCGCGCGGCGCGGCGTGTCGCGGGCTTTGCTCATCGGCGATATGCCGTTTCTCTCGCTGCGGGGCACGCGCGAAGAGGCTGTGGCCAACGCGGCGCGCTTCGTGCAAGAAGCCGGCTGCGCGGGCGTGAAACTCGAATGGAAGACGGGGATCGAAGACGCGGCCAAGGCGATCGTCGATGCGGGCATTCCGGTGATGGGCCATGTGGGCTTGACACCGCAAACCGCGGCCGCTGAGGGCGGGTTTGGCATGCGCGGCAAAGATGCCGAGGGGGCGGCGCGCATCATCGCCCAGGCGATTGCGCTGCAAGAGGTGGGCTGTTTCGCGACGGTGCTCGAGTGCGTGCCGGATCTGGTCGCGCAGGAGATTACTCAGCGCCTGTCCATTCCGACGATTGGCATCGGCTCCGGTCCGTTCTGTGACGGGCAAGTGCTGGTGACGTACGACCTGATCGGCCTGTTTGAGCGATTCACGCCGAAATTCGTGAAGCGCTACGCCGATGTCGCAGGAGTGGTGCGGCAGGCGGCTTCCTCTTATATCGGAGACGTGAAGGCGGGGCTGTTTCCGGGGAAGGAGCACACCTTCGCCATGTCGCCGGAGCAATTCGCGAAGCTCAAACACGAGCTGGGAACGTGATAATAGCTCGACCGGTCTATTATCCGCTCTTTGCCGACCTGCGCGGGAGGCGGTGCGTGGTCATCGGGGGCGGAGCGGTGGCGCAGCGCAAGGTGACCACGCTGCTGCGCTTTGGCGCAAAGATCACGCTCATCAGCCCCACCGTGACGAAACGGTTGGGACACTCTGCGCAGCAGGGGACGGTGCGGCATCTTGCGCGGCGCTATCGCTCAGGCGACGTGAAGGGGGCGTGGCTGGTGTACGCCGCCACCGATGATCAGCGGCTCAATGCGCAGGTCTTCCGCGAGGCCAGCGCCGCGCAGATTTTTACGAACGTCATCGATCAGAAACCGCTCTGTTCGTTCATCGCGCCGGCGATCGCCAAGCGGGGCGATGTGGTGATTGCCATCAGCACCGGCGGGGCCAGCCCCACCGTGGCGAAGCGGCTGCGCCGGGAACTGCAGAGCCGCATCGGGGCCGAATATGTCCCGTTGCTGAAATTGCTCAACAGCCTGCGGGGCGCGGCCAAGCGGACGCTGCCTCGCTATCAGGATCGGAAGCGCTATTTTGACGGGTTGGTCGGCGGGCGGGTGTTTGAGATGGTGCGGGCCGGCCAGGTGTCGGCGGCGCGTTCGCACGCGTTGCGCCTGCTGCAAGAGGCCGCGCATACTCATCACCACTAATGTCGGCAGCCGAACGCCAGCGCCGCTGTGTCATTGGCGCGCGCGGCAGCTCCTTGAGCCTGTGCCAGGCCCAACTGGTGCAAACGCAGCTTGAGGAGTGCCTACCGCAGCGAGGCTGCCGGGTGAAGACGATCACCGCCGACGCTGATCGTACGCCGGATGCGCCGTTGAGCGTCCTGGGCGGGGAAGGAATCTTTGTCAAAGCATTAGAGTCGGCCCTGCTGGATGGGCGGATCGATCTCGCCGTCCACAGTTTGAAAGATGTGCCGCTCGCCATTCCGCAGGGGTTGGTCATCGCCGCAGTGTTGGCGCGTGAAGACGCCTCGGATGCGCTGGTGGCCCACGGCGGGCGCTCGTTTGACGCGCTGCCGGTGGGATCGCGCGTGGGTACGTCCAGCATCCGGCGCACCAGCCAGCTCTTGCATCTGCGGCGGGATCTCACGTACCTCGACATCCGCGGCAATGTGGATACGCGCCTGCGTAAATTGGATGAGGGCCGGTACGAGGCGATCGTGCTGGCCGCCTGCGGCCTGATTCGCCTGGGATTGGAGGAGCGCATTAGCGAGTATTTTACGCTGCCCCGGATGCTGCCCGAACCCGGCCAGGGCGCGCTGGCGATTGAAGCGCGGCAGAACGATCGCGAGCTGCTGGAGTGGCTGCGCCCGCTCGAGGATCCGATCACGCGCACGTGCGTGGAGGCCGAGCGCGCGTTTCTCGCCGCGCTCGGTGGGGGCTGCCGCGTCCCCATTGCGGCGTTCGCCCAGCTCGAGCAGGGCACGCTCATCTTGGAGGGGGCGGTGATCGCCCCGGACGGTAGCCGTCTGCTCAGAGAGCGGGCGGAGGGCGACATGACCGCGCCGATTGCACTGGGCGACTTGCTCGCCGAGCGCCTCATCGCCCAAGGGGCGAAGGAGTTGCTGAGATGAAGAAAATCTGGGTGCATAAAGCCAGCTCGTTCAAAGAGGCGGAGCGATTTGAGCGGAAGTACTATCGGGCCATGTCGGCGAAAGAACGAGTGGACACTGTTGATTGGCTGCGGCAAGTGGTGGCGCGCAAGCTCAAGAAATCGAATGGCGGAACGAGACTTCGAAGAGTTATTACAATTGTTCAATAAGCACCGCGTCCGATACTGCATCGTCGGGGCGTATGCGGTGGCGTTCCACGACAGGCCCCGCTACACGAAAGACATGGACATCTTGGTGGAGCCGTCCCTCAAGAACGGCGAGAGAGTTGTCGCCGCGCTCAAGGAATTCGGTTTCGGCTCGCTGAGGCTAACGGCAGGAGACTTTTCCCATCCAGGCCGCTTCATTCAGCTTGGCTACGAACCGGTTCGCGTGGACTTGATCACTTCTCTGGTGGGATTCACATTTGAGCAAGCCTGGCGGCATCGAGAGATGGGACAATATGGAAAAACACGGGCGACATTTATCGGCAGGAACGAATTAATCCGCAACAAGGAATTATCGGGCCGCCGGCAGGACCAGGCCGATCTGGACCGCCTGCGTCCAAAACGGCCTCGGGGGAATACGCGGAAGAGAGGATGAGATAAAGTGTCCGGACAACAGATATGCGCCTGTAGCTCAGCTGGATAGAGCGCTAGCCTCCGGAGCTGGATGTCGTGGGTTCGAATCCCGCCGGGCGCATTTTTTTACAACCAGTGAGTGAGTGAGTAAGTAAGTAAGTGAGGGAGTGAGGAAGTGAAAACAACGATTCCGCATTCCGCATTCCGCATTCCGCATTCGACGCAGGGGATTGTTTATCTCGTCGGGGCGGGGCCGGGCGATCCGAAGCTGATCACCGTGAAGGGCCTTGAGGCGCTCCAGCGCGCCGACGTGGTGATCTACGATCATCTGGTGTCGCCGCGCCTGCTGGAACAGTGCAGGCCGGGGGCACAGATCATCTACGCCGGCAAAGAACAAGGCGAGCACGCCAAGAGCCAGCACCAGATCAACCGATTGCTCATCCGATACGCGAAAGCCGGCAAGGCGGTCGTGCGGCTCAAGGGGGGCGATCCGGTGTTGTTCGGCCGCGGCGGTGAAGAAGCGTTGGCGTGCCGGGCCGCCGGCGTGCAGGCGGAGTTCGTGCCGGGGGTCACCAGCGCCATCGCCGCTCCGGCGTATGCCGGCATTCCGGTGACGCATCGGCTGTGCGCCTCCTCGGTGGCGATTGTGACCGGCCACGAAGATCCGGGAAAGCCGGACACGGCTATCCGATGGGCGCAGGTGGCCACCGCCACCGACACGCTCGTCATCTTGATGGGCGTGGGGACGCTGGGGACGATCGCGCAACGGTTGATCGAGCATGGGCGCGCGAAGCAGACGCCTTGCGCGGCGATTGAATGGGGCACATGGCCGCAGCAGCGCACCGTGGTGGGCACGCTCTCGACGATCGCGGCGCGCTGCCGGCAGGCACGCCTGAAACCTCCCGCCGTGATCGTAGTCGGCGAAGTGGTGAAGCTGCGAAAATATTTGACGTGGTTCGAGCGCGCCCCGCTGTTTGGGAAACGCATCGTCGTCACGCGGCCGGCCGAGAAAGCGGATCAGCTCGCGGATCAGTTGGAAGCGCTAGGGGCCGAGGTGGTGCGGTTGCCGGCCATTGAGCTGGCTGCCGTTGACGCCAACGGGCTGTTTCACCGTGCGGTGGATGAGTTGCCGGACACCGACTGGGTGTTTTTCACCAGCCCGGAAGGCATCGGATGGTTTGAGCGGCTGTTGAAGACTGCGCGCAAAGACCTGCGCATCCTGCACGGCTGTCATCTCGGCGCCATCGGCCCGAAGACAGCCGCCTCGATTGAGCAGCGCGGTCTCCACGTCGATTATCTGCCCACGGCCTACAGCCAGGAAGGGATCGTAAAGGGACTGGCGGCTCGCCGGCTGCGGGGTCAACATGCCGTGATCTTTAGCGCGGAGGGCAGCCGCGAGGTGCTGGAGGACGGCTTGCGCCGGCTGGGTATGGACGTGTGCCGCGTGCCGATCTATCGCACGGTGGTGCCCGAAACGCTGGCGCGCCATGTGAAGCAGGCGTTTGCCGATCGCGTGGACGTGGTGACCGCCACCTCCTCGAGCTGTGTTGAACATCTGGTTCGCACGATGCGCTCCTGCGGGCTGTCGCGGCGCGTGAAGGCGTTGCGCTTTGCTTCCATCGGGCCGGTGACGTCGGCCACCATCCGGCGCATGGGCGCCCGGGTGGCGATTCAAGCCAAGGTTTCTACGATCGAAGGACTCGTTGATGCCCTATCCCATCGTACAGCCTCGTCGGCTCAGACAGTCTGAGGCGATTCGCCGTCTGGTGCGCGAGACGCGCCTCTCGGTGGATCAGTTGATCTTCCCGCTGTTCGTGCGGCCAGGCAAGCGAGTGCGCGCGCCGATTCCCTCCATGCCGGGGCAGTTCCAGTGGTCGGTGGATCAGCTCGTGGAGGAGGCCAAGGACGTGGCCGCCTTGCGGATTCCAGCGGTGCTGTTGTTTGGGATGGGCGAAGCGAAGGACGAAAAGGCCAGCCGTGCCTGGGCGAAGGACGGCATCCTCCAGCAGGCGGTGCAGGCACTCAAGGCGGCGGTGCCGGAGCTGTTGGTCATCACCGATGTGTGTCTGTGTCCGTGGACGAGCCATGGGCATTGCGGACTGGTCAAAACCGCTCAGGGCTCGGGGCTCAAGGCTCGGGGCAGAAAAAAACGGCCCTTAGCCCTCAGCCCTCAGCCCAGAGCCGAGCATGAGTGGTGGGTGGATAACGAGGCGACGCTCGAGGTGCTGACGAAGGTGGCGGTGTCCCATGCGCAGGCCGGCGCGGACATGGTCGCCCCTTCGGACATGATGGACGGCCGCGTGGGTGCTATCCGCAAGGCGCTGGATCGCGAGGGCCAGACGCGCGTGGCCATCATGTCGTATGCGGCGAAATTTGCCTCAACCTTCTACGGGCCGTTTCGCGAGGCGGTGGAGTCCGGACCGGCGTTCGGCGATCGGAAGTCGTATCAACTCGATCCCGCCAATCTCGAGGAGGCGCTGCGCGAGGCGGCCCTGGATATCGAGGAGGGCGCTGACATCGTGCTGGTGAAACCCGCGCTGGCGTACCTGGACGTGATCGCGCGCCTGAAGCAGCGGTTCGGCCATCCGGTGGCGGCGTTTAACGTCAGCGGCGAGTATGCGATGGTGAAGGCGGCTGCGGCGCGAGGCTGGCTGGCGGAGCGGCCGACATGGATGGAGATGCTGCTGGCCATGCGCCGCGCGGGGGCGGACATGCTCATCACCTATTGGGCCAAAGACGCGGCCAAAGCGCTCCAATGAAAGAAAAGAAGCTGGCGTGCCGGCTGTCGCGGACGAGTGTGCGTCGCGCCTCCACCTTAGCGCAGGCGGCGGCGCGGTATTTGGTCGGAGGCGTCAACAGCCCGGTGCGGACGTTTCGCGCCGTGGGAGCGACCCCGATGTTGGTCGCCAGGGGACGCGGGCCATGGCTGACCGATATGCATGGCCAGCGCGCGGTGGATTTTATTATGGGCTGGGGCACGCTGATCTTGGGCCATCGCCATCCCCGAGTCAGCCAGGCGCTGCGGGCGCAGCTCTCCGCGGGCATCCACTTTGGCCTGACGCACGAAGCTGAAATTGAGCTGGCGCGTGTGATCAGTGAGGCGCTGCCATCGATTGAGCAGGTGCGCTTCACGCCCTCTGGCACCGAGGCGTGCATGACGGCGATTCGTCTGGCCCGTGCGCACACCGGCCGTTCCAAGGTCTTGAGCTTCGAGGGGTGTTATCACGGCCATAGTGATGGCGTGCTGGTCAAGCGAGGCTCCGGGCTGGCCACGCTCGGGTTGGCCAAGAGTGCGGGCGTGCCTGAATCGATCGCGGCTGACACGGTGGTCGTGCCGTTCAATGATGGGGCGGCCCTCGAAGAGGCAATGGCGCGTTTCGGCGCGCAGTTCGCGTGCGCGATTGTGGAGCCGATGCCCGCGAACATGGGCGTGATGATCCCCGATCTGGAGTGGCTGCGCCGTCTCCGGACCTTGACCACGCAACACGGCGCGGTGCTGATTTTCGATGAGGTGGTGACCGGATTTCGCGTGGCCTACGGCGGCGCGCAAACGGTGTTTCGGATCGCACCGGATCTGACGGTGCTGGGAAAAATCATCGGGGGAGGCGTGCCCATCGGTGCGGTGGGCGGCCCGCGGCGGCTGATGCAGCGGCTGGCTCCCGAGGGCGATGTGTATCATGCCGGCACGTTTGCCGGCCATCCGCTGGCGATGGCCGCCGGTGTCGCCACGCTGAGAGAATTGGCGCGCACGCCGGTCTATGAGCGGCTGGAGGCGCGCGGCGCGCTGCTGGCCGAGGGGCTGCGCGAGGCGGCTGCTCGGGCTGGCGTGGCGGTGCAGGTGAACCGGGTCGGCTCGATGCTGACGCTGTTTTTCCGTGACGGCCCGGTGCGCAATTTCGACGACGCGCGCCAGGCGGATGCGAAACGGTTTGCCGCGTTTGCCAACAGCCTGCGCGATCGCGGGGTGCTGATTCCGCCCTCGCCGTTTGAAGCGTGGTTCGTGTCGGTGACACATACGCAGGCGCTGATCCAGCAGGTGGTGGCGTATGCCGCCGAGGCGTTGGCGGAGTGCGCATGATACCGCGCCACATTCCGGACGCGTGCGTGGAACGTCTCTCACTGTACGTGCGGGAGCTGGCCCATCTGGAGGAGCAGCGGGTCGGCTTCGTGTCGTCGAGGCATCTCGCGCAGCATCTGGGGTTCACCGATGCGCAGGTGCGGCGCGATCTGAGCTATTTCGGCCAATTCGGCACGAGCGGCCGCGGCTACGAAGTAAGCCGGCTGCGCACGACGCTGCGCGACATCCTCGGCATCAATGGGCGCGTCTGGAATGTGGCGCTGGTCGGCGTGGGGAATCTCGGGTCGGCGCTGCTGGCCTATCAAGGGTTTCGCCAACGCGGCCTGCTCTTTCGCGTGGCGGTGGAGGCGAATCCGCGGATCATCGGGCGGACCATTGAAGGCCTCACGGTGTCCCCGGCCAAGCAGCTTGGCGCGCTCGCGCGCACGCATCACATTCAGATCGGCATCATTGCAGTACCCGCGGAAGTCGCCCAGCGGGTGTGCGATCAATTGGTGGCCGGGGGCGTGCGGGCGATTGTGAATTTTGCGCCGGCCCGCGTGGAGGCGCCCCCGCGGGTGCGCGTGCGCAATGTCGATGTGGCGATCGAGTTGGAGATGATGGCGTTTTATCTGAGCCGGAGCAACGGGGCGGCCCCGCCACCTGCGCAAGGCGTGGAGCAGGAGCGCTGATGCCGGCGGCGAATCCTGAGGGCAAGCGCGTCTTCGTGGATCGGCTGTTCACGACGATTGCCCCGCGGTATGACCGGTTTAATCGGCTGGCCACGCTGGGCCTCGACCAGCGCTGGCGCAAACAGGCGGTAGCCCGCAGCCATCTGCGCGATGGGATGGTGGTGCTCGACGCGTGCACCGGCACCGGTGATTTTGCGTTCCTCTGCGCGCATCGGCTTCATCCTTCGGCAGGCTCAGAAGTTCGCCCGGATGGGCTCCACGGCCGAAGCGTGGTGGCCGGCGTGGACTTCAACGAGGCGATGCTGCGCCGGGCGCAGGGCAAGCCGCGCCCTCGCACCAATGGTCTGGGTGTGGGGGTGCACTGGGTGCGAGGCGACGCGCAAGCGCTGCCGTTTCGGACCGGCACGGTGGATCGCGTGCTGATCGGATTCTCCACCCGCAACCTCAGCGATCTCGCTGCGGGTCTTCGCGAAATGTGCCGGGTGCTCAAGCCGGGCGGCCGGCTCACGATTTTGGAAACGGGGCGGCCGAACCATCCGCTCATCCGGCTGGGGTATTTTGCCATCCTGCTCACCACGACCCGCGTCATCGGATGGCTCATCACGGGTCGAGTGTGGCCCTTCACCTATCTGGCGAAATCGGTCCAAGGGTTTGTGACGCCGGAGCAATGTGTCGCGCTGCTGACGACGTGCGGATTTTCAGCGCGCTACCACCCGCTCTCGTTCGGGATTGCCAGCCTGTATCTTGCACAGAAGCCTGAATAACCAATGACCAAATTCCAAGCACCACATAATCACCACACATCACATTCCAAACACCAAACGTTTGGAGCGAAGATGGGCTTACAAGAGATCCTGAAGCCCTTGCAGGCCGATCTGGACCGGGTGACGGACCGATTGATGGAGGCGCTGCAGCATCCGGTGGCACGAACGGCGGCCTATCTGATTGCCGCCGGGGGCAAGCGGTTGCGTCCGTCGCTGGTGCTGTTGGCCGGGCGCAGCGGGGCGTATCGCCGGCATCGTTCGGCATTGATTGAGCTGGCCGCGGCGGTCGAGCTGGTGCACACGGCGACGTTAATTCATGATGACATCATCGACGGCTCGGACACGCGCCGTACACAACCGACGTTTCACACGCGGTTTGGGACGGAGCGTGCGGTGCTCATGGGCGATTATCTCTACGCGGCCGCGTTTGCGATGCTCGCACGGCTGCGGCGGCCGCACCTGACGGCCTACCTGGCCGAGAGCTGCCAAGCGCTCTCCCGCGGGGAGATCTTGGAAGTGGAGCATCGCTACGACATGCACCTCACCGAAACCGACTATTTGGGAATCATCCGGGATAAAACGGCCTCGCTGATTGCGGCGTGCGGCCATCTGGGAGCCTCGCTGGTCGGAGCGTCGTCGCAGACGGTTCGCCGGCTCACCAGCTTCGGCTGGAATCTGGGCATGGCCTTTCAGATCGTCGATGACTGTTTGGATCTGACCGGAAATGAGCGCGCCGTGGGGAAGCCGCTGCGCGCCGATTTGGAAAAAGGCGCGCTCTCGCTGCCGATCATTTATGTCGCGCGGTCGCTTCCGGCCGCGCAACGTGATAAACTGTTCGCTCCGTTGCGCCGGCGCGCGATGGGGAGATTGTTTTTTACGCGCGTGGCCCGCGCCGCCCGGCACACCGGCGCGGTCGGCCAGGCGATGCGCACGGCCCGCGTCTTCATTCGGCAGGCCGAAGACGCCGTGGCGGTTCACCACGGCATCGTGTGGCCGACCATGTATCGGCAGTTGGCGCGCTACGCGGTGGAACGCGCGTCCTAACAGGAGCGGCGGATGGGACGGATTGGCTTCGGGGAATTGGTGCTGATTCTGGCGATCGTGCTGCTGGTGGTGGGCGCGAAGCGCTTGCCGGAGTTGGCGCGCTCGTTGGGAGAAGCGCTGCGGGAATTTCAACGCGCCGTTAAAGGAGAGAAGAAAGACGATGGGCGCTAACGTGCCTCCACGCACGACCTGGGCCTGGCTGGAAGAGCGATTCGGGCGGCGGGAGGTGCTGCTCAAAGCGGGCTGGGCCTTCTTCTATGTGTTCTTAGGCGGGTGGCTGCTGTCGAACCTCCGCTACTTGTTTCCGAACGTGCTGTACGAACCCAGCCTGGCGTTTAAGGCGGGCAAGCCCGACGACTATCCGTTGGGGGTGAGCGAGCGCTGGAAGAAGGAGCAGCGCGCGTGGATCATCCGCACCGAGCAGGGCTTTTATTGCCTCTGGGCGCGCTGCACGCACTTGGGCTGCACGCCGAACTGGTTCGCGGCAGAGGAGCGCTTCAAGTGTCCCTGCCATGGCTCGAATTACAACGTCAGCGGCGACGTGCTCGCCGGGCCCGCCCCCAAACCGCTATGGCGATGCGCCATGAAGCTCGCCGATGACGGGCAGCTCTTCGTTGATAAGGCCCGGTTGGAGAATCGGCCCGGCCAACGGGAGCAGGGCGAGTTCTTCCTCCCCGCGAAGACGGCCTAAGAGATCTCGCCATGGCCCCTCAGCGATTCGATCTAAAGCAGCAGGTCAGAAAGACGAAGATCTGGAAGTCGATCTTCCGGCACGACTTCAGCGATACCCCGCGCACGCGCCTGCAGCGCATTTTCGGCAACGTCTTCTTGCACCTGCATCCGGTGCGGTCCACCAAGCGCGCGATCCGAGTCACCTACACGTGGGGCCTGGGGGGGATTTCGTTCTACGCCTTTTTGGTGCTGGTGGTGACCGGCATCTTGCTGATGTTTTATTACCGGCCGACCACGATCCACGCCTTCCAAGATATGAAGGATCTGGCCTATGCCGCCACGCTGGGGCGGTTGCTGCGCAACCTCCATCGGTGGGGGGCGCACCTGATGGTCGTGGTTGTCATTCTCCACATGGTCCGGGTGTTCCTCACCGGCGCCTACAAGCCGCCGCGCGAGTACAACTGGGTCATCGGGGTGCTGCTGCTGGTGATGACGCTGTTTCTGAGCTACACCGGGTATCTGCTGCCGTGGGATCAACTCGCCCTCTGGGCCGTCACCGTCGGGGCGCAAATGGCCGCCAACACGCCGGTGATCGGCAACGAAGGCCCGTTTCGCCTGCCGTTTATCACCACGGGCAACGACATGCGCTTTGGGTTAGTGGGCGGCACGGTGATCGGCGATGCGACGCTGATCCGCTTCTATGTGCTGCACTGCATGGCAGTGCCGTTTCTGTTCTGCGTGTTGCTGTGCGTCCATCTCTGGCGGGTGCGGAAAGACAGCTTCTCGCGCCAGAGCGGGGAGAAGGTGGATGTGTGGCCGCACCTGGTGTCGCGGGAATTACTGGCCGCCTTGCTGGTGACCATTATTTTGGTGGTGTGGTCCATGATGATGCAAGCGCCGCTCGAAGGGCAAGCAAACATTAATGTCACGCCGAATCCTTCGAAGGCGCCGTGGTATTTTCTCGGCTTGCAGGAGCTGCTGGTCTACTTTGACCCGTGGATTGCGGGCGTGTTGCTGCCGAATCTGATCATCGTCGGGCTGATGGCCATCCCGTATCTGGATACGAATCCCAAAGGGGTCGGCGTGTATCCGCGGATGCGCTGGACGAAGGCCGGCTGGGTGCGCCTCTGGGTGCCGGAGGAGCGGCCCTTCGCCGTCACGGTGTTCATGGCGGGCATTGTGATGTGGTTTGGGCTGATTTTTATCGGCTACTACTGCCGCGGGCCGAATTGGGAATGGTATTGGCCGTGGGAGGCGTGGTCGCATCGGCGCGTCATCAAGCTGACGGTGAAAAGCTTGCCCAGCCTGTGGGGGCTGCTGCTGCTGCTGGGCTATTTCGCCCAAGGCACGCCGTTTCCGAAACAGCTCAAGGAGAAGCTCGCGGCCCTCGGGGGGCCGAAGGCGCCGGCACTCGCCTCCGCCGCGCTGCATGTCGGCTCCGGCCTGCTGATGGCCGTCGCGCTCTTTACGCCGCTGGTGCTCTGGCCCGATCCTGATTATCCTCTGCGCAGCCACTATACGATGCTGTTTGAAGCGCTGGGCCGCGCCCACAACGCGCCGGTGATGATGGGGTTGTATCAGCTCGTCTTGCAGGTGGGGCCGACGCTGGGGTACAGCCTCATGGCGGCCCTGACGCTGGCCCTCGGGACGGGGCTGGGTCTGGCGGGGCTGCAGGCCGCGCGGTTTAAAGATCGGATGTATGACGAGCTGGGCCCCATCAAATATGCCATCATGATGGGGTTGCTGTTGATGATGGTCGGCGTGCTCGGCAAGGTGGCGCTGCGCCTGTTGTTCGGGTTGAAGTATCTCATCAGCTTCCCGGCGGTGAGTTTCAATATTTAACATTTAGCGGATGAAACGGATCCTGTTCCTGCTCTTCACCGCGCTGTTGGCCGTCTTGTTCGTGGCGGCGCTGTGGGATGATACGAACCGCGAGTGGACGCACTATCAGCAGCGATTCATGCGGTCGTTAGACAAACCGGCGCGGCGGAACGTGGCGGGCGGCATCAAACAAATCCTCGCCACCGACTTGCGCCGGGTGGATCGCTGTACGACGTGCCATATGGCGATTGACACACCGCAACTCGCCCTCGCCGAGGAACCGTTTACCGTCCACCCGGGGACCTATCTGAAGTCTCACCCGCCGGAAAAGTTTGGGTGCACCGTGTGCCACGGGGGGCAGGGGCTGGCGACCGAGGTGAAGGCCGCCCACGGCGAAGTGGAGGATTGGGAACGGCCCCTGTTGCGCGGCCCGCTGGTGCAGGCGTCCTGCTACAAATGCCATGGCGACGTGGAGACAATTCGCGAGCATGTCCCGCTGCTGCGCCAAGGCATGGCGCTCTACGCGCAGCAGGGGTGCGCCGGCTGCCATGCGGTGCATGGGTTCGGCCAGTCCGTATCCATCGATCTCTCCGACGTCGGCGATAAGCCATGGCAGTTGCTCGACATGACGTTTGTGAAGGGCAAGCCAACGCTGGCGCAGTGGCTCGACCAACACTTCAAGGAACCGCGCCGCATCACGCCGGGCTTTCGCAAGGACGAGTTGCCGCCGGGCGAGGAAGAAATTTTCCCTTCGTTCATGCCCGATGTAGGGCTGACGGACGAGCAGGCGAAGGCGCTCACCGTGTACATGCTGAGCCTGACCGACGAATTGCTGCCGGCCAAGTATGTGACGCCGGCTCCTCCCAAGCCGGAGCCATTGGTCTATGCCTCAAGCGTGGAGGCCGGGCGCGCGGTGTTTCAGAAATACGGCTGTGCGGGGTGCCACGGCCCCGGCGGATTAGGCGGCCGCAAAAATTGGAATAGCCAGTTGGTGGAAGAGGTGCCGGCCCTGGTGTATGAACGGATGTACTATGATCGGGAGCATGTGAAGGCGCTCATCCGCAACGGGCGCCAGCCCGTGCCGCGGCAAGACGCGTCGCGGCCGGTGCCGCCGCTCTACATGCCGGCGTTTAAAGATCGGATTTCCGAAGACGAATTGGACCACCTGGTCGATTATTTGTTCTCACTCTACGACCAAGTGCCGCAGGAGCCGCCGGCGAGCGCCGCTGAAGGCGGCGCGAGTCCCGAGGGCAGCAAAACTGCCCGAGGGACAACTCAGCTCGATCGTTAATTGGAGGTTGATATGGGCACCTATGTGACGATCATTATTGGTTTCGCCGCCGTGCTTGCAGGGCTCTATGGGATCAGGGCCAGTTGGCCGCTGGTGTGTCTGGCCCTCAAAGCGTTCGGGTTGATCGTGCTGGTGGTCGGAGGGCTGCTGGCCGTGTGCGTAGGGCTGGGCGAGCTGCAGGACCGGCGCGCGACAAAAAATCCTCCGCACTGACAATGGCCACCCGCGTGGTTGTCGCAATGAGCGGCGGGGTGGACAGCTCGGTGGCCGCCGCCCTGCTGCACGAGCAGGGCTATGAAGTCCTCGGGGTCACGTTGCAGCTCTGGGGCAAAGACGTGTGCGTCTCCAGCGGCAGCCGGCTGTGCTGCTCGGTGCGCGATGCGCTCGATGCGAAGGCGGTGGCGAAGCGCCTCGGCATCCGCCATGAAACACTGGAGCTGGTGGAGACCTTCCGCACGCACGTCATCGACTATTTCGTCGAGAGCTACCGCGATGGGTTGACGCCGAATCCGTGCGTGGCCTGCAATAATCACATCAAGTTCGGCTCGCTGCTTGAGCACGCCGATCGGCTCGACACCCCCTGGCTGGCCACCGGCCATTATGCGCGCAGTGGTGTCGATCCGGTGACAGGGCGCGCCATCTTGAAAACGGCGCAGGATGCGTCGAAGGATCAATCGTATGTGCTCGCCCATCTCACGCAAGCCCAGCTCGTTCGCGCCCGCTTTCCGCTTGGGGAGCTGACCAAGCCGGAGGTGCGTCGGATCGCGCAGGACTTGGGATTGGCCACGGCCGATAAACCGGACAGCCAAGATATTTGTTTTGTCCGCGATCGGAACAAGGACGGGTTTCTTCGCAAGGAACTTCAGGTGGCGGAGGAGCCCGGCCCAATCGTGAATGCCCAGGGGGCGGTGCTCGGCACCCATCAGGGGCTGCTGGGCTACACCATCGGCCAGCGCGAGGGCATCGGGGTGGCGGCCGGCACGCCGCTGTATGTCGTCGCGATGGATCGGCCGCGCAACCGCCTGATTATCGGCTCGCGGGACGAGCTGCTCACGGCGCGATGCGTCGTGGAGCGCGTGAATTGGGTGTCCATGGCGCCGCCGACTGCCCCTGTGCGGGCGCACGTGAAAATTCGCGCGCGGCACCAGGCGGCCGCGGCCACGCTCACGCCTGGGCGAGAGCACACGGTGACGGTGGAGTGCGATGAGCCGCAGTCGGCCATCACGCCGGGCCAAGCCGCGGCGTTTTACGATGGGGAACTGGTGCTCGGTGGGGGGTGGATTGCGAAATGACTAGTCCACAGTCCATAGTCGATAGTCCACAGCAACTGCGAGAAAAACTTGAACATGTGCGAGCCATCCTGGCAGAATGTCAACGGGTGGTGGTGGCGTTTTCCGGCGGGGTGGATTCGACGGTGCTGGCGAAGCTGGCGCGGGATGTGCTGGGCAAGCCCAACGTCCTCGCGGTCACGGCCGATTCGCCCTCGTTGGCTCGTCGGGATTTAGACGACGCGCGTGCGCTGGCCGCCACACTTGATGTTGAGCATGCCGTAATCGACACGGCGGAAGTGGCCGACGCCTCATACCGCGCCAACAGTCCCGGCCGATGCTACGTATGCAAACGCACGCTGTTTGTCGAGCTGGACATGCTGGCGCAGCAACGCTGGATTCCAGTCATTCTGTATGGTGCGCTCGCGGATGATGACGCGGCGGAGCGCCCGGGGCAGCGGGCGGCGCGCGAGTCTCACGTGAGAGCGCCCCTGCAAGAAGCCGGCCTCGAGAAATGGGAGGTGCGGGAGCTGGCGCGCCGGCTCGGGCTGCCGAACTGGGACAAGCCGCAAAACGCGTGCCTCTCGTCGCGCATTCCGCATGGCCTGGTGGTGACCGAAGAGAAGCTGCAGCGCATTGAGCAAGCCGAAGACGCGCTTCTGAGCCTCGGCTTTCGCCAGGTGCGCGTGCGGCACGTGGGCACGCACGCCCGCATCGAAGTCGGCAGGGAAGAGGTGAGCCGTTTCAACGATGCCGCGCTCTCGCAGCAGATCGGCGACCGATTGCGCGCCCTGGGGTTTGCATCGGTCGGTGTGGCTCGCGCCGGCTATCAGCCCGGTGGCGCCGACGCGACGCAGGGAACAGAGAGACATTTGACGGCGTAGCTCAGCTGGTAGAGCAGCGGACTCATAAGCCGCGGGTCACTGGTTCAACTCCAGTCGCCGTCACTTTTTTACGCTACGCGGTGGGAGAATGGCCGGTGAGCAGGAGGGCGACCGTTTCAAGGAGTTCGGTGAGCTGAAAGGGCTTCGTCAAATACGCATCCGCGCCGTACGCAAACCCCCGCAATTGATCGATGGGCTGGTCCAGCCCGGTGACCATCACCACCGGCATCACCCACGAATGGTACAGCGTCCGCAAGCCTTTGCACACGTCGTAGCCGCTGATGTCAGGCAAGCGCAAATCCAGCAGCACCAGGTCGGGCGGGGAAAGGGTGGCGGCGCGCAAGGCTCCGCGGCCGGTGGTTTCGACGTGCGCCTCGTATCCGGCCAGTTTCAAGTTGGCCGCCATGAGCGCGGCCAGCGGGGCGTTGTCTTCCACGATCAAAAGCTGCTTGGGACGCGGGACCATACACAAAAGCCCTCCTGCTGATGCTGAGGGCTACCCCAACTATCCCTGATGCGGGCGTGGCTTGTCAAGGGGACCCATGAAGAAGCTGATCCTCTACGATTTGGACGGCACACTGGTGGACACCGGGGAGGATATCGCCGACGCGGCCAACGCGATGCTGCATGAACTCCAGGGTGCTCCGCTGCCGCACGAGGAGATTCGCCGTCTCGTCGGCCACGGATTGCATGATCTGGTGAAGCGCTGCCTCAAGACTGAGGATCCCCTCCTCATCGAGCGGGGCGTGCAGTTGTTTGGTCTCCATTACGGCCGGCATTTGTTCGATCACAGCCGGCTGTATCCTGCGGCGCGCGAGCTGGTCGACTATTTTCGCACGCGGGCGCAGGCCGTGGTGACGAATAAGCCCAGCCCGTACGCCGAGGAGCTGCTCCGCGGGTTAGGGATCGCCGGCTCCTTCATGGCGATCATCGCCGGCGGCTCGGCCTATCCGAAAAAACCGGATCCCGCCGCGGTGCGGGCACTCATGCAGCGCGTGCAGGCCACGGCCGAGGAGACGCTGCTCATCGGGGATAGCCCGGTGGACGTGGACACCGGGCGGCGGGCCGGCGTGCCGACGGTGATTGTGCGGCACGGCTTCGCCGATCCGGAGGCCTTAGCCGCCGCCGGGCCGGAGTGGCTGGTGGATGATCTGGCCGCCGTCCTCGCGCTCGCGCAGGAGCGCGGATGGTAGCCGACGCGATGCACTGGCTGGGGTTGGTGGCGGCGTGCGCGCTGCCGTTCTGGAATCTTCCGCTGATCTGGCGCATCCAGCGCCGCCGCTCGTCGCACGATCTGGGTTTGGCGTGGGCCTTCGGCGTGTGGGGCTGTTTGCTGGCCATGCTGCCGGCCGGCCTGGTCTCGCCCGATCCGATCTTTCGAGCCTTTAGCGTGTTGAATGTGGTACTCTTTACCGGTGTCGTCGTGCAGGTGCTTCGCTACCGCTGAAGCGCCTTACTGGAGGGCAGCGCATGGCTGGGAAGCCCATGAACGTGTTACTCATCGAAGATAATCCGGAAGACGTGCAGGTGATTCAAGCGGTCCTCTCCGATGAAGAGGGCGTGAATTTTCACGTCAGCTATGCCGATTGGCTCGCCACCGGTTTGAACACGCTGGCCCAAGGGAGCACGGATGTCGTCCTGCTGGATTTGGGGCTGCCCGACAGCAAGGGATTGGACACCTTGCTGACAGTGCGCCAGCACGCCCCGAGCGTGGCGATTGTGGTGCTCACCGCCTCCGATGATGAGCGCATGGCCGCCCAGGCCTTGCAGCAAGGGGCGCAGGACTATCTCGTGAAGGGCTACATGCAAGTGTATCCCAACTTGCTGCAGCGCTCCATGCGCTACGCCATCGAACGCAAGCGCTCGGAAGAGACGGCGACACAAGGCCATGCGAAAGTGACGACGCAAGAAACCGCCATTGCGCAACTCAAGCAGGAAGTCAACGCGCTGCTTTCGCAACTGGGCCAACCACGGAAGTTTCCCGATGAAACGGTTCATTGAGCTCAAGCACGTGGGGCCGAAAGCCCATGTGCGGCGCCTCGTCGAGGAGTTGTGCGACCGGCTCGAGGGCGCCGTGCGGTCGTTCGACGCCGAGGCGGTGTCCGTCCATGTGATGTTTGAGGAAAACGGCACGCACAAGCTGTTTCGCGCCTCAGTCACTTGCCATGTGCCGCACTATCTCGCGGCGGCCCATGAAGAACACCACGATTCCGGAGCGGCCCTGCGGGGCGCCTTTGGGGAGGTGGAACGCCAGTTGGAAAAACATCGTCCCGTGCATCGTCGGAAATTGATTCAAAAGCGAGTCAGGAGAAAATTCTTGCGAGAGGCTTGACGCAGCTGGCGGCGATCAGGTACACTCAAAATAACGTAAGCATGTGGTGAAGAAGCTGACGCGTTGACATTCTCGATAAGAGCAAACCTCGGGTAACCGAGGGACGCAAAACCACCGGCCCCGCCGAAGGCGGGGTAGCGGGGCTACCGAAAGAGTGTGGAATGGCTGTTCAGATATTCGTGAAAACGCGGGAATCCCGCTGCGCGCGGGGTACCCGCGTTTCTGTTTCTCCTTCCGAAGCGAAAGCGATCAGAGCCGAGCGGAGTGCCGGAACCGGAAGGGTTCCGGCCCAACGGAGCCCCCGGCGATGACGGAGCGCGTGGTGGCCCTCACCCTCCTGGGGATCATGACGGTGTGTCTTATGGTCATGACCGTCGAATTCGTCATGACGCTGCACGAGGCGCGCCGGATCTTGAAACAACTGCACGGCCTGTTCGGACTCGGCCATCGCATGATGGAGGAGTTGGGCACGATGGTCGGCCGCGCGCATCGCGCGATGGAGCGTGTGGAGCAATGGCCCTATCAGGTGGGAGCGTTATTGATGCGTCGCTGGGGCAATGGGGTGGGGGCGGATCCTCACCGCAGGTCCCGCGTAACGAGGAGGTAGAGGCACGATGAAGGAAGTCCGTCAGGAGATGGTGCCGCAAGAGGGCAATGGGCTGAAGGCACGGTACAACCCGTTCCGCATCTTCGGGGTCTTTGCCCTGGGGGCGGCCGCGGGGAGCATCGCGGCGTTGCTGTACGCTCCGGCCTCCGGCCGTGTGACGCGACAGCGCATCGGCATGAAGTTCCGAACGCTGCAGCACGCGACCGGGCGCAAGCTCGGGCAGGCGCAACGGCTGTTGGCCCGGAAGGCCCAGCATCTGCAGCGAGCGGCGGTTCGCAAGCTCCAAACGGCTCGCGATTGGATGACGGAGCACGTCGCCAACGGCCACGCCAAACCCCGACAGCAGTCGGGGCGCGCGCTTCGGCACGCCTAAGCGACCCGTTCGTGATTCGGCGATACGCGGCAGCCATGCGGCTGCCGCGTATTTGCTTCCGGCATCTGCCGTGGTACAATGCCTGTCACGATAAACAACCGGAGGCAGGCATGCGCGGACAAGGCTGGGTGTGGGGTCTGGTGGCGTGTGGCGCGGTGATGGCGGTCCGGCCTGGTGAGGCCGCGGCGGCGCGGCCGCGCGCCACGATTGAGACGACCAACGGGACGATCGTGCTGGAATTGTATAAGGAGGAAGCGCCGAAGACCGTGGCCAATTTTATCGCGTTGGCAACGAAAGGGTTTTACAACGGGATCATCTGCCACCGGGTCATCCCGAGCTTTATGATTCAAACCGGCGATCCCACCGGCACGGGGACGGGTGGGCCCGGCTACACCTTTGCCGATGAGTTTTCCCCCACGCTGCACCATGATGGGCCCGGGGTCGTCTCGATGGCGAATGCCGGCCCGAACACCAACGGGAGCCAGTTTTTCATCACGCTGGCCGCCACCCCGTGGCTGGATGGCAAGCATACGATCTTTGGCCGCGTCATCGAGGGGCAGGCGGCGGTGGAGGCGATCGCGGCGGTGCCGCGCGACGCCCGCGATAAGCCGCTCACCAACGTGGTGATGACCCGCGTCACCATCCAAGAATAACCCTCCGTCGACCGAGCCGGCACCCTCCTTGCTGGCGACCAAGCCAGCCCTGTCCCTGCTGGCGAGGAAGTGTCGGCAACCGCTGGGTTGCCGACCGAGGAAGTGCCGCGCGCTGCGGAGCGCGCGGCCGTTGACATCGCCGCAGCGTCTTTCCTATAATAGAGCGAGTCTGTCGCCACGAATCATGAATAAGGCCGAGCGCCCACCACGAGGAGGAGGATTTCCATGGCAGAGAAAGAAAAAGACCGCGAACGGCTGGAGCGGCAGAAGGTGCTGGAGCTGACCCTCAGCCAGATCGAAAAGCAATTCGGCAAAGGCTCGGTCATGCGTCTGGGGCAGAACACGCTCTTCGACATCCCCGTCATTTCCACCGGCTCGCTCGCGCTGGATGTGGCCTTGGGAGTCGGGGGGTTGCCGCGCGGCCGAGTGGTGGAAATTTTCGGGCCGGAGTCCTCCGGCAAGACCACCCTCACGCTCAGCGCCATTGTCTCCACGCAGCGGCAGGGCGGGGTTGCGGCGTTCATCGACGCCGAGCACGCGCTGGATCCAACCTACGCGAAAATCGTCGGTGTGAATCTGGATGACCTGCTGATCTCACAGCCCGACACCGGCGAGCAGGCGCTGGAGATCACCGAGATGCTCGTGCGCTCCAGCGCGGTGGATCTGGTCGTCATCGATTCGGTGGCCGCGCTGGTGCCGCGCGCCGAAATCGAAGGCGAGATGGGCGATCAGCACATGGGGCTGCAAGCCCGCCTGATGAGCCAGGCGCTGCGCAAGCTGACCGCTGTCATTTCGAAATCGAAGACGTGCTGCGTCTTCATCAACCAGATTCGCGAAAAAATCGGCGTCATGTTCGGATCCCCCGAAACGACGCCGGGCGGGCGGGCGCTGAAGTTCTACTCCTCGGTGCGCATCGACTTGCGCCGCATCGAATCGATGAAGGTGGGCGAGCGCGTCGTGGGCAACCGCGTCCGCGCCAAAGTTGTCAAGAACAAGGTGGCCCCGCCGTTTCGGCAAGCGGAATTTGAGATCATGTTTGATGAGGGCATTTCTCGCGCCGGCAGCGTGCTCGACGTGGGTGAGAGCGTGGGGGTGATTCAGCGCCAGGGCAGTTGGCTCTCGGCCGGGGAGACACGGCTTGGCCAGGGGCGCGAGGCGGCGCGAGGGTTCTTGAGGGAAAATCCGAAACTCTTGCAGCAATTGGAAGAGCGGATCCGCGCGCAGGCCAAGGCCGCGCCGGCGAGCCCGGTTCCGGCGGCCCCGATGCCGCCAGCCTCGGGGCGAGAGCGCGACACCGTGGAGACTCCGGCATGACACGCAGGGCATGGGTGGGGCTGGCCGCGGTGGGGGTCATGGGTGCCGCCGTATTTTCCGGTCGCGTCGATTTGTGGTCCAGCAGCAGCGCCTCTTCAAGCAGCGCCTCGGCCGCACGGCCGACGGTCGCGTTGCCCAACGCCCCGACCGCGATCGGGGCCGACTCATTGGAGCAAGCGTTCATGCGCGCGTCCAAAGAGGTCGGGCCGGCGGTCGTGAGCATTTCCACCGAGCAGATCGAGCAGGTGCAGCGCTATTATCGCGGGCATTCGTTCCTCGGGCCGGGGCAGGGCCAAGAGCCGTTTGACGATTTTTTCAAGCAGTTTTTCGGCGAGGCTCCCCAGGAGCGGGAGTTTAAGCGCTTCGGCTTAGGCTCCGGGGTGATCATCGACAAACGGGGCTACATTCTCACGAACGAACACGTCATTGCGGATGCGGAGAAGATCACCGTCACGCTAGCTGATGGCCGTGAGCTCATCGGGGAGATTAAGGGGAAAGATCAGCGCGCAGACTTAGCCGTGGTGAAAGTCGATGCGAAGGAGCTGCCCGTCGCGACGCTGGGCGACTCCGACACCCTCAACACCGGGCAGTGGGCCATTGCGCTGGGGAATCCGTTCGGGTTGATCGGCTACGGGTCGCCCAATCAATCGATGGGCGCCGAGCCGACGCTGACGGTGGGGGTGGTCAGCGCGCTGCACCGGCGGCTGCCGCGCATGAGCCGTGCCGATCGCGACTATTCCGATCTGGTCCAAACCGATGCGGCCATCAACCCCGGGAACAGCGGCGGCCCGCTGCTGAATCTGCAGGGGCAGATCATCGGCATTAACGTGGCGATTTTGAGCAGCTCGCGCGGCTTTGAAGGGGTGGGTTTCGCCATTCCGGTCAATAAAGCGCGGGCCATTCTCGATGCCCTCATTGAAGGCCGCAAAGTGCTATATGGCTGGCTGGGGATTCAGATTCAGGACATCACGAAGGATGTGGCGGACTATTACAGCCTCGCCGACCGCCAAGGCGTGCTGGTCTATCAAGTGCTGCCCGATGGCCCGGCGGAGAAGAGCGGCATGAAGGACGGGGACATTATCACCTCCTTCGACGGCCGGCCGGTGACCAACACGCGTGAATTGGTGGATCGCGTGGGGAAGTCGCCTGTGGGCCGCAAGGTGCCGGCCGAGGTGCTGCGCGAGGGCAAACGCCAGACGGTGATGGTTGAAGTCGGGGAGCGGCCTGCCGAGGGCGAAAACGGCGAGACACCGGCAGGTGAGTCCTGGCGCGGTCTGCATGTGGCGGAACTCAATGCGTCCCTGGCAGAGCGGTTCGGCGTGGAGGAGAACGCCTCCGGGGTGGTGGTGGTCAACGTTGACCAGAACAGCCCGGCCGATAACGCGCATCTGCAGCCCGGGGATGTGATCAACGAAATCAACCGGATGCGCATCACCTCATTGGCGGACTATCGCAAAGCGGTGGCGGCGGTGACCGGCAACGTCTTAGTGCGCACCTCCCGCGGCTACGTGGTTGTGAAGGCCGGCGGCCCGTAACCTTGGCGCATGTCTGGGCTGGACACGCGGGACGCGATGGCGCGTCTCGCCCTCACCCTGGCCCGGCGCCACCTGCGGTCCGGCACGCGGTCCACCGCGCAGTTGCGCGCGTTCCTCGCTGCACGCCACCTGCCTGCTTCTCTGACGGAGACCCTCATCGCTCGATGCACGCAAGAGGGCCTGCTGGATGATGCGGCCTGTGCGATGCTATGGGCGCGCACGCTGCGTGAGCGGGGATACGCCCTGACCGCGATTCGCGAGCAGCTCATGGAGAAGCGCTTGCCGGCGGGCGCGATCGAGCGCGCCCTGGCCTCGCTGCGCGCCGAGGCGAGTGATGCCTTGTGGGCGGTTGAGTTGGTGCGTCAGCAGCGGCAACGGCGCGGCGCGAGCGCGGCCGCTACACCGCAACGGTTGGCCCGCTGGTTAGCCGCCCATGGATTTGATGAGGATGTGATTGCCGACGCCTTATCTGGATCATGATCACAAGCGCTGAACTTCGCACACGCTTCAAGCAGTTTTTTGAGCAGCGCGGCCACCTCTGGCGCGAGAGCGACTCGCTCATCCCCAGCGGCGATCCGACAGTACTGTTTACTTCGGCGGGGATGAACCAGTTCAAAGACTATTTGTTAGGCAAGCGCACCGACCTCGCGCGTGCCGCCAGTTGCCAGAAGTGCTTGCGAGCCGGCGATCTGGATCGCGTGGGCAAAAGTGCGAGCCACCACACGTTCTTTGAAATGCTGGGCAACTTTTCCTTCGGCGACTATTTCAAGCGCGAAGCGATCCAGTGGGCGTGGGAATTTTTGACGGGCACGGATGCCCTCTGCCTGGGCTTGCCCGCAGAGCACCTGTGGGTCAGCGTCTATGAAGAGGATGCGGAGGCGCAGCGACTCTGGCATGAGGTGATCGGACTGCCGACGGCGCGGATCAAACGGTTCGGCCAGGCCGATAATTTCTGGCCGGCCAATGCGCCAATGGAAGGCCCCAACGGCCCATGCGGCCCGTGTTCAGAGATTTATTTTGATCGCGACGGAGCGGTGCACGGGCCGAACTCGGTCGAGGTGTGGAACTTGGTGTTTACCCAGTTTGACCGGCAGCCTGACGGCAGTGTGAAGCCGCTGCCCAAGCCCAACATTGACACCGGCATGGGGTTGGAGCGCCTGACCCGTGTGATCCAGGGGACGGAGACGGATTACGAGACCGATCTGTTCGCGCCCATCATAGAGGCGATTCGCGCGCTGCCGCGCGGCAAGAAGGTGAAGAGGGATCAGGTGATGTTCGCCGAGCGGGCCATCGCCGACCATCTGCGCGCCATCGTCTTCTTGGCGGCCGAGGGCCTGACGCCCTCCAACGAGGGCCGCGGCTACGTGTTGCGCATGCTGATCCGGCGGGCGTATCGGTTGGCACGGGTGGGGCTGGATCTTCAACTGAGCCAGGCGGACGGTGTCTTGCACGCGTTGGCGCCTTCGGTGGAAACGGCGATGGCGAGTTCGTCCTACCATGCGCTGCTCGCGCAAAAGCGGCACGCCGTGTCACGGATCATCCAGCAGGAAGAAACACAGTTCATCGAGACGCTGCAGACCGGCACCGCGCGGTTGGAGGAGATGATTGCCCAGCAGAAATCTCTGAAGCGTTCGGCAATCTCCGGCGAGGAGGCGTTCAAGCTCTACGATACGTACGGGTTTCCGTTGGAGCTCACGGTGGATATCGCGGCTGAACAGGGGTGCACCATCGAGCGAGCCGGGTTTGACCGGGCGCTCAAGGCCCAGCAGGCGCGCTCGCGCGCCGGCAGCCAATTCAGCGGCGGCGTGTTCGTGGCTGAGGCGCTGGAGGTGCGCAAGGCAATTCCGGCTCTACCGTCCAAAGAGGAGCTGTTCGTCGGGTATGAGCAGTGCACCGTGCCGGCGGTGATTAAAGGGATCTGGGACGGAGCGCGCTGGATCGAGCAGGCGCGCGAGGGCCAGCAGGTGGCCGTGGTGCTGGAGCGCTCGCCCTTTTACGGCGAGGCCGGCGGCCAGATCGGTGATACGGGCTATCTGGAGGGCCCCTCAGGCCTGGCGGAGGTGAGCCGCACCACCTGGGTCGATGAGACGCTCGTGCACCAGGCGACGATTCGCCAAGGCGGCCTGACGGTGCAGGAGCGCGTACAGGCCCGCGTGGATCCCGAGCGGCGGTTGAAGGTCGCGCGCAGCCATACGGCGGCCCATCTGCTGCACTGGGCGCTGCGCAAGGTGCTCGGCCCGGAGACGGTACAGGCCGGCTCATATGTGGAAGCGGAGCGTGTGCGGTTTGATTTTTCCTCGCGGCACGGGCTGCACGAGGAGCAGCGCGCCGAGGTCGAAGCGCTGGTCAATGCCCGCGCGCGCCTGGCCGATGAGGTGACGGTTGTCCAAATGCGCCTGCAAGAGGCCAAACAGGACGGCGCGCTCGCCCTCTTTGGCGAGAAATATGGCGAGCGCGTGCGGGTGGTGAGCATCGGCGACTATTCGAAAGAGTTGTGCGGCGGCACGCATCTGCCGCATACCGGTTTGCTGGGCGCGTTTCTCATCGTCGGGGAGAGTTCGATTGCGGCCGGCACGCGGCGCGTCGAAGCGCTCGTTGGCGAGGCGGCCGCCCACGAGCAGCAGGCGCATGAGCGCGTGTTGCACGAGGCGGCGAAGCGCCTCGGCCGTTCGGCGCAAGACGTGGTGGCAGGGTTGGAAGAACTATTGGAACAGCTCAAACGTTCCGAGCGCGCACGCAAGACGCTGCAACTGGAGCTGGCGCACGTACAGGCGGGCCGCCTGGTCGCACAGGGCAAGGTGCTCAACGGACTGACGTTTGTCGCGGCGACCATTGCCCATGCGGATCGTGAGCTGCTCGCCGCCTTAGCCGACGCGGTGCGGGGCCAGTTGAAGATGGGCGCGGTGCTGCTCGTATCCACGCTGGAGTCGCGTGATGTAGCCTGGGTGCTCGCACTCACCGCCGATGTGGTCGCGCGCAAGCTGCACGCCGGAGCGCTGCTGAAGGAGATTGCCGCCATCACCCAGGGCGGGGGCGGCGGCCGGCCCGATTTTGCACAGGCCGGCGGCAAAGATCCCTCGAAAATTCCACAAGCACTGCAACGAGCGGAGGAATTGCTCAGAGAGGCGCTGGGATGAAACTCATTACCACAACGGGGCAGGAGTGGCAGCGGCTCTGCACGCGCCAGATGCTGCCCAAACGGCGGGTGGAAGAGCGCGTGCGTGGCATTCTCGAGGATGTGCGCCAGCATGGCGATGAGGCGCTGCTGCGCTACACCCGGCGCTTCGACAAAGTGCGGCTCTCGCCAAAGCAGCTGCGGGTGACCGAGGCGGAGATCTCCGGCGCGTTTCAGCACATCGACCCGAATCTGGTCGTGCATCTGAAAACGGCGATCCAAAACGTGCAGGCGTTTTACGGCAAGCCGCGCCTGAAGCCCATGCGCATGGTCACCAGCGACGGCGTGCTGTTGGGAGAACAGTTCAACCCGATTGAGCGGGTCGGCGTCTACATTCCCGGCGGCACGGCCAGCCTGGTGTCCACCGTGTACATGACGGTGATTCCCGCGCGGCAGGCGGGCGTGAAGCACATCGCCCTGACGACGCCGCCCCGGCTCGATGGCAGCGTGGATCCGAATATCTTAGTCGTGGCGAGCCTGCTCGATGTGGATGAGATCTACAAAGTCGGCGGCGCGCAAGCCATCGGCGCGTTTGCGCTGGGCACCAAAACGATCCCAAAGGTAGACAAAATTGTCGGCCCGGGCAACGCGTATGTGGTGGAAGCCAAGCGCCAGGTGTTCGGCCGAGTGGATTTGGATACGCTGGCCGGCCCGTCGGAGATTGCGATTATTGCCAATCGCTACTCGAATACACAGTACGTGCTGACCGATTTGATGGCGGAAACCGAACATGCGGGGGGCGTGGGCTTTCTGATTACGACGTCCAAGGCGCTGGCGAAGCTGGCGCGCAAGCAGATTCCATCCGGCTATTGCGTGCTGGTGAAAAACTTGGACGAGGCAGTGGAGGTGGCGAATCAGCTCGCACCAGAGCACCTGCAAATCATGGTCCACTCGCCGAGAAAGCTGCTCAAACGCATCAAACACGCCGGGGCGATCTTCCTGGGGTCGTATACTCCGGTGACGGTGGGCGATTACATCGCCGGCCCCAGCCATGTGCTGCCCACCGGCGGGGCGGCGCGGATGTTTTCCGGGCTGGGGGTGGACGATTTCATCCGGCGCACGCACATCATTTCGTACAGCAAAGGGGCGTTGGAGAAAGTGCGCGAGCCGCTCGAGCGCCTCACGGCGCTGGAAGGGTTGCCGCGCCACTTCGATTCCGTCAAAGTCCGTCTGGCGTAAGAAAGGAACAGATGCTCATGCGACGAGCTACCATCACACGCACCACGCGCGAAACGGCGATTCGAGCCGCGCTGAACCTCGATGGCCGGGGCACCGCCTCGGTGAAGACCGGCCTACCGTTTTTGGATCACATGCTGACCTTGCTGGCGACCCACGGCGCGTTTACGCTGGCCGTCAAGGCTAAGGGAGATCTGCAGGTGGATGTACACCACACGAATGAAGACGTGGGGCTGGTTCTGGGCGAGGCGGTGGCGAAAGCGCTGGGCCCTCCTCGAGGGATTCGGCGGTTTGGCTGGGCCTACGTGCCGATGGAAGAGGCGCTCGCCCGTGTCGTGCTCGATCTCTCAGGCCGCCCGAAACTGGTACTGCGCGATCACCGCAGCCCGCGCGCGCGGCTGAAAGGATCCGGCACCACCTATCAGTGGACCGATCTGGAGCACTGGGTGGAGTCGTTTGCCCGCGCCGCGAAATTAACCGTGCACATCGACGTGTTTGCGGGCAGTGATTTTCACCACACCTGCGAGGCGATCTTCAAAGCGCTGGGGCGCGCCCTGCGTCAAGCGGTGGAGCGCGATGCGCGCGTCTCCGGCGTGCCGTCCTCTAAGGGCCGCCTTTACAAACAGTGATGAGCGACCAGTGGCGAGTGGCGAGTGGTACAGCCTCAGTCTTTCACTCATCACTCATCACTCATCACTGGTCACGATCAAGATGATTGCGATTGTCGACTACGGGATGGGGAATTTACGCAGCGTGTCCAAGGCGTTGGAGCGCGTGGGGGCCGTCGTCACGGTAACCAGCGATCCGGCCGTGGTCGCGCGCGCTGAGAAATTGATCGTGCCCGGCGTCGGCGCGTTTCCCGCGGCGATGCGGGAACTCGCCGCACGTCAGTTGATCGATCCGATCACCGCGTTTCTAGCAGCGGGCAAGCCCTACCTGGGCATTTGCCTGGGGCTGCAACTCTTGTTTGAGCGCGGGGAAGAAGGCGAGGGTGCGGCCGGTCTTGGCGTCTTAGCCGGTACAGTGAAAAAATTGTCGGGTGGCAAGGGGTTGAAGATTCCGCACATGGGGTGGAACGAGATAAGGCAAAAGGTAAAAGGTAAAAGGCAAAACTGTCCATTGCTAGAGGGCATTCCGGAGGGAAGTTATTTCTACTTCGTGCACTCCTATGTGGCCGAGCCGGTGGATCGCGCGGTCGTGGCGCTGGAGTCGGACTACGGCCAGCCGTTTGCCGCGATGATCTGGAAGGGTCACCTCTTTGCCACACAGTTTCACCCGGAAAAAAGCCAGGCGCTCGGATTACGTTTACTCAAAAACTTCGTGGATGTATAAACGTGTACCAGTGTACACATGATCATTTTACCAGCGATTGATTTGTTGGATGGGAAGGTGGTACGGTTGACGCAGGGCAAGCGCGACCAGGTGACGGTGTACTCGGATGATCCGGTCGGTATGGCGCGTCGCTGGAAAGACCAAGGGGCGCAGTGGCTGCACGTGGTGGACCTCAATGGCGCGCTGGATGGGACCTACATCAACCTGCCGCTGGCGGAGCGGATCATCAAAGAAGTGGGCCTACAGGTGGAGCTGAGCGGAGGCATTCGCTCAAAAGAAACGCTCTCGCGCGCCCTGGCGGCGGGTGCTGCGCGCGTGATCCTCGGCACGAAGGCGTGCGAGGATCCGGCGTTTGTGCAGGAAGCATCCGATCGGTTCGGCCACAAAATCGCCGTCGCCATTGATGCGCGGGCCGGGCAGGTGGTCTCGCGCGGCTGGGTCGCCTCCACCGAGTTGACGCCGGCGCGCCTGACGCGCAGCGTGATGATGCTCGGGATCGAAACGATCATCTGCACCGATGTGGGGCGCGATGGGATGCTGCAGGGGCCGAACCTCGAATTGATTGAAGAGGTGCTCGCGGTGGGCCCACTGCGCGTGATCGCCTCCGGCGGCATCTCCTCGCTAGACGATTTGAAGCGGTTGAAAACCCTGGAAGATCGCGGCGTGGTCGGAGCCATCGTCGGCAAAGCACTCTACGAAGGGACCATCGATTTAACGCGTGCTCTCGCCGATGTTAGCTAAACGGATTATTCCGTGTTTGGATGTGGAGAAAGGGCGAGTGGTGAAGGGCATTAAGTTCGTGAGCCTCAAAGACGCGGGTGATCCGGTGGAGGCGGCGCGGGCGTATAATGAGGCCGGCGCGGATGAGCTGGTGTTTCTGGATATTACCGCCAGCCATGACGCACGGCCGATCATGCTCGACGTGGTCGAGCGCACCGCGGCGGTGGCGTTCATGCCGGTGACGGTGGGCGGGGGCGTTCGAAGCGTGGATGATATTCGCGCGCTCCTGAGTGCCGGCGCGGATAAAGTGTCGATGAACACGGCAGCGGTGGAACGCCCGGCGCTGATTCGGGAATCGTCCGAGCGATTCGGCAATCAGTGCATTGTCGTTGCGATTGATGCGAAAAGAAAGTCCATCGTCTCCGCCACAACGCATGGCGGATCCGCCAAGCGCGTTGGTGGACATCGTCCACCGTCCATGGAACAGTGGGAAGTGTATACACATGGGGGCAGGACGCCGACGGGGAAGGACGCCGTCGCGTGGGCGCAGGAAGCGGAACGGCTTGGCGCAGGGGAGATTTTGTTGACGAGCATGGATCGGGACGGCACCAAGCAAGGCTATGATCTGGAACTCACCCGCGCGGTGGTGCAGGCAGTGACCATTCCGGTGATTGCCTCCGGCGGTGCCGGCACGCCTGCGCACTTTGCAGAAGTCTTTGAGCAAGCGGGGGCCGATGCCGCCCTGGCCGCCTCGCTGTTTCACTTCGGTGAGCTGACGGTGCCGGCACTCAAACAGTATCTCGCGACACGAAAGGTTGCGGTTCGGATATGACACGCTTGCACTTCAACGAGCAAGGGCTGATTCCGACGATCATCCAAGACGTCAAGACGAAGAAGGTCCTGACACTGTGCTACTTGAATCGCGCCGCGCTGACGCGCAGCCTGCGCGAAGGAAAGGTCTACGTGTTCCGGCGGTCGCAGAATCGGCTGATGCTCAAGGGCGAAACATCCGGCCACATCCAGCTCATCCAAGCCGTGCATGTGGACTGCGAGGGGAAATCGCTGCTGGTGGTGGTGCACCAGCACGTCGCCGGCTGCCATGCCGGGTATCTCAGTTGCTATTTCCGCCGCGTGAACCGGCGCGGCGGGCTGACCATCTCCGAACGCCGCGTGTTTAATCCAAAGACCGTGTATCGCAGCAAGACATCATGGACATTCGACCATCGCTGAGTGAGTTTACGCGCCTGGCCAAGAAAGGCGCGGTGGTGCCGGTGTGGGGCGAACTGCGGGCCGATTTGGAAACGCCGGTCAGCGTCTTCCTGAAGCTCGATGATGGGCGCAACAGCTTTCTGCTGGAGTCGGTCGAAGGGGAAGAGAAGGTTGCGCGCTTTTCCTTTGTCGGCAGCCGTCCGCGCCTGGTGTTTCAAAGCCGCGGGCGGGAGATTCGCATCAGCCGTCGCAGCGCCACCGGCGCGATGCGCGTGGAGCGGTACCAAACGGCGAGCGATCCGCTGGCCGAAATCGAGCGGCTGATGCGCCGCTATCGCGCGGTGCCGATGCCGCAACTGCCGCGCTTCTACGGCGGGCTGGTCGGCTATCTGGGCTATGAGATGGTGCGGTTTTTCGAGCGGGTGCCCGCCCCGCAACGGGACGCGCTGCGGCTGCCCGAGGCGATGTTCATGCTGACCGACTCAGTGGTCATCATCGACCACGCCCAGCATTCGATGCGGCTGGTGGTGAATGCCGTGGTCGAGGGCCGACGCCGGTCGGGTATCGGCCCGGCGGCGGTCTATCGCCGCAGCGTGGCGCACATTCAGGCGATGGCCGCACGGCTCACGCGTCCGATGCCTCGACCGGCTCGGCGTCCTGCGCGCCGCCGGTCGCGCGAAGCCGCGGTGTCGTCGAATCTGTCTCAAGCCGAATTTGTGCGCATGGTGCGGCGGGCTAAGCGCGACATCCGCAGCGGCGAGATTATCCAGGTGGTCCTGTCGCAGCGGTTTGAGCATCCGCTGCGCTGCACGCCGTTTGATGCGTATCGAGCCTTGCGTTCGCTCAACCCCTCGCCGTACATGTACTTTTTGCGGTTTGGCACGCTGACGCTGGCCGGCTCCTCGCCCGAGATGCTGGTGCGCTGCGAGAACGGCGTGATTCAGACGCGCCCCATTGCCGGCACGCGCCGGCGCGGCGCGGACGCCCGCGAGGATGAACGCCTGGCCCAGCAACTGCTGCGCAGTCCGAAGGAGCGGGCCGAACATCTGATGCTGGTTGATTTGAGCCGCAACGATGTAGGGCGCGTGGCGCAGACCGGCTCAGTGACCACGCCCGAGCTGATGGTCGTGGAAAAATATTCGCACGTGATGCACCTCGTCAGTGCGGTGGAGGCGAAGCTCAAGCGAGGCCGGAACGCGTATGACGTCCTGCGCGCGGCGTTTCCTGCCGGCACCGTCAGCGGCGCGCCGAAGGTGCGGGCGATGGAGATCATCGCCGAGTTAGAGCGCGAGGCGCGCGGCCCGTATGCGGGGGCGGTGGGGTATGTCAGCTTCTCGGGCAATCTTGATACGTGCATTACGATTCGCACAATTCTCATGCACGATCGCCTCGCTTCTGTCCAAGCGGGTGCGGGGATCGTGGCCGACTCCAACCCGGCGCGAGAATATCAAGAAACAATCAGCAAGGCTCAAGGATGCTTGGAAGCGCTGCGCCTGGCGGAGTCCCTCGACTTCCGCTCGGGATTCGGCCCTCGGCACCATCGAAGGGCCGAGCAGGGGATGTCGCGATGATTGTGATGATCGATAATTATGACTCGTTCACCTATAACCTCGTCCAATATCTGGGCGATTTGGGCGAGAAGCTGGCGGTCTATCGCAACGATCAGATCACGCCGCGCCGCGTCAAGGCGCTGCGGCCCTCCAGCATTGTCATCTCGCCGGGGCCGGGCAGCCCGAAAGATGCCGGCGTCTCGAATGAACTGATCCGCACCTTCGCCGGCACGATCCCGATCTTAGGCGTCTGCCTCGGGCATCAATGCATCGGCGAAGTGTTCGGGGGCGAGGTCGTGCGCGCGCGGCGCCCGATGCACGGAAAAATCTCTCCCATCTACCACGACCGCTCGCCGCTGTATGCCGGCTTACCGAATCCCTTTGAGGCCACGCGCTACCATTCGTTGATCATCCGGCGAGCAGGCTTCCCGAAGGAGTTGGTCGTGACGGCCTGGACCAGGGGGGAGCGCGAAATCATGGGATTGCGCCACGCGCGCTGGCCCGTCTACGGCGTGCAGTTTCATCCCGAGTCGATCCTGACGACAGTGGGCAAAGAGCTGCTGCGCAATTTTCTCACGCTCGTTCGCCGCCATGCCACAGCTCGCTGAAGAAGCCGCACAGGGACCGCTCTCTGCCGAGGCGATGCGCCAGGCCATGGAGCGGCTGATGACCGGCGGCATGCCCGCCGAGGAGATGCGCGCGCTGCTTGTGGCCTTGGCCGCGCGAGGCGAGACGGCCGAAGAGCTGGCCGCCGCCGTGCAAGTAGTGCGGGCCCACGCCGTGCCGCTGGCCGTCGCGGGTGAGCTGTGTGATACGTGCGGCACCGGCGGCGACGGGCAGGGCACGTTCAACATCTCTACACTAGCCGCCCTGGTGGCCGCCGCGGCCGGCGTGCGGATCGCCAAGCATGGGAATCGCGCCGCCTCCGGCCGATGCGGCAGCGCTGATCTGCTCGAGGCGTTGGGAGTCAGCCTGGAGGCCAACCCGGCGCAGGTGGCGCGCAGCATCGACGACACGGGATTTGGTTTTTGTTTTGCCCCCGCGTTTCATCCGGCGATGCAACTCGTGGCATCCGTGCGCCGCGAGCTGGGCATCCGCACCATCTTTAACCTGATCGGGCCGTTGGCCAATCCAGCACCGCTGACCACCCAACTGGTGGGCGTGTCGGAGGAACGGCTGATGCGTCCCGTGGCAGAGGCGCTGCAACGGTTGGGCATTCGCCGCGGCATGGTGGTGCGCGGGGTGGATGGGCTGGATGAGGTGACGACCACCGGCCAAACCCGAGTGCTGGAGCTTGTGTCCGGCACGGTGGAACCGTCCACGATCCGTTCGTCAGAATTCGGGTACTCGACGGTGAGCGTGGAGGCGCTGCGCGGCGGCGATGCGCACGCCAACGCCAAGATCGCGCGCGAAGTGCTGCGGGGGCGCCCCTCGCCGCACAGCAACATCGTCACGCTGAATGCCGGCTGCGCCATCTACGTGGCGGAGCAGGCGCGCAGCCTGCAAGAAGGCGTGGCGCGCGCCGAGGCAGCACTGAGTTCCGGCCGTGCGGCTGCGCTCTTGGAGCGGGTGATCGAACGGTCGAAGACGTAAATGTTGGATCAGATCCTCGCCACGAAACGGCTGGAAATCGAGGAAGCTAAGGTGCGCCTGCCGTTTGAGGAATTGAAACGGCGCCTCGCCGGCCATTTGGCCGAACGCGGGTTTCGCACAACGCTCACGCAGCCAGGCACGTTGCAGCTCATTGCCGAGTTGAAGCGCAAATCGCCCTCGCGCGGAATGCTGCGCGAGCGGTTCGATCCGGTGAGTTTGGCCCAGCAGTTGGAAGAGGCCGGAGCAGCGGCGCTGTCCGTGGTGACGGACGAAAAATTTTTCGGCGGCCATCTCGATTTCCTAAAGGATGTGAAAGCGTTTGTGCAGGTGCCGGTGCTGCGCAAAGATTTTATTCTCGACCCCTATCAGGTGTACGAGGCGGCGTGGCATCAGGCGGATGCGGTGCTGCTGATCGTGCAGGCGCTCACCGAGGAAGAATTGCAGCAGTGCCTGATCGCCGCGGATGCGCTGGGCATGGATGCGCTGGTCGAAGTCCACAACCACGAAGAGCTGAAGATCGCCTTGGGTGCTGGGGCCGGCGTGATCGGCATCAATCACCGCGACTTGAAGACGTTCACGGTGGATACCGAAGTGGCCGCGCGGCTGGTGCCGCACATTCCCAAGGGCAAGTGCATCGTGGCCGAAAGCGGCATCCAGACGCGGCACGATCTGGAGCGCTTGAAGGCGCTGGGCGTGCATGCGGTGCTCATCGGCGAAGCGCTCATGACGGCACCCGATCCGGCCGCCAAAGTCCGCGAACTTTTCGACGGTCTCGAGCCCTCCCGCCCGTGATCACGAACCGGCAGATTGATCGCGTCATTCCGCTCCTCAAGCGGCAGGTGCGCCAGTGGGAGGAGCCGATTGTCGGCCACTACAAGGGCGATCCGTTTGCCACCCTCATTAGCTGCCTGCTGAGCCTGCGCACCAAAGATGCTACGACGGCTCAGGCGTGCCGGCGGCTGTTTCGCCTGGCACGCACCCCGCACACGCTGCGGCGCCTGCCGCTGCGCACGATCGAGCGCGCCATTTTTCCCGTCGGTTTTTATCGGACCAAAGCCCGCACGCTGCACTCTGTGTGCCGCGTCTTGCTCGAGCGCTACGACGGGCGCGTGCCCGAGACGCTGGACGAGCTGCTCACCATGAAGGGCGTCGGGCGCAAGACGGCGAACCTGGTGATCACCCTCGCGTATCAGCGGCCGGGCATTTGCGTGGATACGCACGTGCATCGCATCACCAACCGGTGGGGCTATGTCCGCACAACCACCCCGGAGCAGACCGAGTTTGCGCTGCGCCGGATCCTGCCGCGCCGGTACTGGATCCTCATCAACGATCTGCTGGTCAGCTTCGGCCAGCACCTGTGCCATCCCACCTCGCCGTGGTGCAGCCGCTGCCCGCTCGCCTCGTGGTGCGCAAAAGTTGGCGTCCGTCATTCGCGTTAGTTATACTGAGCGACACGTGCCATGCACAAGCTATCTGCTGGACTCACCGTGATGGATTTGCCGGAGACGGAGCGGCCGAGAGAGCGGCTGGCGCGCCTCGGCGCCGAAGCGCTCTCCGAGCAGGAGCTGCTGTGCTGCATCCTCGGGCGCGGCATTGCGGGCGAGTCGGTGCTCGTGACGGCACAGCGTCTGCTGCAACGATGTGGGTCGCTGCGCGGCGTGGCCGACGCGTCCATCGAGCAATTGACCGAGGTGCGCGGGGTGGGTGCGGCGAAGGCGGTGCAGCTTAAGGCCGCGGTCGAGCTGGCCCGGCGCATCATGGCGCGGCCCTCCAACGACGCGCTCCGCCTGATCGATTCGCCGGAGGCGGCCGCGGCGCTGCTCCGGCCGCAGCTCCTCGATAAAAAGAAGGAACATTTTATCGCCCTGCTCCTCGACAATCGCCAGTGCCTCATTCGCCAGGCCGATATTTCGGTGGGCAGCCTGTCGGCCAGCTTGGTCCATCCGCGTGAGCTGTTCAAGGAGGCCATCGCCGCCTCAGCGGCCGCGGTGATTCTGGCGCATAATCATCCATCCGGAGATCCGGAGCCCTCGGAACATGATCTGGCCCTGACCAAGCGCGTGGTGCAGGCGGGCCGGCTGCTGGGGATTGAGGTGGTGGACCATGTGATTATTGGGACGCGCGGGACGGTGAGTCTGAAAGCGCTTGGGTTGATCACGACACGGGAGGGGAGATGACACGTGGGGGCATTCGTCAGTTCGTTCAGCAGATCATATGGTTGTCCGTTTTACCTTTTTCGTTTTGCCTTTTGCCTTCCGCCACGATGGCGGCGGATGCGACGGATCGCGTGATGCTGCAGGCCAACCTCTATCCGGCCTTTGAGAAACTCGGCCGGGGGCTGGGGAATGTGGTTGGTGGCTGGCTGGAGATTCCGTATCAGATCGAGCAGCGCTACACGCGGCACGATACGGCCGGCAGCCTGTTCACGGGCGCGGGCATCGGGCTGGTGAAGGGCATCGTGCGCACCGGGGTGGGCGCGTATGAAACGGTGACGTGTTGGTTGCCGCTGCCCGAACATTTCGCGCCGATTTTGCCGACGCTGCCTTATTTCGAGAAAGCCGAGCCGCGCGCACCGCTTCTGCTTGAATGAAACATCCGAAGTGGCAGGTGTGGCGCGAGAACATCGAGTCGATGCTCTGGGCCGTCGCCCTGGCCCTGGTCATCCGCACCTTCATCATCGCCCCGTTTAAAATTCCCTCCGGCTCGATGCATCCCACGCTGCTCGAAGGCGACCGCATCCTGGTCACCAAGTTTTTGTACCATTTCTACCAGCCGCAGCGCGGCGACATCGTGGTGTTCCGCTACCCGGAGGACCCCAAGCGCCCCTTCATCAAGCGTCTCGTCGGCCTCGGCGGCGACCATGTGGAGATCACAGATGGCCATCTGCTCATCAACGGCCAACCACCCACGGCCCCCATCTTTCAGCAGATGACCTACTATAATCAAGGCCCGTACGGCCAAGCACACCAGGCCATTGACGTGCCCCCGGACACCTATTTTGTGCTGGGGGATAACTCCGCTTCCTCTCATGACAGCCGCTTCTGGGGCTTCGTGCCCAAACGCCTCTTAATAGGAAGAGCCGTCTGCATCTTCTGGCCTCCCCAGCGCCTCCGCGCCCTCCGTTAGTAAAAAGTGTCGCGAATAGTTGTTGACAAGAACAGTAGGATTTGGTAGGATGACGCTGTTATGCTGCAGGAGCGTCGGAGAACACCGCGCGTGCGCTGCTATCTGCCCGTACGGCTCTATCCGCAAGGGGAGCATCGGGTGATTGAGACCCTCAGCAAAGACCTTGGCCTGGACGGATTGAGCTGTTTGAGCCCTGTCCACCGGCCTGTCGCAAGCCCACTCGCGGTAGAAATTAACCTCGGACAAGGCCAGCCGCCTCTTCATCTTCGCGCCACGTTGAGCTGGTTTAGTGAAGTCGCCAGCGGCGAGCAGTTCCAGCTTGGCTTGAATTTTGATCCGATGACCGAGTCAGAATCCAGACAATTGTCTCGGTGCATCGACCGATTTACTAGTCATCTGTCTCCTGCCACTGTCTAGCGTTGAGCGGCTAGCGTCTAGCGTTTAGTCCTACGTAACTTGTTATATATAAATAAGTTAGATATAGTTATCTTGTCTCACGTGACAAAATATGGTATAGTCATAGCGTGACCGGTCCAATCCAGGAGGTGATGGACAGATTGGCCACGATGTAGACAGAAGTCTAGAATAGGAGACAACCGTCTACCTAAGGAGGTGAACAAGAGCATGAAACTTTCAGACAAAACCGTCGATGTCCTGATTGGGACCATCCTAGGGCTGACGATCGGCATGCACTATGACTTCGGGGCGTTTAAGTTGCTCTTAGTAGTCCTGAGCGTCGTAGGCGTCTATAAGCTGGCCGTCAAGTAAGCCACGCGCCTGAGGTGATCCCTACTTCCGGAGCGGTCTCCCTCGTTGAGGCCGCTCCGGTTTTTTTACTTGTGCTCGACGAGAAAATCTCGTAGGATAGACGGGAGACGTTCTCGTTGAGGCTGTGTGAGGGAGTTCCGGTGTTTGTGCCTACCTTCAATCCGCGTATGGCGGACATGGTGCTCGGTGTGGTGATCGGCCTGATCTTGTCCCTCGCGTGGCATGTGATGGTGTGGGCGGTTCAATTCTAATCTAACCCGAAGGAGTTCGTACGATGGCGGAACGACCGAACGCATGTAGCGTGTGCAACAAGCGGCTCAATCGCAGACACTGGTATTATCGGGAGAACGGCTACTTCTGCAGCAAGGCGTGTTGGCACACTGCGGAGGAGAAGGCGGCAACCGCTCAAGCCGAGCACGCCAAACAGGACGAGGCGAAAGCCGACGCGCCAAAGGAAGAGGCGAAACCGGCCACCGCCGCTGGCGGCAGTCCCGCCGAAGGCGGCGGCGGGGCTGCGGCCGCTGCGTAAGCGTGCTAAACCCTCATGGCCGACTGTCTGTTTTGTCGGATTGTAGAACGCGCCATACCGGCGCAGATCGTCGCGGAGGATGATCGACTGCTTGCCTTTGCCGACGTGAATCCGCAAGCCCCTACGCACGTGCTCATTGTTCCCAAGACCCACATTCCCGCGCTCTCATCGCTGAATGACACCAACGCCGGTCTCATGGGGCAGGCCAGCCTCATGGCCAACCGCCTCGCCGCGCAGCAGGGGATTGCGCAAACCGGGTATCGCGTGGTCGTGAATTGTGGGCCGCACGCCGGGCAAAGCGTGGCCCATCTCCATCTTCATCTATTGGGCGGGCGCGCGATGGCGTGGCCGCCGGGATAAGGCCGAACGCCCGTCGCGCAAGGAGGTAGACGACGATGACACGAGACATGGAACGGCGAGCAGCCCCGCGGATTGTCACCCGCCTGCCGATGGCCATGACCGACGGTGGCAAGGCGTTTGTGGTGACGACGAAGAACTTGAGCGCGAGCGGCGCCTACTGTGAAGTGGGGCGGTTCTTTCCGCCGATGACGAAGTTTCAGATTAAGCTGGAGCTGCCCACCCGTCCCAAACCCATCCGCATTCGCTGCCAGGGCGTGGTCGTGCGCGTGAATCCCGCCGCCGCGCAAGCTCGCCGCCGCCAGTACCACATGGCGCTGTTTTTCAACGACATTGAATTGCGAGACCGCGACGCGATCGGCCGCTACGTGCAGGAACGGCTGCTGGTGTCGGCCGCGCATGCGTCGTAAGCTGGTGCGCGCGTGAGTTCGTCCCCCACCGCTCCGGTCGTCGCGCTCCTCACCGATTTCGGCACCCGAGACTGGTATGTCGCCTGCGTCAAAGGCGTCATTCTCACGCGCTGCCCGCAAGCCCGCCTGATCGATCTCACGCATGACGTGCCGCCGTTTGACATCGTGGCGGGCGCCTTCATTCTGGCCGCGGCCGTTCCGTGGCTGCCGGCGGGTGCTGTGTGCGTGTGCGTCGTCGATCCCGGGGTCGGCACCGCACGGCGCGTGTTGGCCGCGCAGGCCGATGGCCGGCTGTTCGTGGGGCCGGATAATGGCGTCCTCTCCCTCGTCCTCGCTCGCGCGAGGCGCCCGCGCATCGTGCACGTGACAAATCGCGCCTATTGGCAGCCGCAGATCAGCCAGACTTTCCACGGACGCGACATCATGGGGCCGGTGGGAGCCTATCTGGCGCGCGGTATGCCGCTGGGCCGGTTCGGCCCTCCGACTGCGCGCTATAAACGCCTCCCACTGCCTGCCCCCACGCACACCGCCGCCGGCACGCACACAGGCTGCGTGCTCTACATTGACCGGTTCGGCAACTTAATCACCAATCTCTCGGCTGCGCTGCCGGCCCCGCATCGCCGGTCGGTCATCACCTATGGCTCGCGCCGGTGTCGCGTCGTCTCCTCGTACGGGGCCGGAACCGCACACGAGGTGATTGCCGTGGGAGGGTCAACAGGCTATATTGAACTGGCGGTGCGCAACGGCTCCGCCGCCGCGCGCTGCCGTGCTGCGGTGGGCGATCGGGTGCAGCTCAAATGTTCGTGATCGCGCACCGCGGGGCTTCGGCGGCCGCACCGGAGAGCACCGAGGCGGCCATTCGTCTGGCGTTTCGGATGCGGGCGGACCTGGTGGAGCTGGATGTGCAATTGACCGCCGATCATCGGCTGGTGATCTTTCATGATGAGCGCGTGGAGCGCACGACCAACGGACATGGCTGGCTGCGTCACCGACGATACGCCGAGCTGGCTCGGCTGGATGCCGGCGCGTGGTTTGCGCCGCGCTTTGCCGGACAACGGGTGCTGCTGCTCTCGCGCGTGTTGCGCATGACGGCCCCGCATCGACTGAACCTCGAACTCAAGCGCACCACGCAGCCGCTCCGGCTGATCGAATCGCTGGTGCGCTGCGTGCGGCGCGCGCGCGCGACAACGCGCGTGCTCCTCTCCTCTTTCGACGCCTCACTGCTGGCCCGCGTGCGCGCCGCGCAACCGACGATGGCGCGCGCCCTGCTGTGTCGTCGGCAGCCGTGGCAGGCCATGGCGCAGGCGGTGCGCTTGGGCTGTGTGGCGTTGCATCCGCATATCTCGCTCATCACGCCCGCGCTGGTGGCCAAGGCGCACGCAGCCGGATTGCGGCTTCATACCTGGACGGTGGATGATCCGCTCCAGGCCCTTCGGCTAGCACGGTGGGGTGTCGACGGCCTCTTCACCAACACGCCGGATCGCATCCGAAAAGCGCTGGGATGACCATGGCCGATACGCCTCGCCCCCAAGACAAGCTGGCGATTTTGCGGCGGTTGGGGCTATTTGCCTCCTGCACCGAGGAACAGTTGCAGCTCGTCGCGCAGCGGACCCGGCTGGTGGAATATAAGAAGGGCGAAGTGGTCTATCAGGAGGGCAACAAAGCGGATGCGTTTTACGTCGTCGTCTCCGGCCGGCTGCGCATCTTCACCGTCACCGACGGCCACGAGCAGGTCTATACGATTGTGCACAACGGCGATACCTTTGGAGAAATCTCGCTGCTCACCGGCGAAATGCACTCGGCCTCCATTGACGCCCTGAATGACACGCTGGTCCTGCGTCTGGCTAAAGAAGATTTTGACGAGCTGATCAATCGGATCCCCTCACTGGTGCTGTATCTGAGCCGGCTGCTGTCCAAGCGGCTGCGCGCCAAAGGGCAAACCGCGGCCGCGGGGGAGGCCACCGTCGTGGCGGTGTACAGCGCAGCCGGCGGCGTCGGCCGCACCGTGTTTGCGGCAGCGCTGGCTGCGTCGCTGCGCCGGGAAACCAGCCGCCCGGTGATCGTGGCCGATTTCAGCACGCCGGCGGGGACTTCGAACCCGCTGTTCGGCGCCTCAACTCCGGCGCCCGCCATCCCCGCGATGATGGCGAAGGGCCTCTGGTCCGGGGAGGGATTGGAGGAGGCGCTGCGCGAGCATGCGTTAGGGTTTCATGTGTTCGATGCCCGTGCGCTGATCGAAGGGGAAAACGGCGCGCAGACGATCGCCCCGCTGGTCAGCGCGCTGGCCAATCGGTATAGCTACATCGTGATGGATCTGCCAACCGCAGTCGATGCGACCGCCATCAAAGCGCTGACCCAGGCCGATCTCATTTATCTGCTGACCGACCGCTCGAAAGACTGTCTGATTCGCACCAACGCCCTCATGCGGCAACTGCGCGAGTCGGTCGGCCATTTGGATGAGCGCATGAAGGTGACCCTGAATCTGATGGAGTGCACGGGCGAGTGTCTGACGCCGGCGGAGATTGCGCAATCGCTGGGTCACGCGATCAACCACACCTTGCCGCACATGCCGGAGTTTGCCGAAGGGGTCAGCGCGCAGGCCTTGGGGCAGATGCTGGAAGGCCGCCAGTCGGTGTACGCGAAGACCGTGCGTCGGATCGCCCGCGAGTTGGGCGGCGTGCTGGTAGGGCTCGCCTTGGGCTCGGGTGCGGCGATGGGGTTGGCGCATGTGGGCGTCTTGAAAGTGCTGGAGCGCGAAGGCATCCCCATCGATATCATCGCCGGCTCCAGCATCGGCGCAATGATCGGCGGGCTCTGGGCCTCGGGCCGAACCTCCGAACAGTTGGAGCAGTTGGCGATGCGGTTTCGCAATCCGTGGGATGTGCGCAAATTGTTCATGCTCGATTTTGGGTTGCCAACCTCCGGGGTACTCATCGGGGTCGCGGCCGGGCTGTTCATGTGGTGGCTCACCGGGTTCTGGGCGGGGTTTTTATTGTTTCTCATGGTGTCGATCGTGTTGGGGCTGTTGATGGGGCCGCTGATCGGCGGGCCGATTCAGGGCGCGCAACTCACGGCGAAGCTGGAAGCCGACTTCGGCGGCAAGACCTTCGATGATACCTGGCTGCCGCTGAAGGTGGTGGCCTCCAACCCGATGGCGCGTGAAGAAGTGGTCATCGAATCCGGCTCGCTCGCGGAAGCCGTGCGCGCCTCCGTGTCCATCCCGGGCATCTTCAAACCGGTGATGCGTTTGGGTAAAATCTGCCTGGATGGTGGGGTGGTCAATCCGGTGCCCGTCAGCGTCCTGCGTCGCTATGGGGCGAAGCGCATCATTGCGGTCAACGTGTTTCCGACGACGTCGGAGGTGACCGCGCATCTCGAACAGGTGAAGCAGCGCCGCGCCGAATGGGACGCGCAACTGGCCTCGCGCGGTTTTCTGGTGCGGCTGCTGTCGCATGTGCGCCAGGAAATCGTGCGCTCGATGTATCCGCTGGTGTTCGATGTGATCATGCGCTCGATGCAGGCGATGGAATATAAAATTGCCGAGGTGTCCTGCCACGATGCGGATCTGATCTTACGGCCCACGGTGCCGGGCGCGCATTGGCTGGAATTCAACCACCCGGATCGGTTCATCCAGCGCGGGGAAGAGGAAGCCCTGCGGCATCTGCCGGCGATCAAGCGCTTAGTCGGGATGGAGCCCGCTTCGTTGACAACCTCGGGGCAGACCGGTACGATGGAGAGTTCTCATGGCTCCTGATGTGGTGATTGTGGATGGGGTGCGAACCCCGCACGGCGTCTTCGGCGGAGCGCTGAAGACGCTGACCGCCCAGCAGTTCGGCGAGACGGCGGTGCGCGCGCTGCTGGCCCGCACCACGCTCAAGCCCGCCGATGTGGAAGAAGTGATCTTCGGCTGCGTGGGCCAGACCTCCGACGCGCCGAACGTCGCGCGCGTCATCGCCCTGCTGGCTGGCCTCCCCAAAGAGGTGCCCGGCTATACCGTGCAGCGCAACTGCGCCTCCGGGCTGCAGGCGATCATCAATGCCGCGCAGAATATCGCCTGCGGCGAGCGTGACATTCAGATCGCCGGCGGGGCGGAGTGCATGAGTGCGGCCCCCTACGTCAGCCGCGATCTGCGCTGGGGCAAGCGCATCCGGCACTCGGACATGATCGACACCATTTGGGAAGGACTCACCGACCCGATCTGCGGGCAGATCATGGGGCGCACGGCTGAAAACCTGGTCGAGGAGTTCGGCATTTCGCGGCAAGACCAAGACCGGTTCGCCATCCTCTCGCACCAGCGCGCCTTCCGCGCCACGCGCGAGGGGCGCTTCAAAGACGAGTTGACCACGGTGCTGGTGCCCAAACGAGCCTATGGGAAGGAGCTGCCGCCGGAGCCGGTCACGCAGGATGAAGGCATCAACCCCGCGCTGAACGAGCAGATGCTCAGCCAGTACCCCCCAATTTTTAAGGAAAGCGGCACCGTCACCTCGGGGAATAGTTGTTTTAACGCGGATGGCGGGGCCTGCGTGCTGGTGATGTCGGCGGAGAAAGCAAAAGCGCTGGGCTACACGCCGCTGGCAAAGATCCGCGCCTACACCGTCGTCGGCCTGGAGCCGGAGCGCATGGGCTTCGGCCCGGGGCTGGCCATTCCCCACGTGCTCAAGAAGGCGAAGCTAACGCTCAAGGACATTCAACTGATCGAAATCAACGAAGCGTTTGCCGCCACCTATCTGGCGGTGGAAAAGGTGCTCCGCTTGAACCGCGAGATCGTGAACGTCAACGGCGGAGCGATCGCCCTGGGCCATCCGGTCGGCCAGAGCGGCACGCGCATCGTCGTCACCCTGCTGCACGAAATGAAGCGGCGCAATCTCTCGCTGGGCCTGGCGACGCTGTGCGTCGGCGGCGGCCAGGGTGCGGCTATGGTATTTGAAAGGACCTAACAAAGTCCATAGTCGATAGTCAATAGTCCATAGCAAAAGCAAAATGGATTTAACTATCGACTATGGTCTATGGACTATGGACTATGGACTAAAGAATGTACATCTATAAAACGGCAGTCGTGGGCGCCGGAGCGATGGGCGCGGAAATTGCGCAGACCATTTCTTTCAGCGGCGTGCCCGTGCTGCTCAAAGACGTCGATCAGCCGCGCGTGGACAAGGGCCTCGAGACGATCCGCACCATCTACCGGCGCCGGGTGGACCGCGGCAAGATGACCGCCGAAGAAATGGACCAGAAAATGGCGCTGGTCACCGGCACCACCAGCTACGACGCCTTTCACGAGGTGGACCTGGTCGTCGAAGCCGTACCGGAAAACATGGATCTGAAGCGAAAAATTTTCAAGGATCTTGACGGCATCGTGCCGGCATCGTCGATTCTCGCCTCCAACACCTCCTCGCTCTCCATCTCAGCGCTCGGCGGGGCGACCAAGCGGCCGCATCAAGTGATCGGCATGCACTTTTTCTATCCCGCCCACATCATGAAGCTGGTCGAGGTGATCCCCGGATTGGAAACGGCCGAGGAGGTGGTGTCAGACATCACCGCCTTTGCCGAAAGCTTGCGCAAGCTGCCCATCCGCGTGAATGAATGCCCGGGGTTTCTGGTCAATCGCATCCTCCTGCCGTATTTGAACGAAGCGGCGTTTTGCGTGCAGGAAGGCGCGATGGGTCCCAAGCACATCGATGAGGCGATGGCGGCGTTCGGCTTTCCCATGGGGCCGTTTGCGCTGGTGGATAACTTGGGGTTTGACGTCTGCCGCGAAGTGGTACAGGTGCTGGTGGATGCGTACGCCGATCGCATGCTGCCGGCACCCATCTGGGAGCGGGTCTACGCCAAGGGACGCTACGGGGCGAAATCGGGCGCAGGCTTTTATGTCTACGGCGAGAAGGCGCAAGAGCCGGACCGCGACTTTGAGGTGATTGTGAAGGAGCTGGCCGCACAGACGAAGGCGAAGGCCGGCTTTTCCGTCAACCGTGTGATTTTACCGATGGTCAATGAAGCGATTCGCTGTTTGGAAGAGCACGTCTGCACCGCCGCCGAAGTGGATCTCGCGGTGGTGGCCGGCCTGGGCTTTCCGCAATCCAAAGGCGGCATCTTGCATTACGCCGATGAGATCGGCTTGGACACGGTGCTGGCCGAGCTGCAGCGATTGTCGAAGGAGCTGGGCACCCGGTTCTGGCCCTCCCCGCTGCTCAAGCGCATCGTCGCCGCCGGCCACCTCGGCGTGAAAACCAAAAAAGGATTTTTTGAATACACATGACGCTGACATCGAGTCAATATGTGAAGGTGACGGTGGAGGAGCGGGTGGCGGTGGTCACCATTGATCATCCGCCGGTCAATGCGCTCAGCCGGGCGGTGTTGCAGGAGCTGGGCCACATGGCCGATGCGCTCAAGACTGACGCCGCCGTCAAGGTGGTCATCCTCACCGGGGCCGGCTCGCTCGCCTTTGTGGCGGGCGCGGATATTAAGGAAGTCGCCCAACTCGCATCCGTCGAGGCCGCGAAAGAGATGTCCGCCTTGGGCCATGCGGTGTTGCTCAAGATTCAGCGGCTGGGGAAACCCGTCATCGCGGCCATCAACGGCATCTGTTTGGGCGGGGGATTGGAGCTGGCCATGTCGTGCCACCTGCGCATCTGCGGCGATCGCGCGCGATTCGGCCAGCCGGAAATCTCCCTGGGCATCATTCCCGGCTGGGGCGGCACGCAGCGGCTGCCACGGCTGATCGGCAAGGCCAAGGCGACGGAGTGGATCTTAACCGGTGACGTGGTGATGGCCTCGGAAGCGGTGCGCCTGGGCGTCGTGAATCAATCGGTGCCGCAAGACCACGTGCTGAAAGCCGCCAAAGACCTCGCGCGGAAAATCGCCTCCAAAGGCATGGTGGCGATTGCGCAGTCCCTCCGGGCCATCGAAGAGGGGATGGACTTGCCGCTGGAGGCCGGCCTGGCGAAGGAAGCCGAGGCGTTTGGGGCCGTGGCGGCCAGCCAAGACAGCCGGGAAGGGGTGAAGGCGTTCCTCGAAAAGCGCCAGCCCCAGTTCAAAGATCGCTAAATGGACGAATCGGTGCATCACGTGGTCCCTCCTGTCCTCAGCCGCAACGCGCCGGAAGCCTTGGAGGTCACCGAGGCCGCCCGCCAGACCGAGTGGCAGCATCCCAGCTTCGTGAGCAAGCTGTTCATGGGCCGCTTGGCGATGCGCTTGGTGACCCCGTATCCCGAACAGCCGGAGGAAGACCGCCGCATCGGCGACGAGTATGTGAAAAAGGTGGAATGCTTCCTGCGCGGCCATCTGGATCCGGAAGAGGTTGACCGCACCGGCCAGATGCCGCCCCAGGTCATTGAGGGGCTGGTGAAGCTGGGCTGCTTTGGGATGAAGATTCCGACAGAGTACGGCGGGTTGGGCTTATCCCAAGTCAACTACAACCGGGTCGTTTCCATGGTGGCCAGCTATTGCGGCTCAACCGCCGTGTGGCTGAGCGCGCATCAGAGCATCGGCGCGCCGCAGCCGCTGCAATTGTTCGGCACCGAAGAGCAGAAGCGGGCCTATCTGCCCCGGCTGGCCGCCGGCGCCATTTCGGCCTTCGCCCTCACCGAGCCGGGTGTCGGCTCCGACCCGGCGAACATGCAAACGACCGCCACCCCCGCCGAGGACGGCGAATCCTACCTTTTGAACGGCGAAAAATTGTGGTGCACGAACGGCCCGGTGGCCGAGGTGATCATCGTCATGGCCCGCACCCCCTCGGTGACGGTGCACGGCAGGGAGCGCAAGCAGATCACCGCCTTCATCGTGGAGAAGTCGATGCCGGGGTTCGAGGTGGGGCACCGGTGCGACTTCATGGGCTTGAAAGGCATCCAAAACGGCGTGATCCGGTTCCGCAACGTCAGGGTCTCAAAAAACCAGATGTTGTGGGGCCTCGGGCAGGGGCTCAAGCTCGCCTTGATCACGCTCAACACCGGCCGCCTGACGCTGCCGGCCGCCTGCGTGGGGGCGGCCAAGCGCTGCCTGCGGATTTCGCGCGAGTGGTCGAACGAGCGCGAGCAGTGGGGCAGCATCATCGGCAAGCACGAGGCCATCGCCGGCAAGCTGGCGACGATGGCCTCCACCGTGTTTGCGATGGATGCGATGACCTGGCTCGTCTCCGCCTTGGCCGATCGGCATACCGATGATATTCGCCTGGAAGCGGCGATGGCGAAGATGTTCTGCTCCGAGGCGGCCTGGCGTATCGTGGATGACACCATGCAGATTCGCGGCGGGCGGGGCTATGAGACGTTCCAGTCGCTCAAAGCGCGAGGAGAAAAGCCGCAGCCGGTGGAGCGGATCATGCGCGAGGCCCGCATCAATTTGATCCTCGAGGGCACCAGCGAAATCATGCGGCTGTTCATCGCCCGCGAAGCCCTCGATGTCCACATGCGGCTGGTGCATAAGCTCCTGGATCCGTGCCGCTCCCCTCTGGCGAAGGTCGGCGCCGGCCTCAAGGCGGCCGTCTTTTATGCGGTCTGGCTGCCCGGGCAATGCCTCTCGTTGCTGGGCACCCGCCGGTACGGCGCCTTTCAGACCCTGGCGCCGTATGTGCGCTTTGCGGAGCGGGCCAGCCATCGCCTGGCGCTGATCTTATTTGCCAGTGCGGTCAAGCATCAGATGGCCTTAGCCAACCGGCAGTTGCTGCTCGCGCGGATGGTGGAGATCGGAGCCGAGCTCTTTGCCATGATCTCAACTTGCTCCAAGGCGAAGCGCTTGGTGGAGCACAATCCAAACAATCCAAGCCCCGTGGAGCTGGCCGACCTGTTCTGCCGGGCGGCTCGCCGGCGCGTGCGCGCGCTGTTTCGCAGCCTTCGCGACAACGACGACAGCCAGTCGTATCGGCTGGCGCAACAGGTCCTCGGCGGCGCCACCCCCTGGCTTGAAGACGGCATTGTCTAACCCGCGCACGATTCCCGCCATGTTCTTCTCCCAGGCGCAGCGCCTGGCGAGCAGGCCGTTGTTCTTCGTCAAGCGAGCCGGCACGTATCAGCCGATCACCTGGGCGCAGGCGCGCGAGACCGTGGAAGCGCTCAGCGCGTATCTGCTGCACCTGCCGCTGAATCCGGGCGACCGGGTGCTCCTCCTTTCCGAAAATCGCCCGGAATGGGGCCTGGCCGATCTGGCGATTCAAGCCGTCCGCGGCTGCACGGTGCCGGTCTACCCCAGCCTGCCGGCAGCCGACATTCAACTTATCGCCGCCGACTGCGAGCCGGTGGCGTGCATCGTCTCCACGGGAGAGCAGGCGAACAAGCTGGACGCGGTCTGCAAACAGGTGCGCTCCATTCGCCTGGTGATCGTCATGGATCCGCCGGCACCGGGCAGTCAGCCGCTGTGGGATGATGCGGTGGCGCAGGGCCGCACGCTGTCCGAGCGATTGCGCACGCTGCTCGAGAGCCGATTGCAGGAGAGCACTCCGGACGACACCGCCTCGATTCTCTATACCTCGGGCACCACCGGCGAGCCGAAAGGCGTGATGCTATCGCATCGCAACTTTTTGGCCAACGTCGAAGCGTCACAGCAGGCCATTCCGGTTCGGGAGGATGATGTGCATCTCTCGTTTCTCCCGCTCTCCCATGTCTTCGAGCGCATGGCCGGCTGGTACTTGATGCTGCACGTCGGCGCCTCGGTCGCGTATGCCGAGAACATGGACACCCTCCCTCAGAATATGCTGGAGGCGCACCCCACCATCATGCTCGGCGTGCCACGGTTTTTTGAAAAGCTCTACGCCAGAATTCAGGAAGGCATCCGCCAGGCCCCGCCGGCCAAGCAGCGTCTCATCCGCTGGGCGCTATCGGTCGGACAGCAGACGGCCCCCTATCGGTTGGCCCATCGCCCGCTGCCGATGCCGCTGCGGCTGCGCGCGCGGCTTGCCGAAGCGCTCGTCTTTAAGAAACTCAAAGGTCGGTTAGGCGGCCGGCTGCGCTTTTTCATCTCCGGCAGCGCGCCGCTGTCCAAAACGATCGCCGAATTTTTTTATCAGGCCGGCGTGACCATTCTGGAAGGCTATGGCCTCACCGAAACCTCGCCGGTGATCACGGTCAATCGGCCGGAGGCGCTGAAGTTCGGCACCGTCGGCAAGCCGTTGGATGGTGTAGAGGTGCGCATCGCCGAAGACGGCGAAATCCTCACCCGCAGCGCGTGCGTGATGTCGGGATATTACGGCAAGCCCGAGGCCACGCAGGCGGCGATGACGGACGGCTGGTTCCGCACCGGCGACATCGGCCGGCTGGATGAGGACGGGTTCCTGGTCATCACCGATCGCAAAAAAGATCTCATCAAAACGGCCGGCGGCAAGTTCGTCGCTCCGCAAAAGCTGGAAAATTTGTTCGTGACGGACCCCTACATCGCCCAAGCCGTCGTCTACGGCGATCAGCAGCCCTACTGTGTCGCGCTGATCGTGCCGAATTTCCAGCGGTTGAGCGACTACGCGCAGAGCCAAGGGCTGCATGGGGTCTCAACAAAAGAGCTGGTGTGCCTGCCGCAGATCCAACAGTTTCTGTGGAGCCGCGTGCACGCCCTGCAGCAGCCGCTGGCCAGCTTTGAGCAGGTGAAGGCCATTGCCGTGCTCGACCAGGAGTTTACCCAAGCCGCCGGCGAGCTGACCCCCACCATGAAGGCCAAGCGCGCCATGATTATTGCCCGGCATCAAGAGGCGCTGCGTCGGTTGTACGCAAAAGCCTAAGCCCGCATGGCGGAGATTCAGCCTCAAGAGCGATGGTGGGACGATCCTGCCACAGGCCAGAAGCTGTTGAGCCGCGTGTGGGTGTCTCCCAAGGCGCGGGGATGGCTGGTGTTGGTGCATGGGTTCGGCGAGCACGGCGGCCGATATCTTCCTCTGGGATCGGCCCTGGCTGAGCAGGGCATCGGAGTCATCTGCACCGACTTGCCGGGGCACGGACGATCTTCCGGAGCGCGGGGCGACTGCCACTCGATCCAGCAGCATGTCGAGATGTTGCAGGCTGTGGCTCGCGATCTCTGCGGGGTGACCAGGTCGCTGGCCGTGTTTGGCCACAGCCTCGGAGGGCTGATCGCCGTTCACTGGGCGCTGAGGTCTCCGGCGTCCCTCCGATGCCTGATCCTCCAAGGGCCGTTGTTGGAGGTGGGGTTTCGCATTCCACCATGGAAGATCCGGCTGGCCGATGGGTTGGCGCGGGTATGGCCGGCGGCGCCGGTGCCGATGGGCTTGAACCCGGCGTGGCTGAGCCATGATGAGGAAGTGGTCAGGCAGTATCGGCGCGATCCGCTGATCGTGCGTGCCATGACGGCCCGCGCCTCTGTCGTCATTCGAATGGCGATGGCACAGGCTCGGGAACAGGCGCCTGCCGTGACCGTGCCGACGTTGATGATGTGGGGCACGGCCGATCAGGTGGTGTCAGTGCCGGCCTGCGAGCAGTGGTATGCGACACTCATCTGTGAGAGGCGGCTGAAGACCTTTTCAGGGAGTTTCCATGAACTGCATCATGAAGCGGTGCGAGAAGACGCGCGCAATGAACTGGTGCAGTGGGTGGAAGCGCATGCATAAAAGCAGTCCACAGTCGATAGTCCATAGTCGATGGTTACTGCTTCTCGCGCTCCTTCTCGCGGGAGGGCAGGGACTGGCTGCAGAGGAAACAACGAGTGAGGAGCAGCCGCAGGATTGGCCGGTGACCATCGCCCAACTGCGCCAACAGCTCTACCGCATGCCCGGGCATGCTCACACCCGCCAGCAACTGGCGATCGCCTTGAATAACCATGCCATCAGCCTCTCCAATCAGGGCCAGTATCTGGAGGCCGAGCAGTATCTGGAAGAGGCGATGCGGACCGACGGCGGGAACGCGCAATTTAAGCAGAACCTCATCGCCATCCATCTGCAGGAGGCCCAGGCGGCGTATCAGGCCAAGCGCCTGAACGATGCGCGCGCCTCACTCACGGAAGCCCTGGCACTCGATCCGTCCAATGCGCAAGCCAACGTCCTCTTGGGAGAGATTGAATACAACAGCCAGCGCCTCAAAGAGGCGCAACGAGCCTGGGAGGCGGCGGTGGCCGGCGACCCATCGCTGACCGATGTCGCTGAGAAGCTCGCGCGCCTCAAGCAAGAGCTGCCCGTGGAGTCAAAATTGGAGCGTATCTCCCAAGCCTATTTCGATATCCGGTATACCGACGGCCTGGCGCGGGAGACCGGCTTCGACCTGCGCGACATGCTGTTGGATGCCCGGCGGCAGGTAGGGACCGATTTTCAGTACTGGCCGAAGCAAAAGTTGGTCGTGTTGGTCTATAGCAATGAGGAATTTCGCCGCGTGCGCCAAGACATGCCCGAATGGGTGGCCGGCCAGTACGACGGGAAGATTCGCGCGCGTCTCCCCGACAAGGAACTTGATCCGGTGACCGCGAGGAGAACGCTCGTGCACGAATACACCCATGCGCTGGTATTCGAGATCGCAGGAATGGGCTGTCCCATCTGGTTCAATGAAGGCCTGGCTGAATATGAGAGTTTGAAAGGGCAGATCCCTCCGTGGCTATTGCTTCGAAAAGCGATCATGACCAACCGCGTCACGCCGTGGAGCGATCTCTCTAATCAGTTCTCGATGACCGCACCGGCGGAGCAGGTGACGCTGGCGTATGAGCAATCGCACAGCATCGTGCGCTATCTGGTGGAGCGGTACGGGTTCTGGCGCATTCGGCGCATCTTGAAAGCCCTTGCCGTCGACACCCCGTTTGAACAGGTGCTCGCCGGCGAATGCCATCTGCCGCTGAACCGCCTGGAAGCGCAATGGCGCAAGTGGCTGGAGGAGACGCTGGCAAAATCGTAACCCGGCAAGGCTTCGAAACGCGATGTGATATCTTAAAGGACTTCGGATACACATCGTAGGCTGCCGGCGATGATCGAGTAAGTAAGCATGGTTACGCAGATTGTCGATACCTGGTAGGCTCATCAGGATGCCTGAGGCACGTACAAGAATTCGCCCAGCGCTTACGCTGGTCTTGGCGCTAGGGCTCTCGGCCTGTAGCCAAGAAGCTCAGTGGGACGCCCTGAGCCAGAAAGGCCGGGCGCTGTATGACCAAGGAAAGTATGCAGAAGCCGCCAAAACCACGGAGGAGGCCTTGAGGGCTGCGGAGCAACTCTATGGCCTTGATCATGTCAACGTCGCGACGATCTCCCACGACTTGGCCGAAATCTATCGAGCCCAGGGCAAATACCCCGAGGCGGAGGCGCTCTACAAACAGGCCCTCCTCATTGATACCAAGGTCCTGGGCGCTGAGCATCGCGATACCGCGGTCGTCCAGACGAATCTGGCGGAGCTCTATCGAGGCCAAGGCAGATTCACCGATGCGGAGCCGCTCTACAAGGAAGCCTTGACGGTCATCGAAAAAGCCGTTGGTCCAAACTCTCCAGAGGCGGCAACGGTCATGCACGATCTGGCGATGGTGTATCACGTGCAGGGCGACTATCCCCAGGCCGAATCGCTGTGCCAACGAGCCCTGCAAATCTTCGAACGGACCTTTGGCCCCCGACATCCGCACGTCGCGCAAGCCCTACACGGTCTGTCGGGTGTGCGCTATGCCCAGGGCCGCTATGCGGAAGCCGAAGCCCTCCTGAACCGTGCCCTCAACATCTTCGAGCGGCCCTTTGGATCGAACCCTGTTGAAGCGGCAAAGGCGCGGCGAGACCTGGCGCTCATGTATCAAGCGCAGGGGAGGTTCGTCGAGGCGGAAGCTGAGTATAAACGGGCGCTGACAGCCTTGGAAAAAGCCCTGGGGCCGGAACATCTTGACGTGGCCGTGTGCCTACATGATCTGGCCAACTTGTATACTACGGCGCAAGGCCGATATGCTGAGGCAGAGCCGCTCTTCCAACGGGTCCGAGTGATGTACGAACACCTGTTTGGCCCTAACAATATGTACACCGCGCAGAGCATGAACGATCTCGCAGCCGTGTATAGTGCCCAGGGCCGATACGCTGAGGCGGAACCATTGAACGCCCAAGCGCTCCTGATCTATGAGACAATGCTCGGCCCTGATCATCCACGCGCCACTACGGTTCGAGCAAATCTGGCAGGGCTGTACGGGGCGTTAGGCCGTTGCGGTGACGCTGAACCACTCTATCAGCAAGTTCTCGGGATCTGGGAACGCACCGAAACGCTCAGCCCTAACCATTCAGACACCATGGCAATGCTTGAAGGCTATGCCGTGTGTTTACGGGAACTGGGGAAAGCGACTGAAGCCGAAACCATTGAAGCCAAGCTTCAGCGCATTCGAGGGACCTCGGTTTTGGAGTAGATTGGGCAGGTTCCACAGTAAACCGCATGGCCGCCATAGAGTACCGATCAGCCGGTACGCAATAGACAAGCAGCGCTGCAAGAGCCACGACCATCATCGGCTTGCGAGCTGGTAGAAAGCCGATGAGGGCCCCGGCTGTAGAGTGAGGGGAGGAAACAAAGATGGGGACCTGGCAGATCGTGAGATCATCATGGAAGGTGGCATTCAGCAGCCTTTCCGTGATCGGAGTCTTGGCGGTCATCTTCGTGATCTTTAATTCCATTGAGCTCTTGCTGAAACTCCAGCAGGCGATCGCTCCCAGCGGTCTTCCAATTGCGGTCTTCTGGTTGGCCTGGTGCCTCGCCTTTCCTTTTATCCAGGGAGGCTGCTTGTCGCTTGCGAGTGCCAAGCTCTCATCACCCCCCGCTTCATCCTCACTGGCCAGCTTCTGGAACGGTGGAAGGCAACTCTACGGTCGGCTATTGGGCTGTTTCATATTCCTCTTGGGCATGATGGTGCTCTGGGGAGGTGTCAACGGCCTGACGTTCAACATCGTGGCCATTGCCGACTCGGGAACAGTGCCTGTAATTGCTGCTGCGGCGACACTGATTTTGACGGCTATCTTCGGGATCTGGCTGTACGTCTTGTTGGTGATTTTCATGATGGCGCCAGTAGCCATCGTAGTAGAAAACGTCCGAGTAGTTACAGGGATCAGACGAGGGCTTCAGGTGGGCCGAGTCGCGTTAGGCAAGCTCGTGTCGGTCCATGTAGCCCTCATCCTGACAGTACTGCCGATGACAATCTTCTGGACTCCACATCTTCTCTGGTCCTTAGGTGCGACAGTCATGCAGGGCTGGCTGATGCTGGGGGTTCTGCTGCAAGGCATGGCACAAGGCCTTGGCTCAGTCCTATTCGCAGCGGCCGTCGTCCAGATCTACCAGCGGTTTGCCGGCTCAATCCCGGGTCGTGTCTTGCCGACTGCTGAGGAGGCTGCGGAAGCAAAGAAGCGGGTTGTCAGGCGATTGTTCTTGTGGCCAGTGATCATTCTTGGACTTATTGTCGCGGTTCCTGCAGCGATTTTCCTCATCGTCCTGCTGTTCGGAATTAGGCAATAGCGAGGCCAAACGAATCGAGATGGCGAACCAACCAGGTGAGATCAGTGAGGAACGCGGCCCAGGTGAAGAAATGACGTTCAGTGCGAGCACCCCGAAACGCTCCCCTTATCACAGGCCGGAAAACGTCCAGTTTAACGGGGTGCACCGCGGCTTCCTACCCTTGTTGGCGTGGGCGCTCTATGACCTGGCCAACACCTTCTTCGCGGTGGCGATGCTCTCCTTTTATTTCCCGCTCTGGGTCGTGGAAGATCACGGGGCGCCGGAATTGGTCTTTAGCGTCGCCCTGGCCATCTCGATGATCCTCGTGGCCTTGGCGATGCCGGTGTGCGGGGCGCTGGCCGACGCCACCGGGGCGCGCATGCGCTACCTGCGGTGGACGACCATTGGCTGCATCGCCGCCACGACGCTGATCGGATTTCTTGATCGGTTGGGACCCGCCCTGGTGCTGTTCGTCGCGGCCAATTTCTGCTATCAACTGGGCACGATCTTCTACGATGCGCTGCTGTGGCAGGTGGCCGATCGCCGGCGGCTCGGCCGCGCTTCGGGATTCGGCGCCGCGTTTGGCTATCTCGGCAGCATGATGGGCTTGCTGTTTCTGTGGCCGTTTGTCCGCAGCGGCGGGCACCAGGCGGCGTTTCTCCCGGCGGCGATCTTCTTTACGCTGTTTGCGCTGCCCAGCTTCTTCCTGATTCGTGATCCCGCTGTTTCAAGGCGCCCTGTGGCCTGGGGCGCGTTGATCCGCCATGCCCTGGTGCAGCCGGCGCGCACCCTGCGCCACGCGCGCGCCTACCCAGGCCTGTTCCGCCTGTTCGTGGCGTCGTTTTTTTCGCTCAACGCCATCAACACGGTGCTGGTGTTCATGGTGATCTACACGAAGAAGGTGCTCGGCTTCGGTGAGGAAGATCTGATTCGCTTCTTCCTTGTGGGGCAAGCGTGTGCGGTGGCCGGCTCGCTGGTGTTTGGGCGCGTGGTCGAGCGGCTCGGCTCCAAGCGCACCCTCATGCTGATTTGGTTCGGCTGGATCGTGGCGTTGGCTCTGCTGGGGCTGATGCAGACGGCGCGCGGGTTATGGGTGGCCGGGCCGCTGATCGGCTTCTGCCTGGGCTCCACCTGGGCGACCTCGCGCGTGCTGATTGTGGAACTCGCCCCCAAAGAGCAGTTGTCGGAGTTTCTCGGGCTGGCCGGTTTGTTGGGGCGGGCCGCCTCCATCTTAGGGCCGCTGGTGTGGGGGCTGATCGTGCTCGATCCGTCTCGCTATCCGCAAGCGGTGATGGCGCTCATCGCGCTGCTGGCGATTGGGCTGTGGATTTTCCGCCGCATGCCCGATCCGCGAACTTTGGAGACGGTGGGATGAAACAACACGACATCGCCGCACTCTTTCAACAGATGGCCGATTTGCTGGAGCTCAAGGGCGACAACCCCTTCCGCATCCGCGCCTACCGCAAAGCCGCGCAGAATCTGAAGAGCTTAACGCAAGACCTTGAGCAGTTGGACCGGGAAGATCGCCTGACCGACATCCCCGGCATCGGCAACGACCTGGCCGACAAGATTCACGAATACTTGGCCCAAGGCTCCATCCGCGCCCTCGAGAAGCTGCAGCGCGCGATCCCCGCAGGCTTGGTGGCGCTGCTGGACGTGCCCAGCGTGGGTCCGAAAACGGCGAAGGTGCTGTATGAGCGGCTGCACATCCGCTCCATCAAGCAGCTTGAGGCGGCCGCCCGCACCCACAAGCTGTGCAAGCTGCCCGGCTTCCAAGAGACGAAAGAGCAGAACATCTTGAAGGGCATTGCCATCGTCCACCGCGGGCAGGAGCGGATGGATTTAGGACTGGCCTGGTCGCTGGCGCGCACCGTGATCGACTTTCTTCGGGCGCTGCCCGAAGCCAAGCGGGTGGAGCCGGCCGGCAGCCTGCGCCGGATGAAAGAGACCATCGGCGATCTCGATGTCCTGGTCGCCTCCGCCAAGCCGGCCGCAGTCATGCGGGCCTTTACCACCGCCCCCTGGTGCACGCGCGTGCTGGCCTCGGGCCAGACCAAGTCGTCCATCCTCACCGCGGAGGGCTATCAAGTCGATCTGCGCGTCGTCGCGCCGGTGGCCTTCGGCGCGGCCTGGCAGTACTTTACCGGCTCGAAGGAGCACAACGTCCATCTGCGCGAGCTAGCCGTCCGCAAGGGGCTGAAGCTCAACGAATATGGGGTGTTCAGCAACACGGGCAAGCGGCTGGGGGGCAGGGAAGAGGAGGACATGTACCGCGCACTCGGCCTGCCGTGGATTCCCCCGGAGCTGCGCGAAGATACGGGCGAGCTTGAAGCCGCCCGGAAGGGCCGGCTGCCCACGCTGGTCGAGGCGAAGGATCTGCGCGGCGATTTTCACATTCATACCAACTGGTCCGACGGCCAGCACACGCTGGAGGCGGTGGCCGAGGCCGGCCGAGGGCGCGGCTATGAGTACCTGGCCATCTGCGACCACTCCCAGTCGCTGAACGTCGCGCACGGCATGAGCGAAGCGCGAATCAAGGAACAGATGGCCAAGGTCACTGCCCTCAACGCGCGCCTCGGCCGCTTTCAATTGCTCCGGGGCGCCGAGGTGGACATCCTCAGCGATGGGGCGATGGACTATCCTAATGAGCTGTTGAAGCAACTGGACTTCGTGATCGGCTCCGTGCATTCCAATTTCCGCCAGAGCGAGGCGACGATGACGAACCGGATCATCGCGGCCATGCGCAACCCGTTTGTCACACTGATCGCCCATCCCACCGGCCGCCTCATGGGCCAGCGCGAGCCGTATTCGGTCAACCTGAAGACGGTGTTCGAGGCAGCGGCTGACACGCGCACGGCCATGGAGATCAACGCCTATCCGAAGCGGCTGGACTTGAACGATGTCTCAGCCCGACAGGCGCAGGAGCAAGGGGTCCGCCTGGCCATCTCCACCGACACGCACAGTCTGGATCAGCTCGACAACATCGCCATCGGCTTGGGCGTAGCGCGCCGCGCGTGGCTGGAACCGAAACATCTGTTAAACTGTCTCAGTCGCCATGACCTCCTCGCCTGGATCACACACAAACGTGCCCGCGCAGCCTGACGCTGCCTTCCGCTCCGGGTTCGTCGGCATCGTCGGCAAGCCCAACGTCGGTAAATCGACGCTGCTCAACGCGTTGCTGGGGCGCAAGGTGTCGATCGTCTCCCCGCGCCCGCAAACCACGCGCCATCGCATCCTCGGCATTCTCACGCGCGAGGACGCGCAGATCGTCTTCATCGACAGCCCCGGCTGGCATCGGCCGCTGCATCCGCTCGGCCGCTATCTGCTCGCCACGGCGAAAGGGATCATCGAAGAAGCCGATCTGTTGGTGATGGTGCTCGATGCCGCCTCAGGCATCACGCGCGAAGATGGGTGGGTGATGGATGAAGTGCGCCGCTCCAAACATCGAGCCCTCCTGGTGATTAACAAGATGGATGCGGTCAAGAAAATGGTGGCCCTGCCGCTCATCCAACAGTGCGCGGAGATGCATCTGTTTGAAGAAATCATCCCCCTGTCGGCGTTGAGCGGTGCGAACGCGGAAGTCCTCCTGCCTCAGCTCATCGCCCGGCTGCCCATCGGCCCCCGCTGGTACGAGCCGCATCAAGTCACCGATCAATCGCCCGAACAGCAAATTCAAGAGCTGATCCGCGAGCAGATTCTCTTAGCCACTCGCCAAGAGGTGCCCCACGCGGCGGCGGTGCTGCTGGAAGAGTTCAAGCGGGAAGAGAAGCTGATCACGATTCAGGCGACCATCGTCGTTGAGCGGGAAGGTCAGAAGGCCATCGTGATCGGCCAGAAGGGCCTCATGCTGAAAGCCATCGGCACCGCCGCGCGGCTGGAGCTGGAACGGCTGCTTGGCCAAAAAGTGTTTCTGCAGGTGTGGGTGAAGGTCATCGCCGATTGGCGCAAGCAACCCGCCCTCCTGCGCCAGCTCGGCTACGAAGATCTTCACCATGAGAAGTGATTCTCCGCGCCACATCAACACACGGCTCATCTACCAGGGCCATGTCATCCGCCTCATCACCGAGGAACTCGTGTATGGCGAGCGCCGCAGCGAAGGCTATCGGGGGAACCGGAAGGGTTCCGGCCTGGTGCGCGAAACGGTGCAGCATCCCGGGGCCGTGGTGGTGTTGCCGGTGCTAGGCGATGGGCGCATCGTCTTCGTGCGCCAATACCGCCATGCCGTTCGCCGGTATCTGCTGGAACTGCCCGCCGGCACCCGCGATCACAAGGGCGAATCCCCCGCCGCCACCGCCTGCCGTGAACTCGAAGAAGAAACCGGCTGGTCCGCCAAGAAGCTCAAGCGCTTGATCACCTTCTACGCCGCGCCCGGCGTCCTCTCTGAGCAGATGATCCTGTATCTCGCCACCGATCTGCACCCGGTCCCCGCCCGGCCCGAGCCGGATGAATGCGTCGAACCGGTGCTCCTCTCCCTCCCGCACGCCCTCGCCAAGCTCCGCTCCGGCCGCATCTGCGACGCCAAAACCATCATCGGCGTGCTCTTGGCCCGCGACCTCCTCCGCCCCAAGCGCCGTTAAGCCTTCCAAGTAAGCTCCCCTCCGCAGCCCTAAACTTCACCCCCGCCCCCGTCGGCTTTGTTATAATCTCTTATTCTCAGTTTGATGTGGCAATCTGCAACATCAAAAACAGGGCGTGGGGGGGCCGCCGCAAGCTTCCCTATGCGTTTACTGAGCACGGTGCCATGATGTTGGCGACCGTATTGTGGCACCGGAATTGCTCGTTGCATCGCCAGAGGACTTCGGCTACACTAGTGATACACAAAGGATACACAATATGTATCAGCCCGCGTACACCATCACAGCGCTCCTGCTTGCGCGGATCAGCGAAGCCGAAACACTCCGAACGAAGATCCAGACCGCCCCGGTCCAGGTGGCCTGGCTGGAGAGCATCCGGTTGGATGCGCTGGTTCGGCGCGCCCACTTCTCCACGGCCATCGAAGGCAATCCACTGACCTTGCTTGAAGTCGAAGCGTTGGCGGACGCCACACAGGTCTCAGCCACCGATCGGGCCAAGCGGGAGGTCCTCAACTATTTCGCGGTGCTGCGCTGGATCGCGCGCCAACCCCAAGGGAAGCGCATCACGGTCGATGGCATCCTACGGCTCCACCGGCTCGTCACGACAGGCCTGCTGCCGTCTGCTCAAGTGGGCGTATTCAAGCGGTCACGGAATGTCATCATGTCAGCCGGCCGCGTGGTGTACGAGCCGCCGGGCCCCGGGGCAGCTGCGCCTGGTACCAAGGCGCTGGTCCAGTGGCTTGAGCGGGGTCCTAACGCCGCACACCCGATCATTGCCTCCGCATGCGCCCACTATGAGATCGCGCGGCTGCATCCGTTCCTGGATGGCAACGGGCGCGTGGCCAGAACCCTCGCGACCTGGGTGCTGTATCACCGAGGGTTTGACACCCAGCACCTGTTTGCGGTGGACCAGTATTTCAAGGAGGATCACGAAGGGTACTACCAGGCGCTTCAACGGGTTCGCAGCGAAGACGAGCATCTGACCTCGTGGCTGGAGTATGTCGCGCTGGCGGTCCTGGACACGTTGGGCCGCACGTCCCAACGGCTTGAACAGCTCGCCCTCCCTCCGTCGGCCAAGGGACTCTCGCTGACACGGCAGCAGGAGCGGCTCCTGCTCGCACTGCGCGGAAGGCAGGGCATAACGGTCGAAGAGCTGCAGCGCCTGCTTGAAGTCGAACGGGTGCAGGTGTATCGAGTCCTGCGCCCTCTCGTGAGCACAGGGGTTGTAGACAAATCGACGACACGGCCCGTCGTCTATCGCCTGGCACTGGAAACGAGGGAACATAAAAAGGAAAAACAGCATGAAAAGAATTCCGGTGACACAATACTGAATTCGATTCGCGTGGGAAAGCAGAGAACAGGAGGCGGTCGATGAACACGGACCGGGTGACACAGGTCACGCACTTCTTGCTTCGCGTCGTGGCGGGGCTGTTGTTCTTCCAGGCCGGCACCACGAAATTGTTCGGCTGGTTTGGGGGCATCCCCGCCGCCATGGGCGGTCAACCGCCCCTGATGTCCCAGCTTGGTATCGGCGGGGTGCTCGAAGTCTTTGGGGGCCTGGCGATCCTGCTAGGTCTCTTCACCCGGCCCGTCGCGTTCATCCTGTCCGGTGAGATGGCGGTCGCGTACTTCCAGTTTCACCAGCCGCACGGCCTCTGGCCGGTGCAGAACCACGGCGAGCCCGCTGTCCTGCTCTGTTTTATCTTCCTGTACATCGCAGCACGAGGCGGCGGCGACTGGAGCCTCGACGCGCTGCTCCGATGCCCACGCGGGAGAGTCGCTTGAGATCACCGATGACTCATAACGGAAAGGCTGCACATGGCACACGTGAACTACCAGTTTGAAAAACGGAAGAGGGATTTGGAAAAGCAGCAAAAGCAAGAAGCCAAACGCCAGCGTAAAGCGGAGCGAAAGAAAAACCAGGGCGCCGAGCCGCCCGCGCCCTCCTCCATCATCCCACCGGCCTCAATCATCCCGCCTCTCTGAGGGGAGGATGAACAAAAAGACGATGGAGAACATTTGGTCTGGGGTGGACACTTTTGGGCGTGCGACCGTATGCTCTCAAGCGCTGAGCTGACACTGGCCGGGCGCGCCGTGTCGTACACCCTCCGCCGCAGCCCCAGGGCGAGGTGGGCCAGCGGCTGGATCCGGCCCGAGACCGGACTCGTCGTCACCCTCCCGCTGCATGCCCCCTCCGAGCAGGCTGAGACGTTTCTCCTTCGCCACCAGCAGTGGGTCCTCCGCTGGCTTGATCGCCTGGCCAGACGCTCTGCCTTGCTTCCACGACCGTGGCCCTACGGTGCGAGTCTGCTCTATCGCGGGGAGGCGCACGCCGTCGACGTCCAACAAGCACGTCCTGGCAGTGTCGAGCGCACGCCGCACCGGCACCTGGTCGTTCGCACTCCCTCAGCGGGCATCGAAGGGGCGCGGCGGGTGCTGCAACGGTGGCTCACATGCGAGGCGGAGTCGGTGCTGAGCGAGCGGGTGCAGAGCTGGGGCACCGCGATGGGACTGCGGGCTCGGCGGGTGTACGTCCGCAACCTGCGCCGGCAATGGGGCAGCTGCTGGCCGGGCGGCTCGTTAAGCTTCAACTACCGGCTCATCATGGCCCCGCCGCACATCCTGGACTACGTCGTGGTGCACGAGCTGGCCCACCTGCAGGAGCGCAACCACTCGCCGGGTTTCTGGTCGCTCGTCGCCGCGCATGTCCCGGCGCACCGCGACGCCCGCACCTGGCTCCGCACATGTGGGCCGTCTTTAGCCGTGTGAGGATATGATTGAATGGATACGCAAAGTTGTGTACACTGATACACAATATGGCGACACTGCAAGAACGAATTGAGACGGATTACAAGACGGCGATGAAGGCCGGGGACCGGCTGCGCGTGGATGCGCTGCGCCTGATCAAGGCGGAGATCCAAAAGGCGGCGATCGCAAAGCGCGCGGAGCGAAGGCGATCGGAGCCGAGCGGAGTGCCGGAACCGGAGGGGTTCCGGCCCGAGCAGTTGGCCGATCCGGACGTCGTGCCGGTGCTCTCGCGCCAGGCCAAGCAGCGCCAGGAAACCATCGACGCGGCTCAAAAAGCCAACCGCCAAGACATCGTCGATCAGACGCTCAAAGAGCTGGACATCCTGAAGGCCTATTTGCCGCAGGCGCTCTCGACCGAGATGCTGAAACAACTGATCGACGATGCGATAAAAACGGCCGGCGCGAACCAGGGCCAGATCATGAAAGCGGTGATGGCCAAGGCCGCCGGGGCGGCCGATGGCAAGGTGGTCAGCCAACTGGTGGCCGAGCGCCTGAAGCCAGGCGCCACAAGGTGTGAGTGATGGCGGAGCGAAAACGATCGGAGTGAGCGGAGTGCCGGAACCGGCAGGGTTCCGGCCGGCGGTCGCCCCCGCGCCACGAAAAGGCCGCCCGAAGGCGGTGATCAACCCGGATAGCTGCACCGGCTGCGAGGTGTGCATCGCGGTGTGCCCGGTGGACTGCATCGACACAACACCGGGGCCGGACTATCCCGGCCTGAATCCGACGTGCGTGATCGACCAGCCGCGCTGCATCGGCTGTTTTTTGTGTGAAAAGATTTGTCCGTGGGATGCGATCACGATGGTGCCACCAATGGAGGCCCCCGTATGAACGACGAAGCAGGGAAGACCCCCGTTCCGACCAGCCCTTCACCGGTTGCCAGCCCCGCTGCGCCGGTGGTCGCAACCCCGCCATCGGCGGTGGTCGTAACCCCGCCAGTGCCGGCGCTGCTGTCGATTAGTGATTTTCAAAAATTAGCGCTGCGCATCGGCGTGATTACCGAAGTGACCGAGCATCCCAACGCGGATCGCTTGCTGGTGCTCAAAGTCGATGTGGGCGACGGCACCCCGCGCCAAGTGGTCGCGGGCATTAAAGGCGCCTATCAGCCAGCCGACTTGATGGGTAAGCGCGTGGTGGTGGTGACGAACCTCAAGCCGGCCACGCTGCGCGGGGTCGAAAGCCAAGGCATGGTGCTGGCCACGCAAGATAGCTCGGGGCTGAGCTTGGTGGTTCCTGAGCGGTCCGTGCAGCCAGGCAGCACCGTGAAATAACCATTCCACGATCAGTCGTGATTGTCCTCGAAGTTACCTTCCTTGTCATCTTCTGGGCCTGGGCGGCCTCCGGGGCGTTATTTCTACGCCAAACGTTCATTCCAAAGACCACGGCATGGGTGTCGGCTGCATTGGACTCCGTGCCGAGCGAAGCGGTGCGGTTTCAGGCTACCGATGGGCTGTGGCTGGCCGGCAAGAAAATTTCTGCAGACGCCGGGGCACCCTGGCTGATTTTATGCCACGGATTGGGCACCAACCGCGACGATTTGCGCGACACGGCCATTGCGCTGCATGAGGCGGGATTTAGTCTGCTCCTGTTTGATTTTCGCGCCCATGGCGGAAGCGATGGCCGGGTGACGTCGTTTGGGTGGCGTGAGCAGCGCGATTTGGAGGGTGCCCTGGCCTTTTTAGGCAGCCAGCCCGACGTGTCGTCCAAACCCTACGGCGTGTTCGGCCTCTCGATGGGCGGGGCGGTGGCCATCATGGTGGCGGCTCGGGATGAGCGTATCGGCGCGGTGGCGGTGGACAGCATCTATAGCGATCTGAAGGCCTCCATCGCGCACCATTTGAAGCTGCTGTACAACTTGCCCAAGGTGCCATTTAGTTTGTTTGTGGACTTCACCTATAAGCTGCGGTTTGGGGTGTGGCCGGGACACATGTCTCCCAGGGCTGCCATTGGGCATCTCAGCCCGCGACCGGTCTTCGTGATCCAAGGAGAGGCCGATCCTCGCGTGCCGCTTACCGAAGCCCAGATGTTGATTGAGGCCGCCAAAGAACCGAAAGAGCTGTGGCTGATTCGGGGAGGCACGCATCTGGGAGGGCTGTCGATTGATCCTGCGGCCTATCACGCCAAGCTCATCCAGTTTTTCAGATCCAGCCTGAAGTAGTCCGTATTCACGGTAACCCAAGCCGTAACCCCTTACAGCGCTTCCTATGTAGCCTCTATTTAACAGAATATCTATTATAAGACATTATACCGCCACCAGCACCTGATCGCCTTCAATCTTCACCGGCACAGGAGTCAGGGCGAAATCAGGATTGTTCTCCGGCACCGATTCTCCCGTGAGCAGGTTGAACACCCAGCCATGCCGAGCGCACGTCAGCTCCTCGCCCTGGCGCCTGCCGAGCCGCAGGGGCGCTCCGGCATGCGGACAGCGGTCCACCCAGGCGAACAATTGATTATGCAGGCGGCCGATGAGGAGCGGCCGGCCCTGAACGTCCACCGGCTTAAACCCTTCCAGCGGCAGATCGGAAACCTTCAGAACAGGCCGGAACCCTGCCGGTTCCGGCACTCCGCTCGGCTCCGATCGCCTTCGCTCCGGAATGAACTCAGAGGCGCTCATTCACTGAAGGAGGACTTGTCGATGACGCCTGACATGGGCCCCCAGGGGGTCGCCACCTGAATGAACAGGGGCAGGCGTCTGGCATCTGCGCTCAGATAGATCCACAGGCGCCCTCGGCGCACAAAGACGCCCCGGAACGCGGCGTGCGGCTCAATCAGCAGGCAGTCGAATGTGCCTCGGCGGCGCAACTCAAGCGTCGTCCGGTCTTGCACCTTGAAGGCTGTCTGAAATACCTTTTCGTCGGAGTAAATATTGAGCGTCAGCGTGGTGTTGGGCTGGTTGGCATGCCGCCGGAGCCAATAACACGCGCCGAGGAGATCCTGCACATCGGCCGGAATGGGCACTTCTTTGACTGAGTGATTCAGCAGCGACGTGTAGGTGGCGATCAGGCGGGTGTAGTCGAACGTGACCACCTCATCGGCTCGGTACCGGCCTTCGCGCTGGTACTTTTCGACGCGTAGCGGCTGGAGCGTGTCCGCGTCCAGATACGTCTTCAAGACATCATGCACGGGATAAAACGTCGACAGCAAATCGTTGGAGCGGCCTTCCGTCTCGATCAGATACGCGCGCCGGCCGTCCAACTCCACGAGGCCTTTCACCTCGATCCAGCCGAAGCCGACCGGAATCCCCATCCACCGGCCGTGGTAACTGAGCCGTTCGCCGACGATCGGAGCGCCCGCCACTAGAACTTCGGCGGGCGTCCGCCGGTGATTTAGTGGCGGAGCGCCGGTTTCCCTGCCCTGAACAGAGGCCGCTCCCACCAACACGGCCGCCACCAAGAGCACTGTTCTTATTCCCACGAGTAGTCTGAGAGCTCGAGGCTTTCGTACGGTGACGCGTACGCGGCCGGATACGGGATCGGAAAGGACACCACTTCATAGACCCCGAACACCAACCGCGTCGCCGCCAGGCCGACGCCTTTGAGCAGACCGCCCGCGACTCCCAACACCGGATTGGTTTCTTGCATGCCCAGGTGAAAATTCTTGGGCAGCTCAATCCAACACGTGAGGACATTCGCGGCTCCGCGGCCAAGCTTATGAATCGGGTCCTGCGCGAACGCCGCCGGCGCGCCCACCCCAAGCGCCACGAGGGTCACCAGCAACCAGGCCGTGCGAGCACGCATCTGGTCACTCCGCCCAATTGCCGTTGGCAAAGACAAACTCCGGCTTGATCATCGGTTGAAAGTCCGGTGTGGGGGCCGGCGTATAGAACGTCAGCACTTCCACGATGCCCGCACCCTCTCGGGCGATGGTAGAGCCGATGCCGCGAACCACGCCTACCGTCGCCCCGGCAATGCCGCCATCTTTCGAGCCGGTCAAGTAGGACTCGCGCAGCAATTCCATCGGAGCGGTCACCATGTTCGCCAGCCCGCGCCCGAGCTTTCTTGAGGAGCCATTCCAGTACCCTTCACCGGCCTGGGCCGTACGTGACACGCCGAGCACCATGACCAGCGCGACCCCTCCGAATGCACAGGCTACCATGTGTTTTCTCATGCCCACCTCCTAGGTTACGTATCTTCCTCTGAAGCAGCTGCCATCATGGCAGCTGCGGAATGCCGAGCGCGGCGGGCGCTCGGCCTTTTCCTGCTCAGATACCATCCCAGCCCCAGTAACACCACCCACGTCACGATCCCGTTCACCAACCGATTTGTCCCCACCAGCCATTGCCACGACGGACCGGGAAAGGCTATCAGCAATTTGTTGACCCGCGCCCAATAGGCCAGCGAAGCATGGAGGCCGATCGCCAGATACAACTGCTTGGTCTTCAGCGTGGCGATCGCCAGCACGACGCCCAGCAGAAACAACCCAATCAATTCAAACCCGCTCTGCGGCCACACCGGCACCGCACGGATATGCACGAGCGCGTAGGCGAGGCTGCTGCCGGTCACCGCAGCCACCTTCCGAAGCGAAGGCAATCCACGCCGAGCGAAGTGCCGGAACCGGGATGGTTCCGGCGAACAGGCCAGCAGTTGCTGCAACACATAGCCGCGGAAAATCAGCTCCTCCAGCACCCCGATCAGCAGGGCGGCCGGGATAAATCCGATCAATGTCAACCAGACGCGGGTCGTATTGGGGTGGACAGCGATCAGGCAGAGCCCGGTTCCCAGATAGAGGCTCGCCATAAGGGCGACCGTCCCGCAGCCCAAGAGCACGCCCCGCAACAGGTCGCGTTTGCCGAGAGGATGCCAGGGCCCCAGGCCCAGCGAGCGGATGGATTGATGATGGACGCGCCACAGGAAGAACACCAGGCTCAGAGAAGCCGCGATCGATACGCAGCGCCGGAACACTTTCCACCACGACAGATCAACCCAGACTTTCACAATCACGCTGAGCAGCAAGCCCACCAGCACCACGCACAGCGTAAATCCGAGCAACCGAGCGACGTTCGTGCGGCAGGCTCCCATCGCGGTATTGTATCACACCGACCAGACGTGCGCATCAGCGTCCACGGCAGGCACCGACAGTCGGCACGCACCCCGTGCTGGGTATCGTTCAACGAGCTGGGCGTCGTGGTGCAGCGAGACGGCCAGCAGCAACGGCGCGCCCGGATGCACACCGAGCCGCGCGGTGGGTAGGCGCACCTCAAGGATCCGTTGATACGCGCACGCCAGCGTTTCGACCACCGCCTCCGGCGGGGTTACGACCTGCGGTTGGCCGTTGAGCGTCGCCCGTATGGCGCCGGCGGGATCTTGTTGGATGCTGAGCGTGAGCTGCGATTCAGGAAACTCGAACCGAATCTCCCAGGCCGCCGGGGCCGTCGCCTCGACGCGTTGGAGATCCAGCCGGAAGTAGGTGCAGGAGAGATCGAAGCCATACCAGAGCATCTGCAGCCGCTGCAGGCCGCGATGCATGGCTCCGCCGTCTTTGCGCAAGTCCACGCGTCCGGCGTACAGCCACTCGTAATAGGTCGTCTCCAGGCCATCGATGCGAGGGCTGATGGGGGCCGTGGGTTCGCTGCCGGCGAACAGCACCCGGGCGCATCTGAGCGGACGCTCCAACTCCTGAGGCGGAGGCTGCCCGAGCGCGCGATACACATTCATGAGGTGGACGCGAAAGAGCCGATCAAACTCATCATCCTGCGCGGAGCTGTGCGTATCGCCGTACCACCACATCCAATCGCTGCCTTCGGCGATGTAAAAATTGCGCCAGGCGTCTTCCAGGGCCGCGCGCTCCGCAGCGCGCGGCACTTCCTCGCCAGCAAGGATGGTGCCGGCTCGGTCGGCGGCACGATCCGGTTGGGCCTCCAGCATCGCCCGCGTCTGCGCTAGCAGCATCCACGCGGCGTTTTTTTCCGGATGGCCGATCCAGGTGGAAAAATTCCCATCAATCCACGAACCGGGAAACAGCGTAGGCAGCGAGGCCTCGCCGCTGGCGGGATGCTGCGCGAGAAATTCACTCACCGTCACGCACCGGAACCGCGCATCATTCGCGAGCGCGCGATAAAGGCCCTGCAGAAACTCCTGGCCATCGCCAGGATAATGCTCCCACGCATTTTCTCCATCGAGGATGATGCTCACCAGCGCCGATGAGGGATTGGCGGCCGTCTGCTCGGCGATGGCTTCCAGACGCCGGATGCAATCGCGAATGGCCGGCTGCGCCTCCCATTGGCTGTACACAAACCCGATCAGGTCGGACAGCTCGCGATCGCGGAAGATGATGGCCGCTTCCTTCCCTTCCCGGCGAAGCAGATGCGGCCGGTAGCGCAATGAAGGCGATGGGGCGGTCTTGAGCGTGCGCCAGAGAATCTCTTCATCGGTGGCGATCCAGCGCACCCCCGCCTCAAGCGACAGGCGCACCAGCTCGTCGCTCACGCCGCCCTCCGGCGGCCACAGACCGGAGGGCTTGCGGCCAAACAGCCGCTCATGAGCGGCCAAGCCCTGCGCGAGCTGCCAGGCCCCATCTTCCGGATGGCGGAAGGGCGCCTCAGGGAGGGTCGCCTGGGGCATCCCTGCCATCGCTGCGCGCAAGTCGCAGAGCAGCGGCATGATCGGATGGTAATAGGGCGAGCAGGTCAACTCCACCTGGCCGCGCGCTTGCGCCGCGCGATACGCCGGGATGATCTGCCGGAGGAGTGCCGTCTGCTTCTCAAGGACGAGCTGTTTCTCTTCCTCCGTAAATTGAGCGCCTTTCTGTTCCAGGCGGGCCAGGTCGGCATCGCGGCGCCTGAGCCACGGGTCGATCCACGCGAGATTAAACCAGACTTGGAGATCGAGATAATCTTGTGGCTTAAAACGTTTGAGCGCCTCCGGTCCGCGCTTGGCCAGCAGATCGTGGTAGCGCGGGTGCGGCTTGATCATCCGCTCGACATTCGCCATGAAAAAGTGCTGGAGAAGAAACCGCTTCTCTTCCTCGCTCAGTTCCGCCGCAGGCTTGCGAGACACGTCGAGGAATGTGTCGGAGCGATTCTGGGGCGGCAGATACTCTTGCAGTTGCTCAAGGAGCGAGGGCACGAGGTTGAACGTTTGGTGGATGGTTGGAAATTCGTCCAGCATCTGCACCATGTCCAAATAATCTTTTGAACCGTGCAGGCGCACCCACGGCATCGAGCAGGCACCGGTGACCCGGTCCCGGTAATACGGCTGGTGCATGTGCCAGACGAAGGCGATATGTAAGGGAGACTGAGGCATGTATGCCATACGATCTAAAAAAAGCCCCCTGCCTCTTGCGAAGCAGGGGGCTGAAAAACAACCACCAACTCGCCTAGAACTTCACACCCACCGTGGTGATCAGCTCTTGCGCGGTGGAGTCATTCGGCGTCCGGTAGATGCTGCCCGGTGAGAACAAGGCATACAGGACACCAAACTGCACGTCATCCGTGTAGTTGTAGACCATGTTGGTATCCCACTCGGTGCCGGCGAAGTGCCGTCGATCTCCACCCGTGCGAGTCCCCGTATCAGTCGAGACCGGAACTGCGCCGATATCCTGCCAGAAGAAGGTGAGCCGAGGCGTGATCGACAGATCCTCGATCGGCTTCAGGGTGACATACCAACCCATCTGGGATTGGTTCGTGCTAGCACCCGTATCACCAACTTGATCGGTGGGGTAGAACCCGAGGGTTGTGCCACCCGTTTGGAACTCTCGTAGCGCCGTCGTGTAGTAGCCGCGCGCAATCGGATCCCAGCCCGCGACTCCATTGTCACTGTTTTTGCCTGACCAGAACTCCCATTCCCAGCCGAGCTTAGGCGTGGTAGGAACGTTCGCCAAGGTGTACTCTAACCCTAAGTCAAACGCCCATGCTTGGTGACCTTCACCCACCAAGGTAGAGGCTGATGGATCAACGGCATTTTGGCCAAACTGATAAGCCAGCTCTCCCCACGCATAGGCTGACTCCATCGGCTTAGTACTGCCACGAATACCCAGTGTACTGACCGACCCGTCTTTGTTGGTATTAGAACCCGCTCCACCACCACTTTTGTCTCGCTTGTTCAGGTAGTAGAGTTCCGCCTCAGAGCTCATGCTGTTGAACTTCGTGCCGAGGTTGAACCCCATCAGGTTCACGTCATCCCCGATGCTGGGGCTATTCTCATTCAGCTTGATGTACACCGTGTCCAACATCAACGGCAGGCTCATCCCACCAACATTAGACAAATCCAACGTGGCGCGGATCGCATCAAACGCCGTGAAGTCCGTAAACTCATTCGCCGTGATGCTGGAGTGGAGGTCATTCGCGCGATAGACGGTGCCGGGAATCAGATAATTTCCTAGCACGAATCCTCGACCCCACGTAATCGGTTGCCGACCAATTCTCACCGTGAGGGGAGAATAAAACAGCTCCTTCAGCGTGATATAACTTTGGCTAATGGCCACATCGCTGGTTGCGGCGGGAGTGGCCGTGACATTCCAATCACGCTCGTTGGCTAACCGCACAAACGCGGAGACGTTTTCAGTTAAATCGGCTCCGATGTTGATGCCGGTGGTGGTCATAAAGAAGTTCTCACCTTCGAGCGGCGTAGAGCCTGCGCCTGAGGCGTCGGCACCGGCCCCCGTTTTCTGATGTTCATCGTGCAGATCAAGGTTCTTGCGCATAAACGCACGCGCCGTGATGTCTCCACTAATTTTCACATTCTGGACCTCTGCAAACGCGGGTGTGCCGCTGACCAGAAGCCCCAGAAGGACTGCGCTTCGAAGCGTAGCCTTCATCATTCTCTGACCTCCTTGTTGCTTGCCTCCACGCTCACTCCGATGTACTCAGACCACTCACCAGTTCAAGGAACCGCACCGCATCCTGGTTTCCGACTGCCCAGGCCAAACGCCGTGTTTGCTCCCATCCCCCGGGAGTCCGAGCACACCTCCTTTCACAATTGCCCTTACTATAGGAATGATCGGAACTCTTGTCAAGCATATTTTTTTACGCAGTTGTTACTCGTTCGTAACAAGCATGATGCAATTTTAAGTGCCAAGAGTATGCCCCAGGCCCGAGTCGAACGGGCGACACGCGGTTTAGGAAACCGCTGCTCTATCCATACTGAGCTACTGGGGCGAAGCGTGTGACGAGAGCTTTTTGCGCGCCGCCTGCGTGGCCGCGACATTCTGCGCGGTGGTCACCTGCTCTTCTGCGGTGAGAAAGGTGCGCAGCTTGCGCATGGCGACCACTTCGATTTGGCGCACGCGCTCGCGGGTGATGTTGAACGATTTGGCGGTTTCGCCCAAGGTGCGGCCGATGCCATCGTCCAAGCCGTAGCGCAGGGTCAACACTTTGCGCTCGCGTTCGCTCATGCGCGCAAGCAACACATCCAGCCGCTCATGCTGGAGAAAGCGCGTGAGCGTTTCTTGCGGCGAGGGGAGCGTGTCATCTTCCAAGAGATCGATCATCGCCGTCTCGCCTTCCGTGCCCACCGGCGTTTCCAGCGAGGTGGCCTGCGCGCTGGTGACCAGCTCTTGCAGCCGGCGAATGCGCGGAATCGGCAGGCGCAGGCGGCGCGCTAATTCATACGGGGAGGGCTTGCGGCTGTGCTGTTGGGTGAGCTCTTCGGTGACGCGTTTGAATTTCGAGAGCACCTCGGTCATGTAGACCGGGATGCGCACCGTTTTGCCTTGGTTGGCGATGGCGCGCGTGACGTACTGGCGAATCCACCACGCGGCGTAGGTGGAAAACCGAAACCCCCTCCCCGGGTTGTATTTCGTGACCGCCTTCATGAGGCCGAGGTTGCCTTCTTCGATGAGATCCATCAAGGGCACGCCCAGGTGAGAGTAGCGCTTGGCGATGCTGATCACCAGCCGCAGATTGGAGGTGATCATCTGCCGCCGCGCGTTGGTATCGCCGCGCTTGATGCGCCGCGCCAGCAGAATCTCCTGCTTGGCGGTGAGCAGGGGCAGCGACCTGATATCTTTCAGGTAGGCCCGGATCGATTCCATGTGCTCGCTATCGCTCGCAAGTCCATAGTCCATAGACCATAGTCCATAGTAAAAATCATCCTTTTAGCTATCGACTATCGACTGTGGACTTTTTTCATTTCTTGTCGCGGAGGGCGGCATGGGCCGCGGCCACGCGCGCCACGGGCACCCGGTAGGGCGAGCACGACACGTAGTCCAACCCGGCCCGATGGCAGAAGTCGATGGACGATGGCTCGCCGCCATGCTCCCCGCAGATGCCGATTTTCAGGTGCTTGCGCACGCTGCGGCCCTTCTGGATACCGATGCGCATGAGCGCCCCGACGCCGTCTTGGTCGAGCTTCACGAACGGATCGACCTCCAGGATCTTCGTCTCCAGATAGGCCGGCAAGAACTTGCCGATGTCATCGCGCGAAAAGCCGAACGTCATCTGCGTGAGGTCGTTGGTGCCGAAGCTGAAGAACTCCGCGTCGCGCGCGATCGCATCGGCCACCATGGCGGCGCGCGGCACCTCGATCATCGTGCCCACCAGGTATTTCACCGTGACGTGGTAGCGCTGCATCGTCGCCTGGGCCACCTGATCGATGACCCGCTTCGTCATCTGGAACTCTTTCGGATGGCCCACCAGCGGCACCATCACTTCGGGAATCACCTGGACACCAGAAGCGGCCAGTTCACACGCCGCCTCAAAAATCGCCTGGCTCTGCATCTCGTTGATTTCCGGATAGGTGATGCCCAGCCGGCAGCCCCTGTGGCCGAGCATCGGGTTGAATTCGTGCAGGCGGTGCACCGTATCGCGCAGCGCTTGCTCGGTCACATGCAGCTGGGCGGCCACGCGGACGATGTCGTCGTCGGTCTGCGGGAGGAACTCGTGCAAGGGCGGATCGAGCAGCCGGATGGTGACCGGCAAGCCTTTCATCGTCTCGAAGATGCCGATGAAATCTTGCTTCTGAAACGGTAGGAGCTTCGCGAGCGCCTTCTTGCGGGCGGCCACATCCTTGGCGATGATCATCTCCCGCACGGCGGGCAGCCGCTCTTCTCCGAAGAACATATGCTCGGTGCGGCAGAGGCCGATGCCTTCGGCTCCGAAGTCGCGCGCAATTTTCGCATCCTGCGGGGTGTCGGCGTTGGCGCGAATGCTCAGCCGGCGCGTGCGATCAGCCCACTCCAGCACTTGCTTGAAGCTGCCGGTCAGTTGAGGCTTGACCAGCGGCACTGCTCCGAGGATGACGTCGCCGGTGGACCCATTGAGGCTGATCAGGTCGCCTTCGTTCACCACGACCTCGCCGGCCTCAAAGCGGCGCTCTGCCTCGCGCACGATGATGTCGCTGCAGCCCACCACGCAGCACTTCCCCATCCCCCGTCCCACCACTGCGGCGTGACTCGTCATACCCCCGCGGGCGGTGAGGATGCCTTGCGCCGCGGCCATGCCGGAGATATCTTCCGGCGAGGTTTCCTGGCGGACCAGAATCACTTTCTCGCCGGTCTCCTCGGCCCGTTTCACGGCGGTGTGCGCGTCAAACACCACACGGCCCACCGCCGCTCCGGGCGAGGCGGGCAAGCCTTTGGCGATCACGCGAACCTTGGCCTTCGGGTCGATGGTCGGATGGAGCAGCTGCTCAATCTGCACGGGGGAAATGCGCAGCAGCGCCTCATCCTGCGAGAGCATCCCTTCGTTCACAAAATCGGTGGCGATGGCCACCGCCGCCTGGGCGGTGCGCTTACCCGAGCGCGCTTGCAGCATGTAGAGCGTGCCTTCCTCGACGGTAAACTCGAGATCTTGGATGTCGCGGAAATATTTCTCGAGCTGCCGGCCGATCGCCGACAGCGCCTTGTACGTCTTCGGGAATTCCTGCTTCAACCGGGCGACGGGCATTGGGGTGCGGATGCCAGCGACCACATCCTCTCCCTGCGCATTCACGAGATACTCGCCGTAGAAGCGATTGTCTCCGGTGCTTGGGTCGCGCGTGAAGCACACGCCGGTGAGCGACTTCGAGCCCATGTTGCCGAACACCATCGACTGCACCGTGACGGCCGTCCCCAGCGTGTCGGGAATAGCGTTCAGCTTTCGATAGGCAATGGCGCGCGTATTATTCCACGAGGCGAATACGGCGTTGATCGCCAGGCGCAGTTGTTCCTTCGGGTCCTCGGGAAACGCAACACCCTTGGCCCGCTTGATGATCGCCTTATAGTCATCGACCAGCTCGCACAGCGCCTCGGCCGGCAGCTCACAATCCACGTTGACCCCGTGCTGCTTCTTTTGAGCCGAGAGGGCGGCCTCAAACAGATGGCGCTCCACCTCCAGCACCACGTCGCCGAACATTTGGATGAAGCGCCGGTACGCATCGTAGGCAAACCGCGGGTTATTCGTTTTCGCGATGAGCCCGTTGACCGTCTGCTGATTCAGCCCGAGGTTGAGGATGGTGTCCATCATCCCCGGCATCGAGACGGCCGCCCCCGAGCGCACCGACACCAGCAGCGGGTTGCTCGAATCGCCCAAGCCTTTGCCGATGACCGATTCCAGCCACGCCACCTTCTGCGCCAACTCCGATTCGAGCGTGTTGGGCCAGCGCTTGCCCAACTCGTAATAGGCCAGGCACGCCTCGGTGGTCATGGTGAAGCCCGGCGGCACCGGAATGCCGAGGTTGGTCATCTCGGCCAGATTCGCGCCCTTGCCCCCCAAGAGCTGGCGCATGGCGGCCCGGCCTTCGGCCTTGCCGCCGCCGAAACTATAAATATATTTTACGGCCGGCGGCCGCTTGGCCATCGCCGGCTTCACCGATTTGCGACGCGTCATCATGGCACTCGTTTTCTTCATCGTGCAATCACCTCATGCGTTTGTAGGATGGCGAGTTTTGAGAGATCCGCAACCCGATCAGTATACAACGTGTTGATGGTCTTGAGCAATGCCAACCGATTCTGTTGAAGGGCGTCCTCCTTCACGTTCACCAGCACATGATCAAAAAACGCGTGCAGCGGTTCAAAAAATGTTTCGCCATACAGCGTCGTCGCTTCGGCGTAGGCGCGCTGCGCCATGAGGTGCGTCAGCCGCGCATGCTGCGCCTGATACGCCTGCCAGAGCTGATGCTCGAACGGATCGTGGAACTGAGCCGGATCCACCTGCGATTGCGTGAGCGTCGCCCCTTTGAGCATGTTGCGAGTGCGCTCGATCACTTTCGCCGCTTTCGCAAGTCCCGAGTGCCACGAGAGACCGGTGGCGCCCGAGCCGGTGAGCGTGGTCAACGCGACGATCCGCTCCATGGCATCCACCAGATCGTCCCACGGGCTGCCCAGGACGGCGTCGATCACATCGCGCGATGGGACGGGCGCAGGCCACGCAAAGGTATAGAGTCGTTCTCCGAGATACTGTTTCACGCGCGGCGTCATCGGCACCAGCAGCGAGCGGTGCACCGCCCAGGCGACTTCGACGATGCCCTGCGCGCACCGGCGCAGACCGAACGGATCTTGATCGCCCGTGGGCTCGATGCCGATGGCAAAGTAGCCGGTCAGCGTGTCGAACTTGTCCACGATCGCCAGCGCGCTGCCGATGAGGGTCTTGGGCAGGCGCTCCGCCACTAAATCGCCGGCGGACGCCCGCCGAAGTTCTAGTGGCGGGGGGGCCGCGCGGGGGGGGAACAGCCCCCCCACGGGGGGGGGGCGGGGGGGGGGGGCCGCCCCCCCCCCCGCCCCCGACTCTC